>PVML01016997.1_pt1 | contig 859551 bp, 758 predicted proteins | sample 1853371 | NCBI WGS metagenome assembly PVML01 (sample SAMN08533508, study PRJNA380276) | Human gut metagenome, whole genome shotgun sequencing project. | isolation source: participant 1, chromium library | host: Homo sapiens | collected 2017 | reverse complement strand
GATTTATTCAAACTCAATAATCTTGAATAGAATCCAGATCCAGATATGAGAAATATTTGCCAACGGCATTCTTTTCATTATCAGTCAGTTCTTCTGCGTTCAGACTTTTTTGGATCGTTTCATTAAGAATAGCTTCTGCAGTCACTTCTTTCGATTTCGTATAAAGATTATCCAGTAAAATTCCCATCTTCTCGTCTGCAAACTCGTATTTTTCTATAATATTATTTTTTAAAGTATGGTGCATATAACTCCATACTCCGATCATAGATAATAAAAGTGCAAGAAGAAGTAATATAAGCGTAGATTTTAAATATTTTTTCTGGATACCTGAACTTAAATATTTTTGCTTCATACTTCGTATTCCTTTTTATACTCACTTGGCAGTTTTCCGGTATATTGCTTGAATAATTGTGAAAAATAAGAAGGATTGCTGATACCAACTTCTTCACAGATTGTTCGGATACTGGTATTTTCTTCTTCCAGCATTCTTTTTGCTTTATCCATACGTTTTTTGACCAGGTACTGTTTAAAAGTCATATGGAAGGTGCTTTTAAAGATACGTCCAAAGTAAACCGGGTTTAAATATACATGAGCTGCTGTTGCAATGATTGACAAGTCTTCCTCTTGAAGATGTTCTTCGATATAAGCGACAGCTTCTGCCATATATTCTTTAAAATAACCCGTTTCATTTTTCCCGGCTTCTTCCTGACGCAGTTCTATTGCACGGCATAAAATTTTGTAGCAGACATCTACTGCTTTTACAGCCGGCAGATGATTCAGGTTAGAATAATAATTTGTAAATTGATTTTTCATATCCTCGTTCATACCATAGGTGTCCTGAAGCATGAACTGTACTCGGAGCATAACTTTATGAAGGTACTGGCATTGCCGTGCTTCTTCTTTTGGAAGATGGTAAATAAAATCAATAAATGTTTCTTTTAGTTCCACAAAATCATTTTTCCGTATGCTGTTCATAATCCGGATTTCCCTGTCTTCAGAGAACTGCTTCGAATCATCTTCCTGCTCTTCTAAATCTTCTGGAATTGTAAACGCACTGGCACCGGAAGCACTGGCAATTCCAAATAACTTTTGTGCTTCTTCATAGCTTTTCCGGATTCCGGATATCCCTTTATATGGCTTGGAAATAGAAGCGATGACCGGACATTTTTCTTCATTCTTTGCCTGCTCTAATAAAGTTTTGATCTGCCTTACTGCATTCTTTTGCTGAGTTTTTATAATGAAAACATAATTGCCGTCTTCCCCTTCAAATTTCCAGTACGAAAAATGTTCAAAAACATGTGCTTCTATTTCCTGGATTACGGCATATCTGGATGCTTCATAATCTAAAGAATTTGTAATTTTATAAATTAAATCAATATCGGCGCACACTGTGATAAAAAAATCATGATTATCCGGCAAATCATGAAGTACAGAGAATACTTCTGTAATCTTTTCCTCCGGGATCAGATTCTGAACATATTTTTGTATTACGACCTGCAGAAAACTGTCACCGTCTTTTAAAAGGAGTTGTTCCCAGCTTTCGTATTTTTCTTCACTGCGTAGCTGTTTGATACATGTGTTATAGGCTCCGGTCATTGTGGAGCGAAGCTGTTCGTCATCAATTGGTTTTAAAAGATATGCGTAGGCGCCAAGATCACAGGCATGTTTTGCATATTCAAAATCACGGTATGCACTAAGTACTACAAAAAGACATGAGATCTGTTCTTTTTGAATTTCTTCCATAACCATAAGTCCTGTCATTTGCTTCATTCGAATATCGGTTAGAACGACATGTGGCTGTTCACGTCTGATGACTTCCAGTGCCTGAACTCCACTTTTGGCAGATCCGACAACCTCAAATCCCATGCTCTCCCAGTCATAGGTATCTAAAAGTCCCTGTAATAAAATTGGTTCATCGTCCACAATTACCAGTTTTAGTAATTCCATTCTTTTTCCTCACTTTTTTATGAATTGGCTGAATTTATATATTTCTTAAAGCAATTGTTATAGATCAGATGCCGCATGTTTTCCTGCCAGATAACCGGTAGCCCATGCCCACTGTAGATTATAACCGCCACAAATTCCATCAACGTCAAGAAGTTCTCCGGCAAGATAGAGATCTTTTGTAATACAGGACTGCATCGTCTCCATATCTACTTCTTTTAAACTGACACCGCCTGCGCTAACTTGAGCATTGTCAAACCCATTGGTGTCAGAAATGTTTAACCTGCAAGACTTTATGACCTCACACAGTCTTGTAAGTTCTGCTCCTTTGATCATATTTAGTTTCGCAGAAAAACGGATGCCTGAGATTCGGAGTATTTCCGGAATTAGTTTTGTGTGAAGAATTCCGGTCAGAAGGTCTTCCGGTTTTGCCTTTTGGTTCTCGCTCAGGTGCTGAAGCTTTTTGCTAAATAGTTCTCTAAGTGAAGCTTCCTCTAATTCTGGCAGAAAGTCAATCATAACCTGCGCATTTTTCTTTTCATATAAAGCCCTGGAAATATAACGGCTGACTTGGAATACAGGAATTCCGGATATGCCATAATTGGTAATCTGAAGTTCACCGGTATCTGAGGCAGCCATACGCCCATTGATCAAGGCTGTTACTTTTGCATCTGTCCTGACTCCTGAAGCTTTTTGAAAGGCAAAATCCTTTACTTTTAACTGCACCAGTGCCGGAACAACCGGCACAACAGAATGCCCCAGTGATTTGACAAGGGTATAACCGCTGCCATCAGAGCCGAGTTTCGAAGAAGCCTTTCCGCCGGCTGATAAAATGATGCGGTCAGCTTGAATTTTTTCGCTGCCGGTCTCAATCTGGAATCCTTTTTTTGTCCGGCATATGGATGTCACTGCGCTCTCACGTCTGATGTCTGCGCCCAGCTCTTTTAAACGATTATCCAGAACAGAACGGACGACAGATGCCTGATCACATCTTGGATAAATGTATCCATTTCTGGATTTCATCAGAAGTCCCAGATTTTCGAAAAAACGAATGGTATCCGAATATCCAAAGGCTTTTAGAACAGAAGAAATCAATTGCGGCTCATCACTTCGGAAATAATCCAAAGACATGTTTTTATTTGTCAGATTACAGCGCCCATTTCCGGTAGACAAAATTTTCTTTCCAAGAATATCCTTCTGATCAAAGATAATGACCTGAATGTCTGGATTTGTCTCAAGGGCGGTGATGCCCGCCAACATACCGGAAGCACCGCCTCCGATAATTGCAAGTGTTTTCATATCTGTACTCCTTAACTTTATATTATAACTCTGTCACAAGACCTTCTCTTACCATGTACTCTAAGGACATTAATATTCCAAGCTTTGCATGCTGCCAGGTAAGTCCGCCCTGGAAATACACTGCATATGGCTCTTTGATCGGACCATCGGCACTCAGCTCGATAGAGGATCCCTGAACAAATGCTCCGGCTGCCATAATAACATCACTGTCATATCCTGGCATCGGCCATGGTTCTGGTGTGACATAGGAATCAACCGGGGCAGCAGCCTGGATTCCCTTACAGAATGCGATGACACCTTCCGGTGTTCCAAGTTCTACTGCCTGAATAATATCGTGGCGGCTCTCCGTACCATTTGGAATGACACTGTAACCTAATTTTTCGTAGATGTTTGCTGCAAAGATGGCTCCTTTTAAAGCGCCTGCTGTCACAGTCGGTGCCAGGAAAAGTCCCTGGAAGAAAGACTGCATGACACCGAGAGATGCACCGACTTCCTTTCCAAGTCCTGGAGAAGTCAGGCGGTATCCACAATTATCAATCAGATCTTTTCGTCCTGCGATGTATCCGCCAATTGGCGCAAGTCCGCCGCCCGGGTTCTTGATCAGGGAACCAACGACCATATCTGCACCCACATCACTTGGCTCGATCGTCTCTACAAATTCACCGTAACAGTTATCGACCATACAGATAACGTCTGGTTTGATACTTTTTACAAATGCGATCAGTTCTCCAATCTGTGAAACGGAAAAGCTTGGTCTTGTCTGATATCCTTTGGAACGCTGGATCGTTACAAGCGTTGTCTTTTCATTGATTGCTTTTTTGATATTGTCATAGTCGAATGTGCCGCCTTCCAGAAGTTCTACCTGGCGATAGGAAATTCCGTACTCCGCAAGAGAACCATTCGATGGGCGGATTCCAATGACTTCTTCCAATGTATCATAAGGTTTTCCGACTGGAGATAGAAGCTCATCGCCCGGGCGCAGATTTGCAGCCAGTGCCAGTGCCAGTGCGTGAGTTCCGCATGTGATCTGTGGTCTTACAAGGGCACTTTCTGTATGAAAAATCTCTGCGTATACTTCTTCCAGTGTGTCACGTCCCGGGTCGTCATAACCGTATCCGCTGGCGTATTTGAAACAGCCGGCATTGACTTTACATTTCTGCATTGCATGCACGACTTTCAACTGATTGTACTCTGCCACTTTGTCGATGGCATCAAAACGTTCTTTTAAAGTTCCTTCAATCTGGCTTCCAAAATCGTAAACCTCTCTGCGAATTCCCATTTCCAGATACATATCTTCTATATTTAACATGATTGTTCCTCCAAAATATCTTTCTGAATAGATTCCAGCATCACTTCCAGAATCTTATCTTCATCATAATTGTAATCTTTTTTATTAATCCATGTCACATGCTTCTCACGCTTGAACCATGTAATCTGACGTTTTGCAAAATGTCTTGTATCCCGTTTGATTTTGTAAATGGCATCTTCTAATGTGCATGCTCCATCCAGATAGTCCAGAATTTCTTTATATCCAAGTCCCTGCATAGAGACCATGCTGCGGTCATAGCCACGCGCTTTTAAAGCCTTAACTTCCGCGACAAGCCCCTCTTCTATCATCTGGTCGACTCGCAGATCTATACGGCGGTACAGGCTCTCGCGGTCATCATTTAAGACAAAATATACAAATTGATAGGGCGACTCTTTTTGCCGCTCTGTTTCATTGTGTTCAGAAATTTTCATTCCGGTTTTCTGATAAAATTCCAATGCCCGAATGACTCGCTTTATATTATTTGCATGGATAGTTTCTGCCGACTTTTGGTCCACTTCGCGGAGTTTTTCATGAAGTGCCTCTGCGCCATGTTCTTTTGCAAATGATTCTAATTCTGCGCGGAGCGAGGTGTCATTATCATTATCTGTAAAATCAATATCATAAAGTAGTGCCTGAATATAAAATCCGGTTCCGCCTACTACAATTGGAATATGCCCGGCAGCATAGATCTTTTTCATAGCTTCTTTTGCCATCTGTTGAAAACGGACAACATGAAATTCGTCATCCGGTTCCAGTTCATCTACTAAGTAATGTGGAACATACTGCATTTCTTCCGGACGGATTTTTGCGGAACCAATATCCATATATTTGTAGACCTGCATGGAATCTGCAGAAATAATCTCACCACCAATTGCTTTTGCAAGACCAATGGAAGCCTTTGTTTTACCGACTGCAGTAGGTCCGGTGAGAATGATTAAAGGTTGTTTTTGCATGATATATCATCCCTTACATTTTTCATATTCGATATTAAACAATACGTTTGAATTTCTTTTCCAGTTCGCGCCTTGACATGGCGATAATGGTGGGTCTCCCATGTGGACAGTGATAAGGATTGTCCAGTGACAGAAGTTCCGTGATCAATGTGTCTACTTCTGCAGCGCTCAATCGCATATTTCCTTTGACAGCTGCCTTACAGGACATAGATGCAATCTTTTCGTCAATCAGATTAGATGGCGCATTTCGGTTGATTTCATCAGACAGACTGTCAATCATCTCCATGAGCAGTTCTTTTTTTGCAATACTGAACAGATTGTCCGGTACAGCGCGGACTGCATAGGAATCCTGTCCGAATTCTTCTATCTCAAAACCAATTCGCGTGAACTGATCCATATAAAGCCTGAGAAGTTCTGCCTCCTGCATAGACAGATTCAGTACGATTGGCGGACTAATAAGCTGAGAAGTAAACTCCCGTGTCTTCATGCCCTTCAATGTCTGTTCATACAGAACTCTCTCATGAGCTGCATGCTGGTCGATAATATATAAGTTATCATGAAATTCTACCAGCCAGTAAGTATCAAAGACCTGGCCGATAATCTTATGTTCAGCTTTTGCCTGTGGCTCCAGAAGTTTTTCTTCAAAGAAATTGAGCTGCTGTGGCTTTTCCGCAGGAACTTGTTTTGCAGTATAATTTGGCGCCTCTGCGATCTGCGAGCCTTGTGCCTGCACATTTCTTTGTGGTTTATAAGAGTTTTGCACCGGTATATTTTTCTGCGGTTTATAGGAGTCTTGCACCGGTATATCTTTCTGCGGTTTATAGGAGTCCTGCACTGATACATTTTTCTGCGGTTTACAGGAGTCGGTATTGGATAAAGCAGGTGTTGTTTCTTGCTTGTTTTCGTGCAGTGCTTCATGGTAAGAATATACTCTTTTCTTCATCTCATTCATAAAGTATTGCAGCTTTTCATCTTCATTTTGTGGTGACTGCAAAGAGGTTCGCAGCTTTTCGGTATGTTCTGCCTCACTTTTTTTCGGCAGATTCTTCTTCGACTCTTTCGGTTCTTCTGGAAAATTACTTTTACAATCTTTCGGTTCTTCTGGAATTTTTATATCATCCAATGTCACTTCGGGAATCAGCTCCCGTTCATGTAGTCCGTCATCGACAGCTGCAAACAGGGTATTATAAATCTCCTGCTGATTATTAAAACGGACATCCATCTTGGTCGGATGCACATTAACATCTACATGTTCTGTGTCTACATCCAGGTAAAGCACGACAAATGGGTATTTGTGCTGCATAGTAAAATCTTTATATCCGTCTTCAATTGCCTTGGAGATGATACTGCTCTTAATGTATCTTCCATCTACGAAATAATTTTCAAAATTACGGTTGCCGCGGGAAATCAAGGGCTTTCCAAGATATCCGGTAATGTGGATTCCTTTTCTTTCAAAATCTACTTCAATCAGATTCGATGCAATCTCCCGTCCGTATATATGATAGATGACATCCTTCAAATTTCCATTGCCGGAAGTATGAAGTTTAACCTGACCGTTGTTGATAAAACGGAAGGAAACTTCCGGATGAGACAACGCCAGTCTTGTGACCAGGTCTCCGACGTGACTTGCCTCTGTCATAGCAGTTTTTAAAAACTTTCTTCTGGCAGGTGTGTTGTAGAAAAGCTGTCGGATCAAAAATGTCGTGCCATCCGGGGCACCGGCATCTTCAAGTGATTCTTCCTTTCCACCGGCAATCTTATATCGCACGCCAAATTCTGCTTCCTTTGTCTTGGTCAGAAGCTCTACCTGAGAGACCGCTGCAATACTGGAAAGTGCTTCACCGCGGAAACCAAGAGATGAAATGTGTGCAAGATCCTCTGCACTTCGGATCTTACTTGTAGAATGGCGTAAAAATGCAGCACGGACATCTTCTTTATCAATTCCGATTCCGTTGTCAGCGATTCGCATAAATGTAATGCCGCCTTCCTTGATCTCGACAGTTACAGCAGTCGCACCGGCATCAATTGCATTCTCAGCAAGCTCTTTGACTACGGATGCCGGACGTTCTATGACTTCCCCGGCGGCAATTTTATCAATTGTAATCTGGTCTAATACCTGTATCTTACTCATGGTCTACCACCTGTTTTTTAATTTGTTCTGAAGCTGATAAAGGGTATTGAGTGCTTCAATTGGTGTCAGGTTTCCAAGATCAAGCTCTTTTAACTCTTTTAATACGTCATCATCTTTCACTGTATCGAACAATGACATCTGAGCCAGATCCACGTCATCATATTTTTTCGCCTTAGGTTTTGGGGCACCCAAAACAGCAATATCTTTGATCCGGCTTGTAATATCCGTCTGAACCAGTTCTTCTACAATTTCCTTTGCCCGGTCAGTAACAGACTCCGGCACCCCTGCAAGCTTCGCTACCTGGATACCATAACTTTTGTCCGCACCACCTTTGACAATTTTTCTAAGGAAAATGATATCGTCGCCGTTCTCTTTAACAGCAATGCAATAGTTATTCACGTTATCTATTTTGCCTTCCAGCTCGGTCAGCTCGTGGTAATGTGTGGCAAATAAAGTCTTAGCACCAAGAAGTTTGCTGTTACTGATATGTTCGATGACTGCCCAGGCAATGCTGAGCCCGTCAAATGTACTCGTTCCACGGCCGATCTCGTCAAGTATTAAAAGACTCTTGCTAGTGGCATTTCTTAAAATATTTGCGACTTCCGTCATCTCGACCATAAATGTACTCTGACCACTTGCCAGATCATCGGAAGCTCCTACACGGGTAAAGATACGGTCTACCAGACCGATGTCGGCTTTGGAGGCAGGAACAAAAGAACCAATCTGAGCCATCAGAACAATCAGGGCTGTCTGGCGCATGTAGGTAGACTTTCCGGCCATGTTCGGTCCCGTTATAATTGCGATCCGGTCTTTTTTATCGTTCAGATATGTATCATTGGAAATGAACATATCATTTGGAATCATTTTCTCAACTACCGGGTGACGGCCGTCTTTGATGTCAATGACACCTTTTTCATTTATCTTCGGACGCACATAATTATTCTGCTCTGCAACAAGAGCCAGAGAAGCCAGTGTATCAATCTGGGCGATCACTTTGGCAGTTTTCTGGACACGGACAACATCTTTGGCAACACGGCTCCGGATATCACTGTAAAGCTCATACTCCAGAGAATAAAGCTTATCTTCCGCACCGAGAATCGTATCCTCCAGTTCTTTTAATTCCGGAATAATATAACGCTCTGCATTGGCAAGGGTCTGCTTTCTTGTATAATAATCCGGAACCAGATCTTTAAAAGAATTGGTCACTTCCAGATAGTAGCCGAATACTTTATTGTATTTAATCTTTAGATTTTTGATGCCGGTTTTCTCACGCTCGTCACTTTCCAGTTTTGCAAGCCAGTCTTTCCCGTCAGACTTAGCCGAGCGGAGCTTATCGACTTCCGGATTATACCCGTCGCGGATAATACCGCCTTCCTTCATGGCAAGCGGCGGATCTTCTTTGATTGCATCTTTGATCAGTGTGCACAGATCTTCCAGCGTATCTAAATCTTCATAAAGTTCTTTCAAAAGCGGACTTGTCATCTCACTTAAAATATATTTGATATGAGGCAGCATAGAAAGAGAACTTTCAAATGCGATCATATCTCTCGGGTTCGCAGACTGATATGTAATCTTGCTGACCAGACGCTCAAGATCGTAGATTGGCGACAGATATTCCCGGATCTCTTCTCTTGAAATCGCGTTATCTAAAAGCTCATTGAGAGCATCCAGACGTTTTTCAATATCATTTTTCTGAACCAGTGGCTGTTCAATATATTTCCGGAGATTTCTGGCGCCCATAGCGGTTTTCGTCTTATCCAGTACCCAGAGAAGGCTCCCTCTCTTCTGCTTCTCTCTTAAAGTCTCACAAAGTTCAAGATTCCGTCTTGTAGAACTGTCAAGGAGCATATATTTTCCGGCGGCATATGGAATCAAACGCGACATATGGGAAAGAGATGTCTTCTGAGTCTCTTTCAGATAGATCAAAAGGGCTCCGGAAGCAATGATCCCACAGTCATAATCTGCAAGACCAAGACCAGTCAATGATCCGACTTTGAAATGCTCTTTTAATGTATCCTGACAGATCGCATCATCAAAATACCATGGATCCAGTGAATAAATGGTAATTCCAAGGCGGTTCTTCAAATCTTCGATGTTCATGCCGCTCATGAAAAATGCTTCATTACAGATAAGTTCCGACGGCATAAGTTTATAGATTTCGTCAAACAGTTTTTCTTCTGTATTAATCTCCGTAACAAAATAATCGCCGGTCGTAACATCAGCGACAGACAACCCAAAACGATCTTCCATGTAGACAACACACATAATGTAGTTGTTCTTTGTCTCGTCTAATGCCTGCATATCCAGGTTCGTTCCAGGTGTGGCAATCCGGACAACCTCACGTTTGACAATTCCTTTTGCAGTTGCTGGATCTTCCATCTGTTCGCAGATGGCGACCTTGTAACCTTTAGATACGAGCCGGTTCAGATAACCGTCTACTGCATGGAACGGGACACCGCACATCGGTGCACGTTCTTCCAGTCCACAGTTTTTTCCGGTAAGGGTGATGTCCAGTTCTTTTGATGCTACCAGTGCATCATCAAAGAACATCTCATAGAAATCTCCCAGTCTATAAAATAAAATGCAGTCTTTGTATTCTTCTTTTGTTTTCATATACTGCTGCATCATAGGTGTTAATTCAGCCACTTTTTTATCTCCTCTTGTGTAATACTTGTGAATTCAGGAATGCCATTGGCAATCTCGAAACTTCGGCATCTTTATATTATAACATCTCATCCTGTTTCATGAAAGACGAAATTTTAGACAAACAGGAAAAGATTAGTTATCACTACCTGCCACATGTTTATCAAATATCAAAACGGATGATGTAACACTACCAAATGCGGTAATGTGGCATTGGTTCTCTATAGAACCAATGAAGCAGATATCCGGACAGAAGGATACCCATAGTACATAAAAAAGAAAAAATAAGCGCAAAGGGAAGGCAAATCTGCCCCCATAACTGCAATGGCATATCCGAATAATCCCAAACTGCCAGGTGATACCATTTGTTTACGATAATTCCAGTGATAAATTCCATACTCACAACAAAGATCGTACAACGTGTAATCTGTCTTGGCAGAGCATCCTGCCATTCTGTCAGCCGTCCCTGCCATGTAAAAAACTGCATACACAGTCCGCCAAGCATGAACATACTTATATGTGAAAAACCGCGAAATAAGACTTCAATCCCATAATAAATACATCCTCCGACAGCCCATAGTACAAGATATTCACTTACATTTTTTAAATAAATATTTTTCTTTGATAAGCTATTCTTCATGTAAAAACGCCCTCACTATCTGTTCTTACAAAATAGTGTGAGCGTTTTCTACTCGTTTTATCAATAGCATCACTGGTATATTTTTCTATACCTGTTCTCCAATATAATAGAAGCCTTTACATTGATCCAGCTTCACATTGACATAATCGCCGATCATAGATGCATCTCCCTGGAAATGAACAAGAATGTTATTGCTGAGTCGTCCGGTCACCATATGGTCATCATGGTCACTGACAGATTCGACCAGCACTTCCTGAATGGTTCCTTCGTGTACAGCACATACCTCTGCTGCAATTGTCTGAACTTCTTTCAGGAGACGGTCAAAACGATCTTTTACAACATCCTCCGGAACCTGATCTTCCATTGTGGCAGCAGGTGTTCCGGTTCTCTTGGAGTAGATAAATGTAAACGCACTGTCGTATCGCACTTTTCTTACAATATCTAAAGTTTCTAGAAAGTCCTCTTCTGTCTCACCAGGAAATCCGACAATAATATCTGTTGTCAGGGAGATATCCGGCACAGCGGCACGGATTTTATCTACCAGTTCCAGATACTGTTCTTTTGTATAATGGCGGTTCATCTTCTTTAAAATACGACTGCTTCCGGATTGTACGGGAAGATGAAGGTGTTTACAGATTTTTTTACTCTTGCCCATCACTTCGATCAATTCATCAGAAAGATCTTTTGGGTGGGAAGTCATAAAGCGGATTCGGTGAAGTCCCTCAATTTGCTCGATTTTTTGTAGTAGTTCTGCAAAGGACAACGGTTCTTCCAAGTTCTTTCCGTAAGAATTTACATTTTGTCCAAGAAGCATAACTTCTGTAACACCATCAGCTACAAGACGTTCGATTTCCCGCACAATTGCTTCTGGTTTACGACTTCTCTCACGTCCTCTTACATATGGCACGATACAGTAACTACAGAAATTATTGCAGCCAAACATAATGTTGACTCCGGATTTAAAGGAATATTTCCTGTCGTTTGGAAGATCTTCGACAATCTTATCAGTATCTTTCCAGATATCAATGACCATGCGGCCACTTTCGTAAACTGCAGTAATTAGTTCCGCAAATTTATAAATGTTATGTGTGCCGAAAATAAGATCTACGAAGCGATAGCTTGTACGAAGTTTTTCTACAACTTCCGGTTCCTGCATCATACAGCCGCACAAGGCAATCTTCATATGTGGATTTTTCTTTTTATGTGACTTTAACTGGCCAAGGCGTCCGTAAACTCTCGTATTCGCATTTTCCCGGACAGTACATGTATTAAAGATTACAAAATCTGCCTCTTCTTCAGACGCTTCTTCGTAGCCTATTTCAAGTAGAATTCCACGTAATTTTTCCGAATCGCGAGCGTTCATCTGACACCCAAAGGTTGTGACGCAGAAAGTCATCGGCCTTCCTGCTTCTTCTGCTTCTTTTCTTACGTATTCTTTCGCTTTTTCTATGAAATAATATTGTCTTTCCGGTTCCTTATGCGGTGCAGGATCAGACAAATTGATTCCTGATGTTATCGTATTCATAATCAATCCCTTTCAACGTATCTGTAATAGATGTTTTCGTGATTTCGCGGTCTTCGCATAGTGCGTCCAGCGATGGATATTTATCTCTGAGTTCTGTATTGATCACGCTAAGAAGCATGACTGGATCTTTTGGTAATTCCATATATAATATTATCCTTCCTGATAAATGTTTGTTTCTGTCACAAGAAGCTGTGGCTTAATATCTTGTTCCTCTGCCGGGACTTCAAATAAGACTTGCATATCAAAAGCCAGTGCTAGTGTATGAAGCTGAGGATGTGACTCCAGATATCGGTCATAATAACCGCCTCCATAGCCGATACGATGGCGGTTTGTATCAAAGGCAACTCCTGGCATGATCATAAGTCCGTCGTCTGCCGATGCCGGAATACCTGCATCGGGCTCGAGAATACCATAAGCACCAGGTTTTAATTCATCAAAAGAAGTAATTTCATAAAAATCCATTGTTTCGCCGTGAACCTTCGGAACCCAGACAGTTTTTCCGAGTTTCCAGGCTTCCAGCATAAGTGGCCGAGTCCCCACTTCCCCTCCGAAATCTATATAACAATAAATATCTGTTGCTTCCCGGAATATATCCAGTTCGCATGTCTTACGACAGATTTCAGCCGTCTGTGACTGCCAGATAATTGGATCCAGTTCTTTGCGTTGCTTACGGATAATCTGCCTAATGGACTTTTTTGTTTCCATATTTTTCACCTAGATTCGTAATACTTCCATCTGCCTCTTTGACAGAAATGTTGTCAAGCTGTCCCCTAAGATTACGGCGGACGCTGTCAATATATTCTTTTCTTAAGATAAGCTGTTCTTTTAATTCTGCATCACTTAATCCGACCTCTTTGGATTTGTGATAGAGTTCATTAATACGGGCAATTTTGCTTTCGTCCATGTGCTTTCGTTCCTTTCTTAATAAAGACGTCATCTATTTATCTTACACTATCCGGAACAAGAAGTCTACAGAAAAATCAACGATACATTTGTACATTCGTTGTATACATTAACTGGAATAATTTTCGAGAAAGCCATAAAGCTCAGCGGTACTTTCAATGTACTTTCCATTTCTGATTTCCTGTCTTAAAAGTTCTGGAAGTTCATCATAATGAATGTCTGTATACTCATAAGGTGTTTTCTTATCGCTGAAATACACAACAATGTATCCGTTCACTTCCATCAGATAATAGCAGTCATTTTTGGAAGCCTTGCTGCCGGTCGTGACAGAAGATGAATCTTCATTTTCCATGGTCTGCTGCTCTTCTAATTTTAGTTTTTCAGCTCTCGCCTTTGCTTTTTGATAACTGAACTGATATGCAAATGTCATGGCGATGATCAGGCATGCACAACAACTTAAAAAGCCAATACTGTACTTACTTTTCATGGAAATATCTCCTTTTTAAGTACAGTATTGACTTTATTATTTACTTCTATTCATGATCCGTGTCATGCAGCATTAAGAACAGCCTAGGAACGGAATAAATGAGCTTTCTTGCATATTTTGACTAACATTGGTCCCTTTGGCATGGAAGATAGCTCTTTTTCTGTTACACCGCCAAGAAGTACAAGCGCAACACCGTAAACTGCAACAGCAACACACAATGCAATGACAGTTGCAATTCTTGTTCCTACGAACAATTCAAATAACAAATGTACAACAAGTGTAACGATTCCCATAATGATCGAGGCAATTGCCGGTATGACAAATGTTTTCTTCTGCTCCTGAACATATCCGATTCGTTCTCTCAATGCGTGTGCATTTAAAATACAGGTAGAAAGAGAAAAAACAATCTTGCTCAAAACAACTGCATAAATGCCCCATTTGAAAACAACCATCATAAGGAACAGGGAGATGATATGTATAACAAGAGAGATGGCGGCACTTTTTACCGGTACCATCATATTATCGAGTCCCTGAAGTACTGCATTCGTTACAGTAGAAAGATTGTAAAATACAACAGAGATTGCTCCCATCTGTAATAATACACCGCCAAGAGTATTATTCTCTGTAAAGAATAATAAATCCAGAAGTGGTTTTGCAAGTACGATAAATCCGGCTGCACATGGAATCGCAATAATCATATTAAAACGCGTAAAAATATCAATCTTTTCATGAACCTGTCTGCGGTTTCCGGTCTTTGCAGTCAGTACAATGCTTGGGATCAAGGAAGATCCAAAGGCACTGGAAATCGCAAGAGGCACATTCATCAGTGTATCGTATTTTCCAGTTACAATACCAAGAAGGGCGGCATATTCGCTTTCTTTATGCCCCTGAATAGACATAATTGTCCCAAACATAGCATTATCTACAACACCACAAAGATTGTAGACCGTTGCACTTAAAATAACAGGTGCAATCGTTAATAGAAGCACTTTAAAAACTCTCTTATAACTTTCAGTTTTATTTCCACGATCACGCTCTATCTGACGGCGGAATTTCTTCCGGAAAGCTAAAAATAAGAAAAATAAAAATAATAACGCAGCAAGTGCTCCCATCACTGTACCTAGTGTACCGCCAGATGCTGCATAAGCCGCACCATAAGAATCATTATTTTTCTGGGCAGCAACTTCTTTACCAACCTTAAGGAGCATGTAAGCACCGACTACGCTGACAACTGCATTGACAATCTGTTCGATGATCTGGGAAACAGCTGTCGGAACCATGGATCCATTTCCCTGGAAAAATCCACGGAATACACCAAGGATTGCCACGATCAGAATGCACGGAGCCAATACTCGCAAAGCTAACGCACTCATTTTCATTGCCATCAGATTCGATGCGATAAAATCAGCGCCAAAGAATATGATGGCACCGACGATACCGCCTGCTGCAATTGCAAATGTCATGGCACCCCGAAAGACGCGATATGCATTTTTATATTGTCCTGTTGCAAGTCTTGCAGAGACAAGCTTGGATACTGCAAGGGGCAGACTGTAAGAAGTCAGTGTAAGTGCAATCGCGTAAATCTGAAACGCGACTCCGTAGTAGCCCATACCTTTATCACCCAGTATATTTACGAGGGGAATTCGGTACACTGCTCCGATAATTTTAGTTATGACTCCGGCTATAGCCAGAATGGAACCCTGAACGAGAAAGTTCTTCCCGGTTTCACTTTTGTTTTCACTCATAATTTACTCCATATTAACGTAATATATTTAGCTCATTTAAAATTTCACGCTGAAGAGTCTCCATTTCAATACGTTCCTCTTCTTCCATATGATCATAACCGGAAAGATGAAGGACCGAGTGTGCAATCAGGAAAGCGTATTCACGTTTGACGGAATGACCGTATTCTTCAGCCTGTGCGATGACTTTTTCTTTGGAAATCACAATATCTCCAAGCAGAAGCTCACCTGTCTCCGGATCGAAGCAGTCTTCTTCGCTTTCAAAATGAGAGAAGTCTCCCGGAGTTTCATATTCCAGCATCGGGAAAGAAAGTACATCTGTTGCACGATCAATGTTACGGAAATCCCGGTTCATCTCATGAATCTCATCGTTCATAGTGAGTAAGAGATTGACCTGAACTTCATATGGACAATGAATATATTCCAATGCGCCATTTATGACTTCACGGGCAAGCGCCTGGCAATCAAAAGGGAGCTTTAATGCTCCTTCTTCTTCATAAAATAATGTCATGATTTTCTCCTTTTCTCTCGGCTGCGATTTCTTGATTTGTTCTGTGTCTTTGTCTCGTATTCTTCGTAAGCTTTTACAATTTTCTGGACAAGCGGATGGCGGACAACATCTTTGCTTGTAAGGCGGCATACTCCAATGTCATTGATCTTGCCGACAACACGGACAGCTACATCAAGTCCGGAAGTCTGACCACTTGGCAAATCTTTTTGTGTCTCATCACCGGTAATTACAACTTTTGAGCCAAATCCGATTCTTGTTAAAAACATCTTCATCTGCGCCGGAGTTGTATTCTGAGCCTCGTCCAGAATGATAAATGCATTGTCTAATGTACGACCACGCATGTATGCAAGTGGTGCAACTTCAATCAGTCCTTTTTCAGAATTTTTTAAAAAGCTTTCTGCTCCCATAATCTGATAAAGAGCATCATAAAGCGGACGCAGATAAGGATCAATCTTGCTTTGCAGATCTCCCGGAAGAAATCCAAGCTTTTCTCCCGCCTCAATGGCAGGCCTTGTCAGAATGATTCTACCAACTTCATTATTTTTAAATGCAGTGATTGCCATAGCCATGGCCAGGTATGTCTTTCCTGTTCCGGCAGGACCTAGTCCAAAGACAATCATTTTTTCGCGAATTTCATCTACATACTGTTTTTGCCCAAGTGTCTTTGGTTTTATCGGCTTCCCCTGTAAGGTGTGACAGATAATATCTTTATCAATTTCCAAGACATCATCTTCACTGTCTTCCATGACAAGAGCCAGCGTATAATTCACATTTTGTTCTGAAATCGTGTTACCTCGACGGGATAATTCAAGAAGCTGTGAGAGTACATTTCTTGCGCGCTCTACAGCATTGCTGTCCCCCATGATCTTGACAACACCATCTCTGGAAATCAGTGTCACATGAAGGGAGCGCTCAATCTTTTTTGCAAAAGCATCAAATTGCCCGAATACATTTGCTTCATGCTCAGCCGGGATTTCAAGAACAGTTTCCATAATTCCCATATATCTTATTCTCCTAATTGTTCAATTTGTTCTTCCGGATCATTCGGAAGCTGCGGAATCTCAGATTGTCGGGACTGTCCGGTATTGCAGATGATGGTCAGTGTACCAGATATAGCTCCCTCTTTTGACCCTGTGTCTATTTTAACATCATTCTGAATAATTTCTACCCCCTTTTTATCTAAATCTTCACAATATCTTAAGAAATATCTGTTCAATTTGTCTTGAAGCTGTTGATCTGTATATTTTTTCATAACAGGTTTATAAGGGGTCAGACCTACAACGCCGATATATACCGGCAGATAAAAATGATCTAGAAGTTTCAGCCGTGACTCCATTGTGCTTTTTGAATAGTGTTCATACGGAGACCAGATGAAAAATGGTGACAGACGATATTTACCAATGCGAAAATACAGATAGAACAAACGGGGGAACTTTACACTTGTTTTTTTTACGTATTTTCTGGGCAAAGTATTCTCGTAATGAAGTTGAGTCTGGATGAAAATATCAGCATCTGAATGACAGGACTCATATCCTGTGATCTCTTTTGCATCATTAAGAATAGGAATCTGACCGGAAACAAGAATATCACCGGGATTTACAGATGTTCCCTCCCGCACCATAGGAATACCTTTTCGAGTGATAATGCGTACAATAGTCCCTGTGGAATCTGAAACAAGGTCCGTCCCAGCATCAGAATTTGGATATATATCTTCTTTTATATCTGTTTTATTATCTGTTTTATTATCTATTTTAGCATCTTCGTTTTCTTTGATTTGAATGATTAGTCTGGTCCCCTCTATAGATGCAGATACCCAGATGATGTCGTCAAATCCTTTCCGAATATCTTTTACAATACGGTCGCAATCAATGTTTCCGCGACGTATGCCGGTATTTACATGATTCTCCTTTAGAAATGTTCTTATGACTTCTTCGGTCTGTGTATGTGTGCCAAGGATTTCAATATCCCAGATATAACCAGACATTATCAATAGCAAAACGGTGGCAGCAAATATGCCAGCAAAGAAAAGCTTGCGTCTTCGATGGTCAAACAGATAAAAAGGAAGTCCATATTTTTTTACAATCGTAATTTTTGTGGAAGTTTTATGAGAAATGTGACGCAGCTTTTTGAAATCTTTTACCCATAGATTCATTTCGTAAGAGCCATCGCTGGCTGATAAATCCCAGATTTTTATTTTTCGGTAATTGCATGCGTTAATAAACCGTTCCATACGATGACCGGTAATCCGGATTCTTACATATCCTCGAATATATTGATATATTTTTAAAAGCAATGAATGAATCCTCCACCTTATGTCTGATATTCAATATTCTGAATTTTCCCCGTAATTTTCATATCATCATTTGTATAAGAATCAACTTGAAGGTGCTTTCCGGTAATTCGTATCTGACCGATTTTTGTCTGAACTCTAACGAGTTGATCTGTATATTCAATCAGTCCCCGATAATTTTCAATTCGCATTTCAGAATGTCCCAGAATTTCAACATTAGGCATTCCAAGAACAACATCTTCTGGAAATTTGGATGCTTTGGCAGCTTTTCTTTTGCTATTTTCCAAATCTATACTCATAAAACTCCATTTTTCAGTTTATGAAAATATCGTTTGTAATAATGTATGAATGAAGGTATGTCTTTCATTACTGAAGTAAAAAAGAAACACACAGCTTTAAAATATCATAAGCTATATGTTTCTTTTATCAAATTATAAATTGGTATTATTTAAAATGCTCCAAGACGTTTTCTGGCATTCTCTACACTCTCAGCAGTCGGAGGATCAATTCCTTCTAATGGATACTCCATACCAAGTTCTTTCCATTTGTATGCACCAAGTGTATGATATGGTAGAACTTCTACGCGTTCTACATTATGAAGAGTCAGAATGAATTCATGCAGTCTGTCCAGATATTCATCTTTGTCGCTGCGCTTAGGAACAAGAACATGTCTGATCCAGACAGGCTTCTTCATATCAGACAGATAAGTTGCCAGATCTAAGATGTTTTTATTCGTATGCCCTGTCAGACGTATATGCTCCTTTTCGTCAATGTGTTTGATGTCAAGCAAAATGAGATCGGTATATTGCATTAATTCATTAAATTTGCTAAAGAAAGGTTCTTCTCTTGTGAAAGGATTACCACTTGTATCTAGTGTTGTATGAATTCCATTTTCCTTTGCTTTTTTAAAAAGTTCAGTCAGAAAATCAATTTGAAGAAGCGGTTCACCACCACTGACAGTAATGCCACCTTCATTCCCCCAGTAAGAACGATATCTGAGAGCTTTTTTGATCAGGTCATCCGTAGAAGTCAGTGTACCCGTTTTCATATTCCATGTATCCGGGTTATGACAGAACTGACAACGCATGGGACATCCTGCAGTAAAAATGACAAAGCGAACTCCTGGTCCATCTACAGAACCAAAACTTTCTGTGGAATGAATGTATCCTTCCATAATAACAATCTCCTATCTATATATTTTTAAAAATGTATTTTCAATAATGGTTTATTATTTTGAGAATTTACATAATTAATTATAAGACCCCGCGAAGAGCATTGTCAAACACGAGGTCTTATATGTGTGAAAATTACATTTCTTTATGGCATGTTCTGGAAATTACATCTAACTGTTGCTCGCGAGTCAGGTCGATGAATTTTACAGCGTATCCAGATACACGGATTGTAAAGTTTGCGTACTCTGGTTTCTCTGGATGCTCCATAGCATCGATCAGTTTCTCTGTACCAAATACATTGACATTCAGATGATGAGCTCCCTGATCAAAGTATCCATCTAATACGTGTGCAAGATTTACACTTCTCTCTTCATCATTGTGTCCAAGTGCTCCTGGGCTGATTGTCTGTGTATTAGAAATTCCATCTAATGCAAGTTCATATGGAAGCTTAGCAACAGAGTTCAAGGAAGCAAGAAGTCCTGCTTTTTCTGCACCGTATGATGGGTTAGCTCCTGGAGATAATGGCTCTCCTGCTTTTCTTCCATCTGGAAGAGATCCTGTAGCCTTACCATATACAACGTTTGATGTAATTGTAAGGATAGATGTTGTCGGTGTAGACTCTCTGTAAGTATGGCATTTGCTTAATTTGTGCATAAATTTCTTCAGAAGCCAGATTGCAATGTCATCTGCACGGTCATCATCATTACCATATCTTGGGAAGTCTCCCTCAATTTCAAAGTCAACGGCAATTCCGTCCTCGTCACGGATTGGTTTAACCTTTGCGTATTTGATAGCGCTTAAGGAATCTACTACATGTGAGAATCCTGCGATACCTGTAGCGAATGAACGTTTTACATCTGTATCGATGAGGGACATCTGCGCTGCTTCATAGTAATATTTATCATGCATGTAGTGGATCATGTTCAGTGTATCAACATACAACTTGGACAACCACTCCATCATCTCGTCATATTTAGCAAGTACTTCATCGATGTCAAGGTACTCAGATGTGATTGGCTGATAGTTTGGTCCAACCTGTGCTTTTGTCTTCTCATCAACACCACCGTTGATTGCGTACATTAAGCATTTTGCAAGATTTGCACGGGCTCCGAAGAACTGCATCTCTTTACCAGTCTCTGTGGCAGATACGCAGCAGCAAATGCTGTAGTCATCACCCCATACCGGACGCATAACATCGTCATTTTCATACTGGATAGAACTTGTCTCAACAGAAATGCGAGCAGCAAATTTCTTGAAGTTCTCTGGCAGTCTTGAAGAATAAAGAACTGTTAAGTTCGGCTCTGGAGAAGGACCCATGTTCTTTAATGTGTGAAGGAAACGATAATCGTTCTTTGTTACCATAGAACGTCCATCTTGTCCAAGTCCGGCTACTTCCAGAGTTGCCCATGTCGGATCTCCTGAGAACAGTTCATTGTAAGAAGGAATTCTTGCGAATTTAACCATACGGAACTTCATTACAAGGTGATCAATTAATTCCTGAGCTTCTTTCTCTGTAAGCTTACCGTTTTTAATATCACGATCAATATATATATCAAGGAAAGTAGACACACGTCCAACACTCATAGCAGCACCGTTCTGAGTCTTGATTGCTGCAAGATAACCAAAGTATAACCACTGTACAGCCTCTTTTGCATCTTTTGCAGGCTGTGAAATGTCATAACCGTAAGCAGCAGCCATTTCTTTCATATCACGAAGTGCTCTCATCTGATCAGCAAGCTCTTCACGAAGACGGAAGTCTGTACCTTTCATGCCGTGTCTTGCGTAACGCTCAAAATCATACTGTTTTTTCTCAAGAAGAAAATCAATTCCGTACAGAGCTACACGACGATAATCACCAACGATACGTCCACGTCCGTAAGTATCCGGAAGTCCTGTAATGATTTTGTTATGACGAGCTTTTTTCATCTCTGGTGTGTAGATATCGAAAACTCCCTGGTTGTGTGTTTTATGATATTTAGTAAAGATTTCATGAAGTTTTGGGTTTGGCTCATATCCATAAGTTGTACAAGCCTGCTCTGCCATCTTAATTCCACCGTAAGGCATGAATGCTCTCTTAAGAGGCTTGTCTGTCTGAAGACCTACAACCTGCTCAAGGTCTTTCATACTCTCATCGATATACCCTGGGCCATATGCTGTCAGTCCGGATACTACATCTGTTTCCATATCAAGAACGCCACCTTTTGCACGCTCTTCTTTCTGAAGCTCCTGAAGTCTTCCCCACAATTTGTTGGTTGCTTCAGTTGGTCCTTCCAGGAAAGAGTCATCTCCTTCATATGGAGTGTAGTTATCCTGGATAAAACTTCTAACATCTACAGAATGCGTCCAGTTTCTTCCTTTAAATCCTGCCCACTGTTCGTACTGTGCCATATCTTTACGTCTCCTTTTCCTAAAGTGTTATTTCTTTTTACGGGCACAGTATAGCATCGGTTTTTTTCGATTGCAAGTATTTAAATGAGTACAATTAATCAAAAAGCGCTTGTACTTGATTTTGTGCAATTTCACCGAGAAATTGCATTTTAGAGAGTACAATTCATGTGTTTTGTATGTAATTTTATACAAAAAATATTTGTTAAACTATTGACAAATTCAAATAAAAGTAATACGGCTATCCTCAAAATATATGATATCATAATTTAGATTTTTCCCTGATATCTGCATATGTAAATGATAAAAATGCTGTTCAGATATAAGAAAAAGAAGCATGAAACACCTTAAATGGATTCTCATACTTCTTTTTTTCTTACGACAAATACCTTTTTAATAGTATCATAAATTCAACTGATACAACTTTAAACTTGTATTCTTGCCGCTGCATCATCGCTAATTGCGATTCTTTTGTGTTTGTTCCCGATAATCAGACCACCATTGAACTTTTCAAAGACCCGGATTTCACTGCCCTCCTCAATCTGACAGTTACGGATGATATCCAGAACCTCCGGGAGGCCGAACATCCATTTGATGGTATATACTTTACCGGGTGCTGCTGTTGACAAAGCCTGCATACTCGCACCTTCTTTGCTTTTTTCTTATTGTAGAGCGAGAAATAAATGTTAGTCAACAGCAACAGTATGCATAGACTTATATTACATGAAGTCCTTTTAAGGAAATATCAAGAATCGGTGCAGAATGGGTCAGTGCTCCACTGGAAATATAATCCACACCAAGTCCGGTCAGTTTTTCAATATTTTCCTTTGTAACATTTCCGGAACATTCTGTCTCGGCATGTCCATCAATGATTAATAAAGCTTCTTTCATCTCGTCATAAGACATGTTGTCTAACATAATGATGTCTGCACCTGCTTCTACCGCTTCCTTTACCATGTCAAGATTTTCTACTTCCACCTCGATTTTCCGAACAAACGGTGCATAATCCTTTGCCATCTGTATTGCTTTTGTGACGCTTCCGGCTGCACCAATATGATTATCCTTCAAAAGGACGCCATCAGATAGATTATAGCGGTGATTATATCCGCCTCCGACGCGAACTGCATATTTTTCGAAAATACGCATATTCGGAGTTGTTTTTCTTGTATCCAAAAGTTTCGTTTTAGTTCCAGCAAGCAATTTTGCAACAGAATTCGTGTATGTGGCAATTCCACTCATGCGTTGCAGATAATTCAGTGCCACTCTTTCTCCAGATAACAGTACACGGATATCGCCTGTAACAACACCCAGAAGTTCCCCGCTTTTTACTGCGTCGCCATCTTTTTTATAAAATTCAATCTTTGTATTAGCATCCAGCAATTCGAATACTCGTTTAAATACTTCCAGTCCTGCAATAATACCGTCCTGTTTGCAGATAAGATTTACTTCTCCTTGAACAGCTTCTTTCATGACTGAATTTGTGGTTACATCTTCGCTTGATATATCTTCTCTTAAGGCTTCTTCGATGAGATGGTCAGCCTGTAGTTTCATCGTAATTGTATTCATGACTCTTTGAAAATCTCCTTTTTTATAGCATTTTATTACTGTTTTATGCGGTTGCCTTATTCATCTGTTTTTCAGACATGATTTTCCTGGCAGCTCTTTTAGCAAATACAAGACTCTCCAAAAGAGAATTGCTTGCAAGTCGGTTCTTTCCATGAACACCGTTGCAACTTGTCTCTCCTACTGCATATAAATTTGGCATAGAGGTATGACTATCGGAGTCAACCCAGATTCCCCCCATAAAGTAATGCTGAGCCGGCACGACTGGAATCCACTCTTTTGTTGCATCATAACCTTCTTCCAGGCAATGCTGGTAGATATTCGGAAAATGACTTAGGATTATTTCCTTTGGAATCTTTTCTAATGACAGCCACACATGATCTGTCCCATCATTCTTCATCTGTTCCTGAATGGCTTTTGTGACAACATCTCTTGGGAGCAGTTCATCTATAAATCGATTTCCGTTTTTATCATACAGAAGAGCGCCTTCACCACGCACAGATTCGGAAATCAAAAATCTGCGTCCCGGTTTTTTAGAATAAAGTGTTGTTGGATGGATCTGTACATAATCTAAATGTTCCAGTCTGATGCCATGCTTTTTTGAAATATCAATGGCATCTCCAGTTAAATGCGGAAAGTTTGTAGAATGCTTATAACGGCCTCCGATACCGCCGCTTGCAAAAATAGTCTGATCAGCGTGGATATAAATCTTTTTATGATCAGATGTTTCAGCCTCAATCCCGGCACATGCCCCTTGGGAAATGAGGATGTCACTCATCGTCGTATATTCCATAATCTGGATATTTTTACGTGTCTTTATCTGTGCAAGAAGCTTACTTGTGATTTCTTTACCAGTAATATCTTCATGAAACAGAATTCGAGGTCTGGAATGGGCGCCTTCTCTTGTGTACAGAAGTTTACCATCTTCCTTTGCAAAATCCACACCATACCCGATCAGATCATGAATTACATCTTGTGAACCACGGATCATAATATCTACAGACTCTTTCCTGTTTTCATAATGACCAGCCCGCATTGTGTCTTCGAAATAACTGTCATAATCATCGTCATCATGTAACACACAGATTCCTCCTTGTGCGAGAAATGAATCGCTGCTTTCAAGATCTGATTTTGTAATCATAATAATGGATAAATCTTCGGACAGATTCAAGGCTGAAAAGCAGCCGCCTACGCCTGTGCCGACAATGACCACATCGGCTTGCAAATTATTTTCCTTACTATTACTTACATTTTTCATATTATCTGTTTGATTCATATTCAAATGCCTACTTTCCAAGCTCTAACATACGTTCCAGAGGTTTTTTTGAATTTTCACGAAGGCTGTCACTGACATGAACTTCGTTCTTGCCGGTCTTCAATACATGAAGCACTTTTTCCAAAGTATTCTTTTTCATGTTCGGACATACCGGAACAGTCTTCGGATAGTAAAAATGTTTATCCGGATTATTCTGAACGAGTTTATAGTGTACACCCTCTTCTGTACAGATGATAAATTCATTACATGGACTTTCCGTTGCATATTTAATAATTCCTGAAGTACTTCCTATATAATCGGATAATTTTAATACTTCTGTATTACATTCCGGGTGAGATAACACCAGTGCATCCGGGTGTTCTTCTTTTGCTTCGCGGACTTCATCAGCTTCCATACGCTCATGTGTCGGACAGAATCCTTCATTATAGATAAAATGCTTCTCCGGAACTTGATCTGCTACAAAATGAGCCAGATTCCGGTCCGGAATAAAGTAGATATTCTTATTCGGTAATGCTTTTACTATCTTGACAGCATTTGCTGACGTTACACATACATCGGAATATTCTTTTAAAGCTGCCGTAGAATTAATATAGCAGACCACTGCTACATCTTCATACTCTTCGCGGACTTTTTTAATGGATTCTACATCTGCCATATGTGCCATCGGGCAGTCAGCAGTCGGATCCGGCATCAGAACAGTTTTGTCCGGATTTAAGATCTTTGCGCTCTCGCCCATAAAAGAAACGCCGCAAAATACAATCGTACTCTCAGAAAGCTCTGTTGCAACACGGCTTAGATAGAAAGAATCTCCTATGTAATCTGCAATATCCTGAACTTCAGGTCTGACATAATAATGAGCCAGGATCACTGCATTTTTTTCTTGTTTTAGTTTTTGTATTTCTTCTACAATTGTCATATGTTTTTCCTCCCATATGATCTGAAATTTCATTGCAGACAATTATAACACATGTTTTTACATGTGACAAGACAGTAAGTAATTATTGACAAACAAGAAATAAAGACTATACTAAAGCTGAACATAATATGCTATATATGTATAATTAAAATGTCAAACATACATAATTTATATGGCTGCAAAAATATTTATATTAAGCTGACGATATGGTCAGTTCAGTGAAGAAAGAAGTGATTTATATGCAAGTGATCCACAAAAATCACATGGAAATTTTATGGCATGATTATGCAGAAGCAATTGATGATATCCCGATTACAAGTGCCGGAATTATTGAAAAATCTTCTGTGATCGGACGGACAGGTCTTATGCTTCTGTCATGTGGAACCGGAGCCTGGCGTGTCAGACAATCTATGAATACACTCGCAGAACAGTTAGGGTTGACTTGTACTGCAGACATCGGATTAATGTCTATTGAATACACCTGTTTCGATGGAGAGGAATGTTACTCTCAGTCCTTATGTCTTACAAACACAGGAGTAAATACATCAAAACTGAATCGTCTGGAACAGTTTATTAATAAATTTTCATCCGAAGGTGTATACATGACTGGTGAGGAATTACATTCTCATCTGGATCAGATTGAAAAAATACATGGTCTCTACTCTCCGACCGCACTTGGTTTTGCAGCCGCACTTGCCTGTGGCGCATTTACCTTTTTACTTGGAGGCGGACCGGTAGAAATGTTTTGTGCATTTGCAGGTGCCGGTATCGGGAATTTTGTCCGATGCAAACTGGGGAAGCATCATTTTACACTATTTTTATGTATCTTCGCTTCTGTAACATCAGCCTGTCTGGTCTATGCGGGATTATTTGAAGTGATGAAACTGATACTCGGGGTGTCAGAACAACATGAAGCAGGATATATTTGTTCTATGTTATTTATCATTCCAGGATTCCCATTCATTACCAGCGGTATTGACCTTGCAAAATTGGATATGAGATCAGGTCTGGAACGATTAACTTATGCAATCATTATTATCACTGTTGCAACAATGACTGCCTGGATTATGGCACTTGTCTTAAAATTGCAGCCGGTGGATTTTCTAACATTAAATTTGCAAGTCCCGGTACAAATTCTCTTCCGACTGGCAGCAAGCTTTTGTGGAGTTTTCGGATTCTCTGTTATGTTTAACAGTCCAAGAAAACTGGCAGCTACAGCCGGATGTATCGGAGCAGTTGCCAATACTCTTCGTCTGGAAATGGTGGACCTTGCAAATATGCCCCCAGCTGCTGCTGCATTTATCGGCGCGCTTGTCGCAGGAATTCTTGCTTCTATGATTAAAAATGTTGCGGGATTTCCAAGAATATCTGTAACGGTACCTTCCATAGTAATTATGGTACCTGGTCTTTATTTGTACCGTGCTATTTATAATCTGGGAATCATGTCCCTGCATACATCAGCAGAGTGGTTCGCTGCCGCATTTATGATCATACTTGCATTGCCGCTTGGATTGATTTTTGCAAGGATTTTGACAGATAAAACATTTCGTTATTGCACGTAAATTCAAAGATTCGACTCTCAATTATATAAGTTCACTTGTCACTTATATAATTGGGAGTCTTCTCAACTGAACTAAAAGAGGAACCGTTCATTTTCAAGTGAATAGTTCCTCTTTCTTATAGATTATATGACAAATTATTCTTTATATTGATAAACAATCTTCTTCGCTGTCTCAATATGTTTTTCCAGTCGTTCTGAAAAATGTGTAAATGGAAGAAAAACTCCAAGTTCATCAAAATGCTCGCCTTTTTCTTCAAGACATTCTTGTCCATAATAAACAATGGATTTTGGCAATTCTTCCTGCAATTGCATAACCAGATCCATAACGGCGACATAAGACTGAGCTTCAGTCTCTTTCATTTTGATAGTATCCGGTAGTTCATATACAAGCAAAACACCTAACTGCTCTCCCATTCGATAATCTTTTACTTCCATAGTCACTTCATCATAACAATGCCTTTTTCGATATCCTTCTGCCAGATACATTTTCACATCATCATTTTGTGCGTAGACTTTTTGGAATTTATGATACATTTTGTCAGGTACAGCTTTCTTGCAATCATTTAACAGATTGCCGAATCCATCCGTTAAAATATAAGGATTGGTATGTCCGTCAGCATTAAAACGAAACGGAACAAGGTATGCATTTCTAAGAAGATCGAACATGCTGTGCTGACAGATTGCCAGAAGGAAAGCGGTCAGATCTTTATTCTTATAAGCGTCAAATAAAGCTTTTGCAAATTTCTCCGGCGGCAATACTTCTCCTGAATATTCGCCGTCAGATTCTACTGATTCATAAAATGTTTCCATCAACCGTTCGCATGCCTGCGAATTTTCCAGAATTTTGTCAAATAAGTATTCTGCTTTTTCTTCTCTTGGAAATATGGTTGCCATTGTTATTCATCCCTTTTCTTATTGATTTTTTATCTGCTATATATTATAGTTGTCTTACGTTAAAATGTAAAAGATATATTTAGTATCATGGATATATCAATTTGGAATGAGAGGATTAGATATGATTACTTACGATTATTACCGCATATTTTATTTTGTAGCACGTTATAAGAGCTTTACAAAAGCAGCAAAAATGCTTGGCAACAATCAGCCCAATATTACACGCTGCATGAATATCCTGGAGCAAGAATTAAAATGCACTCTTTTCCTACGGTCTAACCGTGGTATTTCGTTAACACCAGAGGGAAAGAAATTATATGAGCATGTAGCAATTGCATATGAACAGTTACAGATTGGCGAAGAAGAAATCCGTCAGAATGGTGAACTGGAGAATGGATTAGTATCCATCGGTGCCAGCGAAAACGCGCTGAGACTGGTACTACTTTCAAGACTTGAAAAATTTCATGAACAATATCCGCATGTCAGACTTCGTATTTCGAATCATTCGACGCCACAGGCAATTCAGGCATTAACAAGTGATATTGTGGATTTTGCTGCGGTGACAACACCACTTGACATCAAAAGTCCACTGGAGAAAATACCTCTTGCCTCTTACCGCGAAATACTAATCGGAGGGAGAAAATACAAAAAGCTTGCAGAACATACCCAGAAGCTTGAAGATATTGCTTCTCTTCCATTTATTAGTCTTGATGAAAATAGCAGTACAAGAGAATTATATAACAGTTTTTTTCTGGAACAGGGACTTTCCTTTGCACCGGATATGGAGACCGCAACAACCGATCAGATGCTTCCTTTGATCACTCATAACCTTGGAATCGGTTTTTATCCTAAGAAAATGGCTGAACTAGCTTTGACCAAAGGTGATGTATATCAGATTCCGTTGGAAGAAAAACTGCCCCTTCGGAGAATTTATTTAGTCACGAATGGCAGCACTGCAAAGAGTACTGCCGTTCGTAAGATGATCAAGTTCATTCAAGAATATCATAAAATATAACAATTTATTTGTTAACGCATCTGCATTCCTGCTTTTAAGAGCCGGAACATTCGTCTTGCTGCACCAAGATATAATTCTTCAGCATGATTTAAAGCATCAGACAGAGGCATAATATTATTTACCGTTGTGATAATAGATTCAATTCCATAATCGAAGATATCTTCTGCACCGCTTCCCATACTTCCGACAATCGCTACAGCTGGTATATGGCGCTTTTTGCAGTGTACACCAACTCCCTGCATGACTTTGCCAAATACAGACTGCCAGTCTGTAGCACCTTCTCCGGTTACGACAATATCGACATCTTTCAGATGTTCATCGAAATCCACAAGATCAAGTACCGTCTCAATTCCAGATTTCAATGTTCCGTTTAAAAATACCATAAGAGCGGTCCCGAGACCACCAGCTGCTCCGGACCCCGGTATATTATCCATATCCAGATCAAATTGCTCTTTAATAATGTCCCGGTAATTACACATACCAGCTTCCAGATCATTTTGAATCTCGGGGGTTGCACCTTTCTGTCTGCCGAATGTATAAGTAGCTCCGTCTTTTCCGCAAAGCGGATTTGTGACATCACACATTACCGTGAATTTACATTCTTTTATCAATGGATCCAGTCCAGAAAGATCTATTTTTCTAATTTTCATCAAATCCTCGCCGCAACCCTTTAATTCCTGATTATTCTCATCTAAAAATTTTCCACCCAGGGCGCGTATACAGCCGATTCCACCATCGTTTGTAGAAGAGCCGCCGATGGCTATGGATATATCCCGGAATCCTCTTCTAAGAGCATCTGCAATCATTTCTCCAGTTCCATAAGATGTAGTATAGCGTGGATCTCTTTTCTCTTCTGGAACGAGAGGCAGTCCGGAAGCTGCAGCCATTTCCATTACTGCACGATTTTCATCCAGCATGCCATAATTACTTGTAATATCCTCCCAGAGAGGTCCATGAACTTGCACAGGTAATTTTTTTCCATTTGTAGCCGCAAGTACTGCCGCTGTTGTACCTTCGCCACCGTCTGCAACGACAATGCTGTCACATTGACAGTCCGGAAATATCTCCTGGGCTGCTTTTGCCAGAAGTTCTGCTGTCTTTTGCGAAGATAAACTCCCTTTAAATGAATCTGAAGCAAATAAAAATTTCATAAGCTTCCTCCTGTAATTACCTCTTTATAAAATAAAAAAATTTTTATTCTTTTAATACAAGTGCTACAAATACAATTGGTTCTGTTCCGTGATTCTTAATTCCATGTCCGTCTCCATCTTTGCAAAATGTAACATCGCCAGTTTTGATCTCGTATTCTTTATCGTTGTCCATATAAGTCGCACTGCCGGAAAGTACATAATAAGTCTCAGTTTCTCCATGATGCTCATGATAACCAAGTTCACAGCCTGGCTCAATGGTTACCTGAGAAAATATACGGCAATGCTCTCCTCGTTCTTCTTCATTTAAAAGAGCCTCCATAAGCACATGACCTGCTCCGCCATTTACCTGTTCTTTTTTTGCAATCTTACGTTCGCCTGCTCTTGTCATTGTTCTAGAACCTCCTGAATTCAGTTTTAATATTATAAGTATATCATAGCATATCTTGTGCATAATAACTTAATAAATCACAGGAAAATGAAAGAATAATTAAAAAGTGTTTTCTATTGTATTCTTGTTAAGTCGTGATATAATGTAAAAGACTTATAAGAGAATACATTGAATCTGAAGCATCATAAGCAGTCTGATCTGCCTATGATATAGAGGAGTTTAGAAAGGACACAAAAATGAAATTTATATATCCAGCAGTATTTCATGAAGAAAAAGATGGAAAATACAAGGGCTATTTCCCTGATTTAGAATGTTGTTACGGAGAAGGTGACACGATAGATGATGCCATAGATGATGCCAATGAGGCCGCCAGAAACTGGCTGAGTCTGGAACTTACAGAAGAAGATCCATTCATCCCGTATGTATCTGACGAGGAAGATATTGACTTAAAAGAAGGGGAATTTATTCGTAACATTTCTGTAAATATCCGGTTTTACGAGGGCTGGGACGAATAATATTCAGCTATTTTTTACGGAAGATATTTTTTGACTGGAGACATTTATGAAAATTACTTTAATTACCGTTGGAAAAATAAAAGAAAAGTATTTAAAAGATGCTATTGCAGAATACAGTAAGAGACTCGGACGTTATTGTAAGCTTGAGATTGTCGAAGTTGCTGACGAAAAGACGCCGGATCACGCAAGCGAGACTGTTGAAAATGCAATCCGGGATAAAGAAGGCGAGAGAATCCTGAAATATGTCAAAGAAGATTCATATGTAATTACATTGGAAATTCGTGGAAAAATGCTGACCTCTGAAGAACTTTCCGAAAAAGTCGACACGCTTGGCATTCAAGGCATCAGTCATATTATTTTTATTATAGGCGGCTCTATTGGTCTTGGCAAAGAAGTTTTAAAACGCTCAGACTATGCACTCAGCTTTTCAAAAATGACGTTCCCTCACCAATTAATGCGTGTGATCTTATTGGAACAGATATATCGCAGTTATCGAATTATAAATCATGAACCCTATCACAAGTAAATGAGATTTTTTACATTCTGTTATCAATCGTCATAACTAGTGTAAGTTTATAAATTAAAAGAATAAAGGAGAACATGTTACTTTATCGAACATGTTCTCCTTTTATTCATCTTTATGCTTTCTAGCCCAACGCTACATCTAATATCATCATTAATACAAACCCAAGCGAAAAACCTATTGTGCCGACATTGCTATGGGTTCCTTCAGATGATTCCGGAATTAACTCTTCCACTACAACATAAATCATAGCACCTGCTGCAAATGCAAGTAGATACGGCAATACAGGTGTAATTTTAGATGCAAGCAAAATTGTTATACCACCACCAATTGGTTCAACAATCCCAGAAAACATACCATATAAAAAAGCTTTTATCCGCCCTTTTTCACTTCTGACAGGCAGTGAAACAATAAAGCCTTCTGGTACATTTTGAATTGCTATACCGATAGACAGTGCAAATGCTCCGGCAAGTGTCACTTTTGAATTATTCATAAGAAGTCCTGCAAATACTGCGCCACCAGATATTCCTTCCGGAATATTGTGAATTGTAACTGCCAAAATCAGCATCGTCGATTTCTTTAATGAAGCTTTAGGACCTTCTGATTCTTCACTCCCAAGATGCAGATGTGGAATGATGCGGTCCAGTGCAAGAAGAAATACAATGCCGACAAGAAAGCCAACAGCAGCCGGTAAAAATGCCAGTTTTCCCAGATGATCAGACATTTCCATAGCTGGAATTAAAAGTGACCATACAGAGGCCGCAACCATAACTCCCGCTGCAAAACCAAGTAAAGACTTTTGAATCACAGGTTTTAATTCATTTTTTATAAATAATACGCATAATGCCCCAAGAGTTGTTCCGATGAACGGTATCATTAGTCCCCAGAAAATTGTCATGTATCAAACACTCCTTTTTATTATCTATTAGTATTATATTCAGAATCTCGATATCCTAGAATAACAGTATTAAATTAATCTGTGGAGGTTAGGTATAATTAATTCTGATATTATTTTATACAAAAGACTTAGAAGTGTCAATAAAAAAGGCAATTTCATAAACTAAGGGCACCCCTTTTATGAAAAAAGGGACACCCTTAATCAATGATGGGGACGTAGCATTTTAAAGCTTTACTACGTCCCCAATATGAACTATTTGTTGCTTAATAATTCATGAATTCCCTTTGCTCCGGCTTTTCCGGCACCCATAGCAAGGATTACTGTTGCTGCTCCTGTTACAGCATCTCCGCCAGCGAATACACATGCTTTTGATGTCTGTCCATTTTCTTCTTCTGCAACGATACATTTTCTCTTGTTTGTCTCAAGACCTTTTGTTGTAGAAGCGATCAATGGGTTTGGAGATGTTCCAAGAGACATGATAACTGTATCAAGTTCAATCTCGTACTCTGATCCTGGAATTTCTTCCGGACGTCGTCTTCCTGATGCATCAGGCTCTCCAAGCTGCATCTTAACAACCTTCATTCCTTTTACCCAGTCATTCTCATCTGCAAGAATTTCTTTTGGATTTGTAAGAAGATCAAAGATAACGCCCTCTTCTTTTGCATGATGTACTTCTTCAACTCTGGCTGGAAGTTCTTCCTCGCCACGACGGTAGATTACATGTACTTCTGCTCCAAGACGAAGTGCTGTTCTGGCAGCATCCATTGCTACGTTACCGCCACCAATAACTGCAACTTTCTTACCTGCTGCAATCGGTGTATCATAAGAATCATCGAAAGCTTTCATAAGGTTGCTTCTTGTCAGATACTCGTTTGCAGAGAATACTCCGTTTGATGCCTCTCCCGGAATTCCCATGAACATCGGAAGACCTGCTCCGGAACCGATGAATACAGCTTCAAAGTTTTCCTCTTCCATCAACTGATCGATTGTTGTTGATTTACCGATTACTACGTTTGGCTCAAAATGTACACCTAATTCTTTTACTTTTTCGATTTCTTTCTTTACGACTTTCTCTTTTGGAAGACGGAACTCTGGAATACCATATACAAGTACTCCGCCAAGCTCATGAAGTGCCTCAAATACTGTTACTTCATAACCAAGCTTTGCAAGGTCTCCGGCGCATGTAAGTCCGGACGGACCAGAACCGATAACTGCAACTTTATGTCCATTTGTCTTCTCAGGTTTTGCAGGTTTAATGTCATGCTCAAGAGCGTAATCAGCAACGAATCTTTCAAGTTTACCGATTGAAATCGGGTCACCTTTGATTCCACGGATACATTTGCTCTCGCACTGGGACTCCTGTGGACATACACGGCCACAGATAGCAGGAAGTGCTGAGGACTCTCCGATTACTTTATAAGCTTCCTCAATATTACCTTCTTTTACATGACTAATAAATCCTGGAATATTGATAGATACAGGACAGCCCTGGATACATCTTGCATTCTTACAGTTGATACAGCGCTGTGCCTCTTCCATTGCTTCTTCTTTGTTATATCCATAACATACTTCTTCGAAGTTTGTTGCTCTTACTTTTGGATCCTGTTCTCTTACAGGAACTCTCTCTAATACATTTGCCATTATTTGTCACCTCCGCAGTTTCCGCATCCACCATGATGAGTGTCACCTTCCTGTAATTTCAGCATTGCACGACCTTCTTCTGTCTTGTAAAGCTGCTGTCTCTTCATAGCGTTATCAAAATCAACGAGATGTCCGTCAAACTCTGGTCCGTCTACGCATGCGAATTTCACTTCGTCTCCAACGATCAGACGGCAGGCACCGCACATTCCTGTACCATCAACCATGATCGGGTTCATGCTGACAACTGTCGGAATCTCCAGTTTCTTTGTAAGGAGACAGACAAATTTCATCATGATCATTGGACCGATTGCAATACATACATCATATTTGTTTCCATTATTTACAAGTTCTTCGACCATTGTTGTAACCATTCCGGCATGTCCGTAGGAACCATCATCTGTACATGGGTAATAGTTACCAGATACAGCTTCCATAGCATCTTCAAGGATCAGCATATCTTTTGTCTTTGCTCCGACAATAACATCTGCTGCTACGCCGTGTTCATGTAACCATTTTACCTGTGGATATACAGGAGCAGCTCCAACTCCACCTGCTACGAATAAGATTTTTTTCTTTTTCAAGTCTTCTATGTCTTCTTCAACGAGCTCTGAAGCACAGCCAAGAGGTCCAGTGAAATCACGGAATGAATCCCCGGCCTTTAAGTCAGCCATCTTTACAGTAGATGCTCCGACTTCCTGGAATACGATTGTAATAGTACCTGCTTCTCTGTCATAGTCACAGATTGTAAGTGGGATACGTTCTCCCTTATCGTCCATCTTAACGATAACGAACTGTCCAGGCTGGCAGTGTCTTGCAACACGTGGTGCCTCAACATCCATAAGATAAATCTTGTCAGCTAATTTTTCAGCTTTTAATATCTTATACATCTTGCTTCCTCCTAATTCTAACCCCCATTGAAATACCGGGAATAATAATAATCATCTATATAATGATACAACATTGTTATGAAAATATCAAGTAACTTGCTGTGAATTTAATTTCTAAATAAATTCTGAAAACCGCACCAAAAACGGCAAATATTATTATAATACCTGCCGTTTCATCATTATTTTATTAAAATTATTTTTTTAACATTGTTGTTAATTAAAAATCAACTTCTGTTCCATAATAAATACATGTAAACAGTCTTTCCATTGTAGCTGGATCAATTGTTCTTGGATTAGAACCTGTACAGGCATCTCCAACAGCATTTTCAGAGATTGTAGCAATTTTTTCTTTAAATTCATCTTCTTTGATTCCGAAATCCTTTAATGTAGCCGGAATATTTAAGATAACATTGAATTCATTGATTTTCTCACAAAGACTGTTGATGAGTGCTTTTTCAGATGCTCCACCAAGTCCTACAAATCTTGCAATTTCAGCATATCTCTTAGCTGCTACAGGATCTTTTGCATTATATTTGATTACATATGGAAGATACATTGCATTTGCAAGACCATGTGTAATATGTCCTGTAGAGAATGCAGCTCCTGTTTTATGAGCCATAGAATGTACGATTCCAAGTAATGCATTAGAGAATGCCATTCCAGCCAGACACTGTGCATCGTGCATTTTTGCTCTTGCTTCCATATTGCATCTGTAGGATGCCGGAAGATAATCAAATACCATCTCGATTGCTTTGAGTGCAAGCGGATCTGTATATGGACAGTTCAATGTAGATACATATGCTTCAATCGCATGTGTCAAGGCATCCATACCTGTGTAAGCAACCTGCTTTACAGGAAGTTCAGCTACAAGAGCCGGGTCAACAATTGCAACATCTGGTGTGATGTTAAAATCTGCCAGAGGGTACTTGATTCCTTTTGCATAATCTGTGATAACAGAAAATGCTGTTACTTCAGTTGCAGTTCCGGAGGTTGAAGGGATTGCTGCAAATTTTGCTTTCTGTCTTAATTCCGGGAAACTGAATGGTGTAATCAGATCTTCAAATGTTATTTCCGGATACTCATAGAAAGCCCACATAGCTTTTGCCGCATCAATCGGTGATCCACCACCCATAGCTACGATCCAGTCAGGCTCGAATTCCTGCATAGCCTTTGCACCTTTCATTACAGTTTCAACAGACGGGTCTGGTTCTACACCTTCGAAAAGAGCAACTTCCATTCCAGCTTCTTTCAAGTAGTCTTCAACTTTTGCAAGGAATCCCTGGCGTTTCATTGCGCCGCCACCGACAACAACGATTGCCTTTTTACCTTTTAAGTTCTTCAGCTCTTCTAAAGCTCCTTCTCCATGATAAATGTCTCTTGGTAATGTAAATCTTGCCATGATTTTTTTCCTCCATAAAATAATTGCGTTAAATTTTTATCACAGTTGCATTATAGCATTGATAATAATTTAACGCAATATTTTTCTGGTAATTTTTTCTTTTTCTACATAATAAGATAACAATTATTGGTTATCATACATATAATTTCTAGTGGTAATACCACTCATACGCCCTTTTCCATTGACAAGTACGACTTTAAAAAGAGTTTCTCCCTTTGGCATGTCGATTGGCCCGGTATATTTTGTAGATGCTGTTGTCGGGTCTGTACCGTCTGTCGTGTAATATGCAGTATATCCATCCGGTACTTTTACTTCAATCGGAACTGCTTCATCGTACTGTCCTGTTGACGGGGAGACCGCCGGTGCATCTTCTACAGGGAATTCTACCGTGTAAGTCTTCTTACCGATTGCACTCGGCACCCCTTTTTTGTTGACAGCAATTGCTTTTATGGTTGTCTCACCCTCGCTGATCTGTATGCCTTCACTAGTGTACTTCGTACTTGTCAGATCAGGATCTGTACCATCCGTTGTATAGTAGATTGTATCTTTATCTGCAGTCAGAAGTAATTTTTGGACATCATCATAAGTCGTAGAATCCTCCAGACTGAACTTTGGTTCATCTACAACATAATCGCTTAATTTCTCCAACATGGAATCATTGACAGAATCCAAAAGTTCTGGAATTTCCATGTTCTGATCTGATTTCAAATAAAAATCCATACATGCTTTATAAAGTTCAACATTACCAGATTGCTTGCTAACTGCTTCTTCAAATAATGTTGTACCTTCATCTGTCTTATCCTGTGACTGATAAACATCTGCAAGACCTGTGTAAGCATCTGCTTTTTTAGTATTTTTGGAAATTGCCTGTTTATAATAAGCTTCTGCAGTGGTATAATCTTTTGACTGCGCGGCTTTTTGTGCTTTTTTCATAATCCCGTTATAGGAATTCTGATATACAACATAGAATCCGGCACCTGCTAATACTACGATTGCAGCCATAATAAGCAGGACGATTCGTCTTTTTCTGCGCAAAGCTTTCTTTCTTGCTGCTTTTGCGCTCTGCCGTTTTCTTCTTTCCTTTTCAGTTAGCATCTGCCCCGTAGTATTCCCGGTCATTCTTCTTCCAGTCATAGCCGCTGTTGTTCGTGATGCACTTCTTCCTGTATTTCTGCCAGCAGATTGTCCTGTCCTGTTATTATTTCTGCGTTTTTGATTTATATATTGATCGAGCTCCGATTCCTGCTCATTGCCATCTAATTGGATCTGAGCCGTTAACATTTCTTCAAGTGGATTGTAATCTGGTACAATCTGTACCTCTCGCCCACATTTTTTACAATATAATTCCCCTTCTGGTATTTCTGCCTTACAATACCTGCATTTCATTGTCTATACTGACCTCCTCTGATTATTCAGTAGTATTTATATTTTGTATGTATTGTTCAAATTCTTCTGGTGTCATGAGGATTTTGCGCGGTTTTGTTCCCTCTTCGCCACCGACAATCCCCGCTTCACACAATTGATCCATAATACGTGCTGCACGGTTAAAGCCAATCTTGAACGCTCTCTGCAGCATCCCTATGGAAGCCTTGTCCTTATCAATGATAAGACGACCTGCGTCTATAAAATAGGCATCTCGCCCATTACTTTCATCGGCACCTGGTCCGTTTGAAGATACCATGCCAATATTGGATGTATTTACATGATTGACAACTTCTTCATCGTAATTGGCATTTCCATTTTTGTCAATTAAATAATCAACAACTTTCTGCACTTCTTTATCCGATACAAAAGCTCCCTGGACTCGTACCGGTTTCTGATAACCGGATGGATAAAAGAGCATATCTCCTTTTCCAAGTAATTTTTCAGCGCCATTCATATCAATGATGGTTCTGGAATCAACTCCAGAAGTTACAGAAAACGCGATTCTTGACGGCATGTTTGCTTTAATCAATCCTGTGATAACATTGACAGACGGACGCTGTGTTGCAATGACCAGATGAATTCCTGCTGCTCTTGCAAGCTGTGCCAGCCGGCAAATTGCTTCTTCAACTTCGCCAGGAGCAACCATCATAAGATCTGCAAGCTCGTCTACAATAATGACAATCTGCGACATCTTATGTCCTTTTGCTTCATCTGCATGATCCGGCATAGATTCAATTTTCGCATTATATCCTTTGATATCACGTACATTCAATGACGCAAATGCCTGATAACGCCTTGTCATCTCAGCTACTGCCCAGTTCAGAGCACCAGCTGCCTTTTTCGGGTCTGTCACCACGTCGATCATCAGATGTGGAATGCCTTTGTAAACACTTAATTCTACAACTTTAGGATCGATCATAATTAATTTGACTTCATCCGGAGTTGCTTTATAAAGGATGCTCATGATCAATGTATTAATACAGACAGACTTACCGGAACCTGTAGCACCTGCGATCAGCACATGTGGCATCTTTGCTATATCTGTAACGACAACCTTACCTCCGATATCTTTTCCAACTGCAAACGATATTTTAGAGGTACTGTCTTTAAATTCTTTGGACGCTAGAAGATTCCCAAGCATGACTGTAGAATTTTCCTTATTCGGAACTTCAATTCCTACAGCTGCTTTTCCCGGAATCGGTGCCTCGATTCGAATATCTGCGGCGGCCAGGTTCAGCTTGATATCGTCTGCCAGTCCGACAATTTTACTTACTTTCACACCCATTTCCGGCTGAAGCTCATAACGCGTGACAGCAGGACCACAGCTTACATTTGTAACTGTTACATTTACTCCAAAATTCGCCAGAATCTCCTGAAGCTTCATAGCAGTTTCCCGAAGCTTTGCATCCGATTCCTGACGTCCTTCACTACCACGATTCAGAAGTGATACCGGTGGCATTTTATATGCTTTTGTTCTTACAGCCGCTGTTGTCTTCGCAGCTTCTGCTGCAACACGCGCAACTTCATCGGCAACCGGAGCTGCCCCCATCTTACTTTTACGCACAGAACTTTCCGAAGAAGAGTCTGTCGGATTCTTGTCTGCCTGTGTAAAATCAAAGGCTTCCTCCGTCACATCTGATTCTTCCGGAATATCTTCTATTGGAATATCAGGAGCCCTGTTGATCACAAAATCCGGCTGTTTTTTTGTTTTATCTTCTTCCGGTATCATTTCCGGATTACTCTTTATTTCCTTCATCTCCGGTGACTGGAACTTATCAGAAAGTCTGGTTGCCAGAGAAACTCCCGTTACGCGGTGATCCGATCGTTTTTCGTTAGAGTTTGTGTTTTTGGCAGCTTTTTGTTCCTGCTCACGCATCTTAGCACGCTTGGCTTTACGTTCTTCTGAAATTTTACGTCTTCTTTTGGCATCTTCTCTTGCGCGGCCGTAGGCCTGATCACCTTTTGCTTTTACTCCCTTTAAAGCAGATTTACCAGTAATGATCACTCCACAGATAATCATACAGATTATTACAATTACATATGTACCTGCCACTCCGACTGCGGGTATAAGAAGGTTTGCAATAAAGCTTCCAAGTCTTCCGCCCATCTCATGGATCAGGTCTAAAAGTGTACAGGTAAGGATCATAAAAACCAGCACAAGCGCAGATTTTATATATGCGATTCTATTTTCTTTATTTGATATTAAAAATGATACGATTCCAAACAGTAAAAATGGGACAAGATAGGCAACGATCCCAAAGCCGTGCTTTAGAGCCCCGGATACATGATAGCCAATGTTTCCGCCAAATCCGAAATTACTGATCAATAGCAAAATACTGACTGCCAGAGTAACCCAGACAAAGATTTCCTCCCCTAAAAAACTTTGTTCGGTCTTTTTTTTCTTTGTCTGCTTTCTGCCAGTTTTCTTTTTTGACTTTGCAGCCATATTTTTTACTCCCCCTTATGCGCAAAACATATCACACTATAGTATACATGAATGATTATTTTTCGTCAATCATCTGGTGAAGTTTCCTTAATGCATGGCTCATTCCTCCAACTTCATCAATCAGACCTTCCCTGACCGCATCTTCTCCTTCCAGAAGTGTGCCGACATCTTTGACAAGTTCCGTCGGATTAAGCATCAGTTCTTCGATACGTTCTTCGTTCATATGGGAATGAGCTGCAAGAAACCCTGTAATGCGTTTTTGAGTCCGGATCATATTTTGGAGACTTTGCTGTACTCCAATAAACATGCCATTTGATCTGACCGGATGTATGATCATAGTTCCGCTCGGGACGATAAATGAGTAATCTGCCGCCACTGCCAGCGGTCCTCCGATAGAATGGCTGCCTCCAAGGACTAGAGAAACTGTCGGTTTACTAATAGAAGCGATCATCTCTGCAATAGATAGTCCTGCTTCCACATCCCCGCCCATTGTATTTAAAAGGATCAGAAGTCCATCAATCTCTTCGCTGTCTTCTACTTCAGCCAGCATCGGCAAAAGATGTTCGTATTTTGTCGCTTTTGTATTCCCGGATACCGCTTCATGACCTTCAATCTCTCCAATAATTGTCAGAAGACGTACATTATGTTTCCGGTTATTAGAGTCAAGTTTCATGCTGCCGGTTTCTTTCATTTCATTTCTTTTTTCCTCAGTTGTTTCTTTTTCCATAAAAAATACCTCCATACTTTTTTCTTAGTATGGAGGTATTTGAATACTTTTATACCTGTTCAAGTGCCTGACTTAAATCAGCAATAATATCATCAATATTTTCAATTCCAACACTGAAACGGATCAGATCCGGCTGTACTCCAGCTTCTTTTAACTCCTGATCATTCATCTGACGGTGTGTGTGACTTGCCGGATGGAGAACACAGCTTCTTGCATCGGCTACATGAGTCACGATTGCAATCATCTTCAGGCTGTCCATCATGCGGACTGCTTCCTCTCTTCCACCCTTCAGACCAAAAGTAATCACTCCACAAGTTCCGTTTGGCATATATTTCTTAGCAAGTGCATAATGTTTATCACCTTCTAGCATCGGACAACTTACCCACGCTACTTTTTCATGTGCCTGCAGATATTTTGCAGCTGCCAGAGCATTTTCACAATGACGCTCCACACGTAATGGAAGCGTTTCAAGTCCAAGATTCAGAATAAATGAATTCTGAGGTGATGGAATGGAACCTAAATCTCTCATTAACTGAGAAGTCGCCTTTGTAATATACGCAGCTTTTCCAAATTTCTCTGTGTATACGATTCCGTGATATGTCTCATCCGGAGTTGTAAGTCCCGGAAATTTATCTGCATGGGCAGCCCAGTCAAAGTTACCACTGTCAACGATAGCTCCTCCGACACATGTGGCATGTCCATCCATGTATTTTGTAGTAGAATGTGTTACGATATCTGCACCCCACTCGAACGGACGGCAGTTGACCGGTGTTGCAAATGTATTATCCACAATAAACGGTACGCCATGTGCATGAGCAGCCGCTGCAAATTTCTCGAGATCTAATACTACAAGAGCCGGATTGGCAATGGTTTCACCAAATACAGCTTTTGTATTCTCTTTGAATGCGGCATTTAACTCTTCTGTCGTACATTCCGGATCAACAAATGTTGCATCAATGCCCATCTTTTTGATTGTATGGGCATACAAGTTATAGGTACCGCCATATACTGCAGAAGCACATACAATATGATCTCCTTCTTCACAGATATTCATAATGGCATAGAAGTTCGCTGCCTGACCAGAAGATGTCAGCATTGCTGCAACTCCGCCTTCCAAATCGCAGATTTTTGCTGCCACTGCATCATTGGTTGGATTCTGCAGTCTTGTATAAAAATATCCGGATTCCTCCAATGCGAACAGACGACCCATCTGATCGCTGCTATTGTATTTAAATGTTGTACTCTGATAAATCGGAAGTACACGCGGCTCTCCATTGCCCGGCTCATAACCGGACTGGATACATTTTGTTTCAATCTTGTAATTACTCATAAGTTTATCCCCTTTTTATGTTTTACTCGTCCCAGTTATGATAAACATCCTGAACGTCATCATCATCATCAAGCATATCCAGAGTCTTCTGAATATTTGCGATGTCTTTCTCATCTGTCAGTTCGACATATGTCTGAGGGATCATTGTAACCTCTGCACCTGCCATTGGAATTCCAGCTTCTTCAAGAGCCTGACGTACAGCACTGAAATCTTCCGGTGTTGTAAAGATCTCGAAGCTGTCTTCTTCCTCTGAGAAGTCCTCTGCTCCGGCATCAAGTGCGGTCATCATGAGTTCATCAGAATCCCCGTCGAACTCTTCCTTATCTACAATGATCTGACCTTTTTTATCAAACATAAAGGATACACATCCAGGTGTTCCTACATTTCCCTTACCTTTTGTAAATGCATTCTTTACATTCGTAGCTGTACGGTTTCTGTTATCTGTCAGAGCCTCTACGATGATAGCAGTTCCGTTCGGACCATATCCTTCATATGTAATGTGCTCGTAGTTTGCTGCATTGGCATCCCCTTCAGCTTTTTTGATATTTCTGTCGATGGTATCATTCGGCATATTGTTAGCTTTTGCTTTTGCAATAACATCACGCAGACGGCTGTTGTTAGCCGGATCAGCGCTTCCACCTTCTTTTACGGCAACTGCAAGTTCTTTTCCGATTTTCGTAAAGATCTTACCCTTTGCTGCATCATTTTTCTCTTTCTTATGTTTAATATTGGCAAATTTTGAATGTCCTGACATTTCTATTCCTCTTTTCTATCTGTTTTCACACGTTCTTTATTCTATCACGCCATCAGAAGTTTTTCAATCTTTACTCTTTGAATTGTGTTATCATTTACTTCCAGAACGGTAAATCGGTAGTTCTTATATACTACAATGCACTCTTCGCCTTCATTCGGGATACGTTCCAGCTTGTCAATCATAAAGCCATTGAGTGTTCCATACTCTTCCGTGTCAAATGTAACATGCAAAAGGTCTCCCAGTTTTTCCAGCTCCAGCATACCGCTCGCGATATAGGAACTGGCAGAAAGTACAATGATCAATTCTTCTTCCACGTCATGCTCGTCCATAATATTTCCGACAATTTCTTCCAGTATATCTTCCAGTGTCACAAGACCGGAAGTCTGCCCATATTCATCCATAACAATTACGATGTGGTTTTTCTTTGCCTGCATCTCCTTAAAAAGGCGATCAATATTCTTAGACTCCGGTATAAAATCTACAGGTCTTATGTAAGAATGTAATTCTTTGACCGGAACATTTCTGTAATTGTTTTTCAAATAGCATGTCATGGCCTCACGCAAATGCATAAAACCGATGATCTCATCAATACTTCCTCTGTAAATCGGAAATCTTGAATAATTCGTCTCCAGCATAAAATGCAGTGCATCTTCCAGAGATTCCTCCTCATCTATTGCCACAATATTCTTCCTGTGAGTCATGATATCCCGGGCGTTCTTATCCATGTATCGGAACACATTACGGATCAGCTTATCCGCGGTCCCCTGTCTGGCCTCGTCCATAATTCTACTTTCTTTCACTCCTTTGATTATGTATGAAGCTCAAAACTGACTTTGATTGCTTCATCTACTTTGTACATCATTTCTTTATCCAGGTGACAAACCATGTCCTTTAAGCGCTGTTTGTCTATGGTTCGGATCTGTTCTAATAATACCACAGAATTCTTTACAATCTGATATTTTCTTGCATCTATCTCTACATGAGTCGGCAGCTTCGCCTTATTCATACGGGAAGTAATCGCCGCACATATGACAGTTGGGCTGTGACGGTTTCCTACGTCATTCTGAATGATCAGCACCGGACGAATTCCTCCCTGTTCTGAGCCGACCACCGGACTCAAATCTGCATAATAGATATCACCACGTCTTACCTGCACAATGTCCACACTCCGATTTTACTATGATACTACAAGTATTTCCAGCTTTTTCGGAAGTATTCTTATATTTTCATGCAAGAATAAAGCAAAATCCATTCACAGGCATCCCAGTCTGGGCTTTTACCCTTTCTTACTATTTCACATCAAAATAATCGACCTGTTCTATGACCTGCCCATTCTGAATGTATTCTCTTGGAATTCTCTTTCCGAGATCACAGACAAATTCATAGTTAAATCTTCCAGACAGATCACTTAAAGTCTCCACCGTGAGAAATTCATCACCATCTTTACCGACCAGTGTTACTTTATCACCAAATTTTACATTTGGAATATCTGTCACATCGACCATAAATTGGTCCATACAAACTCTTCCGCGGATTGGTGCTTTTTTGCCATGGATCAGTACATAACCTTTGTTAGAAAGACTTCTGGGATATCCATCTCCGTAGCCGACCGGAATGGTCGCAAGAGAAGTCTCTTTTTCTGTCACATAGGTTCCGCCATAGCTGACCGGAGTTCCTTCCGGAACTGTCTTTACATAAGAGACATGACTGATCAGTTCCATGGCCGGTCTTAACGGAACATTCTTTTTTTCTACCTCCTCGGAAGGATACAATCCATAAATGGATATTCCGGCACGTACCAAATCCATGTTCGCTTTCTTAATATCAATGATACCGGCACTATTTGAGCAGTGGTAAATCGGAAATGTGACACCTCGCTTTTTAAGTTCATCACGCATATAGTTGTATTTTCCAATCTGAACATCTGTATATGCCTTGTCTGTTTCATCTGCTTTTGCAAAATGTGTGAACATTCCTTCTAATTTAAGTCCCGGCATTTTTGAAATTTCTTCAATTGCATCTACACTGTCTTCATGAATCTGGAAACCAAGTCTTGACATTCCGGTATCCAGCTTAATATGAATATATGCATCTTTTCCCATTTTGACCGCAAGATTCGAAACTCCTTTCGCCATTTCTACTGTGTAAGTGGTCATCCGGACTTCATTTTCAATCATTGCTTCCCACTGATCCGGGAAAATGCATCCAAGCACAAGAATTGGTTTTTTTATATCATTTTTTCTCAAGACGACAGCTTCGTCCAGTGTTGCAACCGCGTAGCCCCAGATATAGTCTACCGGTTCCAGTAACCGGGCAATCTGGACTGCACCATGTCCGTAGCCATCTGTTTTGATAACTGCGATCATCTGTACTCCATCTTTGATATTTGCTTTCATCATCTGGAAATTATAAAAAATTGCATCCAGATCCACTCGTTCACATACTCTGCTGTATTGTTTCATAATCTAGTTTTCCTCCTGTATCGTCATGGCTGTTCCTGCCTTTTGTGCAAGTTCCCTTGCGAGAAGACTGTATGCGCCTTGTTCCTTCTCTATAATCTCACCAGCTCTTCCGTGAATATAAACACCGAGAAGCGCTGCTTCCCATTCAGAAAGTCCCTGTGCGAGATACGATGCGATAATGCCTGCCAGCACATCCCCGGATCCGGCTTTTGCCATAGCCGCACAGCCGGATAGATTTACCGCTACCCGCTCTCTCGGCTTTGCAATGGTTGTTCTGGAATCCTTCAGTACACAGGTAACGTCATATTCTTTAACAAATGTACGAAGTGCTACAATACGATCTTTTTTTACTTCAGCAATCTTCAAACCGCTGATCCGTTCAAATTCTTTCATGTGCGGTGTAAAGATAAAATGTTCACAATCTGCACCACACAGATAATCCATATGTTCAGACAAAATATTAAGTCCGTCTGCATCTATGACACACGGTTTCTTTGTATATGCAATGGTTTCTTTTAAAATCTTCCTTGCAGTCTTCTTTGTTCCAAGTCCGGAACCTATAGCTACGACATCTGCCCAGTCGATCAAGCGATGTAGTTCATTGACATCATATTTTTCATAAGTTGTAATGATCGCTTCCGGGATCTGGCTCTGTAAGATCACGAGATTCTCTTTAGCAGTATAGATCTGCACCAGCCCGGTACCTGTCCTGTAAGCTGCAAGTGCGCCAAGATATGCAGCACCTGACATACCTTTGCTTCCGGTGATCATAAGAAGCTTTCCGTAAGTTCCTTTATTGGAGTCCGCATTTCGTTTCGGAAGAAGTGCTGCATAATCACTGCCCTCCAGTGTACAAACTGTTTCCTCATCTCTTTCCAGTGGAAGTGATACAATTCCGATATCCTCGGATACACAGATTCCTGCATAACTTCTTCCCGGATCAAGTACAAGACCAACTTTCGTCTCCTGAATTGTCACAGTATAGTCTGCACGCACTGCAGTTCCTAATACATTTCCTGTAGTTGCGCAAATTCCGGAAGGAATATCCACGGACATACGGACTGCATCAGACTGATTCACACACTCTATAATCTGTGCATATCTGCCTCCAACCTCCCGGCAAAGTCCAACTCCAAAAATTGCATCGATAATTAAAGTATACGGTTCACTTTCAAATGCTTCTTGCTCAAACCGCTCCTTAAACTGTGCTCCTGTATTTTTCAACTGTTCTATCTGATGGGCAGTCTCTGGTGTGCAGTGATCTCTGTTTCCGACCAGAACTGCTGTTACGTCACACCCTTCCCATGCAAACATTCTGGCAATCGCAAAGCCGTCCCCGCCATTATTTCCAGAACCACAGAGGACACATATTTTATTTAAATTAATTTTCCAGTCTTTAATGTGATCTACACATGCTCTGGCAGCCCGTTCCATAAGTTCCAGGGACGGGATTTTAAGTTCATTTATCGTAAATGAATCTGCCGTTTTCATCTGTTTAGCATCTGGCAAATATCTCATAGTTTTGATTCCTCCTGATAGAAAGAAACGTGCAAAGCCAGGATGCAATCTGAACAAACCTGTCTTTACACGTTATCTCCTTAATTATGTTCTTCCTTGTAGCGGCATATATTATATGACAGCCTCATCAGACTCTCGGATAAATGTACATTCTCAACAATCACACTTTCCGGAAGATTCAGATCTGTATGTGCAAAATTCCATATTCCGTGAACATTGTGATCTGCCAGAAATTTTGCGACTTTGATTGACTCATCCTTTGGAATCGTCAATGCTGCAATATCGATACTGTTCTCATCTACAAATTTCGGAAGCTCGTCCATCATCTGAATTGGAACACCACGAACTTCTTGCCCGTCAAGCTCCGGATTGATATCAAACAATCCTTTTAAGATAAATCCCCGCTTTTCAAATGATGCATAGTTCGCAAGTGCACGCCCCAAATTACCAGCACCAATAATAATAATATTATGATCCTGTTCCAATCCAAGAATTTTTCCGATTTCTGAGTACAGATATTTTACATTATAGCCATACCCCTGTTGCCCGAATCCGCCAAAATTATTAAGATCCTGACGAATCTGGGAAGCTGTTACTTTCATTCTTTTACTAAGCTCATTGGAAGAGATTCGTTCTACTCCCTGCTCGATCAGCTCCCCAAGGTATCTATAATATCTGGGTAATCTACGGATAACTGCCTGTGAAATTCCCCTGTTTTGCATGATCCGCACCTCCTTCCTTCAAAAATTTCTACTCATTATTATAGGCAATCGTTAGTATAATGTCAAACTTTTTAGTTGTTTTTTGTAGTATTTTCGTTATAATAGTATAAGATGATGCCAAAATTATGCGGTCGCAGCGCCGGACGCAGCCCTGCGGCATCTTTATTTCTCAAAATCACAGGATTTTATCAAGGAGGATAGGATGATACTTGCATGTCACAATATCAAAAAAGCCTTTGGAGAGGAAGTAATTGTCTCCGGCGGCTCCTTTCATATAGAAGACCACGAAAAAGCAGCTCTCGTAGGACCGAACGGTGCTGGAAAGACAACACTTCTTAAGATGATCGTTGGTGAGATTCAGGCGGACGGCGGCAATGTTGTTCTGACACGCGGCAAGACGATGGGATATCTGGCACAGCATCAGGATATGAATAATGACCATACGATCTATCAAGAGGTACGCACTGCAAAAGCCGATATTCTCGACATGGAGCGGCAGATTCGTGAGATTGAACAGGAAATGAAGCATTTAAGCGGAGAACGTCTGGAAGAACGTATGAATACATACCAGCGGCTCACAGCAGCATTCGAACGTGAAAATGGATACGCCTGCGAAAGTGAAATCACTGGTGTTTTAAAAGGACTGGGATTTACAGAAGAAGAATTCGCAAAACCGGTTGCAACTTTATCCGGAGGTCAGAAAACCCGTGTTTCTCTCGGAAAACTGCTCCTCACAAAGCCAGATATTCTGCTTTTGGACGAGCCAACCAACCATTTGGATTTAAATTCCATCTCATGGCTGGAAACTTATCTTCTGAATTATCCCGGTGCAGTACTGATTGTCTCTCATGACCGGTATTTCCTGAACCGGGTTGTAACAAAAGTCGTCGAGATTGAACTTGGCAAGCTTACCACTTTCATGGGCAATTATACAGATTACGCCCAAAAAAAAGAAATGCTCCGTGAAGCCAGAATGAAAGAGTATCTGAACCAGCAGCAGGAAATTAAGCATCAGGAAGCGGTCATTGAAAAGCTCCGCTCCTTCAACCGCGAAAAATCCATCAAGCGTGCAGAAAGCCGTGAAAAGATGCTGGATAAGATGACCCCGGTTGAAAAACCGATGGAACTACATACAGATATGCATTTAACACTGGAACCTTCCTGTGTCAGCGGTAATGATGTCTTAAGTGTCGAGCATTTAAGCAAAGCATTTCCACCACAGATTTTATTTGAAGATGTCAGCTTCGAAATCAAGCGTGGGGAACATGTCGCGATCATCGGAGATAATGGAACCGGAAAAACAACAATCCTTAAGATTTTAAATCAGGTACTCAAAGCTGATTCTGGAAGTTTCCGTCTCGGTTCTAATGTAAAGATTGGTTACTACGATCAGGAACACCACGTTCTACACATGGAAAAAACTATTTTCCAGGAGATTTCCGACGACTATCCTAATCTTAATAACACGCAGATCCGTAAAGTGCTGGCAGCATTTTTATTTACCGGAGATGATGTATTTAAACTTATTAGTGACTTAAGCGGTGGCGAACGTGGACGCGTGTCCCTTGCAAAGCTGATGCTTTCTGAAGCGAACTTCCTGATTCTCGATGAGCCGACCAACCATCTGGATATTACATCAAAAGAGATTCTGGAACATGCACTGAATAATTACACAGGAACGGTTCTTTATGTTTCACACGACCGTTACTTTATCAATCAGACTGCAACACGTATCATGGATCTTGTTAATCATACGTTTGTAAATTATATTGGAAATTATGATTATTATCTTGAGAAAAAAGAAGAACTGACAGCCGCATATTCCAATACGTCTCGCTTAGAAAATAATTCCTCTTCTGCAGCTGCTGACTTGGCCTCTGATTCAAAGTTAAGCTGGCAGGAACAAAAAGAAGCTCAGGCAAAAGAACGGAAACGCGCTAATGAATTCAAAAAGACAGAAGAACGGATCGGTGTTCTGGAAGATAGAAGTGCTGAAATTGATATTCTAATGTCGCAGGAGGAAGTTTATACGAATTCAGTAAAATGTCAGGAACTTGCAAAAGAACGTGCAGAAATTGACGCTGAACTTGAAACTTTATATGAAAAATGGGAAGAGCTGGCCGAATAAGCCAGCTCATTTTTTTACTCTTCAAAAACACGTTTGATACTATCATAATGCAGGAAGATTCCTTCGTCAGCCAGAGCCTTAATCTCATCAGCTGTTGCAATCTTATATCCTGCAGTCTCTTCTGTCTGAAGATGCAGGTCTTCTTCTTTAAAATCCTTCTCAAAACGATAGACATCTACAAAATAATTGTCGCCTTCTCCAGGATTTTCTCTGTGATAGGTAAACATATAACCGCCCACACAGCCATTTACATCCAATCCTGTTTCTTCCAGTACCTCACGACGTACCGCTTCCTCGGAGCTTTCACCTGCCTGTGCAGCGCCTCCGGAAACTTCCCACCAGCCTGGTGCCCATGCCTTTGTCAGAACGCGGCGGGTAATCAGATATTTTCCATCTGGACGGCGGATCACACCTAACACTGTCAAGTGATACTCATCATCTTTCAGGCACCAGTCATTGCGCTTCATTTTTCGCCCGGTCAGCTGTTTGTTTTTATCATAAATATCCCAGTATTCCATGCATTTCAACTCTTTCTATACTAACTTTTCAGCAATCGCTTTAATAAAGTCTTCACTGTTTAACACTGTTGGATTCGGAAGTGTTGTGATAAGAGCCAGATCTTTTGTCATCTTTCCTTCCTCAATTGTATCAATCGTTGCCTTCTCTAATTTATCTGCAAAATCCATCAGCTCCTGATTTTGATCCAGTTCACCACGTTTACGAAGAGCTCCGCTCCATGCAAAGATTGTTGCAACAGAGTTAGTAGAAGTTTCTTCGCCTTTCAAATGCTTGTAATAATGACGCTGTACTGTACCGTGAGCAGCTTCATACTCGTAATATCCTTCCGGTGATACAAGCACGGATGTCATCATGGCAAGAGAACCAAATGCAGAAGAAATCATATCGCTCATAACATCTCCATCATAGTTCTTGCATGCCCAGATGTAGCCTCCTTCAGATTTCATAACACGCGCTACAGCATCATCGATCAATGTGTAGAAATATTCGATACCGGCTTCATCGAATTTCTCTTTATATTCTGCATCAAAGATTTCCTGGAAAATGTCTTTAAATGTGTGGTCATATTTCTTAGAAATTGTATCTTTTGTTGCGAACCAGAGATCCTGCTTTGTGTCTAATGCGTAATTGAAGCAGCTTCTGGCAAAGCTCTCGATAGAACCACAGAGGTTATGGATTCCCTGAGCAACCCCTGGTCCGTCATATTTGTGGACAAGTTCTTTGATCTGTGTTCCATCATCTCCTGTATACACAAGCTCTACCTTTCCAGGTCCAGGAACCTTGATTTCTGTATTTTTATATACATCACCATAAGCATGTCTTGCAATGGTAATTGGCTTTTTCCAATTTTTAACGCATGGCTCAATTCCTTTTACAACGATCGGTGCACGGAATACAGTTCCATCTAAAATTGCACGGATGGTACCATTCGGACTTTTCCACATTTCCTTCAGATTATACTCTGGCATACGCGCAGCATTCGGTGTAATTGTTGCACATTTTACTGCTACTTTGTACTTCTTTGTTGCTTCTGCGGAATCAAATGTAACCTGATCATTCGTCTCATTACGATGTTCAAGTCCAAGATCATAATAATCTGTATTTAGCTCAATAAATGGATTCAGAAGATGTTCTTTGATCATCTTCCAAAGAATTCTTGTCATCTCATCTCCGTCCATCTCTACAATTGGTGTTGTCATTTTAATTTTCGCCATGTCTTTGTCCTCCTGCCACTATATAAACTTTACTTATATGATTCTTACAATTTGAAACATTAATCTTCAATTTCGATATGAAGATTTTCCATTACATGCATGATGTGCAGATTTGCAAGTCTTTCCGCTTCATCAGCATCCCCTTTTTTGATTGCTTCCAAAATTGCCTTGTGCTCCTCGATGGACTTCTCAGCCCGGTTTTTTGCACCTACAGACAACATACGTGCCATCTTTACATATTTGTGAAAGTCCGATAACGTATGTTCCATAATCCGGCTGTTGGATGCTTCATATAAAACATGATGGAATTTACCGTCAAGATCTGACACCTGAACAACTTTGTCCTTATCCTTTTTCAAATGAAACTCAGATAAAAGAACAATTTCTTCCAGCTGCTCAATCTGTTCCGGAGTGATATGCTCTGTCGCCCATCTGGCGCACATACCTTCCAACATAGAACGAATCATGTAAATATCCTGAACATCTTTCGGCGTAATGCCTGTTACATAGGCTCCTTTGTTAGGAATAATCTTTACAAGTCCTTCCAGTTCCAGTTGCCTAAGTGCCTCACGAACCGGAGTCCTGCTAACTCCCATCTCCTCACCGATTGTAATCTCCCTGAGTTCATCACAATCCTTATAGACACCGGATAAAATATCCTCCCTCAATTTTTCAAATACCCTTCCTCTAAGAGAACGGTCCTGATACTCTTCCATAATTTTAACCTTCTTCGTGACCTCCCGGAATCTTTTTGACACTAAAAAGTCACCTTTCTTTTTATATAATGCACTTCGTGTATAATTGTATACAATCCACTCTTATATGTCAAGAGACAAAACAAAAATCTTTCAGAAATCCCATAGTAAAAAGAGAAAACCCGAAACTTTTTTGAATCTTGCTCTTTCTGGTTTTCTCTTCTATGATATTTTGAAGTATTTAATATAATTTTGCACCGATCTCTCTTGGCCGGAATCCTTTTTCTTCCAGAGCTTTCATAATCTGGTTCTTATGCTCTGTACCGTAAGCTTCCATTGTAATACGAAGCTCCACAGCAGCATTACGGTTGGTGCTAACGAACTGATTATGCTCCAGTTTAATAACATTTCCCTGGGCATCAGCAATCGTCTGAGCAACAAGCGCAAGCTGTCCCGGTTTATCCGGAAGTAATACAGATGCCGAAAAGATACGGTCTCTCTGAATCAGTCCATGCTGTACAATGGAAGACATTGTGATAACATCCATGTTGCCTCCACTTAAAATTGCAACCGCCTTCTTTCCTTTCAAATCTAACTGCTTGAGTGCTGCAACTGTCAGCAGTCCGGAATTCTCAACAATCATTTTATGATTTTCGACCATATCGAGGAAAGCTCCGACAAGCTCATCATCTTCTACAGTCAGCATCTGGTCGATGTTCTTCTTTGCATACTCGAAAATGCGGTCTCCGACACGTTTTACTGCAGTACCGTCTGCTATGGTATTTGCACTGTCCAATGTAACCGGCTCGCCAGAAGCAAGTGCCATTGTCATACTTGGCGCAGCAGCAGGCTCAACACCAATCACTTTAATCTTTGGATTCAACATTTTTGCAAGTGTAGATACACCTGTAATCAATCCGCCGCCGCCAACTGGCGCAAGAATATAATCGACGGTTGGAAGCTCCTGCACAATTTCCATTGCAATACTTCCCTGACCTGCTACGATGTCCAGGTCATCAAACGGATGTACAAATGTACTTCCGCGCTCCTGAGCCAGTTTTTCGGCATACGCACAGGAATCATCATAGACATCTCCGTAAAGGATCACCTCTGCGCCGTAGCTTTTTGTACGATTTACTTTGATCAATGGTGTTACTGTCGGCATAACGATTGTAGCCTTGCATCCGAATTTCTGTGCTGCGTATGCAACACCCTGTGCATGGTTTCCGGCTGATGCAGCCACCAGTCCTTTTGCTCTTGCCTCTTCAGACATTGTGCTGATCTTATAATATGCGCCACGCACTTTATAAGCTCCTGTATACTGCATATTTTCCGGCTTCAGATAAACCTTACCGCCCGTCTGCTGGCTTAAGTTTTCACTGTATACCAGTTTCGTCGGAAGAGTTACGTTTTTTACAATTTCGCTTGCCTCTTCAAATTTTTCTAATGTTAACATACTTCATTCTCTCCTTTTACATCAAACAATGCATTTACAAATGTATCAGAATTAAATTTCTGCAAATCATCAATCGTCTCGCCGACACCGATATATTTTACCGGAATACCAAGTTCCGCCTGGATTGCAACTGCAATACCACCTTTTGCAGTTCCATCCATTTTTGTCAGGATAACACCGGTAATATCAGCAACTTCATTAAATTCCTTTGCCTGAGCAAGTGCATTCTGACCTGTTGTGGCATCTAGCACTACCAGTGTCTCACGATATGCGTCCGGAAATTCACGGTCAATGATTTTATTCATTTTACGAAGCTCTTCCATCAGGTTCTTCTTATTGTGAAGCCGTCCGGCAGTATCAATCAAAAGTACATCGGCATGTCTTGCCTTGGCAGCTGCAACTGCGTCATAGACAACGGCTGCAGGATCAGAACCTTCCTGGCCTCCGATCAATTCTGCTTGTGCACGGTTCGCCCACTCTTTCAACTGATCTCCCGCTGCAGCACGAAATGTATCTGCGGCAGCCAGCACAACTTTTTTATTCTGACTGCGGAGTTTTCCAGCTAATTTACCAATCGTAGTTGTCTTTCCGACACCATTCACTCCAATGACCATGACCACCGAAGTTCTCTCTTCAAATTCATAAGCAGCTTCTCCGACGTCCATCTGCTCTTTGATGCTGTCAATCAGGATTTGTCTGCATTCAACAGGTTCTTTGATATGCTGGGTTTTTACCTTTTCTCTTAATTTGTCCAGAATATCATAAGTTGCCTGAACTCCGAGATCGCCCATGATGAGGACTTCCTCCAGTTCTTCATAAAAGTCCTCATCAATATGTGTAAATCCGTTAAAAATACTGTCCATGCCGGACACAATATTATCTCTTGTCTTTGTGAGACCATCGACAAGTCGTCTGAAAAAACCTTTCTTTTCTTCTGCCATACTTTTACTCCTTTCAAGGCCGGCTCCCTGCCAATATATTTCTTTGTTCTATCTTACCTGCGCTTTCTCTAATCGTCCAGTTCATCTTCCAGAAGACTGACGGACACAAGTGTCGAAATTCCTTTTTCCTGCATGGTGATTCCGTACAGACGGTCTGCCGCAGTCATTGTACCTCGTCTGTGCGTAATGACAATGAACTGTGTATTCTTTGTAAGCTTATGCAGATACTGTGCAAAACGGTCAACATTGCTATCGTCCAGTGCTGCCTCAATCTCGTCAAGCAGACAGAACGGGGACGGCTTGAGATTCTGAATTGCAAATAATAATGAGATTGCTGTCAGAGCCTTCTCTCCACCAGATAACTGCATCATATTCTGCAGTTTCTTTCCAGGTGGCTGAGCAATAATACGAATTCCTGCTTCCAGAACATCTTCATCGTCCATCAGTTCCAATGTACCTTTTCCGCCTCCGAACAATTGCTTGAATACGTGGTCGAATTCCTGACAAATGTGTGCGAACTGCTCTGTGAACTGCTTTCGCATCGCTTCGTCCAATTCTGCGATAATTTTTTCCAGTGTTGCTTCTGCTTCCACGAGATCATCATGCTGCGTCTTTAAGAACTCATATCGCTCCGATACATTTTTATAGTCCTCAATGGCATTGACATTAACATTTCCCAAAGCGCGTATTTCTCCTTTTAATTCCTGAATACGCTTTTTCATCTTCGCAACATCCGTTAAATTTTCATTCCTAAGCTCCATCGCACGATTATAAGTGAGTTCATACTCTTCCCACATATAATTGAACTGCTTCTCGGCAGCTTCTTCATAACTGTTCTTCTGGCTCTCCAGACGAAAGATTTCTTTATCCAGATCAGAAATCTGCCTGGAGAGATCTTCACGCTTCTGTAAGAAATCTTTATGGCGCTGGTTCAGATCTTCACGTGTCTTCTTCGCCTTTTCAATCTCATCCTGAATTTCCACAAATAATTCTCCGGAATTCTCAATCGTCTGGCGCAGTTCCTGAATCTGAGATTCTTTTTCCTCGATTTCTTTGCTCGTACCGCCTTTACTTGCTTCCAGCCCCTTCAACTCTTCGCGGAATTTTTGCATCTCTTCCTGAATACGTTCTGCATTTTCCATTACGAACAGAACCTTTTGTTCTGTAGCAGCACAGGATAAATGTGCATTTTCCGAAGCCTGCTGCTGTAATATTTCCTGATGTTTCAGATCATCTAACTTTGTCTGCCCTTCTTCAATCTGTTTATTCAGGTCACGTTCTAACTGTTCAGACGTATCCAGCTCTACATTGATGGACTGCTGATTATCCATGATATCACTGATCTCCTGATCCAGTTGCTGTGTCTCTTTCTGAATTTCCAGCGCAGTCTGATTCGCTGCTTCAATCTTGCTCTTTGCCTGATCGGCATTCATCTTCGCTGTATTTTGGCGGACATATGCTTTCTGTAGTAAATCTTTGATCTGTTCGATTTTATTATAGTAACCGGAACGATTGTTTTTCAGCTCCGCGATCTCCTGCTCTGTCTTTGCTACATCCGCACGGAGTTTTTGGACAGCCTGCTCCAGCTCTTCTATCTCACGGCGTCTACTTAAAAGGTTGCTGGAATTCTTGAATGCTCCACCAGTCATAGAACCGCCTGGATTGATCAGATCACCTTCCAGCGTTACAATTCGAATAGACTGCCTGTATTTTCTTGCAATGGCAAGTCCGTGATCAATATGATCGACAACCAGTGTTCTGCCAAGAAGAGAGCCTGCCAGTTCCAGGTACTTGTCTTCCACCATAACAAGAGTGTCTGCAAGACCGATAACTCCTGCTTCATTCAATGCCTGTGGCTGAGCGATTCCTCCATGGGAACGGATCTGCGTCAGTGGGAGAAATGTTGCACGACCGAATTTATTCTTTTTCAAAAATTCAATCATACGTTTTGCTGTCTGTTCGTTATCTGTAACAATATTCTGGATACTGCCGCCAAGAGCCGTCTCAATGGCTGTCTCATATTTTTTCTCTACTTTAATAATATCTGCAACAACACCTAACAGCCCTTTTTCATGACTGCGGTTATCCATAACACGCTTAATACTGTTACCGTATCCGTCATAGCGTTCAGTCATATTTCTAAGAGACTCCAGGCGTGAATGCTCTCTGTGGTAAGCGCTCTGACTTGCACGGATCTGCTCATTTTTTTCATTTAAAGACTTTTGAAGTTCCTGAATCTGTGATTCATAGTTCTTCTTCTCTTCTGCAAAGGAAATAATCTGATCTGATACTTCTTTTAATTCCGCATAAAATGTCTCATATTGTTCTTTCTGAAGACCGGCTTCACTTTGCGCACCAAAATATCTCTGGTTCAGTCCGGATTTCCGCACCTGGATCTGTTCCATCATAGTATCGAACTTCTGGATCTGAGCTTTTGTGGATGCACGGTTTCCGAGAATTTCCCGAATATCATTCTGGTTCTTTTCAATATCAGAACTAAGACTTGCAATACGGATCTGAAGCTTGTTCAGATTCTCTTTTTCAAGTGTTTCTGCTTTTCGGCCGGAATCTAATTCTGCCTGGAGTCTTGTCTGATCCGAAATCAGAGTACCAAGCTGTTCCTCACGCTCGGAAAGTTCCCGTTCAATGGACTGAGCACGATTCGCGTAATGCTCATCATTCATTCTGGCACTGTGGATCTGCTCCTTCAAAAGAGCAATCTGATTCTCCAACTGTTGTTTTAACATGCTTGTCTCAGTAAGCTTGCGATTATAAGTCTCAATAGACGCGTCCATCGTATCGACTTGTTCTTCAATACTTTCATATTCCTGCTTTGTATCTTCATACAAGCGGTTTGCTTCTTCCATCTGAGCCTTTGTCAGATTATCTTTTGCTTCCACATCCCGGATCTGCTCTTTCAGGCGGTCTGCTTCTAACAGAAACATATTGATATCATAAGTCTTCAGTTCTTCTTTTTTCTTCAGATATTCTCTTGCTTTCTCAGACTGCCGTTCCAATGGGCCGACCTGCTTCTCAAGCTCCGAAAGAATATCATTGACACGGATCAGATTCTGCTGTTCCTCTTCCAGCTTCTTCACAGACATACTCTTACGTCTTTTGAATTTTACAATACCGGCAGCCTCATCAAACAACTCTCGCCGCTCTTCCGGTTTACCACTTAAGATCTTGTCAATCTGTCCCTGTCCGATAATGGAGTATCCTTCTTTACCGATACCTGTATCATAAAATAATTCATTAATATCTTTCAGCCTGCATGCACTGCCATTGATCAGATATTCACTTTCACCAGAACGGTATAACTTTCTTGTTACCGTAACTTCTTCGAAATCAATCGCAAGTTTATGATCTGAATTATCCAATGTGATTGCTACAGACGCATAGCTTAACGGTTTACGGTTCTCTGTACCGGAAAAGATAACATCTTGCATTGTGCCGCCTCGAAGCTGCTTGACACGCTGTTCACCAAGTACCCACCGCACCGCATCGGCTACATTACTCTTACCACTTCCATTTGGTCCGACAATTCCTGTAATACCGTTGTGAAAATCGAATTTTATCTTGTTTGCAAAGGACTTAAACCCCTGCACTTCTATGCTTTTTAAATACATACAACACCTACTTTATATTCTTTTTGCGGAGCATCAGAATGGTCTTGTAGGCAGCTTCCTGTTCTGCGCTCTTTTTTGTACGTCCTTTTCCGATTCCATAGACCTGTTCTCCGATCTGAAGTTCGACCTGGAAAGTTTTATCGTGATCTGGGCCCTCTTCCCCAACCAGATGGTAAGAAAGTTCTTCTTTAAAATGTGCCTGCACAATTTCCTGCAGGATAGTCTTGCTATCATAAAAGAGCTTTTTATTCTCCAGGTCTTTTAAAATGAATCGGTTGATAAACTCTTTTGCATTAGCAAAACCACCATCTACATAGATTGCACCAATCAGTGCCTCCATAGCATCAGAAGTAACAGATTCTCTCTTCCTTCCTCCTGTTGCATCCTCTCCTTTTCCAAGAAGCAGATATTCTCCAAGTTCAATCTCCCGTGCACAAAATGCGAGTGCTGGTTCGCAGACCATGCTGGCGCGGGTCTTTGTTAATTCTCCTTCCGGAGTTGTCGGATGTTCAAAAAATAAAAATTCACTGGACACAAGTTCCAGTACTGCATCACCCAGGAATTCCAGGCGCTCATTACATTCATACTTCGGAAGATGCTCTTCATTCACATAGGAGCTGTGACTCATTGCCTTCTTAAGAAGCGCAAAATCCTGAAATGTATATCCGATTCTATGTTCTAATTCTTTTAAATTTCTCTTCATGCTCATTCTCCTATAGTCAGAAAGAGAGAAATCCCTTTTTTCCGGACTTTCTCACTTATAATATCTTAGTTGTTTCCAGTTGCATTCTGGATCTGCTCAACAGCATCTCCTACCGTTACGATCTTCTCAGCATCTTCATCACTGATTTCAAGTTCAAACTCATCCTCTATAGCTGTAACAATCTGGAATACATCCAAGGAATCTGCGTCCAGATCATCCTTGAATGTAGAATCCATTGTAATTTTGTCCTCGTCAACATCACAGACCTCTGCAATAATTTTTTTCAGTTTTTCAAACTCCATAATTACGTCTCCTTTTGCTTGTTTGTTCATTCTATTATTCAGCGGCAGCTTCTTCCGCCTGAATACTTGCTTTGATTTTCTCACTGATATTCTGTTGTTTAAATGTGACACACTGAATGATTGTATTCGTCACTTCTTTTGCTTTCGCACTTCCATGGGTCTTAACTACAAGACCGTTCAGTCCCAGAAGCGGAGCTCCACCGTACTCTGTAGCATCGAATGTCTTCAAAGTCGTCTTAAGCGCCGGTTTTACAAGAAGCGCGCCAATCTTGCTTCGAAGAGTGGACATCATACCGCCTTTGATCTTATCGACAAGAACAGCCCCCAGTCCTTCATAAAGCTTTAAGATCACATTTCCCACAAATGCTTCACAGACAATTACATCTGCCTGGCCATGTGGAATCTCTCTCGCCTCCACACTTCCGATAAAATTAATTCCCGGAAGTTCTTTTAACTGTGGAAATGTATCTTTGACCAGTGCATTGCCCTTCTCTTCTTCCGCACCGATATTCACGATACCTACCTTCGGATCCTTTATACCAAGAACATTCTCCATATAGATGGACCCCATCTTGGCAAACTGAAGAAGATGTGCCGGTCTGGCGTCTACATTCGCACCACAGTCAATCAAAAGAGAAACTCCTTTTTCCGTTGGAATAAGCGGAGCTAATGGCGCACGGTCAACACCTTTGATTCTGCCAACAATCACCTGTCCGCCCACAAGAATCGCTCCTGAACTTCCAGCAGATACAAAAGCATCTGCTTTTCCCTCTTTTACAAGCTTCATCCCGACTACGATGGAAGAATCTTTCTTCCTGCGTATAGCATGTACCGGCGGCTCTGCTGTCTCGATCACTTCTGTCGCATTCACAATCTCGATCTGCTCTGGATTGTATGTCTTGCCTTCCAGACCTTTTCTTATGACGTCTTCAATACCGACCAGAATGACTTTTACATTCTTTTCCTTGGAAATGGCATCAATTGCGCCGTCAATCATTGCAGCCGGAGCATTATCTCCACCCATAGCATCCAGTACTACTGTTGTAATTTCTGACATGATATTTCCTCCTGTCTCTACTGGTAATATTCTACTAAACATCACCGGAAAAATCAACACGTATCTTTACAACATGACAATCAATACAGCTGTGATCAATCCGATACTGATCAGCATCGAAATGGAATTAATTGTACTGGAAAGCTCATAATCTTCTCCCAGAGCATCTGTATAAGCTGGGCAGGCGCTGGCAATCGGGCTTAAAAATGCAAGAACAAGCGCTTGTCTGATCTGCAGCGGGAATGGCAGACAGAAAAAAGCAATCGCAGCAAATGATATGGTCACTGCATAACGCGTGAACAAAATCCGGATCACATGACTGATTCCATCTTTTTTAATATTCAGTTTGAATCCGACCCCAATCATCAGCATCGCCGTAAATGCATTGGCATTGGAGCCAATCTGTGTAACCGACAATACAAGTCTGGGAATCGGAATCCCTAGAATCAGAACAATCAACATCCCAAAATAAACAAGAAACGGAGTGGATCTACTCAATGCCCGCCCCATAGTCTTCAGCGAATTTTTTAACTGTGTTTTGGCAGCTGTCTCTGTTCCCGGCACCCTATGTATGGAGTTTTTGAATACTTCCGCAACTGCCTTTGCCCCACCGTTACAATAAAAAGCATTTCCCATATCAAATAGCGTGATGCCAAGAAGACTAAGCGGCTCTAAAAAGCTCTGTGCAAACGGCAGGCAGAAATTTCCGATATTATATCCTGACAAATTCAAAATATCAAATGGAATATTCTCTTTTTTCCCTGTTATTCTCGATGTAAAAAACGCAATAAACATCATAAGAATTCCAACAAAAAGACTAAGTCCTGTCACTGTTAAAAGCGAAATCTGAAAATCTACTTTTGAAAATGAATAGATAATTGCACAAGGCAACGTGATATTCAGCAAAATTTTTGCAAGTGTACGAAAATCCTGTTCATGAAAAAATCCGACTTTCTTCAGAAAAACTCCAAGTGCAATAATAAGCAGATATGCTGCTGCGCGGTATAAAATGTCGTTCATAATCTGTCCCTCTACTTCTATTTTACTCAGGTTTTACTATACCACAGAATTTCATTTTTTCAATCCTTAACTTCCAATCTTATATAGTTACCGTTCATAGTACCTGTGCTCAGTAACCTTATATCCACCCACAGTAATCCCAATCACGAATCTTGTTGTCATATAAAATGGCACAAAAAAAACAGCTTTAAGCTGCTACGAAGTTAAATCAATAAAATTTATACACATGGACTATACATAACCGTTGAAATTCGTTTGTTTAAATTGGGGTACAGAGTGGGGTACATTTTAGAAAATACCGCTTTATCACGGGGTTAAGGAATGCCTCAACCCCCTAGATTTACAGCGTTTCTTACTCATTAGTCCTGAGCAATGATTTCTTTTTTGTTGTAGCTTCCGCAAGCCTTGCAGACTCTATGAGGCATCATTAATTCGCCGCATTTGCTGCATTTTACCAGGTTCGGAGCACTCATCTTCCAATTAGCTCTTCTCTTATCTCTTCTAGCTTTTGAAGATTTGTTCTTTGGACAAATTGACATAGGTTACACCTCCTTAAAATTCTTAAAAACATCGCGGATAACTGACATTCTAGGGTCAAGACTCGTATCTTCACAGTTACAAGTTCCCTGATTCAGGTTTTGACCACATACGTTGCAAATCCCTTTACAGTCTTCGCTACACAGAATCTTCGTCGGCCACCCTATTAGAATCTCGCTGCCGACCAGTTGATCAACATCGAGTGTATATCCGTCAATATAATTTGCTTCGTCTAAATCCTCTGATTCCACTTCACTCTCATCTGTGACATTTCCCTTTGTGATGCGTGAAATATTCAGATCGAATACTGTCGCCACCGGTTCCAGACATCTGTCACACGGAATCTCTACAGTCAGCTTGCAAGCTCCTTCTATCTGAAGTTTTCCGTTCTCCATATAATTAATCTTTACATGAACATCAGAACTTTCAGTGACCGGATACTCACCAAGCCCGTTCCGAAATATTTTAAGTTCACATGGAACTGTCTCATCAACAGATCTGTGTGGTTCGGATAAGACATTGGATAGGTCAATCAACATATTAATCACCCCTATTCATACCTGTCTATTATATCATGGAAAAGCTGTTTGTCAACTACATTTTAGAAATTATTTTTTGATTATTCCAAATATTTTTATACGCATCTTCTTTTCGAACTAAACATCATACTTTGTTCTGTCCAGAAAATATTCTACATCTTGTAATTATTACAGACATACACCCTTCCGTATTCAGACGGAAGGGTGTAAATAATCAAATCAATAACTTTTTTACAATAGTTTTAGATTAAACTAATGCTACTGTCTCACGTGCGATTGCAAGCTCTTCGTTAGTAGGAATAACCATAACAAGAACTTTTGAATCTGGTGTAGAGATTGTAATCTCTTCTCCGTGAGTATCATTTGCTTTCTCATCTACTGTAATTCCAAGGTATCCAAGATATTTCAGAACAGCACTTCTAACTGTACCTGAGTTCTCTCCGATTCCTGCTGTAAACGCAATTACATCAACACCATTCATAGCTGCTACATAGCTTCCCACATACTTAGCTACACGGTAAGCGAATACTTCAAGAGCTACTTTAGCCTGAGCATTTCCTTCGTTAGCTGCGTTCTCAAGGTCACGGAAGTCGCTTGAAAGGTTGTTGGAAAGTCCATATACACCTGACTTCTTGTTGAGCATTGTCATAAGCTCAGAAATATCAAGTCCCTCTTTCTTAGCTACGAACTCAAGGATAGCCGGATCAATATCTCCGGAACGTGTTCCCATTACAAGTCCCTCAAGTGGTGTAAGACCCATAGATGTATCTACGGATTTTCCATTCTCTACTGCACAGATACTTGCACCGTTACCAAGGTGGCAGACAACTGTCTTAAGATCATCGTAAGATTTTCCTGCAAGCTCAGCAGCTCTCTTAGATACAAAGCTGTGGCTTGTACCATGGAAACCATATCTTCTTACTTTGTATTTGTCATAATACTCATATGGAAGACCATACATGTAAGCTTTCTCCGGCATTGTCTGATGGAATGCAGTATCGAATACAGCTACCATCGGTGTTCCAGGCATTAACTTCTGGCATGCATTGATACCGATTAAGTTTGCCGGGTTGTGAAGTGGTGCAAGATCATTACACTCTTCAATTGCAGCTTTTACCTCATCAGTAATTACAACAGAGCTTGCAAACTTCTCTCCACCATGTACGACACGATGTCCGACTGCCCCAATCTCATCCAGACTCTTAACAACACCTGTCTCGGCATCTGTTAATGCGTCGATTACAAACTGAATAGCCTCTGTATGTGTAGGCATAGCTTTGTCAGATTTAACCTTCTCACCGCCTGCTGGCTGGTATGTAAGGCTTCCATCAATTCCGATTCTCTCGCAAAGTCCTTTTGCAAGTACTTTCTCTGACTCAGAGTTGATGAGCTGGAACTTCAGTGAAGAACTTCCACAGTTGATTACTAATACATTCATTTCATTTACCTCTCTTTTAGATTAGAATTCTTAACTTATATAATAAGGACTTTCGTCCCTAATGTCTATCCCTAATTTGAAAAAATTTCAGCCATATGCATATTTTGTGTGCAAAATGCATATGGCTGATCATTAAAGATATGAAATTTATTTATCTTCTGCCATTGCCTGAACTGCTGTAATTGCGATTACACCCTCAATATCCTTAGCGCTGCAACCACGGGAGAGATCATTGACAGGCGCTGCGATTCCCTGTGTAAGAGGACCGTAAGCTTCTGCTTTTGCAAGTCTCTGAACTAATTTGTATCCGATGTTTCCAGCATCAAGGTCTGGGAAGATCAGTACATTCGCTTTTCCCGCAACCGGGCTTCCCGGTGCTTTAGATGCTCCTACTGACGGAACAATTGCTGCATCAAGCTGGAATTCTCCGTCAATGAGAAGTCCTTCCGGAGCATTCTCTTTTGCAATCTTTGTAGCCTCTACAACTTTATCTACGTCAGCGTGTTTTGCACTTCCTTTTGTTGAATGTGAAAGAAGTGCTACAACTGGCTCTTTTTCTGTCAGAAGTCTAAAGGAGTCTGCGGATGAAAGTGCGATTGCTGCAAGTTTCTCCGGATCCGGATTCTGCTCAAGTCCGGAATCACCAAACAGGAATGTTCCGTTGGCACCCATCTCACAATCCGGTACGACCATGATAAAGAATGCGCTTACGAGCTTTGTTCCCGGTTTTGTCTTCAGGATCTGAAGGCTTGGTCTTAATGTATCTGCCGTTGAGTGGCATGCTCCGGATACCATTCCGTCAGCATCTTTCATCTTAACCATCATAACACCATAGTAGAGATAATTAGTCAGAAGAAGTTCTCTTGCTTTTTCCTCTGTCATTCCCTTTTTCTCACGTAATTCTACAAGTTTTGCGATGTAGGCGTCTGTCTTCTCGCTCTTTGCAGGATCTACGATTGTTGCTCCGCTGATATCAAAAGAACCTTTGTTCTTTGCAATCTCTTCTTCGCTGCCGACAAGAATCAGGTTTGCTGTTCCTTCTTTCAGAACTGCTTCTGCTGCTTCATATGTTCTGATATCCTCTGTCTCCGGAAGTACAATTGTCTTTTTACTTGTTTTTGCTCTCGCTTTAATATCATCAATAAATCCCATGACTTAAAGACTCCTTTCGTTTGTATTCAGTTATTTCAACGTTTTTATTATAATACAAAGGATTGGCATGGACAAGTTGTATCTGCGTACTAAATTCAGTACATTGGGATTGTTTCTGATTAAATACAAAATGTTATTATAAGTGGAATACATGGCTGACGATCATAAAGTATACAGTTACTGTGCTGATATCTACAAGGGTAGAAATAAGCGGGGTCGCCATGATTGCGGGATCGAGCCCAATCTTGGAGGCAAGCATCGGAAGCGTACAGCCTACGACTTTTGCGATCAGGACGGTACAGATCATAGTTCCACCGATGGATAATGCAATGAGCGCATCTCCTTGTCCCATAACGATGATCCTGATTCCATTCACAACTGCCAGTATCACGCTGACCACTGCTGCCACCCGGACTTCTTTAAATATAACTTTGAATAAATCCCGAAATTCTATTTCTCCTACAGACAGTCCACGAATAACCAACGTAGAACTCTGTGAACCGCAGTTTCCACCGGTTCCTGTCAGCATTGGAATAAAACCGGCAAGCTGTGGCATAACTACAAGTGCGCTTTCATAGCTGTTCATGATCATCTGTGTCACTGTCGCAGAAAGCATCAGAAATAACAGCCATGGAAGCCTGCTTTTTACATGTTCCACAACAGATGTTCCAAAATAAGCCTCTTCACTTGGAGACATACCGGCCATGATACTGATATCTTCTGTTGTCTCTTCCTGCATTACAAGCATGGCATCGTCAACAGTTACGATACCGACCATGCACATTTCATGATCCACGATTGGAAGGGCAATAAGACCATATTTATTAATCATCATAGCTACATCTTCCTGATCGTCTGTTGTATGCGCGTAAAGCACATTCGTATCCATAATCTCTTCGATTGTTCTGGATTCACCGGTTGTCAGAAGTTCTTTGACATCGACCCGTCCGATCAGTTTTCGTTTTTCCGTAACATAACAAGTGTAGATAGTTTCACGGTTCAGACCAACCTGACGGATTTTTAAAATAGACTCCTCAACCGTCATCTCTTTGCGGAGTGCAATGTACTCCACATTCATAATACTTCCGGCACTGTCTTCCGGATATTGCAAAAGCTGATTGATCTGGGCTCTTGTCTCTTCATCGGTAGCCATCAAAAGACGATCCACAACATTCGCAGGCATCTCTTCCAGGACATCGACCGTATCGTCCAGATACATCTCTTCCATGACCTCTTCCAACTCGGAATCGGTAAGTGCCCCGATCAGTACCTCACGCATGTCACTGTTCATATAAGTAAATGTCTCAGCGGCCTCTTCTTTTGCCAGGAGACGGAACACCATAACGAGAGGTTTCTGCTCAAAATCTTCCAGTGTCTCGGCAATATCGACGGGGTACATATTTCCCAGTTCTTCTTTTAATTCTTTGTACTGACCTGCATCAAGCATATCAAGAATCTGTTCTTTTGTCAGCATCTGTTCCTCTTCCATACATACCCTCCTGCCTGTTGTCATTCATTTGCAAGCAAAACATAGTTATAGTATAATAAATTTTATTAACAGTGACAAGGAGAAAGTGTATGAAAATTGTTGGAATTATTGCGGAATACAATCCATTTCACAAAGGGCACGAATTCCATATAGAAAAAGCAAAGAAAATCACAGGCGCTGATGCTGCAATTATTATTATGAGCGGCGACTATGTTCAGCGTGGAATTCCTTCCATCATGCCAAAGCATCTGCGTACCCAGATGGCACTTGCATGTGGTGCCGACGTAGTTTTAGAACTACCAGTCTGTTACGCAACCGGAAGTGCAGAATACTTTGCCACCGGTGCGGTCAGCCTCCTTGAAGCTCTCGGCTGTGTAGATTATCTGTGCTTTGGAAGTGAGTGCGGCGAAATAAAAATATTACAACAGATTGCCGATGTTCTTTGTAAGGAACCCGCGCATTACAAAGTTCTCCTTCAAAAAAATTTTAAAAATGGAAATACATTTCCTGCCGCAAGAAAACTGGCTTTTATAGAATATTTAAATCAACACAAATCCTTATCCTGTATTCCCGAACAGATCAGTAAGATTCTGGATTCGCCAAATAATATTCTGGGTATTGAATATCTAAAAGCGCTTTCCTGTCTGAACAGTTCCATCGAACCGGTGACAATTACACGCGAAGGGGCCGGATATCATGACCAGACACTCGGTGCCCTTTTCAGCTCTGCCTCTGCAATCCGGCAGGGATTACAGGATTGTGAACTTACAAAAAATGCGAATCACACTCCTGCTATTAATCATATACTTCGGGAACTGCCGCAAAACTGTCACAAGATTTTTAAAGAAAACTATCACAAATGCTTTCCTGTGTTTGCAGATGATTTTTCCTTGCTTTTAAAAGCAAAGCTTTTGACCGAAACAAAAGATACACTGACGCGATATCTGGATATTACCCCGGAGATTGCAAACCGGATCATCACATTTAGAAATGATTTTTTAACTTTCAGCCAGTTCTGCGACCTGATAAAAACAAAAAATGTAACCTACTCCCGCATCAGCAGATGTCTGATCCACATTTTACTCGGCATCAGCAAATGTGATGTACCGGAGCAGGCAGCAGATTCCAGGTGTGGATATGCCAGACTTCTTGGTTTCCGCCAAGAATCCTCATGGGTACTTACTTCTATCAAAAAAAATACCGGCATTCCTGTTATCTCGAAATTATCACAGCCTGCCGGTATAGATATCCATATGCTGGAGCAGAATATTTTTGCATCAGATCTGTACGAAAGTGTTGTGACAGACAAGTATCATACCCCTTATAAAAATGAATACCAAAAACAGATTATTCGACTTAAGTCTTAAGTATAATATTCAAGAATGCCTCTGCAAGTCTACACTCCGTTTCGGTCGGCGCAAAACCATTGTCCACCGGACAATGTGCGCCCTGCCGGAGGCTATATCAGCTGGGGGATTGACTCCCAGCTGATATTAAAAACCACCACTTCGTCCACCGTGTGACCGGCCGGAAGAACTGACATGTGTTGTGCTTCCGCCTCCGCCACTGTGGCCGTGATCCTCATCATCTCTTGGAATCAGGCGTTTTGTCACAATACTATTGATATATCGATCCTCTTTTATTGTCACTTTCATACTGCCTTGTTTCTTATACGCATTGGCAGCAACTTGATTTTTGACAGATTTTAATTTGCTTTTCTTCACCTGCGCCATTATGAATGCAACAACAAATCCTATGAGCAGATCCACAACACCCCAGAAGATCATAGTGAAAACATCTGGCTTATCATCATCGCTGTCTACATCATATGGATGCCCATCTCTCGCCTGAGTAAGAAGATCATCGCAAAGTGTGGCATATTTTGAAAATGCTTCCATATATTCACCATCACTTAAATAAGACAAGGATTCATCTTCCATATATTCCAGTCCATAATCCGTAAATGCAGTGATACCATAGCCGTATGTAGTAATTGCCCATTTCCGTTCGTCCATCCCAATCAGAAACAGAACACCGCTGTCATCATCACCGTATCCATGTCCATTATAATCAAAGAAGTCATCCGCATAATCCTGCGCGCTTTTTCCATCTAATGAATTTTCCGTCACTACAACAACATCACATTGCTGTTTTTCACTGATTTCGTCCAGTTCTGTGTTAAGCTCCTGCTCTTCACTGTCCGTCAGAAGATCTGCATCGTCTACTAGTCTGGGAAGTTGGCGATCCTGTGGGATTTCTTCCGCACATACCGGGATGTTCAAAATGCTAAACCCGACTATCAATGTCAGTACACATAGCAGGGTGAAAATTTTTCTTGTTATTTTATTTTCTCTCATATTCCCACCCTCCTACAAAAACATGACAACCATCATGATGATATAAAGGATCACACTGATAAGAATCCCTCTTGTTCCTACATATTTCCAGAATGCACCTTCGTCCGCCGGCAAATCTCCTACAATCTTTCCACTCTGTCCGTTCATGGCAAATGTGTACTTCTGTCCTTTCCACGTAGTATTCAGAAGCCATACCGGATACATGGCATAACCGGTCTTGGAATCCCGGATATTTACTGTACTGCTCTGCGTAGAAAGTGCATAATATCCGTTGACAGTCTCCCGAAAAGAATCTTCCGTACTCCGTCTGATTCTCTTTTTCGCCCGTTTCATGCATTCATCTTGGTCTACATCGTATCGGTCGGCTACATAACCTGCCAGGTACGCAGATTTAAATGGTACAGCATCTTTAAAGTCATAAGGCTCCAGTGATTCCATCAATGCATCATCCATTTTTACAGAACCGTCTTCTGGCACATGTTCAAAATAGATTGTGCCTCCCCGGCGGATTTTATAATATTTGTGTTCTGTATATTCGGTATCCCCGGACTTCCAGACACGGATTTTTTCTGCGTCATAGGATATATCAGCTTCTGATTCGATATTGAATACCCAGAACGGAACATATAAACCTACAATCTCATCTATATGATTCTCCTGTCTGAACACAGACGGGATAAATGCTTTTCCTGTCAGATGCTTATAATAAGCTTCTTTTGCAGCTTTTTTATCTAATTTGAATGGAATGACATAATCCGGTTTTAACGCTCCTTCAAACTGTCCTTTTAAAACAACACGATTTCCGCAGAACGGACAAGTTGTAGCGCCTGTATTTTTGTCTGTCGTGATTTCACCGCCACAAGACTGACAGATATAGACAACCATATTATCAATCTCATCCTGATTCCAGTCATGTGCAGTATAGTTTTCGGCCTTCTTCTGTTCTGTCTCGACATCTGATGCTGCATCTGCGGCAACTACCTGATCTGCCTTTGCGATCAACGATTCATATTCGTCCACGGAGATCTCTGTATCACAGTACGGGCACTTCATTTTCTGGCTTTTGCTGTCAAATTCCATGGCACCGCCACATGCCGGACATTTGTATTCTTTTATCTCTGACATTCATGTTTCTCCTTACAAAGTCTCATTTTATGCAATTCTGTGGGAGTTAACTTCTGTCGTCATCTGTAAACGGATCTCCGCACTCCGGACAGAATTTCGGAGGATTTGCAGGATCTTCCGGTTCCCAGCCACATTTATCGCAGCGATAGTGTAATTTCTGTGGTTTCGGTTTGCCGCACTCCATGCAGAATTTTCCTTTGTTGAGCGTTCCACAACTGCAAGTCCAGCTTTCGTCATCCTGTGGTTTTGGCTTACCACACTCGATACAGAATCTGCCATTGTTGAGCTGACCACAGGAACAAGTCCAGGACGATGTTTCTCCACCTGCTGCCGGGGCTGCTGCTTTGTTTTTCAGATTTTGGGGTTCACCCGCCTGTGGATTCTGTCCATTTGCCTGATTCTGCTCTTTTTGTACCTGCTGCTCTTGCTGCGCCTGTTTCTGAGTGGCTCCCTGGTCATAGAGTCCCTGGATATTCATGCCGCCACTCGCCATATTCATTCCCATAAATCCCATCATAGCACCATTCGGATTGCTGGCCGCATTCTTCATTGCCTCTGCCTGTGCCATACCAAGTGTGGCTGCCATCATGCTTGGATCTGTATACATAGATGTATTTTGTGCCTGACGGATTGCCTCAGCATCTTCTTCTTTGAGTGTGACTGGATTAAATGCAACAGACACAATAGAAAGTCCACGGATCTCAGACCATTTTTTCGTCAAAATCTCGTTCATGGCGTCACCAATCTCGGTGGCATGTGCCGGAATCTGGCTTGGGCGTATCTCCATCTCTGCAATCTTAGCAAATGCTGGCTGCAGCGCATCTACGAACTCCGTCTTAAGCTGCGGCATGATCTCACTTTTTTCATAACATTCTGTCACATTTCCGCTAAGACTTGTGTAAAACAAAAGCGGATTTGTAATTTTAAAGGAATACACTCCGTTACAGCGGATCTCAATATCTTTGTCCAGGTTGATGCGTTTGTCTACCACACGGAACCAGACTGGATTAGCTGTTCCAAACTTGTTATCTGTGATTTCCTTTGTGTTGATATAGTAGACTCTCTGATCTTTTCCTGTATCACCGCCATAACTGAATCTCTTTCCGATTGTCAGGAATGTATTCTTGATACTGTCACTTAAATTTCCTGCAAAAATACTTGGTTCGGAAGAAGTATCATATGTATACTCGCCCGGCTCCGCACAAACTTCCGCAATTTTCCCCTGATCAACGATCAGCATACACTGACCATCTGCCACTGCAATTCCAGAACCATTGGAAATGATGTTGTCGTTACCGTTTGTATTTGAGGAACGGCTCCCTGTGCGCTTTTTTCCTCTTACAAGCAGTGTATCGTTATCAAGAGAATCACAATAGAAGAATTCCTTCCACTGATCTGCCATGACCGTCCCTGTTGCGGCTTGAGCTGCTTTTATTAATCCCATAATATTCCTCCTATTTACACCCTGCAATCTGGCGTCTCGTCTCAGCCAGATTACAGTATATTTTTATCAATTAATACATATTTTGATTATAACATTTCAGTGACATTTTGTGTGATTTTCTTTTTATTGTCTGAAAAATCTATTTTATTTTCCCTGCAGCAAATTCAGTAATCTGCCATACACCTCTTCATTTTCAAGTATGACCAAAGCCAGACTTTCTTTTACCTGATTCAAGTAATGAAAAAGTTTTCGGACATCAGACATTTCTTTTCTTCCCTGCTTATTGGATCTAAGATACCCTTCTTCGTCATAATAATACTGGTCATTAAGCACCACTGCCAGATACTCTGCATGCTCTTGTCCGGTAGTATTATCATTTGCATCATAGGGCTCTTTGCGATATTGATACCCCTGACTTTTGTAATTCTTTATCAATTTTTCCGCTTCTATTGAATCATTTGCATAGACGACTTCAATATGTGGGTAGCCTTTCTGACTTTTCCCAGTTGGCAGATGCATCATATTCTGAATAAAAGAAGATACCTCTGCATTGGCCCGGATCCGGTTTGTCAGGCGAAAAATCTGTATTTCCGGCAAATGTTCGATTCTGTGCGTACCTCTTCTGTCAATTTCTTTTGAGGATATCATATCTTCCACATCACTGGAAAATATAACCGGCTGTTCTTTCACACATTCCAGCAATAATTCTAATTTTTCTGCCGAAAGCAAATGTGCTTCGTCCACAAGAATAGCGTTGTAATCTTCTAAGTTTATTGGATTTTTTATCTGATTATCCGACCAAAAGTCGATCCGTCGTAATCGTTCATGCAGAATCTCCCATTTTTTTCCGGCCTCACCACAGTGAATCATGCACACTTTATGCTTCTGTGATAACTTCATGGCAATATCATAAAGTAACAGAGTTTTTCCTGTTCCCGGAAGTCCACTGAAACTATAATACCCAGTATGTTCTGTTCGGATTCTTTTTAGAATCTGACGCTTAATGTCTCTTTGCTGGGAAGTCAGGAAATATTCCTTTCGCAAAAATTTCAAAGGTTCTGTCAGAGGCGAAATCAGATACATTTCTGCCTGAAATAAATCTTCAATCTCTCCACCATAATCTGAACTTTTATTTTTCAAGAGTCCGCACAACTGCTGCCAGTCGGCCTCCACAATATGATCGTGGTTCGTCAGCCTTACAAGCCGGTTCTGACTGCTGATGTAAGTGTAAGAATAAATCGGGCGTCCCAGCACAGACAGATAATAACGGTTCTGAATCAACTGCTTCCGGATCGTCTCATCGGATACTGCGCCACTTTTCAGTTCAATATTCACAATCTGCTCGTCCTTGATCTGAAGCAGATCAAATTCCTTTCCAAGTCTCGGAATCTGGAAGGAATAAAAAAAACGAAGGGCGTATACTTCATCCATATGCGCTTCCAGTTCACGGACAAGAGATTTCATACTCTCCAGTTCCCATGTACGCATTTTCAGAAAATACTCCCTTCCTGATAGTTGCCGTTCCAGTTTTTGTAACTGTCCTATGTTCTGATTTCTTGTCACTGCATAAATAGAAATTGATTTCATTTCCTATCTCCTACATTTAAAATAGAATCTTTTCTTCAGTATAGTTGAATTTCTATTTTACAGCAAGCATTTTTGCCATTAGCACTGCCGCAATCGGCATCACCATTACACAGGCAATTGCACCGAAAATCATAGAAGCAAAATTTTGAAACAATATTTTTGAATTTAGCAAAAGTTCCAACGAATAATTTTGCATTTTCAAATAGGTAAATAACAATAGTGATTCTCCAAGATATGCAAACAGCAATGTATTTACCGTTGTTCCAATCACTTCTCTTCCGATTTTCATTCCACTTTCTACAAGCTCTGTAAATTTCATCTCGGATTTATGATTTTTCACCTCATATACAGAAGTCGTAACTGTCAGAGCCATGTCGAGAATTGCCCCCAGTGTACTGAGCAAAATAACTGAAACCATCACATTTCGCATACTGATATTCAAATCCATATTGTAATATAAAATGTCATCTCCAACAGATTGGATTTCATTCAATCCACCAGCCTCAGTACTCCATATTACAACATAAATGACAAAAAATAAAACCAGCATTGTAATAGCCACAGAAATAAATGCGCTCCAGGTCTTTACATTCGTTCCATTTTGATAAAATAATGTAATGCAGGATATCACGATTCCCGCTCCAACCGTAACAAATAGAACCGGTACTCCTGCAGCCATAAGCCAGATTGCAAAGCTAAGCAGAAGTAAATTCCCGACCAGGGCAATTAAAGATACAACTCCTCTGTCTCCTCCAACAATTACAATCAAGCTAATCAAAATCAATCCAAGTATTATCAGCATATCTTTTTCACCTTCTTTACAGACATTTTCATCATAACAGATGTTATAATAATCGATACCGGTATTGCCAATACAATACCAATACTCTCAACAAAAAATCGACATAATTCACACGGAATATGAAGTTTAATAATTGTAACGAACCGCACACTGTTATTCATCCGAATCAGACACATTGGAATAAGTCCACAGCCAAATACAAATAACAGTACATTAATCATCGTCCCCATAATATCATATCCAATTTCTCTTCCTGATTTAAACAATTCAAAAAATGTTACATCTGGTTTTTTCCGGACAATTTCACTCAAAGCGACAGAAATTGCAACGGATACATCCATAATAGCTCCCAACCCGGACAATAATATTTCTGCATGAAACATTTCATCTGGATTATCAATGCTTCCAAGATATTCCATTGTGGAGTAATCCAGTTCTTCCATATGTCTCATTACCAGATCAAAAATCCCCATAATCATTGCGAGCACACACAATGTGGACAACAATGCTGCCCATGTTTTTCTATTAATTCCATTTAGCCCAATCAAAGTAGCTGCTGCAAAAAGTATTACCAATTTGTTACAAAGCGATAACACATTCGAACTGTCTCCACATTTCCAGAATCCCACGAAAAATATAATTAGATTTATTATGACTGTCCCGACAGTCAATGCTCCATGTCTTCCGGTTACAATAAGAAGAAGCAGAAGTAAAAATCCAAGCAGTACGACAATCTCAGTATCCCTTTTTACACCTCGTATTCCCGATCCAACATCATCTTTGGAACCATTCAGGAAAACTTTTTCCCCTTTATGGTATCCTTGCTTCAACATGCCTGTATAAGTATATTCATGAGAAAACGAAACTTTTTTCCCTTTATTTTTCCCGTTTAGAACAACTCCTTGAATGTTCTGCTCGTATTTTTTCTCCTTCGTTCCACGAGTGCTTTTCCCTTCTCCGGTCATCCGCGTCTCAACCTTCGTAAGTTTCGCAATTGGCGTCTGATATAGCCAGGCATCATTCATAACAAATACAACTGCCAGAAAGTAGACCAGACCCAAAATACAATATACTTTTCTTTTTTTACTTTTCATTACATATTCGATTATTCTTTGACTTAAATTTTTCATCTTCTTACTTCTTTTCATTTATTCTATTACCTTCATATTTTGAGCGTTTTCAGATATACTTTCTGTTCTGGAGTAATCCGATAGCTTTCAATAGCTTTTTGAATGGACTTATTGTGTGTCCACACATCAAGTTTGCGCTCTTCAATAAATGGGAGTATCTGATCATATTGCTTTGCGAGCGCGGTTGCAAAATACCATGCCCGCATCATATTCACATAATATTCGTCTGACTGAACCAAAGCTACTTTCCTGGGATATTCGATCCGGAATTCGTCTCCCAGATAATAACGCATCAGCATACCGATACCAAATCGGATTGTATAAGTGCGGTCTGATTTCATCCAGTGGCAGATCTCTTCTATAAATGTATCCAGATGATTTTTCATTACTTTGACTGCCAGCATATCACAAGTTGCCCAGTTATCGATGTATGGTAAAAATCGTTCCAGCTCTGCCAGACATCTGTCATAATCCTTAATCTGTTCAATCAAAAGCCCGTGCAGATTATTTTCATCATAATACTGATGTGGAAGAATTTTCAAGAATTCTTTTGCTTCTTCTGTTTTTCCATATCCTTTTGCAAATTTGCGAAGCACAGGCATTCGCACACCAATAACCGTTTCTTTCTCTATTGTCGGCAAGAGTTTTGCCTGAAAATCCCGATATTGTAAATCCTGTAATTCAAACAACTGTTTTTGTACACGCTCTGTTACTTTAACCTGATTCATAACTACCCTTCCTTCGTTAATTCATTTTGAGATTTCGTCCCAGAAATGGAAGAAACACAGCAGATCACCATATTTCTTGTACTACGAGATGATCTTTCTGTGCTTCCACAAAAAATACCATTTTAAAGTTAAACGATATTATCATTATCCGTGAACCTGATCTATAACACTTACAGTTCTTTATAGTGCACAATAATATCTTCGTACACACCATCTTTGTTCAGGAATCCACCCGGAATTGTCCCAAGCTGTGTGAATCCAAGCTTCTGATAAAGCTTCAGTGCAGTTGTATTACTTTTTACAACTGCATTGAACTGTATAACGCGAAATCCAATTTCCTTCGCTTTTCCCAGGCAGTCCGTCACGATTGCCTTACCAACGCCTTGCCCTCTTACGGTACTTTTTACTGCATAGCTGGCATTACAGATGTGTCCGCATCTGCCAATATTATTCGGGTGAAGAATATAAAGTCCCACGATCTCATCATTTTCATTGACCGCAATACCTGTATAAGACTGCTCTTTAAAAAATGCTTCTCCGTCTTCCACTCCCAAATCCTCAAGCTGTGGAAATGCTTTCCCCTGATCTACAACTTCATTCCAGATTGCAATTGCATCTTTCGTATCTTCACTTCGAAATTCTCTTACAGTAATCTCCATAGTTTTCCTCCCTGTATGAGTCCACACATTAAAATTGTAATTTCATTTATTACAATTTAATTTTACGACTGCAGGCAATTGCCCTTGCCCCTGGTCCAATATGACATGATACGCTCAGTGACAGCGGATTCATCACCACATCATATCCCGGGAATCTTGCCTCTATCTCTGCTTTCCATTCCTGTGCTTCTTCAGCAGAACATGTATAGGCAGCCTCGAGATGTACTTCTTCTCCGGCAAACCGTTCTTTCAAATCTTTTTCCATTGCATCAAGCATCGTCTTCTTTGCAGATTTCCATCCACGCGCTTTCGAAAAGGCATCCAGCTTATCGCCTTGAATCTGAAGAACCGGTTTTAAATTCAACACAGTACCGATAGCTGCCGCTGCCGGTGTGATACGTCCACCTTTTTTTAAGTACTTTAGTGTATCTACTGTAATATAGATACTGGACTCTAGTTTTTCACGCATCAGAACTTCTTCGATTTTCTGTACAGACATCCCTTTCTCTGCCAGTTCAATCGCATCAAGAACCGACTGTCTCTGAGTAACAGAAATCCTCTGATTATTTACTACACGGACTTTTCCTTCAAATTCCATAGCAAGTCCCATGGCTGTATCACAGGAACTGCTAAGTCCACTTGACATCGGAATATAAAGGATTTCATCATATTTTTTCAAAAGCTCTTCCCACAAATCCATCACATCTCCAGGAGATGGCTGTGAGGTAGATATCTCTGCATCCTCTGCCAGTTTTTTATAAAATTCTTCCTGGGACAATGTGATATCTTCATAGAATAATTCTCCATTAATATAGAATGGCATCGGAAGAATATGGATTCCTAATTTCTTACCTTCCTCCTGTGTAATTCCACTGTTGCTGTCTGTAACGATTGCTACCTTTCCCATTCTTGTCAATTTCCTCCTAATTCTTAAAGCTGTGCACCGGAGCCGGAATCCTTCCTTTTCTGCTCACAAATGCGCTACAGTCATATTCATTCACCGGTATGATCGGTGCATATCCTAACAATCCGCCAAATTTAGCGGTATCTCCAACGTCTTTTCCTATAACAGGAATCAGACGTACTGCTGTTGTTTTCTGATTGATCATTCCGATCGCCATCTCATCGGCAATAATTCCTGAAATCGTAGATGCTTTCGTCTTCCCCGGAATAGCGATCATGTCCAGACCTACAGAGCATACACAAGTCATGGCCTCTAATTTTTCCATTGTCAGCGCACCTATCGTTACCGCATCGATCATTCCCTGGTCTTCACTGACCGGAATAAATGCGCCACTAAGTCCACCTACATAAGAGGATGCCATAACACCGCCTTTTTTCACCTGGTCATTCAGCATTGCAAGAGCTGCTGTTGTTCCAGGTGCACCGACACGTTCCAGACCGATTTCTTCCAGAATCTCAGCGACACTGTCTCCTATCGCCGGAGTAGGTGCCAGTGACAAATCGACAATTCCAAACGGAACACCAAGACGTTTTGACGCTTCTCCTGCTACAAGCTGACCGACACGTGTCACCTTAAATGCGGTTTTCTTGATTGTCTCACATAATTCTTCAAACCCCTGTCCACGCACCTGCTCAATGGCATGCTTTACAACCCCCGGTCCGCTGACTCCTACATTGATTACCGCATCGCCTTCTGTCACGCCAAGAAATGCCCCCGCCATAAATGGGTTGTCATCTGGTGCATTACAGAATATAACAAGCTTTGCACATCCAAGAGAATCGTTGTCTTTCGTTGCTTCTGCAGTTTCTTTTACAATCTCTCCGCAGAGACGGACTGCGTCCATGTTGATACCTGTCTTTGTAGATCCTACATTAATAGAACTGCACACCCGATCCGTACAGGCAAGCGCCTGTGGAACAGAATGGATTAAAAGCTCATCACTTTTTGTCATAGCCTTTGACACTAATGCAGAATAACCACCGATAAAATTCACACCGACTTCTTTCGCTGCCCTATCCAATGTCTTTGCAATTTCCACAAAGTCTTCCGGTTTCTTGCATGCTGAACCACCGATCAATGAAATCGGAGTTACAGAAATACGTTTATTGACAATTGGGATTCCGTACTCCTGTTCAATCTGATTACCTGTCGCAACCAGATCCTTTGCAACTGTTGTAATCTTTTCATATACTTTCTGATTCAACTTATCCAGATTAGAATCAATACAGTCCAAAAGACTGATCCCAAGTGTGATCGTTCTCACATCCAGGTTCTCATGTTCAATCATCTGCTGGGTTTCATTTACTTCGTAAAAATTAATCATGTCCAATCCTCCGCTTTATTCAAGATTACAAACGATGCATTTTTTCAAAGATATCTTCCCGCTGGCAGTGGATATCTACGCCAATTGTTTTTCCGAGTTCTTCCATCTCATTAACAACTACTGCAATTTCTTTTGTACAATTTGTGAAATCTACAATCATCATCATATTAAAATAACCCTCTACGATTGTCTGGGAAATATTTAATATGTTTACAGAAATATCAGAAAGATACTGACATACTCCCGCAATAATTCCAACCTTGTCTTTTCCAACTACAGTAATGATACATTTCTTCATGGTGTTCCTCCTCGTAATCTCCGTGTCAGTAAAATTTCTGACACTATGCTTTTTTGTAAGGCAGTTACCGATCAATCATTTTTGACCAGTGTTTTTTTTACAAAACAGTTACAGATCAATAATCTCTGACACACTGCTTCTCTTTGCAACAGTGATTGGGAAATCGTCCCCTTTATATGGATTATCTCCCAAAGTAACCTCTAACTTCACCGTCTCATAGGCAAGCTCTTCATAATTGTTCTCTTTACTGAGATGTCCAAGAACAACATGTTTCAGGTTATCATGTAATATATCACATAACAGCCTTCCTGACAATTCATTTGATAAATGTCCTTTGTCTCCTGCCACTCTTCGTTTGAGCGGATATGGATATGGACCGACCTCCAACATCTTTAAGTCATGGTTTGCCTCCAGCACGATTGCGTCCAGATTTTTCAAATGTTCCACGGTATAATCGTCATACTTTCCAAGATCTGTTGCGACTGCAACGGATTTTTTCCCGTCACCGATCCGGTATCCGGACGGTTCATTTGCATCGTGAGAGATTTTGAATGGTTCTACTTTCAGCTCACCCAGTGTAAATGTTTCATCCGTCTGGATTTCATGGAATAATCCTTCCGGCATCTTTCCAATACTGGAAATCTTTTTGATTCCTTCTATTGTACCTTTTGTCGCATAGATCGGCACTTCATACTTTCTGCTGAACACGCCAAGACCCTGCACATGGTCAATATGTTCATGAGTGATCAGAATCCCGCTAAGCTCCTCTCCCTTGATATCCAGAGCTTTCAGACCTTCCTCTACTCTTTTTTTGCTGATTCCTGTATCTACAAGAAGATGTGTATGCTCTCCTCCCGTATAGATACAATTGCCACTGCTTCCGCTGGCAATACTGCATAGTCTCATATATATGTAAATTCCTTCCGTATATCTTAGGTATGAGATCTGTCTATAATTCCTTTACAATCTGATCGATCTGGATCATTGTCTCTGCAAAGATTCCACTATTATCAATTACACGGTCACAGGCTTTCAGGAACATCTCCTTTGGCAGCTGTGCTGCAATAATCTCATCAATCTTCTTATTATCATATCCCCTGGAATAGTAAAGACGGTTTCTGCGCACTGCATCCTCCACATATATATACCAGAGCTCATCACAGATCTCATTATAATGATTTTCTACAAGAACAGCCGATTCTACAATCAGAAGATTCGTGTTCTTGCGTTCTTCTTTTTTGATTTTTTTATTTACTTCCTCTTTTACCGCCGGGTGTACGATCTCATTGAGTACATTTAACTCTTTTGGATCACCGAACACGATATCTGAAAGCTTCTTTCTGTCAAGCTCCCCTTTTTCGTCCAGTATTTCTGTACCAAAATGTTCTACGATCGGATCGTAACAGATTCCGCCTTTTTTCTGCAATTTCTTTGCCACCTTATCAGTCTGACAAACGGAAGCTCCGTATTTGTCACTTAAATATTCCAGTATCTGTGTCTTTCCTGCTCCTACTCCGCCAGTAATACCTATAATTTTCATAATCTCCACCCCTTACTTTGCTTCGTACCAGTTTTCTCCTGTGTGCATATCTATCTCCAGCGGTACATCTAAGGATGCCGCCTGCTCCATCTCCTCCCGGAGGATTTTTTCTACTTCCGGAAGTTCTGGTCTGTAAGCTTCTATGAGAAGTTCATCATGTACCTGAAGTACAAGTCTGGACTTCAGATTCTGCTCTTTCAGTCTACGGTTTACACCGATCATGGCAATTTTCATAATATCTGCTGCGGTTCCCTGGATTGGTGCATTCATTGCCACTCTCTCTCCGAAGGAACGCTGCATAAAATTGCTGGAAGAAAGTTCCGGAACCGGACGTCTTCTTCCGAACAATGTCACAACATACCCCATCTCTTTTGCATGTGCCACAGTATCATCCAGAAATGTCTTGATTCCCGGATATGTCTTAAAGTAATCTTCAATATATTTTGCAGCTTCTTTTCTGCCAATACTCAAGTCCTCAGACAATCCAAAAGAACTGATCCCATATACAATACCGAAATTGACCGCTTTCGCATTTCTTCTTTGAAGTGGAGTTACCTCTTCAAAAGGAATGTGAAATACCTGAGAAGCTGTAATTCTATGAATATCCTTTTCTTCCCGGTAAGCCTCGATCAGATTTGCGTCACCGGAACAATGTGCCAGCACACGAAGTTCAATCTGAGAATAATCGGCATCCACAAAAATGTATCCGTCCTCCGGCACAAACACTTTCCGGATCAGCCGTCCCAGTTCTACCCGGACCGGAATATTCTGAAGATTCGGCTCCGTGCTGCTGATCCGTCCGGTCGCTGTAATTGTCTGATTGAACTTGCTGTGGATTCGTCCATCTTCTTCAATATAATTGACCAGACCATCTGCATACGTAGATTTTAGCTTTGTAAGCTGTCTGTATTCCAGCACTTTACTTACAATCGGATAATCCGGTGCAAGCTTGTCCAGCACACTTGCCGCAGTGGAATAACCACTTTTCGTCTTTTTACTTCCCGGAAGTAAAAGCTTTTCAAAAAGGATCACGCCAAGCTGCTTTGGTGAATTAATATTGAACGATTCACCTGCCATTTCGTAAATTTCTTTTTCCAGTTCACTGATCCGTCCGCCAAGCTGGCTGCTATAAACTTTCAATGCTTCGCCTTCAGCACGGATCCCATTTCTTTCCATATCATAAAGAGTAAATACAAGCGGCATCTCAATATCTTCAAATAGATGCAGCATCTGTGTTTCTTCTAACTTCTTGTATAACAAGTCACTGCCCTTAAACGCTGTATATGCTTCATAGCAAACCTTCACATAAGCTTCTGACTTTTCTTCAATTACAATATTAAGCTGCTCTCTTGCCACATCTTCGTATGTGTAATCATTCTTCAACGGATTCAAAAGGTAAGCCGCAACCGTTGCATCAAAGCAATGCTTCTGATTTTTGATCGGCAGCCACTTCATAGCTTCTTTGATATCGAACATGACAAAACGTCCGCAACTTTCATTCAGCTTACTCAGCTTTTCAAGAAGGAATTCCTTTGTAATCTGCTCAGTCACTTCAATACAGTATGCATGCTCTTCATCAAAACAAAGACCGATACCGCCAATTGCCGCTTCATTTGCGAAAAGCGGAAGTACATTTTCCGTATTCTGGAAGATCACCGCTCCAACACATGCGGATTCTTTTGCCTGATTCAGAACTTTTTCTGCCTTCTTATAATCTGTAATCTGTTCAAATCCGTCTTCCATCTGATTTGCCGGTGCAGTAACATCGAATTTGGACAAAAGATTCTTAAACTGTAGTTTCTGGAAAAATGCATATGCTTCTTCTGTAAATATATTACCAAGCTTCGCCTCAGACAGTTCATACGGAAAATCCGCATGCACTTCAATCGTGGCAAGTGTCTTGCTCATAACTGCCATATCCCAGTGCTCAGCAAGTGCCTTGGACGCTCGTGGCGGCTTCAGTTCACTCACATGTTCATATGCATTCTCGATTGAATGATATTCTGTGATAATCTTGGTCGCTGTCTTTTCTCCGATGCTTGGAACTCCTGGAATGTTATCGGCCGTGTCGCCCATCAGCGCTTTCAGATCAATGAACTCCTTCGGTGTCACCTGATAACGTTCTTTCACATCTGCCGCATAATAATCTTCCACTTCAGTACGACCCTGCTTTGTCTTTGGAATGCGGATCTTAACATGTTGCGTTGCAAGCTGCAGAAGATCTCTGTCTCCGGAAATAACGGACACTTCCATTCCTTCTTCTTCACATCGTCTGGACAGTGTTCCAAGAAGATCGTCAGCCTCCAATCCCGCACACTCTATAGTCTTAATCCCCATAGAGCAAAGGACTTCCTTAATAACCGGAACCTGCTGCCTCAGTTCGTCTGCCATCGGCTTTCTTGTTCCTTTGTAAGCGTCATACATCTTATGACGGAATGTCGGCGCATGCACGTCAAATGCGACCGTCAGATAATCCGGCTTTTCTTCATCCAGAATCTTGAACATGATCGTCAGAAATCCATAGATTGCATTCGTATGAAGTCCTTCGGAATTCGTCAGATCCGGAAGCCCGAAAAATGCCCTGTTTAATATGCTGTGCCCATCGATGAGCACAATTTTTTTATTTGTATTCTTGCTCATATAGTCTCCTTGTTAATAAACAAACTACCTTATTACTATACACCAAATCTGTTTTTTTTAAAAGCTATATATTATCAAAACAAATAAAATAACGCTAAATTTGATACATTTCTATCAAATTGTTCCATTCAAGACTCTGATGGCAAAAAAAGAAAGCCCGGCGATGAGCTTTCCTTTTTGTCATGTCTTTTAAAGCATGCATATATTCTAAAATTGAGGTAAGTAATTTCTGTCTTTATATTACAGTGTCAGGTAGTTCTCCAGAATTTCTTTTAAATCTGCCTGGATTCCGTAATCTGCAACTCCAAAAATCGCAGCATTTTCGTCTGTATTGACTGCAACATATAAATTTGTATCCTTGATTCCTTCTGTATGCTGAATTGCTCCGGACACACCAAAGGAGATACAGATCTTCGGACGGATTGTAAGTCCTGTCTGTCCAATCTGGTGATTGAACGGAATCATCTCTGAATCAACCATTGGTCTTGTTCCTCCGATTGCTCCTCCGACTTTCTCAGCAAATTTCTCAAGAAGTTCAAAGTTATCATCTTCCAGAACTCCACGTCCTCCGACAACAACAACTTCTGCTCCGAGAATACTGTCTGTTGTATTTTCTGCCGGAAGTTCTTCCAGAATCTCAACTCCAGATTTTTCAATTTTGATATCATCAAAAAATGTTACATTTGCATTTCCGCTTTCTTTTGCCTCACAGGCTGCATAGACACCAGGTCTTACTGTCATCATCTGCGGATAAATACCTTCTTTTGTAAGAATTGTAACAAATACATTTTCTCCGTAGGACGGTTTGTTCTGTTTAATATAGAAAGAACCGTCTTCTCTCTGAGCAGCCAGAACCTCTGTACAGTCCGCAGTCATACCACAACCAAGACGCATCGCTACTCTTGAGAAAATAGAACGTCCCTGTGGTGTTGCCGGAACAAGCACTGCGGATGGCTCGATTTTCTTTAACATTTCAGCAATCGCAGCACTGACTGCATCATCCTGAAGTGTGATATCATGATCTGCTTTTACTGCATAGATTTCATCTACACCAAGCTTATCTAATTCTTTTACAAGTTCTTCTGCATGGTCGGAAAGAACGATTGCCTGAACTTTTTCTTTTGTTGTCTCAGCCAGACCTTTTGCCGCTGAAACCAGTTCTGCAGCTACCGTCTCTAATTCACCATTATAACTTTCTGCATAAACACAAATTCCATTAGCCATAGGTCTACTTTCCTTTCTCCTCTTCAATCAGGTCATAAAGCTGTTTTGCAAGTTCTGCCGGTGTACCTGTAAGCATCTTAGCACTTCTCTTTGTCTCCGGCTGGAAGGAATCAACAGTAACTGTCGGTGATCCCTTGATTCCAACTTCCTCTGCTGCAAATCCAAGTTCAGCATTTGTATAGGTAACAAGTGGTTTTGATTTTGCCGCACGTTTACTTCTAAGTGTTGCAAGTCTTGGCTCATTGCAGCCAAAGTTTACAGATAATACTGCCGGTGTAGCGCAGGCAATCCTGAAACTTGTATCATGCATTTTCTTTACAACTTCAACTTTTCCTGCCTGATCTTCCTTATATTTTACAGACTGGATTTCTACAACATGTGGAAGATTTAATTCTTCTGCAACCATTGCTGCCACCTGTCCGGTTGCCCCGTCTGCTGACAGGGCACCTCCTAAGATCAGGTCAAATTCGCCATATAACTGAATTGCTTTTGCTAATACTTTTGCTGTTGCTACGGTATCTCCTCCTGCAACTGCTCTATCTGTGATCAGGCAGCTTTCGTCACATCCGAGTGCCATCGCATCACGCAATGCTTTTTCTGCATCCGGTGGTCCCATCGTAAATACTACAACTTTTCCGTCTGTCTGCTCTTTTAACTGCATTGCTTCTTCAATGGCATTCAGATCTGCCGGATTGATCATTCCTTCAGAGCTTGCACGTACAAGTGCATGTGTTTCCGGGTCTACAGATACATCGTTAGATACCGGAACCTGCTTAATAAGAACTGCTATATTCATAGTTTCCTCCTATTATTTTTACTTTCATCTGTTACTTTCAATGGTAACTTTCGTTTGCTTATTAGTCTTCAAGAAGTCTCTCGAATGCCCAGTTCTCAAGAAGTGGTGTGCTCTCGTCACGCATGATCAGTTTTGCAAGATCACGTGTTGCTGCCGGAACCTCGATGACTCCATTTCCACCAAATCCTGTTGAAAGCATGTATCCTTCTACTGGTGTCTTACCAAGTACCGGCCAGAAATCCTTTGGCTCTGCACGGTAGGATAACCAGGAAGATACAAGTCCGCTGTCTACGATTCCCGGAACCTTAGCATCCAACTGATCCAGAAGGAAGTCGATGAAGTAATCGTCTGTTCCACCTGTTGCTGGTAATTTGTCTGGATCCCACTGTCCTGCATGCATCGGATTGTTCAGATCCATAGATAAGTGAGATTTGCAGATAAAAATGTTGTCTCCCGCTCTCAGTGCATAGAACTCTGGGTATTTCAGTACTGGGAATGTGTAGTCTAATTTCTTTCCTGGAGGGCATAAGAAGAATGCTTCCGCTTTTGTATGCCAGATTGGTACGTTCAATCCAACCATTTCTCCTGTAATTTTGCTCCATGGACCTGTACAGTCAACAACTACATCAAACTCATACTCTGCTCCATCGTCAGTTGTAAGACCTTTTACTTTGTTATCTACGATCTTAACATCTGTAACTTTCACGCCTGTCTTTACAGTTACGCCATTTTTCTGAGCTTTTTTCATATATGTATTGGAAATCATTGTTCCATCAAAATATCCGTCATCCTCTGTATATCCTGCTCCAAGAATATTTTCTGTAGAAATGTCTGGAAGGATTTCTTTGATACGGTCTTTATCTGTAATATACTCTCCTGTATATCCTGCTGCTTTTGCAAGAGCGATTCCTGTCTTAATAACCTTCTCTACTTCTTCATTTGTTGCTACTACAAGAGTTCCTGTCTTATCAAATCCTGCTGAACCTTTCTCTTCCTCTTCCATTTTCAGGTAGGACTCAAAACCATAAAGTCTAACGTCCCAGTATCTGTTCTTGAGGGAATCATCAAAAAGACATACAGTTCCGGCTGATTTTGCTGTAGAAGCTCCACCGATTGTGTCCTTTTCAAATACTGTCACATCAGCTTCTCCTTCGTAGAGGCTTAAGTGATAAGCAAGTCCTGCTCCTGAGATTCCGCCACCGATAATACCAATTTTTTTCTTTGCCATAGTTTTTTACCTGCCTTTCTTTTTTTAGGTTTCCTTAAAATGCATCATGTCTTTCGACTTTTATTTTTCATCCAGTTTTAAAACTGTATTTAGCAAAACATTGCAGCCGTTCTCAATGTCTTCTGGTGCTGTGTATTCATATCTGGAATGACTGATTCCGTCTTTGCTAGGCACGAAAATCATTCCTGTCGGGAATACGCTTGTCATGATCAGGGAGTCATGAAATGCACCGCTTGGGATGACTGTATAATCAATTCCAAGCTCTTTTACCGCTTCCTCTATCGTTCCTCTTACCAATTCCGACATTGGTGCCGGATCATGATAAGATGTCGGAACAAATGTAGACGTAACTCCATATTTTTTGCAGATATCCTCAAGAAGCTGTCTGAGATGATTTTCGATCAGTTTCATAACTTCTGCGCTCTGGTCACGAATCTCCAGGCTGAAAGTGCAAGTTCCTGGAATTACATTAACGGAATGTGGTGTAACTTTAATGGTTCCGACTGTTGCAACAGTAAATTCATTTCCATACTCTTTTACAATTTCCGGAACCTTGTTGATGAATCCAGCCGCAGCAACGAGTGCATCTTTTCTGTCAGCCATCGCAGTACTTCCTGCATGATTTGCCTCACCTGCTACAGTCACATCATATCGGTTCACACCTGCAATCGATGATACAACGCCGACCGGTGTATGTGCTTTATAAAGTCTGGATCCCTGTTCTACATGAAGTTCGATAAAACTGTGTACCGTCTTTGGATCTCTTTTGGCTTTCATCACATTTGCACTTGTGATTCCATATGATTTCATCACTTCGCCTCGTGGCTCACCGTAAATATCCAGCTCATCATCACTTACATCCGGGTCCTGTCCACAAAGTGAACTACTTCCCAGAAGTCCTTTTCCAAAACGGAATCCTTCTTCATCGGTAAACACAATCACCTCGATCGGGTGTTTCGGAACTTTTCCATGTTCCTTTAACACTTCACATACTTCCAATCCTCCAACGCAGCCAGTCACTCCATCATATCGGCCTCCGTCCGGAACTGTGTCAAGATGTGAACCCATCATGATTGCCGGAAGATCATTATCCTGCCCATCCATATGAGCAATCAGGTTACCAGCTTCGTCCACATGGCATGTCATGCCAAGGCGCTTTGCCCAAGATGCAAAAAGTTCTCTTCCTTTTACATCTTCTTCGGAGAATGCCATTCTCGTGTACGTTCCATCTTCTTTTTTACCACACTGATAAATGTCTTCTAATCTGGAAACCACACGATTTATATTTGCTTTCATCCGAATTCCTCCTCCCTTGTGAATCTTTGTTTTTCTATGTCTCATATTATAGATATTTTTTTAACAATACGCATCTGCATAATTGGACAAAAAAATAACAGAGATTTATCAACAACTGATAAATCTCTGTTACTTTCTCAAAAAACTGCTATTTTTTTAAATTTTCCATCATTTTACATACAACTAAGCCAATTCGGACAGATAGTACTTCATTAGGGTTATCAAAATCTATGCCTGTGATCTGCGAAATCCTCTCAATACGATAGGCCGCCGTCTTATAATGTATATACAAGTCCTGAGCTGTCTTTGTCAGATTCTGGTTGTGTTCCAGATAAGTCTTAAGTGTCAGGATCAGATCCTGACGCTGCTGTTTTTTGTAATGATATAATTTTTGAAGAGATTCTGGTACATATTCCATCATTTCTTTCTCATCACTGAGCTGACAAAGCAGTTTGAAAATTCCCATGTCGGAGAAAATCATAATTTTGGACTGACTGTCTTCATTTTCATCTCCAAGAATATCAATAAACATCAGTGAATCAGTTGCCTCTTTAAAACTGCTCGGAATATGTTCAATCCCCTCTATCATTCGTCCGACTCCGGCACAGACTTTCAAATCTTTTTTCGTACTTGCCACACGCTTCTGGATCTTCATGACTATTTCTTTCAATTCGTGACGATATTCTTCCTGTTTTCTCGCCGGATCTACTTCCTGGATCACAATGACTCTGTCCATATCATTCTGAATCTTCACATTCGGAAATTCAATAGCGATCGCATTGTTCAATATATTCGTGTATTTCACCGTGTCATTCAGATCGACCCGATTTGAGCTATATCCGAGATTGAACGCAATAATACGGTAGGACGCATCCATAGAAATCCCAAGCAGGGAACTATCCCTTCGAAGTTCCTGAATTGAGTGAACCTTTCCATTCAAAATATTGTTCATAATATCACTCTGGAACTTTTTCTCAAGATCTGCCAGTGAACTTTGACGGAACAATTCCTGCTTCAACGCTGTTACTGCATTCTCAACTGCAATAAAATCCATACCGTTGACCGGATGTTCTGTTTCAGTAACAACCAGATACATTCTCGCATTATACATAACATTCAATCGCACAAGATACTGCCCGATCTTTTCTTCCGGTTTTTCCTCCAATGTAATTTCCTGTTTCCGGTATTTATAATTTGAATAGAAGTCTAAAGAATATTCTTTTGCGTCCGGCTGAATTTCAAATTCACGGATTCTCGTATCTGTTGTCGCCTGGCATTCCAGATTCTGATCAAACAATGCCACCGGGTTTCCAATCAGTTTTGACAAAATGTCTACAATACGCTGCACTCCATTTTCCATGGAATGAAAGGAAAGTGACAGTGCCGTGAAATTATCATGAGTTGTCTTAAAATACTTAAGTCTGATAACTTCCTCACTAAAAACATGCTCCATGATCGTATTAAGAATTTCTCGAAATGGCATTTCAAACGGAATCTCAATGACAGGAATTTCTGTCTTTTGAGCATACTCCTGTATGACCGCCATCTTTTCCTCCATGAAGTCTACGGTTCTTCCTTGCTTAATCACAAGTGCACTTACTTTTTTCTTTGCAAGCTCCGCGATATAACTGCGGAACTCTTCCGGGGAACAATTCTGAAATGCATTCAATCCTGTCAGAAGGACCTCTCCACCACTGATAAAACGAACAATATCTGGAGATTCAATAATCGTAACACCACGGATTTCCTGGCCAATACCACCTTTGCCCCAGAGCAGATTCGCTTTCTGAAATAATTTCATATCAAGCATATCCTGTACTGTAAATCCCATAATCTTATTCCTTTCGTCATTTCATTCTTTCTTCTTTTGTTCCTCTAAAAACATCGATTTTATTATAATGAATATCTAATAAATGTGCAAGAGCAGAAAAGCACCGAAAACTTTAAGTCTTCGATGCCCTTTCATAAATCAACTGCGGATGACGGGACTTGAACCCGTACATAGTCACCTACGTCAGATTTTGAGTCTGATGCGTCTGCCATTCCGCCACATCCGCATATCCCAGCTTTTTCAAGCCGAGATTAATTGTAACACACAACTGCGTGAAATACAACATTTATTTTATTAATTTTTTTCCAATATCAAAACAATCAAAGGTTGCGAAATAATCTGCTGGTGTTTCAGCTCTTCGGATAAGCTGTGTGCTTCCATCTTCTTTTAAGAGCACCTCTGCGGATTTTAATTTTCCATTATAATTGTATCCCATAGAAAATCCATGTGCCCCTGTATCATGAATCACAAGAACATCTCCCATATCAATCTTCGGAAGCATACGGTCAATTGCAAATTTATCATTATTCTCACAAAGAGAACCTGTTACATCATATTTGTGATCACACGGCACATCTTCTTTTCCCATGACTGTAATATGGTGATATGCACCATACATAGCCGGACGCATCAAATTTACTGCGCATGCATCTACCCCAATATATTCCTTATGGGTGTGTTTCTCATGAATTGCTTTTGTTACAAGGCAGCCATAAGGTCCCAACATAAATCTTCCAAGTTCTGTATAAAGAGCTACATCTCCCATGCCTTCAGGCACAAGAACCTCATTATAAACTTCCCGCACACCGTCTCCAATCGCACGGATATCATTTGGCTCCTGATCTGGTGTATACGGAATTCCGATACCGCCTGACAAATTAATAAATTTGATATGAATGCCTACCTCTTTCTGAAGCTTTACAGCCACTTCAAATAATACTTTTGCAAGCATCGGATAATATTCATTTGTTACAGTATTACTTGCAAGGAAGGCATGAATTCCAAATTCCTTCGCACCTTTGCTTTTTAAAATCTTAAATGCTTCAAAAAGCTGCTCCGTTGTCATACCAAACTTGGCATCTCCCGGGTTATCCATAATATCATTACTAATCTTAAACAGTCCGCCCGGATTATACCGGCAACTGATCGTTTCTGGAATCTCGCCAATTGTCTCTTCAAGGAAATCAATATGCGTAATATCATCCAGATTAATAATTGCTCCTAACTTGTGTGCAAGTTCATATTCTTCTCTCGGTGTGTCATTGGAAGAAAACATAATGTCCTCTCCCTTTACTCCCATTGCATCTGAAAGGAGAAGTTCTGTATAAGAAGAACAGTCACATCCGCATCCATACTCTCTCAAAATATCAATCAGAAACGGATTCGGCGTTGCTTTAACTGCAAAATACTCTTTATACCCCGGATTCCATGCAAATGCTTCTTTTAGTGCCTGCATATTCTTGCGAATTCCCTTCTCATCATAAAGATGAAATGGAGTTGGATATTTTTTAATAATTTCATCCAGTTGTTCTTTTGTTACAAATGGTTTTTTCTTCATTGCATGTTCTCCTCTCGTATTGCCAGAAGTTTTATTTCATTACTAAGAGCACTTTTATATAACTCTACAAAATTTTTCTGTCCGGAATAAAGGCATGTATTAATACTTCCTTCTCCATACTCTCCGGTCAGCACATATCTAGAATCTGTAATCACACCAATCTGCATTCCACGATTGTTTCCCATATAGACTCTGGCATTTCTGAAATTCACAGGTTGATCTGTCACAATTACGACTTTCTTTTTAGCCCGGATCAGACTTTCCAGCTCATCCACGAACAATAACAGGTAATTTCTTGTACAGGAAATGTATACTCTCTCTTCGGCTTTTGCCAGAAGATTACGAATCTTATCCAAAATATTAGAAGAACCTTCTATTGTAATGTACCCTTCTACATGATCTTTTTCAGATGGCATATGCTTCTTTAGCCATCTTTGGGACTCTTCCAGCCTCCGGATTCTATTCCGGCAAAATTCGTCCAATGGCACAGATACATACTTTTTTGTTGTTCCTTCTTCCACCAGATAAGCCGCGCCTTTTTCAGTCATACTTGCAAGCGAATTATACGCATTGGATCTAGATATTCCAAGCTGCTTTGCGACTTCATAGCCCGTCGTCTTTCCTTCACTGATCAGGCAGCCGTAAATTCCTGCTTCCTGCCTTGTAAGCCCAAATTCCATCAGGCGTTCGATATATGATTTATCTTCCATTTTTTCACCTGTTCTCATTTTCATCCTTTTGTAGTAGTTCTCTCACGGAACACTATAGTATATTTCTCGCTATCAGTCAAGTACTTAAATGAGAAATATATTCAAAAAACGAACAACAGATGAAAGAAATCTCTCATCTGTTGTTCGTTTTCAGTAGTTCTTAATCTATCACTGCTATTTTCATAATATTGCTGACTCCGGCAACATTTCCGGAAATATTCGGGGAAGGGATTCCTGCTGTCAGGACTACAGTGTCTCCAGTCTCTGCAATCTGTTTTGCTCTTACAAGATCTAACGCGCTGCTACAGATTTCATCTGTAGAATTTGCGTTAATAGAGCAATACGGACGTACTCCCCAGTAAATCTGCATTCTGCGAAGTGTATCTTCATTTGGTGATATACCGATAATCTCTGTCTTCGGTTTAAATTTGGACACAACTCTTGCAGTTGCTCCTGATACAGTTGGTGTAATAATACACGCTGCTTTCAGATTTCTTGCAGTTGTTACAGTTGCATATGCCAGAGCACTGGAAGCATTTCTCATTCTGTGTGCACCTGCTTTTTCCAGCATCTCCTTATAATCCAGATGCTGCTCCGTACTTTCTACAATGTGTACCATCATCTTCAGTGCTTCAACCGGATATTTTCCCTGTGCAGTCTCACCTGAAAGCATGACAGCGTCTGTTCCGTCGTAAACTGCGTTTGCCACATCTCCAACCTCTGCTCTTGTCGGACGTGGATTACGGATCATAGAATCCAGCATCTGAGTTGCTGTAATGACCGGTTTGTAATTATCATTACATTTCTGAATGATCAATTTCTGGAGATATGGAACTTCTTCTGCCGGGATTTCTACACCGAGATCTCCTCTGGCAACCATGATACCGTCTGCACAGCGGATAATCTCATCAATATTATCAATTCCCTCCGAGTTCTCAATCTTTGCAATGATCGGAATATATGGTGCTCCGCATTTATTTAAGTAAGAACGGATTTCCAGAATACACTCAGCATTTCTTACAAATGATGCTGCAATAAAGTCAATTTTCTGCTCAACACCGAATTTCAGGTCTTCTTTATCCTTTTCTGTAATTGCCGGAAGTCTGACTGGAACATTCGGGACATTGACTCCCTTTCTCTCGCCAAGTTCACCACCATTAACGATTGTACAGATAATATCTGTCTCCGTCTTTTCTTTTACTTTAAGTCCGATCAGACCATCATCGATCAGAATCATGTTCCCGATCTGCACATCATCGACCAGACCTTTGTATGTCAGAGAAACTTTTGTTTCATCTCCTTCGATTTCTTCATTCGTCAGAGTGATTGTCTCGCCTTCTTTTAACAATACCTTTTTTCCGTCTTTCAAAACACCTGTACGGATTTCCGGTCCCTTTGTATCCAGAAGGATTGCCACTGGTTTCTTCTCTTCTTCGCGAATCTTCTTCAACATGTCCATACGGCCTTTTTGTTCTTCATGTGAGCCATGTGAAAAGTTAAATCTTGCAATATCCATGCCTTCTTTTACAAGCTGTCTCATGATATTCTCATCGTTTGAATTCGGTCCCATTGTGCAGACAATCTTTGTTTTCTTCATTCCTGTTCTCCTTTTGTTGTTCAATTTCTAAATTACATGTTTATGAGTGAATAAATGCTCCTGGCAATATTCATAATTTCCATTGCACTTGGAACAATATCTAAACTCCAGTTTTGGGTCATCCAGTTCGGTTCTTCCGCAGACTGCGCATCTATGTCTTGCACCGTCCTTATAGTAATTGACCGGGCGTGCCTTATGAACCTGTCTGTGAAAATCATTTTTGCGCTTCACCTGTGAAGGACGGTATGGTCTTACATTTCTTGAATTCAGGAAAAATATCAGGAAATTCAAGATTGAGACAACTGCCGCCAGTGCATTTGCTTTATAGTATATTCCATAGGCACTTCCTCCATACGCCGGGAGAAATGCCTGGATAACTGCCCAGATAAAATATGCTCCGTCCAGCCACGCCAGCCATTTGGCTTTCACCGGAATGATGAAATATAGCATGAACTGTGCATTCGGATTCATAGCTGCATATACAAGGAATAACGACATGTTCAGATATCCTGTTCCAAGCGGCAATACAAGCCCTGTCAGTACATAGACCAAAATGGCAGCGATCACATGAAACAGAACTCCGGCAAAGAAGTAGAGGTTAAAACGGAAAGTCCCCCATGCCCGTTCCAGTTCTTTTCCGATAAAATAATAAAGAGATAATGCCACCAGCATCCAGATCAGACTGTATGACGGAGGCTGAATGATAAATGTAATGATCCTCCAGACCTGTCCGTGCAGAATTGCCTGTGCATTCAGGCAGAGATACTGTGCATAAAATGCCGGATTTATCAAGTAGAGCACATATCCGGCTCCATACATGATGATAATGTACAACATCAGATTCGGAACTGCATATCTTCCGATCTTTCGTTCCAGTTTGTCCATCCAATTCATATTATCCTAACTCCTGTTAAAATTATTTTCACACATAGCCATTCTATCGTCTTGCTATTATTTTGTCAATCATACGCTCCCCAGCTTTCGGTAATTTTACATTTTTTACAATTTTTTTATTCGCATTTCATATTTCTTTTATGTTTCTTTTATGTTAAGAACACGATTTCTTAATTGTAATTTGGCGCAAACTGTCGTATAATATTTTAGTTATATTGGCAGATTACATTATAATAGGAAGAGATATCTGCCAAATGAATTTTAATCATATCTTTTTTAATAATAAACATTGAATAAGGAGTACATAAATTATGGTTCAAAACGACATTTACACTCTCGGTATTGACATCGGTTCTACTACAGTTAAGATTGCTGTATTAGATCAGGATAATGAAGTACTGTTCTCCGATTATGAAAGACATTTTGCCAATATCCAGGAGACTTTATCTGATCTTCTTGGTCGTGCCATTCATAAACTTGGTGCCATCCACGTCTCTCCGGTCATCACCGGATCTGGCGGACTGACACTTGCCAAACATCTGGGGGTACCTTTCGTTCAGGAAGTCATAGCCGTATCCACGGCTCTTCAGGACTACGCTCCTCAGACCGATGTAGCTATTGAGCTCGGCGGTGAAGATGCTAAAATCATTTATTTTGAAGGCGGGAATATTGAACAACGTATGAATGGTGTCTGTGCCGGTGGTACAGGTTCTTTTATTGACCAGATGGCATCTCTTCTTCAGACAGACGCTTCCGGTCTTAACGAATACGCAAAGAATTACAAAGCACTTTACACTATTGCTGCAAGATGTGGTGTATTTGCAAAGACGGATATCCAGCCACTCATCAATGACGGTGCTGCAAGAGAAGATCTGGCTGCCTCCATTTTCCAGGCAGTTGTCAACCAGACTATCAGTGGTCTTGCATGCGGTAAACCTATTCGCGGACACGTTGCATTCCTTGGCGGACCTCTGCATTTTCTCTCCGAACTGCGCAAGGCATTTATCCGTACATTGAATCTGGATGATGAGCACATCATTGCCCCGAATCATTCCCATCTGTTTGCAGCCATTGGTTCTGCCCTGAACTCAAAAAAGGATCTGGACGTACCAATCCAGGAGATGCAAAAGCGCCTGGAAGGCAAGATTAAGATGGAATTTGAAGTTGACCGTATGGAACCTTTGTTTGCAAGTGAAGCTGACTTTCAAGAGTTTAAAAAGCGGCACGACAAGGATCAGGTTCCCATCAGAGATCTGGCTACCTATAAAGGAAAAGCTTTCCTTGGTATTGATGCCGGATCTACCACTACAAAGGCAGCTCTTGTCGGCGAAGACGGAACACTTTTATATTCCTTCTATCACAACAATGACGGAGATCCGCTTGGTACAACAATTACTGCGATCAAAGATATTTACAGCAAATTACCAGAGGATGTACAGATTGTACACTCCTGCTCTACCGGATATGGAGAAGCTCTGATCAAAGCAGCCCTTCTCCTTGACGAAGGTGAAGTAGAAACTGTCTCTCATTACTATGCTGCTTCTTTCTTTGAGCCGGATGTTGACTGTATTCTGGACATCGGCGGTCAAGATATGAAGTGTATCAAGATCAAGAATCAGACCGTTGACAGTGTACAGCTCAATGAGGCCTGCTCCTCCGGCTGTGGTTCATTTATTGAGACATTTGCAAAATCACTGAATTATTCTGTTGAAGATTTTGCCCACGAAGCTTTATTTGCAAGAAATCCAATCGACCTTGGAACACGTTGTACTGTATTTATGAACTCCAAGGTTAAACAGGCACAAAAAGAAGGTGCTGAGGTTGCTGATATCTCCGCAGGACTTGCATATTCTGTTATTAAGAATGCGTTATTCAAGGTCATCAAAGTTTCTGACGCATCGGAACTTGGAAAACATATCGTAGTTCAAGGTGGAACATTCTACAACAATGCTGTCCTTCGAAGTTTTGAGAAAATCGCAGGATGTGAGGCTATCCGTCCGGATATTGCCGGAATTATGGGCGCATTTGGTGCAGCTCTCATTGCACGTGAACGTTATGTAGAATGCGAAGGCACGACTATGCTCTCTATTGAGGACATTGAGGCCATGGAATATTCTACAACTATGACAAAATGTAAAGGCTGTACAAATAACTGTCGTCTGACGATTAATCATTTCAGCGGCGGACGTAAGTTCATTACCGGAAATCGATGCGAACGCGGACTCGGAAAAACAAAATCCGAGAATAAGCTGCCAAATTTATTTGAATACAAATTAAAACGTTATTTTGATTATGAACCATTGCCGGAAGGATCTGCAAAACGCGGTGTAATCGGAATCCCCCGTGTATTAAATATATACGAAAACTATCCGTTCTGGTTCACATTTTTCAATCAGCTTGGATTCTCTGTCAAACTCTCTCCTGCTTCTACAAGAAGCATTTATGAACTCGGTATTGAGTCCATTCCAAGTGAGTCTGAATGCTACCCGGCAAAACTGGCTCACGGACATGTACAATGGCTGATCAACGAAGGTGTTAAACACATTTTCTACCCAAGCATTCCTTACGAGCGCAATGAATTTGCAGACTCTGACAACCATTACAACTGCCCGATTGTTACTTCTTATCCGGAAAATATCAAGAATAACATTGATGCCATTGTAAATGGAGAAGTTGATTTTATGCACCCATTCCTCTCTTTTGCCAGCGAGGATACGATCTCCTATCGCCTGGTGGAAGAACTTGGAAAGAAATTTGATATTTCCGATCAGGAGATTCACTCTGCCGTCCATGCAGCATGGGAAGAACTTGCAGCATGCCGTGAAGATATGCGTCGAAAAGGGGAGGAAGTTATCAAATTCCTGGATGAGACCGGAAACAGAGGTATTGTACTGGCAGGACGTCCATATCACATTGACCCGGAGGTTAACCATGGCATTCCAGAACTGATCAATTCTTATAATATTGCTGTGCTGACTGAGGATTCCATCTCCCACTTAAATCCAGCTGAGCACCCACTCAACGTGATGGATCAGTGGATGTACCATTCCCGTCTGTATGCAGCGGCAAACTATGTAAAAACAAAAGACAATCTGGATCTGATCCAGCTCAACTCTTTCGGTTGCGGACTGGATGCGGTCACAACCGATCAGGTTGCGGATATTTTAAATAATTCAGATAAGATCTATACATCTCTGAAGATTGATGAAGTCAACAACTTAGGTGCTGCAAGGATCCGTGTCCGCTCTCTTCTGGCTGCTATCCGCGTCAGAGAACAGCGAAATGACAAACGTACGATTCATTCCGCAGCTATTAAAAAAGTATCTTTCACAAAGGAAATGCGCGAGAATTACACGATTCTCTGCCCACAGATGTCACCGATCCACTTCGAACTGATGGAGTCTGCATTTAAAGCTTCCGGATACAACATCGAAGTCCTTCCAAATGACAACAAACAGGCAGTAGATGTGGGGCTTAAATACGTTAACAATGACGCATGTTACCCGTCCCTTATGGTTGTCGGACAGATCATGGAGGCCATCCTTTCCGGCAAATATGATACACACAAGATTGCTGTCATCATCAGCCAGACCGGTGGTGGCTGCCGTGCTTCCAATTATATCGGATTTATCCGCCGTGCCCTAAAAAAAGCCGGTTACGAATATATTCCGGTTATTTCCATTAACTTAAGCGGACTGGAAGAAAATCCTGGATTTAAGATCACACCCGCTCTCGTACTTCGTGGTATTTACAGTGTAGTATTTGGTGATATCTTTATGAAATGTGTGTATCGTTTAAGACCATACGAAGCTGTTGCGGGATCTGTGAATGCAATGCATAGAAAATGGGTGGAAGTATGTAAAGAATTTGTCTCTTCCGGCTATCCTTCCAGACGAAAATTCAAGAAGTTATGCCGGCAGATCATCGAAGACTTTGACAATAATATCGAACTTTTAGATGTTAAAAAACCACGCGTCGGCGTTGTCGGTGAGATTCTTGTCAAATTCCTTCCGGCAGCTAATAATCATCTGGTCGATCTGCTGGAAAGCGAAGGCGCCGAAGCTGTTGTTCCAGATCTTCTGGATTTCCTGCAGTACTGCTTCTACAATCAGAACTTTAAAGTAGAAAAGCTTGGATTTGCAAAATCAAAAGCAACTGCTGCAAACTGGGGCATCAAGGTCATAGACTGGTTCCGCGCTCCGGCTACCGAAGCATTTAAGAAGAGCAAACATTTTAACCCACCTGCAGATATCCGTGATCTCGGAAAGATGGCTTCTGACATCGTATCTCTTGGGAATCAGACTGGTGAAGGCTGGTTCCTGACCGGCGAAATGTTAGAGCTGATTCACAGCGGTGCACCAAATATCGTGTGTACACAGCCATTTGCCTGCCTGCCAAACCATGTAGTAGGCAAGGGTGTTATTAAAGAGTTACGAAGACGCTACCCACAGTCAAATATCGTAGCGATCGACTTTGATCCGGGCGCAAGTGAAGTAAATCAGTTGAATCGAATTAAACTGATGCTTTCCACAGCAAACAAGAATTTAGAGGCGTAATTTATAATTTGTAGTGATACATAAAAAAGAATCCAGCTAGATGTGTTCCTGACACGAATGATTTCTGACATCTGCTGCGTCGTTTATTTCTCATATATTTTACAAACTCGTCCGTATGGACTCAGACAATGTAAAATATATGAGACTATACTCGCAGATGTATCAGAAATCACTCTACCGTCAGATAACATCACCTTGCTGGATTCTTTTTATTCACTAATATCACTACACTTTATAATTCCTTCGAAAAGCGAAAATCACCTTATAATTTTGTTCAAAATATAGAAAATCCAGGAAAATTATTATTTGGAGAAAGGTACTCTGGAGCGGTCGGTACTTAGGCGGTGTTTTTTAGCGCCTTATGTACCGCTACCAGCGGAAGGTAGCGCGAGCGTGCCTTTGACAAATAATAATTTTCTCTGGATTAATATTGGCGAATAAATTTTTATACGAATTGTAAAATGTCTTCTACATTTTCACGAATGTAATCCGCTCCGGCTTCTTCAAATTCTTTGCGGCTTCCAAATCCGTAGAGAATGCCGAGACAGTCAAGTCCATTTTCATGGGCGCCGATGACATCGTGTTCGCGGTCACCGATCATAAGTACTTTAGACTTGTCTGTAATATCATTTTTCTCAAGAGCATAGGTAATGACCTGAGCTTTTGTTCCTCTTCCACCGTCCATCTCCATACCTGCAACGCATGCAAAGTATTTAGTCAGATGAAAATGATCAATAATAATCTTTGCATATTTCTCCGGTTTTGATGTTGCAACAATTGCCTGTTTTCCGGCTTCATTTATCTTCTTTAAAACTTCTTCTAATCCATCATAAACACGATTCTCATAGATGCCTTTATCATGATAATATTCCCGGTAATACTTTACTCCATCCAGACTCTGCTCTTTTGTAAAACCGTAAAATTTCTCAAAGGACTCTGTAAGCGGCGGACCGATAAATTTATATAATTTTGTCCGGTCTGTCTCTTCGATGCCGAACTTTTTCAATGCATACATGACTGAATTGGTGATTCCAAGAGCAGAATCTGTGATAGTTCCGTCCAGATCAAATAATAATATCTCATATTTTTTGCTCATATTCCTGTACTCCTGTTATTTATACTTCTCTACAACATGTAAAGCTGATGTACTGCCCACAAGAAAAGAAGATGCGTCGGATAGTATATGTAAAAGAACCATTTTGACGCTTTCCCTGCATGATTAGATTTCTTTCCATTGTAGCAGAATAAAATGATGATTCCTGCCACAACCGGTCCGATACCTGAACACAATGCATGAATCAGCGCACTGCCCGTACTCATACTCTCTAAATTTGACAAATAATTAAATCCTGCAAATAAACATGCTCCTATTCCAAATGATATTGCTGTTTTTATTCGATTTCCTTTACTTTTTGCAAATAAAATTGTAAAAACAGGAGCCAGTAATGCCCAGTCTGAATACAGGGATACAAAGATTAAAATTAATATTACAATCCATTTTTCCCATTTTAAAGTGGACATTTCCATAACCTTAAGAATCAGGAAACACAAAAATAAGGTACACAGCATATTCATCTGGACCATGCCAAATGCCAGACAAAATGGTATGAATGATATCACACCGAACAGCAGCAGCCGCTCCCCATATTTTTTCTTATCATGGCTATAACCGTAACCTTCCACCAGAAAGTAGCACATCGTAATTGCAGTAAAATACCCAATGTCGATCATAACCTCAAATAGTAACGTTCCCGGTGTCAGAAATATATTTGCAATATGGTTGCATGTCATGGTAATGATTGCAAGAAATTTAATTTGATCTCGATTCATGTTCTGCCCCTTACAATTTTTCACCGACTATTTCACTAAAAGACTCTTTCCGGTCATCTCTGCTGGCTGTTTCATTCCCATTAATTCAATCAATGTCGGAGCAATATCTGCAAGGCATCCGCCTTCTCTTAATTTATATGCAGGATCTGCATTTACAAGAATAAATGGAACCGGATTTGTTGTATGAGCAGTGAATGGTTCGCCTGACTCATAGTCGATCAACTGTTCTGCATTTCCATGGTCTGCACAGATAAACATCTGTCCATCTACCTTCTTAATTGCTTCAACTGTTTTTCCTACACACTCATCAACCGCCTCAATAGCCTTGATTGCAGCTCCTTCTACGCCAGTATGTCCGACCATATCCGGGTTTGCAAAGTTGATGATAATCACATCATATTTATCAGATTCAATTGCTTCAACTAATTTGTCACATACTTCATAAGCACTCATTTCCGGTTTCAGATCATAAGTTGCCACCTTCGGAGATTTCACAAGGATTCTATCCTCGCCCTCATTCGGCTCCTCAACTCCACCGTTAAAGAAGAATGTTACATGTGCATATTTCTCTGTCTCGGCGATACGTGCCTGTTTAAGTCCATTCTTTGCAAGGAATTCACCAAATGTATTGGTAATCTTTTCTTTTACAAATGCCACAAGTTTATTTTCAATTGTCACATCGTACTCTGTAAAGCATACGAATGTTGTCTTAATTCTCTCGCCTCTGTCAAAGCCTTCAAATTTATCATCGCAAAATGTTCTTGTAATTTCTCTCGCACGGTCTGGACGGAAATTAAAGAAGATGATGGAATCATTTTCTTTGACTGTTGCAAGCGCAGCTCCATCTTTTTCAACAACTGTTGGCAGAACAAACTCATCTGTTGTATCTTTATCATAAGATGCCTGGATTCCGGCTGGTCCGCTTGTTGCCTTTTCGCCTTCTCCGTATGCAATTGCACGGTATGCCTTTTCTACACGATCCCAGCGATTATCACGATCCATCGCATAATACCGTCCCATAACAGACGCTACTTCACCAACACCTATTTCTTTCATCTTAGCTTCTAACTGCTCTACATACTCTTTTCCTGATGCCGGTGGTGTATCACGTCCATCCAGGAAGCAGTGTACATAAACTTTCTTAAGTCCCTGTCTTTTTGCCAACTCAAGAAGTCCGAAAATATGCTCAATATGGCTGTGTACTCCTCCATCTGATACAAGTCCCATCAAATGAAGTGCAGAATCATTTTTCTTTACATTTTCACACGCAGCAAGCAGTGCTTTGTTCTCAAAGAAATCTCCATCCTGAATAGATTTTGTGATTTTTGTCAATTCCTGGTACACAATACGTCCGGCCCCCATATTCAGATGTCCGACTTCAGAGTTTCCCATCTGTCCATCCGGAAGTCCGACAGCTAGTCCGCTTGCATATCCTTTTACAAATGGATACTCTGCCATTAACTTATCCACAACCGGAGTCTTTGCTTCAGCTACAGCATTTCCTTTCTGATTATTATTTAAACCATAACCATCTAAAATCATAAGAACTGTTGGTCTCTTGCTCATTATTCTTCTCCTTCTTTCTTCATAAGTCTGTCAAGCCATGTATCAACAAGCGAAATCCAGCTTGTACATTCCTCCTGTACACCCCTGCCATCCAGACATTCTACCAGTTCATTGGCAAGGCTGAGTCCATGAATCCCTTCCGGATACACATGCAGCTCCACCGGAATGCCTGCTTTCCATAATGCCATGGCAAGCAGCAGAGAATTCGGCAGCGGTACTGTCTGATCTGTTGCTGTATGCCAGATAAAACAAGGCGGCATGGAATCTGTAATCTGATGATCCAAAGATAAGTTCCAAGCCTCTTCCTCTACTGTATCTCCAAGAAGATTCTGGAAGCTTGGCGTATGCGCATATTTCGGATCCGATGTGATAACCGGATAACAAAGGATCAAGCCTCTTGGCTTTAACATCTCTCTTTGCATACCACTTTTCTCCGCCAAAAACTCGCGTTTCCAAAATGCACAGTAATTAGCCGCCAGATGTCCTCCTGCTGAAGCTCCCGCCAGTACAATTTTCTTTGTGTCAATATACCATTCTTTTGCATGTTCATGAATCTGTCTGACACTCTCTGTCACTTCCAAAAGCTGTGTCGGATAAAATGCCTCCGGTGACACAGAATACTGTAACACACATGCATGATAGCCCAGACTCAAAAAATGCATGGCAAGAGGTTCTCCTTCTCGGTAACTGACTTTGTGGTATCCGCCGCCCGGACAAATCAGAATGATCGGCCGTTTCTGGATCTTCATCTCGTTCGGAAGTGTATCCAGTATATAAAACTGTGCTCGGCTCGTCTTATCAGAACCTTCCACTTGAATTGGTATTTCTTTATATATCATAATACTATCCTCTAGCGCTGTTTATTTTCGTAAACTGATCATACCTTAAGACTCTTTGACGAGTCAGGGTAAAAATCGCAGGAAGTGTCTGCCGCCCCCTGCGATTCAAAATCTTACTTGTAATTTACAATTTTTCCGAAATCTGCTTTCAGAGATGCTCCGCCTACAAGTCCTCCATCGATATCAGCCTGTGCGAACAATTCTGCTGCATTTCCAGCATTTACAGATCCGCCATACTGAATACGGATAGCTTCTGCTGTTGCCTCATCATAGATTTCAGCGATACATGCACGAATACCTGCGCATACTTCTTCAGCCTGCTCGGTTGTTGCTGTCTTACCTGTTCCAATTGCCCAGATTGGCTCGTAAGCGATAACTGCTGTTTTTGCCTGATCTGCTGTCACATTCTGGAATCCGACTTTCACCTGCTGTCGGATGAAATCCATTGTCACACCCTGCTCTCTCTGCTCCAGTGTCTCACCACAGCACATAATTGGTGTAATACCATGTTCAAATGCTTTCAGGATTTTCTTATTGACATCAGCATTTGTTTCACCAAAATACTCTCTTCTCTCAGAATGTCCAAGAACAACATATTTGACACCTGCATCTACTAACATAGCTGGTGAAATCTCGCCTGTGTAAGCACCGCTCTCTTCAAAATACATATTCTCAGCGCCAACCTGAATGTTGGTCCCTTTTACTGCCTCAGCAACTGGAATAATATCAATTGCTGGTACACAGAACACTACATCTACTTCGTCATTTGCAACTAAAGGTTTTAACTCATTTACAAGAGCAACTGCCTCGCTTGGTGTTTTATTCATCTTCCAGTTACCTGCAACAATTTTTCTTCTTGCCATGATTTTATCTCCTAATTTAAATTTTATTGTTCAGCATTTTTCTGAAATTAATCAAAGAAAAACATTAGATACGAGTGTATACTTGGTTTTCGTCACCTATTTATCGTTAGCAGCTGCAACACCCGGTAATTCTTTTCCTTCCAGGAATTCCAGAGAAGCTCCGCCACCTGTGGAAATGTGTGTCATCTTGTCGCCATATCCAAGCTGGTTCACTGCTGCTGCGGAATCTCCACCACCGATGATTGTAACTGCATCTGTATCAGCAAGTGCTTTTGCAACTGCCTCTGTTCCATGTGCGAAGTTCGGCATCTCGAAGCAGCCCATTGGTCCGTTCCATACAACTGTCTTAGCATCTTTTACTGCGTCACAGAAAATTTTCTCTGTCTCAGGTCCAATATCAAGTCCCTGCCATCCGTCCGGAATCTCACCGCTTTTTACAACTTTTTTATTTGCTCCATTGGAGAAATCATCTGCAATAACTGTATCTACAGGAAGAAGAAGTTTTACACCTTTCTCCTGTGCTTTCTTTAACATGTCAAGTGCATACTGGCAGTAGTCAGCCTCAAGAAGTGAATTTCCAACTGTACCGCCCTGAGCTTTACTGAATGTGTAAGACATACCACCACCAATGATCAGTGTGTCAACTTTATCGATCAAGTTCTCAATTACAGAAATCTTGCTAGATACCTTTGCTCCACCGAGGATTGCTACGAAAGGTCTCTCCGGGTTGTTTACTGCATTTCCAAGGAAATCGATCTCTTTCTGCATTAAATATCCTACAACTGCTGTGTCCACATATTTTGTAACACCTACGTTAGAACAGTGTGCACGGTGTGCTGTGCCAAATGCATCATTTACAAATACGTCGCAAAGAGAAGCAAGGTCTTTGCTGAAAGCATCTTCATTCTTTGTCTCTTCTGCTCTGTAACGTGTATTCTCAAGTAAGATGACATCTCCATCTTTCATATTGGCTACTGCTGCTTTTGCGTTAGCTCCTACAACCTCAGGATCTGCTGCAAATTTTACTTCCTGTCCAAGAAGCTCTGAGAGACGTACTGCAACTGGTGCAAGAGATAACTCCGGTACTGGCTGTCCCTTCGGTTTTCCAAGGTGTGAGCAAAGGATGATCTTTCCTCCGTCAGCAATCAGCTTTTTAATTGTAGGAAGCGCTGCAACAAGACGGTTCTCATCTGTGATCTTTCCGTCAATAAGCGGTACGTTGAAATCACATCTTACAAGAACCTTTTTTCCTTTTACATTGATATCGTCTACAGATTTTTTATTTAACATAACATTCTCTCCATTCTCAAAATGAATATGCTCTGGCTTGTCCTGCCAGAGGCTTTTCTGCAACAAAATTATATTTCTATTACAGAAAAAGGATCCGGTCCATATTAGACCGGACCCTTTGTGAGTCTTTATGAAATACTCGAAATCTTATGCAAGCTCTGAGAAGTATTTGATTGTTCTTACCATCTGGCTTGTGTAAGAATTCTCGTTGTCATACCAGGAAACAACCTGAACCTGTGTTGTTCCGTTGTCAAGTGGCATAACCATTGTCTGTGTTGCATCGAACAGTGAACCATATCTCATTCCAACGATATCACTGGATACGATCTCATCTGTGTTGTATCCGAATGACTCATTAGAAGCTGCTTTCATAGCCTCATTGATCTGCTCTACTGTTACGTTACCCTCTACAACTGCTGTAAGGATTGTTGTTGATCCTGTAGGTGTTGGTACACGCTGTGCAGAACCGATGAGTTTTCCATTCAGCTCTGGAATAACAAGACCGATTGCTTTTGCAGCACCTGTGCTGTTTGGTACGATATTAACTGCTGCTGCACGAGATCTTCTTAAATCACCTTTTCTCTGTGGTCCATCAAGAGTCATCTGATCTCCTGTGTAAGCATGGATTGTGCTCATGATACCAGATTTGATCGGTGCAAGATCATTCAGTGCCTTAGCCATAGGTGCAAGACAGTTTGTTGTACAAGAAGCTGCAGAAATAACTGTATCCTCTGGTTTTAACTCATTGTGGTTTACATTATATACGATTGTTGGCAGGTCTTTTCCAGCTGGTGCGGAAATAACAACTTTTCTAGCTCCTGCTTTGATATGTGCCATGGATTTTTCTTTAGATGTATAGAATCCTGTACACTCCAGAACAACGTCTACACCGATTTCTCCCCATGGAAGTTCCTCAGCATTAGCTTTTGCGTAGATTTTGATCTCTTTTCCGTCAACAATGATAGAATCCTCTGTAGCCTCTACCTTATCAGCTAAAGCATATCTTCCCTGAGAAGAATCATACTTTAACAGGTGTGCAAGCATCTTAGGAGATGTCAGGTCGTTGATTGCAACTACCTCATATCCCTCTGCTCCAAACATCTGTCTGAAAGCTAAACGTCCAATACGTCCAAAACCATTAATCGCTACTTTTACTGCCATGATTAATTCCTCCTAAAGTTTTAAATTTAGTTCTTTGCATTTTATGCTGATATCTTCAACAAAAGTTTGTTAAAGATTCATCAACCTCTTTCATTGTACTAAAGAAAGTACAAAAATTCAAGTCTCTTTTCGAATTCTATCGAAGTGTCAAAAAAATCGGCTTTCTTTCCTTAAATTCTGTATAATATTTAAAATTACACCCTTTTAAAATGTCACACGCCTTGTCAAATTCCCATGCAATATGCTCTGGCCGGTGTCCATCTGCACCAACTGTAACAATTTCGCCTCCAAGCTCTCTGTAACGCTTCAGAATATCCGGATGCGGATGTGCAAAGGGCAGTCCATATTTGAGTCCTGACATATTAAGCTCAAGTCCTTTGCCATGTTCGATCAGTTCTCTTAAAAGAGCGTCGATCTCATCTGCAAACATCTTATAAGAATATTCTTTTTCTTTGTTCTTACCATATCTTACCACATAATCCAGATGTCCCATAACATCAAAATCATGAAAATGTCTGATATCCTCCAGACTCTCCTCAAAGGTCATCCTGTATACTTGTGCATCAGTCTTTCCTTCAAACAGCTTTTCGGATGCCGGGTCTACGCCGTGAACCGAGTGGACCGATCCAATCACCATATCAAATGGATACTTTGGAACGAACCTGCTGTAATATTCTGCAAGATGCGGTCTGAGACCAAGTTCGACCCCTATCCGGACCTCTATCTGATCCCGATATTGTTCCCTTAGCCTTGTCATAGTTGTAAAATATTCATCTACATCAAAAATCTGCTCTCCCTCGCCCCACTGATCGTCATCTTTGTCATAATGATCTGTAAAGCAGATGGCTTTTAAACCCTTCTGGATGGAAGCTTCTATCATTTTCTTTGGACAGACCTCTGCATCATAAGAAAAGCTGCTGTGCATATGTGCATCTGTTTTCATAGAATCGTTCCTCCTCCAAGAACATATTCTCCATCATAAAGCACCAGTGCCTGTCCCGGTGTAATCGCACGTACCGGTTCATCGAATGTACATAAAATTTCGTCTTCACCTGTACGTTCGACTGTACACCATGCACCTTTATGATTATAGCGGATCTTTCCCCACGCACGCTTCTTTCCATCAATATCAGCAACCGACATGAAATTCACATGATTAGCACGTACATATCTGGACATGGATTCTTCATTGGTTCCCACAACTACTTCATTTGTCTCTGGACGGATTTCCAGTACAAATGCCGGATGTCCCAGAGATAATCCAAGACCCTTTCTCTGCCCCACTGTATAATGTATGATTCCTTTATGCTGTCCTACAATCGTTCCATCGGAAGTTACGAAGTTCCCCGGCCGGATTGAACCTGCCGCAGTGTTTTCTTCTATATATGTGGCATAGTCTCCATCCGGAACAAAACATATATCCTGACTGTCTGGTTTATGAGCAACCAGAAGTCCGATATTCTCAGCCATCTTACGTACTTCGTCTTTGCTGTACTTTCCAACTGGCATCAGTGTTTTACTAAGCTGATCCTGCGTCAGATTATATAGCGCATAAGTCTGATCCTTCACACTTGTCACGGAAGTCTTAATGGAATACCTTCCACTAGGAAGCTGTTCTACCTGTGCATAATGACCGGTTGCAATATAGTCTGCACCAATCTCCATCGCTCTTGTAAGCAGAGATTCCCATTTTACATAACGGTTACAGGCAATACATGGATTCGGTGTCCTTCCATGCAAATAGTCATCGATAAAATAATCGATGACATATTTTTTAAATTCATTTTTAAAATTCATAACATAATAAGGAATGCCCAGACGGGCAGCTACCCGTCTTGCATCTTCCACAGCGGAAAGTCCACAGCATCCGCCTTCTTCCTGCTGCTTGAATTCATCTTCATCCTGCCAGATCTGCATGGTCACACCAATCACATCATATCCCTGCTCCTTTAAAAGCCAGGCAGCCACCGATGAATCCACACCACCGGACATTCCTACTACTACTTTTTTCTTCTCCATCACATCTACCTTTGCGATTTAATACTCTTCTGCCTCATCCTCTTCACCTTCGTGAATATCTGATTTTGGTTTCTGGAGTCCTTCAATTGTAATACCGTTCTTCTGTGCATAGTCCCACAGTGCTGCATGGATTGCTTCCTCTGCAAGAAGGGAACAGTGTACCTTTACCGGCGGAAGTCCGTCAAGTGCTTCCATAACCGCTTTATTCGTAACCTCCATTGCTTCCTGAACCGTCTTTCCTTTTACCATCTCAGTTGCCATACTGCTTGTTGCAACTGCAGCTCCGCATCCAAATGTCTTGAATTTTACATCTTTAATGATCTGGTTCTCATCGATGTCCAGATAAATTCTCATAATATCTCCACATTTTGCATTTCCAACAGTTCCTACTCCACTGGCATCCTCAATCTCTCCTACATTTCTTGGATGTTCAAAGTGATCCATTACTTTTGCTGAATACATTTATATTTCCTCCTGATGTTTGTGATTTATTATCTATTTTTGTTTTTTTAAGAAGTCCTCATAAAGTGGTGACATCTGACGGATATAAGCCACGATTTCTTTCAGACTGTCTACAACGTAGTCGATATCTTCTTTTGTGATTTCCTCATTCAAAGTCAGTCTGAGCGATCCGTGTGCGATCTCGTGAGGCAGTCCGATTGCCAGAAGTACATGGGACGGATCTAAAGATCCTGATGTACATGCGGATCCACTGGAACCACAGATTCCTTTCATATCCAATCTGATCAGAAGTGACTCTCCTTCGATGAACTGGAAGCTGAAGTTTGCGTTGTTCGGAAGTCTCTTTGTCGGATGTCCGTTCAGTCTTGTATACGGTATCTCATCCAAAACACGTTTGATCAGATAATCACGTACTTCTGTTTCTTTCTTTGTACGTTCTTGCATCGTGCGGACCGCACGCTCAGTTGCTGTTCCGATTCCCACGATTCCCGGTACATTTTCTGTTCCGGCACGACGTTTTCTCTCCTGAGCTCCGCCATGAACGAATGAGCGGATCTTAACCCCTTTACGGATGTAAAGAAATCCAATTCCCTTAGGTCCGTTTAATTTGTGACCACTGGCACTCAACATATCAATATGACATTCGTCAACATTGATCGGAACCTGTCCAAATGCCTGTACTGCATCTGTGTGGAATAGTATACCATGCTCATGAGCAATCTCACCAATCTCTTTGATTGGCTGAATCGTACCAATCTCGTTATTAGCAAACATCACAGAAATCAGGATTGTGTCCGGACGTATTGCTGCTTTCAGGTCATCTAATTTCACTACACCATATTCATCTACATCCAGATAAGTTACTTCGTATCCTCTCTTTTCAAGATACTCGGCACTATGAAGAATTGCATGGTGTTCAATCTTTGTTGTGATGATGTGTTTTCCTTTATTTCCATAAGCCTCTGCAGTTGCTTTCAATGCCCAGTTATCAGACTCTGAACCACCTGCTGTAAAGTAAATTTCTTCTGTTTTGGCACCGAGCGCATTTGCAATGATTTCTCTCTGCTGTGTGATCACTTCTTTATTCTGTGCTGCAAAGCTATATACGCTGGAAGGATTTCCATAGTATTCTGTAAAATAAGGAAGCATAGCCTCTACAACCTCTGGAGCTGTCTTTGTTGTTGCCGCATTATCAAGATAAATTAATTTAGACATCTTACATTACCCTTCTTTCTCTATTGTTGACTGCATTCTCCGTGGATAACACCCTCCGGATTCAGTTCTTTGCTTTCTTTTACAAGCTCATCCAGCTTGATTTCATTTACGGTTTTATTAATACTGTCGTTGATTTTCTGCCATACATACTTTGTGACACATTCATCTGAAGCCATACACCCTTCTTCTGAATAAAATGCTGCGCATCTTACTGGTTCCAGATTGCCTTCCAGGGCACGCAGTACATCACCTACCGATATTTCTGACGCATCACGGGCAAGCACATATCCTCCGGACGCTCCCCGGATACTTTTTACAAGCCCAGCTTTTTTCAGTAATGCAAAAAGCTGTTCCAGATATCGCTCAGACAATTTTTGTCTCGTGGCTATGCAGCCGATGGATACCGGTTCTTTCTCGCTAAATCTCGCCAAATCGATAATGGCTCGCAGACCATACTTTCCTTTTGTCGACAGTTTCAATATTTTCACCTTCTTTTCCAATCCCTAGCAAAATACTGGGGATTTACTTTAAGTAGAATATCACCCATTTTCCGTTCTGTCAAGCTTTTCCTACGAATATAATAAAGAAATAAAGGCATCTTTTGAGGTACTTTCATGGAGTTGCACAATCCACTTATCAAAGGGACATTTATTTTAACCGTTACAGGGCTGCTCACCAGATTTATGGGTTTTTTTTATCGCATTTTCCTAAGCCATACATTTGGAGCGGTTCAGGTCGGACTTTACCAGCTTATTTTTCCCATTTATGCTCTTGGCTATTCCGCAACTTGTGCCGGAATCCAGACGATTCTCTCCCGCAGTGTTGCCAGCCGTCTTGTTCAGGGCAGAAAAAAAGAAGCCCGCCAGCTTCTCTATACCGGACTTCTCATCACGTTGTCCGTCTCCTGCTGTTTTACAATTTTTCTGCAAAAATTCGCGCCATTTTTGGCTGGCTCTGTACTTGGCGACCGAAGATGTGAACATCTTCTGATCCTGCTTTCTTACGTTTTTCCTTTCAGTGCTATACATAGCTGTATTACCGGATACTGCCTCGGCCTAAAAGACACCAAAATTCCTTCATCCTCTCAATTATTAGAACAAACTGTACGTATTTTCAGTGTTCTCGTTATTTGTCAGTTTTTAAACCACACCGAAGGATCTTCCGGCATCTGGATTGCTGTTCTGGGATTGATATTCGGTGAAATAGCTTCTGCCCTTTATAGTCTAAAATGCGTTCGTAATAAACCTGGGCTTCATTTTCTTATTCCGTCTTCCCTTTCCTTACAGCAAATGTTTTCCGATGCAAAAGAGCTTATAAAACTGTCTCTTCCCCTTACCGGTAATCGCATACTTTTAAATATACTGCAAAGTATCGAAGCAGTCTCTATCCCGGCTTCTCTACTAATTTACGGGCTTTCCACCTCAGATGCCCTGAGTACTTATGGTGTCCTGACAGGCATGGCTCTTCCTTGTATCCTGTTTCCATCCGCTCTTACTAATTCTGCTTCCACAATGCTCTTACCTGCTATCACAGAAGCCCAGACTCAAAAAAACGTACAACGTATAAAGAAAATGATACGAAGTTCCCTCTGTGGTTGTATTTTTCTTGGAACTGGATGCCTGGCCGGATTCTTTCTACTTGGTTCCGTATTAGGAAGACTGCTCTTCCATAGCTCTCTTGCCGGAGAGTTCATACGTACCCTTTCCTGGATGTGTCCATTTTTATACGCCAACAGTGCACTCATCAGCATTATCCATGGTCTCGGAAAAACTGGCATTTCTTTCTTGCTAAATACGCTAAGTCTTTTCATTCGGATCATTGGTGTCTTATATTTTACAGCATATTGGGGAATCCCGGGATACCTGCATTGCCTTCTGGCAAGCCAGATATTCCTTTTCGTAACCGGGATTTTGTATATAAGCTATCATTTACGCCAGATGCTTTTGAGCTCTCATTACAACACATAAAAGAATGTTAGTTTTTATAATGTTCTCAAAAACATTTTCAGCAATACCGGATTGACCAGACACTCTAATGCAATTCCCATAGTAAGAAATAATACAAAACTTAACGTCTTCGTAGAATTCCATTCGCTCACCGGATATCGGAATAAATATAGTAAAAGCATTGCATAAGCGGGTATATAGCACAAAAAATGCGGAAGCATACTTATAACGCATAATATCAATCCTTTGACTCCCAGCATAAGAAGTGCCGATGTCAGAATCATGCCACTTGCCAGTCCAGCCCATAAAAGGAACAGATAAGCTGCTATTTTCCGGAACTTTGTCCCACCAAGTATTGCAAGTCCGCCTGCCGGAAGCAGGCGTATCTGCGCTACATACCACATATAATCAAAAGATTTCAAATCATAGCCAAGATACTGGCTTCTGAACCACTCGCTCCAGATCCCCACATCTACAACATACCTGGTCGAAGCAACATTCAAATATATGATTCCAAGAAAAAAGCCCAGCATATAAATCAGAATAGGATACCTTTGCCTTCTTTGTATCTTCACACACGTAACCTCCTGTTCAGATACTTTTGCATGTAGTCTCCCTCTATTTATATGCCCGGACTTCCTATATATTCTTATTTACTTGTTGTGATTCTTCTTTGTTCAAAAATCTGCTTTTCCATCTCATGTAAACACTGATGTCTGCAGATTGCTATTTTCCATATTTGTCCGCATATGCGAGAAGTGCTGCCACCGTCTTGGAATCTTCAATCTCACCGGAATAAATCTTTTTTCTCAATTCGTCAATGGTGTAAGCTCCCACATTGATAAATTCATCCTCGTCCAGATGCTGGTGTGACGGAATCAGATTTTTCGCAACGTAAATATCAATCTTCTCATCGCAAAATGCCACTGTTGTCCGAAGTGTAATCAACCATTCAAGATCCTCTGAACGATATCCCGTCTCCTCCTCCAGTTCTCTGGAAGCGCATTCAATTCCAGGCTCTCCCGGCGCATCCAGTTTCCCTGCCGGAATTTCAAGCGTATCTCGCTCCAACGCATTACGATACTGGGTAACCATGAGAATTTTTCCATCATCCATGACCGGAACAACTGCGGCTGCCCCGTCATGATGGATAAAATCCCATTCTGCCGTGTTACCATTTGCAAATTTCATATGGTCTTTATAAACTTTTATGACTGTTCCTTCATATGCCAGATCTCTTCCGACACGCTTCACTTCTTCGCTCATAATTCAGCCACCTTTCTTATATAGATGATACAAATGCTTCCATCATATTCATTTTCTTCTTGAGAGCTTTTTCTGTCATACCTTCATAAGTGAACCACAGCAGTTGGTCTTTTTCTGCGTCCGGTGTCACAGCCGTCATATATTCCTCTGTCAGAATCTTCGCAGCATTTGCCGTATTTCCAATCAGAACTCCATTGTACATCTTCTCATCCACTTTTGTAAAATCGATGCAGACTGCCCCATCTTTTTCCTCCGTTGCCAGCGTCACAAGCGGCATCTCTTCGATTCTCTGTACGATATATTCTTTGAAATCCATCACATACATCTCCTTTTATTTACTATCAACCATAATTGTAGCATTTTAGGACTATTATAGCAATTTCTTATTATACAAAAAAGGAACCATCACCATAAGCTTTTATGCTTTATATGTGATGATTCCTTATCATTTATCTTCTACTTGGCATAATCTGTAACTCTTGATTCACGAATTACATTTACCTTAATCTGACCTGGATATTCAAGTTCAAATTCAACCTGTTTCGCAATATCTCTAGCCAGCAATACCATGTCTGCATCAGATACTTGTTCTGGAACTACCATGATACGAATCTCTCTACCTGCTTGAATTGCAAAAGATTTCTCAACGCCTTTAAACTGATTGGCGATATCTTCTAATTGTTTTAACCTGTTTGTGTATGTTTCTAATGTTTCTCTTCTTGCACCCGGTCTTGCTGCAGAAATCGTATCAGCAGCCTGTACAACACATGCAATCAGGGATTCCGGCTCTACATCGCCGTGATGGGCTTCAACCGCATTGATAACGGTTGCTGACTCTTTGTATTTTCTGCAAAGGTCAACACCGATCTGGATATGTGATCCTTCCACATCATGATCGATTGATTTACCGATATCATGTAAAAGTCCGGCTCTCTTAGCCACTCTGACATCGAGACCGATTTCTCCAGCAAGAAGTCCGGATAATTGTGCCACTTCAATAGAATGCTTCAATGCATTCTGTCCATAGCTTGTTCTGAACTTCATTCTACCAAGAAGCTTGATAAGCTCTGGATGAATTCCATGAACACCAACTTCAAGTGCAGCTGACTCTCCTTCCTCGCGAATCATAGAATCGACTTCTTTCTGCGCTTTTTCTACCATCTCTTCGATTCTTGCCGGATGAATACGTCCGTCAACGATCAGCTTCTCAAGCGCAATTCTCGCAACTTCACGTCTGATTGGATCAAAGCCTGATAATACAACAGCTTCCGGGGTATCATCGATAATCAGTTCCACACCTGTCAGTGTCTCCAAAGTACGGATATTACGTCCTTCTCTACCAATAATTCTTCCCTTCATCTCATCATTCGGAAGCTGAACTACAGAAATCGTAGTCTCAGCTACATGATCTGCTGCACATCTCTGGATAGCAGTGACAACACATTCCTTTGCCTTCTTATCTGCTTCTTCCTTTGCCTGCGCTTCCATCTCTTTGATCATCTTCGCAGTATCATGTTTCACATCTTCTTCAACAGTTTTTAACAAATATTCTTTTGCCTGTTCGGAGGTAAGTCCTGAGATTCTTTCTAGTTCCTGTACACGTTGTTGACTCAGCTCGTCAACTTTCTTCTCACGCTGCTTCAACTGTTCTTCTTTTGCTGTAAAGCTTGCTTCGCGCTTCTCAATTGCCTCAGACCGTTTATCCAAAGCTTCTTCCTTGGAAAGTACACGCTTCTCATATCTCTGTAATTCAGATCTGCGTTCCTTTGACTCTCTCTCAAGTTCATTCTTATTCTTGATTGATTCCTCTTTAATTTCCAAGAGAGACTCCTTCTTCTTAGCCTCGGCTGTCTTCACTGCATCATCGATAATCTCACGCGCTTTGTTCTCCGCATTACCAATCTTAGATTCCGCATTCTTCTTCAGATTAGAAACGGTTACAAAGTGACTGATGACTGCTGACACAATGACAAGCACTACTGCAACAGCAATTACTATTCCTATCGGCACAGGAGCACCTCCTTATTTAGTTTTCATTGTACAAATACAACAGTTAAATTCTATACTGTTTTGTGAAAGATGTCAAGCTTAACCATTGGAAACTTCTATAATTTAAATATGTTTTCTTTATATCAACTGTACATCTCACACTCATATATCTGCATGGTTCTTCTGATATCATCATAGCCAAAACCTTTTCTGACAAGGTAAGCCATTATTTTTTTCTTTTCCTCCGGCGTCGTATTTTCCCGATCATAATGCTTTTTCTCTAGCAGTCTGCGAATTGCCTCCGTAGAATCTTCACGCTCATAGCTCTCTTCAAATGCTTCATCAATTAGTTCTCTGGACACTCCTTTTCCCACAAGCTGCATATAAATCTCCCGCCTGCTTTTTCGTTCTTTCCTTGATTCAATAAAACTTCTTGCATATTCATAATCATTGATATAACCAAAAAATTTTACATAACTGATTGCAGCCTCCACGATATCTGCCGGATATTCATTACGCGTAAGTTTCTCCCTAAGCTGCGCCTCTGTACGCCACATATCATTCAAAAGATGCATTGCCCGAAGCTTTGCTCTTTTTAATATAACCTCTGTTCGAATCTTCTCATAGCTTTCCTGCGACAATTCCTGATCTTCGGCTATATGAAAACGGGACAGTTCACCCTTATACAATATAAAAGCAAACTGTCCATCTACATATACCTTATACTTTGTCTTTGTCACAGCTTCAACTCTTGTGACAACCATCTGTTAGTCCTCTTTTTCTGCCTCTGCTGCTACTTTGACCGCACTGTCAGCTTTACTGCTTTTTCCTTCCTTTGTATCCGCTTCCTCTGATGCTGATCCGTCAAAATTATAGTGTGCACGAATCTGCTTATCCAAAGACTCCATAAGTTCCGGATGCTCTGTGAGATAAATCTTAGCATTCTCACGTCCCTGGCCGATCTTATCTCCATTACAGGAGAACCATGCACCACTCTTGTTGACAAGTCCAAGATTTACTGCAAGATCCAGAATATCTCCTTCTTTTGAAATACCTTTTCCGAACATAATATCAAATTCTGCCTCTTTGAACGGAGGTGCGATCTTATTCTTCACAATCTTCACACGGGTTCTGTTACCAATCATCTCTCCGCCCTGCTTGAGCGTCTCGATTCTTCTGACGTCCATGCGGACAGATGCATAGAACTTCAATGCACGTCCACCGGTCGTAGTCTCCGGATTACCGAACATAATACCAACCTTCTCACGAAGCTGGTTGATAAAGATTACCACACAGTTAGACTTGCTGATAACAGGAGTCAGCTTACGTAGTGCCTGGGACATCAGTCTTGCCTGAAGTCCTACATGGGAATCTCCCATATCTCCTTCAATCTCCTGCTTCGGTACAAGCGCTGCAACAGAGTCAATGACAATAATATCCATCGCGCCGGAACGCGCCATTGTCTCAGCAATCTCAAGCGCCTGATCTCCACTGTCAGGCTGTGAAATGTAAAGTTCATCAATATCTACTCCAATGTTACGCGCATAAACCGGATCAAGGGCATGTTCAGCATCAATAAACCCTGCAATCCCGCTTCTTTTCTGAACTTCTGAAATCATATGCAGTGCAACTGTTGTCTTACCACTGGACTCTGGTCCGTAGATCTCAACCACACGTCCTCTTGGAACACCTCCGAGTCCCAGTGCAATATCCAGACTTAAAGATCCTGTCGGAATTGTCTCCACTGATACCTGGGCTGCCGGATCTCCAAGCTTCATGACCGTACCTTTACCAAAATCCTTCTCTAACTTTGCAATAGCCGCATCTAAGGCTTTCTTCTTATCTTCATTATTCGCCATAATTAAATCTCCTTGATGTTCTCCGAACGAATGTTCGGTATCTGATTAATATAGTATTATAACCGCCGCAAATTGTCAATAGAAAAAACAAGAAAAAGTGTGTAAGAATTGTTTCCCCTGACAATGTTAACTGTATCATGGTTTTCGATCTCCGTCAACGCAAATCCACGAAGAATGTATTCAATCTTGTATAGCAGAAAAAGCGCTCCATACATCTTTTTAGGCACCAGGAAAATGTCCGTTTTTTAAGCCCGCTTCTTGTCAAAACATCGTATTTTCCAATAATATTTTTATCTATTATGTACCGCACTTCTCCCACTTTCTGCCCTTTTTCCACCGGTGCAGACAAAGCTTTTTCCATCTGCACGGAAATCTCTACATTTTCATCAGTTCTTAATAATACTTTTAATACTTCCGGCTTCTGTTGAATTTCAACCTCAGCCACGCTGTTTTTCTGATAAATATTCTGGTCGTTACCACTATCTTTTACAACAATCTCCTGCTTTGGAAGCTCCTGCCATACGTTCCGGTACTCATAATTCGAAAGTCCATATTCCATAAGTTTCTTCGTGTCACTCCATTTATATCCTTTATGATTCGGCCAGCCACAGGCAAGTAATGCCACGATAAATGTCCGTTCATCACGTCTGAGTGCACCGACATAGCAATATCCTGCATCTGCCGTAAAACCGGTCTTGCCAGAAATCGCCCCGTCCATCATAGTCAGAAAAGCATTGTGATTCGTGCATGTATAAGAAGAAGTTCCTTTAAGATCCCGGAAATGGTATTCTTTCGTACCGGTAATATCCAGAAACATTTCCTTTTCCGGAGAATCCATAATACAATATTTCATAATTTTCGCCAGTTCCATGGCTGTTGTGGCGTGCACGCCACCTTCATCCTCTCCGTCCAGTCCGTTTGGCGTTACAAAATGTGTCTTAGTAAGCCCCAGTTCTTCTGCTTTTTCATTCATCATTTTTACAAATGCTTCCACGCTTCCGGCTATCTCCTCTGCAACCATAACTGCGCTGTCATTGTGCGATTCCAGCATAAGCGAGAATAAAATATCCCTCAGATAGAACTGCTGCCCTTCCCGGACACCCAGATGAACTTTCGGCTGACTGGCAGCATATGCAGACGCTGTGACTATCTCATTATCTGTCATATGCTCCAGTGCTATGATGCAGGTCATAATCTTTGTGGTGCTTGCCATAGGCCTTATGGCTTCCTCTTCTTTTCCAAATAAAACACGCCCACTGTCAGCATCCATAAGGACTGCCGATTGGGCGTATAGATTTTGTGGCTCGTCTGTATTTTGTTTCATTTTGTCAGCCATCTGACCCGATAGATTCTGACCCGATTCCTGAATTTCATATTTTGCCAGCCAGGCGGCAGATATGCATAACAAAAGTAAGACTGCGATAATTTTTATTTTGTTCTGATTCATATCCAGTACCCTGAAGCACCGTTATCTTTACAGATTATGATACTCTGCGCACAAATATGTATCTCTTCTTTACTTTATCTGTTTCATTTACTATATCTGTTTATACATTTAATTTAAGCTGTACTTCTTCCTCTGCCTCTTCTTTAAATGTTTCTACCTGTTCCGGCTGCATGCTCGGAAGATCTTCGATAGACTGAATACTGAATCTTCGCAAGAATTCTTCTGTTGTACCAAATAATATTGGCCGTCCCGGTGCATCCAGTCTTCCCACTTCACAGGCAAGATTATATTCTACCAGTTTATTTACCGCGTGATCTGATTTGACTCCACGAATTTTTTCGATTTCAAGTTTTGTCACCGGCTGACGATATGCAATGATTGATAATGTCTCCAGCAGAACATCTGTCAGAACACATTTCTTCGGCTGTTTTGCAATACGAATGAGATAGTCATACATCTCCCGCTTCGTGCACAACTGAAAAGAGTCTTCCAGCTCAATAATACGAAGGCCTCTGTCCTCTGCTTCATATTTGTCCTGCAACCGATGAATGATCTTTCTTGTAGTCGCTTCATCGTGCTCAATCGCCGCCGCGATCTTCTTAAGTTCCACTGATTCGCCCATTGTAAATAAAATGGCCTCTATCACAGCCTCCATCTTACCTATCTCCGTTTTTTTACCCATATAATTTCTTAGTCACTCCATCTATCTAAATCTGACGACTTTTCTTAAGGGAACCACTTTTACTTCTGTCAAAACCATCCAGACGGTTCTCCAACTAATACTACACTTCGTTAAAGATTTGCAGTAATCATAATATCATCAAATGCATGTTCCTGCTGTATGATCAGGATTCCTTCCTTGATCAACTGCAACACTGCCAGAAATGTTACGACAGTCTGCATCTTGGACTTCTGGCTGCCCAAAAGTGTGCGGAAACTGAAATGCTTGTGTTCCCTCGCATAATCTGTCACAGTCTCCAGCTTTTCCTCAACCGTAACTTCTTCTTTCTCTAATTTACCAAATTTGCTTCTTACCGGATCGATCTTGTCTTCCTGACGCCTGATCACGTCCTGAAAAACACGGTTCAGTGTTGCCAATGTCAGATTCCCTAAAAGTTCGTCCAAATCTACCGGCTCCACATAATTCATGACTTCCTCCGGGATAGTCGGATCTTTGTACATTGTCCGGCCACCATCCAGCTCCCGGTCACGAAGCTCATAGGACATATACTTGTACATCTTATATTGAAGAAGTTGTTCTACCAGTTCCTGTCTTGGGTCTTCCTCTTCCCCATCTTCTGTTACTTCCTTTGGAAGCAACATCTTACACTTGATATCCAAAAGCGTCGCTGCCATGACAAGAAATTCACTCATCACATTGAGATCTTCTCGTTCCATGGCTTTGATATAATCCATATACTGGTTCGTAATCTCCACAATAGGAATATCGTAAATATCTATTTTATTTTTATCGATCAAATGTAACAGCAGGTCAAGAGGTCCTTCGAACACCTGCAATTTTACCGGGATTCCCATGTCTCATTAATCTCCATAAATTTCCATGACTTTTAGGTCTGACAATCTATTATACTTGATTCTCTCACATTTCTCAACAATTATTTAAACTCAGAACAACAACCTCTGCCGGATTAAAGAGCCTGATATGAATGGTGTGGGTTCCAAGTCCTTTACTTACAATGACAGTCTGGTCTCCCACGCACCGCATTTCTCCTGAATACTTTGGAAATAATACAAAATCCGGTCCGATCACACCTCCGATTCCCGGAATTCTCACCATACCTCCATGCAGATGCCCACTTAGGATCAGATCTGCTCCCCAGGCAAGGTATTCTTTCATATAGGAAGGATTATGTGCGAGAAGAACCTGAAATGCTTCCGGATCCCGATTTCCGATCCGCTCTTTTATTGCTCCCTCTGGCATCTCTCTTCGTTTTAAATGCGTGTAACACTCCAGTGGAATCTCAAGCCCTGTCAGGCGGACTTTTGATTCATCACTTAAAACTGTCGATTCATTTTCCAAAAGATGTACTCCCAGATTCAGCAATTTTTCCCGATATAATGCATAAGACTGGTCATACTTCTGTGGTTTTAATTTCATACGCTCTTCATGATTTCCATTTGCATAGTAGACTGGTGCAATTTTCACAAGCTCTTTCACACAGGCAAGGGCTGGTTCGTAGGAATGTCCGTTCTTTCCAACTAACATATCCCCACCGATTAGAATCAGATCCGGTGACTCTTTTTTCACTGCATCAATTAATCTGCAATTATTCACTCCATAGACCTGATTGTGCAGGTCACTTAAAAAGACCCATGTTTTCTCCCCTGCAAGCTTCGGTGACGCCACCTGGTAACGAGTCACGCGAAATGTATGAAGTTCCCGATACATTTCCGCAAATACAAGAAGTACTGCTGCCACCAGTATTCCGATTATGATTCCTGTTGTCGACATAGATATTCTCCTGATTTATTCTTCCATTTATTTACGTTTGTTTATCACACGTTTATTTATATCTGTTTTGAACACATCTGTATGTCTGGATTTTTCCCTTCCGTCACCGCTTCCCGGCTTTTTCGAAATGCCTCATACAGTTTTCGGATATTTTCAAATGCATAATCCGGCATAAATTCTGTCGCCACCAGATCCTCTGGCTTTGCCTCTCCTGTATACACAAGAGCCGTTCCCACTCCCGCGTTAATTCCACATGCAATGTCCGTGTAAAGGCGATCGCCAACTACAAGCACTTCCTCTGGTTTCGCACCTACCTGCTCCATACACATTTTTACAATCTGTGCATTCGGCTTACCTGCATAGTAAGGTGTCCGATCTGTTGTCACTTTCAACATCTCGCAGATCCCTCCACAGTCAGGGACGAAGCCAAATGCAGTTGGGCACCGGTAATCTGGGTTTGTTCCGACAAAATCCACTTCCGGACGAAATAATGCCTTACATGCTTCTTCGACTTTTTCGTAGACAAGTGTTCTGTCAAATCCCACAACTACGCATGCTACATCTTCCTCTGCCTCGTGGGTCAGCTTTAGTCCAAAGCTTTTTAACTCATCTTCAAAAGACGGCGTTCCTACTACAAGCAGTTTCTTATCTTCATAGTGCTCCTTCAGATACTTACATGTTGCATAAGATGCAGTCACAAACTGATTTTCTACTGCGGAAATGTTCCATTTCTTAAATTTCTCAATATAATCTTTTCGGCTTTTGACCGAATTGTTCGTAATATAAAAAGCTCGTCCGCCAATGCTTTCAATATAATCAAGCAACTCCCGGCTGCCATCATAAATCGTGTCATCAATGGCAAGTGTCCCGTCTATATCAAACAAAAAATATTTTTTACTCTCTAAATCATTTCCTTTTAACATTAAAAAAGCTCCTTGCTGGAATTTTGTCCATTTATACTATATAATGATGATGGTGTCGGGATTAAAATACCCAACTATGATGCATCTTTACACCCTTGCATTATTATATACTGATTTAGAAATCATGTCGAGGAGGTTTTTATCATGACAGTTTCAGAACATATTGACGCGCTGAGAAAACTTATGAAGGAGTGCGGATACGATATCTATATTGTTCCGACTGATGATTTTCATCAAAGTGAAAATGTCGGGGCATATTTTCAGGCCAGAACATTTATTACAGGCTTTGACGGTTCCGCCGGAACCGCGATTATTACTTTAGATCACGCCGGACTTTGGACAGACGGACGTTATTTCTTACAGGCCGAGCAACAGCTTTCAGGCACTCCGGTTACTCTCTATCGCATGCTGGAACCAGGTGTCCCGAGTATCAACGAGTTCTTGGAAAAACATTTACCGGAACATGGTACAATCGGTTTTGACGGACGTGTCATCTCTATGAAAAACGGAAAGGCATATCAGGAAATTGCCGAGAAAAAGCATGGTCATATTGTTACTTCCGAAGATCTGATCGACCTGATCTGGAAAGACCGCCCGGCACTGTCAACAAAACCGGCATTTGCATTGGAATTAAAATACACCGGTGCTTCTACAACGGAAAAACTTGCCCGCGTCCGTGAAGCTATAAAGCAACACGGGGCTACTACTCATGTCGTTGCTTCCCTGGATGACATTTGCTGGATTACCAATCTGCGCGGACGGGACATTGACTATTTTCCGCTTCTCCTCTCCTACGCCATCATCACCATGGATGAGATGAAACTATACGTTGATAAGCAGAAGTTGACTGAAGAAATGTGTAATAACCTGACTGCTACCGGAATTACATTTCACCCATACAATAATATTTACGAAGATTTAAAACATCTGAGTTCAAAAGAAACGATCCTTTTAGACCCGTCTCGTATTAACTATGCGCTTCGTAACTGCATTCCAGAAGGAGTCTCTGTTGTCGAAAGCGAAAATCCTTCCGTATTGATGAAATCTGTAAAAAATGAAACAGAACTTCACAATATCGAACAGGCTCACATCAAAGATGGGGTTGCTGTGACTCGTTTTATGCATTGGCTAAAGACACACGTTGGTATCTCTTCTGAATCTCCTGTCACGGAACTTAGTGCAGCCGACAAGCTGGAAGAATTTCGGAAAGAACAGGACGGATATCTCTGGCAGAGCTTCGAGCCAATCTGTGCTTCTGCCGACCACGCAGCAATTGTTCACTACAGCGCAACCAAAGATAGCAATGTACCAGTCACGGAAAATGGTCTCTTCCTTACAGACACCGGCGGTGGGTATCTGGAAGGCTCCACAGACATTACAAGAACCTTTGCATTTGGAAATGTTCCACAGAATATGAAAGAAGACTTTACTTCCGTTCTTTTATGTAACTTGCATCTGGCAAATATAGTGTTCCCGTATGGTACTACTGGTGGGAGTTTAGATGTTATCGGACGTCTTCCACTTTGGAAACGTGGATTAGACTTCAATCACGGAACCGGACACGGCGTTGGCTATCTTATGAACATTCACGAAGAACCGGCAAGATTCCGCCGTTATCTCGGAAATAAGGCTCCAATTCAGGACATTGCCCTGGAGCCGGGAATGATCATCACTGACGAACCGGGTGTCTACATTGCCGGTTCTCACGGAATTCGTACAGAGAATGAACTTATGATCTGCGAAGGCGAGACAACCGCATATGGAAGATTCTTATACTTTAAACCAATTACACTTGTACCGATAGATCTGGACGCAGTCGTACCTGAAATGATGACCATCGAAGACAAAGAACTTCTAAACGCTTACCACAAGCGCGTATACGAGACACTTGCACCACATATGAAAGAAGATGAACGCAAGTGGCTGGCTGAATATACAAGAGCGATTTAATCATGAAAAACCTCTCTCACTGATTTACTGTGAGGGAGGTTTTTCAGTTCATTTCTGTTATTATTATAAACATGTAAAAATAAAAATTCCTATACATACAAGAATCGGTATGCACCCAATTATTCATATACCGGATAAAAGCTCAAACTTCCATCACCCGATGATTTGCTGTTGATTCTTATGACCAGCCCGACCGTATTCATCGTACAGTTTTTCTTTTTTCCATGTGAAATTAAACCTATAATAATCGCCGGAAGCCAGAACGCTGCTCCCAGACCACATAGTGTTAATACAAGACCCAGTTCCATATGTTTCTCTCCTCGTTTGTTATCTCATTTCTAGTAATTTAAAAATATCTTATTGCTTTAAGGTGCCCGGATATTTTCGCTGTCAATATAATATAATCACAATTACTTTCATTTAGCAATGACTAATTATAATGTCCACCCACGCACGGCTTCTTTCATGGCACTTCCGTAACTGATTTCTTCTACATCTTCTGTTGCAAGAATGTCTACTTTGCCAATCTCTTTTCCATTCAGCGAATAAATTACTTCGCCTATTTTATCCCCCTGTCTGACCGGTGCTGTCACACTCTCTTTTAATTTCATATTTCTCTTTATCGCAGATAAATCTGCTCCTGTCACATCTACATAAGAAAATAATTCCATCTGCGCGGCGCCAACTTTCTTTTCAACTCCATATTTTACCGGCACATCTTGAATTTCCTTTACTGTATCTTCCTGATACTTCTGACATTTTCCAAATCCATAATTCAACAGCACAATCGCGTCCCGCATTCTCGCTTTGCTGTCATCTGCCGCCATAATGACAGCAATCATATCCGTGTTATCTTTCCTTGCTGTTGCAGAAATACAGAACTTTGCCTGACTGGTCGACCCCGTCTTAAGCCCAGTCGCATATTCGTATTGCCGGATCATTTTGTTCGTATTTGTAAGTCCAAACTGTGTAGAGCCCTTTTTCGTCGTGTGCGTGATATCCTCCATCCAGATATTGCAGTAATCAAAAATCTGTGGATATGTATGGATCAGCTCTCTGGACATTAGCGCAATGTCCCTTGCCGTCGTCACATGTCCCTCTGCGTCAAGTCCGTTACAGTTGACAAAATGTGTATTCTCCATGCCAAGACCTTTCGCCCGCTCATTCATCTGATTTACAAATTCCTGTTCATTTCCACAAATGTACTCTGCCATGCAGACACACGCGTCGTTTGCACTGGCTACGGAAATACATTTTATCAGTGTCTCTACTGTCTGCACTTCACCAGGTTCTAAGAATACCTGGGAGCCACCCATAGAAGCCGCATATTCCGACGTTGTCACCTCGTCCTCTAAATGTATCTTTCCTTCTTGCAGCGCATCAAAAATCAGAAGCAATGTCATGACCTTTGTGACACTTGCCGGCGGTCTCTTGGAATCTGCATCTTTTTCATAAATTACCTGTCCCGTAGATGCTTCCATTAAAAGAGCAGACGGTGCGGATATGTCCACATTTCCCGTCTGCTGCGTATTTACATTATCTGTATTTTCTGTCGTATCCGATGAATTCTGCTCTCCTGCTCCAGCGTTCTGGCCAGTGTCTGCATCTGTATCCCGTCCCGTATTCGTATTCAGAATAATCAGTTTTTCAGACTGCGCAATAACCGGCTGTGTCAGTAGAATCAAGCAGAATAACCACACCAGAAACTTTTTCATAATCCATGCTCCAACACATACTTTTGTAGTAAATATATGACCGCACGATTCATTTTATTAATCTTCTACTCAATTCCTTTTACCGGATAGTCCTGTGCCTCTACTGCATTTTTAAGCACTTCATCAGCAACCTCTTTTTCCAGTGTCACTACCGCTGTTCCTGCCTCGTGGCTTACAACAGCCTCTTTGACACCATCAATTGCTTCCAGAGTTTTCTTTACTCTTGCCTCACAGTGTCCGCACATCATTCCTTCGATTTTCATTGTCTTTGTCATGGTTGATTCCTCCTGTTTCTTTTTACTTTCTTTTTTATGTTTTATTTTTTTATCTTTGCTTGCGTCATACATTTTGAAGAGATTCAGTCTCAGTGCATTTGTAACAACACAGAAGCTGGATAAGCTCATGGCTGCCGCACCAAACATCGGATTCAGTTTCAGTCCAAATAATGGATACCAGATACCTGCTGCCAATGGGATTCCAATGACATTGTAGAAGAATGCCCAGAACAGATTTTCATGAATGTTCCGAAGTGTTGCACGGCTCATGCGGATGGCTGCCGGCACGTCACTTAGGCGGCTCTTCATCAGTACCACATCTGCCGCGTCAATGGCAATGTCTGTTCCGGCTCCGATTGCAATTCCCATATCTGCTCTTGTAAGTGCCGGTGCATCGTTGATACCGTCACCGACCATAGCAACCTTTCCTTTTGTCTTAAGTCTTCGGATCACGCTTTCTTTTCCTTCCGGAAGTACTCCTGCGATCACCTCGTCAACACCTGCCTGCGCGCCGATTGCTTTTGCAGTACGCTCATTGTCACCTGTGAGCATAACAACGTGTATTCCCATGTTCTGAAGTTCTTTTACCGCTCTCGGACTGTCTTCTTTGATAACATCAGCCACTGCGATAATTCCCATAAATGTTCCGTTCTGGCTGAAGAATAGTGGTGTTTTTCCCTGTTCGGACAAATGTTCTGCCTGACGCTTCATTTCTTCAGATACTTCGGAATACTGTCCGATATAGTTCAAGTTTCCACCAAGAACTTCTGCGCCACCTATTTTACCGGAAAGTCCATTTCCCGGAACTGCCTGAAAGTCAGATACTTCTGTCAATTTTTCTCGCTCAGACTGCTCTACTTCTGATTCTACACGTCCTGTGATTGCTTTTGCAAGTGGGTGTTCACTCTTCTTCTCCAAAATGTATGCAAGAACCAGTAATTCAGATTCACTTACTCCATTTGCAGGGAGAATATCTGTGACCTGAGGTTTGCCACTTGTTATAGTTCCGGTTTTATCAAGAGCAACAATTTCCATTTTTCCTGTCTCTTCCAGAGAAACGGCTGTCTTGAACATAATTCCATTTTTCGCGCCCATACCATTTCCAACCATAATTGCGACCGGAGTGGCAAGTCCAAGGGCACATGGGCAACTGATAACAAGTACGGAAATTCCTCTAGCGAGAACAAATCCGACGCTCTGACCGGCTAAAAGCCACACAACAATCGTAATCACTGCGATTGTAATAACCGTTGGTACAAATACACCTGATACCCGGTCTGCAATCTTTGCAATCGGTGCTTTTGTTGCCGCCGCGTCGCTGACCATCTGAATAATCTGGGACAGTGTTGTGTCCTCTCCGACTCTTGAAGCCTCACATTTTAAGAAACCGGACTGATTGACTGTTGCAGCAGATACTGTATCATTTGGCGCCTTATCTACCGGAATGCTCTCACCGGTCAGAGCTGCCTCATTGACCGCACTGTTTCCTTCCAGAACAATACCATCTACTGGTATATTTTCACCAGGTCTTACTATGAAAATGTCTCCTTTTTTCACCTGCTCAATGGAAACTGTTTCTTCTTTTCCATCGCGGAGCAGTACTGCCGTCTTCGGAGCCAGTTTCATCAGACTCTTAAGAGCATCTGTCGTCTTACCTTTGGAATGTGCCTCCAGCATCTTTCCAACCGTAATAAGAGTCAGGATCATAGCTGCAGACTCAAAATAGAATTCATGCATATATGACATCACGGCGTCCATATCCATGCGCATCTGCGCATCTGTCATAGCAAACAGCGCATAAACACTGTATCCATAAGAAGCTGTAGAACCAAGGGCAACCAGTGTGTCCATATTCGGCGCTTTATGAATCAGTCCTTTAAATCCGCTGATAAAGAACTTCTGGTTGATGACCATAACAATCGTAGTCAAAAGCAACTGAGCCAGTCCCATTGCCACATGATTGTCCGCCATAAATCCTGGCAATGGCCAGTTCCACATCATATGTCCCATGGACAGATACATAAGTGGTATAAGGAAACACAAAGAAGCAATCAGCCTCCGCTTCAATACTGGTGTATCTCTGTCTTTCAAAAAATCATCATTGTTTCCGGTAGCACTGCCTGTCTTTTCATTTGCTGCACCTTTCAGCGATGCACCATATCCGGCATTTTCCACTGCTTCTATAATTTGAGCTGACGTTGCTGTTCCTTCGACTCCCATGGAGTTCGTCAGAAGGCTGACCGAGCAGGATGTAACACCCGGCACCTTTGACACAGCCTTCTCTACTCTGGAACTGCAGGCCGCACAGCTCATTCCTGTCACTGTATATTGTTCCATCATTAAAACACCTGCCTAACTATTACTTCATAAGTTTTTGGAGCGTAGCAACCAGTTCATCGATTGTCTCTTCTTTCCCTGCACGGATATCTTCCGCTACGCAAGTGCGGATATGATTAGCAAGAAGCACCTTGTTAAAGCTATTCAGCGCCGCATTGACCGCTGAAACCTGAATTAGAATATCCGTACAGTATGTGTCCTCTTCCACCATACGCTTAATTCCTCGTACCTGGCCTTCAATCCGGCTTAAGCGGTTCAGAAGATCCTTGTATTCCTTTTCTGTCCGCTCCTTTTTCTTATGACAACAACATTCTTTCTTTTCTTCCATAGTATGCACACCTTTCTTGATTACAGTGACAGTATATACCCCTTAAGGGTATATTGCAAGTGCTTTTTTCATGAATTTTTTTCAGTAAAGAAATCTAGTTCAAGAATGCCTCGGCATTCTTGCTGCGAGGTGCGCGTCATACGACTGCATGGCATACTTCTACTGCGCACCTCTGTAATCCTTCCGGAAAATGCACTTAAAAAGACCATCTACACTTTTTCGCAAATGATCTTTTTAATGTTAATATATCTTATATCATTCTTTTTGCTTTTTCGTCACACTTACCACGTAAAGTGTGCTTCCCTCTACACGAAATTTCACCTCAAACCCAGCAAATCCCATGCCATATACTCTCTCCGGGTCATTCTGATAAGAAGGTCTTGGATCCTGACTCAGTATCTGCATCACGACTTTTCTCTTTTCTTCCGGAATCTTTTTCATACCCTCATCAGGTATCTGTACTTCCAGATGATAGGTCTGTTTTTTATGCGCAAATCCTCCGCTCGCCTCCGGGTGCGCATCCACATAAGGCAGATACGGCTTGATATCGTAAATTGGTGTTTGGTCCATCATATCTACTCCTGATACAAGCAGGCACATTCCGTACTTTTCATGAGAAATGATTCGTTCCAGTTTTACACAAGACAGTCCGATTGGATTCGGGCGGTAAGGAGAACGACAGGCGAATACTCCGACTCGTTCATTTCCTCCAAGTCTCGGAGGCCGCACGGTCGCTTTCCATGTACCGGATTCTTGTCTTACTTCCGAAAATCCCCACAGAAGCCACAGGTGTGTGTATTCTTCAATTCCTCTCAGAGCGTCCGGCTGGCGAAACTCCGGCTCAAATACAACAAGTCCAGCCGCATCGGAAAGCCCACTCTGTCTTGGAATCCCGAATTTAGTCGGAAAATCTGTGTGAATTCTTGCGATTACTTTTACCTTTTCTAAAACCGCAGTTTCTTTTTCCAGATTATTGCAGTCTTTCTTTTTCTTTACAACTTCATGCCCCGATACCGGTTCACGCATGCATATACCTCCTGTTTTCTCGGCATTGCCAGATTGCCCGGAACATTTCCACTCTCACAGACCGCTGCAAATCCTTCCGCTTCCAGCTTCTTCACCAGTCGTTTGATAATCTGTCCGGCTTCTTTTCTGCCGTCAAATTCCTGTTCTTCCATATAACGGAGAAGATACCCCAGGCAGGTAAGTTGTTCGGAATCTGCAAGCTGTTCCACATATCGAAGATCAATGTTTTCATGGTTCAGGACTACGCCGTCTCTTCCCATGGTTTTAATCTTGATGCGTCCTTTATGAACTAACCCTGCATTTTTCTTCGGGCATCGTCTGGACTCTGGTAGTTTCACATTTCCTTCTGGCAATTCCAGTGCCGGATACTGGCTGGCAGCCTCTTTTGCAAGGGCTGTAATTTCTTTCGGGACATACCGATCCATCTGAATCACCACATCTGCTACCTGAAAATATGCCCCGGAGCTTCCCGCAACTAGAATTGTGGAAATGCCCTGATTTTCATATAAATCACGCATTCTTTCAATAAATGGTGTAATCGGCTCCATATCCCGGTGAATCACTCTTTGCATCAGTTCATCTCGCACCATAAAGTTGGTCGCCGACGTATCCTCATCGATGAGAAGCGCTGCAGCGCCAGCCTCCATGGCCTCCACCACATTTGCCGCCTGGGATGTACTTCCACTGGCATCCTCCGTGGAAAATGTTTTCGTGTCTTTCCCATTTGGCAGGTCATTGATGAACATAGAAATGTCTGTGTCCTTGATACTTCTGCCGTCCTCAGCGCGGATTTTCACTGCATCTGACTCTGTAATGACATATTCCCTGCCATCACCTGCAATGTGCGGATATACGCCCATTTCCAGCGCTTTTAGAAGGGTAGATTTTCCGTGATAGCCGCCACCCACAATCAAGGTGATTCCTTTTTTGATGCCCATACCTGTGATTTTGCCTGCGTATGGTAAATCCATGGTTACTTTCATCGATTCCGGCGAAGCAAATGGCACAGCTCCTTTCATCGGCTTTGCTGAGACACCCGACTCACGCGGAAGAACGGCTTTATCTGCCACAAACGCCACAAGTCCCTGTTCTTTTAACTGCTCACGGATATATTGCTGGTCTACGGATAGCTCCATGACACGTTCCACTTTTTTCTTATCTTGTCTTGCATAGAAAAGACAACTCTCCACGCACTCCGGGAGATAATCGAATAAAATTTTTGAAAGCTCTCTTGCATTGATGGTTCTTCCATTTGCCGGAAATCCAGCCTCAAATCGCATGCTAATGTTTCCATTTGCCGGATTGATCTCACAGGCGCTCCGCTTTAGAATTTCCTGACCACATCTGGTCACAGAAATAATTCCACTCTTTCCGGATCCTTTCGCCTGAAATGAATATTTTCCGATTGCTGCGCCAAACTGACGGATCAGATAATCCTCAAGTGCAATCTGTTTCCATTTTTCGTCATAAAGATATTCTGGAAATGCAGCCACTTTTCCCGAAACTTCAATATGAAGGCTGGACGGTGCCGCAAACGGATCTCCCTGTACATGGTCGATTCCCAATGCATATTTGCCAAATCGATATACTCCTTTCGTACCCTTATAAGCCGGATAACTTTTTCTATCAATATTTTGTAATAACTGTTTCAAATCGTCTGCTGATTTCATGTTACTTCTTCTTTCTTCTGTTATAAATCTACAATCCTTGCTCTGTGGTGAATCTTTGGCAAAAACTTCTGTAATAAATCCTGTGTCTTAAATTTTAAATGACTTGTATTAATTCCCGGATTGCAACCGAACCATTCACTCTCTGCCACTTCTTTATCTATAATTACCTGCACATAGTCGTCTTCGTCCACGAGAAGTCCTGCCACACTGGCTGATCCCGGTGTCGTTCCAAGATGCTTAAGCATTTTCTCCGGCGGTGCAAATGACATATGGGATACACCCAGTTTCTTACTGAAAGCTGCTGTGTCAAAGGATTTATTTGCCGGCATGACAAGTAAGAAATACGTAGTCTTTTTCCGATTACATAAGAATACATTTTTCCGAATTTGAGTTCCTAATACTTTATCAACCTCTGCGCACTCCTCCATACTGGCTGCCGGATCATTGTCCACACGCTCATATGGAATCTTCAATTTATCTAAAGTCTCGTACATACGGCGTTCCAGCGGGCATCTTACGTCTGTCGGCGCACCGGTCTTAATCTCACTGATATACATAATCTTCCTCCATAAGTTTTCTCTTGCATCTTTCCTCTTTTCAGTTTACCATAAATACCAAAGTGAGTACTATAAAATATTTATTTAACGCAAATCTTAATTGCAGATATTTGTGGTATTTATCAGGTATACTGCAAATAGTATCCTGATATTTGAAATCAGAAAGAAATGAGGTATTTATTATGCGATATATTCTTGCATCACAGTCACCGAGAAGGCGGGAACTGCTTGCACGCACGGGTCTTGAATTTGGTGTGATTCCGTCTGACGTGAACGAAAAGATTACAAAAGAAGTGCCGTCCGATGTTGTTATGGAACTGGCTCACCAAAAAGCGGAAAATGTCTACGCTAAAATTACAGATCCTGACGATTATACTGTCATTGGATCCGATACGATTGTTGTTTATCGTGATGAGATTCTTGGAAAACCTGCTGATAAACAGGAAGCCTACGATATGCTGTCCATGCTTGCAGACCGCACACATCAGGTCTACACAGGTGTTTCACTGATTCAGAAAAAGCAAGGGAAAAAGACAATTAAGACATTTTACTGCCAGACCGATGTCACGCTCTATCCGATTGATAAAGAAGATCTTCACCGCTATGTAGAATCCGGTGATCCGTTAGATAAAGCCGGAGCTTACGGTATACAGGGTGATTTTTCCATTCATGTAAAAGAAATAAAAGGTGATTACAATAATGTGGTAGGACTTCCGATTGGAAGAGTATATCAGGAACTTAAGACATTATAATTACGCCCATGGATTGCTCTCTCTGGGTTCTACTCTATGTTCGAATATCGTGTGACTGGCGTATTCAAGAATGCCTCGGCATTCTTGCTGCGAGGTGCGCGTCATATAATTGCATGACATACTTCTACTGCGCACCTCTGCAAGTCTACACTCCGTTTCGGTCGGCGCAAAACCATTGTCCACCGGACAATGTGCGCCCTGCCGGAGGCTATATCAGCTGGGAAATGACTCCCAGCTGATATAAAACGGAGTGTCAAAAGACACTCCGTTTTTTGCACATATTAGTTATACTTACGTTTTCTAGCAGCTTCAGATTTCTTTTTACGTCTTACGCTTGGTTTCTCGTAATGCTCTCTTTTACGAATCTCCTGCTGAATTCCAGCCTTTGCACAGTTTCTTTTGAATCTGCGTAAAGCGCTATCTAACGTCTCGTTTTCTTTTACGATTACATTTGACATAGTCTCACACCTAACCTCCCCTCCAGTCCTATATTGTGCATTATACGACTGTTCGGGTATATTTTTTGCACACATACGATTATATCATAAATTTACGTTACGTCAATATCTTTTTACAATCTTTTTTTAATTATCATGTATGCCGGCAGTCCAAGCAGCATAACAATTATGCTGGCAATGGAAATTACGGTTGATCTGTGCCCTGCCAGAAAAATCTGATTGATAATAACAAAGATTCCGCTGGCAATCGCAATGAGTGGAACAATAGGATATAACGGCACTTTATAGGTTCTCACTGCATTTGGACGGTCTTTTCTGAGTTTGATCACTCCGATAAATGTCAGCGTGTAGAATGTCCAGCTTGAAAATACCGCCAGGTCTGTCAGCAGATTGAACTGACCACTTAACGCATAAAATGCACCGATGCCTCCGACAAGCATAATTGCATTTGCCGGAACCTGTGCTCCATTCAATTTTGCAAATATCTTGTGGAATGGAAATTTTCCTTCTGCCGCAAGAGAATATGCCACACGGGAACCGGAAAGTATAAATCCGTTACAGCTTCCGAATACGGAAACAATGATTCCGATTGATACAATCTGTCCTCCAAGTTTCCCTAAAATCTTCACTGCTACAGCAGATGCCGGTGCAGTCAGTGTTGCAAGTTCGGATGCCGGAAGTACCCACAGATATGCAAGATTAATGATAAAGTAAACCGCCATGATCAGTGATACTCCGCCAACGATGGCAACAGGAAGATCCTTTCCCGGATTTTTCATCTCTCCCGCAATTGCTCCTACATTGGTCCAGCCTTCGAATGCAAATAAAATTGCGATCATAAGCTGACCAAGAACGACCATCGGACTTAATCCTTCGCCTACCATCGGAGTAAAGACTGGATTCGTTCCTGCTCCGCGCACAAACCCGAAAATCATCAAAAGGATTAACGGAATCATCTTGCAGACTGTAAATATGACTTGTACACTGCCACCTATCTTGGATCCCATAGAATTCAGAAAGATGATAATGATAATCATGGCAACTGCTACCGGAGCAACATAACCGTCCCCGATAAAAAACGCCATCTGCTGACCTCCTGCCACTGCAAGGGCAGATATCATGGCCGGATAAAATAATAAAATCTGTACCCAGCCTGCCAAAAATCCAATCATCGGATTATAAATTTCTTCCAGATAGGCTACGATTCCACCTGTCTTCGGAATCATGATCGCAACTTCTGAAAATGTTAATGCTGCTGCGATACTTACAATTCCAGTAATCAGCCAGGCATACATTCCAAGTCCAGGAGCGCCGCCTGTCGCTGTATAAATAGCCTGGGGTTTAAAGAAAACCCCAGACCCGATAACGCTTCCGACAACGGTTGCCATCGCTGTCACTGCGCCCAAATTCTTTTTTAACTCTTGTTTCTGTTCTTGTTTTTGCTCCATAAACTACCCCTGAAAAGTCTGATCAAATGTCTATAACTGGCTCTCCAGGACTTCACTTACTTTGCAATTGCAGCGTCAATTCCGTCTGGATTCTTTCCTCCAGCCTGTGCCATATTCGGACGTCCACCGCCGCCACCTCCAACAAGGCCGGCAATGCCTTTGATCAGATTTCCGGCATGGGCACCTTTCTTCACAGCCTCATCTGTTGCCATTGCAACAAGGCTTACTTTTCCACCTGCCGCGGATGCAAGAACGATCACACCTTCACCAAGTTTTTCTTTCAACTGATCTCCAAGATCACGAAGGCCATTCATATCTACATCATCTACTTTTGCAGCAATAAGTTTTACACCTTTTACTTCTGTAACCTGATCAGATACATCTCCCATTGCCTCTTTTGCCATCTTACTCTTCACGCTCTCAAGCTCGCTGTGAAGCTCTTTATTCTCAGCCTGAAGATGACGGATCTTATCAGATAACTGGTTCGGAGTTGCTTTCACAAGGGCTGCTGCCTCCTGAAGTTTCTTTTCCATATCATCATAATATTTCAGAAGTCCTTTTGAAGTCAGAGCCTCGATACGTCTGACTCCTGCTGCAACACCTGTCTCAGAAATAATCTTAAGTGCACTGATAACTCCCGTATTCGATACGTGAGTACCTCCACAGAACTCTACTGAAAAGTCTCCCATGCTTACGACACGGACAACATCACCGTATTTCTCACCGAAAAGGGCTGCTGCTCCTGTCTTTCTTGCTTCCTCGATTGGCATATTCTTAGCTACGACCGGTAAGCATTCTGCAATCTTTTCATTTACAATATCTTCTACCTGCTTTAACTCTTCTTTTGATAATGCTGAGAAATGTGTAAAGTCAAAACGAAGTCTCTCAGCATCTACATAAGAACCTGCCTGCTCAACATGTGTTCCAAGCACCTGACGAAGAGCTGCCTGAAGAAGATGTGTTGCACTGTGGTTTCTTGCTGACAGATTACGGTTCTCTTTATCTACTTCCATAGATACTGTATCACCGACTTTGATCATTCCATGGCTTACATATCCCACATGTCCGATCTTTGTTCCGGCAAGATGAATTGTATTCTCTACTACGAACTCTCCATCAGCAGTCTTAATGGTACCGATGTCACCTTCCTGACCACCCATTGTTCCATAAAATGTAGTCTTGTCAACAATAATTGTACCTTTCTCGCCATCGGATAATGCGTCTACAATCTCCTCTTCGCTTGTAAGTGCTGTCACTTTTGCATCACATACAAGATTCTCGTATCCTACGAATTCTGTTGCAAGCTCTGCTTCCAGTTCATCATAAACTGTAGCGTCTTTTCCAGTGTAGCTGTGAGTACCAAATGTTCCCTCTGATTTCGCACGCTGCTCTTTCTGAGCTTTTTCGAATCCTTCCTTATCATAAGTCAGGCCCTTCTCTTCCAGAATCTCGCTTGTCAGATCAATTGGGAATCCATAAGTATCATAAAGTTTAAATGCATTTTCTCCGGAAAGAACTGTCTCACCATTTTTCTTCATCTCTTCTTCCATATCTGCAAGAATAGAAAGTCCCTGATCAATTGTCTTATTGAACTGAGCCTCTTCTTTTGCAATCACGTTGAAGATAAAGTCTTTCTTCTCTTCAAGCTCCGGATATCCATCTTTTGAACCATCAATAACAGTCTGTGCAAGCTCTACAAGGAAAGCTCCCTCGATACCGAGAAGTCTTCCGTGACGGCAAGCACGGCGGAGCAGACGGCGGAGTACATAACCACGACCACTGTTAGATGGCATAATTCCGTCTGAAATCATAAATGTAACAGAGCGGATATGATCAGTTACGACACGAAGAGAAACATCTGTCTCGTGGTCAATGCCATAATGCTTTCCTGACATAGCGCATACATGGTCACGTAATGCTTTCATTGTATCAATATCAAACATGGAGTCTACATCCTGTACGACACATGCAAGACGCTCCAGTCCCATACCTGTATCAATGTTCTTCTGAGCCAGGTCAGAATAGTTTCCATGTCCGTCATTGTTGAACTGTGAAAATACATCATTCCAGATTTCCATATAACGGTCACATTCGCAGCCTACTGTACAGCCTGGTTTTCCACAGCCATATTTTTCACCACGGTCATAATAAACTTCTGAACATGGACCACAAGGACCTGAACCATGCTCCCAGAAGTTATCTTCTTTTCCGAAACGGAAGATACGCTCTGCCGGGACACCGATTTCTTTATTCCAGATTTCCCATGCTTCATCGTCATTCTCATATACAGAAGGATATAATCTCTCCGGATCAAGTCCTACAACCTCTGTAAGGAACTCCCATGTCCAGTGGATTGCCTCTGTCTTGAAATAATCTCCAAAAGAGAAGTTACCAAGCATCTCGAAAAATGTACCATGACGAGCTGTCTTACCTACATTCTCGATATCTCCTGTACGGATACACTTCTGACAGGTTGTCACTCTTCTTCTCGGCGGGATCTCCTGTCCTGTAAAGTATGGCTTCATTGGTGCCATACCGGAATTGATCAACAATAAACTTTTATCGTTATGTGGCACCAGTGAAAAACTTTTAAGTGCCAGGTGATCCTTGCTTTCAAAGAATTCAAGGAACATTCTTCTTAATTCGTTAACTCCGTATTTCTGCATAATTTCCTCCTCAAAATTCACTAACTTATAATTATAAGTAGTCATCTTTCGTTTGTCAACGTCCGTTGAATTTATTTCAATTCAATTTCTTCCAGTTCTTTTGGTGGAATCTCCTTTTCTCCTGGCAAACGAAATTTATCCGTTTACATTTTTATAATCTATAAAAGGATAATGTCATGCTCTCTGCATGTCTGTCTCATCTCTTCCGGCCAGAGACTTGCCTGCACCTCGCCTACATGAGCACGGTCGAGAAGGAGCATACACAGTCTGGACTGTCCAATACCTCCTCCGATTGTGTATGGAAGTTCTCCGTGAAGAAGCATTTTGTGGTATGGAAGCTCTCGTCTGTCCTCGCATCCTGCTTTCTTAAGCTGGGAAGCAAGAGATTTCTCATCTACTCGGATACCCATGCTGGAGATTTCAAGTGCACAGTCTAATGTATCATGCCAGAACAGAATATCTCCGTTCAACTGCCAGTCGTCATAATCCGGTGCACGTCCGTCATGTGGTTCACCACTTGCAAGCTTATCTCCAATCTTCATCAGAAATACACAGCCATATTCTTTTGTGATCAGGTTCTCTCTCTCCTTTGGAGTTTTGTCTGGATATCTGTCTTCCAGTTCCTGAGTCGTGATAAATGTTACATCATCCGGTAAATGTTTCACTGCCTGCGGGTATTTGTACCACACCTCATGTTCCATATGTTTGATAATTTTAAAGATATGACGTACGGTTGCCTTTAATGTCTCTTCTGTTCTGTCCACCTTACGGATAACTTTCTCCCAGTCCCATTGGTCAACATAGCAGGAATGAAGGTTGTCAAGTTCCTCATCGCGCCGGATAGCGTTCATGTTTGTGTAGAGTCCTTCGCCTGGCTCAAAGTCATATTTTTTGAGAGCCATACGTTTCCATTTTGCAAGAGAATGTACAACTTCTACTGTCTCTCCCGGAATTCCGGCAACATCAAACTGTACCGGTCTTTCAACTCCATTCAGATTATCATTAAGACCACTGCTCTTCTCAACAAAAAGCGGTGCTGAGATACGCTCCAGATTCATTTCTTTTCCGAATTCTCTCTGGAATGTATCACGGATATACTTAATTGCCTCCTGTGTCTCGCGCACGGTCATGTGTGGATCGTAATTTTCTGGTAATATTAAACTCATGTCTATTTCTCTCCTCCAAATAATTGTTGTGCATAATAAACGGACTGCATCGCATCTTTTCCGTAGAAATCTGCTCCGATCATATCCGAATAATCCTGATTCAGTACCGCTCCGCCGACCATTACCTTGCATTCTGGTTTTTTCTTGCGAAGCTGTCTGATCGTCTCTTCCATGCTGACTACAGTTGTAGTCATCAGAGCGCTTAATCCCACCAGTCTGACATCTTCCTTTATTGCTGTCTCGACAATCTCCTCCGGCGGAACATCTTTTCCAAGATCGATCACATCAAAGCTGTAATTTTCAAGAAGAACTTTTACAATATTCTTGCCAATATCATGAATATCTCCTTTTACGGTAGCAAGAATGACTTTATCTTTAGCCTGCTCGCTCTCACCGCTCTTGGCAAGTTCATCTTTCAAAACTGCAAATGCTATCTTTGCTGCATCGGCACTCATCAGAAGCTGTGGTAAAAATACGGTTCCTTTTTCAAATCCTTTTCCAACCTGGTCAAGTGCCGGGATCAGTTCCTCGTTAATGATATCCAGTGGAGCTTTATCTTTCACAAGCTCTGCTGTTATGTGATGTGCTTCTTCCTTCAGGCCTTTCTCAATGGCAGTCTTAAGCGTCATCTCCGCCTTTGTGGCAGGTGTCACAGCCTGCACTTTCTGACTTCCATACTGTTCAATATATTTCTCACAATTTTCATCATAATTCATCAGCGCACAGAAAGAATAATAAGAACGCATCATATCCTCTGAAAGCGGATTAATGATTCCCGCGCTTAAGCCTGACTGCATTGCCATAGTATAGAAATTGGAGTTCACTGCCGGTCTGTATGGAAGCCCAAAGGAAATGTTTGATACACCAAGCACCGTACAAACTCCATATTTTTCTCGTACCTGTCTCAGAGCTTCCAGCGTAGTGATTGCTCCTGTCGGCTCAGAACTGATCGTCATACAAAGAACATCAATTACAATATCTTTCTTATCGATACCATATTTCTTTGCCTCTTCGATAATTTTGCCTGCAACCTTTACACGCCCTTCGGCTGTTGCCGGAATTCCATCTTCATCGAGAGTAAGACCGACAACCACCCCGCCATATTTCTTAATCAGTGGAAATACTGCATCCATGGAACTTTGTTTTCCATTGACAGAGTTGACCATTGGCTTTCCGTTGTAAATTCGCATAGCTGCTTCCAGAGCACTTATATCTACCGTATCAATCTGAAGCGGAAGACTCGTTACACTTTGAAGCTCCTGCACCACCTCACGCATCAAAGCCGGTTCATCTATATCTGGAAGTCCTACATTAACATCCAGGATATGTGCTCCTGCATCCTGCTGTGAAATAGCTTCTCTTAATATATAATCAATATCATGGTCTTTGAGTGCCTGTTTGAATTTCTTCTTACCTGTTGGATTGATTCTCTCTCCGATGATCATCGGTTTCCCGCCAAGTTCCACAGCTCGCCCATAGGAGGATACGATTGTCCGGTTCTTAAATTCTTTTCCAGGCCGGTCTGTAATGTCCCTCTGATCTTTCGTTGCTTCCACCATGGCACGGATGTGTGCCGGAGTTGTTCCGCAACAGCCGCCGATCAGACTGGCACCACGTTTCAGGATTTCAGCCATGAATCTCCCGAATTCTTCAGGTTCTACGTCATAATACACCTCTCCGTCTTTTTGTTTTGGGAGCCCGGCATTCGGCTTTACAATGACGGGAACAGAAGCATATTGTAAAATTTCATCCAGAATCGGCATCATCTGCTCCGGTCCCATGCCGCAGTTGATTCCAAGTGCGTCTACGCGGAGCCCTTCCAGCATTGCTACAACCGATGGCACATCTCCTCCAGTCAGTAGTTTTCCTTTGTCATCAAAGATCATAGTTGCAAATACCGGAAGTGAAGTATTCTCCTTTGCAGCAAGTACTGCTGCCTTCACTTCATAAGTATCACTCATCGTCTCTATATGGATCAGATCAGCACCTGCTTCTTCGCCAAGTCTTGCCACCTCTGCAAACGCCTGATATGCATCTTCAAAATCCAGATCCCCCATTGGCTTTAAGAGTTTTCCTGTCGGTCCGATATCAAGTCCTACATAAGTCTCTCTGCCATCTTTGACACCTAGTTTTGCTCCTTTTCTCACATTTTCAATTGCTGCTTTTACGATTTCATCTAATTTATGTCTGGAATCATGAAATTTCAATGCATTTGCGCCAAATGTGTTACTTAACACAATATCACTTCCAGCCTCATAATACTGTCTTGCGATATCAATCATATCATCTGCACGTTCAAGACTCCATGTTTCTGGCAATTCTCCCGGTTTTAATCCCCGCTCCTGCAGAAGAGTTCCGGTCCCCCCGTCAAAATATATGAGTTCTTTCCCTAATCTGTCTAATATCATTCGTTAATTCCTCCGGTAAATACAATCTTTTTTACTGCAGGATTCGCATCCTTCTTCATGACAGTGAACCTCTTCCCTGCCAAGTCCAATAACTGCTGTTACTGATTTCGTCGGTGTCAGCATACTGCTTTCAGTCATAGTAAGTCCGATCTTCTTTGCACAATCCAGCATTCCGAGAATATCCTTTTGGTGTAAAATACTGAAATCACCGTATCCCGGGCTAAATCTCGGACGCAGGAAATATCCCTGTGAGGTCATCTCTTCTTTCAGACTTTTCTGCCAGTTATTTAAATATTCCTCCAGCATTGCTGCTGCACAGGCCTGTAAAACAACTGTTCTGGACATTTCTGTCAGAGAATAACGCTTCATCAGCATATCAACTTCTACTCCAAGTGTTGCACCAAGCATCACGACCTGGGTACAACCTTTCATATTCTTTGCCAGATTCCTGCTTGTAATTTCAAGTCCTTCAATATTCAAGTGTTCTTCGTCCGATACCTTTAACTCAAAGATGCGATAGACGATTCTCCTCTTAGCGACCCGTTCCAGGTCTTCAAATGAATCCCGGATCAAGGCTAACGTCTGATCGTCTACCGCATGTTTTCCATATCCAAGATAACGGACCGCTTCTAATGTCCTTTTATCCATGTTCCAACATCCAGTCTAATCTTCTACTTTTAATATTGCTGACAGGTTATTCATGATTGCTGCTGCTACATCCGGTTTATTCATAGAATACACATGAATGTGATTGATACCATTGGCGATCAGGTCAATAATCTGATCTGTTGCATACGCGATTCCCGCCTGCTTCATTGCCTCAGGATCATCTCCAAACCGATCGATAATTGCCAGGAATCTCTGCGGAACTGCTGTCCCGGATAATTCCATAGAACGTCTTAACTGCTTTTTATTCGTAATCGGCATGATTCCCGGAAGTACCGGAACCAAAATTCCTTTTTCACGTATACGATACAGGAAATTATAAAAAATATTATTATCAAAAAACATCTGTGTTGTCAGGAAATCAACTCCACAGCCTACTTTCGTCTTCAGATTGCTGATATCGTCTTTCTTATGCTCCGTCTCCACATGGCCTTCCGGATAACATGCCGCCCCGATGCAGAAATCTCCCTGCTGTTTGATATCTTCAATCAGTTCACATGCATAACGATATTGGTTCGGAAGTGGAAATGCATTATCTTTCGGAATATCTCCGCGAAGCGCTAATATATTATCAATGTTCTTTTCTTTTAACTTATCAATGACCTGATGTACTTCTTCTCTTGTAGACGATACGCACGTCAGATGCGCCAGACTTGTCACTCCAAAATCATCTTTGATATGAGATGCAATACTTACAGTGTTCTTACTTGTTCCACCGCCTGCTCCATAAGTTACACTAATAAACGACGGCTTTAATGCCGCAATCTTCTCAGCAGCGGAAAGCACACTGTCATATCCTGCATCTGTCTTCGGTGGAAAGATTTCAAATGAAACCTGTGGTGTCTGATCTTTTAAAATGTCTCTTATCTTACATGTCATCGTATAATTCCTCATACTGTTTTGCAGAACTCTTCCATGAAAAATCCTTACTCATTCCCCGTTCTACAATCTTATTCCAGTCTCTCTTCTTGTCGTAATATATTTTTTCTGCATAACGCACAGTTGCCATCATCTCATGTGCATTATAATTTGCAAAGCTGAATCCTGTTCCAGTCTTCTCATATTCATTATATGGCTCTACCGTATCCTTAAGTCCTCCAGTCTCTCTGACAATCGGAACCGTTCCATATCTAAGGCTTATAAGCTGACTCAGACCACAAGGCTCAAACAGTGACGGCATCAGAAATGCATCACATGCCGCATAGACCTTGTGAGACATTGCCTCTGAATAATAAATATTCGCAGATACTTTATCCGGATATTTCCATGCATAGTGGCGGAACATATTCTCATACTGCTCCTCACCTGTTCCAAGCGCAACAATCTGAATTGCATCCTGACACAGTTCATCCATCACACAGGCGATCAAATCAAATCCCTTCTGATCTGTTAGTCTGGATACGATACCAATCATCAGCTCCTTATGGTTCTGTGCAAGTCCAAGCTCTTTTTGAAGTTCAATTTTATTCTTAATCTTCTCTTTCCGGAAATTCTCTACACTGTAATTCCTGTAAATATCCTTGTCTATCTGCGGATTATATACATCATAGTCGATTCCATTCACAATACCGGAAAGGCTTGCCGACCTGGCCTGCATCAGTCCTTCCAGCTTTTCTCCGTAAAACGGAGTCTTAATTTCCTCTGCATAGGAGTTGCTGACAGTTGTCACTTTATCTGCATAGACGATACCGCCCTTTAACATATTGGCATCATCATAAGATGTCAGCTTGTCCGGTACAAAATAATACTCCGGAAGTCCGGTAATGTCACGCACTTTTTTTGCATCCCACATCCCCTGGAACTTCAGATTATGTATCGTCATCACAGTCTTGATTCCGCGGTAATATTCATTGGAATACCGAAAATTATCCAGAAATATCGGGATCAGTCCCGTCTGCCAGTCATGGCAGTGAATGATGTCCGGTCTGAAATCAATGACCGGAAGAGCACTCAATACTGCCTTTGAGAAAAATGAAAACTTCTCAACATCTGTATACATCTCTCCATATGGTGCAAAACCATTAAAATAAAATTCATTATCGATAAAATAAAAGGTGACTCCTTCATACTCTGTCTCCAGAACCCCGACATACTGTGTCCGCCAACCAAGATCCATATAAAAATGCGTCTTATACTGAAGCTTTTCCTTCCAGGATTCTTTCATACACATATACTTTGGAAGCATGACTCTTACATCATATTTTTCTTTATCAAAGAATTTCGGTAAAGAACCTGCCACATCTGCCAGACCTCCGGTCTTAATAAATGGCACTGCTTCTGAAGTGGCAAAGAGTATTTTTTTCATAGTGATTTCCTCCCGATTCCACGATATATGAATCATTATACAGTATTTTTTTTCAGAAGAAAAGCCTTTTATCCATGTTTATATTCTAAACGTATCGTATCTGCGATAAGTGCGATGAATTCAGAATTGGTCGGTTTCCCTTTTCCACCATTCACAGTATATCCAAACAGCTCGTCCAGAGTATCTAATTTTCCTCTGCTCCACGCCACTTCAATTGCGTGACGGATTGCACGTTCCACACGGCTTGCCGTCGTCTGATGCATCTTTGCAACAGTCGGATATAATACTTTTGTCACTGCATTTAATACATCCATATCTTCAATTGCCATAAGAATCGCATCTCTCAGATAATGATATCCTTTGATATGCGCTGGAATCCCTATCTCATGTATCATATCCGTTACACGATTTTCCAGATTTATCTTCGGCTCCGAAGCTTCTGCATTTCCAACCGGTGCAAATGATTTTGCTTCCGGCACATGATATTTTCCAGCTTCACGGATCTTGTCCAGCACCATCTGATTACTGAACGGTTTCAGAATATAGTAAGAAGCACCTTTGCGAAATGCATCTTCTGTAATCCGCTCCTGTCCCACTGCAGTGATAATAATGAAACTTGGATGTTTTCTGATATCATGATCCCGATTCACGGTATCCATAACACTTAATCCGTCCATTTTCGGCATAATCAGATCTAATAGTACAACATCTGGCTGTTTTTCCTTAATCAGTGTATATACATCTTCTCCATTATTGGCTTTCCCAACCAGCTTCATCTCTTTGTTATTTTCAATCATTTCGCCAAGCAGATCCAGAATTCTCTCATTATCGTCTGCGATTGCAACAGCTATTTCTCCCATATTCCAAAATCCTCCTCGATTTTATTTCTCGTTGGATTTTATTATAATTTTCTCCTTTTTTCGAATCAAGAAATTGCTGTCGGAAAGTTCTATCACTTCTCGACACGGTATTTTTTATTCCGACTCATTTATCATAGATTCTGCAAAAATGCCATAACCTTTTGTCGGATTGTTGACAAAAACGTGAGTTACTGCGCCGATTAGTTTTCCGTTCTGGAGGATTGGACTGCCGCTCATTCCCTGGATGATCCCGCCCGTCTCATCCAAAAGCGATGGATCTGTCACTTCGATTGTCATACTTTTATTTACTTCGCCCGACCACAGATTGACTTGTGTGATTAAAATATCATATTCTTTTATTTCTCCATCCACAGCACAGCGAATGATAGCAGGTCCTTCTTCTACCTCTTCTTTTTTTGCCAGTTGTACCGGAGTCTGATTTGCGAACAGGACATCAACCCGGTCAATAGTTCCAAAAATTCCTGCCTCTGTATTCTTCTTTATTTTTCCAAGCACGTTATAATTATTATAAACAATGATTCCTTCCATACCACCAGGTGTCCCATTCACACCTTTTTGGATTTCCTTAACACTTGTCAGATATAGTGTTCCATCGGAAATATTAAGAAGCTCCCCTGTATCGATATCATGGATTCCATGTCCCAGCGCGCCAAAATGACTGTCCGAGTCCAGATAAGTAATGGTCCCAAGTCCTTGTGCATTATCCCGCACCCAGATTCCGAGTTTTTTCGTCCCATCTTCACACTGGATCATATCCATTTTTACATGAATCGTCTCCCCCTTCCTGCAAATATCTAATTTTGCTTTTTGTTCCGAGAAGGAACTTACTGCTTCGACCAGTTCATTTTTAGTATTGATATCTTTGCCGTTAAATCCAGTGATGTAATCTCCGGCTTTTACAATATGAAGCGCCGGTTCATATTCTGAACCGTCTTCCCCTTTGATTTTCTGTGTATCCAATACCATAACACCTTTTGTTTTCATATAAATCCCTACCGGCATGCCACCTGGAATTACCAGGTCTTCCTCAGAGGTCTGAGCGCTCACCTCTCGCCTCATGGCATCTTTTTTCTGCTCGATCAAAAGATAACTTCCACCTACCGATACAAAAAACACCAATGCCATAATTAAAATTCGCCGATACCAATACTTTTTCATACACTCTGATCCTCCCAGCTGATATAAATAAAGACAAGTGTCCCTCAATCAGAACACCTGTCTTAGTATGTGTATTATTTGAATTTCAATTCTTTTATTTTTTGATCTGCGCTGCCAGTTCCTGCATTTCTTTTGCATTCTGTCTGACCGTGTCCGTAATCTTAGCACCGCCAAGAATTCTCGCCAGTTCATCGGTAGATTCTTCCGCCTTAAGTTCCCTGATAGATGTCTTTGTCTGACCATCTGACACATTTTTTTCGATCATAAAATGATGATCTGCCATGGCCGCAATCTGTGCCAGATGTGTGATACAGATGACCTGATGCTTTCTGCCGATCAACGCCATCTTCTCAGACACTTTCTGTGCTGTTCTTCCACTTATCCCCACATCGATCTCATCAAAAATCAGCGTCGGAATCTCATCCCTGTCAGCCATAACACTTTTGATCACAAGCATAATTCTGGACAGTTCTCCACCTGACGCTACTTCCACAAGCGGACGCACCGGCTGTCCGGGATTCAAAGAAATCATAAACTCTACGTCATCAGAACCATTTGCAGAATAAGAACCAGACTTTTCAAATGCAATAGAAAATTTCACATCTTCAAAATTCAGATCTGCAAGACCTTCTGTAATCGCCTGTTCCATAATCTGCGCCTGCTCTTTTCGGATCTTCGTCAGCTTCTTTGTCACTTTCTCAAGCTTCTGCTCTTTTTGTTCCAAATCTCGCTTTAAATCCGCAATATAATTCTCATAATCTTCCAGTTTTTGTATCTTTTTCTGTTGTTTTATTCCATAATCCAGAATTCCTGCAATATCCGTGCCATATTTCGTCTTCAAACGGTTGATCTCATTAAGGCGCTCAGTAATTGTCATATAATCTTCTTCTGAGAACTCCAGACTATCCTGATAATCGGAAAGATCATGATTAAAATCATTTAACAGACTGTCTATCTCCATCAGCTGGCTGTACAGATTTCCTGCTGTCTCATCAAGATTACTGACTGGTGCCAGCTCCCGGATCGCGCGGCTCAGGCATTCGCTTGCACTTCCGGCTTCCCCACTCGTATAAGCATACGAAGCCGCAGTACTCTCAGCAATCTTTCGTCCATTTTCCATGCGTTTGAAGGTTGTCTCCAGTTCTTCATCTTCTCCTTCTTTTAACATGGCATCTTCAATCTCAGATACTTCAAATTTTAAGAAATCCAATTCTTTTGCACGGCTTGATTCGTCCATATCAGCCTCATCCAGAGTCTTTTTACATGTACGATATTCCTGATAAGCCGAAGCAGCCTGTTTTTTTATATCTGCAAGATAATCCCACGCAAATGCATCGACAAACCCGAGATGATTCTTTTTATATAACAGAGACTGATGTTCATGCTGCCCGTGAATATCGATCAGAATAGCAGCTACTTCCTTTAAAACAGCAATTGTTACAGTCTCACCGTTAATCCGGCTTACACTTCTGCCATCCATTAATTTCCGGCTCAAGATCAAAAGGCCATCCTCCGGATAAATACAAAGTTTCTCCAAAGCTTTCAGACGGCTTTTTTCCGTCACAGTAAAGACCAGCTCCACCAGTGCATAATTCTCCCCCTGACGGATCAGATCTTTTGTGTATCTTCCACCCAGTGCCAGATTTACAGAACCCAAAATAATAGATTTTCCTGCTCCCGTCTCACCGGTCAGAATATTTAACCCTTCTGCAAATTCTACTTCTATCTCATCAATCAATGCCAGATTCTTTACGTGTAAACTCTGTAACATCTATTCCTCCTGCCGAACAATTTTACGAATCTTATCCATCACCTTCGGAGTATCCTCTGTCGTGCGGATTGCACACATAATTGTGTCGTCTCCGGCAATACTTCCCACGACCTCGCTCCAGTTCATAGCATCAATAGCCAGGCATACAGCCATCGCCATTCCAGCCACCGTCTTGATGACCAGAATATTCTGTGCCATATCCATCGACATATATCCGTCTCTTAAAACACGGATATATTTTTCACTCATGCCATTGCCACTTTCCTGATGCAGCGCATATTTCTGTTTGCCGTTCTCAGCTGGAATCTTGGTAAGTTTCAAATCCCGGATATCTCGGGACACCGTTGCCTGAGTCACTTTAAATCCTTCCCGGTTCAGATAATCTGCCAATTCCTCCTGGGTCTCAATATGATATTTGCCAATCAGTTCAATGATCTTAGCATGTCTGTTTACTTTCATATCTCTAATTTCCTTTCATCTTCCTTCGAAGCGTTTCCAGAAAACTATCCTGGTTCAATTTTATAATTCTTGTCTGGGCTTCTGCCTTGCGGATCTCTACCATATCACCGGAAGTCAGCTCCACTTCATCCACACCGTCAAATGCCACGTATGCCTCATCTGGGATTCCATGTTTTCCTTCTCCGATCTGTATCACGATCTCATCTTCTGCTGACAATACAATACTGCTTGTATTTAACGCATGCGGACAGATTGGTGTGATCACGATCATGGATGCCGTCGGCTCTACGATCGGACCTCCCGCTGCAAGGTTATACGCCGTAGATCCTGTCGGGGTAGATATGATCACTCCATCTGCTTCATAGGAGTTCAACAATTCTCCATTTACAAAAAGTCGGAAATGAACGACTCGAATAGCCCCTTTTCTTGCAACTACAATATCATTCAAAGCCAGATCCATTCGCTCTCCGTCAAAACTGCCTTCTAACATCATTCGTTTTTCTACCGTATATCTGCCTTTCACAACACGTTCCAGAGCTCCCTCAATATTCGTTAACTCTACTTCTGTCAGATATCCTAATGTTCCCATATTGACTCCCAGAATCGGGACATCTCTGCCACGCAGAGCACGCGCCACCTCAATAAAACTTCCGTCACCCCCAATAACGATCGCATAATCAAGGTCCGGTGGTATCTGCTCGGAAACAATGGCATTATTCTCATCTTTTGGGCACTGCAGGCATATCTTTCCTGCCTGTGTCAGATACTCTTTGACCCGATTCGTTATTGCATAGTCTGCATCTTTGCCATCATTTGTTACAATCAACACTCTCTCTGCCATATCTTTATTCCTTTTTTGCGAGGTTTCCAAATGCCTCGTCTACAATTTTTTCAATCTGAATTTTTTCATTTATATCGCCCGGCTCTTCACATTTTTCTAACTGGACAAGATATTCAATATTTCCCTCCGGTCCTTTGATTGGTGAAAATGTAAGATCCAGCACATGAAATCCATGGGTAGACGCATAGTCCAAGATCATGGTCACAACCTCAATATGTGTACTCTTTTCGCGCACAACTCCTTTTTTACCGACTTTCTCTCTTCCCGCTTCAAACTGTGGTTTAATCAGTGCTACAATCTGTCCTTTATCTGTCAGATAATCACGAATCGGCATCAGCACTTTTGTCAGGGAAATAAAGGATACATCAATTGATGAAAAATCAACCGGCTCACCGATATCTTCCGGTGTCACATAACGGATATTCGTCTTCTCCATGCAAACTACACGCTCGTCCTGGCGAAGTTTCCAGTCTAATTGTCCATGACCTACATCAATGGCAAACACCTTGACCGCGCCATTTTGCAACATACAATCTGTAAATCCACCTGTAGAAGAACCTACATCTGTGCAGACTTTTCCTTCTACAGATACCTGAAATTCTTTCATTGCTTTTTCTAACTTAAGTCCGCCGCGGCTGACATAAGGCAGTGTATGGCCACGCACTTCAATCTTAGATTCTTCTGGGAATGTTGTTCCTGGTTTATCTTCTTTCTGGTTGTCCACATAAACATTTCCAGACATGATAATGGCTTTTGCTTTTTCTCTGGACGCGGCAAGATTTCTCTTCACCAGCAACACATCCAAACGTTCTTTCATCTTCTATAACTCCTTATACGTCTCTATAATTTTTTCAGACATACTCTCACTGTCAATTCCTGTCATCTTACGGAGCACATCAACACTTCCATGTTCAATGTAATCATCCGGGAGTGCAAGTGTCAGGACGTGTGACGGAAGCATTTTTCGCATCACGTATTCTGATACACGCTCTCCGCATGCTCCAGTCTGGACATTTTCTTCAATCACTGCAATCAGTTTGTGTGTCTGACAGACTTTTTCTATCATTGCTTCATCGATTGGTTTAATGAAACGCATATTGATAAGTGTCGGCTCATATCCTTGTTCGATCAGTTTATCTCTTGTCTTCACAGCCTCCTCGAACATATGACCGACGCTTAAAATTGCAATTTCTTTTCCTTCAAAGATCCATTCGCTCTTTCCGTAACTGATCCTTTCCCGGCATCCTTCATATCCGTCGTAAGCCTTTCCTCTCGGATAGCGGATTGCCACTGGCGAATTCATCTGAAGCGCAAACCGTAACATATCGGCTAATTCCCATTTATTCTTCGGCGACATAACGGTCATATTGGGAATATTGGATAAAAATGACAGATCAAATATTCCCTGATGAGTCTCTCCATCGCTTCCGACAAGACCCGCACGATCTACCCCGAATACCACCGGCAGATTCTGCAGTGCCACATCGTGGATTAACTGATCATATCCTCTCTGCAAAAATGAAGAGTAAACTGCAAATACAGGCTTTAATCCTCCTGCTGCCAGTCCCGCAGCAAATGTTACACCGTGTTCTTCCGCAATTCCAACATCAAAAAAACGATTCGGATAATGCTTCTTAAATCTGGCAAGCCCGGTTCCATCTGCCATGGCAGCTGTGATTGCCACAATATCTGGATTTCTGGATGCCTCGTCACAAAGCACTTTACCAAACACATCTGTATAAGTATCTCCGTCTTTTTTTGCAAGTACCTTACCGCTTTCTATGTCAAAAGGTCCGATCCCGTGAAATTTATCCGGTGCTGTCTCTGCAGGTTCATAGCCCTTTCCTTTTGTCGTCATAACATGAAGGAGTACCGGACCTTCCACTTTCTTCGCTTCCTTAAGAGCTTTGCAGAGCATTGGTAAATTGTGTCCCGGAATCGGTCCCAGATAAGTAATTCCCATGTCCTCAAAGAACATGCCTGGTACCACAAGCTGCTTGATACTGCTCTTCGTCTTCCGGATATGCTCAATCATACGGTCTCCCATGACCGGCACCTGCTGCAAAGCATTTGTCACACCTTTTTTCAGTCCGGTATAGATATCTGCCGTCCGGAGATTTGTCAGATATCTGGACATTCCGCCTACATTTTCTGAAATGGACATATGATTGTCATTGAGTACCACAATAAAATTCGTCTTCAGATTCGATGCATTGTTCAGCGCCTCATATGCCATACCTCCGGTCAGAGAACCATCGCCGATCACAGAGATAACGGTATAATCTTCATGTTTTAAATCTCTTGCTCTCACATAACCAAGTCCTGCAGAAATCGAAGTAGAGCTGTGTCCTGTATCAAATGCATCACACTGGCTTTCTTTTCTCTTCGGGAATCCGCTCATACCGCCGTAACTTCTTAAATCTTCAAATCCTTCTTTTCGTCCGGTCAGTAATTTATGTGTATAGGACTGGTGTCCAACGTCCCAGATAATCTTATCCTTTGGCAGATCACAGATCAGATGCAATGCCATCGTAAGCTCTACAACGCCAAGATTGGAAGCCAGATGTCCTCCTGTCTTGCTGACCTTCTCTACAAGGAATTCACGGATCTCTCCTGCAAGGCACTCCAATTCCTCGCTGTTTAGTTTTTTTATGTCATTTTCCTTTTGTATTCGTTCCAGCATACTGGTCCCCCTCTATTTTTTCCTGTGAATCAGCTCTATAAGCAATTCTTCCAGATATGGATTCTCATTCGGAAGTGTCTGAAGCAGGCTGATCGCCTCTTCCGATTTTTCTTCGACCACTTTCTTTGCATCGTCAATGCCAAGTAATGTTACATAAGTAGTCTTCTCATTCTTTTCATCACTATGTATCGGTTTGCCAAGTTCTTCCTGGGTGCTTATCACATCGAGAATATCATCTTGCACCTGGAATGCCAGTCCAACAAGGCTTGCAATACGCTCTACCGTCTTTACCTCTTCCTGGCTTGCTCCACCAAGAATTGCTCCGATCATCATAGCAGCTTCGATAAGTGCTCCGGTCTTTAATTCGTAGATCGTATCTAACACATCTTTTGAAACAGCATGCCCGGTCTCTTTTACATCGATGACCTGACCTCCAAGCATTCCGTAAATTCCGGCTTTCTCACCAAGTACGCGGATTGCATTTCCGATTGTCAGACTATCTTCCGGTTCCAGAACAAATGCTTTGACTGCTGTCTCAAATGCGTAATTCAACAAAGCGTCTCCCGCCAGAATCGCCATGTCTTCTCCGTATACAACATGCGTCGTCTTACGCCCCCTTCGATATTCATCATTATCCATTGCCGGAAGGTCATCATGTACAAGAGAATATGTATGAACCATCTCAATCGCTGCCATAAATGGCTCAATTACTTTTGAGTGACCGCCGAACAAAGTATAAGTCTCCTTCATCAACATCGGACGAAGTCTCTTTCCTCCGGCCAGAAGACTATATCCCATAGCTTCCATAATAATTTTCTGGTATCCCTTTTGCTTTGGCAGGTAATTCTGCAGAGAATCTTCAATCTCCCTGACTTTCTGCTCTTTTTGTACTTTAAAATCAAGATTCAAACTCATGTGTCTCTCCTTCACTATCCAATACAAGCATCTGCTTTTCGATTTTATCCATCTTATCATTGCATGCCTTTAACATATCAATGCCTTGATGATACATCTGAAAAGAATCTTCCAGAGATACTTCCGGCTCCTCCATAGCCTGGATCAGTTTATCCAGTTCCTGAAACATCTCATCCAGTGTTTTTTCTTCCTTAGCCATGGCGCTCCTCCTTTACACTCTCTACTATCATCTGAATGGATCCATCTGTCACATATGCCGACAGATGATCACCACATCTGACCTGTTCGATACTTCGGACTGCTTTTTTGTCCACATCTTCAATATATGCATATCCCTGATTCAGTTTCTGAAGTGGGGATAATCCTTTCATCTGTTCCATATAAACTGCAAACCGGTGTCTGTACTGCTCTACTTTGCGATGCAGCAACATATGCAGCTTTTCTTCTGTATCCGCCAGTCTCTGCCTATCTTCTTGAAGCTTATGCTCAGGGTGCAGATACTTTAACTTCGTCTCATACTTCTCGATTCGAAGTCTAGATACCTCCATTTTTCTTCGCAGATAGCCCTGTAACTGACTTCTTCTTACATCCACCTGTTCCTGTGTCTTCCAGTAATCATACACTGCCAGTTCTGCTGCTGCAGAAGGAGTCGGTGCTCGAAGATCTGCCACATAATCTGCAATAGTCGTATCCGTCTCATGCCCTACCGCAGAAATCACCGGTGTCCGGCAGTAAAAAATTGCTCTTGCAACTTCTTCTTCGTTGAACGCCCATAAATCTTCAATGGATCCGCCGCCTCGTCCGACAATGATCACATCTATGTCATCCTGATCCAACATACGTATACCTTTTACAATGCTCTCTTTCGCGCCTTCTCCTTGCACAAGTGCTGGGTACAAAATAAGTTGTACAAAAGGATTCCTTCGTCTGGAAATGTTCATAATATCCCGGATTGCAGCTCCGGTCGGTGCTGTCACAACACCGATTCTTCGTGCATATGCAGGAATCGGCATCTTATATTGCGAAGCAAACATTCCCATCTCTTCCAACTCACGCTTAAGAGCCTGAAAACGCTCATAAAGAACACCTTCTCCGTCCAAACGGATCTCTCTTGCATATAACTGATAAGAACCTCCTCTTTCATAGACATTGACCTGTCCGAGCACTACGATCTGCTGTCCCTCACACATACGAAAAGAGAGCCCGCCGCGCTGCCCGGCAAACATTACGCAGGCAATCGTTCCAGACTCATCTTTCAGTGAAAAATATATATGTCCTGAAGTATGGTATTTACAATTAGATACCTCGCCCTTCACATAGATACGGTTCAACATGTAATCCTGTGTAAACATGTTCTTGATGTAAGCATTCACCTGGCCTACCGTATATACATTCCGTGTCATTACACACCTCTATATTCAAGATTCGCCCGCGGGGCAACATGTAATGTTCTACTCAATCCCCCGTCAGGCGTATATCAGTCTGTTATTTATGACAGCCGGGCCAGCACACCATTGATAAATGCCGGGCCTTCATCACCACTGTATTTTTTTGCGAGTTCTACCGCTTCGTTGATTGCAACTCCTACCGGTACGTCCTCGTCATATTTCATCTCATAGACCGCAAGTCTTAAGATACTTAGATCCACCTTGTTCATGCGGCTTGTCTTCCAGCCTGTCACATGTTCATTGAGCATCTCATCAATCTCTTCAGATTTCAAGATGACGTTCAGAGCCTTGTCTCTGATATATGCCATGTCTTCCTCTTTTGGTTCCTGGTCAAGCTGTTCAAAATAAAGCTGCATCTGCTGCGGCATCTCCTGATCACTGTTAAATTCATAACTGAACACCATTCTGAAAATGTGTTCCCTCATCTCTGTTCTCTTCACTTATGCTTCCTCCGGCACATCAACTCCGGCTACACGGATATTCACGTCCGCAACCTCAAGTCCTGTCATATTTTCAATTGCAGCTTTTACCTTCTCCTGCACTTTTGCTGTAATATCTTTAATACTGTATCCATAGCTCATATTAAGAGCCAGTGTCACAGTCACGATGCCGTCCAGGACATCTACTTTTACACCTTTGGATAAAGATTTCATTCCAAGCTTTGCGATCAGCTCTCTTGTCGCATTCCCTGCCATAGAAGAAACACCTTCTACTTCCATAGCTGCAAGTCCTGCAATAATTGCTACAACTTCATCGGCAATCTTTACTTCGCCCAGATTCTCATCTGACTTTATTGTATAAGTTTTCTTTTCTTCTTTACTCATATCTACCAATCCTTTCGGTTTTTCTATACGTCCTTTTTAAGCATTTTACCACATTCGCATACATTTGCAAAGGTTCACGGTAAATATTTACAAACCTTATCGGGCAAATTCAGTCAGAACCAGTCCATCGTTACGCTCCTGGGTCATGCGGATACTCCACTCATTGACAAAAAGAAGAAGCGGACGGTCTTTTAAATCCTTCACTTTCTTCATATCAGAAGTACCTGAAAGTTTTGCAAGATCGAAGTCCTGCGGATTATCAATCCAGCGGATATACTCATATGGCAGATTCTCCAGTCTGATATCTACGTTATATTCATTCTCCAGACGATATTTTAAAACATCAAACTGCAAAACTCCTACAACTCCTACAATGATCTCTTCCATACCTGTATTAAACTCCTGGAATATCTGGATCGCACCTTCCTGCGCAATCTGATTAATTCCTTTGATGAACTGTTTACGTTTCATCGTATCGACCTGACGCACTCTTGCAAAATGTTCCGGTGCAAAAGTCGGGATTCCTTCATAACTGAACTTGTCAGAGGAGGTTGTCAATGTATCTCCGATTGAGAAAATCCCCGGATCAAAGACACCGATAATATCTCCACCGTAAGCTTTATCCACCATGTGGCGCTCACTGGCCATCATCTGCTGTGGCTGGGAAAGTCGTACTTTCTTGCCTCCCTGCATATGGAATACATCCATACCTGCCTCGAATTCTCCGGAACAGATACGCATAAATGCGATACGGTCACGGTGTGCTTTATTCATATTTGCCTGAATCTTGAATACAAATGCAGAAAAATCGCCTTCTTCCATCGGGTCGATCTCACCTTTATCAGACTTTCTTGGAAGCGGTGATATAGTCATCTTAAGGAAATGCTTCAAGAATGTCTCTACTCCAAAGTTCGTCAGAGCAGATCCGAAGAATACCGGTGAAAGTTCTCCTTTACTTACCATCTCCTGATCCAGTTCTGCTCCGGCTCCATCCTGAAGTTCAATCTCTTCCTCCAGCTTTGCTTTCTGCTCTTCACTGATGAGTCCATTCAGGGAAGGATCGTCGATTGGCACAATCTGCACTTCTCCCTGTGTCGTACCCTTTCTTGTATCTGAGAATAATTCCACACTCTTTGTAGCACGGTCATAGACACCGCGGAACTCCTTACCGGAACCGATCGGCCAGTTGACCGGGCAGGTCGCGATTCCCAGTTCATTTTCAATATCATCTAATAGTTCAAATGTATCCATCGCCTCACGGTCCATCTTATTGATAAATGTAAAAATCGGAATATGGCGCATCGTACATACTTTGAACAGCTTTCTTGTCTGTGCCTCAACACCCTTGGATGCATCAATGACCATGACCGCAGAATCTGCTGCCATCAGAGTACGGTATGTATCCTCTGAGAAGTCCTGATGTCCCGGTGTGTCCAGAATGTTGATACAATATCCTCCATAATTGAACTGCAATACAGAAGAAGTAACTGAAATACCTCTTTCTTTCTCAATTTCCATCCAGTCAGAAACTGCATGTTTTGATGTTGCTTTTCCCTTTACACTTCCCGCCTGATTGATTGCCCCTCCATATAGCAGAAACTTCTCAGTCAGAGTCGTCTTACCGGCATCCGGATGGGAAATGATCGCAAATGTTCGTCTTTTCTCAATCTGTTTCTTAACATCGTCCTTTATCTTTGACATATATTTGAATTCTCCTATCTAAACTGTCCCATCTTCACACTTCATATCTACATCATATTTTTTACATTTATTAAAGTTATGAATAAATGTGGACTTATCTCATGTTTCAATCAGCGACATACATTATAGCATAAGGAGACATTTTCCTCAACGAAAATTTGGCGGCTGTAGATAGCCGCCTTATCGCAAAGTAACAAGTCTGCGTAAATCGATTATTTTCCTTCTGCATATACTGGAGTGATTACAATATTCTGCGCTGCCACGCCTGTTTTCCTTGTTACAATGTCTTCAATCTGAGCCCGGTTTGCTTCCGTCAGTTCTGATGCATTGACAACAACGTCTGCAGAGTCCTCTGAAATACTGACTACAGAATCAAGAAAGCCTTTTGACGCCAGCATTGTCTCTGCTGCCGTTTCTTTTTCTGCAATCTCTGTCATGGCTACCATCTGCGCCACAGCGTCCTGCTTCTGGGCATCACTTAAAGAGTCACTGTCAATGATGCTCTGAAGCGTCTCCTTGTTCTTGGCACGCACCTGTTCTCTTGTGACCTTCGCCTGTGCAGCCACTGCCTGAGCATCCCCTGAAGTTAAGACCGCTTCGCCTGGATTGCCATCTACTTCGCCTTCATCGCCGTCCTGGCTTTTGATATCCCCGGAAGCACTGGCAACATCTTCATCAGAAATATCCAGAAGTTCTTTATTCGCAAGGTCACTGCCTGCCTCCTTCGTATTCTGAGATCCCGGTAATAATCTTCCGGAATAATTCAGATATCCTGCTGCTGCGATCATCACTGCAAGAGCCGCAATGATCAATTGATTCTTTTTTAAGATTCGCTTCACTTACTTCACCCTCCCGCCTTTCATTATTCTAATCTTATGCGTGTCTATCTCAAATAATGCCTGCACAGCTTCCGTAATATTTTTTACGACTACTGCATCGTCTCCGCCCGGCGCAATCACAATCACACCTTGTGCTTGAGGGGAAAGCTCCTTGCTGACATAAGGCTCCTGTACACCGGAAGTACTGCTTCCACTATTATAGACTGTCGTCTCCTGTATATCATGACTGCTCGTTGTCCTGCTGCCTCCCTGACTGTCCTGCTCGGACACATTTTCCTCATTGGACTTTCTGTCCTTTTCAACCACCTTTTCACCATCAGACTTCCAGGTAATCATCACCTGCACCTGTCCCGCCCCGTCAATCTGGGAGAGAATCCGTTCCAGTCGTTCTTCCATATAAGCTGTATACTCACTCTGCTTTGTCGTTCCGACACTGCTTTTTGACGAATTGGCCAGTGTTTTCTTAGTTCCAGTATTGCTGTCTTTCTTAGTTCCGGCAGGAATTGAAATCACGAGTAAAAGAATTCCCACCAAAAACACGATAAGAAGCTGGTCTTTTTTTACCTTTCCATGCTTTAAATGTTCAAACACCTTACTGATTTTCACTGCCGTGTCCGATTCGGATCTCCTCCACCTGGATTCCACCGGGCTCTCCCCCTTCCACGTTTTCACTTAGCTCATCTTCTGCGTTTCTGTTATCCTGAGATTTCATCACAGATTCCAATCCGGAGGTATTCTTTAACATCTCCTCTACCTGTGTCTCCATTGCATCATACTGATCTTGAAACTGAACAAATAGATCATCTGAAGTAAAGAATTTTATCACAGGCGATGCTATCAGAATGATCAGCACCAGTCCTGTAAAAAAATGAATGTACTTGCGGTCTTTCTCTCCTGGGACAAGCTGTAATACTGCCGTCATAAAAATCAGATATCCAGCCAGTTTCCACACCCAGTCATAACATTCCTGAACCACTTGTTTCTCCTTCCTGTTTCTGTCTTATGTCTTTTCACAGTTTCATTTTGCTGTAAAGCTTTTATGTTGTCCCAGTAGATGCCGCCACCAGTATAATTGTAATAAGGAACAACATTCCTACTGTAAACACTGCCCGGATCAAAAGCCTCATACCTTCTCCTACAGTTTCCATACATCCAATAATCCGGACATCTGATACCGGCTGCATCAGAGCTGCCGCCAGTTTATAAAGAAGTGCGATTGCCCCTATCTGTACAATCGGCATCAGGCAAAGAGCAAAACAGATAATTGCTCCCACTACACCTATTCCATTTTTCACAAGCACTGCCGAAGCAAAAATCACCTCTGTCACACCGCCAATCGCATCTCCGATCCCAGGTATTGCCTCAGTGCCCCTCGTCAACGCACTTCTCTTGACTGTATCCATAGCAGGACTTAAAAGGCTCTGCACCAGATTCACCCCCACTACACCCGCCAGAATTGTCTTCATAATCCACACAAGTACAGTCTTTATCAACTCTGCCAGTTTGCTCAGATACGATTCCTTCGTCAAATAATTCAGCATACTTACTAAAATATAAATATGAATTGCCGGGAGCACCACATACTTCAGAAACATCTCTACCAGATATACAAGAAAAAGCGTCAGGCTGTAAAAAGAAATTGCAGTCACACTCCCTTTTGCGACTGCCACCGCCGGAAAATAAATAGGACCAAATACTGTCATGAACTGTATCAGATTGCTGATTCCCGCCTCCACCCAGTCCATGATGATCTGGCAGGAATTCAGACAAAGTGCCACAATCAGAAGATACATCACGTAAAAGCCCGTGTCTGCTGCCTGACCATTTCCAAATGTCCGGGCAAAATTCGTAAATACTGCCGTCATAATCGCCAGCATGAGAATATGTATCAGGTTCTGCCTGCTGCTCGCAAATGCATAGGAGATCTGTTCTTTGACAAGCTGATTCAATAATTGAGCTGAAAATGTAATATCACCGGACAGAACTCCTATAAGTGTTTCTTTAAAGTCCAGCCTTTCCTTGGGAAAGAGTTCTTTTAGTGTCTCATCAATTTCGCTGTAGTCGTACTGATCTGCAAACTGCCAGACGACACTTGAAGTCAGTGCAGTTTCATCGTTTATACCTGATTGCAGCTGTGATGCATAAACATTTCTCCCAATAAGTAACTCCATACAGAAGCACAAAAAAAGCATCCCTAATCCCACAAATCTCCGACACATAAATCTCCGGGAATTTTTCGTGAATTTTTCCACGTCCGATATTTTTCTTATCAACATACGCTCTACCCTAGAAACCCTCGTACAACCTCCAGAAGTGTCATAAGAATCGGAATACACAAAACCATGATTCCAAGCCTTGCAAATATTTCAATCTGAAGTGCAACTGACTGATATCCTGCATCTTTACAGATTGCAGACACAAGTTCCGACACATAAGTAATTCCAAGCATTTTCAATAAAATTGCAACATATGCATAATCTAAATCCAAATCCTCTTCCAACTTATCAAATGCATGGATCAATATTTCCAGATATCCCAAAATTCCGCCAAAAATTAAAATTCCCAATACAACACTTATATAAGTGCTATATTCTGTTTTCCCATTTTTAAACTGAACTGCCAGAAGAACTCCGGCAACTGCGAGAACCCCTACTTTCAAAATACTCATGTAAGATGCCGCCTTTCCTTTTCGCGCTCACTGCTCTTTTACAGTGTAAACAATCTTTGGATCGATTCAAAAAGTTCATATATGTAAGGTACAATCCAAAATAATACAAGAATCAGGCCTGCAAGGCTTGTCAGAAATGCCTGTTCCTCTCTCCCACTGTGTTTGAGCACCTGACTTATAACAGACACAAGAATTCCAACTGCTGCAATTTTGAAGATTAAATTGACACTCATAGTTACCTCCTGATTCACATTCGCAGCTCATGGTTTTTCATTTACAACTAAATATTCCTTTGTTATATCAAGAATATGGTAATCAATATGCCTGCACTTGCTCCAAGACAAATTCGCACTTTCATTCGCATTTGAATATCTTTTCTCATCTCGTCCATCTGTAATTCTATTTGTTTCAAATAACGTTCCATGGACCAGATCTGCATCTGCCGATCGGCTCCTCCAAGATTTCTGCCCAGCATTTTTAAATGGTTTAAAGCTTCCATACCAAGTCCGCTTTCCTTCAAAAAACCATTGACATTATCCTCCCATATTTCAGAAAATGTCTTTCCATCTCTTCTTTCCATCTGTATGTTCATTCCAAGCAGCCAATTTCGATATGGTGCATCCACTTTTTTCGAAAGACATTCGAACATTTCTCCAAATTCCGAGCCCGCATAACTTAATTCATTTTTCATCATTCCAATCAAATGATATATTTTTCCTAACGCCTGATAGGAGTGTTTCACTTCTTCTGCTTTCCAGATTCCAATCCCGGTCATAGAACTTACTATAAAAAGACTTCCAAGAAACTTTAACATATAGCAGTTTTTTCCTCCTGATCCTGATACAGAAGCGAACCTCTCTCATCATAAATTTCCTGAATCGTTCCTATCTGTGGCTCATTTCCAAGTAATACATAACGTTCAAATCTTTTTTCCCGTATCAGCCGATCAAATACTGGTTTCTTTTGTAGTTCCTCCATAGAATCTGCGTGAGCTGTTGCAAGCATACGGCAGCCGCAATGCATTGCATATTCAATAGCATGTACATCTTCACTCCCTCCAATTTCATCAACTGCAATAACTTCGGGACGCATCGAACGAATCAGCATGATCATTCCCTCAGCCTTTGGACACCCATCCAGTACATCTGTACGGATTCCCAGATGATTCTGTGCCACACCTCTGTAACAGCCGGCAATCTCTGAACGTTCATCGACAACACCGACAGACATTCCCTTAATAAACTCATTGCCTTCTGAAATTTGCCGTATCAGATCCCGAAGTAGTGTCGTCTTTCCACAACCCGGAGGCGAGACAAGAAGTGTATGATATAATCGCCTGTGGAAAGTAATATAAGGCAATAGTCCATCTGCACATCCAAGTATTTCATGTGACATTCTCACATTGATCGATGAAATGTATTTTAAATTTTTCACCTTTCCGTTTTCCATTATAGCCTGTCCTGACAGTCCCACTCTATGCCCTCCTTCAATTGTAATATATCCCTGACTCATCTCACGTTCATAAGAGTACAGTGAATATCCACTGATGTAATCTAACATTTCCCGTATTTCATCTTTTGTGATGTAATACGGCCTGCCGTCCGCCTCAGGAATCACTTCATTTCCTCTGTACAGCAAAATCAAAGGTTTTCCGACCCGAAGCCTGATTTCCTGAATACTCTGGAAATCAATATTCTCTCTCTTAAGAACCTCCCTGAGCTGATGCGGCAAAATGGTTAAAATAACTTCTTCTTTCATGATTTCTCACCTCTTACTCTCAATATATGTAAATGGACAGGATTTATGACTGGTTTTTTTCACTAAGAAAGGATACCCTGTCTTCCAGAGTACCCTTAACCGTTGCCCGACACGAAGTATCATCTTAATAAGAATAAAACCATTCTGTACTTGCATCTGTAAATGGAAATATTGCATCTCCACTTCCTTCTGTTACAAGCATTTCTCCATAATTTACCATTGTATAAAACTCTCCCTCCCGTGTACCATCAGGAGTGTACAACACATAATGTACAACGAGTTCTCCATTTCTGAACTGGTCTGTTACCTCAAAAGTTCCCGACCAACATTCTAAATCATGTCCCATTTGACCATACTGGAATTCAAAATATTGATAATCTCCAAAATACATTCCGTATGTAATATTCTGTCCGGACTGATTTTTCAATTCTGTTGATATCCATTGCCCGATCAGTCCAGGTTCTTCTCCTGCAGCCTCTAAAGGGGCACCATAACCTTCCGGAGCACCGCATCCTCCGCATTCTCCGCCTTCATTCCAGACTGGTATCTCCAAATTATCATAAAGCGTGAAATCATAGATTTCCATCCCATCCAGATTATATGCATACAATGCCCCATCCATGAGACTTAATGATGGGGAGTAAGAAAATGTCTCTGTCCCTTTTGTCAATGTGATGACAACATTGTAACTCAGCTCACTGAGATTACACTTAAGTATCACAGGAGCTGCCTTTTGGCTTATGTACAATGTATCCCGGACCATTGCATTTGCATTTTCATCCCAATCAAAAGACTCAACCTTCATAGCATACTGAGTACTTTGCGGAACAATTGCATATACTTCTTCCCCGTTATAAGAAATGTAATTTTCTTTTGGGACATCTGCCAAAAAAGAATATTGTTCTTCATATTTTCCATTCTTCAACAGCGTCCGGACTTGATCCCGAAATGGACTGTTATCATCTGCATATCCAAGGTATGCGGCTGCCATTGGCATGCGGCTTCTCCTTAGATTCTTCTGAAGGTTTTGGAGTGACTGTTCGGATTTTGAAAGATCTTTGTTATCCGCTTTCACAGTTTCCTTTTTTTCCTGCTGGCTTTCCTGACGATTTTCCCGCTTCCTTTCCTGCTTTTTTTGTTTTCCATTACAACCAGAAAACGCCATTACCAGCACTAAGACTATAGAGATAAGCAATCTTATTTTTCTTTTATATAATCTCTCGTTCACTCTGTCACCTTCTTTCGTCCTTACTAAAAGCTTCCGCTCTTTCCTCCGTGAGAAGTTCCTGATGATCCATTATGGACCGAACTGCCACCTCCGGAAGAATTAGAATTGTTATTTTGAATCACTCGCGTAGTCACGGTTCTGTTCACGAACCGATCAGAATTCATCGTCAGTCTGAGACTTCCTGGTTTTGTATATTCCTGAGCTGCCACCTGTTTTTTCACAGATTTAAGTTTTGCTTTTTTTACATTTCCCCAAATCAATGCAATTAAAATTCCAATCGCCAAATCTCCAAATATCCAGAACGGTGAGACACTTCCTTTTGGCATATGTCCTGAATCATATGGTTTACCTTTCTCTGCCTGGTTCAGAAATTTATCACTTAACCTGGCAAATGTAGTAAAAGCTTTGTTATACTTCTCATCACTAAGATAAGTGATAAATGTTTCACCGATATAATCAAGTCCTGCATCGGTAAACGCATCGATTGCATCTCCGGTCGTACACATATTCCACTGCCGTTCTTTCATGCTGACCATCAGCATAATTCCGCTTTTTTTCTCACCTTGCCCATATCCCATCGAATCATAGAAATCCTCTGTAAATGATTCGATATCCTGGCCGTTTGTAGTATTGGCCACTGCAATCACAACGTCACAATGATGTTCTTTGCTGATTTTATCCAGTTTTTTCTCAAGCTTTTGAGCCTGACTACTACTCAAAAGTCCTGCGTCATCCAAATATCTCGGATAGTTTTCATCTTCTGCCATTACCGGAACAGACATACTAAATACCAAAAGGAAAGAAAGAATCACACCGAATATTTTTTTCTTTTCAGAACTCATTTTCATCTTTGATCCCTCCTTCTATATCAATGTCACGATCCACATGACAGCATAAATAATTGCTCCAAGGATCACTCCTCTAAGTCCTACAAATTTCCAGAAAGCACCTTGATCTGCCGGAAGATCTCCAACCATCTTTCCCGTCTGTCCATTCATGGCAAATGTATATTTTTCTCCTTTCCAGGTCGTATTTAAAACCCAGACAGGATACATTGCATACCAGTACTGTGCACTCATAATATTAATCTGACGATTTGTAGTAGTAACTGTCTGATACCCTTTTACAGTCTCTCTAAGAGCATCTTCCGCACTTTGCCGGATCCGATTGGTTGCACGCCCCATACATTCTTCCATGTTCACATCATATCGGTCTGCCACATATCCAGCAAGATACGGTGTCTGAAATGGCACAGCATCTTTAAAATCATATGGTTCGATTGCTTCCATAAGTGCATCGTCCATTTTTCTTGAACAATCTGTTGGAACATGTTCAAATTCAATGCCGCCGGCTCTGTCCACATGATAATATTCATGCTCCGTATGTTCTTTATTTCCCTGTCTCCAGGTTCGTATCCGCTCTGCATTGTATGTCATATATGCCTGTGCATCTACATCGAACAGCCAGAATGGAACATAGACACCTACAATCTCATCAATGTGATTTTCAAAGCTGAATACTTTTGGAAGAAATGATTTCTTTTCTAAATGTTTATAGTAAGCTGCTTTTGCAGCCTTTTTATCCAGCTTAAACGGAATGATATAATCCGGCCTCAATTCTCCTTCAAACTGGCCTTTTAGAACAACACGATTTCCACAGAACGGACATGTCGTAGCTCCTGTTGTTTTGTCTGCTGCAATTTCACCGCCACAGGACTGACAAGAATAAACTGCCATGCCAGAAATTTCATCTTCTTTCCATTGTGCTCCATTACCAGCTTCCCAGCGTGTTTCCTCTGGATTTTTCTTCTGTTCCTGTTCGAATTCTTCAATAGATACTTCTGTGTCGCAAAATGGACATTTCATCTTTTGAGATCCGCTATCAAACTCCATAGCTCCTCCACATGCAGGGCATTTATATTCTCTTAAATCAGACATCCTCTCAACTCCTTTCCTTAATTAGTTATAAAGCCTTCTGCTTACTGCATGTCATTCTCATCAAATGGATCTCCGCACTCTGGACAGAATCTTGGTGGATTCTTTGGATCTTCAGGCTCCCAGCCACATTTATCACAGCGATATAATGATTCTCCTGCCGGTTTTGGTTTTCCACACTCCATACAGAATTTCCCCTTATTCACAGTTCCACAACTACAAGTCCAGCCATCTGCCGGTTTTGGTTTTCCGCACTCTATGCAGAATTTTCCGGTATTTACTTTTCCACAAGCGCACGTCCAGCCAGCCGCTGTTTCTGTCGTCTGTGTGTTCTGTGCCATTTCCTGCTGTTTTATCTGTTGTTGCTGCATCTGTTGTTCACGCATCTGCTGTTCCTGCATCTGTTGTTGCTGCATCTGTTGTTGTGCTGCTCCCTGGTTATAGAGTCCTTGAAGATTCATGCCACCCATACCGCCTCCGGCCATGTTCATACCCATAAATCCCATCATCGCACCATTAGGATTACCGGCAGCAGTCTTCATTGCCTCTGCCTGAGCCATTCCAAGAGTAGCTGCCATCATATTCGGATCGCGATACATTGATGCATTCTGTGCCTGTTTGATTGCCTCTGCATCTTCTTCTTTCAATGTAACTGGATTAAATGCTACAGATACAATTGAAATTCCTCTAAGTTCTGACCACTTTTTCGTCAGCACCTCATTCATCGCATCTCCAATTTCCATAGAATGTGCCGGAATCTGGCTTGGACGTATCTCCAGTTCAGCTATCTTCGCAAATGCCGGTTGAAGAGCATTGATAAATTCTGTGCGAAGCTGTGTGTCAATCTCACTTCTTTCAAATCGGTCTGATACATTTCCGCCTAAATTCGTATAGAACAAAAGTGGATTTGTGATACGATAGGAATAAATTCCATTACAGCGTATTTCAACATCTTTATCCAGGTTGATTTTTTGATCGACTACACGGAACCAGACTGGATTTGCTGTACCAAATTTATTGTCTGTAATTTCTTTCGTATTAAAATAATAGACTCTCTGATCTTTACCCGTGTCACCACCGTATGTAAATCTTTTTCCAATTGTCATAAATGTTGATTTAATACTGTCACTTAAATTTCCGGCAAAAATACTTGGTTCGGAAGATGTATCATATGTATACTCTCCTGGCTCTGCACAAACTTCCACAACTTTACCCTGTTCTACAATCATCATACACTGTCCATTTGCTACTGCAATTCCGGAACCGTTACTAATAATGTTGTCACTTCCTTTTGTATTGGAAGATCTTGCTCCTGTACGTTTCTGACCTTTGATCATCAATGTATCCTGATCCAACGCATCACAATAGAAAAATTCTTTCCATTGATTCGCCATAACACCGCCTGCTGCTCCCATTGCCGCTTTAATAAGTCCCATATTTTTAACTCCTTTCGCATCTGATATCACACTCAGGCGGAACCCACCACAAGATGTGCTCCACCTGACTTATTTTCACCTATTTCACCTTATTCAAGAATGCTTTCGGCATACTTTGTTTCTTGATTAATCTCTGGCAAAATGAACTGTGACTCCACTGACTTCATAGGTCAACGTATTGTCATCTAATTTCTGGAATTCCATCTCATCTTCTATTGAAATACCATTCTCTGTTTCATCCCATTTACCAGTTGTTTCATCACCATTTACATTTAATTTTACTTTTCCGTTATCCTGTAGTGTAAAATGAAATTCATCAAATACGGTATCTACTCCAACTTCTATTCCGGCATATTCAGCCTTTGTTGCTTTCCACTTTCCGAGATATTCACTTCCGGACATATCTTTTCCGCCACATCCGAAAAGCATCATAGCGGCTGTGATCACAGCAATTAAGACCGCCAATTTTTTTCTCATAATAAATTCACCCTTTCCTCTTATGTGTTCTTAGATTACTTATTTATTTTTTTCCGTCTGCAAAAAATGGCTGGAGCAGCGCTGCAACATTTGCAATCGGCATTGTCTGAAGAATAATCTTACCTGGTCCTCTCACTACAGTATTAAATAATCCTTCACCACCAAGGAACATATTTTTCATTCCTTCGACTTTAACAATGTCCATTGTACAAGTCTCTTCCATTGCAGCCAGGTAACCTGTATCAACAATCATTTCCTGTCCTGGAGCAAGATTATATTCTACTCCGTAACCATCAATTTCAATAAATGCTGTTCCTTGTCCGGTTAATTTCTGCATGATGAATCCTTCACCACCAAACAATCCTTTTCCAAGTTTTTTCTGCATGTAAACAGAAAGTTCTACGCCCTCCTCCGCTGCAAGAAATGCTTTTTTCTGAACGATCATGCTCTTTCCTGGTCCAATCTCTAATGCATTGACAGAACCTGGAAAGCTGGAAGCAAATGCAATCATTCCATCGCCGCCCTGCGCACTGTAACGATTCTGAAATGCATTTTCTCCTGAAAATGCTCTTCCAAGCATCTTCTTCATTCCTCCGCCGACTGTCTCCATTTTCATATTCGGGCTCATCCAGCTCATACTTCCGGATTCTGTGATCATACCTTCTCCTGACTGTAAATAACAAATAACGACTGGTAAATTTCCTCCTGTGATTTCATACCTCATATAATTTTCCTCCTTATAAAATATTTCTAATTAATTTTGTTCTAATTTAAAATCCGCTCAATCTGTAAAGTAATAATTCAGTAGCTGAATCATCATCTCGATCTTGTGTCAATGCAACCAATATACTTCCATCGTCCTGTTTAGCTGCACCTGCAATCCATGCATATCTAGCTCCAAACAGATCCGGTGCTTCTACTGAGCCAAGTACACTTGCATCCGGTCCCCAGATATAGAGATCTCGCATATTCGCATCAATTCCAAAGAAACCTTCTGGAATTTCCATGATCTGTGATACATATGCAAGCCAATCATCACCATCTTTTCCCTTTTCTCCGAAGGTCAGTAAGTGATTTCCTTCCATATCATATGCTTTTAAAATATAGGCATCTAATTCCTCACTGCGTCCTCCGATATATGCATAGTTCTCACTGATCAGTGCTGTGCTTATAATATCGTGCTCCTGCGGCATCCAGTCCTGTGCTGTTGCTGTTCCATCTGCTACTACAATCTTTTTTATATCAAAGAGAGCAGATATACCAACATTTCCACTTCTTTGCATTTTTACAGGTCCAATGTCCTTTGCCAGCTCTTCTATGTTTCCGTCCTTAATTCTCAAGAATGCATTATTGCTAAGCTTACTGGAAACATATAAGTTCCCTGTTTCATCTGCTGTGATCTCTGAATATCCATCACCAATTGAAATATCTTTTACAAATGTAACTGCATCATTTGCATACTGATATTCTTTTAACTTGCCATCTGCGAGTATCCATACCCGGTCACCTGCTGCAGCTACACGTCCACTGAAAATATCATCTACAATATATGGACTTTCAAATGGAATCCACTGACAATGTACTGTAACCGGTCCCATTGTCACATCACGTACGGCTTCTGTCGTAAATGGTGTTCCTTCTTCTGGTGAAAGTTTTACTTCCTCTTCTTCATCTTCTTTTTCTTCCGACTCTTCTTTTTCAACTTTCACCTTGGCTTCATCAGATTTCTTTTTTTCTTTCTTATCTTTTCCGCCACACGCACTAAATAATAAAAGTACACATAAGACAGAAAGAATAATTCCTAATGCTCTCTTTTTCATTTTGATCATCTCCTTTTTCTTCTTTTCAAATCTTTGAGCTATGTGATTTTCTGGTTTTATCTTATATGTTTTTTTTATTATTTTCTATTCACCCACGGCTACTTAATGGCCTGTTTTCGTTAATGGTATACCAGGTATACCATTATTTTTCCCTTATAATACAAGCTTTCTCTTCATGTCGATCACAACATAGTTCTTTTTACCTAAAACTAAAAAAGGTCCACCGGACCTTTTTGTCGTATGCTTGGCAACAGAAAAACCGGGCAAAAGGCTTTCGCCCTCTGCTCGGTTTCCATCACTTAATCCTGTAATCATCTTATCGTTCCAGCTCACTGATCCGTCCGCATCTCTCAAACAGATCCAGATATAGCATCAGTTCATTGTAAGATGAAACTTTTAATTTTTCATAGATATTTCTATTATGTTTTTTTACCGTACTCATACTAATAAATGCAATTTCAGGAATCTGTGCAATCTCGTATCCTTCCATATAGTAATGAAAAATTATATACTCTGTTTTTGTCAAAGTACATACTCCCAGTGCAAATCTAGTAAACAATTCTTCAATATTCGGTGGCAGTGACTGTGTATGGATCTTTTCATTTTTCTTCTGTTCACCAGTGAATCGCAATAATTCTTCTAACTCTTCAATACCCGATTCATTTCTTAAAAGTTCTTTATTTCCAACAATGTCAGAAAATCCCCGAAGTATAGGCTTAACAAACCTCTGTGACAAATGATTTGCAAGGAAAAACATCACAACTAAAAAACCTATTCCGGCTAACATCATATAATTTCGGTTCCGCCAGACAGAAGCTTGCCATTTATCTTTCGGAAGAAGTACTGCAACTACCCACCGATCTTCTTTTTCTCCCGGAATCTGTATTTCCTTCTGCAGACCTATAAACTCTCCTTGACCGGAAAAATATTCATTGTAATATTTCTTATGATTGATTTTTAAATCTTCAACTGACTGAAGCCAGGTTCCATCGGTAGAACCTGTCATACCTTTCTGCACTTCCAATATCTGATCGCTGACTGGTGCAAGTATCGTAACCATAGAGCCGTATTTGCTGTCTACAGCTGTGTAATTCTGATTAAAATACATGGAATTCAGTTCCACTCCACATTGTCCATATATGTCTTCTGAATTTCCAATGATCGGGACACACAAGAACATGACATCTTCCCACGTTCCGGTCAATGACGTCTTCTCACTCCAGAAATATGACATTCCTTTTCGTTTTTTTTCATCTACCAATGTGTGATATCCCGGCATTACATCCGTATTAAACTCCAAATTCCATCGATTATGTAATTCCAGTTCTTTTTCGCGTGCAATATCCGGACTGCCACGGAACAAAATGGTCTCCGCCATTAAATTTCCAGTATTGGTAACATTTTTTAATCTTAGATAAAGTCCGCTTCTTGACTTTTCACTCCCGGATATTTTCGTATTGACTGTAGCATCCAATACTGCATATACACCGCTCGGACGACAGATTTGAATTGTCGTATTCATTTCCGGATATATCTGTCTCTGTAATTCAATCAGTGCTTCCTGGTCATCATTATAATCTGTAAGTTTCTTTGCATTATTTTTCAATTGATTATCTATATTCTGACTGATCTGTCCGGAAAGAGAAAGTCCATATCCTGTATATTGTTCAAGATCTTCCTGCATCTGTGCTGTACTGGAATCCAACTGCATCTGTAATACATCTTGTATCTGTTTATGCGTTCCAAACAGATTTCTTGTCAGGACAAGCAGCAAACACACTATTCCAAGACCTGCCATGACCATGGTGCATAAGTACAGCATCAGTTTTTTTCGCATTGGAATATTCTTTTTTCTTGCCAGATAGATAATCTGGCCAAATTCTTTTATTTTCTTTATCATTTCTTACCCATACTCTATCTTATTATTCCATCGAATCACTAAATTCCTGAAATGTATCCCATACTAATGTTTCTATATCTGCCTCGTTATTCATATATCTTTTTCTTGCAGATGTTAATTTCATTCTGATATTTTTTTCGAATTTCATTTCCGAGTCAAGATAACTATCCATTTGAGGTGCGTAATAAAATGTATATTCATTTTGTGTATCTATGAATGCCTGATACAGACTTTTATATTTTTCATTTGTAAGATTATTTATTGCTTCCGGTAATAATTCGAATGCCTTTTCCGTCACTGGCATATATCCCACGCTTGTAACAAATTGAACATTCTTTTCTGGTTCAGTCAGCCATTTTACAAATTTTGCTGCTGCTTCTTCTCTTTCTGGATCAGACTTTGTAAGGCAGATTCCTGCACCTCTTTGCATAACAAGCTTGCCTCCATTTTTGAAGACCGGAACTGGTCTGGCAATAATTTCAATTGGCTCAGAACGATTATCGGAGTAAGTTACAATATCTTCATAATATAATACACTGGCTGAAGATGCTACACTGACAATGGACTCACCTGTTCTAAGAGGCTCTGTTGCATACCCTTCATTTAACCAGATTCCACCTTCTATAGCCGCCCTTGCATAAGGCTCCCATACTTGCCCAAACTCGCTGGTATCATAGACGATTTTGTCCCCATTAAAAAAATCTGTCCCCAGTGACTCTACTCCTACTTGAAAATAATTAAAATGATAATCATGAACAAACATGCTCTTTCCATCACCTTCTACATCAGGAGTCTGAGCATCTGACCATTCATAATAGGTATCTGACAAGTCAAAAAGATCTTCCCAAATGGTAAGCTGTTCCATAGAAGCTCCGGTATCTGCTGAAAAACGATCAAATATCGTCTTGTTAACAAATAAGATTTCTGTAGATTTAGCAACCGGGAATACGAGGAGGCGACCGTCAATTTCACCTTCTTTAAGGAACTCCGGTATAAAATCTTTCAACTCGTTTTCTGAAAAATAATCATGATAATCTGCCAATATACCGGAATCATTCATAGCTAGCACTGTTTTGGGATATGAGATAAAAAGATCTGGTAATTTTGCCGCTCCCGGATCTTTATTCGCTGCTTTTAGTACTTCTTCATGAATCGTATTTGTATTAGATACCATCCCTACCTGGATTTTTATACCTTCTTTTTTCCCTTCCGTCCCATTAAATTCATCGATCAGATCATTTAATGGAGAATCTGTCTGTCCTCCATATACATGCCAGATAGTCAATGTGATTGGTTCTTTGCGGCTCTGACTTTTTCCACACCCGGCCATCGTTGACAGAATTGCTACAATAATAACCACACTGATAACTTTTCTTTTGATTTTTTCTTCTGTAGATCTCATTCTCGTCCCCCCTTTTAAGCGAAAACTCTCTCTTAAATATCATATCAATTAATCAAAAGAAAGACATGAACCAAAAGATCTATTTTTATATCTTTATTGCAATTCCACTAATTCTTGCTTCTATTGCAAGCTCTGTGCGGCTTTCACAGCCTGTCTTTTTCAACATTCGATGGATGTGATTTTTCACAGTACTTTCCGAAATCACCAGTTTTTCAGCGATCGCAGCATTCGAAGCACCAGTGGTCATCAATCGCAGTACTTCCATTTCCCGTTCTGTAAATTCATGACTTGTGGCCATCCCTACCTTAACTTGTGGTACCTTATCCGGATAAACAGATTCTCCACTCATCGTTCTGTCCATTACCTGCAGGATAGTTTCTTTCGATGCTTCTTTATACCAGAAGCTATCGATTCCAATCTCTCTTGCCCTTGTAAGCCAAGATGTTTCCGGCATAGATGTTACAGCAATAATCTTCACTTCTGGTCTGAATTTTTTTATCTCACAGGCGGCTGATAGTCCATTCGAACCATCTGACATAAGAATGTCCATCAGAATTAAATCAACTGGATTTCCTTTCAGTGCTTTTGTGGCCAATGCTGCTGAATCTACCTGCAATACAAGTTTATATTTTTCACTGGATTTTATGTACATTTCAAATAACTGCCTGGCTATATACTGATCATCTACGATCATTACTTTTACTTTCTCCATACTTTCTCCTTTTTTAAGGTCACATAAATTGCAAAAATCGGGAAACTTTCAATGCGAAACTCTCCATCTATTGATTCTACCATCATCCTGAGATTGCGAAGTCCGCCCTTTTCTTCTATTTTCTGTTTGGGTATCTCTCCATCATTGTGCAGACATATCTGCACATCTTCTCCGGAATTGTCTATTTCAATGTAAAGATAATGTCCTCCGGCATGCTTGATCATATTATTCAGGCTTTCTCTTAAAAGTGCATATATAACCCGCTGTTCTTTTTCTGTCTGTGGAAGCTCTCCTTCAAAAATAATTTCCACATCCATTAAATCTGCAATTTTTTTCAATTCCTCAAATGACTTCTTGTTTTCTTTTTCTCCTGCCTCATAAGTCATCGAATTTACAACATATTTCCACATTGCAAGAAGTTCCTTGCGCCTCTTGGAATTCTCAGGTTCTTCCAGATAAGTCCGAAGTGCAAGAAGAACGCGTCCGAGATCATCATGTACTTTCATCTTCGCTTCCAACATTTCTTTCTGCCGCGTAACGGTTTCTACTTCTTCATTAAATTTCATGAGCCTTCTATTGATATCATTCAACTTAGTATTTCTATCCTTCAGCTCCCGATTCAGCTGGTACTGCTCTGCGATATCGTATGCTATAATTTCCTGATACGAAGTATCTTTCATGGACACTTCTTTTTTCAAAAAGTTCCATACTTTTGTGTCTGAAAATCGAAGAATCAAAGACGGCTCATTCCTTATGACTTCTGCTTTCTCTGAAGTTTGAATGTTCTGTAAATCTTCCCAGAAATCATTCGCATTCATAATCTCTGTTTGAAATAAATATCCGCAAATCTCATTCATTTGTATGTTTACCAGAATTGGCTGTCCCTCCATAGATGCATAGCAGATTCCATCTATTCTTGCATCGAGTGTTTCCTTTACAGACCGAGCCGTCAGATATTCCTGAGTATTTTTTTCTTTTTTCCATAGTAAATATTCTACTCCATACAAAAGTGCAAGTAGTAAAACACCATATGAAAATGGTATCTTTTCAAGAATTCTACCTGGCACAGATTCAGTCATATGTCCACCTCTTGCAAGATCAGCAAGTCCTTGCATTAATATTGTTGAAAAAATGAGTATACCGACTGCCAGTGACAACAAGTACCATCTTCTTTTTCTTTCAATCATATTCAAAAAGGCAGAAATTTCCCAAATTGTAATTATAGTAATAATGATTCCCAATATAATCTGACTTTCTTTTGACAATTCAGTAAATGAACGTTTCATGATATCCATGATTACTGTTTTCATGAAACACCACCTCCTAAAAGCGGTAATGTTCCCCGGATATATAACGTATCTTCTTCCGAAAATGTCTCAAAGGTTCCATTACATTTTTCAAATTTTTTTTGTATTTCAAATAAATTCCTGGTACTTTTTACCCGGTCAAGTTCTATTTTTATTGAAAGGACATCTTTCATATCCAGCAGAACCATTACTGCTCTTGTTTTTTGAAGGACACTCTCTATAATCTTTTCAAAAGACTCATATACCAAAATTGCATCTTTTCCGTAAAGGAATCCTTCTCCTTTTTTTCTCCATAAGCCTTGATTCCATATAACCGCATATATTCCAATGATTCAGATAATGCAAGCCATAATTCTCCAACATTCAAGACTCCTGACTGCCTGGACATAATCAACAGATTTGAACACCGTTTTATATATACATTCAAAACTCCTCCATAGCAAAGTTTCTCTCTAATGTCCTGATCATTCTGCTCTAAGGAATCCAAAAGCTCATTTAATTCCTTTAGCTGCGGTGACACCTCTCTGGCAATTTCATTATATAACTGATTCTTTTCTTCCACCTTGATTTTCTTTTCAGATAATCTGATTGCTCCCTCCAGCATGGCATTTTCTTCAACCAGAACATCTCCAACATCTTCAAGATTTCTATTTAATTTCAAAATATCCGAAATATCTTTGTACCAAAATCCCCACCCTCCGCTGACTTCATGACTTCTTAATATTGTCTGTTCGTCAGATAAAAGAACGGTTTTTCTTTTTGCAGTTATAATCTGCTCCTTCTTTACTGGCAGACATTTCTCTGAAGAATAAAAGATATTCCCTTCAAAATCCATAAGCCCACCGCCAGCCGACGAAACTTGCCACAAATCCATGTAGCTATCATTAGACGGAAGAAGTCGGGCTAAGATCAGACATTCCATAAACGCCGGAAAAATAAAACAAATTACTTCTGCCATTTTGTATAATGAAGGAAAAAGCCCCTTGGGACTTAATATATATATAATTGTGTACACTCCCCCGATTCCTAATGGAATCATCGGAATCCAGATTTTTCGGCGATTTTGTGAAAACGCACATCTGGAAAATGTGATCACCAGGATCATGGCACAGAATATCACAATCCAGCCAATTGCCAGAATATATAAAAATCCCCTTGTGTATTCCATTCCCCAATTCTGTATTCCATCTGGAAAACGAAAAGCAAGCTGATGAAAATCATTAGTCATAATTCCGCTTATCAAAATGAACGCCGGAATGTAAAGTATTCTCCACTTTCGCTCTAATTGATAATGATACGGTTTTCCAATATATAAAACTGCAAAAAACATCCATAGTACCGCAAGTGTCTGCGGAACATAATATAAATACCAGGCATATCGTGCATATACACTTCCACTTGGTAAAAAATCAAATTTTATCGTCCTTACTGCCATCAAAAATAACATCAAAGCAGCGACTCCACTTAAAAATTTACATTCCTCATTCTGCAAAAGTCTGCGTTTCACCTGACTGATCCAAATAAATAAAGCTGATGTATAAAGCAAAAAAATAATAATATTACAGGAATATCCCGGAATTACATTGAACAAAACACGAACCGGTCCACTCATAATAATCAAAAATATACATACCCAGTCCAAGAAAATTGTCTTTTTTATTTTCCTCAAATACCTCTCCTCCACCTGCAGACATAACCTCTTTTCTTTCATTGTATCGAAGATAGTATGAATTTGCAATGCAAAAGGGCACCCCTTTCTTCAAAAAGGGACACCCTTAATCAATGATGGGGACGTAGCATTTTAACATTTTACTACGTCCCCAATTTACAATTTTTTTATTCTGCTACGTCTTTCATGCTGAATGAGAATCTTCCCATCTTATCTTTTCCAAGGCATACAACTTTCACTGTATCGCCAAGTGTCAGGACGTCTTCTACATGATTCACTCTTTCTTTTGAAATTTTAGAAATGTGTACCATTCCTTCTTTACCTGGTGCAAACTCAACGAATGCTCCAAACTCTTTGATGCTGATGACTTTTCCTTCCAGAACCTGTCCGGCCTCAAAGTCAGTAACGATTGTATAAATGAGCTTTCTTGCCTGCTCCATTCCTGTTGCGTCTGTTCCGCAGATAGATACTGCACCATCGTCTGTAATATCAATCTTCACACCTGTCTGCTCAATGATCGCATTGATTGTCTTTCCTCTCTGACCGACAACATCACCAATCTTCTGAGGATCGATCTGCATCTGGATAATCTTAGGTGCGTATTCTCCGACCTCAGCTCTTGGCTCATTGATTGCTTTGGACATAACCTCATCCATGATGTAAAGTCTTGCTTTTCTTGTCTTTGCAATTGCCTCTTCAATGATGGCTCTTGTCAATCCGTGAATCTTGATATCCATCTGGATAGCTGTGATACCTTCATGTGTTCCGGCTACCTTGAAGTCCATATCTCCGAAGAAGTCTTCCAGTCCCTGGATATCTGTCAGTACAAGGTAATCATCATCAGTATCACCTGTTACAAGTCCACAGGAGATTCCTGCTACTGCAGATTTGATTGGTACACCTGCTGCCATCAGAGCCATAGAAGATGCACATACACTTGCCTGTGATGTGGATCCATTGGACTCAAATGTCTCAGATACTGTACGGATCGCATATGGGAAATCTGCCTCACTTGGAAGTACTGGTACAAGTGCACGCTCAGCCAGCGCTCCATGTCCAATCTCACGGCGTCCCGGTCCTCTGGAAGGTCTTGTCTCGCCTACAGAGTATGATGGGAAATTATAGTGGTGCATATATCTCTTTATTGTCTCTGCCTCGTCAAGTCCGTCTAATCTCTGTGCCTCAGATAACGGAGCCAGTGTACAGATATTACAGATTTGTGTCTGTCCACGGGTAAACATTGCAGAACCATGAACTCTAGGAATCAGGTCTACCTCTGCTGCCAGTGGTCTGATCTGATCGATCTGTCTTCCATCTGGACGCTTGTGGTCTTTTAAGATCATCTTACGAACAGTCTTCTTCTGGTACTGATATACAGCATCCGGAAGAATTGCAAGCCACTCTTCATTGTCTGCAAATGCTTCTTCTAACTTTTCTGTAACAACACGAATATTTTCTTCTCTAGTCTGCTTGTCATCCGTAAATACAGCTTCTTCCATCTCTTCTGGAGTTACCACTTCTTTCATAGCTGCAAATAACTCTTCCGGTACAGCAAAGCTCTCATATGAGTGCTTTGGCTTTCCACACTCAGCTACGATTGTATCAATGAATTTGATCACTTCCTGGTTCACTTCGTGAGCCTCGAAGATTGCATCGATCATCTGCTGCTCCGGCACTTCATTGGCACCGGCCTCGATCATGATAACTTTCTCTCTTGTAGATGCAACAGTCAGGGCAAGATCTGATACAGCTTTCTGCTCTGCAGTCGGATTAATCACAAACTCGCCATCAACAAGTCCAACCTGTGTTGTAGAGATTGGTCCATCAAACGGAATATCTGAAATAGTTGTTGCAATTGCAGCACCAAGCATAGCTGTAAGCTCCGGTGAGCAGTCCTGATCTACAGATAATACCAGATTCTCCAGTGTTACATCGTTACGATAATCTTTCGGGAACAGCGGACGCATCGGACGGTCGATAACACGATCTGTCAGAACTGCATTCTCAGATGCCTTTCCCTCTCGTTTATTAAATCCTCCCGGAATCTTTCCTACAGCGTACATTCTCTCATTGTACTCTACACTTAATGGGAAGAAATCAATTCCTTCTCTCGGCTTTTCAGATGCAGTTGCCGTACACAGAACAGTCGTATCACCGTAATGCATCAGAACAGCACCATTTGCCTGCTTTGCAACTCTGTCTACATCTACGCGAAGAGTTCTTCCAGCCAGTTCCATCTCAAACTTTTTGTACATAGTGTTCTCCTTTTTCTCTATTACTCTTGAACTCACGGGATACCATATGAAAATCCCACGCTCTCGTATTCTCTCACTTTTGGTATCTCATGTATTATTCATCGGCCGGGGAACACCGAAACTACTGAAAAATGTACTTTTCATCGAAGCAAATACCCTTTTCAGTGGTCTCGGAGTGTTATCCCCGTCCATAATCTTTAATATTATAACATACATATATAAAATGTGCCATATAAAAATTCATATTACATGGTATCGGCTTTTTGGGGATTTTGGGCTTTTTTATATTAGAAAATGCGATTTCCTACTATAGAAAAAGAGACGCCCATAAAATGAACGTCTCTAAACATAGCTGAATTATTTTCTCAGTCCAAGCTTCTCGATCAGTGCACGATATCTCTCGATATCTGTCTTCTTAAGGTATGCAAGAAGTCCTCTTCTCTGTCCTACCATCTTAAGAAGTCCTCTTCTTGAGTGGTGATCTTTCGGGTTAGCTTTGAAATGATCTGTAAGATCATTGATTCTAGCTGTCAGGATAGCAATCTGTACTTCCGGTGATCCTGTATCCCCTGCTGTTCTACCATATTCTGCAATAATCTGTTCTTTCTGCTCTTTTGTTACCATGTTGTGGTTCCTCCTTAAATTCTTATATATCGCCTGGTATTAAGTAACGGTTGGAGATTCCTATTACCGAACACCGGCTAACTCACTTGACTAATATATCATATATACTTTATCTTGTAAAGCACTAATTTTATGCTTAAATTTGAATGCTTAAATTTTAAAATACTGTCTGCCGCTGGCGATATCTTTATCCACACGCGCTTTCAGTTCTTCTTTATTTTCAAATTTCTGCTCCGGTCTGACGAACTCAATCAGTTCCACCATAACTTCTTTTCCATAAGCATCTGCTTCATAATCAAATAAAAATGTCTCAAGCCACACTTTTTCTTCGTTGGATACTGTCGGTCTGACTCCCACATTTGCAATACCATTATATCCATAACCGTCTATATACGCCCGGCACAGATACACGCCTCTCGGCGGTATAATCTTGCGCTTCGGCCATGCAATATTCATCGTTGGAAATCCAAGTGTTCTTCCAAGTTTATGTCCATGCTCTACCGTGCCGCAGATTCCATAAGAATAACCCAGAAGTCTGCCGACCAGATCCATGTTTCCGGTTCCCAGTATCTTCTTTGTGTAGGTACTGCTGATAATATGATTCTCATACCGTATCTTTTCCAGAACGATCAGGCGGTATCCATATCTCTCCTGGAACTTGTCCAGCATATAGATATCTCCTTCCTTATTATATCCAAACTGGAAATCTGTACCTACTACTACATAAGCTGCATGAAATGTTCCGATGATAATATTCCGGATAAAATCCTCAGCTCTCATCTGACGGATTTCATCTGTAAATGGACAGTCGACTAGATAATCCACCTCATCCTCCAGATGAATCTGCCGTTCCTGCGGAAGCATCAATAGCGCCGGTGAATCCATATCGAACGCACATACTACACTATCTACATCATCTTTGTCCTGCAGTTTTTTCACTGTGTCAACGAGCGTCATATGCCCTTTATGAAGTCCGTCAAACTTTCCAAATGTCACTGCTGTCTTTCTGGCATTGTCATAATGCTCAAGACCTCTGATATACTGCATCTATTTTTCCTCTTTTATATAAAACATTTTCCGTATCCGGTACTCACGTTCTTTCTCGTGATACTGATACACCCCAATAAAATCTTCTACATCATCATATACCCTGACATACGCTTCGTCCAGAATATTTTCATCTTTCCGGACATCTCTGTCTTTGATCCCATTGCCATTATACGCAAGTCTCGCCGCTTCTCCCGACACAATAATGCTCGGATAATTTGCGAACATTTGATCAATTGGAACCAGTATTTCTGACAGTCTGTCTTCTTTCTTTAATACCTCGATCTGTGCAAGTGTCAGACTGTCCTTTATCTCAAATCTGCTTACCTTTGTTCTTGTAAGCTTTTCCATACATGCACCACATCCAAGCTTCTGCCCGATATCGTGGCACAGTGTACGGATATATGTTCCTTTTGAGCAATGAACCTTCATTGTCACCCGTGGCAATGCTATACTTAGGATTTCAATATCGAAAATCTGTACCCGTCTTGCCGCACGCTCTACAGTCTTGCCTTCTCTGGCAAGCTCATAAAGCTTCTTGCCGTTGATTTTAAGCGCGGAATACATAGGTGGAACCTGATTGTAATCCCCCACAAAATCTAAAACTGCAGCCCGGACCTGTTCTTCTGTAATCTCGTCTGTCTCACTGCTTTTTAGTATCTGTCCGGTTGTATCCTGGGTATCTGTCTCCACACCCAGAAGCATCACAGCCTCATAGACTTTGTCTTTATCTGTCAGCATATCGCACAATTTTGTTGCACGTCCCAGACATACAGGCAGCACACCGACCGCATCCGGATCCAATGTGCCTGTGTGACCGATTTTCTTCTGTCCCACGATTCCACGAAGCTTTGCAACCACGTCATGAGAAGTAAATCCCTGCTCTTTATATACATTTATAACTCCGTGTATCATGCCTGTCCTTTCAACTGCTCATCAATGCGCTCTGCCAGATTATTCAGAATATCCTGCGGCGTACCTGTCATAGTAACTCCAGAAGCTTTTTCATGTCCACCGCCGCCAAAATATCCTGCAATCTTGCTTACATCAACTTCATTCCCAGAACGAAGGCTGACTTTAAATACATTCTGATCCAGCTCATACATAAAAATAGCAACTTCCACGCCTCTGGTATTACGGAGCTGGCTTACGATCCCGTCAAGATCTTTTGGCTTTACACCATAGAAATCCATGACTTTCTTACGAATATAGGAGACGATACATTTTCCTTCCATGAACAAAAAGCTCTCCACCAGTGCACGTCCGAAAATCTGCATTCTCGCATAAGATTTTTCGTAAAATGTATCCATAATAAGATCTGCCGCATCAATTCCAGTCTCCAGAAGTTCTGCCGCCGCACGAAATGTAGATGGTCCGGCACAGGAATACTGAAATACTCCTGTATCATGTACGATTCCTAGATACAGTGCTTCTGCAATCTCTTTTGTAATCTTATCTTTATCAATCAGATTGTAAACAAGCTCTGAAGTGGAGCTTGCATCTGGTACAACATAATTATCCTGTGCAAAACAGATATTGCTGACATGATGATCAATACAAAGTGTATGTCCTGCACTTACGAACAGTGGCACAGAAAACTCCAGTCTTCCGGTATCTCCACAGTCCAGTACAATGAACAGATCATAATGTTTACTCTCGTCAATCTCATGTAAAATCTCATCCGTCCCTTTGATTCTGTAAAATGTAGATGGGATTTCCTCCAGAAAAACGTCCACTTCTTTGTCTGGATAATTATTCTGGATATACTGATACATTGCCATACAGGATCCGACACAGTCGCCATCCGGACGCACATGTCCTCCGATGGCGATTGTTTTTGCCGGTTCCAGAATCTTATTCAGATTCAACATCTTCATCACCTTCTGTGTTCAGATCTTTTGTTACTTCATCAATCTTCTTGGACATGTTAACACCATACTCAATAGACTGATCCAGAATGAACTGAATCTCCGGAGTGTTTCGCATATTCAGAGTTCTTGCCAGTTCGCGGCGGATAAATCCTTCTGCACTTCTTAGTCCTTTGATCGTATCCTCCTGCGCCTTTACGTCACCGAGAACGCTGATATATGCTTTACATGTCTTAAGATCTGGTGCCACCTCGACTGCTACAACAGATGTCCACGGAGCTACCCGCGGGTCTTTTAAGCCCCGGCGGATAATCTCACTGAGTTCACGCTGTACTTCAGTGTTCACTCTTGTATTCTTAATACTTCTTTTTCTCAATTTCTATTCCTCCTAAGAGAAGGCTTTTCACATGATTTCCCTTATCTTGGAACCTCTACCATCTTGAAGGCTTCTACAAGGTCACCCTCTTTGATATCATTGAAGTTTGCAAATACGAAACCACACTCATAGCCTGCTTTTACTTCTTTTACATCATCTTTGAAACGTTTCAGAGACGCAAGCGGTCCTTCAAAGATCACAATTCCATCTCTTGTCAGACGAACTGAGCAGTCACGCTCAAACAAGCCATCCAGTACATAGGAACCTGCAATAGTTCCGACACCGGAAGCCTTGAATGTCTGACGCACTTCTGCATGACCAAGTACTTTTTCTTCGAATACCGGATCAAGCATTCCTTTCATAGCTGCCTCTACATCCTCAATCGCATTATAGATGACACGATACAGACGTACATCTACGCCCTCTCGCTCTGCTGTTTCTTTTGCAGTTGCATCCGGACGTACGTTAAATCCAATGATAATTGCATTAGATGCAGATGCAAGGCTGACATCAGACTCATTGATCGCACCAACACCACCATGGATCACTTTTACAATAACTTCGTCGTTAGATAGCTTCAGAAGGCTCTGTTTTACAGCCTCTACAGAACCCTGTACATCAGCCTTAACGATCAGATCAAGTTCTTTTAAATTACCTTCCTGAATCTGTGTAAACAGATCATCCAGGGAAAGTTTTGACTTTGTATCTTCAAGAAGTTTCACTTTATTCTGAGCAATAAATGTCTCAGCAAAGCTTCTTGCCTCTTTTTCATTCTTACAGCATACTACAACTTCTCCTGCATTCGGTACATCATCAAGTCCAAGAATCTCTACTGGAACAGATGGACCTGCCTCTTTGACACGTCTTCCCTTGTCATCCATCATAGCTCTTACTTTACCATGTGCAGAACCTGCTGCAATTGCATCTCCGACACGGAGTGTACCTTTCTGCACAAGTACAGTTGCAACCGGACCTCTTCCTTTATCAAGCTGTGCTTCCAATACAAGACCTCTTGCACGGCGGTTCGGATTTGCTTTTAATTCCATAACCTCTGCAGTCAGAAGGATCATTTCCATCAGTTCTTCCAGACCTTCTCCTGTCTTAGCAGATACCGGAACAAAAATAGTACTTCCACCCCAGTCCTCTGCAATCAATTCATACTCTGTCAATTCCTGTTTTACACGATCAACATTAGCACTCGGTTTATCAATCTTGTTGACAGCCACAATAATCTCAACACCTGCAGCTTTTGCATGGTTGATAGCCTCAACAGTCTGTGGCATGACACCGTCATCTGCTGCGACAACAAGGATTGCGATATCTGTAGAACTTGCTCCACGCATACGCATTGCTGTAAACGCCTCATGTCCCGGTGTGTCCAGGAATGTGATTTTTTCTCCATTTACCTCTACAACAGAAGCACCAATGTGCTGTGTGATACCACCAGCCTCTCGGTCGATGACATTTGTCTGACGGATAGCGTCCAAAAGGGAAGTCTTACCGTGGTCAACGTGACCCATGACACAGACTACAGGTGGACGTTTTTTCATCTTGCTTTCATCCTCTTCGTCCTCTTTAAGAAGTTCTTCAATCACATCAACAACTTCCTCTTTTTCACAGAGAACATCAAACTCCAATGCGATTTCTTCAGCTGTCTCGTAATCAATTTCCTGATTGACTGTTACGATTTTACCCTGCATGAAGAGTTTCTTTACAATAACCGAAGGAACAATCTTCATCTTATCTGCAAGTTCCTGAATCGTCAGAACCTCTGGAATCGTGATAGATTTGATCTGCTCTTCCTGTTTCTGCTCTTTCTTCTCTGGTTTCTGAAGCTGAGTCTTTGGCTCATTCTTGCCCTTCTTACCTTTTCCTACGCGGTCTTCGTCATGGCGGAAGTCTTTATCTTTCTTCTTAAAGTCATCCTTACCTTTTCCTTTGTTTCTCTGTGGCTTCTGACCTTCCACGATTGGCTCTGGAATTGCCGGACTGTTCTTGCGGTTGTCACGTCTGTCATCACGTCCACGATTATCACGTCTGTCATCACGTCCGCCCTGATTACGGTTATCGCGTCTGTCATCTCTTCTGTCATCACGTCCACGATTATCTCGTCTTTCGTCGCGGTTATCACGATTTCCCTGAGAACGGTTTTCTTTTCTTTCCTGCTCTTTTTTCTCCTGTTCCAGTCTCTTCTTCTGCGCGGCTGCAGCTGCTTCTGCCTCATGCATCTGCTGAACCTGTTGACGGATTCTGTCCGGACGTGGACGAATTGGCTGGGATGGTCTTTCATCTCTTACTTCTTTGCGTCCATTCTGGGATTTTCCATTTTTATTTCCACCGTTTGAACGGTTATCTCTCTTATCATCACGTCCAGTCTGAGAACGGTTATCGCGTCTGTCGTCACGTCCCTGACCCTGACGCTTTCCACCCTGTCTTCCACCACTCTGGGTGTTCTGCGGGCGGAATACCTGGACGATTTTTTTCTTCTTTGGTGCGTCAGATTTTTCCTCTTCTGCTTTTTCGGCATCTGCCTTTGGTGCAAATGCTTTTCTTACCATATCTGCTTCTGCCTCGTCGATGGTACTCATATGTGTCTTGGCTTCCACATCCTTTTTATTCAGGAACTCAATAAGCTCTTTGCTCGGCTTATCAAGTTCTTTCGCTAACTCATATATTTTGATTTTTGACATATACACTACCTCCTCTATGCAACCGTATTATCTTCTGTCTTCATCTGCTTCATAATTTCCTTCGCAAAACCTTCGTCCAGTATTGCAAGAGATGCCCGGAATTTCTTTCCCATTGCATGCCCCAAGGTATCTTTATCTTTATAAAAATAGATTGGCACTTCATAAAATTCACACATATCCCGGAACTTTTTCTTTGTATTTTCGGAAGCATCTCCTGCCACAATAACAAGCGCTGCTCTTCCTGTCTTTACTTCCTTTTCTGTACAGAACTCTCCGCTGGCTGTCTTACCTGCCCGCGTTGCAAGCCCGACGAGTGATAAGATCTTATCTGGTTTCAAGCTCTGTCATCTCCTTTTCCAAAGACTCATACACTTCCTGCGGAATTGCCTGCTTAAAAGATCTCTCAAGGCCCTTACTTTTCACTGCCTTTTTCAGACATTCCTGATTTGGACAAATGTATGCCCCCCGTCCATTTTTGCGTCCGGTCGCATCTAACAGAAATTCTCCTTCACTGGTACGGATCACACGGATCATTTCTTTTTTATTCTTCATTTCCTGACATCCCACACACTGACGCATAGGAATCTTTTTATTTGCTCCCAATGAGATTCTTACGCCTCCTCACCGTCTTCTTCCGGCTGAACATTAGCTTCTGTTTCATTTTCCGCTTCTGTATCTACTTCTACATCTGCGTCCTCTGGATATTCTTCATTCTCATCATAAACATCTTCTTCGTACACACCTTCGCCCAGTTCCATATAGTTCTCTGGAAGCTCACCGGACTCAATTGCCTGTGTCTCGCTCTTGATATCGATCTTATATCCAGTCAGTCTTGCTGCCAGTCTTGCATTCTGTCCTTCTTTACCGATTGCAAGGGAAAGCTGATAATCCGGTACAATAACGCTTGCTTTCTTCTCATCCGGATCAGCCATAACAGAAATAACTTTTGCAGGGCTTAACGCATTCTCGATCAGGATTGCCGGATTATCGCTCCAGTTGATGATATCAATCTTCTCGCCGCGAAGTTCATTCACGATCGCATTGACTCTGGCTCCGTTCATACCAACGCATGCTCCGACCGGATCTACATCCGGATCATTAGACCATACCGCAATCTTTGTTCTGCTTCCGGCCTCTCTTGCAATACTCTTAATCTCTACGATTCCGTCTCTTACCTCTGTAACCTCAGACTCGAACAGTCTCTTTACAAGTTCCGGATGTGTACGTGATACAAGAATCTTCGGTCCTTTTGTTGTATTCTTTACTTCTACAACATAGAGCTTGATGCGCTCTGTTGGCTTGAATACTTCACCTTTAACCTGCTCATTCTCTGTCAGCATAGCATCTGCTTTTCCAAGGTTGATACTTACATTCTTACCTACATAACGCTGAACGATACCTGTCACGATATCCTTCTCTTTCTCAAAATACTGATCATATACAACTTTCCGCTCTTCCTCGCGGATTTTCTGAAGGATCAGGTTCTTTGCATTCTGTGTTGCAATACGTCCAAATGATTTGGATTCGATTGGAACACGAACGATATCACCGAGGTCATAATGTCCATCTAACTGGCTTGCCTCGTCAAGACTGATCTGCTCAAGCGGATCTTCTACAGTCTCAACAACTGTCTTCTCTGCAAAAAGCTGGTAATCACAAGTATCATGATCCATAATAACTTTGATGTTATCTGCTTTACCAAAATGATTCTTACATGCATTTAACAGGGAATTCTCAATTGCATCTAACAGAGTCTCTTTGCTAATTTCTTTTTCTTTTTCCAACATATTTAACGCTTCTAATAATTCTGTGTTCATAGTAATTCTCCTCCTAATCTAAAAATCGAACGCCAGGCGAATAAGCGCAATATCGCCTTTTTCAAATGTCTTCCTAGTTCCATCTTCCAGTTCTATCGTAACTGTTCCTGCCTCATAGTCATAGCTGTCAAGAAGTCCTGTGAATTCTTTCTTCTTGTCAACCATACGGTAGGTACGTATCTCAACTTCTTTACCAAGATTACGTTTATAATCTTTCTCCTTCTTCAGAGGTCTTCCAAGTCCAGGAGAGCTGACCTCCAGAACATAAGAATCTTCAATAAAATCTTTTTCATCTAAAATATCTGATAATCTGCGGCTTACAGCTTCGCAGTCATTCACTGTAATTCCGCCCGGTTTGTCAATGTAAGCCCGCAGATACCACATACTGCCTTCTTTTACATACTCGACATCTACCAGTTCAAATTCCAGTTCCTCCATGATTGGATTCAGGATTTCTTCCGTCTTCTGCTCATAAATTTCTCTTTTTGACAATGTTCTAATTTCCTCCTTACTGTGTCAAAGACTTCTTGTCTTTTTACACACCCATGCAACAAAGAAGAGTGAACTTACGTCCACTCTTCTGCCGATTCCTATGTTACTATTTCAAAGTATAGCACCACAAGCCCTAAAAATCAAGGCTTTTTTATATTTACATCAATCTTTTCCAGCGACTGCGCTGCGATTCCCCTTAAGTCTTTAATCACGATCGTTCGTAAGTTTTAACTTATCCAGTATATAAAAGATCAGACTCAGGATCATGGCAACTACACACGCCAGTACCATTCCCGTAAGCTGTACATCCCCAAAGTTTACTGCAATACCGGAAAGTCCTGTTACAAACACAACACTTGTCAGTGTCAGGTTTCTGGATTTACCATAGTCTACCTGCGCGTCTACAAGAATCCTAATTCCGGAAGCTCCTATCATTCCATACAAAAGGAAGGAGATTCCTCCGATGACCGGTCCTGGAATCGTCTGGATCAGCATAGACAACTTCCCGACAAAGGAACAGATAATGGAAAGCACTGCTGCCCCTGCAATAACGCGCACGCTATATACCTTTGTCACTGCCATAACTCCGATATTCTCACCGTAAGTCGTTGTCGGGACGGAACCGATCAGACCGGAAAGCATCGTTGAAAAGTTATCTCCAAACAGAGATCTGTGAAGCCCCGGATCCTTTAACAGATCCCGTCCGATAATCTTGCCGGTCACAACCTGATGTCCGATATGCTCTGAGGTAATAACGAGTAATACCGGAAGGATCATAAGAATTGCTCCCATATCAAACTTTGCAGGTTGGAAGTTTGGCAGGGCGAACCAGGAAGCTGCTGCTACCTGTGAGAAATCTAAGATTCCAAGACAGAACGCTGCCACATATCCTGCAATAACTGCAATCAGGATTGGGATTACAGATAAAAAGCCACGGAATAAAATATTTCCAAATATCGCAACACCAAGTGTCACTAAAAATACAATTACATTTTTCATATCCAGCTTGTCGCAAAGAAGTCCCGCATTGCTTGCTGCAGAGCCGGATAACTCCAGTCCGATCAAAGCAACGACTGGTCCCATAGCTGCAGGCGGCAGAACCACGTCAATCCATTCTGTTCCACATTTATAAATAATAAAAGAAAGAATACAACCGCAGAAACCGACTGCCACGAATCCTCCCAGGGCATAGGAATAACCCATTTTACTAATAACGATTCCTGCCGGTGCAAGAAATGCAAAGCTGGAACCTAAGTATGCCGGCGCCTTCCCCTTGGTCACTGTCATAAAAATCAAAGTTCCCACACCGTTCATAAATAACACAATTGCCGGATTGATCCCGAAAATGAACGGTACAAGCACAGATGCGCCGAACATGGCAAACATGTGCTGAATGCTGAGCGGCAAGAGCAGCTTAAATGGCACCTTGTCCTCAACCTGAATGATCTTCCTCTCACTCATCTTAAGTCCTCCTCATAGTTTGGTATTGAAACCACATTTTTTCTATTGTATAATGAAACATCATAAAAACAAAGGAGATTTTAAAATATTTATGAATTTTAATCAGATTGCAATGCTCCAGAAGTTAAAAAGCAGCATGGATCGTTTCCGCAACAATCATCCGAAGTTTCCACTTTTCTTAAAAGCCGTCGTTGGAAATGCACTGGAAGAAGGAACCCTTGTGGAAATCAATGTCACAACTCCTGAAGGGAAGAATTACTGTACGAATTTAAAATTAAAACAGGAAGATCTGGAGTTTTTCCAGACATTGAGTGAAATGGGAAGCCAACATTAATGTCAGCTTCCCATTTTCTTTATATTGTATATCCGTCACGAAACGCCATCATCATCTCGTTAGTCAAACTGATGTCGTCCGGCTCTACCGGAATCTGATTCCGTTCGAACCATTCGGCAAGTGCCAGTTCATTTTCATCTAATTTCACCTGATCCGATCCGTCAAGCTCACAGAAGAATCCCATCAGTAATGTATCTGAAAATGCCCACGGCTGATTCTTATAATAAGTAATATTCTTTACTTTTAAACCAACCTCTTCCATAACCTCCCGGCTCACAGTCTCTTCCAGTGTTTCACCAATCTCTGTAAATCCCGCAAGAAGTGCATATTTCTTATATTCCCGTCCTGCATACTTGGACATCAAGATCCGGTCACCGTCAATAACTCCAATAATCACAGCCGGACAGATCTTCGGGAATTCCATCAGTCCACACTTCGGACATTGCATCATCCGTTCCACATGATCTGGCTTCATCACATTTCCACATCGCCCACAGAACTTGTGATCCTGATACCATCTGGCAAGCTGCCAACCTGTGATTCCTGCAAAGGCCTCATACTTTGGAGATACACATCTAAACTCTTGATGATCGATCCACTCGTATCCCATCTGTTCAGATAATATATCGACATTCTCTTTTTTTCCAAGATAATAGCTTTTATCGTCTACTGCAAATAAATATGTATATTCTGTATCTTCTGCCACATCTTTAGGCATACACTTTTTCAGTTCTTCATAAGTCGGATATGCGATTTGATTCTCGTTCCCGCCAATTCCTTTTCTCACCAGAACCTTTCTGCCATCATAATATAAAAATCTGCTGCCTGCATCCGGTGCTTTTTTCTGTCCATACTGATTATTCAGTTTATGTGGTGCAATATCCTGAATCATTTTGCTGCCTTCTTTCCTGCTGTATCTTGCTCTCTTATAAATGCCCCGGCATGATTGATGCCTGGGTTTTCACTCTTAACTCCTAGCCTTCGTTCCGGTCCCGTCACGTTTTGCAACCTTCAGCCGGTTCAACGTCAGTTCCCGGTCACCGTATGAAATCTTGTGTTCCGTTCCTTCATAAAAGAGATAAATCTGTTCCAGCTCATCATTCTTACGAAGCTTTATGCCACGGACTCCCACAGCCGCTTTCTTCTTCTCGGCAACTTCCTGAGCTGAAAAACGCAGAAAATATCCATCTTTTGTCTGAAGGACTACATGCTGGTCATCAGTAATGACTTGAACACGGATCAGCTCATCATCCTCCTGAAGCTTTGTTGCTGCAATGGTACGTTTTGCCACCTGGAACTCATTTCCCTTTACTTTCTTAATCATCCCCTGCTTCGTTGCAAATAATAATTTCGCATAACGAAGCTGTAATTCGTCGCACATATATACGACCATTTCCTGTGTACTGTCATAATTACTTACATTGTCGATTGGCTGCCCCTTATCACGGAACTTTCCATATGGAAGATCGAGCACTTTAATCTGATGCATCTTGCCGGTATTGGTAAATACACACAGTTTCCCGGTATTAATGCAATTTACGATCCATTTATTCTCTGCATCTGCCGCCTCTTTATTTCGCTCGTAAGTTGCCACATCCACTGTCTTGGCATAGCCAAAACGATCCATCAGGAATACTACTTCCTGTTCTTCTATTTTCTTTTCTTCATAGACAGCCTCCTGGCCATTCTCTACAACAGTGCGGCGTTTGCGTGCATATTCCTTTTTGAAATGCTCCAGATCTTCAATGATAACTTCTGCCATAGAATCATAATTATTCAAAATATCTTCATATCTTGCAATATTTTTCAGAGTCTCCTCATGTTCTTTCATCAGCGCTTCAATTTCCAGACCAATGAGTTTGTAGAGACGCATTTCCAGGATTGCATTTGCCTGGCGCTCAGTAAAACGGAGCATCGCAGCCATTTTCCTGGAAATCCCGGATTTAAATTTGATATTTTCGGTGATTCCCTGTGTCAGACAGGCTCTTGCATCAGCCACAGACTGACTTCCCCGTAAGATTTCAATGATCAGGTCAATGACATCACACGCTTTGATAAGACCTTCCTGAATTTCTTTTCTGTCCCGCTCTTTTGCAAGCAATGTCTTATATTTTCTTGTTGCCAGTTCGAACTGGAAATCTACATGGTGCTCGATAATCTTCTTAAGCCCCATAGTCTCCGGACGTCCGTCTGCAACTGCCAGCATATTTACCCCGAAAGTATCTTCCAATCTTGTCTTTTTATAGAGCATATTGGTCAGATTTTCAACATCTGCTCCTTTTTTCAGTTCAATAACAATGCGGATTCCTTCCTTTGAAGACATATTGGAAATGTCTACGATATCGTTTGTCTTCTTTGTCTCTACAAGCGCACAAACATCATTTAAAAACTTGCCGATTCCGGCTCCGATCATCGTGTAAGGAATCTCAGTGATGACAAGACGCTTCTTGCCACCTTTCATCTCCTCTACTTCCACTTTACCACGAACTTTGATCTTACCCGCACCAGATTCATAGATTTCAAGAAGGTCATCTTTATTGACAACAATTCCTCCGGTTGGAAAATCCGGTCCTTTGATATATTTCATCAATTGCTTTGTGGAAATGTCTTCATGTTTCATATACGCTTCTACCGCATCAATGACTTCTGCCAGATTATGCGGTGGAATACTGGTCGCCATACCAACTGCAATACCATCCGCTCCGTTGATCAGAAGATTCGGTACACGCACCGGAAGAACTTCCGGTTCTTTCTCCGTCTCATCAAAGTTCGGCATAAAATCTACAATATTCTTATCCAGGTCAGCAAGATAAGCTTCCTGCGTGATCTTTGCAAGTCTTGCCTCTGTGTAACGCATTGCGGCTGCTCCGTCCCCTTCAATGGATCCGAAGTTACCATGTCCGTCCACCAGTGCCATTCCTTTTTTAAACTCCTGTGCCATGACAACTAATGCATCATAGATAGAACTGTCACCGTGCGGGTGATATTTTCCCATCGTATCCCCAACGATACGGGCACATTTTCTATATGGTTTATCATAACGGATACCAAGCTCGTACATATCATAAAGCGTACGTCGCTGTACTGGCTTTAGTCCATCCCGCACATCAGGAAGTGCCCTGGCAATGATAACACTCATGGCATAGTCAATGTAAGACTTCTTCATCAACTCACTGTATTCCGTTCTGATAATCTGTGAATCCTGCATATTTTCTCTCCTAAATTTTATATGTCAAGCTCCGCTTCTGTCGCATTTTCATAGATAAATGCACGTCTTGGCGGTACTTCTGTTCCCATCAGCATCTCAGTCACACTGGACGCCATTCTTCCATCCTCAATCTCTACTAATTTTAAAAGTCTTGTCTTAGGATTCAGTGTTGTCTCCCAAAGCTGGTCTGCGTCCATCTCTCCAAGACCTTTATAGCGCTGCAGAGTAAATGGACCATCATGGGTTTTCCTGTATTTTTCCAAGGCCTTGTCATCGTACAGATACTCTTCCTCGCCTTTCTTCGGCATAGCCTTATAAAGCGGTGGCATGGCAATATAGACATGTCCCTCCCGAATAAGCTCCGGCATAAAGCGGTAGAACAACGTCAGAAGCAATGTGGAAATGTGTGCGCCGTCCACGTCAGCATCAGCCATAATAATAATCTTGTCATAGCGCAGTTTTGTAATATCAAAATCATTGCCGTAGCCCTCGGAAAATCCACAGCCAAAAGCATTGATCATAGTCTTGATCTCCGCATTTGCAAGGACTTTGTCGATGCTTGCTTTCTCCACGTTCAGAATCTTACCCCGGATCGGCAGGATTGCCTGATACATACGGTCTCTTGCTGTCTTTGCAGATCCTCCGGCAGAATCTCCCTCCACAATAAATATCTCGCATTTTGATGCGTCGCGGCTCTCGCAGTTGGCAAGCTTTCCGTTGCTGTCAAAAGAATATTTCTGCTTCGTCAGAAGATTCGTCTTCGCTTTTTCTTCTGTTTTACGGATTTTTGCAGCTTTCTCCGCACAACCGATGACATTTTTCAGTGTTTCCAGATTGCGGTCAAAAAAACGAACAATTTCCTCACCGACCACCTTGCCAGTCGCCTTGGATGCATCCGGGTTGTCCAGCTTCGTCTTCGTCTGACCTTCGAATCGCGGATCCGGGTGTTTGATGGACACGATCGCTGTCATTCCATTTCGCACATCCGCTCCTGTAAAATTAGGATCCTTATCTTTAAGAATTCCGAGTTCTCTTGCATACTGATTAATGACTGTTGTAAATGTTGTCTTAAATCCGGTCAGATGTGTACCGCCCTCACTGTTATAAATGTTGTTACAGAATCCAAGAATATTTTCATGGAACTCATTTACATACTGGAATGCAACTTCCACTTCTATTCCGTCTGCCTCACCTTTAAAATAAACCGGCTCATGGACAGATTCTTTTTTTGCATTTAGTTCACGGATAAATCCAAGAATTCCGTCTGGCTCATGATAAACGATATGCTCTGGTTCTGCACCTCTTAAATCTTCAAATATAATCGTCAGATTCGGATTAAGGTAGGTCGTCTCATGCATACGGCTTTTGACTTCCTCTGCTTTAAACTTCGTTTTTTCAAATATCGTATCATCTGGCAGAAAGTTAACCTTCGTTCCGGTCTTTCTTGTCTTCCCGAGTGTCGGAAGAAGTCCATCTTCCAGTTCAACTACAGGAATACCTCTCTCATACCGGTCATGATGAATATATCCATCACGACTGACCTGCACATCCATATAAGCAGACAATGCATTTACAACTGAAGAACCAACTCCATGAAGACCACCACTTGTCTTATAAGCAGAGTCATCAAATTTACCACCTGCATGCAGTGTCGTATATACAATTCGCTCCGCTGAAACGCCTTTTGCATGCATACCGACCGGGACTCCTCGGCCATTGTCCGAAATTGTCGCAGAGCCATCTTTTTCCAGAGTTACATGAATCTCCGTACAAAATCCGGCCAGATGTTCATCAACTGCATTGTCTACAATCTCATAGATCAGATGGTTCAATCCTTTCGTCGATACACTTCCGATATACATTCCCGGTCTCTTCCGGACTGCCTCAAGTCCTTCCAGGACGGTAATACTATCTGCATCATAAGTGTTGTTCTTTGCCATTTCGTCAGTTCCTTTCCATTTTTAAACATACTATTTAAAATATAGCACAAAACAAAAAGACAGGCAAATAAATTTTCAAGACGTCAGCGCAAGCTTTTTCAAGCTTTTTCAAGCTTTTCAGGGTGTCAGCACCCGACTCAGCACATCTGCCAATACTTCCATAGCATTTCTCATCTCTTCTACTGTATTCGTCTGTGCTCCTGCCTCAATAAGCATTGCCTTCGGTGCCAGATCCAGATTATACCGGTAACTTTTCAGATAAATATGCCTCGTAAAACCAGGATAATATCTTGCTGCCATAAGCTGCATCTGAAAAGACGTTGCCAGATTATCCTCACGGTATGGATTATTCAAATATGCTATCTCTCCATTTTTCCTTGTCCGGCTAAGACCATTAAAAAACATGATCTGAGCGGTTGGTTTCCCATTAATTTCCGTCACCAGATGTGTGCCCTGCGCCACGCCATCTCGATGCAGATCAATCACCACTTCAATGCTTGGATTATCTTTTAAAATCTGCCGGATATCCGGCTCTGCAAGCTGATAGGCCCGGCTGCGATCCAATTTCCCATCAATCAGATCATAAATGCCCTCATGATGAAGCGTCTCAATTCCCCTTGCATTCAAAAGCTCTGTCAAATATGTACCTATCCCCATAATTGTCGTAGAAGTGTCTCCATCAACAGAATCAGCAAATGCCTCCTGGGAATGTGTGTGATAAATCAGTGCTTTTGGTCCTCCTGTTGTCATATCAAGCGCCAGATTCTTCTCCAGAAACTTCCCTGCATTCAGTTCCTCCGGACCGGTCATAGTTGTCCCGTCAACGGTGTAAAATGTTCCCACCAGATATTCATAATCATTTAATTGATTCATATCAATGTCCTGAACCGGTGTACTGGCTAATACTGCTGCATTTTCTTCTGGCACCCCAGCCCCAACGGATTCTTGCATACTCCCAGCCGGAATCAGATTGCCGTTCTCATCGATAGCATTTTCATCATTTGCCTGATTTTCCAGAATCATAGTTCGTGTCAATGTATCTTCCACGGTTGTTTCCGGTTCTTCATGATTTCGAACATATTCACTGATTGGAACGAAGCTTAAAACACTTTTTTCAATTCTTCCCGTCAATGTGTCTTTCCGCCCCTCTTTTACATATGTAAGTCCCGGAAGCAGCCAGTTTGCCGCCTGCTTCAGGACATTTTGACTTACCAAGCCCAAAAAAATATTTCTACCCCTACTTATTTTTACATTTTCTATATCTGTAAATGCATAAATCAGCAGCATCCCTACGATCAATAGCATCAGTATTCGATTTCTTTTCTTTTTTTCTTGCATTACACCGCCCCGTGTGCGTCTTAGTTCTAATAATATATGATGCAATTGGGGTTCTTATGTGCATGTCCTTTCAGAAATCCAAAATATCTTCTATTCAAAACTTTGCCCTGAAAACGCAAGATTCAGCCCCTCCGAGATGGTGTAACTCAGACGTTTTACTGTCTCATCTATATCTTTCGGTGTCATAAACATACTGTTCAGGTTTGGTGCGATCAGTTCTTTGATCAGCTCATACTTCTCTGCTTCGCTGTATCCTCCTAGCACAAGTCCGACTCCTTTTAACGATTCTGATGTCTCCAGTGCTGACAATAGATTTTCCATCGTATCACTTACAATTGTCACAGCATCAACAACTGTCGGAACTCCGATTGCAATTACCGGAACTCCAATTGTTTCTTTTGTAATCGCATTCCGGTAATTACCGACACCGGAGCCTGGATTGATTCCGGTATCAGCAATCTGGATCGTCCGGTTCAGTCTTCTGGAATTTCTCGCAGCAAGGGCATCAATTACAATTAAAAGATCTGGCTTGGTCTCCCTCACCACACCCTTTATAATCTCCGCTGTTTCCATTCCGGTCTGTGCCATCACTCCTGGAACTATGGCACTGACCACACAATTCATCTCTTCTAGTGCTGCATATTTCCCATATTCTTTCACAATATGTCTGGTAACGTTCAGATTATCTGCCACATAAGGACCAAGAGCATCGGGTGTCGCCTGACGATTTCCAAGCCCTATGACCAAAACTTCCTTATCATGTTCACTTTCCGGTATGATTTTTTCCATAACTTCTATCAGATATTTTGCCAGTTCTTCTGAAACCTCCCGGTGGATTCCCTCATCCGGCGAAGATAAATTCGGGGCTTCAATCGTCAGATATGTTCCGACTGGTTTCCCCATAGTCTTCGCACCATTTTCGGTTTCAATCCGTACAGTCGTCACCCTAATTTCCCGCTCCTTATCATATTCTTCCTCCAACACAACTCCTTGTACCTCCACCTGGTCAGACTCAAAACGTTCCTTCTCTTCCAATGCCAAATCTGTCCGTATGTTATATTTTTCAACCATGATTTTCTCCCCCTTTCACCTGCAAGCACTATTTTTATACTAGTTTTTACAATATTTCCATAATTATGTATTGACAGAATAAGTCAGCTGGTCTAAAATGAATGAGTGTGTTCGAGAGAACGTCCGTGTCCGGATCTGTCGAACTGATCATTATAATCGAAATCATAGATATTGGAGGTGGACAAATTGGCTAATATCAAATCCGCAAAGAAGAGAATTTTAGTAAACGAGACAAAGGCTGCTAGAAATAAAGCAATCAAGTCTAAAGTTAAAACTTACGTAAAAAAAGTTGAGACAGCTGTAGAGAAGAAAGATGCAGCAACAGCTGCAGCAGCTCTTAAAGAGGCGATCGCTGAAATCAACAAAGCTGGAAGCAAGGGTGTATACCACAAAAACACATGCTCTAGAAAGATTTCCCGTCTGACAAAAGCTGTTAACGGAATTGCTTAATTCATAGAGAAACATTGAAAGACAACCATACCGTCATGTGGTTGTCTTTTTTATATATAATAGAAAACTGCACTTCCACTAAAAAGAGCCGGAAATAAATGCTCGCATTTTTCTCTCCGACTCCTCATCTTATTATTTAACTGATACTCCTGTTCTATTTCTATAATTTTGAATATCCAAAACTGTTGACAATTGCTTCTACTCTGTCACCTGCTTCACACATTGGGCACTTATTCGGCTCATATGCATGATATGCCGGAAGATCTTTGCTTGTGAAAATTGTCTTTACTTCCATGCCTGCTACTTTTGTTACAGCACTGAAGATAGAACATACTCCACAAATCGTTCCTCCATAATATAATACAGAATCAATAGCACGCTTGATCGTCTTTCCAGTCGTAATGGATGCTGCCAGCACAAGTACCTGCTGATCTTTGATCATTCTCTGTTGATTATCACGGAACATAATCTGCCCCAATCCGTTATATTCCGGTGTGATCACAGAAATATTATTCTTATGGCTCAATGCCATATGCGTGCTATCTGCCAGCTGTTCAGCCAGAAATGCTCCAATCACACTTGTCTCATCCAGGCATACAATCGTATCTACATATGTACTTGTCACGTACTCCTGCGCCAGTACTTTCGCTGCCTCTCTCGCATTGTTATGACGAATCTTTACTGTTGACATATCAATATAAGTATCCAGATGTGAGTTGCTTGTAGCAAAATGTCCTTTCATAATCTTGATACGCGCTTTTGGATTTTTCGTCGACCGCAGATTCTCTAATCTTTCATCCATGTCTCATACCTCCCTTGATGCTTGCTGTTTCCAGTCGTTCGTAATCATTCGATTCATTCTGCCGCATTTAAAATTGGTATCGAACTTTTTACTTTATGTTTTATTCTATCATATATGTATGTAATTGAAAACTAAAATTATAATTTTTTGTGTATTTTTCACATACAAAAGCATCATTCAAAATTACCCACATAATCCTTATTCACACGTATGACTTTCTGCGGAAGTTCTTTATATAATAGGAACTGCTTTTTCCGATTATACAAAAAAGAAGCTCTGCGTTCCTGTTACAGTTCGTAAAGCTTCTTTTATCTCTTATGTCAAATATGTAAGATCAAGTCTGATTCTATGTTGCAAATCTCGATTAGTTGTTAATCAGTTTGTCTTCTCCATTCCAGCTGTACAGCTTTCTAACTTCAGCTCCAACTTTCTCTGATGGGTGCTCAGCTGCAAGCTTTCTCATAGCCTGGAAGTGTACCTGACGTCCTGCCGGAGACATGTCAAGTAAGAACTCTTTTGCAAATGTTCCGTCCTGGATATCAGAAAGAATCTTCTTCATAGCTTTCTTTGTATCCTCTGTAATAATCTTAGGTCCTGTTACATAGTCACCATACTCTGCAGTGTTAGAAATAGAATATCTCATTCCAGCGAATCCTGACTGATAGATTAAGTCTACAATCAGTTTCATCTCATGGATACACTCAAAGTAAGCATTTCTCGGATCATATCCTGCTTCGCAAAGTGTCTCAAATCCTGCCTGCATAAGTGCACAAACACCACCGCAAAGGACTGCCTGCTCACCGAAGAGGTCTGTCTCTGTCTCTGTTCTGTATGTTGTCTCAAGAAGTCCTGCTCTTGCTCCACCAATTGCAAGACCATAAGCTAATGTTCTGTCCCAAGCTTTTCCTGTAGCATCCTGCTCTACAGCGATAAGGCAAGGAGTTCCTTTTCCTGCAAGATACTCGCTGCGAACTGTGTGTCCTGGTGCCTTAGGAGCGATCATTGTTACATCTACGTTCTTAGGTGGTTTGATGCATCCGAAGTGAATGTTGAAACCATGAGCGAACATTAACATGTTTCCTTCCTCAAGGTTTGGCTCGATGTCTTTCTTGTACATATCAGCCTGTAACTCATCATTGATAAGAATCATGATAATGTCTGCCTGCTTTGCTGCCTCTGCTGCTGTGTATACTTTCAATCCCTGCTCTTCAGCTTTCTTCCAGGATTTACTTCCCTCATAAAGACCTACGATTACGTCACATCCAGACTCTTTCAGGTTCAGAGCATGAGCATGTCCCTGACTACCATATCCGATGATAGCAATCTTCTGTCCTTCCAGTGCTGATAAATTACAATCTTCCTGATAAAAAATTCTTGCTGCCATTTTGACATTCCTCCTAATAAATATGTAAATTTAAATTGGTAACTACTCGATAAATGTGACATCCTTGATTCCTCTTGACAGTCCGGCAATTCCGGTTCTGGCAAGTTCCAGGATCTCATAACCATCCAGGAGCTGTAAGAACGCTTCCAGCTTCGACTGGGTTCCTGTAAGCTCAATCACGAGAGACTCTCTCTCTGCATCAACAATCTTTGCACGAAAAATATCAGCAATTGAAACAATCTCTGACCGCTGCTGTGCATTGGCACGGATCTTAACCAATATCAGTTCACGATATACGGATTCTTCCGGCTTTAAGACCTTCACTACGATCACGTCTTCCAGCTTGGCAATCTGCTTTTCAATCTGAGATAAAATAATCTCATCTCCACTGGATACAATCGTGATTCTCGTAAATCTTGAATCTGCCGTCACACCGGCTGTAATACTGTCGATGTTGTATCCTCTTCTTGTGAATAGTCCGGATATTCTACTTAATACTCCGGAATTGTTGTCAACTAATAATGAATAAACTCTCTGCATAATGCACCTCTTTCTTGTATCTTTTCAAAAACAGAGTGCGTTCTGTTTTTAAATAATAGCAATATCTCATGTATTTGTCAAGTATCTATCTTATCTTTTCTAAGAACTTTTTTATCTTTTTTGATTTTTACTCTTTCTCACTGAACCAGGAAATATTCGTTCCGTCACTCGTTGCAATAATTGTTCCAAGCAGATCTGTGCGGTATACCTGCACATCATCGTTATTCAGGCGCTCCAGCGTCTCCTGATGCGGATGTCCGTAAGAATTATCCACGCCACAGCTGATAACAGCCCATGTTGGATTCGTTGCTTTTAAAAACACTTCACTTGTAGAAGTTCTGCTTCCGTGGTGTCCGCATTTTAACACATCACATTCCAACGCACTTCCAAATCTCTTCACCATTGCGCTCTCAGATTTCTCACTGGCATCTCCACACATGACAAAAGAATTCTCCCCATGCACCAGTTTAATTCCTACTGAAGCATCATTGGTATCATCTGAACTGACCAGATCCGTTTCCGGACAAAGCACAGTAAATGTCGCATCTCCAAATCCGAACTCTTCGCCGACTTTTGGATGCTCTACCGGAACATTTTCTTTTTCAATATCATCCATAACCTCTTCATAAGTCATTGTATCATTCGCCACATCCGGCATAATAACCTGTTCTACCTCAATCTTCTCCAAAACATCATCGCCGCCACCTATATGATCGGCATCCGGGTGTGTCAAGATCAGATAGTCAAGCTTGTCTATGCCCTGTTGATTCAGATAATCCACCACATCTTTTCCTTCATGGTTATTCCCAGCATCAATCATTGCATTATGACCTTCTGTCTGAATAATTGTACAGTCACCCTGTCCTACATTGAGATAGGTCACTTTCATCTGACCGGTCGCAACCGTATCTGCAATGTTTTGTGCAGGCTCACCAGACATTCGTTCCATCAAATTCCCACGCTCCGCAAATCCGCCGATCAATGCAAGAATCAGCATGATTGCCGCAGGAATTCCTTTTAGATTCTTATTCTTTTTTCTTCTAGCCATACTTACTTTCGCTCCCCTTATGTAATTTTCGCTCCCCTTTCATTCAGGCCTTGAAATCCATTTTTCGCTTCAAATTATTGTTCTTTTTCTCCTGACGCCGGATCAGCCATCAGTTTCTTGTAATACGCTTTTGTCTGATACAATGCTCCAACAGGATTGTGTGCAAGCACGCGGTCTTTTGTCACCAGCGTTGTCGTCAGTGTGTGTGTATATTTAGTATTGTTTATTTGGGTATAAATATTATCCTACAAGCGTTGAGCACAACTCACGCCAACTTTCATCACCCCTGCCAGCAACATCACCCACACAGGATTCATTTTCACTTTCTGTATCAGAAAAATACAGATTACAAATATTGTAACCAGACCCCAGTTAGTTCCTGCAAAAGTAATCATATCATTTCCCCAAAATGCCGTAATAAGAATTGATATTCCTGCCGATGCTATCAATGCAACAACCGCTGGGCGCAAAGAGCCTAACACCCCCTGAAATAACTCCATATTCCGCCATTTTAGATAAATCTTTGCAATTACCGTTACAATAATACAAGACGGCAATATGTACCCGGCTGTTGCACAGAGCGCTCCTGGTATACCTGCAATCTTTTCACCTACAAATGTTGCTGAATTCACGGCTATTGGTCCCGGTGTCATCTGAGATATGGTAATCAGATCTGTAAATTCTGACATACTAAGCCAGCTATGCATTTTTACGACCTGCCCCTGAATCAGAGGAAGCGCTGCATATCCACCTCCGAAACTGAACATGCCAACTTGAAGGAAACTTAAGAACAACTGCAGATAAATCATGCTTCTTTCCTCCTTTTTAAAAGAGTCCGTACCACACCAAATATAATACATGTCAGAATAATATATATTACGTTTACATTCATAAAACATGCCGCAACAAATGCTCCAGCCATTATCAGAAGTGACATTTTGTCACCGCCTTTTGCAATACCATTTCCCATTTCGTAAGTCACACAGGCAATGACTGCAGCCACACCTGCCTGCATGCCTTCCAGCATCTGACTGATCAACCAGTTATCACGAAATGCCTGATAACACATTGCAAGAATTGTGATAATCACGAATGGCGGAATAATTGCTCCTATAACCGCTACAAATGCTCCTATAATCCCCGCCAGTTTATATCCCACCACAATCGCTCCATTAACTGCGATTGCTCCCGGTGCCGATTGTGCAATTGCCACAAGATCTAACATCTCATCATTTTCAATCCAGTGATATTCGTCCACAAATTTTTTCTTTAACAGGGAAACAATCACATATCCTCCACCGAAAGTAAATGCGCTCAGATATAAAGTTGAAATAAATAAATGGAATAACACCTTTTTCTTCTCTTCCACTATTTTCCCTTCCATAAATCAGTTATCCGACTGTTATAATATTCTTACAGACTCCAGTCTTCGAATCTCATTATCCGTCAGTTCCCATTGAAGATTTCTGCAGTTTTCTTCTACTCTGGCACGGCTCTGCGCCCCTATGATGCAACTGGATACAAATCTCTTCTGAATCACCCATTTCTCTGCGATCTGAGCCAAGGAAACATTTCTCTCTTCTGCAATCTGATCCATGATTGTTAACAGTTCCATTGCTTTTGAAAACAATGGTTCTTTAAAATATGGGTAAAATCGATTTCTGCTGTCAGTCTGCTCAAAGGTTCTAAGTTTTCGGTAATTTCCAGTCAGAATTCCGCCACCTAAAGTTCCATAAGTCATAATTCCAAGTCCTTGTTCATGAGCCCAGCGAATCAACTTCTCGTCTTTTCGATCTGCCAGTGAATACTGTGGCTGAAAAGCTTCGATTTTGCAATATTTCTGGGCTTCTTCAATCTGTTCTTTTGAAAAATTAGAAACTCCTGCATGCAGAATTTTTCCTTCTTTTTTCAACGCACTCACCGCATCTATTGTCTCTTCCAGTTCAACATCCGGATCCGGCCAGTGTACCAGATAAATATCAATATAGTCTGTCTTTAGATTTTTCAGCGACTCGTCGCACTGCTTTAAAATACTCTCTTTTGAACCACAGCGAAGATATTTTCCATCTACGAACTTATTTCCACATTTTGTAGAAATGACCACCTCTCTGCGCTTTTTGAGCTTACTCAAAGTTTCACCAACATAACATTCTGCTTTTCCTGCATTGTAAGCCGGTGCTGTATCTATAAAATTAATGCCACACTCCAACGCTGCCTTAATTGCGTCCATTCGTGACTCATCCGAATAACTGTCCCAACCGGCACCTCCGATACCCCATGTTCCAAGACACAGCTTCGAAACCCTCAAGCCTGTTTTTCCAAACTCCTGATACTGCATATCTGTCACATTCCTTTCTGTCTGCTACGTTATCATTCATCATCTGTTTTGTTACGGCCTTTTATTATTCTACCAAATTACTTTCCATACGTCAAAACCGTCAGGAAACATATCCTGACGGTCATACTTTTTACTTCGTGTATTTATAAAATCCTTCTCCTGTGCAGACGCCTTTCTTGCCTGCATCGATTTTTTCTTTCAAGCGTTTTGCAATCTTTCCCGGTGTTGTCTCCGGATCTTTTGCAGCCGGATCCATACAAACGATATTGTATGCAGTCTCCAGTCCCACAATATCAAGAATACGGAATGGGCCAAGTGGAGCTCCGGTAGCAAGACTCCATGTCAGATCAATTGTCTCCGGATCAGCCACATCATTTGCATAAAGTGCTTCTCCTGCATTCAAAAACGGAACTAACAGAGAGTTCAGAATATATCCCGGCTGTTCTTTATGTAATTTCAATGGAATCATACCAATCTGTCCGGCAAACTCTACAACCTCATCGTAATATTTTCCTTCTGTACCGGCATGTCCCATAATCTCAGCCGTGTTATTTTTCCAGATTTCATTTGCAAAATGCAGTGCAAGATATTTTTCCGGTCTTCCTGTGTACTGAGCAAATGCACTCGGTACCATAGTTGATGAATTTGTCACAATAACTGTCTTTTCCGGAAGAAGCGGCGCCATCTGCTGATAGAATGCAATCTTTGCTTTCGGATCTTCTGATAAAGATTCAATCACAAGATCTGCATCTGCCATTGCTTTCGCCATATCAAGTTCATATATAAGACTTTCAAATGCCTGGTCAGCCTGCGCTTTTAATTCCTCTACTTTTTCTACTGTCAGATTCTCAAAATCATCAACCAGACCTCTCGGATACAGCTTTGTCCCTGTTCCGATCAAAGCTTTCGTTGCCTCCAGATCTTTTAAATATGTCTCATGCCATCTTGCAAATTTCGGTTTTGCACGTTCAATGGAACCTTCGCTTCGAAGCCATACCGTCACATCAAATCCTTTGTACGCAACCTGGTAAGCGATCTGGCTCCCCAGCACACCACCGCCTACAACTACAACCTTTTTAAACGCCATAATTTTGTCCTCCTTGTTATAAAATTGACCAACTGTCATCTAATATTTGAGCAATTATATAATAGTAAGGTAAATATTTCAATATTTTTCGACAACTCAAAACACTACAAAATCAAAGAATTGTATTAAAGTTCACACTTATAAACGTAAAGAGAAGCCTAGCATACGCTAAGCTCCTCTCATTATTCCATTATTATTTCTTGCTTTTCTGGCGGTTTCTTAGAATTTGCCAGCTTTTGCTGCTTCCTCAACGGAAACTGCTACTGCAACAGTCATACCAACCATCGGGTTGTTACCTGCTCCGATGAGACCCATCATCTCTACGTGAGCCGGTACAGAAGATGATCCTGCAAACTGTGCATCTGAGTGCATACGTCCAAGTGTATCTGTCATACCATAAGATGCTGGACCTGCAGCCATGTTATCTGGATGAAGTGTACGTCCTGTACCACCACCAGATGCTACTGAGAAGTATTTTTTACCTTTCTCAACACACTCTTTTTTGTACGTTCCTGCTACTGGATGCTGGAAACGTGTCGGGTTTGTAGAGTTACCTGTGATAGATACATCTACACCCTCTTTCCACATGATTGCAACACCTTCACGTACATCATTTGCTCCATAGCAGTTTACTTTGGAACGAAGTCCGTCAGAATAAGAGATTCTCTGAACCTCTTTCAGCTCTCCTGTATAGTAGTCATATTCTGTCTGAACATATGTAAATCCATTGATACGGGAGATAATCTTAGCTGCGTCTTTTCCAAGTCCGTTCAAGATAACACGAAGTGGTTTTTTACGAACTTTGTTTGCTTTTTCAGCGATACCAATCGCACCCTCTGCCGCTGCAAATGACTCATGTCCTGCAAGGAAACAGAAGCAGTCTGTATCCTCTTCCAGAAGCATCTTTCCAAGGTTACCATGTCCAAGACCAACTTTTCTCTGATCTGCTACAGATCCTGGAATACAGAAAGACTGAAGTCCTTCACCGATTGCTGCTGCTGCTTCTGCTGCTGTCTTACAGCCTTTTTTAATTGCAATTGCAGCACCTACTGTGTAAGCCCAGCATGCGTTCTCAAAACAGATTGGCTGAATGCTCTTAATCTGATTGTATACATCAAGTCCGGCATCTTTTGTAATCTTCTGTGCTTCCTCGATTGAAGCGATTCCATAACCTGCCAGCACTTCATTGATTTTATCAATTCTTCTTTCATATGATTCAAATAAAGCCATTTTAAAAAGTCCTCCTACTCTTTTCTTGGGTCAATAATCTTTGCTGCGTCTTCAACACGACCATACTGTCCTTTTGCCTTTTCCCATGCATCATTCGGTGTATCGCCTTTTTTGATGAAGTCTGTAAGTTTTCCAAGATTTACGAACTGGTATCCGATGATCTCGCCTGCTTCATCGAGTGCGATACCTGTTACATAACCCTCTGCCATCTCAAGATAACGAGGTCCTTTTGCTAATGTTCCGTACATTGTTCCTACCTGAGAGCGGAGTCCTTTTCCAAGGTCCTCAAGTCCTGCTCCGATAGCAAGTCCGTCTTCAGAAAATGCGCTCTGAGTTCTTCCATAAACAATCTGTAAGAATAACTCACGCATTGCTGTATTGATTGCATCACAGACAAGGTCTGTATTCAATGCCTCTAAAATAGTTTTTCCTGGAAGGATTTCTGAAGCCATAGCAGCTGAATGTGTCATTCCGGAGCAGCCGATTGTCTCAACCAATGCCTCCTGGATAATTCCATCTTTCACATTCAGTGTCAGCTTACAAGCACCCTGCTGAGGAGCACACCAGCCAATGCCGTGTGTAAAACCGGAAATATCTTTGATCTCCTTAGCCTGAACCCATTTTGCCTCTTCCGGAATCGGAGCTGGTCCGTGATTAGCGCCCTGCGCTACCGGACACATCATTTCTACTTCTTGTGAATAAATCATTTTAAAACTCCTTTCAACTATGTGTGTTTTATAAATAGTGTTTGTTATAAGTTTAACACCATATCCTTTTTTATTCTCTCATAAATAACATTTTTCGTCAATTGGCACTACGCTACATTTTTAAATTGTTTGGACCGCTTTTTATAGTCATTCTACTAAAGAATTTCCATTGCCATAGGCACATAACATTTTCCATGTATCATCTGCATCTCATCGATTGGTTTCATGCCCATGTGGATATATTTTTTCACCGCCTCCGGAGCAGCATCAACGGTCATAATCGTCTTATGCAGTTCTTCCTTACAATACCTTTTCGCATAGTCAAAAAGTAACCTTCCAGCACCTTTTCCCTGACAGGATCTGCGCACATAATAATTGCAAATGTGTCCCCGCCTCTGAAGGGATATGGTTCCTTCCAGTTCTTCTTGTTCAAATACACCGAACATCAGAAGTTCGCCGCTATCACAGAGCTGGTCGATATTCTCCTGTTTTAAATATTCACGAAATGTATCAATCCCTTCCTGTTCATACACCTCGGCCACATCCATGCAAAAAACGCTCCAGATAATATCCAGAGCGTATTTTCTTTCCTGTTTTTCCAGTTCACGTACGATCATTACATACCTCCCTGTGTCAGCACCTGCACATTCTTTGCAATATAGTCGATCAGTGATACAACTGTCAGGATCAGTGAAAGCCAGATCAGAACTGTGCCAACGATATCGAACACACCTCCAAGATCTGCAATCAATACAATGATCATGAACATCTGGGATACTGTCTTAAATTTACCCCAGTAACTTGCTGCGATGACAATTCCATTATCTGCAGCCACAAGGCGGAATCCGCTAATAATAAACTCACGGGCAATGATGATGATGACGAACCATGCCTGTAATTTTCCTAACGGAATCATACAGATCATAGCAGAACACACAAGCAGCTTATCTGCTAAAGGATCCATGAACTTTCCAAAGTTTGTCACAAGATTTCTTGCACGGGCGATCTTACCATCCAGCATATCTGTCAGACTGGCAACACAGAACAAAACTAACGCGATCCATTTATTTGCCGGTCCTCCCACATCAGTCAACATAAAAAATACAAAAAACGGAACCATGATAACTCGTAATACTGTCAGTTTATTTGGTAAATTCATTATATCAGCTCTCCTATCAAATCATATTCCAGTGCACCGGTCACGCGGACTCTTACAAAATCTCCACTCATCAATTCTTCGTCTGTATTGATAAAAATCAAGCCATCCACATTCGGTGCATCTTTATAAGTTCTTCCTACATATGCATTTTCATCTGCAACTTTTCCTTCAATCATAACGAGAACTTCACGTCCGACCATATCTTCTGCCAGATCAAATGCGATTTCCTGCTGAAGTTCCATCAATTCTGCCTGGCGGTCTTCCTTGACTTCTTCCGGAATCTGCTCTGTCATAGTTGCAGCTGGTGTATCTTCCTCCGGTGAGTAAGTAAAAACTCCAAGTCTGTCAAATTCCATCTCATCTACGAAATCCTTCAGCTCTTCATGCTGTTCTTGTGTCTCACCCGGAAATCCTGTGATCAATGTGGTACGAAGAGAAATATCCGGGATCTCTTTTCGAAGCTTTTCAATGATCTCTACAAGCTGAGCTTTTGAAGTTCTTCTTCCCATTCTTTTTAGCACTGCGTCACTTGCATGTTGAATCGGAAGATCCAGATAGTGACAGACTTTATTTTCTTCTTTAATCGTCTGAATCAGTTCATCGTAAATCTCCTCCGGATAACAATAAAGAATTCGGATCCACTGGATTCCGGATATTTTACAAAGCTCGCGGAGCAATTTATGCAAAGATTTCTCTCCATATAAATCCTTTCCGTATACGGTCGTTTCCTGTGCAACAAGAATCAATTCTTTTACTCCCTGATCAGCCAGGTCTTTCGCTTCTGCCAGCAGCTTCTCCATCGGAACACTGCGGTAATTACCACGAAGTTTTGGGATGATACAGTAAGTACAATGCTTGTCGCAGCCTTCGGCAATTTTCATGTATGCATAATGCCCGCCTGTTGTTACAAGTCTCTTTTCTTTTACATCTGGAAGTGCATCCACATCTTCCAGAACAACATGTCCATTTCCCGCAAGAGCCTCTTCCACCGCTTCTACGATATGATCATAAGAAGTAGTTCCAAGTACTGCATCAACTTCCGGTATCTCGTCAATAATCTCCTGCTGATAGCGCTGTGCCAGACACCCGGTCACGATCAGAGCTTTCAGCTTCCCTTCTTTTTTGTACTCTGCCATCTCAAGAATGGTCTGAATACTTTCCTCCTTTGCATCATGAATAAAACAGCAGGTATTAACAACAATAATATCTGCGTCTTCTTCTGAATCTACGATCTGATATCCCTTTTTATCCAAAAGTCCAAGCATGACCTCTGAATCCACCAGGTTCTTATCGCAGCCGAGGGATATAAATAAAATATTCATATAGTTCTCCTTGTATGTCTTATTTAAAAAGCAGATACCAGACGGTATCTGCCTCAGGCACACGGCACACCGTGTAGTAATCTCTCTATTCGTTATCTTCAGACTCTTCTACTGCTTCTGCGTCTTCCTCTGAATCCTCTTCCTGAATATTCAAGAAATCTTCCTCTGCATTCTCCTCTGCCTGCTTTGCTTCCAGTTCCGCAAGTTTTGCAGCCTCTTCTTCAGCAAGTATAGTGATCTTTCCCTGATTCATCTCGCTGATCGCGATAGAAAGCGGCTTCTCACCCGGCTTTGTATCTACTAATGGCATAGAACCATCAATAATCTCTCGTGCTCTTTTAGCTGTAGCCATAACGATAGAATAACGGCTGTTAACAACCTTTGTCTCGCCTTCCTCAACGTCTTTATTAACGACCTTCATTAAGTCTGTGTAAGATGGATGTAACATGTACACTATTCTCCTTTCAACTCTCTCTTCATATGCTCTATAAATGTCCGATTACGGAAACATCTCTCATGTTCTCCCTGAATCAGATGATGCATCTCTTCCACGCACACATCTAATTCATCATTCACGACCAGATAATCATACTGATCCATATATTCTGCCTCTTCAATAGCGCGCTTCATACGCCCATCGATGACTTCCTGTGTCTCAGTCCCCCGTCCTTCCAGACGCTTTCTGAGTTCTTCTGCGCTCGGAGGTGTTACGAACAGTAATAATGTATTCGGAAATTTTTCTTTGACTTTCAATGCGCCCTGGATTTCAATCTCTAGGATTACATCTTTCCCTGCACGAAGCTGCTCTTCCACATATGCTTTCGGTGTTCCGTAATAATTTCCCACGTACATAGCATACTCTATCAAATCATCTTTCGCAATCATTTTTTCAAATTCTTCCGTTGTTTTGAAAAAATAAGCCTTTCCTTCTTCTTCTCCCGGTCTTGGGTTTCTTGTTGTTGCAGAGATGGATAATGCATAATTATCATATCTCTCCAGAAGTGCTTTCATAATCGTACCTTTGCCGGCACCGGAAAACCCGGATACTACAATAAGAATTCCCTCTTTATTCATAGCTATACCTCTTATTCAATGTTCTGGATCTGTTCTCTGACCTTCTCAATCTCTGTCTTTAACCCAATTCCTGTATTGGAAACTTCCAAGTCATTTGCCTTTGACAAGATTGTATTTGCTTCACGGTTCATCTCCTGTGCAATAAAATCAAGCTTGCGTCCGATTCCTGCCTCATCTGACTGGAGCGTCTCTTTCATATGTACGACATGACTCTTCAGTCGTACGACCTCTTCATCTGTACAGATCTTATCTGCATAAATCACAACTTCTGCTGCAATACGATTCTCCTCAATCTGCGTATCTTCAAGAAGTTCTTTAACTTTGGCTTCCAGCTTTTCTCTATACTCGGCAACGATCTTCGGAGAACGCTCCTCGATAAATGCTACCATCTCAAGAATTCCATCGAGCTTTGCAAGAATATCTTCTCTCAGATGTTCTCCCTCTGCAGTCCTTGTAGTTACAAATCCGTCAACGGCTCCATCCAGTGCTTTTTTAAGTCCCTTCCAAAGTTCATCGGTATCCTCACTGCCCTCTTCCATTGTAAATATCTCAGGATATCTGGAAAGTGCAGACACACGGACATCATTCTCAATGCCAAACTTTTCTTCCATCTGCTTGAAATATTCAAGATATTCTGCTGCCAGACTTTCATTATACTTTAATGAAACCTGTCCGTCAGATAAATCCTCATAGCTGATAAAGATGTCTACTTTTCCTCTCTGGATTCTTTTCTTAATCTCTGTCCGGATTGCCGTCTCGAAGAAATTCAGTTTCTTCGGCATACGGATACTCATATCCAGATAGCGGTGATTCACACCTTTCATCTCTACGGTAAACTTGCGGTCTCCCTCTGATATTTCACATCTTCCGAAACCGGTCATACTCTTGATCATGTGTATTACCTCTTCTTTTCAGTAATAAATACGGTTTTAACCGTACGTTTTATTATACTTCATTTGGATTTTTGAGTCAACTATGGTATGATATGAAAAGTAAACATTTATCATACATTTATAACATTATTTTAAAGGAGTGCTTATATTATGGCATTTGACGGAACAACAATCGCAGCAGTCCGAAAAGAACTTTCCGATTCTATCCTGGGTGGACGCATCTACAAAATTGCACAGCCGGAACCAGACGAGCTGTTGATCACAATAAAAACACCCGAAGGACAACGCAAACTATATATTTCTGCAAGTGCATCTCTTCCACTGATTTATCTCACTGATGAGAATAAACCGAGTCCTATGACTGCACCTGGTTTTTGTATGCTTCTTCGCAAATATGTTGGGAATGGGCGTATCACAGCTATCTCACAGCCTGGTCTGGAACGTATTTTATTCTTTGATATTGAGCATTTAAATGAACTGGGGGACCTTTGCCGTAAGCGTCTGATCGTAGAAATCATGGGCAAGCACAGCAATATCATCTTCTGCGATGATAAAGATAAGATTCTGGACAGCATTAAGCATGTTTCCGCACAAATGAGTTCTGTCCGGGAAGTCCTTCCTGGAAGAACCTATTTCATCCCGGACACGATGTCTAAACTGGACCCGCTCACAGTTTCTTTTAAAAACTTTGTCCTGGCACTGAGAGAAAAACCTGCTGCCCTTGGGAAAGCAATCTACACAAGCTTTACCGGTATCAGTCCTGTAGTAGCGGAACATATCGTCTCGGAGTCCGGACTGGATACGGATATTCCGGCTTCCGACATTTCCGAAGATATGCTCATTCACCTGTACCGCCAGTTTTCCTACTATATCGAAGACCTGAAGGAAGGAAATTTCCACCCAGTGATTTACTATAGCAACGAAGTGCCAAAAGAATTCACCGCCATTCCATTTTCTCATTACGGAAATTACCGGGCAGAATGCTTCGATTCCATCTCACGTGTGCTTCGCACTTATTATGCGACTCGCAACACCGTAACACGGATACGTCAGAAAAGTGCAGACCTGCGCCATGTTGTGCAGACGAATCTGGAACGTGCAAGGAAAAAATATGACTTACAATCCAAACAACTACAAGGAACCGAAGGCCGTGAAAAATACAAAGTTTACGGAGAACTGATCAACACTTATGGTTACAACCTGGATTCGGAAGCAAAGTCATTGACCTGCCTGAATTACTATACGAACGAAGATATTACGATTCCATTGGATCCACAGAAAACTCCTCAGGAAAATGCACAAAAATATTTTGCAAAATACAATAAGCAGAAGCGTACTTTCGAGGCGCTGTCCGAACTGATCCAGGAGACAGCTGATGAAATCCGCTATCTGGAATCCGTCAGCAACTCTCTGGACATTGCTCTAAACGAAGCGGATCTGGGACAGATCAAAGAAGAATTGACTGCCAGCGGCTATGTGCGCAGAAAATTCACAAAGAAAAAAGTAAAACTGACTAACAAACCAATGCACTACATCTCCAGTGACGGATATGACATTTACGTTGGTAAAAATAATATCCAGAACGATGAACTGACTTTCTCTTTTGCAAATGGCGGTGACTGGTGGTTTCACGCAAAAGGTGCTCCCGGATCCCACGTCATTGTCAAGACAAATGGCGATGAACTTCCGGACCGTACTTTTGAAGAAGCCGGACGGCTGGCTGCTTATTATTCTAAGAACCACGGCAGTGATAAAGTCGAGATTGACTACATTGAAAAGAAGCATGTCAAGAAACCAAACGGAGCAAAACCCGGGTTTGTGGTTTATTATACAAACTACTCTCTCGTTATTGACTCTGACATCAGCAACATAAAAGTCGTGCAGGATTAATTCCCGCACGACCTTTTTCGTATTGTACTTGCGATTTTCACTTATTCTATCATTTATTACAGAATATCATCAAACAGCTTTTCTTTATAAACGCCCTCTTCAATCAACTTCTTGAAAGATTCTACAACTGAGTCCTTATCTTCTTTGTAAGTAACTCCGAACCATTTATCCTGTGTTTCAAGGACTTTTACAGTCACTTCGCCTTTCTGAAGTAACTCATCAATGTAAATCGGAAGCAGATACTCTCCCTTTAGCACATCCACATCTGGTTTTTCAAAAAATTCCTTGAATCCTTTTTCCAGTGTCTCTACGAACTCCGGTGTCAGTCCCCACATATTCATCGATACATGGGAATTCTCATCAATTGGCTCCTGTCCGTCTTCTTTCTGAACTGCTGCCTTATTTCCCACTTTTACAATGTTCTTTGTCTCGTTAATTCCGGTCAGGTATCCATTCTCATTGACCTGGCATACACCTCTTGTAACGCCGCCGTTTTCACTGAGTGTATTCTTCAGAATAAACCCTGCCGCACAAAAATCTGTCGGTTTCTCTGGTGTGTACTCCTCCAGAAAATCATGCAGTTTAAAAAATGATTCTTTTCCATAATAGTCATCTGCATTAATTACCGCAAATGGCTCTTTTATAAGACCCTTACATGCCAGAACTGCCTGACCTGTTCCCCATGGCTTTGTACGGTCTTTTGGAAGTTTTACTCCTTTTGGAAGATCGTCGATTGCCTGAAATGCATAGTCAATCTCTACGTTTAATTGTTTACAGATAGCTTCGATTCTCTCTCCGATAACCTCCCGGAAGGCTTCCTCTATGTCCTTGCGGATAATAAATATAATCTTGTTAAATCCAGCTTCGATTGCATCATGAATGGAATAGTCCATAATGATCTCTCCATGCATTCCAACCGGCTCTAACTGCTTAATTCCTCCACCAAATCTGGAACCGATCCCGGCAGCCATAATAACTAATGATGTTTTCATCCTTTTACCTCCATATCATTATTATGATTTTATCTTTTCTAGTCATATCAGCGAATCTGTCTTGCTTCCAAATAATATCTTTTCTCCGTCGCATGTCCCATGGAAAATGTCTTTCTTGGAAGTGTTCCACTTTCAGTCACGTAAGGAAACAACTCTCTTTTCTCCATTGCAGGCAATAAAAAGCCAACCGCATTTTCCTTCTCTGCCAGGTTCTTTAATGCCTCTTCTCCATGTATATAATCCATCTGCCCTCTATGGTTTTTCAGATATCCGTCTAAAAAATTCTGTAAAATTGCGACTGCAAGCCTACTTTTGTTCGGATTTAAATAAAGAACACCTTGGCGCTCTTTCGTATACCATTGTACTGGATATCCATTCGGGGCGCAACATGTTTTTTGAAGCTCATCCAATAATGCTTCTTCATCTGTCTCTGTAACAATTCGATGAATCGGAGAAAATTCCAACGCTTTGTCGTGAATATTTTCCAGCTCCACCATCGCATATCTTGCCGGAGCATTTGCATTTTCTGTATCGGAATGTGTTTTTTTATAATTTTCATAACATACTTTTGCTGTAGCCAGTGAATGATTCCCGTCGCCAACCGCATAAGGCATCTCTGCACTTATATTCTCATAAGATGTAATCTTCTTTTCAAAATCTTTTGCGAGTTTTCCAGACACCAGCCAGCCACTGATATGTCCGCCTTCTTTCATAAGATTAAAATTATAAATCTTACGCATTTCTTCCTTTTTCCCGCTCAGCCATTCTATCAACCCATCACTTCTATCATCACACAAAAGTAATACATGTGGCAATTCGACAGGCGCATCCTCACGGATTCTGACTCTTGGCGGAATTCTACAGGTCACTGTCTTTTCCGTCGCACGGATTCTGGAAGAACTATTTTCCGAATAATCATATGCTTCCAGATCAATCATCCCGATCAGCCCTCTTCGAATACTGCCATTTTTAAGGGTTCTCTCTACATAAACATAGGATTTTTCATATTTCTGAAAAATTCCCTGTTCAAGATATGATTGCATATTCCAATTGATTGTCTTTATCTTTTCATTCTCGTCCACATCTTCCAATTCTGCTTCCGGAAAGATCAAATGAAAGGAAGATGGTGCATCCCCTACCGTCTCTTTTACATCTTTCCAGTATTCTGGCTGCGAAGAGAACTGGTCGCATGCAATCACCGACCACTTCTCCATGCTTTCTACATCCGGAATCAGAATATCTGCCGGCAAAAATACATTCATGATTACGCCTCTTTTCCTGCCAGATAATCAATAAACTGCTGTGCAGTTCTTCCTGACATTCCTCCGTGACTTAACTCCCATTTATTTGCCTCTGCCAGGAGTTCCTCCTCCGTTAGATTAAGATTATTTCTCTTAGCAAGCTGGCACACGATTTCCTGAAACTCTCGTTTCTGTGGTCTTCCAAAGTAGATCGTCACACCAAATCTTGCTACCAGTGACAGCTTTTCCTGTACGGTATCATTTGTATGTAATTCCTCATCTCTATCTTCTTTATCCTTAAACGTCTCACGGATCAGATGTCTTCGGTTAGATGTTGCATAAATAAGCACATTATCTGGTTTTTTCTCAAGTCCTCCCTCGATGACCGCTTTCAGATATTTATATTCAATCTCAAATTCCTCGAATGACAGATCATCCATGTATATGATGAACTTGTAATTACGGTTCTTGATCTGCGCAATTACATTATTGAAATCCTGGAATTGATGCTTATAGACTTCGATCATACGAAGGCCCTGATCATAATACTGATTCAGGATTGCCTTGATAGAAGAAGATTTTCCGGTTCCGGCATCTCCAAATAACAGACAGTTATTGGATTTTCTTCCCATAACAAATGCTTCTGTATTGTCGATCAGTTTTTTCTTTGCCATCTCGTATCCCACCAGATCATCCAGGTGCACGTGAGCAATCTTTGTGATCGGCACGATTCTTGCCCCTTCTTCGGTATGCTCAATACGAAATGCTTTATGAAGCCCCAGTTTGCCAACGCCAAATTCCTTGTAGAACTGTGTTACTTTCTCTTTAAATTCTTCTGCACATTTCGTTCCATCAAGTGTCTTTGCAAGGTCACAGATACGGTCACGGATTCTCTCATTGAAGACCTGTCCATGTCCATTGACCCCCTTGTAATCCCGGATCATGGCAAGTCCGTCTTCTCCAAGTACCTCTCCAAGATTCTGGAAATCATAGTCAAACAGTTCTTTAAAAATCTTAAAATCATGCAGTGCTGCAATATTAATACTTCCTTCGACCGGTCCGACAATCTCACAGGAAGTGCTGTATGCATTCTCATGACTAACCATAAGGTAAGTCAGATAAGTATGCCACAGATTTCCTTCAAATCCGTGACTGACTGATAACTCTGTCAGATCACCAATAGTAGAATACAGAAGACTCTTCATATCGTCCTCATTGTAATATTCATTATTATAGTTCTCCATAAGAAATGTCATGTCCTGGAGAAGTTCCCCGTCTTCCATATCTTTATATAAAATCAATTCATTCGTTCTCATTTCCTCGATGTCTCCTTTTTTATGTCATTTTATGTTTTTCTATTATACAAATCCTCTAACGGATTACTCTATGTCCGGCACTCCCACACTGGTATTAGTAATTTCCAAGTATCTTCAGGCTTCTGCTCTCTTCCCGCAAGCCCCTAAGTGCATTCTTCACACCTGGTTCTTCCAGATTGCCTTCAAAATCTACAAAGAAACGGTACTCCCAGCTTCTTCCCTCAATTGGTCTGGACTCGATTTTTGACATATTCAGATCATTATAAATAAAATGTGACAGTAGATGATACAGCGATCCACTCTCATGTGGAACCTCAAAGCAAATACTGATCTTCTTTGCCCCTTTCAAGAACACCTTCTGGTTCGTCACAATAATAAATCTTGTACAGTTTCCGGATTCATCATTAATGTTATCTTCCAACACTTCCAGTCCGTAGACTTTTGCCGCATAGGCACTGCAGACTGCCGCCTGAGTCCGGTCCTGGTCATCCAGGATTTTCTTTGCTGCAATAGCTGTATTTGCCACGCTGATCTGCTGCCAGTCACTGTGTTCTTCCAAAAACCTGGTCGTCTGCATCAGCGCTTCCGCTTTAGAATACACTCGCTTCAGTTCAGAAAGCTGTGTCCCTGGAAGTCCTGCCAGTGTATGCGTGATTGGAATTATGACTTCTCCTACAATATAATTTTCAAATTCTACCAGAAGGTCATAGACTTCGTTTACCGCACCTGCTGTAGAATTTTCGATTGGAAGCACTGCATAATCTGCGGCGCCCTCCTCGATTGCTTCCATTGCATCCCGGAATGTACGGACGGAATAACTGTTGCAGTCCTCTCCGAAATAGGTCTTCATAGCTGCCTGTCCATAAGCACCTTCCATGCCCTGAAATACGACTCTCGCTTTCTCCACGCCAAGTGAATCAATCTCTATAAAAGGAAGTCTTCCAAGAGCTCCTGCCTTCACAAGCTGCTGATACTGTAACTTGCGGCTCATGGACATAAGCTGCTGATATAGTTCCTGAATTCCTTTTTTATCAAAATCAGAAGAAACTTTTGATGCTACATTCTGAAGCTTTTCTTTCTCCCTTACACGGTCAAATACTTTTCTTCCTGCTTCGACCTTATATTCTCCAACCTGTTCACATATTTTCATTCGCTCTTCATATAACTTCACGATCTGATCATCTACGACATCTAACTGTCCTCTTAATTCTTCTAATGTAGCCATCCATCTTGTCTCCTTTACAAATACCATAGTCAGTATCACTTGCATCCTTCGCCTCTCTATACTGACACTATTGCATTATAATACATTTCATATCTAAAATCCACCTTACATTCTTATCCTGATTACAGATTCAAAAAAATTATTTTTTACATTCAAAAAAAATAATTTTTACATTGAAAATCTGACAGGTTTGTTATATTATGTACAGAGACTTTTAAGTAAACGTCGCGAAGGAGGATTTTATGAGACACTTGATGAGTCCACTTGATTTCACAGTGGAAGAATTAGACAATCTTATGGATTTAGCCCAGGACATCGAAAAGAACCCTAAGAAATATGCTCATGCATGTGATGGAAAGAAATTAGCAACTTTATTTTTTGAACCAAGTACACGTACTAGACTCAGTCATGAAGCAGCAATGCTTAATCTCGGAGGCAGTGTTCTTGGTTTTTCTTCTGCCGATTCCAGTTCTGCAACAAAAGGGGAAACTGTTGCAGATACAATTCGTATGATTTCCTGTTATGCGGATATCTGTGCAATGAGACATCCGAAAGAAGGAGCTGCGCTGGTAGCCAGCGAGCATTCCAGAATCCCTGTCATCAATGCAGGAGACGGCGGACATCAGCATCCGACACAGACCCTGACCGATCTGCTTACGATCCGTTCTTTAAAAGGTCATCTTGATAATATCACGATCGGTCTTTGCGGAGATTTAAAATTTGGCCGTACCGTTCACTCTCTGATTCACGCTCTGGTGCGTTACAAAAATGTAAAATTCATTCTGATCTCACCAGAAGAACTTCGTGTTCCAAGTTATATCCGCAATGATGTTCTCGATAAAGAACATGCACAGTACGAAGAGGTCGTTCGTCTGGAAGATGCTCTTCCAAAGCTTGATATTCTCTACATGACCCGTGTACAGAAAGAACGTTTCTTCAATGAAGAAGACTATATCCGTATGAAAGATTTTTATGTACTGGATGCTCAGAAGATGGAGCTTGCGCCAAAGGATATGTATGTACTTCACCCACTTCCTAGAGTAAATGAAATTGCTGTTGAAGTTGATGATGACCCAAGAGCTGCTTATTTCGCTCAAGCTCAGTACGGAGTATACATTCGAATGGCTCTGATTCTGACATTACTGGAAATCGAAGTCTAAGGAGGAATATACTATGGTTAAGAATACACTGAATGTAGGTCAGATCTCAGAAGGATTTGTACTGGATCACATCCAGGCAGGAAGAAGTATGGATATTTACAAATATCTTCACTTAGATCAACTGGACTGCTGTGTTGCAATTATCAAAAATGCAAAAAGTAACTGTATGGGCAAAAAGGATATCATGAAAATCGAATGTCCGATCGATTTTATGGATCTTGACATCCTTGGTTTCATTGATCACAACATTACTGTCAACATTATCCAGAATGAGAAGGTTGTTGCGAAAAAATGTCTTCACCTTCCTCACGAAATCCGCAATGTGATCCGCTGTAAAAATCCTCGTTGTATCACTTCTATTGAGCAGGGACTGGATCATGTCTTCGTACTGACCGATCCAGACGAAGAAGTATACCGCTGCAAATACTGCGAAGAAAAATATCAGGGAAGACTTGGTAAACGCAAATAAAACTTCCTGTTTTAACTATGCAGACAGTTATCTTTTATTTATGAATTGATGATAAACATTGAATTAAATGTATAAAAAAGATTTTCAGTTTCAATTTTCGAAGCTGAAAATCTTTTTTATTACCATATTGGAATAAAACAAAAGCAAGCAAGACGATAAGCCGGGTTATGTCGTTGAGTGATCATCTATCTAGACCTGATGTTGCCATCAGGTTCCAGCGACCTACCTGAGACTTGACGGGCCGCCAAATTGTCTCTGCACGGTCTTGCTTCGAGTGGGGTTTACATGTGCCCCGGTCGTTACCGGCCGGGCGGTAGTCTCTTACACTGCCCTTCCACCCTTACCTGTCCATTCTCATAAGAGTCTGTCAGGCGGTACATTTCTGTTGCACTGGCCTTGGAGTCGCCTCCACCGGACGTTATCCGGCACCCTGCCCTGCGAAGCCCGGACTTTCCTCACCTGCTGCCTTTCGGCAATTACAGCCGCGATCACCTGTCTTACTTGCAAGTATTTATTATATCATATTTTTTCTAAAAAGAAAGAACTTTTTTACCTCATTGCATCTGCTGCAGAAGTTGCGAGTTCATCGCATCGCTCATTCTGAGGATGTCCATCATGTCCTTTCACCCAGATAAATGTCACATTGTGTGGCTCTTTCGCTTCCAGAAGCCGTTTCCAGAGATCCACATTTTTTACAGGCTCATTCTTTCCACGTTTCCAGCCTTTCTTCAGCCACCCGCCGATCCAGTTCTGATTGAATGCATCTACCACATACTTTGAATCAGAATACAACTTCACATCACACGGACGGTTCAATGCTTCCAGTCCAGCTATGACTGCCATCAACTCCATGCGGTTATTCGTTGTCTTCTCATATCCCTTTGACAATTCCTTTGTATGAAGTTCGCCTTTTGAATCTACGTACTCTAAAATGGTTCCGTATCCTCCCGGTCCATCCGGGTTTCCTCTGGCTGCTCCATCGGTATATATACTGACCAGCATCTATCTTTCCTCCTCGAAATAAAAGCTCTGACCCGGTTCTTTCACCTTCATGATCCGCTCTCTATACGGCTCCGACACCGATTTTTCCAAAAACTTATCTAAAATGTCATACCCCCACATATGCATTGGGAATACAATCTTTGTATTCGTATGCCGCATAAAATAATTGATACCAAGTACAGACTCTTCTCCCTGTCTGGAATCAAGTGGGAAAAATGCATAATCAATTTCTTCACCCTCGATTTTTGCAATCTCTTTCTGATATGCCTGTCTCATCGGTTCATTCCAGGTCTCATCATCCTCTTCTTCCCAGTACCACCAGTTCAGATCTCCTGCATGAAAAAATGTTTTCTCTTTCACCCTTACAAGAAATGCCACACCTTCATCGGTGGATTTCAGTGTATGAATCCTCAAATCCCAAATATTAAAATCTACATCTGCACCTATATGCTCCGTCTGATCTTTTGGCCCTGCCGCCTCAATGTCATCAGATAAAATATAGTGGATATTCTCATATTCTTCTGCCCACGTAAATATTTTCTTTTTAAAATGATCGTAGTGCACATGACTTGCAAATACACAGATTTTTTTATCTTTATCAAACTGTGGCAGATTTCCTTTATAATAATCAAAAATCAATACATAATCGTCACACTCAACAGCAAATCCGCTATGTTCCAGGTAAGTAATTTTAATCATTATTTTATTCCCTGTGCCACTTCAACTGCATGCATGACCTCTGGCAAGATGTATCCAAGACATTCCTTTACAGCTCCTGCTTTTCCAGGAAGATTTACAATCACAACATTTCCACGGATTCCTGCCGCTGCACGGTTCAACATAGCTCTTTTTGTCAGTGTAAGCATGTGTGCACGCATACCTTCCGGGATTCCAAGAAGTGGTCTGTCTACAACTTCCATAGTTGCCTCCGGTGTGCAGTCTTCCGGTCCGCAGCCTGCTCCGCCTGTTGTCAGGATCAGGTCTGCAAGATTTCCGTCTGCCATTCTCTGAAAAACAGTAGATAATACAGTTTTGTCTGTCGGGAGAGCCTTCATGAACACAACGTCAAGCCCTGCTTCTTCCACCATCTTGCGGATTACTTTTCCACTTGCATCCTCCTGCTCTCCTTTATAAACTGCTGTACTTGCAGTAATAATCGCTACTTTCATCAAATTGTACCTCCATACATTTTTTCTATCTCATTCAAAGTCTTATCTTTTTTTCTTAAGTTCCTTTTTGACATTCATAAAATAGTATAACACAAATTATGCAAGGGGTAAATCATTTTTATATGATGATACACACCAGTCCTCCATTACTGTCATTGACAATCTTCTGCATTGTATCCTGAAGCTTTGTCTGGCTTTCATCCCCGATCATGGCAATCTTACCCCGGATACCATCCATCACTAATTCTTCCACAGATTTTCCGAAAATGTTCGTCTCCCAGATTCCATGTTCGGTTTCTGCTTCCTGCTTAATGAATGTAAGAAGATCTTTCGCCTGATCTTCTGTTCCGACAATCGGTGCAATCTCTGTCTCGATATTCGCCCGGATCAGATGGATAGACGGGGCCTTTGAATGTATCTTCACGCCATATTTATTTCCCTGTTTGATAAGCTCCGGCTCCAAAAGTGTAATTTCATCTCTTACCGGACTGACCACCCCATATCCTTTCATTCGAACAGTTGTAAATGCGTCCCGGACTCCTTCATATTCTTCCTTTAATTTCGCAAGTTCCTGAATTGTTGCAACCAGCTCATATTGTCCTGCAATCTTCGTTCCCGTCATCTCGCTTAACATTTCGTAATAATATCTTTCTGGTATAGAAATGTTGATATTCACACAGCCCTGACCCATTCCAATCTGATCCACTTTGCAGGAATCTATGTACTCACTCTCAGAAACATCTATACTTCCAAGAGCATCCCGGATTTTGGTAAGTCGTTCCAGAATCACTCTCACATGTTCAATCAGATCTTGTTTGATCTTGTGGTCTCTTGGAAGCATCTCCACCCATTTCGGAACAAAAAACTGAATTTCAGATATCGGAAACTCAAAAAGGACTTCCGATAAAATCTGGCAGATATCCTCTCTGGTAAGTTTTTCACAGTTGACCGGCAGCGCCCGTACTCCATATTCCTGTTCCAGATTCTTCGCGGTGTTCTGCGCCCGTTCTCCCTGTGGCTCTTTTGAATTCACAAGTACAATGAACGGCTTTCCGATTCCATTTAATTCCTGTATCGTCATACGCTCCGCATCTTTGTAATTTTCTCTTGGAATGTCTGTGATGGTACCGTCTGTCGTAATCACAATTCCAATGGTTGAATGATCATGAATTACTTTTCTAGTTCCAATCCCGGCAGCCTTTGCAAATGGGATCTCATAAGCAAACCACGGTGTTTTCACCTGTCTCTGGGAATCCCCGTCCATATAACCGGCAGCACCTTCTACCATATAACCGACGCAGTCAATCAGACGCACCTTCACATCTACGTCATCAGCAAGCCGGATTTTTGCTGCTTCCTTCGGCACGAACTTTGGTTCCGTTGTCATAATCGTGCGTCCCGAAGCAGATTGCGGCAGTTCATCCTGCGTACGCATTCTGGCATGTTCATCTTCCATTTCCGGAAGCACCAGCACATCCATGAATCTTTTAATAAATGTAGACTTTCCCGTCCGGACCGGTCCCACAACACCAATGTAGATTTCTCCATTCGTCCTTGCTTCGATATCTTTGTATACCTGAAATCTATCCATCAAACTACCCCCCATGCATGAACTTGTTTTACTGTTAACAGATTATGCAGGAAACATTCCGAGTATGTATAGAATTCTGCTTACCATGTATGAATTTTCTGCTTATGGATTTACGGATCGTAGTGTGTTTTGCTCCATTGCAAGGAACATTCCGATGAGCCTTTTTAAGCAGGAAGGCATGAAACTTACTCTTAAAAATACAGAACACCTGATATATCAAATAACACGCGCGCCTTATGTACGATGGAAGTGAGACTCTGTCAATCTTGACTGCCCTTGCAGATAAGATTGACTGCCTTAGAGGCTCATTGGAATGTTTCGTACATGAAGCAAGTGTATTTGATATACCAGGTGTTCGTCCTATTTTATGTTCTTATTGTTCGTCCTGTTAAATACATTTATTGATATACCAGGTGTTCATCCTATTTTTTATAATTATTCTCCCCACGGAAGTGCTGTATGCTCCGCCTTATTATCTCTGAGCATGAGTTCATTAACTGCTTCTTTCGGGTCTTTTCCATCAAACAATACTTCGCTGACTTTATTGATGATTGGAAGTGATACTCCATATTTTTCGCCAAGTTTTACTGCCGCTTTTGCAGAATACACTCCTTCTACTACCATCTGAACCTCATCCATTGCTTCCTGCATGGATTTGCCCTGCCCCATGAGATAACCTGCTTTGCGGTTACGGCTGTGGACACTGGCACACGTTACAATCAGATCACCGATTCCTGTAAGTCCGGAAAATGTCTCAACTGCGCCGCCCATTTTTACACCTAGTCTTGCAATCTCTGCAATTCCTCTTGTGATGAGTGCAGCCTTTGTATTATCTCCATATCCCATTCCGTCAGCAATACCTGCTGCCAGAGCGATGACATTTTTCAAAGAACCGCCAAGTTCCATGCCAAGCATATCCGGGCTTGTATATACACGGAACACTTCACTTGCGAACATCTGCTGCAGATACTCGGCTGTCTTTTCCGTCTTTGCTCCCACAACAACAGTAGTCGGAAGTCCTCTTCCTACTTCCTCAGCGTGGCTTGGTCCGGACAGGACTGCTACATCAGCCTGTGGAATTTCATCCTCGATCTGCTGAGATAGTGTCATCAGAGTTGCCTCTTCGATTCCTTTCGCAACATCAACAATAATCTGACCTTCCGCTACATATGGGCACATATTTTTCGCTGTTCCCCTTGTAAATGTAGACGGCACTGCAAGCACAAGGAAATCTCTTCCTTCTACAGCTTTCTTAAGATCTGTTGTAAATTTCATTGTATCCGGAAGCTTCACGCCCGGAAGCTTTGATTTGTGCTCACGCTCTTTATCCAGCATCCGGATCTCATCTTCCAGAATTGACCACATAGTCACATCATGACCGTTTTTACTCAGAAGAAGCGCCAGTGCAGTCCCCCAGCTTCCTGCCCCTATCACACTTACCTTTGCCATAATCTTCCTCCTTATTATTTCTTTCCGATACTGATCTTATTCTCCGTACCGTTCATGAGTCTTACAATATTTGCCTTATGTTTATAAAATGCGGATAACATCAGAAATGCCGCAATTCCATACATTTCATAAAGATACGGCGGTTTTACACCAAATCCACCCATCTGGCCATACACAACCACTTCGATCAGATAAATGATCACAACTGCCAGGGAGCCAAGAGACACATAACGTGTCACTGCCACGATTCCGAGAAATGCAAATAAACAGATCAAAACCATCCATACATTTGTCGTACTTAAAATCAGTCCGGCTGTCGCTGCGATTCCTTTTCCACCTTTAAAGTTCAGATAAAATGGATAGTTGTGCCCAAGTACCGCACCCATCCCTGCATACATGGCAAGGAGTGGGAAAATGTCTGCGTAAGTCTTTCCGTAAATCAGGTAAACCGTCACAACTGCAAAGACACATTTAAAGCAGTCTCCAAGAAGTGTGACAAGTCCCGCTTTGATTCCCATCGTGCGAAGAGCGTTAGTGCTTCCTGCATTGCCACTTCCCTCTTTTCGGATATCGACTCCTCTCATCTTACCATAGATGTATCCTGTCTGGATCAGTCCAAATGCATACCCAATCAGTAGACATATAAAACGTTCCATTTTCTAATTATCCCTTTCTTTTCTTTCTCTCACAAAGAATTTTAGTGATGTTCCCTTGAAGCCAAAGGACTCTCTGATCTTATTCTCCAGATATCTCTGATAGGAGAAATGCATCAGTTCTTTATCATTGACAAAAATTACAAATGAAGGCGGCTTTACCGCTACCTGCGTCATGTAATAGATCTTCAGACGCTTTCCTTTGTCTGACGGTGGCTGCTGCATTGCTGTTGCTTCCATCAGAATCTCATTAAGTACCCCTGTTGCAACACGCAGTGTCTGATTCTCAATGACCATATCAATCATATCGAACATTTTTGGAAGACGCTGACCTGTCACTGCAGACACGTACATAATCTCTGCGTATGGCATAAATGAAAGGACACGGCGCACTTCATTCTCATACTCACGCATGGTCTTATCATTTTTCTCAATAGCATCCCACTTATTTACCACGATGATAACACCTTTTCCACGCTCATGAGCAATTCCTGCCACCTTGGCATCCTGTTCTGTCACACCCTGAGTCGCATCAATTACGACAAGAACCACATCTGCACGCTCCACCGCTGTTACGGTACGGATAATACTGTATCGCTCCAGTTCCTCTTTAATCTTATTCTTTCTGCGAAGCCCTGCTGTATCAATAAAGACATATTCTTTTCCATTGTGCACGATCTCCGTATCAATGGCATCCCTTGTTGTTCCTGCAATGTCACTGACGATCACACGCTGCTCTCCAAGAAGCTTGTTAATAATAGAAGACTTACCTACGTTCGGTTTTCCTACGATTGCCACACGCGGGCGAGAGTCCTCTTCCTCTTCTCCTGCATGCTCTGGAAAATGTTCGATCACCTTATCAAGCATATCTCCAAGTCCGAGTCTTGATGATGCAGAGATTGGCACCGGATCACCGATTCCAAGATTATAGAACTCATAAGTATCTGCCATATATTTATCAAAATTATCTACTTTGTTTACAACAAGAATGACCGGCTTTCCGCTTCTTCTTAACATATCTGCAACTTTAGAATCGGAATCCACAAGCCCCTGCTTTACATCTGTAATAAAAATAATAACATCTGATGTATCAATAGCAATCTGAGCCTGTTCACGCATCTGCGACAGAATAATGTCCTTGCTCTCCGGTTCAATACCACCGGTGTCGATCAATGTAAAATCTGTATCAAGCCAGCTGACATCTGCGTAGATTCGATCACGGGTAACTCCCGGTGTGTCTTTTACAATTGAAATCTTCTCTCCTGCCAGCGCATTAAAAAGTGTGGACTTACCCACATTCGGTCTACCCACAATCGCTACTACTGGTTTACTCATATATTTATCTCCATTTCTGTAAATATTCGATTTTTCATCTTATCCACTTGATTTTACAATATCTGCTTCAACTTGTAAAGTTTATAAAATAGAAAACATACCATTGACCTTACATAGGTAAAAATGATATAACTGTAATGTGAGTTATGTTAGAACAAAATATCATTAAAAAAAATGAAATATTTATATGTAACAGGAGAGCGTTATGAACAACATTACGATTAACAGTAACAGTAATGATATCAAGGAGATGGAAAAGCTTTTCCCAAGAGCCCCTCTGAAGATCATTGCTATGGAAGGCTGCAAAGAACTGGGACAGAAAGTGAATGACTATATTGTCAACTTCAGGCAGTCCTCTTACCGTGAAGAATTAAAATCACCAATGTATGCAACTTATCTTCAGGACAATTATCTGGTAGATGCACATTGCCCACGTTTTGGAAGTGGTGAAGCAAAAGGTGTCCTGAACGAATCTGTCCGTGGAAAAGACCTGTTTATTATGACAGATGTATGTAATTACAGCCTGACATATTCCGTCAACGGATATGTGAACCACATGTCACCGGACGATCACTATCAGGATCTGAAACGTCTGATTTCCGCTGCTAATGGTAAGGAACACCGCCTTAACATTATTATGCCGTTTTTGTATGAGAGCCGTCAGCACAAACGTACAAAACGCGAGTCTCTGGACTGCGCTTTGGCACTTCAGGAACTGATTGACATGGGCGTAGACAATATCTTCACATTTGATGCCCACGATCCGCGTGTACAGAATGCAATTCCGCTTTACGGATTCGACAGTTTCAACCCGCCATATCAGTTCATGAAAGCACTGCTTCGCGCAGAACCAAACCTTTCTGTTGACCCGGATCACCTGATGATCATCAGTCCGGATGAAGGTGCAATGTCCCGTGCCGTATACTTCTCCAACGTTATCGGAGTTGACATGGGTATGTTCTACAAGAGACGTGATTATTCAACAGTCATAAATGGAAAGAACCCAATTGTAGCACATGAGTTCTTAGGTTCTGATATCAAAGGGAAATCTGTCATCATCATCGATGATATGATTTCTTCCGGTGAAAGTATGTTGGACGTAGCTAAACAGATGAAAGACCGTGGTGCAAAACAGGTATTTGTATGTACAACATTTGGTCTTTTCACAGATGGATTTGAGAAATTTGACGAATTCCATGAGAAAGGTTATATTGATCGCGTGATTACTACGAACCTGACTTACCTCCCACCTGCATTCTATGAGAGAGAATACTTCACAGTTGCAGATATGAGTAAATTCATCGCGCTGATCATCGATTCCATGAACCACGATGTATCTATCAGTTCTGTATTAAGTCCGACTGACAGATTACACGCTCTTCTTGAAAGACACAGAAAAGATTTAGCAGAGAAAAATTTATAGGATTTTTCTCATAATCAGATATATGTGCATTTTTATAGACCGCCAGTTAATAGCTGGCGGTTCTATTTTTTCATGATTGGAAATAAGACTATGAACTTTTGAACGTCAAAAAAGGAATAGTTACAAGAATCTCTTCCATCACTATTCCTCTTTATATTTTGATTATGTTTGATCAACCTGCAATTGTACCAATTAACGAATCACACGTACTCTTAACACATCTTTGACTTTTGTAAGATCCTCGATAACACTGTCTGTCACATCAGAATCTATATCAATCATCGTATATGCATACTCACCTTTGCTTTTATTCGTCATATCTGCGATATTCATATTATCATCTGCAAGGATCTTCGTGAATTGTCCGATCATATTCGGTACATTATGGTGAAGTAATGTAATTCTTGTATTTTCACCTTTGACTCCCATGTCGCAGTCCGGATAGTTTACAGAATGCTGGATGTTACCATTTTCCAGATAATTTCTTACTTCTGCAACTGCCATTTTCGCACAGTTATCTTCAGACTCTTCTGTAGAAGCTCCAAGGTGTGGTGTGATAATTGCACCTTTGACTCCTGCCACGATTGGTGTCGGGAAATCTGTCACATAGTTCTTAACATGTCCGGAAACAAGTGCATCTACTACTGCCTCTTCATCAACCAGGACATTTCTTGCATAATTCAGAATGACAACGCCATCTTTCATAAGACCAATCGCATTCTTGTCAATCATACCTTTTGTACTATCCATAGCCGGCACATGTATCGTGATATAATCACAATCTTTATAAAGCTCATCAACGGTCTTTGCATGATGAATATTTCTGGACAGTCTCCATGCTGCATCCACAGACAGATATGGATCATATCCGTAAACTTCCATTCCAAGATGTACGGCTGCATTGGCAACAAGAACACCAATGGCTCCAAGTCCAATGACTCCCAGCTTCTTACCTTCGATTTCGCAGCCGGCAAACTGTTTCTTTGCCTTTTCGGCATCTTTTAAGATATTGCCGTCTTCTTCATTCTCCTGGACCCAGTTGATTCCTCCGATGATATCACGAGACGCAAGAAGCATACCTGCGATCACAAGCTCTTTTACACCATTTGCATTTGCTCCCGGTGTGTTGAATACAACGATTCCCTGCTCCGCACATGTATCCAGAGGAATGTTATTAACTCCTGCTCCTGCTCTTCCAATAGCCTTTAAGTTTTTGTCAAACTCCATGTCATGCATAACTGCACTTCTTACGAGAAGCGCATCTGCACCTTCTGCAGTGTCAATCTTTGTATAATCTTCTGTAAAGTTATTCAATCCAATATCTGCGATTGGATTTAAGCAATGATATTTGTACATATTAAGCGTTCTCCTTTTCAAATTTCTTCATGAATTCGACTAATGCTTCCACGCCTTCGATTGGCATCGCGTTGTAAATACTAGCACGCATACCTCCAACAGTACGGTGCCCTTTTAAATTTACAAATCCGGCTGCATCTGCTTCTTTGACGAATTTAGCCTCCAGATCTTTGTCACCAATTACGAATGGAACATTCATAAGAGAACGGTCTTTTGGTACAACAGTTCCTTTGAACATCTTGCTCTGATCCAGGTAATCATACAGAATCTTTGCTTTTTTCTCATTGTGTTCTTTCATTGCAGCAAGTCCGCCCTGTTTTTTCAACCATTTGAAGACTTTGCCGCAAATATAAATTCCATAACACGGAGGTGTGTTATAAAGAGAACCTTTGTCCGCCTGTGTTTTATATTTTAACATAGTCGGTGTGCCTGGAAGTACGTCATCACGGATCAAATCTTCACGGATAATTGCAATCACAACTCCGGCAGGTCCGATATTTTTCTGTACTCCACCATAGAGAACACCGTATTTTTCTACATCGTGAGGCTCTGACAGGAAACAGGAAGATACATCTGCAACCAGCGTCTTGCCTTTCGTATTCGGAAGTTCTTTGTACTTCGTTCCATAGATTGTATTATTCTCACAGATATATACGTAATCTGCATCGTCATCAATCGGAAGATCGGAACAATCCGGAATATAAGAAAATGTCTTATCTGCGGAAGATGCAATGACATTCACCTTGCCGTATTTTTCTGCCTCTTGTGCTGCTTTTTTCGACCACTGGCCTGTCACAATATAATCTGCGACACCATTTTTCATCAGGTTCATAGGAACTGCAGCGAACTGCTGGGATGCGCCTCCCTGCAAGAACAGTACCTTATAATTGTCCGGAATATTCAGTAAGTCTCTAAGATCTGCTTCTGCCTCATCGATAATATTCTGGAATACCTGAGAGCGGTGACTCATTTCCATCACGGACATTCCTGAGCCCTGATAATCCAGCATCTCTGATGCTGCTTCTTTAAGGACCTCCACCGGTAACATTGCCGGACCTGCTGAAAAATTGTACACTCTACTCATAGTATTGCCTCCATTTCCCTTGCTCTTTTTGAGCTGTTAATTTGTTTATTATTTATTCTTCAAATCTGCTTCATCAAACGCTTCACTGATTGCCGCTCCAGGCGCAACCATTGGCCATACCTTATCATCACTGTCAATCTGACAATCGATGACAACCGGTCTTCCAAGATTCATTGCCTTTTCAAAAGCTGATTTAAATTCTTCCTGTGTTGTTGCGCGGATGCCTTCTGCACCCATTGCTTCTGCAAGTTTTACAAAATCTACTGCATCATTCAGTACTGTCGCAGAGTATCTCTGTCCGTAAAACAGATTCTGCCACTGTCGTACCATACCAAGAACGTGGTTGTTGATGACTACCTGAATCACTGGAATATTGTGGCGGACTGCAGTTGCGATCTCATTCATATTCATTCTAAAGCAACCGTCTCCTGCAATATTGACAACCACTTTGTCTTCTCTTCCACTCTTCGCTCCAAGAGCTGCGCCAAGACCATATCCCATGGTTCCAAGTCCTCCTGATGTCAGGAATGTTCTTGGTTTTGTATATTTATAAAACTGTGCTGCCCACATCTGATGCTGTCCGACCTCTGTAGAAATAATAGCCTCACCCTTTGTCTGGCGATAAATCTCTTCTACTACGAACGGACCACTCAATACATCTTTATGATAAACTAGTGGATATTTTTCTTTGTATTCCTGAATTTTAGTCACCCATTCTGCATGATCCTGCTGTTCCAGGCGCTCATTCAATCTGTCAAGAACGACTTTTATGTCTCCGACAACACCTGCAGAAATCATCACATTTTTGTTCATCTCGGCAACATCTACATCAATCTGGATAATCTTTGCATTCTGTGCAAATTTCTGTGCATTTCCGGTTACACGGTCACTGAATCTTGCTCCGATCACAATCAGAAGATCACACTCACTGACACCGTAATTGGAAGTTTTTGTTCCATGCATTCCAAGCATTCCTGTATATAACGGGTCTGTTCCAGGAAATGCTCCCTTTCCCATAAGAGAATCTGTTACCGGTGCATCCACTTTTTTTGCAAATGTATAAAGTTCTTCGCTAGCTCCGGATAAAATTGCTCCTCCACCAACGAAGATATAAGGCTTCTTTGCATCCTTTATCATCTCTACTGCTGTGTCAAGCTGTGTTTCACAGATATTCTGTGATGGCTCTACAGCTACAGGCTTTTCTTTTACATACTCTGCCTTATTTGCAGTGACATCTTTCGGAATATCAATCAGAACCGGACCCGGACGACCTTTTTTCGCAATGGCAAATGCCTTACGGATCGTCGCTGCCAGATTATTTACATCCTTTACAATAAAGTTATGCTTTGTAATTGGTAACGTAATTCCTGTAATATCAATCTCCTGGAAACTGTCTTTTCCAAGGAGGGAAACTCCTACATTACATGTGATTGCAACAATCGGAATGGAATCCATATATGCCGTAGCAATCCCTGTTACAAGATTCGTAGCTCCCGGTCCACTCGTTGCAAGACACACACCAACTTTACCTGTTGCTCTCGCATATCCGTCTGCTGCATGCGCTGCTCCCTGTTCGTGGGAAGTCAGGATATGCTTGATTTCATTCTGATGTTTATATAATTCATCGTACACATTTAAAATTGCTCCGCCAGGATACCCAAATACAGTATCCACGCCTTGCTCTTTCAAACATTCAATTACGATTTCTGATCCTGTCAACTGCATACTTTATAACTCCTGTTCTATCATTATTTAGCTTTCGGTACTTCCAGGATCGCTCCCCGGTTTCCGGATGTAACCATAGCTGCATATCTTGCAAGGTATCCGGTTGTAACCTTCGGCTCTCTTGGCTGCCATTTTTCTTTTCTCTTAGCCAGTTCTTCATCAGATACATCTAACTCAAGCTTCATGTTCGGGATATCGATCTTGATGATGTCTCCTTCTTCTACAAGTGCGATTGGTCCGCCAACTGCAGCCTCTGGTGAAACATGTCCAATAGATGCTCCTCTGGAAGCTCCACTGAAACGTCCGTCTGTGATCAGAGCAACGCTGGAACCAAGTCCCATTCCTGCGATTGCAGAAGTCGGGTTCAACATCTCTCTCATACCAGGACCACCCTTTGGTCCTTCATAACGGATAACAACAACATCACCGTGGTTGATCTTGCCGCCTTTGATTGCTGTGATTGCATCTTCCTCACATTCGAAGACTCTTGCCGGTCCTTCATGTACAAGCATTTCATCTACTACTGCAGAACGCTTTACAACACTTCCGTCCGGTGCAAGATTTCCTTTTAATACTGCAAGTCCGCCTGTCTGGCTGTACGGATTGTCGATTGGACGGATAACCTCTGGATCTTTGTTCTGCACTCCTTCAATGTTCTCGCCTACTGTCTTACCTGTAACTGTCATGCAGTCTGTATGAAGCAGTCCTTTTTTGTTCAGCTCAGCCATAACCGCATAGACACCACCTGCCTCATTGAGATCCTCCATATAAGTCGGACCTGCCGGCGCAAGGTGGCAAAGGTTTGGAGTCTTTTCACTGATTCCATTTGCGAAATCAATCTCAAAATCCATACCAATCTCATGTGCGATTGCCGGAAGGTGAAGCATACTGTTTGTAGAACATCCAAGTGCCATATCAACCGTCAATGCATTCAGGATTGCATCCTCTGTCATAATATCTCTTGGACGGATATTTTTCTCCAATAATTCCATAACCTTCATACCTGCATGTTTTGCAAGACGGATTCTCTCAGAATATACAGCCGGGATTGTTCCGTTTCCACGAAGTCCCATTCCAAGCACTTCAGTCAGGCAGTTCATACTGTTGGCTGTATACATACCAGAACAAGATCCACATGTTGGACATACTTTGTTCTCAAATTCGCACAGATCTTCATCAGAAAGTGTTCCTGCTGCATTCGCTCCAACAGCCTCGAACATGCTGGAAAGACTTCTCTTCTGGCCTTTTACATGTCCTGCAAGCATCGGTCCTCCGCTGACAAAGATTGTCGGAATATTAATTCTGGCTGCTGCCATCAGAAGTCCCGGTACGTTCTTATCGCAGTTCGGAACCATAACAAGTGCATCGAACTGATGCGCCATTGCCATAGCCTCTGTAGAGTCTGCGATCAGATCTCTTGTTACAAGAGAATACTTCATTCCAATATGTCCCATCGCAATTCCATCACAGACTGCGATTGCCGGAAATACAACTGGTGTTCCACCAGCCATTGCAACACCCTGTTTTACTGCATTTACGATCTTATCCAAATTCATATGTCCTGGAACGATTTCATTATATGAACTTACGATACCAACTAATGGTCTGTCCATCTCTTCCTGTGTCATTCCCAGTGCATTAAAAAGGGAACGATGTGGTGCCTGCTGTTTTCCTTTTGTTACTGTATCACTTCTCATGTTTTTGTTCTCCTTTTTGTATTATTCTTTCATACCACACGGATTGTTCCGCATTTCACGCTCTTACAATCCCACGCAATATTCGAATATCGTGTAGTATACACCACACTGGTATTCTATATATTTGCTGCGATTTCATCACCCATCCGGGCTGTTCCGATCTGAGTCTTTCCTTCAGACATGATATCAATGGTACGATATCCGTCTTTTAATACTTTTGCCACAGATGCCTCAATTGCGTCTGCTTCTTTGTCAAGGTCAAAACTAAATCTTAACATCATTGCTGCAGAAAGAATTGTTGCAATTGGGTTTGCGATTCCCTGTCCTGCAATATCCGGTGCAGATCCGCCGCTTGGCTCATAAAGGCCAAATTTTGTCTCGTTCAGGCTTGCGCTTGCAAGCATTCCGATGGATCCTGTGATCATACTTGCCTCGTCAGAAAGAATATCTCCGAACATGTTCTCTGTCAGGATAACATCGAACTGTTTCGGGTCTTTTACCAACTGCATTGCACTGTTATCTACAAGCATGTGCTCCAAAGTTACTTCCGGGTAATCCTTTGCAACTTCTTCCACTACTTTTCTCCAGAGTCTGGAAGAATCCAGAACATTTGCTTTATCTACACTTGTAACTTTCTTTCTGCGCTTCATTGCAATGTCAAATGCTCTCTTTGCAATTCTGCGGATTTCATTCTCGTTATATGTAAGACTGTCAAATGCAGTCATCACTCCGTCGACTTCTTCTGTCTTTCTCTCTCCAAAGTAAAGTCCACCGGTAAGCTCTCTCATGATCATCAGATCAAATCCGCCTTCTGTGATCTCTTCTTTTAACGGACATGCTCCTTTCAATTCATCGTAAAGAATTGCCGGTCTTAAGTTTGCAAAAAGATTCAACTCTTTACGGATACGGAGAAGTCCTGCCTCCGGTCTTTTAGATGGCTCTAATTTGTACCATGGTGATGTACTTGTGTTTCCACCGATAGATCCCATCAGAACTGCATCGCAGGATTTTGCCTCTGCTACTGTCTCATCTGTAAGCGGAACACCATGCACATCGATGGAAGCTCCACCCATCAGTAACTGTCTGTACTCTATATTATGACCGTAACGCTTGGCTACTTTATCTAATACTTTCATCGCCTCTGTTACGATTTCCGGGCCAATTCCGTCCCCTTTGATCACGCCAATTTTTAAATTCATATGTATCTTCCTTCCTAGACTAGTGCTGCAAAAAAATCTATGTTTTTTATATTAGCCTATTTTTTAACAGATTTCAATACTTTAATACGCTAAACCTATCAAAAAACTGCTCCGGCACCTAGAAAATAAGCAAATACTCCATCAAAATCACATATCTAATGCAATTTGTATCATATTATCAAATCCCAGTTGTCGCTCCCTGGCAGATAATTTTTCATCTTTGTATAAATGATCGGAAATTGTAAGCATGCAGAGTGCCTTTTTTCCTGCTCTTGCTGCATTCATATAAAGTGCTGCTGCTTCCATTTCCACTGCAAGTACTCCCATCTTGCGCCAACGGTCATTGACTGTCGGATCATCATTATAAAATACATCGGAAGTAAGTACATTTCCGGCACGGACTGTCAGACCTTTCTCTCTTACCGTGTTTACGGCACTTTCCAGTAATTCATAATCCGCAATCGGTGCAAATGTTCCCGGAAGATTATACTGTGCGGCATAATTCGAATCTGTACAGGCACCTACAGCAATGACCACATCCCGAAGATCCATATCATCCTGAAGGGCTCCTGCCGAGCCGATGCGGATAATTTCTTCCACTTCATATTCATGGTACAGTTCATAAGTATAGATTCCGACCGACGGAACTCCCATACCGCCTCCCATAACAGAAATCTTCTCTCCTTTATAAGTTCCCGTGTATCCGAGCATATTTCTCACAGTATTAAAACATACTGCATCTTTCAAAAAATGTTCCGCAATATATTTTGCACGAAGCGGATCTCCCGGCATCAGAACTCGTTTTGCAATCTCTCCTTTTTCTGCTTCATTGTGTGGTGTTCCCATAGAATTATCTCCTCTCTTTTCTGATCAGTATACGAAGTGCTTCTACTGCTGTACGAATCGGTGCCTCTGTATCATGCACGATTGGATTATCCAGTCCTTTCTTTGCCCGCTCCTGGTTCGCCATTGTAAGAAGAACCGTTCCAATCCGTACTTTCCTGTAACTTGCCACAACGAATAGTGCTGCTGATTCCATCTCTGAGGCCAGGCAGCCACACTGAACCCATGCATTCCATTTATTTAACAGTTCATATCCAACAGGCTTCGTCTGTGGTGCATGCTGCCCATAAAAAGAATCTTTACATTCCACCACACCCACATGATAAGGAAATTTCAGATTTTCTGCCGCCTCTACAAGCGCATTCGTGATATGAAAATCCGATACTGCCGGAAACTCAACTGGCGCATATTCTTTGCTTGTTCCTTCCATGCGGACTGCTCCTGTAGCAATGACAAGATCACCACTTTTTACCTCTAACTGCATACCTCCACTTGTTCCCACCCGGATAAATGTATCGGCTCCTACATTTGCCAGTTCTTCCAGTGCGATTGCCGCAGACGGACCTCCAATCCCGGTCGACGTTACACTGACTTTCTCCCCTTCCAGATAGCCGGTATAAGTTGTAAATTCACGACTGTCTGCTACAGGCAGAGCATCTTCAAAATGTTCTGCAATCTTCTGACAGCGCTTTGGATCTCCGGTCAGAATCACATATCTCCCAACATCCCCTTCTTCCAGTTGTACGTGATACTGTCTGTCTTTGTCTTCTGAATAATTAATCATATGACATACCTCCTTCGCATCATTACACATGAAACTTTTTATACATTTCTTCTTTAAATTCTTTTTTTCTAAATAGAAGTAGTCTTATAAAGAATAAAAAGCTTAAGCCCACACAGATAACTGCAAATGCACGGTACAAGATCACACCTGTCGCCATCAGAATCAGAGGCAGTACCATGCTGTAGACCGATGCCATTACATAGTAAATCATATATTCTTTTGGCGGATGTGACTGGATTCTTGCAATCAACTCCATCAATATCTCCACGATCAGGCAGACTAGCGGCAATACCAGATCTACCGACCACCTGTGCCACCCTGTGAAAATATCCCACAAAATACTTCCTATGCTCACAATAAGCAACTGCCACATCGCATTCTTAAGTAAATTATAACGCTTCAGGTATCCGGTTGCAAATGCAAGCCACATACTAAATCCTCCTGCTACCGCAAATATCCACCAGTGTAAATCTGGTGTCAGGATCAGATTTAACATGATACACAGAACAACTGCTGCAATACAGCAGAAATTAAAAATCTGAAATACTTTCTTTCCTTCATAATTGGGTTTAGCCTCTTTCGGGTAATCTGCTTCCACTTTTTTTACGAAGATTCCCTGTTCCTTCAATATGCGATAAAAATTACGCTGAATATTCGTGCTGTCATATCTGGAAGTAAACGCAAATGACAATGTATCTCCAAAAGAGCATACACAAAGCTCTGTACGCATGGTGCTTGTGTAAACTCCGAAACGTTCAATATATTTTGCATATTCCGGCGGCATCTTCACCACACTCATATTGGACAATACTGCTGTCACTTCCCGCTCTGCAAGCTTCGCTCCCATCTTGATACAACGGTTCTTCAATTCCAGTGGCGCCCATTTTAAAATTTTATGTTTCTCATAGGCAATCAGATTGTTCATACGTTCCGCAATTTTTTCTTTTGACAGATTTTCTTCAAAATACTGCTTTGTTGCTTCCAGCACATCATCAAAAGAATCTTTGCCTTCCCCGAAACGATATCCCGGTTCAATATAACTAAAAAAATTCAGCATAGAATCAGATGGAAAAATTTTTCTCAAATTCACTGGAACCATTAAAATTACAGGCTTCTTTTCCTGAATCTTACTTTGTTCTTCATGAATCGCACAGATCATCGCTGCCGTCAAAAATACAGACATGGATACGCCATGTTTTCTTGATACTTCCAGAAGTTTTTTTACTGAGGCAGTCGTCTCGCCAATCTGAAGTTCTTCATATTCCTTACTCTCCCGGCGGATCTGATAAGCATGATTCTTTTTCTTTCTCGTGCCACGCTCATCTGGATTGTAGTAACGACCAAAACCATCCTCCTCCTGATCTTTTACTGTCAGATCTTGCTCCGTAAGGATCACATTTTCCAGACCATCCTTTTCATGCATCAGATAAAGATAGTTCTTCACAAGCTCACGCAAAAATTCAGTTGCTCCCGTCCCGTCTGTCAGTGCATGAAACACTTCAAAATTAATCCGGTTCTTATAATAGGTGACTTCAAATAATAATTCTTTTTTATCTCTTATATAAAGATGGCTGCACGGTTCCTTGTACTCTTCCCTTACGACCGGCCGCAGATCACTTTTCTCGAGATAATGCCAGAAAAGTCCTTTTCGCATGACTGACAGAAAGACCGGATACTTCTGGATTGTCTGATCCAATGCCATCTTAAGAATACTTCCGTCAATCTTTTCTTTTAATACGCAGTAAAAGCGAAATACCCTTGTATCCTTCGGGCTGCTGGCAGCGGAAAACATTTTTGCCGCATTGTCCAGATTCCGCCAATACGCTCTTCTTTGCTGGAACACTTTTATTCCCTCCTACTTAAGAACTGATTGATCAGTTCAAAACTTTCCTGCACATGGAAATACCGGATCCCAAGCGCAAAATATCCGTGAAGCGCATCTTTGATTCGATGAGCCTCCACGTAATTACCGGCTTTCTTTAGCCGTTTTCCATATTCTTCCCCTTCATCTCGAAGTGGATCGAACTCTGCTGTCAGAATTAATGTATCCGGCTGATTTCTGTAATCCGTCTCCATCAGTGGTGCAAAATATTTATTCTTCTTATCCTCTTCTCTGGCTGCATAAAAATCAATATAATCACGCATCTTTCCTGCTGTCAGAAGATAATCACTTCCACAGTCTTTTACAGACCGGAACCTGGATGTTTCACTGTAGTCATTATTCACTGCCGGATAGATCAAAATCTGTCTTTGAGGCTTAAAAATCCCATCATCTCTTGCTTTCAGTGAAACTGCTGCCGCAAGATTTCCGCCGGCACTGTCACCGATCAATGTAATGTGTTGAGGATTCACATTTAAAATAAACCGATTTGTATAAATGGCTTTGGCCACTGCATAACAGTCCATAAAACCTGTTGGAAATGGATGTTCCGGCGCCAGTCTGTATTCTACCGACACCACAATATGTTCTGTCGCGGATGCCAGTCTTGCGCAAATTCTTTCATAATTATCAATACAATCCGTTACCCAGCCGCCACCGTGGAAGAACAAAAAGACCGGAAGATCTTCCGGCACCTTTTCTCTCGGCAGATAAATACGCACCGGCACTTCATAATCTCCGTTATATATCTTGTAATCGATTGTTTTGTGAAAGATTTTCATTGGGTCTATCGCTTTGAGGCTGGCAAGATGTCTGGCTGCCTCCACCTCAATCCCGTCAAACGACAGTGCCTTTAAAATCTTCTTCATAGAATGATTGATTGCCATATAGAAAAAGAAGAACCCCGGTCCCGGGATTCTTCTTCACTCCTCATCTTCCTATTCAGCAGATGCTTTCTCAACCTGTGCGATTGCTGCTTTCTGCATCGGGATTCTACAGTTCTTATTATTACCAAACTCTACGATAAGATCATCATCTGTAATGTCAATGATCACTCCGTAGAAACCGCTTGTTGTAAGTACGGTATCACCGACTTCCATCTCTGCAATCATCTCCTGGATTCTCTTCTGCTCTTTTTTCTGCGGGCGCATGAATAACATATAAAATCCACCGAATATTACTACATATACTAAAATCAGTACTACCCAGTTTGTTCCTGCACTCTGTGCTGCCAATGCGTACATAATATTTCCTCCTAAATTTCATTAAACACTGCTTCTACTATACAGGAATTTGACATTTTCATCAAGATATTTTCATCATTTCTACGTGATTTTATAAATATTTTCTATTTTTACAATTCTCACCTGAAAATTCTGCCCGTTCCCGTACCAAATATCATCTGCGATTTTTCTGATCTGCCTGTGATCTACTCGCCCTCTGCCATTCTGCGAAGCTTCTCTTCTTTATATTCTTTGTATCTTCCTGCCTCAATTGCCTCGCGGATCTCTTCCATCATCTTATTATAGAAATATAGATTATGAAGTACACAAAATCTCATACCAAGCATCTCCTTTGCTTTCAGAAGATGTCTCACATAAGCTCTGGAATACGTTCTGCATACCGGGCAGTTACAACCTTCCTCAATTGGTCTTGTATCTAACTCATACTTGGCATTGAACAGATTCATCTTTCCATGATTCGTATACACATGTCCATGGCGTCCGTTTCTGCTTGGATATACACAGTCAAAGAAGTCAACACCACGTTCTACAGCTTCCAGAATATTCGCCGGTGTTCCGACTCCCATCAGATACGTCGGTTTATTTTGTGGCAGATGCGGCACAACTGCATCCAGAATCCGGTACATCTCCTCATGACTCTCTCCAACTGCAAGTCCGCCGACTGCATAGCCGTCCAGATCCAGTTCTGAAATCTCCTGCGCATGACGCACACGGATATCCTCATATACACCGCCCTGATTGATGCCGAACAACATCTGATGCTTGTTAATTGTATCCGGCAGACTGTTCAGTCTGTCCATCTCTGCTTTACATCTCTTAAGCCATCTGGTCGTACGGTTCACAGAATTTTCCATATAATCCCGGTCTGCAACGCTGGACGGACACTCGTCAAATGCCATCGCAATGGTGGAGGCCAGATTGGACTGGATCTGCATACTCTGCTCCGGTCCCATAAAAATCTTTCTTCCATCGATATGAGAGTTAAAGTATACTCCCTCTTCTTTTATTCTTCTGAGCCCTGCCAGCGAAAACACCTGAAATCCACCGGAATCAGTAAGAATCGGCTTGTCCCACACCATAAACTTATGAAGACCGCCAAGTTTCTTTACGACCTCATCTCCCGGTCTTACATGAAGATGATATGTGTTGGATAATTCAACCTGTGTCCCAATCTCCTGCAGATCTGTTGTTGACACCGCGCCCTTGATTGCCGCAATAGTTCCTACATTCATAAATACAGGGGTCTCAATGACCCCATGTACGGTATGTAATCTTCCTCTTTTGGCAAGACCATCTGTCTTTAATAATTCATACATGATCTTTCCCTCTCTTTTTCTTTTTTTAATAATGACATACTACCGGGCATCCATCCGGAATCAGGTCATAAAGTGCCGCCGCTTTATCTTTCGGCATATTAACACAGCCATGTGAACCGTGACTTAAATATCTGTTGCCTCCAAATGAAGACTGCCATGTTGCATCGTGGAATCCGATACCTCCATTAAATGGCATCCAGTAAGCAACCGGTGTCTCGTACTCGTAAGTTCCATCTGGTTTCTTTGTTCCGCGAAGTGTCTTATTTCTTGACTTGTATGCCAAAGAATAGGTTCCCTGCGGTGTCGCATTTCCCTTGTTCGGATTACCTGTTACAATATCTGTCTCCAGCGCAATCTGTCCGTCTTTAATAAACCACATATGCTGCGTGGTAAGATCGACTTCTGCATATGTATTTCCCATATCCATTGCAGTATGGTTGGCTGCACGACTGGAATATTCCGGCTCTCTTGTTACAGTCTCAGCATTCTGGATATTGGCGATCAATGCATCATACTCTGCATCCTGATTGATTTTCCATCCATAACCGCCACCTTCAACTGTGACAGTATTGCCTGTTGCAGTTGTAAACTGACGCGGTTTTCCTTTCGTATTATATTTTGTTGCAAGAGCAGCAATATACTCTTTTACTGCTTCCTGATTAAATGTAACGTTCATATCTGCATCCACAATCACCCACTGTGAAATGACAGATGCATCTACCACTTCTGTATTCGGATTAAAGTCATATGTAACATTCGCTCCAAGATAGCTGTTCATGGTATCCTTTGCTGCCACTACTTCCTGGGAATCTGATAAAAATCTCGGTTTGATATAGCAGTTCGTATCTGTCAGATTCAAGGTATCTTGGAATCCTTCTATCGACTCTCTGATATCTTTATTAAATGTCTCTGTATCAATCTGCGTACCAATGACCTCTGGCACGACCACAAACTCTGTATTCTGGAATTCTGGATGCGCATCTACAGAAGCCACCTGATTCTCTTCTTTCAGGCAATTCAAACTCTCAATACGCCTTGCAAGTGCATTCTCATCATACTTCACTCCAATCTTTGCCTCAATCACCGGCTTCTCCCACAGAGATGTAATCCAAAGAAACTTGTTCTGCTTCTTTGCCAGCTCTTTAACTTCATCTCCCGGCACATATTCCAAAGAAATCTCGCTTCCTGTAATCTGTTCACTGTCGCCGTCAGATTCCTGAAGTGTCAAAGTATAATCCGCAACCTGTTGTTCCATATATTTTTCCACCTGTGCAACACTCTTCAATGCAAAATTATTACCATTGATCGTTGTGTTGAACATAAAATGACTGTCAAAGTAAAACGCCATGCCAACATAAGCAACTACCAGAACTGCTAAGATCACACCAAACGTGATACCTACCTTCTTGCCAATGCCGCCTCTCTTTGGTTTCTCATCTTCATCTTCGTCCAGAGATACAAAGTCTGTCTCGAAATCTTCATCGTCATTATAATCTACGTCAAACTCGTCTCTGCCTTCTTCTACTACTTCTTCTTCGTACTCGTTTTTCTTCTTTTTTCCAAACATGTTCGTCAAACTCCCCTTTTCTAGTTGACACGCTATCATTATAATATGCACTCTTCTAAAAGTACAGAGCTAATTCACGAAAAATTCTTGAAGAATTTATTAAGATTGTTTTATAATAAAAAGAAATCTATAACAAAACCTATGACATCAAAGGAGAAATTGACATTATGGCTGGATCAACTTATGGAACATTGTTCCGTATCACCACATGGGGAGAATCTCACGGACCTGCAATCGGTGTTGTGATCGACGGGTGTCCTTCGGGACTTTCCTTAAGTGAAGAAGATATACAAAAACAGCTCGACCGAAGGAAACCTGGCCAGAGTAAATTTACAACGAAGAGAAATGAAAGCGACACTGCCCAGATTCTCTCCGGTGTTTTCGAGGGTAAGACAACCGGCACACCAATCTCTGTCATTGTCTACAATCAGGACCAGCGTTCCAGAGATTACGGTAAAATTAAAGACTGTTACCGTCCCGGACATGCTGATTATACATTTGATGCAAAATATGGCATCCGCGATTACCGCGGTGGCGGACGTTCTTCTGCCCGTGAAACAATTGGCCGGGTCGCAGCCGGTGCAATTGCAAAAAAAATCCTGGAACAATTAGGAATCGACCTGATTGCCTTTACCCGTTCTATTGGAGATATCTGTATTCCTGAAACGGAATATCGTTATGAAGATATTGCCGAAAATATGTTATATATGCCAAATAATGCTTATGCAAAAAAAGCTTCCGATTATCTGGAATCCTGCATGAAAAATCAGGATTCTTCCGGTGGAATTGTGGAATGCCGCGTAAAAGGCATGCCGGCCGGAATCGGTGAGACAGTCTTTGATAAACTTGACGCTTCTCTCGCAAAAGCAGTCGTTTCCATTGGCGCTGTCAAAGGTGTGGAAATCGGTGATGGATTTGAAGCTTCAAAAAGCCACGGCAGCAGCAACAATGATGCATTTACATGTCAGAATGGTGCCGTTATAAAAAAGACGAACCACGCCGGCGGAATCCTCGGAGGTATGAGTGATGGTTCTGAGCTGATTTTGCGGGCTGCATTTAAACCGACTCCTTCCATCAGCAAGGAACAGCAGACCATCAATACGGCTTTCGAAGATACGACGATTGCCATTACCGGACGTCACGATCCGGTTGTTGTACCAAGGGCTGTTGTTGTTGTAGAATCTATGGCCGCAATCACAATTTTAGACCAGATGATGATAAATATGTCCGCAAAGATGGATGCCTTAGAAGCATTTTACTGTAAAGAATAATAACGTCAAAAAAAGAGAAGTCCTAAGCTTTTACCCTTACGACTTCTCTTTTCAACTCATTTATCTGTACTATAACCCTACTTTTTCCACATCGGATTTTCTTCACACATAGCAATCTGTTCCGGCATGATTGGGAGTTCCCTGAATCGGTGTCCGGTTGCATTATAAATTGCATGAGCAATTGCCGAAAGTGGTGTATTGATCACGACCTCACCGATCGATTTTGCGCCAAATGGACCAGACTTTTCATAGCTGCTCTCAAACTCTACATGAATATGACCGATATCTTCTCTTGTCGGAATCTTATATTGCATGAGAGAATTTTCATAAAGTCTTCCCTTTGCATCATAAGTGATATTCTCCGTCAGTGCCATTCCGATTCCCTGAAGGATTCCGCCCTCAGCCTGAACTCTTGCCAGGTTTGGGTTCACCGGAGTCCCACAGTCAACAGCAGTATAATAATCTATCACTTTTGCCTGTCCGGTCAGAAGATCCACTTCCACATCTGCTACGCCTGCCATAAATGGCGGTGGTGAAGTCGGCTGACTCATGGTCACAGTCTCTTCCAGAGCAATACTGTTGCCCGCCATAGACGCTGTTGCAATATCAAACAGGGAAACTTCTGTTTTTTCCAGAGTCTTTTCGCCTCTATAGATGACTTTATCACCATCAAATTCTACTTCTTTCTCATCACATCCAAGCATCTTAGCTCCGACAAGACAAATCTTATCTCTAAGCTTTCTCGCACACAGCTCAGTTGCCTTTCCGGTTACATAAGTCGTACTGGATGCATAAGATCCTGAATCATACGGTGATGCATCCGTATCTGCTCCAAATACAATTACTTTATCAAGCGGGCACTCCAATACTTCTGCTGCAATCTGTGCAAGAATCGTATCACAACCTGTTCCCATGTCTGCTGCTGCAATTCGCATAATGTAGAAACCTTCATCATTCAGTTTCAGCGCTGCACTGCCTACATCTAATCCACTGATACAAGATCCCTGCATGGCAAGTCCCATACCAAGAGCACGGACTTTTCCATGTCCTAGTTCGCGAACCGGATAATTCTCATCCCAGTGACTCATCTCTTTCACCTTTGCAATACAACGGTCCAAGGCACAGCTTGTATTTGTCTCACCGTAAAATGCAGGCATGACCTGTCCTTCTTTTACTATGTTCATCTCACGAAGTTTCATCGGATCCATATGGAGTTTTTCTGCCAGTTCATTAACTGCTGTCTCAATGGCAAAAAGTCCCTGTGTTGCACCATATCCACGATAAGCTCCAGAAGACATAACATTCGTATAAACCACGTCGTAAACAAAGCGGAATGCCTCTGCTTTTCCGTAAAGCGGAATAGATTTGTGCCCGGACAGTCCGACTGTTGTCGGTCCATGTTCCCCATAGGCACCTGTGTTAGAAATGGTGTACAGATCAATTCCACGGATAGTTCCATCTTTCATAGCTCCAAGTTTCACATGCATTTCCATCTCATGTCGCGGAGAAGAAGCTGTCATACATTCCTCACGAGTGAAAATAATCTTACTCGGCTTCTTTGTCATCCAGGTCACATATGCCGGATAGACCTCACAGACCGCTGTCTGTTTTGTTCCAAAACCTCCTCCGATACGCGGCTTGCTGACACGTACCTGTGATTTTGGAATATGAAGTGCATTTGCAATGATCCTTCTGCAGTGAAACACAATCTGGGTAGAGCTAAATACATTCAGACGTCCATATGTATCAATGGAACAATATGTACGCATTGTTTCCATCATCGTCTGCTGGCACGCTTTTGTATGATATACCTGGTCGATGATAATGTCACAGTCTGACAGTACTTGATCAATATCTCCATGTTCACTCGCCTCATGTGCGCACAGATTTCTTTTATTATCTGCTCCTACCGGACAAAGCGCCTCCCAGTTATCTTCCGGGTGCACCAGAATTGGATTATCCAAAGCTTTATGATAATCAAGGATCGGTTCCAACACCTCGTACTGTACCTTGATCATGGAAATGGCTCTGTCCACCGCTTTTTCTGTCTCTCCTGCCACAATCGCAACCGGATCTCCTACAAATCTGACATGACGATCCAGAATCAGACGGTCATATGGACTGGGTTCTGGATAAGTCTGTCCTGCACATGTAAATCTTCGTCCGTTCTGGTCGATATCCTTCCATGTATAGATGGCCTCAATTCCAGGAACTTTCATTGCCTTATCTGTCTGAATCTCCTGCACCACCGCATTTGCATGAGGGGATCTGAGCAGTTTCACGATCAGACAATCTTCCGGGATCATATCATCCATATATACTGGCTGACCGGTCACAAGCTGCATGGCATCTTTTTTTCTGACTGGCTGATTTACAATTTGCATGATACTTCCTCCCCTCTTTTTTCTTTCTTCCAGACAAGGAAATTCTGGATTCCACGAAGCTGTCCCTCATACCCGGAACAACGGCACAGATTCCCTGCCAGATACTCTTTTATCTCTTCCTCATTCGGAAATTCATTTTCACGGAATAATGCCAGTGCATTCATAATCATGCCCGGATTACAAAAACCACACTGCTCTGCTCCCTGGTCTGCAATGAATGCGCCAAACTCTTCCGCTTCTTCCTTAAGCCCTTCAAGCGTTGTGACTTTATGTCCATCTACTCTGGCTGCCAGAATAGAACAGGATAGTACCGGCTTGTCATCTAAAAATACTGTGCAAAGTCCACAACCTGAAGTCTCACATCCACGTTTTACACTTTTACATCCATGCTTTCTTACAAAATCTATAAGAAGCAGGTCCGGTTCGATCTCTTCCTGAATTTTCTTTCCATTAAGTACGATACTAATCTGCATTTCTGTCACCTCCCAGTATACGAAGTGCGCGAACGGTCATAACCTCTGCCAGATGGCTTCGATACTCAGCAGTTCCTCGCATATTACTTCCAGTCGGAAGCTTTTCTTTTATCTCTTTGGCAAATGTGTGCATCACTTCTTCTGTAACACTTCCATCTGTCAGTCCTTTTAACAATCCAGCCGCGTCTTCGAACAACATAGCTTTTCCCGGTCTGGCACCGATACTAATACGCATCTTATCAGCAAAGATTGCTGCTGTCAGGTTAAGTGTCGGGAAATCTGTCACTGTATTTCTCACAGACTGATAACAAATATGAACTGGCGTCTTCTTTATTATAATGTGAACCAGAATGTCATTGTCTCTTTTAAGTTTCGCAAACTCCTGAATGGACATGATTCCTCCTTTGTAAAGCTCCACATCACAATCTAATGCAAGCAGAAGTGTCAACACATCTGAGAATCCAAATCTGCCGAACAGACTTCCTCCGACTGTTGCAAGATTACGGAACTGTACTCCTACAATATGTCGAAATGCGTCTTTCACTGCGCCTTCTGTATAATGAGACAATCCTTCATGCAATTCCATCTGACGAAGCGTGACCATGCAGCCGATTCTGAACTCCTCTTCTGTCTCTTCGATCTGATCCAGCCCAAGTCCGGACAGGTCGATTGCAGTCTGCACATTAGCATCACTCATCTTTACCCAGAGCATACCTCCAATAATCCGGTTCGTGCGCTTCTGGTTCAGCTCCCAGGCTTCTTCCAGGTTTTCTACCTTTTTATAATTCTTGATCTTAATCATAATCTCTCTTCATTCTCCCTGATTTTTCAGAAATTTTAAAATCCATTTTGCATAAATAACCAATTATATTTTACGGAAATATAGGTGATTTGTCAAAACCTGTTTTGTTCTTTTTTATCATTCTCGTTTTTTCGCCTGAGCCTTCTGTTTTTCATTCCTAAGGAGTTCTCTTTGCGCCTGACTCATCAGAACTTCCCGCAGCTCTGAAAGAAACAACGGTTTCGACACAAATGCAGTTACTCCCGCCTCTCTTGCCTCCTGTTCAACATCTGACCAGTCATAGGCAGTCAGGATAATAATCGGATACTCCTCTCCAACCACCATACGAATCCTGCGTACTGTCTCGATTCCGTTCATATCCGGCATCAGCCAGTCAATGATATACACTTTAAATTCCTGATTCTGTTCATACGCTTCTTTTGCCCGAAGTACCGCTTCTTTTCCCGAAGTTGTCCAGTCTGCCGTCATTTCAATCTCACGCAGCATTCTGCTCACACTCATACAAGTTTGTGCATCATCATCCACCACAAGCGCTCTGGCACCTTTTAGCTCTGGAACAGGTTCCCGTTTCACTGTCTCTCCTGATGTTTCGCATTCAAGCATAATTGTAAATTCTGTTCCTTTTCCGGTTTCACTTTCAACCTGAATTGTACCACCCATCATGTCCACAATGTTTTTGGTGATCGCCATTCCAAGACCGGTTCCTCCAATCCCATTCTCCGTAACAGTATGCTCTCTTGAAAAAGAATCAAACACATGCTTTCGGAACTCCCTAGACATTCCGATTCCATTATCCTTCACACTGAAAACGACCGTTATGTATCCATCTCTTCTGCATGGCTTCTCCGAAACACGAATGTTAATCATACCGCCGACCGGTGTGAATTTTACAGCATTACTGCAAATATTGAGAAGGACCTGTGTCAGACGCAGCTTGTCGGTAATGATATCTTCATGAATTACATCCTGTGTATCAATATAAAGATCCTGCTGTTTGGAATGTACAGATCCCTGAATGATCGTTCTTAAATCATGCAAAATATCCGGCAGGTGTACCGTTGTATATTCAATTCGAACAGAACCGCTCTCGATTCTGCTCATATCCAACACATCATTGATCAGGCTAAGCAAATGCTGTAAATCCGATAATCACATTCATCGGCGTACGGATATTATGGGACATATTATTCAGGAACGCTGTTTTCGCCCTGTTTGCATGTTCCGCAGCTGCGAGTGCATTTCTCAGATTCTTATCCCGCTCTATCTCTCGTTCTTTTTCCTCTGTTACATCACGGTTCGCAACCAGAACTGTACTTAGTTTCCCAGTTTTATCATATCCCTGCGGCACAATGATTATTGTCAGCCACCTTCCTTCTACTGTCTGAGCTGTAAAGCTCAACGTCTCACGTTCTTCCAGACGCTGTGTCACCGTACTCATATTGATAAATTCACGATATTTCTCCTGAAATGGCTCTGTAATAACCTGCTGTATCAGTTCTTCCAGGTGCACTTTGGAAAGAATATCCCCTTTCTGATCCGGCTTCATATTCCTTGAAGATTTTACAATTTCGATTTTCTCTGTTTTTATATTCACAAGAGAAATAGAAGAATATGCATGGCCAAGTGCATTGATCACACGAAGTCTCTTCTGATCTTGAAGGATACTTCTCTTTTCTGTTCTGTTCCTGCTCACCCAATAAAGAGAGAAAAGAAGTAAGGCAAGTAACACATAAATCACACATACAATATTTCGTGTGATGTAAACCTGGCTTTCTGGGAAAAAGATATATGCATCATAGTCTTTAATCTTCTCCTCGCGTCCATACCAGTTTCCGGCCTTTGAATAAAGGCAGACAATTCCATTCCCCCCTACCTTAAATTCATTTTTATACAATGACTTTGATTCTTCTACAGAACTCGAAAGAAGCTCCTGTTTATTGGTACTGACAACCTGGTCATTCGTATTATAGATCTCATACCTTTCAATCCTGGTTTTTGCAAAGTCAAATGTCTCATTCAACGTACTATTCAGTTTTTTATTATCACTCGCTGTCAACAGAAGAAAAATCAGGATTCCGGAAAAAATCAGAACAAACACCAATAAGCATGCATTTTTGTCAAATTTCTTTCCTTTGCTTTTACTCCACTTATCTTTTTTCTGCGTCTGCGGCATCTGCGTTCTTACCTGTTTGCTCATTTGCTTTTTCCTCCCGGCAGGATTTCATCCGCATCCAATCCGTACTTTTTGACTATTTCTTCTGTAATGCCCTCATTTCGCATCTCTTCGAGAGTTTCTGTAAGCTCTTGTGCTACTTCTTTGTGGGTTCCATTTTTAAAAGCAATTCCGAGTTCTGAAGTATAGATACTCTCGTCCAGCATACGGTATGCATCCTCTCCATCTCTCACCAGGCTGCCCAGCATTGCCTCATGACCTGCAATCGCATCTACATAATTTTTTCTAAGTGCAGCATAAAGTTCATTCGTCATAGAAAAGCAGTTTACCGGCTCCATTTGTGGAAGATCTGACGCAATCTTATGAAGGAAAAAATCCTCTGCCTTTGTGGTCGCCTGAACCGCAATCCTCTTTCCTTCCAGATCCTGAATAGTATTGATTTCACTCTCTTTTCTTACAGCCACCATCTGACGACTGTACAGATACGAACCTACCCACTGATATTTATCTTCTCTTCCATTCATGGAATAACAGCTCCACAGACAGTCGATTGTTCCTTCTGCCAGAAGTTCGTCTTTATCTTCCCAGACTATATTCTCGAACTTAGGCTGGTATCCCAGCCTCTGATATGCTTCCTTGGCAAGTTCCACATCAATACCTTTATATTCACCATTACTCACCTGATAACTGTAAGGTTCAAAATAATCCATTCCAATGACAATCTCCGGCAGTTCGTTGTATGCCGCTTTCTCTTTCTTTACTCCACACCCTCCCAGCTGACATATTGTCAAACTAAGTTTTTATAGCATTCATGATTTATCATGTCCATAAAAAACTGCCTTCATCTGCATTTTTGCTCATTTTTACATTCTGAAATTTTACATTCATTTTTCAATTATTTTCATTTAAACTGTTGATTTTTAGTATTTTTCCTGTATAATGATTTTCAGGTCATTTGTTAACAAATACTAAACTTTGAGTTTAATTTTATTTTTGTTGACGACGGCTTTTATCATGTTTACTTTAAATCAACACAAGGAATCCATAATGATTCTTTCAGAAAGGTGGATTTTTGATGGATATCGGCAAAAAGATTAAGGAACTCCGCGTCGCCAAGGGGCTCACCCAGGAAGAGCTGGCAGACCGCAGTGAACTGTCCAAGGGATTCATTTCCCAGCTGGAACGGGATCTCACCTCCCCGTCCATTGCGACATTGATGGACATTTTGCAGTGCCTGGGCACAACCGTCTCAGAATTTTTTCAGGAAGAGCCGGAAGATCAGATTGTATTTCAAAATGAAGACTATTTTGAGAAAATTGATTCTGAACTTGGCAGCAAGACCGAATGGATCATACCGAACGCTCAGAAAAATATGATGGAACCGATCCGTCTGACTCTAAAGCCTGGCGGATTAACTTACCGGGATCTCCCACACGAAGGTGAAGAATTTGGTTATGTATTAAAAGGAAGTATCAAGATTCATATCGGACATAAAAGTTACACTGCAAAAAAAGGAGAATCTTTTTATTTCACACCTCACTCTGAACAATATATAGAAGCTTTTGGCACATCCGGTGCCGTTATTTTATGGGTCAGCACCCCGCCGAACTTTTAGGCTGAGCAGACTTCTTATCTATCAGGACTTCCTTGATAGCCGGCCTTAAGTTCTAAATTATAATTACATTTTTGGAGGACAATGAACATGTCTAATAAATTAATCGATATTGTAAATATATCCAAAGCATTTGATGAAAATGTCGTACTGGACGAACTGAATCTTTATATCCGGGAAAATGAATTTTTAACTCTTCTGGGACCAAGCGGTTGCGGAAAAACAACACTGCTTCGTATTCTTGGTGGATTCGAGACTCCTGACTCTGGAAAAATCATCTTCGATGGTCAGGATATCACGAACCTGGCTCCAAACAAACGACAGTTAAATACCGTATTCCAGAAATATGCACTTTTTACCCATATGACCATTGCAGAAAATATTGCATTCGGGCTAAAGATTAAAGGAAAATCTCAGAATTACATCAATGATAAGATTCGTTATGCGTTAAAACTTGTTAATCTTGAAGGCTTCGAAAACCGTACTCCTGCTTCCTTAAGCGGCGGACAACAGCAGCGTATCGCTATTGCAAGAGCCATTGTAAATGAACCGAAAGTCCTGCTTCTTGACGAACCTCTTGGTGCTCTTGACTTAAAGCTGCGCCAGGATATGCAGTACGAACTGATCCGCTTAAAAAATGAGCTTGGCATTACATTTATTTACGTCACTCATGATCAGGAGGAAGCCCTGACTATGTCCGATACGATCGTCGTTATGAACCAGGGATATATCCAGCAGGTAGGAACACCGGAAGATATTTATAATGAACCGAAGAATGCGTTCGTTGCAGACTTTATCGGTGACAGTAACATTCTTTCTGCCACGATGGTACATGACCAGCTCGTCAATATTCTCGGCGCCAACTTTCCGTGTGTCGATGAAGGATTCGGTCAGAAGAAGCCTGTTGATGCAGTGATCCGCCCGGAAGATATCGACCTTGTAAAACCAGAAGACGGAATTATCCGAGGCGTTGTTACACATGTTATTTTCAAAGGTGTTCACTATGAGATGGAAGTCATGGCAAATAATTACGAATGGCTCGTGCACAGCACCGATATGTTTCCAGTCGGAGCAGAAGTCGGACTGCGCGTAGACCCATTTGATATTCAGATCATGAAAAAACCAGAATCTGAAGATGAGGAGGCGGTACCAATTGAAGAATAGTAAATTATTAAAACAGATGCTTGCCGGTCCGTATCTTCTCTGGTCAGCAGCATTTATCATCATTCCTCTTATCATGGTCTTCTACTATGGTCTGACGAATAATGACGGTGGATTCACCATGATGAATCTTGCCAGGATCACAGAACCTGAGAATTTAAAGGCATTGGGACTGGCACTTTTGTTATCCCTTGTCAGTACGATTATCTGCCTGATTCTCGCATACCCTCTGGCTATGATCCTGACTGGACTTGGCGTCAATCAGTCCAGCTTTATCGTACTGATTTTCATCCTGCCAATGTGGATGAATTCTTTGCTTCGGATCATTGCATGGCAGAACCTGTTGGAAAAGAACGGAGTTATCAACAGTCTCCTTCATTTTTTCCATTTACCGGCACTGGAAATCATCAACACTCCATATGCCATCGTACTTGGTATGGTCTATGATTTTCTGCCATTTATGATCTTACCAATTTACAATGTACTGTCCAAAATTGACACAAATGTTATCGAAGCAGCCAGAGATCTTGGTGCAAACAGTGTGCAGACATTTACAAAAATCCTGCTGCCACTGAGCGTTCCAGGGATCATCAGCGGAATTACCATGGTCTTTGTACCGTCACTGACAACTTTTGTCATCTCCGACCTCTTAGGTGGAAGTAAGATTCTCCTGATCGGTAATGTTATTGAGCAGGAATTTAAACAAGGAAGTAACTGGCACTCTGGCAGCGGTATGTCCCTTGTACTGATGATCTTCATTTTGATCAGTATGGCATTGATTGCAAAATACGATAAAGACGGGGAGGGAACTACATTTTGATCAAGAATTTTTTTAAACGGTTTTATCTGGTGCTGATATGCGTCATTTTGTACGCGCCGATCATCACCCTTATGGTATTATCCTTTAACTCCTCAAAATCCCGTTCCAAATGGGGAGGTTTTACAACAAAATGGTATGTGGAATTATTTAAAAATAATTCCATTATGAACGCACTTTATACGACACTGATCATCGCATTGTTATCTGCACTGATTGCTACGATTCTCGGTACTGCTGCCGCTATCGGTATTCAGGCAATGCGAAAGAAAATGCGTACTGTCGTGACTGGTGTAACCAATATTCCTTTGTTAAATGCCGATATTGTGACAGGAATCTCTCTTATGCTGTTATTCATCGCATGTAGATTTTCCCTTGGATTTAAGACAATCCTGATTGCACATATTACCTTTAACATTCCCTATGTAATCCTGAGTGTTCTGCCAAAGCTGCGGCAAACGAACGTCAGCACTTATGAGGCCGCCCTGGATCTTGGCGCTTCTCCGTTATACGCTTTTTTCAAAGTCGTATTCCCGGACATTCTGCCAGGTGTGTCCTCCGGTTTCCTACTGGCATTTACTATGTCCTTAGATGACTTTATCATCACGCATTTTACAAAAGGACCTGGTGTCGACACTCTGTCCACCAAGATTTACAGTGAGGTGCGAAAAGGAATCAATCCTTCCATGTATGCACTGTCCACATTGATGTTCCTGGTTGTCATGATTCTTTTGTTATTGATCAACATGAAACCAGATGAAAAAGCTGCCGGTGCAAAAAATGCTAAAATTTCCAAAGTTGCCAGTCAGCATCCAAAGCTTCGCAAATTCCGCAAAGTTATGATGTCGAGAGTGGTTCCGGTCTGTATGGTCGTTCTCATTCTGGCAGGTGGAATTTTCTATGGCATCCGCTCAAAAAGTTCCAGTGACAAACAGGTCATTGTGTACAACTGGGGAGAATATATCGATCCGGAAACTTTAGATATGTTTGAAGAAGAAACCGGCATTGATGTCGTTTACGAAGAATATGAAACAAACGAGATCATGTATCCAAAAATACAGTCAGGCGCCATTGCCTACGATGTCGTATGCCCGTCCGACTACATGATCCAGCGTATGATTGAAAATGATCTGCTGGCTGAACTGAATTTTGACAATATTCCGAACATCAAGAATATTGGAAGCACTTATATGGAGCATTCCAAAGAGTTTGACCCGGAGAATAAATACTCTGTTCCTCACCTTTGGGGAACTGTAGGAATCCTTTACAATAAAACTATGGTCGACGATCCTGTAGATAGTTGGGGAATTCTGTGGAACGAAAAATACAAAGATAGTATCCTCATGCAGGATAGTGTCCGTGATGCATTTGGCATCACATTAAAATACCTTGGCTACTCACTGAACTCAACCGATCTGGATGAACTGACTGAAGCTAAGAATAAACTGATCGAACAAAAGCCACTTGTCCAGGCCTATGTTGTCGATCAGGCCCGTGATAAAATGATTGGAAATGAGGCTGCTCTCGCTGTCATCTACTCCGGAGAAGCTATCACCTGTCAGCTTGAAAATCCGGACCTGGAATATGTCATTCCAAAAGAAGGAAGTAACATGTGGATTGACTCCTGGGTCATCCCGAAAAACGCAAAGAATAAAGAAAACGCAGAAGCTTTTATCAATTTCATGTGCCGTCCGGACATTGCTAAGATGAACTTCGACTATATCACCTATTCCATCCCGAATGAGGAAGGAAGAAAACTCCTCGATCCGGAATACCGTAATAATCCAATTGTATTTCCAGATGATAAAGCACTGGAAAATTGCGAAACATTCAAATTCCTGGGAGATGAAAATGATGCCATATACAATGAATTATGGCGTCAGGTAAAATCCAAATAAATTAATAAATCCAAACGATATCTTGAATCGTTTGGATTTATTTTTATATAACAGGAAATTGCATTTCCTTTTCTACGGCGTATTCCGGCACCATTTATCAAACCCGGAAGCAGCCGCCACCGATAAATTCTCGAAGCAATGAGTTCGTCGGCACTTTTTCGCTTCCGATTCCAACAAAGTAATCCAGGAATTTAAGCAGTCTCTTTGCCTCGATATATTCCGGGCACTCTCTTTCAACTCCGAATAACTGAGCTTCTACATATGGTTTCAATACTGCCAGTTCATAGATCAGAGCAGAATTGAACATGACATCTGCTTCCTCCTGGAATGGGAAAATATTCTCTTCCTCGCCTTTCCGTACAGAAGGCCACATCTGAATTGTCTTTTTTGCAGAAGCACCTCTTGTTCTTGCATCTCGCACAATTCTTCGAAGAAGCCGGCCATCTGTGGTTGGAATCCGGTTATGCTCATCAATGTTAAGCTGTGTCAGTGCACTGATATAAATTTTAAACTTATTCTCATCTGCCAATGCTTTTGTCAGCTTTGGATTCAGGCAGTGAATGCCTTCAATAACCAGAATATCGTGTTCTCCAAGTTTCAATGGACTTCCTACAAATTCTTTATGTCCCTTCACAAAATCAAAATTTGGAATTATCACTTCTTTTCCATCCATCAGTTCCTGCATTTGTTTCTCGAACAGATCAATATCCACTGCACAAAGTCCTTCAAAATTATAATTTCCCTTCTCGTCTTTCGGAGTCTCTTCTCTTTCTTTAAAGTAATTATCTACTGCGATCGGATGAGGACGCATTCCATTTGCACGAAGCTGTACAGACAGTCTGTGTGAAAATGTAGTCTTTCCGGAAGACGACGGTCCCGCAATCAATACGAATCTGATTTCCGGTCTGGAAGCAATCATCTGTGCAATTTCTGCAATTCTTCTTTCCTGCATTGCTTCCTGCACAAGCACAGTCTCCTGAACATCTCCACTGGTAATATTGCGATTCAATCCGCCAACCGTCTCAATCTCCTGAATATCTCCCCATTTCACAGATTCTTTCATGACCTGAAAGAACTTTGTTCTCGCCTGAAAATGTGGCACAATCTCCGGCTTATCAATCTCTGGCATCTGAAGTACAAATCCTTCATCATACCGATATAATTTAAAATATTTCAGATACCCTGTACTGTAAAGCATATATCCATAATAATAATCTTCAAACTCATTGATGCTGTAAAGGTTTACTTTGGATACACGGCGGTAACGGAACAATTCTTCTTTATCATACATTCCATACTGTCCAAAAAGTCCGATTGCCTCATCTGTATGAACCGTTCTTTTCTTGATTGATAGATCTGCCTCCACAAGTTCGTGCATCCTCGACTCGACACTCTCAAGAAAATCATCATCGACTCTTGTTTCGCCGGTAATCGTACAATAATATCCCGGTCCTATTGCAAAATGCATCCGAACCTTGTCAATATTCTTATGTCCTGCCACGTCATAAACTGCTTTTACAAGAAGGAAACTCATGCTTCGTTTGTATGCCTCATGTCCAATGGGATCCGCTGTTGTAACAAAACTGATTTCACAATCTTTTTTCAGACGCTTGTGCAGTTCCTGAAGTTTTCCATCTACAAACACCAGAACAATCTCATGCTCATAATCTTTCTGGTATTCTTTTGCAATGTCGTGATATGTGATACCAGCTTCATATTCTTTCACTTCATTTTTAATTTTTACATGATACATTCTTTTCTCTCCCATCTTCCGAACCTCCCTATATCATGACTGCTTCTGTAAAGCTTTCCCTATATTACTGTAAACGGATGGCTCACTGGGGCTTCTATGACCTCGACTCCCAAAAGGTGTGCTCGTAAATAATTCCCCATATCGCCGATAAATATGTGCTCCACCCCATAATGTCCTGCGTCGATGATATTAAGTCCTCTTGCCAGTGCGTCAATCCCTTCATGATGACCGATATCTCCGGTCACATAGACATCAGCCCCTGCTGCAATCGCCTGATCAATATCACTTTTACCAGACCCCGGACAGATTGCTACTCGGTGAACCTTTTGCTTCAGATCGCCGAATACTTTCACTGTATCAAGGGCAAATGCTTTCTTGACTTCTTCACAATAATCTGCCAGTGAAATTTCATTTCTCTGTTCATCATTATCAGAAGCAGATGGTATCTCTCCGACACGGCCAATACCTTCCGGTTCTCCCGATTCATTTTCTCCGGTGACATCCAGTATCTGACAATTCTCAAGTTTCAGATAATCTGCTGCCAGATCTGCCATACCTTTGACATCATAATTCGTGTGCATAGCATAATAAGAAATGTCATGCTGAATCAGTTTTACTAATCTTCTGCCGATGAAATTCTGATTATTCACTTGTTTCATACCGCTAAAAATCAAAGGATGATGTGTCACCAGCATATCTGCACCTGCCAAAATTGCCTCATCTACCACTTCATCTGTAGCATCCAGTGCCACATATATATTTGCAACTTCTTATCATCTCTTCCTGCCAGCAGTCCGACATTATCCCAGGAAAGAGCATATCTTGGTGAATAGTCCTGTTCTATTATTTTGATAATATCTTTACATAGCATGCAATCATTCCTCTCTAATATTCACATAGTATTCAACAATGTTTTTCTTACAATGCTTTTCTTACTCTTCATAATAAGACATTGCTTTTTTTGCTACTTCCAGTTCATGTTCAATTTCTGTCATACGCTCTTTTATCCGCTCACCATCTTTTCCGGCAAGACCGAGAAGTATATCTTCACGAATACGGATTTCACGCTTCAGATATTCATATAATATCGGATTTTTGTTTTTTAAAAGTAGTGGTCCATAAAGGTACTCCCATTCCTCTTTTTTACAATCTTCCTGCCGGTCGGCCGTCTTATGTTCACAATATTCTGGTGGTACCACCCGCATCATAGGATAATATTTCCCGTCTTCCTCTACCATATCTTCTGCTTCGAACCGAAACCCATGTTCTACAAGATATTCCCGTACTTTCTGTATCTCAGACTGAGGCTGTAAGATGCAGCCTTTTAATGTGCTGACGATTTGTTTTCCTTCTTCCAGAATGTGAATCACAAGACCGCCGCCCATTCCGGCAACGATCATCTCCTCCACTTCTTTCGGCTTTACTGCTGCCAGTCCATCCGACAGCCTTGTCTCAATCCGGTCACTCATTCCATAGCCTGCTATGTGAATTCTCGCACGTTCCAGCGGTCCCTTATTGATATCCATCGCTATCACTTTCGGTGATAAATTCTGTTCTATCAAATGAATCGGTATATATCCGTGATCTGTTCCTATATCTGCGACAGAGGCGCCCTCTGTCACAAGACCTGCTACTGCAGTAAGTCTCTTTGATAGTTCCATAGGCGCCTCTTTCTTAATCCAGATAATCTCTTAATTTTCTACTGCGGCTCGGATGACGAAGCTTTCTAAGTGCTTTTGCCTCGATCTGACGAATACGCTCACGCGTTACATCAAACTCCTTACCAACCTCTTCCAGTGTACGTGCACGTCCATCATCCATACCAAAACGAAGTCTTAAAACTTTCTGCTCTCTCTCTGTCAGAGTATCTAACACTTCATCTAACTGCTCTTTTAAAAGTGTCTGAGCTGCGGCTTCAGCAGGTACCGGAACATTGTCGTCCTGAATAAAATCTCCCAGGTGACTGTCTTCCTCTTCACCGATTGGTGTCTCCAGTGATACCGGTTCCTGAGAAATCTTTAAGATTTCACGGACACGTTCCACTGGCATATCTAATTCTGCTGCAATTTCCTCCGGCGTAGGTTCACGTCCTAACTCCTGCAGTAATTGTCTGGAAACACGAATCAGTTTATTGATCGTCTCTACCATATGGACCGGAATACGGATAGTTCTGGCCTGATCAGCAATTGCTCTTGTAATTGCCTGGCGGATCCACCATGTTGCATAAGTACTGAATTTGAATCCTTTATGATAGTCAAACTTCTCAACCGCTTTGATTAGACCCAAATTGCCTTCCTGAATCAGATCCAGAAACAGCATTCCACGTCCCACATATCTCTTAGCAATACTGACAACAAGACGAAGGTTTGCTTCTGCCAGACGCTTCTTAGCATCCTCGTCTCCCTCTGCCATACGCTTTGCAAGCTCTACTTCTTCATCTGCTGAAAGAAGCGGTACCTTTCCAATCTCTTTCAGATACATACGGACCGGATCCTCTATACTGATTCCATCCGGCACAGACAAGTCGATTTTCTCCATATCAACATCGTCTTCATCTGTCAGAACAATATCAGAATCATCAACATCATCTAATTCCTCAATTCCATCCCCATCTCCGCTTACACGAAGCACATCAATATGATTGGCCTCCAGATACTCATAAACTTTCTCCATCTGTTCTGCATCAAGCTCCATATCTGAGAAAAAATCATTGATTTCCTGAAGTTCCAGGATACTCTTATTCTTCTTTCCATGAGCAACCAGTTGTTTTAACTTTTCCCCAAATTTCGCTATGTTTTCTTCCATGTGGTGTCCATCCTCCATTATATGTTTTTATTTTATCCTTAATTAATAGAAATATGCAATTTTTCAAGGTCCTGCAACGCCCGTTTTGCTTCCATCAGCTTCTGCAATCCCTGTATATCGGTCGGATCAAGCTTTGCTGAGTGTTCTTCAATACTATTCTTCTTTACCCGGATAATTGTCTCTTTTAATGCCTTTTCCTGTTCATATGCTGTTTTAATTTCCCGGATTCTTGTATTAAAAAGCGCTGCCACCTCACGATGTTCCTCTTCATCTGTAAAATGATTCATGATCTGCGCCGGATTGAGCTTTCCCTGTTCGTGCTGCGCATATAAAAGCTCAGCTACAGTCCGATATATCCCTTCCTGAAAATCTTCCGGATGAATATACTTCTGGATCTGTGCAAATACATTCTCATCCGATGCCATCCATGTCAGCAGAATCTTCTGTGACTTTCGTGTACCATCTTCCTTATCCAGGTTCTGACTCCTTGTAGATCTCGGTCTTTCCACCGGCTTTGCAAGTCCGGTCTGAACTGCCATTCGTCCGACCAGTTTTTTCAGATCTTCACTGCTGACATGATAAGTTCCTGCAACTGCATCAATGTAGTTATTGCGCTCTATCTCTTCATCAAACTCTGTAAGCTTTCTCGCAGCTTCCTTCATAAAGTCCGTTCTGCCTTCCGGCGACGTCATATCATAATCCCGTTCCAGAATTTCAAGACTGAACATAAATCCATTCCTTGCCTTCTGGATCCGTTCTTCAAAGGCTTCTGCACCGAGATTTTTAATAAATTCATCTGGATCTTTATACGGTTCCATCCGAATGATTTTTGCCGTAATCCCAACTTCACGCAGAATCGGTCCTGCCCTCAGAGCTGCTTTCGTTCCTGCCTCGTCACTGTCATACGTCAGGTAGACTTCATTGACATACCGTTTGATAAGCGCTGCATGTCCCGGTGTTAGGGCTGTTCCAAGTGACGCTACTGCATTGGTAAATCCCGCCTGATGCAGGGAAATCACATCCATATAGCCCTCACAAAGCAGAAAATAAGGCTTTCTCGACTTTCTTGCTCGATTCAGTCCATACAGGTTCCGGCTTTTGTCAAAAATGATCGTCTCCGGTGAGTTCAGATATTTTGGCTTTGCATCACCCATGACACGGCCGCCAAATCCAATAACACGGCTGTTTACATCCATAATCGGAAACATGACCCTGTTCCAGAACTTATCGTGAACTCCGTATTTTTCATCAATACTGATCAGACCTGCCTGTGAGATCATATCGTCTTTGTAGCCTTTTGATTTCAGATACTTGTACAGATCATCACTGTACTTGTTCGAATATCCCAGACCAAATGCTTTGATCGTATCGTCACTTAGCTTTCGATCTTTTAAGTATGTAAGGGCATGTCCCCCTTGCGGCCTTAGAAGCTGTACATAAAAGTACTGTGCTGCTGCCTTATTAATCTCCAGTAATATAGCTTTTGTATCTGCGCGCTTTTTCGCCTCCCCAGAGTACTCCGGTTCCGGAAGCTCTACGCCTGCACGATCCGCCAGATATTTCAGTGCCTCTACAAAAGAATAATTTTCATATTCCATCAGAAATGTGAATACATTTCCTCCGGCACCACAGCCAAAGCAATAATACATCTGCTTCTGTCTGCTGACTGAAAATGACGGGGATTTTTCATTATGAAATGGACATAATCCAAAGTAGGAGCTTCCTTTTTTCTGAAGTCTCACATAACTGGAAATTACATCTACGATATCATTTTTTGACCGGATTTCTTCCACTAATTCCTCTGGATAATACATATCTGCGTCCTTTCATTTTTCATCATCTCTTCCTCAAATCCAGAAGAAGAAACGTCCCTATTAATAATATTCGACACAAACTTTATATTTCCTTTAATTTTTCCAAGATTCTGGGATAAAAAATTCCGTAAATTTCTTCACTGCATAAGTATCCGTCATTCCTGCGATATAATCGCACACGACCCGTGACAGCTCTTCTCCCTTTTTTAACATATTCTGTGATTGTTCCGGAAGAAACTCCGGATTCTTTATATAGAATTCATATAGATTGGTAATCATATGGATTGCTTTGCCCTCTTCCTTCTTGGCAACCGGGTTACGGTAAACATTTTCAAACATAAATACACGAAGACCCTGCATAGCCTCATGAACTTCCTCAGACATCTGAATCACCGGACGATCCACACTGTTGATAATAACATTATGTACGAGTGTGTTCAGGCGTCCTTTCACCGAAGTTCCCAAAACATCCGTATATTTCTTCGGAATATCTTTTTCTCTTAAAATACCGCCACGGATTGCATCATCAATATCATGATTAATATAGGCGATCTTATCTGACAGGCGCACGATCTGTCCTTCCAGTGTTGCCGGGCATCCGCTTGTTTTGTGATTCCTGATCCCGTCAATGACTTCCCATGTAAGATTCAGTCCCCGTCCTTCCTTTTCTATAGATTCCACCACTCGCACACTCTGCTCATTGTGTTTGAAACCTCCCGGGCAAAGTTCATTGAGCGCACGCTCCCCTGCATGCCCGAAAGGTGTATGTCCCAGATCATGCCCCAGGGCAATTGCTTCTACCAGTTCCTCATTAAGCCGGAGTGCTTTCGCAATTGTTCTTGCATTTTGTGACACCTCCAGTGTATGTGTCAGCCTTGTACGGTAATGATCTCCTTTCGGAAGAAGAAACACCTGGGTCTTCTGCTTCAGTCTGCGGAAGGCCTTGCAGTGTACGATTCGGTCACGATCACGCTGAAAGACCGGACGAATATCACATTCCTCTTCCTTAATCTTTCTGCCTTTTGAATTCTTACTCAATGTCGCATAAGGACTTAAATACTCCAATTCTCTTTCTTCCATCTGCTCCCGAATCGTCATAGAATCACGCTCCCGTTACTGAAAACTTATAAAAAGTTACAAACTTCTATGTTTCATTCCTACTTCAACGAGTATGCTTTTGATGATATAAATATCTATCTACTCACAAGTTCTTGTACTCTCCATAGGCGTAAATTCCGGACTAACGTATCCGTACATATTTGCATTAACGTTTCAGTGTTAGCTTGCAAATCGTTCTCCATAGGCCTTGAGATTTATAGATGCCTGGAAATCTCTGTCAATCATATTCCCACATTCACATCTATAAACCCTGTCAGATAACTTCAAATCTTTTTTGATGTTTCCACAGCAGCTGCAAAGCTTTGATGATGGATAAAACCGATCAGCCACAATAAACAGGATCCCTTTATCATTGCATTTGTATTCAAGCTGTTTTCTAAACCCAAAAAATCCTTGTTCCTGGACTGCTTTGGATAAATGTCTATTTTTCATCATTCCACTGACATTCAGATCTTCAATACAAATAAATCTTGGCTTTCGATTTACGATCTCAGATATGGTCTGATTCAAATAGTTTTTACGGATGTTTGTTAATCTGTGATTTTGTTTTAATAAAAGTTTTTCCTTTTTGATTACATTATTTGTTTTACAGTAACTTTCCCCTTTCTTATTTTTCTCGTAAGAACGAGAGATACTACGCTGTAATCTGCGTTTCTGTTTTTCTAGTTTCTTTACTTTCTGACTCTTATTGATGTTCTTATACTTAACGGCATCAGAGCAGACAGCTAAGTCTTTAATTCCTAAGTCTATGCCAACTCCATCATCATTAAGTGTTTCCTTGCAGTCAGGAAATTCTACACATACACTGATCCACCAGTTCAATCCATCAAAGGATATTCTCGGATTCATATATTTAACATCTGTTGGAATACGTCCATGTTCTGCAAGTCTTACCCAATTCTTTTTTTGCTTATTTGCTTTCCTGCTGGAAGAAAAGCCTTCAAGCTTAACGTGGGTATTACTGAATTGTATCTTAACGTTGTCCTGATAGAACTTCGGCATTGATCTCTTTCTGGACTTTAATCTTGGGAATTTTTGCAAACCCTTGAAAAAGTTCTTATACGCAGTACAGGCATCTTTGATTGCCTGTTTGGTTACATTATTTGAAATATTTAATAACCATGCGTATTCATCAGAATGTCTAAGCTTTGTAAATTCTTTTCTGAGTTCTGAATCTGAAATGAATTTGCCACCTTTTTCGTAGCTTTCTTTTTCCCTGGCCAAAGCCCAGTTATAAGCAAATCTTGAAGCTCCTGCGTACTGAAACATCTTAGTTTTCTGTACGTTGTTTGGTATCAGCATTACTTTTATGGCTTTTACCATCCGTTTCCTCCTGTATCAATTCTCGGATAAGTTTCTTAGCTTTGTTCGCTCGTTTTCCTTGTAATTTGCAACTGAATACTGTGATTATTTGAACCAGATCTTCAACAAGTTCCTGCTGTTCAGATTTTTCAGTATTATCAATAATCTCAATCTCACAATTATAAAGTGAAGCGATATATTCTATCAACTCAAAACCAAATCGCAATAGCCTATCTTTATATAAAACAACAACCTTTTCAACCTGATTTTGAGAGATTCGTCTGATCAATTCCTGAAGTCCTTTTTTCTTATAATTAATCCCAGAACCGATATCACTTATTATCTCAAACGGCTGCCCTTTTGCTAGAAGATATGTCTTGACATTATCAATCTGTCGTTCCAAATCATCTTTTTGTTTATGGCTGGAAACGCGACAATATCCAATTGTAATGCGATTTTTAGGCTTTACATTTATTACTTGGCTGAGTTGCTCATCGGAATAATATCTATAGCCACTTACTGTAGTATGATGCGGATGAAGTTTTCCATTGGCATCCCAATTTCGTAATGTCTGAGCAGATACGCCTATAATTTTTGAAAATTCATGTATAGAATAATATTTACTCAAAGTATCAACTCCTTTCAATAATATTCTACTCTAATATCTTATAAAGCTCAACACCAGCTTATATAATTTTATAATTTATATTTAACTGTTAACAACCTCTTTACACTTGTATAATCATACTTTCATTATACAATACAATTCCGTCTGCCGGTACTGTTTTTCACTTTATATTTCACATTATATCAGTTGGGAGATGACTCCCAACTCTATAGGGACGCCACTGAAAAAGTGGTAAGTTTAGTCCCACAGGGCGTCAAATATGTGTAAAAATGTTCCTTGATAATAAAATATTGCTAAAATAGTGTTTTGAGAGATGCAAAATCTACCCTTTTGAGAGATGATTTTTCCTATTTTTCCTCATTTGGGCAGACTTCTCCCTTTAGTTTTAAAATTCGTTTTAAATTGACTGCAAATATTGATACTGCTCCTTGAAGTTGCATATTTGATAGTCCAGCAGCATCACAACGACTATATCCGTGTATATTTTTTAATTCACTATTTTTTGCCTCTATCATATAGCGGGTTTTGAAACGTTCCTTGAAATATTGTGTTTTTTGAAACGCCTCTTGATTTTTATGATAATCCGATTTAATAGTGATACTATACGTTTTCGTTTTTGCATTTTCTTTATAGCAGCCATTACGATAAGGACAGACATGGCATTTATTAATATCGAAAAAATATTTGATACGTGTATTCTTTTTCTGATTACTACGTTTGTCAATTCGATATTTTATAGCCAAATGCCCCGCTGGGCACTGCATGGTATCCGCATCTTTATTAAAGATAAAGCCGTCCTCTGAACGAGTCCCTTTTATGATGCTCGGGTTAAGCTTTGAAATTAATTTATAGTCATTGCTTTGTGCATCTTTTAAATTTTCCAGTGTGGAATATGCGGTATCTGCTATTACTTCATTAACGGTTGCACCTGCTGCTTTACTTTTTTGAACCAGTACTGGAAGTTCCTGACCATCAAATGCTTCACCGGATGTGATTGTTGCTGCTGTGATGATCCGTTCATCTGTCATGGCCAAATGAGTTTTGTATCCGTAAAAAGAAGAATTGACCGTTTTATGGCCAATCCGGGCATCCGGATCAATGGATTGATCATAACAATCAATCTGATTATCCAAAATTTCGGATAACATAGAAGATTCTTCTTTAATCGTTGGCAGTTCTGAATACGGACTTTCCTGAACTGTGTTTAATAATTCATGACAGTATTCATTATACTCATCTAAAGAAGCTCGTTTTTCAGGTTCATCTGGCAGATAAATGTCTTTATCAGAATCTTTTAAAGCTGCTTTTAAAGAAGTAGAGGCTTTTTTCAACATTTCTCTCTGAGTAGTTTTATGATAACGGGCTTCTGTATGAGTTGAGTCAACAATTATAGTATTGCTTTTTAAAACACCTTGATTTATGGCAAGTTCTACACTTTTATTTATGAGCAGATCAAGTATATTTTCATCTTTTAAACGCTGCTTTCTGAATTTGGTTAAAAGACTGGGATGGATAACCTCTTCTTCTGGCGTTAATTCCAGAAAGTATTTAAAAGACATATCATATCGTGATCTTTCAACAACACCATTATCAGAAAGGTTATAAAGATATTTTAAAAGCAGATATTTAAATAGCAATATAGGGTTTTTTGCATTACGTCCATTATCAAGGCAATATTTATTTTTTAATTCATCATATATAAAAGAAAAATCGACCAATTCCCTGATTTTTCTTAGAATATGATCTTTTGGAACAATCATGTCATATAAATCTGAATAATAACTAAGGCTAAGTTTAAGTTGGGATGATAACATTTCAACCTCCGACAATTATGATACCTTAATTATATCAGATATATGATTTTACGACCACTTTTTCAGTGGCGTCCTATAGGTGGTGAGAAACAAGCTGGTATCAGTGGTGGGAGTCAATCCCCCAGCTGATATAGCCTCCGGCAGGATTGCAGAGGTGCGCAGTAGAAGTATGTCATGCAATTGCATGACGCGCACCTCGCAGCAAGAATGCCGAGGCATTCTTGAATTTCTTACAGAATATCCTTATCCCTGATCAATGTATTTTCACATATAATGATATATCTTTCGCTGTCTGATAAAAAATGCAGCTGTCATAAAAAGTGTACAAAGCTCTGCCACTGTAACGGCACTCCAAATTCCGTTCACTCCAAAGAATACAGGCAGTATCAGAACTGCCGCCATCTGGAATAATAATGTTCGAAGAAATGAGATCGCAGCCGAAATCATTCCATTGTTCAATGCTGTAAAGAATGCTGATCCATAAATATTGAATCCATTGATCAGAAAACTGATAAAATATATCCTGAATCCGTGTCTTGTCATCTCAAATAATTCTGCGTCATATCCCACAAACAATTTTGCAAGCGGTGTTGTAATCACCTGAGAGAACACGAAAAGTCCAATCCCCCATATTCCAATCAGTCGCAGGCTCTTTTTGAACATATTTTTCAGCTCACTGTGATTGCCGGCACCATAATGATAGCTGACGATCGGCGCACTTCCAATAGAATATCCGATAAAAATAGCAATAAATATAAAGTTCGCATACATAATAGATCCATAAGCCGCTACTCCATTTTCACCGGCTACTTTCATAAGCTGCAGATTATAAAGAGAATTTACAACTGAACTGGACAGATTCGTCATAAACTCGGATGCACCATTGCTGCATGTCTTTAATAAAATTCTGCTGTCAAAACTAGGTCTTCCAAGTTTCAGAAGACTTGAATTTTTTCGTGCAAAATAAAAAATCGGGAACAATCCGCCAATAAATTCTCCGCATACTGTCGCAACTGCTGCCCCTGCAATTCCAAATCCAAGACATCCCACAAACAAATAATCCAAAACCATGTTGGTCACACCCGCCACAATGATAACTTTTAACCCAAGTTTTGGTTTCTGTGCTGCAACAAAAAAGCTCTGAAACACATTCTGCAGCATAAAAGCTGGAAAAGAAATAAATGTGATGCGCCCGTACAACACACAGTCTGAAAGCAGTTCACCAGCTGCGCCAAGCATCACTGCTATCGGACGAATCAAAATCATTCCAAGAAGACTAACTGCTATGCCACCAATTATCGTAACATAGACTAACATGGAAAAATATTCATTTGCCTTTTCTTTTTTTCCTTCTCCCAGAGTTGTTGCTACAATCGCGCTGCCTCCGGTACCGATCATAAACCCAAGAGCTGAAAGTCCCATCAGAATCGGCATAATTAAATTGATTGCTGCAAATGCCGTCTTTCCGGCAAAATTCGACACAAACAGACCGTCTACAACACCGTAGATCGACGTAAAGATCATCATCACAATAGACGGTAATACAAATTTTATTAATTTTTTATAAGTAAAATGATCTGATAACTGAATCTCCATAAAAAAATCTACTCCTCTTTATATACCTTTTATATCAGCTGGGAGATGACGCGCACCTCTATAGGTGGTGAGAAACAAGCTAGTATCAGTGGTGGGAGTCAATCCCCCAGCTGATATAGCCTCCGGCAGGATTGCAGAAGTGCAATAACTTCTGTTTCTATAAAATCCTCAACTATACTTGAGACATTTGAAGCTTCTGGATATTCGCTTTCAATTCCATATTATACTTTTCGTAAAGTTCCAGCATCTTCTTGCATTCTTCCTTACTCATACCAGAAAATGCCTGATTCTCTGCCTCTATCACCGGATAAATCTTCTCTTCCATAAGTTTCTGTCCCTTTTCCGTCAGATGAATATGCATATCACGGCCTTTTCCTTTTTCCAGTATCAGATATCTATCCTGTTCCAGCTTACGGATCGATGAATTCACTGTCTGCTTTGGAATACAGCACATCTGACTGATATCGCGCTGCAAACATCCATCCCCCATCTCACAAATGGCGTATAGAATATCAAATCCGCTTAATGACAGTCCTACCTTTGTCGCAGCCTCACGGTATACATCATTAAACTCTTTATAAATGTGATTAAACTCTATGAGCTGACGGCTCATGTATAGTGTTTTTTGTTTCGACTCCATTATTTTTTCTCCTCAAGTCCGATTTCGTACTTATTACAGTATAGTCCGATTTCGTACTCGTGTCAAGTGTTTTACTCGATATTGCCAATCCAAATGAAAGAAGGAAAGGACGAAGTCAAAACAATTCGCAAAAGAACAAAAAAGATGAAAAAAAGCAAAAATTGTTGTTGCTTTTTTCCTGAAAGTGTAGTAATATAATCTTCGGGCAATCGAGAAAAGCCTTTTATGCGGAAGTGTCGGAACTGGCAGACGAGCAAGACTAAGGATCTTGTAAGCATTGCGCTTGTGTGGGTTCAAGTCCCATCTTCCGCATTAACTTTTCAACAACATATTGCCTGCGATCATGAAAATGATTCATAATGCGGAAGTGTCGGAACTGGCAGACGAGCAAGACTAAGGATCTTGTAAGCATTGCGCTTGTGTGGGTTCAAGTCCCATCTTCCGCATTAAAAAACTCAGGTAAAAGTACCTGAGTTTTTTTCTTAAGAATCACAGCGTTTCCTGCCTCTAGACTTCAAAATCATTGCCTTGCTTTGGTCTGCTTCTAACTTATTCTATTTCGCTGATATCTTCAAGTGGTATTCTGCATCCATCTTCCAGCACAAGAATTTTTTGATATTCATCGATTTTTTTCACGATTCCTATTTTTGTCTTATAACTGCCACCACTTTTTCTTCCATCCGGAACATAATATACAAGTTGGATTCTCTGCCCCGGCTCTGACACAATTTTTTGAAGCTTCACATTCAATTGTTCTTTCATCTCTTCATCCAATTCCATACGTATATCTGTAACTCTTGCCGCCTCCTCGATTGCTGCCTGGTGTCCGGTCAGTGCTGCAAATGGCGCAAACTGTGCTGCCCGGTCTTCCACCGGCATAGGTTTATGCCTTTTCGAAACAGGATGTGGCAGATTGATAATATCTTCATAATTTAAATTTGTATTGTCCCTATCATATCCAGTCATTTTCCACCTCAATTTATTCGCCATTACTACGTTTCTATGCTTTGTGCCCGCCAATCTGACTATTCCTCTCAACAGCCGTGGCACCTTCTTCCAGATTCATACCTTTGAGGAGAGCATTTTTCCCAAATTTCTTTTTGATATCCAGTGCTGCATGCTGCAATTTCTTTTCCCGTTCCAGCTTCTCTTTGCGTTTCTGCTGTTCCTCTTCCAGGTGACTATAATCGGTAAATAAATCTAACTGTTCAAAAGAAGCCTTCTCTTCCGCCAGCGATTCATCGACAACATGATTTGCCGTAATATATACACGGCGTACGAAAAGGTCAGGATTCACGATTTTGTCATACAATTCCAGAATCATCTCGATCATCTCTATTGAAGAGGAAGTTCGGTTTTTCAGATTTGCTGTTCCATGTGCATGCTTGGGTACTTTTCTTCCATAGCGGTCCACCGTAATTTCCCCTTGATACTGTTTCTTTTTGTTTCCACTTTCCAGATTACCAATATCATAACCAACCGTCAGAACAAGCTGATCTGTCACAAGATGCTTATCCACCAGATCAAGTGCAAGAAGGTCTGTCATTTCCTTAATGATCAGTCTGGTCTGTTGAAAATCATATGGGCAATGCAGTACCTGTCCGGAACCAATGCTGTTACTCTCTGGTTTATAGGCTTTGACCTGAGCAATCGTACAAGGTTCCCACCCCCATGCATGATCAATGAGAAGCTCTGCATTTACCCCAAACAGCCGATACAGCAATTCTTCATTATAATAATCTGTTTCTTTTCCAATGGAACATCTCGCCACATCTCCCATGTTATAAATGCCATGAGACAAAAGTTTTTTTGCGTATCCCTGTCCTACCCTCCAAAAATCCGTAATTGGCTGATGCGTCCAAAGCAAACGTCTGTAACTGATTTCATTGAGTTCTGCAATTCTGACCCCATTGTGATCTGGTTCCACATGTTTTGCCAGAATGTCCATGGCAACTTTACAAAGATACAGGTTCGTTCCAATTCCTGCAGTCGCAGTCATTCCCATTGTATCGTAAATGTCCCGGATTATTTTTGATATCAGTTCTTTCGCCGTCATTCCATATGTGTTCAGATAATCCGTTACATCACACATAATCTCATCGATAGAATATACATGGATATCTTCCGGTGCCAGATATTTTAAATAAATCTGATAAACCCGTGTACTATATTCCATGTAATGCGCCATTCTCGGGGTTGCTACAACATAATCTACAGCCAGATGCGAATTCTTTTCCAGTTCTTTCTTATCAAAAGAAGAACCGGAAAAACAATGTTCCGGTATCTGTCTTAATCTCTGATCATTCACTTCTTTTATACGTTGTACAACTTCAAACAATCTGGCTCTTCCAGGAATCCCATAGGTTTTGAGCGATGGTGACACTGCAAGACAAATTGTTTTCTCTGTACGGCTTGCATCTGCCACAACCAAATGCGTACCCAGCGGATCTAAGCCACGCTCTATACACTCCACAGACGCATAAAAAGATTTCAAGTCAATTGCTGCATAGATTCGATTCTTTTCCACCGGTCACACCTCCTTATCTTATACAATCCATTTTACTTCTTATTCTTCAATACATATTTTCTAATATAAGAACAGGTCTTCTCTTCTCCCTCTTCTGCCAGCATCTTAAGCAATTGATGCAGAAGCTCTGCTGTCTCCGGATGAATCATCTTGCCAAGCCTTGCAGCACCTTTTTCATAGTATTCCAAAGGTGCCTGATTCGTATACTTCTCTTTCATATAATTCTTCGACGCTGCCACACGGTCGATAAACATTTCCACCACATATCTGACCGGCATCTTCATACCGATAATTCCTTCATTCAGATCAGTACTATAATCCAGCCAGTATTCATAGTGATGCCTGTTGCGCCCTTTGTGGTGCAGCCATGCCGCAGAATAACCTTTCACTTCCCGTTCTGCATTGTTAGGGCTTCTTGTTCCCTGATAGAACTTGCAGCCCACTAGAAATTCAGTTGGTGAATACTTGGACAGATCATGCAGAAGGCCCTGTTTATATAATCCAACTTTAAAACAACCTTGGCAGACAAGCCATTTATGGTGATTGATCGTCTTCAAATGTTGCAGTGCCTTCATACAGTTTCTCCTTTCCCAGATACAAGAACAACTATCTCTCGCTCATCCAATTCTATATTTCTCTGATTTTCCAACACAACCAGATCTTTTAAAATGCCTTCTTTCGTTGATGCTGCTCTGTACCATTTACGGCCTTTCTTTAATGCCGGCAACGCAAATTCGTGTTCCAGCCAGTGCATATTATAAGCCACAAAGCAATCTGCTTCTTCCTTATCCTGACTACTGTAATATATGCCGATCTGTCTGCTCGCCACTTCAGTTGACGCTCTCCATGCCATCTCTCCGTGATAGGATACGTCCGGCATTCCACAACCGCTTTGGTCTATTCCAAGCAGCTCTTTCTCCTGATGAAACAGCCTATATTTCTTCCGAAATTTGATCAACTGCTTCACAAACTGATACATCTCCTGTTCTTTTAACAGATTCCTCCAGTTTAACCAGCCAATCGGATTATCCTGGCAATAAACATTATTATTACCTTTCTGGGAATTTGCAAATTCATCCCCGGCAAGAATACACGGAACTCCCTGGGAAAGCAATAGCAAAAACAATGCATTTCTCATCTGGTTCTTCCGAAGCTCCAACACAGCTTTCTTTCTGGTCAGCCCTTCTGCGCCACAGTTCCAGCTATAATTATAATCCGGTCCATCCTGATTGTTTTCTCCATTCGCCTCATTATGCTTGCCATCATAGGACACAAGATCTTTCAGTGTAAATCCAGTGTGAGTTGTAATACAATTATAAATACCTTCCAGATCCCATCGTTTTCTTGTCTGATACATCACATCCGTTACAACCCCTTCGTCACCTTTTAAGAAACGACGCATCACATTCTGATATTCTTCTGCGTGTTTTAAAATCCGGACTCCCGTAAGAATTGGATCTTTTAAAATGATATCCATCGGCACATTGTATGGATTCAGTATAAATCCATCCACATGATATTCCATCACATAATTTCTCAGACAGTCTGTCACCATCAGCCCGGAAATACCTTCTGCAAATGGCATCTCAAGCACAACTTCAATACCAGCCTTATGACAATACTTCACAAGATCTTTTAATCCTTTTACTCCATCACCGTCCTTGGCATAAGCACTTTTCGGTGCGAAATAATATCCCGGACCATAGCCCCAGTAATTTATCCGCATTCCTGTTTCTTCAAACTCATAGACAGGCATGCACTGGATCTGGTTAATTCCCAGATCTTTTAGATAAGGAATTTTCTCAATTACCCCTTGAAATGTTCCTTTGTTCTTCACTTTTGAATGAGTATCTTTTGTAAATCCACGGACATGTATTGCATAGGCAATCAGTTCTTCTTCCTGTATCCGTGGCGACTGATCTGCCTCCCAGTCGTAATGATCTTCATAAAATATACCGCGCACATTTTCTTTACTTTTTTCCGATATTTCTATGTTTTTAAGCCATACTTCCTTTCCAGAAAGCGCCTTTGCATAAGAGTCCGTCACACTCTCGCCATCTATGTCATAATTATACTCATATGCCTCTTCCTTAAGTCCGTCAACCGCCATATAACACACCGAACCAATCCGGTCAGAAAAAACATAAGAAGCCAGCAAGCTGGCTTCTCCTTTCCGATAGAGCAGAAGCTTACATGTTTTCCCTTCCGGGACCTCCATGGCAAAATTCGCCCTTCCATTTTTATATGTCACACCCAAAGGCAATGGGCTGCCCGAAACTTTCTTCATGCTCTGTCCTTTCCGCTGTTACTGCCAGCCATCTACTCCGTACATGTCAACATTCTCCTGATTGATCATGAACACATTTTCTTTGATTTCCTTTTCATAATCTTTTCCATTTAAAATGTTAAGAACTGTATTTGCAGCATCTTTTCCCATACTGATTGGAGACTGTGCCACTGTTCCTGCAATCTGATTCTCTGTCTTTTTCAGTTCCTTCTTAATATCCGGAGAACCATCTACTCCATAAATGAGGATCTGACCCTGCTCCGCTACATTCATAGCTGTTTTGGCACCGACTGCCATCTGATCATTTCCACACATAATTGCTACAATATCGGAATTCTCGCTTAAGATCTTCTGGGCTGCTTCCAGAGATTTTTGAAATTCTCCGCTTGTATCCTCTCTAGCCACAATTTCAAAACCATTTTCCGCTTTTGCCAGGGTCTCCTCGAACCCTGTGATTCTCTCATTCACAGAATTCTGTGTCGGGCATTCCAAAATTGCTACTTTACCTCCATCCGGACATCTCTTGATCAGATCTTCGCCACACAATACACCAGCATTATAATTATCAGATCCAATATATGCATCCACATAGTCCATCTCTTTTACCTGAGTATCTACATTGATAATCTTCACATCAGCTTCTTTTAAAGCTTCCAGAGAAGGGGTGATCTTCTCCCAGTCCACCGGACTTAAAATAATTGCATTGATTCCTTCGTCAATCATCTCCTGGATCTGCGAAGCCTGCATATCTGGGTCAGTCTTCGGATCCTTTACGATCAATTCACAATTCTTCCCATCCAATTCTTCTTTGATTGCACTTTCCAGTGTGAGAAAATATGGATTCTCCATATCAATCCCAGAAAATCCTATTTTCCAGCTTTCCTGTTCGTCCTTATCCTTTTCTTCTGTATTTTCATCTTTAGAAGCAGCATTATCTTCCGGTGTTCCTACATTCTTTTTACATGCAGTAAATGTAAGAGCACACAGCAGTATCAATGATAATATCCGCAATGCTCGTTTCTTTTTCATCTCTGTTTTATCCTCCTTGTGCAGCATAATGCTATACTTTGATTATTCATTACAATTCACCAAAGCCTGTGAACTGTAACTATTTTACAACATTTTTATGAATTTGGCTACTATCACTTGCCTTTTACATGCTCCTTTGTTACATTAGATATATACAATTTTAACAAAAAGGAGAATTCATATGTGTGAACATTGTCATGAGGAAGAATATAATGCCGTTATTCTGAATCTAGAAGACCAAGACCTGGAGTGCGGCGTTATCACCATTTTTGAGATGGACGGACAGGATTACATTGCTCTCTTCCCAATGGATGAGAACGGTGAGCCTGCTTCTGATGACGTCTATCTGTACCGCTATCACGATGACGGTGATGAACCGGAAATCGAATACATCGATGATGAAGATGAATTGAATGCCGCATCAGACTGCTTCGATGAATGGCTGGATGAGCAGGAGTTTTTAGACAGTGACGAGTAATTCATCAATAAAACGGGACGGGGTTTTGCTCTTCCCGTTTTTTTCTTTTACATAAGTGATAAAAAGCTTTTTCTTCGCCCGTGTCATAGCCACATAAAAAAGTCTTCGCTCTTCTTCTAATTCTTCTGGTGTCCCCGCTTTTTTATATGGTGTCACTCCTTCATTACTTTCAATCACAAAAACAACTTCATATTCCAGACCCTTTGCTCCATGCATCGTCAGACACGTTACTCCGTCACCGGTGCCATTGCCATTGCCTCGCTGTTGCCGCTGCATTTGCAAGGTATGCTTATATTCTTCTACATGCGCAAGCCACTCTGGCAGAGTCTGAAATTCCTTCGTCCGCTCCTGAAGTTCATCCATGATTTCTTTCAATTCTGAATACTCCATCTGATGTCCAAAAGCATATTCCTTTAGAAATTCATCATACCCGATACTCTTACGGATATATTGAATTGCAGCATAAGGCGTCTTTGTGCGAATCATCTTCATATCCCACTCTAACTGATCAATTCGATCCTGCATCCACTCTTTATCACAGTAGAAACGTCTCAACGATTCATAAGTAACCGGTGTTTCTTCCATACAGCCACGGCTCAAGTAACGCTTCGGCCGATTAGCAATCTCCAGGAAATCTCCCCGGTCGTAAGTTCCAACTGCTAGCCGGAAATAGCAGTTCATATCCGTACACACAAAATGTTCATACAGATGATGAATCCTCTCCTTCATGGAAAATGGAATCTGATACTGGGTAAATGTCTCTGCCAGCACCCGTGCATCTTCGCCTGTCCGGTACAATACAGCCATCTGCTTAAGATCGACTCCTTTTTTCATATACTTTTGAATCTCTTTTAAAATATATTTACTTTCATCAAGCGGATTCAGTGTCTCCTGCACATGCACAGTCTCCTGCGCTTCCCGAAATGGCTGGATTTTCTTCTCATACCGGTCTTTATTATGCCCGATCACACGAAGCGCACCTTTCACAATATGTGCGTTAGAACGATAATTAATATCCAGCAAAATACGCTTTGCCGCCGGATAATCCCGCATAAAATCTTTCATGATTCCTGGTTTTGCACCACGGAATCCATAGACAGACTGGTCATCATCCCCAACGACAAACAGATTATTCTCCGGCGCTGCCAGCATACGGATGACATCATACTGCACCTGATTAATATCCTGGAACTCATCTACCAGCACATAGTGATATTTTTCCTGCCACTTTGCTAGAAGATCCGGTCTTTCAAGGAATAATTTTCGACACCAGATCAACATGTCTTCAAAATCAAGTTTTCGGTATTTTTTCTTTTCTGCCTCATAAATCCGGTAAAGCTCCCGGAATTTATCTTTCGGAAATCTTCTGGATTCATAAAACTCAATATCGACTGCATTATTTCCTACATTTCCAATCTCTTCCGATAGCTCCTGAAGAAAATCTGCTTCCAGGGATTTTTCGGTCTGTTCCCAGTCCATTTGTTTTAATATTTCCTTTAAAAGTTGATTTTTTTCTTCTTCGGACAGAATATTACTCCGGTCCAATTTATACGCCCATTTCAAAATTCCGTAAAAAATGCCATGAAATGTTCCAAATGTGACGGGAAGCCTTCGCCCTTCCATGACATATTGAAAACGATCCCGCATTTCTCCTGCCGCATATTTCGTAAAGGTAATGACCAGAATTTCTTCTGGTCTTACCTTATATACTTTAATCAGATATTCAATTCTTTTTGCAATCGTAAGAGTTTTTCCCGAACCGGGACCAGCAAGAACCAGACACGGTCCTTCCTTATGAGAAACTGCCTCTTTTTGGGCTTTATTAAGACTCATAGACTCCCCTTATCTTTCCAGTAATTCAATACCTTTCTGAATTCTCTTAAGAGACTCTTCTTTTCCGAGAATCTCCATGATCTCCGTTGCTCCACCCGGTGTACTCTGCTTACCAGACACAGCAGTACGGATTGGCCACATAACATAACCTGTTTTGAAACCTTTTTCGTCTACATAAGATTTCAAGACTTCAAACAAAGCATCATTGCTGAAATCATCCTGTTTCTCAAGAAGTGGATATATCTCTTTTAACACTTCCAAAGCCTTTTCTTCATTTGTCTTCATTTTCTTATGGCAATACATTGCTGTATCATATTCTGGGAGTTCTTCAAAGAAGTCAATCTGCTCTTTGATATCCGGGAAGATTTCAATTCTTGTCTTAACAAGTGCTGCAATCTTCTTAAGATCATAATCTTTTGTAACAACTTCTTTGATATATTTTTCAGCTCTCTCAAAAAACTTATCAAAATCCATAGCTTTCAAATACTCGCCATTCATCCATTTTAATTTCTGAATGTCAAATACTGCCGGTGATTTGCTCATATTATGGTAATCAAACTCTTTTACAAGTTCTTCCAGAGAAAATATCTCCTGATTTCCTTCCGGACACCATCCAAGAAGTGCAACATAGTTAATAACTGCCTCTGTCACAAACCCCTGCTCAATCAGGTCTTCATAAGATGAATGACCACTTCTCTTACTTAACTTCTTATGATTCTCGTCTGTAATCAGCGGACAGTGTACATAAATCGGTACTTTCCAGCCAAATGCTTCGTAAATCTTATTATACTTTGGTGAAGAGGAAAGATACTCGTTACCACGCACGACATGTGTAATCTCCATCAGATGATCATCTACGACATTTGCAAAATTGTATGTCGGATATCCATCGGACTTGATAAGGATCAAATCTTCCAATTCTTTATTCTCTACAGTAATATCTCCATAAATCTCATCATGAAATGTTGTGGTTCCCTCTGTCGGCATATTGAAGCGGATAACATAAGGTTTTCCTGCTGCAAGATTTGCCTCAACTTCTTCTTTACTAAGGCCAAGACAGTGTTTATCGTATGCTACAATTTCTGTCCCTTCTTCTGATACTTTGCTCTTTAAGGAATCCAGTCTTTCTTTGTCACAGAAACAATAGTAAGCTGCTCCTTTGTCAATCAGCTGTTTTGCATATTCCAGATATAAGCCGGAAGCATTACGCTCACTCTGAACATATGGACCATGTCCCATATCTTTATCTGGTCCTTCATCGTGAATCAGGCCTGTCTCCTGCATCGTACGATAAATAATATCAACTGCTCCTTCCACATAACGTTCCTGGTCTGTGTCCTCAATACGAAGCATAAAATCCCCGTCTTCATGTTTTGCGATCAGATATGCATACAGTGCTGTACGCAAATTTCCCACATGCATTCTTCCTGTAGGACTTGGTGCAAATCTTGTTCTTACTTTACTCATTTCTCTATACTTCTCCTAATTCTTTTAATATTTTCTCTAATGTAATATCCACCCGCTCTGAAACGAGAATATCTGCATATTTATCTGAAAAATGTGGTTCCGGATTGACCACGATCAGCTTATCTCCTTCATAATAATTGATAAGCTGTGTACACAGATATGTCTTCAGGTTCGTTCCAAGAACAAGCAGAACATCCGCTTTTTGGACTTCATCGGCTGCTTTTGTAATCACTGCGTTGTCTACCTTCTCCCCCATCAGACACACACCTGGACGAATTGGTGCATTACATTCCGTACAAAGAGGAACTCTCTTTGCCTCACGGATATATTCCACCGGATATTTTTTTCCACAGTGCGGACAGTAATTCTCATAAACACTGCCATGCAGATTAATCACATTCTTACATCCTGCTCTCTCCGGCAGACCAAAAACACGTCTTGTGATAATTGTCTGAAAAAGTCCTTTTTCTTCCAGCTCTGCCATCTCCAGATATCCTTTCCCTGGCGGTATATCAAGGGCGCTTAACAGTTCATTACGATAAAATTCAAAAAACTGTGGTTTTCTGGTCGAATAAAATGCACTGGTGAACATCTCATCTACTGAGTAGCCATACTTTTGTTCAATGTCATAGGATTCTTCTCCATCGCGGATAGCCGGATAGCCATTCTCCTGTAACATCTCAAATCCACTGAGTACAGTTGTATATTTACTTTCCTTTAGAATCTTCAAAAGATCTTTTCCAACCATAAAAATACCTCCTATTCTCAAGTCCTTGAACTATTTTATCACATATTCCCATGGTTCTTCAACCTTTTCCGCTTTCTCTTTGCTCTCCAGTAACGAATCTGGAATACATCTCTTGGAATTGATACAACAAAAATAATTCCCAGTACAATGGCAAATGCAATTTTCACTGCCTCTAATCCCTTCACAGCAGCCAGTGACATCTGACCTGTCACAAGATAATATGCTGTATAATATATTCCGGCTCCCGGAACAAGTGGAATAATTCCGGAAACCAAAAATATCGTAATCGGGCATTTTTTCCGTACCGTCAAAATCCTGGAAATCAATACTACTGCCAATGTTCCTACAAAGGACGCCAATGCCACAGTTGTCACCTGACACATTGCCAGATACAAAAGCCACCCTGCCATACCGGTAATTCCACATGCTGTATAATATTGCTTCGGTACATTGAAAAGAATTGCATATGCCAATGTCGCCAAAAATGATTCTACGATTGCAAGAATTGTTGTTGTAATCATCGTAAAATTCCTCCCATCATCGTATTATAAATACTAAGAGTCACTCCGACTCCAATGGCAATATATACGAATACAAGCAGTGCATCGATCATCCGTACAAGCCCTGACAGAAAGTCTGTATCCGCAATATCACGGATTGCATTGACAAATGCCACTCCCGGGATCATCGGCATAATTGCTCCAACCATCATACCATCCAATTTCAATATCGGCAGAAACGGTATATGCATAAATGCAAGTGCCAGCACCGTCATGATCACGCCTCCGACAATATTTACAATAATTTTTGAAAGGTTGTGCTTTCCGGCAAACAGCACCCACACATATGATAAAAAACCAATTAAAAATGCAGCCACGGCTTCCGGAACACTTGACCCTAACATCAACGCAAATGTTCCACTGGCAAGCCCCGCCGCCATATATTGAAACCACCGTTTCTTCGGTGGAATCTTCTCAATCTTTTCCAGTCTCTCTTCTGCTTCTTCCAGTTTCACACGTCCCGCTGAGATTTCTCTGGAAAGCTCATTGACCTCTGCTACAATTCCCAGATGGGAAGAAGAAAGTGGTACATGATTCACTTTTGTATAAGCTTCGCCATTCTCATTCTCTGCACTTACAAAAATACCATGGCTCATAGAAAAAATATCAACATGATTCACATGAAAACGTCCACATATTCTCTTAATCGTCTCTTCTACACGAAAGATTTCACCTCCGTTTTTCAAAAGTATCCTTCCCGCATGCATAGCCATATCAACGACACGTTTCACATCTAATACCACATCCAGATTCTTTTTTAGATAAATCATATCGGTCAATTGTATTCCATTTTCATAAATCGGTTTCTCATAATGATCTACAAAAAAATTTGCAACGATATGTGAATTAACAAATCCACATTGTTTATAAAAATCAAGCGTATTCGAATTGTTCCCTGTACCGACATACATAACATCACAGGTCACACTGTAATATTCAGAAAGATAATTGACCATATAAGTCCCATATCCCTGTCTTCGATATTCCTGTGCAGTGACCAGATTCTTCAATTCACATCGTTTGTTTTTCATATGTTCCACAACACCGATTGTCAGCACTTCACCGGCATCTTCCAGCACAAACATATCACTTTTATCCAGATACCGCCGGATCATATTCTCCTGCGGATCTGCAATCAGGAGCATTTCAAGATAATTATCTTTATCTTCAGTAATCTGTCTAATCTCCATAGGCCTTCTCTCCTTAATATTCTCTGTAGTTCCTGTTTGTTTTACAAATTCCCAATTATATCTGTCAGAGAATCCGTCAGTTACAACAATCTGCTATAAGTAAACAGCGCCAATATACTCTTCCAAAAATGTTCTGTATACTGACGCTATTATATCACTGGATTAATAAAATAGATAGTTGTTTTTTTCTATATACAATTTTATATCATGTATTTTTTCACGAACAACCTGGCATATAAACATATGCTTTCCGGTTATTTACAAATTCTTGCCTGTGGCATACATGCAAGGCTTCCATCTGCATGATATAAAATACCAAACTCACTATAATATGCCGGATTTCCATTTGCAACTTGTATGAAATCCACATTTTCCAAACAATCAAAAAGTCCGTCATCCATATGCACAATATTTGCTGGAATATAGACTTCTTCTGTCTCATTCTTCAGGAAACTGTCTGAACGCTCAAATACATCTGAACGGATTCCTTTACATCTTATATCTGTTGGAAATGCTAATACTCCATCTGGTGCACCACTTAAGATTTCTGTCACATACCCTTCTGAGTCGATCTTCATTCCGGAAATTTCTATATAGACCGGTTCTTCTACGACATTCTCATTATCTGTAATCGGATAGACAATTGGCTGTTCTATGATTCCCGATACCAGATCAGAATCATCTCTTTTATCTAGAATCGGAACTGATATATCCGAATAATCCATCATGTTTTCTCTGCTAACTGATTTTCCTGTACATGCTATATTCTTTGTCACAACAGTATGCTTTATTTCTCTGTTTTTCATCCTACATAAATCCGCATAATTTCTTCTTGCACTTAAACTCCCAAGAATATTCTTTTCCATTGTCAACATCGAAATCTTTTGTCTCAATTCACTTGAACACACATTTCCATATGGTAATGCTTTTGTATCCGTATTCACGACTTTTCCCATTCCACTGATTTCCTGAGCAGTGTTAAAATCTGTAACATAAGTCAACGGATTAAGAACTCCAAACACCACCACAACCGTGATTGCAAATGCCAACACGAATCAATGTCATTAAGTTAAGGATTTTAGTAGTGTGAAAAGTAGTTTTTTACTTTTTGCACTACTTTTTTTGCCTAAAAGCTTGACAAAACTTCACAAAAGTGTGGCGAAGCCATTTGAATATATTCTTTTTTAGGAGGTTCAAATGGCAAATATTTCTTTTATTGTAAAGCAAAAACTGGAGTCTGCTATAAAAATATTATGCAGAGATTTTTCATCACACGTAAAGCGTCCGGGAAAAGACTTTTCTAGGAATCGTAAACTTCCATTTGAAGAGGTGATTCGATTCCTTCTCCCTCTGCAAGGACAATGTATGGATCAGGAATTATTCCGCCACTTTTCAAAGAAACCACTCTTCTTTTCAACAGACTATTCGGGTATTCCGCATAGTTCCGCTATGATTCAGGCTCGGCAAAAACTTTCAGATTCTGCAATGCCGGCCTTGTTCCATTCGTTTACAGAGACTTGTAAAAAAGGTGCGCTTTTCCAGGGTTACCAACTTCTGGCAATAGATGGTTCCCAGTTTTCTGTCCCGGAAAATCTAAAAGAACCACTATGCTGGCGTAAGATACCCAATATCTCAAAGGGAAGAAATGTGATACATTTAAATGCTATGTACCATCTTCAGAGTGGTATTTTTGAAGATGTCGTTTTTCAGCCAATCTGTGAATGTAATGAGCATAAAGCCCTGGCTCAAATGGTAGACCGCCGGTCTTCTGCGTTTCCTGCTATTTTTATGGCTGATCGGGGATACGAAAGTTATAATACTTTCGCCCATATAGAACAAAAAGGGGATAAATACGTGGTTCGGGGAAGAGAATCAGGTACAGGTATCTGTTCTGGTCTGAATCTTCCTGATACAGAAGAATACGATATCGAAAAAGAACTTTATATCTGTAAAAAACATAGCAAAAAAGTAAAAACAAACCCACGAAAATATAAACGAATTCGCAGTGATGCAACATTTGATTTTTTCACAGACGATTGTGAGGAATATCGATTAAATCTTAGAATTGTAAAAATAAAACTCTCTGAAACCACAACTGAAGTACTGTTTACAAATCTTTCTAAAGAGGAATTTTCGGCAGATGATTTAAAACGGTTATATCATATGCGCTGGGGAATTGAAACTGCATTTGACCAGTTAAAATATGCGCTTGGCGCTGCATCTGTTCATTCTAAGAACTCAGAATTAATCATACAAGAATTGTATGGAAAGCTAATTATGTTCAATTTTTGTAAAACTATAGTTGGTGGAATTGCGGTAAAACAGCAGGAATACTGGAAATATGAATATAAATTGAATATAAAAATGGCAATGTGTATTTGTAGAGAATTCTGGTGCTCCCAGACTTTAGCAGCACCAGAGGTTGAAAAAATGTTGCTGAACTATCTTGTCCCCATAAGGGATAACCGGACTTTTCCACGAGATACGGTTAAAAAGTCAGCAATAGCATTCAACAGTAGGATAGCATAAGATTGTAAAAATGAAAATAGGAACCATGAGAAAGCAGGGATTTTTCGCTGCTTACTTGTAGTATCCTTGAAAAACAAGAAGCCTTGACAATCCATAAAAAAGAAGTGTCAAAGCCTCAATAATTACAATTTTATCCTTAACTTAATGACATTGCAACACGAATCTCTCCGTCCTTCCGGAACTTTTCTTTAGAATATTTTCCATATTCTATTCCTCTCTTTCTCATCCTGTTTCTGATAGAACTATCCCCAAATATGTCTTTGTTTTGTCCATTATAAAACAAATTTATAAATTTGTATACAAAAAGGAAGTGGCAACTCGCCACATTTTACATGTTGACAAATCACCACTTTCTTTTATTTCATATACACCTTAAAATTAACTGTAATTAGTTAATATATCCGGCTTTCTTAAGCTCTTCATGAGCTTTCTCAAGGTTTGCATCTGATACACGAATGATCGGTCCTGTACAACCCATTCCGCTCTCTGCGTAGATATTGATCTTCCATAATGCTTTTACGGCATCCTCAAGATCCATTACTTCGATTCCTGCGATCTGTGCTGTTACGATCTCCTTCGGCGGCTCTTTTACATCCTCCTCTGCTGCAGCCGGTTTTGCTGCTGCTTTTCTTGCATCCAGGATTTCTTTTAAGCCTGCTTTCTTTGCTGCTGCAAATTCTGCTTTTGCTACCTCAAATACTTTGTTTCTTACAAGCTGTGCCGCATAACGGATTGCTCCTGCAATAACAGGTGCTCCACTGGCTCTTGATACGATCATGACTAACTGCTCATATCCTTCGCCGATTCCTGGTCCGTATCCGTATCCAGTTGCTTCAAAACTTCCGCCTGTTGCTGCGGATGAAAGCATTTTTACCATGATGTTTCCTGTCAGGGAATCTGTTACCATGATATCCGGTGTTCCCTGAAGTACGTCATTTCCTCTCATGACGCATCCACCGTCTGCTCTTGCAGACTCTGCGAATGTGATATCATATCCGTTCTCCTGAAGCTCTTTGAGCGCCTTCTCTGTCTGACGTGCTCCGTCTACATTCAGGATTCCGACTGTTGGATTAGCAATTCCACATGTTTTTGCTGCAATGATTCCGTAGATCGTGTTCTTGATCATACCTTCGATACGATCTGCACTGGATGTTCCTGTTGTATTTGCTACAAACATCTCTCTTCCCTTTGCCGGTGTCACTACTCGTCCTACTGTAGATACTCCGATTGGGAATGGGAAGTGCATGGTAACTGCTCCGTCTACTTCTCCATTTGCAAGCATCTCTTCCATCTTCTTGTGGCCTTCTTCGTCATCTGCAACTTTTACTGTTGTAACTCCCTCTGCCTCAAGTGATCCGATATAATATACATCAACGCCATCTTTTGCTGCCATCAGGGCTGCTTCCATGGCATTCTCTTCTCCATGTTCGCTTCCCATTCCGGTTAATGCGATCTTTGGTCTCTTTCCATAGCTTCCGCTCTCAAGACCCTGTGCCATCTCCAGGAATGTTTCTGCGATCATCTTTTCTACATTTGCCATCTTTACCACCCCTTACTCTGCTATCAGAGTAGCAGCGAATTCTTTCATTGCCTTAGCGATGAGTCCCTTTACTTCGTCCTCAGATACTCCGGCTGCAGCTTCTTCCTGTGCCTTTGTATTTCCATGGATCACGAAAGATACTCCATCGAACAGGTTTGTCATTCTTCCAAGGAACAGACTTCCTTTTCCGATGATCATTGCATTCTTGATCTTTCCTTCCAGAATGTCCTCTCTTGCAAATCCTACATATGGTACTCCTGATGGAATATGTCCCTGTGTCGGTGCCCATCCTGTAAGTCCGTGTTTTGCAGGGAACTCTCCAATCTCTTTACGGTCGAGCTCTCCTCTCTTAACTGCAAGGGCTGCGATCATCTTGTAGTTAGCAAGCGGTACATCTCCAGCTCCTGCCGGTTTTGTGATATCCGGATTCTGCATCTCTGGTGAGTATTTATCGATGTCCGTAATCTTCATTCCTGCTCTGTCAAGCGGATCTGCTACCAGACTTCCGATTACGTTCTGTGGTGCGGAACCTGTTCCTACACTGTGGCGTCCAAGCATGCTAAGGTCGATCTCCGGATTTACTCCATCGTTCTCTGCAAGGATTACACAGAATCCACCAAGGCAGTCCTCAAGGATTGGAAGACCTTTCTTGATGTGGTCTTTTCCGTTCATTCCAAGTTTTGCTGTACAACCTCCGGCTGTTACTGCTACACACTTGTATGCTCCGGATTTTACTAATGCTGCTGCTTCGATCAGTGCATGTGTCGGTGCTGCACAGAATCCTCTTGCGTCTGATCCTGATGCGCTTACAAGTCCTGCAACCTCTGCTGCAGCTTTTGCAAAGTTACCGCCACCTCTCTGGTTCATGTCTCCACATGCTTCCTCTGCACAGTCAATAACATACTCTACATCTGCTTTTTCGATTCCTGCGTTACGTACTGCATAAAGAAGAGCAAGTACACTTGTTGCTTTACTCATTAAGTTCTCGTGCATTACGTGTGCGCTTAAGTTCTGATCGATATCATGTGCACGTTTTACACATCCAACCAGCTCGTGGTTGAAGTAAAGTGCCTCTGCGTGCTCATCATTTACATATCCCTCGATCTCGGAAAGCTCTACACCGTCTTCGATCTGGGATGAAATATCTTCTGTAATGATTGGGTTCGCTGCAAACTGACCTTTGTACTTCTCTACGAAGTTCTTCTCCAGTTTTACAACTTCAAACTGGTCACTGATCTGTACCAGGAATAAGAACTCTTCCTCAGGCATGATCTCACCGTATTTTCCATAACGGCTTGCATTCTCCATCTTCTTGTCATACCATGGAGCCTCTACCTGTGCCAGCTCATCCGGATGTACATTTCCGATGTATGTCTGGTTTGGCCAGTAAGCTACACAATCCTCATATGAACGAAGATGCTCTGGTACCTCTTTTAAGTACTCTGAATCTGGATTTACGATTCTCTCTGTTGTCTGAGTTGTTCCATTATATAAAACCATGTCAGGAGTATGTGCTAAGACATAACTTGCTCCTTTAATTACACTATTCATTACAGTTTTCCACCTTTCCTAAGTTCGCTTCTCTATTTCCCCATAAATAGAAGAATAGAAAAAGAGGGTCGGACCCTTTCGGGCTTACCCGGGGTCTGACCCTCTGACATATCTTACAGATATTTGCAGTATTCGTCACGGATAGCGCTCATCTCGCTAACGATATCGTCAACGTCGAGTACCATCTCCATCATGCTTACCTGCTCATCATAAACAGCTTCGTCAAACTCTGCCTTCATTTCAGGCTCGCAAACGTGATATACTGTGAGTCCAAGCTGGACCCCTGTCAATGGACCTGCGAATGTCGGATCTCCTGCTGTTACAGTCTCAGCTGCAAGACCTGCAGCTTCACCTTCTGCAGCACCAAGAACTACTACTAAGTTCTCTGCGCCGTATTCATCAGCGAAATCCTTTACTCTTTTCTGATTCTCTAAGTCCATTGCGCCTGCGCTCGTTCAGACGAAACACTCCGTAGATGAAAATACTACTTCAGCACCAGCAGTTTTTACGCACTCAGCGATAGCTGGTCCCGGAATTCCATCACGGTCTCCGATAATTATTGCTTTTTTTCCCTCTAAAATAGCCATAATTATGCTTTCTCCTTTCTTTTGGTAAAAAACATGTTTATTTAAATATATATGACAAAGAACTCACCTAATTATTAGATGTATTTCTTGATCATCGCTTCGATTGTCTCCGGTGTACAATCATCTTTTACAAGCTCATCTACTTTTTCTCCATCTTTGTAGATTGCCATAACCGGAAGGCCAAGAATCTTCTGGCCGATTGCCAGACGACGAGCCTTTGTTGTATTCAGAGATGTAAACTTAAGTTTATCTCCATATGTGTCAGCGAACTCATGTACCTTTGGCATAAGTGCTGCACAAGGAACACATCCGTCACCGAAAAAGTCAACGAATACATATCCTTCAGCTTCCAGAACCTCTGTCTGGAACGTATTCTTATCTACTTCTATCATTGGTCTGATCCTCCTTTTAAGTCTTATTTATGAAATAGAATATATACTCTACGCCATGCTTCTCTCTACCATAACTGCAGCGATCGCTCCGTCAGCTGCAGCAGTAACAACCTGTCTCAGGCTCTTCACGCGTACATCACCAGCAGCGTATACGCCTGGGATATTTGTATGCATGTCCGCATCAGTTGGAATATATCCTCTTTCATCCATCTCAACACTTCCTTTGAAGATGTCAGAATTAGGAATAGTACCGATGAATCCGAATACTCCGAACATTCCGTCGTCTTCGTCAGCTTCAATCTTAGTAACTTCTCCAGTTTTCACATTCTTAACTGTCATCCAGGAAAGGATTCCATCTCCTCCAACTTCCTCAACAACTGTATCCCACATAAAGTGAAGTTTGTCGTTTTTGAAAGCTTTCTCCTGAATGGATTTTGCTGCACGCAGCTCATCACGTCTGTGAATGATTGTAACTTTTCTAGCGAATTTTGTAAGGTACATAGCCTCTTCAACAGCGGAATCTCCACCACCTACTACATATACCTCAAAATCCTCGAAGAAGTTAGCGTCACAAGTAGCGCAGTAAGAAACTCCTCTTCCAAGGAACTCTGCCTCACCCTTGCAGCCGATTGGTCTTGCATGAGCACCTGTAGCAATGATAATATTCTTTGCCTGATACTCACCTTTTTCACCTTTGAGGACTTTTACATCTCCCTCAAGTGAAACTTCTTTGATTGTGTCAGATACACGCTCAGCCCCAAACTTCTTAGCCTGCTCTGTCATACGTGCGATCAGAGACGGACCTGACTCCGGCTGATCTACAATCTGTCCAGGATAGTTTTCAATCTCATCTGTGATTGAAATCTGTCCGCCATCCTGTCCTTTCTCAACGATAAGAACTGATAAGCGACTTCTTCCTGCGTACAGTCCTGCTGCTAATCCAGCAGGACCTGCACCCAGGACAATTACGTCATAAATTTTGCTCATAACGAAATTCTCCTTTTTTCATTTTTATTCTATAACGCTACATACAATATAGCACATAGTTTTCAAAAATGAAATGCATATTTTTTATAAAATGCACAATTTTACTCAAAAATTGTCTGTTTATCAACCTCTGTTGTAAGAGCTTCAAGAGCTTTCTTAACTAAGGATTTACGAAGTGCGTACTCCTCATCTTTATCCAGAGCCGGATTTCCAAGTGGATGTGGAATAGCGATTGTAGGAACGATTCTGTTAGCTCCAACCGTCATAGAAATTGGAGTTACAGTACACATATGAACTACTGGAAGTCCTGCAGCTTCAATAGCTTTTACCATCGTTGCACCGCAACGTGTACAGGTACCTCAAGTGGAGGTCATGATAACTGCATCAACACCATCAGCGATCAGCTTCTGAGCATACTCATCAGCGAATGCTTTAGATGATAATACGGCTGTTCCGTTACCAACTGTTGTATAGAATTTATTGTGAAGTTTTCCAATAACACCCTCACGCTCGAACTCACGCATAACGTCTACTGGAAGTACACGGTCAGCATCCTCGTTAGCGTATACCGGATCGTATCCACCATGAGCTGTCTCGTATGTCTCCTCTGTCAGATCGTTAACACCTGTAATGTCATACTCGCCATATCTTGTAGCGTTAGATGACTCGATGTGATCTGGGTTACCCTTCGGAACAATACCACCGGATGTACACAGAGCGATTGTAGCTTTGCTAAGATCTTTGATAGCCGGGTTCGGAGCAACCTTGTCGAATGTCGGCATTGGGAACTCTGTTACGAATGGCTTACCAGCAATCTTCTTAAGAAGCATCTCAACAGCACGCTTGGATCCACGTTTCTCCTCGAATAAGTTAACACGGATACCGTTTGGCATGTAGTTGTCTTCGCAAGAAGCACCAATCTTCTCACCTTTAGCAAGTTTCATAGCAAGTGGAGCTAATTTTCCAACTGCATCTCTCATACCAGCTGCACTGTTCTTTGTAGGAACAATGTATACTTTGTCTTTGAACATATCAGCACCTGGGTTCTCAACGTACATTCCTGTAACTACTGGGATTCCAAGCTCCTCTTTGATCATATCACAAACTGTTCCACAAGCAACTCCGTAACGTCCGGCGTTGAATGCAGGTCCAGCGATGAACAGATCAGCATTCTGTCCTTTAACCATCTCAAGAATCTCAGCTTTAGCTTTTTCAAGATTCTCATTGAAGTAAGAGTCACCACATACGATTGTAGCAACGATCTCAGCTTCATCTCCAAATTTCTGAGCAAGAGCGAGTCCTGGTCCTACGACCTCTCCTACGCGAAGCTCTGCAGGGTAATCTGCTTTTTCTTCTCCACCGATATTAGCGAAGAACTGGTTGATATAATGTACAACTCTAATTTTACTCATTATGATTCGTCCTCCCTTTCTATCGTGCACTCAGTACGTTGAATCCTGTCTCGTTTGTTGCGCCAGTCATAACCTGAATCTCAACTTCAAGAGATCCGTCCTCCTGAAGAGTCTTGTCGCTGGCACCAGCGATAACATTAACATAGTCTAAAGTTCCGATAACTTTATCAAGTTTTGGAAGGTGAATCAGCTCATTAGCATTTCCACCTGTTACTACAGCATCTGCAGCCGGATCAGAGTCAGCAAGTGACTGAGATTTTCCATCACGTCCAGCATACTCATCTGTAATGATAACAGTCTTAACGCCTTCAGCCTCAATTTTCTTTGTATTCATGATAAGGTCTGTATCTGGGTTACCGAATCCCTCCTGAGATACGATTACAGCATCCAGGTCTAAGAAACGGCAAAGTTTTGCTGTCCAGTCAGAAGAACGCATCTTGTCTGCAAGGTAAACGTTCTCATTTGTAAGGATGTGGCAAACAAAGTTAATAGTTTTACCATGCTCCTCGAATAAATCGTGAATAACCGGGTTATTCTCGTGAACATATGTTGGGTTTTTATCACAAGCAGATACACAGTTACCGGATACGATAGCTCCGTCCATGATCTCTGTTGGTGTCATCAGAGTAGAAAGTGTCTTCTTAGCATCTACTCCGTATACATATGTGTCATGAAGAAGTCCCTGGCTCTGTAACATCTGTACATAAGCAACTCTCGGAAGATCTGGGAATTTTTCTTTTCCTTCCATAACCCCGTATGTCTCATAAACCTTTGTCTCATCTGGTGTAAGATCACGTGCTAATTCCCCAAGATATACAGCAACTCTGAATCCAGCGAAACGAACAGCTTTCTCATAATCATGCTGTTTGATGTTATCAACTGGCTCACATACCATAACAAGATTTAATGTTTTTGAGAATGGTGTATACTGTGCTCCAACACCTGTCATATCGATGATACCTTCCTGGAATCCAACGATCTTACCAGCTGTAACAACAGCCATTCCTTTTAATGCATAAGTTTTTCCTTCACCAACTGTATCTACTTTGTTGATTACTCCCGGGAAGACTCCTCCTCTTCCTTCAACCTTTACACGTGGCTCGATAACGTCTTTAACCGGTGTGATTCTCACTGACTCACCTGGTCTAGCAATATCAAATGATACGCTCTTAATGTGCTCATCCTCAAGAGCAACAGCCTCTACAGCTTCTTTGTTTACATAAAGAATTCCATCTTCGATCTTAGACTCTGCTGCGAACTGGATATCCTTAATGTAAATGTGTCCCATTTCCAATCTTCTCACTTATGGTTCCCTCCTTCAAGAATTTTGATATTATTGTGTAAGCTAAATGCTTTAACAACCTCTCGCTACTCGACCTACCACACATCTGCGGATGAAATAGCGCTTTGTAATAGGGTCCAGTCAATTAACTGGAAGTCTTTGAATGTTTCTGGCATGAATTCTCTGTACTTTTCTGACTTGAACTCAAACTTTGCACAGGATCTTATGGCTCCTTCTATAATTGACAGTGACCTCTCATCCAGTTTTCCGGCTTTACGTGAGATCATAACCGACTTATATGGTGTTTCATTCGGCTTCACGCTTCCAGATAATGGATGTGATAAAAGCAAATGTCCTTCGTGTATCCTGTCTCTAACTTTCCCCAATACATCCTCATAAGAAATCTCACTATAATCCACTTCATGCTCTTCATCAAGCATCTGTGGAACTAATGGATTGTTCGTTATTATAATGTAATCTTTCTTCATTTTTTATCCGCCTTCCATTTTTGATTTCTTACATAGATGAAATAAGTATTGTGTCATTCTCCCCAGCTATCCGGTAGGATTAAAAAAAGACGATACGACACCAATATTATGTGTGCATCGCCTTTCTGTCTTTTGTCTTGACCGTCCTTCTTAGATAGCCTTTCTTTTCAACACAAGATTCAGAACGCAGTCCCTTTCTCAGTCCTTTTGCCTGAAAGTTTCACCCCTGATATGTCCACCAACATACCTTGGCTTGCCTCTTCGGCGGTCTTCTTTAGTAAAGACTCTCTCTTAAGAAAGATCATCCCGCTATTCACTTTTATTTTATAGAGACAATGAATATCTCCCATTGCCTGTATCTATAATAACGTATTGTTAATTTATTTGCAACCCTTTTGCCATAACTTTCTTTTTTTAGTCATTATGCACATTTCGCAATGTCCCTTTTTGGTCACAATTGCCATTGCATTTGTTTTGTCTATAAATAATATATTCAGTTTTTCACAATATTCTATTAGTTCACAAACAATTTTGCCTTTTTATTATAAGATGTTCTACTTTTATTTATTAGCACTCCTTAATTTAGCGCTTTATCACAGTAAACTCCAGTTTATTTACAACTGGAGTTTACTGATTCTACTATCAATTATTCAATTATTTATTGACACCATCTATGAATTATTTTTCTTTTTAAAGTTTTTAAAGTAATCTTCATGCACCTGGCTGATTACTTTGCTCAGCGCAAATAATGCAAGAATATTTGGTACTACCATCAAAGAATTGAAACAATCTGCCATATTCCATACAAGATCAACTTCTGCAAGTGATCCAAGGAACACACAAACCGCTGCAGCTGCAGAATAGATTTTCACTGCTTTTGGTCCAAACAAATATTTGATATTGGCCTGACCAAAGAAATACCATCCTATAATAGTAGAAAATGCGAAGAAGAACATACAGATGGCTACGAAGATATCTCCACCTTTTCCATATAATGTAGAGAATGCATACTGGCTTAATTCAGCTCCCGTTTTTCCAGTTGGAATAGATTTTGTTGTCAATATTACAAGTGCTGTCAGGTTCAATACTATAAATGTATCAATAAATACACCTGTCATAGCTACAAATCCCTGCTCTACCGGATGGTCCACTTTCGCTACAGCATGTGCATGTGGTGTAGATCCCATACCAGCTTCGTTAGAGAACAATCCTCTCGCAACACCTTTTGTAAGAGCAAGTTTTACAGTTGCACCGGCTGCACCACCAACTACAGAACTTGGTGAAAATGCTCCGATAAAAATAGATGCAAATGCATAAGGAATGTTTTTATAGTTGTAAATAATTACGATTAATGAACCGATAATATATAATGCTGCCATAAACGGAACAATTGTCTCCGTAACTTTTGCAATTCGTTTCATACCACCCATGAATACGAAAATTGCAATCACCGCTACTACAAGACCCATGATCCACTGTGGAATACCAAATGCTGTATGGAATGATGCCGCAATAGAGTTAGACTGTACTGCATTACCCATAAATCCAAGTGCAAGTGTAATCAGTATTGCAAAAATTCCAGCAAGAACTTTTCCAAACGTCCCCTTGAATGCTGCTCTTATGTAGTAAACCGGTCCTCCTGTGACCTGTCCGTCCGCTCCGACCGTCTTATACTTCTGTGCCATAATTGCTTCTGCATAGATAGTTGCCATTCCAAGGAATGCCGCGATCCACATCCAGAAGATTGCTCCAGGTCCTCCAATTGCAAGTGCTGTTGCTGCTCCGGCAATATTACCGGTTCCTACCTGTGCAGCAATTGCTGTTGCCAATGCCTGGAATGATGACATTCCATCCGCTCCGGCTTCTCCTTTCTTACTGAACAGACCGCCAAAAGTTCTTCTCATTCCTTCGCCAAATCCTCTTACCTGGATAAACCCAAGTCTGAACGAGAACCAAAGGCCCGCACCTAACAGTGCAATAATCAGTACGTAGTTTGACATGTAATTCTGAATCGTCAATACAATGTTATTTAATGTCTCCATAAAACGACCCCCTTTTTTTCCTTTTCGAAAGACATTTGTAATAATGTATTCGTGCTTCTCGAGTTTTAGTATAACCGAAATTAATCTTTTTTTCAACATAATTTTCTGTAAACAATGATTATTTTTTATTTATTCTAATCTTTTCTTATATATATTCTTTAATCATAATACATTAGTCGTTATTTTCCGAATATTTATGCATTGTTTTTCTAAATTAATCAACCACTTTTTAACGTCAAAGAAGCCCGGCAGTTTTAATTCTGCCGGACTTCTTTTCTTAACACTATCTTAGCTTATGTTTTTTCTATTAATTAGTCTATTTTGCTTTGTTAAAGTTTTTGAAGTAATCTTTATGTACCTGGCTGATTACCTTGCTCAATGCAAACAATGCAAGGATATTCGGGATTACCATTAAGGAGTTGAAGCAATCTGCCATATTCCAAACAAGATCAACTTCTGCGAGAGATCCAAGGAATACACAAACAGCTGCTAATACTGAATAAATCTTTACTGCCTTAGGTCCAAATAAGTATTTTACATTGGCCTGACCGAAGAAATACCAACCAATGATTGTTGAAAATGCGAAGAAGAACATGCAAATTGCAATAAAGATATTTCCGCCTTTTCCATATAATGTAGAGAATGCATACTGGCTAAGTTCTGCTCCTGTCTTTCCAGTTGGAATAGACTTTGTTGTCAGGATAACCAATGCTGTCAGGTTCAATACGATAAATGTATCAATAAATACACCTGCCATAGCCACAAATCCCTGTTCTACCGGATGATTAACCTTTGCTACTGCATGAGCATGCGGCGTAGATCCCATACCAGCTTCATTAGAGAACAATCCTCTTGCTACACCTTTTGTAAGAGCTAACTTAACAGTTGCACCGGCTGCTCCACCGACTACAGACTGTGGTGCAAATGCTCCAACAAAAATAGATGCAAATGCATAAGGAATATTCTTGTAATTGTAAATAATAACGATCAATGCACCTACGATATAAAGTGCTGCCATAAGCGGTACGATTGTTTCTGTAACTTTCGCGATACGCTCAATACCACCTGCAAATACAAAGAGTGCAATCACTGCTACAACAACTCCCATAATCCACTGTGGAATACCAAATGCTGTATGGAAAGCTGCTGCGATAGAGTTAGACTGAACTGCGTTACCCATAAATCCAAGTGCTAATGTGATCAAGATTGCAAAAAGTGCTGCAAGTACTTTTCCGAATGTTCCTTTGAACGCTGCTCTAATGTAGTATACCGGTCCTCCTGTGACCTGACCATCTGCACCAACTGTTTTGTACTTCTGTGCCATAAGCGCTTCTGCATAAATCGTTGCCATTCCAAGGAATGCTGCGATCCACATCCAGAAAATCGCTCCGGCTCCACCGATTGCAAGTGCGGTAGCTGCTCCGGCGATATTACCGGTTCCTACCTGAGCTGCAATAGCTGTTGCCAATGCCTGGAATGATGACATTCCGTCTTTTCCAGCTGCGCCTTTTTTACTAAACAGACCGCCAAAGGTTCTTCTCATACTTTCGCCAAATCCCCGAACCTGGATAAAACCAAGTCTGATTGAGAACCAAAGTCCTGCTCCAAGAAGTGCAATTACCAAAATGTAGTTTGACATGTAATTCTGAATTGTCAATACAATGTTATTTAATGTCTCCATATAGCTTCCCCCTTTTCACTTTAGATAGACATCATTAGTTACATTTTGAAGTTTTGCGAAGTTGTTTGTAACTTGCTAACTTCTTTTACATAGAATTATAGTTTATTAACACAAAATTTGCAACCAATTTTAATATAAACAGTGATTAATTTTGACAATTCGCAAAAATGGACTAAAAAAGAAGCGAGTTTCCTCGCTTCTTAATACATTTTTTTGTATATTTATACATTGATTTCTGCTGTCATGCCAAGCACATCTTTATTAGCTTCCAGAACTGGATCCACAACTTTTTTCAGGAAATTTTCCACCTGAAGCGGCGCACGTCCAACATATTTTGCCGGATCCATCGTCTTCTTTAACTCTTCCTCATTCAGACCAAATGCCGGATCTGCTGCAATCAGGTCAAGTAAGTTGTTATCCAGACCTTTTTCCTTCACATTACGTCCGGCCTCCATAGAAAGCTCACGGATTCTCTCATGGAGTTCCTGTCTGTCTCCACCTGCTTTTACTGCATCCATCATAATATTCTCAGTTGCCATGAACGGAAGTTCAGACATCAGCCGTTTCTCAATAACCTTCGGATATACAACCAGTCCATCTACAACATTCAGACAAAGATCCAGGATACCGTCAATTGCAAGGAATCCTTCCGGAACGCTGAGTCGCTTATTTGCAGAATCATCAAGTGTTCTCTCGAACCACTGTGTTGCAGATGTAATCGCAGGATTAAGTGCATCAATCATTACATATCTGGAAAGAGATGCAATACGCTCACTTCTCATCGGATTTCTCTTGTATGCCATAGCAGATGATCCTATCTGTGTCTTCTCAAACGGTTCCTCTACTTCTTTCAAATGCTGGAGCAGGCGAATGTCATTGGAGAATTTGTGTGCACTGGCTGCAATTCCCGCCAGTACATTCAGTACTCTTGTATCAACTTTTCTGGAATAAGTCTGTCCTGATACCGGATAACATGCTTCGAATCCAAGCTTCTTTGCGATCATCGGATCAATCTGATCGATTTTTTCCTGATCTCCATCAAAAAGTTCCAAAAAGCTTGCCTGAGTTCCGGTCGTTCCCTTAGATCCAAGAAGCTTTAATGTACTTTTTACATATTCCAGATCCTGAAGATCCATCAGGAATTCCTGCATCCAAAGTGTTGCACGCTTTCCAACCGTTGTCGGCTGTGCCGGCTGAAAATGTGTAAAGGCAAGTGTCGGCTGATTTTTATAATTATTCGCAAATTTTGCAAGTTCTGCAATAACATTTATCAGTTTTTTTCTTACAATCTCAAGTGCCTCAGACATTACAATAATATCTGTATTATCTCCTACATAGCATGAAGTTGCTCCCAGATGAATAATTCCTTTCGCTTTCGGACACTGCTGTCCATATGCATACACATGAGACATTACATCGTGGCGCACAACTTTCTCACGTTCTTTTGCCACCTCATAATTGATATCTTCTGCGTGAGCTTTCAGTTCATCGATCTGCTCCTGCGTAATGGACAGTCCCAGTTCTTTTTCTGTCTCTGCCAGAGCGATCCAGAGTCTTCTCCACGTCTTAAATTTTTTATCTGGTGAAAATACATACTGCATCTCCTTACTTGCGTAGCGCTCTGAAAGCGGACTTACATATCTATCGTAGCTCATTTTTCTTCCTCCCTGATATACCACATTTAAGTGATTTCTTCACATATTATTTCTACATTATCATTATACAGGATACCTTCTCCTGCTATCAACACATTTAATAAAAAATCACATTTCACAATTAATCAAATGCATGAGAAATGTCCTCTGTCGGAACTTTCATCGGATAATTTCCAGTAAAGCATGCATCACAATACGCCAGCTCTCCGACCATATCTTTCAACTTACCGATTTCCATATACCCCAGTGAGTCAGCACCGATCATCTCGCGGATTTCCTCCGTCGTATGAGAATGTGCAATAAGCTGATCATTGGACGGTACATCCGTTCCAAAATAACAAGGATGTAAAAACGGTGGAGAACTAATTCTTACATGAACTTCTGTTGCTCCTGCCTTTTTCAGCATTTTTATAATATTCGCACAGGTTGTACCACGTACGATAGAATCATCGACCATGACAATTCTCTTTCCTTTTACTACTTCCTCGATAACATTTAGTTTAATCTTAACACTGCTCTCCCTCTGGCTCTGCTTTGGTTTGATAAATGTTCTTCCCACATAACTATTCTTATGAAAAGCCATACCATAAGGAATTCCTGACTCTTCTGAATATCCTTTTGCAGCTACCAGACCGGAATCCGGCACACCAACTACAAGATCTGCCTCCACCGGATAGGACTGTGCCAATGCTTTTCCTGCCGTAATTCTAGAATGATAAACATTAACTTTATCAATTGTACTGTCCGTTCTAGCGAAATAAATATACTCAAAAATACATCTCGCCTGCTTCTTAGGAGAGATTGCCATAGATTTATCTGATGTAATGCCATTCTTTGTAAAGCTTACAATCTCACCTGGTTCTACATCTCTTACAAATTCGCCGCCTACTGCTGCGATCGCACAGCTCTCTGATGCAAGAAAATATGTATTGTCTCTTTTTCCGATACAAAGCGGACGTAGTCCGAACGGATCTCTCGCTCCAATCATTTTTCTTGGAGAAATCACAACCAGTGCGTAAGCACCTTCTATCTTTTGCATGGCATTACGGACAGCTTCCTCTGCTTTTGCCGTCTTCAGTCGTTCTCTTGCAATATGATACGCGATTACTTCTGAGTCAATGGTCGTCTGGAAAATCGCTCCTGTATATTCCAGTTCATGACGAAGCTCCACAGCATTTGTCAGATTACCATTATGGGCAATTGCCAGAGTACCTTTCACATAGTTCAGAACAAGTGGCATAGCATTTTCTACCTTCGTTGCCCCTGCAGTTGAATAACGGACATGTCCGACACCAAGATTACCTTTCAACCCTTCTAAGGCTTCCTCATCAAACACTTCGTTTACAAGGCCAAGCCCCTTCTTCGAATGAACTTTGCGCTCTCCGTATGTGTCTGTCACTGCAATTCCACAGCTTTCCTGTCCTCTGTGCTGCAAAGCAAATAAACCATAATATACAGATGGTGCTACATCTCCTCCATCCATATCATATGCTCCGAATACACCACATTCTTCACCCATACCTGTTGTTATCTTCTCATAGTTGCTCATGAATGTAACTCCTTCTTCCTATCAGTCATCAGATGTTTTTAAGTATAATACAAGGCAGATGGAAATGCAATTACCCCACCTGCCCTTAAGTCTTACTCAGTCATTATTTTTATTTTGGTTTATTTATTAGTATTATTAATATTAAGACCCCATTTATTAGTTTTCTCTAAATTTCCCAAGGAATTCTTTCATTCTTTCGTTAGAAGAACCAAATACCTCCTCCGGCGTTCCTTCCACAGCAATATAACCGTTATCCATGAAAATTACATGATCTGAAACATTTTTTGCAAAATTCATTTCATGTGTAACGATCACCATTGTCATGTGCTCTGCAGCCAGATCTTTGATGACTTTCAGAATCTCGCCGGTAAGCTCCGGATCCAGTGCTGAGGTCGGTTCATCAAAAAACAGAATATCCGGATTCATAGCAAGTGCACGGGCAATCGATACTCTCTGCTGCTGCCCACCCGAAAGCTGATACGGATAAGCGTTTTCCTTATCAGAAAGTCCCATCTTCGCAAGCAGCTCTCTCGCCTCTTTGTACACTTCCTCTTTTTTTCTCTTTTGCACACGAAGCGGTGCATCTGTGATATTCTTCATAACCGAATAATGTGGAAACAAATTGAAATTCTGAAACACAAGTCCAAATGTTCCATCATAATTGATTTCTCCATCATCCGGTGTCTCAAGTCCTGTTGCGCAACGAAGAAGTGTAGATTTTCCGGAACCGGATGGCCCGATAATTCCAAGCACTTCTCCTTTATCTACTTTTAGAGAAATGTCTTTTAATACTTCCACTCCTCCAAAATTTTTCTTCACATTTTTTATTTCCAGAAGACTCATGACTTTTCCTCCTACCGATAATAATTCATTTTCTTCTCAATCCGTTCCATAATAAATGCAACCACAAGATTCAGTATGTAATAGAACAGAGCCGCAAATGCATATGGGAGCATGGATACCTGGCCGGAAGCAAGTGCTTTTGCCATTGTAAACATCTCTGTCACACCGATTGTAAATGCAAGAGAAGTATCCTTTACAAGTGTAATGGTCTCATTTGTAATTGCCGGAAGGATTCGTTTGATGACCTGCGGAAGAATAATTCTTATGAACGTCTGAGCCTTTGTGTATCCAAGTATCTTTGCAGCTTCATACTGTCCTTGCGGCATAGACTCAATTCCCCCGCGATAAATTTCTGCAAAATATGCTGCATAGTTCAGTACAAATCCAATTGCCACAGCCATATTCTTCCAGGACTGGGAAATCTGTACACCCAAAATATAAAACGGTCCAAAATAGATCACCATAAGCTGAAGCATCAGCGGAGTTCCTCTCATCACTGATATATAAAGTTTAAAAATTGTACTGATAATCTTATTCTTTGACATTCTGCCAAAAGAGATCAAAAGTCCTAACGGCAGAGAAAATATCAATGTCGCTGCAAATATCCACAGTGACGTAACCATTCCTTCTCCTAATTTTTGTAACATGACTGATGTTGCCATACCAAAATTCCTCCTCGCGAATCATTGTCATCGCTTTTCAAGAAAAACGGGCCACCCGTTTTCAGGACGACCCGGTCTTTCCAGTTAGTCTGTTTATTTATTTTCCAATTGTTGTGATATCTTCACCAAACCATTTTGTAGAAATCTTTGCAAGTGTTCCGTCTGCCGCCATCTCTTCCAGCGTCTTCTGAACCTGATCTTTTACAGCATCATTTCCTTTTGCAAATCCAACTCCGTACTGCTCAGAAGCAATTTCATAATCGAGAATCTTAAATTCTGCAGAACGTGATTCAATCTGATACTTTGCTACTACAATATCCATTGCGACAGCATCAACAGCTCCTGATTCCAGATTCATAAATCCTGTATTGTAATCCGGAATGATCTCTGTTGAAAATGTAGAGCTAAGTTCTGTATTATCTTTTAATGCTGCCTCTGCGGAAGAATCTGTCTGTACATCAACAGTCTTTCCTGCAAGATCCTTTTCGGAATTGATTCCAGAATCTGCTCTGACGACAAATACCTGCTGATTATCAAGATAAGGCTCTGACCATGTATATTCATCTTCTCTTCCATTCATGGTAAATCCGTTCCAGATACAGTCAATCTCTCCGGATTTCAAAAGTGCATCTTTAGAATCCCAGGCAATCGGTTCCGGATTGAATTCCCAGCCATTGCGGTCACATACTCCCTTGGCCAGCTCTAAATCAAATCCTGTATACTCACCGTCGTCTCCTACAAATCCCATCGGTGGAAAATCCTGATCGAATCCTACCGTAAATGTATCTCCTTCTTTTTTTTCTTCAAATGTAGCTGCAGAATCTTTTGAATCTGCCGATTTACTACTGTCCTTTCCACCACAGCCGGCAAGAACCGTAACAACTGCCAGTGAAAGTGCAACTAAAAGTGCAGCTCTCTTTTTCATCTTTATTATCCTCCTGAACTCAAAGCTTTTTTCGCAAATCCCGATTCGAATTTAACCTCGAGAAATACCTTTTTCTTTCGAATCTCCTATTGCTTTGCGATGCGGTGTAATCTTTTATCAATTTACCAATTGATTACTTTACCACGCTAAATTGCTTTGTTATAGTAACATATTCAGGACTTCTTGTCAATCCTGCGGTTCTCGCTTTTCCACGTAATCAGCTTCTCATCAGAAAAATCCAGATCATTTTCCTTCTTTGCTTCCTCCATCTCTGCTTTAATCTTTGCAGACATTGAAAGAAACATCGAATTCCCGGATAACATTTTTACATAATCTTTTTCCGGAAGTCCCCGATAGCAGCAATAAATATATGCTTTCAGCATATCTTCTTCCTCACAGATGCTGTAAGCCTCCTTAAACATCAGTGCTGCTTCTTTATAAAGAAACAGGTATCCATAAGCGCTACCGAGACAGCCGTATATTTTTCCATAGAATTTTTTATTCACGGACTCATCCCAGTCCTGACTTAAAATGGATTGATACACCAAAATCGCAGACTCATATTCTCCTGATTTCATTAAACTGTCCGCCTTATACTTCGCACGTTCTACATCTCTTTGGTTTTTCAGCTGCTCCAAAAGATTCTGAATCTTCCCGATCTCTGATGGTGCATAAATCACAGATCCTTTCAATATTGTAAGTACGAACTCTTCTAATGTCGCATTCTGATCCAGATCACGGCGCAGATCCTCCGCCATTTTTGCAAGACCAAGTTCGTCTTCCAACCAGTCACACAGTCTCCGGTTCATAATTGTATAATCAATTAAATACAAATTATTACACAGATAATAACATAATTCTTCAATTGTATAAATTCGCATATGCACCCGGGAAATCTCGTACGGGCGCTTTGCACGTTTACTATGACATAGAATTAAACTGCCCATTGATTCCTCCTAACTGAATTGTCTTCTCCACCCGGAAATCTGTCGGGGTGAAGAATTCGCCAAATCCCACATCGCGAAATGTCAATTTACAGGTACGTTCATCTAAAAACATAGCCTCTACTTGAAGTCTTAAAGAATAATCTGTTCTCTTCGGAAGACCTTCCAGCGATACTTTCTCCACCTGTACTTCTTCGTCTACCAGACTTTCCACTAAAATTTCAATATCAGAAGCGTCCTCCAGGAGCACTTCCCACTGTCCATCTGCTTCATACCAATGCGTTCCCCATGTCACAAGCGGATACCACCCCTCCTGACCATCCACACGCATACGCAGACAAATCCTCTCTGTCAGTTTCGTCTCATCTAAATAAATCGGTCCGTCATCATTTGGCTCACATTTCCGGATAGATTTATAGCAGGCTCCCTTGCTGTAAAGATTATTTCCCATAAAGGCACGTCTGCCGTTACAAAGCACCCGGAGAGAATTCGGGTACCAGTTCTTCTCAAATCCTTCTCCTGTTAAATATACCGAAGAAATAACCTTTTTTTCGAACACATTTTCAATCATAGACTTGAAACTTTCGTCCGGGCTCTTTTCCTTATTCATAATCGGATAAAGCGCTTCCAGTTCCTTTCTCTGGGCATTTGCCACTTCATCGACTGTCACAAATGAATTCATGCCGTGGCTTGCATCCACTCGGAGTCTTCGAAGCATATATGCCTTGATTCGATCTTCATCACAATAGAACAGTGCAGATTCATACTGCCATAGTTCTTTTGGCTGAAAAATCATATACTGGCAAAAGCTTTCTTTATAATCCTGAACATTGATGATTTCCTTGTCTACGCCAATATGTTGACCGATCCCTTTGAGCATCTTCGCCATATCCACGTCCGTCTCCGGAGTTGTAAATGTCAGATACTGAATATTTTCAAAATCCTGAAGTGTCAGACTGATGTATTTTGCAAGGAGCCACACTGCATCATAAGTCTTGCCGGCAAGGCTTACTTTCTCGCGGCGCTTTGCCTTTCCATAAAGATCCGTCTCCGTGCAGTCTTCTCCTACGACCGCCAGTCTTTTTGCCTCTTTTCCAAATACCCAGCGGTCTTTAAAATATCCCAATACAAGAGGAATCAGGTAATTATTGGACGAAGCCATCATTGTATCCGGCTCTTCCATAGAGTCGTCATAATAGCTGATCTGGCAGCCCTTCTCATTGATGTCATAGCCAATCACACAACCTCTTTTCATTACCATTCCTCCTTTCTCTTTTTGTTGTATTTATTCATAAAGTTTGAACATTTTTTTTGCAAGTATATCCTCTTCTTCATACTCCATCATAGCCTTGTTACGGTTTGCCGGTGTCATCTGGACCATGGCGTTGATTCTTCCGAAACGCCCAGCTAAAATTGCATGATCATTTCTGATAATCTGCTTTTCTGTATTTGTGCTCTCTTTTCCATCAGACTCCTGGATATAATAATCCAGTTCCTCATCTGCATAGAGTACAAACTGTTTCACATACAGATTCTCAAATACCGGAACAAGCATCTCTGAATGATAACCAAGTGTTTTCTTACCGGAACCCTTGATTTTATAGAACAATTTTACTTTACTTCCTTCTTTTGCCTGATAAGAAACTATAGTCTTATCATAAAGCTGCACTTCACGAAGCCACTCTTCCTTGTATTTCATGTACGCTGGAAAAATAATCTGTTTTTCACACATTTCCCGTAAGAGCTGATGCAGGACGGCTTCTATGTCTGCCGGGTAATCACTACCCGCATAATAACATAAAAGTGCCACTTTGCAGACATCCGGAAGTTCTTCTTTCTGGTCACATTCTCTGGCAATAATACGAAATACACATGTTTCAAGTTCTCTTCCATAGAGAATATACTCTCTGGAAACAAATGCAAGATATGCCTGTTTCAGCCGGAAATATGCTGTGTCAGACAGATAATAATCTTCGAAAATTTTCTCTTCATCAAAAATATTTTCCGAGAACAGCATCTGCGTAATAATACGCTCTGCTACTTTATAGGACGGAATCTCATATTCCCGCATAACTTCCCAAAGACGTTTCATATCTCTTGTTGCACCACAGAAATATTCACCCAGATATGTCAGCGTCGCCTTATCATATTGCTGTTTCTTGAACATTTCAAATGTCAGATAAAGGAGAAATGCATCTTCTCCCGGATCTTCCTCGCGGATTTTTTCGCTGCAAAGGCGAAAGACCTTTCTCTCATCTGCACCGGTCAGTCCACTTTCCCGTAACGTGTCAAAAGTCACTTCCACGACCTCGCCAGTCTTCTTCCACATACCGGCCTCGTCCTCATATTTCTTACACATTTCCATGAATCTCGGTTCGTAAAATAACCGTTTTGTCTCGTAAGCAATAGAATCTGTGTAATATCTGCCATCCATGGACTCCCACACAATTCGGGATTCTTTATCGTAGAGCTGAATGATTGCACCGGTCTCTTCGTCATATGGGATACGTTGCCTGACGGCACCATCTTTTTCAATGACAAGAACGCAACGCATATGTGGCACTTTCGTGGAAACCTCATAAGAATAGCAAATATCTCTCATAGCTTTCATTCGTTTCTCGTCCATTTCCTCTGGCAGGCAGAAACGTTTATAAAGAATCTTCAATGCCTCTGTAATATGGCGTTTCATGAGCTGCTCCCATGTAAATGCCACAATCTGCTCACGGTAACTTAAGAACATTGCCTGATCATCACTGTAAGTCAGAAGATTTGCATATAAAAATGCTTCTTTCCGATAATCCAGTGTATTACCATGCATAAAATACAAATAAATTTTCCGTGGAAGCGGTCCGCGCATACGTGTCTCGTCCATGGCAATCATATAATACTCATAAAGTCTGGCAATCCGAAAATCTTCCTCCACTGCTTTCTGATACCATGGAAAATATTCCGATGATGTCTTATTTCCTTTGATCAGAAGAGTGCAGATTGTATTCAGAATCATCGGCTCTTCGTACATATTATAGAGGCGCTTTAAAATCCGATAAACCCGCTCATTAAATGTCTTCTGCTGGCTGGCAAAATTCGCTACATAAAGAGCCAGTTCCTTCGTCATAAGACGGTATTTTGATGCAAATGTCAGTACCAGAAGTTCAAATTCTCCAAGTTTTCGAAGAAGAATCGGCTTCTCCTTGTAGCACAGATATGCCTCCAGATAAAATAACACGTCCTCTGTCCCATACTCATACTGCTGTTCCAGAACTTCCAGCTTCTTATATGGATTCTTGTACTTTGGATCCATCTGGATGATCATATAGAGCAGAAGCCATGAATCCTGATGCCGGATATACGTCTTCTCCAATTCATCCAGCACACGGTCTGTATGCGCTTTATTATCCCGGATCTGAGCTGTCAGAAAGAGATAATAACAATTCGTGATCGGGTCTTTACCAATGGCAAAACGATTATAATTGTAATTTTCAAGAATCCATTTTGCTTCTTCGATACGGTCACCCAGCATGTAAATATGTGCCTGCACAAGTTGATATAATTCGCTCTGCGTCTCAATCCTTCGAACCGCAGTCATTTTTTCCACTGCGCTGTCCACCCATGTTTTCAAGTCAATCCGTCCGGCCACAAATCCGATATATTCTTTCAATATCTGAGCAATCAAAAGCTCCGGCACATGGTGATTCTCATCATATTCCTGATTCTGCAGCACTTCTACTTCATAGCTTAACGTCTCATATGGAGTCTGGAAACGGATTACGCCGTAATTACGCCCTACATGAAGGAATTCCGGGCGTACAAAGTATTCAACTTCATAGTTGTTACCTACAAAGTCTTCTGTAGAAATCTCCTGTCTGGACACCTTTAAGAAACGCCCCTCCGTCTCAATGTGGATTGGCACATAACCCCATGTATTTTTCATCAGAGTCACAACACCTTTTGTAGACTCCAAAATATCCTCAAAGAGCATTCCTTCTCCAGGAAGTGTCAGGAAAATACATTCCTTCTGCTTAATTCCTACAAGAAATTCTTCCATTGCCTGCTCTTCCAGTGACCATTTGCGCATATTATCATAGAGATAAAAGATACGTTCATTCTCATATTTTAAAATGGCATAAAAATCTCTGGAGCGGAATAGTCTTGCCGCCTCAGAATAATCTTTTACTGCCAGCTTTCTGAAATCATCTGTACTCTGTACCTTGCCATAGGTGGTCATCACGTAAGGTTTCTCTATGATTGCCGTAAATGACAGTTCATATTCTCCACCGGTACATACAACTGTGAATTTACCTTCTTCTACGTGTCCTGGTTTTAAACCACGCCCGTCATATGTGAATTCCACTCTTGCCGGATTTCCTTCAAATCCGGAATCCTTGAGCTTAACACGAAAAGAAGACGGGTAAACTAAGCCCCGTATCACATGTTCATTCTCACTTTTAATTATGAAACTCCCCCGGTATACTTCCCCTTCACCGATTATCAGAACCAGATTCGTTTCTTCAAATATAACTTCTGGACGACCGGTCCGGAAGTTCCCTTTCGAAAATTTCTGGATTTTGTTTTTCAAGTCCTACACCTGCTTCTTTCGTTGCATTTTTCTGAAAACATACTATAATGAATTATAGCATTGTTTTGTCCTGAATGGCAATACCATGAAAGGAGTATTTAAAGTATTTATGGATAAAAAGAATCAAAGACCTGAATTTCACGGCAGTGATCTGGAAAAAATCGCTGCATATTACCACATTCCGGCATCCGAAATTCCGGGCATCATTAAATTCGGTGCCAACGTGAACCCTCTTGGACTGTCCGAATCTGTAAAAAATGATCTGGCAGGGCATCTGGATATTATTTCCTCCTACCCGGATCGGAACTACACTTCACTTAAGAAAACTATCGGAGAATACTGTCACATTTCCCCTGAACATATTGTTGTAGGAAATGGATCAACAGAGTTAATTTCTCTGCTCATTAGTCAGCGGCAGGCAAAAAAAGCTCTTGTTGTAGGGCCAACTTATTCCGAGTATGAACGCGAGCTTGCCCTCACTGGAGGCACAATCACTGAATATAACCTGAAAGAAGATTTAAATTTCCAGTTAGATTTGGAAGACTTCTTCGCGTCTATGGCAGAGGATGTTGACCTGCTGATTCTGTGCAATCCGAACAACCCGACATCATCCGCAATTAAGAATCGCGATATGAAACATATTTTAACCTTCTGTAACGAACGTAATATCTTCGTCATGATCGACGAAACTTATGTTGAATTTGCTCCAGACATAGCGGAAATTACTGCCATTTCACTGACTGATGAATTCGATAATGTAATGGTGATCCGCGGTGTATCCAAATTCTACGCAGCACCGGGACTGCGCTTCGGCTACGGTATCACAAGCAATCATGAATTTTTAGAAGCACTGCTTATTCACCAGAACCCGTGGAGCTTAAACAGCGTCGCAGCCTATGCCGGTGAGCGCATGTTCAAAGACAACACCTACCAACAAACAACAAGACAGCTTATCTGCTCCGAACGCGACCGCATGTACATGGCTATACAAAACATGCCGGCTTTCAAAGCATACAAGCCTTATGCCAACTTCATACTTGTACGCATCTTAAAAGAAAACTTAACTTCATTTGATATTTTCGAGGCAGCCATAAAAGAAAGAATGATGATCCGTGACTGCTCATCATTCAAAAGTTTAGATGGCGAATATATCCGGTTCTGCATAATGAATCCAGAAGATAATACACATCTATTAAAATTGTTGGAACAATTCTAATACAATTCAATTGGGGACGGGGTTTTTTTGGAAACAATGTCATTAAGTTAAGGATAAAATTGTAATTATTGAGGCTTTGACACTTCTTTTTTATGGATTGTCAAGGCTTCTTGTTTTTCAAGGATACTACAAGTAAGCAGCGAAAAATCCCTGCTTTCTCATGGTTCCTATTTTCATTTTTACAATCTTATGCTATCCTACTGTTGAATGCTATTGCTGACTTTTTAACCGTATCTCGTGGAAAAGTCCGGTTATCCCTTATGGGGACAAGATAGTTCAGCAACATTTTTTCAACCTCTGGTGCTGCTAAAGTCTGGGAGCACCAGAATTCTCTACAAATACACATTGCCATTTTTATATTCAATTTATATTCATATTTCCAGTATTCCTGCTGTTTTACCGAAATTCCACCAACTATAGTTTTACAAAAATTGAACATAATTAGCTTTCCATACAATTCTTGTATGATTAATTCTGAGTTCTTAGAATGAACAGATGCAGCGCCAAGCGCATATTTTAACTGGTCAAATGCAGTTTCAATTCCCCAGCGCATATGATATAACCGTTTTAAATCATCTGCCGAAAATTCCTCTTTAGAAAGATTTGTAAACAGTACTTCAGTTGTGGTTTCAGAGAGTTTTATTTTTACAATTCTAAGATTTAATCGATATTCCTCACAATCGTCTGTGAAAAAATCAAATGTTGCATCACTGCGAATTCGTTTATATTTTCGTGGGTTTGTTTTTACTTTTTTGCTATGTTTTTTACAGATATAAAGTTCTTTTTCGATATCGTATTCTTCTGTATCAGGAAGATTCAGACCAGAACAGATACCTGTACCTGATTCTCTTCCCCGAACCACGTATTTATCCCCTTTTTGTTCTATATGGGCGAAAGTATTATAACTTTCGTATCCCCGATCAGCCATAAAAATAGCAGGAAACGCAGAAGACCGGCGGTCTACCATTTGAGCCAGGGCTTTATGCTCATTACATTCACAGATTGGCTGAAAAACGACATCTTCAAAAATACCACTCTGAAGATGGTACATAGCATTTAAATGTATCACATTTCTTCCCTTTGAGATATTGGGTATCTTACGCCAGCATAGTGGTTCTTTTAGATTTTCCGGGACAGAAAACTGGGAACCATCTATTGCCAGAAGTTGGTAACCCTGGAAAAGCGCACCTTTTTTACAAGTCTCTGTAAACGAATGGAACAAGGCCGGCATTGCAGAATCTGAAAGTTTTTGCCGAGCCTGAATCATAGCGGAACTATGCGGAATACCCGAATAGTCTGTTGAAAAGAAGAGTGGTTTCTTTGAAAAGTGGCGGAATAATTCCTGATCCATACATTGTCCTTGCAGAGGGAGAAGGAATCGAATCACCTCTTCAAATGGAAGTTTACGATTCCTAGAAAAGTCTTTTCCCGGACGCTTTACGTGTGATGAAAAATCTCTGCATAATATTTTTATAGCAGACTCCAGTTTTTGCTTTACAATAAAAGAAATATTTGCCATTTGAACCTCCTAAAAAAGAATATATTCAAATGGCTTCGCCACACTTTTGTGAAGTTTTGTCAAGCTTTTAGGCAAAAAAAGTAGTGCAAAAAGTAAAAAACTACTTTTCACACTACTAAAATCCTTAACTTAATGACATTGTTTTTGGAAAAACCCCGTCCCCAATTGAACTTTAACCTGTCCCTTTTTGAATTGTTTCTTTTTCTAAACTATTTTACTATTCTATAATATTCTCGTTCTGTCACCATAAATACAATACAATAAATCACTGCAAAGACTATAATTGTTGCTATTGTGCATTCAATAAATAATGTGATGTTTGTCATGGAAAACATTGCCAGTAGTTTTGTAATGACTTTGAAGGCTGCTGCCACATGAATGATTGCCATAATAAGCGGCAGGAAGAAGATCATTAGCACCTGGCTTCGAATGGATTTTTTTACTTCTTGTTTATCCATGCCAACTTGCTGCATAATCTTGTAACGGCCTTTGTCGTCGTAACCTTCGGAAATCTGTTTGTAGTAAATAATGAGTACTGTTACCATGAGGAACATGAAGCCGATATACATGCCCATGAAGAAGAGGCTGCCATACAATTCGTAAAAGGAGTCTTTGTTAATTTGTCTTCCGCTACAGGAGCAGAAAGTTTCTGGAACTTGCTCACTCAGTGCTGTTCTGATCTGTTGTTCTACGTTCTTTTTTAATTCGCTGGAACCTTTCATATCGAAAGCCTCATAATAAGTCATTGCCATCAGGCTTGCTTTTGTTTCATCATTCTGTGTACTTTTTTCATAAGTCTGTTTTAAAATATTCAGAATCTGTTCTTCGTCTTTCATAATCATATAAGTAATTGGAATATCTTTATCGTTATTTTTCTCATCTAATTTTGATTTGTCCAATTCTTTTTTTACATTAAATTTTGTATCATCTAAATAAATTTCATTCTGTCCGTAACTTTTTGTCTGAGTAGAAAAAAGAAGCACTTCTCCATCATTTAATGTCTCATTTTTTTCTTCTAGACGGTTATAGTCTGCAAGTGGAATCAGCACAACTGAACTGGACGTTTTGTCTGAATAATATTTATCAGGATCCAGAATCATCTTATTTCCATCCAGATAACCGGTCAGTTCTCCCGAATGATAAATACGTTCATTTTCAGCCTTCGTATTATTTTTTCTTATAATTTTCTCAATGATCGTATGCACTTTTTCTTCTGTCTGTGTATTTGTTCTGTAAATGGTCACCTCGCATTCTCGTGGATATCTGACGCTGATAATGTCATTCATACCCACATAAAGGCAAACGGTAGTGGACACCATAATCAGTACCATCGTACTTAAGATGCAAATGTTTGCGAGCCCCACTGCGTTTTGTTTCATGCGGTAAACCATGCCGGATACTGCCGTAAAATGTTTTGCCTGGTAATAATATTTTTTGTTTTTCTTTAACATTTTCAGGACTGCGATACTTCCTGCAATAAACAGACCATAAGTTCCGAGCACAACGCAGACAACTGCGAAGAAAAATTTTGTCATCGCATCCAGTGGATTTCCGGTCGTTTGTGCAATGTAATATCCGGTTCCAAGCAAAATCGCTCCCACGATTGCCAGAAGCCACTTTGTCTTTGGCTCACGCTCTCCTTGATCACTCCCATGCAGAAGCTCTACCGGACTGACTATGCGGATCTGAAGCAAATTATAAAGAAGAATCAGTACGAAAATTGCCATAAAAAATACAAATGTCTTCTCCAGCACTGGAATCTCTACCGTAAATTTCACACTGATATCATAATGTAAAAGTTTTCCAAGTACAAGATACATCAGCTTTCCAAATACAATACCTAAGAGTATACCACCGAAAATACTGATAAATGCAGTAATCACCGCCTCAATCGCAAGCATTTTTGCAATATGTCCTTTTCCCATACCAAGAATATTGTAAATCCCGATTTCCCGCTTTCTTCGCTTAATCAGGAAACTGTTCGTATAGAATAAAAAAATTACAGAAAAGATCATCAGCAGTCCATTCATATAGCCCATAATCATTTTCACATTTTTACTTAGCCCGTTATTTCCCTGTGCCATACCACCAACAATGTAGTACATCATAACAGAAAGTACTGCCATTAAAATGTATGGAACATACGTCTTACGATTGTTTTTCAGATTGGTGATTGCAAGTTTTCCATAGATTTTGCTACTCAACGCGCTCACCTCCTGCTTCGAGAACAGTCAGTGTGTCGAAAATTTTCTGATACATCTGTTCATCAGTCAGATTGCCACGGTACAACTGATGGAATACCTCACCATCTTTAATGAACATCACGCGATTTGCACTACTGGCAGCTTTCACACTGTGAGTGACCATGAGAATTGTCTGTCCATCATGGTTCACAGAAGAAAACAAGCGAAGAAGTTCCTGCGCTGCCTTGGAATCCAGTGCTCCGGTCGGCTCATCTGCCAGAACGATCTGTGGCTTGATAATCAGCGCTCTTGCCACTGCCACACGTTGCTTCTGTCCACCAGACACTTCGTACGGGTACTTTTCCAGAATTTTTTCAATACCAAGATGCCTCGCAATCGGCGCAAGGCGCTGTTCCATTTCTTCATATCTTCTTCCGGACAGAACCAGTGGCAGAAAAATGTTATCTTTCAGTGTAAATGTATCTAACAAATGAAAATCCTGAAATACAAATCCAAGATTCTGACGACGAAATGCAGACATTTCCTTTTCCTTAATCGTACTTAAATCTCTTCCCTTTAAAATAACCTTGCCACTTGTCGGGCAGTCAAGCTGTGCCAGAATATTTAACAGGGTACTTTTACCAGAACCAGACTCTCCCATGATTGCCACATATTCTCCCGGCTCTACTGAAAAATTCACATCACGAAGTGCCTCTACTTTATTGCCCCCAAAACGAGTCGTATATATTTTCTTTACATTTTTCACTTCCAATAACGCCATATCAATTTCTCCTTCTTTTTTCATTGTATAAAAACTGCTTTCAAAATCCTGCGGACATGTCTTTCACACGATTTTTTTAACTTCTTTACACAATCAATTATAAAAAAAGAAGAAATGCATTTCCATTGATTTTGGTTACATTTCCCCTTGCTAATCTTACAATCTTGTCACAATTTACTCTACAGGCAATTTTTCTTTCATCAAATGCAGTAATACCCGAGTTCCTTTCCCCAGCTTAGATTCTACTCGGATCTGGCAACGGAGCTTCTCTATAATCTGCTTACATAAGTAAAGACCGATGCCTGTAGATTTCTTATCACTTCTTCCATTATACCCGGTGAATCCCTTTTCGAAAATACGCGGCAAGTCTTCTGAGCATATACCGATGCCTGTGTCCTCAATTACAAGCCAATCATCTTCCATATAAATAGAAATGCTTCCTTCGACTGTGTATTTCAATGCATTGGACAAAATCTGCTCCAGTACAAAAACGAGCCATTTTTCATCTGTCGTAACGGTTACCCGAAGTGCTTCATAATGTAATGCCAATTTCTGCATGGCAAACATACGGGAATACTTCTTAAGTGCCTGCTTTACCAGATTGTCCAAAGCATATTCCTTCAGCATAAGATCTCCCGACATGTCCTCCATACGCACATAAGTCAGAACCATTTCCACATACTGTTCTGTCTTAAAAAGTTCTGTCTGCATATCCTGCAAAAGCTCATAAGTTCTGGCATCTTCCGTGTCGCCGGCTGCCTGCGCAAGCACTTTCATGGCAGCAATCGGTGTCTTGATCTGATGCGCCCACATACTGTAATAATCTTTCATTTCCTGGCGCCCAATCCGCTCCGCTGATTGCAGATCAGACATTTTCTTATACATATTTTGAATAATTGCCTGATACTCTAACTCGATATATGACCTTGTCGCCGGAAGATTTTCCGTCACCTCTTCCAAACGCTGCTTTGCCTCAATGACTGCCACACCCTTCTTATAATATTGGTTAAATTTGAAAATTCCATATCCAAGCAGCCAGATTGCGGAAAGAAAAAATGCATAGTTCACCGCATCAACCGGCAAGTTGCTCAGGCTGAAAATGACATAAAACACACCAATGAATCCAATATACAGGCAGATATCGCCTCTTTTTTCTTTCAAAAAACTCCCCAGCAGCTTTATCATTCCACAATATACCCAATTCCTTTCTTCGTCTGAATCCAATTTTCTGCTCCGATTTCTTCCAATTTTTTTCTAAGTCTCGCCACATTCACTGTCAATGTATTATCGTCAATGAACTCATCACTCTCCCACAACCTCGTAATCAGATTTTCCCTTGAAACAATCCGTCCTGAATTCTCCATCAGAAGCTTCAGAATCCGGAATTCATTTTTCGTAAGCTCCACCGACTGACTCCCACAGGTCACTGTCGCATCATTAACATTTAGCATCACTCCTGCATGCTCAAGTACGTCCATCGTCCCACGGAATGCATAAGCTCGCCGAAGCACCGCCTGCACCTTCGCCGTCACTACGCTAAGGTCAAATGGTTTCTCCACAAATTCATCTCCGCCCATATTCATGGCCATAACAATATTCATATTATCATTTGCCGATGATAAGAAGATAATCGGTACTTTTGAAATCTTGCGGATCTCCTGGCACCAGTGGAACCCATTAAACAATGGCAATACAATATCCAGGAGCACAAGCTGCGGCTCATACTCCCGGAAATCTTCCATCACATTCTTAAAATTCGTCACACAATGCACCTCATAATCCCATGTTCTTAAATGCTCCACCAGCACATTTGCAATCGTCCGGTCGTCTTCTATAATTAAGATTCTATACATACATCCTCCTAAGTCACCCGTTTGGCAATAGTGTAACTGATTTTTTTCGATTTGTGTATAGTTCTCCTCAAATCTTACAAAAATTTAAGGTTCCGTGTTAAGTCCGAATCTCCCAGCTGATATAAATCTTTCTTTTATTCTCTACTCCGCAAAGAATTTTGTTTTCACGTCTTCCACCGGCATTTCCTGGCCTGTAAACAAATGAAACGCCTCTGCCCCCTGCCACAGGAGCATACCTTTTCCACCGACCACGCATTTCACACCGGCTTCTTTCGCCTCGCGCATCATACGTGTCTCCTTCGGATTATAAATAATCTCCGCAACGACCAAATCTTCCCTATATACAGAAGTGTCCTGGATCATCGTCCCTTTCTCATTCGGTTTCATGCCCACATTTGTTGCATTTACAAGAATATCACTCTCTCCAATACTCTTATACAATGCTTTTTTATCTGCCATATCACAGACCTGTATCTTGCACTCTGGTGCAAATTCTAATATTTTCTTCGCAATCTTCTCAAGCTTTTCGAAGTTTGCTCCCTTTCGGTTAAACACATGAATCTCGGAAGCTCCGTCCAGTGCAAGCTGTACAAAAATTGCAGTTCCGGCTCCACCACCGCCCATAAGTGTAATTGTCTTATCCTTTACAGAGACACCATGTTCTGCAAGATTTTTCACAAATCCGACTCCGTCTGTATTGTGCCCAATTAGTTTTCCATTTTCATTCACTACCGTATTGGAAGCGCCCATGATCTGCGCTGCCGGAGACAACTCATCGACCTGTCTTGCAACTTCCATCTTACATGGCATCGTCACATTAAAACCGCGGATCTTAAGAAGTCTCGCCGCATCCAGAAATTCTCCTACCTGGTCTTCTTTTATCTCAAATGCCATGTAGGCATAATCAAGTCCTAATTTTTCAAAGCTGTAATTGTGCATTGCCGGAGAACCGGAATGTCCCACTGGAGAACCAATCAGTGCTAATAATGTCGTTGTTCCGCTAATTCTTTTTTCCATGTCATGTACCTCTTCCAGTCATTATATAATATTATCAATTATGTTCTAAAACAACTGATTTTCTGATTCCAATTATAACACACCGCTAAACTGACCGCACTCTTTAATTATCTTACATTTCCAGAGATTGCTTTACTTTATAAAAAGACAGCCACGACACATTTTGTGCGCCATGGCTGCCTTTTTCAATACCACCCTCATCTCATGATATTTTCTACTTTCAAGAATGCCTATACTGCCTGAATCTTTGCAATGTCCACCAGTGTCAGTTTCTGAATATCTGTATTCTCCAGACTGGTGATCAGTGCTTTTGCTGTATCGATAGCTGTCAGGACATTGACACCCGTCTCAATTGCACTTCTTCGAATTACGAAACCGTCTTTGGAGTGTTCTGCTCCCTGTGGCGGAGTATCAATAACAAGATCTATCTTATGTCCAAGGATCAGATCCATGAGGTTCGGTGTGCTCTGTTCAATCTTGTTGACTGCAATTGCTTTCACACCTGCTTCTGTAAGTGCTTCTGCTGTTCCTTTTGTCGCAAAAATCTTGTATCCGATCTTTTCAAAACGTTTACCGATTTCTACAGCCTCATCCTTATCCTCATCACGGACAGTCATAATCATATTGCTGAATTTCGGAAGTTTGATTCCTGCACCTAAGAATGCTTTATACAGCGCCTCGTCAAATGTCTTGGCAATTCCAAGGCACTCTCCTGTAGACTTCATTTCTGGTCCAAGGCTGATATCTGCATCACGGATCTTCTCGAAAGAGAATACCGGCATTTTAACTGCATAGTAATCTGCCTCCGGCTGAAGTCCCGGTGTGTATCCAAGTTCTTTGATCTTGTGACCGATAATCACTTTTGTCGCCAGTGGAACAATTGGAATTCCAGTTACTTTACTAATGTATGGTACCGTACGGCTGGATCTTGGGTTTACCTCGATAACATAAACCTCTTCACCACACACAATGAACTGAATATTAATCAGTCCGATGACATGCAGGGATTTTGCAAGTCGTCTTGTATATTCTTCAATAGTACGTTTTGTTTTATCCGAAATACTCTTTGCAGGATATACAGAGATACTATCTCCGGAATGGATACCCGCACGCTCAATATGCTCCATGATACCTGGAATCAGGATATCTTCTCCGTCACATACGGCATCGACCTCAATCTCTTTTCCCTGTAAATATTTGTCTACCAAAATCGGGTGATCCTGCGCAATCTGATTGATGATTCCGATAAATTCCTCGATATCATTATCGTTAATAGCAATCTGCATACCTTGTCCGCCAAGCACATAGGACGGTCTTACCAGTACCGGATAGCCGAGTCTGTTCGCAACAGTCTTTGCCTCCTCAGCTGTAAATACAGTTCCACCAGTCGGTCTTGGAATCTGGCATTTTTCCAGAATTTCATCAAATAATTCGCGGTCTTCGGCTGCATCTACATCTTCTGCCTTTGTACCAAGAATTGGCACTCCCATTTTCATCAATGCTTCTGTCAATTTAATTGCTGTCTGACCACCGAACTGAACAACTGCTCCGTCCGGCTTCTCCAGGTCTACAATGCTCTCTACATCTTCCGGTGTCAGCGGCTCGAAATAAAGCTTATCGGCAATATCGAAGTCCGTGCTGACTGTCTCCGGGTTATTATTGATGATAATTGTCTCGTATCCCTCTTTTGCAAATGCCCATGTACAGTGTACGGAACAGAAATCGAACTCGATTCCCTGTCCGATACGGATTGGACCAGAACCAAGGACAAGAACCTTTTTCTTACCGGAAGTCTCTTCTACTTCATTTTCACTTCCAAATACAGAGTAATAATACGGTGTTTCTGCCGCAAACTCAGCGGCACAGGTATCTACCATTTTGTAAGATGCGGTAATACCGTATACCATTCTAAGATCATGCACCTGTCTTTCTGTAAGACCTGTCAGTCTTGCAATAACCTCGTCCGGGAACTCCAGGCGTTTTGCTTCTTTTAATAATTCCTTTCCAATTCCGCCACGTCCGGACGCTACTCTTGGCGCGCATGCACGCAGAGACTGCTCCATCTCTACCAGGTTTGCAATCTTATCAATAAACCAAATATCAATCTTTGTAATCTTATGTATTTCTGTATAAGGAATTCCTCTTCTAACTGCCTCTGCAATCTTCCAGATTCTCTGATCGTCTACTACGTCCAATGCGTTCATCAGTTCTTCTCTGGAAAGATGACTGAAATCATAGGACATAAGACTGTCCACATGCTGTTCCAGAGATCGGATTGCTTTCATAAGCGCTCCCTCAAAATTATCACAAATACTCATGACCTCTCCGGTCGCCTTCATCTGTGTAGTCAGTGTACGTTTTGCACTGATAAATTTATCAAATGGAAGTCTCGGAATCTTAACAACACAATAATCAAGCATCGGTTCAAAACTTGCATATGTCTTCTTTGTAACTGCATTTTTAATCTCGTCAAGTGTATATCCAAGCGCAATCTTTGCTGCTACCTTTGCGATTGGATAACCCGTAGCTTTCGATGCAAGCGCAGAAGAACGGCTGACACGTGGGTTTACTTCAATAACACAATATTCAAATGATTCCGGATTCAGGGCATACTGTACGTTGCAGCCTCCTGTAATATTAAGCTCACTAATGATATTGAGGGCTGATGTACGGAGCATCTGATATTCTTTATCGCCCAGCGTCTGAGACGGTGCTACAACAATACTGTCTCCGGTATGTACACCAACCGGATCAATATTTTCCATATTACAAACCGTGATACAATTTCCTGCTGCATCACGCATTACCTCATATTCAATCTCTTTCCATCCTGCGATACAACGTTCAACAAGCACCTGACCCACACGGGAAAGACGAAGTCCATTTTCAAGAATCTCTACAAGCTGACGTCTGTCATGTGCAATTCCACCACCGCTTCCGCCAAGAGTGTATGCCGGACGAAGAACGACCGGATATCCAATCTTTTCTGCAAATTCGATTCCGTCCTCTACGCTCTCTACTACAAGTGATGCTGCACATGGTTCGCCAATTTTTTCCATTGTTGATTTAAATTCCAGACGATCCTCTGCCTTCTTAATCGTCTGAGCTGTTGTTCCGATCAAGCGGACATTATGTTCTTTGAAAAACCCCCGCTCTTCCAATTCCATAGCAAGATTCAGCGCTGCCTGTCCTCCCAGAGTCGGCAGGACACTGTCTGGCTTTTCTTTCATAATAAGCTGTTCAACAACTTCTACCGTCAATGGCTCTATGTATACTTTATCAGCAATATCCTTGTCCGTCATAATAGTCGCAGGATTTGAATTCAACAGCACAACTTCCAGTCCTTCTTCTTTCAAAGAACGACATGCCTGTGTACCCGCATAGTCAAACTCTGCTGCCTGACCAATGACGATAGGACCAGATCCAATTACAAGTACTTTCTTAATTTCTTTATTTCTTGGCATCTTATTTGTCCCCCTTCATCATCTCAATAAATCTGTCAAACAGGAATGTAGAATCCTGTGGCCCCGGGCATGCTTCCGGGTGGAACTGTACAGTGTATATCTTCTTGCCTATGTAATTCAATCCTTCGTTTGTTCCATCATTGACATTGATAAATGCTTCTTCTGCAACATTCTTATCCATAGTATTATAATCAACCGCATATCCGTGATTCTGCGAGGAAATGTAAACGCGTCCCGTAGACAGATCTTTTACAGGGTGATTGCCACCTCTGTGACCATATTTTAATTTATATGTCTTTGCACCATATGCAAGAGCCATCAACTGATGTCCCAGACAAATTGCAAATATTGGAATGTCTGTCTCTGATAATTTTCGGATCTCTTCTATAATAGAAACACAAGTTTCCGGATCTCCAGGACCATTGGATAACATGATTCCGTCCGGATTAGATTTTATGATTTCTTCTGCTTTTGTGTCTGCCGGATAGACAGTCACTTCACAGCCTCTTTGAATTAAAGATTTTGAAATATTATTCTTTGCCCCAAAATCCATAAGTGCCACTTTAAATTTTTCTCCTGGAAAAACATGTTTCTCGTCGCAGGTCACCTTTGATACAACATCTCCAACGGTGTACGCCTTAAGTTTTGGAATGATTTCATCTAAATTATAATTCTCATTTGTAGTAATCATACCATTCATGGTTCCCTTTTCCCTGAGAATCTTCGTCAATGCTCTTGTATCCACGCCTTCAATTCCTGGAATGTCCTGTGCAGCAAGGAAATCCTGAATTGTACCGTTGCATCTGAAATTACTTGGCATTCTGGATAATTCTCTTACAATATATCCGTCCGGCCATGCTTTCTTTGACTCCATATCTGGTGTGATTCCATAGTTTCCTATCAGTGGATAAGTCATCACAACGGCCTGTCCGGCATATGAAGGGTCTGTCAGCACCTCCAGATAACCGGTCATTGACGTATTAAAAACAATCTCACTGATCATATCCCTCGTCGTCCCGATACTTTTTCCCTCAAAGACTGTCCCGTCTTCTAGAATTAGAAATGCTTTCATATATTCACCCTTATCCTTTCTGTTACTTCTAGTCTGCTCTAAAGCTTCCCAAATTGTTAAAAGTATACTATACTTATTATCCTTTTTCAACCCAAAAAAAGTATTTTTTAACAATTTTTTATCTACTTTCGACAAAAACCATTAAAATAGCCGCTAATTTTAATGGTTTTTATTTTACGTTAAAAAATTGTTTTTTTCGTCAATATGCTTGTTATATTGGTTTTATCCATACTTTTTCGTTTAAAATCCGGTTGATATTTTTAGCATTTAGGATGGGGTATATTTCAATTCTTTTTTTAAGAATATTTCCAGAAAATTGTAATTTTATTCATTTTTTTGTCATCTATGTAACTGTAGGAGACTTCTGTCAAATGATACCACTGCGCCAGATTCTGTGCAGCACGCTTCACCTCGTTATTTAAAATGTCTTCTTTTGCAGTTTTATAAACTGATTCATCGGAATATTTCAGTACAACTTTCGTCTCTCTCGCCGAAATCACCTGGTTCATTGCTTTAAGCGCCGTCTGACCATCATATTCTGTATAATACATTCCATTAACTACATAATAATTCAAATCCATCTTCGTACAATCTGGAAGTTCTACTTCCAAATCCGGCGTATGAGTCCGAAACAACTCATCATCATCACAAAGCATATAATCGTAGCTGATATTGTCACGAATTTCGTCATCCATTACATTTTCAGTCTCCTCTTCCGACTCCTGGAAAATTGGATCTCCCCACGTCACATCCACATAATAATAATCGCCGTCACATTTCACCAAATTCCATGCATGAGGGATCTTATGACCCTCACCATCACTGAAAGATTCTGTCACCTCCCCAGTAACATAAGTGCAGAACAGCCCCTGCTTCTCCATGAGATACTGCATTGCTTTAGAATAACCGGCACACACTGACTTTTTTCCAATAAATACACTGCAAATATTTTGGTTATCTTCTGCTGCATCATCATAATCCACCTGATTCACAATATACTCATAATCATAAAGAATCTTCTCATAATCCGAAGCATTTTCACTGATACCGGACAGACACTCCGACACCTCCATGTCAATCTGTGTCTTCTTTTTCTCACATTCTTCTTTCGTATACAAATATCCCGGCATCACAGACGTATAATTCTGAAGTCCAGAATAGGCTGTGGAAGAAGCTGTCCCATCGCTCCAGAAAATCTCTGGATAATCATTCAACACATAAACAAGAAGTTCATTAACACGTTCCGGCTTCTGGCTGTGCACATGAATTTGCTCTACATGTTCCAAAAGCCCCTGCAAAAGCTCCTGATACACTGTCTGCTCTTCTTCACTTAGTTGCTGATAATAAAATTTACCGTCCATTTCTCCGATTTCTTCTGAAACATGCTGATATATCACCGGATCCTGACCAATTAATTTCAGCATGACATCTTTTATATTGCCATATTCCCTGTATTGATATACTCCACAGACAATCAAAACTCCCATTACTAAAATCAGGAATCCCAAACCTCTATGGCGTCTTCTTTTCTTCTTTTTTTCCATCTATAATCCTTTCTTCACATCTCACACATTTTCTTTCTCTATCATACAATAAAAGTAATCTAGTTTCTATGAGGTATTTTTTATTATGAGCATTTTTCATATAACCGACACGCCGGATTGGGGGCAGTTGAAAATAAATCTGACTTCCAGGATTCATGCACATCCTATTGAAAATGCACGTATTTCGATTTCATACACTGGAGTCCCTGATGAGACATTGGAAGAGTTGACTACAGATTCTTCCGGTCAGACCGACACCATTAATCTTCCTGCACCTCCAATTGAATACAGCTTAGATGAAACAAACGAATTGCAGCCCTATTCTGAATATACAATTTCTGTGGAAGCAGCAGGCTATGAATCTATCCAGATTGCAGGTGCTGAGATTCTATCCACAGTCACAGCTATCCAGAATATTTCCATGCGTCCGCTCATTCCTGACACAAATCAAAATTCTATTTATGTGATACCTGCACATACATTATATGGAAATTACCCGGCGAAAATACCGGAGGAAGAAATCAAACCATTAACCGAAAGCGGTGAAATTGTCTTAAGCCGGGTCGTTATTCCCGAATACATCGTTGTTCATGATGGAAGTCCGAGAGACTCCACCGCTAAAAATTATTATGTCCGTTACAAAGATTACATCAAAAATGTGGCATCCAGTGAAATCTATGCAACCTGGCCCACCAATACGATTCGCGCAAATGTACTGGCAATTATGTCCTTTACATTAAATCGGGTCTATACAGAATGGTACCGGAACCAGGGCTATGATTTTACTATTACATCTTCCACTGCATTTGACCACAAATGGATTCCTGAACGGAATATTTACGATTCTATTTCAATCATCGTAGATGAATTATTTGCCGACTATCTTGCAAGACCAAATGTAAGACAGCCGATACTTACACAGTATTGCGATGGAAGACAGGTTCAATGTCCAAATTGGATGACCATTTTGTAAGGACGTATAAAGAGGTTTCTACCTATTATATATGTCAGATTATACACTATCCTACATACTTCTTGCCACCATAATATGCGGCAATCCAACCGCTTGGAATCTTGATCCAGATGTCACTTCCGTTCTTGCGGACCTCCTTGCAGGTTACGCGCGTGCCTTTCTTGAGTCTCCCGTTATCGTGCGCGTGTTGCTGTGCATTACTGGATAACTCCGCATAAGATTTTTCCGGATTATTGGTTCCTGGACCGGTTCGGACGCTCAGGTCGTCCACCTGTGTTGTATAAACTTGTCCGACGACATAAGCTCTGGTACTCTTTGAAGCGGAAGTCACTCCAGATCCATTGTCCAGGACTACAACTGTATGTCCCTTGGTGTGTGTAGCAAGAATATCCCCTCGTTTCAGATATGTACTTTCCTTGCAACGCTTATCATCTTTCAGGATTTCGAACGCTCCTGTCTTTCGCAAGGTTTCCAGCTCTGACGCTGTGTTGAAATCTCCAACCTGTATTCCGGCATATAAGCAACATACTCTGACCAGTGCAGAGCAATCTACCTCCACATCAACATTGACCTTGCTGAGATTATAGTTATACTTAACCGCAATCTTTCTAAGGCTGTCTCTGTGTGCCTGGCAATAACCGATGTGATTATTGTTGCACGCTGCTTCCATTGCCTGTGCAATCTTCTCTGCGACAGTTGGATCTTTCGGTCTTGCTACGTACCAACCTTTTCTGTGCAGATAGTAATTCTGTATAGACACTTCTCCACCGGTCTGATCTCCGGCTTTTCCTCCGGTGGTGGTGCCCTTCTCATTAATACGTGCGCTTCCAATTCTTACCGCCATAATATCACTCCTATCAATAAGAGGACGATTACTCGCCCTCAACCTCTGGTAATCCTGCTACACTTGTCAGCAAGGATAATATTCCTGCCAGTACTGATGCTGAGACTACAAGCTTTGCATCGACCTGACCGAGTGCTGTTGCTGTTCCAATGGTTGCTACTGCAGTCTGTGCTACCGTTTTCACTGCTCTGACCGCTGCTTTCTTAGCCCACTTCTTTGTATCTACCGATACTTTAAATACACAATTTTTAAACATCATTAATCCTCTCCTTCATGGGGTGGCTCTGTAGGCAGCTCCATAAGCGCATGATACATTTGCGTGCCTACACCATTCCCTTTTAATGTGTGATATTGTTTATATTCGTCTTCCAGTGACTGCTTGACATACAACGGACAATATCCATAATCGTCGTGATACTTGTTATAGAGGCGTATCAAATCCGCCCTAAGTAGTGCACGTATTCCTTTTCGCATAGCAATCACTTGATAATATATGTATGCAATTGCTGATATCACGAACGATAATAATGCCCAATTTTCTGATAAAAACTTAATCATGTGCGTCCTTTCCTTATTTTATTACATAAAAATAAGACCTCTGGGGTCCTGCACGTATTCCCATATTAATCACCGCCTCACTATTTGTCATTCGCAAGCTCTCCCATTCCGGAATCTTCCAAGATTTCTTTTACCTTGTCCTTGAGTAATCTTGGAACCTGACCATAAGTCTTCTTTCCTAACATAATCTGCTGTGCCCATAACATTGCCATCATTTCTTTACCTCCTGAATTTTGTAATAATACGAATAAGTTTGTTAATATAGTTACCATTATTATTGATATACCAACTCTGACATTTCAAGAATACATCCTTGGAGCATATCCATATTCGCTTTCAGTTCAGCGTTTTCTTTTTCCAGAGCCTCCAGCTTATCCTCTGGTGTCTCGTCGGATTTGTATAGAACTACTCCTAGAATTCCGCCAATGTACTTCACAAGAGCGTTGAGATTGGTGTAATTCTCATAAGTTGCGACTGTGGACTCCCGTTCTGTCACGGTCATCTTCTTGGTTTTGAACTCGTCCTGGAACATGGATCTCAGTTCTTCCTCCGTTGCAGAGATGGTCTTAATTAGAAGGCTTCCATCTGCACGGATCGATGCCGACTGGATTGTCAGTTCCGTCGCATCGTTAAATGTAATCTTCATTTTTTTACTCCTTTCTGTGCGATGTCGCACAATATAAAAAGAGCCTTTCGGCTCTGGTTACTGAAACTTTTTTTTAATTTAACAATGTTTTGTCTATAATCTGGAAGTTTGCTCTGTGTATGTATAATGCTTTTCCGTCAATCATGAGCTTTGTCATCTTTGGCAAATCTTTTGGAATTTCCCAATATACCTCATCACCGGAGTAAGCTGTTATAGGCTGCCCAAGCTGAGATTTTACAACAACAATTCTCGACTTGCCAAACATGTTTTTATACTTATTTACAATACTGGCAATATATGTATTATCTGTAATATCACCATTTGTATTGCTGTAGATATCTTCTTGCAAAAAATCAACCTCTGTATTAAGTCCATTTTGTTCAAAAACACATGTATCTCCACAGCTCTGAATTTCTTTACCATCAATGTTGATGGTAATTATAGACGATAGTTCATAGCCTGTGATAATATCACCAGAGCTATCATAGCTCGCTGTTTTAACCGGATTTCCTTCAATGTTTATTTTGTCACCGGTTGTTGTCATTACCTTGTTCCCGTAGTTATCGTATGTGTTGATTGTATATCCATTACCAATGAGGCTTCCCCTTAAATCATTAATGGCGGAATCTAACATTGCACACCCCGTCATGGAACACAGTAATGTTATACAAGTAATGATACCTATGATTTTCTTAATGTTTTTCTTCATATTTCTTTTTCTTCCTTGTCTTATTTATATAATAAGCGCATGACATATGAGTGTGAATTGTATTTATCGCAAGGAAGGCTCTCCTTTCTTTTTATTATTTTATCGTTGTCATGCGCCTATTTTCTGGTTCACTAAATAGATATCACACATGATTAGTGGCTATTTCCATGTGCCTGTAGTATGTACGCACACTGTAACCAAAAGCTGTCCGCCAGGTGAATCCGGGCGCATTGCATATACTCCTGGTGATTGTTCAAGTGTTCCATTGTCAACCCCCATAGTCCATGCCTGACCATCTGCTTCTATCCGTACATCAGCATCCATAACCGTTTTGAACGGTTCGATGTAATCTACCGCCGGAACACTTGCATAATAGCAACTTCCCCATGCGGAAAAAGTTTTTGTTAAAACCTTGGATTTAATAAACTGCTCCATAAACCCATTTGCATGCTTAATGCACGTTCCGCTATCAGTAGTTATTATTTTGCTATTTAATTCAGCAACTTCTTTCTTCAGAGCATCAATATCTGGGGCGACTTCACACACTTTTTTGACTTCTGTAATATTAAGTCCATCAATGATAACTTGGTACATTGGCATGTCTGCCACATAATCACCAGCCTGAATATCTCCCTCTGTATATTCTGGAACTGTCGGGGTTGATTCCGCCGGTGTTCCCTGAATAACTTTCAAGTCAAGACTTTCTATTCCATTGTCTTGATTCTTTTCGTATCTAGCAACAATCAAGTCAATACGTTTCATTCCCTGACTACCATTGACGATAATAAGAGAGTCATATGTATTTTTCTTGATTGATGCTGTGCACCCTTGATGCATCAACACACCGTCTCTGATTTTAATTTCATTGTTGGAAGATACCTCTGCCGCCAACTGCATTCCAGTCTGCAGTACATAAGATCCTTTTCCCACAACTCCAATATTTACATCTCTATCCTGTTCTGATGTTACATGGGGCTTTCCTGTATATCCTGTAATTATTTCCATTATGTCTCTCCTTCCAGTTTATACACTACTTTTTCTTTCCCGGAGGATATTGTCCATATCTTTCGACCAATCGGTTTCTTCATGCTAATTCCGGTCAGATAATCTTTTCCTCCAACAATATCTCCTAAATCGATATTTCCTTCCAACTTAGTCATGGTCATGTTGTAAGACATACTTGACTTCTTGCTTTCCAGTTCCTTAATTCCATTCTTAATCAGGTCATCTCTTTCTGATCCGCTGCTATCATATATAGCCGCAATTTCCTCTGCTCCCTTAAAATATTGCTGAGTCTGCGAAATTGTACCGTTCTGATCAGCGTATAGATGTATAACCAACCTGTCCTTTAAATCCCCTTTTCCAAGACAAATCAGATGGTTGATTCCGCGCCGGTTATCGTCAGTTATGAAATTCATGTTATTATCGTTGGTCAGCTCATACTCTGATGACAGATCGTTGATTGGAACAGCACTCACTTTCACATATCCAGCCATACCAACATCACCTTCTTGGTATCTGATATCCAGTCGATATCCTACTGATTTCAACATCTTAACCAGTCCAGCATGCAAGGTACAATATCGGTCAAATTGATAATTATTCACTGTAACCCCCGTATCTGCAGTAACGCCATAAAAGAGTCCAGGGAACTCAGATTCAACCTTGGATTTTATGATTGAATTAAGTTCCCCAGATGCTATTGCGTAATCCTGTCCACTCAATGGCTGTATAATTTTTTTGGTCATCATTCCGCGCCAGGTATCTCCTTTTGCACGGATTACATTGGTACTTGTATCGGTGCTGATTTCTCGGACAATTCCGCCATACTCAGTATCCGGTGAAAATACTCTAGTTCCATATCTAATAGACCCATCCCAATTCCAACGCTTAAGCTCAATCTCAAAATCATTAATACTGTCGGCTTCATCAGCTCCGACTTCGAAATCTATATTTGCACCCTGGACATAGCCGATCTGCCTTCCGTATTGATCTGTTTTGATGAGATCCATTCCGGTACACTCCTTTCTTTGTACACCACAATGTCGAAGCCAAACTCTCCACTCCAATTTATCAAGATGTCTCCTGACGGAATTTCCGTGAATATAGAATTGCCGGTTGCTTTCTTATAAAAAATGTTCTGTTCCGTACCATTAGCAAGTCTTTTTATAATTGTTTTCTTGCGTGAATCAATAACAATGTATTCATGTGCTTCAAGCGTGTCATACACTTGATAGACATGTCCGGCAATTATGATTCTTGGATTCGCACACGGGCCATAGATAGTCATCTGAAAATTGCTACTTCTGTAATGATCTACATACCAATGCTCTGTTCCGGATAATGGTTTTGAATAGTCATATTGATAATCATATGGGTAATCTAAGAAGTTATAAATTCCCCCCTTGTCTGCGCTATCCGGATAGAAGCTCTTAGATTCTTCCTCTGCCCACATAGGATATGGACAGTAGATACCGAGTTCCATGTCTGTCCAGCAGTTCCGGGTAGATGACACTTTGCTGGACATATCCTTAATATAGCAATCAATATAATAGTTTCCAAACCATATACGCCCTGGAGTAAGATTTACAACGTCATACTCAAAGCAGTTTGTCAACTCATCCATCTTGGCTTTGCGTTCTTCCAGTGGGCCACGGAATGTTAATGTGATTTGATATGTTTTTGGTTCTTTTTCAAACCCGTATACATCTGCTCCAATTTCCTGATCTGTAGTCATTGGTTTCCATTCATAATCGTGGAAGTAACCGGACGTTGGTCTCATCCGGTCACCCGCAAGATTGTATTCTTTTCCATTAGAACATACATATTTGATTTCTATCATTCGAATACAACCCCCATATCTCTTAATGCTCGAATCAGTTCTCGTTCGCTTACATCTCCACTTGGTTTTCCATCTATAATCGCAATAATTGCTCTTAATAATGCAATTAAAGTATCAAGTCGACTTGCCGTCTCATTTCCTGATGTTCTGGAGCTGTTTGCTGTTCCCTGTAAATCATAATTCAGATTTGTATTTGTAAATGGGCTTGTAGCAATGTCCTGTAATTTAGAAACTGCTGAAGTAATAGAAGGAAGCTCTCCTATAATTCCTTTTGCAAAACCAGTGTCAATCATCTCTCCGACATATATACCCCAACGAGAAGGAGAATGGATTCCGAAGAACGACAGTACATTATCCTTAAAACTTCCAAGCAATCCCTTGACAGCTTCCCACAACATATGTCCTGCATTTCTAAGTCCATTCGCAATTCCCTGGATAATATTGTGACCAATAGTCCCCCAATCAACATTCGAAAACGCGCTTCGAATTCCGGAAATAATTTGAGGAATCTGAGCTATAAGGCTCGGGATTGCTCGAATTAATCCAGCCGCCAACTTTCCAATAATCTCAATACCAGACTGTAGAATCTGTGGGAGATTCTGTCCAATTGTTGCCGTCATTTTCACCACCGCTTGAGCTGCTGCAGTTGCAATCTGTGGAAGATTATTAATAATTCCATTAACTAGATTGAGGATTAGTTTGCCTCCTGCTGCTAATACAAGTGGTAACGCCGACCATATCGCATTTTCAAAATTAGCCATCAGTGTTGCTGCCATCGAAATTAATTGAGGAATATTCTGCAATATTCCATTTGCAATATTAGTTACGATTTCAACACCTTGTTGTAATAGCCCTGGAAGATTCGTTTGGATTGCAGTTGTAATCTGTAGCAGCATTCCGTTTGCCATTTCGTATAGCTGTGGCAATGCGGTTTGGACTTGTGACGCAATCTCTGGCACAAATTGCATTAACGCAGTTGCTAACTGTGGTGTAGCAGTCTGTATAAATGTTACTAACGCCCCCGGAAGTGCAGAAATTACATTCCATACTGCAGGAAGTAAATTCCCAACAAGAAAAGTTGTCATCGTCTCTGCCAGTGCTGACAAAGCTGGTTTTATGTCCATTCCCAGTGCAATCTCTCCCATAACATTCTTGGCTGCTGCCTTCATGGAATCGAACGATCCCGCTAAGGTTGTTGCCGCTTCCTTAGCCGTTGTTCCTGTAATATCCAGCTGCCCTTGAATTACATGAATAGCTGAATATACATCCGACAGATTGTTGATGTCATACTTTACACCCGTTATTTTTTGAGCATCAGCAAGCAGGCGCTCCATTTCTGTCTTAGTACCACCGTAACCTAATTTTAAATTGTCCAACATGGTATAATTTTGTTTTGCAAATCCTTGATAGGCGTTCTTAATGTCTTCCATGTTGGTTCCCATTTTATTAGCATTATCGGACATATCGGTCATAGCCATATCTGCTACATCTGCCGCCTTAGATGTATCATTGCTTAAGCTTGATAAGAGGCTTGCGGAGAAACTTGTGGTCAATTCCATGTACTCATTCGCGCTCATACCGGCTGTCCTATAGGCTTCCGCAGCATTCGCCTTAACCTTGTCAGCACTATCCTTGAATAGTGTCTCAATTCCGCCAAGACTTTGCTCAAGATTTGCTCCCTCACTGATTGCTGATCCTAGCGCTTTTCCAATTGCTGCAGTAGCAATAATCCCTTTTAACTTTCCAACTAATTTACCTCCAAACGAAGCCCCCGCCGGTTCTGCCTCTGGGTCTATTGCCTGCTGAATTTTTCCACTGATTCCCTGTGCAGACGGAATAATCTGCACATATGCTTTTGCAAGTTCTGTACCTGCCACTACTTCTCACCTCCTGTCAGTCGTCTCCACTCATCGTCAAAATCCTGTCCCGTTTCGAACGTTTCGATTGCACTTTCTATGGTTTTCTTTTCTCCAATCAGTGCCTCTACCAATGATTTTGGACGATTAATCCCTTTTGCACCGTCTGAGCTATTTAACCAGGCGATTGCCCGCGTATTATCAGCAACCAGTGCTAATAATGTTTGATCTGTTGTAAGTTTTGAATCAGATATTCTCATTCCGATTCTTGAATCCGGCCTCAACCCACACGCAAAAATCCCCACCGTTCGTAGCGGTAGAGATTTGTAATCATAAATGTGATACGTTTCTGCAAAATCACAAATCAATGCTTCTTCATCTATGTTTATCATGTGAGCGAGGACTAAGAGTTTTTTACTTTTGACTCATTGAATATCTGGGTAATCTCTTCAACCATTTTTGTGGCTGGGACTCTTCCGTTTTCATTTCTTACATGATCCTTGAGCGCCTCCAACTGTGTATCTCCGAGAAGTCGTCTTGCAGCTATTGTAATTTTAGAAGCATCTCCATTATCAATATCGCACAGGTCTTCCAGTAATTCATAGTCGTCTATCGCATCTGGTGGTATTGTATATTGGAACCCACTTTCTGTTGTTCCGTCGAGTGCTGCGGTTTTTGTTTTTGGCATTTCTACAACCATCTTATTTTCCTTTCTCTACAATATATTCATAGTGAGTCTGCCCATCTGAATCTGGTGTTGCTTTCATTGTTGTTTCGTACCCAATAGCTTCGCTGTCTTTATAGACAATATCTGCTACCTCTGTAACTGATCCTGATGGCACAACGATTCGTTTCAATGCATTTTTTAATATCATATCAAAAACCCAGGCGCATGCTTCCGCTTCGCTGTTATTAGCTTTTACCGTAATTCCAGTTTCAAGTGTCCCTGTTACATTCTCATCGCCATATACCGCTTTTAAAACCTCGATATTGGTGATTTCAAGTAGCTTATATTTGAAGCTGTCCTCTTTGCTTGTCTGTAAATCAAGAACAGTATCACCACCCCAAGCCTTCACGTTATCTGTCTCGGGGCTATTGGAATTTGTGATTCCATCTTCCGAACAGTATCCCAGCTCCTTAAATGCTGCATCAAGTTCTGTTTTGGCATCAGTCGGAAGCGTGGTTCCCAATGGTGCTCGATAGATTGCTCCACCGATTTTCGGTTTTCCTGCGCTTACATGTTTTGTATTCATCTTATCCCTCCTAATAATGGACGATATCATATACTGCCTGATACCGATATTTTTTCCTTGCTGTATCAGTGTAGTTATAATCCGTATTAAGCTCACATCTACTGATATCGTCCAATTCGATTATTTCTTCCATTGCTTCTTTTACCCGCTCGTTGAGCGATGCCGCCCCGTATAGGGACGCAGAATAAGACTGGACAGCCAGAGTTGCTGATGCAATATGGTTTTCTGTGCTAGATCCAGTCTTTTCAATCAATACATATTCATTTCCAAGATCATCCTCTTCTTCCAATCTAACCGGTATTTCAAGACTGGACTGCAGATAATCCTTAACGATTTTTTCCACCATGTTTTCCAACCGCCTTCAATAATCCGTTATTACCGTCATCTCCGCAGACTTTCACAACTGCTCGCGTCTGCGCTACATATGCTTCTGTTTCTGATGCACTGGCTATCTTATTCGCATGATCCACAAGTATCTCCTGCATTTCCGGTGACTGCATTAACTCTCTAACACCGGCACGGTTCAAAACAATCTTCGTCTTACCCATATAACGCTACCTGCCATTTTTGATTCCATTCTAACGGGATATTCTCTTCAATGCCTTGTTGTGGAAACCCAATCACTTGCCAAGACATTCCGAAGAAATCTACCCGGCAATCCTGCCAAGTGTGATTGTCTCCTTTCGGAATTGCGATATTGTATACCGCTTTCTTTCCAGTCAGATTCAATGCGTTCAGAATTTCCGTGGTCGATGCCGGAGCTACAAGCACATTCTCAATTGTCACTGGTATTTCTTGGTGTAGCGGGCGATCAAATTCATCTTTTCCAATTACTGTCTTCTCATACAGTGTTACTGGAATTCCCTTAATCATCGATGCCATAAATATCCATCACCCCAACTCTCTGTCTTCTAAGACCTAGTCTGGATAACTCGGATTTCTTAATGAATAAACCGCCTCCAGGAATCAGATATGTTCCTGTCACCGAATAGCCCAGCGCTGATTGAGACATCTGTGTCATTGGCTCTGTGTCTGTCGATGTCATAAGTGTACGCGCTACCACGTCAACAGTCACAGATTTCGCAACATTCCGCAACGCCTCATTCTGTTCAATCATATTATCCAAATCTTTTCCAACCTTGTTGGCTTCATATCTTAGAGAATCCGAGACAACTGTCAGAAGCTTCTCTGCCTTGCTGTACTCGGATTCCTTAAGTTCACGCCACAGGATATATATATCTTCTAGTGTAGCGAATGGATCCATTATTCTGTGCCCTCTTGTGCATCGTCTTTGGAATCGCCTTCCGCTTTGTTAGCCTTCTGCTTTTTAGCTGGTGTTTTTTTCTCCTCAGACTCTTCATCATCAAAAGGTCCCCAGTTTTCACCGGAAACCTCTGTACTCGTCTCAATAATTGCGCCCGTTTTTGTATTTTTATACTTCATACTATGCCTCCTTAATTCTTGCAAACCATTCTGGCACCAGGATTCCCCATCCAAGATATACTTCTGCACGGATATAGATCTGACCATATCCTTTTAAGTCTTTTCCTGAGTTGTCCGGATCACCATACTGAATAATTTCCATAGGGATTTCCTTTGAATATCCCCATTTAACCGCTCCCTGGAAGTCTCCAATAATACCATGGTCTTTCGTTGTTCCGCTAGATACAGTTTTGTTGACGCTTGTCGGGATTCCGTTAAATGTTTCAGGTGATGCTCCAAATGCAAATTCCGGATACTGCTTGATTCCATTCGCTTTGACTTTTGCCATCGCTGATCCAAACGTCTTCGAAAGCGCGAGTCCTGTTACATCTCCTTCAGAACCATCTACTACCGCAATCGCATCTTCCAGATTTGTATCCGGTGTTGCTGACGCGTAATCTACAGTTTGCGTAACTTTCGCATCAAAATGATTGTCTCCAATTACAGCAGATGCTGTTCCCGTTCTTGGGTTAATACCATGCATAGCTGCAAGGTCAAGTCCTTTCGCTACTTTCTTCGCAAATCCATCATTAAACGCTGTTAAAATATCCAACTGTTCTTCTTCTGTAGCAGTCATAAATTCATCAGAGATTCTTGCACCATATTCAAACTTAACCGGTACAATTTTAACTGGTGCGATAGCAATACCGCCTTCGGTTTTCTTTCCATTCTCTGCGACAATATCAATTTCATTGTCCATAGAAAAAATCATTTCTTTCAATCCATTGAATGGAATCGGTGTCTGACCACATAATGCAGCCAGTGCTGACTTCCCTTTTACTTTTGTAATAAGATCTTTGACCAGTGTAGGGTCAAACATTGTTCCTTTTGATGTTGCCATATTTTTTATTCTCCTTTCAAACTAGCCAGCATGCCTTTCATTGCTGTCTTTTTGTCATCAATTTTTTGTGGATCTCCTCCTGCAAGTGGAGGAACATCTTTTTTTCTCAAGAATTTTGCCATTGTCTCAGCATCTTTCTTGATTTCCTCTTCATCAGATCCACTTAATCTACCTGCAAGTTCATATGGGATTCCATTTTCATGTGCAATTCTCATCTTGAGAGAACTGGTCTCGTATCCCTTGATCTTGCCCTGTGCCTCTTCAAGCTGTTTCTTATATCCGAGGTTCTTTTCTCCATCACCGTTAATTTCCTTGTTCAACGCTGCAATCTGCCGTTCAAAACCATCGGATTTTGCTTTTAGAGCATCATAATCTTCTGCTTTTTTCTTGTAACCACCAAAGCCTTCATATTTTGCTTTCACTCCCGCAATGCGCTCTCCGATTACTTTATCAAGCTGCTCCTGTGTTGTAATTGGTGTAAATTCTGCCATTTTGTTACTCCTTTCTCCATTAACCGCTGGGTTGCGTAATATGTAAAAAGACACCCTAAGGTGTCTCTTAACAACTAACTCTTTGTTTTCTTTTCTTCGTTTTCGTCTCACTGCACGCCCAGTATGCAAGTATGATACTGTCAAGCAACGCAATCTCCATCTCTTCTTTCATTGCCTTGTAGCCAAATCCACCATTAGTTCCTATTGTTCTTTTTTCACAGTTGCTTACTACCTGTACTAATGATGGCTGCCCGGAATGGATAATATTTTTTTGATATAGCCCTTGTTCAAACGAGGCATTCGCGGCAATGATTTCCTTCACTGTCGGAAGGTGTGAATTTTTTATACCACAATCTTTCATTTCATTTTCCATTAACTGCTGTCCTGATGCTCCATCTATAATCACCTTTCTCGCTTTCCAGTTTTTCAAATATGCTAGTATCCATGTATCACCTGCACGTACTTCACGACAATCGATACACTCTAAAAATATCTTGCCATCTTTCGTTTTAGACGCAACTCCCATTGCCACATTCCCATCTTTGCTGTATTTGATCCCTACAAAAAGATCTCCTGTAAGCTCCGGTGGGACATCAGCTTTCAGTTCATTCCATTCTGTTGCGCTGATAGCTGATTTCTGATTATAGCGAATCCATAATCCTAATCGCTGGATATTAAAATCAATCGGATCTGAACCGATCTCATCCGTTACAGACCTTTCCGTGAATACTGTTCCAAGAGATGGATTTGTCTCGTACCAGGCATCTATATCTCTTATATCTGTCTGCTCCGGCACGGACCACTCCGCCCACCCGGAGTTAACCGTTTGCCCTTCCAAGGTTGCCTTACGGAATTTTGTGAAAACCGTTCCGGAGCTGACTGGAGTTGGTGGTGTTCCACAAAAAATTGTCTGTGGATTCTTGCTATCTGTAACGACATATTTTAATGCACTCTCCTGATCATCTTGGTACTCTTGTGCCTCATCAATAATCAGTAAATCAAATCCCTCTCCCAGACCACCTTTTGATGTTCTGGTTCGAAATTCGATAATTCCACCTCCAGCAACTTCCAAATGTTCTTTTCCAAATGCCTTATATGAAGAAACGACCTCGATATTTGCTTTCTTTAGCAAATTCGAAAGTCGTTCCCATGCGCTATGTGTAGTTGTGGTTCTATGTGCTGTATGTAGGATTCTTTCGCCTTTCTTTAATCCATACATCTCCCTTATTGCAACAATTTCATTCTTTCCATTACGCCTTGGGACTGAATACCCGAATTTGGTATGTACCCATAACCCCTCTTCGTTTACGGCCAAAATGTCTGACAGTAGAAGCTCCTGCCACTCCTGTGCAGTTCTTCCTGTCGAATTGTAAATGTCTATTGCTTCAGCTCCATATGTTGAAGAATAAGGCAGCACGACAGATTGCGTCGGGGTCTGCCGCCCCTTCCTTACTTCTCCCATGTAGCCTCCTCAAAAATATAAGCCACCAGAACAATCTGGCAGCTTATTTAATCTCTATTATATCTTTTATTTCATCTAGCGGAATTCCATAAAATACTTTCCCGGCATCTAGTTCTATTTCTTCTTTTCCAGACGATGTGTCGTATTCTGACACTGTATTGGTGAATATCCCTTTTATACGATTTCCGTCTATATCTGTCACAATAATTTTTTTGTGCAAAAATCTTTTTACTTCATCATATGTCATGTTTTTCACCTCTTTTTGCTCGGGTAATCATATTTCATTCTCAATTTCTTTTATCATTTCATTGAACATCTCTTCAAGTGTATAATCATCGAGATAATATGATTGTCCATCATCAGCCATGTGTGTTTTGGCTTTTTCCTCATTATCTGCGAATTCAATTACGAGACGTTTTTTTTCTATAATATCAATATGTATGGCTACTTGATTCGGTAAAATAAACCAATCTTCATTATTGATTTTACGTTCTTCATATATTTTTCTCAATCTGTTTTCAATATATTCAACGCTTTCTCTCGTCTTAGTCATTTTTCTCATCTCCATTCAGATTATAGCGCTTTGTCCCTGTTCTTCCACTTGATGTTTTATAATAGGCTTCTCCATGATGGCTATTGGTTTCAGGATGATATTGTAAATATCCGTCCCCATCATAAGAGACTCGAAATCCACCGCCTTCTTCAAATGGTATGCCTTTTAAGCTCCCTCTTCCTAATGGTTTAACTTCATATCCGGCTTTCTCCAATGCTTTTTTCAATCTTTCCGGTGTATATGCCTGAAACATCTTTGGGTGTTCAGCTATCCTGATTGCTAATTCATTTTTTTCTCTTGCTTTTCTTTCCTCTATTTTATCAGATTCTTTTTCGTATTTCCATTCTTTTGTCCATACATTTTGCTTTTTACCGTCTCCCGGATAATACTCAACAATGCAATCACAATTATCATGTCGCCGAAACACATCTTTAGGAACATCTGGATATACATATGTTCCAGCTACCTGATTACACCATTCGCAACAATGTCCGGAGGATCTCCGTATAATCTTTGGTCTCAATCCAGCTTTTGCATGAAAATCTGCATTTTTTTGAACAGTATCGTCCATTGCTTTCTGAACCAAATTCCGTACAGGTGCATCGAGAATCCATTTCACATCATCAAAATATTCCTCACTTGAAATCCGATTTACAATACCATTTATATTATCCTGCTGGATTTGTGCTCTTATTGTTTTAATTCCAATGCCGGCTGCTTCGTTCATGATCTGCTGTACAATAGCTGCATTATCTGCCGCCATCTCATAAGCTTCCTTCAACGTCGGATCCAATACTCTGGAAGCAATGTTATAATACATCTTTCCATCTGGCAATATATCAGATGATAAGTTGTCCGAATATGATTGCGCTAAGATTTTCCCAATCTCTTGTGCCACCTCGTTTGCTTGGCTGTATGAAGTCTTACCTCTCTGCGCCTGTTTTTTGAAGTTTTTAATGATGCTGCTCTTTTCAATATCATGATAGAATTGTTTCTGTATCTTCTCCAAAAGTCCTGGTGTGATGTCCTCCATAGGCTACACCTCCGGAGTTACTGGCAGATTGCTCATGTTAATTCCAGTTAAATCTCTTAAGTTATCTGCATTGAAATATCCTGGCACTGCCTGGTTAATCTTAATTGCTCCATCTCCAATATTGGACAGCATTGCTGCATCTGGTTCAAACACTGGTTCCCAGATTGGCGTCGTCATATATACCTGATTACGGTAATATTGATAATCATCACGTAGGCATACAGCCAGATAGCCAGCATTCAGAAATCCACTGCCAAATGCTCGCTGTGCTTTTCTTGCTGTCAGTCTCAGATTCTCGTGTGATGCCTTGATTGCTTCCTGGCTAGCCGGATTCTCCGTTGCAAATCCTAAGTCATCAAGGGTCAATCCGGTCTCTCCGGCAAACAACGCGGCAAACATTTTAAGTTGATCTAAATGTGGTGCCATAGACTGCTGCTGGAATTGTCCTAAAGTCGGCGAATCTCCCTCCTCGTCTTTATCAAATTGTAATAAGCTCGATACAGTAGCTTTCCACTTATCCATCTGTTCTGCGTCCGGATCCAGACCAACTACATATTTTTGCGGAAATGAATAAAACTCTGCAGTTATCTCAGATCGCTTCAAAGTTCTCATTGCTGATTCTGTAATTGACATACATGCCCGGCTGATTCTAGAATGACCAAATGCTCTCTTTGCATCCGGTCGGAATATGATTGGCACCAGTAGCGGTGCTGGTGCGTTATCATCAAAAATCTGAACAAGTACTCCGTTTCTGTAGATTACTGTCCACCCTTCTACAAAATAAGCCTCTACGGTCACTTTTCCATTGTCATCGCGTTCCAGTACTGCATAGCCTTCCGTGAGCAGATTTGTAATTGGATTGATAATTCCAGTCGCATTTGCTCCATCAATTACCTGTAATCTCGGGAAGTCATCTTCACCTTTCGAGATGTAGATGAAACAACAGGAAGAAATCAATGCCGACAGTACCGCAGAATCATATAATATATCCGGATTATTCATTCGAAATATCCCTGTCATGTCAAAATTGTCATCGCGAAACCCACGGAACACTAGCCTGTCCGCAATCGAATCTACGGCCTTTGCATTCCATCCAAGTACTGCTTGTAACCATTGCAGGCTAGGTGGTGTGGCAATTCCCATGTCCCGTGCTATATTTTTCATTTCATAGAATTTATACCGTCTTAATACTCGGCTTCTCTTTCGATTCAGCTTTTTCCTTAGGTAATCTATGCCCCTGTAATCTGCCATTTATTTCTCCTTTCCATGCCATTTTCTCTCAGCGTGTGTTTTTTTTCGCAGTGACGGTGTGAAGTCAGCGCGCACCCGCGGTGGGGGAGGTATGCCCCCTATCCGTCAATATTATTTAGGTCTATAATTACTCCAATCAAATGTATGAGGAAGTACCCTGTTTCCAATTGATTCTTCTTGTTTTCCTCCGCCTCTACTGTCTATCAGCTTGTCGCTCTTCTGTCTGTTACAGGTCCAATGTGCAAGCTGCATATTATCCAGATCAGATGGGTGTCCACCTTTCGCGATTGGAATAATATGATCTATACATGGCGACAGCGGATGTGGATACTTGAGTGAGAAGTCCACAGGCTTTCCACATATTCCACACACAGTCTGGGTTGCATAAATCTTTTTCTTATTCTTTTCAAAAGCTCCACGGTGGGTACCGTCTTTATCTGGTCTATTCCTCTTCAATATTTATTTTCTCCTTGCATGCAAATGGCAACAATCAATTGACTGCTGCCATCATCGTCTTCTCTTTATTATAAACATCTACTACTTCTTTTTTATCCTGCATAACAAAAGAACAGCCTGTTGCCAAGCCGTTCTTTCTAGGACTGTATGCACCTTGTAAGGGGATTGTGAAACCATAATGAAATGTGTTTTTCACTAAGTTCATTATAACAATAACACATCTAAAATATAAATGTTATAAATCTTTCATTACCTGTGATACCCTTGCCTGAGTATACCCTAAACTTTCACCAGCTTCTTTCTGTGTCATTCCGTCCAAATACACCATTTCAAATATCTCTTTCTTCATACCTACAGGTAACTGTTCTATGTACTTCTCTACTTCTTCATTCTCCTGCTCCAATCTACTGAGATCTTGCCTCTTCTCTCTGATGCGTTCTTTTAATCGGGTTGCTTCTTTCGGTTCTTCCATTACTACTTGTACATGCTGCTCAATATACGGAAATTCATCACCTGACTTTGTGACCTTGCCCGGTACTACCGGAACATTGTCCAACTGCTCCACCAATCGGTCAATTGTTTTCTTGATTCCAGCTATTCTTCTTTTATTGGATTTATACTTTTTCAACTGCTTTCTATCCATCGTTATATCCCACCTGTTCCTGAACAGCTCTCATAATCTTTTCTCCGTCCAGATTACAATATGTTCCAATATCATTCCGAAAGAATCGTTCGCAATCAGCTTTACTCCATAATGCCTGCTGGTCATTCGAATGTCTTTTCAATCGTTTTAATGCACTGCGATAATCTTCTACAGCTAACTTCACGATTGCAAATGCCAACTGCTCATAACTTTCCATGTACGCCAACGGCTTTCACCTCCTCCGCTTTATGCTGCTTTCTCCATTTTATATTTCTGGAACAACTCTGCTTTTTCTGTGTGATACCGAATCAGCTCATTGACTGCTGCCCGCTGCGCCTCTTCTACCTGATGCGAATTATAGACCTTCAGACCAACACACCACTCTTCGCCACCTTCAAATAATTTCCATTCCCAGTTAATGTAGGCAATGTATGCTATCTTTTTTCCTTCCTCTACCAGATTTATCTGATTCATGTTTTCCCGGATCCATTTCACATCATCGCCTCCATATCCTCTGCACGTCCTTCCCAAAGGTTTGCCTTTTCCTTGCAGTAGTCTATAATGTTCTCGACTGCTGCCATCTCTACTGGTTCTATATCCAGCTTTCCAAATCCTTCCATGGAATCCAGATAGGCATATCCACTCCCTCCTGTATACCTATAATACAATTTCCAGTTCAAGAATCTCTCGTCCCAGAGTAATATTGCAATTACTTCGTCCTCTTCTTCATCATATAATTCAAGACGTTCGTCCGATTTAATGGTCCACATTTCTTTCTGAGCCTCCTTGCTTCAATCATCTTATTTTGGTCATCTCTGTGATAATCTGCATAGACCTTCCGACAGTTGTTCTTGTATTTATTCTTATTTTCTGAAATATTGTTATTCATTACCACCATCTCCTTCGTCGTTTTGTTTTTATTCATCAACTTCCTGTTCAAGCCAATGTGCTTTACAAGCTACGCATACCTCTCTACTTGGTACAAGACTACCTTCTTTTCGGCAATATGCTCTTTTATCACCTGCATAATATGGACAATTTATGTTGTAATAAATCATAGCTTCTTCGCTTGCACCGTCATCATCAATGCTTACTCGGTTCAAGCGTGATTTCAAACCGTCCAGCAATAGATTTATCATATATTCCCTATTTGTCATTCTGTTTTCTCCTTATACGGTTTCGGCAATGGCATCCATGCATTCACAATCAATCCATAATGCGCGTAGGTTTCTTCATCATCTCCAGGATAGAACTTATCGTTTTCTCCGTCATTTTCTTCGTATCTTGCGATATCCGGCATTGTGTAGTTTTCAAATGATACCAGTATGTAGCTTTCATCCTCCGGAAACCTCTCACTGCATGGAATCCACTGACCAAGTCTGTCCTTTTCCTAGGCATCTTCCAGTCTCGCCAACTTCTCCATAGCTTCTGACAACTTATTCTTATCCTTAATCACTGCTTTTCCAGCATGATATTTTGTATATCGCATCTATCTCAGCTCCTTTCTCGCCCGTTCCTTAAGCGCCGTATCTGTCGGTGTACCTTTGTCCACCAGCTTGATACCAGCATATTCTTCTGTGAGCTTCTGCATCTCATCCATCGCTACCACACCTTTTTCCCAAGCTTCATACAGGCTCATACAGCTCTCTACAAATTCCGGTATCTTCTTCCTGGCTGACTTCGGCCAGAAATCCGCAATCAGGACATTTGTTGGGATTACCAGCATCATCTTAAGGATTTCATTGGCTAATTCTGCGTTCTTAGACATCATAAGCTCCTTGGCTTTCCTGGCTTCGAATTTCCGGATCTTCTCCAGTTCATCCATTGTGATCGTAACGCTCTTAGGACGTTCCGATCTGCGTTTATCTGTTCTGCGCCTTTCAGCTCTATTCATGACTAATCTCCTCCTTCACTTATTTTCTCGTCAGTCTCGGACCTTCCACTGCCTTATCACATACTTCCACATCACAACCTCGCTCTTTTCCGGTGTGGATGCAATAATCACAACCACCTGCATCACTGTGGCGATACTGGCATATCCTGCATTTATGACGGTCAGAGTTATCTCCAGTCATATCTGCCTCATCATGCTCTCGCTTCCGTTTGGCATGCATATATACTGTTCCATAAGGAATGCCTGTTCTTTCTGCAATCTCTTTCTTTGTAAGTCCTTGGTCTAGAAACATCCAGATTACTTCCTGTTTTTCTGCCGGAGTCATCTACTTCTCTCCCTTCTGCAAATTCTTAAGGAATTCCACCAAATACGTTTCACTATCTGCATATTGTATATACTGATGATCGTAAATTTCATCTGTGGTACCTGCTTTTCTTCTCCCTTTTTCCAATAGATGATAATAATGCTCATCGCGAGGTATGCATTTCCAACCTTGTTCTCTCTGAGGATACTCTGCTACCACTAGCCTGCTGCCATCTTCGAAATCATACTTGTAATAATTCACATCTATGTTTTCGTCCCGATACCATAATCCCCAGTCTTTATAGTTATTTAGCCACTCTTTCCGTTGGTCATTATTCCTCAGTTTTGGAAGTTCCGGCTGTTCTGGTTCTTCTGGAGGATTCAATACCATATCCAAATCATGGATATATCCTGCCAGTGCTGCAACTAATATCTTCTGCTTCCGGACTCTGATATCATTTTGACTAAACTCTTCTGTAAGCATTTCCAGATACATCTGAGCTTTCTGATTCTCTTCCCTTGCAATATCGATATCGGTTTTCTCAGATACTTCTTCGTACAACTCTGGCTCTGATGGAATATCAACGATTGCAATACCTTCCGATTGCTCCACGATAACCGGTTCATTCTCTTCCAGGATCTCCTGATAATCCTCCACAGGCTCCATTACTTCTTCCATAATGTCCTGAGGAATTTCAATTCCCACATTTTCCTCTTTTGGAATCTCCTCATCATGCTCATGCAATTTCTTGTAATGATTCCAGCAAGCTGCACATTCTCTCCAGCCTTGCAACTGATCCTCGTCTGAAGTTCCCCAGTTCTCTCTCGGACAACTTGTCTGTCCTGGAGGACAGCTTGACTGTTCTGGTTTGCAATCTGTATTTTCCGATTGTGCGACGTCGCACACTTCCTCACTCGACTGTTCTTCCTCATTTTTCTGCTGTGCCTCTTCTATTGCGACTACATTCCACATGGACTGTATGGCTGCTGCCAGGTAGAACCAGTCGTAGTCACCCAGATAGTCACAATTTACCGAAAAAACCTGGATATAATCATCAAAGAGATTAATAAATGCTGATTTTTCTCTAATTTCAAAATAATGAGTTCTGCTTCTCCCTTCACAGAATTCCTGTCTGATCAGTATAGGACTTGTAGTCACATCCATAACTCTGTTCTGATAGTTCTCCAGGAACCAATTCCGATGGATAACTATGAATTTTCTTGCAAATGCATTTAAGTATTCCCATACTTCTTCTGTCGGCTTCTGCAGTTCTACTTTTGTCTTTTCTTCCTGCTCCGGCATAACTTCCGGAAAATCTTCCACGCTCATCTGACCGGGAATCTGCTCTTCCAATTCCGGTGTTCGAATCTCTCTGATTTCCCGGACTGTCATTTCCGGGGTCACTTCTTCCAACTGCTCACTGTCCAGATATAACATTTCCTGGAGCTGGCTCTTACCGAAATCCTTATAACCGCTATCCAGGAATGGGCTATATCCTCCCTGGGAGAACTTCTCATTCATCTGCATCCAGCGGATTGCTGTAGATCTCTTGATGCCGTACTGATCCTCGGCAAATTCGTAGATACTTTCATATCCGTCTTTCCGGAAGCCTTCCGACTCTTTAATCTGCCTGAGATAGAATCCGATTCCGATATAGTTCTGTGTCATGCCCTGCAGCTTGTTCCGGATAATCTCTTTTGCTTCCCGATAATCAATATTCAGATACCACTCTTCCTTTTTCTCAATCTCACTCATTGTTTCCTCCTAGCATCTGTAGCTCCAATGCGTTCATGTCATAATCACGACCGGTATAATTGTTGAATTTTGACTTCTGAGGTTTCCGGCTCTTCGTTTTCTTCTCAGTATCCTCAAAACCTTTCGTTCCCCATGAAGTCGCTTTCTTTACAATGGTCAATTGCTTCCCCGGATCGCTCGTTAATGACACAAGTTCTTCTCTGAGAGCCTCCACCTGTTCCGGAATGATGGATCCATAATTATTTTCACGGACAAGCAGGTACAATTGAAAAGCCTGTTCCACTTCCGGCTGAAACGCTATATATATTTTTTTATTTACTTTACTTTCCTTTATAGGGGGCGAATCATTATCTGTACATTGCAAATGGTCATTTGTCGGTTGCACATTTGAAAAAAGGTTGACTTTAACTAAGCCTTTGCATTCTTCGGGTTTCAAAAGCCAATATTCACTATATACAGTTTTATTCCGTCGTTCTGACAATACCGTCCAGAAACGCCGTTGGATACCTCTACTGGTAAGCACTCCCCACTCGTCAAATAACCTCTTATCAAAGAGATCCACCTGCAAGCAGTAGTCCACAGTTTCTTTCACTGTACCGGAACTGATGCCGCCGCCCATCTTCCTTGCAGTCGTTGCACAGTCGTCATAGCCCCATTCATAGAAATATCCATTTACCTTGTACGCTCTCTGACATAAAAAGAAATATATCCCGAAGCCTTTCCAGCCTTTTGCGTCCAAGAGCTTGTCTATCTTCTTGTCTCCGTCAAATATATCAACCGACCAACCAGCGTAATCTATCCCCTGTTTTGGTCGTCCTGACACTTCTTATTCTCCTTTTCTCCCTGCACTGCCCGTACAGGGAGTTATTCGTGATACAATAAAAACCTAAGGTGCTGTTACCTACGCAATCACAGTAATGTGATACTCCTTTAATTCCTCGGAAAGTTCATGTTCCAGATATTCCTTGATTTTCTTCATGGTCACATTCTTCCACAGTCCGCCGTCAGCTTCGACCAGTTTGAACTGCGGTCCTCTCTCGCTGTCCTTAATGCGGAATACATAGGAACTCTCCGGTTGCTCAATCTCTGCAAATGTACGATACGGTCTGAGCTTGACCGGATTCGGCACAATCACATCTGCCAGTTCCACACCTGATTTGATGGTTGTCTTCTGAGATACACCATCATCGGAATAATTAGCCGTTGTTCCGGATTTGATATTGCCGGCTACCCGCATGATTGTAGTCAAGTCGATATTATCTACAAAGTTCGCCTGCAGCTCAATCAGGAAGCGCTCCTGGTCATAATAATCATCAAACCGGAACTCATTCACAATTGCGCCCGCTGCCATCAATGTCTCTCTGTTCCTCTCGTCAATAAGTCCTGAGAACAGAAGGACCTTTGTTGGACTCACTACATGAAGAATGGAAGATTCTCTTAACTCTTCCGGCTTTCCTTTAATGTAATCCACCAGTGCTGTTAATGTATTTACAGAAAGATTACTTGCCATCGGGAATCTGTGATATCTGGTGAGATCCTTTGTACAATACGTCTCACCATTAATCTCCAATAACTTCGGCTCCATGCTCTCTGCCTTCAGACCTGTAATATACTGTAATGCTTCTTTTATCATCTTACTTCTTCCTCCTTATGCTTCTCTCTTTCTAAGATCTACTACTTTGCTGCCTTTTTCCATGATTTCGCCTGTCTCTGTATCCACGGTCTTACCCTCGACCTTTACAGTTGCTTCAGGCATTTTACTTCCGATTTCTGCCACATCAATTGCTCCGCTCGTCAAATCCTGCTGAACGCCCAGTGCTGTAACAGCTCCAAGCGCCGGTGCGAGTGTTGGCTTCGAATTCACATTAGTCGTGATAAAGTTCCTCTGCTCATTTGGCTTGAACTCAATCGTGACAGTGATCTTTCGCTTGGCTTTCACATCTGTGTTCGGATCAACAACATTTCTCATGACCGCCTCAATATCTCGGTTGATCTGTCTGCTGAGTTCACCGCCCGCAAATGTTTCCAGGTTAAAGTGTCTCATTGCTTAACATACCTCCTGCGTAATTTATTAAAAACTCTGACTTTATATCAGATGTTCTTTACAATCTGTTCTTTCCGAAAGTTTGAATGAACTCTTCTCTGGTCCCATAATGTTCCTCCCAGTACCGCTGTGCCATCTGTTTGAGCTGCAGGTCTAATCCATGATTTGGATTCTCATGAACGCTGTCTTTTTCGTGCTCATGTAGATAGTATGCTATGGGAATTATGAAGCCATATTGTTCAGACTTCTTTCTGTATGGTCCGTAAAATATATGGTGCCTGTGACAGCTCGGTGTCCCCGTGAAATAACAATGCGTCATGTCTTTCGTGAACACGCTCCACAATTTCTTAGCCATTTACGACCACCTCAATGCGGACTGCTGCCATAGAATTTCTTATAATCATTGACTGACCGCCTTTCTGTTCCTATAATGAAATTGGTTGTTTTACCGAGTGCTCCAGCCTTGCCGGGCTTTTGTGAGCACTCATTTTTGTATCGCCAGATCAAATATCTGTTCCAATTGGTTCGGCGTGTGAATTGTCGTTCCAGTAGTTACCCAACCGATTAAATAGTGTATTTTGAAAGACCGTGAGTTGAAATTATGTTCTTCCAATGCCTTTTTAATGTTCTCTAGCTCGGACTCAAATTCTTCCTTCGTCAACAACTTCTGGATTTCACGTATTTCCTCCCATTTTATGTATCCGTTAGCTTTTCTCCACTCCTGGTACTCGTCCTCAAGATCTGCATCTTCGATCTCCCTGTGAAGTCTTTGAAACTCCTCAAATTCAGTCTGATACCCGACCATATCTCTTGACATCATTTCGGTCGTATCACACTGATCTGCACATCTTCGAAACAACGCCTCTTTCGCGATATCATTCATGATTTACACCTCCTCTACCCAATCGAAATACGGCACATAATGACAAAGACTGCTGCCAGTGCCAGCATTACATCTGGAATAATTAAACTTTTGATGCAAAGAACATATCGCTCTCTTTCCAACTGGTGAACCCTACGCCTGACTTCCCATGGTGCATCATCTCTCAGTACCATATTTGTTGATTTTCTTTTTCTCAAGCTTGTCCTCCTTCCTACCGCTTAAGCGGTTTTCTCTCGCTTATATCCAAGTTGCTCCAGCGCCCGCCGGTTCCATTCGTCTACCAACCTCTGCCGTTCTTCCTTGGAAAGAGAAGAAATTTCTTTTTCTTCTCCGTTAATTACTACAATGTTAAAATGTTTCAATTCCACCACCTCTTCTATAAGTTATGTGGTACGGTTTGTACTTGTTGCTATGAGATGCAATCCTTTTCGCACAATTGTGAATACGCCAAGAAATAATAAAAAAATTAATATCATCATTCCAATGGCATTAGGCAAAATACTTATAGCTTCTATTAATGCCGATGGCGTAAAAACTAGTATCCAGCCAATTATCTTTCTCAGTTTCATCTACTCACCTTCCTATTTCTTCATGCCAATGCGAATCGCACAATCCTTTATTTCAACTACTGTTGTTATCGGCGCTTCTCCTATATACTGACTAATCTGCTCCACGGCATCTCTCATGCATTTTCCGCATATCGGACAGTAATTTGCTTGTGCGGGTAATTCCGCAAAACATACTGGACATAACCGCTTCATTTCGTCCACCTCTCTTCTATTGCATCTTTCCTCAATCTCTCCTATACTTTAGATACAGGCACTGCCATGCCGAGTATTAATGAAAGGAGATTCTTATGAAATTAGATATCTCATGCGTTCGCTCCATTCTTCTTACTGTCGAAAAATATGAAACTATTTACGATCCAGTATCTTTTGCTGAGGAACCATATAGTTACTACAAAGACTACTTAGATTCTTATGATATTGACCAAATCTTATACCATGTCCAATATTGTATAAAAGCAGGTCTTTTGTCAGATGTATGTGACACTAAATCGTGGGGACATACCAATTTTGATTGTTGTCTTGAACCTTTCGGTCATGATTTTCTTGCAAACACCAGGACTGATGAAAAATGGAATCTGACACAAACCATTTTTTCTAAAGTCGGTGGTGCCAGCCTGAAAGCTCTTTCTGCTATTGCCGAAGGTGTCACCACTGCTCTTGCAAATAAATATCTCCCCGCTGAAATTTCCAAAATTCCTATTTAATCCAATCTTCTATTGTTTTTTGAGTAACAATGCTAATACACTGTTCTATCTCTCTCTGAGTCGGAGCAGTGTATCCTTTATCCACCATAAAGTAAAACACTGCTCTAAGAATCACCGCTGTTCTCCAGCTTTTTACCGCAAAAAATATTGCTATGCATATACTAACTACTGTTATCACACGCATCTTCCTCACCTCTCTTTCTCTATTTTAGTTGCATTTTATTGACTTTTTCCCTCTGTTCTCCTATCCTGTTGATACAGGCTCCCGCCAGAGCCGAGTACGCAAGAAAGGAGAGTTTTATGTTTCGAAATGATCATTTAATTGAAAAAACTGTCGAGATTACCGTTGCTAAATTATCTAATACGTCAACTCCAACAAATGAATCGAACGGCAAGAATGTCGCTGAATTCATGCAGGAAATCTACGACAAATTAGTCGAACTTAACAAGGAAGACTAGCCAAGCCTGGCTCTGGCAGTTATCAACTCTGCCAGAGCTTTGGTTAATTCTGTCAGTTCGTTTACCTCATAGCTTTCTTTGCAATTTTCTGTTTTTTTCTGTATGAGTTTACACAGGTCATCTATTGTCTTTTCTACTTCTTCATCCACTCACCTCTCTTTCTCTATTTGCTAGATGATATTTACGGTTTTATCGTAATCCATAGGTAAAAAAATAAGTCTTTCATATGGTACGCCGTAAACTTCTTCAATTTTTCTAAGAACTGGAACATCGGGATAGCTTTTTCCGCGTTCGTAATTGCTTAATGTATCTGGGCTTACACCTATAAGTTTTGCGGCTTCTCCCTGTGTATATCCTTTTCTCTCACGCGCTGTTTTTAAAGTGAGTCCTGCTTTTATTTCCTGCAACTTTTTTCACTCCCTTCTTTTGTTGTGACCTTATTGTATTACGATTTAATCGTAGTGTCAACGGTTTTTTCGTAATTCTTTCTGTTTGTATTGATTTTTTTACGAATTAATCATATAATGCAATTAACGGAGGTGATTAAATGAGTGGACTTGGCAATAAAGATATAATGGCAAGAAATATTCAGTATTATATGGACAAATATGAAAAGACTCGTCAAGATATGTGTAATGCACTTGGCGTAAAATACACTACTTTTACTGACTGGGTAAAAGGTAACTCTTACCCACGTATTGATAAGATAGAACTTATGGCCAACTACTTTGGTATTTCAAAAGCTGATTTGGTCGAAGATCATGATGAATATACTGGTAAACCTTCAACCCCAAAATCAAATATAGTAAAAGTCCTCGGTCGCGTTGCAGCAGGCATCCCACTGGAAGCCATCACAGATATTGTGGACGAAGAAGAGATTCCCGAGGAACTAGCACGGACCGGTGAGTTCTTCGGACTCCGGATCAGCGGTGATTCTATGGAGCCAGATATTCATAACGGAGATACTGTAATTGTAAAAAGACAGGATGATGCGGAATCCGACGAGATTGTAATTGCTCTTGTGAACGGGAATGATGGAGTGTGTAAAAGATTAAAGAAATATGCAGACAGCATTGCTCTTATCTCATTAAATCCTAATTATGAACCGATGTATTTTAGCCGGGAAGAGATTGACGAAAAACCGGTGAAGATTATTGGCAAAGTCGTAGAGCTTCGTCGAAAATTTTAAACATATATAATCGCTTTGGTGTTTATATAAAAACTTATTTAAACTTACTTATTTTTACTCTACCGAAAGAAGAAAGAGAGGAAAAATAATGAATAGTAATATATTAGATGTACTACGTATCCCTACTATTCCGCAGTCCAGACATTATTGGATTATTCGCACTAATGGTGGTGATTATTATGAAGATTTTGTTTTACATCAGTATATCTCCATTGCATGGGATTATGTTACTCTTAATATACTTAACAATCAAGCCGAGGATGCAATAAAAAGATTAATTGAAGAATACGAATTCCAAGACTCTGTCGTAAAAGAAAATGTTGATGAAGAATCTGATGGTACAGCAAAAGGAACGATAACCTCTATTTATAATAAGATATATCGTTTTGTTTTCGAAATTCAAAAGGGTGATATTATACTTATTCCTAGCAAAAATTCTGACTATATAACGATTGCAGAAGTTGTTGGTGACACTTATGAACGGTCTAATTATGTAGAGGATTATCTAAAAGAAAATCCTGAAACAGAACTACATCCATGTCCTTATTGTAAGCGTCGAAAAATATCTTCATTAAAAACCATTTCAAAAAGTGAAATGGATATATATTTGGCAAAGGGGTTCAATTCACAACATGCACTTTCAAATATGGATGAATATGCACCTTTTATTGATCGAACTATTTATGGAATATATTCTAAAGGTGATCAGATACATACGACCATTCATGCCGGACATCCAAATGGGCTTACTCTTCAAGAATTAGTACGTCTAGCTACAACTATTGAAGAATCTGCTACCAATCTCGCTGAACAATGTGGGTTAGACTTTGACTCATCTAGTATAGAAGTAAAACTTAATATTCACTCTCCAGGACTTGTCGAATTAATTGGCGCAGTGTCTGGAGCTGGCGTTGTTCTTACTTTACTAGTATTTACCATAAACAATTTGATTAATGGTGGCAAATTATCGTTATCCTATAAAAAGGATGAAGAAAATGGCAAAATAAATTTTTCCGTTGAATCTGAATCCGTTGGATTAAAAGGGCATGATGAAACCGCTAAACTTTTAGATTTGCAAAAGAAAACCGAACTTTTAGAAATTGTTGATAACTTAGATATAAAAAGCCCTGAAATTATAAGTGCGATTTTAAACGGCAAAGAAGTGACTCCAGACATGGTAGCTGAAGCTCAGAAACAATTGCCTTCAGAATCCCATAATTCTGTGGAGTAATCTATTAAAACCATTTCTGATTTGTTTAAAACAAATCAATATAACTGGCAATAATACGACTACAAAAATGTACTCCCATTTATTTGTTATAAATGAGAATATGTAATTAAAAATCCAAACTTGTAAAAAATAAAGCAAGAATGTTGATGAAATACTATCAATTTTTTTATAATTTTTCAAAAAAAATCGCTTCATAAATAGTCACCCCTTTCAATGCTATTATATGATATGTATTTGAATACGACAATAGTCAAATTAAAAGCGATAACACTGAATAATAGAAAGGACGTGAATCTTATGCCATTGCCAAAATCAAACACATATACGATTGATGACATCTACGCTCTCCCGGAAGGACAGCGCGCAGAGTTAATTGACGGACAGATCTATGATATGGCTCCACCAAGTCCAATGCATCAAAAACTGGTCTATCAGTTAAGTCGAACCATTGGAAATTACATTGAGAAAAAAGGAGGACCATGCGAGGTCTACCCTGCTCCGTTTGCAGTATTTGTAAAAGAGGATGATACAAACTATGTAGAACCGGACATCAGTGTCATTTGTGACAAGAACAAAATCTCTAACCGCGGATGTGAAGGCGCTCCTGATTTCGTAATTGAAATCGTATCTCCAAGCAGCCGTAAAATGGACTACTCAACCAAGAATGCACTTTATGCTGATTCAAAAGTTCGGGAATACTGGATTGTGGATCCTGCCAGAGAACGTACTACCGTGTACAGATACGAAGACGATGTCGCACCTATTATTATTCCATTTAATGATTATGTGAAAGTTGGAATCTATGGTGACCTTAAGATTTGTATTGCAGATTTGCTGAAATAGATAACATTTTGCCACCGTTGGCAAAACACGCGCAATGACAACATAATATGCTTACCCGGGGAGCTGGGAAGGTATGCAGTCATCCGTTCTAATCCTGTTGGAAAGGGTGACGCTTATGAGTACATATGAGGAATTCATGGTGATCTTGACCGTGGCGCTGCTCATCGTAGCAATTCTAAACTATAAAAAATAAGCAAGCTACCTTGTCTCTTGGCCGGAGTGAGTAGCTTGCCTATTATGAAAATAATTTGTAACTATTAACTTTGCACCGGAGCGGATAGGCTTCATCTATCTCCCAGCTTTCCTGTTAAGCATATTATAAGTCATTCAGACAGATATGTCAAATAAGTAAGAAACGCCCCTGTTGATAACAGAGGCGAATCAATTGAATACTATACAGTGCCAAGGCACGTACAATACTCCCTCAACAAGAATATTGTATCACATTTCCTTGGCATCTGTACAGGTGTTATTTTTATACGCAAATTTGTGCGACGTCGCACATATATACTAAGGAAGGTGATATGATGAGTGAATTAAGATATGCCTATGGCTATATCCGTGTATCCACGCACGATCAGGAAGAAATCTCTCCGGATTCTCAGGAGAATCTTCTCCGGGAGTATGCTGCCAGGAACAATATTGTAATCCTTAAGATTTTCTCTGACCTTGGAATCTCCGGCCGGAAAGCTGAAAAGCGTCCAGGCTTCCAGGAGATGGTCGGACTTGCAAAGGGTTCTGATCACCCGGTAGATCTGATCCTGGTATGGAAGTTCTCACGATTTGCCCGGAACCAGGAAGAATCCATTGTCTACAAGTCTCTTCTCAAGAAGCAACACAATGTAGAAGTCGTGAGCATCTCCGAACCTCTTTCAGATAATCCTTTCGGCTCTCTGATTGAGCGTATTATTGAGTGGATGGACGAATACTACTCTATCCGTCTTTCCGGTGAGGTATTCCGGGGCATGAAAGAAAATGCGATCCGTGGAGCATACCAGGCACGTCCGCCACTCGGATACAAGGTCGTGGAGCATGGCAAGCCTCCGATGATTGTTCCTAAAGAAGCTGAAATCGTGCGAATGATATTCAACTGGTATGCGAATGAAGGTATCGGATTTTTTGATATTGCAAGACGCTTGAACAATCTTGGGCTTAAGACCTCACAGGGCAAACCATTTGAGCGGAGATCTATTGAGTACATCATTCAGAATCCTTCCTACTGCGGTATGATTCGGTGGAACCGAACAGAAAACAGTACGAACAGAATCAAGGATAAAGATGAATGGATCGTCACAGAAGGACAACAGCCGGCAATTATTACAAAGGAATTATTTGATGCAGCACAGAAACGATTCGAAACAACCTACAGACCTTCCGGGAAGCGCCCCTCTTCTACATATAAACACTGGCTCTCCGGATTACTGAAATGTCCTGCATGTGGGCGTACATTGACTGCTGCCACCATGAAACGTGCGAACGGTGAGAAATACTCCTACTTCTCTTGCTATGGATATCATAAAGGAAAATGTGAGAAACCACATGGAATCAGTTCCCTTGTCCTGGAGAAAGAGGTCCTTGCCTGCGTCAAGGAATCTCTAAGCTCCGGCAACATTTCTTACACCTTAAAAGAACGTCAGCCGATAGAAGTCTCCAATGAGAAAAATATATTAACCAGTCGTCTGGAAAGCCTTTCCGGAAAAGAAGAACGAATCAAAGCTTCTTACCGTGAGGGAATTGATACTCTTGAGGAATATAAAACGAATAAAGCATTGCTTCAGAAAGAACGCATACACTTGGAAGAACAATTAAAAGAACTGGAAGATCATGCTCCAAAAGATACGCCGGATCCTGCTGCCAACATGATGTTGAGGGTACAGGGCGTCTATGATATTCTCGTCTCAGATTCTTTTACTGCAGCGCAAAAGAACGAAGCATTAAAACAGATCGTGGATAAAATTGTCTACGAGCGAGAACAAGATTCTCTGAAAATCTATTATTTCTTATATCTGTAAAATACCCGCAAACCACTGTAAAATAAGGGCTTGCGGGTTCTTTATACGTTGTAGCAAAAAGGTTGACACAGTGGGGCTCAAAGACCTTAGGTGATCAAGGCTATACTCCCATCCAAATTCTGCGTTACTACTACGGTGATGACATGTATATTAACACTGCCAGTGCAATTTCCGGTATTCCATCGTCCTGGCCGGGTTACGACTTAAGTATTGGTTCCACCGGTGACAAGGTGCGCCAGATGCAGGAGCAACTCCTTGTTATATCTGATGCCTATCCAGCAATTCCTAAGATTGATGCAGATGGAATCTTCGGTCCTGCCACTGAAGCTGCTGTACGAAAATTTCAGTTAATCTTCGGTCTTCCAGTGACTGGAATTGTTGATTATAAAACATGGTATAAAATCTCAGAAATATATGTTGGAGTATCTAGAATTGCAGAATTAAATTAGCTTAGATGGCTAAATACATCACCAAAGAATAAAATATATTGAGATGACTTAGGATTGCGGAGGTGCGCAGTAGAAGTATGTCATGCAATTGCATGACGCGCATCTCGCAGCAAGAATGCCGAGGCATTCTTGAATATCTAAATTTTTGTGTGATACAGGTATGTTTTCCTGTATCACATAAAACCCTCAAACTGACAGAATAATTACATTTTTTCATGTTTCTTTTTTCCACGTTCATCGTAGTCATCAAGGAAATTGTAAATATCATCATCTTTGTGATATCCAATGATTGTTCTTAAATTTACATTATGAACACTTCGGAAAATATTCTTTTCAATCAGATTGCTTTCTTCTCTGAATTGCGCGATTAGTTCTTTCATTTCATCACGTTTGGAACCACGTCCTCCGCCACAAGTTGCACAATTTTCTGTAAACCTGCATGCACACTGGATAAAATTTAATTGATTATAATCTCGCCATCCAATAATATCCGCCTCTTTAATCAGATACATTGGTCGGATCAACTCCATACCTTCAAAGTTCGTACTATGAAGTTTAGGCATCATTGTCTCAATCTTTCCACTGTATAGCATTCCCATCAGAATCGTCTCAATCACATCATCATAATGGTGTCCTAATGCAATCTTATTACATCCAAGCTCCTTCGCATGTGAATAAAGATAACCTCTGCGCATTCTTGCACAGAGATAACACGGATTTTTGTCAATGTCTGCTACAGTATCAAAAATATTGCTTTCAAATACTGTTAACGGAATTCCAAGGACCTTTGCATTATCCTGAATAATCTTCCAGTTATCTGCATTATATCCTGGATTCATTACAAGAAAGACTAGCTCAAAATTTGCTTTTCCATGCTTTCTAAGCTCTTGAAAAAGTTTCGCCATAAGCATAGAATCTTTTCCACCAGAAATACAGACAGCAATCTTATCTCCGTCTTTTACAAGTTCATACTCCCGAATTGCCTTCGTAAATTTGCACCAGACAGATTTACGGAACTTTTTAATAATACTTTTTTCAATATCCTTCTGTTTTTCAGCCATGACTGTCTCATTTTCCACAAAACGTCCAAGCATCATACGTAGAAAAGAACGATATCCACCTTCAATATTGTACGCTTCATATCCTGCTTCTTCCAGCATATTTACTGTATAAGCACTCCACTCCCCGGTGTGGCAAAGTACATATACTGGTTTATCTCTCGGAATCTCATCTCTTCGATTGTCCACTTCCTGCATCGGAATATTGATTGCACCTTCAACGGTTCCTCTACAGTAAGCATCCTCCGGACGGATATCCATAATTGTGACCTGATTTATATCTTTCTTCTCTACATCTTCTATCGTAATCGTCTTCATTTTCCCTTATGTCCTCTTATCTACGCAATATTTTCTCCATCACAGGATACACAAGCACTGCCCCATTTCTCACAGTCCACTTTTCATGGCGAATTGTACGGTACCCTCTCTTTTCAAACATAATTACTGCAGGCAACGTAGCCTCCAGACGTACCGACTCATATTCTCTGGCAATCACATCTTCCAACCGCTGCATGATCAGACTGCCAACGCCATGTCTCTGATAATCTTTCCTCACAAAGACCCGAGTAATATGGTTGCCCTCAAAACTGCCGGCACCAATCACACACTCCCCATCCTGAAGGATATAAATGCGTGCCTCATCAAGATCACGTTCCAAATTCTCCCAGCAATGCTGCTGGCTAAAGAACCTTACCACTTCCTCCGGATAGTACTTTGGATAAACTTCTTGAATCGTATTTTGAACAAGATCATAGAATTCTTCCATATCATCAATTGTCGCTTTTGTATACTCCAATTCAACACCTCATACACAATTTCAATTTGGGACAAGTTACTTTTCAGTTGGGGACGGGGGTTTTTCAAAAAAACCCCGTCCCCAACTACAATTAAAAGAAAATTCTGGCAATATCGTTATACATCACTACTACCATCAAAATCATTAGAAGTGCCATGCCTGCCAGATGCACATAGCCTTCTTTCTCCGGTGGAATCCGTTTTCTACGGATTGCCTCTATGAGTAAAAATACAAGTCGTCCTCCGTCCAATGCCGGTAAGGGTAATAAATTCATGACCCCTAAGTTTGCCGATAGCAGAATTCCAATATTAAGGAATTCTGCAATTACAATAAATACACCATATGACTTGCTTTCATTATAAGTTGTATCTACCATATTTACGATTCCCACTGGACCGGATAATTGTTTGACGCCTACGTTTCCTGTCACCAGTTGTTTTAGACTTTCAAATGTAGTACATACCCAGAATTTAACTTCGTACACACCATATTGAACAGATGTCCATGCATTTGCTTTTGTATTTCCACCTCCACTGATTCCGATACGATAATATCCAAGTTCGTCATCCATCTTCGGTACTAATGTCGCTGTATGTTTTTCTCCGTCATGGAGATACGTTACTTTCACAGTCTCTCCTTGATGGAATTGATTATAATAAGTAATCTCACGGAAAATATTAATTTTCTTTCCACCCATCCGAACAATGGTGTCTCCCTCTTGTATGCCGGCCTCTGCCGCAGAATATCCTTCTTCTACACTCGAGATAACTGGTTTATCATATCCGACCATTGCTGTCAAAATTACAGCGAGAACAAATGCCATAATAAAGTTAAAAATCGGTCCCGCTGCAATGACTGAAATTCTTGCCCATACAGATTTTTTATTGAAGTTTCCAGGTGACTCTGTCTCTTCATCGTCTTCGCCCATTGCACAAAATCCACCGATTGGCAACAAATGTACAGCGTAAACTGTCCCTTTGTATTCTTTTGAAAATAATGTCGGACCCATGCCAATAGCAAATTCCTGTACATCAATGCCGTTTAACTTTGCAAGTGTAAAATGTCCAAGTTCATGAAAGAACACAATAAAACTAAAAATTAAGATTGCAAATATAATACCCAAATCTAACGATTACCTCCTGCTTTTGATTCGTGCGTAAGTTTCAGCTTCTGTCTCCAGAATCTGTTCAAGTGTCGGGTTCTCAATATTCTTATGTGCTCTCATACAATCCTCTATAATCTCTATAATCTCCAGATATTTAATCTCCCTGTTCAAAAATTGTCCGACTGCCATTTCATTTGCCGCATTGAATACAGTTGGAAGCGATCCACCTGTTCTTCCCGCTTCATAAGCCAGTGCCAGTCCGTAAAATGTATCCATATCCGGCTTTTCAAAATCCAGTTTTCCCATGCGCCAGAAATCCAGCCTGTCTCCCGGCAAATACCTGCGCTTAGGATAATAAAGTGCATATTGAATTGGAAGTTTCATATCTGGTGTACCAAGTTGTGCAATAATTGCGCCATCTTCATATTCCACCATAGAATGAATGACACTCTGCGGTTGTACAACGACTTGTACTTTATCCACCTCCACTCCAAAAAGCCATTTTGCTTCAATGACTTCCAGACCTTTATTGACCATAGTTGAAGAATCAATCGTAATTTTCCGTCCCATTGCCCAATTCGGATGCTTTAGCGCATCTTCTACCTGAATATTCAAAAGGTCTTCCTGTTTTTTCCCGCGGAACGGTCCACCCGAAGCTGTCAACAAAATCTTATGGATTGAATTCATCTTATTGCCTTGAAGTGACTGGAAAATGGCACTGTGCTCACTATCCACCGGAAGAATGGAAACCCCCATTTCTTTTGCCAGGGGCATAATGATATGTCCCGCAGTTACCAATGTCTCTTTATTTGCGAGAGCGATATCTTTTCCTGCTTTAATTGCCTCAACCGTCGGGCGGATTCCAATCATACCAACAACAGCTGTCAACAGTATCTCCACTTCTTCCATAACTGATACTTCAATCAGTCCATCCATACCAGTTACGATTTTTACATCCAGATCCTGTACTTTTATTTTTAATTCTGCTGCTTTTTTCTCATCCCAGACAGCTACAAGTTTTGGCTGAAATTCCCTTATCTGCTCTTCCAGAAGCGAAATATTACTTCCTGCTGCCAGACCAAGTACCTCGATATCTCCATTTTCTCTTACGACTTCCAGTGTCTGTGTTCCAATGGAACCTGTAGAACCCAGAATTGCTATTTTCTTCATATTACCACCTTTTAATATATCATATGATTTCTCGTTACAAATTCCCCGCCAGCGCCATGGTCAGATAATAAATAATCGGAGCTGTAAATATTACACTGTCGAACCGGTCCAGAATTCCACCATGTCCCGGGATCAATTTCCCGTAATCCTTAATCTCATGATTTCTTTTGATTGCAGAAGCAGCCAGATCTCCAACCTGTGAAATCATTCCACCGACTCCGCAAATGATTGCGTATTCCAGAACTCCTGCCTGTGCTCCTGCCCACTGATTCACAGCTAATGCAAATAACGCTCCTAGAAGCGCAGCCCCCAGTACGCCACCAATACCACCTTCTACAGATTTCTTTGGGCTGAGTTTTGGTGCCATCTTGTGCTTTCCAAGAAGCATACCAGCACAATATGCACAAGTGTCACAGCCCCAGGAACTTAAGAAAATCAACCATACAACTATGCCCCCATCTTCCAGCATGCGTGTCTGATAAATGTAGGACAACATTACTGCTACATAAAACACTCCAAAAAATACAGTCATCACCTGTTCAGATCTGTAATTTGGAAATGTAAATACATATACCGCCATAACTAATACTAAAAACACAATCGTAAAAAGTGTCATATACTGAAGATTCCCAGTATAGAGCAGTACATAATAGGCCACTGTTGCCAGATATCCTGCAAATCCTAAAAGTTTATTCTGAACTTCTATCACTTTATATAATTCTGTCAATCCAATCAGGCTGACAACCGCAAGCAGACCAAAAAGAACATTTCCTCCAGTTCCGACTGTCGCAATCAGCACAATCACCAGTATAATTCCACTTATGAGCCTTGTCTTAAACATCTTATTCCTCCTTCACGCCGCCATAGCGTCTGTCCCTGCGATTATACTGTTCAATTGCCTTCTCCAATTCCTGCTTGGAAAAATCCGGCCATGGAACATCGGTAAAATAAAACTCTGTATAAGCAAGCTGCCACAAAAGATAATTGGACAATCTCTGCTCTCCACTTGTGCGAATCAGAAGGTCAGGATCTGGAATATCGTGTGTATCCAGATACCTTTCTATACATGCCTCATTCACTTCTTCCGGCATAAGTTTTCCTTCTTTTACATCTTCAGCCAACGTGCGTACCGCTCTTGTGATTTCATCACGGCTTCCATAATTGATTGCAATCTGAAAATTCAATCCGCCATTATTTTTCGTTGCCTCTTCAAGCTCCAGAATTCTCTTCTGAATATCTTCATCCAATTTTGTAATATCTCCGATTACACGGACTTTCATATCATTTTTCGCTGCTGTCTTAAGACAGGTTTTCATGTAATTGCGAAGCAGCTTCATCAGAGCATTTACTTCTTCTTTTGGACGATTCCAGTTCTCAGTAGAAAAAGCATATACGCTCAGATATTTTATTCCCCTCCACCATGCTTCTTCACAAATCTTCTCTACATTCTTACTTCCCTGTGCATGCCCATAATTACGCGGCATTCCTTTTGCCTTTGCCCAGCGTCCGTTACCATCTAGAATAATCGCAACATGCTGTGGTATATTCATAATATTATCCTCCTGCTGACTAAAATTATCTCACACATTTCAAATCTGACACAAATATATTTCAACATTCAAGAATGCCTCGGCTTTCTTCTGTGAAATTTTTTTCTTATCAACATTAAATCTTATCAACATTAAATCTTATCAACATTAAATGAGGACAGACCCCTCCTGCATATCTGCCGGGGCTGCCCTCTTCTTTTCATTCCAGACTATACAGTCATAACTTCTTTTGATTTTACTTCAACAGCACTGTCAATCTCTTTAACATACTTATCCGTCATCTTCTGAAGTTCATCTTCCAGATTCTTGATCTCGTCTTCAGAAACATCAGAACCTTTCAGCTTCTTAAATGCATCATTTCCATCACGACGGATGTTACGAATTGCAACTTTCGCCGCCTCGCCTTTTTTCTTAACATCTTTTACAAGCTCTTTACGTCGTTCTTCTGTAAGTTCCGGAAAGATCAGTCTTACAGCAGTTCCGTCATTCGTCGGATTGATACCCAGATCAGAAACCATGATTGCTTTCTCGATAACTTTGAGCATGCTCTTCTCCCATGGCTGAATCTGAATCATTCTCGGTTCCGGAACAGATACGTTCGCTACCTGTTGGATTGGTGTTGGTGTTCCATAATAATCTACCATAATTCTGTTCAGCACATTCGGATTGGCACGTCCTGCACGAATCGTTCCCATCTCACTGTCCAGACTATCCATTGTCTTCTGCATCTTTGTATCATATACTTTTAATTTCTCATTCATATTGCTATATCCTCCTTATTATACCGTCACTTTTGTTCCTGTAAATGTTCCACTCATTGTCTCTACAATGCTGTTCGGCTCATTCAGTCCGAATACAAGCATCGGCATCTTATTCTCAAGGCACATAATAGAAGCCGTCAGATCTACCGCCATCAGCTTTTTGTCAATAATCTCCTGAATACTAATTTCGTTATATTTCTTTGCCTGTGGATTTACCTTTGGATCACTGTCATAGATTCCATCGATTGCCTTTGCCAGAAGCATTGCATCTGCTTCAATCTCAATAGCACGAAGTACAGCACCTGTATCTGTAGAAAAATACGGGTGTCCAGTTCCTCCTGCAAAGAAAACAACCTTTCCCTGATTCAATGCTTCCACAGCTTTATCTTTTGAAAATAATGTAGTAAATGCACCGCATACGAACGGGGTAAATACTTCTGTCTCCATTCCTGCAAAACGGAAAATATCAGATACGTAAATACAGTTCATAACTGTTGCAAGCATTCCAATCTGATCTGCCTTTACACGGTCAATTGTCTCGCTGGTTCTTCCTCTCCAGAAATTACCTCCACCTGTTACAATTGCTACCTGAACACCGTCATCAACAAGCTGTTTTACCTGCTTTGCAACTCCAATACATGTTGCCTCGTCAAATCCTGTCTTTTTCTCCCCGGCGAGAGCTTCCCCGCTGAGCTTTAACAATACTCTTTTCATAGTTCATTACTCCTTGCGCTACATTTCATACAGTTCATTTTTTTATATCTGTATGATCTGTTTCGATCATTTCTGTCATCTGGCACTTTACTCACAGGCAGACAACATCTTTGTATATTATATCATAAGCATCTGTAAAAAGGAATATCCTAGTGATTATTGATTTAGAAATTGATTTTCTACCATATCCCAGATTTCATCTCTTCCTTGCTTAGTCTGAGAAGAAAATGGAATGATCGTTGTCCCTGGAATCAATTTCAGCCCTTCTCTTAGCACTTTCATCTGCTTCTGCACCTGACTTCTTTTAATCTTGTCGAGTTTCGTTGCTATAATGATTGGATGAAATCCCTGATCAACAATCCACTGATACATTATTCTGTCATTTTCAGATGGTGCATGCCTGATATCAATCAACAAGAATACTGCTTTCAATTGTGCAGAACTATGAAGATAACGTTCAATCAACTGTCCCCATTTAATTTTTTCCTGTTCAGACACTTTTGCGTATCCATAACCTGGAAGGTCAACAAGATACATTTCATCATTAATACTATAATAATTAATCGTCTGTGTCTTACCCGGAGTCGCTGAAATTCTTGCATAAGATTTCCGGTTCATCAACGCATTAATCAGCGATGATTTTCCTACATTTGATTTTCCTGCAAATGCGATCTCCGGTTTTGTATTCTTTGGCAGAACACTTGTAATTCCACATACTGTTTCAAGATTTACATTTTTAATGACCATCTTATCCCTCCTGTTCTTTAGAAAGTGCATAATCAAGCACTTCATCCATATGAGATACACTGACTATCTTAAGACCCTTTGTGATCTCTGAAGACATTTCTTCAATATCCCTCTCATTTTCTTTAGGAATCAGAATCATCCGGATCCCGGCATTTTTTGCTGCCAAAAGTTTTTCTTTTAATCCACCGATTGGAAGCACCCTTCCTCTTAGTGTAATCTCACCGGTCATGGCCACATCCGCACGTACCTTTCTTCCTGTCGCAGCTGAGAATATCGCCGTTGCCATTGTAATACCTGCAGACGGTCCATCTTTTGGTACTGCTCCTTCCGGAATATGGATATGTATATCATGTTCTTTAAAAAATTTCTCATCAATACCATGTTCTTTGCTGACAGAACGTATATAACTGATCCCGGCTCTTGCAGATTCTTTCATTACATCGCCAAGCTGACCAGTCAGAAGGATTTCACCCTCCCCCGGCATCACATTAACCTCAATCTGAAGTGTATCCCCTCCGACACTGGTCCATGCAAGTCCTCGGACAATTCCGACTTCATCCTGTTCATTTGCCTTCTGGAACTGGTAAATCTCTTTGCCTAGATAATGCTCCAGATTACGTTCTGTAACTTTAATACATTTCTTATTATCTTCCAGAATCTCTCTGGCTGACTTTCTGCAAATGCCTCCAATTTTCCTTTCCAATTGACGAACTCCCGCTTCCCTTGTATACACGGTCGCAATTTTTTGAAGTGCTTTCTTACTGATTGAAAGTTGTTCCTCTGAAAGTCCATGACTTTTTAACTGCTTTGGAATCAGATGTCTCTGGGCAATATGAATTTTCTCATTTTCTGTATAACTGTTGATCTCGATTACTTCCATACGGTCAAGAAGTGGTCTTGGAATTGTTTGTAATGTATTAGCTGTCGTAACAAACAGTACTTCCGACAAATCGATTGGAACTTCCAGATAATGATCACGGAACTTGTCATTCTGTTCACTGTCCAGTACTTCCAGAAGTGCAGAAAATGTATCTCCTTTATAGTCATTACTAACTTTATCAATTTCGTCTAAAAGCATCAGTGGATTCTTTACTTTTGCATTTCGAAGTGCTGTCGCAATTCTTCCAGGCATTGCGCCTACGTAAGTCTTGCGATGTCCCCGGATCTCAGCCTCATCACGCACACCACCAAGAGAAATGCGGACATAAGGTCTTCCAAGCGCTTCTGCAAGTGATCTTGCAATAGAGGTCTTACCGGTTCCCGGGGGGCCTGCAAGGCAAAGAATCGGAGTCTGTCCTTTACTTGTGAGGATTCTAACTGCCAGAAATTCCAGTATACGATCTTTTACCTTTTCCAGACCATAATGTTCTTCATCAAGCTTTTCTTTCGCAGCTTTGATATCAAGATTCTCCTCACATCTCTTATTCCACGGCATCTCAAGCATCGTTTCAATATAAGTTCTTACAACACCAGACTCTGCCGGGCTTGCCATCTGGCTTTTAAATCTTTTGATTTCTTTTGCTAATTTTTCTTTCACTTCACAAGATGCATCTAAATCTTTCACTGCCTGTTCGAATTCCTCCGCATCTGTCTGAAGTGTATCTTCCCCTAGTTCCTCACGAATCAGTTTCATCTCTTCTCTTAAGATATATTCTCTCTGATTCTTATCTACACGCTCTTTTACCTTTTTCTGAAGTTCCTCTTTCACACTGAGTACGCGCATCTCATTGACCACACGAAGAGAAATGTCTTCATACCTCTGAAGAATATCCTGCTCTTCCAGAACTTTTTGGGTATCTTCATAATCCATTGGAAGATTGGCAGCAATTGTATCGACCATGACGCGCAGCGATTTTATCTCTTCGATCATCATAGCGAGTTCTTTTGCAAGCTTTGGATTTTTTGACATATAATCCCTGAACAGTTCACGAAGTCCACGTACCATTCCTTCTTCATTGATTGGATTTTCCAACAGTTCCCTGTCTTCCGGTTTGCAGAAATCCGGCAATATTTTTACCGCGGCCTGAAAATAAGGTTCTTCAGATTCAATCCAGGAAAGACCTGCACGCTGCTCTCCCGATACTAGAACACGTTTCATATTTCCCGGAAGCTTTACAATCTGTTTTACAGTTGCAATACAGCCAATTCTGTAAAGATCTGACTCCTTTGGCTCTTCCACTTCAACTTCCTTCTGCATTACAAGAAATATTTTCTGATCTTTTTTCATGGCCTGTGTGATTGCCTGCACAGATTTTTCACGGCTCACATCAAAATGTGTCACCTGCTCTGGCAGCACTGCAAGTCCACGAAGTGCCACCATTGGCAGACTCATCAACTCATTTTCCATACTGTTTACTCCTATAATTCAAAAATGAGACGGGAACAATTTTACTCGTACCCGCCTCTTTCATTATGCGCTTTGTGTATTCACAGAAGTGTGTTCACACTCTGGTTTTGCTTTTCCTGTCACCACGTCACCGGTGATCCGGCACGTTTTCAGTGTCTCATCGGACGGTGCGCGATACATAATATCCATCATTGTATTTTCCATGATTGCCCGAAGTCCTCTGGCTCCGGTCTTTCTTTTCAATGATATATCTGCAATCTCGTTTAATGCAGAATCGTCAAATACTAATTTCACTCCATCTAGTTCCAAAAGTTTTTGATACTGCTTTACGATTGCATTCTTTGGCTCTGTCAAGATACGGATCAAAGCATCATGATCCAGCATTTCAAGAGATACTGTAACTGGTACACGCCCTACCAGTTCCGGAATCAATCCAAATTTCACAAGATCCTGTGGCAGCACCTGAGCTAACAATTTATCTACATCATCTTCATGCTTCTCTGCAATTTCTGCATTAAATCCGATAGATTTCTGATCAATACGTTTCTCAATAATCTTATCAATTCCTTCAAATGCACCGCCACAGATAAATAAAATATTCGTTGTATCTATCTGTATCAATTCCTGATGTGGATGCTTTCTTCCACCCTGTGGAGGAACATTTGCAACCGTGCCTTCTACAATCTTAAGGAGTGCCTGCTGAACACCTTCTCCAGATACATCTCTTGTAATTGACGGGTTCTCAGATTTTCTTGTAATCTTATCAATCTCATCAAGATAGATAATACCATACTCTGCACGTTCAATATCATAATCTGCAGCCTGAATCAGTTTTAGAAGAATATTTTCCACATCTTCTCCTACATATCCTGCCTCAGTAAGAGCTGTTGCATCAGCTATTGCAAATGGAACATTCAGAATTTTTGCAAGTGACTGGGCAAGAAGTGTCTTACCACACCCTGTCGGACCCAGCATCAGTATATTACTCTTATTCAATTCGACGCCGAGATCTCTCTGTGCCATAATACGCTTGTAGTGATTATATACAGCAACAGAAAGAACCTTTTTTGCCTCATCCTGTCCAATCACATAATCATCAAGAAATTCCTTGATCTCTTCCGGTTTCAAAAGATTGATATCTGAAAACGGAGTCCAGGAATCATTCTCATCATATGCCATCTCTTCTTCTATAATCTCAGAGCATACTTCCACACATTCATCACAGATATAAGTATCATTCGGTCCTGCAATCAATTTTTTCACCTGAGCCTGTGACTTATTACAAAATGAACACCTTATCTGATCATCATTTCTTCCCAATATTCTACACCTCATTAAAGAATAGGGAACATATCTGTTCCCTATCGTCTTGTAATTACTTCATCGATTAATCCAAATGCTTTGGCTTCCTCAGCGGACATAAAATTATCTCTGTCAGTCTCTCTGCTAATGACCTCCAGCGGCTGTCCTGTATTCTCTGCAAGAATCCGGTTCAATCTCTCACGAGTCTTCAGGATATGCTCTGCTGCAATCTGAATTTCAGTTGCCTGACCCTGAGCTCCTCCAGATGGCTGATGAATCATAATCTCGGAATTTGGAAGGGCAAGTCTCTTTCCTTTTGTACCTCCGGCCAGAAGGAATGATCCCATGCTTGCTGCCATACCGATACAGATTGTCTCAATATCACATTTGATATACTGCATAGTATCATAAATTGCCAGACCTGCAGATACAGATCCGCCCGGACTGTTAATGTACAGATGAATATCCTTTTCCGGATCCTCTGCTTCCAGGAAAAGAAGCTGCGCGATTGCTACACTCGCTGATGCATCTGTAACTTCTTCTCCAAAAAATATAATTCTGTCCTTTAATAATCTTGAATAGATATCATAGGAACGCTCTCCTCTGCTTGTCTGTTCAATGACATAAGGTACTAAACTCATACATATGCCTCCCTGTTATATTTCAGTGACTTATTATTTCTCTACAGCGTTCTCAACAAGGAAATCAATTGCTTCCTGAACAGCCATATCGTCTTTCATCTGCTTTTTCTCAGCCTCTCCTACAAGCTCTTTAAGTTTTTCAACTTCCATATCGTAAGACTTAGCCATCTCAGCTAACTTCTCATCGATCTTCTCGTCAGAAATCTCAATATTCTCAGCTTTTGCAATTGCCTCGAGAACAAGACGTGTCTTAATGTTCTTCTCTGCTGATGGAAGCATCTGCTCCATCATCTTGTCTGCTGTCATTCCTGTGAACTGTGCATACTGCTCCATTGTCAGTCCCTGTGACATCAGATTCTGAGCAAAATTATCCATCTGCTGGCGCGCCTGTGTCTTGATCATAAGTTCAGGAATCTCCATTGTTGCATTCTCGATAGCTTTTGCGATTACCTGATCTTCTTTTTTTGCTTTTCCTTCTTTAGCTTTTTCTTCTTTAATCTTAGCTTTTACATCAGCCTTGTACTCATCTAATGTATCAAACTCAGATACTTCTGCTGCGAATTCATCATCAATCTCTGGAAGCTCTTTCTCTTTGATCTCATGTACTGTACATTTGAATACAGCATCTTTTCCCTGAAGGTTCTCTGCGTGATACTCCTCCGGGAATGTAACTTTAACTTCTACTTCTTTCTCTGCCTCTACTCCGATAAGCTGATCCTCGAATCCTGGAATAAATGTTCCGGAACCAATTGTAAGAGAATAGTTCTCTCCTTTTCCGCCCTCGAATGCTTCTCCGTCAACAAATCCTTCAAAATCAAGAACAACTTCATCTCCGTCTTTAACCGGACGTCCTTCTACTGTAACTGTTCTTGCGTTCTTTCCTGCCTCTTCCTGGATCTTAGCGTCAACTTCTTTCTGTGTTACGCGTGTAGATACTTTATCTACCTCAAGTCCTTTGTACTCTCCAAGAGTAACCTCCGGTCTTGTAGCAACAAGTGCTGTGAAGATGAACGGTTTTCCTTTCTCGATCTGTGTAATATCAATCTCCGGCTGAGATACGATCTGAAGATCACACTCATCATAAGCCTCTGAGTAAGCCTGTGGAATCAGAGCATTCGCTGCATCTTCATAGAATACATCTGCTCCATACATCTTCTCAACCATCTGACGCGGAACTTTTCCTTTACGGAATCCTGGCATACTGATTTTATTTTTCTGTTTCTTGTATGCGTTCTGAAGTGCTTTTTCTAATTCATCAGCAGAAACTTCGATTGTGAGTTTCGCCATATTTTTTTCTAATTTTTCTACCTGTAAACTCATTTACCCTTTTCCTCCTATTTCTATCCCCCTTGCATGGGCAATCCGCAAAAGGGCATATTACATTGCATTCACTCAAGAAGTATATCACAAACATTTCCAAATATCCAGTTCGATTTTACGGATATTGCGTTTTTTTATAAGGTTTTCATAAATTATCTCTGATATACAATAGAATCTGCAATTTCTACTGCTTTTTCCTCGCTGATAAGCACTTCGATCAGTTTCAGTGCAAAATCAATTGCAGTTCCAACTCCCTGACTTGTAATGATATTTTCGTCAGTTGCTACTGGTGCTCCGGTCAGATATGCATCTTCAATCTCACTTTCCATGTCTGGATAGCAAGTCGCTCTCTTTCCTTTTAAAAGTCCCATATCTGCGAGAATTGTCGGTGCCGCACAAATTGCTGCCACATATCTTCCGTCGTCATATGCTTCTTGAACTGCCTTTCTGACATTCTCATCTTCTTTCAGATTCGTTGTTCCCGGCATTCCACCCGGAAGCACGATCATATCGGATTCTTTAAAATCAATCTCTGTGATCAGATCCTCTGTCTGCACAGGTATTCCATGTGCTCCGCGCACTGTATAATCATCTGTAATTGATACTGTATCCACATACACTTTTGCTCTTCGAAGCAGATCTACTACCGTCAGAGCCTCAATCTCTTCAAATCCATCTGCTAATAATACAGTTACTTTTTTCATACTAAATTTCATAACGGATCTCTCCTTTTCTTATTTTTCTTGACTCATTTTCTTAATAGTAACACTGTTTACTTTTTGTGTAAACTGAATTATGATTATGCCATGGAGGTATTATAATATGGAAATAGAACGCAAATATCTTATTGATACTCTTCCGGAAGATTATCAGGATTATCCCTGTCGTCACATCGAACAGGCTTATCTGAACACGGATCCGGTTATTCGTATCCGGAAGGACAATAATAAACATGAACTCACTTATAAATCAAAAGGTCTCATGGCAAGAGAAGAATATAATCTGCCACTTGATGAAGCTTCATATCAGCATCTGCTCACAAAGATTGACGGACGTCTCATCAGAAAAAAACGTTATATGATTCCACTCAATGATTCTCTAACTATTGAATTAGATGTCTTTGAAGGCGATCTGGCTCCACTGCTTCTGGCTGAAGTAGAATTTCCAGATGAAGCTTCGGCACTCTCTTTCACACCACCAGAATGGTTTGGAACAGATGTTACATTCTCCAGCGAATATCACAACAGTACTCTTAGTTTAAAATAGTCTGATTATATTGTTAATTTTATTTAAAAGCAACACATTGTTGCTTTTTCTTATTTTGCCACATTTTGGCGCATATTCTTTTATTTATTGAACAAATTGTTATGATGTAAACATATTTTTGATTCAATGGAGGAAACATCAATGGCCAATATCCAATTGACCGAGAATCTTCGTATTCTGCGTGAGCGAAGTAATCTTAAGCAGGATGAATTTAGCAGATATCTGAATATTTCTCGTCAGACATATTCCAATTACGAGCGTGGCACACGCACCCCTGATCTGGAATTACTCAAATCAATTGCTGACTTTTATCATATTACCATTGATGAACTTTTATTCTGTAACGGCTACAAGATTCCTCTGTATTCCATGCAGCCCGATAGAATTTCCGAGGGCGAAATTCCGTATATTAAATGCAAAAAATCCGATAATATCATCTATCTCACCGATGAAGAGCTAAAGCTTTTACTTCTTTTTCGTGCTGCTTCTGACGAAGTGAGACAGATTATTACCGGCTTTCTTGCAAATTCAAATAATCATGAAGAATAACAGATTGGGAAGAAATCCCATCTGTTATTCTTCCATGACAAATTCATCATGTACTGCATTCATAGCTTTATCAATATCTTTCTCAGCTACGAGTACTGTAATGCGAATTTCTGATGTTGAAATCATGTTGATATTGACTCTGGAATTGTACAGCGCCTCGAACATTCTGGATGCAACTCCCGGATTGCTCATCATTCCTGCTCCTACAACAGATAATTTTGCCACATCTTTGTTGTATGTAATATCCTTAATCGTAAGTCTTTCTTTATTCTTATCCAGAACTTCTAACGCATGTTCAAGATCATCCGAAGCAACAGTAAAGGAAATATCTTTTGTCCCCTCGCGTCCTACAGACTGTAAAATAATATCTACATTAATGTTATTGGCTGCCAATGTATCAAATACACTAAAAGCTGTCCCTGGTTTGTCTTCTACTCCGATTACAGAGATTCTTGCTGTATTTTTATCTGCTGCAACTCCTGTTACTAACAGTTTTTCCATTCCTGTTCCCTCCCCTACTACGGTTCCTTCTGTCTGATTGAGACTAGATCTGACTACTAGCTCTACATTGTATTTTTTTGCCATCTCGACTGAACGGTTGTGAAGTACTTTCGCTCCAAGGCTCGCCAGCTCCAGCATCTCATCATAAGTAATAAAATCTAATTTTTTTGCATTCTTTACAATTCTCGGATCAGCTGTAAAGACTCCATCAACATCTGTATAAATCTCACATTTGTCTGCATGAAGTACCGCAGCAAGCGCAACTGCAGTTGTGTCTGAACCACCTCGTCCAAGTGTTGTAATATCGTCATACTTATTCACACCCTGGAATCCTGTTACGATCACAATCTTTCTGGAATCCAGTTCATGTCTGATACGCTTAGTATCTACACGTTTAAATCTTGCATTTCCATAACGTGATGTTGCATGCATCGCAACCTGGAATGCATTTAGAGATACCGCTGGCACATCCAGTGCCTGCATAGCCATAGCCATCAATGATACTGACACTTGTTCTCCTGTTGTCAAAAGCATATCCAACTCACGCTTCTTTGCATCTGGGTTGATGGAATTTGCAAGTTCAATCAGCTCATCTGTTGTATCTCCCATCGCAGAAAGCACGACTACCACATCATGCCCTGCTTTATAGTCTTCAATGCAGCGTCTTGCCACATTAAATATTCGTTCTTTATTGGCAACAGAAGTCCCGCCAAATTTTTTAACGATCAGCATAGTTTCTCCCTTTCCCTAATCTTCAATACGGATCATATGAAGAATCTGGTCTTCATAACTCTTCGCTCTTGTATCATAATCACCTTCCATCATGATCGGAGTCACAAATCCAAACTCTCCGTCCAGACCGTCAACCTTCACGATTTCAACATTCCCAAAGGAATAACGGATATCTTCAATCTTCTCCTCCACATTCCCTTTCATACGGATAAAGAATCGTCTCTTCATGGAAGATTTATCTTCCAGACGGAGTTTCTCTTCTTTCCACATAGTCATCACATTGCGGTTCAGGTTCTTAGCCGCTTCCACAACATCGGATACAACAGCACTTGCCGTTGGAAGTTTTCCTGCCCCGCTTCCATAGAACATCGCATCTCCCAAGACATTTCCATGAACGAAAATTGCATTGAAAACACCATTTACATTGTAAAGCGGGTGATCCGGATAAAGCATGCAAGGTGCGACCATCGCGCCAAGTCTTCCGGCATGTGTCTTGCTGGAAGCCAAAAGCTTGATTGTAGTTCCCATAGCCTTTGCATATCTCATATCTTCTACTGTAATCTTTGTAATTCCTTCACAGTAAATATCTTCAAAATCTACCTGCTGACCGGAAATCAGAGATGATAAAATTGCAATCTTTCTGCAGGCATCGTATCCTTCTACATCTGCCTCCGGATTTCGCTCTGCATATCCGTTATCCTGTGCTTCCTTTAATACAGAAGCATAATCTGCTCCTTCATAGAACATCTTCGTCAACATATAATTCGTCGTGCCATTGAGGATTCCGGTAATTTCTTCAATCTCATCTGCTGTCAGTGAAGAATTAAGCGGACGGATAATCGGAATACCACCGCCTACACTCGCCTCAAACAGAAAATTTATGTTCTTTTCTTTTGCAATAGAAAGCAATTCTGCACCGTGCTTTGCCACAAGTGCCTTATTGGAAGTTACGACACATTTTCCGGCAAGAAGGCTTCTTTTCACAAAGGTATACGCTGGCTCGATTCCTCCCATGACTTCCACAACGATCTGGATCTCATCATCAGAGATAATTGTCTCAAAATCATGAATTACTTTTTTCTGTATCGGATCTTCTGGAAAATTCCTGATGTCCAACACATATTTTACATTCAGTGCATCCCCGATTCTCTGGGCAATGCGCTCACCATTGGTATCAATAACTTCCACGACACCTGAACCAACTGTACCATACCCCATCACTGCTATATTTATCATACCGTTCCTCCCTTTTCACCGCCTGATACATATTTTAAATAGGCGTTTATAAACATATCAAGATCTCCGTCAAGAACCGCCGTAACATTGCCATTTTCCACATTCGTTCTGTGGTCTTTTACCAACGTGTATGGCTGCATAACATAGGACCTTATCTGATTACCGAATCCGATGTCTTTTACTTCTCCCCGGATATCTGATACTTTTTCTGCCTGTTCCTGCTCCTGCAGCAGCTTTAATTTTGCCTTCAACATCTGCATAGCTTTTTCTTTATTATGATGCTGTGATCTTTCATTCTGGCATTGAACTACAATTCCTGTCGGCAAATGCGTGATTCGGATTGCAGAAGATGTCTTATTGACATGTTGTCCGCCAGCCCCACTTGCACGATAGGTATCAATTTTCAGATCATCCTCTAAAATATCAATATCAATGTCTTCTTCAATATCCGGCACCACATCGCAGGAAGCAAAAGAAGTCTGTCTCTTTCCCGCTGAATTAAATGGCGAAATTCTTACAAGCCGATGTACACCTTTTTCTGATTTCAGATAGCCATAGGCATTGTCTCCAACTACTTCAAATGTAATATTTTTTATTCCGGTAATATCTCCATCCAGATAGTCCAGTACCTGAACCGAAAATCCTTTTGTCTGAAACCACCTGGTATACATACGGTACAGCATGTTCACCCAGTCACATGCCTCCGTTCCGCCTGTTCCGGCATGTAATGTCATAATCGCATTGCAGGAATCATATTCTCCTGATAACAATGTCTCAATTCTGAGTTTTTCAAAATCTTCCTCAAAATGAGCAATATCCTTTTCAATTTCCTTCACCATCGAGCGGTCTTCCTCTTCATCAACCATCTCAATCAGTGTACAGATATCATCATACTCCGAATATAATGCATGGATCACTTTCAAATGTTCCTGAAGATCTTTTAATTCTTTCATGATTTTTTGTGATTCTTCCGGCGCATCCCAGAATCCCGGTTCTTCTATCTTACGTTCCAGTTCCTCAACCCTGTTCTCTTTGCCGGAAATGTCAAAGTGAATCCCTCATTTCGGCAAGAGGTTCTTCATAGGAGTTCATAATTCCCTTATACTGTTCTAATTCAATCACACTGCCTCACCTCTTTCTTTTTTATATTTTTAACTTACTGCATAACGACATCTCTCCCGTCACTTTTCGCAACGGGAGATTCATCCCTTTTTAGATTTGTCTGTTATTTATTTCTTCCACAGCACTGTTTGTACTTCTTACCACTTCCACATGGGCAAGGGTCATTTGGATAGACCTTCTTGTTTTCCCGCTTCTTCGGCTCACGAAGAGCTGTGTCATCTTTATTGGTTCCAGTTACTTTTGCGACCTGCTCGCGCTCAGCTTTCTGCTCGATTCTTACATGCATCAAAGTTCTGACTGTTGTCTCTGTAATTGCCTGAGTCATCTCGCCGAACATATCATATCCAAGCATCTTATACTCAATCTTCGGGTCACGGTTACCGTAAGCCTGAAGACCGATTCCCTGACGGAGCTGATCCATATCGTCAATATGATCCATCCATTTTGCATCAATAACTTTTAAAAGCACGACACGTTCCAGCTCACGGATATGCTCTGGCTCCGGAAACTCTGCTTCTTTTGCTTCATATGCTTTTGCTGCGCGCTCTTTTAACAGATGCTTCAGCTCTTTCTGTCCCATGCCTTTGACATCATCCGGTGTCACCGGTGCCATCGGAATGACCGCTCCTATTACACGGTTCAATTCAATCAGATCCCAGTCCTCATAGTCCTGATCTACTGAAACTTCAGCATCTACAGTATTCTCAATGTAATCGTTAATCATATGGAAGATGGAATCACGCATATTCTCGCCATCCAGCACACGTCTTCTCTCTTCGTAGATGATTTCTCTCTGCTCATTCATAACCTGGTCGTACTCTAACAGATTCTTACGAATTGCAAAGTTATTGCTCTCAATCTTCTGCTGAGCTTTCTCAATCGCACTGGAAAGCATCTTATGCTCGATCTGCTCGCCTTCTTCTACTCCAAGCGTCTCAAACACCTGCATCAGTCTCTCAGAACCGAACAATCTCATAAGGTCATCTTCCAGAGAAATGTAGAATCTAGATTCTCCCGGATCTCCCTGACGTCCGGAACGACCACGTAACTGGTTATCAATACGTCTGGATTCGTGACGCTCAGTACCGATGATCTTTAATCCACCGGCTTCTCTTGACTCATCATCCAGCTTGATATCTGTACCACGACCGGCCATATTCGTTGCGATCGTGACAGCATCGTGAATACCTGCCTGCGCCACGATCTCAGCCTCCAGTTCATGATACTTAGCATTCAATACATTATGCTTAATTCCTCTTCGTTTGAGCATGCCGCTTAAAAGTTCAGAAGTCTCAATTGTAATTGTACCAACAAGCACTGGCTGATGATTTACATGTGCTTTCTCAATTTCATCACATACTGCATTGAATTTTTCTTTCTTTGTCTTATATACGGCATCTTCCAAGTCTTTTCTCGCAACCGGACGATTGGTTGGAATCTCAATTACATCCATTCCATAAATCTCACGGAACTCCTTCTCCTCAGTAAGAGCCGTACCTGTCATACCGGCTTTCTTCTCAAATTTGTTAAACAAGTTCTGGAAAGTAATGGTTGCCAGTGTCTTACTTTCTCTCTTAACCTTCACATGCTCTTTTGCTTCGATTGCCTGATGAAGTCCGTCTGAATAACGGCGTCCCGGCATAATACGTCCGGTAAACTCGTCAACGATGAGTACTTCATCGTCTTTTACAACATAATCCTGGTCACGGAACATCAGATTATGTGCACGCAGCGCAAGGATAATATTATGCTGGATTTCCAGGTTTTCCGGATCAGCCAGGTTCTCAATATGAAAGAACTTTTCGACTTTCTTTACACCATCTTCTGTCAGGTTGATATTCTTCTCTTTTTCATTGACGATAAAATCACCAGTCTCTTCAATATCCTCGCCCATAATGGCATTCATCTTACTGAATTCACCACTCGCCTCGCCTTTTTCCAACTGACGCGCAAGAATATCGCATGCTTCATATAGCTTGGTAGATTTATCACTCTGACCGGAAATGATCAGTGGTGTTCTCGCCTCATCAATCAATACGGAATCGACCTCATCGATGATAGCATATTTCAGTCCACGCTGAACGAGCTGCTCTTTATAAATAACCATGTTATCTCTCAGATAATCAAATCCGAGTTCGTTGTTCGTTACATAAGTAATATCGCAATTGTATGCAGCACGTCTCTCATCATTATCCATGCTATTCAATACAACTCCGACAGTCAGTCCCAGGAACTCATGAACCTGTCCCATCCACTCAGCATCACGCTTTGCCAGATAGTCGTTGACTGTTACAATATGCACCCCCTCACCGGTCAATGCATTCAAATAAGCCGGAAGTGTAGAAACCAGTGTCTTACCTTCACCAGTCTTCATCTCAGAAATACGTCCCTGATGAAGAATAATTCCTCCGATCAACTGTACTCTGTAATGCTTCATGCCAAGTGTACGTCCTGCCGCCTCACGCACAACTGCAAACGCCTCCGGCAGAATATCATCCAGTGTCTCTGTGTCTTTCAGACGGCTCTTAAATTCCTGTGTCTTATTCTTAAGCTCCTCGTCGGAAAGCTGCTCCATCTGCGGCCCCAACGCTTCAATCTCATCTACAATGGGATAGATACGCTTTAACTCATTTTCACTATGTGTTCCAAAAATTTTTTGCAATAAGCCCATATCTATACATTACTCCTTGTCCGTAAATTTACTCAGTATCCATTCTATCACTATCAAGAATGCAATTCAACCAATTTACAAAGTGTTTTCAAACTGTTCACACTTGAAATATTTTCTCATCATTCAAGAATTCTCTCGCATTCTTGTTGCGAACTAAGCTACATAAATTCTATACTAATATTTTTTAATCTGCTCATATGGAAGATGTCCTCCAAAAAGATCCAGCGCACTTCCTATTGTAAAATCCACTTTTCCACCCGTCTTTTTTCTAAAATGTTCAATGTCCTCAAGACTTGCGATTCCTCCTGCATAAGTCACTGGTATCATATCGAACTCTCCAAGAATTTTTGCTAGCTCTTCATCAATTCCTGCTGATTTTCCTTCTACATCTACACCATGCACCAGATATTCATCGCAATATCCGGCAATTTCCCTTAAAACTTCCTGTGTCAGTTTTACATCCGTAAACTTCTGCCAGCGGTCTGTCACTATATAATAACCGTCTTCTTTTTTCCTGCAGCTCAAATCAATGACAACATTTTCTTTTCCCACTGCATGTTTAAGTTTTTCCATATTTTCCCAATTTATCTTCCCGTCGCGGAACACATAAGATGTTACGATCACATGGCTTGCCCCCGCCTCCAGAAACTCTTCTGCATTTTCGGCATGGATTCCACCGCCCACCTGAAGTCCTTTTGGATATGCTCCAAGTGCCAGTATTGCCTGTGCTTTCGTTTCTCTATAATATTCTGAAGATACCGGATTTAAAAGTATCACATGTCCCCCTATAAGTCCGTCTTTCTGATACATTTTTGCATAATAATCCGCATTTTCAGAGGCCGTGAAATTTTCCTTTGCCTGATTGCCCTGATCAGTAAGACTACCGCCTACAATTTGTTTGACTTTTCCATTATGTATGTCTATACAAGGTCTGAAATGCATGAAAAAACTCCTTTCCTTATCTAAAAGAAAAGCCACACTCTCACAGGGACAAATCCATTTATCCCCGAAAAAATGTGACCTTGTCTTCTTATCTTACATTCTTTTCTTATCTGTCGTTTACATTGTCATTACCAGTCGTCGCATCATTCACTGTGTTATTGTTTGTGTTTTTCCGGTTATCCGACTGTCCATCACCATCCAGATCATCGACTACATCGCCTACGCCTTTTCCGACATCGTCAATTCCATCTTCCAGGCCGTCACCGATTTTGTCCATGGCACTATCACCAGTCTGTGTGTCATTCGCGCCATTGTCATTCACCACATCATTCTGCCCTGCTCCATTATCATTCGAATTTCCTGCACAGGCAGTAACTGAAACCAGAATACCAACACACATCATAATCAACAATAACTTTTTTAACCGTTTCATAATTTTCGTCTCCTTTTCCGTATAGAATGCTACATGCAAATACTTCACTTGCTGATAGTAATATCTGCATTTTACAGTTTTCTATACCTTTTTAGAGATTGACATTATTTTACAGTCGTTCTGCAATGCGGCCGCTTCTGTATGCCTCCAGGAGAAATTCCAGATCATGGATCTGTTCTACCAGTTCTTTTCCCACATCCGTGTCTAAAACAGACTGGCGCTTTGATACAATTTCTGTCACAATGGTATCAGAATGAATATCTGTTTCATTTTCAATTGCTGATTCTTTCGATTCAAACGGCTCATGGGCACTTAAAATCATACCATAAGAATTATAGATCAGCGTATAACCTGCAATTCCGGTCTGTTTCTGATATGCTCTTGAAAATCCTCCATCGATAACAAATACTTTGCCTCCACATTTCATCGGATTTTCTCCGTTTTTGGATTTTACCGGCATATGACCATTGATGATATGACTAAAGGAATGCTCTAGTCCGAATTCTTTCAAAATACGGTCGACCACCTTATCATTTTCCAAAAAATCATAATAAGGATTCTTTTTCTCCTTATGTGTCTCTTTTTCTGCTAGGAAATATCGCTCAAACGTTGCCATCTTGTCCTTACCGAACAGCGGTGAATTCTCACTGAGCCAGATATACCACATCATATCCTTCCCACGCTTTCGTTCCTTCTCGTCAATGGCATAAAATCCCTTTCTCACATAGCTTTCCAGCACCTCATAAAGTGCCTTTCCTTTGTAAGAACGCCCGTATATTTTTACTGACTTAAAACTTCCATCTTCATTCAGCGGAATACAACCGTGATACAACAAGTTGTTATTGTATACTTTGTATAATCCACCTTTACTTAAAAGGAAATGCATATGGCTCTGTAATTTTTCGCAGTTGACAAATGCCTGTGTCAGACGATCCAGCACCTCTTCTTCGGCTTCTGTCAATGCATATGGCCGTTTTGAATCGATCGTCGGGAAGTTTTTATCCAGAAGTTCATATGTTTTTCCATCCAACTCAATCAAACCATTTTCATAATCAATCAGATGCAAAAGATTTCGGTGTTCCAGCTTAAATCCAGGATTTTTTTTGATAATCTGCCCTTCTATTTTAAACTGGATAATAGAAATCGCCTTATGCATCTTCATGTTCAGCATTGTTTCGCTGGGATCATAGTCCGGATCATCCTTCAGTTCAAAGCAGCTGCATGGATCATCCCGATATGTGTTCAGTGCAAATGTAGCAAGCGGCAGGAGGTTAATTCCATAGCCATCCTCCAAAATCTCCAGATTTGCATATCTTGCACAGATGCGGACAACATTTGCAACACAGCCCTGTTGTCCTGCTGCCGCCCCCATCCAGAGCACGTCATGATTTCCCCATTGGATATCCATAGAATGATAACCCATCAGCTTGTCCATAATAATATGTGGTCCCGGCCCACGATCATAAATATCTCCTACAATATGCAAATGATCTACAGTAAGTCTCTGGATCAATTCACTCAAAGCCACAATAAACTCTTCGGAACGTTTGATCCGGATGATCGTATCTACAATAGAATTATAATAGGACTCCTTATCCATAACATCTGCTTTCTCTGTAATCAATTCCTCAATGACATAAGCAAATTCCGGAGGCAGAGCTTTTCTGACTTTAGATCTGGAATACTTACTTGAAGTCCGCTTGCAGATTTCAATCAGACGATACAACGTAATCTTATACCAGTCCTCCATATTTTCTTCTTTTTTCTTAATGAGCTCCATCTTCTCTCTTGGATAATAAATAAGAGTAGCAAGGGTCTTCTTATCCTTACTACTCATAGTATTTCCGAAGACTTCGTCAATTTTTCTACGAACTGCTCCCGATCCATTCTTAAGAACATGGGAAAATGCTTCATATTCCCCATGGATATCCGTAAGAAAATGTTCCGTCCCTTTTGGCAAATTTAAAATTGCCTGTAAGTTAATAATCTCTGTTGATGCCTTAGCAATGGTCGGATACAGTTGAGAAAGTCTCTCCAAATAACGTGCTTCTAAATCTTTCATAACCTCTCCTTTATATAATATGGTTGTTTTTTCCAACTATAATATTTACGGATTGCCTTGTGCTTTGCACTCCTGCAATCTGCCCCAAGATTCCTCGTAATATTATTTTAATACTACGTCTGACATATCGTATTTCCCTGCCTCTTTTCCGGCAAGGAATTTTGCAGCCTCTACCGCACCTTTTCCAAATACAGTTCTGGAGTATGCTGTATGTTTGAACTCAATCACTTCATCTATTCCTGCAAAGAGTACTTCGTGTTCCCCAACAATTGTACCTCCGCGCACGGCTGATATTCCAAGTTCTTTTTTATCACGTTTCTTTCTGACCTGACTTCTGTCATAGACATACTCGTACTGTCCATCTGCCGCCTCATTGATAGAATCTGCAAGAGCGATTGCAGTTCCACTTGGGGCATCCAATTTCTGGTTGTGATGCTTCTCAACAATTTCAATATCATAACCTGCAGGAGACAGTACTTTTGTCGCCTCTTTCAAAAGCTGCATCAAAAGATTGATTCCAAGTGACATATTGGCAGAACGAAGAACTGCTACCTTCTTGGATGCTTCTTCTACCTCCTGAAGCTGTTCCTCTGAAAGTCCTGTTGTGCAAAGAACAACAGGAATCTGTTTTTCTACACAATAATCCAAAAGTCCGTCTACTGCCTTTGCATTTGAAAAGTCAATCACAACATCTGCTTCTACATCACACTTTTCGATACTATCGAACACTGGATATTCATTTGCAACTTCCGTATATGCATCCACTCCTGCCACGATCTCTACCTCTGCATCTTCTTTTGCAAGTGTGGTGATCGCACGTCCCATCTTGCCATTGCAGCCATGCATAATCGCACGTACCATAATATTTTTCCTCCTTGTCTTTTTACATGACAGAAAAGGATATCACCCAGGATATCCTTTTATCTGTAATTATCATTCCTACTGCCATTCTTAAAAATCTCTATGCCAGCTCAATTCCAAAACCCTTCATGGCCTGTGCAAGTGCTTTTGTGTGTTCTGGTGAAAGTTCAGTTAATGGCATGCGAAGCGGTCCGCAGTCTTTTCCCATAAGTTCCATTGCTTTCTTAACAGGAATCGGATTAACTTCACAGAAAAGCTTTTCAATAAGCGGAATTGCTTTTAACTGAAGGTCCAGACTTCCTTTCACATCTCCCTCAAAAAACTTCGCACAGATATCATGCGTCTCCTTTGGAGCTACATTAGAAAGAACCGAAATCACTCCCTTTGCTCCCAGAGAAAGTAATGGTACAATTTGATCATCATTTCCTGAGTACAGATCAATGTTACCATCTGTCAGAGACATGATCTTTGCAACCTGGGAAATATTTCCAGATGCCTCTTTTACACCTACAATATTGTCAACATTCTTTACAAGTTCTGCCACAGTAGCCGGCTCAATATTACAGCCTGTTCTGCTTGCAACACTATACATAATAATTGGTGCCTTCGCTTCTTTTGCTACAGCTTCATAATGTGCGATCAGTCCTGCCTGTGTGGCCTTATTATAATAAGGTGTAACAAGAAGTAATCCGTCTGCACCATAATCTGCTGCCTCCTTAGACATATCAATTGCTGTACGTGTACAATTAGAACCTGTACCTGCAATAACTGGAATTCTGCCTTTCACTCTGTCAATTGCAAACTTTACGCACTGCATATGTTCTTCTTCTGTCATTGTTGCAGACTCGCCAGTTGTTCCACAGATTACAATACAATCTGTTCCATTATTGCAGTGGTAATCAAGCAGTGCATCTAACTTATCATAATTAATACTTCTTTCTTCATCATCATTAAATGGTGTGACAATTGCCACTCCAGCTCCAGTAAATATAGCCATCGTACTCCTCCTGACTTTCCATGCGCTTTAAATTATCTGTCATGATTCATTATTAATTGAAATTTTAGCATCATTATCAAGGGATGTCAATGAAAGACTATACTTCTAAACAAGTTGCGAACATTCTGACCTGCCCATTTTTATATTTCCACACATTCCAGTTTACTTACAGATACCTCATACGCGGTTCTCTCTTCCGTCAGCGTATCCGATAACTTCTTTATATAAGTACGACTCTGTATTCTGCCTATGATCTGCACATGCTCTCCTACTTCAAATGCAGAAGCATATCTCGCATTTCTTCCCCAGCAGATACATGGTATGTAATCTGATTTTCCATATGGTCTGTTCACCGCCAGCAAAAGGTCAGCGATTTCTCTCCCAAGTGGAGTTTTCCGATAGACCGGAAGTTTACAGATATAGCCGTCCAGGAAAATGCTATTCGTCTTCGCTCCATCCAGTTCTTCATCAATAAACTCCAACTCTCTTACAAATACAGATAATACAAGCCGATTTTTTTGCTCTTCATGTCTGTTATAAGACCGGAACTGACCATTCACCATAATGTACTCACCTGTATAATCTCTTGTCACATCAATCAGACGCTCCGAAATCATCAGTGGAATCCGGTCTTCCGAGTTGCTCAGACGCTTCACCTTTACCTCTACCATATAAAATCCTTCCCCGAATACCTCATGGCTGAAAGTAAAATCTGAAACAATCTCTCCCATAATCGTCACCTGGTTATTTTCAATAATCTTATCTGACATAATTTTAAGTTCTCCTTCCTCTAAAACGTATTTCCTATGGTCTTTAATAATCTATGTTTAAAGTACAGAATTTAGAACAACTTTTTTAAACTCTTGTAAAATTTCAAAAATGTGGTAGACTAATAAAGTTGTATATATTAAATTAGAAGTGTTTACAAGTGAAGATTCAAAGAAAAGGATGTTATAAAATGAAGACAAAACGCGAAGATGTAAGAAATATCGCAATTATCGCCCATGTTGACCACGGTAAAACGACACTGGTAGATGAATTATTAAAGCAAAGCGGCGTATTCCGTGAAAATCAGGCCGTTGAGGAACGTGTCATGGATTCCAACGATATCGAAAGAGAACGTGGAATCACTATTCTCTCTAAAAATACTGCCGTTACTTATAACGGGGTGAAGATTAATATCATTGACACACCTGGACATGCTGATTTCGGCGGCGAAGTAGAACGTGTCCTTAAAATGGTAAACGGAGTTATCCTCGTAGTTGATGCATTTGAAGGTGCTATGCCACAGACAAAGTTCGTTCTCAGAAAAGCAATGGAATTAAAACTTCCTGTTATTGTATGCATCAACAAAATCGATCGTCCAGAAGCAAGAGCTGAGTCTGTTATCGATGAAGTTCTGGAACTTCTCATTGATCTTGGTGCATCGGATGAGCAGCTTGACTGTCCGTTCGTATATGCTTCTGCAAAAGCTGGTGTTGCTGCTTTAGAGCTGACAGATGACATGAAAGATATGAAACCACTGTTTGATACAATCTTAGACTACATTCCTGCACCGGAAGGCGACCCGGAAGCTCCGACTCAGGTTCTTATCAGTACAATTGATTACAATGAGTATGTAGGACGTATCGGTGTTGGTAAAGTAGATAACGGTACGATCGCAGTGAACCAGGATATGGTTGTTGTCAACCATCATGATCCGGACAAACAGCAGAAAGTTAAAATCAGTAAGCTCTACGAATTCGATGGTCTGAAAAAAGTAGAAGTAAAAGAAGCAACCATCGGTTCCATTGTAGCAATTTCCGGTATTTCCGACATTTCCATCGGAGATACACTCTGCTCTCCTGAAAATCCGGTAGCCATTCCGTTCCAGAAGATTTCAGAGCCTACGATTTCCATGGACTTCATGGTAAACGACAGCCCATTTGCCGGACAGGAAGGAAAATTTGTGACTTCCCGTCACCTGCGTGACCGTCTGATGCGTGAGCTGAATACAGATGTCAGCCTTCGTGTCGAAGATACAGAGAACATGGATTCTTTCAAAGTTTCTGGTCGTGGCGAACTTCACCTTTCTGTTCTTATTGAGAATATGAGACGTGAAGGATACGAATTTGCTGTCAGCAAGGCAGAAGTTCTTTATAAGAAAGATGAAAATGGTAAGCTCTTAGAGCCTATGGAGATTGCATACATCGATGTACCAGACGAATTTACTGGTGTTGTCATCGAGAAACTGAGCCAGAGAAAAGGCGAACTTCAGACGATGGGTGCCGGAAATGGCGGATATACCCGTCTTGAGTTCCGTATTCCTTCCCGTGGACTCATTGGATACCGTGGGGATTTCATGACTGATACAAAGGGAAATGGAATCATGAACACAGCATTTGACGGCTACGCACCATACAAAGGTGATATTCAGTATCGAAAACAGGGATCTCTAATCGCATTTGAGACTGGAGAATCTGTAACTTACGGACTTTATATTGCCCAGGAGCGTGGACAGTTATTCATTGGAGCAGGTGAAAAAGTTTACTCCGGTATGGTCATCGGACAGAATGCAAAGACAGATGATATCGAGATTAATGTCTGCAAGACAAAACATCTTACAAACACTCGTTCTTCCAGTGCAGATGAGGCTCTCCGCCTGACACCTCCGAGAGTATTAAGTCTGGAGCAGGCAATCGATTTTATCGACACTGACGAGCTTCTGGAAGTTACACCAGACAATTTGAGAATCCGCAAGAAAATTCTGGATCCTAAGATGAGAAAAAGAAGCAACCTGAAATAATAAAATACTATTCAAGACTTGAAGCTGTCCGTATACATTTTTGTTGCGGACAGTTTTTTGAATCTTTTGACCGTGTTCTTCATATTTTCTACATCCTTTCCAAATTCTATATTGGCAAGACTACTCCGATACTTTATACTCTATATTGTAGATTTTTACTACTTACTTATTACTAATTCCCAAGGAGACAAAAAACATATGAAAGAATCTATATCTGTATTTTTAAAACGGCTGTCTGATATTTTGGAATTTGTTATTTCATTTATATTGACCGCCGGTATTATCTTATTGTGTCTGCGTGTAGCCGGTGCGATTTACAAAATTCCAGATTTAAATGTCTGGCCTAACTACGAAGATCTTCTGGAAACTTGCTTCAATCTGATCATCGGCGTCGAGCTTATTAAAATGATGTACTCTCACTCCCCACAGACAGTTTTCGAAGTTCTCTTATTTGCAATTGCAAGACAAATCATCATCGATCATTCTTCCATCTGGAGCAGTCTTGTCGGTGTCTGCGCAATCGCTGTATTATTTGCCACACGTAAATTCTTATTCTGTAATTTTGATGATGCTGACAAATACATCTTCCACGCATCTGCAAAAGCAAAAAATATTGCCAGGCTTCTTTCCATTGACCTTCCGTATTCAGGAAACGATACACTGGAAGAGGTGATGCTTGATCAGTTAAAAAAAGAAAATATAAATAACGAGATCGGAGCCTGTGTTTTCTTCAAAAGCTTCGGTCTACGCATCGCAAAAAAATCTGATGGAAAAATTTCAAGAATTGAAGTAATACGTGCTATACATTAACAACAAAACGTGCTATACTATATCTATCAGATAGATTACCGTTCTGGCCACCAACTGTCAGATATTAACGTCTGAAAAAACGTAGCAAAGGAGTTGGACAATATGAAATTCATTATTATTGGAAAGAACATTGACGTAACACCAGGATTAAAAGATGCTGTAGAGAACAAATTAGGAAAATTACAGCGTTACTTCACACCTGACACAGAGATTCATGTAACACTCAGCGTTCAGAAAGAACATCAGAAGATTGAGGTTACAATCCCTGTAAAAGGCAACATCATTCGTTCCGAGCAGGAAAGCGACGATATGTATGTATCCATCGACCTGGTAGAAGAAGTCATCGAGCGTCAGCTCAGAAAATATAAAAACAAACTGGTAGCAAAGAATCAGGAAGGTAACAACTTCAGCAAGACGCTTTTTGAGACAGAAGAGTCAATTGAAGACGGTGAAGTAAAAATTGTCCGCACAAAAAGATTCGGAATCAAACCAATGTATCCAGAAGACGCATGCGTACAGATGGAATTACTTGGACATAACTTCTTTGTATTCTTCAATGCTGAGAATGAAGAAGTTAACGTAGTATATAAGAGAAAAGATGGATCTTTCGGATTAATCGAACCAGAATTCTCATAAAGCAACAAGCAAGACATGGAAATAACAAGAACGACCGGAGAATGTAAACACTCTCCGGTCGTTCTTGTTATTTTTATGTATGGCGACTGCCATGGCCGAGAGGCAGCGTCGCGGCATCGAGGCTCTTGCTTGTTGCTTTTTTCTGTATGGCGACTGCCATGGCCGAGAGGCAGCGTCGCAGAAGCTTTGCTCTTACGCCACTATCTGCGGCTCCCCATCAATCTGTGCGAACCAGCACTCATCGCCTTCTTCCATTTTTACTCTTCCATTAGTTCCTTCCGTAATCTCTGCTTCCACAGTCTTTACCTCTCCCAAAGGCAATAAAACACTTAATTCTACATTTTCCGTATAAATACTGTCAATCAGCTTGATTCCACGTTGTCCCAAAATATACTGCACTTTTCCAAGACCATTATAATCTGTCTTAATATTCAGTTTAAGCCCCCGGATTCTGGTTATAATTACAGATGCACGGATTCCCGCCTGTGTAGAAGAAGAATAAGCTCTTACAAGCCCTCCGGTTCCAAGAAGTGTTCCTCCAAAGTAGCGGGTCACAACAACTACTATATTGCGGATTTCTTCCCCAAGAAGAACATCCAGCATAGGTTTTCCGGCAGTGCCGCCAGGTTCTCCGTCATCACTGCATCTTGCAAGCTGTCCTCTCTCTCCGATGACATACGCAAAACAGTTATGTCTCGCATCCCAATATTTTTTCTTCATTGCTTCTATAAAAGCAAGTGCTTCTTCTTCGCTTTCTACCGGAGCAACTGTCGCAATAAATCTGGACTTTTTTTCTATAATTTCATCCTGTCCACCTTTATACACAACTTTATATTTATCCAACATATTTACATAACTCCCTTGATTTTTCATTCATACATATTACGCTTAAGAAGTCTTTTTTTACTTCCTACCACATTACTATATCAAACTTCTTAAGATTTTCCATAGAAAATATGAAGTTTTCATTTTTTTCTTTATTTCAAATAGCTAATTTGCTATAATAACCTGGTATAAAGGAGGCATATACGCATGAATTATGGTAAGAAAAAAGCCGCAAAGCGCCAGAAGCAGATTACGTCAAAGTCTGCTATGCAGGCAAAGCGTGTAGGAGTCCGATTATTTAAGGCACTCCTTCTTTGCATCATCGTGGTTGCAATCGCCGGTGTTGCCGGTGGCGGACTATTTGTGAAAAAGATTATTGACAATTCTCCGGATATTACACCTGATGATGTAAAACCACAGGGATTTACAACTTTAGTGTACGCTGACGACGGAACAACTGAAATTGAACGTTTTGTTGCCGCAGGTTCTAACCGTGTATATAAAACAATCGATGAGATTCCGGCAGATCTTCAGCATGCATTTGTTGCTATCGAGGATGAACGTTTTTATGAGCATAACGGAATTGATATCAAAGGTATTGTCCGTGCCGGTGTTTCTCTTATTTCCGGGGGATCCCAGGGAGCCAGTACACTGACACAGCAGCTCATAAAAAATAATGTCTTTCCGAACTTTGTAAATGAAAAGACATTCTACGATAAGCTACAGCGAAAACTCCAGGAACAGTTCCTTGCCGTTTCCATCGAAAAGCAGATGAGTAAAGATGAGATTATGGAAGCTTATCTGAACACCATCAACTTAGGACAGAACTGTCTCGGTGTTCAATCTGCTGCGAAAAGATATTTCAACAAAGATGTTTCAGAACTGACTCTTTCTGAAAGTGCTGTTATTGCAGGTATTACACAGAGTCCTGGTAACCTGAATCCAATCACGAACCCTCAAAAGAACCAGAAGCGTCGTGATAAGGTTCTTAAGAATATGCTGAAACAGGGATATATCGACCAGGCTGCTTATGATGAAGCAATGGCAGATGATGTATATGCAAGAATCCAGTCTGTTAACGAAACCCAGACAGATTCTTCCAACGCATATAGTTATTTTGTAGATGCACTTGCAGATCAAGTCATGAATGACCTGCAGGATCAATGTGGTTTTTCAGAAACACAAGCTTACAATGCTGTTTACAGTGGAGGTCTTAGCATTTACTCCACTCAGAATCAGTCTCTTCAGCAGATTTGTGACGAAGAAGCCAACGATGATTCCAATTATCCATCAAATATCGAATATGGTCTCGACTATGCACTGACTGTCACGCGTGCAGATGGAAGTACTGAGAATTACTCTTCCGGCCACATCAAAAAATATGTAAAAGAAACCTATAACAAAGATCAAGGACTTTTATATAAAAGTGAAGATGCCGCCCGTGCCATGGTAGAAGAATGGAAATCTACCATCGCTCAGGAAGGTGATACTTACAATGAAGTTATAAACATCTCACCACAGCCACAAGCTTCCATTACTTTGATGGATCAGTATACCGGTCAGATCAAAGCCATGGTCGGTGGCCGAGGTGCCAAATCAACCAGTCTAGGACTGAATCGTGCATACAAAGGTTCCAAGAGACAACCTGGATCTACTTTTAAAATCCTGGCTGCTTATGCACCGGCTCTGGATCTGGACGAGATGACACTTGCTTCTGTCATTGATGATAAAAATTATGATGTTGGCGGTGGAAAAACTATTAAAGGAAGTAAAGGCGATGTATCCATGCGTACCGCTATCGCACTTTCTCTCAACTCCTGTGCTGTGCAGACCAGTGATCTTGTTACTCAAGATGTAGGTATGGAATATTGTGAGAAACTTGGCATCAGCACACTGGTAACTAACAAAGTAGTAAATGGAAAAACTTATTCTGATAACACAAAAACCCTTGCCCTTGGTGGTCTGACAGATGGTGTTTATAATTACGAACTCTGTAGTGCCTATGCTGCAATTGCCAACAACGGTGTTTACAATAAACCAACTCTTTACACGAAAGTTTTAGATCATGATGGCAATGTTCTTCTTGACGGAACTGGCGAGAGTCACCAGGCAATCAAAGACAGTACAGCCGGACTTCTTACGAGTGCTCTTCAGACCGTAGTAGAGGAAGGTACCGGTAAAGCCTGCCAGTTAGATAATATGCCGGTTGCCGGTAAAACAGGTACAACAACATCCAACAAGGACTTATGGTTTGTCGGATATACACCATATTACACATGTGCTGTATGGGGCGGTTATGATGATAACAAAGAATGTAATTCCGATACAAAATTCCGTTTCCGCATCTGGAAAGGAATCATGAGCAGAGTACATGAGAATCTTGAAACAAAAGATTTTGTAATGCCAAGTTCTGTAGAGCAAAAATCCGTCTGCACAATTAGCGGATATCTGGCAAATTCCAGTTGTCCAAGTGTAACAGAATACTTTGCAACAGACAGCCTTCCAGATCAGAGTTGTCCGGGACATAAAAACCATTCTGAAGACTATGATTCTGAAGAAAATGACAGTAAGTCCCATGACACAAATAGCGATAATACTGGTAACAATACCGGTACTAATACCGGAGATAATACTGGTGGCACCACTGGTGGCAATACCGGTGGCGGTGATGCTGGTAATACTGGTGGCAACACCGGTGGCAATACGGGTGGCAACACTGGCGGCAATACCGATGGCGGTGATACTGGTGGCGGCGATGCCGGTGGTAACACACAATAATCACTTTTGCTTATCTCAATATTGATAATTCAAAAAAACAGGAGAGTGGATATCCACTCTCCTTTCCTATATTCGAAACATCTGCCTTCTACACTTGACTATCCAGGATCAATTTTGCAGCTCCACAGATTCCTGCATCATTTCCAAGGCTTGCAATAGCAAACTGAGTATCTTTATTTGCAAAAAAGGCTCGCTTGCGATAATATTTTTCTATATATGTAAGGAGAATTTCTCCTGCTTTTGACACTCCTCCTCCAATTACAAAAAGGCTTGGATCTACTACGACTGCTACGTCTGCTAATCCTTTCGCCAGGTATTCTCCGAATTCTTCTACAATATCTACTGCAAGCTGGTCACCTTCTTTTAAGGCATCAAATACGATTTTTGCATCTATCTTATCTAAATCATAAGTTCGCAATATTGAATCTTTCTTATCAGCTGCGAGATGTTCTCTGGCAATTCTTGCAATTCCTGTTGCAGACGCATACTGTTCAAGACAGCCTTTCTTTCCACAGCCACAACACTTTTCTTCAAAGTAATTTACACAGATATGTCCGATTTCTCCGCCAGCTCCATTGGCACCGATCAAAGGCCTTCCTCCCATGATCACTCCTCCGCCAACTCCAGTTCCAAGTGTGACCATGACCATATTCTTCTCACCATGTCCAGCACCTTTCCACATCTCACCGAGTGCCGCTACATTGGCATCATTGCCAACAACAACCTGCCAACCTGTCAGATTCTCTAATTCTTTCTTAACCTCTTTATATCCCCATCCAAGATTCGCTGTCTTTCTCACAATACCTTCCGAATTTACCGGTGCCGGAATTCCCATTCCAATTCCTATCACTTCTTCTGCCGGAATTGCTTTTTCCTGAATCTTTTCCTTTAAAGCCGTTGCTATATCTTGAAGAATGGATTCACCTTCATTTTCAGTTCTTGTAATAATCTCCCATTTATCAAGAATTTCTCCATCCACTGTAAACAATCCCAGTTTTATAGTGGTTCCCCCAACATCTGCTCCAAAACAGTATTTCATAGTTATTTTCTCCTCGTGTATATATTTTAATCTTTTTTTGTATGATTACGTTGTACTCTCTGATATAGCTCCTGTGCAGCATTATAACCCATAGACTTCTGTCTGTGATTAATAGCAGCCGTCTCTACAATAATAGCCAGATTACGTCCTGGACGGATTGGAAGATTGTGGCAGACTACCTTATTCCCAAGAAATTCTGTATACTGATCTTCCAGTCCCAGGCGATCATACTCACGCTCTTTATTCCACTCCTCCAGTGTAATAACAAGGTCAATATTCTTTGTCTCTCTGACGCTTTGAACACCGAATAAAGTCTTAACGTCCACAATCCCAATACCTCTGAGCTCAATAAAATGCCTTGTAATATCCGGCGCTGTTCCTACCAGTGTCTCATCACTGACCTTGCGGATCTCCACAACATCGTCACTGACAAGCCGGTGCCCTCTCTTAATCAGTTCCAGAGCCGCCTCACTTTTTCCAATACCACTCTCTCCCATAATCAGCACACCGACACCGTAGACATCTACCAGTACTCCATGGATGGAAATACATGGTGCTAACTGAACATTTAACCACCGAATGATTTCTGCCATAAATGCAGATGTATGTGAATCTGTTGAAAATACCGGAATATTCGCTTCTGTTGCCTTTTGCAAGAGCATATCATCTGGTTTTAAAGCACGGCAAAATACCAGGCATGGAATCTTGTAAGAAAGAAGCGTGTCATAAATTTCCTCTTTTTTCTTTTCTTCCAATGTTGTCAGGTAGCTATATTCTACATAACCGATGACCTGCACCCGTTCCGAATCAAATCTTTCAAAAAATCCTGTCAATTGTAATGCAGGACGGTTAATATCCGGAACCTCCACAGCCTTATCCGACAACTCTACATCCGGTGTCAGATTTTTCAGATTCATCTTCTCGACAATCTGCTTCATTTGAACTACATTTTTTCGCATATATGTCTCTCCTTCCAGGCATCCTATTACTAATATTAAAATTATAGCATATCAGTGAAAAAAATCATACACATCCTTAGCGGATTTTTCATTCATAGAAGGAAGACTCTTTAGTTCCTCTACAGTGGCATTCTTGATTGCCTCAATGTTGGCAAAATGCTTCATTAAATCTTTTCTTCTTGCTGGTCCAACACCTGGAATATCATCCAAAATCGAATGAACTTGTCCTTGACTGCGAAGCTGCCTGTGAAATGTAATTGCAAACCGGTGAGCTTCATCCTGAATGCGCGTGATCAGTCTGAATGCTTCCGAATTCCGGTCAATAGGAATCTCTTCATTGTGATAATAAAGCCCTCTGGTTCTGTGGTGATCATCCTTTACCATACCGCAGACTGGAATATCCAGATTCAGCTTATCCAGCACTTCCAGTGCAATATTTACCTGCCCTTTACCACCGTCCATCAGAATCAGATCTGGAAATGCCGTAAAACTGCCAAGTTCTCGACCTTCTTCCTTTTCTCTTAAGCCGTGCCCGAACCGCCTTGTAAGCACTTCATTCATACTGGCATAATCGTTCGCCCCTTTTACCCCTTTAATCTTGAATTTACGGTAGTCATTTCTCTTCGGTTTTCCTTTTTCATAGACAACCATAGAGCCAACTGATTCAAATCCATTTGTATTGGAAATATCATACGCCTCCATACGATGCAGTCCGGTTAAGCCCAAAAGATTTTGAAGTTCTTTGACTGCACCAATCGTTCTTCCCTCTTCTCTCTTAATCCGCTCTTTATCCTTCGTCAGAACCATTCGGGCATTTTTTTCTGCCAGCTCTACCAGTTTTTCCTTTGTTCCTTTTTTCGGAATGACCAGATGTACTTTATGCTCTTTTTTCCTTGTCAGCCATTCCTCAATAATCTCATGATCTGGTATTTCCTCTGGCAACATAATCTGTCCCGGAATATATGGTGTCCCTGCATAAAATTGCTTGATAAAACTGGAAAGTATCTCTGCCTTTGTCTCCTTATCCACTAGCTTCAGATAAAAATGATCCCGCCCGATCAATCTTCCATTTCGAATAAAAAACACTTGCACAACCGCATCTTCCAAATCTTTTGATACTGCCACAATATCCCTGTCATCTCCCGCAGTGTCTGTAATTTTCTGCTTCTGTGCAATTTTCTGTACACTGTTTATCAACTCCCGATATTCAATTGCCCGCTCAAACTCCAATGCCTCTGACGCTTCTTCCATCTGTGCCTTCAACTTTTCCAGAATCGGATCATAATTGCCATTCAGAAAATGTAAGACTTCCTCTACAGACTTGCGGTATTCCTCCTTCGAAATGTATCCCTGACACGGAGCTTTGCACTGATGAATATGATAGTTCAGACATGGCCGCTCTTTTCCAATATCCTTTGGCAGTCTCCGGTTACAGCTTCGGATAAAATATAACTTTCGAATCAGTTCTATTGTGTCTTTCACTGCCCCGGCACTCGTATAGGGGCCAAAATACTTTGCCTTATCTTTCTGCACTCTTCTTGCCAACATCACTCTTGGAAATGGCTCCTGCACAGTAACTTTTATAAATGGATAAGCCTTGTCGTCCATCAACATTGTGTTATATTTGGGTCTGTGCTCTTTGATGAGATTGCACTCCAGCACCAGCGCTTCCAGTTCCGAATCTGTTACGATATACTCGAACCTGGAAATGTGAGTCACCATCTGTTCTATCTTAGCCCCTTTGTTACGACTGCTCTGAAAATACTGTCGTACACGGTTTTTCAGACTGATTGCTTTTCCCACATAGATGATTTTATCTGTCTCATCATGCATCAGATAAACTCCCGGCTTGCCCGGCAGCTTTTTTAATTCTTCCTGAATATCAAACATAATTTACTCTCTATACTTTCTTATATATTTTGCACAAAAAAGCCTTTATTTCAGCCATCTGTGCAATGGTTAATCAAGTTACAAACAATGACAAGTATAAAATAATGGGCGAAAACTGTGTCATTTCTGGTTCAATGCACTTCATTTTCCAGTCAGAAAGGTACACGAAATAAAACGTCATCCTTTTTTATGAAGGCGAATCTGTGTCCCATTCTTCCCTATGGCTGCTAACCTCTCATGTCTAACAGGATCATTCTTTCTTTGAAAGAGTCCTAAATTCCTTCGTCCAGCCTCCCCATAGTTGGTGCCGCCTCTGCTCCCTACCAGGGTCATGCCCTATAAAAAATGTCTTAGCGGCTTCGCTCTGCTTTGTCATTGTTAGAGAGCACTCCTGTAATCCAGCACCAATTGAATCCTTGGCGGACGTTAATCTGTTACAGTATGTGCTTTTTGTTATGCTGCTTCTTGTCTGATGATGTCCTTTCGGAACTTTTCTTCATCAAAGTCACAGCCCGTTTGTAATACTACATAGAAGATCCGAATCGCTTTACATGCTACAGCTATCTTTGCCTGCATTCCTCCTAATGGATTCTTTTTCCTGTTACGATAATAAAGAAACACATCCTGAAATGCAGGATTCCAATTCATCAGTGCTCGCGCCGATTCATACATCGTTCTTCGTAGTTTTCTTCTGCCCCTCTTACTGATCCTTGGCTGTCCTTTCTTTTTACCAGAACTTTTCTTGACTATTTCAAGCCCTGCAAGTTTCTGTATCTGTTTCGGATCAGTGAAACGTCCGATATCACCAACCTCTGCAACAAAGCCAATCACAGTACTCATTCCTACTCCTTTTATGGCGAGCAGTTTCTCCACATTTGGTACTTCTTTTACTTTTTCTTCCAGGTATTCATCTAATCTTTTAAGCTGTTCTGCTTTAAGGAGGTAGTCATTTACAAGAACCCATATCTCGAGTCTTGCAGCTTCTCCCGCTTCCAATCCCACACTGTCCTGTGCAGCTTCTATCAGGGTCTGTGCCCTCTTGATCCCTGCCGCACGGACCTTTGCATTTCGCCATATCTGATTAATTCCACCTGCTCCGATTTTCAGGATATCCTGCGGTAAGGGTGCTTCTTTCAGCAACAATAATCCGCTGGTTGAATCCCAATCGGCATAACACTCCAAATACTCTGGGAAAAACTTTTGAAGCCATCCCTGTATCTGATTGGACAGACGTACATGCTGCTTCATGATCTGGTCTCTGCAAACAGAGGCTTCTCTGATCTCAGCATACACTCCTCTCGGAAGATAAGAAGTAGAATACCTTCCATCTTTTACAAGTAACGCTATTGTTTTTGGATCTTTCAGATCACTCTTTTCCGGACTGTTATCATCCAGTTCTTTACTCCGATTGACCGTAAATGGATTGACTGTTACCAACTGAACCTCATGATCTTGCAAAAACTTTTGGAATGTAAGCCAATAGCAACCGGTAGGCTCGCAGCCGACAATTACATTTTTCATTCCGGTCTTATTCATGACTTCCTCTGTCCATCGCAGAAATGTAAGGAATCCCACTCCAGTGTTGCTGAATCTGAATACTTTTCTTGAAAGTTCAAATCCTCTCCAATCAAACGCTCTGCAAAAATGAGTTTTAGATCCGATATCAACTCCAACAATTAAAGTGTCTGCTGTTACTTGCTTTAGTCTGTCATTCTGTGTTAAATTCATTATAGAAACCTCCCGTTTGATTAAGATGTTTTTTCATCCGGCCAAGATGAACACCTTAATTGTACTTTGAGGTTTCTTTTTATTCAATTGACGTTATTTCTGAATTACAGGAATGCTCCCTGTTTTTTCAACTCAATGTAACAGAAAATACCGCCTCCCTGACAAAAATCTGATTTGCCCGGGAAACGGTATTCAAATACATTAACTTTCTGTATTACTCTTCTGCAATTCCTTCTACTTCATGGAAAATCTTCATGAATTCTTTTCCTGTGATTGTCTCTTTCTCAATCAGAAATGCTGCAATCTTATCCAGTGATTCTCTGTGTTCTGAAAGAAGTTTCTTTGCTTCCTCATAAGCTTCTTTCAGCATCTTCATAACTTCATGATCAATCTCAGAAGCTGTCTCCTGACCACAGTTCATAACCGGACGTCCGTCCAAATATCTGTTCTGGACCGATTCCAGCCCGATCAGCCCGAACTTCTCACTCATACCATATTGGGTAATCATAGCTCTTGCCACACTGGTTGCTTTCTCAATATCATTAGAAGCCCCTGTTGTCACTGTATCAAATACAATCTCTTCTGCAGCACGTCCTCCGAGCATTCCAACTAACATAGCCTGCAGTTCTTTCTTTGTATTCAGGAACTTTTCTTCTTCCGGAGTCTGCATAACATATCCAAGTGCTCCCATCGTACGCGGTACGATCGTAATCTTCTGAACTGGCTCAGAATCCTTCTGTAACGCACTGACAAGCGCATGTCCGACTTCATGGTAAGATACAATCTTGCGCTCTTCCTGATTCATCACACGGTCTTTCTTTTCTTTACCTACCAGCACAACTTCCACTGCTTCAAAAAGATCCGCCTGTGATACGGCATTTCTTCCATTCTTAACTGCGTTGATTGCGGCTTCATTGATCATATTTGCAAGATCTGAGCCAACTGCTCCGGAAGTTGCAAGTGCGATTGCTTCCAGATCAACCGTCTCATCCATCTTCACGTCTTTAGAGTGCACTTTCAGTACTTCCACACGTCCTTTAAGATCCGGTCGTTCCACAATAATACGACGGTCAAAACGTCCCGGTCTTAACAGTGCCGGATCCAGAATCTCCGGACGGTTCGTGGCTGCCAGAAGAACAAGACCTTTATTACTTTCAAATCCATCCATCTCAGCCAGAAGCTGGTTCAATGTCTGCTCACGCTCATCGTTACCGCCCATCTGTGTATCACGGCTCTTACCAATTGCATCAATCTCGTCAATGAAAATAATACAAGGTGCCATCTGCTGTGCCTGCTTAAACAAGTCTCGGACTCTGGATGCTCCGACGCCGACATACATCTCTACAAATGCAGATCCACTCAATGAAAAAAACGGTACTTTTGCCTCTCCTGCAACTGCTTTTGCCAAAAGTGTCTTACCTGTTCCCGGAGGTCCTACAAGCAGTGCTCCTTTTGGAAGCTTTGCTCCTACGCTTGTATATTTTCCCGGATTGTGCAGGAAATCTACAACTTCCTGCAAAGATTCCTTCGCCTCATCCTGCCCTGCTACATCCTTAAATGTGACACCGGTCTGTTTTTCCACATACATCTTGGCATTACTCTTGCCAATTCCCATCATGCCTCCGCCTTTCGACATCTTACGGGTCATCCATACGATCAGTGCAATAAATATGACAAGCGGAATGATATTCATAGCATACTGGGCAACAATTGCAGAAGTTGTATCCGGTACCTCCTGATTGAAATCAATCTTTGCTTTTTCCAGTTTCTCCACCAATTGATCATCATTCATCCGGCCTGTGTAATATTCCTTGTTGACCTTATCTCCACTTTCCTTCTTTGCCGTGATCAGAATCCTGTCACTCTTAATTTCAACTTTCTCGACCTTCTTCTCATCAATCATCTTCAGGAACTTGTTATAAGTAATTTCCTGGTCACTGTCCACTCCCTGAAACTGATACATGGCAAATACCAGAAGTGCCGTCAGCATCGTAATCAGTATGACAAAAGAAAAGCCTTGTTTGTTATTTTTATTATTATCCTTGTTTCCGTTCTGGTTGTCCATTTTTCTCCTCCTGTGTCACTCTCCATTATACGGACAGCCTTGTTAGAAATCAATAAAAACATTATGAAAAGATTGTAAACTAACCATAATATGTAGTATACTTTTTCTGTGGTTTTTCATGCCTGAATTTTTCTGTATATTTCAGAACAGTTCCGGCATATGAACGATAGAACTCATAATATAATACAGAGGACAAGAGAGGATTTATTCATTATGAAAATTGGTTTTGACAATGACAAGTATCTGCAGATGCAGTCTGCCCACATTAAAGAGCGAATCAGTCAGTTTGACAATAAGCTCTATCTGGAATTTGGAGGCAAATTATTTGACGATTATCACGCTTCCCGTGTACTGCCTGGATTTCAACCTGACAGTAAGCTCCGTATGCTGGACAAGCTTTCCGATCAGGCAGAAATTATCATCGTGATCAGCGCCGAAGACATCGAGCGCAACAAAATCCGTGGAGATCTTGGAATCACTTATGATTCTGATGTTCTCCGCCTGATGAACATTTACCGTGATCGCGGACTCTATGTCGGCAGTGTTGTTATTACAAAATACAGTAACCAGGAAAGTGCTTCCTTATTTAAAGCCCGCCTGGAGAAAATGGGCATCCGTGTATACTGCCACTACTTGATTGCAGGATATCCGACCAACATTCCGGTCATTGTAAGTGAAAACGGTTATGGAAAAAATGATTACATTGAAACTTCCAGACCACTGGTCGTTGTGACTGCTCCCGGACCAGGAAGTGGAAAAATGGCTGTCTGCCTCTCCCAGCTCTATCACGAACTGGAACGCGGAATCCGTGCCGGTTATGCCAAGTTTGAGACATTTCCTATCTGGAATATCCCGCTGAAGCATCCGGTCAACTTAGCTTATGAAGCAGCCACTGCAGATCTGAACGATGTAAATATGATCGATCCATTCCATCTTGAAGCTTATGGCGAGACAACCGTTAACTATAACCGTGATGTAGAGATTTTTCCTGTATTAAATGCAATTTTCCAACGCATTTACGGAGAAAGCCCTTACAAATCACCAACAGACATGGGAGTGAACATGGCCGGAAACTGTATCTGTGATGATGAAGCATGCCGCGAAGCTTCCAAACAGGAAATTCTACGCAGATATTACGAATCCCTGCGCCGTCTTCTTCTTGGTCAGTGCTCCGACAATGAAGTCTATACCATCGAAATGTTGATGAACCAGGCTGGTGTTACTATCCATGACCGCAAAGTTGTTGACGCTGCCCTTGAATACGAGAAAATAACTAATGGTCCTGCTGCTGCTATCGAACTTCATGACGGACGCATTATAAAAGGAAAGACTTCCAAATTGCTCGGAGCAACTGCTGCCATGCTGCTTAATGCCCTGAAAGATCTGGCTGGCATCGAACATTCCTGCCATGTCATTTCACCGGAAGCCATCGAACCAATCCAAACATTAAAGACAAAGTATCTCGGAAACAAGAATCCACGCCTTCATACTGATGAAGTTCTCATTGCTCTTTCTGTAAGCGCAGCTTCTAATCCACTTGCAAAGAAAGCACTAGAACAGCTTCCGAATCTTGCAGGATGCCAGGCACATACTTCCGTCATGGTAAGCTCTGTAGACATTAAACAGTTAAAGCGCCTTTCTATTCAGGCAACTTATGAAGCAAAATATGAAAAAAGAGACTAAAATCTCTGTATTTTTTAATAAAAAAGGTGTATACTTTTAAAGTATTTTTTGAGATATGTTTTTTGGGGGACATGCTTGAACATATTTTTTCATTCTAAGGAGGACATTATGGCAGTAAAATATGTATTTGTTACAGGTGGTGTCGTATCAGGACTTGGAAAAGGAATCACTGCTGCATCTTTAGGTCGTCTTCTGAAAGCTCGTGGTTATACCGTGACTATGCAGAAATTTGACCCTTATATCAACATTGATCCAGGTACTATGAACCCGGTACAACATGGCGAAGTATTTGTAACTGATGACGGAACTGAGACAGATCTTGATCTTGGTCATTATGAGCGTTTTATCGATGAAAGTCTCGGTAAAAATTCCAACGTTACGACTGGTAAAGTCTACTGGTCCGTACTTCAAAAAGAAAGACGCGGAGATTTCGGTGGAGGAACTGTACAGGTTATTCCTCATATTACTAACGAAATAAAATCTCGCTTTTATCGCAATCCTGCTGCTGAGAATACAGAAGTAGCAATCATTGAAGTCGGAGGAACTGTAGGCGATATCGAAAGTCAGCCATTTTTGGAAGCCATCCGTCAGTTCCAGCATGAAAAAGGACATGACAATGTAATTCTCATTCATGTTACATTAATTCCATACCTGAAAGCATCTCAAGAGATGAAAACTAAACCAACACAAGCTAGTGTAAAAGAACTGCAGGGCATGGGAATTCAGCCAGATATCCTTGTATGTCGTTCTGAATATCCACTTGGAACAGGAATTAAAGATAAACTTGCTCTGTTTTGTAATGTTCCTGCAAATCACGTATTGCAGAATCTGGACGTTGAATATTTATATGAAGCTCCACTTGCAATGGAAGAAGAACATCTGGCTCAGGTAGTATGCGAATGCTTGCACTTAAATTGTCCGGAACCAGATTTAAAAGACTGGAAAGAAATGGTGAACTATCTGCGAAATCCAAACACAGAAGTAACCGTCGCACTTGTCGGAAAATACACACAGCTTCATGATGCTTATATCAGTGTTGTAGAAGCACTCAAACATGGTGGAATTTTCAGCCGCGCTACTGTCAATATCAAGTGGGTAGATTCTGAACTGGTAACTGCAGATAATGTTGATGAAATTCTTGGCGATGTCAGTGGTATTCTTGTTCCAGGTGGTTTTGGCAATCGTGGAATTGACGGTATGCTTGAAGCGATCAAATATGCTCGCACACACAATATTCCATTCTTGGGGCTCTGCCTTGGAATGCAGTTATCCATCGTTGAATTTGCAAGAGACGTCATTGGATACAATGATGCTCACAGCGCTGAATTAGATCCAGATACTACACATCCGGTCATTCATATCATGCCAGAACAAATTGATGTAGAAAATATCGGTGGAACATTAAGACTTGGCTCTTACCCATGTGTTTTAAATAAAGACTCCAAAGCATATAAGCTGTACGGATCTGAAGAAATTCAGGAACGCCACCGTCATCGTTATGAGGTAAATAATGATTACCGCGATGTACTGACTCAAAATGGTATGCTATTATCCGGACTTTCTCCGGATGGACGTATTGTAGAGATGGTAGAGATTCCAGATCATCCTTGGTTCATCGCGACCCAGGCTCATCCAGAATTAAAATCCCGTCCAAACAGACCACACCCATTGTTCCGTGGATTTATTGAAGCATCTCTGGAATATCAAAAAGAACATAAATAAATCACTTGCAGTATATAACTGCTGGAAAATAGACAATTCCAAAATAGGGAGGGTTTGACTTGTACCGAGTCAAACCCTCCCTGAACTTTTATATTTCTAGTAAATCACTGTTTATTATTTAATCTCTACCTGATTCTGCGCTGCGACCAGATGTGCTGCACCATACTTCTCACGAAGCTTTGGCTTTTCAATCTTTCCAGTAGGATTTCTAGGAACCTTTGCAAAAATCAGCTTACGAGGTCTCTTGTATCTTGGAAGTTTCTTGCAGAATTCATCAATTTCCTCCTCTGTGCAATCTACACCAGGTTTTAATTCAATAATTGCTGCTGAAATTTCTCCCAGTCTATGATCTGGAAGTCCGATAACTGCCACATCCAGAATTTTATTATTGGTACGAAGAAAATCTTCAATCTGTACCGGATAAATATTCTCTCCGCCACTGATAATGACGTCTTTCTTACGGTCAACCAGATAGATAAATCCATCTTCATCTTCCATTGCCATATCTCCAGTATACAACCAGCCATCATGAAGTACTTCAGCCGTTGCTTTTTCATCTTTATAATAGCAAGTCATGACTCCCGGACCTTTGACTGCCAGCTCCCCAGTTTCGCCCTGTGCGACCAGATTTCCATTCTCATCGATAATCTTTGTCTCCCAGCCAAATCCTGCTTTACCGATCGCACCGACTTTATCAATATGATCCAATCCGAGATGCACACATCCAGGTCCAATAGATTCACTCAATCCATAGTTTGTATCATATTTATGATTTGGGAAATATTCCTTCCAGTGACGAATCAGACTTGGCGGTACCGGCTGCGCACCGATATGCATAAGTCTCCACTGCTCCAGATCATAATCCTTCAAATCTACATCTTTGTTATCAATTGCAAGAAGTAAATCCTGTGCCCACGGTACGAGTAGCCATACGATAGTACATTTTTCCTCTGAAACTGCACGAAGAATTGTCTTCGGATTCGTTCCTTTCAAAAGGACTGCCTTTCCACCTGTCAAAAGACTTCCAAACCAATGCATCTTAGCCCCTGTATGGTAAAGTGGCGGAATACATAAAAACACATCGTCCTTTGTCTGTCCATGATGATTCTGCTCTACTCGTGCAGCATGCATCAGAGATTCATGATTATGTAAAATTGCTTTTGGAAATCCTGTTGTTCCAGAAGAAAAATAAATTGCTGCATCATCTTCATCTACAATGTCAATCTTTGGTGACTGACTGGAACAGTTTGCTGTATGCGAAGTATAATCTTCTGCAAATCCCGGGCAGCCATCGCCTACAAAATACAGAAGTCTTCCTCTTCCGATATCGTCCGCAATCTCCTCCACACGTCCGATAAATTCCGGTCCGAACACTAAAATATCTACATCCGCCAGTTCTACACAATATTTAATCTCATCGGCTGAATAACGGAAGTTCAGCGGTACTGCCAAAGCTCCCGTTTTCAGAATACCAAAATAAATCGGCAGCCACTCCAGACAATTCATCAAAAGGATTCCGACCTTGTCCCCTTTTTGGACTCCGCGTTCCAGAAGCAGATTTGCAAATCGATTTGCTTTCTCATTGAATACATTCCATGTAATTTCGCGTCTGTAATATGGTGCACGGGATGGTTCAATCAAATCATACTCCTTCCACGTGCTCCTTTTTGTCTCTGGCATCTCTGGATTAATCTCTACCAGACAGACGTCATCGCCGTACAGGCGACAATTTTTCTCCAAAATATCCGTAATAGACATTGCTAATTATTCCCCTTTCTGGCACAAAGCTTCAAATGATTTCAATTATCCTCTTTCCATACTGAAATTTCAAAATCCTTTATAGCTTTGACGCTTTAGCGCTTTTATCCGATAAAGTATATGATATCGGATTTCAAGGAAAATGTCAACGTTTCCACAGAATCTTTCCATCTTAGTTTCCACATTCTAATTTCTGTTGAATCTTTCCATCTTAGTCTTCAATGATTTCTTCATTGTAACCTTCTTCATAATATTTGATCAACGCTTGTGTTCCAAGATCACCATACCCTTCTGCTTCCAAAACTTCATAATTTGCAAGTGTCTGACTAAGCACATCCAAATCCAGCTCACACTGATTTGCCTCAATCAAAGCAATCTTCATATCCTTAATAAAATGTTTCATAAAAAATCCAGGAGTATAATCTCCGTGTAGTATCTTCTCTCCAAAGAAATCTAGCTGCTTACTTCCGGCTGCTCCTGTCGCAACAGATTTTAATACAGTCTCACAATCCAAATCTTTTGCTTTTGCATAGCTAAGTGCCTCACAAAGTCCTGACATGGTTCCGGCAATCATGATCTGATTCACCATCTTGGCATGCTGTCCACATCCAGCTTCTCCCTGATAATTGATATTCGTTCCCATAGCTTCAAATAACGGCATACAAGCCTCATAATCTTCCTTGTTGCCACCGACCAGAATAGAAAGTGTTCCTGCCTTTGCTCCTGTATCACCTCCGGTCACCGGTGCATCTACAACATGAACTCCTTTCTTTTTACCTTCTTCATATATTTTCTTGGAAATCATCGGACTGGTCGTTGTCATATCAATCAGATACATTCCTTTCTCTGCCTGATCCATAATATTTCCTTCATCAAAATAAACTTCTTCCACATCCTGAGGAAATCCTACCATCGTAATCACAGCTTCACTTGCTCTTACACATTCTCCAATCGTCTCATGAAAGATAGCACCTTCCTCTATCACATCATTCACTTTACTCTTTGTTCTTGCATATATATGTAGTTCAAATCCCGCTTTCATAAGATTTTTGACCATGGACTTTCCCATGATTCCAACACCGATAAATCCGATTTTCTTCATAGTCTTTCTCCTGTTTCTTCTATTATATGTATTCAAGAATGCTTTCAAAGTTCTTTCTGTGACTCTGAATTGTATTCTGTGGGGGAGCATACAAATACTCCCCATTTCATTCAGAATACGCCATATGTTTTATAATGTCAATTATATGTTTCTCTATTATGCCCCCACCATTTGCCAAACAAACTACTGTTTAAGATTCTGTTACAATTTATAAATACACTTCATTAAAGCAGCACCTGTTTTACAACACTGAATATACTATATAACATAAAAAATTATTAACGGAGGACTGTATGATAAAACGTATTTCTGTACTTCTTTTACTTCTTGCATTGTCGATGACAGCTCTCTTTGGCTGTTCCCAGACAAAAGAGACAAAACATGCTTCAGCCATTATAAACACTGATAAAACAAACAAAGAAGAAAAACTTACGCCAGTAACACTTAATGAAGTAGCTCATTCTATCTTTTATGCACCTATGTATGTTGCTATTGAAAAAGGTTATTTTGAAAAAGAAGGTATTAATCTCAACCTGGTCACAGGATTTGGTGCTGATAAGACCATGACCGCAGTCATATCCGGAACCGCCGATATTGGATTTATGGGGTCTGAAGCTTCAATTTATGCTTACAATGAAGGAGCCAATGATTATGTCGTGAACTTTGCACAACTTACACAACGCGCAGGAAATTTTCTGGTAGCAAGAGAAGAAATCCCCGACTTTCATTGGACTGATTTGAAAGATAAAAAAGTACTTGGTGGACGAAAAGGTGGCATGCCAGAAATGGTATTTGAATATATTTTAAGGCAAAATGGGATTGATCCTTCAAAAGATCTGATTATAGATCAGAGCATTGATTTTGGCTCTACAGCAGCAGCATTTGCAGAAGGAAATGCTGATTTTACAGTTGAGTTCGAACCAGGAGCCACAAATTTAGAAAAAGAGGAAAAGGGATATGTAGTTGCTTCTCTCGGTACAGACAGCGGCTATGTACCTTATACTGCATTTTCAGCAAAGAAAAGTTATATCGAGAAGAATGCAGATGTAATTCAAGGATTTACAGATGCATTGCAGAAAGGTATGGATTATGTACAGAAACATACACCAAAGGAAATTGCAGAAGCAATTGCACCTCAGTTTAAAGAAACAAATCTTAATACAATAGAAACAATTGTGAGCCGTTATTATGAACAGGACACATGGAAAGATAACCTCATATTTGAGAAAAAAAGTTTTGAACTTTTACAGGACATTCTGGAAAGCGCAGAAGAACTTGACACACGTGCACCGTACAATAAACTGGTAACGACTACATTTGCCGAAAAAGCAGCCAAATAATTTCAATATTATCTGAATCACTATTACTCTTTAATTAAGCAAAGGAAACGGCAAACCATGGCAGAGTTCGTCGTTTTCTTTGTTAACATATCTACTATATCTCATCTACTATTTTCCACTAATTCAAACAATTTTACTCGCTTTTTTCGTGTATTTCATATATAATAAATACCATGACTAGGGCAGGCTTGTCTTAGTACTTTTTATTGGGGGATTTTTTATGCAACAAAAAGATCGTAAACAAATGTACAGACAGCAAACTATGAGCTACTTCATCAATGCTGCATTGGAGATCATTGAAGAAGAAGGTATCGACAGATTGTCTATTCGGAAAACTGCAGAAAAAGCCGGCTATAACAGTGCGACTCTTTATCATTATTTTTCAGATTTTGAAGAACTGAGAATTTTTTCAGCTATGAAATATCTGGATCAATATGCTAAGGATCTGCCAGCCTACTTAGAACCGGTTACAAGGCCACTTGAAAGATATCTGAAAATTTGGGAATGCTTCTGTCTCCACTCCTTCTCACATCCAGACATTTTCTGGCTGCTATTCTTTAAGCATGCAGATACGAACTGGGATTTTTCCTACTATTTTCACGCTTATTATGATATTTTTCCTGAAAGTTGGAGTGAAGATGCTGCAAATTACAAAAATATGCTTTCATCTGCTAATTTCTCAGAACGTGAATTTTTATCATTGACTGATTCTTTGAATAAAGAGAATATTTTTCTCCCGGAATCAGACATTCACAATCTGGCAACAATGAATATTATGCTTTATCGTGGTATGTTGGAGACATTACGGGAAGACTCTGAATATTTGTCAATTGAAGAGGCGACTGCGACAACTGTTTCGTTTATCCGCAGAGCGCTTACATCCTATAATATTGATTTAGATTAAAAACACTTATTAAAACCCATATACAAACATTGTCGTTTTACAGAATTGTTTAATCAAAAGAGCTGAAGGATTCGAATTCTTCAGCTCTTTTTCTCACCTGATATATCCAAGAATGCTCCACACATTCCTTCTTCAGCTTTTTGTATTTAATTATTTTGAAAAAAACATTTTCACTATGCCTTTTCTTCCTTCAACACTTTAATAAATGCTGCAATCGTTCCAAGCATTACAAAAATAAATAAGAACGCTGCTACAAGTGAGATTGTCTGAAGCGGTTTCAATCCACCAGCCATCAGAAGTCCGATCGCCATAACTGACTGGATAACTCCCCAGAGAATCTTTCTGCCATTTGGAGGATTGATTGCACCGTCCGTTGACAGCATAGACAGTACATAAACTCCTGAATTTGCAGATGTTACAAAGAATGCACACAAGGATACCAAGGCTACCAGTGATAAAATAAATCCAAGCGGATATTGTCCAAGCACTACGAAAAGTCCAACCTCCGGTGTTGCTACCGCTTCCTGGAGCTTTTCAATCGCCATAAGACCTTTTTCTCCAAGGTTGATACCAAGGTTACCAAATACTGCACCCCAAATACAGGAAGCAATTGTCGGTACAAGTACTACACCAAGTACAAATTCTCGAATAGTCCGTCCTTTAGAGATACGTGCTACAAATACTCCAACGAACGGTGCCCATGCAATGAACCATGCCCAGTAGAACAGTCTCCAGCTTCCGAACCAACTGTTGTCACTATAAGAATTAATCTTAAGTGCAGTTGGAATAAAATTACCGATATACTGACCCATACCATTTACAAATGCATTCAAAGTCTCTACTTTTGGTCCCACTATAAAGCATACTGCCAAAAGTCCGATTGCAACATAAAGGTTTGTATCAGAAATAATCTTAATTCCTTTATCCAACCCGGATACTGCGGATCCAATATAAAGAAATGATACAATTATAATAATAATAATTTCTACTACTAAATTGATTGGGACACCAAATAAATAATTAAATCCGGCATTAATCTGCAATGTTCCAAGTCCAAGAGATGTTACAACTCCTGCAACTGTCGCAAACACACCAAGAATATCAACAACCTTGCCAAGCCATCCATTTGCAAGCTTCTCACCAATTAACGGCTCAAGCATAACACTTAACAAACCTTTTTTGTTCTTACGGAACATAAAGTATGCAAGTGCAAGACCGATAACTGCATAGTTTGCCCATGGAAGAATTCCCCAGTGCATAAAGAAATTCTCAAATGCAAAGTTTGCAGATGCCTGAGATGCTGCTTCAATTCCATCTGGCGGATTCAGATAATAAGTAAGCGGCTCAGCTACTCCCCAGAATACAAGACCAACTCCCATTCCACATCCAAATAGAAGTCCGAACCATGTCATATTACTGTATTCCGGTCTGGAATCATCGCTTCCTAAACGAATTTTTCCATATTTTCCAAATGCAAAATATACAATAAAGCCAAAGAATATAATCATAGAAATCAGATATAACCATCCAAAATCTGTGGTCAAAACTTTAAATGCCGCATTAGCTACTACCGTAAAACTATCATTAAATGCAACTGACCAGACTGCTATAATGCCGACGATAATCAGTGATACATAAAAAACTGTATTCTTACCTTTCTTTTCTCCCATATTCAATTCTCCTTCATCAAACTAAGCCAGATATAGTAGTGGGCAGATGTATAACCATCTGCCCGTTCACTCTAAATCATCGAACAGTTATCATACTTTAAATACTGTCTGCTCTTTAATATCCGTTGCCAGAGACTCCAGAGCAACTTTTGTTCTGTGATAACGTAATTTCCACTGCTCTTCCTTCGGAGTATCAGGATCTCCAAGTGGATAAGGAATAGAAATTGTAGGTACGATTCTATTAGCTCCTACTGTCTTAGCTACAGGCACCAGATTACACATCTGTACGATTGGGAATCCAGCCTTCTCAACCTCTTTTACCATCGTTGCACCGCAACGTGTACAAGTACCTCAAGTACTAACCATGATAACACCATCAACATGATCTTCCTGAAGATATGGAATGATTTCTTTTGCCATTCTGGCAGCCTCTGCCTCAGTTGTTCCTGTTCCTACTGTTGTATAGAAATATGGATGGAGGCTTCCATAAACTCCCTCTTTTTCTAATACCTTCAGTGCATCAATCGGAGTAATAACGTTTGGATCTGCGTCTGCTGCTGCAGGGTCAAATCCAGCATGAATTGTCTTGAACTCTCCACCTTTTAACCGTTCCATATTTGACACATCATAACGTCCCCAACGTGTTGCAGATGCTGACTGAATATGATCCGGATTATCTACAGGTACAATACCTCCTGTATTCAGAAGTGCGATTCTTGCTTTTGACAAATCCTTGATAGCAGGAGCAATTGGTACTCGATCAAGCTTCGGAATCGGAAGCTCTGTCTCAAATGGCTGTCCATTTAATTTCTTAACAAGCATATCTACCATACGCTCATATGCCGGTTTTCCATCTGAAAGCCATACCTGATGACGGATTCCTCTCGGGAAATATCCTTCTTCATCCGCGGAGCCAACCGGCTCACCAGCAAGAAGCTTGTTGGCAACTTTTGCCATTGCTTTTACATCCTGTCTCATCTTTGAAGCAATATTACCGCCTTTTAAGATATACATATCTTTTTTAAACATAGCTACACCTGGCGTCTCCTCGTTCATAGATGTTACAACAGGTACACCAAATTTTTCTTTTACTGCCTTGCAGATTGTTCCACATGCAACGGTATAACGTCCTGCCTGAAATGCTGGTCCTGCAAGGAAAATATCAAACTCTTTATCTTCAAGCATTCCGAGAATTGTTGCAACTGCTGCGTCAGTATTGGTACCAATATAGTTGTCACCACAGATAATTGTATGGGTAACTTCTGCATTTAACTCTTTTTCAAACTGCATTGCTGGTCCAACCTGACCTTCGTGGATCTCTGGTTCAATACCAGCTTTTTCTTCTCCACCAATCTGACCAAAAAACTGATTAATATATAAGATTGCTTTTTTCATCGCTATTGCCCTCCTTAGAATTCTTTCATTGTCTTCGGTGACCAACCAACTACCTGATCACCACAGAACATTGAGTTATTCTCCATAATAACGGAGCCATCTTCTCTTACTGAAGGTCCTAAGATCTCATCTCCAGCCCAGCCACCGGACAGACCGTCTCTTGCTAACGACTGAAGTTCTCCAAGTACTGTTTCCATTGGAGGCAATTCAATTAATTCAGATACATTTCCACAGGATACAATTGCATCACACTTCTCATCCAGTGTTACAAGTGGCTGAGATGTACCATTACGTCCTGTACATTCATTGGTAACTCCAATTGTCTTAACACCGGCATCCTCAAGCGCAACAAGACATCCTACAAAGTCGGCATCCGGGTTGCCATAACCTTCTTCTGCGACGACCGCACCATCTGCTCCGAGTGTCTTTGCAATCTGTGCTACATAAAGTGCAGCACGTTCTTTCTGATCCAAAGCTACATTCAGGTTTGACATAATTACTCCGAGGAAATTAATTGTCTTACCATGCTCTCTGTAAAGAGCCTTGATATTCGGTGTGTTCTGGAAGTCGTATGTTGACCATTTTGATGATACAGGCATGAAACTTCCAGATACGATAGCGCCATCCAGTACCTCATTTGGATGCATTACTGTTGGAAGCATACGGTTCATATCCCAGCCATATGCCAGATCATTGTATCCCAGATTTTCCATCTGAGACTGTGGCTGCATAACATATACAACAGATGGAAGCTTTTCAATCTCCGGACTACGTTTGATCATCGCCTCAAGATCATAAACTTCTGTGTCTTCCGGTGTCAGTTCTTTTACACACTGTCCGATGAACTCTGCAAGTTTATGTCCTGCTCTTCTAAGTGCATCATTCTTCTTCTGTTGCTCATGCTTCTCAAAATCCTCATTCGTATCTGCTACGAGTACAATATTGTTCAAATAACCGAAGTATGTATATTTCTGCCCCTCACCACTCATGTCGATCAATCCATCCTGGAAACCTCCCCAGTGTTTTCCGACTACGAGTACGCTGCAGTTCTTTAATGCATGTAAAACTCCATCTCCTGCCTTTGCAAGTTCACTTGTATATCCAGGGAAAAGTCCTCTTCCATCCAATCTTACTCTAGGCTCGATTGCTTCCTTTACCGGACACATACGAATCTTATCTCCAGGTTTTGCAATATAAAGATCTGCCTCCGTGATTCTCTCATCTTCACGGATAAAATCAAGTGCTTTTTCTTTATTAATTGTAAGCACTCCGTCATCAAAGGATAACTTGTCGCCAAACTTGATATCCTTAACATAGAAATTGCCAATCTCCAGTCTCATGTGATTGTCCTCCTTTTCTGATTCATAGATAGGCTCTATGAACGACATTGATACATTTTTAATAAGCGCGCTTATTTATTGGTTATGTTAAGATTATAACAGTAAGCGCGCTTATTGTCAATCGTTTTGTTAGATTTTTTCAATAATTCACAGTTAATTATCGACTTATTCTATTCATTTTCTCTAAATATTCTTTAATTGCTCTGTGGTCAATCACTTTTTATTCCAGGCAACAAAGGGGGCGCTGATTTCTCAGCGCCCCTATTATCGGCAATTCCTATATTAATTTGCTTTTTTTTTATTCATCAGATCTTTGATGTTCTTGTAAATCATAAAGAGAATTAAAACTGCTCCAACATATCCATTTAATACATAGATAATGTTAACCAATACTCTGAATGGAAGGAATAATCCTACAATTAAACCGAGAACTCCAAGAACAATAGTGAGAATCTTGAACTGTGATGTTCCCTCTTTTGCAAATCTAGAAGCTGGATTATAAAGGAGTGGAACCGCTGTTGTATAAATACCTGCAAATACAATAATTGCAAAGATAGCGGAGAATGGCTTCCAGATCTTAGCTGCAAGAATCAGATTTGGGATATCTGCATTCCATACAAATGTATCACTACTTCCAATCATCGGAGTATTAATGTTTGAAATCTGTGCGAACATTACTACTGCAATAGCCACACAAACTGCAACTGTTCCGCCGACAATACCGTAATTTAATTCTTTTTTCTTATTATTAGAACCAAGTGCTGCTGTAAAGCTTGCGAACCACAGGAGCACGAAACCGGCATATGATAAACCAGAAACAAGCCAGTTAGATCCTGCACTCTTAATTGTTTCCCCATTCGATGCGCCTTCGTAAGCTGCATTTTTAATAATATCTAATCCAGCTCCAATATCACCGCCATCACGAATTAATGTAAGAACTCCAATGGCAATACAAAGCACTACGATTACCGGTCCTACAGCACCGATGGCATCAACCATAGAGTTCAGTCCACCTACAACTGTAAGCACTGCCAGTGCTGTCAGAATAACTCCTCCTACCCATGCCGGAAGTCCATATTCCTGATGAAGTGTAGAGGATGCTCCTCCTACCATAACGAAGAAGGACATGTAACAGAATAATGTGGAGTAATAATCACAGAAAGTTCCTACATACTTTCCACAAAAATGTTTGTATACATCATTTCCTTTTTCAAACTTCTGCTCTGCACCTGCTTTTGCAAAGTTAAAATTGTAATAAAGGAAAGCTACCAGGAATACTAAAATTACAAGTAATCCTTTTACTCCATATGCTGTATAATATTGAATGATTTCCTGACCTGTTGCAAAACCTGATCCAATTGTAAATGCAATGATTGCTCCCGCAAGTATCAGTACTCGTTTCCAACTCACCTTTTCCGCACTACCCATAATGTGCCCCCTTTTCATTCATTTCTTTTCTTATGAGCAATTACCGGCATATAAGCCGGTAATTGCTCAATGTATACTTATGTCAATGACTTACCACTCATCTTTTTCAAAAACAGTCTGCTCTGTTATTGGAGTCTGAAGAGCCTTGAATGCTCTTCTTACAAGTTTCTCACGAATCTTGTAGGACTCTTCCTCACCCTCAGTCGGATCTCCAAGTGGATAAGGAATACCAACAGCCGGGATAATTCTATTCGCACCGATTGTTCTGGAAATCGGAACAACTGTACACAGATGAACTACTGGGATACCATATTTTTCAATACCTTTAACCATCGTTGCACCGCAACGTGTACAGGTACCTCAAGTACTGACAAGAAGAACTGCATCTACATGCTCTTCAACTAATTTTTTACCAATCTCATCACCGAATTTGGCTGCTGAATTTGTTGCAGTTCCAGTTCCGGTTGTACTTGCAAAATAAGGATATAATTCTCCAAATACGCCTTCTTTCTGTAATTTGCGAAGCGCATCAAGTGGGATTACAAGGTTCGGATCTTCCAGTACGAACTGTCTGTCATATCCACCATGGATTGTCATATAGTCATCTTTAGACATTCTGTCCATGCCTTCCATTGTATACCATCCAAACTTCGTTGCATTAGAGGACTCGATATGATCCGGATTACCAACTGGTACAATACCACCAGATGTAACGATTGCAATCTTTGCTTTGCTAAGATCTTCAATTGCTTTTCCTGGCTCTACACGGTCAAATTTCGGCATAGGAAGATCTGTCTCAAATGGCTCTCCTGCCATCTTCTTAAGCAGCATCTTAAGACCACGAGTTGCTCCTCTTTCTTCTGCGAAATAGTTCACACGGATACCACGCTCAAGATATCCTTCGATTGATGGTCCAAGAATCTCCTCGCCTGTAGCCAGTTTCTTAATCAATGTTACAAACTGTGGAACTGCTTTTTTCATAGTTGCAGCAGAGTTACCTGTCTTTACAAGGATTACATCCTGTTTAAACATATCAGCTCCAGGGTTCTCTTCATACATACCAGAGAGTACCGGGATACCGAGTCGCTCTTCAACCGCTTTACAAATTGTACCGCAAGCAACACCATAACGTCCAGCATTAAATGCAGGTCCTGCAACAAAGATATCTGGCTCGTATTTCTTTACCATCTCAATGATTGTATCTGTTGCTTTATCAAGATTTTCTCCAAAATAGTTGTCACCGCAGATAACAGTTGCAACAATCTCATAATCATCGCCCAGTCCGGCATTCAGTGCCATACCAGGTCCTATAATTTCTTCTCTTACTTCCGGCTGGAAGTCTGCTTTATCTTCTCCACCAATTCCACCGAAGAACTGATTAAGATAATGAACGATTTTATATTTTGCCATAACTCTGAATCCCCCTTCTTAGTATCCTCTTGCAGCCAGTTTGTTAAATCCATTTGCGATTGTAGATGCGATGATAATCTGAAGCTCTGCCTCGAAAGATCCGTCTTCGTTGATACATCCAGCCCATCCACCAATCTGGCTTTCAATAAATTCCTGAGTTCCAATTACTCTATCCATAGCTGGGAACATCAGTGTTGCATTTCCCTGTCCACATGATGCAAGTGCTGTTGCCTCTTCACATGTATCTGCCAGAGATGCTGATTTACCGTCTTTTCCTGGGAACTCATCTGTGATCAGGCAAACCTTTGTACCTGCTCTTTCAACCTTTTTACAGTTCATCATAAGGTCTGTATCCGGGTTACCATAACCTTCCTCTGTAATCAGAACTCCGTCTAACTGCAGCCATTCACAGAATTTTGCAACCATATCGGAATGTCTCTCTTTATCAGCAAGGAATACGTTTTCATTAGTAAGGATAACTCCCATAAAGTTAATGTCTTTTCCATGATGTTTGTAGCATTCATCAATAACCGGATTGTGGAAATGATGATATGTTGTAACTTTATCACATGGAGCCACACAGTTACCAGATACGATTGCTCCATCCATAATCTCTGTTGGATACATGAATGTCGGAACGATCTGTTTTGCATCTACACCATAATAATATGTGTCATGCAGAAGTCCCTGTGACTGAAGCATATGTATGTATCCTACCTTTGGCAGATCCGGATACTGTGCTGCCTGCTCAAATACTGGTTTTGTCTCATATGTCTCAATTACATCTGGCTCAAGATTTCTTACAAGCTCTCCAAGATATGTAGCTACTTTCAATCCTGCCATACGTCCTGCTTTCTCATATACATGAGTCTCTAATCCATCCTGTGGTTCAATGACTACGCACAGATTATATGTTTTTGAAAATGGACAATAATCTGCAGCCGGTCCGCTCATATCAATAACACCTTCCTGGAATCCAACGATTCTTCCGACCGTAACTACGCAGCAGCCATCTAAAGCATGTGTTCTTCCAGATCCAACCTGTGGTGATACCTTTCCGATAATTCCTGGGAAAATCTCTCCGCCGCTCACTTTCACACGTGGTTCAATGACATCCTTAACAGGTGTGATTCTTGTTGCCTCACCAGGTTTTGCAATTTCCAAATGGCATCCGATCAGCTTGTCGTCCTCCAATACAAGTGCTTCCACCTCTTCTTTGTTTACATACAATACGTGATTTTCCACATATGATTTGTCTGCAAACTGGATGTCCTTGATCTCAAATTTGCCGAGTTCTAGTTTCATACAAATTCCCTCCTTATGATTTGTAATCGCGATAACTTTCTTCCATGTAAGTAATTGCTTTTGATAGTTCTAATTATACACACATTTTTTAAATGCGCAACCCCCTTTTATAAATATCGTCATTAATACAAAATATCTATAGATGTTTTTGTGCAGATTGCCTATTTTTTATCATTATTTTCGCGTTTTTGTTTAAAATATCCGTCATATCCATGCAATTCTGACGCAAGTGCCTTAACGATTATATCGAGATCATCTATAAATGAACGAACTCTTTCTTCGATTTCATCTTCTTCAATCCCGTCATCCATCACTCCTTTAAAATATCCTTTATACAAAATACAAGACATGCGATTTAAAATAAGCGCATTCTCCTCAGAAATTGCCCCTGCATTCATGCATTTTTTACACATTTCAAAATCACGTCCCCAGAAATCTGCTGTTCCAAGCATCTCTGAAAAGAATTGGTTTGCCTCATTAATGTTTTGAGGAAACATCTGATAGAATTCTTTCATAGCTCCACCCAGATATTCATTCGTATGTTCAAAAAACAGTCTATTATAATCTTTTGGATGTCGGAAAGCCTCCTGACTGTAGCAGTACCATACACCCACATAGATATCCCATACTCCTCTCCAGGTTTTTTCCGCCTGATTCAAGCGCATAATATATCCCTCCAGCGTATTCAGGCTGACATAATACATCAGTTCCGACTTGCTGTTAAAATAACGGTATAATGCAGCTGACGAACAGCCCAGTTCCTTCGCGATTCTACGAATAGAAAGATCTTCAGCCCCATCTTTCTCCATAATTTTACATACTCTTTCAATATAATCTTTTCTCGTTAAACCTTTGAAGTAATTCTGTGTTGTTTCTTTATTATCCAGCATCGCTCCACCGCCTATTCTTTTTCTTACCTGCTTTTTCTAACTAATTCTTGGAATAATATTGTCAATCACCGATAAATCGATTGTCTTAAAATCATTCGCCACCTTTTCCTGATAACTCTTTGGACTTGGTGCGATATCCTGCCACTCCTGATAAACCTGAATGCATTTGTCGATCAGCATGATATCTTTTATATTATCCTCTTCACCCTTCGGATATACAACTACCGATCGATATGGTGTCTGATTCGGTTTCAGGCTGGATGCCTGCGGATGTGTCAGAAGCACATGCTTATCATAGACAAGATCTCTCACCTTAATCAGAACGTCTTCATACCCATCAAGAAGAATCACTTTCATCTGATCCTTATACTTCTCATACACTCTGTCGTTATTCGTTACCAATATTGCTTTTTCCAGCTCCCACATGATTGCCGTCTCCCTTCTTAACATCTCATTTCACTCAGATGCGTTTTAATATAATATGGTTTACCATAGTTTATCATATTTTATCTTTTTTTCGCAAATATTCTGTCATTAATTCATTTTGTAAATACGATTCAGCTACTATCTTTATAGTAAAGAAAAAGCTCGGATTTCTCCAAGCTTTCTCCCTGTTTTCAAGTTGCTGCCAACTATATGACCTCTCACTATAATTAGTTAATGTATCCGGCTTTCTTAAGCTCTTCATGAGCTTTTTCAAGGTTTGCATCTGACACACGAATGATCGGTCCTGTACAACCCATTCCGCTCTCTGCATAAATATTGATCTTCCATAATGCTTTTACGGCATCCTCAAGATCCATTACTTCGATTCCTGCGATCTGTGCTGTTACGATCTCCTTCGGCGGCTCTTTTACATCCTCCTCTGCTGCAGCCGGTTTTGCTGCTGCTTTTCTTGCATCCAGGATCTCTTTTAAGCCTGCTTTCTTTGTTGCTGCAAATTCTGCTTTTGCTACCTCAAATACTTTGTTTCTTACAAGCTGTGCCGCATAACGGATTGCTCCTGCAATAACAGGTGCTCCGCTGGCTCTGGATACGATCATGACTAACTGCTCATATCCTTCGCCGATTCCTGGTCCGTATCCGTATCCAGTTGCTTCAAAACTTCCGCCTGTTGCTGCGGATGAAAGCATTTTTACCATGATGTTTCCTGTCAGGGAATCTGTTACCATGATATCCGGTGTTCCCTGAAGTACGTCATTTCCTCTCATGACGCATCCACCGTCTGCTCTTGCAGACTCTGCGAATGTGATATCATATCCGTTCTCCTGAAGCTCTTTGAGAGCTTTCTCTGTCTGACGTGCTCCGTCTACATTCAGGATTCCGACTGTTGGATTAGCAATTCCACATGTTTTTGCTGCAATGATTCCGTAGATCGTGTTCTTGATCATACCTTCGATACGATCTGCACTGGATGTTCCTGTTGTATTTGCTACAAACATCTCTCTTCCCTTTGCCGGTGTCACTACTCGTCCTACTGTAGATACTCCGATTGGGAATGGGAAGTGCATGGTAACTGCTCCGTCTACTTCTCCATTTGCAAGCATCTCTTCCATCTTCTTGTGGCCTTCTTCGTCATCTGCAACTTTTACTGTTGTAACTCCCTCTGCCTCAAGTGATCCGATATAATATACATCAACGCCATCTTTTGCTGCCATCAGGGCTGCTTCCATGGCATTCTCTTCTCCATGTTCGCTTCCCATTCCGGTTAATGCGATCTTTGGTCTCTTTCCATAGCTTCCGCTCTCAAGACCCTGTGCCATCTCCAGGAATGTTTCTGCGATCATCTTTTCTACATTTGCCATCTTTACCACCCCTTACTCTGCTATCAGAGTAGCAGCGAATTCTTTCATTGCCTTAGCGATGAGTCCCTTTACTTCGTCCTCAGATACTCCGGCTGCAGCTTCTTCCTGTGCCTTTGTATTTCCATGGATCACGAAAGATACTCCATCGAACAGGTTTGTCATTCTTCCAAGGAACAGACTTCCTTTTCCGATGATCATTGCATTCTTGATCTTTCCTTCCAGAATGTCCTCTCTTGCAAATCCTACATATGGTACTCCTGATGGGATATGTCCCTGTGTCGGTGCCCATCCTGTAAGTCCGTGTTTTGCCGGGAACTCTCCGATCTCTTTACGGTCGAGCTCTCCTCTCTTAACTGCAAGGGCTGCGATCATCTTGTAGTTAGCAAGCGGTACATCTCCAGCTCCTGCCGGTTTTGTGATATCCGGATTCTGCATCTCTGGTGAGAATTTATCGATGTCCGTAATCTTCATTCCTGCTCTGTCAAGCGGATCTGCTACCAGACTTCCGATTACATTCTGTGGTGCGGAACCTGTTCCTACACTGTGGCGTCCAAGCATGCTAAGGTCGATCTCCGGATTTACTCCATCGTTCTCTGCAAGGATTACACAGAATCCACCAAGGCAGTCCTCAAGGATTGGAAGACCTTTCTTGATGTGGTCTTTTCCGTTCATTCCAAGTTTTGCTGTACAACCTCCGGCTGTTACTGCTACACACTTGTATGCTCCGGATTTTACTAATGCTGCTGCTTCGATCAGTGCATGTGTCGGTGCTGCACAGAATCCTCTTGCGTCTGATCCTGATGCGCTTACAAGTCCTGCAACCTCTGCTGCAGCTTTTGCAAAGTTACCGCCACCTCTCTGGTTCATGTCTCCACATGCTTCCTCTGCACAGTCAATAACATACTCTACATCTGCTTTTTCGATTCCTGCGTTACGTACTGCATAAAGAAGAGCAAGTACACTTGTTGCTTTACTCATTAAGTTCTCGTGCATTACGTGTGCGCTTAAGTTCTGATCGATATCATGTGCACGTTTTACACATCCAACCAGCTCGTGGTTGAAGTAAAGTGCCTCTGCGTGCTCATCATTTACATATCCCTCGATCTCGGAAAGCTCTACACCGTCTTCGATCTGGGATGAAATATCTTCTGTAATGATTGGGTTTGCTGCAAACTGACCTTTGTACTTCTCTACGAAGTTCTTCTCCAGTTTTACAACTTCAAACTGGTCACTGATCTGTACCAGGAATAAGAACTCTTCCTCAGGCATGATCTCACCGTATTTTCCATAACGGCTTGCATTCTCCATCTTCTTGTCATACCATGGAGCCTCTACCTGTGCCAGCTCATCCGGATGTACATTTCCGATGTATGTCTGGTTTGGCCAGTAAGCTACACAATCCTCATATGAACGAAGATGCTCTGGTACCTCTTTTAAGTACTCTGAATCTGGATTTACGATTCTCTCTGTTGTCTGAGTTGTTCCATTATATAAAACCATGTCAGGAGTATGTGCTAAGACATAACTTGCTCCTTTAATTACACTATTCATTGTTTTCCACCTTCACCTTTCTTTAACAAAAGGGCGGAGGGGTGAACTCCGCCCTTTACGACAACATATTTTCACATAATATGCGTCTTGTCAAATTATTTAATATTTAATACTTACGATCAATAATCTTACAGATATTTACAGTATTCGTCACGGATAGCGCTCATCTCGCTAACGATATCGTCAACGTCAAGAACCATCTCCATCATGCTAACCTGCTCATCGTAAACTGCCTCATCGAACTCTGCCTTCATTTCAGGCTCGCAAACGTGATATACTGTGAGTCCAAGCTGGACCCCTGTCAATGGACCTGCGAATGTCGGATCTCCTGCTGTTACAGTCTCAGCTGCAAGACCTGCAGCTTCACCTTCTGCAGCACCAAGAACTACTACTAAGTTCTCTGCGCCGTATTCATCAGCGAAATCCTTTACTCTTTTCTGATTCTCTAAGTCCATTGCGCCTGCGCTCGTTCAGACGAAACATTCCGTAGATGAAAATACTACTTCAGCACCAGCAGTTTTTACGCACTCTGCGATAGCTGGTCCCGGAATTCCATCACGGTCTCCGATAATTATTGCTTTTTTCCCTTCAAGAATAGCCATAATTATTCTTCTCCTTTCTCTTTATTAAATATTATTAAGGTGTATATGATAAAGAATTACCTCTAAAATCTTAGATGTATTTCTTGATCATCGCTTCGATTGTCTCCGGTGTACAATCATCCTTCACAAGCTCATCTACTTTCTCTCCATCTTTGTAGATAGCCATAACCGGAAGACCAAGAATCTTCTGACCAATTGCCAGACGACGTGCTTTTGTTGTGTTAAGAGATGTAAACTTTAATTTGTCACCATATGTATCAGCGAACTCATGTACCTTTGGCATAAGTGCTGCACAAGGTACACATCCATCTCCAAAAAAGTCTACAAATACATAACCATCTGCCTCCAGAACCTCTGTCTGGAATGTATTCTTATCTACTTCTAACATTTTAAAAATCCTCCTGAATCGAACCATACTTTGCTTTGAACATTCTTCCATGGTTCTTTTATTACAAATAATTTCATTCAAGTCAGCCGTCGAAATGCCTGATTAAGCCATGCTTCTCTCTACCTGAACTGCTGCGATTGCTCCGTCAGCGGCTGCTGTAACAACCTGTCTTAAGCTCTTCACACGCACATCACCTGCTGCGTATACTCCAGGGATATTGGTGTGCATATCTGCATCTGTTGGGATGTATCCTCTCTCATCCATCTCAACACTGCCTTTGAAGATGTCTGAATTAGGAATTGTGCCGATAAATCCGAATACTCCGAACATTCCATCGTCTTCATCTGCTTCAATCTTAGTAACTTCACCGGTTTTTACGTTCTTAACTGTCATCCAGGAAAGGATTCCATCTCCTCCAACTTCCTCAACAACTGTATCCCACATAAAGTGAAGTTTGTCGTTCTTGAAAGCTTTCTCCTGAATGGATTTCGCTGCACGTAACTCATCACGTCTGTGAATAATTGTAACTTTTCTTGCAAATTTTGTAAGATACATAGCTTCCTCAACCGCGGAATCTCCACCGCCAACTACATATACTTCAAAATCTTCAAAGAAATTCGCGTCACAAGTTGCACAGTAAGAAACTCCTCTTCCAAGGAACTCTGCCTCGCCCTTGCAACCGATCGGTCTTGCATGAGCACCTGTAGCAATGATGATATTCTTTGCCTGGTACTCACCTTTCTCACCTTTGAGCACCTTTACCTCTCCCTCAAGTGATACTTCTTTAATTGTGTCAGATACTCGCTCAGCTCCGAACTTCTTAGCCTGCTCTGTCATACGTGCAATCAGAGACGGACCAGATTCTGGCTGATCCACAACCTGTCCTGGATAATTCTCAATCTCGTCTGTGATTGAGATCTGTCCACCGTCCTGTCCTTTCTCAACAATCAAAACAGACAGGCGGCTTCTGCCTGCATAGAGACCTGCTGCTAATCCTGCAGGACCTGCACCCAGAACAATTACGTCATAAATCTTGCTCATCTTTTTTATTCCTCTTTTCTCTTTTTACATGGTTCCCCTATAATAAGCGCGCTTGTACTTATTGCCATGCATTTATAGTAACAACACATATTTCGCTTGTCAATATCTTTCAAATATTTTTCAATATGAATTTTTATTGGAAATTTTATTTATACAATTTTTTATATATTTCAATTTTTATTTTTCACTTATCATCAAAATATGCTATGATAGAGACATCGTTTAAAAAGATTTTTCAGGAAAAGGATTATATAATTATGAGCGGAAATAATAAAGAAGCATTACAGCGTGAGAATACGATTCGTTTCATCGAGGCCGCAGAAGAACTTATTGATGAACATGGCATTGATAACGTATCTGTTCGTAAGATTGCCGAGAAAGCCGGCTTTCATAATTCCACTATTTATCTCTATTTTAAAGATGTAAACGAATTGATTCTTCTCGCTTCCATGAAGCATTTTAATGAATATAGTAAAGCGCTTGCAAGGCTGAGCAGTAAGAACTGGGATTCAACTGAGAATTTTTACTTTGTATGGAGATTCTTCGTAGAATCTATGTTAAAGAATCCGAAGATTTATTATAATTTTTTCTTCGGGAAACATGGACAGGATTTTGGCAGTCTGTTTAAGCGGTATTATGAATTATTTCCGGAGGAAGCTGACAAACTCTCACCGGACCTCATGGACATGTATTATGGCAAGAATATCCAGGAACGCTGCATGAAGCTTCTTCTCACGATCAAAGATAAGGATAACCAAATTACTTCTAAGAATATCAATATGATCAACACTATCATTGTAGCCAGTGTCAAATATATACTGGAACAAAAATGTATGGAACCCGAGCTGGATTCCGATATTCTAACCCGTGATCTGATGAATATAATCGAATATACAATTTCCAAATAGTCACATCGGAAATACAATTTTCCATTATAAGAAAAAGCTGCTGTAAATTCATGACCTATGATATACCATGAATTTACAGCAGCTTTTATTTTGTCTTCATTTTCACTGCGGATTCTTTTTCTGACCGCTGCTATCGAATGTATCCTTCATTATACGCCTGAACTTTATTAAATGCATATAATTCTGTATTTGTTGCATTTACATATGGTGCCACATAGAATACACCTGCGATTCCACACGTAATACCTGCCACGAGCGCCCAGCCAATAAATGAAAGGTCCAATATAAATATCTCCATCTTCTGTCCATTCATCATTCGCTTGCTGATTTCAAATACCTGTTTAGAATCCATGCTCGGATTTTCAGCCAGTATATATGGAACCATCCGATATTCATAGGATTTGATAATTCCAGGCACCACCAATAACAATGACCACAATGATATATACAAATCATAAAAAAACATGGTCTTTACAACATTTCCGTAATGTCCGGACTTGAATCCATCTAATAGATTTCCAAATGTTCCTGTCATGGTACGATTTTTAATAAAGAAACTGCATCCGCCAATTTTAAATACATTTCCTGCAAAAATTGTAAATGCAACAGCTGCAAGTACTACGATCAGCGTAACTGCCACCACGGCCATAGAAATCATAAAACCTCTGGCAGAATCTCCATAGTAATAATCACTTCCATAATGATGATAAGAAACACTGGTGTTGTTTCCTCCGATTCTTCCGATAGCAGAACTTCCGCCTCCGGTCAGCGCTGCAAGTACAAGTGACACCCCAACACAAGTCCAGTAATTTCTTTTAAATATTTCTTTTGCATTACGTTTCAATAGTTCTCTTGTCCACATATCTGTTCCTCCTTTATTCACCATTCAAGATTCGTTCATTCAGATCATTCAGATAAACCCATCGGTCCATCTTCTCTTCCAACGCTTTTTCTGTCTCGTCTTTCTTCACCATAAGCTCACCAAGTTTCACAGAATTCGTTGCACTTTTCATCATCTCGCTATCTAGATCTGCAATCTTTTGTTCCAGTACTTCAATTTCTTCATCAATTGTATCAAACTCGCGCTGTTCTTTAAAGGAAAACTTCAGCTTTTTCTCTCTACGTTTCCATGCGTCCTGCGAATTTGCAGAATTATTGTCATTTTCATCTGATTCTGAATTATCTTTTCCACTTGAAGCGTTCTGTGCTTTCAGACTGGCAGAAACATTCCCGCTTTCCGGACTTTCCAGTTCTTTGCGGATCAGGTAATCCGAATATCCGCCTTCAAACTGACGGATCACTCCATTTCCTTCGAAAGAAAAAATGCGGTTCACAGTACGATCCAGGAAATAACGGTCATGGGATACGATGATAATGATTCCATCAAATCGATCCAGATAATCTTCCAGAATGGTCAGTGTCTGAATATCCAGGTCATTGGTCGGCTCATCCAGGATCAAAACGTTCGGCGAACTCATCAACACACGCAGAAGAAACAGTCTTCTTCGCTCACCACCAGATAATTTTTCAATAGGTGACCACTGCATTGCCCCATCAAACAAGAAATTTTCAAGCATCTGGGAAGCTGTGATCCTGCCGTCTGAAGTCTGGATATACTCTCCTACTTCCTTAACATAATCGATGACACGCATCTTACCATCCATCTCTTCATTTTCCTGCGAGAAATACCCCATGCGGATCGTCTGGCCAATTTCTATCGTGCCGGCATCTGGTTCCACATTTCCATAAATCATCTTCAAAAGTGTGGACTTTCCACAACCATTCGGTCCGATAATTCCAATCCTGTCATTTTTCAGGAAAATATACTCATAATTATCAATCAGTTTTTTATCCCCATAGGATTTGCACAGTCCGGACACTTCAATCGTCTTATTTCCCATTCGGGATGCCACCGAATCCATAGCAACACGGCGTTCTTCCTGGATATCTTTCATCTCCTGCATGGCTTTGATCCTGTCAATGTGCGCTTTCTGCTTTGTACTTCTCGCTCTCGCACCGCGGCTCAGCCACTCAAGCTCTGTACGCAACAGACTCTTTCGTTTTCTCTGAGTAGCAAATGCCATATTCTGGCGTTCCTCTTTGAGTTTTACAAACTCCGAATAACTTCCCGGGTAATTATAAAGATTTCCATGATCTACCTCCACGATCCGATTTGCAACGCGGTCCAGGAAATAACGGTCATGCGTCACCATGAGAATTGCTCCCCTAAACCTGATCAGATACTCCTCCAGCCACTCAGACATCGCGTTGTCCAAATGGTTCGTCGGCTCGTCCAGTACCAAAATATCTGCCGGTGTCAAAAGAGCGTTCACAAGTGCCACTCTTTTCTTCTGTCCTCCGGACATATGCGACATCTTTTCTTCATAGTCTGAAAACCCAAGCTGATTCAGCATAGATTTTGCCTCTGCTTCCATCGTCCACTGATCTGTATCACTGATGATTCCACGCACTGCTGCCTGAAGTACCGTCTCTTCCTCTCCAAACACCGGTGTCTGTGGCAGATAACATATCTTTACCGTATTTCCCATACTGAGCTTTCCGGAATCGTATTCCTCCACACCAGCCACAATTTTCAAAAGTGTAGATTTTCCCATACCATTGATTCCGATGACTCCGATTTTTTCATTCTCATTTATTCCAAAAGCCACATCATCTAAAAGCACACGGTCTGTATATGCTTTTGTGACGTGTTCCATCGTCAGTAAATTCATATTGTTTCATACTCCTTCGCTTTCTTCGCGTTTTATCATTATACTACAGAAATATAAAAGATACCAGTAGCAAAAGGCAGAAGTACACTGCATAAAAAGGCGAAAAAAAGACTGCTATTTTACGAATTGGGGGTTCGTAAAATAGCAGTCTTTCATTTTACATATCCTATTTCTACTCTGCTTCCCGGATTTTCTGTCTGACTTTCAAAATCATTCCCGGAGCTACTGATAATTCATCAATACCCATTTTCAAAAATGTCTCTGTCAGAGTCACATCTGCTCCGAGTTCTCCGCAGATACCGATCCATTTTCCTTCTGCATGAGCGCTCTCTGCTGCCATACGGATCATAGCAAGTACTGCCGGGTGATGAGAATCATAAAAATCCTCCAGCTTCTGATTCTGCCTGTCAATAGCCAGTGTATACTGTGTCAGATCATTGGTTCCGACACTGAAGAAATCAACTTCTTTCGCCAGTTCACGGCTTACCATAACTGCTGCCGGTGTCTCAATCATAATTCCAAGTTCTACATCTTCCCGAAAAGCTGCTCCTTCTGTGCGAAGTTCTGCTTTGACTTCCTCAATGATTTCTTTGATTTTCTTTACTTCTGCTACCGAAATAATCATCGGGAACATAATAGATATCTGTCCATAAGCGGATGCACGATAGAGCGCACGAAGCTGTGTTTTAAAAATCTCAGGTCTTGTCAGGCAAATTCGGATTGCACGATATCCAAGTGCCGGATTATCCTCTTTATCAAGTTTAAAATAATCTACCTGCTTGTCAGCTCCGATATCTAAAGTACGGATAATGACCTTTTTCCCGGCCATCGTCTCAGCAACCTTTTTATATACTGCAAACTGCTGCTCTTCTGTTGGATAAGTATCACTTTCCAGATACAAAAATTCACTTCGAAATAATCCGATACCGCCGGCATCATTCTTAAGAACCGCTCCTACATCTGCCAGGTTTCCAATATTTGCGTAGACATTCACTTTCTGGCCACTCTTTGTCACATTCTCTTTGCCTTTGAGCTGATTCAGAAGTTCTTTCTGTTCCTGATCTTTCTTCTGCTTTTTCTGCATGGAAGCCATAGTCTCTTCATCCGGATCAATATAGACTTTTCCATCTACTCCATCTACAATTGCGACCTTACCATCATATTCTTCTTTCAACGCTTCACCAAGACCGATCACTGCTGGAATATTCATGGTTCTTGCAAGAATCGCCGTATGAGAATTAGCAGAGCCATACATGGTCACGAAGGACAACACCTTCTCTTTGTCAAGCTGAACAGTTTCACTTGGCACCAGATCATCTGCTGCAATGATCACAGGTTCATCCATCACCATAACAGTTTCATTCTGACTGGATAATACCTGAAGGAGCCGCTCTGAGACATCTCTGACATCTGCTGCTCTTCCCTGCATATAAGCATCGTCCATAGCTTCAAAAATTGCTGCAAAGTTGTCCGCTGTCGCACCGATTGCATATTCTGCATTCACATCCTGGGTGCGAATAATATTTTCAATTGACTCTACATAGTCCGGATCCTCCAGCATTAACTGATGCGCCTCAAAAATCATGGCATTTGCCTCTCCCACATCTTCCAATGCTTTCTCATATAATCCTTTTAACAGTTCTAACGTCTTTGCTTTTGCATTCTGAAAGCGTTCTACTTCCGCCTCCACATCTTCCACACGGGTTCTCTTTATAGTAATCTCATTTCTCTTATAGAACTGGATTTTTCCAATTGCAACCCCGCCAAATACACTTTTACCTTCTAAAGTAATCATCATGATCCGACTCTCCTGTTTTCAAGATTCTCTTAATAATCCATTCCTCTGTGCTTTCCAAAAAGAAATGCTTCTTACAGGTTCTCTTTTAAAAATGTTTCAAGCTCTGCTGCTGCGATTTCTTCATCTTCACCATCTACAGTTACTGTAATCTCTGCTCCCTTTTTAGCGCCGAGTCCCATAACACCAAGAACTCCTTTTGCATTCACTTTTTTTCCTTCTGCCTCAATGTTAATATCGGACTTAAATCCTGCCGCTTTCTTTACTAACATAGTTGCTGGTCTTGCATGGATTCCTTCTGCGTCTGTAATTACATATTTAAATTCTTTCATCGTTTTAATCTCCTTTTCTCATTTTTGACTCAATTATATTTAATACCTTTTTTACTAACAACAATTCATTTTTTTTCTGTATTTAATGGTTTTTTCAGAAGTACGATTCCTGCCATTGTGATGACTGCTCCGATAACAAGTGCCACAAGGAACATCGGTGCATTTTCAATAATACCGATTACAAACAGTCCACCGTGAGGTGCTCTGGATCCACAGCCAAATGCCATGGATAATGCTCCTGCTACTGCTGAGCCAACGACACAAGGTGGAATGATGCGGAGTGGATCAGATGCCGCAAACGGAATCGCTCCCTCTGTAATAAATGACATTCCCATAATGAAGTTCGTGACCGTTGTCTGCTGTTCGCTCTTTGTAAAACGATTCTTAAAAAGCAGTGTTGAAAGTGCAATTCCGATTGGAGGTGTCATACCGCCGATCATAACTGCTGCCATAATATCTATCTGTCCGCTGGCGATTGCCGCTGTACCAAATACATAAGCTGCTTTGTTAAATGGACCTCCGAAGTCGATAGACATCATACCTCCAAGTACTGCACCAAGAAGGATTTTACTGGACTCTCCCATACTTGCAAGGCAGTTATTCAGCCATGTGTTAAATGCTCCGATTGGTGGATTTACGAGGAAGATCATAATCACACCCATCAGTAAAATTCCAAAGAATGGATATAACAGTACCGGTTTTGTTCCTTCTAATGATTTTGGAAGTTTCTCAAGCAACTTCTTTAACAGTAACATCAGATATCCAGCTACAAATCCAGCAATCAGTGCTCCAAAGAATCCTGATGAAACCCACTGTTCTTCCGGAAGGAAAATGGAAGTTCCTGCTTTTGCAAGAAGTCCACCGACGATACCAGGCATGAGTGCCGGTCTGTCTCCGATCGCCATAGCAATGTATCCTGCCAGAATCGGGAACATCATACCAAATGCTGTATTACCCACTTTGTTAAAGAATGCTGCCAATGGCGTTCCACTACCAAAGCTTGAAGTTCCTGCATTCGCTCCATCTACAAGGAAGGATAATGCAATCAAAATTCCTCCACCAATGACAAATGGAAGCATGTGGGATACTCCGTTCATCAGACTCTTATAAATCTTACGGTCCAGGCTCTCATCTGCTACTTGGCCCTCTTCATCTTCACCGCCTGCGTGGTGATATATCTTTACATTTCCACTGGTGGCTTCATTAAGAAGTTCCTCAGCCTTGCTGATTCCATTTGCCACCTTTGTCATGATGACTGGTTTGCCATCGAATCTTGCCATCTTTACATCTTTATCTGCTGCAATAATAATACAATCACAAGCTTCTATTTCCTGAGCTGTCAGCACATTTTTCGCACCACCGGAACCATTGGTCTCAACTTTAATCGTGATGCCCATTTCTTTCGCTTTATTTTCCAGACTTTCTGCCGCCATGTAAGTATGTGCGATTCCAGTCGGACATGCGGTAACTGCCAGCACCCGATATCCTGATTTTTCCGGCACTGTATGCATTACCTGTGTTTCATCTGATGTATTTTCTGAACTTTTTTCTTCCGTCTCATACTCTTCCGGGAATCTCTTTCTCTCTGCCTCATCAATACATTTGAAAAATGCGTCTATATTTTCCGCTTCCATAAGTCCGGTTCTGAAATCCGGATCCATAAGAAGCATGGACAGACGGCTTAACACTTCCAGATGCACATTGTCTTCTGTATCCGGTGCCGCAATCAGGAAAATGAGCTTCGCCGGCTCTCCATCCAGTGAATCATAATCTACCCCGTCTTTTACGACCATAGCTGCAAGTCCCGGTGCTTTTACTGCCGCTGTCTTGGCATGTGGAATCGCAATTCCTTCTCCGATTCCTGTTGTACTTTCCTCTTCTCTTGCAAATACGCCTTTCTTATAGGCTTCCACGTCTGCCAGGTTCCCTCCGGCAGCCATAAGTGCGACCATCTTCTCGATCGCCTCCGGCTTTGATGTAACTTTGCCGTTCAGTTCTACACTTTCCCGCTTTAACAGATCTACAATCTTCATTCTTTTTCCTCCTACAATCCGTATAATTCAGGTTCCTTCTCCAACAGTTTCACTACATCTTCTTTTTCTGCCAGCCAATACTCAAATGCGCTGGCACTTCCAGTTGCAATTCCAAGTTCAAATGCTTTCTCATAATCTCCGGTATTGAGATAACCGGTGACAAATCCTGCTACCATGGAATCTCCCGCTCCGACAGAATTGAGTACCTCTCCCTTCGGTGGTCTTCCCTGGTAGACTTTTCCATGTTCATCTAAAAGAATGGCTCCATCGCCTGCCATGGAAATCAATACATTTCTTGCCCCCATTTCTTTTAATTTTCCTGCATATTCGATGATTTCTTCATCTGTTTCAAGCTGAACCCCGAACATATCTCCCAACTCATGGTTGTTCGGCTTAATAAGAAATGGATGGTATTTCAGGACATTCATCAAGAGATCTTTTGTTGCGTCTACCACGATCCTGATCCCACGTCCATCAAGTCTTGCCATGATGCGTTCGTAAATGTCTTCCGGCAAGGTATTCGGAATACTTCCCGCAAGAACAAGTACATCTCCTTTGGTCAGTGCATCCAGTTTTTCGTAAAGCTTTCCGATGGCCTCTTCACTGATCCTTGGTCCCTGACCGTTGATTTCCGTCTCTTCACCGGCGTTGATTTTTACATTGATTCTGGTAAATCCGTTATCCAACTGGATAAAATCGGTATAACAGCCAAAATCATCCAACATCTTCTCCAATGCCTCTCCGGTAAATCCTGATACAAATCCGAGTGCTTTACTCTTATGTCCCAGATTTGAAAGTACCACGGAAACATTATTCCCCTTACCTCCGGGGTAAATGTTTTCTCTCGTTGTCCGGTTGATTTTTCCAGGTTCCAATTTTTCCGCCCCGATGACATAATCCAGAGACGGGTTAAATGTCACTGTGTAAATCATCTACTTAACCTCCACGATATTTTTATATTTTTTATAAGAAGAATCTTTAAGCTCTGTTGTAAGAATCTCAGATTCTTTCATATCAGAAAATGTAATTGATGTTACCTGACCGATTTTGCTTGAATCTGCCAGTACAAAGCACTGTGCACACCGCTCCATCGCTTTTTTCTTGACCAGCGCTTCCTCACTGTCTGGTGTTGTAAGCCCCCTCTGTGGGTGAACTCCATTCGTTCCAAAAAATCCTTTTGTGAAATTGTACCGGTTCAGACTCTCCAATGCTTCCGCACCGACGATTGCCTCCGTCACACCTTTTAATTTTCCACCAATCAAAAGAACTTCATACCCCTTTTTCAAAAGCTTCTGCGCATGCCCGATCGCATTCGTCACAAAAACAGCTGACTCTTCATTCAATTCGTCAATCAGAAGATCTACACTACTTCCAGCGTCCAGATATACAAAATCATCTGCCTCTATCAGTTCAGCCGCATATGCTGCGATTTTATGTTTTTCTTCTGTATTCCGGTCTCGTCTGACCGACAATTCTTCATCTCTTGTCCTCACGGAAGTTCCAACAGTTGTCGCTCCACCGTGAACCTTGATAAGAGTTCCACGCTTGTGAAGTTCTGTCAGATCTCTCCTCACCGTAGATTCTGACGTATTCAAAAGATCTGTCAGCTCTTGTACTGTCACAGTACCATGGCTTTCCACATATTTCTGAATTTCCCGGAATCTTTCTTCCGCCAGCATCAAATCACCTCTCAGTCATTTTCAATCAACTTCGTTCATCTTTAATCACATAATATAATCATTTTCAGTCAGAGTCAATCATTTTCAGTCAAAATAATAGCCAAAAAATCATGTAGATTTTTTGGCAGATTGCACAATTAGGGATTAGTAGGATTGTATGATAAATAACGCAAAATCCTCACAGTGATATGACTTAAGCACGATGGAGTCGAGACGATTATCATCAAGAAGGGCTCTCCCGAACTTGATGATAGTTTATGGCTCGACGCAATGTTTCGTGCGCGGAATATCAATGTGAGGATTTTGCGTTTTGTTATTATATTCAAGTCGAACTACTGTATCTCTCGGATCTTCTTTCTAAGTCCAAGTACCTGGTGTGGCGCTACGGACAGTTCGTCAATTCCAATCTGTACGAAGAATTCTGTCATGCTCAGATCTGCTGCCAGATCTCCACAGATGCTGATTCTTTTTCCCTCCAGATGTACATTGTTGGCTACGATTCGGATCATCTTCATCAAAGCCGGGTGGTATGGGTTATAATACTTGTCCAGTTTTGGATTTTCACGATCCATGCCAAGTGTAAGCTGCAACAGATCATTCGTTCCGATACTGAAGAAATCTACTTCTCTTGCCAGTTCTCCACTGATCATGACTGCTGCCGGAGTCTCGATCATGACTCCAATTTCAATATTCTCATTATAAGCAGTCTTTTCATCTTTCAATTGCTTCTTTGCCTTTTCAAGCAGGGTTTTTGCCGCTGCCACTTCCTCCATGGATGTAACCATCGGAAACATAATAGATACATTTCCAAGTGCAGAAGCTCTGAGAATCGCGCGAAACTGTGGAAGGAACAATTCTTCTTTTTCCATCATAATACGTATTCCACGCAGCCCAATCGCCGGATTTGCCTGTTCTCCAAGATCTACACTTTCTACCATCTTGTCACCGCCAAAATCTGCGATTCGGACAACAACACGGTTGGCTCCCATAGACTCTGCTGCCAGTTTATAAACTTGAAAGAGCTGCTCTTCGGAAGGCAGTTTGCTTCCCATTTCCATATACAGAAATTCGCTCCGGAATAATCCAATTCCACCGGCATCACTTCTTAAAACATTTTCAATATCTTCTCTTGTGCCTACATTGGCACAGATATCAATTCTCTGACCACTCTGGGTAATGTTCTCCTTACCTTTCAGACGTTCCAAATTCCTGACATGTCTCAGATTCGCATCCTTGCGTTCCCGCATCTTCGTTAGAGTTGCATAGTCAGGCTCAATATAAATCTTTCCTTCATAACCATCTATAATAATTGTCTTTCCGTCATATTCTTCTTTCAGAGATTCTCCAAGACCGATGACCGCCGGAATTCCTTTCGTTCTGGCCAGAACGGCAGTATGTGAATTAATTGTTCCGTACATAGTCACAAACCCCAGTACCTTTGCCTTATCGAACTGAAGCGCTTCACTTGGATATATATCTCTCGCAGCCATGACAAATGGCTCATCTGTCAGCATACGATCCTTCCAGCTTCGGGACAAGATGCGGATCACACGAATTGCCACGTCTCTGACATCTTCTTCTTTTCCCTGAATTGGATTATTCTGCTGATGACTACTGATTCGAATTAACTGTTCTACAGACGTCTGAACAATATACTCTGCGTTAAGTTTTTCTTCCAGAATCCTCTTTATAATATGATCTGTATATTCCTGATCCTCCAGGAGTTCCTTTTGCATCTCGAAGATTGCGGCATTTGCCTCACCGACTTCACGCACAGAAAGATCGTAGACAAGTTCCAGTTCAGCAATTGCTTTTTCTCTTGCTTTCTTATAACGCTGAATCTCCTTCTCTACATCTTTTACATAGATTCTTTTAATCTCTTTGATGTCTCTTTTATAAAATGTTAATTTCCCGATTGCAATACCTTCGGATATTTTCTTTCCTGTCAGTGTAATCATTCTTCTACAAAACCCCTGCTCATTATTTATAAAGTAAAAATCTATTTTAATACTCTCTTCTACTTTACACGCCCGTGAACCATTCGTCAAGCAAATGGTTTCCGTATCTAACGAATTCCTTACATTTTTATGTTCTTTTTTGGTAAAAACATTACAAATATTCCATATTTTGTTGACTTTTTTATTGATACATGCTAATGTGATAAAGCATTCTTAGTTATTTTTAATTTTTAGGGAGGTACTATCAATGAAAGGTACAGTTAAATGGTTTAACAACCAAAAAGGTTACGGTTTTATTTCTGATGAGTCCGGAAACGATGTTTTCGTACACTACTCAGGACTGAACATGGAAGGATTCAAGTCTCTTGAGGAAGGACAGGAAGTAGAATTCGACGTTACTGAGGGAGCTAAAGGACCTCAGGCTGTTAACGTAACTAAGCTTTAATCATGAATGATTTAATCATATTTTAGATGATGTACCTTTTATAATATATAAAAAGCAGCTTTTATAGCATTTTGATATTTAAAAGACATACACATGAAATGAGATTAAGACAGCAATGACGAGAAAAATACCAGGCCTTAGGCCTGGTATTTTTATTAAATCATAAAACATATATCTAAAAAATCTGGTATATATGTCTGTCCTACCTATACAGCAATATGAAATACGATTTCGGATACAATTGGCATCGTTACAACGGACAAGATTGTAGTCAGCGCCACACCTTTTGCTGCCAGTTCATAATCCCCTCCATACTGCTGAGACAACATTGCACACATACTCGCTGCCGGTGTTGCCATCATGACCAGAAATACTTCGCAGATCAACCGATTATCTATTACCTGACATACAAGAAGCATTGCAGCAACAGGAACAGCCAGTAATTTAATTAATGCAAATTTCAACAGTTTTACATCTGTGAACAAATCTTTCAATTCCATTGCAGCGATAGAAATACCAATCACCAGCATACTAAGCGGACCTGTCAGATTACTGAGTCCTGCTGAGAGAGAACAGATCATTTTCGGAACCGGGATCTGCATAAAAAACAAAACAATCGAAATAATCCCACTTATGGTTCCTATATTTATAATTCTTTTCCAATTTCCCTTTTCACCACCCCCACAGAGCGTCTGGATTCCCCATGTATAGCAGAGAATATTGAACATGATAGAAAACGGAACTGCATAGATCAGTGCTCCATTTCCATATGCTGCGGCAATCACCGGAAAGCCCATAAATCCAATATTATTAAAGGTAGTCATCATTTTATATACACCAATGTCTGACTTTTGTACACCAATCAGTCTTGGCAGGATCTGCGCAAGAATTAAGAAAAACGCATAAAAACATATTGCAAGCAATACAGTTACATAAAAATCTTTTTTCGCGATCTGTTCCTCATTGTTCACCACTGCTGATATTGCCAACATTGGATTCGCAACATTTACTACAAGCCAGGATAATTTCTTTCCAAATTCCTGATCAAAATATTCCTTTTTACATGCTACATACCCAATCATCATATAGACGAACAAAATCCCCATCTGCTGTAATAATACCATCTTTCATTCCTTTCTATTTTCCTCGTCCTCTTTTCAAATCTAAGATCTATTATATCATGAGAAAAAAACACCTCTGCACTTTTTACGATGCAGAGGCGTCACTTAAAAGGCTCCTTTGAACCTTTGACCGCATGCTTAATACTTAGCATCCTCAAACTTCAAGAATGCCTCGGCATTCTTGCTGCGAGGTGCGCGTCATGCAATTGCATGACATACTTCTACTGCGCACCTCTGCAAGTCTACACTCCGTTTCGGTCGGCGCAAAACCATTGTCCACCGGACAATGTGCGCCCTGCCGGAGGCTATATCAGCGATTTGCCTGGTATGCCTCATCGGCTGTGTATACGTCAAATCCGCTTCCTTTTAAGATATCAATCACTCTCGCAGGATCATCACTCTTTAAAACTGCTGCAGCGTCTGCACCATTTGCAAATGCGTACATATATTCCACGTTGATTTCACCTTCCACGATCTGATGCATCGCTTTGCTCAGTGAACCAGTCGCATGAGGTACGCGAAGAGCCACAACATCTGTCAGCATAGCTGTGATTCCAGCGTCCTTAAGTGCAGCTTTTCCCTTGTGTGGGTCTGATACGATCATACGGAGCATTCCATAATCAGAAGTATCTGCCAGGCTTAATGCCACGATATTTACATCATTTTCAGCCAGTATCTTAAGCACGGTGTCCAAACGTCCCTCTCTGTTTTCCAAAAATACAGATAACTGCTGAATTGTATTACTGATTCCCATAATCCAATCCTCCTTCCTACATGTCACGATTGTCGATGACACGTTTTGCTTTACCTTCACTTCTTTGAATTGTCTTAGGCTCTACCAGTTTTACATTAACTGCTACACCAAGTGCCTGCTTCAAAGTTGCTGCTACACGGTTACGAAGTCCGTCCAGCTTACGGATCTCATCTGAGAAGTACTTCTCATCAACCTCTACCTCTACAGTCAATACGTCCAGATTGTTCTCACGGTCAACGATCATCATATAGTGTGGTGCAACTCCGCCACCCATTGACAGAAGTGCAGTCTCGACCTGAGTTGGGAATACATTCACACCACGGATGACTTTCATATCATCTGTACGTCCTGTAAATTTATGGATTCTCGGAAGTGTTCTTCCACACTCACATTTTGAATGATCAATACTTGTCAGGTCTTTTGTTCTGTAACGCAAAAGCGGCATACCTTCTTTTACAAGCGTTGTAAATACAAGCTCACCCGTCTCTCCATCTTTACATGGTGTATGATCTGTAGGATTTAAGACTTCCGGATAGAAATAATCCTCTTGCACATGCATACCTTTGTGATGAATGCAGTCAAGTGCAACACCCGGTCCTGTAATCTCACAAAGTCCATAAATATCAAAACTGTTGACATTAAGAAGTTCCTCAATCTTACGGCGCATCTCATCTGTCCAAGGCTCTGCTCCATTGATACCAGCCTTTAACTGCAGACGATCAACCACTCCTGCCTCTCTTGCAGCCTCACCAAGATAAAGGGCATAAGATGGCGTACATGCAAATGCTGTGGCTCCAAAATCTTCCATACACATGAGCTGTCTCTTTGTATTACCTGCAGACATCGGGATTGCCATTGCGCCAAGCTTTCTGGCTCCGAAGTCAAGCCCGAGTCCACCTGTAAAAAGTCCATATCCGTAACAGATATGGATACGGTCTGCTGCATTAAGTCCTGCCATTGTAAGTCCTCTGGCAACACACTCTCCCCATACATCTACATCTTTTTCTGTATAAGATGCCAGGGTCAGTTTCCCGGTCGTTCCTGATGTTCCCTGTACACGGACGATTTTCTCCTGCGGAACTGCCAGAAGTCCGAATGGATAATTGGCTCTTAAGTCTTCTTTTGTTGTAAATGGAAGCTTACCGATATCTTCGATTCCTTTGATATCTCCCGGCTCCACTCCCATATCATCCATTTTCTTGCGGTAAAATGCTACATTTTCATAAACATTCTTTACCTGGCGTACCAGACGCTCACTCTGAAGGGCAGTCATCTCATCGCGGCTCATACACTCAATCTTCGGGTCACGGATCTGTTCCTGCCAATCTTCCAATGCTACTCTTGCCATTGCTTTCTTGCCTCTCTTTTCTGATAGTATTATTATAATTGATATCCTACATCAAATGCTTTTTTATTGATGTCGATCGTCTTTGGAGGTACTGTTTTTTCAATTACTTCATACCACTGCTCTTTTGTAAAATCCATATGCTGTGCTGCGATTCCAAGCACGATTAAGTTAAATACCCTGGAATTTCCAAGCTTTTTCGCTTCTTCCGTTGCATTTACCGTATAGACTTTGTGATCTTTTTTCAGATTCTCCAAAATATTCTCCGGATATTCAGCCGCTCCGATCACAACCGGCATCGGGTCAATTCTCCAGTCATTGACGATCAATGCACCGTCTTTTTTGAGGAAATGTGCATATCTTAAGGCTTCCAGCTTCTCAAATGCGATGATAACGTCTGCCTGTCCTTCCTCTACGATTGGCTCTGCTACATTTTCACCGTAACGCACATATGTAACAACGCTTCCACCTCTCTGAGCCATTCCATGTACCTCAGAAAGCTTAACATCATATCCTCCGGCAAGTGCCAGTCCTCCGAGAATACGGCTTGTAAGGAGTGTTCCCTGGCCGCCGACACCTACGATCATAATATTCTTAGTAGCCATTATTTGTCACCCTCCCTTACTAATTTGATAGCGTCAAATTTACACAGACTCTTGCAAAGTCCGCATCCGGTACACATGGTATCATCAATATGGATCGTCTTATCTGCATTTCTTGTCATAGCCGGACAGCCCGGTTTCATACACATACCACATTTCTTACATTTATCTGGTTCTTCTGCGTAAAGCGGTTTTTTCTTTTTACTCAAAAGTACACATGGGGTTTTTGTAATAATAACAGAAACTTCATCTTTTGCCACTTCTTCTTTGATGACTTTCTCCAGACGCTCAATGTCAAATGCGTTGACCTCGATGACATTTTTCACACCAATCGCGCGGCATAATGCCGGAATGTCAATGGCATAAGTCGGATCTCCCTGCAGTGTCTTACCAGTTGCAGCGTGATCCTGATGTCCTGTCATACCTGTCGTAGAGTTATCAAGTATCATCACTGTTCCGGTTGCCTTATTGTACATCATATTCATAAGAGAGTTCACACCTGTATGAAGGAATGTGGAATCTCCGATTACGGCTACCCAGTTCTTAATATATTCTTTGCCTTTTGCTTTCTCCATTCCATGAAGACTGGAAATACTTGCACCCATACAGATCGTTGTATCGACAACACTAAGCGGTGCCACTGCACCAAGTGTATAACAGCCGATGTCTCCTGCCGCATGCATTTTTAACTTATTCAGTACATAATACACGCTTCTGTGTGGACAGCCTGGACATAAGATTGGAGGTCTTCCAGGTGCGGCTGCCGGTGCATCAAGCTTTAATTCCTCCCCAAGAATTGCTTCTCTTAGCATATTCGCACTGTACTCGCCCTGAACCGTGAAGATTTCTTTTCCAGTTGCCTTGATTCCCCAGGATTTCACCTGCTCTTCAATAACCGGATCCAATTCTTCTACAATATAAAGCTTCTCTACTTTAGAAGCAAAATCTTCAATCAATTTTCTTGGAAGCGGATTCACCATTCCAAGCTTCAGTACGGAAGCATTCGGAAGTGCCTCTTTTACATACTGATATGGAATACCACTTGTAATCACACCAATCTTTGTATCGTTCATCTCTACACGGTTGATTGGGAGTGTATTGGCTGCCTCTGCAAGCTCCAGGTTGCGTTTCTCAATCTCCACATGGCGGAGTTTTGCATTTCCCGGCATCATAACTGTCTTGCGGATATTTTTTTCATATGGCTTATCCGGAATCTCTTCACGGTCACATAACTCTACCAGTCCCTGTGAATGTGCCAGTCTTGTCGTTGTGCGAAATACAAATGGACGATCAAACCTTTCACTCAGATCAAATGCAATCTTCATAAATTCTTTTGCCTCAGAACTGTCGGAAGGTTCCAGTACCGGAAGCTGTGCAGCTCTTGCGACCATTCTTGTATCCTGCTCATTCTGAGAGCTGTAAAGTCCCGGATCATCTGCTACGACAATGACAAGTCCTCCATTGACTCCCATATAAGATACGGTATAAGCCGGGTCTGCTGCCACGTTAAATCCTACATGTTTCATACAAGACATAGCCCGGACACCTGCGACAGATGCTCCAATCGCAACTTCTGTTGCGACCTTCTCATTCGGAGACCATTCACAGTAAAGATCGTCTTTGTATTTGACCAGATTCTCACTGATCTCAGTACTCGGTGTTCCAGGATATGCGGCAGATACTTTCACACCCGCCTCATATGCTCCTCGGGCAATCGCCTCATTACCGAGCATAATCACTTTTTTTACTTCTGACATTTTCCTAATTCCTCCTTCGAATATCGGGGCACTTTTAGAGTGCGCTCTATAAACGTAATCTTGTTTACTATTCTAGCGTTTTTATATAGGAATGTCAATTTTACTAATCGGCTTTTTCACATCTTTTCCTCTTTTTCCGGCTTTTTTAAAAAGCTGGCACGGACAACTGCATCTTTCCCAAATTTTTTTCGGATTTCATCCAGTGCCTGATCTAATTTTTCATGTTTCTGGCTGTTTTCAAAACTTTTGACTTCTTCAGAAATGTTATCGCTGCTGTGGAAATTCAGATCAAAGAGACTCAATTGTTGTGGTTCACCCTCCTGCGACAGCTTGGAAGTCCGGATTCCGAGCAGGCGAATTGGTTTTCCATTCCACATTTCACAAAATAATTCCACTGCAATCTGATAAATGACCTGATCACTTGCCGTCATTCTTTCAAGCTGTTTTTGATGTGAATTCACGGTAAAATCTGCATACTTGATTTCCACATTGACCACACCTGCATGATATCCATGTTTTCTCAGACGTCCTCCCACACTTTGGGCTAGAGAAAGTAAGACTTTCTGCGCGTCTTCTTTTGTTGACACATCTTTGGATAAAGTAGTCGAATTTCCAACTCCTTTTGCCTCAGCTTTTTCCGATTCTACAATAGAGTCATCCATTCCATTGGCAAACTCCCACAGACGCCTTCCATGGCTTTTCAAATGCAATTCTATCAGCTTTGGATCAGCCTTTGCCAGATCACCAATCGTCTGAATCTCCAGTTTTCTCAATGTCTCCACACTGGAATGCCCTGCCATAAAAAGAGCTGAAATTGGAAGCGGCCACATTTTTTCCTGAATTTCTTTCCTGAAAAGTGTATGAACACGATCCGGCTTTTCAAAGTCCGATGCCATCTTTGCCAACACTTTCACGTCTGAGATTCCGATATTAACTGTGAATCCAAACCGTTTTTTTACTTCGTCTTTGATTTCAAATGCAGCTTCCACAGGTGATGCAAATCGTCCTGAAATTCCCGTAAAATCCATGTAACATTCATCGACACTGACCTGCTCGATATCAGGAGTATAAGAACGCAAAAAAGCCATAAGCTCCCTGCTGTGCTTATGGTACATTTCATGATCCGGTGCTTCCATGTGAAGATTCGGACACTTACGAAAGGCATTCGCAACCGGTTCCCCGGTACGAATGCCATACTTCTTCGCCGGGACAGATTTTGCCAGCACAATACCGTGGCGGGATTTTTGATCCCCGCCAATAATGGCCGGTATTGTACGGATATCTGTCCTGGCTCCATTCTTTAGTTGTTCTACTGCTGTCCAGCTAAGATAAGCTGAATTTACATCTATATGAAAGATTATCACCGTTTATGACCTGCTCCTTGCGACCAGCTTGCCATTCTCCACATCAATCACAATTGTATCTCCGGTGCCGATATCTCCCTGAAGCATCAGTTTTGCAGCTAATGTCTCTACATTTTTCTGCAGATAACGTTTCAAAGGTCTTGCACCATAATTCGGATCATATCCTCCATCCACAATCATTTTCTTTGCTTCTTCTGTAAGCTTGATCTGAATTTCCCGATCAGCCAGACGTTTATTCACATCTGCCACCAGTAAATCAATAATGTCATAAATATTGTCTTTCGTCAATGGTTTGAACATAATCGTCTCGTCCAGACGGTTTAGGAACTCTGGGCGGAAATGTGCACGAAGATCATTCATAACCATAGTCTGGCTCTCCTCACTGATGTTGCCATGGTCATCCATGCCATCAAGCAGATACTGAGAACCAATATTGGAAGTCATAATAAGAATCGTGTTCTTAAAGTCTACCGTACGTCCCTGTGAATCCGTGATACGTCCATCATCCAATACTTGTAGCAAGACATTGAACACATCCGGGTGAGCTTTCTCAATCTCATCAAAAAGTACAACGGAGTAAGGTTTTCTTCTGACTGCCTCAGTAAGCTGACCGCCTTCGTCATATCCTACATATCCCGGAGGAGCTCCGATCAGTCTGGATACGGAGTATTTCTCCATGTACTCACTCATATCGATACGCACCATATTATTCTCATCATCAAACAGACTTGCTGCCAGTGCTTTTGCAAGCTCGGTCTTACCAACTCCGGTAGGTCCAAGGAAAAGGAATGAACCAATCGGTTTTGTCGGATCTTTGATTCCGGCTTTAGAACGAATAATTGCTTCTGTCACAAGCTCCACACCTTCATCCTGACCAATGACTCTCTTGTGAAGTTCATCTGCCAGATGCAATGTCTTATTACGTTCGCTCTCATTCAGCTTTGCAACCGGAATTCCAGTCCACCGCGACACAATACGGGCAATCTCCTCATCTGTAACACTTTCATGTACCAGTGAGAGATCTTCATCTTTGACTTTTTCTTCCTCCTGCTCTAACTGCTTCTGCAATTGTGGCAATTTACCATATTGCAATTCAGCTGCTTTGTCAAGATCATAAGAATGTTGTGCTTTTTCAATGTCTTTATTTACCTGCTCAATCTCTTCACGAAGTCTCTGAACTCTCTCAACTCCTACTTTTTCATTATCCCACTGAGCTTTCTTGCCTGCAAATTCTGCACGCAGTTCTGCCAGTTCTTGTTGCAGATGCTCCAAGCGTTCTTTACTAAGTCGGTCTTCTTCTTTCTTTAGAGCAGTCTCTTCAATCTCTAACTGCATAATCTTACGGTTCAGCTCATCCAGCTCCGTCGGCATAGAGTCCAGCTCTGTCTTAATCAGTGCACATGCCTCGTCAACCAGATCGATTGCTTTATCCGGAAGGAAACGGTCGGAAATGTAACGGTCTGACAGCGTTGCTGCCGCTACCAATGCGCCGTCTGTAATCTTAACACCATGGAATACTTCATACCGCTCTTTCAGTCCACGAAGGATAGAAATTGCATCTTCTACAGTTGGTTCTTCTACCATAACCGGCTGGAAACGACGTTCCAGTGCCGCATCTTTTTCAATGTACTGTCGATACTCATCCAGTGTTGTTGCACCGATACAGTGAAGTTCTCCTCTTGCAAGCATGGGCTTTAACATATTGCCTGCATCCATAGCACCATCTGTCTTACCGGCGCCGACAATCGTATGCAACTCATCAATAAAGAGGATAATCTTACCGTCACTGTTCTTCACTTCCTCAAGCACTGCTTTCAGACGTTCCTCAAATTCACCACGATACTTGGCTCCTGCTACCAGTGCTCCCATATCCAGTGAAAATATCGTCTTATCTTTCAGTCCTTCCGGCACATCACCACGCACAATACGCTGTGCAAGTCCTTCTACAACTGCTGTCTTACCAACACCAGGTTCACCGATCAGAACCGGATTGTTCTTCGTCTTACGGGACAAGATACGGATAACATTCCGAATTTCAGAATCACGTCCAATGACTGGATCCAGTTTCTGCTCTCTTGCACGCTCCACAAGATCTGATCCATATTTGTTCAAGGTATCATAAGTAGCTTCCGGATTATCACTGGTCACTCGCTGATTACCCCTGACACTGGAAAGTGCCTGTAAAAATCCATCTCGACTGATTCCAAGCTCCCTTAGGATACTCTTCATCTCTTTCCCAGCATACTTTATCATAGCAAGAAACAGATGCTCTACTGATACATACTCATCGCCCATCTGCCTTGCTTCATCTTCCGCATGTACAAGAACATTGTTCAGTGCCTGTCCGACATACTGCTGACCTCCCTGTATTTTCGGGAGTTTTCTTAAGGACTCTTCCACACGGTTAATGACCATGTTCTTATCCAGTCCCATCTTTTCCATTAACTTTGCGATCAGGCTGTCATCCTGTGTAAGAAGTGCATATAACAAATGTTCCTGCGCAAGCTCCTGATTACCATAATCCATAGCGATCTTCTCACAATTCTGAACTGCCTGTAATGAATTCTGTGTAAATTTATTTATGTTCATAGAGACAACCTCCTTTGTTTATCTGTTCTATTTACGATATAACAATATCACAGGTTATTAGCACTGTCAAGATGTGAGTGCTAATTATTTATGAAGATTGTGTGAACGCTACGAGCCATGCAAAAATCAACTGATGGTCTATTGCTTTGTGTGGAGATTTAACTGATTGTCTATGTCCCGTCCGGCATACATTACTCTAAGTATTGTTACAACCTTTTTATCGCTATCTGGAATATAAAGTACCACATAATTGTCTACTGGTAATACACGAAGTCCACGACTTTTCCACGGTTCTTTTTCATATTTTCGATAACGCTCTGGCATCGTATCCAGACTTAATATCTGTTCTTCCAGACGGTCAAGTTGTCCGCTTGCATTTTCCGGCGATTGTAATTCAAAAGCAATATATTCAAAAATTCCTCTCAAATCACTGTCAGCCTGTTCAGATACTTCTACTTCATATATTATCATAAGCCATAATCCTTGCGAATGTCAGCAAAGGCTTTCTTCGCATTTTTTGTTCGTCCAGCCTGCATATCCGCATATCCATTCTCCAATTCTTCATTGAACTCTGCTTCTGATAATGTGCTGATATCAACAGGTCTGGCAGATGGTATTTTTACTTCAAACGGAAGTCCTCTCTGTAAGATAATCTGTTTATAAAACATATTGATAGCACTGGAAGCAGGGATACCAAGTGTAGACAGGATACTTTCTGCTTTTTCTTTGACATCTGGTTCAATCCTTGCATATAAATTTGCTGATTTTGTAGCCATATAAAACATCTCCTTTCGTGAGTAGTATTTCCATCCATCTTTATTATATGCAAATGTCCGTACAATAGCAATACTAATTTTACACTTCAATAATCTTATTGAATAACTGTAACAATCCCTGTGTCGTAACAGACATGTCTAAGATATAGTTATTAGAAAACAGGGCAAAAATCGACTTCCATTATCAAATGGTGAGTGCTAATTTTTTTGTAAAAAGTTTCACTTTTCTTTTGCATTGGTTTTGTTTATGCTCATGCATCTATATCCTCTAGAATTTTTCTGATTTTGATACTTGCAGTTCCATCACCATAAGGATTTCTGGCCTCACTCATCCTTCTGTAAATCTCTGGTTCTGTAAGGAGCTGCCTGCATTCTCTGTATATATCATCCATCTTCGTGCCTGCAAGCTTTAAGGTTCCTGCTTCCACCCCTTCCGGACGTTCTGTTGTATCCCGCATGACCAGTACCGGTTTTCCCAACGCAGGCGCTTCTTCCTGAATTCCTCCACAATCCTACGTATAGCCCGGAACATATCACGCATAGGTTCTCCCAGATTCTCTCTTCTGTGTGCCGTCACAGCAATCAGCCTGCTGTCCTTTGCCCATTCTATCTCCGGGTGATAAAAATCATTTCGCACCGTATAGTGCAGAGCATCAATTCCTGTATTTCCTGTGACAAAAATCTGCTCTGGATCCTTACCCTCTTTCAGCAGTGCATCCGCTGCTTTCTGAGTCGGTGCAAAATGCAGGCTGGCAATAAGTCCAATGGCCTGCCTGTTAAATTCTTCCGGATAGGGAGATTTCATGTTATAAGTACGATTGAACAAAATCGCTGCGCGATGGCCTGCCAAGGCTGTGGCGCAGTTTTATTTTTATTAAAAAAGCAGTGGAATTACTTTCCATAATCCGTTATTGTTAAGTTACCACACGAAACAACTGAACTAAGAAAGCTCCACTGCCTATGATAAGAATAACATTTTCCAGTCTCTTCCGCAATCGGAATTATGACGCTAATGCACCTCCGAATAGGTAGATGTAATTATTAACACTACTTATTCTGGAGGTTTTATTATGTATAAAGATATTTTTGAATCCATCCGCAATGAAGCGGAAAAACGTAACCTGCGTGAAAGAACGATTCAACTGTATTGCTCGGATGTCAGTTACTTCCTTCGTTGGATCGGAAAAAATGTTTCTGATCTTACACTTGAAGATGCGGAAAGTTTTCTTACTGCAAAACGTCTGGAAGGCAGGTCTCCTGAAACTCACAATCACTATCGGTCTGCAATCAAGTTCTTATATAAAAAGGTGCTGAAGATTCTCTGGGATGATGACACTGTTCCAGCTATGAAAAGAGAGCGAAATCTTCCTGCCGTTCTATCCCGCGATGAAATAAATGCAATCATTGACGCCACTCCGAATCTGAAGCATAAAGCGATTATTGCAACTATGTATTCTTCCGGATTACGTGTATCGGAGGTCGTTCATCTCCATTATGATGACATTTCCCGTACCAACATGACAATTCATGTTCGTGAAACCAAAGGCAGAATTGACAGGTATACGATTCTGTCTCAAAAAAATTTAGACCTTCTCACTGAGTATTGGTACAAATGTGGTCGCCCCAAAGATATCCTTTTCCCAAGTTCCTGGACCGGTGGATATCTTGATATAACCGGTGTTAACCAGTTCTTTAAGAAAAGTGCTAAACTCGCCGGCATTACCCGTCATGTTTCCTCTCATGCATGTCGTCATAGTTTTGCCAGCCACTTATTCGAAAGTGGCACAGATATAAAATATATCCAGTCACTTCTGGGACATGTTGATCCTCGCTCTACAGATGTTTACCTTCATGTGAGCAACAAGACACTTCTTGGGATCCGCAGCCCGTTCGACAACCCGGAAGGTGGTGAATCATGAGTAAGGATTGTACGATTCAGGATGTTTTTCATCGTTTTTATCCATCTTTTGAATCCACACATAGTATTTCTCCCGCTCAGCGAAAGGCCGCTTATCACATCATGAATTGCAAAACCGGTGCCTTTGGTGTGAATGTAAGCGTATGCGAGGACTGCGGCTGCATGTCAGTCCACTATAACTCCTGCCGTGACAGATGCTGTCCTATGTGTCAGGAGTTTCCAAAGGAAAAGTGGGTAGATGCACGGCGTGAGGATATCTTAGATGCTCCTTATTTCCATGTGGTTTTTACAGTTCCAGAAGAACTCAATCCCATTATCTACAGCAACCAGAAATTCTTATATACTGCTCTTTATCATGCGGCTTCAGATACTCTCAGTGAACTTGCTGCTGATAGTAAATATCTTGGGACTGATATCGGCTATATTTGTATCCTCCATACATGGGGAAGTACCATGAATTTTCATCCTCATATCCATGCGATTGTTCTTGGTGGAGGGCTGGATGTGAAAAATCATTGGAAAGACAATGGGAAAGATTTTTTCCTTCCGATTAAGGTAATCTCAAAAACGTTTCGTGGAAAATACATGGCTGAACTTAAGCAGCTCTGGGAAAATGACAGGCTTGAATTTCATGGATCGGCTGCACCTTACAAAAACTACTATACTTTCAAGGAATTGTTAAATACCTGCTATACAAAGGAATGGATTCCTTATTGCAAGAAACCATTTGACGGTGCCGAATCTGTCATCAGATACCTTGGAAAATACACCCACCGGATTGCTATCAGCAACTACCGTATCAAAGACATGACAGAATCTACAGTTACTTTTTCTGCTAAAGATTACAAAAACCAAGGGCTTTGGAAAGAGATCACCATATCCGGCGAGGAATTTATCCGTCGATTTTTAATGCATGTTCCTCCAAAACGTTTTGTACGTATCAGGCACTATGGTCTTCTTTCATCCAGAAATAAGAAGAAAAAGATTACCCTATGCAGAAACATCCTTGGTTGCAAAAAATATATTTCCAAGCTGAAAGATATGGATGCACCTGCCATTATCCGTCTTCTTTATCACAAAGATATATGCAAGTGTTCTTCCTGTGGTGGTAAGATTATTCCTCTGCCTACAGAACAACATTTTATAAAACCAAAACCACATATGCTCTGTTAACGTATCATAACTGTATATTTTTTTAGCTTCCTTAGGGAGGCTTATTTCTGGTGTCATAATACAGGACTGAATGATAAATTCTATGTGTTTCTATGTGTACACGCTATCCTATTATAAATAGAGTGTCAGAATTAAAAGTCCATATAGAGTTGACGCGCTTTGTTCAACCAGAAAAAATCGAAATTGATGCAAACGAAAGGGCAGTTAATGAAAAGTCTCAATACTGCTTTTTCGTTTGCACCACCTTCGATTCTTTCCTTAACGATTTGTGTAAGCAGTTGCCTCATCAAGAATTACAACTACACTCCATAATAATCTTCTCACATCTGTCATATCCAAGCTGCGAGCTGTTCAGACTCAACGTATAGTTGCTGGCTTTTCCCCATTTCTGCTCTGTATAAAAATTATAATTTGTCATACGTCTTTTATCTGTATCTGCCATCATTTTGACAGCCTCCTTCTCTCCTACATTATATAAGTTCATAATACGTTGTGTTTTTTCCGGCATATCCCCATGGATAAATACGTTCAATACATCATCCCGATCCTTCAGGATATAATCTGCATTTCTTCCGATAATTACACAAGATTCCCTATCAGCCATTTCTAAAATAACCTTTCTCTGTGCCTCATACACTATATCTTCTATGGATTTTCCTGTGATATCACGTCCGGCAAATGCATATGCAAATAATCCTTTCTTCGGAGATAAGTCTGCACTTTCCTGGACATATTCCGGAGATAAACCAGACTTCTCTGCAATCTCATTAATGATATTTTTATCATAATAAGCAATCCCAAGTTTCTTCGCTGCTTCTTCTCCGATAAAACGTCCGCCACTTCCAAATTCCCTGCTGATTGTAATAATTCTTTTTTTCATCTCTGATCCCTCCTGCTTAATTCAAAACATCAACTTTATTTTTACTGATTCTCTTCAAGAACACATATCCTACAAAGCATGAAATAATTTCAGTAATCGGAAATGCCCACCAGATCAGCGAAACTGTCATCTGACCATTTCTGGCAAACACGGAAAAAATTCCAGCCAGCGGCAGAATAATAATAAGCTGTCTCAGAAGCGAAATAACCAGTGATTCCACACCACCATTCAATGCCTGATAAATGCCTTGATAAGCAATATTGATTCCGGCAAACAAGAAGCTTACTGAGATTATCCTCATTGCTCCGATAAAATATTCTCTGGACGGCCCTGCATTAAACAGCGTTGCAAATCCCCCTGGAAAAATCTCTGTAATTACAATTCCCAGAATCATTAATATAACCGTATAGATCAGACCATATTTGATTCCATCCTGAATTCTCTTTTTGCTTCTCATTCCATAAGCAAATGCAATGATCGGAGTGATCGCATCTCGCAGACCGAAAGCAAGAAACAGTACAAACTGCTGAACTTTATAAAATAATCCATAAGCTGTCTGTGCTGACGGATTGAATTTTAGAATCAGATTCATGACATAAACCATAATGGACATCAGTGCCTGTGCAATGATTGCCGGAAGTCCGATTGTATAGATCTCCTTGATAATTCCGCCATCCGGCTTCATGTATTTCGCCCCATGCTCGAATTCCTTATTTAATTTGATATGAAAAATGAGCAGTAATACCGCGGATGCTACCTGACCAATTACAGTTGCATAAGCCGCTCCTTTCACTCCCATTTCCGGGCAGGGTCCAATACCGTAGATCATAATCGGATCAAGGATGATATTTACAACTGCGCCAACCACCTGTCCAATCGTGGAATAAAGAGAACGTCCTGTTGCCTGTAATAACTTTTCAAATAAAGAAAAGAAAATAATACCAAAAGAGATTACGCAGCATATCCTCAGATAGCTGACTCCCATCTCCAATACTTCTGCATCTACTGTCTGCGATGAAATATATGCTTTCACCCCAAAGATACCAAACAATAAGCAGACCACATAAATAATCACTCCCAGAAACAGACTGTTTCCTGCTACCTTTGCAGCTTTTTTACTATTTCCCTGTCCAAGTGTCCTTGCAAGAAGTGCATTGGTTCCTACTCCAGTTCCAATCCCCACTGCCACCATAAGCATCTGCACCGGAAATACCAGTGTCAAAGCATTTAGTGCTGCTTCACTGCCTACTCTCATATTTCCCACAAACGCACTGTCTACTATGTTATAGACTGCCTGCAATGCCATGGATAAGATCATCGGGATTCCCATCTGGACCATCAACTTATTCACCGGCATCTCCTTCATCTTGTTGCTTTCCGCCATTTCGTTTTAACTCCTTTCTTTTTGACACAAAAAAAGTGCGTACCCTGTCATATAAGCTGGACTTACGCTGACACGCTACACACTTTTTCATGGCGATATTTACTTTTTGCAAAACAAAAACGAGTAGCCGGTAAACTGGATTTACGCTTACTTGCTACTCGTTTCTTGTAATTATATTGCCTCTTTTTCAAAAAGTCAAACAAAATTTTTCTTGCTCTTACTTTTCATAATTTTTCAGCTTTCTATAATCAATTTTCCCACCCTCAGTTACTGGCATATTCTTAATTATATTGATTCTTTCAGGAACTGCATACTCTGGTAATTCTTCTTGTAACACTTTTTCAATTTGATCACTATAACACTCATAGCTGTCATCAACTACTATATATGCTCTGGCAACATGAACTCTTTTTTCATCTTCAACTACATTCACTGCTGCTTGATTTATCCCTTTACATTTTTCAATACATTCTCAATTCGGTCTGGAAATAATTTATAAACAATTCCATCTGCTCCTCTGGTGATATATATTCTTTTTATTCTTCCTGCAAAATATAGGAATCCATCTTTTTCTACATATCCCAAATCACCTATATGAATCCACTTCTCTCCATTTTTAATCCAGATTGCTTTTTCTGTCTCTTTTATATCTTTCACATATTCCTGCATTATACTAGGTGATGAAAAGCAGATTTCTCCCTTTTCTCCATAGCCTAGTTCTTCTTCAGTTTCCGGATTGATGATTTTCACATTTACCTTTGGAAGTGGAATTCCTAAAGAACCTGACTGATTACACCGATTCATATTGGTACAAACTGTTGCTCCTAATTCTGTCATTCCATATCCTACTGTATACTCCACTGTAGCATGACACTTGGCAAGAATCTCATTCAGCTTTTTTCTTCTTCATCAGAAATTGCGCCACCGCCACCAGCTAATGTTTTTTACCATCTCATATTGCATTTACATGATTTCATAATCGCAGAAATAAAAGCTGGTCCTATAATCATATGTTCTGGCTTCTTTTTCATCATAGCTTTAGCAACAGCATCTGCATTCGGGTCAATCTGTAGAATCCCCTCCAATCCCAAAACAAGTTGTGTATGAATTCCAACAGTAATTCCAAATCCTAAGAATGGCGGAATTGCATTTAATACTCGCGAATTTGTCGTTAATCCCATATCTGCTAATTTATACTGAAAAGCCATTGCATTTAAGCTATCATTCGTATGCAATACCCCTTTCGGTTCACCTGTAGTGCCACTTGTATACACAATAACTGCAGGCATATTCGGCTGATATCTTTCTTTTTTAAGAACTATTTCCTTTGACCCTTTTTTTAGAAACTCATCCAGACTGTTGTCTCGGCAGCTTTTCTGTTTTACAATCTGTTTTAATGGAAATGGCATGGAATTCCAAATTGGGAGATATATAATTTGTTCTGCTTTCATTTTGGATTTAATCTCTTTTACTTTATCTTGAACGTTCTCAAGATATAAAAACATTTTAGAACCCACTTCGTCTGTTTACTTTAATATCTCTTCTGCATTCAGTGTCAAATAAATCAAATTTACAATTGCTCCAAGTTGGTTTAAAGCATATATACTGTAAATTGTCTCCGGAGTATGAAGTGACATAATCGTAACAACATCCTCTTTTTTTATTCCGCAAGCTTGAAATGCTTTTGCAAATTCATTTACTTTTTCAAAAAAAGTTTATAACTAATCTTTTTCCCAAAATAATTCAGCGCTGTATGACTTAAGTTTGATTGATTTTTCTAGTATATCAAATCATACATTGTACATTCTGGAAGCTTTTCCTGAATTGCTTCTTCACTGTAATATTTCAGCCATGGCTTATCTACGGACGGAAATCCTGTCTGCTCTGCTCTCATTATCCTTTTTCTCCTTATCTGTCTGTCAAGTGTCTTTTTATATATGCATCTGTTCTCATGAATATTCCGATACTACAAAAAGCCATTCTTAGCTACATATTTTGTGGCTGAAAATGGCTTCAATCTCTGTATTTTCTATATTCTTTTTGAGGAAAAAGTACACAGTTCAGACTTACTTGGACATTGTAATTTATAACCATCACCTATGCAGCTCCTTCCTGATAATAGACACTTTAATACATTTATTCTATCAAAAGTTTGATTTCCTTACAATAGAGAATATTTAGTATTTTCTCAGGATTTAATTTTTCTCTCTGGTGTGCTATCTGACGCCAATATCAAACATCTCCCTGCAAATCATTTTTCCACATGTTGTTTTGAAAATACTATGATAGGCTTTTAAAGCTGCTTCTTTCGATAAACCATCCTCCATAATATTAACCAGAAAATCGGCTTCTACTAATATTTGATAATCAATTTCATTAATGTTATCATAAGTATGATGATGTGCGATCAGATACTGAACCCGATTAGATACATCTTGATCAAAGCCTAATTCTCCGAGTAGCTTTTCTGCGATTGCCGGACCTTCTTTTTCTTGTAATTTTCCATTGCAATTTCCATATTTTTCTTCACAGAAATGAATTCCAATATCATGTGTCAAAGCTGCTGCTTCAATGGTAAATAAACATTTCTTATCTACATTCTCCGTTTCTGCTATCAATTTTGCATAGCTATGCACTTTACAGAAATGTTGAATTCTCTTTGCATCTCCTTTATATAATTCAATCATTGCCAAATGTAATTTATTTATCATCTAAATTTTCCTCCTCTTGCACATTTTAACATCTCTCAAATTAATTCTATGTTTTCCATAATGTATATTACATTTTCATTCTTGAATCCACATCTTTAAAAAACAGTCAATTCAAAATGATTTCGATTTGTTTTTATAAAGCCCTCTTTTTGTAACTTTGATATCTCTGTAGACATTGCTGCTCTATCAATACAAAGATAATCCGCCAGTTGCTGCCGGTCAAAAGGAATATCAAAGGACAAAGACGAATGTCTGATGGACTCTGCAGACAGATATGATAATAGTTTATCCCTTGTCGTTCGCTTGCAAACATGTGTGATCTTATCGTTCAGGAGCAGTATCTTATTTGCCAGGACACTGACCAGATTGCGGATCAGCTTCTGATGATGCCCGCATGCAGTTGGACAAGTGACCAGCAGCCTCTGGATATTTAGGAAAATAATCTCACAATCCTCATCTGCTACCACACTGATATTCAGAACAGCCCCCGGGCTTGCTGCATACGGTTCTCCAAAAAAATCGCCGGCATGGCATTTTGATAAAATATTTCGATGTCCCCATAAGTCTTCCTGAATCACAAGAACACAGCCTGACACCACGAGTCCCATTACTTCTGTAGAATCTGCTGCTCTGAAAATATAAGAATCTCTCTCTTTTGAAACTGCTGTTGCCTCTACACAATGCAAGATAGATAATATCTCGTCATCCGTAAGACCTTTAAAAAATGAACTGTTTTTTAAAATCGGTAAATATTTTTCCAAAATCATTCCTCCTGTTGGAAATCAAACATACAAGTTGTATTTATCATACTATAATTCTGATAGAAACAAAAGTTAAATGTTATTGATGGAGGGTAAAAATGATAAGAAAGATTATTCGAATCGATAAAGAAAAATGTAATGGATGTGGTGCCTGTGCAACTGCCTGTCACGAAGGTGCCATTGACATCATTAACGGAAAAGCAGAATTGGTAAGAGAACATTTCTGTGACGGACTTGGTGATTGTCTCCCGGAATGTCCTACCGGTGCCATTTCATTTGAAGAAAGAGAAGCACCTGCATATGATGAAGAAGCTGTGAAAGAAGCACAGAAAAAAATCGCCGTTCAAAAACAGGCAATGCCTCCTCACACCGGCTGTCCGGGATCTAAAATCATGCAAATCCGACGAACAGAAACACCAAAGTCTGAAGAACCATCTTCAGCTACAGATTCAGTATCAAAACTTCAGAACTGGCCGGTACAGATTAAACTGGCTCCAGTCAGTGCACCTTATTTTAACAATGCAAAGCTTTTAATTGCAGCCGATTGTACTGCTTATGCTTACGCAAGCTTTCATCAGGATTTTATTCGGAATAAGGTAACATTAATTGGCTGTCCGAAATTAGATCAGGTGGATTATAGCGAGAAACTGACTGCAATCATTCAAAATAACAACATTCAAAGTGTAACCATCGTGAGAATGGAAGTTCCATGCTGCGGCGGTCTGGAAATGGCTGCCAAAAAGGCTCTTCAAAACAGCGGAAAATTTATTCCCTGGCAGGTTGTAACGATAAGTATTGATGGAAACATTATGGAATAAAAAGGATTATTAGTTTTAGTTAACTGTATATTCTAAAAAACCATGTGAAACATAACTGTAATTTCACACGGTTTCTTTTCTGCTTTAAAGCAAAAAAAATAAAAGAACCCAATGCAGCCCACATCTTAAACGGCACGTTGGGTTCTTTTACTTTTTATTTTTTGTTATATCCCATATTTTTTTAAATCTACTTTTCCATCAGTTACCTCAATCCCGTCTGCTTCCAGCAATTGTGCCTGCACACTTTCTCCTCCAAAGGCAAATGCACCGGCTAATTCTCCTTTCGCATTGACCACACGAAAGCAAGGAATATGTTCCGGATCCGGATTCTTATGAAGCGCATTTCCAACTGCTCTTGCCATCTTTGCATCTCCTGCCAGCTCTGCAACTTTACCATAAGTCGCAACATGACCTTTTGGAATTTTCTTCACTGCCTCATAGATTCTTTTTGTCGGGCTATCCGTAATCAGATCATAACTCTCGGAAATCATTCTTTGGATCTCATTTTCAGGAATAGAACCATCTAAAATGATGGTATTCCAATGTTCCTTATTCTGATGATACCCTGCAATAACAGAGGCATAAGTACTGCGCCAGAAATCTCTCCACTGCGGATCAACTTTAACATTTAAATTAACATATCCATTTCTTTCATAAATCCATAAAAATGTTTTCTTACTTCCTTTTACTCTTACCAGCTGCCAGCCCTGATCGCGAAATGGTCTTTCTTCATACACATTCGGGAAAGATCGCGCATACTGCAAAACTTCTTCTCGCGTTCTCATACTAAAAACCTCCGTTCCCTGCAATCATTAAAAAAATATTTATTTGTAGTCTGACATTTCACATCTACAAATATATATAATCATTCATAACTGGCTGTAAACCATTCTTTTTCAGCGCATCGAACACTTCATCCACCGTTCTTCCGTCTGAAATCTCAAACTGATCGTCACCTTTATCTTCGATATCTTCCACATGACTTCCAATTCCTGTGCTAACACCTGCGGATATCTTGGTCGCTGCAATATTTACCAGATTGTCACGAACACGGGCACATTCTCTTGTAGACACCGTAATACTTGCAAATGGCATGAACAGACGATATGCACAGACTACCTGTAGTAACTGCGGCTCATGAACATCCATCGGGTTAATACGGTCATTATTGATAATCGGACACAATCTTGGACAAGAAAATGCAATCTCTGCATGCGGATATTTTCTTTGAAGCAAATATGCATGATAACCTGTCGCGAAAGCATCTTTGCGAAAATCATCCAGTCCAAGAAGTGCCGCAAAACCAACACCTCGCATGCCACCCTTAAGTGCACGTTCTTGTGTGTTCAATCTATATGGAAAAATCCTTTTATGTCCTGCTAAATGTAATGTTTCATACTTATCTGAATTGTAAGTCTCCTGGAAGACTGTCACATAATCTGCTCCGCATTTATGAAGGTATGCATACTCATCCGAATTCATCGGATATACTTCAAGACCTACCACTTTAAAATATTTTCGTGCAATCTCGCATGCCTTTCCAATATACTCCACATTAGATTTTGTCTTACTCTCACCTGTAAGAATCAATATTTCCTGAAGTCCGGTCTTGGCAATAGCAGCCATCTCTTTTTCAATCTCTTCTTCATTAAGCTGTGCACGGCGAATCTTATTATGACAGTTGAATCCACAGTAAATACAGTAATTTTCACAGTAGTTTGCAATATAAATTGGCGTGAACATATACACACTGTTTCCAAAATGCTTTCTTGTTTCAATCTGTGCTTGCTGCGCAATCTCCTCTAAAAGCGGAAGTGCTGCCGGCGAAAGCAGTGCCTGAAAATCCTCTGGTGTCCGGTTATCATGCGCCAGTGCTCTTCTTACATCTACTTCTGTATATTTATCATAATCATATGCTTTCATTGCAGAAATAACCTGGTCCATCACATCAGATTCTTCCAACTGCTCCATATCCGGAAGATACTTCATATGATCGATACGATTCTTTTTCATATCTTCCAGTATTTCTTCATTTACAATACTTTCATTAAAATGACCATCTTTTTTACTGGTCTGCATTGTTTCTACCATCGCTGTTACATTGATCCTCTCGTATATCTTTTCTTGTATATCTTTATACTTGTATTCTGTTATCAGTGCAATTTACTCATGCAAAAATCCTGTTAATGGTGAAGACGCACTTGCTCCTTTATCCAGTATTCTTCCTAATCCGGAAAGATAAGCACTTCTTCCTGCCTCAATTGCCTTTTTAAACGCTTCAGCCATAACCTGGACATCTCCTGCTGTCGCAATAGCAGTATTGGCCATCACTGCTGAAGCACCCATTTCCATAGCTTCACATGCCTGTGACGGACGACCGATTCCTGCATCAACGATAATCGGAAGATCAATCTCATCAATAAGAATCTGGATAAACTCTTTTGTACAGATTCCCTTATTTGAACCGATTGGAGAACCAAGAGGCATCACACAGGCTGCCCCTGCATTTACCAGATCTCTGGCTGCATTCAAATCCGGATACATGTATGGCATAACAACAAACCCTTCTTTTGCAAGGATCTCTGTTGCCTTGATTGTCTCGTAATTATCCGGAAGAAGGTATTTCGAATCGTGAATAACTTCAAGCTTTACAAAATCTCCACAACCCAGCTCTCTGGAAAGTCTTGCAATACGAACTGCTTCCTGCGCATTTCTGGCACCGGATGTATTCGGAAGAAGTGTTACGTCCTTCGGCACATAATCCAGAATATTAGCAAGTCCGCCTTCATTAGCACGGCGCAAAGCAAGTGTTACGATCTGTGCTCCTGCTTTTTCAATACATGCTTTCATAAGCTCCAATGAAAATTTTCCAGATCCCATAATAAAACGGGAAGTAAATTCATGTCCTCCCAGGATTAATTTGTCTTCGTTTGTGTTTGTTGTTGTCATTTTTTTATCCACCTTTCTTTGTTTACTCATAAATTATGATACCTGCTATTCGCATATCGTGAAGCTTAGAAGCTTCCGCCGCCCATAAAATGCAGAATCTCTACAACATCTCCATCTTTCAGTACAGTTGTATCATAATTTTCTCTTTTGATGATCTCCTCATTCAATTCTACTACTACCTGCACCGGAATATAATTACATGCTTTCAAGTATTCCGTTACCGACACTGGATGTTCCAATATTCTGTTCTCTCCATTGACTGTAATCATGGCTGCTCCTTTCCGGAAATGTGAGTGCGCCTCCTGCCGGAGGCTTTTTATATAAAAGGAAATGTAATTTCCTATTATATAAAACAGAGTTCACAAAGAAATACACCCGCGGTGGTGCACCCCTTCATGAACTCTGTTCACTCTCAAAATTTCCTATATTCTATAATTTGTACCTGCTTAGAAAAATTCTCATTCGCGCGAGTGCGCATCCTCGCGGAGCGTTTTATTTTATAAGAAAGACCTTTTTAACAATTGCTTTAATATATTAACATAACAAGGTCTTTCCTATGAAAAAATAAAGGAGATACACCAAGGTATCTCCCGTAATATCATCTTATACGTTCCTACGTTGGCATTATCCAAATCAGGTTCTGGGTCGAAATTGAAGACTTCCTCTCAGCCTGCTATCACAAGCTCCCCTTTTATTTACAATGCCTAGTATAAATCGATTTTTATTTTGTGTCAAGAGCACTCGGTAATTTCTTCATTGCTTTCTTCACCTACTGATCTATAAACACGGATATTTTTATCTCCGTCTCGTCTCTTGTATAGACGATGCCATGAATATACTTGCCATTATCAGTCACTTTGCTGATGATATTGTCATAGCATGTTTCTCCTTTGTACTGATACTGCTTGACTAACTGAGCTTCTTTCACTTCTTTCGTGTCCAGTTTTTCCACCGGAAAATACACATATACTTTTTCAGAATTTGTGTCAAATGTATAGGCACTGGCCACCTGCTTCGCATCAATAAATCCATTCCCATTCCAATTTTCCTGTGAATCCAGACTGGTTTTTTCAAGTATGATCTGATCCTTTGGATTTTCTGTAATCAGGATAATATCCTCCTGAATTTTTTTCTCACATTTTACATAGGTATCTTCACCCGCACCCACAACACGATATCCATTCATCAGATATAGTTGATTCTCTATTCCATTTTCAATCGGCCAGCCAGCCAGGTTATAATATGGACACCCAACCGTCTGATATGCTTCCCGGCTCTCGTAATCCGTAAGCAATATTGTATCAACGCCTGTCTTCTGACTTATCTGCGATACAGGAATCTGTTCTACGTCCTGATTGGCATAAGATACAACAGCTCTTGCAGATTCCTTCTGTAAGACTTCTGCCAGATTTTCCCCATCATAAAATGTGTGGATCATTCCATTTTTTTCGTCTTTTACAGTTCCATACTCACCATAACATACATAGGCACTCTCTGCGTGAAGTCCTGTGATGTTATACATTTCTTGTGCAAATGCTGTGGCAATCTCCTGAAACTGATAGTTATCAAGCCCGTCCGTATTCTTTTTCTGCCCTGATATCGCAACTAAAAAATCTGCCCCCTTGTACTTCATTTTCACGAATACATTTCCGGTGGGAGAAGGGAAAAAATCCGGCACCGGACTTGAACTGTATTTCTCACAGTTTATCTCTGTAATCTTTGCCTCAATTCCATATTTTTCTCTTATATAATTTTTCGCATTTTCCCGTCCTTGCTTTTCATAACGCTTCATTTCTCTCTTTTCTTCCAGCGTATAGCCACAACCTGTCACTGTAACCATTATCAAAGCAAGAAGGATCCAATAAACGGCTTTTCTTTTTCCCATACATCTCCTCCCAATCCATCCCCTCATTTGCTATTACTTTTTTAATTATACTGCTCTTTATAAATCTCTGTCAATTTTATACAACAGACACCTTGTTATTCCACACAGAACCAGTTAAAATATACTTTGCAAATGAATGTTGCAAATGTTATTTGTGGGGGATTGTTACATATGAATAAGAAAAATCAATACGCAGACTCTGTAAAGGAAACGTTGATTCTGACGCTTGCTGTGGCAATTATTGCCGCTGCAGTCTACTTCTTCCTTGTACCAAGCCACGCTTCTGTCAGCAGTATCTCTGGTCTTGGAATCATTCTGTCAAACTTTGTACCGCTTCCATTGTCAGCAATCACTATGATCTTAAATGTAGTGCTTCTGATTATCGGATTCTTTACATGCGGTCGGGAATTCGGAGCAAAAACTGTCTATACAAGCATTATGCTTCCACTGTTTCTGGGGCTTTTCGAAAAGATTTTCCCGGATTTTTACTCCATGACCGACAGCCAGGAACTAGATGTACTCTGTTATATACTGGTCGTAAGCGTCGGACTTGCAATTTTGTTCAATCGAAATGCCTCTTCTGGCGGACTAGATATTGTAGCCAAAATCATGAACAAATATCTGCATATGGATCTCGGAAAAGCTATGTCACTGTCCGGTATGTGTGTGGCTCTGTCCGCAGCACTTGTGTACGATAAGAAAACTGTAGTTTTAAGTGTCCTCGGTACTTATTTTAACGGAATCGTACTGGATCACTTTATCTTCAATCAAGATATGAAACGGCGCGTCTGCATCATCACCCAGAAAGAAGAAGAGCTGCGCCACTTCATTTTATATGAACTGCACAGCGGGGCTACTATCTATGAAGCCATCGGTGCTTACACAATGGAAAAGCATAATGAAATTATCACCATTGTGGATAAAACAGAATACCAGAAATTGATGAAATACATCAATCAGGTGGATCCTAAGGCGTTTATCACAATCTACAAAGTTTCCAATATGCGGTATCAGCCAAAAATTTAGTACACATTCTATATGACAAAAAATTGCTCAGACCTTACACGGTCTGAGCAATTTTTCTGTCATATGAGTTCTCACTCTTTCTTTTCCTACCAGTCGGTATACAAATCGATATTACCTTTTCCACTTCCACTATCATAAACTTTTCCAGCTCCAAGAGATGTCTCGACCACGGTTCCTTTTGGATAGTCATCACTGGCAAGTACAATATAACCATCTTTGTCACGGATTGTTCCGTCACTCGCAATATGACGTCCCGGAATGTTAAGTCCTGCTCCCGGAAGTACCTTCTGTGAATAATAGGTTTCAGTATGTCCGTTAAACCAGATTCTCCCTTTGGATGGGGTCAGACCACCGGAAGGAATATTATACTTTCCATTACTGGAACTGCTCCCGGAGTTATTATTACTTCCGGAATTAGAAGGTTTGGAAGAGCTGTTATTATTGGAACTGCTTCCGGAAGTATTATTTCCAGTGGAAGCTGATGCCTGCTTTGCCGCTTCTTCCTGTGCTTTTTTCTGCGCTTCTTCCTCCTGCTTTGCCTGTGCCTCACGCGCTGCCTGAAGCTGCGCATTCACAGTCGCAAGATCTGTGGAAGTTGCTGCTGCTTTCGCCTGAAGATTCTGCTGCTCAGTATTTAACTGACTCTGTAAATCTGTCAGTTCCTGCTGCTGGCTCTTAAGATCCTCTTCCTGCGTCTCGATACCTTGACGTATCTCCATCATGTTCTCCAACATTTCCTTATCATAATCGGTAATGTTCTGAATGAACTCGGCTTTGTTGAGGAAGTCTCCCATACTGTCTGCAGTAAACAGCATAGTGATCATTGTCTCTGAACCATTTTCATACATGTACTTAATACGAGTCTTCATCGTTTCATACTGCTTTTCCTCGTTATTACGAGAAATCTGAAGTGATGCCTCCAGGCGGTATACTTCATTGTTCGACTCTTCAATTTCCGCTTCTGTCTCAGCAATCTTATTGCTGAGCGTAACCAAATCCTGATTAATCCCTTCCAGTTGACTTTGAAGATTACTGGTCTTATCTTCGAGGCTTTTGACCTCCGCTGCATGCACCGGCATTGCTGACAGTGCGACACCGAACGCACAGACAAAGGCTGCCCCGCGTCTTGCGATCCGTTTCTTATGCATGTTCATAAATGTAATCCTTTCTTGTTTGTTTTGGGGTTAACACTAAGACATTATATACTATTTTTTCAAAAAGAACAACCTTTCTTTGCACAGCACGTTTTTTAAGGGCTCTCTGACTACGCAAAAAGCTGCCTTGTTTCGAGTCTTTCCGACTGTTTCCCGGCAGCTTTTTTTTAATATTTTTACTGTTCTGTAACTACTTTTCCAGCAGCTTTTTCTTTCTTTTTATCATACATTGCAAACATTCCTGCAAGTAATGTTCCTGAGATAGAATGCCATGTACAGGAGACTGCACAGATGATTGCTGACTCCGGTGTGGAAGCGAACTGTGCTGTCGTTGTAGCAAGATTTGTGGCGAGTCCTGCGTTCTGCATTCCGACTTCGATCGCTATCGTTCTCTTTTTGGATGTGTTCATTCCGACCAGTTTTCCTGCACCGTATCCGAACAGATATCCAAGTCCATTGTGAAGCAGTACTGCAACAAAGATTACAACTCCGGACTGGAAGAATTTTGATCCCTGTGAAGATACAACACCACCAACAACACATGCAAGTCCAAGAACTGCAACCCCTGGCATCATCTGCTGGATCTCATGGAACATTTTCTTCTTACCATACAGATAATTCAGTAAAAATCCAAATCCTACAGGAAGGATTACTGTCTCAATGATAGATACGAACATTGGAAGTCCTTTGATCGTAATCTGAGTTCCTCTTGCGAGAAATGATACCATAAGCGGTGTCATAACCGGGGAAACCAGTGTAGATACTGTTGTCATTCCTACAGAAAATGCTACATCTCCACCACACAGATAAGACATGATATTGGAAGATACGCCTCCTGGGCAGCAGCCTACTAAAATCAGTCCAAGTGCGATTCCGTCAGGAAGATGTAATAACTTCGTCAGTGCAAACGCCAGAAATGGCATGATCAGATACTGTGCGATCGCACCTACACAGATATCAAATGGACGCTGTGCCAGTATCTTAAAATCTTCTGTTGTCAGTGTCAGACCCATACTGAACATGATGACACCAATGATAATAGACTGACTGGTGAATTTATTGGCTACCATATCTGTAAACAGGGAGTAATTGACCCACCCCATCATAGATGGTACGAAAAATGTAACAATCGCAATTGCGATTACTACAACCGACGTGTAATCTGATAAAAATTTGCTTGCTTTTTGTAATGCTTTCATTTTCAAGTCCTCCTTAAGCTATTACATGTCCACCAAAACTACTCTCATTCCATGCATATTTGTATAGCATACAATGCAAAAAGTCCCTTCCCAGACCATAGTCTGAAAAGGGACGAATAAAATTCCGCGTTACCACCCTGATTCCGTAAAATACAATATTTTACGACACTCTGTCACGTACTATCATACGCTTTCCCTGTAACGGAGGATACCGGCGAAGTCTACTGATATAACTTTCAACCCGCTTCTCAGAGAGGATATCCTTATCTTGCTACTGCCTGCTTCCACCACACACAGGCTCTCTGTGAAATAACAATTGATATGGCATTGTTCTCATCAACGAATTTCGGTGAACTATTATTTATTTACAAATTGATATTATATACTTATGAGCAGAAATTTCAAGAAACAATTTTAACCTTTTTCTTGATGTTTTTTAACCTTTTCACATATTTGTAATACTATTTCTCACTGGCTTTCATTTTCAAAAGTGCTGCATTTACCACATGCTCCACCAAAATTGAAGTCGTGACTCCGCCAACTCCTCCTGGAACCGGTGTAATTGCATCTACAATCGGTTCTGCCTCATCAAATGCTACATCTCCGCACAGATTGCCTTCTTTGTTCACATTGATTCCCACGTCGATAACAACCTGTCCCGGTCTTAAATGTTCTTTCTTTATAAATCCTGCACTTCCTGCTGCCGCAACTACGATATCTGCCGCCTGTACTTCCTGCTCCAGATTCTTAGTCTTTGTATGACAGACTGTAATTGTTGCATTTTTCTTCAGAAGCATCATAGATACCGGCTTTCCGACTACAAGGCTTCGTCCTACGATCACTGCTTTTTTTCCGGTACAGTCAATTCCATAATGATCCAGTATCCTGATACATGCACTTGCGGTACAAGGCGCATAGCCCATCTCTTTTCCAGCAAATATACCTGCCATGGAAAGATTGGTAATTCCATCTACGTCCTTTTCTACAGCCAATGTATTTAAGATTTTCTCTTCGTCCAGATGAGATGGCAGCGGGCGGAAAACCAATACTCCGTGAATATCTTCCGCCTTGTTTAGTTTCTGGATCGTATCAATCACTATTTCTTCCGTTACATCTTCCGGAAGCAGAAACTTTTCATATGCCACAGATAATTTTTCGCAACGCTTGACAGCATTGCGCTCGTATGCAATATCATCCTGTTTTTCACCAATTCGGATAATTCCAAGTTTCGGCATCACTTGATGCTCTTTTAATGTTTTTACTTTTTCTTCAATCTCCTCATTCAATGAAGCAGTTACTTCTTTACCTAACAGTATCTGTGCCATTTTACGATTCTCCTTTTTCATTACCGTGACTTAACGAATCTCATTGCATACATTTTCAAATATTTCATCTGCCTTCTTCTCATAAGTTTTTCTGAGACTGTCTGTCTCATCATTCAACTGTTGAGCTAAGACACGATCTTTCATAGATTTTGTGTTAATATAAATGTTCAATGACGCGCCCTGCAGTGCAGACTTCAAAAGTGTTGCTCCGACTCCTGCATCACTAAGTGCAATCCGGCTTCCTTTTTCAGCAAACTCTTTCATCAGGTCTAATCCTCTTGCACAGGTTTTCATAATTTCAAGCGGTACTTCACATGCATCTTTTAACACAACTGCCATAACTTCTTCCTTTTTTGCAAGTTCTTCCGGCGTACTCTTTGGCAGACTGTACGCTTTGCTTAATGGTTCAAAGACCTCGGCATCTTTTGCCACAAGTTCAAGAAGCCGCTTTGTAATTTCATCTGCTTCTTTTTTACAACGGATAATATCTTCTTCTACATCTGCATAACGCTTCTTACCGACAGTAAGACTTCCCACCATATTGCCGAGTGCCACTCCGATTGCTCCAACTAAAGCAGAAGCTCCGCCGCCTCCCGGAATCGGGGCACTGCTTGCAAGGACATCAATAAACTCCTTGCATGAGTTTTCTGTAAAATCTATCTGTTTATCTAATGAACTCATAGTACGTACCTCATTCTTTAAATACTTTAAATCGTAAAGATTGTTATTATAATAACATTTTCTAAGTGACACATCAATTTCCATATTATCTAAATCTATGTGCCAATTTTATCTACATTTTGTAAAAACTATGACATTTCATAATAATGTGCGTAAATACCCCCACGTGCAATCAACTCATCGTGTGTTCCACGTTCTGCTATTCCATTGTCGGCAACGACCAGAATCTCATCTGCATTACGAATCGTGGACAAACGATGTGCAATTGTAATGGTCGTACGATTCTTTGCCAACTCTTCAAGACTCTGCTGGATCCAACGTTCACTTTCATTGTCCAATGCACTGGTTGCCTCATCCAGAATCAGGATTGGCGGATTCTTAAGGAAAACTCTGGCAATAGAAATTCTCTGCTTCTGTCCACCGGAAAGTCGGGTTCCTCTTTCTCCGACAAATGTTTCATATCCATCCGGAAGTTCCATAATAAAGTCATGGATATTGGCTTTCTTTGCCGCATCTTCAATCTCTTCCATCGTAGCGTCAGGCTTACCATATGCAATATTTTCACGGATACTTCCACAGAAAAGATAAACATCCTGCTGCACAAGACCAATCTGATTACGCAGACTCTCAAGGGTCAGCTTTCTCACATCTTTTCCGTCAACCGTAATCTTTCCACCTGTTACATCGTAAAATCTCGGAAGCAGGGAACAAATTGTTGTCTTGCCACTTCCAGAAGGACCAACCAACGCAATTGATTTTCCAGCCGGAATATGGAACGATACATTTTCCAGAACCGGCGTGTCATCATCACTATAATGAAAGGAAACATTTTCATAATTCACATCTCCCTTCACATCATCAAGCGTCTCTGCGTCCGGTGCATTCGTAATCTCAGGCTCTGTCTCGACCACGTCCAGAAATCTCCGGAATCCGGACAGACCTTTCTGCATCATCTCAGTCAGCTCCACAAGAATCTGAATCGGGCTGATAAAGATTCCGATATAAAGCGCATACATAGCAAGATCAGCTACTTCCATCTGACCATGGGCTATGAGCCAGCCTCCAAATACAAGCGTAATCAGATACATCATGCCCTGAAAGAACAGATTTCCACTCATAAAGCTTCCCATACACTGATAGTTCGCTTTCTTAGATAAAAGAAATCCATGATTGCTCTCCATGAATTTCTCCCGCTCAATCTCTTCATTTGCAAAAGACTGTACGACACGGATTCCGGCAAGCGTATCCTGCAAACTGGAATTCACGTTCCCGATTTTCTGCCTGTTATCCATAAATGTTGTCTGCATCTTCCGGTTCTGGCTGCCTGAAAAGAAAATCATAAATACAACCATTACAAGAAGTGGGATCGCAAGCTTCCAGTTGATCAGGAATAAAAATACAAAAGAGCCGATAATTTTAATCAGCGAGATAAATAAATTCTCCGGTCCGTGATGCGCAAACTCCGCAATATCAAACAGATCCGATACCAGTTTACTCATCATCTGTCCGGAATTGTTCTGATCATAATAAGAAAATGATAATTTTTCATAATGATCAAACAATTGTTGGCGCATATCTCGCTCCATATGTGCTCCCATCATATGCCCCTGATAACTGACATAATATTTGCAACATGCCTGAAGAACATAAATCAAGAACAACACAATCCCTATCGGTACAAGATTACGCATAATTGAAGACGCATTTTCCACAAACAACGTCCTCGTAAGTGTCCGTAAAATCTGAGGAAAAGCCAGATCCACCAGGCTGATTATCGCTGCACAGACAAGATCTAAGAAAAAAACAGCTTTGTACGGCGCATAATATTGAATAAATCTCTTTAACGTATGCATTTAAAAACCTCTTTCTACCCAAAATCGCTAGTAATATTATATATACAATTTTGAAAATATATAATTGGGGACGGGGTTTTTTCAAAAAAACCCCGTCCCCAATTAAACTTTAACCTGTCCCTTTTTGTAATCGTCAAAACAATTCCAATTATTTCAAAAAGTCTGGATCTTCAAAATAGTTTATCTTCATAGAATTTTTTACATCTCGAAGTGTTTCTGCAGCTTTTGCCTCTGCAACCTTGCTTCCTTCTTTGAGAATGTCGTATACATCCGGGAGTCTCTTCTCCCATGATTTTCTTCTCTCGCGGATTGGTGCAAGTTCTGCCTGCATTACATTGTTCAGGAATTTTTTTACTTTTACATCTCCAAGTCCACCGCGTTTGTAATGTTCTTTCAGTTCCTCCAGGTTTGCATAATCTGGAAGAAATTCGTCTACATATTCCTGCTTGCAGAATGCATCAAGATAAATGAATACCGGGTTGCCTTCTACCTGCCCTGGATCTTCGACTCTTAAGTGATTCGGATCTGTGAACATGGACATAACTTTTTTCTTAATGTCTTCTGCTTCATCTGACAGGTAAATACAATTTCCAAGTGATTTACTCATCTTTGCCTTACCGTCGATTCCCGGCAGTCTCAGGCATGCTTTGTTAGATGGAAGAATAATATCTGGCTCTGTCAGTGTCTCACCATACACGCTGTTGAATTTGTGTACGATTTCTTTACACTGCTCCAGCATCGGCAGCTGATCCTCTCCTACCGGTACAGTTGTTGCACGAAACGCCGTGATATCTGCTGCCTGACTGATCGGATAGCAGAAAAATCCGACCGGAATGCTTGCCTCAAAATTTCTCTGCTGAATCTCGGCTTTTACTGTAGGGTTTCTCTGTACCCTGGACACTGTAACCAGATTCATATAATAAAATGTAAGCTCTGTCAGTTCCGGAACCATAGACTGAATGAAAATATTAGATTTTGCCGGGTCGATTCCGCAAGCAAGATAATCCAGTGCCACATTCATAATATTCTGTCTTACTTTCTCTGGATGTTCCGCATTGTCTGTCAATGCCTGAGCATCTGCAATCATAATATAGATTTCATCATAATCACCGGAATTCTGCAATTTCACACGCTCCTGCAGTGATCCTACATAATGTCCCACATGAAGACGTCCTGTTGGTCTGTCACCGGTTAAGATAATTTTCTTCATTTTTTGTTCTCCTTAGCATATATTTTACATAATCTGTATCCATATACAATTACATGTCTTTATAATCTGCCTGCTTTCCTTATATTATCTATGCTTAAAGCGTAGATTCAAAGCAAGCAATATCTACGCAAGCAATATCTACGCAGGCAATATCTTTGTTCATTATAAGCTTTTCTTAAGAAAGCGTCAATACACGAACACAGTAATTCGTTAAACTGTAGGTTTAGGTTTATCCTGTAAATCTATATTATAAATCTATTCTTTTATATTATGCTACACCTTGTTGTCCTTTCTTACATGCTACTTCGAATTCTCTTAATTTTCTTTTTGCTTCTTCACTCAGATTTCCCGGCACATCAATCTGGACCGTCACATATTGATCTCCATGCTGATTCTTATCTTTCATAGAAACAATTCCTTTGCCTCTCAAACGAATCTTTGTTCCGGACTGAGTTCCCGGATTAATCTTACACAATACATTTCCGTGAAGTGTCTCAACCTTCGCCTCACCGCCAAGTACTGCTGTTGTGAATGGAACTCTGACTGTTGTGTAAACATCCATGCCCTTCCGTTCATATCCTGGTTTTGATGCGACTTTCACTTTCAGAAGAAGATCTCCTGCTTTTCCGCCATTGATTCCCGGATTTCCTTTTCCGCGAAGCCGAATACTCTTACCCGTATCAATGCCGGCCGGGATCTTTACCTTCAATGCTTTGCCTACTGCTTTTCCATTATTTTCCGTCAAATGTATGACTTTCTCACAACCAAAGGCAGCTTCGTCAAATCCTACTGTAATTTCTGCTGTAACATCTGCTCCGCCCTGGCTGTAATTTGCATACGATCCACTTTCGCCAAAGCCACTTCCACTAAAGCCACTTCCTCCAAAGCCACTTCCACTAAAACCAGTGCCGCCAAAGCCACTTCTTCCAAAGCCACTTCCACTAAAGCCACTCCTTGATCCTTTCGAAGAACTTCTTGTAGCGCCGCCAAAGCCACCAAAGCTTCCTCCAAAAATGTTCTTCAGGAAATCGTCCATATCGCCATTTCCTTCAAAATGATATTCATGGAATGTACCGTCCGGTCCTGCATACTGGTAAGTACCGCCTCCATTTCTGCTATAAGCGCCACCATAAGCACCACCTGCTGCACCGCTTCCATCGAATGCAGCATGACCAAACTGGTCATACATTTTTTTCTTTTCCGGGTCACTTAATATATTGTAGGCTTCTGTTGCTTCCTTGAAGCGCTCTGCCGCCTGTGCATTTCCCTGATTTGTATCCGGGTGGTATTTTTTTGCCAGTTTCCGATATGCCTTTTTTATTGTGTTCTTGTCTGCATCCCGGCTAACTCCCAGGACTTCATAATAATCTCTTTTTGCTGACATAATCTGTTCCTCCCTTAGTTTGCTGTTTTTCATATTCAAGAATGTCTGCAGATTGTATTCTGATACCCTCTGATATCTTAAATTACCCCACAGGAATTTACCTGTGGGGTAATCATATCTGCCATAAAACATAATTTCTCGATTACTTTAGAACTCTTTTTGTTCTACTTGTAATATAACACTCATTTTTCATAATGTCAACATAAGATTATATTTTTTTAACGCCCGGAATTATTCATATTTACCCCCAATAGGCTCGCCCATTTTTACCAATGTCTCTGCCTGTGCTTTTGTATTATGGATAATATCCTTGTCCGGTTCTGCCATGCCAGGCTCTGTCATCACCACAATCGTAGAACCACCGAATTCGAACATTCCTTTTTCGTCACCACGTTTTACCTGAGCAGAATCTTCTTCATGATTATTGATTTTTCCAACCATCAAAGCTCCTACTTCCATAAGAAGGATTGTTCCTAGCTCCTTTGTCTTTAGAAGACAGTATTCCCTCGAATTCATTTTGTAAATTGGATAGTAATCATTTGCCACTGGGTTCACGGTATGAAGTACGCCGCGAATCTTCCGCTGCCTTGACTTTCGTCCATCTGCTACATAGCAGTACCGGTGATAATCATCCACTGTCAGACGGATCACATAAATCCAGCCACCCATATAACGTTCTGCCAAACGTTCATCTTTTAAAAGCTGCGCTGCCGTGTACTGTGTGTGTTTGATCCAGAATCTCCCTTTCTGCGTGATTGGATATGCAGTGACTTTTCCGTCGCTTGGGCTGATCAGAATATTTTTCTGTTCATTGATCGGTCTTTGCTCCGCCTTGATCTTCCTTGTAAAAAATGCATTATAGGAATCAAATTCCTGCTTTTCATAAATGCCAAGATCAATGTGATTCTTTTTTACAAAGGAAGGGATTATCCTCCTGGAAAGTCTTGTACTTAAAAACTTTCCACAAATATCAGAAACTGCCGGAGACAAAAATGGGCGGAGCAGCATTCTGGTCAGCGCATGACCATAAATAACTTCTAACAGGTGATCCTGTCCAGTCGTTCCGTCTATTTTCGTTCCATCACGAGTGATATATGTCACAGCCATGTCTTTTCCCTCACTTAATGTTCAATCTCTCATATATTCTTTCACGATTCCACCTGGCTTTGCAGGAATTCTCTACCAGATATGCAGTCCATGCAACACTGCCAGTGCGACAATGACAACCATGACAGTCTGTCCCAGCTTCTTCGGCTTGCGGAGTCTGAAATTTGTGATAAACAAAAGTCCGATGATCAGTACAAGCGCATGCAAGGCAATGATAAAATCTTTGCCAAGTATCGGACGGAACACATATAAAATAGGAAGTGCAACTGCCATAGAAGTAATCGGAAGTCCTTGATAACATTCCCTGTTTTCCGTGGTCTCTTCCTGACGGATTTCTTCAGACACATTATACCATGCCAGACGGATCAGTCCTGCCAGCACATAGAACATCAGAATCGCAACTCCGATACCATGGTTCATTCCCATACGATATGCGATCAATGTCGGACCCACACCAAAACAGATAATATCTGCCAACGAATCAATCTGAATTCCAAACTTTTTCTCCACTTCAGTACGATTTTTTTTCGTCCGGGCAATCTTGCCGTCAAACATATCACAAAATCCTGACAGTGCCAGACAGACAATCGCCATTCTCGGATAACCATTCATAGAAAACAGCATTCCTCCCATCGAAATCAATACACTTACATAAGTCAGCACTACTGTGTAATCATATACACCTAACATCATTCATTTTCCTCAACTTTCTTATCCCTTTTTAACATTTCTTCCTATTGTAAAATTCGCAAAAATTGTAAGCAGTGCACTTAAGAGCAGCTCGGTGTAATATCCCAGGCCACGGCTTAAGAGCATTCCCGGAAGCAATAACTTATTTCCAAATATTGGTAAAAATATTCTTAAAAATAACTGTTCGCTGATTCCCATTCCTCCTGGCAGTGGCAACATATCCACAGCCACAGAGATGGTTCCCTGCAATATAATTATGACAAACGCAGAACTTCCGGAGAGTCCAAATGCTTTATATACAAACCAGGTTGCCGCGAACAATGCAAATCTCTGGAATACTGTAATTGCAAACACTCCCACAAGCACCCATACATGCTCCCGCAGATACACCGCCGTAGCACGGTACTGATCCATAGAAGCATTCAACTTTTCAAGTCTTGAACTCTTTTTCTTCATCAAATGCATTTTTTCCAGAAGGTCAAGTCCTTTTACAAGAATTGATCTTGCAAGCATCGGATGAAATACAAGTACCAGCATTCCTGACACACAGAATACATTGAGTGCCGTCCCCAGATAAAAAATGTGACGAACCCGGTAAAGGTGTGCCTTAATAAAGCCCTGACCAAAAATTGTCAGTGTAACTCCGATGACCACAAGTACCAGCTTATATGTAATCGTCACGATCATAAGAACAAGCGTAGACACCGGAATCGGAATCTTCTCTTTTTTCATATAATATATCTGAGCCGGCTGTCCGCCTGTCGCTGACGGAGTAATACAGCTAAAGAAAAAACCGACCGAGGAAAATAAAAAACAGGTCCATTTTTTCAGTTTGATTCCAAGCGTATGCATCATATAAAAAATGATGATGGATTCACCCCAGATAAAAATCACGACACAGATCACACCTGGAATCAGCCAAAGCGGATCCACTGTCTTCACAATGTGGACGATTTCTCCCAGATCCTCCCCGTGAAAGACGCCATACAGTGTTCCGGCAAATACAAGGATCAGGAATACTATATTAAATATCATTTTCTTCTTATCTGCCATTCTTCCTTCCCCCTGTCAGCTGTTTCCTTTTGGCCCGAAAAAAAAATCCTTCCATACATGTTTCAGCCGGTTAATGATATGTTGCAGCCAATCTGACATATATTCAACGATTCTCTGATAAATCTGATATCCATTCGTACGTCTGCTTATCTGCCATGTTGCTTCTGCCACCAAAATTCCACTAAATACATCAACCAGTACATGCTGTCTGAGCGCAAGGGTAGAAATAAATACCAGAACTGCGATAATCTCAGACAAATTTTGGTACCACTTTGGAACATTTTCACATTTTCTAAGTCCTATACAGCAAAACCAGCTCGCCATACAGTGAATGGACGGAAACAAATTTACCGGCTTGTCAATCTGGTACAGGAAACGAACTGCACCAGTAAAGATATCACTGCCTGTAAGTTCCGGTCTTGTATTTGTAGTTGGGAAAAATACAAAACAGACAAAACAGATCAGCCGCGCATAAAAGTCAGCAGTAAAAAATTGATACCTGTGCTCATCTTTCTGCGCCGCAATGAGTAGATAATTCACAACCCAGAATATATAGCATCCAAAATAAATTATGATGAATTGCGGCATAAATGGAACAATCCTGTCAACAGAACTCGACAGATTGTGTGCCACAATTCCTGTTTTGATTAAGGGTGCACTCCAGTATACCACAGAATTCAACAAAAATGTAAATATCGGTGGCAATAAAATTCTTAAGATTTCTTTTTTCTCTTTTTTACACATTTTCTCTCTGCTTAATTTGTTCATAATACCTATTTTATACGCAGAAAATAAAATAACAACATACTTTAGAATATCTTAATAAAATTTATGAGTTTCCTTAAGAAACTATGGAGTTTCGGCACTCTGCTAAGCTTTCCAGACCCTTTTGTCATATGCACACACGCTAAAAAGCCGACTAAATAAGTGATTTTCTCATTTAGTCAGCTGATATATATTTTCAAGACTCATTCATAATCCTCAATGTGAATTTTCAGTCTGCCTGGCAAACAGATTTCTTATAAGAAGTCCTTGCAGGATACGAGAAGGTCTATCTTCTTCCACTGCGTCTCTTCGTCAATACAGTTTCCTTCTTCCACGGAAGCAAATCCACACTGCGGGGAGAGTGCAATCTGCTCTCCCACTACCGCTTTTGCTTCCTCATAACGTTTCTTAATTTCATCGTGGTCTTCCAGAACAGGATTCTTTGTGGAGATCAGACCTGCCACAAAGAGAGCGTCCTTATCTTTTAACACTTTCCAAGGTTCAAAAGAACCTGAGCGCGCATCGTCATACTCTACAAAGAATGCATCATACGGAATGTCTGCAATGACTGGTGCCACTGCATCATAAAATCCAGAAAATAACGGATTCCCTTTGAAATTTCCTTTGCAGAAATGTGTTGCAACAACCATATCAACCGGCTTCTTTTCCAGTGCTTTTGTGGACACATTCCAAAACCAGTTCAACACCTCTTTCTGCGTATAACCAAGTGCTTCTACTTTCTGTAAAAACTTCTCATCGATCAGGTAGGTCCATGAAGTATCGTCAATCTGCAGATAACGGCATCCATGATCATAAAAATCCAAAATTGCATCCTGATAAGCCTTTGCAATATCATCAATCAAAGCTTTTAAATCTCTTTCGTAATACGGAGTTTCTTTGTTGCCAAGCTGAAGGAAGTGATCGATCAGAATCATATTCGGACCGGAAATACATTTCTTCGCAGTCACGCCTTCATACTGGGATGCCAGCCTGTGAAGATAATCCCATGCTTCCACCTCCGGGTGAACCTTATTCTTGTCATAGAAAATCTTTCCTGTCACTGTTCCAAGCTCGATTTCATTGCTCGTTCCATTGATTTCCTTCGTAAAATGAATTGTATCAAATCCATCGAACTCTTTCAGCCAGTCCAGATGCCACCAGCGGCGGCGGAACTCTCCATCTGTGATAAATGGAAGGCCATGCTCCACTTCTTTTTTAACCAGCTTTGCAATCTCCTCGTCCTCAACCTTTTTCAAATCTTCTCTTGTGATTGCACCACTTTTAAACTCTGCTCTCGCTTTTTTAATTGCCTCCGGGCGGAGGAAAGAACCTACAATATCATACTTTATCTGAATCATATCAAAATCTCCTTTTCCCATGTTTTTTGTTATCCTCTTCATGCATTACACTATACAAGAGAAAAGAAGATTTGAAAAATATATAAAAAGCGCAGTTTGTCATAACTTTAAGTTATGGCAAGGTGCATTTCTTAAGAAATCATTTTTCCATTGTGTCTGTTGGTCAGTATCGTTTAAAACTTCCTGATCTTGTGAAATATAATTGTCTCGAACAATATCTGCACTTTCTTCATATAAATGTTCCAACGCCTCGAATTTTTCTTCAAACTGCCCGGAAAATTTGTTCCAGATCTGTGCATGATATTTCTGAAACCCGAAAAGATCTGTCAGATAACTAAACCGCTCCAAATCCTCAAATGTCATTTTTCTATTTTCAAGTAAAATATCTCTGTCCTTCTCTCCACAAAAATACAAAAATGCATATTTTTCAATATCTGCCTGATTCATATTCCGCCTCCTCTTTTTTGTTCCGTTTTGCCTCACTTTTACAACCGATTTTATCTTGATTCAACTGCAAAATCAATAGAAAAGGTGCAAAAAACGAGACGGAATTTGAGACTAATAAACAATACATTACAGATATCAAAATCAATGCATTTACTATGTATTTTGATACTTATCTTCGTGGTGCTCCAGCCAGATAAAGGCACCAACACAAATCACCACAGAAATGAGTGAGCCTGCCGGAGCTGCACATCCCATTGGGAACAGCGTATCCTTAAAATGCACTGACGCATAGTAGGATAGTGGGATTCTCGCACACACAATCGATATCGAATTATGAATGAACGAAATCACTGACAGACCATATGCATAGAAATATCCACTCAGGCAGAAATGAATTCCTGCGAAAATGCAGTCTGACGCATAGCTGCGAAGATATCCGGCTCCACTTACTGCAACTGCACCATCATTTGTAAATAATCCTACCAGCGGAACTGACACAAACTGTATGATAATCGTCATAATTAATCCATATGTCACCGTAATCATCAGCACATATTTTAATGTCAGCTTTGCACGGTCGTGTTTTCCCGCTCCGATATTCTGCGCCACAAGTGCTGAGATTGTAGACATCATAGACGATGGAACAAGGAATAAAATACTGATAATCTTCTCCACAATTCCAACTGCTGCCGCATCAGTCAGTCCTCGCTGGTTTGCAAAAATCGTGATTACAACAAAAGATACCTGGATGAAACCGTCCTGCAGGCACACCGGAATTCCGACCTTTAAAATATTTTTCATGGTCATGCGTTTCGGTCTGAAATCCGATTTTTCCAAACGAATTCCACTCTTTCTTTTCAAAATCACAACCATCGATACAACTACACTGATTGCCTGTGCGATCGTCGTTCCAAGGGCAGCACCGGCTGCATCCAACCCCAGCAACCCAATAAACAGATAATCCAATCCGATATTGGCCGCACATGCCACCGCAATAAAATACATCGGACTCTTAGAATCCCCCATCCCCCGGAAAATGGAGCTGATAATATTATAAGCTGTGATAAAAGGAATCCCTATAAAACAAATAGTCAGATAACGAACTGTCCCTTCTACTGCCTCCGCCGGAGTAGACATTATTCCCACAATTGGTCGGACACGCACAAGAAGGACTGCCATCAGAACCATAGATATTCCCATAAACATCGTCACCGTATTTCCGATACATTCCGCTGCCTGCCGTTTATTTTTTGCACCGATACTACGACCGATCATCACTGTCGAACCCATGGCAAGTCCCACTATCATTACCGTTAACATATGCATGATCTGACTTCCGATCGACACTGCTGTCGTACTGCTGACTCCTCCGAACTGCCCTACAATGAACAGATCTGCCATTCCATATAATGTCTGTAAAAAGTATGACAGCAAGTACGGTAAAGAAAAATAAACTACCGTCTTGAACACACTGCCACTCGTCAAATCTCTCTCCATAATAAAAATTGCCTTTAAATCCTACTTCTGTATTTTCTCCATTTTACATATATTCTGGATTATTTCTTTCCATATTTTCTCTTTAAGCCCGGCATCTTTTCTTCCATCATTTTCAAGAACCTGTCTTTTTCTCCTGAATCCATTCCATCTTTCTCAATGATTGTGATCTGCCACTCCTTTGTAAAGAGAAGGAAATAATGCTCTGTCTCAATTAATGTATCCATAACTTCATATCTGACTGCATTTTTCCCACCGGAAAGCGGATTCTGGATCAGAATATCTGCATCACGAAATACAATTGGTGCGATCACTTCTTTTTTTCCATAAAGCTCATCCAATTTTTTCAGGAATCCTTTAATCTGTTTGCTCTCGATCATTTTTAATTCCCCATAAAAAATGACAATTGCAAATACTGCCAGCAACATCGTAGACGGTCTTCCTGCCAACATACAATATGCTGCCAGCAGCACAAATGCTGCACTGGCAATTGCACTGATCTTACGGATTCCCGGCTTGATCAGATATTTTCTCGCCTCTTTTAATGCTGACTCATTAATAACCGACTGTACTTCCATTTTAACCTCTCCTCATATTTTATTCCTTATCACTTTTCAGATATTGAAGCATAGCTTTCCAAGCCTCAGGCTGCCTCTGCCTCAGGCTCGATCATTTTCTTGAAAAAATGTGTTTTATAAACACATAGAGTACAATTACAGATGCGCCTAAGTATCCAATTGCACCAAGTGCCGGGATGCCCAGAATCTTCGGCTTCATATCTGTCGTGCAGATAATGCTGGAACTAATAAGTAGCGCCATGACCCAAAGACCCATGACCACATTTCTCGTGACGCGGCGCAACAAATTCGCCAGGTCTTCTCCTGCATGCAGATCCAGATTGATCCTCGTCTGACCTTTCATGTAACCGTCTAAAAGATCTGCCACAAGAGCCGGAATATCCACTGCTTTTCTCATAGACAGATAAATGCTCTTCGCCCCGGATTTTGCTTCTTTTTTCCAGTCATGATTCTGGATAAACTGACTTTTCAGCCGGGATGCTGCAATCTCTACCATATTAATCTGCGGACTGATATCCGCAAGCACCCCCTCTACATGAGCAAGTCCTCTCGCCAGCATAGTCAGTCCGTGGGGCATGGTGATTTTATTTTCCTTCATGACATCCATGAGATCCTGAAGGACTTCTGCCACGTCAATATTTCCCATATCTGCCGTTCCATACTTTGCCATCAAACCTCGAATGTCCTTATAAAGCTGGCTTGGATCTGGCTCTCCGCGAAATTCTCCAAGCGCCAGCACAGCATCCTGGATCATGCCGATATCATTAAGGGCAACACCTTCCACTGCCTTGGCAATCTGTTCCCGGTCGCGTTCTGTAAGTCGTCCCATCATACCCATGTCGATCCAGACAATCTTACCATCCCGGATTCGTACATTTCCCGGGTGCGGATCCGCATGAAAAAAACCGTCATCCATGACCTGTTTGATGAAATTGTCCACATATTTGCTTCCTATTTCATTCATATCATAGCCATCTTCCAGCAAATGTTCCTTATCATCAATGGCGTAACCATCAATGTACTCCATCACAATAACCGAAGACGTGGTGTATTCTTTAAAAAGAACCGGCGTATCCACAAATGCAACGTCCCTGTTCTTCTCTTTGAACTCTTCCATATTCCCGGCTTCAATGATGAAATTCATTTCCTCTTGAGTGACCTTCCACAGCTCATTCAATACCATTTTAAAATCCACCATGTCAGTGATACTGATTGGTGGAACAAGGGATACCAGCTTGTGCATGAGTCCGATATCTCGCGCCATGGTCTCATAAATACCTTTTCGCTGTACCTTAATGACCACTTCTTCTCCAGTTTTTAACCGTGCCCGATGCACCTGCGCGATAGACGCTGAACCAAGCGGTGTCTCATCGATCCACTCAAATTCTTCCTGCCACTCATATCCAAAAGAGTCCCGAAGCACCTCCTCCACCTCATAAAAAGGCATCGGAGGTACATCGGAACACAACTTCTGCAATTCATCACAATAATTCTTCGGTAAAATATCTGATCTCAGAGACATCAACTGACCGACCTTAACAAAAGTCGGTCCCAAGTCTTCCAAAATCAACCTCAACTTTTCCGGAGTGATTCCTTTTGAAATTTCATGCTTGTGAAGAACCGCCGCTATTTCACGAAATCTTCCTTTGTATCCATTTTCATTTTTCTTTTCGGACACGTTATTCTTCCTCTGTCTCAGTTTCTTCTACAGTTTCCATTTTACTGTCAGTTTCAGCTTCTTCTGTCTCCGTTTCCTCATGGTCATCGACATCTTCCACCTCAGTTGCTGAACCTGGAATATCATCGTCCTCTACGACCTCCGCTTCCACAACCTCTGCCTCATGTACCGTATGCATCTTTCCATTGGAAGCTTTGTAATCTTTGATCGTAGACTTCACATTATGCTTTAACTCTTTGTTGAGCACCTTTCCCTGCTCAACTGTCTCCTCACCTTTTTTTGCAAGAGTATCCAGAATATCTGCAGATTTCTCCACTGCATACGCTGCTGTTCCGATTCCTGCAAGTGCCAGTTTCTTTAATCCTTCTCCTAATCTTTCCATAAGTCATATCTCCTTTACGTCTATTCTAAAACTTCTATATCACGGAAGTCTTGTTCTAAATTGGATTACTGCAATATCTGCGCTATCTTCGGCAAAAATATAATGCACCCTGCGATTGCTGCCATAATTGCCGCAATGAGCACTGCTCCCGCTGCGGTATCTTTCGCAACTTTCGCCAACGGGTGGTATTCTTCTGTCACCATATCCACCACCGCTTCCACTGCCGTATTCACATGTTCCAGCGCCATGACCAGTCCGAACAGCACCATACAGATGCACCACTCAATCGCTGAAATCTTCAAAATCACACCCGCAATCACAACAAGCACTGCCGCCACACAATGAATCTTCATATTCCGTTCTTTCCGGACACAAGTAAAAATCCCCTGAAAGGCATAGCCGAAACTTCGATATAGCGGATCTTTCTTTTCCATTTTCATTCGAATCACCTGCTTTTATATGTGTCACTATTATAACAAATTTCATTGATAATATCCAGTATGCCAATAAGTTTTCCCTTTTCAAAATGTGTACCAAAATTGCACAATTCAAAAAGGGACAGGTTAAACTTCAATTGGGGACGGGGTTTTTTTCAAAACAATGTCATTAAGTTAAGGATAAAATTGTAATTATTGAGGCTTTGACACTTCTTTTTTATGGATTGTCAAGGCTTCTTGTTTTTCAAGGATACTACAAGTAAGCAGCGAAAAATCCCTGCTTTCTCATGGTTCCTATTTTCATTTTTACAATCTTATGCTATCCTACTGTTGAATGCTATTGCTGACTTTTTAACCGTATCTCGTGGAAAAGTCCGGTTATCCCTTATGGGGACAAGATAGTTCAGCAACATTTTTTCAACCTCTGGTGCTGCTAAAGTCTGGGAGCACCAGAATTCTCTACAAATACACATTGCCATTTTTATATTCAATTTATATTCATATTTCCAGTATTCCTGCTGTTTTACCGAAATTCCACCAACTATAGTTTTACAAAAATTGAACATAATTAGCTTTCCATACAATTCTTGTATGATTAATTCTGAGTTCTTAGAATGAACAGATGCAGCGCCAAGCGCATATTTTAACTGGTCAAATGCAGTTTCAATTCCCCAGCGCATATGATATAACCGTTTTAAATCATCTGCCGAAAATTCCTCTTTAGAAAGATTTGTAAACAGTACTTCAGTTGTGGTTTCAGAGAGTTTTATTTTTACAATTCTAAGATTTAATCGATATTCCTCACAATCGTCTGTGAAAAAATCAAATGTTGCATCACTGCGAATTCGTTTATATTTTCGTGGGCTTGTTTTTACTTTTTTGCTATGTTTTTTACAGATATAAAGTTCTTTTTCGATATCGTATTCTTCTGTATCAGGAAGATTCAGACCAGAACAGATACCTGTACCTGATTCTCTTCCCCGAACCACGTATTTATCCCCTTTTTGTTCTATATGGGCGAAAGTATTATAACTTTCGTATCCCCGATCAGCCATAAAAATAGCAGGAAACGCAGAAGACCGGCGGTCTACCATTTGAGCCAGGGCTTTATGCTCATTACATTCACAGATTGGCTGAAAAACGACATCTTCAAAAATACCACTCTGAAGATGGTACATAGCATTTAAATGTATCACATTTCTTCCCTTTGAGATATTGGGTATCTTACGCCAGCATAGTGGTTCTTTTAGATTTTCCGGGACAGAAAACTGGGAACCATCTATTGCCAGAAGTTGGTAACCCTGGAAAAGCGCACCTTTTTTACAAGTCTCTGTAAACGAATGGAACAAGGCCGGCATTGCAGAATCTGAAAGTTTTTGCCGAGCCTGAATCATAGCGGAACTATGCGGAATACCCGAATAGTCTGTTGAAAAGAAGAGTGGTTTCTTTGAAAAGTGGCGGAATAATTCCTGATCCATACATTGTCCTTGCAGAGGGAGAAGGAATCGAATCACCTCTTCAAATGGAAGTTTACGATTCCTAGAAAAGTCTTTTCCCGGACGCTTTACGTGTGATGAAAAATCTCTGCATAATATTTTTATAGCAGACTCCAGTTTTTGCTTTACAATAAAAGAAATATTTGCCATTTGAACCTCCTAAAAAAGAATATATTCAAATGGCTTCGCCACACTTTTGTGAAGTTTTGTCAAGCTTTTAGGCAAAAAAAGTAGTGCAAAAAGTAAAAAACTACTTTTCACACTACTAAAATCCTTAACTTAATGACATTGTTTTTCAAAAAACCCCGTCCCCAATTGAAATTGTATTAATTGTCCTATTTATTTTTCCACGGCCACCGTATCTCTGCCTTGAACAGATCTGCCTCTGTCTCAACATGAAAATATCCACCTTGCAGTTCTGTAAAGCTTCTTACGATTGCAAGTCCCAGACCGGAGCCCTCGGAATTTCTGGATTCATCACCGCGTACAAAACGCTCGGTAATCTCCTGTGGATTGAATGTCAATTCATCTTTCGAAACATTTTTCATCTGTACTACGATTTCATTTTCTTCTCTGAAAATATCCACAAATACCCTTGTATGTGGCATTGCGTATTTGGTAACGTTCACGATTAGGTTTTCAAAGATCCGGTATGTCTTTTGTCCATCCAGAACAGCTGTCATCTTTTCTTCCGGATAATTACATTTGAATTCCAGATCTGTTTTTTCAATCTTTTCATCCAGTTCCAGTTTCACCTGTTTAAACAGGTTCACAACATCAACATCTGTCAGATTCAATGTTACATTTTTGCTGCTTGCCTTACTGATATCGAACAAATCTTCAATCAATACCTTCAGGCGCATGGATTTTCGTTCCAGCACATCGACATACTCTTTCTTTTTCTCTTCGTCTTTTTCATCTTTCAGAAGATTAACATAAGTAATGATTGCTGTCAGTGGCGTTTTCAGATCGTGGGACACATTTGTAATGAGTTCTGTCTTCATACGCTGGCTTTTTATTTCCTCTTCCACTGCTTTTTTGTAGCCTTCCTGAATCTTTTCAATCTCTGGTTTAAATGGATTGAACATGCCAAGATTTTCCTTGATTTCCACATTCATGTTGCCTTTTGCCAATTCTCCGGTTGCTTCTAAAAGTCTGGCGTATTTTCGCTTTATGTCTTTGTAATATTTCCGCAAAATGAAGAATAATATAATGGAATATATGACAAGTGCCTGCATGCGATAGTCCCAGAAAAGACATACTAAAAATAATACAGCAAAGTTGCAAATAACGATTCTGAGTAAAATTTTGTTGCTCTTATCCGTCAAATCTACTTCCTGCAGCGATTTCCATACTTTTGCAACAAATGCTTTAAATCTTTTTCCAAGGGATTTTGCAGTATCTTCTCCGTTGCTCCCTATCGTTTTGATTTTCTTCCAATGGCGTCCGACCATGGTCTGCTGTTTCAAGTATCCTTTTATTCCCAGCGGTATGACTCTTCTAAGGCTCGCTGCGATCCAGTATGTGGCTGCAAATGTTCCGAGCCACACCATCCAGTCTAAGAAATCCGGATACCCTTTCGTCCGGCTTAACAATGCTCCGCTTTGATTCATCAAGACTTCAATCATCACAAAAGCTGCAATCACAGTCACCTCCAACGGAGAATGGAAGATTTTTTCATTTCCCGTCTGAAAAGTCTTGAAGCAAGGATATAGCCATGCCGCAGCTGCTACAGCCAGCATCCACAACAAAATTGTATTATTCATTTCATCTGGTGCGTAATACGAATCCGGATTTCCGATTTTATAATCATTGATATACTCCTTCAGATTCTCCGTTGACATTGCAAACAAGTATGTTCGGTTCTTCGGTGTCTGCAAGGATGCTTCCTCATAATCCTCATCCGTATCAGGATAAATCGTCACTTCACAATAAGACAGCCAGCTGTCCTGAAAATAATTCCCGATAAGCTTTCTCATGGTTACTGTTTGTTCTTTTGCATAATCACTTTTCTTAATGTTGACACTTGGTTTCCCATTTGCATCATACGAAATAATCATTCCAATGGCATAATTTTTTAGATTGCTTTCTGTCAGATTCTTTCCTGAACTGACCGTACTTTTTTCAACATCACCGCCATTTTCATCAAGCACCCGATAGTCCAGATAAGAATTAAAATGTGAATACTCTGACATTTCTGCATTGTAGGAATCATACAGAGATTTTTCAACATCATCTGCGTACTTTCTTCCACTTTCTGTATTATAGAGCAGATACGTACTCTCCAGAAAATGTCCCAGAAAATCTGACGATTTCTCTGCATTTTTAAATGCTTTTGTCTTCGTCTCAGTTTTCATCTGATACCAGCCAAAATACCCGGTCATCATTGCCAATGATGGAATCAATATTGTAATCATGATAAAAAATATAGCTAATTTATGCCTGTTTTTCAATTTTGTATCCAACTCCCCACACCACCTTCAAATATTTTGGTTCCTTCGGGTTAATCTCAATTTTCTCACGAATATTTCGCACATGCACCATGATCGTGTCTGTGTTGACTGCACGTTCATTCCACACACGTTCATAAATCTCGTCTGCAGAGAACACCCTTCCAGGATTCTTCATTAACAATAATAAAATTTTATATTCCATCGGAGTTACTTTTACAAGCTCCCCATCCACACGAACTTCCACTCGTTCTTCATCTAGTTCAAGACCTCCGATCACGTGAATGTTCTGCGTCTTTTCTTTGTCTCCTAATTTTTCCATAAATCTCCGGTATCTGCGAAGCTGTGAATTTACTCTTGCAAGCAGCTCCAATGGAGTAAATGGTTTTGTTACATAATCATCAGCTCCCATATTAAGCCCCATGATCTTATCCACTTCTTCTGATTTTGCAGACAGAAAAATCACCGGAAAATCGTATTTTTCCCGAAGCTTTACCGTCATCTGGATCCCGTCCATTCTTGGCATCATCACATCCACAATTGCCAGATGTATTTCTTCCTTCTCAATTACTTCCAGTCCCTCAACTCCGTCTGCCGCCTGGAATACTACATATCCCTGGCTTTTCAAATATATCTCAACACCCTCCCGGATTTCCTTATCGTCTTCAACGATCAACACATGATTCATTTCCATATTTTTATATTCCTCTCACTTTCCAACACCTTAATTGCTTTTCCAAGTATATCATATCCGACTCCTCCTTTTTCACTTTTCTTCAAGATATATATAATTTCTCTTGTTTTAAATATCATAAAAATGAATATTAAAAAACAGCATGCAGAAATTCGAAAGATTTTCTAAAGATTCTACAATTGAATTTCTCGCTTTAACGTACTATACTGTTTTTATATATTTCGATTGCTATGAGGTTCGTCTGTTTTCATAATCTCATTGCTATCATACCTATAAAAATAATATGAGGTGAATTTATGCATAAAGAATTCTTAATGGGTAATGCCGCCATCGCGCTCGGCGCTGTAGCTGCCGGTGTAAATGTGGTCGCAGGTTACCCTGGAACACCTTCTACCGAGGTTCTTGAGACAGTCGCAAAATACCGCCCGGATGATGTCTATGTAGAATGGTCTGTCAATGAAAAAGCCGCTATGGAACTGGCTGCCGGCGCTGCTTACGCCGGAGCGCGTTCTCTCGTCACTATGAAGCAGGTCGGTTTAAATGTTGCATCTGATCCACTTATGAGTTTGGAATATGTTGGAGTCAAAGGTGGCATGGTCATTCTCGTTGCCGATGATCCGGGACCGATTTCTTCCCAGACCGAGCAGGATACAAGACATTTTTCCAGATTTTCCAAGCTCCCTTGTTTCGACCCTTCTTCCGCCCAGGAAGCTTATGAGATGATTCAGGAAGCATTTGAATACTCCGAAAAATATAAAACACCGGTATTCCTCCGTCCGACCACAAGAGTCTGTCATGGCTATGCAACCATCGATATCAAGGATAAATCCGAATACTACCACAACAAACCGGAAGGCTTTATCAAGGATTCCAAGCGCTGGGTCATTTTCCCGAAACTGTCTTTTATGAATCATCAGAAAATTGAAGCCCGGAACAAAGAGCTTTCCGATGTTTTTTCTTCTTATGAAAAGAACAAACTGATTCCGGCTTGTGACAAATATGCCGACTCAAAAAAAGGGATTGCTTCCGGAGGAATCAGCTATACATACGCTATGGAGACATTAAAAGAGACTGGTATGGTACGCCATCTGAAAGTCTCTACACCGCACCCGTTTCCTGAGAAACTGGCAGTCGAGTTCTTAACCGGACTGGACGAAGTGCTCTGTCTGGAAGAATTAGATCCAGTCATCGAACGTGAATTAATTTATATTTGCGGGAAATATCATTTAAATACGAAGATCATTGGCAAGCTGAGCGGTGATACTGCCTGTGCCGGAGAAAATACACGAGACAGCGTTTCTAATTATATCCATACATTTCTTGGATTAGACACGTCAAAAGCACAGGAACTTCCAGAGCCTCCGGCTCTGCCTGTACGTCCTCCGGTTCTGTGTGCCGGCTGTCCGCACCGGGCTTCTTTCTACGCAGTCAAAACTGCCATGAAAGGTAAGAAAACGATTTTCTGCGGTGACATCGGCTGTTATACACTTGGGAATGCCATGCCTCTTGACATGGTCGATACTTGTCTGTGCATGGGCGCCGGACTCAATATTGCACAGGGCGTAGAAAAAGTAGAACCCGATACCACCTGCTTTGCATTCGTGGGCGATTCTACATTTTTCGCCTCCGCGATCACCGGCGTAGTAAATGCAGTCTACAATCAGGCAAATATGGTACTCGTTGTTCTCGACAACTCTACAACTGCCATGACCGGCCACCAGCCACACCCTGGCACCGGACGGACCGTCATGGGAGAAATTGTCCAGAAAATCAATATTGAACAGGTACTGCGAGGAATTGGTGTCACCGAGATCGAGACCATCAATCCTCTGGAACTGGAAGCTTCTGTTTCTTGTGTTAAACGCATGGCAGAAAAATCCGGCGTAAGAGCAATCATTTTCAAAGCTCCTTGTATTGCCGTTACCAAGCCAAAAGCTCCGCTTCATGTCGATCAGGGTTCCTGTATCGGCTGTAAAAAATGTATCCGTGATCTGGGTTGTCCGGCGATTGTGATGAATGATGAAAAAATCTGCATTGACGCTTCTATGTGTACCGGCTGCCGGCTTTGCAGCCAGGTGTGCCCGGTCTGTGCAATTGCAGGAGGTGACGATCATGAATAATATCGTAAATAATACAACTACATCAAATGTTATAAACACTTTCAATATAGCAACAAACAAAAATATTGTTCTGTGTGGTGTCGGCGGTCAGGGAACCGTTCTTGCTTCCAAGCTCCTTGCAGCAGCAGCTATGAGTAAAGACATTCCTGTCATGAGTGCTGAAACCATCGGTATGGCACAGCGTGGCGGCAGCGTTTTCAGTCATTTGCGTATGGGAAAAAATCTATATTCCCCGATGATTAAAACCGGAACTGCCGATCTTATCATTGGCTTTGAACCTGGAGAGACGGTACGAATGCTGCCTTACCTGAAAGAACATGGGCAGGTTGTCGTCAGTAACCACGCAATCAAACCAGTTACCGCAACACTAAGCGGCTCTTCCTACGACGCGCCTCCTATGATCGATTACCTGAAGGAACATGTGGAAAATCTAACCCTTATTGATGCAGATACTATCTGTCGGGAAATCGGTTCTCAGAAAGTATTGAACATGGTACTTTTAGGTGCAGCTATCCGCACCGGAGTTTTAGATTTTTCCCTTGAGGAAATAGAAGAAGTAATGAAAAAGACCTTGCCGGAGAAATTCCATGAAATGAATTTAAAAGCACTACGTTACGCATAAATTATATAACATAGAAAGGATTTATCACTATGCAGATTTCATCAAATCAAATTGCACAAGTTAACCAGCAGATTCAGGCTTTATTAAATGCCAATAATTTCTATGGAAAAAAATTAAAAGAAGCTGGCGTATCCAGCATTCAGTCCGCAGAAGATTTCGAAAATCTTCCATTTTCTGAAAAGAATGATTTAAGAAACGCTTACCCACTTGGACTTATGACTGCTCCTGAAGAAAAAATTGTTCGAATCCACTCTTCTTCCGGAACAACCGGGCTTCCGGTCATTATTCCATATACAGCAAAAGATGTGGATGACTGGGCAATCATGTTCAAGCGCTGCTACGAAATGGCAGGCATGACGAACATGGATCGTATTCAGATCACACCGGGATATGGACTGTGGACTGCCGGAATCGGTTTTCAGGCCGGCGCTGAAAAACTGGGCGCTATGGTCGTTCCTATGGGACCCGGAAACACCGACAAACAGCTTCAGATGATGATGGATATGAAGACAACTGTTCTTGGCTCCACTTCTTCCTACGCACTTCTTCTGGCAGAGGAAATCGAGAAACGTGGAATTAAAGATAAGATTCACTTAAAAAAGGGAATCATTGGCTCCGAGCGTTGGGGCGAAAAAATGAGAAACCGCATCAAGAGAGAGCTTGGAATTGAAATCTACGATATCTACGGTCTGACTGAGATTTACGGTCCAGGAATCGGAATCAGCTGCTCACACGACTGTGGTATGCATTACTGGGACGATTACATTTACATTGAAATCATTGATCCGGTAACTGGAAAAGTCCTGCCGGACGGAGAACTTGGCGAAATCGTCATCACGACTCTTGTAAAAGAAGGTGCACCTCTGATCCGTTACCGTACTCATGACCTGTCACGTATCATTCCGGGAGAATGCCCTTGTGGAAGCAAATTCCCACGTCTTGATACAATCATGGGACGTACTGATGACATGATGAAGATTAAAGGTGTCAATGTATTTCCAAGTCAGATTGAGGAGATTCTGAAAGAATTCTCTGAAGTTTCCAGCGAATATCAGATTCGTATCTCACATCTGGACGGAAAAGATACCATGCGTATCTATGTTGAGACAAATGGAACAGTAGACTTCCAGGATCTGAGCAAACGAATTGCTTCCGTAGTTAAGAGCCGCATCGGATTCACACCACTTGTAAAAGTCGTTGAAATCGGACTGCTTCCGAGAAGTGAGAAGAAGACGAAACGTGTGATTGATGAGAGATATGAGTAAATGTAATTTTATGCAATAAATTGCCGGCTGCTAGGTTCACTGTCAGAAACGGTTCAATGAAACACCCTCATAGCCAAGAAAATTTACAAATCCTCTTGGCTATGAGGGTGTTGTTTTTTATTCATGCAGCTCCAACGGCAAACCATCTGGATCAAAGAAAAATGTCATCTTCTTTTTGGTGTAGCTGTCCAATCGAATCGGTTCGCATCCTATCCCCATCTGTTCCAGTTCTGCTACAGTAGCTTCCACATCATCCACCCGGAATGCCAAATGCCGCAGACCGCAAGCTTCCGGTCGATTCACGCGCTTAGGAGGGTTCGGCTCTGCGAAGATCTCCAGTTCAATCGCATCAGCACCCTCACCAACACGCAAATCCAGTTTCCAGTCATTCCGTTCTATACGAAAGTTCTCTCGCACAACCGCAAATCCCAGCTTGTTCACATAAAAGTCTTTCGATTTCTCATAATCAGAAACTATGATTGCCACATGATGAATCGTTGCAAATTTCATTTTTTAGGTTTCACCTCTCTATCCTTATATATTATATACCATACTTGCCGATTGTTGCTACTGCCAGTTCCAAAAATACAACTTCGCTGCCACCCACCTGCAAAATTATAAAAATCACTTTACATTGCTAATTATTTCTTCAGGTCATCTTCACCGAAGCTGTATGGCAAGAGTTCACGCATGGTGAGGATTTTTTCTTCTTTGTCATTGGCGATGAGGATTGGTGTGTCTGGCAGGAGAAGTTCACTTAGTACCTGGCGGCAGGCTCCGCAAGGCATGGTGAGTTTTTCTGCATGGGTAGTAATTGCCATGGCCTTGATATCTTCTTTCCGATAGCCTCTGGAATATGCTGCAAATATGGCGCTTCGTTCTGCGCAATTTGAAAGTCCATATGATGCATTTTCGACATTGGAACCGGTTATATATTGCCCGTCAGTTAATTCGACGCATGCTCCGACTTTAAAATCAGAATATGGTGCATAGGCATTATCGATAGCATTCATGGCATATATTTTCAATTTATTGCTCTTCTTCGTCCTTTTTTTTCCGGTCATGGCTTCTACCCTGAGGCGGAATACCGCTGTCATTGGAATCACTTTTTCATTGAACGGAAAATCTTCTCTCCGGTACTGCTTCATTAATATCCTTAATGCCTCGTACTTTTCTTCTTCGTTAAGCATCTCGATATATCCCTGACCAATTACACTTTCATACTCCATGGCGCAGTTTCCCTGAGCTTTATCCAAAATCAACTGATGTCCGCAGTCCATTTCGAAAGATGCCCGGTTGTCTTTTTCTATTAACTCGTATTTTTTTCCTTCCAGTGCCCCATGGAAATAAAGTACCGGCATATCATTTTCTACCTGAAGTCCAAAGTTAAGCGGAACGATGTATGGATAATCTCCATCATGAAGTGCTATCCTGCATACATCACATTTTCTCATTACTTCTAATATGTCCTGTTTATCTGTAATCTCTCTGTCTTTTCTTCTCATAAAATCATACCTTTCAATTATTTTTGTGTATAAATATAATCATAGTAACATATATAAAGAGTATCTTCCAGTTTAATAATATTAGACTTTCCACATCCGGTAAATATAATGATACTTCATGCCATCCTGCCGGAGGCTTTTTAGCATAATAGGAAATACGATTTCCTATTATACAAAAAAAATACGGCTGGATCACCCCGCCGTATTTTTACGTGTCTTTATTTGTTTTAATTCTAAAATCTTACGATTCTATTTTATGATTTTTACTCAGCTTTTTTTGCTGTCATCTTAGGTCTTACTATGAAGATTACAAGTACAAGACCGATTACTGATACGATTGCTGCAAGACGGAATACTGAATTCACACCATTCTGAATATATGCAACATTTGTAGGATCTGCTGCTGTACTTAAGTTATAAGCAGCTCCGAATACTGCTGCTGCAATTGTGTTTGCAAGTGAGTTTACGAAGTTTACAAGTGATGTACCTACACCCATGTCAGCCGGCTGTAATGTTGCCTGTGCACTTGGTGTGATAGATACGGAACGGTAACTCTCAGCAATACCTGTGATTGTCAGTGCTACAAAATAAATGATGATTGATGTACTTGGTGTTGTGAATCCCATAACTGCCATTGGCACTGCTACGAATAATGTTCCAACTACCATAGCTTTCCAAGCATTAGATGCTTTCTTACCAACCCATACACCTGCCATTGTTGGCAGGAAGATTGTGATGATTGTACGCGGCATCTGAAGAGCTCCTGCTGCACTTGTGGAAGCTCCCATAACTCTCATAGCTCCGATTGGTGCGTATACGTTCATAGCACTCTGATAGAAGTAGCAGATAAATCCAACGATCAGAAGTACTGTATACTGTGAGTTTTTGAACAGTTTCAGAGGAATCAGCGGCTCTGCTGATTTTCCTTCAATTTTTACAAGTACAACTAATGCTACGATACCGATTACGAAACCTGCGATAATTGCCGGATTTCCCCATCCCATAGATGAACCGAAGTTCAGGGCAAGAAGGATACCTGCAAGTGCTACTACAAGTGCGATGATACCAGGAATGTCAATTGAAACTTTTCCTTCTCTCTTAACATTTGGCATATTCATACCAATCAATACTACTCCAAGAATAAGTGGTACTGCCGGCATAAGGATTGCAACTTTTAAAAGTCCCATATCTGTCAGGATACCTGCAATAATACTTCCACCGAATCCTCCGACAGCGATTGCTGTTGCCAGCATACCCATTGCCTTTGGAACATCTTTTCTCTCATTGATCAGACCAGCAATGATGTATGGAGCTGCTGTAAATGCACCCTGTGCAAATCCGATTAAGAGACGAAGAATCATAAGTGGTACTAAGGAACGTACAAATGCAAATGCAATACCGCATACTGCGCAGATGATTCCAGGAATCACTACAATATTTCTACGTCCGATTAAGTCTCCAAGTTTTCCACCGATAGGAGTCATAATGGATACTCCCATTCCGGCAAAAATAGAGAACAGGGATACATATCCCATTGCGTTAACGCTCTCCAGGATTGGAGATGTCAGAGTTGCGAATACAAGTCCATACATTGCTACGGAAAGCATCATACAGATACATCCAATCTGAACTGCATTCTTTTTGCCCTTCGGAAGCGGAATTGCTACCTGTGGCTGTGTTTGTTGTTGTTCGTTTGCCATGATAATTACTCCTTTTCTCTCATTTTTCTTTAGATTAATTTATTTGTTATTTTTTAACCACTGAGTTGCGCAGTATGCCAGACAGCTTGGTCCGATCGGGCATACACCCTCATTAAACTGAACCTTTGGATTATGAGCTCCGTACTGGCCTCTCTCATCCGGATATCCTGCTGACAGATACATAAATGTTGATGGAACCTTCTCTGCGATAGATGCAAAATCCTCTGAAGCACTTGCAGAAATTCCTGGATAAGGCATCATTCCCGGAATATTCATCTCCTTCATGTATCCTACAAATTCATCTGTAAGTTTCGGATCACAAATAAGCGGCGGTACTTCTGAAAGCATTGTAATCTCAGCTGTTCCCCCATAACTTTCTGCTGTCTTTGTTGCAACCTCTTTCATTCTGCGGACCATAAGCTCTCTTGCCTGCTTATCATTACTTCTGATTGTTCCTTTCAGTGTTGCAACATCCGGAATAATATTCTCAGCTGTTCCACCCTGGAACTGACCTACTGTCATAACGCATGCTTTGGTAGGATCAACCTCTCTTGCCATGATAGCTTCTAATGCAAGATATACATGAACTCCAATGTTGATCGGATCAATAGAATTCTGTGGATAAGCTCCGTGAGAACCTTTTCCTTTGATATCGATCTGGAATCCATCTACAGAATACATCATAGTTCCGTTGTCATTATACATATAGATTCCTACCGGCATTTTTCCTGCTGCCACATGATAAGCAAGGGCTGCATCTACCTTCGGATTCTCTAAAATACCATTTTCAATCATATTCTTGCTTCCCAGGAAGTTCTCCTCAGCCGGCTGGAACATAAATTTAACTGTTCCTTCCAGTTCAGACTCATTCTCTTTAAGCATCTTAGCTGCTGTAAGAAGCATAGCTGCATGGAAGTCATGTCCACATGCGTGAGCTTCTTTTCCTGTTGGACATGCAAATGGTTCTCCACTTTCTTCCGGCATCGGAAGAGCATCCATGTCTGCACGAAGCATAATACATTTTCCGCCGTGACCTAATGTCGCGGTAACTCCATAACCACACTCCTTAGGTTCCAGCCCATACTCAGTAAGCTTTTTCATAACATATGCCTTTGCTTTTGGCATATCAAGACCAACCTCTGCATTTGTGTGGAAGTAGCGACGATTTGCAATCGTTTCTTCGTTGAGCTCCTGAGCTCTTTCATAATAGTTCATATTGGTTCCTCCTTTTTATATGGACACGTAAATATACATTTACGCAAAACAAGGGGCAGACTCATGCCTTACACGTTCTTACCCCTTTGTAACCTGATTCAGCTGTGTGAAATTACTCCCATTTATTCTATTCACAACAGTCACCTTTTCCCTTCAAACCAATCTTAATTTCTGTAAATGTTATTTATGGAACATATCCAGCACATTTCTGGAACACTTCAAGAATATTTACAGAATACTTATGGAATATTTATGGCATAATTATAGCAATGCTTGATAAAATCGTCAATCATTTTTACACTATATTTGATAATTTTAATCAGTGATTGACATTTTGTGCAATTATCCCATATTTAAGTCAAAAAAACTGTGCAATATTTCATTTAGTCACTTGAATTATGCGCACATTTCAATTAGAATATACAAGGGAGGCGAGTACTATGAAACAAAAAATCGTGATTATCACAAGTAAATACCTTCATCCTTTTGTTGAAAAGGCATTTGAAGATTTTAAAGAAGACTGTACTGTGACCATTGCAGATTATACGAATTTTGATCACATTACAGATATTTATAGAAAATATGAAAAAACTGCTGATGGATTTATGATAAGCGGAACGACTGCCATGGCAGCAATCGAACATCATATTGGGGAATTCCAGAAACCAGTCATCTCCTTTCATGCTGACCTGATTTCTTTTTACCATGCCCTGGTCAAGCTTTTTCTTGAGCGGAGAGACCTGGATCCGACAAGATGTATTTTCGACTTTATGCTTCCAATCGTAAAAGATCCTGAGCACCCGGTTGAAGCCACTGCCGATTATCTGATTCATGAAATGGATCTTAATAATCTTGCTTTAACAATGGATAAATGGGCTAGCCAAAGTACAATAGGTGATTTTTCAATGGTGGAGATGAACATTGCACTTCGGACAATCGAACTTTGGGAAGCCGGCAAGATTGATATGGTATTGTGCGCTTACAGCAGCACCATGCCGCTTTTGGACGAGAAAGGCGTTCCGAACTACTTCCTATATCCGGTAAAAAATCAGCTGGAGTCCCAGATTAAAGAACTTCTTGCACAGATTAAACTGGAAAAATACAGAGAAAATCTTCCGGTTGCAATTGCAATTGCTGACCGCAATAAAACTTCCGGTGAAAAATCTGATGACAGTGTTCAGGATGCCGTCCAGAAAGTTGCAAAAGCCCTTCTGATCGATGCAGTATTTCAGGCTGAATCTGAAATTTATTATATTTATACTACTCATCGTGTCGCAGCTATGCTGACAAAAAATTTTGAAGTAGAATATCTGGATTCTGCATTAAAAAATGACTATGGCATTTCAACAGCAATTGGGTATGGTATTGGAAATAGTATTACTGAAGCAAAGAAGCATGCTGAAAATGCATTACGTGAATCCTGGAGTTCAACCGGAAGCTTCGTCATGAATGAGTCAAACCAGATTATCGGACCGCTTGGTTCTTCCCAGCTTCCGAGTTTCCAGCAGAATCTTCCAGACGATATCTTTCAGATTGCCGAGAAATGTAAGTTATCTACACTTACAATCCAGAAGCTGATATCAATTGTTAAAATGAATGGATCTTATGAAATAACTACAAATGAACTGGCAAATCACCTTGGTGTTACTGTCCGTAATGCCAACCGTATCCTGCGCAATCTCGAAAATGGCGGCGCTGCCACGATTGCACATACCCGTTCCACTGCTTCAAAAGGTCGTCCAGTTAAAGTATATCGCTTAAACTTATAAAAAGTATAGGAGCAAAACTGTCAAAATTGCAGGTTGCTCCTTTTTATTTATGTGAAATAGACATAGTAAAAGCGGATACCAACTATTTTATTGATATCCGCCCCTACTGTGTTGGTTCAATCATCTTCAATTGTTCCTTTCTCTTTTTCATTCTTTAATCTTCTGTGTTCGGTGGTCCGTACCTTCCTTTCATAATCTAGGGGGAGTATCGGTACTAAACTTATCTGCTTTTTCTTTCCCGATACACTTCAAATAACTTTATGAATATTTACAACTCGCGTTTGTCTTATATTTCATATCTGTTATTTGATGGTTTAATATTAGCATACGCGAGTTATTTTGTCAATATATTTGATTAATTTATTTATATTTTTTATCTATTTATTTTCATCTTTGCTATTTTCAGAATTCTTTTGTACTAAAGTCCTTACTTCAATCAGATTTCCGTCCAGATCATAAAAACGCACAACCTTCTGTCCCCAACTATAAGTCATCAGTTGGTTTACATATTTGATGTCCGGATATAACTTTTCCAACTTTTCTACAAATGCTTCTATATCTGATTCTTCAAAATAAAGTTCACAGGCATTATTTTCTGGAATGACTTCTTTTTCCAAAAAGCTTTTCCAGATTTTTTCGTCCTGAAGGACGAGCCCTTCTGTCAGAATCACGTTTCCATCATTGTCCAGTATCGTATCCAGACCAAATAAATCATGATAAAATTTTTTAGATTTTTCGATATTCTTTACAACAATCAACACATTTCTCAGCTTCATACACTTCTCCCCTGTTCTGTCATACGGATTTTCTTCACACTGTTATAAAACGAATCCTTCTTCTTTTGAACGTTTATTTTTTTAAGAATTTTTCCTTTACTCCGGTTTGATAATTCGAATCAGTCCCTTATCCAACATAAGCGTCCTATTCCATGGATTCAAAATCACCCCTTTAATCTCCGGTACAGTAAGCGCTGCATCAAATAGTTTATCTATATCTACAAGAAATGTCGATTTTACACTGTCTGCACCTTTCATTTCTTCATTAAAACTCGTAAATGCATACCACCAGTTTGCACCGTCGGAAGTCTGAATCATCTTCAGATTCATTTGCGTAGTTCCAATAGATGGCTCAACCGCTACGATTACCTGCCCTGAGTCCTTCATACGTCTTCGAATCACAGTCAGCGTATGTGCAAGCTGCTCCTGAGTCGCTTCCTTTTGCAAAGCCTGTATTGCCACCTCTATCTTTTCATTTCCTTGCAATGTTTCATCCTGTCTATCCATAAATATTTCTCCGTTTATAATTCCACCTTATATTTTTTTAATAATTCATCAATCTTTGCTTCGCTCAGCACGGTAATCACATGATTGGCATCGTAATAATCCTTAATATCCAGATTATTTATAAAATCTTCATATTCGATTGCCTCACCTTTTTTCAGCATCACATACCACGCTTCCACACCCTCAATCTGATTCATTATAACATACGGTTCCGTCGGAACGACGCTCGGCACATCTGCCACGATTGCATAGATACCGATTAATTTTTCTTCGGAAGTCTGATATACATTCGAAGTCGCATAATATACGTCCAACGACTGAATCTCATACAAAAATTTTTCAAAACTATCCAGGTTATTTCCAATCTGCTGAATTTCTTTTAAACTAATGGAAATGGGATTGAACACACCAAATATTTCAAATCTCCGATACTCATCATTTCCGATTTTTTCCTGTAAATCTTCCAATGCACCGATACTTGCTTCTTCATCATACTGTACGAACCTCTCATTGTCCTTCAACGATACTGTATCTTCTTCCCGTATATATTTCTTAGTGCCTACTTCATTACAGATCGTCGTAATCACATGATAAAATAACCGAATTTCACTCCTGGTCGTAGGAAGGCTTAAAGAAAGTAAAATATCTGTTCCGTCCAGCCATAGATCAATTCCTCTTGCAAGCCTGTTTTCATCATAAATCAGTGTATTCTCTGCCATTTCATTTCTGATCAAGCGGTAATTATCATCACTGACACCGTAAGCCAGACCCGTAAGGGCTACAATATCCTTCATTTCTAATTTCTTTTTAAAAAGTGCTTTCTGCTTAATCCTGACATTTGTTGACATTACTCATCCTCCCCTTATTCCGGCAAATATGTCTGCCTGCTGTCATATCCTTCTTTCTCGAATTCAGAAAATAACGCCTCAATTTTCACCGGCTTAACACAACTTTCTACTCTTCTTCATTCTGAAAATCTATATATTCCTGTGCAACGTCTCGGATTTCCTTCTCTATGTCTGTTCGTTCTGTTACTTTCTTCAATAGAGCCATATAGAATTCTCTATCTCCGCCTCCATTAATCAAACGATTCATCATAAAAAGCGTATGTATTGTCGGACGTCGTTCTATGGATTTCATTAGCAGTTCTTCATATCCGTGCCGATAAAACCGCTCCATATAATGTGTAATCTCTCCCGGCATACCAAAGTCTGTAAATGAGTGTTTTTCCATGAAGCCTAACAATGATTCTACTGACGATAAGCCAAGGTCTATTTTTCCTAATTCTTCTATTGCATCATCGAACTCATATGTTACTTCATCATCCTTAATGTACTGTTCCAGTTTTTTTATGACATTTTCCATCTCTACATGCATCTTATCTAGTTTCCCTTTTCTTTTAATTTCGATAGTTTTTCAACATCTTCCAAAATTCTTCAAAGTTCTCTGCAATCCAGTATACATTTCCTTCATCATTTGATTCTTCTTTAACTTTTCCAAATGATTCCATTTTTCTTCTCCTAAAATAAATCCAGCATATTATCCAGATATATTTCTTCCCTGATATGTAATTGGTACTCCGGCTTTGTCATGTAATAAAGCAAAAATTCCAAAATCAAAGCACTTCCAAGGCTCCGACCTTCGATTTTGAAATTCGAAAATCCCATTGGCAGATAGATATTTTGAATAGCATCAATTCCTATAAACCCCGGATTAGTCATTGCCTTTGAAAAACGGTAACCATGATTTATATCCGGCGCAGTACAGTGATGCTCCAAACTGTTCTCTCCCAGATTCTTGCGGCTGACTGCTTCGTAACAGCGTTTCCTGTCCTTACAGCCAAACCAGCAGCATTCATTACACAAAAATTCCACTTTATCTTTTTGCATCTGGGACAACGTATTTAACTTGTCGAAAGATTTATTCAACCTAAAATCCGGTACAACATACTGAAAATCTTTTCTATTCACTTCATTCAAGAACTGTTCAAAATCTGTCAACACTTTCGTTGTTGACGAGACAAAATACAGCCCAGGATAATTCTTTTTCAAATATTCCAGCAACAAATCTGAATAAACAATTACCCCGTTTTTCTTTACTTTAGTCTCTTTATTTTCCACATTCTTTTCAAATAATGCACAAAGTTCATTACACCTTTTATCTGACAAATGTTCCTCTCTAAGTAATGAATTGCTAAATGTCAGACGGGATGAAATCCCATATTCCTGCATCAATTCCAGAACCTCTTCCGGCTCCTGTTCTCCAAATCCGGCACGGCCGCCACCCCAGATACAGTCCGCCGGGGCTCCGTAAATTGAACCAATCTCACACCAGTCATAAAAATATTCTCGATGTTTGCGAAATAAAGGCAAAAATTCACGGTACAATTCATAAAATTCGAACAGCCCCGGAAGATGGTAGTATGCTATACTTTTCTTTGTATTATACATTTTTTCCCAGATTCTCCAGTTTCTGAATTGCATCTACATCTTTTGCAAGTTCATCTCTTGCATTTGCATAATAACATTTCTGGAACAGCATATCCCATGACAAATAACTTGCCATGCAATCAAACTGCTTACAAATCAATTCGTATTGTATATTATCTAACGGTGATCCGCCTACTACAATCAACCCAATCTTTTTTTCTTTCAGCTGCAGTCCGCGGCAATAACATTTATCGATGACCTGTTTCAACTGTGCTGTCATTCCCCACCAGTACACAGGTGTTGCAAAAAGAATCATATCTGCTTCCACCAGTTTATCAATCGTTGGATTCGTATCGTCCTGATCCACACAGCCTTTATGACATTGACAGGCACCACAGCCTTTACATGGGCTGATATGTAACTTATCCGGAGCAATCACCTCGATTTCATTCTTTTCAGCCGCTCCTTTTATAAATGCATTGATTGCTGTCAATGTATTTCCTTTTCTGGCACTTCCATTAATAATCACGATTTTCATAATATCTCTTCCTCCCTCTTTTCAATAATTGCATTTTAATTAATAGTACTTTTTAATTTTTCTTACAAAGCATCAAAATGATATCTTGGTTTTCCGACGCTCTTCTTTCCGTATTCAATCGCCTCAGTCGGACAATAACAGATGCATGCCATGCAATGCGTACAATTTTTACTCCAGACAGGCCTCTCCTGTTCCAGGTGAATATTATTAAGCGGACACTTTTTTACGCATTGTCCGCAACCGATACAAGAATCATTTGCCTGAAATGCGTTGGCTTTCACAAAAAATTTATAGAAAATAGGATTTACCGGTCCACTCATAAAACGGTCATATAGATTATTACGTGGCAAGCAAAATTCTTTTCCATTTCTGATATATGCAATGACTTTTTCAATATCAGGTTCGGCTTTTGCTACAATTTTCCGTGCTTCTTCTGCTTTTGGTGCATCAAACATGGCAATATAATTCTCGGGCATGAGAATCCGTGCTGTTCCCATATATTGAAGTTTCTTTTGTTCTGAAAGCTCCCGATTGTATTTTGCTGCATTTCCTATCTCACTGCCACAATTCATAACAAACCAGATACGTTTTCCATCAATGAATTCCGTTTTATCAATCCACTCTGATACAATCTTTGGAATGCGCCAGGCATAAGTCGGTGTCACAATAATCACATCTCTGCCAGTCTGCAATGGCGATATATCATTTTCTTTTATTTTCATGTTTAAATCTACTACATTTTCCTGTATTGCCTCGGCAATCCGTTTTGCAATATATTTACTGTTTCCTGTTCCCGAAAAATAAAGAACCAAAATATAGCTCCTCCAAATCCTGATATTTTGTAACTATTCTGCGTCAGCTCCTACAAATATTTCACGATATCTTCCAGTTTCCGCTTCGGTACTACATAATCTTTATTCTCATCGAGATAATATTTGATATTTCCGTCTTTTGCGTCTTCCATTTTACTTGTATGACTCGGATAACCAAATGCTACAACTGTATGAAGCTTCTGTTCTTCTTTAAGTCCAAACATATTGGAAAGTTCTGCTTTATCACAAGCCCCAATGATACAGCTTCCTACTCCATGGTTCCATGCCGCCAGTGTCATATTGCTGATTGCCAGTCCGGCATCTGTATCACAATATTGTCCCCGGTTAATATTCTCATTTTCTATAATTCCTATGAATAAGACCGGTTCTTCCGCGGCTTTCGGCTGCCCTTCCTCTTTCGGAAGATAACCTGCCCATTTCGTATGTTCAAATACTTCTTTTACCTTCTCCTGCGACTTCACAACAACATAGCTTAATGGCTGTAAATTTGCCGCACTTGACGCATAGCGGGCTGCAGTCAGCATTTCATCAATGATCTCATCAGATATTGGCTCCTGCTTAAATCTCCGGTAAGTTCTTCTTAGCTTTAATAATTCCATCAATTCCATATTTTTCACCTTCCGCTTTCTTTTTAATTCCGTTCATATATTTTCTTACTTCTTCGAATGACTGGTATCTGATTTTTCTAAGTTTTCAGCAATATTTAATATGTATCTGCACCTCGGGAAACTGGAACAGCCATAAAATTGTTTTCCTGTATTTGCTCCGCGGCGTGCCGTTCGAAGCACAAGTTCTCCGCCACATACCGGACATATAATCTTCCCTGTTGTTGCAGGTATCTCCATTTGCACTTCTTCTAGTATTGTAGGATTCATCATTGCTGGCTCTTCTTCTATTTGCGTCATGACCTTTTGCTCTCCAGCCACTGATTCTGCAACAACGGTTTTAGCATCCCATATGACGCTCGTTCTGAGTAATCGGAGAATAAATGCCTTCTTTCCAGTAACGTTTTCCGTATTGTATTGTCCGGCTAAAATTTCCTTTTGAATCAATTTCTATATTTCCCACAAGGTTCTTGCATTCCAGCAAAATCATCAGCTTGCTTGTTACAATCACGAAATCAATCTGTGCTTCCCTGCCATCTTTTGCCCGGATACAGATATCCTGCAATACAACCAAATCCATATTACTATTTTTTAATTCATAAAGAACTTTCTTCTCTCCATCAATTCCTGCTTTTGTGAGAATTATTTCTTTCTGAATATTCTCTTTTACTTTCCCAGTCGCTCTTGGAAGTAACTCTTCCAGTTTTGCCAAATGCTCCTCTGCACTGTTTGACTCCTTTAAAATTATAATTTCCGGCTTTGAAAAAATCCCCATAACTCTTTCCTTTATCTAATGTTTACTTTATAATAAATAATTTTATCATTTTCCTATATGATTTACAATCCATATATACTGTATTAAATTTTTATTGTCTATTAGAAGATATTCTGATATAATTTCTATATTCACATATAGTATATTTTATAAGGCAGTCGATAAGGTGCAATCCACTATTTCCGAGTTCATGGAAAGGAGTGGTATTATGAGTACATATGAAGAATTTATGATTATATTAACAGCTTGTAGTTTACTCATCGCAATTCTGAATTATACACATAGAAAATAGCACCTCCGCTCCAGCAAAGCTTATGAGGTGCTATTTTCTAACTAATCATTACGCCGGAAACGGATAGGTTTGTTCTATCGTGTCGGCTATCTTGTTAAGTATATTATATTCAAATATTTCTATTTCGTCAATAGATTATTACTTAACTTATTTCATTACAATATTAATAATCTTCTTCGGAACGTAGATTTCTTTTACGATATTTCCTGTCAGTTTATCTGCGATTGCTTCTTTTCCTGCTGCAATTGCATCGTCTTTGGAAATGTCTGTTGGTACTGAGATGACAGCTTTTGTCTTACCGTTGATCTGTACAGGTACCTGGATTTCGTCATCTTTCATCTCATTCTCATCATATGTCGGCCATCCGGCTTTGAATACGCTGCCTTCGTGTCCTAACTGCTCCCAGAGTTCCTCTGCTACATGAGGTGCAAATGGGGAAAGCAGTACTGCAGCTGTTGACAGTGTCTCTTTGTCAATTCCGCCTTCTTTCTTAGCAATCTCGATGAGCTTATTATTGTGTTCCATGAATGCAGAGATGACTGTATTCAAGCTGAAGCTCTCCAGACGTGTTGTTACATCATAGACAAGTTTATGACGCTCTTTGATCATCTCTTTCGAAGCTTTTACATCTGAATCTTTGCTGTCCATAACAAGATTCCACAGACGTTTCAGGAAACGGTTTACTCCGTCGATTCCACGGTCATCCCACTCTGCGTCTAACTCCGGTGGTCCTACGAAAAGCTCATACATTCTCAGGGAATCACATCCATAATCTCTTACAAGATCATCCGGTGATACAACATTTCCCTTAGATTTACTCATCTTGATTCCGTTCTTTCCTGTGATCATTCCCTGATTGAACAGCTTATGGAATGGCTCATCAAAATCAACAACTCCGATATCGTTCAGGAATTTTGTATAGAATCTGGAATACAGAAGGTGAAGAACTGCATGCTCTACTCCACCGATGTACATATCTACCGGAAGCATCTCGTCTGCTTTCTCTCTGGAAACCAGTTCTTTATCATTATGGTTATCCACATAACGAAGGAAATACCATGATGATCCTGCCCACTGTGGCATTGTATTTGTCTCTCTCTTAGCGTCAGCGCCACACTGTGGACACTTGCAGTTTACCCACTCATCGATTGCAGCAAGCGGTGACTCACCAGTTCCTGTCGGCTCATAAGATTCCACCTCTGGCAGACGAAGTGGCAGTTCTTCTTCCGGTACCGGAACATTTCCACACTTCGGACAATGAACGATCGGAATTGGCTCTCCCCAGTATCTCTGACGTGAGAATACCCAGTCACGCAGCTTGTAGTTTACGGTTGCGCGTCCGATTCCTCTCTCCTCGATGATATGTGGTGCCTCTTTTTTCAGTACAGCAGACTCCATACCATTCCAATCACCGGAATTAATCATAGTTCCAACTGCCTCTGTATAGGCCTCTGTCATATTCTCAATCTCTTTACCGTCTTTTGCGATAACCTGAATGATCGGGATATTGAATTTTGTTGCAAACTCAAAGTCACGGTCGTCATGAGCAGGTACACACATAATAGCTCCTGTACCGTAATCAGCCAGTACATAATCAGATAACCAGATTGGAACTTTTGCTCCATTTAACGGGTTGATCGCATATGTTCCTGTAAATACACCTGTCTTTTCTTTATCCTGCATACGGTCAACATTAGATTTCATAGATGCATCGTAAATGTATTTTTCTACTGCATCTCTTGTCTCGTCTGTTGCAAGGCTCTTAGCAAGTTCATGCTCCGGAGCCAGTACCATAAATGTTGCTCCGTGAAGTGTATCTGGTCTTGTTGTATAAACTGTGATTTTCTCATCTCTTCCTTCTACTGGGAAATCTACCTCTGCACCGTATGATTTTCCAATCCAGTCAGCCTGCATCTTCTTAACTTTCTCAGGCCAGTCAAGCTTGTCCAGATCATTTAGAAGTCTATCTGCATATTTTGTGATACGAAGCATCCACTGACGAAGATTCTTCTTTGTAACTTCAGCTCCACAGCGCTCACATTTTCCTCCTACGACCTCTTCATTGGCAAGACCTGTCTTACAGGAAGGACACCAGTTGATCGGGAACTCTTTCTCATAAGCAAGTCCTTCTTTGAACATCTTTACAAAAATCCACTGTGTCCACTTGTAGAAGTTTGGATCTGTTGTATTGACCTCACGATCCCAGTCATAAAGAGCTGCAATCTCATTGATCTGACGCTTAATATTTTTAATATTAGCTGCTGTTGAAATCTCCGGATGAACTCCCATCTTAATCGCATAGTTCTCTGCCGGAAGTCCGAATGCATCCCAGCCCATTGGATGAATGATATAATAACCCTGCTGTAATTTATATCTGCTCCATACGTCAGAAATTACATATCCTCTCCAATGACCTACATGAAGTCCGTTACCTGAAGGATATGGGAACATATCCAGGCAGTAATATTTTTCTTTTTTCTTTCCATTCTCATCAAACTGGACATTGACCGGATTCTCTTCCCATTTGTCACGCCACTTTTTTTCGATTGCCTTATGATTGTAAGGTATCTTAGACATATTGATTTCCTCTCTTTCTGCAATACTGCATCTAAAATAAATGAAAGCCTTCTCATCTCCAAAGAGACGAAAAGGCTTGATTCCGTGGTACCACTCTTCTTCATATGAATTCTCATATGCACTCATTGCTTCTGTAACGGGAAGTCCCGCTCCTGCCTATGTTGTCCTTACGATAAATGTCTGACCTGTTCAGCAGAAGAACTCCGAGGCGAGTTGGGAGATTACGTCATTGCCTTGCACCCTCCGGCAACTCTCTGAAAACGATAGGCTCTTAATACTCCTCTTCCATGTCTCTTTCATATTCTTCATTATTATAAGGAGAATGATAATATAAGTCAAGACTCAATCCGAAGTTTTCAATGTTTTCTATTGTTTCCTGGATCCAAATTATATCTGTAATTTGGATTCTGATTTTCCACCTGTACATCTAACGTATAAGTTCCAACATGAATTCTTGAATGTTTTTTACACTTGTTATAGGAAGAAAGAAGCGTATTTCTATTAACTGAAACACGCTTCTTTCTTTTTTGCACATTCTTAATTATGGCAAACCCTGCAGGGGGAGCAGGATTTCTATAGGAAATAATACTGTTCAAGTATTAACCTGAAATCTTCTGACATTGCTGTCTGATAGACTTAATCGCACTAGTAATAGGAAGCGTCATAATCCGGTCTTTATGATACAAAAGATAAATCTATCTCTCTGTATTTACATTCGGGAATTCAAACTTCAATAATTTCCCCAATGCCAAAGAATCCTGAATTGCCAGACTACTTACAAATGCAACTCCCATTCCTTCTTCTACACTTCTCCGGACCAGATCGGAAGATTCTGCCTGCATGGCAATCTTCAACGGCTTTGCATGCAGATCCAGCGCTTTCTCAATGCTTTCATATGCAATCTTTGTTCCACTGCCTGATTCCCGTATAACAAATGTCTCTTTCTTCAGCTTATCAAGCGGAAATACCCCATTCAGACTCCGATATTCTTCTGTATTCGGTGTCGCAAGTACAATCTGATCTTTTAGAAGCGGCATACACATACATTTCTCATGATTGGTACGGATACTCCCTATTCCAAGATCTGCTTCAAATCTTAAGACCGACTGGATTACCTGACTGCTGTCTCCTTCCAACATACGATAATCGATCTCAGGATATTTAAGTCTGGTCTGTTTCAAAATCCTCGGAAGAATATAATTCCCCGGAACTGATGAAGCAGCAATCGTTACAGTTCCTTTTACTTTTGCTTCCGTCTTATTCAAATGTGCCAGTGCCTCATTTTCCGTCTCCAGAAGCCTGACTGCATATGGATAAAACAGAACTCCCTCTTCTGACAATATCACATCTTTTGTTGATCTAACCAAAAGCTGGACTCCCAATTCCGCTTCCAATTGCTTGATATGAGTACTGATTGTCGGCTGTGAGACGAATGCTTTTTTTGCAGCAACAGAAAAGCTTTTACAGTTGACAACATTAATAAAACTTCTTATGTAATCCAATCTCATTATTCTCTTTTTCCTCTTTTCCCCATGTCTTTCTAAAAAATGTCTTTTTAATTTCAAGAATGCCTCGGCATTCTTGCTGCGCACCTCTGCAAGTCTACACTCCGTTTCGGTCGGCGCAAAACCATTGTCCACCGGACAATGTGCGCCCTGCCGGAGGCTATATCAGCTGGGGGATTGACTCCCAGCTAATATATATTTTAAATCTCCTCGTCTCAAATGTCGAATTGATAGTTTTCATAGTTTTATTGAATTTTTCTATACTTTATTAACGTTTCCAATAGATTTTCTTTTATTTATCAAGATTATTGATATTTATCTATTTCATTTTCTATCTGCTATTATAATCACAACCTAAAAATAATTAAATTATGACATGAAAAATCCCACATTTCTGTGGTTTGTATTGATTTTTATTTTTTACAAGTGTGAAGACCGGTTTGCATTTTTCCAATGCCATCTTTAACTTTTACGCTTATTCTAAGATTATTCTAAAATTCTCGCGAAATCGTCTAAAAACTTCTTTTTTCAGGTTGTTACTGTCTGCACTTTAGTGTATAATATAAACATCAACTATTCGATACCGGATATGCCCGGTATAATATTATACATAAAGGAGAGTTTGCCATGGTAAATTTATTAACTGGCCCTAAAGGCAGCGGAAAAACACAACAAATGATCGAGCAGGCAAATAAGCAGGCGAAAGAATGTAAAGGTAATGTCGTTTTTATCAAAAAGACGCATCGCGATACCGCAAGTGTTGCATTTGATATCCGTACAATTTGTATGGATGATTTTCCATCTATTACGAATACCGATGAGTACATTGGTTTCTTATATGGAATGTATAGCTCCAACCACGATATTGAGTGCATCTTTATCGATGGTATTTTAAAACACGCAGATATTTCCATTGAGAATATTCCAGGATTTATTGACCGTCTGAAAAAACTCTCCGAGGAATGCGGTATCAAGTTTTATGTAAGTATCAGCGCAGAAAAAGCAGAATTAAAGGACATTAATTTGGATGGCTGCACTCTTTTAAATTAAATGGATCAAATAATGAAACAAGCGGACAGTCTATCTTAAAATAGGCTGTCCGTTTTTATGCATATTTTCTACAACGAATGAGAAGGTAACAAAATACTATGAGCGATAACAATTCAGGAATCAAAGCATCAAAAAGACGCCAGATGGAAGCCAGGCGCAGACGCCTCAGACGCAGAAAAAGGAAACGCGCCATGCTGCTCGGAGGCATGTTATGTACAGTCTGTCTGATTCTATTTGGCACAATATATGGCATCAGTCATCTGTTGCATAAACATACTGACACGAAAGAAGTCGCTAAGACTTCCCAGAAGCAGACAGCCAAAAGCAAGGACACTTCCTCTTCCAAAGAAAAAATTGACACTTCTGCTGTAAAAACGCAAGAACTTGTCATTAACACAGACAATAACTCTGGCAAGAAAAAGAAAGGCAGCTCCTCAAAGGGACCTACCACCATCACTATAAGTTCTATGGGGGACTGCACACTTGGAACTGATGAAGGTTTTGATCAGTCCACCAGCTTTAATGCTTACTACAACGAATATGGCGCAGACTATTTCTTAAAAAATGTTCGTTCTATCTTAGAAGCTGATGATTTGTCTGTTGTAAACTTTGAGGGAACACTGACCGAAGAGACGAGCCGGGCTGATAAAACCTTTGCATTTAAAGGGCCTGCCAAATATACTGACATTTTAACCGGAAGTTCCGTGGAAGCCGCCAACATTGCAAACAACCACAGCAAAGACTACGGCACAAAAAGCCAGGAAGATACCATCGAAAATCTGTCAAACGCAGGCATTGCTACATTTGGCTATGAAAATGTCGTTGTGGTGGATGTAAAAGGTATTAAAGTCGGACTTACCGGTATCTATGAACTTGCTGAGCATGAGCAGAAAGCAACGCAAATCAAAGAAAATATCCAGGCCTTAAAAGATGCAGGGGCACAGATTATTATCGTTAATTTCCACTGGGGAATTGAAAAAGAATACACACCAAATGCTACCCAGAAAAAACTTGCACATCTGGCCATCGATGAAGGAGCCGACCTTGTCATTGGTCATCACCCACATGTACTGGAAGGCATTGAAAAGTATAATGGAAAATATATTGCCTACAGTCTGGGAAACTTCTGTTTTGGGGGAAATAAAAATCCTTCTGATAAGGATACGATGATCTTCCAACAGACTTTTACCATCGATACAGACGGTAAAGTTGCCGATGACGATAACATTAACATCATTCCTTGTTCTCTGTCTTCTTCCAGTAATAAAAATGATTACTGTCCGACACCTCTTGAAGGTGATGAAGCAGAACGCGTCAGACAAAAGATAGAAAAATACAGCGAAGGGCTCTAAGCCTTCCGCTGTATTTTTCATTTTATTCACAAATGTTACTTAATTTTAAGGCTTACAACTGTATCTGCCTTCTCGCCTTTCTTATATTCCATCGTCACAGTCTGTCCTGCCTCGCACCGGACTACATCAATGTAATCAACTACAGACACATCGAAAATATCCTCTGAACCATCAATCATCAGATAATAATGAGAAGTTCCATCAATGACCGCCTGTGCAATCTTTGTAATCTCTCCGGTGATTGTCTCAATCTCTCTGTCGTCCTTCGCTTCTTCTTTCACACCATTGCTTAAGAGCAGATTCAGATAATTGTCCTCACACTGACTCACACTGTCTCCGATAGCAACGATCTGATATTTCTGCACGTTTACCATGGCATATTTCTTAACCAGTCCCGCATCATCCTTTAATGCGATAAAATAAGTCGGCTCTCCGGATATATTAAGAAGCAGTGGAAATGTTGCGGTATACTTCAGATTCTGCACCTGTCCTTCTGCCGAAGACATAGCAGAAGCTTCTGTTGCTCCCTCACATTCATAATACTTTGTTTCCATTGTTCTCTGATTGGATAATACAAATCCAACATTAGACTGATCTCCGTTGACCGAAGTCACGCCTGTGTACATCCATACATCATCGTCCAGTGCAAGATAATTGTAACCATCTGTTGTCTTCAGGCAGTCTTTCTGGCTCAGCACACTGTTGAAAAATCCATGTTTCAGTGTTCCATAATAGTCAAACAGATTGACAAGAAGATCTGCAGAATAGACTCTGTCTACCCACTCCGGAACATCTGTTGTCTTATAAGTCGTTGTTTCACCGGTAATAGCATTACAAATCACAACTTTACCGATCGTCTCACCGCCAAACAGACCGATGTTATATTTTTTCACCGGCGCGATCCAGTATGGCACACCATCATCATCAATTTCAAAGCTCAAATCCCCGTAAATATATGTCGGATGTGCAAATCGCAGATGCCGGTAAATGTTCCGGTTAAAGTACTCACTGTTCACATATTTCATGCCTTTATCCAGCTTTACAAGCTCTGTATTCTGATTTGCCATATTAATACGAATATATGCCGGTATTCCTTCTGAACGGTTCGTAAACCACTTAATAATACTGGCATATCGAAGTGGCGTTACACGCACCGGATTATCCTTATAATTAATCTGAGAATAGATGTCATCTGCCTCAAACTGTGAAACCATATCTACCATACTGCCCATCTTACGGTCTCCCAAAAGTGCGGCAGTATCTCTGTCCAGAAGCGGAATCTTATCAAAGGAAAGCTCTTCTACATCTTCTGTAAAATTTCCCTGCTCTACCTTCATCAGCTTCTGATATTTCTTCGCATTAACAATCGGGGAAGATAAAATACTTCCAATCAAATAAACTGCACCAAGCACAAGCAAAAGTATCACGCCTGCCCGGAGTATTTTACTCTCTTTCAAATCGCTGATACGAATTTTCGCAGGATTTCTGAATCCATAAAAAAAGAGTTTCACAATTAAAGCTATTACGATTAGAAATAATACTGCTCCCCACGTATCTGTAGAGTGAATGTTGATTGCCGGTATAGTCACATAATAATAAATTGCTGCAACGATTACCACAATCAGGGCTATTAAACCTTTTGTCTTTGTTTTCATAACTTTCTCCTTTTAAAATTTTCTCTTCCATGCAAACATAGTAAGGAAAGTAAGGAACGGGAAGATTTCCAGACGTCCTGCAAGCATATCTATACAGAATACAATCTTTGACAAGATTGAAAAATCTGCAAAATTTCCGGTCGGTCCGACTGCCGAAAGTCCCGGTCCGATATTATTAAGCGTTGCCATTACAGATGTAAATGTCGTAGTAAAGTCCTGATTATCCAAAGAAATGATCAACACAGATACAATCGCCAGCAGTGCATATGCCATCAGATATACATAGACCCCTCGTAAAGTCTCATCGCTGATCTTCTTTCTATTGATTCGGATCAGATTCACAGATTTCGGATGCACAAGCTGCTTGATTTCTCGTTTTACTCCTTTGAATACAATCATGAGACGTGACACTTTAATACCGCCTCCGGTGGAAGATGCACAGGCTCCAATGATCATCAGCAACACTAAAATACACTGGGAGAATGTCGGCCAAAGATTGAAATCTGTCGTCGCATAACCCGTTGTCGTAATGATTGTTGATACCTGGAACAAGGCGTACCGGAATGCTTTCATGATACTGCCATACATCTGATTTGTATTCAAAGTAATCAGAATTGTTGCTATCGCAATAATTCCAAGATACACTCGAAGTTCTTCATTTTTCCAGAATGCTTTAAAGTCTCCCAGGAGCATAAAATAATACAGGTTAAAGTTGATTCCAAATAGAATCATAAAAATTGAAATAACGTAGTCAATATATGCACTGTCAAAATGTCCTACACTGTCTGCATAATTGGAAAATCCTCCGGTTCCTGCAGAGCCAAACGCATGGATCAGACTGTCGAACAGATTCATTCCTCCAAACATAAGAAGAATGACCAGGATCAGTGTCAATCCAAAATAAATTCCATACAGAATTCTTGCTGTCGTTTTGGTCTTTGGAACAAGCTTATCTTTCTCCGGTCCCGGAACTTCTGCACGCATCAGATGCATGGAATTCTTCTTGTCCAGATTCGTCAGCATCAGAACAAAGACAAGCACTCCCATACCTCCAATCCAGTGAGTGAAACTTCGCCAGAACAGCATACACTGTGGTAATGCTTCTACATCTCTTAAGATGGACGATCCAGTTGTTGTAAATCCAGATACAGTCTCAAAAAATGCATCTACAAAATTCGGAATACTTCCGGACAATGTAAATGGAAGTGCTCCGAATAAGGACCATGTGATCCAGGCACTGGCAACAACAACCATACCTTCCTTTCCATAAATCACCTGTCCCTCCGGTCTCTTTCTTCCGGCTATTACAAAAATGCATGTCAGAATCACTGCCGGTATCACAAATGTCAGGGCTTCTTTTTCTTCCCCATATAATATTCCTACAAATGCCGGAAGAAGCAAGAGCAATGCTTCTACCCCCAACATTCTGCCCAGAATATAACGTACCATTTTTCCATTCATATCTTATGACTCCCTATGCAAGTATATCTTTGAAATCATTGATCGTGTGCTCTTTCGCGATCACAATAACACTATCACCGACTTCCAGATGATCGTCACCATTCGGAATGATAATTCTTCTGTGGCGTCCGATACATGCAATCAGGTTATTCGGCTTAGTAGGCAGATCTTTCAACGGAGTATTTGTGAAATCACATTCTTTGTTAATGATGTATTCCTGTGCTACAATCTTGCCATTCAGCAGTCGGTACATCGTCTCAATATTGGCACTGCTGTAAGAATTCATTCTTGCCTTAACGTAAGCAAGGATTGCATCTGCTGTCGCGCTCTTGGCAGAAACCGTACTCTCAATTCCAAGGCTCTCTACCATCTGTGCTCTTGTATCTGCATTGACCTTCGCAACAATTTTCTTGATCCCTCTTGTCTTTGCAAAAAGTGCCATCATAATATTCTCTTCATCCATGCCGGTCAGGGCAACAATGGCATTGGCATTCTCAAGGCCTTCTTCAATCAAAAGCTCCTGATCCGTCGCATCTCCATGAATAATCGTTGCCTTCGGAAGTAATTCACACAATTCCTCACATCTTGCCTGATTCTGCTCGATGATCTTCACCTGCATGCCAGCCTGTTGCAACTGAACTGCAAGATAAAAACATACATGACCGCCACCACAGATCATAACCTTCTTCACTTTCTCTTCCTTATGTCCAAGTGCACGGAAGAACGATTTCAGATTCTGATGTGATGCGACCACATGCATACGGTCTCCCTTTTCAATTACAAAATTACCATCCGGAATATAGACCTGCTCACCACGCTTGATGGCGCATACAAGAATCTGGAATTCATATTTCTTGTTAATCTCTGCCAGTGATAATCCCACGATCGGGCTTGTCTCAGAAATCGGGAACTCTACCAGTTCCACTCTTCCTTTCATGAATGATTCGACTTTATTCGCCTCTGGGAAAAGCAACATTCTTGATATCTCATTAGCTGCTGCCAGCTCTGGATTGACCGCCATACTAAGATGCAGGTCTTCCTTCAACAATTCCATCTGGCGATAATAAAGAGGATTTCTCACCCTTGCGATGGTATGCTTGGCACCAAGTCGCTTTGCCAGAAGACAACTGATCATATTCATCTCATCTGTAGATGTACATGCAATCACAATGTCTGCATGCGGCACATCCGCCTGTTTTAAAACTTCTGCATCCGCACCATTTCCATTAATACAGAAAATGTCCAGATTGTTCAAAGCTGCTTTCAGCTTCCCGGCATTTTGGTCAATCAGGGTAATGTCATAATCTTCTTCTGACAACTGTGTTGTCAGCTTATGACCTACCTTTCCATCGCCGATAATCACTATTTTCATTTCTTATCCCTCGTTATATTCTTCTTTATATTTTCACTGAATGCCTGAAAATTACTATTTATAAAACTGCATATAGGTATAGAGATTATAGCACTTTTAATCACAGAAAAAAAGCCCTAAACGGGCTTTTCTCCTGTTAAAACTTTAATTAACTTTTTCTTATCTTTCTATTCTTCAGCGGCCCTTTTTGCGATTTCTGCTTCTTGTACTTCTGAAGGTGCCTGTTCATAACGTGCAAATGTATATTCATAAGTTCCTCGTCCACCTGTCATAGAGCGTAATGTCGTGCAGTATCCGAATAATCCTGTCATCGGGACATCTGCTTCTACGATCTGATTTCCCGCGCCAACCGGCGTCATACCAAGCACACGGCCACGTCTCTTGTTAAGATCTCCCATTACATCTCCGGTGTACTCATCCGGAACTGTTACTTTCACAGATACGATTGGCTCAAGAAGTACTGGAGATGCCTCCATAAATCCTTTCTTAAATGCCTGGATCGTAGCAGTCTTAAATGCCATCTCAGAAGAGTCTACCGGGTGGTAAGATCCATCGTACAGTGTAGCTTTGACACCAACAACCGGGTATCCTGCAAGAGGACCTTTCACTACAGATTCCTGAAGTCCTTTTTCTACTGCCGGGAAATAATTCTTAGGAACTGCTCCTCCTACAACTTCTTCATCAAATTCATAAGGTATTTCCAGGTCTCCTGACGGAGCAAAGCGCATCTTCACATGTCCGTACTGTCCATGTCCACCGGATTGTTTTTTATATTTGCTGTCTACATCAGACTGTTTGCGGATTGTCTCACGGAATGCAACCTTCGGAGTCTCCAGTGTTACTTCGCATTTGTAACGGTCTAATAACTTGCTGACTGCAATCTCCAGATGCTGATCTCCAATACCATAAAGAAGTGCCTGACGATTCTCGCTGTCATTGACTACCTTAAGTGTTACATCTTCTGCCATCATTTTCTGAAGTGCCTGAGATACTTTATCTTCATCGCCTTTATTCTTTGTTACATATTTCATATATGTATAAGGTTTCGAATATTCTGTCTTACCATAAAGAACCGGTGTTGTCTTTGTGGACAATGTATCCCCTGTTCTTGTTGCGGTCAGTTTTGCGATGGCACCGATATCTCCTGCAAACAGCTCACTGACTTCCACAGGTTTGTTACCGAACATCGTGTAAATCTTACCAAGCTTCTCATCTGTATCTGTGTCTGCATTATAAAGTGTATCGTCACCTTTTAATACACCAGAGCAAACTTTAATAAATGAATATTTTCCAATAAACGGATCAACCATTGTCTTAAATACATAAGCTGATTTGGCTCTTGCGAAATCATAATTTGCTTCATAAATCTCATTCGTCTTGCGATTGATACCTGCACATTCTCTCCAGTCCGGACTTGGGAAGAATCTTACAATATCGGACAGAAGATTGGCGACACCCTGTGCCTGGATATTAGATCCCATAGCCACTGGGACAATACTTCCTTCCATAACCTCTGTTCTCATGGCAGAACGGATTTCTTCTACTGAGAACTCGTCTCCTGCAAAATAGCGCTCCATATATTCGTCACTAATCTCTGCGACTGCTTCCAGAAGCTTCTCACGGTACATCTCCAGGTTCGGTTTACAGTAATCTGGAATCTCACATTCCTCTCTCTGTCCAAGACCTGTATAACGGCGTCCTGCATTCTTGATGACATTGACATATCCGACCAGTTTCTCATTCTCACGGATTGGCTGGAAATGTGGTGCAATGACTTTACCAAACTTATCTGTCAGATCCTGAACGACCTGTCTGAAGCTGGCATCATCCACATCCATCTCTGTTACATATACCATTCTCGGAAGATTGTACTTGTCACAAAGTGCCCAGGCTTTTTCTGTTCCGACCTCTACACCTGCTTTACCGGATACGACAATAACTGCCGCATCTGCTGCACTGACTGCCTCTTCCACTTCTCCTACAAAATCAAAATATCCCGGAGTATCTAACACATTGATCTTTGCCTTTTCCCATTCGATTGGTGTCAGGGTAGTGCTAAGAGAAAATCCACGTTTCTGTTCTTCCTTATCAAAATCACTGATCGTATTCTTGTCCGCTACTTTTCCCATACGATTCGTTGCGCCTGATACATACGCCATGGCCTCAACAAGACTTGTCTTACCACTGCCCCCGTGCCCTAACAGGACAACATTTCTGATCTCGTCCGTTCTGTAAACTTTCATATTGGTTGCCTCCTTATATTATGTAGTAATTCTCAAGAATTCTTTATAATACTTCTTCCTGATATCCCATGTGTATATTGTACTAAACAAATCGAATTATTACAACTATTTTGTGCAAATATTATATGAAATATTGATTAATTTTCTAACTTTTGAGATGTACAAACATTTTTGCCTTAAAATTCAGTTTTCGCTTTGTTGCTTTAAAGCAACAAAGCATTGACAAATCATAAGTAAGCAAGTTACAATAATTGACAGACATATTTTTTGTCTTATGAAACATCAGGAGGTTTTACTATGAAAGAAAAGGTCGGCTTTATCGGTCTCGGACTCATCGGCGGTTCTCTTGCAAAAGCAATTCGAACCTACTTTCCGGATTACGAAATCGTAGCCTTTGATAAAAATAAAGAAGCTCTGGCACTCGCTACCCAGGAATCCGTCATTGATGTTGCGGCAACTACTATTGATGATAATTTTCGCAACTGTTCCTACATATTTTTATGCGCGCCGGTTGCTTTTAATGTAGCATATCTGAAGCAGTTGACAGAATATCTGAACGACGCTTGTATTCTGACCGATGTAGGCAGTGTAAAAACTAATATCCATGAGGAAGTTATTAAGCTTGGCATTGAGAAATATTTCATCGGAGGACACCCGATGGCTGGCTCTGAAAAAAGCGGTTATGCCAATTCCAAAGCAATGATTCTGGAAAATGCTTATTTTGTTCTGACTCCTTCAAAAGAAGTATCTCAGGAAAAAATAGATAAATATGAGCAGCTTGTCTCTACAATCCATGCACTTCCAATTATTCTGGACTACAAAGAACATGACTATATTACAGGCACTATCAGTCATCTGCCGCATATCATTGCTGCAACGCTGGTCAATTACGTAAAGGACAGCGATACAAAAAACGAGTTGATGAAACGTCTGGCTGCCGGAGGATTTAAAGATATCACGCGTATTGCCTCCTCCTCACCGACCATGTGGCAACACATTTGTCTAAAGAATAAAGACAACATTTCACAGATTCTTGCTTCTTATATTAAATATCTGGAAGAAGTAAAGAGCATGATTGATTCCGGAGATGGGCAGGCAATCTATGACTGGTTTGATTCCTCCAGAATATACCGGAATTCACTTCCGGGAGCATCGTCTGGTCCGATTAAAAAGGCATTTGAAGTATACTGTGATATTATTGATGAAGCTGGTGGAATCGCAGCCATTGCAACAATTCTCGCTTCGAATGGTCTCAGTATCAAGAATATAGGAATTGTGCACAACAGAGAATTTGAAGAAGGGGTTCTGCGTATAGAATTCTACGATGAGTCTTCCTCTAAGAAGGCCGCAGAGTTACTGCAGAAATTCAGGTATATTGTATATGAGCGATAGAATTATCTGCCCATGCAAAGGATTGCATGGCGAAATTATGATTCCGGGAGACAAGTCCATCTCTCACCGTTCCATTATGTTAGGTGCACTTGCACTTGGCACAACAGAAATCACTAACTTTTTAGAAGGTGCTGACTGCCTGTCTACTATCGGCTGTTTCCAGTCTATGGGGATTCAAATTGACCGTACTCCAGAGAAAATAATTGTTCACGGAAAAGGCATGCACGGTCTGGCCGCACCAAAAGATATTTTAAATGTAGGGAACAGTGGCACAACAACTCGCCTGATGTCTGGTATTTTGTCTGCCCAGGACTTTACAAGCGTGATGTCCGGTGATGCATCTTTGAACTCCCGGCCAATGGGTCGTGTTATTACACCTCTCACTCAGATGGGAGCACATATCACAAGTGTAAACGGTGATCTGTGTGCTCCGTTAAAAATAGAGCCAGGTACGCTGCATGGAATCGATTACACTTCACCGGTAGCTTCCGCACAGGTCAAATCTGCCATACTTCTTGCAGGACTTTATGCAGATGGCGAGACTTCTGTTACAGAACCGGCTTTGTCCAGAAATCACACAGAACTGATGCTGAAAAGCTTTGGTGCTGATATCACTTCCACAGTCAACCCTGACGGTACTGCCACAGCACATGTAAAACCATGTCAGGAACTATACGGTCAGTCTATCTGCGTACCGGGAGACATCTCCTCCGCTGCTTACTTTATTGCAGCCGGACTTTTAACTTTGGATTCTGAACTGCTTGTAAAAAATGTAGGAATTAACAAAACCCGCGCAGGCTTTTTGGAAGTGTGCAGAAATATGGGCGCTGACATTACTCTGGTCAACGAATCACTTGAGGGAGGTGAACCTCGTGCGGATATTCTTGTCCGTACAAGTAAACTGCATGGCACAACGATAGAAGGTGCATTGATTCCGACGCTCATTGACGAAATTCCAATGATTGCCGTCATGGCAGCCTGCGCCGAAGGTACCACTATCATCAAAGATGCGGCCGAATTAAAAGTTAAAGAAACAAATCGAATCGACACGACAACAGAGGCTTTAAGATCCATGGGCGCTGACATAACCCCGACTGACGATGGAATGATCATTCAAGGTGGACGTGCTCTTCACGGTGCAAAGATCAACAGTTATCTGGATCACCGGATTGCCATGGCCTTTGCAATTGCAGCACTTAGTGCCGATGGAGATACCATCATACACGACAGCCAGTGCGTTGATGTATCTTACCCTGAATTTTTCGAGATTCTGGACGGATGCCGATAAAAGCGGCATCGTAAAACGCAATTTGACACGTAGTGCTTTTGCATTTCACTACGTGTCAAATTCATTCAGCTGATCTACAGACCCATTAAATGCTGTTTTAATATCCTGGTCTTATCTCTGGCAATTGGCAGGATCTGATCTTCATATCCCCGCATGCGCAAACTGAAGCTGTTACTTCCCCATGGGAATACTTCCCGCACTTTATCGAGATTTATAATAATACTTTTGTGAATCCTGAAAAACTGTTCCGAATCCAGCTTCTTTTCATATTCTCCGATAGATTTGTTTTCGCAGTATTCCCCTTCTGTTGTGTAAATCTTGCAGCCTCGGTTATATGTCTCAATGTAAACAATATCTTCCACATTTTCAATAATAGTTCTTCCGTCACTGTTGATTGCCAGGCGGCGGATGGGTGCCTGTTTTCCCTGGCTTTGTGAATCTGCATGCTGTACATTTTCTTCTTTCCCGCCAACTTTACACCTATCCAACACTTTTTGAATTCGCTTCTGGTCAAAGGGCTTCATTACATAATCCTCTACCCCCAATTCAAATGCCTCAACTGCATATTCGGAATAAGCTGTCACAAATATGATTTTTGCCTGTGGCTGCATATTGTGAATTGCATTTACAAGTACGGTGCCTGATATATCTCCCAGGTTAATATCGAGAAAGAACAGTTCATACTTTCCGTCTCCTGCAAGCTGTAATGCTGCTGCACCGCTGTCTCCTTCTACTATTTCTGCCTCTTTCAGTAATTCCTGAATCTGATGCCTCAGTTCACTTCTTGCCGGTCTTTCATCATCTACGATCGCTATTCTCATGCTTCCTTCACCCCTTTATAAAAGTATAACTTCACAGTACTTCCCTTAGGCGTACTCTGAATCTGAAGTCCACATTCCTCTCCATATACACTCTTCATACGCTTATGTACATTCTGAATCCCGATGCTGCTTCCTACCGGTTCATCTTTTGCTATTTTTTCCAGTACTTCTTATCTCCCAGGTTAATATCGAGAAAGAACAGTTCATACTTTCCGTCTCCTGCAAGCTGTAATGCTGCTGCACCGCTGTCTCCTTCTACTATTTCTGCCTCTTTCAGTAATTCCTGAATCTGATGCCTCAGTTCACTTCTTGCCGGTCTTTCATCATCTACGATCGCTATTCTCATGCTTCCTTCACCCCTTTATAAAAGTATAACTTCACAGTACTTCCCTTAGGCGTACTCTGAATCTGAAGTCCACATTCCTCTCCATATACACTCTTCATACGCTTATGTACATTCTGAATCCCGATGCTGCTTCCTACCGGTTCATCTTTTGCTATTTTTTCCAGTACTTCTTCTGGAAATCCTTTCCCATGATCTGAAATTTCTACCCGGTATGCATCTGCTTCCTCAGTAATTCCAATATAGACATAACGGCATCCGGTCCGGTCAATTCCATATCGCACTGCATTTTCTACAAGCGGCTGTAAAATCAACGTTGGAACCAGAATTTCCATTTTCTCTGGCACCTCATAAGTCACCTGCATCTTCTCCTCAAATCTTGCCTTCTCAATCTGAAGATAATCTTTGACATGTTCCAATTCTTCTCTTAGCGGAACCATATATGCATCATAATTTAAATTATAACGAAAATAATCTGCCAGTGTAAGCAGAAGTTCCCTCGCTTCCTCCGGATTTTCCCTGCATACCCACGATATTGTATTCAATGCATTAAATAAAAAATGTGGATTCACCTGAAACTGCAATGCCTTAAATTCGGCTTGTGCAAGCAAATTCTTCTGCTGTTCCAGTTCTAATACCGCAAGCTGTGAAGATCCAAGCGTCATCAGATGCTGTAACAACTCTATTTCACTTTGTCTGTCCATCCACTGACGTTTCATCCATACCGTCAGACTTCCGACTGACTGATTCTTCACCCGAAATGGCACCGAACTGATTGAGTAATCCTGTGCTGTATGGATCCATTTTTTCTCTCCAGTCTGTGCTTCGTATTTGACAAGTTTTCCTTCTTCCATTGCCTGTCTGCAGATTTCCGGAATTGGATCTCCATACTTTGCCTGATAGAAAATTGCCTGTTCATCTTTCGCTTTGCACTGCCACTGTATAACCTTTTCCCGGTCTGTAAACAAAATGCCGGACCACTGCGTTTCCTTCAAGATAATATCGGATAGTTTCTTCATATTTTCTGCTTTATTCAACCCGCCATCTTGCAAAAGTGGAAGACATTTTTGGGAAAGTACAGACATCTTCTGGATCTGTTTGGAGCTTTCCAGATCCTGAAAAATAAATACCCCGTTAAAATTGGAAATAAATACAATCATCCCGATCGCATTCATAATAATCATTGGAAGTGCAGCATCTACAATTGTATCTACTGCTACTTCCAGGGATACTGTCATGCGAAGCAGGGATGCCATGTCACAGATTTCTGCAAAACATGCCAGCAGGAACAAATCCGTATATTTCCACTTGCCTCTTTGAAAATAAGGGTAGAATCCTGCTCCCAAAAGTCCGAACAAAATTGTAGCAAAAGCAGACCCTCTTGCAAATGCTCTCGGTGTCGAGAAGATAAGTACATATATTGCTCCTATGGCTGAAGAATATAATCCCACTAACGGTCCTCCAAGAAGTCCTGCAGACATTGCACCAATGACTCTTGTATTCAAACTGTAAGATGTAATCTTCACTCCGATGCAGGTCGATAAAATAATCAGGCCTGCGAAAATCATTGATAATATCAGATCTCCTTTCAACCCTCTTTTTTCCTGCAGAATCAATTTTTGCACTGTCTGGATCCTGGATAAAAGATTCGCTATAATCGCAAGCAATGCGATATTTACAATCAATGCATATATGATATCTTTGATTGACACGTATCCTTCCTCCTGTCTGTCCTTTACAATACTTTTCACAAATTATATCATGAAACTTTAGAAACAAAAACCCCCGACATATCGAAGTATGCCGGAGGTCTTTGTTATTTATGAATGATGTTTTTAGCGAAACGGCTAATTATACGACTGCCTCTTAATAAGTAACAGTCTTCTTTTCATCGTATACATCACGGTCAAGCTCACCAAGCTTGCTTGCTACAAGCAGACCGATCATAACGTCTATGTCTACGTTCATCAGTGTACGGAACATTCCGGCGAACCAGTCAATACCAATCAGTACTGCAATACTTTCAAGTGGCAGACCAAGTGATGTTGCAAGGAATGTATATACGATAACGGATCCGCCTGGTACAGAAATCGTACCAAGACACATCAGGCAGGAAAGAAGGATTGCCATTCCCATCTGATATGGTGTCATCTGAATTCCCGTGGACTGAGCCATGAAGAAGATTGCTGCTACATAACACTGAGCTGCACCACAACTGTTCATGGACATTGTAATCGGTCCTGTGAAATCAGCGACTTTACGGCTGATACCGAATTTTGTAACTTCATCTTCCATCTTAGTTGGAAGGCAGATAGCTCCGGAAGTTGTTGTAACTGCCATCATAGACATTTTAGCAAACTTCTTAGGCATCTTGAAAATATTTACCTTTGTTACTGCTGCTGTAAATGGTCCAAATAACAGGAACTGAATAGCATCACCAATCAGAAGTACAAGTAAGAACTTGAGCATCGGAATGATTACCTTAAATCCTGTAGTTCCGGCAACGTTAGCTAACAGACAGAAGATACCAATTGGAGCAACGTTCATAACAATTTTGATGATGTTTGTAATAACACCGTTAATTCCCTGTACCCACTCGATAATGTTACGGTTACCACTCTCTTTTGCGTAAGCGCCCATAGCAACTCCAAAGAAAAGAGAGAATACGATACATGGAACCATGGAACCTTCAGCCATGGAATTAATGATGTTTGTTGGAACAAATCCAAGAATCGTATCCTGAATAGATCCTGTCTCAACAGATGAATTTGCTACATCTGCTGCACTTGCAATTTCAACTCCGATACCTGGCTGTAACAACATAGACAATGCTACGCCTAAACCAGCGGAAATAACTGTGAAGATAATGATCCATTTGAATGTATGGAATCCCATCTTACCAACATCTTGTCCATCGCCGCCACCAACTGCGGAAGCAACAGCAGACATAACAAGCAATACCACTGACATCTGGATCAGTCTGATAAAGATATCTCCGATAAATTTCAGGTTAGAAGCCCACTCGCCGACCAGTGCTCCAAACACGATACCACCTGCTGTAGCAATCAGTATCTGAGTTGTCAGAGATATTGAAAAACGCTTTTTATTTTCCATTTGTGAAACCCACTTTCTCATTCTTAGATTATCCGGTGCTTCTTAGATTTCATCTGCACTGAATATACCTTTTTCTCTGTTAATTATTAAAATGTGACTTTATTCAATGGGACGGCCGTGCCATATGTTTGACTATATTCTATATTTTTCACAGAACAAGTCAATAGATTCTGTTTCAAGTGTGGTTTATTATGCTTAAACGGTTGTTTTTTCGTTTTATCAGTGGCAAATTTAATAGTTAAATTTCCCGTCATTTTTTTCTTCTAAGGCTTTGATCATATGATAGGTATATTCACAATATGGAACCGGAATTTCAAACTCTTTTCCCATACGCATCATCTCACCTGCGAAAATATCAATCTCTGTGTGTCTTCCTGCATCCAGATCCTGCAAAGTTGAGAACCTCGCCTCTTTCACGGTTCCGTGAAAGAGAAGTAAACGTTCTGGAAGCCGCACACCTTTTTTTGCTGCCACCTGAACCACTTCCTGCCATAATCCAGTTGCAACAGCCCGCACGTGTTCGCTATCTTTATATGCGCCAAAACCTACGCCAAGAATTGCCTGTGGAAGATTCTGGGAAACATTGCTCACATATTTCAGCCACAGATCAGTCATAATATCCGGCACAAAATTAGCTCTTACAGAAGTTCCTTCAAAAAGATCTAACACTGCCTGTACACGTTCTGTCGGCTCCGTATGATCCTTCTCTCCAAAGAATACTCCTGCAATCCGGTCAAAATGAAGTTCCATCTGATTGCCGTCACGGACAGCATCAATCCTCATCAGAGAATATAACATATGCTCCATACCAATTTCATTTCCAATAATCTCCTCGCTGGTCACGCCATTTAAAAGACTTAAGACAATCGTATTCTCACCCACAAGTGCGCAGATATCATCCATAATCTCAGGAAGTGCAGTCTGCTTCGTCGCAACCAATACCAGATCTACTTTTCCCGCTTCCTGCGCTGTTTTCAGATTCAGTGGACATCTCGCATCGTTAATATAGATTCCTTCTTTTTCCAGACGTTCTTTCCGATTTCCAGAAGCAATTACACAAAAACGGTCTCCTAACTTAGCTGGAAGCCCATACGCAAAATATGAGCCTACCGCACCAACACCAATCAAAGCCGCTGATTTAATTTCCATATCACACACTCCTTGCACACTATACTAATTTTATACTTTCTTCCAATACTAATTAAAAATCTATTTTAAACTTTGCAACAAATCCTAATTCAGAATTTAGTTCTACAAAATAGAGACTTTCGGTGCAATTATGACAGTATTTTACAAACTGTACAACAATGCATTGCAGATACATGCTGCAATATTACTTCCACCTTTTCTTCCCCGCGCTACGATATAAGGTGTATCCGGCAATTCCAAAATCAATTCTTTTGACTGAATGACATTAACAAATCCTACCGGCACTCCGATTACCAGCTCTGGTCGGATTTTTCCGGCACGTATCAGCTCATACAGATGAATGAGTGCTGTCGGTGCATTTCCGATTGCAAAAATTAATTTTTCGTCTAATTCACAAGCTTTTTCCATGCTTGCTACCGCACGAGTTGTACCGTCGCGCTTTGCTTTTTCTGCCACATCTTCATCAGACATAAAGCAGTACACCTGTCCCCCGTACTGAGCCAGTCTTTTTTTATTAATTCCGGAACGTCCCATCTGGGTATCTGTTACAATGGATGCTCCATTACGGATTGCTTCTTTTGCACGTGCAATTGCATTTTCCGAAAATACAAGGTTCTGCGCATAATCAAAATCTGCACTAGTATGGATACAGCGCTTGATAACCGGTGCTTTTTCCGGATCCAATACAATCCCACTCTGTGTAAGTTCTTCGGTTATAATCTCAAAACTCCTCTTCTCAATCTCAGAAGGAAGTACTTTTTCCAATTCGATCGCCATTACTTTTCCTCCACATTTTCCTTCATAATCTCATAAATCCGCTCCATGTCCAGATGTGAACGAATACCATCAGCAAGTTTATCATATTGTTCTTCCTTAAATGACTTCAGATCCATACCGGATGCTTTTTCCAGTGTAATCCCTTTTTTCTTTGCCAGTGCTTTAACAATTACATCGGTAACACCTTCCATATCAAAAATGCCATGGATATAAGTACCATATACATTTCCATCTGAGATACCATCCTCACTGATCTTACCGCTGACTGTATCCTGAATCCGGCTCATATGCTCCTTGGAAATAACTTCTTCCACGTATGTTGTCTCACCCATATGAATTTCATATCCTTCAAATGCTACATTAGAAAGCTCCGAAAAGATTCCTTCTACATGTGCAAATGTTCCATTTACTCTTGTCCGTGTTTTCTGTCCGGTAAATACAGTCTCCGAAGGCAGCAGTCCCACGCCCTGCATCGTTCCACCGTCCTCAACCTGGTCCGGGTCACATAAAACTTCTCCCAGCATCTGGTATCCACCACAGATTCCCCAAACCGGAGTTCCGCTCGCTGATGCTTTTAAAATACATGCTTCCAAGCCACTTTCACGGATCCATTTTAAATCGCCCATTGTATTTTTAGTTCCCGGAAGAATAATCATATCCGGGGTTCCGAATTCAGACACATTTTTCACATAGCGAAGGGATACTTCCGGAATATTTTCCAATACCATAAAATCCGTAAAATTAGAAATTCTTGGCGTACGTATGACTGCGATATCCAGAAGCCCGCCACTTTTCTTTGAAGTGAAACGCTCTGTCAGACTGTCCTCGTCTTCAATCTCCACATGAAGATACGGCGTTACTCCTATAACCGGAACATTCCCTTTTTCCTCCAGCATCTCGATTCCGGGATCCAGAATAGTCTTATCCCCGCGAAATTTATTGATGATCAGCCCTTTTACACGTTCTTTTTCATCCTCCTCTAATAGAAGCAATGTGCCAAGAAGCTGTGCAAATACTCCTCCCCGGTCAATATCTCCGACAAGGAGAACCGGAGCATCTACCATCTTTGCAAGCCCCATATTGACAATATCATTTTCTTTTAAATTAATCTCCGCCGGACTTCCCGCACCTTCAATTACAATGATGTCATAATTTTCTTCCAGTTTATGAAAAGCCTTCATCACATCTGGAATCAATTCTTTTTTGTATTTAAAATAATCACGGGCACTCATATTTCCCAAAACTTCACCATTTACAATTACCTGAGATCCAACATCGTTGGTCGGCTTAAGTAAGATTGGATTCATGGATACTTCCGGCTCGATTCCTGCCGCTTCTGCCTGTACAACCTGGGCGCGTCCCATTTCCAGACCTTTGTCTGTGATAAATGAATTCAATGCCATATTCTGCGATTTAAACGGTGCAACTTTGTAGCCATCCTGCTTAAATATCCTACATAGTCCCGCACAGAGAAGACTCTTTCCTGCATTGGACATTGTTCCCTGTATCATAATCTTCCAAGCCATGTGATCAACCTCTCATTTTCTTCTTTTGTCCGCACTGCGATCCGGTAAAAACCTTCTGACAACCCTTCATAATTCTGACAATCGCGGATCAGAAATCCTGCTTCCAGTGCCTCTTTTTCAAGTCCTGGTCTTCCTTTGAAAAACAGATAATTGGCTTTTGATGCAAATACCACATATCCCATCATCTTCATGATATTTCTCATATACTCCCGCTGACCAGATACATATTCTCTTGTCTGTCTGATATATTCTTTTGGCTTTTCAAGTGCTGCCACTCCCGCCATCTGTGCCGGAACGGACACATTCCACTGTTGAAGCTTCCAGGACATTTCTTCCAGAATATCCTGATTACTGCTGATTGCATAACCAAGACGCAGTCCCGGCATACTGAATATTTTTGTAAATGCTTTAATGATTAGTAAGTTTGGATATTCTCCCCTTAGATCTGACATCTCATATCTGTTTGGTTCATCCAGAAATTCTAAGAAACACTCATCCAATATGACAACTATATTCTGCTTTTTACAACGATCCAGAATCTTAATCAACATATCCCGGTCAATGGTCTGTCCGGTTGGATTATTCGGATTACACAAAAATATCATATCTATTTCTTCCGAAAGCTTATCCACATAATCTCCCCGAATCTGAAAGTTATCTTCCTCACACAGATAATAATATTCTACTTCTGCACCAACACTTCTTAGAGCTTCTTCATATTCTGAAAATGAAGGCGCTATCACCAGCGCTTTTTGTGGCCAAACTGCCTGCACTGCCGTGAAAAAAAGCTCTGCCGCACCATTTCCACAGAAGATTTCTTCCATATTCACTTGTTCAAATCTGCTGATTGCTTCTCTGAGGGCTTCGCATCTTACGTCCGGATAATGCTCAATCTTTGCTACGCTCTCCTGTACCGCACGTTTCACCGATTCCGGTGTTCCTAACGGATTCGTATTTACCGAAAAATCTATCACGTCCGGGTGATGGTAAATATCTCCGCCATGGAGTTTCCTTGGTTTCTTTTGCACTTGATTCTCTCCTTGATTCTCAATTCATTCTTGCCTTATTATGCGGCTACAATTACATTGACAATTCAATGCATTGTGCCTGTTCTTTTATACTTGTACAGTAAAATACCACAAACATACCAGCACTTTCACAACTTCAAATACCACTAATGCAAGTACTGCTGTCATATACAGTAATGTGTGCGATCTGCGGATATCCTCCGGTTCAATCTCCCGGATCGCATCTCCGATTGTAGGCTTCTTGCAAAGCTTTCCAAAATACCAGGCGTCTCCGGCAAGCTGCACATCTAATGCTCCTGCCATAACGGATTCTGTCTGTGCAGAGTTGGGACTTTTATGATTATATCGATCCCTCAGGAATACTTTCTTTGCATTTTTCCAGTCCATGTGCGTAATTGCAGATGCCAGGATCATAAGCCAGGCAGATAATCTTGCCGGGATATAATTCACTACGTCATCAAATTTTGCTGCTGCCGAGCCAAAATACTGATATTTTTCCTTCTTATATCCTACCATGGAATCCATGGTATTAACTGCTTTATAACCAAATCCAAGCAAAGCTCCGCCGATTACCATATAAAAAAGAGGTGCAATAACACCGTCTGACGTATTTTCTGCAACAGTTTCTACCGCAGCCTTTGTCACTCCTTCGATCGTCAGATTCTGTGTATCCCGTCCCACGATCATGGAAACTGCTTTTCTTGCCCTCGCAATATCTCCCGTCTGAATTTCCTGATAGACACGGTCACTCTCCACCTTCAGTGACTTTGTTGCAAGGATCTGATAACACATAAAGCTTTCCACTGCCAGTCCAAGATAAAAGGAAATGTGGTATGCAAGATACAGAATTCCTCCTGGAACTGTCATACTGACTGCCACCACGATTACGACTAATAATCCTCCGCCGATCCGCTCCCCCGTTTTTCCACTAGGGAATAAGCTTCTTATAATTTTTTCCACCCCTGAGATCAAATGACCGATCATTCTCACCGGATGATACAGCCACACCGGATCTCCAAATATCAGATCCAGCACAAATCCTGCCATCACCGGAAGAAACATCTGCAATAATAAGTTCATATCCTTCTCCGTTCTTCACTTGATAATCATAATAACTGCCGTCCGGCTGACCATTCTCATCTCTGGCATATCGATCCATGATACTCATGATCGTTCCACCATGCGCCACAACTGCGACGCTCTTGATCTGATCATGTCTGCACTCCTTTATGACCTTTTCAAAACCGCGCACACATCTTTTTCTGAATTCTTCCGGATCCTCTCCTCCCGGAAATGTCATGGTCCCCCCACTGTCAATCCATGCCTGATATTCCGGGCAATCCGACAATTCTTTATAATTCTTATTTTCAAATATACCAAAATCACATTCCCTGAGTTCTTCTACTTCATAAAAGTTTTCTTTGAAAATCAATTTTGCTGTTTCCATGCAGCGCTTCATGGGACTTACATATACCCTCTGGACTTCCGGATATATATTTTTCTGAATATAACTTTCCAGTAATACAATTCCCTCCGGGCAAAGTGATTCATCCGTCCGTCCAATATATCGTTTTTTCAAATTGCCTGCCGTCATAGAATGACGAATTAAATATAGTTGTATCATTCCATTTATTTCCTCATATAAATCTGCTTCCATTTATCATAATTTGGGTTTTTGCTCCTAACATCATCATACTTCTAGTATCAAAGATAAACTATTTGACCTGCGCCTTAATTACCGTCGGAATTCCACAGACAACTCTTATCACACTCTTTGCATCTTTCGCCAGTTCTGTACAGATGCGCCCTGTAGTTTCCCGTACTTCTCTGAGAAATGGGTCCATCGGCACGATTCCATATCCAATCTCGTCCGTCACTAAAATCAAATCTGGATTTTTCTCCTTCAACTGCTTCGCCAGTTCGGAAATATCTTCTCCTTCCGAGAGCAATCGTTCTATATATTTATGAAAATGAAAAATTCCCCTGTACTGAAAGATTGCTTCTTTTTCGCACTGCTCTCCGTCTGTCCAGCGCACATCCGGAAACGTCTCCTTTGCATAGGCAAGTTTTCCCTGATATGCTCCTCCTATAATCATGATCATCTCTTTTCACATGCCTCGTCTTTCTCTGCGTATATCCTATTGACCTCGCAGCTACTTTAATAACAATAAAATCTGTTCCATCACTACAACTGCCAACGCCATCAGAATTTCACACATTTGTAGGAAATACCCTGCCAGATCTCCAGTGACCCCGCCGAATTTGTTGATACACATGTGATGATAATGCCAGAATACAAGAAGTGCCATAATCACCGCTGCCGCTCCGGACCATTTCCCCACCACAATCATGAGTGTACTAAGTACGATCAAATATATCATGAGCGTTCTTCGATTCACTCTTTTTTCCGCACTTTCTGAAAATGTTGCCACAAGCCCCTGTCCTTTTTTTCTCGCCTGTGGAAAACAGATAACCGAAAGTCCACTCAATGTACGCGACAGCATAAAGCTAATGGCGATTACTTTCGCTGCATGAGCTGTAAGCATAGAATAAATCCCCGTGTACGCTAAAAAATATACGCTGCAGGAAATAATTGCAAATGCTCCGGCATGAGAATCTTTTAAAATCTCCAGTCTGCGTTCCATCGGCTGATAGGAACTTAAAGCATCCTGTGTATCCAAAAAACCATCCAAATGAATTCCGCCAGTAATAAAGATGGGAATCAGCACTAATAAAATCGTCAAAAAAAGATTACTACTGCCTGGTATTCCAGAAGATAAAGTTTCCTGCCTGTCAGCCAGCCAGCCTCCTGCCTGATAGACAACCCATGACGCCAGACCGATAACAGCACCCACCCACGGAAAAAAACACATCGCAAGAGACATATTTTCATCTGTCCATTCACTTTGTGGCATGGGAATCTTGCTGTACATAGAAAATGCAATTTTAAAACTATTCCACATTTTTTTCATACTACTTTGTAACCTTCCTATTTCTATATCCCATCATAGTTGGGACTTTTGACTCCAACATCATTTTACTATTTGCTCATTTTATCTTAATCGGGATTCCATAGACAACTTCTGTTACCTGATCTGCCATTTTTCCAAGCTCCTGATTGATCTTTCCGAGAAGTCCGATATATTTTTTTGTTTCTTCTGAATAATCCTGCAGATCACTATGCACTTCGTTCGTCACAATCGCCAATCGCTCCGTCTGTGTGTTCAAATAACGGATTCCTTCTACAATCGTCTCCAGAACCACTTCATCCTCTGCAAGACTTCCATCTTCCTGATATAGCACATCCGCCAATAAATTGGAAACGCACTCTAACAGAATTCCTCCTGTTTTAGCATTCTCCTGATTTTTTTCGTTCCTACAAGTTTTATTAATATCTAAGATACTTTTACTTCTCTTCCACCTTTGAATAGAATCATCAAGCGTCCTCAAATCTCCATAACACTCCAGCGTCTGAAATCCTTTTCCGGCGCGCATCTGCCTGTGGCGTTCAATCTTCTTTTGTGTCTCTGCACCAAATGGACGCATGGTCGCAATATACAGATATGGGCATATCGCTTTTTTTTCTTCGCTTTTCTCCGGTTTTCCGGTCAGCCACATTTCCGCATAGGCAGATTTTCCACTTCCACTGCCCCCGGTTATTACATGCATCATCATTTTATCCCCAGACTTTCTTTGAATATTCTATTTATCTCCTAATTCTTCATAATCATCAATGTGAATATCGGAAAATGTACTCATTTTCTCATATACAGCCAACGCCATATCCAGTACCGGAAGAAATGCAACAGCTCCTGTCCCTTCTCCAAGACACATATCACAAGTCATAGATGCTTCCCTCCCAAGTGCCTTAAGAAGAATATGCATTCCCGGCTCTTTGGACACATGAGACACAATGATATATTCTCTGACTTTATTGCACATTTGCACTGCTGCAAGTGCCGCTACCGCTGAGATGAAACCATCCATAATTACCGGAACGTGGTAATACGCTCCGCCCAGATAAATTCCAACAAGTCCGGCAAGATCAAATCCTCCTACTTTTGAAAGTACATCTACCGGATCATCTGCATTTGGCTTATTTTTTGCAATGGCTGTTTTGATAGCACATATCTTTCTTCTAAGACCAGCACTGTCAAGTCCGGCTCCTCTCCCGGTCATTGTCTCCACTGATTCATCTAAAAGGACACTCGCCACTGCACTGCTAGTCGTTGTATTACCGATTCCCATCTCTCCGGTCGCAAGTATCTGATATCCTGCTTCTTTTTTCTCTTTCACAAGATGCACTCCTGTCAGGATTGCCTGAAGCGCCTCTTCTCTTGTCATTGCAGGCTCTTTCACCATATTCTTTGTTCCATAAGCAACTTTATAATTCGGTACTCTTGTATCACGAACCATACCAATGTCTATCGGAAACAGATCTACCTCTGCACTCTGACACATAATCGCGGCGCTGGTAGCTCCTTCCAGAAAATTCTCTGCTACAATTGTAGTTACTTCCTGTCCGGTCTGTGTCACACCTTCTTCCACGACACCATTATCTGCACACATAGCTATCAGTGCACGATTCTTAAGTTCTACCTCGGCATTTCCAGTAATTCCGGCAATCCGGATAATATGCTCTTCCAGCTTTCCAAGGCTATGTAATGGCTTTGCGATAGAATTCCATTTCTTCCGGGCAGTTTCCATAGCCACATTGTCCAGATTTTCGATTCCATCTATAATAATTCCAAGTTTCTCTTCCCTTGTCATCTATTAATAACCTCCTGCTTCTTAGCTTCCTATCCCTCTTGTCTATCCTGACATCATGCCTGTTAATCTTTTTCTTTATATCTTCTGCACGCACCCGCAAATGCTTCTGCAACTTGTGGATTTCCCATATAATGAATATGTGGATATCCTGCCAATATTGTATCTGTACTGATCATACACTCCCATCCCCTCGTGGACATCGGTTTTTTCGCTGTAAATGCATGACCACATTCTTCTGATTCGTAATAATGAAATTCATGTGCTGTAATGTTTCCAACATTATGACCAAAAACTGTCCCTTTGGATAATATAATATATCCAAACCTTCTCAGTTTTTCTGTCTTATAGCTTTTTCCAAAAAGTGCTCCGGCCATATCATATATTTTCCCGTCAGAACCTTCCAGCCGTTCCTGCAGATACATAAATCCTCCACATTCAGCAATACATGGTACTCCCAACGTTACTGCATGGCAGATACTTTCACGCATAGAATCATTTTCACTTAATTCTTTCGCATACAGCTCCGGATACCCTCCATAAAGAACAATTCCCTGTATATTCTCAGGCAGGCTTCTGTCGTGTATTGGTGAAAATGTGACAATTTCTGCTCCCAATTTTTTTAAAATCTCCAGATTATCCGGATAGATAAAACAAAATGCTTCATCATGTGCAACTGCAATTCGAATTCCTTTTTGCAAAGGGTCTGATAAGTTCAAAAGATGCTCTTTGACTTGTGTATCTTCCTGCATTGCTGATACATTCCGGGCAAGTTCTAATATTCCGTCCAAATCTACGGTATCTTCCATCACCCTTGCCAGATGTTCCAGCTTTTCATCGATTTTCTCTACTTCTTCCGGAATCTGCAAACCCAGATATCTGCTTTCCAGAACACATTCTGATACAACCGGAACATATCCATATACGCGGACTTTTAACTGTTCTTCTATCATCTGCTTCATCCTTGCATACATCATCGGGGAGATACGGTTTAAAATCACGCCCTTGATATGATGTTCTGTTTCATATTCCAAAAATCCTTTTACAACTGCAACTGCAGAGACAGAGACTCCTTTGCAATCTAAAATCAATATAGCTGGTGTATCTGTTGTATCTGCCACATCCCATGCGCTGGCTTCTTTTGAAATTCCGGCAATTCCATCATAATATCCCATCACACCTTCCAGAACACAGATATCTCTGTTCTTTCCATGAGAAAGAAGTGATTGTCTCACTCCTGTTCTTTTGCACATAAAGGTATCCAGATTGTAACTGTCGATTCCAAGCACTTTCCGGTGGAACATCGGGTCGATATAATCTGGTCCACATTTAAATGCAGCACAATTAAGACCACGATTTTTCAGAGCCTTTAATATTCCACATGTAATCATCGTTTTTCCGCTTCCACTGGATGCGGCTGTCAATAATAATCTTGGAATTGCATTACTATTTCTGTTATTGTCTTTATCATCTATGGGCTGCATATTTTTTCTGTTTAACTCCTTATTCAAAGTCCGGCCGTATAATTAATCTAATTCAAAACTTACAACATAAATCGGATTCTGTCCTGTCATCATATGATAACTTCCAACTACTTTAGATTTTGCAATATTGACCTGCACAATTTCATCATTTTTAATCGGATATTTTCTGCAATATTCCAGAGTCTGCGCCAATGTCTCCAGTGAAATAGCATTTAATACCACTCTTGCCTGTGGATTCTTTTTCCTGATAAGCTCCAGAATCTCTTCCAGTCGTCCTTTACTTCCTCCGATAAATACACAGTCTGGTGCCGGAAGATCTTTTAATATTTCCGGCGCACTGCCTTCAATAACTTTTATGTTGCTCACTGCAAATTTTCTGGCATTTTCCTCAATAAGACCAGCTGCCTCCGGATTGATTTCCACTGCATAAACCTGTCCGTCTTCTGCCTGAATTGCAGATTCCACAGATACAGATCCGGTTCCCGCCCCGATATCATATATAATATCCGACTTTCTGATCTTCATTTTTGAAAGACTGATGGATCGCACTTCCTCTTTTGTCATTGGAACATCTCCACGGATAAATTCTTCATCATTCATTCCATGAGTCACCGCATTTTCTCCACCATATGGATTGGCAATGAGCACCGCTGCAAGATTGTCTCCATCATAATCCAGGAATTCTGACACATTTCCTTTTAAAATCTGCTCTCCCTCATAAGTAAGCTCTGCCCCGACTGCCATGTTACAATCTCCAAGTCTGGCATCGATCAAAGTTTTTGCAAGCTTACGGACATCTGCTGCAGAACCTGTCAGTGTAAACGTATACTTATTATTTTTCACAGCTGCAAGAAGATTTTCCTCTCGTCCATGAATGCTGACAAGTTTTATGTCTTCCCATGGAATCTGAAGTTTTGCACACAAACTGGAAACTGTAGAAATTCCCGGTAAAATCTCTGTCTTTACACGATCAGGCTCACCACTTTTTTTCAGCCTGTCACGGATCGTTAAAATCAATTTCTTTGCACCACTGTAAAAGCCAGGATCTCCTGACAGTACAACTACTATATTTTCATCTTGTGGATGACTGAAAATATAATCCGTAATTTCATCCGGTTTGTAAGCTGCAAATGTCTGCTGTCCTTCTTTTACAACAGATTTTAACATACGTGATGCACCGATCAGTACATCGGCTTCCTCACATGCCTTTTTAACTTCCACAGTCATTGAACCTTCTGTTCCCATTCCGATTCCTGCAAGCGTCACTTTTTGCATTGTTTTGAAATGATACTCTTCTTTTAACAGATCAATGATTTCTTCGTAAGTATATCCGGACTCTTCTTTCTGACGGCCCAGAACGATGATTTTCACACCAGCCTTTTTCGCTGCATTATATTTTTGCAGGAACCCGCCAATATTTCCCGAATCCTTTGTCACCATATAAGAAATGTCATAGCTCTTCATAATTGCATAATTCATTTCCACCGAAAATGGTCCCTGCATACAGATCAGATTCTTTCCGGTAAACCCAAGCTGTTCACACTTATGTGCCACTTTCGCTGTTGAAAGCACTCTCGCATAAACACGTTTTTTGTAATCTGTGAGATTCTGAAAAGCTGCCAGTTCTTTACTTCCTGTCGTTGCCAGAATATTTCCTGTCGTCTGCTCCAGATATTCAATTGCCTCTTCCATGCTATCCACATAAATGCAATCTGACTTTTCAGCTCCTGTATCCCTTAAAATCCTCAAATACGGAACTCCGGCTTTTTCACATGCATTTTGCAGGTTTTCTGTCACTTCTATCGCATAAGGGTGAGTCGCATCCACTACATATGAAGGATGATATTCATTGATAAATTCTATCATCTGATTTTCATCCATTCGTTCATGTGTTGTTGTAATATTACTTCCCTCTGGCAGCAGACTCTCTCCATATTCTGTTGCCACACAGACATGAACACTGACTTCCCTTTTTACTAAAAATTCTGCCAGCCGTCTTCCTTCTGTTGTTCCTGCATATATTAAAATTTTATTTTCTGTCATATCGATATCCCCTTGGTGTAACCATTTTATGTTTAATTATTTTTGTCATTTTATTCCCTATATAAACGGTAGAAAACATATCTACCTCGGTATTTCGTAGCTCTTTCAGTGTCAGTATGTTCATACTTTCTTCTTCTCTTGCAATATTTCTCACAATACCGCATATAATACTTTCTTCTTTGTACTCAAGCAAAATATCACAAGCCCTTGCAAGATAATCTTTTCTCTTTTTGCTGGAAGGATTATATAAAGCAATCAGAAAATCCGCCTGTGCTGCCGCCCGAAGTCTCTTTTCAATCAGTTCCCACGGCGTCAGAAGATCACTTAAACTAATCAGACAGCAATCGTGTCCAAGCGGTGCACCAAGCACTGCTGCTCCCCCCATTGCTGCTGTCACACCCGGAAGAACCTCGATCTCGACTTCCGGATATTCTTCTCCGATTTCATACATGAGTCCTGCCATTCCGTAAATCCCGGAATCACCACTGCACACCATAGCTGTCACACGCCCTTTTTTTGCCTCTTCAAATGCCAGCCGGCATCGCTCCGGCTCCTTTCTCATCGGCGTTGTCATAAATTCCTTTTCCGGAAAATATTTTTTCATAAGATCTACATATACTGTATACCCAACAATCACATCACAGCCCTTTAGCGCTTCCACCGCTGCAACCGTCATCTGCTCATAAGCACCAGGTCCCATTCCAATCACATATACTTTATTCAAAATCCACACTCCATTTCTCCACTGCCACAGCAACTGTCACTCCTTCGTGCGCTGTCTTGTGTACCAGAATTTTCTCCCCTCCGGCACACATAGCACTTCTTTCACACACATTATCAACACCTGTGGTCTGTTTTACAAATTCAGATCCTGTAAATGTCCCTTCTGCCTGTTCCAGCTCTTCTTTCGAAAATGTCTGAAACGGTATGTCATATTTTTCACAGTATGTACATAGTCCAGGCTCTTCCTTCTTTAAATCAATGCTTGCTGCAAGTTTCACTGCTTCCGGAAAAATTCCATACTCCTCAAGCACCTGTGTTACATGCTTTTCAATCTTTTCAGCAGCAGTTCCCTTCTTACAGCCAATCCCTAAAACCACAGCTTTAGGAATCAAATACAACACCTGTGTTCCGCTTCCTGCAGGTACATCGTTTTTACAGATTCCTATGTGGATCTTTAAAGCCCTTGAATCACATCTGTCTGACTCATGTATGAATTTTAATTCTTTTGGAATCTGTCCTATGACAGAGCATTCTGGTTCTATCTCTGCTAAAACTTGTTTGCCAGCCAAAATATCTGCAGATACGAGTTTTGCCAGTTTCATATCTTCTATATATAATCTATTTTTCTTTGCAAATATATCAACCGCCCACTTCTGATTCAAATCTGTTGCTGTTGTGATCACGGCCTCCATGGAAAGCATTTGACTGAGTTTTTCTGCAAGTTCATTGGCACCTCCAATGTGTCCGGACAAGATTGGAATACAGTATTTTCCAAGCTCATCTATAACCAGTACAGCCGGGTCTTCTTTTTTGGACACTACAAATGATGCAACTGCCCGAACTGCAATTCCTGCTGCACCTACATAGATCAAAACATCAGATACTTTCCAATGTTCTCCGGTCCATTCTTTCAGGCTTCCCTCATAAGAATCTGCCTCTTCTTTACATTTGACATTCTCTGCTACAAGCCAGTCTTCTGCCGACAAAGCTTTCCTGACTTTTCCAGCCGTCTTTCTTCCGTTTGCAGTAAAGCTCAGAATTGCAGCTTTCATCTAAGAATCACTTCCTTTCCGGAATTCAGTTGTGAATCCCGGATCATACAACTTTGACCGTTCATAATGGCTGTGAGTCACTACATTTCCCACAAGGATCAGTGCAGTCTTTGTAATCTGATGTTTCCTTGCTGTCTCCACAAGTGTATCTATCGTACATACATATGCCTCTTCCTCCGGCCATGTTGCTTTGTACACAATTGCTGCCGGCGTATCTGGTGCATATCCTCCGGCAAGCAGTTCTTTTACCAGCTTTTCCAAAAGTCCTGTACTTAAGAAAAGAACCATCGTTGCACCATGTGCAGCAAAACTCATGATCTTTTCCCGCTCAGGAACCGGAGTCCTTCCTTCCGTTCGTGTAATAATAACACTCTGTGACACCTCCGGAAGAGTATATTCCAGATTCAGTGCTGCCGCCGCTCCACAAAATGAGCTGACTCCAGGGCAGGAATCATAATCAATTCCTTTTTCATCAAGAATGTCCATCTGCTCACGGATTGCACCGTAAAGACAAGGATCACCCGTATGAAGTCGTACGGTCATCTTATCTTCTTTTTCTGACTTTATCATAACCTCTATGACTTCTTCCAGTGTCATATAGGCACTATTATAAACTTCGCAGCCTTCCTTTGCATATTCCAGCAATCCTTTATTGACCAGTGATCCAGCATAAATGATTACATCTGCTTCTTTAAGATATCGTTGTCCTCTTACCGTAATCAAATCGACCGCTCCCGGTCCTGCTCCTACAAAATGTATCATTGATTTTCTTCCTCCCACAAATGCATCAAAGTATCTACCTTACTTGTTTTTCCCAAAATTCCATACACATTTGAATATAAAATTGCCCCAACAGGCATCTGATCTGCCATGCGGTATTCCATATATTTTTCAATGGATCTCATGATTTGCCCGATTGTAGCTTCTCGCTCTTCTTCACTTAAAAGTGCAAGCGCATCATCGGTCGTCACGCAATCCAGAACCGCTCTGGCGCGATCTGCGGAAAATCCAGCCCGTAGCATTGCCGTTGCCAAAAGATCCATACGGCAGTCTGCCCATCTGGAATGCGTATTCATCACTCCACCTGATACTTTAATCAGCTTTCCGATATGTCCGGCAAGTACAAGCCCTTGAAACTTACAATCTGCTGCCATATCCATGCTCTGCCCTATATAATTACTGCATTTTACTACATCTTTATCCTGAATTCCATATGCTTCTCGCAAAAAATCCAGCCCATAATTTCCTGGCGCCATAATGAGATAGTTCTTTCCCTCTGCACGCCTGATCTTCATCTCTAATTCAATCGTATCAAGCAGAGCCTGTTCACTCATCGGCTCCACGATTCCACTTGTTCCCAAAACAGAAATACCGCCTTCAATTCCAAGTCTCGGATTAAATGTTTTCTTTGCCAGTTCTACTCCCTGCGGAATGGATATCTCTATTTTAATTCCGCCGTCGTACCCATACATTTCACACGCCTCTTCGACTTCTCTTAAAATCATCTGTCTCGGCACTCGATTAATTGCAGCATTTCCTACAGGCTGATCCAATCCGGGCTTCGTCACCCTGCCGACTCCAATGCCTCCGTCCAGGACTATACCAGATTTTATTCTGCTTACTTTACTATATACTAAAATTCCATTTGTAATATCCGGATCATCTCCACTGTCTTTTCGTACTGCGCAGGAAACAGATTCTATATCCGGATTACTTTTATTATATTTATTAAATTCTTTTTGAGCCTCAGCGATCTTCAGTGTCAACACTTCTTTTCCTGGTAAAGACACTGTGACCTGATCTACGCTGACATTTCCAAGAAGCATTGTGACCGCGGCCTTTGTTGCTGCCTGTGCACACGTTCCTGTGGTATATCCTCTTCGGAGTTTTTTCGTCATAGTTTTTACCCTTCCAGTCTGAAATTTTTGAATTCATCATCGTTCGCTCTCTTCATTCTACCTATCTGTGTGAAGGTTGTCAAATCATTTGCCACTTCCATCTATTGTCTTTTTCTTTCAAGATTTTTATTGATGCCAGACTTTTCAATATCTGCGTGCCGAAATCTACATTCTGTGATACAATAAAACAAGCAAAGAAAGGAGCCATTTTTTATGTCAGAACAAAAGCAGCGCGTCTATGACGCCTTAAACAAGCTCGGAATTAAATATGAAGTCGTAGAACACGAACCCGTACACACAATGGAAGACATGGACCGCCTCGGTCTTCCTGAGAAAGGAACTCTGTGCAAGAACCTGTTTCTCAGAGATGCAAAAGGAAAACGTCATTTTCTCATTACCTGTGATGAAAATGCTAAAGTAGACTTAAAGTCTCTTGGCAGACAGCTCGGTGCCGGAAACTTAAGCTTTGCCTCAGAAGAACGTCTCGAAAAATATCTCGGACTCAAACAGGGAAGCGTATCTCCATTCGGTCTCATGAATGATACCGACCATGCAGTCGAATTTTTTATTGATAAAAACTTAAGCAAATGCAAAAGTCTGGGAATTCATCCGCTTGAGAACACAGCAACTGTATTCCTCTCCTTTAAAGATCTGGATAAGTTCCTGTGGAATCTGGATGTAGATGTGATGAAGATTAAATTATAACCAATAGGCAAAACGATATGAGGTTATCTTTCACTGGTAACCTCATTATGTCATATTATTTAACGTTAATTTAACGATTCAAATTTGTTTTTATATTTACATATTGTATTATCAAATTACATATGCTATAATGCCAATAGGCAAAACGATATGAGGTTATCTTTCATTGGTAACCAAAAAGCTGAAGGTGTGTCAGACCTTCAGCTTTTTTATTCCTACTTTTGGCGATGGGAAGGCTTAACCCCACAGGCTAGTTGCCCTCTACTTATCCCCGTCTAACCATTTGTTGATGCGGTGGCAAACCACACCAGCCACAACAGTGATAATAAACGATATGAGTACTTCTTTCACTGGCAACACCCCCTTTCTACGCTATATAGAGGGTAGCAACAGTGTTATTATATCATGTTTCATCCAATATTTATAGTATTATTTTTATACAATCAACATGGCGTCTCCGAAAGAAAAGAAACGATATCTTTCCTGTACTGCTTCTTCATATGCTGCCAATACGTGTTCTCTTCCTGCCAGTGCTGATACTAACATAATCAGTGTTGACTCCGGCAGATGGAAGTTCGTGATCAATCCATCTAAAATCTTGAATTTATATCCCGGATAGATAAAAATCTCTGTCCAGCCACTTGTCGGTTTCAAATGTCCGGTCTCGTCCGCTGCTGACTCGATAGTTCTGCAGCTTGTCGTTCCAACACAGATAACTCTGTGACCGGAATCTTTTGCGCGGTTGATCTTCTCAGCTGCTTCTTCGTCAACCTGATAGAACTCAGAATGCATATGATGATCTGTAATCTCATCTACCTTTACAGGACGGAATGTTCCAAGTCCTACATGAAGTGTCACTCTCGCAATGTCAATGCCTTTTTCTTCTATCTCCTTTAATAATTCCGGTGTAAAATGAAGTCCCGCTGTCGGTGCCGCTGCGGATCCGGTATGCTTTGCATAAACAGTCTGATAACGATTCTTATCTTCCAACTGATGTGTAATATACGGAGGCAGCGGCATCTGTCCGAGCTGGTCTAAAATCTCTTCAAAAATTCCTTCATATTCAAACTTCACCAGACGATTTCCTTCTTCTACGATTCCAACGACCTCTCCAACAAGAATACCTTCTCCAAATACGATTCTTGTTCCAACTTTTGCCTTCTTACCGGGCTTTACCAGTGTCTCCCAGATATTATTCTCTTTTCTCTTTAATAATAAAATCTCAATCTTTGCTCCGGTTCCTTCCTTCGCTCCAATCAGTCTTGCCGGAATAACCTTGGTATCATTGATGACCAGGCAATCTCCTTCTTTCAGATATCCTGTAATTTCTTTAAATATATGATGTGAAGTAGCTCCCGTCTCCTTGTCAAGGACAAGAAGTCTGGAACTGGAACGATCCTCAAGCGGATCCTGCGCGATTAATTCCTCTGGCAGATCATAATAAAAGTCCTGACGTTTCATGATTATAAATCCCCTTCCTGTATGTTTTCTTCTATACTATCTTCTACTTCTTCTCTGTTTTCTTTTATTTTTGTTACATTTTCACCTGTTGACCCGGTTGCTTTTTCAGATTCAGCTTGTGTAAACTCCTTTTTCACTTGCCCGGCATCACTCACGAAACTATATCCTCCATCTGGCACAGCTCTATACGGTTGTCCTGGCTGTGACTGACTCTGCACTTGCACATTTTTCTGTACATAATTCTGTGTCTGCACTGGTTCTCGCGGCTGTACAGACATCTGCGGTCCTGCCGCACTCTGATACTCTGGATACATTTTCACTTTTTTCTCATAGACAACTCTTGTGTCACAGAGCATATCGTGAAAGCCCCGTTTTTCCTTATCAATTCCCACAATAATATATCCAATCCAGATAGATATTCCACATAAGAATCTTCCGACAGTCTCCCGGTATAACACATCCACAAATGAAAGCTTTTCATTTCTGTCAGCAGGTACTACTCTAAGATTCATCAGTCGTTTTCCAATCGTCGTTCCAGTACACCATGTCAATAAAGCAAAATACATGACTTTGAAAATATACAACACAATATCTTTTAATGAATAATGAAACAATACATTTTCATCCAGTATTGTACCACTGATCAGCGCTCCAATTCCGATCCATGCAAGACGCACAACGAGAAGTCCAATTGCCACAATGACGCTGTCTATCACATATGCTGCTAAACGCACCCAGAACCCGGCATAATTCTCATTACTGTAACTGTTCTGCATAATACATCAGCACCCCGCTTTCCTTCTCTTCGGCAGTTTCCTTTAATATCTGTGCCTCAGATTTTGGAACAAGCTTTTCTGCTTTACTAAATATTGCTGCCAATATGCCTTCCTCACTGCTCGGTGTATAGAACTCGTCTACTCCAAGCTCCGAAGCCATCTGATTCATTACATCCTGGTAAGTTGCGATCTCATCAATAAGCCCATTCGCTTTTGCCTGTTTTGCGGTGTAAGTGCGTCCGTCTGCCAGTGCTTTTACCTGGTCTGCCGACATATCTCTTCCGTCCGCAACAATATTTACGAACTCCTGATAACACTCATCGACCTGTGACTGGTAAATTGCGACCTGCTCGTCTGTCAGCTTGGAACTGTCCTTGTTCACACCACTCGTAATACTGACATAACGAATTCCAAGTTTCTCATAAAGTCCGCTCATATCATACCCTGACATAATGACGCCGATAGATCCTGTAACCGTATTCTTATTCGCATAAATCTTATCTCCGGTTACAGACGTCATGTACCCGCCAGAAGCTGCATAATGCGCCATATAAGTCCAGATTGGACGGCCTGTCGTCTCTTTATATTCTATCAGCTTGTCATGAAGTTCTTCCGACTCATAGACCGCTCCGCCTGGAGAATCCACATACAGCAGAATCCCTTTATTATCTGAATCGTCCATAAGATTGTCAATATAATCCATCGTTGTATTGTGCTGATATCCAGACGATGTATCCAGTACACTGCTCTGCGTCTGCTCCTGAATCGTCCCCACTACATTCACAACTCCAATATAATCATCTGCCGGCGGATCAAATTCCAGTTCTCCAGCCAGCATCGTTGTCACATCTTCTGCCATTGTATTTGCAGATAAAGTATTCGTCAATACGCTTGTAACACCTGTCACAATAAATACAGCCCCAGCCACAACCAGACCGATTATCTGTTTGTTCTTCATCTTTTTTTCTCCTTTAAGTTCTAAATCTCCATAGCTTTTTTATTGTAACATATGAAGGATTGTTTTTCAAAAAATAATACATTTAACGCGTAGTAAACCTCGAATTTACTACGCGTCCTGCTATTTTGCTAACTTTATTAATTCTTCGACTCTTTTATTACATTCTCCCACCGGCACATCTGTTACAATAACTCTCTTACACTTTTTCATCACTTCAACTGCTCTTGCAAATGTCTCATCACTAATCTGCCGGAATGGTTCTTCTGTAATCACTTCCACTGCCAGAAGTCTTGCAAGCTGATAGTCAATATCATTCTTGTAGAGGATTCCTGCTGCAAATGGAATGTGTTCTTTCTGTAACTGTCGATAAATTGGGATTCCGCTTCCTCCGGACGAAATTACAAATACCTCTGGTTCTCCTTCTATCTTCGGAAGCTCTATGCTTCCAAATACCGGATCAAAAGAACCATTGTCAATTTCATAAAGACTGCGGATTGTATCTTCCTTAAATACCTCTTCTGGCTTTCCATAATGTGCAATGGTATCTCCCTTCACACAGATAATCTTATCCGACACTTTCTGTGCAAGATCAATCTCATGCAGCGACATAATGACCGTAATATGCTTTTTTCTTGCCATACGTTCCAATATTGCAAGTAATTCTAATTTATATCGTACATCTAAAAAAGATGTCGGCTCATCCAGCACAATAATCTCCGGCTCCTGACAGATTGCTCTTGCAAGAAGAACTCTCTGTTTTTGTCCATCACTAATAGCGTTAAAATCGCGGTTTCCCAGATCTTCTGCATGAACTGCCTTCATTGCCTCATCTACGATTTGTTCATCTTCCGGCGTCAGTATTCCAAGCCGCCCTGTATATGGGTAACGTCCTGTTGCCACAATTTCATGACAGGTCATAAGCTCCGTTTTGATACGTTCTGTCAAAACAACAGCCATATTGGAAGAAAGTTCTTTATAAGACATTTCCTGAAGCGACGTGTCATCGAAGAACACCTTTCCTCCAATTAATTTCAATTGTTTTGTAATGCTCTTTAAAATTGTAGATTTACCGGATCCATTTGGTCCAATGAGCGTTACAATTTCACCTTTATCAATACCAATATTAATGTCATGGATCAGTGTCTTTCCCTGGTATCCAACAGCCATATCATCCATTTTAAAATAATAATCTGCCATGTTACATTCTTCCTTTCTCGCGCTTCACCATCATATAGATGACAATCGGTGCACCAAGTATCGATGTGACTGTACTGATATTCAGCTCCACCGGTGCCAGTGCCATACGAGCGATCAGATCACAGATCATACAGAATACAGCCCCTATAAAAAATGTACCCGGTATCACCACAATCGGTTTTGATGTTCCGAACGCCTTTCTCGTAAGAAATGGAACTGCAATTCCCACAAAAGAAATTGGTCCGGCAAATGCAGTCACACACGCGGAAAGAATACTTGACAATAATATAATAACAACTCGGAATACTTTAATATTCACTCCCATACTCTGTGCATATGCTTCTCCAAGCTGATATGCACTGATTGGTTTTGACAGTAAAAATGTACACACTACCGCAATTCCAACTACAACTACAGCTACTTTTATATTTCCCCAGCTCATACCGGAAAAACTTCCCTGTGACCAGCCATGAAGATTTACAATATCAGAATCATCTGCAAATGTCACCACAAAATCTGTAATTGCGGAACAGATATATCCAATCATGATTCCTCCTACCAAAAGGGATGCCATATGATGAATCTTCTTTGACATCAAAAGAATGAATCCCGTCGATATCAACGAACCAATGAATGCTGCCACTACTAATGTGTAAGATGAAAAATGTCCTACATATTTTAAAAATACAATCATAGTCAGTGCGACAGCCATCTTCGCTCCGGAAGAAATCCCAAGTACAAACGGTCCTGCGATCGGATTTGAGAAAAATGTCTGTAATAAGAAACCGGACAGAGACAATGCTCCGCCCAGTAATGCTGCCATAAGGATACGCGGCAGACGTATCTTCCATATGATACTGTACTCTACCGCCTCTCCATCATGTAAAAATAATATTCTCAAAATCTTCGGCACAGAAATATGTACATTTCCCGTATTAATATTCAGCACTGTAATGACAAAAAATGCTGCGATCATACATACAAATACAAATGTATATCTGGATCTTTTTCTGAAATTTTCAGTATGAAAACTTGACTGTTCCTGCTTTGTTTCCTTATTTTGCATATTTCTCCACCAGTTTCTTTTATTTTTTGACTTTTATTTCATCTTTTCAAGAAATGTCATCTGACTGGCATCACCATCTGTCAGCATCAGATGAATATCTGAAATCAGTTCTCCGACTGTGTCTGTCGCCTGATATAAGTTTTTACCAGTATACCATACATTTCCATCTTTGACAGCTTTAAACTCTGCAAACAGATTGCTCTTGGCTTCCAGATCACCAAGACTACTCACCTGCCCGTCAATGGTTCCGTTGTAAATAAGATAATCTGCATCCACTGCCGTTGCATAAAATTCTTCCATCGTCAGTTTTACAGATGGCGCATTCCCCTCAGAATTCTTTAGGTCCTTGAACACATATCTTCCACCGGCAATCTCAATCATAGTCGGAATGTAGTCATCGGATTTGCGGACAACCACAGAACCGTCTGTATTGATGTAAAAATATGCCACTGTCTTCTCTGTATTCTTAAAATCCTTCAGATCTTCGATTACCTTTGCCTGGTCATCAAAAAATGCTTCTGCCTCTTTTTCTTTATTCAACATTGCTCCATAGACTTTGATCCACTCTGTTCTTCCAAGTGGATGAGACTCATAACTGGAATAATCTACAAATACTGGGATATCAAGATCTTCAATCATCTCCTGCACCTTCGGTGAGTGAAGGATCATCGTAGATTCTACTGCCAGTTTACAATCTCCATCTACAATCTTCTCATAATCCGGTTCACTGTATTTTCCTGCAAATGTCATGGCTCCGGATTCCATTGCTTTCTTCGCACTTTCTACATACCAGCCGGAAGCCTCTAAACCAGAAAATTTCACAGTATCAATTGCATCTAATGCATCAAATAATGACATGATTGCTGTAGCAGCCATGTAAATATTCTGAATCGGCTGATTGATGACAACAATATCACTGTCCAGTCCCTCCGGAGCCTCTTTGCCTTCCGGAACGATCAGATACTGACGTCCCTCATGAACATCAATCAGCTTATATCCATCTTTATAATAAAATACATCGAATTCCTGCGCATACGTCAGATCCATCGCAGACTCATACGTCAGCCCGTCAATTTGAGGGGCTTCTGCTTTTTTTGAATCGCTATTATCTGAGGATGTCTGAGCCGATGAATTCGTACTGTCACTGTTTTCTTTACCGCTTTTCGCAGAGCCACAGCCCATAACCATAAGGGCTGTAGCAAGCAAAAGCGCTGTTATTTTATATATTTTTTTCTTCATGTTCTTTTCCTTTATTCTTCTGTCTGAACTCTTGCCTGGGCAATTGCATCATCACCGGCGTCCTTGACTGCCTGATCAAATAATGTATTCATCTGATCCTCACATCCAAAAAGTACACCGTAGACTTTGATCCACTCATATTTAGCCAGATCTGTCTGCTCATCCTCAGAACGGTCTACGATAACCGGAATTCCAAGTAATGCAAATTTCTCAGTCATCTGCTGGAAGCGCTCTGTCTGCTCTTCTACAGTCAATTCTTTCTGTTTTTCAGATTGGTCTTCAGATTTCTTCTTTGATTTTTCATTTGTCTTTTTATCTGATTTCTTTTCTGATTTCTTTTCTGTTTTCTTCTCAGACTTATCATCTGATTTCTTTGTAGATTTCTTGTCAGATTTGTCAGTCTTTTTCTCATCAGATTTTTTATCTGTATCCTTGGAATCTTCTTTGTCCTGATTCTCCTCAAGATCTTTGATATCTGCCTCTTTTGGAAGAATATCTGAAGAAAGAAGTGCAAGATTCGTCTCCTGTTTTACAAGTGTCTTGAAGTCTGGCTCCTCTTCTTTTCCGCCATAAACAACCTGTGCCTTGTCTTCTCCATCTTTCTTCTCCATCTTTTCTGCAACAGAATCAACTTTACAATCTTTTTTCTTATCCCCAATTGCTGCAATATTGTCTGTAAGTCCAAGCTCATCCATCTTCTCGAGAATTGCTTCTGTAGATGTATAAGTCTTATCTGTCGGCATCTGCACTACAATCATATCCTGGTCAAGACCGACTGGGACTTCAACTCCTTCTGGAACAAGAAGATATTTCACAACATTTCCTTTATAAAGCTCTGCTGCCAGTTCCTCTTCACTGATACCATTCAGATTTTCTTCACCATCTTCTGAAATTCCTGCAGCAGCTGCATCTTCTTCTACTGCATTCTCAGATTTTACATTCTTGGAATCTGTACTTTGATTTAATTCTGTATCTTTTGCTGCATCTTCACTTTCACCAGTCTCATTTTCTGCGTTGATGGCTTCTGCTGCAAGCTTCTCCGGATCATTTGCAGTTCCTTTTGTCATATCAATCTCAAGAAGTGTAATTCCCTGATCATAATGATAAATCTTGAAATATTCTGCATAATCAAGCTGTGTCTCTGACTGATATTCCAGTCCCATAATCTCAGGAGCCTTTTCATCTAACTTCTTGCTTGCATTTACACCACCTAATGTTGTGCCATTTCCTGCGGCAGCCAGGTAAACAAAAATTGTATACTCAATCTCATGTGCGACTGACATTTTATCTGTCATACCCAGAATCTTATTATTCTGATTTAAGGCAACTGGAATCGTTACTGTAGCAGTTCCGCCGCCTTTTGTTGTATAATATGTATTTCCATTTGCTTTTACATATTGATAATGATCACTGTCAAATACCAGTGTTGCATATGCCTGACCATTCTTAATGGTAATCTTATTACAATAAATCTTAACCTTTCCTGTACCACCTGACCATGTAAAACGATCCGGTGTATACACACCATCTGCCAGTGTTGTAGAGCTGTTTACCTGACTCGTTGCACCGCTCGTATCGGCTTCATACTTAGATTCATTCTCTGCTTTTCCATCATTCGGCTTCAAGACAGATCCGTTATTGCCACTATTGTTATTACCATTGTTTCCGTTATTGCCACCGTTGTTGCCATTATTGTTGTTATTTCCATTGTTGTCATCGCTGATATCACCGATTTTCTTCACTGTCTCTGACTTGAATGTAAGGATTCTGTCATACCAGATTGCATTTTTTATAGAATATGCCGCTACATCTATTCCTTTATCCAAAGCTTCCACTGGAATGGTATAAGTATATTTTCCATTACTGTCTGCTACAAATGGAATCCAGCTAGACTGGTCTGCCGCTGCCGCTTCTTCCTTGGTTCCCATATACAGATATCCATATCCTGTTCCACTCAGTGTCAGCACTGCGCTCATCTTTCCATCTTTTGATGTTAATTTGCAGTCTACCACACGGAACATAGATGCACTGGATTCTACGTCAATACTGTAAATACCATTTTCCAGAACAGGGACATCGCCAATCTTTTCCAGGCTGTTGGAATCAAATGTAAGCATTCTGTCATACCATTGCTGTCTATTATGTGAAAATGCTGCTACTGCGATTTTTTTGTCCAACGTCTCTATCGGCACTGTATAAGTATATTTTCCCTCTTTGTCTACTACATATGGAATCCAGGCAGACTTGTCCGTCTCTGCGGCTTTTGCTCCGGTTCCCATATACAGATAATCATATCCGGTTCCGCTCAGTGTCAGCACTGCACTCATCTTTCCGTTCTTGACGGTCAGTTTACAATCTATTACATTGAACATGGATGAACTGGAAGTTACATTATTCACTTTATAAATTCCGTCTGCAGGAACTACTATTCCCGGGTCTGGATCCGGATCTGGTGTCGGGTCTGGATCTGGTGTCGGAAGTTCTCCTGTCTTCTCAAGAATTCCATTAATAAATGCTCTTGAATCTTTTGTTGACCACTGACCTGTCTTTGCTGAACGTACGGAATAACTAAATTCTTTTCCAAGTTCTGATACAGGCATTGTAAATGTAAAACTCTTATATCCACTTGCAATGTCCGAGCGGTCTTGTGGAACAATCGCGTTTGCTTCCTTTACTTCGTCAGAATCCACCGTATTACCGATATATAATCTGTCATATAGACCAGCCTGTGTCACCCAAGTAACAGTAGCCTGATCTCCACTTATAGAAACACTACTTTCTCTCTCAAAATTCAAACTATATGAATTTGTAGTCGGATAAGCCGAACCATATAAATTGTATACACCTTCTGCAGTTGTATTAACTCTGTTCTCCAGATTCGGAATGTTTATGAACAAATCTCTTGCCCAGGTAAACCACTTTTCATTTCCAGGTGTAATTGCAATGTTCATTCCCTGTTTTTCAGCCTGTATATCAAATGTGAAGGTTGTTACATTTTTTTCTAAATCATAAGTTCCTTTATAAACCGGTGTCTTATCCGTATCTGCCTGTACTCCAAGATAAATTTTTGTCCACTTGTTTCCTTTCACATCTAACGTCATACGAATATTCTCTCCGCGCAATACTGCTTTCGAAGAAACAATTACAAAATCATTAAATGTACTTCCTGTACCTCCGGCAATCACCTTCACTTCATCAGTAGCAGTTGGAAAACTTTCAATTCCCTCATATGGAATATAAATCCAAAGATCCTGTTTACTATACCAAGTTCCATCCACTTTTCCTAATGTAACCGGGAGAACCTTTCCGCTGTATGATACCGGCACCTGAAATGTGAATGTATATCCTCCATCTGCCAACTCAGTTCCTTTTACAACTGAATTTTTGATTATATCTTCTTTTTCTCCCAGATATAATTTATCAAAAGATACATTCTTGGTCGAAATTGTAATCTCTAAATTATCTCCATCTTCCTGAACTTTTGACTTATTCACCACAAACATCTTAAATGCACTGCCATCAGCCTTGACAACCTGAACCTTGCTGCCCGTTACAGTCGGCGCAGATGGATTTTCCACTTTTGCAACATCAGAAGTTACAGTTGTTCCATTAGAATCAGATATGATACAACGATATTGTCCGATTTTATCTATTGCCATCTGAAATGTGTATATATTTGTCTTTGCGCTGATTCCATCACAGTCTGTCCAGCTTGTCCCATCTGCACTATATTGCCACTGATAATTTAATTTAACACTCTCATCACCATTCACCACAACATTAAGGGATACTTGTGTATTATTCTTCGCAATTACATCTTTTGGCTGTGATTGAATTACAACCTCTGTCTGCTTTTTAAATACATCTAAAGCAGGTATTTTTAATGCAAGGGAATTATTTGTGCTAAATGTTCCATCTTTTTTCTTTCTCGGAACAAAATGCACTTCTCCTCCCGCCATGGAGTTCGGAACTTCAAATGTAAATTTTTCCAGATTTTTTACACTATCTACTTCTCCCATAACCAATGGAGTTTTTTCTGCATCATCTTTTCGCCCGATATAAATTGCGTCATATGTAAAGTTTCCACTGCTTGCTGGTTTCACCCAGATAGATACTTGAATCTTATCTCCTATAATCTTTGCTTCTGACTCGGCAATCTTAATCATCGAATATGTCTGTCCAGGCTTTTCAATATCATCACTGGCATAAATAGCCTGAATATCGTTTTTAGTTATATATGCATTGTCTTCTGTACTATTGTTGCCGGAATTTTCACCATCACCATTTCCCTCTTCATCTGTTTTTTGTTCTGGAGACGGTGGCTGAGAATTAATCACAGGTTCTTTAGGATTTGGAATACTCATCCAGAGATAATTATCACTCCAGGTACCGTTATCAGAACGTCCAACAGCTATCGGAATCCAACTGTTCGCTTTTGATAATGGTACACTTATAGAAAATTCACAAGTACTTCCTGTGTTATTTCCTACTATATAATTATTTTTTTCTGTATCAGTTACCGATCCTAAATACAACCAGTCAAAAACTTTTTTAGTTCCTGTGTGAAATGAAACCTTAACCTGATCATCTTTCACTTCCATTTTGTCAACAACAACCGGGAACATTCCATACTCGCTCCCATCATTTTTCAATACCTTTACGTCGTCAATATCTACTGTCGGCTGAACCGGTGTCTCTGTCACCTTCGTTTCCGCCTCTGTCATCTGTGAGCCCTGAGATATCTCCGTTTCCGGATTACCTGCCTCAGTTTCCAGCACACCGGCATTATCTTCCGGCTGTTCAGATGTTATATCCTCTTCTGTTTTTAATTCTTCTTTACTCTCCTCTTTAACAGCTGTACTTTCTTCCTGTGCATGACCAGTATCGCTTGATACTTCTTCTGTTTCCTGTTGCACAATACCCTTCGCATCCTGATCTTCTGCATATACGTTCGCATAAGACAAAGGTGTTGCCACCATAGACGCAACCAGCACTCCGGCTAAAAAGCCTGCACTTTTTCTCTTCATCTTTTCCTCTCCTTATTCCGTTTTTCTTTGTAATTTGGGAATTATTAAGAATTATTTACACGAAAATAAAAATCCTCTACTTTTAAAAGTAAAAGATTTCCTGTTCCTTATATATTTCGGCACAATCAATTACTCGTGATCTGGAATTTCTATTTCCCGTACCAACGGTCGGCAGGTTTCCTGACTTGTAAATCTTACATAGAATCTCCTTCCCAGTCTCCCAGTGGATGTCTAACACAACCTCAGATTCTGTGCTAACACATGATCTATGTATTCACTCACAGTGACGAGTTCGTACAGGTCTCGCACCTGTTTCCCTTTTACCTGTCTTCTAAAAACAGCACCGAACGTTCTTCATAATTTTCCATAACAAATATAACATTTAGACTTGAGAAAGTCAATGAAACCGGGGTTTTATTACAATTCATTATACTTCAGTGGCATACTTAAAAAGCTTCCACAGGATTTCTCCCATAGAAGCTTCTTTTTTCAATTTATACGCCAAATTCCTCATACAATTTCTTACGATATTCCAAATCCTCCAACGCCTTAATACTATCTTCCTGACGATTCTGCTTTGAAAGCTTCATTAATAAATTGGCAAGCCGTTCTTCCCCTATACGTTCTCCTTCTTTTCTTCCTTCTTTTCTTCCTTCCTCTCTTCCTCGTATTCTCCCTTCTCTTAAGCCTCGCTCTGTTGCCTCTTCTCTTACCAGTCTTTCTCTTTCTTCCATCTTCATATACTCGACCTCCACACTTGTACTTGTTTTTATCTCCTGTATACTCTCATGCAGACGGCGAAGTCTTTCATCACATTCCTCTGGAAGTCCATGTTCATTACTCTCAGTAATATAATGAAGAAAATCCACTAATTCTTTCGATACTTCATCTTCATTTTCCCCTTTTGTACTGAGAAATAATTTTGTAACCTCATCTCCAAGTAATAAATCTGGCTGTTCCTTGCAGCGACTCTCAAACGTATAGCAATACTTCTTCATTCCATATGGATCATAGTCACAAATTACAATAATAAACAGCGGTTTTAGCTTATCAAAACCTTTTTCACCGCTTTTCAACATTGGTGCGTCCATCAATGCCTGATAGAATCTGGTTCATTTTGGAATATTTCCTTCCTTCCGATTCTGCATCTCTACATCAAAAACGCGACCATCTTCAGATTCTGCGACAAAATCCATTCGGATTCCACGTTTTCCCGGAATATTGTGAATAACCTTCTGACCTTCTTTCCACTTGAGGCTTTTTAATCGCAAACCAGTAGATAATTCGATAATTGTCTTGCAATTTTCCAGTTCCGCGGTTGCCACATCAAATAGAAAATCGTCCGTGAGATTCATCTCCTTTAATGGCTTCCATCTGTCTTCCTGCATGATTAAGTTTTCGGTTCTCTCCATACACTTTTCTCCTTGTATTATACCATTTATAGTTATTTTTTCAAACATGGAATATCGGACGAATCTGTCCGTATGATCAGAGCAGAACTGCTCTTAAATTAACTTGATCTTTTTCGAATGTTTGAAGTGGGTATATCATAACATATTCAACATCTTCTATACAATCAATTATTACTTAAACTTTTCTTAAATCTGTAGAACTTTTTATAAATGTAATTTTTACATGCCGTTTTGTTTCATTAGATATACAGATGTAAATAGATTTATAAATTCGTCCGATTTATCAAGAAAGGACAGCCATGTGTTTTTTCACATCGGCTGTCCTTTTGACATTTCATAAATATGCTGTTAAACAAAAGCCACTGACTACAATAGCTTTACTTCTTTAAAAATCCCATGATTCAGCTGATAGCCAACATTTTTAATACACATCTGTCCGGCAAAATGTGCTTTTCCGATCATATGAATGCAGGCCTGTGCATACCCGATTGGCTCTTCTAACTGATGGTCCACAAACTTCGCTTTTTCTGTTCCAATAAGAGCAAGCGTCGTTTTCGGGCAGAGCAGAATCATAGTCTTATCATCAGCAAGCTGCTCTACTTTCTTCAAGAATGGGTATGTAAAATTCACCGTAACAGCTTCCATCATCTTCGGTCCCAGAATATTCACTCCGCCAGAAGAATCTGCATAGCTGATCAAATCTCCCCCGTACTCTTTCACCAGTTCCATATATTTCAAAATCTGATCTCCCAGTTTCCAGAAGACCTTTTCCATCACTTCCGGTTTTTTTCGCATTCCCTTGAACACATATCTTGCATCGATCAGCACATTGAGAATTGTAAATGGTCCTGCCACTTCGAATACAACATGTTCTCCTTCTTCACGAAGTTTTTTACATGCAAGAAGAGTCTCTTGAATTCGTCCTTTCGTGAAATCCATGTCCGGCAGATTTAATATTTCTTCTACATCTGTACAGACATATCCTCCAGCTCTCGGACCGGCAATCTCATTTCCAAGATTTATAATTCCTCCCATAGCCTCTGCCTCTAATGTATGGCAAAATGGAAGTTCACATATAACTGCTTTATCTTTCTCTTTCAACATTTTTGAAAGAGTCACCATTGTATCACAGTGTGTATATGCATCTGGAAATGTTAGTCCCAGTCCTTCTGTCACTTCTGAACGAATTCCTGCTGAATTATCATATGTACAATTAAAATCTTTTATATCTCCCATATTTTTAACATTACCTCTTCGCATAACCAAGATTGAATTTTCTCGCTTTATTCGGGTACTTCCTATCTCATTCGTTTCTTCAATTTTTAGTGAACTTCCGGAAACATAAGGCAATCGGCAAATAATCTCTCATAGCCTTCTGTTGCACCAAGTTCCATATAATCCATATGATGAGCCAGTTCTTCCATCTCGTGCTTCACCTGACCGGATAAGAGCGCCATATAAGCCCCGGTCTTGGAAGAGTTACCGACATAGACAAGTTTATCTTTCACTTCTGCCGGAAGAATTCCTGTTCCAATGAGGCTGTCTGCCGGAAGATGTGCTCCAAATTGTCCTGCGATCATAACCTTGTCAAGCTCACTCATCTCTTTTCCTGCCTTCTTAAGAAGTGCATAGAAGCCAGACAGAATGGCTCCTTTTGCAAGCTGTACCTGTCGGACATCTCCCTGAGTGATCTTAAGGTCTTCCGTCATCTTAAACTGACGTTTGATACCATCCATCTCAATCATTGGGTAACGATAATCTGTCTCTTCCAGATTCTTCAACTTGATAAATGCGCCGTCTTTTCTTACAAGTCCGGTTCTTACCAATTCTTTTACCACTGCCAGGATACCACTTCCACAGACACCGATTGGATCGGCATTGCCGATAATTTTCAGCTTCACGCCATCTTCCTTAATTTCAACATCTTCAATAGCTCCCTCTGCCGCACGCATACCTGAGCTGATGTTCATACCTTCCAGTGCCGGACCTGCGGCACAGGAACAGGAAAGTAATCTTCCATGATCTGAAAATACAATCTCTCCATTCGTTCCGATATCAATAAACAGAACATTTTCATCTGCCTTATGAAGCTCACAGACATAAGCTCCTGCCACAATATCTGCTCCGATATAAGATGATACTGACGGCAGACAATAAAGTCTTGCCCCTCTGGATGCATGAATACCAATCTCCTCTGCTTCAATATCCTTTGCCTTTACAAACATTGGTGCATACGGTGATTTTCCAATGGACAGTGCATCTACACCAAGAAGCATATGCATCATCGTACAGTTCGCTCCTACAGAGACCTCGTAAATCTGTTCTTTCTTCACTCCGGTCTGTCCACAGACATCTGCGATCATCTCATTGATGGAAGCAACGATTGCTTCCTTAAGTGCCTGTACCCCCTCCTTGGGATGCTCCATCTCATAAGTAATACGAGTCAAGACATCCAGCCCAAAATGCTTCTGTGCATTGATCATAGAGGAATCTGCCAGTTCTTTTCCGGTCAGCATATCAATCAGTGCAGTAACAACGGTTGTTGTTCCGATATCTATTGCGATTCCATACATAGAATCTGTAGTATCTCCCTCTTCCAGATCCATCAGCACTTTTTTGCCATCTTTTTCACGATGGATAACTGCCGTGTAACTTCCTTCTTTGAAACAGAATCCACGCAATACAGAAAATGGAAATTCCACATCCGAAAGTTGTTCTTTAATCTGATCTTCAAATGGTGTCTGGTCTGTCAAAAGCGGCTTATGTATATTCACAATCTGTTTGACAATATCCAAGTCTTTTTCGAATTTTGGCACATATCCTTTTGATAGAACTTCATGCTTGCGCTCTTTCTGCATCAGCTCTACTTCCAGATCACACTGTGGATGAACCATACAGGAAAGACGCACACCACTTTTTACTTCTTCTGGTTTTAAGAAACGTAATTCTGTAGAAGATGCTTCCCCTACTTCTCCTGATACGATGCGTACTTTACACTTTCCGCATACTCCTTTTCCATTACACGGATTATCAATAAATATGTTCTGCGCCAGCAAGATTTCCAGAAGGCTTGCTCCCGGTTCATAATCGTATTGCTTGCCAGACTGAACAACACGTAATTTATACATTAGCTGCTTCCTCCATAATTCCATGACGGATTGCCTGGATATTGGTCAGTGGTGACTTCGTTCCAAGTCCGCATGCCGGAGAAATGATATTAGAACCGTCTCTCCAACATTTTACTGCAAGCTGCTCTACCTTCTCAGGCTGTCCAAACTCCAGCGTCCATGTACTGACATTTCCCATCAGGGCGTGCTTTTTTAAATGTTCGCGTGCCTCACGCATAGATACACAGGAATCGAAACTAAGTACGTCAGAATGTATCAGTTCTGCCTGCGGATATACATTTTTCATCTGTCCGCAAATATGCATGATTTTTCCCATGGTTTCTTTCTGAAGAGCATCCCAGATCATATTATTATATTTGACCGTATACTCCTCAAAAAGCTTCGGTCCCAAAATTTCTCCTGTTCCACTTGGATCGGAAATTGCAATTATATCTGCGCCGGCATCAATCTGTGCTCTTGCAAACTTTATGATCTCATCAGTCACAAACTGCATGTAACGGTGTGCTTCTTCTTTTTTCTTACGAAGCTCTTTATAAAAAATAACCGGCTCCATAACGGAACTTGCTGTGCTGACCGGTCCCGTAATATTTCCGATAATCGGTACATCTAAGTTTCTGGATTTCAGAATACGGATTGCATCCAGTACAACCTTTGCTCTTCCTTCCTCCATACTCATCGGTGTAATAGTCTCCCACTCTGTGACCGAATTGATCGCATATCCCGTTACATGCGGCTCATAAATCTTACTGCCCATAGTCACCTGAGCCCCCATAGCTTCTGCCTCAATCGTCATGCAGAATGGAACACCTACATTTTCAAAGCAGCCTTTTTCATAATTAGCTTCTGCCAGATCTGCCATCATTCTGGCATTCAGATGTGCCTCCGGCCAACTTACATTTGCCTCATCCATCAGATCTGTCGTTATCATATTCATCATTCCACCGGGACAGATACATGGCGGTCTGTCTGTCGGCTCCTGATGCATGGCTTTCCTAATTCGTTCTTTTGCATCCATAAATCCCCAGCTCCTTTTTCGAATTCTTATTCGGATTCTTTTATATTTAGCCTGGCCTATACCTTTTCAGACCGTTTCCAATACAGCTTTTGTCTTTTCTATCTAGGCAATTCCTGTCAGCTCTTTCGCAACTTTTACAGCTTCAACCGCATTCACAGAGTATCCCTCTGCTCCGATATCGTCCGCAAATTTTTTGGAAATCGGGCTTCCTCCGACCATAACTTTAAACTTATCACGGATTCCCTGGTCTTTTAATTTCTCTATAACTGTCTGCATTCCACCCATAGTTGTCGTCATCAGTGTGGACATACAGATCAGATCTGCATCTACCTCTTTTGCCTTCTCAATAAACTGGTCAAGCGGAACATCTCGTCCAAGATCATACATCTCGAATCCTGCTGTCTCCATCATAATCTTTACCAGGTTTTTACCGATGTCATGAGTATCTCCTTCCACAACACCAATAACTGCTTTTTTCTTCGTCTGATCATCTGTATTTTCCAGATGCGGACGAAGTACATCCAGTCCCGCATACATTGCATCAGAGCAAAGGAGTACATCTGTTACAAAATACTCTTCTGCATCGTAAAGCTCACTGGCCTTGTTCATACCATCTACAAGACCTTCCATAATTCCGTCAAACGCCGGATATCCGGCCTCAATATATTCTTTCGCAACTTCTACGACTTCCTCATCTTCCATCTCTACTACACACTCTGATAATTTTGCTAATAATTCTTCTTTAGATGCCATACTATAAATCCTCCATAATCTAAATTTTTATTTTGTTAGAAAATACCTCATAGCCCGCAAGCTGTTTTTTCCTGACATTCTCATCTCTTGACGTGTTTTATCTTGATACATTTTAACATTAATTACACATATCTTCAAATTGAGCACTTCAATATATTCGTACAGACATTTATCCATTCTATATGTCATCCATCAGATAACGAATCGCCCAAGCCGGCACTTCCGGAATCTCATCCAAAACTTCACTATCATATATAAATGCCACTGGATACTCCGGTTTTTTTCTCGGATAAACGCCCATTCCATCTGTAAAATACAGCATTCCATTCAAGTTCGTAAGTTCTCCGTTTTTTCGAAGTTCTTCTATATACTCAAATGCCGGTCTGAAATCAGTTCCTCCACGGCCATAAAGTGTCAAGTCTTCCATCACCTGCTCCAGTTCTTTCTCTGATGTAATCTTCACATCCTTCTGAACCAACGCATCACACTGGATCAGATGGAAATTCACTCTGTCTTCGCTTTTCTGCCCACTTTTTAATATCTGGTACGTCTTTTCCAGAAATCTCCGAAGTTTTTCTTCCTCCACTGACCCTGAAGTATCAATCACGGTCACAAATGTTTTCACTACCCGGACATCCTTGTACTCCAACGGCTCGATCAGCGGCATATTTCCATACAGTTGCATCCCATAAGTATAGAAATTATAATCAAATTCCTCATCATTGATCTTCATACGTTCCCCAAGCCTGGTGAACTTTCTTAAGAATGCACTATAGTCCTGTTTCTTTCTGTTCGCAAGCTTTAAATTCACCAAAAAATCACCGGTTTCACCACTCCGGCTTTTCATAAATGTCTCAAGATCCACCTGAATCTTTTTCGCAGCCTGCTTCCACAGCTCTTCCAATTTTTGATTTGAGAACATGACCTCCCGGTTCTGATTCACCTGCCCTGATTTCACCTGGATTACATCATTCCTGTTTTTTGTTTCGGGATACCAGAAGCTATGGTCATCCCGACGGAAAATTTTCTCCAGCCAGTCTATTTCTGACTCTTTTGTCTTTTTCAGATATCCATAAATCTTTTCCGCATTCATAAGTCCCACATTTTTCCGGATGCGGTCAAGTTCCCGCTTTTCATCTGCCCCGGCACTAATATCTGCAAAGTCCAGTTTCCAGCTTTCGATGATATATTCTGTTGCCATATCGCATGCAAGATCCCATTTTCTTTGCTCGATCTGTGGATTTACAAAGAAATGTCTGAATATTCCATGCACGACTAAATGCAAATACATTCTGCTGACGAAACCTTTCTCTTTCTGATATGCTCTCAGTACGTATTCTGGATTATAGTAAAGATTTTTTCCATCTGTTCCCATACCATATGAACGATTACACATACATTTAGAGGGACTCTCCGTCAGCATCCGAATTGCCGGTTCCAGAAACCTCATATTGACCAACATTCTCTGTCTGCTAAAGTTCAGAACTTCTGAAGCCACTTTTATTATTTCCACACACATAAATATTACACCTGATCAAGCCCCAGATTTTGAATCTGATCCATAAGATTTTTCTGTCTCTCGTAGAACATCAAATTCTTATTATGTTTAAAATACTCCCGACATCCATACTGACTGATAAATCTGGCCGTATATTCATTTTCCGTAAGTTCTGTCACAAGTACAAGAATCTCCTGTCCTTCTTCAAACACATCTTCACAAAAGTAAAATGAGTTGGACAGACAGCCCGATGCTTTTCTTGTCTGCTCTTGAAAGCTTTCTGTCAACTGGGCAAAATAATCTCTGAGAATTACAAAATCTCTTTCATCCGGAGTCCGTATGCCTGCTTTTTTCCGGCATTCTTCCAGATAAACAAGCACACGGTCATCTTCCCACACCTGGGCACGGGATAAATTACCGGCACGTTTTTTCTGTTTTTCTTGTTCCATTAAACATTCTTTTTGTTGTTCGATACAAGAAACAAGGTCTCGGCCTTTTTCCACATCTGCTTTTATCTTTTTCAGGCAATCCCCAAATACAAACAATGCATTTTGCATCTCCATTGTCTCTTTAACAGTATCCGTAATTCCATCCATCAAAAGACCAAGGAAAGAAATCCTCTCATCAAAAGATGCTTTCATCGCCCTCTGTCTTACTTGCTCTGATGGAATGCCAAATAAGATACGGTCCACCTGATAATCATTTTTATATTTTTTGAACAAATCATAATAAATTGCAAAGTCACGGGCAATCTGCTCGTCCTGCACGTACTGGCTGATCAGATTCAGATCCACAGGCAGATTCTTCTTTTCACTCAGACACATGATCTGACTTAAATCTTCCCAGCCTCTTGCTGTCACAAAATGCTTTCCATCCACTGTATTTTCCACGGAATAAAATGCATCTTTCTTCAGATCCAGATAAGTCAGGATTGCCGGGTGCATCCCCTGCTCATAAGCATATGTTTTCCAGACACTATAATCAGGCTCTACATCCATTCTCTTTACGCGGTCCCAGGACGCAATATCGAATTCCCTCACAGAATGATTGTATTCTGGCGGATTCCCTGCTGTTACGATAATCCAGCCCTCAGGCACTTTGTGCTGTCCAAATGTCTTGTACTGTAAGAACTGAAGCATCGCCGGCGCCAAAGTCTCAGATACACAATTGATCTCATCTAGGAAAAGGATTCCTTCACATATTCCCGTGTCCTCCATCACTTCATAAACCGCTGCAATAATCTCACTCATCGTATACTCAGATACCTGAAATTTTTCTCCGCCATACTCCTTTTCTACAATGTATGGAAGTCCCAGTGCACTCTGCCTTGTGTGATGTGTCATCGTGTAAGACACAAGTGCTACTCCAAGTTCCTGCGCAACCTGCTCCATAATTGCAGTTTTACCGATTCCCGGCGCTCCCATCAAAAATACCGGACGCTGCTTTTCTGTCGGAATTATATATCTGCCTTTTTCATCCTTTTCCAGGTACAATTTTACCGCATGTTCAATCTGCTCTTTTGCTTCCCTAATATTCATAAATATTATGACAACGCTGCCAGAAGCTGATCAAGCTGGCTGCCCGTCTCCTCCTTCTTATCCTCATTTTGGATTTCATCCTGATAATTTAACAGCATGCTGCGGATCTCCATATCGGATTTTTGCAGTGACTGATCCAGAAGTCTGTTCACTGCCTGTTCCGCCAATAAATTGTAATGAATGAAAAACTGTAATAACTTTTTATTTTCTAATAAAAGGACTTCATAGGAACTCCGGTTTTCTTTCAGATCCTTCACATAAGAATCAAGGATTTCACTTCTTACATCTCCCTGTTCTACCAGGTAATCTGCAAGTCCTGCTGCCGCCCACATTCTCCATTCTTTTGCAAATCTCGTAATCCTCATATTCGGTGCAATGATTTCTTCCATATCATAGCAAGTTGTCCACATATCCCAGTCCTGAAACACTTCTTCATCCACCGGGTTTCCTTCTATATAAACTCGTTTTAATGCAGAACATTGTGAAAAGATGCCTTTGCCAAACTCTGTCACCCGTTTTGGGAAATGAAGTTCTTTTAAATTCGTACACCGGTAAAACACCTTGCGTTCTACCGCCTCCAGTCCTTTTGGCAAATGTACTTTCTCCAGGCTGACACAAGTCACAAAAGCACCTTCTTCAATTCGCTTCACACTCTCCGGTAAATCCACCTGTTCCAGTGCCGCGCACCCGGAAAATGCATGAGCCCCAATCACTTCTGTATCATGCGGCAGTATTACTTCCCGCAGTTTTCCACAATCATTAAATGTATCATGCGGAATCTCCACCAGATGTTCTGGAAACTTCACTTTTTTTAACATCCTGCAATAACGGAATGCACTGTGCCCAAGTTTTTGCAAATTCTCCGGTAATTCTATATATTCCAGAGGGGTTCCGCTGAAAGCATAGATGTCGATTGTTTTTATGCTTTCCGGTAAATGTATCTTTTTGATTCCACTCCCCTGAAAGGCATGCTTTCCAATTCGTTCCACTGAATCTGACAAATGCACTTCCTGCACTTCCATGCAATACTCAAAAGCACTGTCTGCGATGATCCGGATACCATCCGGCACTTCTACAAATGCGTCAGCTCCAAGATATTTTATAAGCGTATCTCCTTCTATCTGAAGATTTTGATCTACGTTTCCGGATTCCATTACACTTTTTAATACTTCCCGTGCATCTTCAATTTTCAACGCTTTCGTATTCAGTCGTTCCAGCGCTTTCCAGCCTTCTTCTATTTCCTCCGATTCCACATCGTCTGAATCAATATTGTTGACCAGAATTACATCTGCATGTTCAATCTGGTCTACATAAAATTCTCCCAGTCCGGAGGCATATGCCTCCACCATGCCAATGTCTACAACTGTAACATTCGGTCCGATCACCATCTCAAGATGTTCCTTCTCTTTTAGCTGCGTACATACTTTCACGACATCGGACAGTTTTCCAAATCCAGATGCTTCTATAAAAATTCTGTCCGGGCAATCTTCCATGGCAATCCGGCGCATCTTTTCTTCAAACTCAAGTGCCATCCCACAGCAAATACAGCCCTCACCGATTTCTTCATAGATCAAGCTGCCTTCTGCATTTTCCCGGTCAACTGCCTGTGCACCAAAATCATTTTGAATTACCGCAGTCTTTCCCTTTACCTGTTCTATACATTGATTTAAGAATGTTGTTTTTCCGGATCCCCGAAATCCAGATATGATCTGAACAACCATGTCCTGTTTATCAACCTCCATCAGATTAGTTTTCTGATTTTATATCTTTTTATTCAAATTTGGCAGATTATCTTTCCGACACATTTTACTCAAAGTTCTTAGGATCTAATGGCCATTTTCCATACTTTCTTGCTGCATTCATAAACGCTTCAATATTCTCCAATTTTACCTGACCGGAAAGATCACATCCAGAGGCAAGAATATAACCATTCGGTGAATCCCATGCTTTCTGCAAACACCTCTTTACAGCTGCATCCATTTCTTCCTTTGTTCCCTGAATAAAATAGTCGACCGGTGCCACATTTCCAAGAATCGGCATCTTCTGCCCTGCTGTATTTTTTACATGCTCCAAATCAACGACATTGTCCACACTGATCATATCACTTCCTGCATCTGCCATGTCATCAATTGTTTTGGTCGTATCCCCACATATATGATAGCAGACCATTCCTCCTGCATTATGAATTGCCTGATTTACTTTTTTTGCATACGGAAGCACAAACTCCTGATACTGACTATTTCTCAAGATTGTGCCAGAAGCGAGTGGATCACATTGTAAGATCAATACCCCTTCTTGAATGAACTCTTTATAAATATCGATAAGACAATCTTCAGACGTTCCGGATCCAGCTTGTCAATATCATCCAAACTTTCAAGCGGATACGTTGCGATTGCAGGTGTCTGAAACTCCGAATCATTGGTCGTTCCCCCAAGCCCAACTCCTACCATGTGAAGCCCGTATTCAATGACTGCAAGGTCATTACCAAATCTTTTGTACGCTTCAATCTGACACTTTGCCTCATTCTCCGGTGAGCTTCTTTTCTCGCGATGAGTCATCCCACATACATCGCCTGACATAGATACTATGACCGGCATTGCAAGCATTCGATCCATCGATTGTCCTGTCATAAAAGCATTCAGTCTTTGATTCGGTGTCATCTGGTCTAATTCGTGCATAAATCTCCTCCTCGTATTATACATGCAAACAATAAGTTTCTCAACATTCCCCCTGGATTTTATACACTATAACTTCTATCACTGTCATGAACGATCAGTATAAAATATTTTTCCACTAAAAAAGGCAGGGAAAATAAAACGAAGTGTCTGTTCTTTTCCCTACCGAAAATCCCAATTCCTATATAGCAGGTTTCCTGGCTTGATTTCATCCTCTGCTTTCCTCTTCCCGGCTTATATTACTGCTGTTCTGTTGCGGATATAAATACCAGTGACTCCGTTGAAGCTTCGTCCATCTTACAGTAGAATAGGCTGCCCTGGATTCTCACCAAATTCCCTTTTAAATGTCAAATCCATCACTAATATAGTCTTCTGCATCCAGTATAATTATTAAGCACGCTTATTTCAAATAAATAATATTGATATATCTACCCAATTATCGTTTTTCCAAATAAAATACACTCAGTCTTCATGGAATTCCTAAAAAGAATAAACTCATAAAAACCAAGTGTACATAATTAAGAATGGCTCTACATTCCTACTTGCGAAACTACATACTTATTTTTTTCTTAATGCTTTCTTTTTCTCAAGATTTGTGACAACCATACAGCAGCTTGCATCACCTGTGATGTTTACTGTTGTACGTCCCATATCAAAGATACGATCCACTCCGGCTACAAGAGCGATTCCATCTACTGGAAGTCCTACAGATGTAAGTACCATTGCCAGCATAACCATTCCAGATCCCGGCACACCTGCTGTTCCGATAGATGCCAGTGTTGCTGTCAGGATAATCGTCAGCATCTGTGGAAGTGTCAGGTTGATTCCATAACAGGACGCGATAAAGATTGCACATACTCCCTGATAAATTGCAGTTCCATCCATGTTAATTGTTGCTCCAAGCGGAAGCACAAATGAAGTCACTTCTTTTGATGCTCCCATGTTCTCTACACACTCCATATTGATTGGAAGTGTTCCTACGGAAGAAGCACTGGAAAATGCAAACATCATTGCCGGAAGCATTCCTTTAAAGAATGCGATCGGACTCATACCGCCCATTGTCTTTACTGCTAATGAATATACAACAACTGCATGTATAATGTAGCAGACATACGCTGCTAAAAGCACCATTGCCAGTGAACCGATGATCATCGGACCATTTACTGCAATAACCGGGCACAACAGACAGAATACTCCGATTGGAGATAATCTTAAGATCATCTCCATACATTTCATAAACATATCATTCAGATCATTACACCCCTGAATCAAACGTGGATTTTTCTCCGGTCCAATCAGAATAATCGCAAATCCGAACAATACTGACATCACAATTACCTGAAGCATATTGGACTCAGACATCGGTGCAATAAAATTGGATGGGAAAATATTCACAATTGTATCCATAAATGATACCGACTCTGCTGCTTCATAAGTCAAGTCTGTTGTTGCAACGACCGGGAACATTCCTTTGAACAGATTTCCTCCAATCAATCCAAATGTGATTGCAAATGCGGTTGTACACATATAGTATACAACGGTCTTCAAACCAATTGCTCCTACTTTTTTAATATCCTGCATGGAGATAATCCCACACATAATGGAGAATAATACGATTGGAACTACGATGAACTTTACAAGGTTCAGGAAAATTGTTCCAAACGGCTTAATGTAACTCTCTGCAAATTCTGCATGACTCTGCATCAGAAGTCCTACTACAATTGCAAGAATCAATGCGATAAAAATCTGCATTGCCAAAGACATTTTTTTCTTTTGTTTCATGATTTTAACCTCTCTTTACTTGATTTTATTTCCCCGTTATATTTTACCCCAAAAAAGCACTGTCATAAGACAATGCCTTTTCTCTGTTATAAAATTATATCATACCTTATTCTGATTCATCAACCAGTTTTTTGCAAGTTCATGTGGAAAATTATGCATTTTCGATATCTTTTTTGCTTCAAAATATCATTTTTGCATATTTTAATCTTCCAGAATGCCTCTCGGAAGCTTTCCTAACTGCGCACCACGACCGTATTTTCTTGCCGCATAGATGAATGCCTCAACATTTCTCTTCGGTGTACCAATCGGGAGCTGACATCCTGTATTCAAAATGTAACCTTTGGGATTATCTCCACATTTTCTCAAGCAGTCTTTACATGCCTCAATGACATCATCAATCGATCCATCTTTCATCACTTCGATCGGCGGAACATTTCCGGCAAAGCGCATCCGGTCCCCCACCTCACGCTTAGCAACCTCCAAATCCTCGCAATTATCGATACTGAATGAAAATAGACCTGCATCTGCAAGATCACTCCAAATAGGGCTTGTCTTACCACAAATATGAGCTCCCGGTCTTGATCCCATAATTTTCTCTGTTCCATCAATCAGTTTTTTAATATAAGGAAGCGAAAATTCATCAAATTGCTTCTTACTAATTACATCCATACAAGTTACCGGATCAGAAAAATTGGTTCCAACTGATCCGAACTCATGATAAAATGCTTCAAACCATTTTAAAGAACAGACAACTGTTAAATCAAGCAATTTGTGAAGCATTTCCGGATTCTTTCTCGTGTCGCGAAGAACCTTTTCAACTGGCCTGACTGCTATAGCTGTTGAAATCGGACCTGCCACACTCGTTGTCATACTAACATCCGGGAAACGTTCTTTCAATCTCTTGGCATTTTCCAAAATCGGTGCAAGAACTGGATTTTTATAAGGATCTGTCACTTCCAATTTGTCGAAATCCGCATAATCCTGCAACACATGATGTTCAATATAATCAATTCCATGTTCAGGAACCCCTAACTTTGAACCAAGCGCAACGCCAATTGTGCGAAGACCTAATCCAACATTAAAGCTATCCAGACCAAATTCTTCTTTTCTTCGTCTGATTACTTCGCTTTTCACTTCAAAGTCTTTCGCAAATTGTGATGTTGTAAATCCAAAAATATCTGCCATAGCCGGATCAGGCGCCTGTAACGTATACGGGATATGATCTACCTCTTTTCCCTCGTTGTAGGCCTTGATACGCTCTGCTGCAGTCATCTCAACCTTCTGCTCACCCATTAATTTCTTTAATTCCGTATAATCCATAACTTCCTCCCTTATTATATTAAAAAAGGCAGAGTAAAAACAGCGTAACCGCTGTTCTTCCCCTACCGGAATCCCATACATATACATAGCAGGTCTCCTGACTTTGCATCATCCTTTGATCATATCTTCCCCTTGCATCTTAGCCAGAGTGATTTTCCAGACCATCGTCCGCTTCACAGTAGAATAGGCTGTTCCAGATTCTCACTGGATTCCCTTTTCAATGAATTATAATCATCACTATGCACTCTACATAATTAATTTTAACCCATTCTACTCTCGCCAGCAAATAGCTTGTTTCCATATATGCGCTTTATTATTATTGTAATCTATAAGGAATTTTTAGTTTTATATTATAGAATCAACCCACATCTGTTCAAGAATGCCTCGGCATTCTTGATGCGAGGTGCGCGTCATGCAACTGCATGACATACTTCTACTGCTCACCTCTGCAAGTCTACACTCCGTTTCGGTCGGCGCAAAACCATTGTCCACCGGACAATGTGCGCCCTGCCGGAGGTCATATCAGCTGGGGGATTGACTCCCACCACTAATACCAGCTTGTTTTTCAGTGGCGTCCCTATAGAGGTGGGAATCATCTCCCAGCTGATAATATTCAACACGGCTGATTATAACTCTGTAATACCTCTTGGCATATAACCTTTTCTTGCACCACGTCCATACTTTGCAGCTGCATTCATAAATGCAATCATGTTTTCCTTCGTCGTATCTACCGGAGTGGTACATCCAGGACAGAGATTATATCCTCTCGGATTGTCTCCAGCTTCAATAATACATTTCTTAATTGCCTGGTCAATTTCTTCAAATGTTCCATTTTTCAATACATCTACAGGTGGCACATTTCCACTGATTGCAACCTTATCGCCATAGTATTCCTTCAATTCCTGAATACTCTCACAGTTATCTACCCAAAATCCACTGATTCCTGTACCAATAACTTCTTCCCATCGATCCCTGGTATGTCCACAGATATGAATTCCAGTTGAACCCTGAAATTTATTCATACGCTCTACTGCCTGTTTGATATAAGGGACAAAAAATTCTTTAAACTGTCGTTTACTAAGTAAATCTCTGGAGCCCATTGGTTCAGAAAGTGTAAACCCAATTCCTAGTTTACGATGAAGATCTTCACAACATTTTACAACACAGTCTGTACTATACTGCAATAATTTGTGGACCTGTTCTTTATGTTTGACCGTACCCTTTAAGAATGTTTCAGTTCCAATCAAACTTGCAGCTGTTGTAAATGGTCCTGCAAGTCCACTACCAATTCCGCGTTCTTTTCCATATTTTTCCTGAAGTCTTTCAAATGCTTCTATTATGATAGGAAATCTTCCATCTTTTTCAACATTAATAAGCTCCATATGATCCAGGTCATCAAAGGTTTCCAGTGCCGGCTTTTCAATATAAGACACGCTGTGCTCCGGATACTCGAGCTTTGTTCCGAGTGCTTCTACCAGCGTCCGAAGTCCCAGTCCCATCCCCATATTATCCGCCTGAAAATCTTCTGCCAGATGGCTTTCTACTTCCACCATGGCATCTGCTGAAAAATAATAATCACGAATGGAAATCCCATATAACGGAGGAGCTGTCTCTCCTGCACTTAAAGACGTCGGAATACGGTCCACCTCTTCTCCTCTTGCGTAAGCTATCTTCCTCTCTTTTGGCGTCATCTCAAGTTTTACTAATTCCATCTTTTCTTACCTCTTTCTTCTAACAGAACAACATAGAAAATGGTACTGTTACAATTGATACAATCGTTGTCATAGCAAATATTTCTGCTGCATATACGGAGTCTTTTTCATAGCGAAGTGCAAATAAGCTTCCCGTCACTCCTGCCGGACACGCTGTTGCCAGTATCACAATAGTCTTTACGAGCTGTGAAACTGGAATAAAATAAAAGACTCCTACCAATGCAAATGGCATTACAATCAGCTTTACAAAGCTTAAGCAATATAATCTGTAATGACAAAATACTTGTTTCAAATCTGCCTGAGCAATATTGATTCCTGCTACCATCATCGCCATAGGTGTGTTCATGTTTGCAATCATTTCCATTGGTTCTTCAACAATCTGAGGAACACGGATTTGTGCAACAAAGCAGATAATACCAAGGATAATAGAAATAATTGTCGGTGATGTAAATACTTTTTTCAAAGATTTGATATCACTTTTTCCAGACATTACAATTACGCCATGTGACCAGAGCAGGAAATTCGCCATAGCTACATAGGCAGTCATATAAAAAACTCCTTCTGCCCCAAAAATCCCCTGTGCCATCGGTATTCCGATAAATCCACAATTAGAATACATCAATGCAACTAATTCCACAACTGCATAATCTTTATCCAATTTTCGGACGACCCATTTGCAGATACACCAGATCAGAAAAAAAGCAATAGCTGATAACAGAACCGATATCATCAGCCCTGTTACCAGCTCTTTTGAAAAGTCTTTCTGAAATGATGTAAAGAGCAGGACTGGTGTGAATAAACTCAGCACCAGTTCTGATAATTTCTTATTCATCTCCTGATCTACAATCTTCTTGTGATAACAGAATACCCCGACAAGCGCAAGTATCGTCATCACAAGAGTTTTGTACATCGTCATTCCAGCTAATTCCATAGAACTATCTTCTTACTCCCAGCAAGGAATCTGTGTTCCCTGTTTCTCTGTCTTAAAGTACTCTGCAAGTTCATCACACTGAACAGCTTCTGCAATGTCTTTGATCCACTGTGCATCTTTGTCCTCTGCACGAACTGCAAATCCTACAGCATATGTGTCATTGTCATCAGACTGGCAAAGATATCCATCTGCAGAAAGTCCTGCATTTACCATATGTCCTGCTGCAAGGCAAATTGCATCAACGTCTTTGATAGACTGTGGTAATACAGACATCTCAGCTTCGATGAATTTGAAGTTATGTGGATTCTCTTTTACGTCATACATTGTCGGACTCTCTACAGAATCATCTAATGTGATCAGTCCCTGAGACTCTAACAGATGCAGTCCTCTTGCCTGGTTTGTTGCATCGTTGCAAAGTCCGATTGTAGCTCCATCTGGAAGCTCATCTACTGAATCCCATTTATCAGAATACATTGCGAATAATGGATAAAATGTCTTTGGCTCTACCATAACCAGATTTGTTCCATTCTTTTCGTTGTAACTCTTAAGGTATGGCTCATGCTGATACCAGTTACAGTCAATGCTTCCTTCTGCTAATGCTACATCTGGCTGTACACTGTCATCAAATACTTTTGACTGAACATTGTATCCAAGTTCTTTCAGTTTATCCTCTACTGCAGCATACTGATTTACCATATCAGCACGAACTCCGATTGTGATATCTTTTTTCTCTGTGCTGCTGTCAGCCTCACTCTTTGTGTCATCTGCTTTTGAGCTTCCACAGCCAGCTAACATTGTTCCAGCTACTGCTAATGTAAGTAATACACTAATTAACTTTTTCTTCATTTTTCTTTTTCTCCTTAATAATTCTCCTGTTTGTTTTTTAGTTTCTATATAAAAACAGGCGTCCCCGTTTTTATTTTAATTTCTTATAAATCCAGTCACCAAAGTACTGAATAATCGCAACAAGAATAATCAGAACAACACAAATCGTGTACATAATCTGTTTATTAAAGTTCTGGTAACCATATGTAAGAGCTACTGCTCCAAGACCCCCGGCTCCAACTGCTCCTGCCATTGCTGTACAGCCAAGCAGATTAATAATCGCAAGACAAAGTCCTGAAATAATAGATGGAACTGCTTCTTTTAACATGACCTTGAATACAATCTGACTTTTTGATGCTCCAAAAGACTGTGCAGCTTCAATTAAAGCTGGATCTACTTCTTTAAAACTGTTCTGGAAAATTCTCGCCATAAACGGAGTACATGCTACAGTCAGCGGTACGAGCGCTGCTGTTTCTCCGATTGATGTTCCAACAATTAATCTTGTAAATGGAATGATGGAAATCATCAAAATAATAAACGGGAATGAACGTATCGTATTTACAAGAAAATCCAGAATACGATTAATCACAACATTCTGACAAAGCCCGCCTTTTTCAGTCAGAATCAAAATAACTCCAAACACAAATCCGAAAATCGTAGATAAAACTCCTGAAATCAACAGCATTTTAAGTGTTGCAAAAAACGCCGGAACTACTAACATCTGACAAATCTGTGTAAACGTATAATTAGTTAAAGACATTATTCATTCACCTCCGTCTCTCCCTGCTCACCTGAAAGTTCGCGCCATTTAATTCCTTTTTGATTCAGGTAATCTGTAACTGCACCTAAATGTTCATCATCAATATTGATTACAAATATTCCCATCTGGTCTCCCTGATAATCCTGAATCAAACCATTCACAATCGGAAATACATACTGAAGTTCTGATGTCATCGTACTGAACAATTCTCCATCTTTCATGTCCTTTACCAGATATGAAATCTGAATATTGTGTCCTGTATCCGGAAGTTTTTCTTCTTCTTCGCCCAATAACCTTCTCAGTGACTGTGGCTGTTTAATAAAGATTTCTTTTACAGTACCTTCATCTGCAATCTTGCCATTTTCCAGAATACATGCTTTATTACACGCTTTTCTTACAACTTCCATCTGATGTGTTACAATGATAACTGTGATTCCAAGTTTCTGATTAATTTCCATCAACAGATCCAGAATCGAATTCGTCGTCTTCGGATCCAGTGCTGAAGTAGCCTCATCACAAAGCAAAATCTTCGGATCCATAGTCAATGCTCTTGCAACTGCAACACGTTGCTTTTGTCCACCACTTAAATTTCTCGGTTTTGCATTCATCTTATCTCCAAGACCAACCAGTTCCAGAAGTTCTCTTACTTTTTTATCGATCTGGTCTTTTGGATATTTCCAGCACTGCATTGGAAGAGCGACATTCTTATATACCGTCTCTCGTTCAAGTAGTGAAAACTGCTGAAAAATCATTCCAACATGCCGTCTGAATTCTCGTAATTCTTTATCTTTCAAATCTTTGATCTCGCATCCGTCAACCTTCAGGCTTCCTTCCTGATAAGATGTCAGACCATTGATGCAGCGAAGAAGTGTAGATTTTCCTGCGCCACTTCGACCTACTAACGCATAAATATCTCCGTCTTCAATTGTCAGGTTGATACCTTCCAGAACGGAGCTTCCATCGTCTTCCCATAACTTTTTCAGATTTTTTATCTCAATCAACGTTTTTTCCTCCTTCTAAATTACTTTCCTATTTTATACAATTTTCTCAATAATTTCTTCATTTATAATTCCAATCTTTCTTGTTTTAATTGTGCATCGTGCACAATTTATCCCGTGTATTTTTGTGCATTTTATTGATTATATCTATATAATCGTTCTTTTATTGATTATATCTATATTTATCTTTATAGACATATGTTATATCTGCACAAAAACAGGGTGCATCTATCTATATTTGATAAATGCACCCTTGTCAATTGTAATTATTTACGAATCATTTCTACAAATGCTGCCAGTCGTGTATTTAATTGTCCTACATCACCTTTTGAATAGTCTGTCACTACAGCCAGATATGGCAAATGCTTTTCTTCATTCACGAAATTCTTCACACTGATGGATTCCATTTCCACAGAATGACAGCCCGATAATATCATCTCAACTACCCCATCTACATGATAGTCATCAATCATTTCTCCAAGAAGATGGATACGATTATTATTCGGTGTCATAATTGCACAGCCTATGCTAAAATACTTTCTTGCAATTGCACCATAAACATCCGGATCATCTTCATCTACCATACGCTCTACTGCTTTCGCTCCAGTACAGTTTTCGAAACCGACTACAACTCCGCCGTTATTCTCAATTGCCTCTACGATTTTATTTGTATCTTCGCCCATGGGGCAGCCGGTAATCAGGATTCTCGGTCTCTTTTCTAGCTGACGACCTTTCTCATATTCTTCCAGAATACGATCTGACAATTCATTTAACTCCTTTGTCATCTCTTCCTGACCAAATTGATATTTCGAACCATAAAGCACCTTACCAAGTTCCAGTCCAGACATTGGAACTGGTTCCAACTTCATCAAACCATAAAATCTCTTCAATGCTTCTCTTCGTTTATTCTGCGATACAATTGCACGTCGAATATCATTCTCTGTAATAACTACCTGAAAATATTCTTCCAGAAATTCTTTAAACCGGATAATCTCTTCCCGCCAGAATCTAAGTCCGCCTTCTGACTGTGTATTCGGCAATTCCATAACATAAACTTCTTTAAACTCAGACATCAATTCGTACATTTTTTTCTTGCCGTCACATGTTGTTTCTCCCACAACCAAATCCGCAAAATGAAAATAAGGACACCGATCAGATATGGCATAACCATAGCTAGATTTGATTAATGGACATACATTCTTTGGCAATACCGTTTCAGCGAGCTCTACTGTTTCATTCGCTGAAGAACATAGCCCCACAGGAATTGCTCCCATGGCAACTGCAATTTCTCTTGGAAAAAACGAACAATATGCACCGATTATCGGAATCTGCTTTTCTTTATATTCTTTTACCTTCAAAAATGACTGTTTTTTCTTGTCTTCAAACTCATCGAAGATTTCCGGCAAATCCTTGATAATCTCCATTCTCTACTTCTCCTCTTTCTCCTGTTCCCGCAGGAGTATACTAATTAAAATCTTATGAGCAATTCCCGGCTCATTAATATCCACTCCCAAAATCTCATTAATTTTGGAAAGTCTATAAATCATTGTATTCCTATGTATAAACATTTTCTTTGCTGCCATACTTACATTATTACCTACAAGCAAGTATTGCTTTAATGTCTCATAAAATTTTGTTTCCTTTGCCTCATCTTCGCTGGCTAGTTCAGTAAGTTCACGCTCCAGATATCTCGCATGTCCAATATAAGGTAATGCACAAGAACAGACTATCTGGACATAATAATCTTCTTCACGAAAACTTCTTTTATCCGGTTCCTGTTCATGCGCAATCTCCAGTGCTTTCTGACACATAAATCGTTTCTTATCAATCAATTCAATCTCATTAAAGCTCCCGCTTAGACAACATAACAGCTTATATTTTTCACACATGTTATCCATAATTTTACAAATCTTGTCTCTGCATTCTTCTGTATGTATATCCGTGAAAAGAAGACAAGCATACTGCTCCTCTATATAAACAAACACATTTTCATATACATCACTTACATAATTAGCCGCCTTTTGAAGTTGCAGACTATTATAAACTTCTGTACGTACAACTGCTACTCGAAATGGGGCAACAACATATTCGTTATATATATCATTCGTTCCATTCAGAAGCTGCTTCCCCTCGCCTTCAAATAATAACCGGGCAATCACACGACGTATTGTCGATATATGAGAATGAGAATGTTGTTCCTGACGCTCCATTAACATTCCAAGTCCCTGACAGACAATATCATTCATCTGAATCAATGTTTCCTCTGCATCTTTTGCATTATAAATTCCTACATCCAGAATAGATATAACGAAACCTTCTGCATCTCCTTTGACTACAATTTCATTCACAGCATAATATTCTTCCGATACATGAATGAGCATGGATTTGCCCCTTGACTCTTTCGAGCGATATTCGATCATCTGTGAAATCAATTCTACTCTTCGTTTGCTGTCCATACCTTCCGGCAACAGTGTTTCATTATATTCTCCTTTATGGGACATTGCAAGTATCTTGCCTCCAATGTCCAGAACAATCAAAACAACCGGCGCATATTCTGTAATATAATCTGTAAATTTCTGTACAGAACCAGTAATCCCTAATGCTTCAAATGCTCTCCTGTAACAGACATTCAGATCAATTTTTTCTTCCATCTCTTCTCCCTCCCGGCATCTACTATCTCCTTTTATGATACCACCAGGAAAATTTTGCGTAAAATCAGTTCTTTTCATATATCTATAGGTTTTTTCTATAGGATTAATTTTTTTACGCCTTTCGTTATATTATCCTGTTATTTTTCCTCACTCTCATCAATCTTTTCCCCGAACCAAATGTTCAGCTCTCCGCCGATCAAAATGCAATACATGCAGAAATACATCCACATCATGATCAACATGATCGTTGTCAGACTTCCGTACATACTGGAAAATCCTTTGAACACATCCACATATACAGAAAACACCCAAGATATGACCATCCACCCCAACGTGGAAAATACTGCTCCCGGAAGTTGTCTTCTATACATATCTCTTCTGTTTGGGAGAAACTTATAAATCAGCAACAGGAATATAATCATTACAATCGGTGTAATAATATTCCTTGCCCGGATCAGCCAGTCTGCCATATTTCTAAGAAATGGTACATGCTCAGCTATAAAGATATTCAGGCTGTTACCAAATACCGACAACACAAGCAAAAATATAATAACGAGTATAAACATTACTGTATAAACAGTTGCTCTTATCCTAAGAAAAAAATAGTTACGTGTCTCACGGCAATTATACACACAGTTCAGTCCTGAACTCATGGCAAGTACACCTTTTCCTGCAGACCAAAGTGCTACCACGATTGTAATCGGGATAATACCAGATGACTGATTATAAACCTGATTGACAATGGATGTAATCAATGAATCTACCGATGATGGAAATACCTGGATCACGGCTGTCATGACATCAGCCTTTGTGACGGGCGTATATTGCACCATAGTCAGTAACAACAATATAATCGGAATCATGCAGAGCATGAAGAAAAATGCTGTCTGTGCAGCGTATGCTCCCACATGATCTTTGGTTATCTCTCCAGTCAGCTCCATGATGTCATCATATAATTCTTTTATCTTTTTCATCACTTTTACCTAGCTTTGTTTATGTTCCGGCGTTCCACTTTTCCCAGTGATACCGCCTGTTCTGAACAGTTACATAATTTTATATTTTACCCGATTTTATACATTTTGTCTACGAACAATTATCCAATGGTGACGCCTTGATAAAAAAAAGTCAATATTTCCTGATAGTTTTTTCCACATTTTGCCATTTCATTCGCACCGGTCTGACTCATGCCAATCCCATGTCCGAACCCACCGCCCTGTATGACAAATGTATCTCCGGACTTGTTGATTGTGAAAAATGCACTTGGAAGAAGCTTACTGCTTTTGACTTGCGTACCGTCATGCTTTATAATTGTGTATCCTTTTCCTCCAAAAGCACGCCGGATTTTATTTTCCGTTGAGACTCTTACACTACCTTTGTCACCGACAGCCTCTATTGTTAATACTACCCCACCCGGTCCATTTTCCAAAATATTGATATTCTGCAACGTTCCAATATCTTTGCCGGTATTTAGCCCAATCAAATTTGATAAAGTCTTTGCCGGAATCTTCGCTTCCCAACGATACCATGGCAGATTTCTCTCATAATCACCGTTCTCATCTTTTACTTCTACAGACTGAAGATATCGGTTTCCTTCATTCTCCTCATTCCCCCATGCTTTCATACTGGTCGTCTTTCCGCAAGAAGTGGAATAATAATAAGTCGTCACAATCTCTCCATCCAGACGCACAACTTGTCCTGCCGTCTCCTGAACAGCCAGATCTGCGCTGTCTGCCGATGCACTGTTGCCGTAGACCTGATAATTCGTACTGTCATCCACATGAGCTTCATATTCTGGATATCCATATTCTGCCATCTGCCTGTAGGCGTAACTTCTGGCACAGACTGCCTGCGCTTTCAGCGCTTCTATTTCATAACCGGACGGCATCTCGCTGGGCACAACCCGGCACAGATAATTCTCAACGGGGAGTTCATTGATAATCGCAATTCCTTCCGCTGTTGTCCGAAGCTCCAGTATACCTTGATAAGACGGAACTCCGTATCCACGCTTCAGGCTATTTACCGTAATCTCCCCTTCTTTTGCCTGGATTCGGATATTCCCACTCTGAAAACGGCTGTCATCTGGCATAAATGTCACTTCCGTCCCCGCTTCACATTCTTCTACTGTCTCCCCATACGTAATAGAAAGTCCTGTTGTTGAACTGACTGTCACAGACGGATGAATGGTATTCTTATATCCATCCGTCATAAGAAGAACCCGGATATTTGGATTAGACACTACCTGCGTCTCTTCTTCCTGATTTTCCTGTTTCGTTTGTACTTCTTCCTGCTTCTGGTCAAATGCTTCTTTTTCCTGACGGTTTCCACGAACTCCGCTTTCAAGATTACTTGTTAATCCTGCAATAATAAACACCAGAACCAGCACTGACATACCATAATAAAATCTCTTTTCTCCTCGAAAATGTTTCAAACTCTATTCTCTCCCTAATCATTATGTCCTATGATTGATTCAACACCCACTCAAGTAGAAGGGGAATTAAATAAATTTTCCCCCACATTAGAAAAAGACAGCCGCATAAACGACTGTCCTTTATCTTTTGTATGTTCCCCAAAATGCCGGTTCCTGTATTTTGACTCCTAGCTGTCTGCTAGGTGGGTGTCCGCATTCGCTTTTCTGCCATCCTCTGCATAATGAAGGCTCGACATATTACGAAGATATAAGAGTCCCGTTTAAAGTGATGTAGGTTCAAAATAACAGGAGTTATCGTGCATCCCAGGTTCTTACTTCTTGAATTATTATAACTCATTTACTCGTTTTTTACAACAGGCAGATTTATCTAGTTTCCATTTTATAAAATCTTTTTCTTTTCTATTCTGTTCGAAGTGCGGTCACCGGATCACTCTTGGCAGCTTTCCTTGAAGGAATCAATCCGCCAAGTAATGTAAGTACGACACTTAAAAGAATCAGAACAATCGCTGGTGCAGCCGGAAGGATTGCGCTGACCTGATTATTGCCTGCAAGCGCATGAATTAGCATATTTCCAGGAATCAATATCAGAAGTGTCAATCCGATACCGATAAGTCCGGCGCAAAGTCCGATGATAAATGTCTCTGCATTAAATACTTGTGATATATTTCCTTTGGATGCTCCAATGGCTCTTAAAATACCAATCTCTTTCTTTCGCTCCAGCACACTAATATAGGTAATAACTCCAATCATAATCGATGATACAATCAGGGAAATTGCCACAAATGCAATTAATACATAACTGATCGTATTGATAATAGTGGTCACGGATGACATCATTGTTCCTACTATATCTGTATAAGAAATCACCTGTTCTTCTTTTCCCTCGTCTTCCATTTGCTGATTATAATGATCCAGAACCTCTACCACTTTTTCTTTGTTATCAAAGTCTTTTGGATAAATGGAAATGGAACTCGGATGACTGAAATCTGCATATCCGAGCTGCTGCAGATTATTATCATAGGAAGCGTTCTGTGTCCCAGACATGGACATCATAAGTTCCGTCAGATCATCTTCCGTCATATTGAACTGGAATGCATTTGCAAATGCATCGGCATTAAAGTTCATAGAGCCTCCCAGTGCTTTTTGCAGATTTTCTCCAATCTGGCTCATGGCAGATGTCATAACCGTTTCAAGTCCACCGGCAAGCTGCGTGGTCACCTGACTCATAGCGGATGTCATCTGTGTACTGATTGCCTGAGAAATGGCACCGGTATATGCACTCATGGCCTGACCCATGTAGCTACTCATGGCCGTGCTGATCTGCTTTTGGAGACTATCCATATTGATTGCCTCAGAAAGTCCCTGATTCAGGCGCCTCTTTCCATCATCCGTCTTTATATAATTCACAAAATTCTCTGCCATCTTTGTCGGATCTGCATAATTCTTTTCTTTTGCATATGCAGTATAACCCTCTGCCAGTTCCTTTGCCATAGCTTGCAATGTGTCACTGGAAATGTTGAAATCTATATCTCCAAATATTTCATTGGCCCATTTATTTACAATTGCATTGGCACGTCCGGTCTGTAGATACTGCTGGAAGTACGTTCCAAATTCCTCTGCGCCCGGATTAGCGTTCTGCTCTACAAGCCAGCTTTGAAAATCACTCATCACGCTGGTCAACAGTTCCTTAATCTGCTCTGGTGTAATCGTAACTTCCCCGTTATTTTTCAGAATGTCTTTTAAATATTTCTGAATAATGCCCTTTGCCTGATCGGAAGTCAGATATTCTGCAATCTGATTTCCAAGATTGGAATAATCTGCTTCCGGATGACTCTTTACATATTCCTGATACCCTTCCGAAAGGCTAATTAACATTTTCTGCATGCCATCCGCATTGACCTGTACATCCAGATTCGTAAGAATATCCCCCAGATTCATCTGTGGCATATTGCCCATGTTGATTTCTACCTGATTCAGATTCACCATACCAGACAAATCCATAGAATTTCCGTCCATCTGAAATGCCTTGGAAAGATCAAGTCCCGACAGATCCATTGAACTTCCAAGATTGTTCATGGCGCTGCTATCAAAACCAAATGCATTTTTCAGGGCATCCTCATCTATACTGAACAGAGAATTCATGTCAAATCCATTGTTCCCATCTGTATTGCCAAATTCTTCCCCGGTAAATACATTTACATTCGGATTCGCAAGCTGCTGTTTTACAATCTCGCTGTCTTTTGCCTGTTCTGCCACATGATTTACAAGATCTGAGGTATAGTTAATTCCCGGTGTCAGTGATGAAGCCTTCGCATCTTCGGCTGACTGCACGATTCCCACAATTGTTACATTTTCACCGTCTTCGACCAGTTTTTTCATGTAATCCGCATTGTCAGTTTTGTCTTTCCACACCTGATATTGGCTGTCATATTCATAATAATCTGAAGCATTTACCAGTTTAAATGTCTTTCCTAAAATATCATCATAAGTATAAGTTCCTATGTTTTCAGGTGTTTTTATCGTCTCTTCGTTGATGAACTGCTTAATCATATCATCGAGTTCAACCTGATCTCTGAGTCCCAATGTATATAATAAGAAGTCGCTCATGGAGCCATCCGGCGTCAGTACAAGAACGCATTCATTATATTTTTTCGGCCATCTTCCGGCTTTTACATCATACTGTTCTTCATAGAGATCCGTATTTTCCGGCATCTCAAAGAACACATTAGTACTCATCATGGAGGACATCAGACTATTCGAACCTGCAGATGCACCAAGTCCCAATGAGGAAAATGACTGATCCGGATTGACCTGACGAACATTGTCACCGTCCTGTCGGAACAACTGCGGCATCACATTGTAAGAATATTCTATTGCTTTTGTATAGTCATGAATCTTAGATTCACCACTGTCCAGATATTTTTTTAAAGAACCAAGGTCATTGGAATCCATCTTTGAAAACATATTGGTGACTACCTGCATGACCTTTACCTTATCTTTATCTTTTCCACTTTTCTTATCATCACTGCTTCCGGAATCCCCATTCATCCCCACCATCATGGAAGTGAGATCAAATCCGGTACTTTGTATCTGCAGTGGATATTCAGACAATGTCTCTTCCTCAATAGACCGGATATAAGCATTGACTCCGTTTGAAAGAGCCAGAATCAGTGCAATTCCGATAATTCCAATAGATCCCGCAAAAGAAGTCAGAAGAGTTCTTGCTTTCTTTGTCCTTAAGTTATTAAAACTCAGTGACAGTGCCGTCAGAAGAGACATGGAAGATTTCCCCATATTCTTATGCTCCGGCGGTGCCAGATTTTTCTCTTCCACAATATATTCATCGGTATCCGAACGAATCTTTCCATCTTTCAGATTGACGATCCTGGTCGCATACTGCTCTGCCAGTTCCGGGTTATGTGTGACCATAACGACCAGACGGTCTTTCGCCACCTCTCTAAGAAGATCCATGACCTGCACACTGGTGTCACTGTCCAGTGCCCCGGTCGGCTCATCTGCAAGCAGGATCTCCGGATCATTGACCAGCGCTCTTGCAATTGCGACTCTCTGCATCTGGCCTCCCGACATCTGGTTCGGCTTCTTATGAAGCTGCTGCCCAAGGCCCACCTTCTCCAGTGCATCCACTGCACGCTTTCTTCGTTCTTCCTTCCCGACTCCCGAAATTGTCAATGCCAGCTCAACATTCGCAAGCACTGTCTGATGCGGGATCAGATTGTAACTTTGGAATACAAAACCAATCGTATGATTACGGTACGAATCCCAATCTCTGTCCTTATATTTTTTTGTGGAAATGCCATTGATGATAAGATCTCCGCTGTCATAGCGGTCCAGTCCTCCGATAATATTCAGAAGCGTGGTTTTGCCGGAACCACTGGGACCTAAGATTGCTACGAATTCATTATCTCTCAGATTCAGACTCACATCGTCCAGAGCCTTCTGTACCAGACTTCCAGTCCGGTACTCTTTTTTGATGTGTTGTATTTGAAGCATTCAAATTCTCCTATAGTTATATTTTGACTGTAATTTTTAGTTCATCTAATTATAGCGTAAATTTGTATACTTTTTCACACTGAGAAATGTTTTTAATAAAAGTTTTAGATATGAATATATTACATCTGATGTCTTACAATGCGGTAATCATCCCCATTTCGATAATACGGGCACTGGTAATGCTGGTCAGAGATCAGACGCATATATTCATCCTCATCCATATTCACATCACACATATAGCTTTCATATTCTTCATCATATGTATAATAAGTACAAGTCTCACAACTACCTCTCTGAGTGGTCTTTGCCATTTTCTTTCTTCCTTTCCCATATAAATTATATTCTATAATTTTATTATCTTTGTATAAATATTCCTACATATCATAACATAAAAAGCGTCCGGAACAAGTACGAATTTCTCCTACTGACTCCGAACGCTTTGTTCATTACTTTAATGCCTGATACCATGCATTCATCTCATCTTCATCTTTACTATTTATAAACACTGTATAATCTGTCGCCTTAATTTCAATCACACTTTCCTGGTCCAGCCACACATACATCCGGCATTTTCCAGTCTTCTTTCCTTCAAATTTTCCCAGCAGCTGTTTCTCGTCTGAAGATCCATTTGTCCGGTTGTAATAATCCTCCGGCAGTCCGTTCTCTAATAATTTTACACTCCGAATCTCTTTTTTCTTCATAGTTGTATTCGTATATCCGGAAGTAATTCTGACTTCCGTTCCATCTGCTACAAGACGAATCGGTGTAAAATCCATTCTTAAAAAGACAATACACATCCAGAACAAAAGTACTACAACTACAATACAAATGCCACCGAACATATACCTTCCTGCCGGCTTTCCAACGTTTGTTGTATAATTCATACTGTTGAATCTGTCCTGCACAAATAATCTTGGGTCACCCGGATTATCATACCAGCCATTTCTCCAATAGTAATCATCATCCATATACATTGGCGTTTCATCTTCACATTGTAGTATATTTTTTTGTTTCTTAATCCACATAGCAGTTGCTATAGCAATTATTGCAGGTACACACATCACTGTGACATATATAATAATATCCAGATTATAAATCCATTCTTCTTTTGTCATTCTATATGCAAGATAGAGCCATGCAATCGCATTACAAATATTTGCCACAAGAAAGCAGATACTCCAGCTCCTCTTTTCCAGATAATTAATTCTGAAATTCAGCTCCGAATTCTCACTGTAAATCCGGTTCGCTCCTCTTTTGAATATCCATGCAATCCACAGAAATACAACGCCGACAATTACAGAGGTCAAAAATAAAATCCAGCCCTGTGAATTCTCGGAAAACGTTCCAAGATAAATTCGAAAGCCTTTAAAAGCAAATGGAACTGCCAGTATTAGAATCAAGACAATATGATACCATAATGGCAGACTCATTCTCTCACTATGCATCATAGTCTTAGTATCGACCCCTGTCATTGCTGTGCTTTCTTCTGTATCTTCTCCCAACATTCCCCATCTATATTGGATTTTCATATCATACAATTTCCTGTGATTCCTGAACATGACACCGACTGCGCCCACAATATAACACAGAAACCATACACACCACACACACATAAATATCGATGTATACCAGAAACACAATCCACAAATAACAACTCCGGATATACCAAGTCCCAAATAAACCTTCTGTACATCTTTTTTATAATTTTTCATAAATTCTACAAGCACTGGATCTTCCTGCTTCTCACGTCGTATATGTACTCCAAGAACCATTCCATCACTGTAACCTGCTACTGCTGTTCTTCCATACACTGCATAGGCAATTCCCACCATAAAAAGATCTGTTATTAAGAATATGATTGCTAAAATCATGAAAATGCAACCTCCATTCCCTGAAATGCCTTACGGCATAAATCTATAAAATCATTTTGATCCATGCCGCGAATCGTTGCCTCTGCACTTAGAAGTTCCAGTTCATCTGCAAGCTTCTCCTGAAATTCTCCATCTGAACTTCTTCTAGAATCCCATAAATTACAGACAACAGTTCCCTTTCTCCGGTCAGTCTCGATAAAACCTTCTGTCTTTAATAACTGATATGCTTTACTGACGGTCATTGTATTTACCCCAAGTTCCATAGCCATCTGGCGCACTGTTGGCAATGATTCACCAATCTCAAACTCACCTTTTCCGATTCCCTTCACAATCTCATTGCGCAGCTGCAGGTAAATCGGTGTCTCTGATTTTGTATTAATCTTAATAATCATGATTGTCTCCTTCTGAATCTATTATCTTATCTTGCAACAAGGATTTTATATCTTCACTTTTATTTGTATTATATCACATAATACAAATAATACAATCTTTTTGTATTATTTCTTGCAATACAAAAATATAGTGGTTCAGAAAGAAATATCAGTCTTTCATAACTCTTTACAGTCCCGCAAGCTTTCTCCGCACTCTCTTATCTCCGGTCTCATCTACCCAGTCCTTCCACTTGACTCTGCCCCGACATTCCACTCCGTCAAACCATGCCAAAATTTCTTCCATACTGACTGGTGAATATCCATTTGCATCGACTCCGACATCATAACGATATAATCCCTGCATACGATTCATCTCATTATAAAGACTCCCCTCACTATGAATATGACCATGTAAATGAATTGACTCATGTGACATAGACTGCCAGTCTGCCATTGGAAAATGTGAAAGGACATACTTTCTTCCATCGATTTTCAATACTGTGATTGGCTGCTCAACAATAAAAGTTCCTTGTACGAGTTTGTTATTCCAGTCCTTGTCATGATTTCCTGGCACAAGATGAACTTTTTTACAATAGATTTTCTTTCTGAGTGCTGCTGCCTATAAAGCTGTAATCTTAAAAGAATAATCCCCAAGTATATATAACTCGTCATTTTCTTTCACCTTTTCATTAATATTTGCAATAATTCCTTCATTCATTTCATCAATCTGATTCCATGGTCGACATGTGAAGTCCAATGCCTTCTCATGTCCGAGATGCATATCTGATGTAAACCAAATCATTTCTTTTCTCACTTTCTAATTTCTTTTATAGTTTTTTATTTCTTTTCATCTTTATAGAACTTTGAATGTCCTTGTCATTTTCATAATGCTCTTCTTTTGAATCTTTATCACTGTTTGTTTATCTGGATTATAAAAATTTTTAGACAAATTTTGTCTGATTTTGGCCCATAAGACTCTTTTTAATCCATTCCCAGGGAAAAATAATTTCTCTTTCCCTCAGTCATTAGTTTCGGTTTGTAAAGTTGTTTTTTCTGTTTGTCATAATAAAAGGCCTCCCATGATTCATTTTATCATAGAAGGCCTTTATATTTTACATAATTCTCTATCCCAGCAGTTCCTCTTTTTTACTGAGGATTGCTTCTACTGCTGCGCATGCCGGGCAGTCACAGTATTTTGCTCCTGCTGCCTTGATCTCTCTTCCGTGCTCTGCTACACCTTTGGCTTTTTCCGCTCCGCCGAATACTTTTGCTCCTGCATCGGACTCTGCAAATGCGATGAGTCCATCAATTGGAATAATATCTTCTTCCATCTCAGCGATGAATTTCTTTGTCTCTTCTGCCTGCTTGTCCGTTCCCACTGCTGCAATCCACGCCTGGGCTGCTTCTTTTGCCTCTGCACTACAGCTCGGTGCTGCAATCAGCTCTTTAGCTTTTGTTACAACATACTCTAAAGTTTCTTTTGACATAACAAATACTTCCTTTCCTGATTATGCTTCCTGCTTCCACACACTTCTATGCAGAAGACCCTTATAAGTTGATTGTAGCACATTCACCCCAGACAGTCGATAGACAACTTTTAATCTTTCACCAGCACTTCGAATGCTTCTTTGTTCTGCAAGTTCTCTTGCATTTCTCTTTAATTCTTCTTGCTTTTCCTTGAAAATATGCATCAAATTATGCTTATATTCTTCCAGATTATGTACTTTATATGCCTGCATTTGATTTTGAATCCATCCTTTATATACAGGGATATCCCGCAGGACTACCGGCACTTCACAGGCAAGTGCCTCCAGCACTACTATCCCTTCCGTCTCTTCATAGCTGAAGAATGCAAATGCGTCGGCTCCGCAGTAGGCGTTCCGAAGTTCTTCTGCTTCCACATATCCGGCAAAGATTACATTTTCACTTTTCTTTTTTACTGCTTCTTTTACTTCTTGTGTCACCAGGCTGTCATTTCCGCCTCCAAACCAGATAAAGGTTGTTTCCGGCATCATCTTTGCCAGCTTTAGGAAATCCAGAATACCTTTTCTCTTAATCAGATGCCCTGCTGACACAACCACTTTACGATTCATTGAAATTTTATATTTCTCATGAAGCTCCTGCTTTTCTTTCTCTTTATTTCTGGATTGGAAAAATTCCGTATCTACTCCATTGGAAACAGCATAGATTTTCTTTTGGATTCCATAGCTTTTCAAAAGACCTTTGGAATACTCTGTCGGTGTAATGACAATATCTCCAAGACCGTAACAGAAGCAAATCCATTTCTTAAAAAGAGGTGCGAAACGGTTGGAACCGATAAAAGAGTTCCGGAAGTCCTCCATCGTTGAATGTCCATAATAGACGACTTTCTTACCTTGCATTTTTGCCAGACAGGCTGCCAGCACGGAATCCGGAAATACCGTATTAATGTGTACAATATCCGCCTCTTTCCAGCTTTTTGCTTCTTCAATATCTGCCTGCTTCAACATATTCTTCTGGTGTTTGATTGCACTGCCCACACCACTTTTTGCAACAATTCCAAAACCACCTTCGTATATATATGTCTTCATAATTTCACCCCCCATTCTTAATCTTTCTTCAAGGTGTAACATTTTACCTTCTACCGATAACACATTAGACTGAGAATATCATCCGAAATGCTGTCGTAAGTCCCAGACTGTAAAGTGCAATGGAACATGGTTTTCCAAGCAAAATGACAAGTGAGAACTGCTTCCATGTCATCTTCGTCGTTCCTGCCAGATAACATAAGAAGTCATCTGGTGCTACCGGAAAAAAGATTGCCAGTGTAAATAATTTTAAGAACCGGCTGTCTTTTTCTGTCCAGGAATCATATTTCTGAATCAATTTTTCCGAAAACATCTTATGTAAAACCGGACGTCCCATCATTCTGGATATTCCAAATGCTGCCAATGAACCAATACAGATTCCTATATAATTATATACGAATCCAAGCCATGGCCCGAAGAAAATCACTCCTCCCAGGCAGCTGATTCCTCCTGGAAGAATCGGAATGACTACCTGGACAATCTGAATCAGTACAAAAATTGCCATTCCTCCATATCCGAACTTAGCAATAAATGCCTGTAATGTATCCACAGAATCCAGAATGCCATTTTTATATGCCCAAAATGCAAGTGCTACACAAATCAATAACCCGGCAAGTGAGACCAGATTCCATATTTTCGCCATTTGATTTCTATCATTAAGCTGCATAGACATTCCGTCTTTTTCTTTCTTCCAGCGCTGCCAGGTAAACCCTCTCCACCCGCTTCGCAAAGCTCTCTTTGGAAAACTGATCTGCTGTCCGAACTGCTGTATTGCGCATTCTCCTCTTTTCATCTTCACTGAACTCCTTCCATTTCTGTATACACTCAAGGTACATAGACTCATTTTCATACTGCCAGCCATTCTTTCCTTCCATAACTACCTCTTTCAGGCAGTCATCTTTTCTACATAAAAGCGGTACTCCACCAGCCAGCGCCTCATCATATGTCATACCCTGTGTTTCGCTTGTTGATGCGCTGACGAAAAGATCTCCAATCTGATAATATCTGGCGACTTCATCTGGCGACACCATTCCTGTAAAGATTACACTATCTGTTACTTGATATTCTTTTGCCTTTTCTTCCAGTGTAGTTCTATATGGCCCGTCTCCTACTAAGACAAGTTTTATATTGTTTTGTACACTTTTTTGATACCAAAGCAACTCTTCAATGTTCTTTTCTTTTGCCATTCTCCCAACATAAACGAAAACAATCTCCTCTTCCTTTATGCCATATCGTTCCCGAAGCGCCTCTCTGCTTCCGTCGTCAATTCGTCTTCTATATTTTTCTGTATCAATTCCAGACGGTACAACACTGACCGGACAGCTTACCCGGTAGCCTTCCAGAATCCGTTCTATCTTTCCACTTGGTGCGATCATGGCATCCACCTGATCTGATAATTTTCTTGTCATCATCTGTACCAGGCTCCTGCCCCATGCTTTCTGTGGTGAGAAATAATGTGTGTAATCCTCGTATACAGTATGGTATGTGTGAATGATTGGAATATCTAATTCTCCTGCAATTCTTTTTGCCAGAAAAAATGTCGAGAATTCACACTGGGAATGAATCAGATCCGGCTTCCATGCAAGCAACTCTTCCATATATTCTCTCGCCACAACCGGAATCTTCACCCTTGCCTGTGGATATATCTTTCCCATACCCACAGATCCGGCATAGATTACATTTCCTTCTTTATAAGAATGACAGTTTCTGGATAAGGTCAAGACCTTCACTTCGTGTCCGCGACTCTCCAGTTGCTCTGTCAAGTTTAATACCGATGTCACAACTCCATTTATCACTGGTTTATACCAATCTGTTGTAATTAATATCTTCATCATTCATTACCTCGTCTTTCTCTACTCCTCTTCCTTACTACTATAGATTACAACAAGGTTCTTAATATAAACGCATAAGGTTCTAAAGAATTCTTAAAGATTTACAAAATAAATTCTTTCGACATCGAATAAAAAAAAATCCCTGCAAAGCTTTTACACTTCACAGGGAATCGCATTCTTTCTATAACAGATACTATCTTACTTCTTTCCAAAATGAAAGAATCCTTTCTTCTCATATGGCTCTGTATGAACATCTACCAGTTCATAACCGATTTCTTTAATCTCTTTTTTCAGGAACGGGATATCCAAGTTTTCCTCACTGATCACAACTGTCTCACCATCTTTTACTGAAGAAGTAACCTTTTTTACCTGAAAATTCTTACGCACCAGATCATTCATATGCGCTTCACACATGCCACACATCATACCATTTACTTTTAATACCGTCTTTATCATAATCTGCCTCCTGCTTCTATATCTGTCTTTGAATTAAATTAATATGTAACTCTTTCTTACACATTCACCTTATACCCCTATATGGTATAAGTCAAGTATGTGGTTTGCAATTTCTGACTGCTGAAACTTTTTTATCAATAACGCAAATAACCTCTCCAAGCTTTCATGTCAGCTTCGGAGAGGTTTTATACTGAGTAACTATTTTTTTACTAAGAAGCTACTTGGCAGGCGTACCATTCTCCTGCGTCTCTCGGGTTTCCCCTGTCAAGCTCTCGGCGTGTGGACGGGTACGAATTCCTCCACCTCAAGTAACTTCTTATTTATTGTATTCTTATCATAGCATTTTTATTCTCTTTTGTAAAGAATTGTCTTATTTTTTAATAAACGTTTCCACTCTTTCTCGTTTATTTTCATAAATGTAATGATAGAATTTTTATATTGAGGATTGTCTGTAGATGTATTCAAGCGTACAACTACTTTAAACACTTTATTATTCACTGCTATAATTTCTTTTAAAACTAAAGCAGTATTAGACTTATTAGTTTCTATAAGATAATCCGGATGTTCCACTATTTCTTTCATTGCATCATAATAGCATTCGTAATCATTAGGATACCTTTCCCTTATATGCTGTATTCTTTCATCTGTGATAATTACTTCATCCGTTACAATATCTTTCGTTATACAGCTATATATTTTTCTATCTATTTTACCTATAGTTCTAATATTTATCTTCCTTTAGCTCCATCCTCTTACAAAATTTATTTTCTTCTATACGTTCAGAATCCCTTTTACGGTCTCTTTCATCTTATCCGCATCACATTCCAGATCATGAAGTACTTTTGCATCCAGAATATCTTTAATTGCCTGTGGCATCGGAACACCGGATACTTCCTGCAGTTTTGGAAGAAGATTAAATTCATCTGCATTTGCATTCTCTGCATCGATAGCGCTCATCACACTTTTTACGAATTTGTATGGGCTTGCTGTAGATGCAATGACACATTTTGTCTGATCACCGCTCTTAGCACGATACTGTCCGCATACATGAGCTGCAACTGCTGTATGTGTATCCATGACATATCCCGTCTTCTGATAGGTATCATGAATACTTTCTGCCGTCTCTTCTTCTGTAGAATATCCGGCAGCAAAATCAGCTAGTTTTTCTTTCATTTCCGGTGTAATTGTATACTTTCCGGTTGTCTTAAGCTCTTCCATCAGCTCTTTTGTCTTCTCTGAATCTTCACCACAGATGAGATAGATCAGACGCTCCAGGTTGCTGGAAATCAGAATATCCATAGAAGGAGATGTCGTTAATACAAACTCGCGGTTCTTATCATACGTTCCTGTCTGGAAGAAATCATACAATACTTTATTATCATTAGAAGCACAGATAAGCTTTGCAATCGGTACTCCCAGATTCTTTGCATAGTATGCTGCAAGAATATTTCCAAAGTTACCTGTCGGTACAACTACATTAATCTTCTCGCCATCTTCAATTTCTCCATTAGCAAGAAGCTTTGTATAAGCATACACATAATACGCGACCTGTGGAACAAGACGTCCGATATTGATGGAGTTTGCTGAAGAGAACTGATATCCTTTCTCTGCCAGTTCTTTTGCAAGTTCCTGATCTTCGAACATCTGCTTTACTCCACTCTGGGCATTATCAAAGTTTCCATGAATTGCAACTACATCTACATTTGCCCCTTTCTGGGTTCTCATCTGGAGTTCCTGTACTTTGCTGACACCATTCTTTGGATAAAATACGATAATCCTTGTTCCTTCTACATCCGCGAATCCTGCCATAGCAGCTTTTCCTGTATCTCCGGATGTGGCAGTCAGAATTACAATCTCATTCTTCACCTGATTCTTCTTTGCAGATGTTGTCATCAGATGTGGCAGGATAGAAAGTGCCATATCTTTAAATGCTATCGTTGCTCCATGGAACAGTTCCAGATAATAAGTATCTTCTACTTTTACAAGTGGAGCAATTGCCTCATCATCAAACTTGCTGTCATATGCTTTTTCAATACAATTCCTTAACTCTTCTTCTGTAAAATCTGTAAGGAAACACTTCATAACTTCATAAGCAGTATCCTGATAGTTCAGATCCTTCAGTTCTTCCATAGACTTTCCAAGTACCGGAAGCTTCTCCGGCACAAAAAGTCCTCCGTCCGGAGCAAGCCCTTTTAAAATTGCCTCCGATGCAGTCACTTTCAAATTAGAATTTCTTGTACTTTTATAATATAAATCCATCTGTTCCACCCTTCTATGATCCTATAATTCTCTGCCTGGCATCACTTTTATTTTGCTTTTTTACTATTTGTATATTTTACAAGTCCGCCTGCTGCAATCAGTTTCTGCATGAATTCCGGGAATGGCTGTCCCTTAAATTCCGTTCCTTTTGTACGATTATAGATCATACCATTATCAAAATCAACTTCCACTTCGTCTCCGGCTTCAATTCCTTTCGCAGCCTCTGGACATTCGATGATCGGAAGTCCGATATTGATTGCATTTCTATAGAAGATTCTGGCAAATGTCTCTGCTATAACACAGCTTACTCCTGCAGTCTTCAGACACAGTGGCGCATGCTCTCTGGAGGATCCACATCCAAAGTTCTTATTTGCCACGATCAGATCTCCCGGCTGTACCTTATTTACAAATTCCGGATCAATATCTGCCATTGCATGGCTTGCAAGTTCCTGTGCATCAAAAGAATTCAGGTATCTTGCCGGAATGATTACGTCTGTATCTACGTTGTCTCCATATTTAAATACATGTCCTTTTGCTTTCATTATTCAACGACCTCCACTTTCTCAGGATTTGCGATGCATCCTGCAATTGCACTTGCTGCTGCTACTTCCGGTGATGCAAGATAGATCAGGGAATCTACATGTCCCATTCTTCCTACAAAGTTACGGTTCGTTGTCGATACACACTTTTCTCCTGCTGCCATAACACCCATATGTCCACCCATACATGGTCCGCAGCTCGGTGTATTCACTGCTCATCCTGCATCTACGAAAATATCCATCAGTCCTTCGTGGATACACTGTTTGTAAATCTTCTGAGTAGCCGGAATTACCATAACACGTACATCTTCGTGTACTTTATGACCTTTGAGAATTGCTGCTGCCTTTCTCATGTCTTCCATACGTCCATTCGTACAGGATCCAATAACAACCTGATCGATCTTGATTGGCTCCATAGCCTCGATCTCATCGATCGTTTTTGCGTTTCCAGGAAGATGTGGGAATGCAACAGTTGGACGGACTTCTGCAAGATTGATCTCAACGACCTGCTCATATTCAGCGTCCTCATCGGCTTCATAGACTGTATACTCTTTCTTTGTATGCTCATTCAGATACTGGATTGTCTTGTCGTCTACCGGGAAGATTCCGTTCTTTGCACCTGCCTCGATTGCCATGTTCGCCATTGTAAAACGATCGTCCATAGACAGATTGGCAATTCCGTCTCCGGTAAATTCCATAGATTTGTAAAGGGCACCGTCTACACCAATCTTTCCAATGATGTGAATGATAATATCTTTACCACTTACATACTTGCCCGGTTTTCCAGTTAATACGAATTTGATTGCAGCCGGCACTTTGAACCACAGCTCTCCCATAGCCATTCCTGTTGCGATATCTGTTGTACCCACACCTGTTGAAAATGCTCCAAGTGCTCCATATGTACAGGTATGTGAGTCTGCTCCGATAATCAGTTCGCCGGCTGCAACAACTCCTGCCTCCGGAAGGATTGCATGCTCTACTCCGGATTTTCCCTGTTCAAAATACCAGTGCAGTCCCTGTGCTTTTGCAAACTCACGGATTGCTTTTGAATTCTCTGCGGATTTGATATCTTTGTTCGGTGTAAAATGATCTGGTACAAATACTACTTTATTCTTATCGAATACAGTGTCGGACATCTGCTTTAAAATCGGCAGTGCCATCGGTCCTGTAATATCATTTGCCATTACTACGTCTAATTTTGCTTCTATTAACTGTCCGGCTTCTACATGATCCAGTCCAGCATGCGCAGCTAATATTTTCTGCGTCATTGTCATTCCCATCACGACAACCTCCTGTTCTTTCCATTAGTGCTTTTTATGATGTTTCTTAGCTTTTCGCCATGCGTTCATTGTACCACACAGCACAATCACGGTGCAAGAAAGAATCAGTATTAGGATAATTCCTGTTATATTTGCTACATCTCCCGTTTTCACAGTTGATGCTTTTAATGATTTCGCCGATGTAACTGCCGGTGTAACAGGTATCTGCGGTTCTTCTACTTTCGGCTCCTCCACTTTTGGCTCCTCCGGTGTCGGTTCTTCCACTTTCGGCTCTCCCGGCTCAGGTTTTGGTTCTTCTTCTACTTTCACAGTCTCTCTGTCTTTAACTTCTTCTGCATTTTCAGAACACACAACTACTTCATTTTCAATCTCTTTTCCAATTACGCTCTCGTCAGTAATTGCAACCTGATATTCTACCGTGTACTTCTGACCGCTTTCCGGTCCCTCCAGGAATTCACCTGCATGAATTGTGTAAGAATTCCCCTGCACTGTAATCTTTGCGTCAGGAATTTTCTCACCGTTTTCATTTAACAATATCACTGAATTTTTCTGAAGTTTTACTCCTTCTGTAAGAATCGTATCCGTGATCACCACATTTTTTGCAATGGCTTTTTCAATCTGCTGAGTCACATCCAGCGTGTATGTAATAATATCCCCTAATTTATAAGTTTTACCGGACTTATCTGCATTTTTTTCTACCTGAAGCTCCGGCTTATCCAGCCATTTTACCTGCAATTGGATTGGTGATGATACAATCTGCTGCATAGAAGCTGTCCCAATATCCTGACTTCCATTTCCGGTTTTGACCAGAAGAATTTTCCATGATTTTGCAATTTCTCCCCTGATTTCACCACTGCTCCAAGTCGTTCCATTTCCATATGCAACATCTGCCCTTAGGTAAAATGTATCTCCTCCCGATACTTTGACATTTCCACTTCCACTCGTGCCTCTCGTCTCATTAACAAGCATGACTCCATCAGGAAGCGGAACGGTGATACTATTTGCCGTATCCCCTACAAGACGAATACTTTGGGTTCTCTGACATTTCTGCTCCCGGTCATAATAAGCCGTCAGCCCATTTTCAGAAAGTGCCAGCTCTGCATCTGGTATATCCGGAAGATTTTTTACATAATCCGCATACATGACTACCGCACTGGCAATGTCTGCATTCAGGCCTTTAAACGCCGCACTGTTCTGATCGCAGCCGTCATAAATGTATGATAATACACAATGGGTCAGACAATATGCATTAGCATCTTCACCCCAGCCTCCGGTCAGTGAACTTTTGATATATTGCTCATATCCCGGTCCACCGTACATGTAATACATTGCTTTACTAAGATGTGACTTCGGATCCAATTCTGATGCGCTATACACACCATTCCCCGGTGATTTCATATCTGGCTCCAGACAAAATGCCAGATTACCATCCACGTAATAATAATGGGTCGAATATCCCATATACCTGATCGCATCCCCTTTTACAAGGGATACTTCCTTTGCTTCTGCATTCACTGCCGGCAAAATGAGTAACAAAAAGAACACCCCTACTGCCAAAATGAACTTACGGGCAAAATAAACTCCTTTTTTCTCCATATGCAATTCTCCTCTTAATGATCAATGAATCTGTTGTTTATGGGTTACAAAAAAGACCTCCCTTCACCTGTTTTCTCGTTTTGGAAATCTGGGAAGAAATAAATTCCCTTCGTTGGGGATACACCCCATGATGTGTTACTGAAAATTAGAATTTCTTAGACGAGTGCTATTATCATAGCCAGAATGCTATGATTTGTCAATAGCACTTTTAAATAAAATATTCAATGGTTTTCTCAGACGTAAGCTCTGTGTTCTTATTAAAAAGGATGATTGCCTCCCGCCCCTGATAAGGCCCCAGAGAATAGACATTTAACGCAATTTTATTAAAATATTTCCACGGCACAATACGATTATAGCGCGTCGGACAATTTTCGACAATCTGTATGTCATCAAGACCATATCCTTCCTGATCATAATACGGATCAAACATGTAGACATGTTCCCCCTCTTCGCCTGTAAGAAGAACATAGTGCCACTCATCAGAAAACAGACGCAGCACAACAGCGCCCCCTCTTCTGAGAGCGTCATTAACATAGCTTTCATTTCCAAGATACACTTCTTTTCCAGACAGATAACGGCTTTTTACAGGGAGAATCCCAAGATCCCCCATGCTGTTCAGCCAGTTCGACAGAAACATCATGGCAGCGCAGGACGTTCCACTTTTTCCGGGAACTCCTTCACTGCTATAGCAGTCCAGACAATATAGCATAATGTTGCGCAAGACTTCCGGTGGAATTTCCTCTCGTTCGAATAAAAAACTGATGGCATTCTGCATAGATGTCGGTCCGCAGTCATATTCTGAAAACTGATAATGTAATGGATTTTTCATGCCTGTCTCCTTTAGAAAACTGACGGATACCTTTCGCATCCACCATGAATTAAGAACTAATCTGTTGCATAAGAAACAAATTTCAATCTTTAGATATAATACATATCCTGTCCATAGTCTACATATGTCTGGTACTCTTTTTCCAGATCATAAAGTGTAATGCCTGTCAATATCTTCTCCAGTTCGTAATTCACCTTGTCTATGACCAGTTTTTGTATTGCCTCCGGTGCTGCTTTATAGTCACAGTCTTCCGGCACATCTTCAGCCTCGATTCTATAATCACCTTCCAGGGCTTCGATCACCTCTGAAATTGTAATCTGTTCTGCAGGTTTATTTAAAAAGTATCCGCCCTGGGATCCTTTTATACTCTTGACAATTCCTGCTTTTCTAAGGCTCGCAAATACCTGTTCCAGATACTGCGGAGAGATATTATTTCTCTCCGCGATGCCCCCCAATGCTACCTGCTCATTTTTAGAATTTACTGAAAGATCAATTAATGCCCGCAGGCCATATCTGCTCTTCATCGAAAGTTTCATAATCTTCTCTCCTCTAGTTTAACGTATCAGACAGCCGGCTTTTGCCCGCTGTCCTACGTCAATATCTATTCACTCTCTTTTTTAATCTTACTCAGCGAACAGAGGGGTTGAATAATATCTGTCTCCGTTATCCGGAAGTAATGCTACAATAGTTTTACCTTTATTTTCCGGACGTTTTGCATAATCAATTGCTGCCCAGAGAGCTGCTCCTGATGAAATACCTACCAGAACTCCTTCGTGTTTTGCAAGAAGTTTTCCTGTAGCAAATGCATCGTCATTCTCAACTGTAATTATCTCATCATATACTTTTGTATTCAGTACATCTGGAACGAATCCTGCTCCGATTCCCTGGATCTTGTGTGCTCCACTCTTACCTTCTGAAAGTACCGGTGATGTTGCAGGCTCAAGTGCTACAATTTTAACATCTGGTTTCTTTTCTTTCAGATACTCTCCAACTCCTGTCAATGTTCCACCTGTACCAACTCCTGCGATAAAGATATCCACATCTCCGTCTGTATCATTCCAGATCTCCGGTCCTGTTGTAGCTCTGTGTGCTGCTGGGTTTGCCGGGTTCACAAACTGTCCCGGAATAAAACTGTTCGGAATTTCTTTTGCAAGTTCATCTGCTTTTGCGATGGCACCTTTCATTCCTTTTGCCCCTTCTGTCAGCACAATCTCTGCTCCATACGCTTTCAGAATATTTCTTCTCTCAACACTCATAGTCTCAGGCATTGTCAGGATAATTCTGTATCCCTTAGCCGCTGCGATTGCCGCAAGACCGATTCCGGTATTACCAGATGTAGGCTCGATGATCACAGATCCTTCCTTCAAAAGTCCTTTTTCCTCCGCGTCTTCAATCATGCCTTTTGCAATTCTGTCCTTCACACTTCCGGCCGGATTAAAATACTCAAGCTTTACAAGTACTCTTGCTTCCAGTCCTAATTCTTTTTCAATATTCTTAACCTCAACCAGTGGTGTATTTCCAATTAAGTCAATTGTTCCGTTGTAAATCTTTGCCATGATATCTTCCTACCTTTCCTATCAATGTAGTGTGTATTCGTCGTTGGTATTAATATAGCACCACATTTCAAACTTGTCAACTATGTTTTGTATGTTTTATCACAAGTTAATTATAACAAAAAGAAGGATCTTAGGGTTTTATAATAAACCCTTGGTCCTTCTTTTTTCGAGACTATTCTTTTTTTACATATATTTTTTTACATATTCAAAAAATATTCGTGTATTCTCGTATCCCCGTCCAGTTCCGGGTGAAATGCTGTCACGAGCTGTCGTCCCTGTCTGGCAGCCGCAATTTTACCATCTACTTCTGCCAGAATCTCAACACCTTCCCTTGCCTGGGCAATATATGGTGCCCGGATAAATGTCATCGGCACCTGACCAAGTCCATCAAACTCTGCATCTGTATGAAAGCTTCCAAGCTGTCTTCCATATGCATTACGCTTTGCCGTAATATTCATAGTACCAAAACACGGAACTCCTGCTTCCACTTCATCTGCCAGAAGGATCAGTCCCGCACAGGTTCCAAAAACTGGCAGACCTGACAGGATTTTCTCTTTTAAAGCATCGTAAATGTCAAGTTCCAGTAACAGTTTTCTCATCACCGTACTCTCACCGCCCGGAAGAATCAGTGCATCGAACGGTCTGTCCAGATCTTTTTTCTGACGGATTTCAAAATAATCTGCTCCAAGTTTCTTAAGCATCTGTTCATGTTCCAGAAATGCTCCCTGAAGTGCCAGTACTGCTACGGTCATCTTATTTGCCCCTCTCTGCCATCAGAAGTTCAATCTCTTGCTCATTGATTCCGACCATTGCCTCACCAAGATCTGTGGAAAGTTCTGCGATCAGTTTTGCATCTGTATAATTAGTTACTGCTTTTACAATTGCTGCGGCACGTTTTGCAGGATCACCAGATTTGAAAATTCCAGATCCTACGAACACTCCTTCTGCTCCAAGCTGCATCATCAGTGCTGCGTCTGCCGGAGTTGCAACTCCTCCTGCTGCAAAGTTTACAACCGGAAGCTTTCCATTCTCATGAACATATTCTACCAGTTCAACCGGAACCTGAAGCTGCTTTGCCGCCTCAAAGAGCTCGTCCTCTCTTAAGCTCTGAATTCTGCGGATTTCAGCATTCATCACACGCATATGGCGGACAGCCTGTACAACGTCTCCTGTTCCCGGCTCACCCTTTGTACGGATCATAGAAGCTCCCTCAGCAATTCTTCGAAGTGCCTCTCCAAGATCTCTTGCCCCACATACGAATGGCACTTTAAAGTCTCTCTTGTTGATGTGATATACATCATCTGCAGGTGAAAGGACTTCACTCTCATCGATATAGTCAATCTCAATTGCTTCCAGAATCTGTGCCTCCACAAAATGTCCGATTCTGCATTTTGCCATGACCGGAATTGATACGGCCTCCTGGATTCCGCGGATCATCTTCGGATCACTCATGCGGGATACCCCGCCTGCTGCACGAATATCTGCAGGAATTCTCTCCAGCGCCATAACTGCACAAGCACCTGCTGCCTCTGCGATTTTTGCCTGCTCCGGTGTTGTTACGTCCATGATAACGCCGCCTTTTAACATCTGCGCTAACTGCTTGTTTAATTCATATCTATTCTCTGCCATAGTTTTTCACCTTTCTCTTCATCCGATTTTTTATTTTTATATTCAAGAATGCCTCGGCATTCTTGCTGCGAGGTGCGCGTCATGCAATTGCATGACATACTTCTACTGCGCACCTCTGCAATCCTGCCGGAGGCTATATCAGCTGGGGGATTGACTCCCACCACTGATACCAGCTTGTTTCTCACCACCTATAAGGGACGCCACTGAAAAAGTGGTAAGTTTAGTCCCACAGGGCGTCAAATATGTGTAAAAATGTTCCTTGATAATAAAATATTGCTAAAATAGTGTTTTGAGAGATGCAAAATCTACCATTTTGAGAGATGATTTTTCCTATTTTTCCTCATTTGGGCAGACTTCTCCCTTTAGTTTTAAAATTCGTTTTAAATTGACTGCAAATATTGATACTGCTCCTTGAAGTTGCATATTTGATAGTCCAGCAGCATCACAACGACTATATCCGTGTATATTTTTTAATTCACTATTTTTTGCCTCTATCATATAGCGGGTTTTGAAACGTTCCTTGAAATATTGTGTTTTTTGAAACGCCTCTTGATTTTTATGATAATCCGATTTAATAGTGATACTATACGTTTTCGTTTTTGCATTTTCTTTATAGCAGCCATTACGATAAGGACAGACATGGCATTTATTAATATCGAAAAAATATTTGATACGTGTATTCTTTTTCTGATTACTACGTTTGTCAATTCGATATTTTATAGCCAAATGCCCCGCTGGGCACTGCATGGTATCCGCATCTTTATTAAAGATAAAGCCGTCCTCTGAACGAGTCCCTTTTATGATGCTCGGGTTAAGCTTTGAAATTAATTTATAGTCATTGCTTTGTGCATCTTTTAAATTTTCCAGTGTGGAATATGCGGTATCTGCTATTACTTCATTAACGGTTGCACCTGCTGCTTTACTTTTTTGAACCAGTACTGGAAGTTCCTGACCATCAAATGCTTCACCGGATGTGATTGTTGCTGCTGTGATGATCCGTTCATCTGTCATGGCCAAATGAGTTTTGTATCCGTAAAAAGAAGAATTGACCGTTTTATGGCCAATCCGGGCATCCGGATCAATGGATTGATCATAACAATCAATCTGATTATCCAAAATTTCGGATAACATAGAAGATTCTTCTTTAATCGTTGGCAGTTCTGAATACGGACTTTCCTGAACTGTGTTTAATAATTCATGACAGTATTCATTATACTCATCTAAAGAAGCTCGTTTTTCAGGTTCATCTGGCAGATAAATGTCTTTATCAGAATCTTTTAAAGCTGCTTTTAAAGAAGTAGAGGCTTTTTTCAACATTTCTCTCTGAGTAGTTTTATGATAACGGGCTTCTGTATGAGTTGAGTCAACAATTATAGTATTGCTTTTTAAAACACCTTGATTTATGGCAAGTTCTACACTTTTATTTATGAGCAGATCAAGTATATTTTCATCTTTTAAACGCTGCTTTCTGAATTTGGTTAAAAGACTGGGATGGATAACCTCTTCTTCTGGCGTTAATTCCAGAAAGTATTTAAAAGACATATCATATCGTGATCTTTCAACAACACCATTATCAGAAAGGTTATAAAGATATTTTAAAAGCAGATATTTAAATAGCAATATAGGGTTTTTTGCATTACGTCCATTATCAAGGCAATATTTATTTTTTAATTCATCATATATAAAAGAAAAATCGACCAATTCCCTGATTTTTCTTAGAATATGATCTTTTGGAACAATCATGTCATATAAATCTGAATAATAACTAAGGCTAAGTTTAAGTTGGGATGATAACATTTCAACCTCCGACAATTATGATACCTTAATTATATCAGATATATGATTTTACGACCACTTTTTCAGTGGCGTCATAAAGGTGGGAGTCACCTTCCAGCTGATATTTTTTCTCTGTGTTACGTAACTATGATACATATCATACTGCAAACTGGTATTTATTAAATATCCAGTTTTTACATTTTGTAGCAAGCCAGTTTTAAACTTATCACAACACAATCATAAAAAGATTCAAAAGATACCTTCTGAGATTGCTTACAATTACCAAGGTCGGAAGACTACTCGGACTTTGACTCGCCACTAACGAAAAAAAGAACAGATCCATCGACCTGTTCTTCCTCAACCTGATTATTTCTTCGCTATTAACTCAATTTCTATTAATGCATCTCCGCAAAGTCCTGTCACACCAACTGTTGTCCTAGTTGGATATGGTGCTGAACCTTGTACTACTATTTTTTTCTCTTCATCTTTTCTTTCAATCTCAGCTTCTCACGTAACTCGTTAAATGTCTCCTTATACTGTCTAGATTCCATACGTGGGAATGCCTTCATCAGACGTCTGGACACGGCTCCGTCCTGACCTGACAGCTCTTCGTACTTCTTGCGAAGTTCTTCACTTCTTGCCTGAAGCTGCTGCCTTGCTTCGTCTGCGGTTCCGCCAATCCTTGTACGCCCCTCACTAAGCTTACGTCGGCTGCCTTCCGTTGCTGCTTCCAGTTTCCTGCGGCCTTCTTCTGTCGCAGCTTCTAGCTTCTTGCGGCTCTCTGCTGTTGCTGCTTCCAGTTTCTTGCGTCTTTCTTCTGTTGCCTCCATCGTATCCATCATACCTTCATGGATATTTTCACCAAGCTTATCCGAAATCTCATGCAGCTCTGCGGCAATCTTCGCCATAGCTTCCAACTGATGATTCAGTTTCAGGATTCCGGCCGCAGTCACATACAGATCAACAAAAATACAGATTTCCAGTACTGCGAGCATTATAAGCCCTAATGTATGTGGAATAAATGTCAATATTTTATGAATGACCGGATGAATCACACGGACGATCAGTACACATGCTACTCCCCACACAAGGGAAAATATCAGGCAAACATATCCACCGATATTCAGCAGCTGATTTGTATAATCCCACCATTTATGATGAAAAATCTTATCCATCAGATATCCGGTAAGCCCTTCCAGGACTGTCACCAACACTGTGGACAACACATACAGCAAAATCAAATTGTCCTTATACGGTGTCAGGAAATAGACGACTACCGTCACACCGACTCCATAAATCGGACAGATCGGACCATTCAGGAAACCTCTGTTCACGAACTTTCTCTGCTTTGTTGTCGCATATGCAACTTCTGTGCACCAGCCCAGAAAACCATACACGAAAAAGCATAACATCAAGTAATAAATCTGCATAAAATCCCCCTTTTATGTTTATGAAATCCAGTATACTTCACATTGAAGTTTTCGTCAATTGATGATATAGTTAGTGGAGTAACCGATAAATAATTCTCATTTACAATTTATAAAAAGGACAAAAGATGACTTTAAAGCAAGGCAAAAATAACAAAACTTATCAGGTTCTTTCTATCAACATTGAGCTTCTTCTTGAGAGACGTCTAGAAGCGCTTGGATTGACAGAAGGCGCCAAAATCACAATATTGAACAACAATAAAAAAGGTGCTCTTACCGCCAGATTTCGTGGCACACGATTTGCACTTGGCAAAAGAATCGCAGACCACATCGAAGTGAAGGAGGTCACAGAATAATGGAAAAAATCATTAATGTAGGCTTCATCGGTAATCCAAATTGCGGCAAGACAACCCTCTTTAACGCTTACACCGGTGCAAATCTAAAGGTAGCTAACTGGCCCGGTGTCACAGTGGAAAAGAAAGAAGGCTTCACGACCTATGAAGATCAGAAGTTCCGTCTCATTGACCTTCCGGGAATCTACAGTCTGACTTCTTATACAATGGAAGAGACTGTATCTCGAGAATGTATCATGAGTGATGAAGTTGATGTCATTGTAGATGTCATTGACGCTTCCAGTCTGGAACGTAATCTCTATCTGGCCCTTCAACTGATCGAACTCGGAAAACCCGTTGTACTGGCTCTGAACATGATGGATATTGTAGAGAGCCGCGGCATGGAAATTGACTTGCACCGCCTCCCGGAAATGCTTGGAATTCCAGCAATCCCTGTATCAGCACGAAAAAAGACAGGACTTTCCATTCTGCTGCATGCCGTTTCCCATCACAGTGAATATGCCAGCCAGGGACCTTTTATTCATCATCACAAAGGAATGCATTCTGAACACCGGCATAATCATCACTCAGAATATGCCATGGTCTATTCCGACCTTATAGAAGATAAAATCGATGCACTGATTACTTTGATCACCGCAACTTATCCGGAAATGGATAATATGCGTTGGCACGCCATCAAATATCTGGAAATGGATAAAAATATTCTGGATCAATATCCACTTGCCGGAATGGAACAAATTGTAGACAGAAGCTATGAAAAGGATATTATCAATCAAAAATATGACTTTATCGAAGAAATTATTGATGAAGTACTTGTCAACAAAGCTCAGAAGGCAGCCTCTACAGAAAGAATTGATAAGTACCTGACCGGGAAATGGCTTGGTCTTCCGATTTTCCTTCTGATCATGGCATTTGTATTCTTCCTCACATTTACTGTAGGAGACTGGATGAAAGGATATTTTGAGATTGCTCTTGAAGTATTCTCAAATCTCGTATCAAATGGTCTTGCTGCTGTCCACACAAGTCCGATGTTGACTTCGTTGATCGTAGACGGCATCATTTCAGGAGTTGGCGGAATTCTGACATTTCTACCAAACATTTTCATTCTCTTCCTGGCCCTTGCGCTTTTGGAAGACAGTGGATACATGTCACGAGTTGCATTTGTCATGGACGATATTATGAGCAGTCTCGGATTATCCGGAAGAGCATTCCTTCCATTGTTGCTCGGATTCGGCTGTACCGTACCTGCAGTCATGGCTTCCCGGGCACTTGAAAATAAAAGAGACCGTTTTAAGACTATCCTGATTACACCATTTATGTCGTGCAGTGCAAGACTTCCGATCTATGTCTTATTTTCCTCTATGTTCTTTGGAAAATATGCCATGATCGTCTGCTATTCCATGTATCTGCTCGGCATCATTATCGCAATTACAACAGCATTTATCCTGTCCAAAATCGACGGAAGCAAAGCGACACATGCCTTGTTGATCGAATTGCCGGAATATAAAACTCCAAGTGCCCATACGATTGCGATTTATGTATGGCAGAAGATAAAAGATTATCTTACAAAAGCTGGAACTGTTATATTTATCGCATCCATCTTAATGTGGGCAATCTTAAACTTTGGTCCTCATGGATATGTAACAGATATTTCTGAAAGCTTTGGTTCTGTCATTGGACGCCTGATCGTACCGGTCTTTCAACCGGTCGGACTCGGATATTGGCAGATTATTGTAGCTTTGATCGCTGGTATTGCCGCAAAAGAAGTTGTTGTCTCCAGCTGCAGCGTACTCTTCGGAATTCAAAATATTACGACTGCCCACGGAATGACCGCAATGGTGGCTTCTCTTGGTGCCATTGGTTTTGGCCCGGCAAATGCTTATGCACTTATGACATTTTGTCTGTTATATGTACCATGCACAGCAACCATTGCAACGATTCATCGTGAGTTGCAAAGCTGGAAATCCACTGGTTTTATCCTGCTCTATCAGCTGTGTACTGCCTGGATTATAAGTTTTGTAGTTTATCATATCGCAAGTTTGTTCTAAGCTCTTATAAGGGCGCACTAAAAAAGAAGTATTCTGACTTTGAGTAAAATCTCATTTATCAGAATACTTCTTTTTTATTTATTACATATATTTCAACTCAATCGGATCAATCGGATCGACAGGATTCTCAATCTTTCCATTCAGCATACGTTTTCTCTTACGCATGATTGTACCGGCCTTATTATAAAACCAGAAAGAATATGTCAGAATCTTATCCGCCTTTCCCATCTTGTCTTTTGTCGTCTTTCCATACAGACTGCCGCCGGTCTCAATCACTGAAGATTTTGACCTGATCAGTGCGATCAGCTCTGTCTCACATGTCACTCGCTCTGGCAGAATGGTATACCCCATACCTACACAATTAGGTCGGTGTGCGTCACTGCCACCGATTCCCGGTTTCTTATATTTCTGTGCAAGCTTAAGGGCTCTCGCATTAGACTCTGCTGATTCACATGCATTAAATACTTCAATAAAGTCAAACCGCTTAAATAACTCTGGTGATTTGTAATAACGCTTTGTGTTCGTAAAACTTAAATATTTACCCCCGCATGGATGTGCCGGCCCCAGAATTCCTCCGTGCTTATGCACAAAATCAATCAATACTGCAACCGGAAGACCTCGGAGTTCCAAAAGTCTCATCTTCACGCCTTCTGGCATAATGCATAAAATATGTCCCCCGTCACAAGTATCATACTCAATTCCTTTTAAGACTACAAAATCATCATGTACTTTTCCCTTCATCTGGTATTTCCAGTGTCGGTATCCTTTATACGTATCATGATCTGTAATCAGCATTCCGTCAAATCCACGTTCTTTTAAAAGTGTAATGTACTCGTCCAGGCTCACCTTGCTGTCAATGGACCCTTCCTTTACATGACAATGCATGTCCAGTTTCATAAGCCTATTCCTCGCTCTCCTCGTCAGATGGAATATCGTCTAAATCCAAATCCCTGATCTCGATATCCTCTGACTCATCATCTGAAAAATCCTCATCTTCATCCAGATATCCTTCCGGCTCTTCTGCCTCTTCCTCATCCAGATATCCTTCCGGCTCTTCTGCCTCTTCCTCATCCAGATATCCTTCCGGCTCTTCTGCTTCTTCTGGCTTCGCTTCGTCCTCATCCAGAATCATTCGGGCTTTCTCTACTTCATTCTCCATAGAGACCTGTTCCTTGATATGTTCCGATTTGATTCTCTCTTTCTTTCCAATCTTACTTGACTGCATCATGAACTGAATCATAAGTCCTACAAATGCAAGAACTGCACCTGCTACATATTTTAACCATGACGGATCTGTAATTCCAGCAAGGTCGAGAATCGCCGGACCTGCAAGAAATCCACCTGCTATACCGGTAATTACAATGATCATCGGCTCTGCAAATATTGCAGCAAGAATCGCAAGCACAAGTGCCACTGCCAGTTCCACAATAGTAATGACTGAACTTTGTGCCGGTATCACTGCTGCCAGCACTCCCATAGAGCAGATGAATATCATCACAAATACACCCAGCCTGTATACAAGAAAAGACACTACTGCCAGCAATATCGCGCAGACTAATATAACCGCTACGGATGCAATACCTTCAATTCCCGCTAATGCACAGATTCCAGCTCCCACTCCTGCTCCAATCAGAAATCCCAGGAATGCCGCAACCACTTTCACCAGCTTCAAACCGAAAAATCCAATTAAAATACCGATTGCTATCACAGCCGCAAACACTCCCACGCTTAGCTTTCCGGCAAGGAACACTGAAGTCGGTCCATCCATGGAGCCTATCGCACTTATGCCTTTCACCAATGTTGTCTCATTCATTCTATTATCTCCTTTACGTGTTAATTATTTTCTCCCTTCTCATTCGTCTTTATTATATCAGTATCTGAAACACACGTAAAGTCTCTTTCTTGTACCCCTTATGCTTTCTTCCTGTTGATGATCAGACGTTCAATGATTTCTATCGTCTCTTTGATTCCGTAGTTGGCACTGTTAATGCACAGGTCATAATTCTCAGGAGTTCCCCATTTTTCACTTGTATAAAATTCGTAATATTTTTTATGCTGGCGATCCATTTTTTTCAAAAACTTCACCGCTGTCTTTTGATCCATCTCACGCACGTTCATCATATACTGCAATCTCACTTCAAATGGTGCGCTGATGAACAGACTGATATGTGGAATATAATTATTGCGCAGAATAATATCCGCACATCTTCCAACTATAATACAATCTTCTGTTCGTGCCAGATTACAGATCAGATCGCTCATATTAAAGAAGACGGCATCTTCTCTGTTAAGTCCATGATAACGATACATATTCCGCAGCTTTGATTTCAATGTTTCTCGTTTTTTTCCATATTTATCAAACTCTGTAAAGCACTCTTTCTCTTTAATATGAAATTTTTCTTCTTCCTGACGTTTTAGTACCTGCTCGAAAATCTCTGAATCATAATAATTGATATGCAGCTTATCTGCCAGCTCAAATCCAATATCATTTCCCGCACTTCCCTGTGTACGGCTGATACAGATAACGAGATGCGCATTTTCGTCCACTTCATCCCAGTGTGCAGCCGGATTCAGAGCCATTCTTTCTGCATTGACAATATCCGTTGCAGACATATCCGGAAGCTGCTCCATTGCTTTAAGAATCTCATTATATTCTGTCATCATACGGCTCTTATCTTCTTTATTCTTAATCGTACGAGCCATGTTACTAATCAGCGCCAGCTCACTTCGCAAGAGATGTCCGTCAGGCTTCGTATACATCAACATACTAAGTGCACGGATCGTATTCTCTCTGCTTCCTGTAAATGTTCTTCCAAGGGAAGATCCTACACATTTATATACTTCACCATCCAGATCATAGATCCGATTCGCAAGTTCTATATACATATCTTTATTATTTGCCATATCCGTAACCTCCTACAAAAAGAACACAAGCATATCCAGTATAAATACCGGAACTAAGAATGCAAGCGACCATAAGATATATCCAAAGAATGATGGCATATTGACACCATTTTCATCAGAAATCGCTTTTACCATAAAGTTCGGTGCATTCCCTATATATGTGTTTGCTCCCATAAATACAGCTCCACAGGAAATAGCCTCTAGAAGATTCACCGGAATCTGTCCAAGAGCCGTTGTAATACCTCCTGTTAATCCAAGTGTTCCCGCAGTTGTCAGGAATACAAGATAGGTCGGTGTATTGTCAAGGAAGCTGGACAGCGCTCCTGTTGCCCAGAACATCTGGTACGGCTCGCTAATTCCAAGGTTTGGTCCAACAGATTTTAACAGCATCAGTGCCGGCTGCATAGTAATAAAAATTCCGATAAACAAAACTGCAACCTCTTTGATTGCTCCCCACGTAAAATGGTTCTTTGTACGGATGGAACTGTCTGTTGTCTTAAATGACAGAAATGCTGCAAGTAAAATAATCACAATCTCAATCAGCGCAGGAAGCGTCAGTGTAACTTCTCCGTACAGACGAATTCCTCTTACATTACCTGCCGCGTCCTGGAATGCTGACATTCCCGGAAGTACTCCACTTAAAATTACTGCACCTACAATCATAATAAGGAAAATAATATTGTGCAGTCCTTCAATATAAAATTCGGTTCCCGGTCTGCTGATATCCGGTTTTCTTCCTTCCGCAATATCTTTACGGTATGCCTTTTTATCCAGATGATAAAATACAAATAACAGAATCACCAGATTAAAAATCAATATTGGCAATAAATGCATGCTCCAGAAAAATGGTACTCCACGCATAAATCCCATTAGAAGCGGCGGATCTCCGATTGGCGTAAGACAGCCACCCATATTGGAAATCAGAAAAATGAAAAATACCATAATATGTCTTTTTCTTTTTCTCCATGAATTCATCTTAATGACCGGGCGAACCATGAGCATACTGGCTCCCGTTGTTCCAATACAGCTGGAAAGCAGTGTACCCAATGCCAGCAGACATGCATTTACTCTCGGTGATCCTGCAAAATCTCCTCCAACTGTAATGTTACCAGATACACAGAATAATCCAAATAACAGAACAATAAATGTCAGATAATCATTCACGATACATTCCAATACTGTTTCAAATGTATCGCCTGCACCATAAACGATTGCAAATGGCACTACAAGTAATATGATCCACATAAACACCACAAGTGGCTGGTGTGCTTCCCACCACTCAGCACGTAACAGCGGCATGACCGCTATACATAACAAAAGCCCGGCAAATGGAATACATAGCCAGACCGGCACCTGCACTGCAGATGCATGACTTTCTGCCGCCCACACATAAGTCGGGAGCAACAGCATAACCATGAAGAATGTCCCTAATAATGTCAATATCTTCTTCAAAGCTCTCTTCCTCCTGTAAATCATTCTTTTTCAACTGTTCAAGTATAGCATATTTCTTTTACAATACAAAAGAAAAAATATTCAAGCTGATATATTACTGATAGAATAAATCATAATTATGGCATAATAGGTGTTACTGCTAACAAAAGAAAACAGATAGTAAAAGCCAGCTTTTACTATCTGTTTCTTTTTGTCTTCCTACTCGAATTCTACAGCTCCTGTTTCTGTTCCATTAATCACATAGTAGACCGCATTCTCTTCCGGTTTTATGTAAAGATCCATCTCTTTAATGTCTCCGACTTTTTTACCAGATCTCGTCCATGCTTTTTTCACACGGGCAATGATGTCTTTCTCTTCTACCTGCTTACCATAATACTCAACAAATGCTTTTATTTTAATGTCTTTCTTAGCAGCTTTCTTTACAGTCTTTGTCGCAGTCTTTGTTACAGCTTTTGCTACAGTCTTTGCCGCACCTGCACCTTTCACTGCTTTTTTCGTAATCTTATCTACTGTATCTGCAGCAGCCTTCTCAACTTTAGCTTCTACTTTCTCTTTTGTCTGTGGCTTTATCTCAGTCTTAGCTTCTGCCTCTACTTTCTCTTTTGTCTGTGGCTTTATCTCGGTCTTAACTTCTGCCTTTGCTTTCTCTTCTGTCTTTATCGAATCAGCCATAACATTTGCAGCTATTTTTACATCTTTTGTCTTTTTTACAGGTGTCCCTTTTTTTGTTACCATAATAAATCCTCCTCACAAAAAGGTATATCTCAAGTGTGAACATATTTATTATAGCACATCAAAATAGAAAATCAATTTCGAATATATTAACCTTTTGTCAATTCGTGTCGCTTATCGACAGCATTTTTCACAATTTGACAACTTAAAATTCGAAGATCTGTAAAACCATTCCTGCAATCACTGAAAGTGCATATAAAGTGAGTACAATCTTTATGTTCTCACGTTTATCCCGATTGACCTTAAAAAGTACAACCAATCCAATTCCTGCTCCGGTACAGAGACCGGAAATGGCAGATGCGAATGAAATTGCACCGCTGATATAAAGCTGCGTGATTACAACAGAAGCCGCACAGTTAGGTATCAATCCAATAAGTGCTGCAATCACTGGCTGGATAATACTATCTGCCAGAAGATATTCAGATAATGTCTGAATTCCAATTACTTCTATAATAAAATTCAAAATTGCTGTAAATACAAAAAGATAGAGAAATATCTTAATTGTATGGCGAAGTGCTGGTTTTAAAAGTCCGGCGTGGTGATCATGACATCCACAGTGATCACAGAGATTTCCACACTCTTTTGGAGTTGCAATTTGTTTCTGCAGGAAAAGATCAATGATGTATCCTGCTACGACCGCAATCACAACTTTTACCGCAAGGAGTGTCAGAACTGTCTTTCCCTGATCCGGATTGCCAAGCAAGATCAATACTGCTTCATCTGATGTTGCAAGAAATACAGAAAGCAATGTTCCTACCGATATAATCCCTCCTGCGTAGAGGTTAGAAGCCATGACTGAAAATCCGCATTGTGGTACACAGCCCACGAGTGCCCCCACAACCGGACCTGCTTTATCTACATCTTCCAGTGCCTTTCTTGTCAATTTTGTCGAATAATGCTCCAATCCTTCAATTAATAAAAATGCTGCAAAAAGAAATGGAAGCATCTTTAAACAATCTGCCAACGCATCTGCAAGTACATCTATTATCATTTCCATATTATCACCTCTAATTCTATGCCTTATTATCTAGTTACCTATTTTATTATGTTCTATTCTTAGTAACACAATCCGCAATATTATATCTTATTCTTTTCCAAATTACAAGAACTCCTCTGCAAATTTACAGGAAATTCGAGGCAATACTGTGAGGTACGGTACAAATCAAATATCACTTCATCATTCTGTAAATTTGCAGGGGAGTCCCTTTTCGATGTTATATCCGAAACTTTTTTATTTCTTTTTCAATATGTTAATGACTATGTAAACAGTTTTATGTAATCTTATCTGTAATTATAACGGGCTTTTGATCTCTTCATGTGCTCTTCCATAGCTTCTGCAGCACCCTCTCCGTCTTTTGCAAGAATAAGACCATAAATTTTCTGATGCTCTTCATAAATTTCCTGAAGCTGTCGTCCGTCAATCATTCCCGTCTCACTGACATGACGCATCAGATTACTGATTGTCTGAAGCATACTGTAAATTACAGTATTCCCGGAACACTCTGCAATACTGCTGTGGAACTCCAAATCTGCATCCAGAAACTTCTTATAATTCTGCTCTACATATGCCTGATGGATTTTATGTGATACATCATACAGACGATTCAGAGCGCGATCATCTACGCAGTCAGCTGCCAGATAAGCGGCTTTCACTTCCAGAAGATCTCTCACTTCCAAAATAGACTCTGTCTGATTGCCATTCATAAATAAAGACCAGGAAAGTGGAATGACGAAAAAATTTGCTTCATTTCCACTAATATAAGTTCCCTGCCCCGGCCGGATATCAATCATGCCAAGCACATCCAGAACTTTCAATGCCTCACGTACTGCCGAACGTCCAACTCCAAGTTTTGTCGCAAGTACACGATCTGACTCTATCTTATCCCCTTTTTTCAGACTCTTATCAAACATCTGCTCTGCAAAATACATAGTCAGGCGATTCAAAAGTTGATTAATGCTGCCTTTTTTAGACTGAAGCTTTCCAAGCGCTTCCGGGCTTACATCATCCGGTAACAGAATATGTATCTTCTCGGCAAATTCTTCTGATGGCATAGAAAAATGCATAGAATCAATTCCAAGCTGTTCTGAGACACTGATAATGACATCATTCATTCTGGGACCGTCTTTTGCCTCCAGGTTAGACAATGTCGCGATGCTCATAGTTGGCTTTCCTTCTTCATCCGACAGGAATCTGTCAATGAATTCTTTTTGAGTCAGCCTTAAAGCTCTTCTTAACAATCGTAAGTTTTCTCTTTTGTACATCGGATTTAATTCGCCCATATCTTTTTCCCCGTTTCTTTCTCGAAAGGCCGCAGGATATCTCTTCCTCCGGCCTTTCGAATCACCATTCATAAATAATTATTTTTTCGGATTACTCAGCAAGAAGCTTTTTAGCAAGACCTGTCATAACAACAGAAGCTTTTGCAAATTCACTATACTTTGTAAACTCTACCGGGCAGTGACTTCTTCCATCTTTACTTGGAACGAAAATCATAACTGTCGGAAGCACCTGACCGATCTCAAGTGCATCATGTCCTGCTCCACTAGGAAGTCTCATATAAGAATATCCTCTTGCTTTGCAGTCTTCTTCCATGATGTCAAGCATACCTTCATCCAGCATAACTGGCTCGATCACAAGCTTTGTATCGATGTCATAGGATCCACCCATAGCCTTCACTTCACGGTCTAATGCTGCACGAATTCTGTTTGCGATATCATTAATATTGTCGTTGCTCTTAGAACGAATGTCAACTGTAAATTCACATTTTTCAGCTACAATGTTCATTCCACCAGGTATCGTGTTAATGTATCCGATTGTTGCAACTGTTCCGTCTGCTTTCTCTCTTGCCCAATCTGGGATTTTAGAAATAACCTTTGTTGCTGCATCAACAGCATCAAGACGCATATCCATTGGAGTTGTTCCGGCATGGTCAGCTCTTCCGTTTACTGTTACCATATATCTCTGGATTCCAACGATACAATCTACAAGACCAATCTCAATATTCTTTGCATCCAGAACCGGTCCCTGCTCAATATGAAGCTCAAGGAATTTTCCGATAGAACCTTCCGGCCATTTTGCATCTTCAATCTTCTCTGGATCAAGTCCATATCCCTTCATGGCATCATAGATAGAAATTCCATCTGTATCTTTGTAATGTTTGCAATATTCAACATCTCTGTGTCCAAGCATAGCTCCGGATCCAAAATATCCTGTTCCGAAACGCATACCCTCTTCATCGCAGAAACCAACGATTGCAAAGTTTCTCTTTGGTGTAAATCCTTCATCTTTTAACTGTCTTGCAGCTTCGATCGCACATACAACTCCGGCGATTCCATCAAAGTCTCCACCGTTTACTACTGAATCATAATGAGATCCCATCATAACACATGGAAGATCCGGATTCTCTCCTTTTAAGATACCGATTATATTTCCGGCCTCGTCTTCATGTACTTCAAGACCAGCCTCTGTCATAACCTCTCTCAGGTAATTTACGGCATCTCTAGCCTCTTTTGTAAATGGAAGTCTTGTACATCCATCTCCTGGTGTTGCTGTAAAACGTTTTAAATGCTCTAAGTTTTCAGCAATTCTTCCTGTTACTTCTTCAATTGCTACTGTTCCCATAGTCTTTTTTTCCTTTCTGGTTACAATAATTACTTATGTTTTGGTGTTAAGATAAACACTTTCACCGGTGAATAAAACATAGCTGCCATCATGATTACAAATCCAACTGCACAGGCTGCGGTTGTCCCGGTATATAAACCGAAAAGCATAATAGCAAATGCAATCATAATTACGATAAATGCTAATGTCAGTCCACCTTCTTTAGTTTTAAAAAAGCTATTCTTCTCCATTGTCAGCACTCCTTTTTCCAGATTCAAGACTTTCTTATAAAGCTGTCATAACAAACAATACTGCTCCTATAAGAAGGGTAGACGGTATCGTAATGACCATAAGCTTTTTCATAACTTCGCCTTCGCTTCCGAGGATACTTGCTGTTGTCGTACCAAGAATAATCTTGCTCGGGCTGATTGCAGCTCCGATGGCACCACCGGCTGACTGCGCTCCAAGGATTGCAGCTGTATTAGCCCCAAGAAGTTTTGCGGTTGTCATCTGGAAACTTCCAAATAAAATATTGGAACTCATGTTGCTTCCTGTCATAAATGTTCCAAGAAGTCCTACAAATGGTGCAAAGATAATGTAAACTTTTCCGAGTACATTTGCAATTCCATTTGCAAGTACAACTGTCTGTCCTGTTCCATCCATAATCTTTGACATAATAACAAGTCCGATAACTGCAATACCAGACGGCATTGTCATGGAAACAGATTTCACAAACACTCTCTTCGTACCACCTTCACCGATCCAGCCATGCTTTTTGTAATAAACAAGACCAATGATCGCTGATACAAACAAGAACATACTTGCATGAGTAAATGGAGCTAATGGTGAAAAGCAATCTACTGCTTTATTTACATAACCATAACCCGTAGATGTCTCTGGAAAAGCAAATCCAAATTTAAACTGTCCAAGCACTGTGTTCAGTGGTTTTACAAGTAATACCACCAGTGTGATAATAGATAACGCAAAATATGGTACAAATGCCTGAACAAGTGTCATATCCGGAATTTCTTCTTCTCCATCGGCTGCAGCAAAATCACGATTCATGATCGGGCTGTCCTCAATACACCACTCATCTTTATACATTTTTGTTCTTCCAAGAAGAAGAATGACTACCAATGAAATAACTGCCGGGATGAAACAAGCCAGTGTTGTGCTTACTTGTGTCAGCAGAAGTTCTCCGCCTCCCTGAATGACTGCCATAATTGCTACGGCTACAAATCCTTTTTTCAGTGCTTTTCCTTTACCGTAGAACCAACATGTGGCAAAACCACCGATTGCTGTCCAGATAAATAAGAAAAATGCTGTCCACATAGCTGTTGTAAGATACTCACTGCTTCCTACAGCAAGTCCGGCTGACATAGCCAGAGAATCCCACGCAGCTCCAAGTGTACCGAATGTATTTCCCCACGCCTGACCGATAAGAGGGATAATAACTGCCCACAGCGGTTTCACACCAATACCGATCAAAAGAGGTGCTCCTACTGCAACAGGTACGCCGAATCCTGTGATTCCCTGAAGGAAACTCTCAAAAATCCAGCCCATTGCAAGTACAAGAAGCAATTCGTTTGGCAAAAGTTTACGCATACCATTACGGATTACCAAAAATGCTTTTGCCTCATCTCCAACCTGATACATCAGAATTGCAGTCCATACAATGATCAATATGATCAGTGCATTCCACACACCTTTCGCACTTTCGGAAGCAAGAAGCGTAATGTCTGCTTTATAAAAAGCAACTCCAGTAACTACCGTTATCAGTAATCCTACCGGTGCCGCCTCGGTCGCTCCCCAGCCATACTTGATCATCAAGATCAGAAGTGCCGCAATTGGAAGGAACGCCATAATCCACATAAATAGATTTACTGGTATATTCATCTTGTTCCATCTCCTATTTTCTTCTCATTACTTACAGATGTGGGATAACTCCCACATCTGATATAACTATTATTGATGGATCACAGTTCCTGTCTTTCCGGCAATTCCTTCTGCCGCTTTGTCAAGAAGTGTAATCAATGTTCTTCTTCCTTCTCCTGACTCAGCAAAACGAATTGCTGCTTCAATCTTCGGAAGCATAGAACCTTTTGCAAACTGTTCCTCGGCAATATACTCTTTTGCCTGTTCTACAGTCAGATCTGAGAGCCATTCCTGATTCTCTTTGCCAAAGTTGATCGCAACTTTTTCTACGGCTGTCAAGATAACCAGATAGTCTGCTCCAAGCTGAGCTGCCAGAAGGCTGCTCGCATTATCTTTGTCAATAACTGCGTTGACTCCGACCAGTTTTCCGTTCTCACTGATTACCGGAATTCCACCGCCACCGCATGTAATCACGATGTGTCCTGCATTTACCAGTGTCTTGATCGTCTCAAGCTCACGGATTCTCTGTGGCATCGGAGAAGCTACAACTACACGGTAGCCTCTTCCTGCATCTTCCATACAACGCACGCCATTTGCTTCATTTTCTTCCGCCTCTTCCTTACTAAGGAACCTTCCGATTGGTTTTGTCGGATTTTCGAATGCCGGATCATTCTTATCTACTTCTACTTGTGAAAGGATTGTAGATACTTTTCCTTCAATGTTACGGCTGTAAAGCTCGTACTTAATTGCATTCTGAAGATCGATTCCGATATATCCCTGGCTCATTGCCACGCTTGTCGGAAGCGGAACCTGTTTATAATTCTCATGCATAACAACCAGGTTATCCATAGCATTCTGGATCATTCCGACCTGTGGACCATTTCCGTGTGTTACGATGATATCTAATCCCTGCTGTGCAAGGTCAACAATTACTTTTGCAGTCTTAGCCACTGCCTCTTTCTGCTCTTCTACATCTTTACCAAGCGCATTTCCGCCAAGAGCAATGACAACTTTTTTCTTTTCCATGGCTGCCTCCTTTCTTCCGGACTTATGCCTCGAATCCAAGCTTCTTAGCGTATGCTACGATAGCTTTTTCGAAACACTCGATTGGCGGGTGAACTGTACCTGCTCCAATCTGTCCTTTTCCTGCTACTTTGTTAGCAATACCTGTGTTGATTACTGGTGTGATACCTTTCTCAACTACAAGTCTTGCATCGATTCCAAGACAAATTCCCTGGAAATTCCATGTAGGAACTGTGAAGTTCGGGTTTCTGTCTGTAACGATTTCCATCATCTCGTTACTTGTACGAAGAGCATCCTCGTATCCGCCAGCACCTACGAATCTTGTTACAGCCGGTGCTGCGATCATTGCCATACCACCGACACCAAATGTCTCTGTAATAGCACTGTCTCCCATATCCGGGCAAGCATCATCTGCATCATATCCTGTAAAGTACAGTCCCTGTGGTGTATTAACCGGACCTGTGAACCACTCGTCACCCATACCAGCAATACGGATACCGAACTCATATCCGTTACGGCACATTGCTGTAACGATTGTTCCGTCTGTTCCTTTACGTGCATCATCCATAACAGCCTTACCTGTAGCCATCATGATGTTCAGGAAGAACTGATCTGTATCAGCAAGGAACTTGATAACATCATAGCGGTCTTTCTCGCTGATGTCTTTCATCTCTGTAATAAGCGGAGCCATCTCTTTTAAGAATACAAGAGAAGCTGCAATATTTCTCTGGTGGAACTCGTCACCCATTGCGATTGCTTTTGCGATCAGTGGGTTAATTGCAAGTCCATTCTCCATAGAACGAAGAGCTTTTCCAAGTGTTGGACCAAGAACATCTCTCATCCAACGAAGTCTGTTAACAACTTCCTCATCATAAGCTCCGAAACGAAGAACTTTACCAATACCCTCGTTCATTGTACAGTAAGCTCTGTTAGCTCCTGTCTCGTTCTCAACTACAAATACTGCCATGTTAGGAGATGTGATTCCACCCATAGGTCCTACTGCGTTGCAGTGGTGGCAAGGGATGAATTTGATCTCGCCATTCTCAAGCATTTTTCTAGCTTCTTCTTCTGTCTCTGCCCACTCCTCGAACATTACAGCACCTACGCAAGATCCCTGCATCGGGTCTGGCATATTCTTGTAATCTACCGGAGGACCTGCATGAAGAATTACTTTTCCATTATTTTCAGCAAACTCTGGAATTACTTCTTTTGCACGAACGTTATCTTTTAATACTGGCTGGCTTGCTACAACCTTAGCAATCACTTCACGGTTCTTCTCTTCGATTCCTTCGTAATTTCTTAAGAAGTTCAGAGTCTTAATAAGTTTTACATTTCCGCCTGCCGGTGGAGCCCAGTCATACTGTACAACTTCGCATCCAAACTCTTCTACAACTTCTGCGAAGCTCTTAAGTCCGATGTTGATGATACGTGGTTTCTCAGAAAGAAGCTCTTTTAATGTCTCAGCTGGTGTATGTTTCTCACATGCAACAACCTCTTTTGCGCGAATCTCTTTCTCTGGCTCCTGGAAATCTCTTCCGATAGCGTGGATAGCTGTCTGACATGCAAGCTTGTTGTTCTCACATACGATAACTCCAGCCTCTTTTAATTTGTTAACTGCCTCATCATATCCCTGATAATCTCTTCTTGTTCCACATACTGTAGCGATGAAGAATACTTTTCTTCCTGCTGCATCTGCTTTTGCCTGAAGTTCTTTGATTGTCGGGATCAATGATCCTGCCATATCTGCGTGTGAACCATATCCAAGCATGATGTCAAGAAGAACAACTCCTGTAGACGGATCATCTACTGCTTCCTGCATACACTCAATACGTTTTGCAGGATCAATCATCGGATGTGGTTTACCCTGTGTATAAGCATCATCTCCAAGGTCAACTACTACGTTGCCATCTAACTGGAGCATATATCCTTCAACGTCCTCTGGTGGAACTTTGCAGTTCATTGCATCTTTGATCAGCATAGCTGCCTCATTTGCAAGTGTACCACCTGAGTAGTAAGCTTTGATTGTCTTTCCGTCTTCTGCTTTGTAGAATTCAGACTCATCTACATCAACAGTAGCTTCCGGAACCTTTGTTCCTCTTACAAGACCTACAGCAAGACGAGCTGCCTCATCCAGTGTGTATGCATGATAGAAGTTCTCCTCATGATACTCTGGTTTCTCTCCAACAAACAGAGTAACAACTGGTTTGCTGAAGTTAGAAAGTCTTGCAGAGATTTTATCTCTTACTTCTTTTGCAGGCGGTTTGGAAACGATTACAAGTACTTTCACTGTATCGTCGTCTTCCATTGCATCGATCATATCCATCATTGTGATTCCACCGACCTCAGCCTTCAGGTCACGTCCACCGATACCGATAGCGTTTGTAACACCCTCACCAAGTCTGTCGATGATTGTTGTCAGTTCCTGGATACCTGTTCCTGAAGCTCCGATGATTCCGATAGAACCTTTCGCTACATTATTTGTAAATGCGATCGGAACTCCCTGAATGATTCCTGTACCACAGTCAGGACCCATAACTGCAAGTCCTTTTGAATGAGCTTTCTCTTTCAGAGCTTTCTCATCCTCGATTGTTACATTGTCACTGAACATGAATACGCTCAGTCCCTCATCCAGTGCACGGTCAGCCTCTAATGCTGCATATGCTCCCGGAATAGAGATAACTGCCAAGTTTGCATTGGACATTTTCTTCAGTGCCGCATCCCATGATTTTACACTTTCAGAACCTTTCTTTCCTTCTGCTGCTGTGGACTGTTTCTTTAAGAACTCCTCAACTTTGTCCATTACAGCATCAAGTACTGCTTCATTATTAACATCAGCTACAACTACCATATCATTTGCTGTAGCGTCCATTAACTCATCTGTTGTAAGTCCACTCTCCTTAAAAATGTCTTTGTTCGCCGGTGTAGCCATCATAACCTGAATCTTGTTGACTCCATCCAGTGAAGAAAGCTCATTTGTCAGAAGCATCAGAACTACTGAATCCTGGTAACTGCCTTTTTTTACGACTGTCTTTAACATGTCATTTCTCCCTTCTTATCTAGTTCATTGTTTTTATAGTTTGATATCATCTATTTTTGAGATGGGACCCGGGAAGCAGAGGAGTGCTCCACTTCCTGGTCCATTGGAAATTGCACGAAATAAATGAATTAGTCAGCGAATCTGTTTTTGTGATCGTATCTGTCAAAGTGAATTGCGTCACTCTTGAGATAATCAACAAGCTCATCTACGACTTCGATTCCACCTTCAGCATAAGCTTTGTCTCTTCTCATAAGAGCTCTCTGTCCTGGGTAGTATACTTTGTCGAATCCCGGAGCTGGTCTCATAGCATTTAACTCATCGCATGTCTGAGACATATTCTTCTTGAACTGCTCAGCACCGCAGAATCTCTCTGGATCGATAACGATAATTGTCTGTCCAAGCTCACGTCCTTTAGAGCAGTCATGATACATGGAGCTTACATGTTTACCAAACGGTACTCCAAGAAGTACTCCTGAGAAGATGTCTACCATCATCATAAGTCCATATCCCTTAGCACCGGCAATCGGTACAAGAGCATTTACTTTATGTGGATCTGTTACAGGAGCTCCGTCCTCATCTACAGCCCAGTCTGCAGGAATCTCAGCACCCTGTGATCTCTTGTCCAGGATTTTTCCCCAAGCCTGAACTGTTGTAGCCATATCAAATACAACATTACGATCGTCTGCTGTCGGGCAAGCAAATGAAATCGGGTTTGTTCCATAATAAGGCTCTGTTCCGCCGTATGGTACTGCCATCGGATCTGACTGGCAGAATGTGATAGCTGCAAGTCCTTCTTTTGCACACATCTCTGTATAATATCCGATTGCTCCTGTATGAGATACATTAGCCATACCTACAATAGCAACTCCGTTCTCTTTTGCCATCTCAATAGCTTTCTCAGTAGCTTTTGTTGCTACCCAGTAACCGATACCATTGTCTCCATCCATGATTCCTGAGCAAGGACCTGTCTGATTCCATGTGATGTTTGGCTCATGTGTGATTCCGCCTTTGAAGATTCTCTCACAGTAATACTCAACACGAACAGCACCATGTGAAGCAAATCCTCTCTCATGTGCCCATGTCAGAATTTCTGCTGTCTGGTCAGCGTGATCCTCACGAAGTCCCGCCTGGATCAACTTGTTTTTCATTAAGCCCTTAAGCTCTTCTCTTGAAAGTCTCATTCTTTCATACCATCCTTTTCTTTATTTTCTCTCTTTATATACCATATAGTTACCTATATAATTATCTACGTGTTTTCTTTACATGCAGTATTTTTCTAATTTATGCATCTTCTAATTCACACTTTTTCAATTCATCTTTTCTATTTTGTCACATTATTGACAAACTCTTATATAGCATATACGCCGGTACACACAGTTTCTTTATTGCTCCCAGCAATGCCGCTCGCTTTTTTTTACTGTATATACCGGCATATGATGTCAATCGTATATAATTTATATTCGATTTTATTATGTGCTAAATATCATTTTCAGTGTAAGAACATCCTTCAGGCTATGTACTATATATTACAGAGCAATGTCTCTGTTGCAGTCTTTAGAGTAGATGTAAACTAACTCTTCCTCACGTCCCTCATCGCCTATAGCGTAGCAAGCCTGTGGAACATAAGCGTCCATGAAGCAGTAATCACCTTTCTGAAGCGGTACCCAGTCATCTCCAAGTCTGTACATAGATTTTCCAGACAGGAAATACATACCATGCTGCTGAACATGTGTCTCGATATATCCATGAGAAGCTCCGATGTGGAATTTCAGGATATGCATATTCATGTCAAATCCGATGTCATGAGCTGATGGAAGGAAATCCTGTACATAGCAGTTCTCCATTCCTTCATAGGACATCCACTCAAGATCATTAGCATTTCCAACTACTGTGTGAGCACTGTGCCCTGCAACTGGCTCATAACGGCGTCTGTATACATATAATGTAGCCTCGCCTTTAGCTTCAAAAGTAATGTTGTTACTTGCCGGTGAGTAAATGTATCCACCTTTTGTAAGTTCTGCGGACTGATCATCATTCTTTACTGAAAGTTCACCATCAACTACATATAAGAAGGACTCAATTCCCTCTCCACCGATTCCTGTATTCTTTCCACCTTCGTGAACATGTACAAGATAGTCAGCAAATGTTGCACCCATAGCCGGTGAGCCAAGAATTGTAACATCACAGTTCTCATATCCTGGAACTACATTCTTTACAAGTCCATCTGGATCAAGAACGATGTAATCTCCTTTTTTAATAATAGAACGTGTGTCCAAAAGTGCATCACGATATCCTAATTGATTGTTTAAGTAACTCATTACCAAATACCTCTCTTTCTTAATGCGGAACACAAAATCAAATTCAGGTTTTGTTGTTACCATGTTTTATGGTCTTATTATGTCATTAAAGCTTAAAATTTGCAATCGGAATTTTAGATAAAAGGTTCAACCACTTTTTATCTACTTTATGGTAAATTTTGTCTAATGACTTCTCTTGAAAATGACATTTTTTGTGATATACTGTTAATTATTGGATAAGAGCCTATATATTTTATCTATAATCAATTTAATAAATATAAAAATAAAATAGTCGGAATTTGACCGGATTTTAATTCATTTTCAAATTTTTTGACAATTTATACCAAGGAGGATTTTTATGTTAGAAAAGAAAGAATTTGAGATTCCAAGTGAAAAATTCAAAAAAGGAGCAACCGTGTATACTGATTCAGACACACCGGTAAAAGCGGCTATCATCTATTTTCACGGAGGCGGTCTTTTATATGGAAGAAGAAAAGATCTTCCACGCCCTCACTTAAACACTCTGACTCAGGCCGGATATGCAATCATTGCTTTTGACTATCCTCTGGCTCCTGCCGCAAAGTTAGAAATGATCATGAATGATGTAGAAAGTTCCATTCAATATTATATCGATCACAGTGACGAACTAATTAAAAGCCCTAAATCTTCCGAAGGATCTCTTCCATATTTTTTGTGGGGACGTTCTGCCGGCGCTTACCTTTGCCTGATTGCAGCAGCAAAAAGAACTTATACACAGTCACCTGCCGGAATTCTTTCCTATTATGGATATGGATTTTTATGCGACAATTGGTTCAAGGAACCAAGCAGACATTACTGTACGCTTCCGAAAGTTCCAGAAAGTGCTCTTTGTGTTATTCCAGAAGGCATTCACGCAGATGGCGATCTTGACACACACTACAGTGTCTATGTCTATGCAAGACAGCAAGGAAACTGGATAGATCTTTTTTACGAGGGACGCGAAAAATTTTTCTATCTGGATTATACACTTCGCGCCTGTGATAAACTTCCTTGCCCACTGTTCTGTGCCCACAGCACCGGAGATACCGACGTACCATTTAGTGAATTCACAGAACTAAGTAACAAATATCACGCAAAAAGATTCATCGTGTCCGGAACAGAACACGACTTTGACAGAGACACAGAAAATCCATTCACGCAGAAAGTGCTGGACGAGACAGTAGTGTTTATTGAGAAGTGTTTAAATAAGTAATTTTTAGCTTTCTTTCAGAGAAAAAATCCCCCGCAAATTGCTTTGATATACAATTTGCGGGGTTTTTATTTGTTCAATATGTTAGTCTTCAAAAATAGTTCCTTTTCGGAATCCTTTGCTTGACTTCATAGTCTTCATCAGGAAGTAGTATACAACTCCTGTCGGAATCAGGCTGACATACCATGATAACTGCATTACGAATACGGAGCAGACAGATCCTACGATAATTGCAATAACTGCTGCCCAGTTAACTCCTTTAAAGCAACCTTCTTTGTCATACATATCATTCAAATCCAGTTTCTTCTTACGCAGTATGAAGAAGTCGACTGCCATTACTGCGAAGATAGGTCCTAAAAATGCTGAGTAGAACTGTGTAAATAATGATAACCCTGCTGCAGAGTCAGCTGTAACAAGTTTCCATGGCATTACGCATGCTGACAGCACACCAACAAGAATTGTTGCATGTGTCCATTTAACTTTGAAAGACTCCATCAGAACGTATGCAGGTGGAACAATATTGTTCAGTACGTTTGTTGTTACCTGAGCAAATGCGATAAAGAGCAATGTCAGGATTGTAAGGAATTTGCTTCCCATTGTAGTAGAGAATACTTCTACAGGATCACTATTTCCTGTTGCTGCTGTCACAAGAAGTCCGATAAGACCCATGAACAATGTTACAGGAAGAATAGCAACAGTGTAAATGCTTGTAGCTTTTACAGGTTTGATGTCATCTGTTGCATTTCTGGAATAGTCAGATGCATTGATGATCATTGTGGAATAAATTCCAAGGAAAGAAGTTGTTGCTGCCCAGAATGGCATGCCCCATGTTCCCTTAATTCCAGAGAATACATTTCCAATCTCTGATGAGAATTTTGTGTTTACTACATATAACATGTAAATCAGGATACCAATGATAAAGATACAGGAAATATTCTCCATCCATTTGATTCCTTCAAATCCTTTGATTGCAAGTGCAACCTGAAGAATTGTGAACAGTGCATAGATAATTGGAAGATTATCAAATCCAAATAAAATCTTCAGACAGCTGTTGATAGCTCCTGCTCCAACCCAACTCTGATAACCAAACCATACGATAGCTGGAAGTCCACGGAGAACTCCTGGAATCTTTACACCTGTTGTACCAAAACTACTTCTTAACTGTACTGTAAATGGAATACCATACTCATGTCCACACTCACCGATAATTGCAAGTGCTACTGCAATAACAAGGCATCCGATACACATCGCAATAATCGCCTGCGCTACAGTCAATGTTCCAATCAGGGCTGCACCCATGGAAAATGTTCCGATAGATACACATCCACCCATGAAGCTGGCTGCATAGGATACGCTTCCCATGATACGTTTCTTTGTTGGTTGGAGATCCGCGTCTACATTGGCAACGAGCTTTGGATCCAGTACTTTGTTGTCTACAATACTCATCTTCTCTCTCCTTTTTTTAAGTATAATTTAAAAATCAGGTGATCTTGCCTTTATTAGGCAAGATCACCTGATCTGTTACCTAATTTCGGTATTATTTAATTTTCTCAATAAATGTTCCAACACCTTTTTCTGCAACAATCTTTCCGTCTTCTGCAATAACATTTCCACGAATCATTGTCATGATTGGAAGTCCTTTTCCTTTCATTCCGACAAATGCAGAAATCTTATTTACATATAATAAGGAATCACTTGTAATCTCCCATTCTTTTTCTGGATCTACAATCAGAAGGTCAGCATCAAATCCCGGTTTGATATCTCCTTTTCTTCCATAGATACCAAATGCTTTTGCAGGCTGTACAGACATTGCATTTGCAAGAACTGTCGGACATACATTACGTTTTACGCATCCTTCATTGAAGGTTACCTGGAAACCACTCTGAATTCCGCTGCATCCGCCCCATACATCAAATACATTTTCAATCTTGTTTCCAAGAATCTCATTAAATTTCTCATCATATGAACATGGTGAATGGTCACTTGCAATACCGCTGAATGTTCCATCTTCTACATAAGACCACAGTCTGTCAACCTCTTCCTGTGAACGAAGCGGAGGTGCACATTTGAATAACGGTCCGTTCTCTAATACATCCTGATCTGTCAGACTTAAGTAGTGAGAACATGTCTCTGCTGTGATGTCATAGCCTTCCTGCTGTGCTTCTTTAATCTTCTGAGCTACATCCGGGCTGCTGACATGACAGATATGTGCTTTACATCCTGTTGCTTTTGCAATCTCGATAATATCAACAGTTGCTACCATCTCTGCTGCAACCGGTCTGGAATCCAGGAAACACTGCCATGAATTCGGATCTTTTGCTTTCTCAATCTTCTCAAGATTTTTGATCATTGAGAAATCTTCACAATGGAATCCTGCACGTCCATCAAATTCCTTAATGATTTCCATTGCTTCATAAGCCTGTCCATAATTTAACGAACTGTAGTCTGGTGATACCGGTCCGATAAATGATTTGAATGCTACGCATCCTTTCTCATCCAAATCCTTCAGATCTTTAAAGTTATCCGGAATCAGTCCGCCCCAGAAACAGTAATCACAGTATGCATTCGGATCAACTTTTTTCAGTTTAAAATCAAATGCTTCTGCATTAACCATTGCCGGTTCATTCTGAAGTGGCATATCTATGACAGTTGTGTAACCACCAAGTGCTGCCGCTGCAGTTCCATGCTCATAATCTTCACGCCACTCATATCCTGGGTCGTTCAGATGTGCATGCGTATCGATTGCACCTGGGAAAACATAATTTCCTTTTGCATCAATAACCTTTGCTGCTTCTGGCTCTTCTCCTGCATTTAACACAGCTGCAATCTTGCCATCTCTGATTGCGATGTTCCCTTCTGAAACTCTGTCTGCAGTTACAATTCTGCCGTTTTTCACTAAAACATCATACATATTTATTTTCCTCCTAAAAAAAAAGATGCATTAAAATAAGTGATTGACCAATTTCAAAATCTTTTTTAATTGTACGAGCTAATATTACTTAATTTTTTCTTAAATTGCAACTACATTTTTACGGAAAAACATTTTTATTTTTATCCATTATGTATAAAATTCTATATTTTTGTTTTTTCTTTTTTATCTATTATTGACATAGTTGTGTGAAATGTTTGAAAAATATATATAATTTAATGTTAGGACAAATTTTTCACAAATCAATTTATAATAAAAAAGAGACCAGGCATTTTCATGTCCAGTCTCCTTTGACTTTTTAGATCTATTTTTCTAATGTTGTTCCTTTTCTGAAATTCTCACAACTCTTCATATGTTTCATTCCGAAGTAGTAAACAAGTCCTGTAGGAATTGTTGCTGTAAAGAATGAAATATTTACATTCAGAAGTCCGATTACAGCTCCGATTGCAATTGCAAGAATTGCTGCCCAGTTGATACCTGCATGATTTCCATTATCATCATAGAGATCATCCAGATACTCTGGTGTGATTTTTCTCTTATGAAGAATGAAGAAATCTGTAATCAATACTGCAAAGATCGGTCCGAAGAATGCAGTGTAAATCTTACTGAATAATGCAAGTCCTGCTGCTGAGCTGTCACTTGTCAGTATCCATGGGCAAGTACATACTGCCAAGATACCAATCAAGATTACGGCTGTCTTATGTTTCATCTTAAACGCATCCATAAATGCATATGCCGGTGGAATTACGTTACTTGCAAGGTTTGTTGTAAGCTGTGCAAAGATGATAAATCCAAGCGTTACGATCATTACGACTTTGTTGTCTACCATATCAGCAAAAGCATTGATCGGGTTTGCTTTTCCAGTTGCTGTAGATGCCATAGCACCGATTACTCCAAGAAGTACTGTAGCCGGTACCATAGATAAGAAGTAAGAACTTCCACGTTTCAGTGTAGAATATCCACCTTTCATCTCACGGGAATAGTCACCAGCATTCAGCATAACTGTAGTACTGTTACCAAAGAATGCAATGATTGCTGCGATAAATGGCATTCCCCATGTTCCAGACTTATTGATCAGTTTCTCACTTACGACATCGCCATACTGTGTAATGCAAAGGAATAAGAGGTAAATCATAGCCAGAGAAATAACAACTCCTCCGATATTTCCAACCCATTTTGCACCCTGGAATCCTTTGATTGATAACAGGATCTGGATAATCTGGAATAAAATGAAGAATAACCAGATATTATCATATCCAAATAATGCTTTTGAAATATTGTTGATTGCTGCTCCTCCAAGCCATGTCTGATAACCGTACCATACGATAGCCGGAAGTCCTCGAATCAAACTTGGAATTTTGTTACCTTTTGTTCCAAATGCACTTCTAAGCTGAACTGCATACGGTGCACCAGTCTTGTAACTAAACTGGTCATTCATTGCGATACCTACAACGAGGATCATAGATCCAATTGCTACTGCGAGGAATAACTGCAACAGGTTCAGTCCTGCTTCCATCTGTGCAGATCCCATTGCCAATGTTCCGATAGAAATACATCCACCGAGCCAGAGCATTGTGTTGGATCCCCAGCCCATGATTCGATCTTTCTCAGGAATTGGCGCAAGGGAGTTTGTTTCTTCTTGTTTCACTTCTTTGTTTACATCACTCATGTTCTCTCTCCTATTCGTGTTCCTATATGTATTCGTTTATTTTACCGGTGTTACATATTCGCCGTATCCGATTGCTTCATCTTTGTACATGCCATCCTGAGCAACTACTTTACCTCTGATCATTGTACATACTGGAGTTCCTTTTCCTTCCAGTCCATTGAAGCAGGAAACATGTCCTTTTGTAAGCAGTTTCTCCTGCTCACATTTCCATGTCTTTTCCGGATCAACGATTACGATATCACCGTCAAAACCTAATTCAAATGCTCCTTTACGTCCATAGAGTCCGAATACTTTTGCCGGATTATAATCCATAACCTTTGCAATCAGACTCGGGCTTAAGCCTTTTTTATGAACAACCATATCGAACATCATTGGTAAGAAGAACTGGATTGAGTTAAGTCCTCCCCATGCATGCCAGATATCTTTTGTTGCATTATCTTTTTCTTCATCTGCTGCTGGAGAATGGTCGCTTCCTACACAGGAAAGTGTTCCATCTAAAACGTAATCCCACAGCTTCTCCATATCTTCTTTCTTACGCATCGGAGGTGTACATTTTGCCGGTGCACCTTTTTCAAATACAAAATCTTCTGTAAATCCAAGGTAATGTGGACATGTCTCAGCAGTAATCGGAAGTCCTTCATGGATTGCATCCTTAACAACCTGAGCTACCATCGGGTGGCTGACATGGCAAATGTGTACGCGTCCGCCAGTTGCTCTAGCCATATCAATAACATTCTTTGTAGCGACATATTCTGTCCATACGTCATGAGAATCCAGGAAGTCACGAATCTTCTCTTCATTTGTTCTTCCTTCTTTTGCTTTTGCTTCTTTTTCTCTCTCAAGGACCTGTCCATATTCCTCACAATGGAATCCGCAAAGTGCTCCATACGGTTTTAAAATTTCAAGAGCTTTACGAACATTTCCCATGTTAACTGTCGGGAACAAATCACCGTTTGGACATGTGAATCCTTTAAATGCTGCAACTCCACAATTGTGAAGATCTACAAGATCATTCATGTTATTCTTTACTGAGTCCGGTTTGTCATCATAATCTCCTACGATTCCTCCCCAAAGTGCATAATCAACTAATGAGTGTTTGCTAATTTTTCCAAGCTTCAGGTCAAAAATTTCTTTATTCATAAGAGATGGATCATTATTAAGTGGCATATCAATCAGTGTTGTACAACCTGCAACAACTGCTGCTCTTGAACCTGTCTCAAAATCCTCACGATACTCAAATCCTGGCTCATTCAGATGTGCATGACAGTCGATGATACCTGGAAATACATAATTTCCTTTTGCATCAATCACTTCTTTCGCATCTACTGGTGCTCCCTTTGCAAAAAATCCTGCATACTTTCCGTCCTGGATTGCAATGTCTGCCTCGTAGATACGATCTGGTGTTACAAGTTTTCCGTTCTTCACTAAAACATCATACATATTCATGTTCCTCCTTAAAAATTGAATCAAATCAGCCGTAACCAGCTCAATTTCTTTCTATAATCGATATATTACTGGATTCCCCCAAAAAATACAATCACCATTTTCTTACATTTTTCTCCATCTTTTTTATCTATTTTAGATAATTTTATCGTATTTCGTATTATTTTTTTATCCAATATGTATAAAAATACACAAAGTAACACCACCGTCTTGGCTAGGCTCCTTTGCGAAAATTTCAACCACTTTTTAATTTTTATTGATTTATATCAAAAATGATTGGTCAACCGTTTTTCAGTTTCTTTTACATATATTTTATCCTAATTTGATAATTTTCACAATGACCTATCCTCCAAAATATGACACATTTTTTGTATAATATGCACAGTCATGTATTGTATTTTTATATAAACAATACAGTTTTATTGGTTAATTTTAAAATTTTTCATAATTTTCGTTATATTATTAACATTTTCTTCGGTTTTTGCCACTTTTTTCTCATTTAAAATTTGTGCAATTTTATTTAAAATTTCAAAAACCACATTTTATATTGTGTATTATATTGTGTACATTGTGATTTTTCGGCAAATCTGTTATGATAGTATCTGCCAGACAGGCAAAAGGAACATACACAGGAGTGCATAATTATGACATTATTTTCCATTACAGATACATCTGACTATTTAAATGAACTGCTTTCGGGAGAAACAAGCGGGACAGTCCACTCTGTATATAGAAAAACTATCAACTTATCTATTGGTGGAACACTGGCAGCCTTACAGGCAAAGGGCTCACCCATCTCGCCAATCAGTCTGATTACAACATTGACTTCCGAAAAAATGGAGAGTCTTGAAATATCTGCCGGAGATTTTGTTACTTTAAAAGAGAATATCATTATTATTTATAGAAGTAACCGCACTCTTCAGGCTTCCACAGATATGAACACTCTTGATAATAAAAGGGAAATTGGATTTTCTTTTGAAGAAGCAACAATTCACAACTTACATTTGTTACATTCATTAAAATGTGCAAACTCTCTGTCAGATACCATGCTTCGCCAGCTTCATAACAATATCAGAACATGTCTTTCTAATATATCCACCGGAGGCTTTGAAGTGATCTTCAACCAACGTGTAAATGATGATACTTCTATGATGCTTGTTGCTGCAAAGAAAAAAATTGAACGATGCACCAGACTATATAGAAATAAAAAATATACAGAGACCGGAATCGAACTTGCCCGACTGATCGGACTTGGCATCGGGCTGACTCCAAGCGGTGATGATTTCCTGTGCGGTGTGCTTGCCGGATTAATTCTTACAGGGCAAACAGAATCCACATTTGCCAAGAGCCTTCACAAAACAATTGCAGAACATCTGAATGATACTGTCGATGTAAGTGCTGCATTTCTCCACTGTGCATTAAAAGGACAATTTAGCCTGGCTGTGAATCATTTACTCGTAAATACAGGTTGTGAATCTCCACAAGATGCTTCTTATGTTAAATGCAACCCTCAAATTACTCCTGGAATTGCAAATATCCCAGCAATTACTGAAAATTTTCTGGCAATCGGGCATTCTTCCGGAACAGATACTTTGTGCGGAATTCTATACGCACTGGAATTATTTCTTTTTTCAGAAATGTAACCTATATAAAAAATTTTGTTCATAATAAAAAAAACATTCTTTCCATGTACACCCGGCTCTGAAAAGTCGGATTATAAACCTTACTTTTCAGAGCCAGCATGACATTCAGAATGTTTTAATAACTAATTTTCAACCAAAAATCCTAATTTTCTCAGTTCCTCTTCTATCATCCTGAGCGTTTCTTCACTGTCCGCTGTCACAGTATGATAGTGATAATCGGAGGTAATATTCTTAAGCGGTGTTGACTTGCCACTTTCGATATCTGCCAGAAATTCTTTTACTTTTCTTCTGGAAGTAATTCCAAGTTCCGCCTCAATATGCCCATAAACTTTATGGTTTACCATAACATTTTTCACTTGACCGCCAAGATCGACAATAGTACAAAGTTCCGTCTCAAGCTGCTCGTCTGTATGACGTACTTTAAAAACTCTCTCGGCGCAAGTCTGCCCTTCCAGCACATATCCCCGGTTTGTTGATATGATATCATACCCCGAAGCCCGTAACAGGGCAATATCCTGAACAATAACCTGACGGCTCACATCATAATCCTTCGCAAGTTTCGAACCCGAAACCGGTCTGTCACTTTCTTTTATATTCTTCAATATCTCCTGTCTTCTATCAGAACCTGTCATACTGCTTTCGTAATCTCCTTCATCATCAATCACAAAATCTATCATTTAAAAACTGTTTTTAGAAGCATTTCCACTTACTGTCTTAATCATTATAATGCACATTTATAGTATGTGCAAGAATGCTCTTCCAAACATGAACAGAATCCTCTACTGAAAGATCTTTTGTACATTTTTCATCTACAGAACCTGCCACCGGCAGCTTCTTCCGAACGCATGGCAACACAAAAACCCCTCACGCCATAATTGATGTAAGGGGTTTTCTATATAAGCTAATTAACGTTCTATGCCAGTCACCTACAGTGTACTACCTTTGATTTATGGCTGCCTGCGCAGCAGAAAGTTTGGCTATTGGAACTCTGAATGGTGAGCAGGAAACGTAATTCAATCCCAATTCGTTGCAGAACTCTACAGATGACGGATCTCCTCCATGTTCTCCACAAATTCCAATATGAAGGTTCGGATTTGCTTCTTTTCCAAGTGCAATTGCCATCTCCATCAGTTTTCCAACACCTTTTTGATCCAGTTTTGCAAATGGATCGTTTTCGTAAATCTTCGCATCGTAATATGCGTCCAGGAATTTTCCTGCATCATCACGGGAGAATCCAAATGTCATCTGAGTCAGGTCATTTGTTCCGAAGCAGAAGAAGTCAGCTTCTTTTGCAATCTCATCTGCAGTAAGTGCTGCTCTTGGAATTTCGATCATTGTTCCGACTTCATATTCCAATTCAATACCTGATGCAGCAATCTCTGCATCTGCAGTTTCTACTACAAATTTCTTTACATATTTTAACTCTTTGACTTCTCCAACCAACGGAATCATAATTTCCGGCTTAATGTTCCAATCCGGATGATTTTTCTTTACTTTAATAGCTGCCCGGATGACTGCTTTTGTCTGCATCTTTGCGATTTCCGGATAGGTCACAGCAAGGCGGCAGCCACGATGTCCCATCATCGGGTTGAACTCATGAAGACTCGCAATAATATTTTTAATCTGTTCTACCGTTTTTCCTTGTGCATCTGCAAGCTTCTTAATATCCTCTTCCTCCGTTGGTACGAATTCATGAAGTGGCGGATCCAGGAAACGTATTGTAACCGGGTTTCCTTCCAATGCTTCGTAGAGTGCTTCAAAATCTCCCTGCTGATATGGCAGGATTTTATCCAGTGCTGCTTCTCGCTCCTCTACTGTATCTGCACAGATCATCTCACGGAATGCTGCAATTCTGTTCTCATCAAAGAACATATGCTCTGTACGGCAAAGTCCAATTCCTTCTGCTCCAAGTTCTACCGCTTTCTTAGCATCTGCCGGTGTATCCGCATTTGTCCGGACTTTCATAGTACGATATTTATCAGCCCAGTTCATGATCTTCTCGAACTCACCTGTAATTGTTGCATCTACAGTAGGAATGATGCCTTCATAAATGTTTCCTGTCGTTCCATCTAAGGAAATTGCGTCTCCTTCGTGAAATGTTTTCGCTGCTAAGGTAAATTTTTTATTTTCTTCATCCATTGCAATATCACCGCAACCAGATACACAGCATGTTCCCATACCACGGGCAACTACTGCTGCATGGGAAGTCGTTCCTCCGCGGACTGTCAAGATTCCCTGTGCGGATTTCATACCGGTAATATCCTCCGGTGATGTCTCCAGGCGGACAAGAACTACTTTCTCTCCTCGTTTTGCCCACTCCACTGCATCTTCAGCAGAGAATACAACCTTTCCGCATGCAGCTCCCGGAGATGCACCAATTCCTTTTCCAAGTGCTGTTGCTCTCTTTAATACTTTCTGGTCGAACTGCGGATGGAGAAGGGTATCCAGATTACGAGGATCGATCATTGCAACTGCCTCTTCTTCTGTTCTCATGCCCTCGTCTACCAGGTCACACGCGATTTTCAGTGCAGCCTGTGCAGTTCTCTTACCATTTCTTGTCTGCAGCATATAAAGTTTTCCGTGCTCTACCGTAAACTCCATATCCTGCATATCTCTATAATGCTTCTCCAGTGTCTTGCATACATTTTTAAATTCTATGAATGCCTCTGGGAATTTTCTTTCCATCTCTGTAATCTGCATCGGAGTTCTGACACCTGCAACCACATCTTCTCCCTGTGCATTGGTCAGGAATTCTCCGAATAATCCTTTTTCTCCTGTTGCCGGATCACGGGTAAATGCAACTCCGGTTCCACAGTCATCGCCCATATTTCCAAATGCCATCATCTGAACATTAACTGCGGTTCCCCAGGAATAAGGAATATCATTGTCGCGACGATACACATTTGCACGAGGATTATCCCAGGAGCGAAATACTGCCTTTATAGCTTCTGTCAACTGCTCTTTTGGATCTGTCGGGAAATCGGTACCAATCTTTTCTTTATATTCTGCCTTAAACTGCCCTGCCAGTTCTTTCAGATCATCCGCGGTAAGCTCTACATCAAGCTTCACACCACGTTTTGCCTTCATCTGATCAATCAGCTCTTCAAAATATTTCTTACCTACTTCCATAACTACATCGGAAAACATCTGAATGAATCTGCGATAGCAGTCCCATGCCCAGCGTGGATTACCGGACGCACAAGCCAAAGTCTCGACAACTTCTTCATTGAGTCCGAGATTCAGGATTGTGTCCATCATACCTGGCATCGATGCTCGTGCTCCAGAACGAACAGAAACGAGCAGCGGATTTGTCTTATCACCAAATTTCTTGCCTGTGATAACTTCCATCTGATCAATGGCTTCAAGAATCTGTTTCATAATCTCGTCATTGATCTGTCTGCCATCTTCATAGTACTGTGTGCAGGCTTCCGTTGTCACGGTAAAGCCTTGTGGTACCGGCAGTCCCAAATTCGTCATCTCCGCAAGATTTGCGCCTTTGCCACCAAGGAGATTTCTCATGGTAGCGTTACCTTCTGTAAACATATAAACCCATTTTGCCATAGCTATGACCTCCTAATACATTTCATGTTAAGGGTCAAAGCCAAAAACACCATTGTTTTTGTAGAAAAAATGGTCATGAGGCAAAAACCCCAACATTATATTTTTTGTAAGTCGCAACTATATTGTAGCACTTTGTTATATTTTTGTCAATAAAACAGAGGGATTATTCTCCCTCTGCTCTACAATAATTCGCATGCTTTTCGACATATTTCGTTCCTTAAAAATGTTCTTGGCATCTTTACTGAGAAATGCACGTCGTGCAACGTATACACGTAAATACTACATATTTTTCAAAAATGCAACATAGCCTTTATATGCCTCGTATACATCGGCTTTGCTTGTCACTTCCCAAGGTGCATGCATGGATAACACTGCCACACCGCTGTCTATGACTTCCATGCCGTAATTTGCCATGATGTAAGCAATTGTTCCACCGCCGCCTGCGTCAACTTTTCCAAGTTCGGCGAACTGATAAGATACGTCTGAATCATCCATGACACCACGAATCTTTGCAAGGTACTCTGCATTGGCATCATTAGAACCACTCTTACCACGGCTTCCGGTGAATTTATTAAATACAAGTCCTTTTCCGAAAAATGCAGAACTTCTCTTTTCGAACACATCTGCGTACATCGGATCATATGCTGCACTTACATCGGAAGATAACATTCTGGAATTCTGCAAAGCTCTTCTGACTTGCAGCTCGGACTCCCCGTCAGTCATAGCAACCAGTTCAGCCACTACATTTTCAAAGAATCTGGAATGCATACCGGTTGCTCCTACGCTTCCGATCTCTTCCTTATCTACAAGGATGCAGCATCCGGTACGTGTGACCTGAGGCGTATCCAGAATTGCAAATAAAGATGTAAATGCACAAACACGGTCATCCTGACCGTATGCCAGCACCATGCTTCTGTCAAGACCACAGTCTCTTGCTTTTCCTGCCGGAACAATCTCAAGTTCTGCAGAGAGGAAATCTTCTTCCTCCATATCATAATATTTCTTCAGAAGTTCCATCACATTTGCCTTAACTGCTTCTTTTTCTTCCTGATCAAGAGAAGGATCCTGCTCAAGCGGCCGGCTTCCAATTAAAAGATCCAGCTTCTCGCCTTCTACGACTACACTTCCCTTTTTCTCAAGCTGCTTTGATGCAAGATGTACAAGAAGATCTGTAATCACAAATACCGGATCTTCCTCCTCATCTCCAATACTGACTGGAACAATTGTTTCGTCTTTTTTTGCGATCACACCGTGAAGAGCAAGCGGAAGTGTTACCCATTGATATTTCTTGATTCCTCCATAATAATGAGTATCCAGATAAGCCAGCTCTTCATTTTCATATAAAGGGTTCTGCTTCACATCAATACGCGGAGAGTCAATGTGTGCACCTAAGATATTCATTCCATTTTCCAACGGCTCCTGACCGATGATGAACAGGACAATACTCTTATCCATGCACACTGCATACACTTTATCCCCGGCTTTTAATTTTACATGTTCCTTCTGAAGCTCTTTTAAATTCTTATATCCGGCAGCTTCTGCCTTTTTCACCGCAAGTGTAATACACTCACGTTCTGTCTTTCCATCGTCCAGACAATTCTTATATGTCTCATTGATCTTGTCTAATTTTTCCAGTTCTGTCTGGTCATATACTTTCCATGCATTTCTACGTTCCATGCTCAAGGCTCCTTTTTCTTATATTTCGCAGCTAAATTTCTGCCACAATTTGATAATAAGTATATCATATTATAAATACATTATTTACATTTTTCCTAAAGTTCATTATAATTTTAATTGCATTTTAATTGTTATACTATCAAAAGGGGAAATGAACATGAAAAATTTGATTCAAAAATGGAACAACATCAGTCTGATCAAACGCATTATCTGCGGTCTGATCATCGGAATTGCTTTGGGACTTATTTTCCCACAGGCGACCGCAATCTCCATTCTCGGAGATCTGTTCGTCGGAGCACTTCGCGGAATCGCACCGCTTCTTGTATTCTTCCTGATTATGAGTTCCCTTTGCCGCATGGCAAAAGGACAGAAAACGAACATGTCTTTTATCGTGATACTGTACCTGCTCGGCAATCTGTTCTCTGCATTATCTGCAGTTATTGCCAGCTACTTGTTCCCGGTAACTCTGACATTTTCACAGAGCACGAATACTCAGGATATCACACCACCGACCGGTGTCACAGAAGTGCTGAAAAATCTGCTGATGAATGTCGTTGCGAATCCAGTCGACTCACTGGTAAACGCCAATTATATCGGAATCCTTGCATGGGCCATCATACTTGGCATTGCTCTTAAGAGCGCAAGTGATGACACAAAGAATGCTTTGGAGAATATTTCAGATGCTATCGCGACTGCAGTAAAATGGATCATTAACTGTGCACCATTTGGTATCATGGGACTGATCTTCACTACAATCTCCGAGCAGGGACTCGACGTTCTTCTCGGATACGGACGTCTGATCTGCGTACTGGTCGGAACCATGCTCTTCGTGGCACTTATTATGAATCCACTGATTACATTTATCTGCCTTCGTAAGAACCCATACCCACTTGTGCTTCGCTGCCTGAAAGACAGCGGACTGACAGCATTCTTCACCCGAAGCTCTGCTGCCAACATTCCGGTCAACATGAAACTCTGCCAGGATCTTGGTTTGGACGAGGATACTTACTCCATCTCCATTCCACTTGGCGCAACTATCAATATGGCCGGAGCTGCTATTACAATCTCCACTATGGCACTTGCCGCAGCACATACACTGGATATCCACGTAGACTTCCCGACTGCACTGATTCTGTGCGTCCTCTCTGCAGCCAGCGCTGCCGGAGCTTCCGGTGTAGCCGGTGGATCACTCCTTCTGATTCCACTTGCCTGCAGCCTCTTCGGTATTCCGAACGATGTTGCTATGCAAGTCGTTGGTGTCGGATTCATCGTTGGAGTTATCCAGGATTCCTGCGAAACCGCACTGAACTCATCTACCGATGTCCTCTTTACGGCAATCGGAGATATGCGTACACGAAAATAACTATGAGAAACACGCTTCGCGTGTTTCTCAAGTTATCGCGGCAGTCGCCAAGGTCTCGTGCAAGCACGGACTTTGGCTCGTTGCTCGCGTAAATGAATTAGGGACGTAGTATTTAAAATACTACGTCCCTAATTATTATTTTACCATGTAAATTTCTTTTCAAAGTAAGCGTCAAGATCTTCTATTTTGATTCTCTCCTGCTCCATTGTGTCACGGTCACGTACTGTAACTGCTCCGTCTTCTTCGGAATCGAAGTCGTATGTTACACAGAATGGTGTTCCGATCTCGTCCTGACGGCGATAACGTTTTCCGATATTTCCACGGTCATCGAACTCGCAGTTGTATTTCTTAGCAAGCTGTGCATATACTTTCTCTGCACCTTCGTTGAGTTTCTTGGAAAGTGGAAGTATACCAATCTTCACTGGTGCAAGTGCCGGATGGAAGTGAAGAACAGTTCTTGTATCCGGCTTATCTTCTGTTCCAATGTTCTCTTCATCATAAGCTGCACACAGGAATGCAAGAACTACACGGTCTGCTCCAAGTGACGGCTCGATAACATATGGTGTATATTTTTCTTTCTTCTCGTCATCAAAATAAGTAAGATCCTGTTTTGATACATTCATATGCTGTGTCAGATCATAATCTGTACGATCTGCGATTCCCCACAGTTCTCCCCAGCCAAATGGGAACAGGAACTCGATATCCGTAGTTGCTTTACTGTAGAATGAAAGCTCCTCTTTATCATGGTCACGATAACGTACTTCTTCGTCTTTCAGTCCCAGTGTGTGTAACCAGTCAAGACAGAACTTCTTCCAGTAAGCGAACCACTCAAGATCTGTATCAGGCTCACAGAAGAACTCTAACTCCATCTGTTCGAACTCTCTTGTACGGAATGTAAAGTTACCTGGTGTAATCTCATTTCTGAATGATTTACCAATCTGTCCGATTCCAAATGGAATCTTCTTTCTTGATGTACGCTGTACGTTCTTAAAGTTTACAAAGATTCCCTGTGCTGTCTCTGGTCTTAAATATACTGTATTCTTTGCATCTTCTGTAACTCCCTGGAATGTCTTGAACATTAGGTTGAACTCACGGATCTCTGTGAAATCATGTTTACCGCAAGTCGGACATGGAACATTATTCTCTTTAATAAAATTCTCCATCTGCTCATGGCTCCAGCCGTCGATGCTGTCTCCAATCTCAATACCATGCTCGTGAGCGTAATCTTCAATAAGTTTATCAGCTCTGAAACGCTCATGGCATTCTTTACAATCCATAAGAGGGTCGCTGAATCCGCCAAGATGACCACTTGCAATCCATGTTTGTGGATTCATAAGGATCGCACAATCTACGCCGACATTATATGGTGATTCCTGAATGAACTTCTGCCACCATGCTTTTTTTACATTGTTCTTAAGCTCAACTCCGAGATTTCCATAATCCCATGTATTTGCAAGTCCTCCGTAAATCTCAGACCCCGGATACACGAATCCTCTGGATTTTGCTAAAGCTACAATTTTGTCCATTGTTTTTTCTACCATATTCCCTTCTCCTTCTCCTCTGATATTGTTAATAATTATACAGTTAATATTATCTATTTTCAAGTCTATTTCCCATATATTTACTTTGTATTTCTATAAATTTCTATAAATCAAACTATTGTCTCTAATATTTCCAATGATTTAAAGTTTCTTCCCACGTATACATTCAGGTAATTGCGGATCAGATTCTCCAGTTCCAAAAGCACTTCTTCTTTCACTGCAAATGTATATAACTTCTCTACTTTTGAGCTGATAATATACTGAAGCGTATATAAAGTAGATGTCCCTACCATCACCGCGTCCGGCGCATGAATCTCACATTTTCTACAGACCAGACCGCCTTTTCTGACGCTGAACTTCATATTTTCTTCCCATCTTCCACAACTGACACATTCAAACACCTGTGGACCTTCTCCATTGATACAAACCGCCTTTAACTCATAAATGCACCGAATCAGCCGATTTGGTATATGTACATTTGTAAGGGCGCGCAATGTCTGATACAAAAGTTTTAAGAGTTCTGTCTCATCGTTGGCTTCCCTTGCATAGTACCCTGCAAAATCCAGAAAATAAAAACCATAGTAAGCACCTTCCACGTCTGTCCGAAGTTCAGAAAAATAATTGGAAATAGAGGCCGACATCAATGTATATGATGTCCGCCCCTCATAGACTACAAATTCTCCAAATGAAAATGGGCTTGTCACCCCAAGGAGGGAACTATTGGTTCTTCTGGCTCCTCTTGCAAATGCTGCAATTTTCCCACGTTCTTTTGTAAGCAATACAACACGTCTGTCATAATCGCCCACCGGAGTTGCCGAAAGCACCATGCCCGTCACGGTAATCTGATTCATAGGTCTTCTTCTGTGAACGCTCCATGACTCTGTAGCAGATCTTCATGCCACGGTAATAGAGATAGTCCACAATCCTTCCTGTCTTCATAAATTGCTTCCAGTACTTTTCTTCCATAAGGTCACCTCATCATAAGCTTGTTTTCATGTAAATGTTTTTCCTTATGATTAGATTCCCCCAAATACCACTCATTTTATTCTTCTTCCCGATATCCAAAATTTTTCATCAGAAATTCGCTGTCTCTCCAGTCCTTCTTTACCTTCACCCAAAGCTTCAGATTGACCTTACAATCCAACATTCTCTCAATCTCATAACGGGCAGTACTTCCAATTTTTTTCAGCATACTCCCCTGTTTTCCGATGATGATCCCCTTGTGTGAATCACGCTCACAGATGATCGTTGCATCAATATGCATAACTTTGTTCTGCATTTTCATACGGTCAATCGCAACCGCGATTCCATGCGGGATTTCATCTTGCAAACTGTGCAATGCTTTCTCACGGATCAATTCTGCCACAATCTGACGTTCCGGCTGATCTGTCACTGTGTCCTCATCATAAAACTGTGGTCCATATGGAAGATATTTCATAATGACGCGTAGAAGTTCATCCGTATTGTCACCACTTCTTGCAGATACCGGAACAATATCTGCAAAGTCATAAATATCTTTGTATGCAGCAATTGCCGGCAGAATCTCTTCTCTCTTTACAGAATCCACCTTATTGATGACGAGAATGACCGGTGTCTTGACTCTCTGAAGCTGCTTTGCAATATGCTGTTCGCCCGCTCCGATAAATGTAGTTGGCTCCACAAGCCAAAGCACGACATCCACTTCATTCAATGTCTTCTCAGCCACATTTACCATGTACTCACCGAGCTTGTTTTTCGCCTTGTGGATTCCTGGTGTATCAACAAATACAATCTGACCTTCATCCGTTGTCAGAACCGTCTGGATACGGTTACGTGTTGTCTGCGGTTTGTTAGATGTAATGGCAATCTTCTGCCCGATCAGGTAATTCATTAATGTAGATTTTCCCACATTCGGACGTCCAATCAATGTCACAAAACCAGACTTAAAATCATTCTTCATATATTCTCCTCTCAATTAGGGACACCCCTAATCACTGATGGGGACGTAATATTTTAGCGAAATGCTACGTCCCTAGTTAAAAGCTTGTCACCTCGCCAAATAATTCTTTATCTTCTTCTATTTTCTCTTCTCCACCAATGACGCACAACTGGTCTGCTGCCAGTACTGCTTTTGCCACCTTGGCGAGTGCCCGGATATCTTCCTGTGCCGCATCCAGGATCTGTGCGCGTTCTTTCTTAATCATCTCGGCACTTACTTTGTTCATGTAGAGATTCATAGAACGTTCGCCCTTGGTCGCCGGTGTCATTGGCTGATCAATGTTGCTGATTGTTCCAATGATGTATTTTGTCATATCACGGTCACTGACAGTAAAGTTCTCCAGGTAATCTACCACGCCCTCATATACATCAATGGTACGTTTTAAATTCGGGTCACGGTAAGACACAAAGTAACCTTCTCCGATGCGGTTGAAACTGCTCATGCAACCGTAAGCTCCGCCTTTGACACGGATATTCTGCCACAGATAATCATAGCTTAAGATCACTTTGAGAATCTGCAGTGCTCCTGTATATTCTACGCCACGATCTATGAAGTTACCAGTGCGTGCTACATACTGAACTTTTGATGCAGTCTTAAATCCTTCATTCTTTTTCTCGCAATGAATGATGCACGGTGTCTCTGTTACGTTCTCATGATTGAGTTTTCCGGCTAGTTCTGCGATTCTCGGCTCCATACCCTCAAGACCTTCTCTTGCCGCTGTATAGCTGATCATCATATTGTCCGGACGGAAGATTTTCTTTGTCAGTGCGTACAATCTCTGCGATAATGCCTCTTTTTCCTCGTCAAAATGTTCCTCTATATAGGCAACTCGTTTGTAGAAGTCAATTCCGCTTGTCATATCTTTGAATTTAGCAGACGGTGATGCATAAGACAGTGCACGAAGTGCTGCGGTCGTATGCCCAGAAGACTGGAACTTCATAAGCAGCCTTGATTTCAGCATAGCAAGAATCTCCCGGATTCGTTTCGTATCATCTAGTTTTGATGCCGTAAGAATCTCTGCCATCATGGCAAATGTTTTCTCAAGTTGTGAATATAATGCTTTTCCTTTGATCTCAAATGTCGCTTTGAATTCTTTTTCTTTCACACGTGTCACATTATTATACAGCTCCAGTGATGTACCGATTCCTCCGGTATTTACATTTATCTCATTGAATAACTCACTGTATTCATAGTTCTCTGTATCAATAATTCCAAGTACTGACTGCAGGATTCCAACATCCGCCAGTTCTTCTGCACTGACACCGGACAGATCGAACATAACGTTCACATATCCGATTCCATTTGTCTCAATCTCATGGTAAACAACCGGCACATCTGCCAGCTTCATTTCTTCATTAAAGAATGGGGCTATCTCTCTGGAAATGTCTTCTCTGCGCAGTACCGGGATTTTTTCCAGGTTTTCTATCGATTCCGGCTCAGACTGGTACTCTTCCAGCGCCTTCGTGTCTGCCACCAGTTTTTCAACCTCTGCTTCGCTCAATGACTCTTTATATTTCTGAAGCTTGTCCTGGAGCTGTGCATCCAGACGTGCTGTACGTCCCTGCTCCGGGCGGACCACTACGATTGCTCCGTGTGTATTGTCAAGCAGATACTTCTGGATCAGTTCTTCATAATATCCGGTTCCAACTTTGTTCTTTAAAAATTCAAATGTCTCTAACGCCTCAATATGGATAAACGGCTGGTTTTCATCATAAAGCCAGCTATCCATGACTTGGAGTCCATACATAAGTCCTTTTGGATAATTTCCAAAATCAGCTTCTCTGTATCGGAATTCGTTGTAGTTGATTCCTGCCAGCAGCGCTTTCTGGTTGATGCCATTCTTCACCTGATCTCTAAGAACGTCTTCAATCACCTTCACAAACTCATCTTTCTGGCTTTCCTCTGCATTTTTCGCAACGACAGAGAAAATAGGCTGATACACACCGTTGTCATAAGAACCCATAATGTCTTTTCCGATTCCGGCATCGGTAAGGGCCTTCTTAAGCGGTGCTCCCGGTGCTGATAACAGTGCGTAATCCAGGATTTCAAATGCCTGATAGAGTTCTCGGTCCAATGTTGTTCCAATGACCTTATTATAAGAAAGAAATGTATTCTCTTCTGTAGATTCATCGCTTGCTATAGAATATTCAAAAGTCTTCTCCTGTACCTCATCAAATGGCTTCTGCAAATGAATCTCTGAGTTTACGTCCTTTTTGTCATAGTGGCACAGGTATTCCTTGTCAAGCCAGCGAAGTTTTTCCTCCATATCCATATCTCCGTACAGATAAATATAACTGTTGGACGGATGGTAATATGTTCTATGGAAATCAAGAAACTGCTCGTAAGTAAGCTGTGGAATCACCTCCGGATCTCCACCGGACTCGTTTGCATAGCAGTTATCCGGGAACAAGGTATTCAGAACAACTCGATCCAGAACTCCCTCCGGTGAGGAAAATGCTCCCTTCATCTCATTGTATACAACTCCATTGTAGGAAAGCTCGCCATCTTTTTCATCCAGCTTGTAGCTCCAGCCCTCCTGACGGAATGTCTTATCATGATTGTAAATATTCGGATACAAAACCGCATCCATATATACATGCATCAGATTCTGAAAATCCTTGTCATTACAGCTTGCCACCGGATAAACAGTCTTATCCGGATACGTCATTGCATTTAAAAATGTATTCAAAGATCCCTTCACCAGCTCTACAAATGGATCCTTTGCCGGGAAATTCTTTGACCCGCAGAGTACGGAATGCTCCATAATATGCGGAACTCCTGTACTGTCTGACGGCGGTGTCCGAAATGCAATGCTGAACACTTTGTTATTGTCATCATTCTCAACAAGCAGAACTCTCGCACCACTTTTCTTATGCTTTAAAAGCTTTCCTTTCGCTTTAATACCCTTTAAATCTTCGTCTTTTAATACTTCATACGTCGTTAAGTCTTTTACACTCATAAACTTTCCGATGTTCTGCCACTCAAAATGTAATTAAATATACTCACATCGAGATATTGTAAGTTCTCACGAACATTACTTACTATTTCATCGTGTATGCTTTGGATTGACCGAAATCATATCTACTCACAAGTTCTTGTACACTCCACAGTCGTAAATTCCCGAAATAGCCTTCGGTACATACCTACGTTCGCGTTTATTTATGCAACTTCGTAAGTCATAGCATCTCTCAAATTAAGTGCAGCATTGAAATCTCTGTCTTCGATATAACCACAATCACATTTGAAAATTCTATCTGAAAGCTTTAAATCTTTTTTGATATTTTTGCAACAATGACATGTTTTAGATGATGGGAACCATCTATCTACAACTCGAAGTTCAATTCCGTTTTCATTGCATTTAGCTTGAAGTTTTGTTCTAAATTCATAAAACTTCTGCGAAGCAACTGCCTTTGAAAGATGTTTGTTCTTCATCATTCCTGATACGTTTAAATCTTCAATCGTTATATAAGATGGTTTGGTTTTCACTATCTCTGCGATTGTTTTATTGATGTGATCAGTACGAATATTGTCAATTCTATGATGAAGTTTCTGTACCTTAAGCCTTTGCTTTTGTATATTTGTTTTTTGAGTGGACCATCCTTTCTTTAAATTTTCATACTTTCGAGAAAGACTTCTCTGTTCTCGAATAAGCTGTTTTTCAAGTTTCTTTAATTTTGCAGATTTGTTAATGTTCTTATAATTTTTACCATTAGAAACAATGGCAAAATCCTTCAATCCAAGGTCAATGCCAATTCCTTCATTGAAATTATTGACTATCTTGTTATTTAGGATTTCAATAAGAACTGAAACATAGTATTTGTCAGCTCTTATTGAAACATGACCGCTTTTAATTACGTATCCATCTTTTGTTGTGGGAATATATCCTTTTTCTTTGATGCGAATCCAACCAAGTGACGGAATATTGATTCTGTGTCTTTCACAACGACAATCTTTTGGATTATTCTTTACAAAATACATTTTTACATCAGATTTACCTTTCTTTTTAAAATTCGGAAAAGCACTTTGATGTTTAAAAAATCTGGTAAATGCGATACAACCATTTTCGATTGAGCGCTTTACAGATTTTGAACTGACTTCCTTAATCCATAACTTGTCTGGATTTCGCGGAAGATACTCATTGTTCAGCCAGATACTAAAACTTTTACCACTCATAAACTTTTCACCTTTATCGTAAAGTTCTTTGTTATGAGTGAGATAGAAATTGTAAATATATCTACAAGTTCCTATTGTTTTACGAATTTTCTGTTCCTCTGTCGGATTTATTTCTGTCTTGAAGCTCTTTAGCAATTTCCTCATCCTTTTCTATTTGCTTTTTATACTTACGAAGTCCATACAACCTACAAGAAAACACACGAAGAATTCAAAATTGTCTTAAAAATGCAACTTGATTTAGTAAATCATCTTTTTGATTTCTTGTAGACACTCTAGCATAAATAACTACCTGACGTTTATCATTTTCAATATTTATACCTTTGAATTGTAGATACTGATCATAAGTGTAATAACGCCTATTAGTTGGAGTTCGATTTGCCTTTAAAGTTCCTTCTCCGTCCCAACATTGTAATGTCTTAACAGATACGCCTAAAAGTTCGACAAAATCTTTTGGCTTATAATTTGTGATATTTGATGTGTTCATTTTATCGCTCTCCTTTGAGTATTTTTAAACACATTTAATCACTTTCGTCAATTATTTTAATTTCTTAACTTTTCTCCTTTCTCATACACTGAGGCTATTATATCACATTTTTCTACAAAATAAACTGTAAGCCCTTTGGAATACATGCGTATTTTTATCCATCATTGACACTCCCCACTGCTAAAGGAGGAGGATTCTTGCTTCAACCACTGCTGCATTGTGTGATACCATGCGGTGTCGCAATGTCTTACACAGTGTCCACAAGCTCGATTATACTGTTCTCGTATGCCCTACGGTGCAGTCTTATATATGCTTGTGCCGACTGCATTTGCAATCCTTTGTTTAAATTATTTATGCTCACATTGGTATCCCTGTTATGTATGGCTGGCATGATTTCCATGATGTCTACAGAAATATTTGCAGCATACTCAAAAAGAAGTTCCTTTAATCGGGTATCTATTCCATTTGTTAAAATTTTGCGTCTATACTTAGGACACCACACAACATGATATTTTCAAGAATAGATTATATTGTTATTAGTTCAATGTATAGTATTCATATATATTGTATACCATTTTAAAATCTAATACAAGAATATTTTGTTCCATCTTCAATTACTTGCGTAAATTCAATGGAAGTGTCTTATACCCCCATAGCTAAGTCAAGGTGTTTTACGACACATTTGATAAATACCGACTGTAAAATGTATCTGCAAATCATCAGAATTTCCAAAGCTGAAAACTAAAAAAGAACATCTGCTCTTTAGAAATATCCTAAAAACCGGATCCATTTCTTAAGGCAAATGTTCTTTTAGTTCTTTTATTCTTCTTTTCCTGTAATTGCACGAATCACAAAAAGTGTTCCTGTCATCAGTATAATACCAATCGGCAGACAGATCCATGCGTTCTGTACAAATCCTGCAACGACATAAGTCACAAATGATACTGCTGCCACAGTCATAGCATATGGAAGCTGCGTCGATACGTGGTTTACATGATTGCACTGCGCTCCGGCTGATGCCATGATCGTCGTATCAGAGATTGGCGAACAGTGGTCGCCGCATACCGCACCTGCCATGCAGGCTGAGATAGAGATGATCATCATCGTTTCATTTGTTCCCTGGAATACAGCAACTACGATTGGAATCAAAATTCCGAATGTTCCCCAGGAAGTTCCGGTCGCAAATGCAAGGAAACAACCCACCAGGAAAATAATTGCCGGGAGGAAATTCACAAGTCCTGTCGCAGCCGTCTCCATAACTCCTGCCACATACTCTGCTGCACCAAGACTGTCTGTCATAGCTTTCAGTGTCCATGCAAATGTCAGAATCAGGATTGCCGGCACCATAGCCTTGAATCCGTCTGGAATACATGCCATAGAATCTGTAAACTTCAGAACTCTTCTAAGTGCATAGAAAATAACCGTGATCACAAATGCGAAGAAGCTTCCAAGCATCAGTCCGACTGACGCATCACTGGCTGAAAATGCTTCTACAAAACTAACGCCACTGAAAAATCCTCCACTGTAAAGCATTCCGATAATACAACAGCCAATCAGTACAAGAATTGGAAATACAAGATCGATCACGCCGCCTTTTTCTTCAACTACATCATCCTGTGCATCTGCGTACGGTCTGTCCGGTGTAGTATAGATATCTCCTCTTAATGCATTATCTTCATGGACACGCATTGAACCATAGTCAACCTTTAACACAACAAGAAGAACCATGGTCAGGATTGTCAGAAGTGCGTAATAGTTAAATGGAATGGCACGGAGAAAAATGGAAAATCCGTCCTCTCCCTCTACGAATCCGGTAACTGCCGCCGCCCATGAGGAAATCGGTGCAATGATACATACTGGGGCTGCCGTAGCATCAATCAGGTAAGCTAACTTCGCTCTTGATACCTGATGCTTATCTGTGATTGGTCTCATAACACTTCCAACGGTCAGGCAGTTAAAGTAATCATCAATAAAAATCAAAACTCCAAGCACGATTGTCGCAAGCTGGGCTCCGATTCTTGTCTTAATGTGTACGCTCGCCCAACGGCCAAATGCAGCGGAACCTCCTGCTTTATTCATCATGCACACCATAATTCCAAGAATCACAAGGAATACTAAAATTCCCATATTATAGCTGTCTGTCAGAACCCCTACAATACCATCTTGAAATACATGAAGTACTGTATTCTCAAATGAAAATCCTGACCAGAAAAGTCCTCCGATCACAATTCCTACAAATAAAGAACTGTAAACTTCTTTTGTGATCAGCGCCAATACGATCGCTACAACCGGTGGCACCAGCGCCCAAAAAGATGCATACATCTTTGGCACATACTCTGTTGTCTCTTCTGCTGCAAAAACTGTGACAGAACTCATAGCCAGCATCAGAAGACAAACTACAGCCCCCCAGGCTGCCAGTTTTCTCTTTTTCAACATAATCTCTACTCCTTTATGTAATTTAATATTTTCGGAATAAAGCTCTGCCTGGTTACATTTTTTCTACCACAGATCTTATACCTGTTTTTCATACCTGTCATGAAACATTTTCCCATTTTCATGTCAACTATAAATCTAAATAGAAAAACCGTGAATGCATCTGCGTCGTGCACTCACGGTATAATTCATCAGTCCAAATATCCCGTTCTTTCTCCTTACGGTCTATTCTTTATTATACTCTGATAGCGCTCCACCGATGTGACAGTTCGCAGCATATTCTGCCACGCCCCAGAAAATGTACTTGGGATGTTACATTTTCTTCGGCGGTCTCCCCTTTCATGTCCGGCAGCTTCCCAAGCTGTCGCCGATCATTACTGATGAATCCCGCACCTCTATCAAGCAAATTCTTTATTCACATAGTACCTTTTTATCACCTATGTTAAAAAAAGTCAATCCTTTTCTTATACTTTTATCGTTATTTTATTATCATTTTTATTATTATTGTTTACTATACTTTCTCTACCCGGCATGGTACAGATTTAATAAGTACAAATCCTGTCATCGGATCTGCATAGTCCAGACTACACAAATCATTGACATTTCCATTTTTCCAAGGTTCTGCCATATAGGCGCTTCCACCTCCATGTGGAATATGTATTGCATGTCTTGCAATGCCACGGATTTTCGCTTTAAATGTTCCGTCTGCGAATGGCGTTATTACTTTTACCATGTCGCCATCTTCGATACCAATTTCTTTTGCATCTTCCGCATTGATATCTACAAACGGATACGGTTCAATCTCAGCAATTTTATCTAGATTTGCCCCAAACACACCCATACGGTTATTGCTTCTTGCTCCACTTGTCATAGTAAATGGATATTCTTTACCAGCAAGTTCCGGAATTGAACGAACATCCTTATACTCTGGATATGGGACAAATCCATTTTCCTCCAGAATTGTAGAACAAATTTCTAGCTTTCCGGACGGTGTCGGGAATCCCGGTTTTCCATCTGCTCTTAACTCACCTGTCTCATATTTCTTATAATGCTTTTCTTTTTTCTGGTCTGCACTTGTCCCAAAATCTCCTGCATATGGCGCAGTTCCACTAAGAAGCCAGCTTCTAAGTTCTTCTTCTGTCTGTGGAAGTTTATCACCAAATCCAAGTTTTTTGGCAATTGCTCCCATAATTAACACATCGTTTTTAGATTCTCCGACTGGCTCAATCAGGGGTTCCACAATATGTGGTCCTTCTGGTCCTGGTACAGCTTTTGGCACTTCGAATAACGAACAGGCCGGAAAAACTACATCTGCATATCGGGCATCTTCTGTAAAGTAACGATCCAGAACAATCAGGCAATCTAATTTTTTATATGCTTCACGCCAACTTTTACTATCCGGGAATGACAATACCGGCGATCCTCCTAAAATCATAAGTCCACGGACCGGGTATGGCTCGTCTTCTAATACTGCTTTCGGAAAACGCGAAAACTGTCCCTGACCACTGAATTTATAAAATAACGGAAATTCATCTACTCCGATTGGTTTGTCATCTTCTGGTATTTCAAAAAGCTTCGGAGTCTCCAGTCCTTTTGCATTCAGATAGATTGCACCCGGCGCGTCCAACTTCCCGGTAATTGCCCACAATACAAAGATTGCACGGTTATTTTGAATTGCACTGAGCTGATATTCCAGACCCGTATAGGCAACAAGCGGAATCTTTGCAGTAGAGCAGAAAATATCTGTCAGCTTTTCAATATCTGTCACGGAAATGCCACACCATTTTGAAAGCTGCTCCATTGTCTGTGTATCCAGATAAGCTTTAAACTCTTCAAATCCTCTTGTATATTTCTCAATAAATTCATGGTCATAACGTCCACTGTCTATAATCAGTTTCAGCATTGCAAGGGCAAGTGCTCCATCGGAACCCGGCGTAATCGGAATCCACCAGTCTGCGATTTTTCCAAGTCCTTCCTGCCTTGGATCTATCACGATCAATTTTGCTCCTCGCTTCTGAGCTTCCTTAATACGATGCAACATCACCTGTGGGCCATCGTCACTGGCAGAGTTTTTACCCCATGAGATAATATAATCACTTTCTTCAATCTCCTGCACCATCATTCTCGTATTCAGACCCATAAGTGTTCCAGGCGTCACCGTACTGGATGCCAGATTACAGATGGATGAACAATTCATATCATTGACAGAACCCAGATTTATAAGAAATTTTCCTTTGCCGCTTCCATCACCTTTGCCACAAAGTCTTGTTACAGGAAGCCCTAAAATACCTCGTCCATAGTAAGATGCCAGAGATCTGCCGCCATATGTATCTGCGGTTTTTTTCAGTAATTCCGCAGCTTTGTCAACAGCTTCTTCCCAACTGCACTCGCGGAATTTTCCTTCTCCACGCTCGCCAACTCTGATCAATGGACGTTTGATACGCTCCTCCCCATAAAGAATATCTGGTACCAATGCTCCTCTCGGACATAATCTTCCTTTCGGAGATTCTTTATCCGGTTCTGCTTTCACAATTTTCCCATTTTCAATAGTATAAACTACTGCACAGCCGCCCTGACATAAACCACAGGTTCCTTTTTTTACCATAACGCTTCCTCCCGTCTGTAAAATACGTACTATTTTATTTATAGTTTAACACTCCCTACAATAGTCCTCAAATTGTTAATCTCTATATATAAACTTCAGTTATAGATTAAAAGAGCGCTCACCTTACAATCGTATAATAAGGTGATGCGCTCTGCTTTCCTGTGAAACTTTCTGTCTGTTATTTTCTTTTTGCATATAACAACTAATGAACAATTACTTTTTTTCTATTTTCTTTTTATATTCGTAAGTCCCGATCATAATTCCTCCACAGATTAACATCAGACCTGCCAGAGTTTTTATATCTGCGCTGTCCCCGGTCTTGACCATCATGCTTTTTTGTTTGGCTTCCGGTGCCTGATATCTGTTCACAAAAACAGGGTCAACTTTCTCTCCTTTTGCATTGTATGCGACAATAAGTGACTGTAGCGTATCTGTCTGTTCATTTCTCATAATATAGACTTCCAGGGAATACTCGGACTGGTCATATATCCAGTTTTTTCCATCACCAGCCACCTGGCTGATCGTATATCTGTACACCCCCGGCTTTTCATACTGAATTTGAAATGCATCTTTCTTTGTTCCTGTTATCTGAACTTTTGAAATCTTCGGCATCGGACTTTGTTCATCATTTTGTTTTAATAGAAACGAAAATATTTCGTTTTGTTGCGAGTTTCCAGTAATTTTTAATTTCACAGGAATATTGACCGTTATCTGCTCCTGTGTATTCTCTACCGCTGTCACATGATTTGTTTCTACATCTGCCATCTGGTTTTCTTCTGCACTTGCCGCATGAATTTTCACTGAAGATAACATCGCTGTAGATATCAGTGCAAAAACTACCATTACCAGCCACATTTTATATTTTCCACACATACTTGCTTTCTCTTGTATATTTATCCCCCGCATTTTCTCATTCATTTTCCGTCCACACATATACTTTTCCACTTCCTTCCTTCGAAGCACTGCTGTGCACAATCCTGCATATAAGAACATGTCTTGCATTTGTTCCGCTTGTGGAACAGGTCGACAGTGCTACCATCTGATCTTCCGTCGTAAGTTCTTCTCCTGTTGTATACTGCGCCTGTTCATAAATGCGTTTCAAAAGCTCCTGCCTTTCCGATACATTATCCCACTGGGTTCGATAAATATATTTGTCATATGCATCTACTGTAAGAAACGCAGCTGTTTCCAGGTATAGCACCCGGTCCGGCAGATAAATTTTTCCAGTTGTATTTTTCCGAAAAAATGTCTCATCACTATATTTATCCAGATCACCGAACATTTTTCCTGCCTGCATATGATGCCCCATAAGTACCATATATGGATCTGTAAACTTCCGATTATTCTGCCAGTCCAAAAAGATACTTCCGGATATCTCCGAATTTCCAAGTGCATCCTTATCCAGATATTCAAAATTGTCCTCTCCCTGAACTATTGGATAATCGATTCCTGTATGATCCATAACAATCCATCCACATACATCCGAATTCATAGCCATAAGCTGACTGAAATTATAAGAAAGTCCTTCTGCTTCGTCTGGTTTATATTCCACCATCGTTTTCAGTGCATTTTCTGAGCCATCTAAAATGCTCCAGTTGTCCCACAGCGCATAACCGGCATAGGCGAGGCAGCATAAAAAAATAACTGCCGCCACGCCATTTACAACCATATCAAGCCCTTTAGTCAGATAATACTCCGGCGTTCGTTCCATCCTTAGATTCTTTTACGACGGAAAAATACGAGGCATCCACCGAACGCTGCTGCAAATGCAAGAAGGACTGGAGCAAAATGAAGGATCACACCTGTCGGTGGAGTAACTGTGTCAATATTGGTGTAAGCAACTGTGTTTGTTGCATCCAGATTAATTGTTCCGTTTGCACTCTTACTTTCAACTGCATTTTCACCATTCACACTGACATTTGTTGTATCATACCCTTTTGAGTCAGTCTCCTTTACAGTATAGTCTGCCCCTGCCGGAAGGTTTTTAATTTCAAATGTCTCGCCGTGTTTCAGTGTAAATGTAGTTTTCTCTCCATTTGTTACGGTAACATCTGCTTTGTTTGTAGAATAAGTTCCGTCAATTCCATTCACAACAACAGTAAAAGTGAACTCATCATTTTTATTTGCAGCACTTCCGGAAACAGTTTTTGTTATTTTTAAAGATTCTGCATCAGCTTCTGTATTTTCAAATCCTGCCCCTTCACTTTTCTGATTGGTTGCCACACTCGTTGTTGCAATGCCTGATACCTTTAAATTTCCTGTCTGGGATCCGTTGTCTTCTGTCTCCCATACAACCTGAACATCTAACAAATAAGACTGATCAGAATATGCAATATTGGGATTGTGTCCCGGATTCTCTTTTAACATGAAGTGATATAACCCCGGAGCTGTAAATCTAATTCCGTCGAATAACTCATCATAAGACAATGTTTCACTGGAACTTTCTCCGCCTGCTGCCTTTGTCTTCCATGCTGATGTAATCTGCGCCGTCTTTGTGGCATTATTCTGTGTCATTTCACTTCCATTAAATGTCGGTGTGCTCGAAGCATTGGTTCCGATTGCATCAGAACCTGTGTACTCTAATGCAAAATCAAATGTTTCTGAATCATTGAGTAATCCATTTTCTGCAACTGACCAGGTCTTGGTAATCTGCCTTCCAGGTCCAGAATATCCATTAACACTAATTCCCTGTGTTTGCGAATTCGCTGCAAATGCAGTTAATGACATGCCCATAAGCATTGCTGTAGACAGCATAGATGCTACCAGTTTTTTAGTAAACTTTTTCATACCTTACATTCCTTTCTATATTCTAAAGCAACTTTTTTATTTCTTTTTTGATTATATATTTCTCCTTCGGATCACAGTGATAACAAGTCCCCGGATCTCGTTTTTCGATACTGATCCCAGTGTCCTGCTGTCTCTGGACACACTGTGATCATCACTTAAAATATAATATTGCTGACTTTTAAGCGTTACTTTTCCTGTACCATTTTCATTTCCCGGGTTATACATATCTTCCTGGTTTATATCTGCCTGTGTATAACCATTTCTGACAAGCTGTCCGTCCTTCGTAATTTCCACTGTCTCACCAGGCATCGCCGCAATTCTTCCGACCATCTCTACTCCTCGCTTTTCATATACGACTACATCACCTCCCGTATATGAGTCCTGCAGGCGGTAGTATAATAACAGATCTTTGTCACCGATTGCCGGTTTCATATCGCTTCCATACTCAAATGTCACTCCGAACACACACCTGAACAGAAGCACAAGAAAGACCGCAAGAAATGCTGCTTTTCTAAGATCACTGCCACGAAGCTTCCGAAGTATCGTTCGCTGCCTTCTTTGCCGGATTACTTCTTCCGTACTACCTGCCCAGTTAGATTGTATACTCTGCTCCATGTTTCTCCTTTAATTGCATGCGAAACTTTTCTTCCTGGATAAAAAAGACTCTACGATACATTTCATCCAGAATCAGAAGCTTATCCCACACTTCCTGTTCATCAACCAGTCCAAATATTCTGTGAAATTGCATAGTTTCAATAACATGTGCAATATCCTTTACAGATGATGCATGCCTGGCTTTCTGAATCCATTCTTCATTTTTCCTCTTGTTCTTATTCTCCTTTTTGTTCTGTCTCATACATTTCTCTTTCTTCTGGCATATCCATGTCCCAATGCCAGCACTGCGATACAAAGAATCAGCACATATGGAAAAGTCATCATGGCAATCCCTGTCACCGGCTGCTGCTCCATCTGATTTGTAAATGCTGCTGTAACATTCGTATTGTCAATATTAAGCAGGATGCCATTCTCCTGGTCGTATCTCTCATCAGCACCATTTACAGTAACAGAAGCCCAGTAATCTCCACTTTCTTCTTTGATCCTAACGTCTCCAGATGTGATCTGTTGTATCGTAGCTGACTCACCATTTTTCAGAACAACGCTGGCATTTCCTGACTGATCAAATATAATCTGTGAGGCATGTGTCTGTGAACAATTCTGGGTTCCATTATAAATTACATCGAATGTCTTTCCTGCCAATCTGGATGCAGTCAGTACAACTGCGAAATGTTCTGACGGATTTGCCGCACTGCCTTTTACAGTTTTGGAAATGGTCAAATTGACCGGTGTTACATCTTCTACTTTCATCTTCATCCGGCTCAGATAATAGGTATTCCTCGAAACAGTCCGGTAAGAAAACTTGTTATTTGCCGGATCCACATGATAAATACCTGCATAATCTTTATCTGCCCCATCTGTCTTTGGCGTGATAGTCACCCGCCATATCCGTCCATCTTTGTCGTAGTTCAGAACAATCCGGTCTTTTTCCTCTGTCAAATATTGATAATTCGTTCCACCAAATGCTTCTTCCACTTTTGTTTTAAAATCTGCATAAGTAACACCTGGAAGTTTTTGTTCATTGGAAGAAATTGCAAATAATGCCTGATTATTCTGATCATATAACTCCACTACATAAACCGGTGGATTTTTCTTCAGAATTCCGTCAATATGCCAGCCATCATTCTCCCGTTTCAGGACATAACCTACAAACATATTGCTTCCAAATACATTTTCAAACTTCTTCCGATCCGTACTGCTCATAGCCTGCAGAATTGCCTGCTCCCAGAGATTCGTGGCATTTTGCACCCGGTTCGCAGCATCTGCCTTATCTCCTGGATTCCAAGATTCATCACTGTCAATGGAATAGTAGATGTACCATGTCTGACCATAGTTTTTTACATAAGTCTTTACTGGCTTTTTATTCAACTGGTCCAAATTCACCGTAACCGTAAAATACGGAGTATTGTTACCCGATGGTCCAAACTCACCCGCAGTAAAAGCTTGGTTTATCTTTTCTGGTATCGCATTACTGTATCTCAGATATACTTTTGCAGTAATCTTGCCTGTAGCAGGATAAGTATTTGCCTGTACTGCAATATCCTGGTCATCCTGCATCGTATTATCAATCTGATTTTCATCTATTGTAGCAACATTTTCCTGCTCTGGCATCGCCTCCTCTACAGCCTGTACAGAACTACTGTCTTCCTGTGCATCTGCCGCCAATACCTTCATCTGTGACGGCATCAGAAGGCAGAGCCCGAGGAGTAATGAAATCAAACATCTTCTTCCTCTTTTTTTCATGTCTGTAACTCCCTTTCTGTTTTTCAAAACCTTGTTTTTTCAGCCTGCCTATATATATCCTATGAAGAAAGTTTCCAGATTATTCCTAAAATGCCCAAATATTAGCTTGTTTCTCACCACCTATAGGAGTCATCTCCCATCTGATATGAAAAGCTGTACACATGACCCTTGATCTTCTGGATCACGCATACAGCTTTATGCCCCGCGTCTCTTTTTACACATCGTCTTCTTCATACAGAAAGCTAATGTATTCATAAATCTTTGCAAAATCTACTTCATATTCTCTTTTGAATATACCCACTGGAACTTTGGATCTGAATCCATAAATAGACGGTGTCACCTCTGCTTCAAAATCATACACAATAACCTTTTTCCCTTTCGGATCCACCAGCCAGTATTCCCGAACTCCTGCCTCCATATATTTTCCCAGTTTCACATACATATCTTTTTTCTTTGTAGAATCAGAGAGTATCTCCACTGCCAGATCCGGGGCTCCATATATACATTTTCTTGTAATCTTGTCCCTGTCACAGATGACCATAACATCTGGCTGCACCATAGTTTTATCGTCACAGTCAAGCTGTACGTCCATAGGTGCAGCCATGACAATGCATCTTCCTTTCTGCTGACTGATATATGACCGGATCATGTTACACAATTCCGTAGACAGAATCTGATGGATGGCAGTCGGTGAAGCCATATCATAAATCACGCCATCAATAAGTTCAACACGTCTTTCCTTCGGAATTAAATAATAATCCTCTACCGTATAATCACCCTGTCTCTTTTCAGACGTCTCTGGTAACGCCTCACCGATTCTGTCTGTATGTTTTTTCAATACCCTTTCAAGCGCAATTAAAGTTTCATATCTTGGAGATCTGGTAACTCCCGCAAGAACTTTCTGCACCGTTCCAAGCGGTACTCCCGAAAGCTCTGAAAGTTTCTCATTCGAATATCCTAATTCCTTTTTTCTTTGCTTCATCTCTTCTACCGTCATTGCATCCCCTCCAATCCATTCAAGAATGCCTCGGCATTCTTTCCATTATATTATCATGTTTTCCATATTAGTTCAATATAGTTCCAATATTATTCCATTTTATTTCCATTTATATATATACTAATTATTGCAATAGCAAAATTTGCCAATCGCAGCTGCAACACCTTCATGCTCATTATCCAGTGTTATCTCATCTGCTATGCTTTTCACATCATCAGCTGCATTCCCCATGGCAATTCCAAGTCCTGCTTCCCTTAACATCTCAATATCATTTTCACTGTCTCCAACTGCCATAACTTCATCCATCGCCATTCCAAGATACTCTGCAAGGAACTTAAGTCCAGAGGCTTTATTTGTGCCAGCTTTTGTAAATTCCAGATTGTTGAATCCTCCGTTAACGACCTTGATATCTGGACATTTTTCCAGATATTCCTGCACTTCCTCCCGGTTCAAAAGTTCATCATTTTCTTGCTTTTGAAAGTTTAAAGTTGCTTTTTGCATCTTTGCATCACCGTTTTTTAAGTATTCTATCAAATCATTGACTCCTTTTCGATTCTCTTTCATGTGCCGGATCACATAGTCCGGAAGATCCAGATTGTCAATATAAGGATAGACCTGAACAGGTGTATAACTGACACCATCTACAAATACATTGATATAAATTTCTTTTTTCAGAAGATATTCAAATATCGGAATCATTTTCCCGGAATCCAGATATTCTTCATAGAGACATTTTTTCGCCTTCGCCTCGTAAACTGCACTTCCATTTGTTGTGATAACATAGTTAATATCTACATTTTTTAACTGATCCCAGGGAATTCCATCATAATCTCTTCCTGATGTCGGCACAACCTCTATTCCTGCTTCTTTCGCCTGATTCATCGCATCAATAGATGCCTGGCTGATTTTTCCATTATCATCGAACAAAGTTCCATCCACATCCAGAGCCAGAACTTTGATTGTATTATTTCTGTTATGTTTCATATGCTGCTCCTTATAATCAAACAATTCCCTGAAAATATTATGTCAAAGACAACATCACACATTTTCAAGGAATTATTTTTATTTTTATCTTTATTGTTATCTTATCATATACACATAAACCTGATATGGTTTTAATGTAAGCTGATTGTTAAATGTATCCGGTGCGTCTCCATAGTTAGAAATGAGCAGTCTGCTCTCCTGTGCCTTCACTTTTCCGTCTACCTGGTAATCGATTTCTTCATCTGTAAAATTCGCTGCGACAATCAATGATTCGTTCTCACCTTTTCTCAGATACGTATAAACTTTTTCGTTTTCGGCATCCAGAAGTTCATACTCGCCATCTGTGATGACTGGAATTTCATGACGTAGTTTTACAAGCTTCTGATAATAGTAAAATACAGAATCAGGATCTTCCAGACATTTTTCTGCATTAATCTCTGTATAGTTTGGATTCACATCAATCCACGGAGTGCCTTCCGTAAATCCAGCATACTTTGTGTCATCCCATTGCATTGGTGTTCTTGCATTATCCCTGGATTTCAATCTCAAAAGCTCCAGTGTGTCTTTCTCGGAAAATCCCTTTCTACCTGTGAAATCCTTGAAGATATCAATTGCTTCCAGATCTCTGTAATCTTCAATCTTATCAAAAAATGCATTGGTCATTCCCAGCTCTTCGCCTTCAAAAATGTATGGTGTTCCCTGCATCATATGAAGCACAGTTCCGAGCATTTTTGCAGAAATTACACGATACTTTGGACTTTCATTTCCAAATCTTGTTACGGCTCTTGCCTGGTCGTGATTACTCCAATAGAGACTGTTCCACCCATCACAAGCATGCATTTTCTCCTGCCACTCAGTCATGACACGCTTTAAATCGGTAAGCTTTACTCTTGTCTTTGCATATTTTCCATTTTCATCATAATCCAAATGCATATGGTCAAAATGAAAGACCATCTGCAGCTCTTTCTCATCGGCTGCCGTATATGGAACTGCTTCGTCAGCGCTTGTATGCGGCGCTTCCCCCACCGTCATAATATCATATTTGCTCAGTACTTCCCGATTCATTTCTTTCAGATATTCGTGAACTCTCGGACCACTTGCACAGCCTGCATAATAGCTTCCATATGCTTTATTTTGTATGACTGGTCCATCTGGGAATGTCGGATCCTTGGAGATCAATGTAATAACATCCATACGGAATCCGTCGATTCCTTTATCCAGCCAGAATCTTAAAATATCATAGACATCTTCTCTGACCTTTGGATTATCCCAGTTGAGATCCGGCTGCTCTTTCGCAAAACAGTGAAGATAGTACTGATCAACTGCTTCTACATACTCCCATGCAGAGCCCCCGAAACTGGATCCCCAGTTATTCGGCACTTCATCTTTCCAGATATAATAATCATGATATGGATTATCTTTTGATTTTTTTGCTTCCTGGAACCATTGATGCTGATCCGATGTATGATTTACGACCAGATCAAGAATTATCTTGATGTCGTGTCTGTGCGCCTCAGCAAGCAATTCATCGAAATCCTTCATCGTTCCAATCGTAGGCTCAATTTGTCTGTAGTCAGAAATGTCATATCCATTGTCTACCTGTGGTGATTGGAAAATCGGATTCAGCCAGATCACATCAATTCCAAGTTTCTCCAGATATGGAAGTTTTTCCTTCAGTCCATTCAGATCTCCGATCCCATCTCCATTAGAATCCTTAAAGCTCTTCGGATACACCTGATATACAACACTTTTCTTCCACCAATCCGCTCTATTCATCTTCATCATCTCCATCATCTGCAATTGCATTTATATATTTAATTTCCATTCTTGCCTCTTCCACAATTTGTGCCATACGTTCGGTACTGATATAATCGTCCTGAGGCTCCATAGCAGCCGTAACTGCAAGTGGAAGATTCATTCCACTGATAATATGAGTATGTGGACGGTTACGGTATTTGAAGAATTTCTGATTGACACTTCCGGATGTCAGATCTGTCAGTACAACAACTTCATCTTCATCTGCAAATCCATTCATCAGCTCATCAATCTCTTCCTCTACCGGACGGTTATCTACATAGGCACTTAAAGAAACAACCTCTGTAAGTCCGCCTGTGATAAAATTCAATGTTTCTTTTAATCCATCAGCCATTCTGTGATGAGATGCTGTTACAATTACGCGTTTCATAATCCATCTATTCCTTTCTCTACTATGCTTTTAATTTTATAGCTCCTGTCTGTATGATAGACAGGAGCCATTTTAAGATATTTATACTGTCAGAATTCCAAAGAATGAACAAACTAAGGCGATTACGATAATCAGAAGAATTAATTTTGTAGGTGTCCATTTCTTATTTCCAAGAAGCTTGTAAACCAGTACGGTCAGAAGTACCGGAAGAAGTGCCGGCATAATCTTATCAAGGACATCTGCCTGAAGTGCAAGCTTAACTTCACCGACTTTAAAATTCAATCCCGTTGTCATCTTCACTGATGTCGCGATTAGTGCACCGACAACACTCAGTCCCATAATAGATGCTGCCTCTGTAAATACTGCCAGTCGCTTTCCAAGATTCGTAATCAGCTTTGTTCCAGAAGTATAACCAACTTCAAATAATTTTGATTTCACAAACCAGAACAGAATGTTGCAGATAAACCATACAATTGCTCCAAGCGGATTGCCCTGCTGTGCCATATATCCTGATATGGATCCCATAATTGTCGGCCACAATACCCAGATCAATGTGTCACCGACTCCGGCAAATGGTCCCATAAGACTTGTTTTTAATGATTGTACTGTCTCTTTTGCTTCAATCCCATCTTTCTCTTCAATGGCAAGTGTTGCTCCTAAGATGACACTGGACATAGCTGTTGTTGAATTGTAGTAGTTAAAGTGGTTATTTAATGCCGCTTTGTATTCTTCATCATCTTTGTAAATCTTGCGAAGTACCGGTGCCATCGCCCAAGCAACTGCAGGTCCCATCTGAGATTCATAGTTAAAAATGTTACATGCCATAAAGTTATATCTTGCTGCCGTTCTTCTAAGGTCACGTTTTGTTACTTTATATCTTCCATCTGCAGTCTGCTCTGCAGGAGTCTGCGTATTTTCCTGATTTACTGTATTCATCTCATTACTCATCGAAATCATCTCCCATCTCTTCTGTTACTGTATTTGCTGCTACAGTTGCCACTTCTGTCGCATCTGATTTTCTAAGCTCTGTTGTAAAATACCAGAAAGCTGCAGCAAATCCTACAATTGCAATTCCAAGTACCGGTACATTTAAATAAGCGGAAAGTACAAATCCGATTAATATAAATGGAAGGAATTTCTTTACCGGCATGTAACGCATCAACATTCCGATTCCGACTACCGGAAGCATTCCTGCTGCTATTGAGAGTCCATTTGTCACCCACTCCGGAATGAATTTTAAAATAAAGTTTACTACATTTGCACCAAAGCATACGACGATAATGGTAGGAATCACTGTCTGGAGGGAACAGATTGCAGGTCCAAGCCATGCTTCACGGTTCATTCTGCCCCATTTTCCTGCGTTATTATCATTCTGCATCTTATGTGCTACAAAGTTATTTACAATTCTTACAACAACTTCCAACTGGATTGCAAGAAGTCCTACCGGAAGTCCGACTGCCAGCGCTGCATCTGTTCCTGTTCCGGTACGGACTGCAATAAATGTACCGATGATGGTCGCAAGTCCGTAGTTCGGAGCAGATGCTCCACCAAGAGCCGCAACACCAAGGGACATTAACTGGAAGGTACCACCAATTACAAGTCCGGTATTCATGTCTCCCATAATCAGTCCTGAAATCATTCCAACAATTACTGAAAACCAGGAAAGTACGACCGGTCCGTTCTGGTCAATGGTCATATAACCTGCTAAAATCACGATTAATATATCTTGTATTACTGTCATAGTTTTTCACCTCAAACTCTATTTTCTTACCTTTAATCTGTTTTTTTATAATGCTTCTTAGTATGCTTCCTCGACATCTGTCGGCACATACTGAATAACTATCGGAACCCCTTTGTCTTTGATTGTCTGAAGATCTGCTCTCTCTTTATCATTCAAGGCAATGAACTTTGTAACTGCCTCTCTTCCATCTTCATTAAACATGATTCCAAGGTCAACCTTTGGAATTTCAACTCCGCCTTCCATCAATTTAATCAACGTCTCTGGTTCTTTCACAAGAATCAGAACTCTCTGTCCATCATATTTTCCGGCTTTGAAGTTTGTGATCGCTGTCTCTGTACTGATAACTGAAACTCCTGTTCCTGCAGGTTTTGCCATTCTCATGCTGGCTTTAATATCATCGTTGTTGCAGAGCACATCATCTACAACCATAAATCTCTTTACCTGAAGTGCCGGTGCCCACTGATTTACTACCAGTCCGTGAATAAGTCTCTGATCAATTCTTGCTAATACTACCATTTTTGATTTCTTTACATTTTAATTTTTGTTTTTCATCTGTTAATTCAAGAATGCCTCGGCATTCTTGCTGCGAGGTGCGCGTCATGCAATCGCATGACATACTTCTACTATGTCAACTCTATTATGTCCTTTATTATTCTGATTTGGTATCGATACCAAATCAGTTTCAAAATTTACCAGCACATCGTTTTCATAGTAATATTCCAATTCGATATGCTGGTTTTTTATTGTTATGACTTTTCTATGCTGACTGTCTGATGACCAGTTCCAGTTCTAATTCTTTTCTGACTGTATCATCCGGTTCCTCTGAGAGCTGCCTGATAATCTCTTTTGCTGCAAGCATTCCTTCGTCCTGCACCGGCTGACGAATCGTCGTCAGCGGAATCGGTAAAAGTGATGCGATTGGCTGATCATCCACTCCTACGATTGCCAGATCCTCCGGAACTTTGATTCCTTGTTTCATAGCTTCTGTAAGAATTCCTGCTGCAGCTTCATCACTTCCTGCAATGATTGCATCCGGCCGATTTTCAATTTTTAAAATCTCTTGCAAAATTTTTCTGCCATCGTCCATTGTTTTTGTTCTCGTAAAAATGAGATTCGGATCAGCTGTCATCCCATGAACTGCAAGGGCTTCTATATACCCACTATAACGGTCACTATCCAGATTTATTCCTTTCGGCTGATGCATTACCCCACGACTTCCTGTGCAATAGGCTATTCTCTGATAATTCTTCCCAATCAGATACTCAGTAGCCTTGTAAAAGCCTTCATACTGTCTGCCACACACTGTAGAAATGCTTGTATCTTCGTTGTATTCATTACATACAACCACTTTTCCATATTGCTCATAAGATCTGATCTTATCCCAGTCATTCTCAATCGCACAGAGGATAATTCCATCTGCATGATGCATACGCACCAGCTCCATTGCTTCTTCCTCTCGCTCCTTCTCTCCGAATGTCTGAGTGATCAGTGTTCTGTAATTGTACTTCCGACATGTTCTCTCAATCGAATCTACCAGATATGCAAAGAAACTGTTCGTGATACTCGGAATGGATACTGCAATATTTCCTGATCCTGATCCTCTCATCTGCCTTGCTGCCTGCAGTGGACTGTATCCAAGTGCATCCATTGCTTCTTTTACTTTTTGCTTCTTCTCTTCTGAGACATGAGGTTTATTATTAATCACTCTGGAGACTGTTGATACTGATAATCCTGACAGTCTGGCCACGTCTGATATCGTTGCTAATTTTTTGTCTCCTTTCATTCTTCCTTGTTTTTCTTTTCACCTACAGAATAATCCTGTTTTTTTAATTTGTCAAAAGCTTTTTTGGTATCGTTACTAATTTTAGTAATGTGAACAAATTTACATTTTCAAATTTGTATAGTTTGCATAGTTCGCAATTGTAAAATATGTATTCTTGAACATCCGAACTCCAAAAAGAGGAGCGATATTGTACTAAATACAATATCACTCCTCTAATTTACATGAATGACACATCAGAATTCAAGTTCACTTGAATTCTCGTATCCTTTATAGAATCAATTCTACTCTTCTGCTCCATAGAGTGTTACAAGTTTCTTCAGATACTCGTATCTCTCCATAGCTTCCTGCTCATTCCTCTTGAACAGTCTTGCTGCCTTCTCCGGATTAGATCTCTTCAGTGCGTTGTAACGTACTTCTCCGTCCAGGAATTCCTGATATCCTTCTTCCTTAGGCTCTTTGCTATCCAGTGTGAACTTAGCGCCCTCTGCTGCAGGGTTGAATCTGAAGTTATTCCAGTATCCGCACTCTACTGCTAACTGCTCCTCAGTCTGAGCTTTGCTCATACCTTTCTTAATACCATGGTTGATACATGGAGCGTAAGCAATGATGAGTGATGGTCCCGGATAAGCTTCTGCCTCTGCAATTGCTTTTACAGTCTGGTTATAATCAGCACCCATAGCGATCTGTGCAACATATACATAACCGTAACTCATTGCGATTCCTGCAAGGTCTTTCTTCTTTGTCTCTTTACCACCAGCTGCGAACTGTGCTGTAGCACCTGTCTTAGTAGCCTTTGAAGCCTGTCCACCTGTGTTAGAATAAACCTCTGTATCGAATACCATGATGTTAATATCCTCACCACTTGCAAGAACATGGTCTACACCGCCAAATCCGATATCGTAAGCCCATCCGTCTCCACCAAAGATCCACTGGGATTTCTTAGCCAGGAAGTCTTTGTTCTTAACGATGTCCTTACATGTATCACAATCACAACCCTCTAATGCTGCAACAAGTTTATCTGTAGCATCACCATTAGATGCTCCACAGTTAAATGTGTCAAGATATTCCTGACAAGCTGCTTTTACTTCTGCAGATGCTTTATCGCTTGCAGCAATTGTCTCAACTTCTGCTTTTAATCTCTTTCTGATAGCCTTCTGGCCAAGTAACATACCATAACCAAATTCAGCATTATCCTCGAACAGTGAGTTAGACCATGCCGGTCCCTGTCCCTTAGCGTTTACTGTATATGGTGTAGATGGTGAAGAGTTACCCCAGATAGAAGAACATCCTGTAGCATTAGCGATATACATTCTATCTCCAAATAACTGAGTTACCAGTTTTGCATATGGTGTCTCACCACATCCTGCACAAGCTCCTGAGAACTCTAACAGTGGCTGCTTGAACTGACTTCCTTTTACTGTTGCAGGTTTGAACTTCGCAACAACCTCTGGTTTTACCTCGATCTCACGACCAAAGTCAAATGCTTTCTGAGAACCTGCATTTGCTTCCATGTTCTCCATAACAAGAGCTTTTTCACCCTTCTTACCTGGACATACATTGACACAAGATCCGCAACCTGTACAGTCATAAGCAGATACTGTCATTGTAAATTTCAGTCCCGGCATACCGATCATATCGATTGCTTCTGTTCCTTCCGGTGCTTTAGCGAGCTCTTCTTCTGTAAGTGCTACCGGACGGATAACTGCATGTGGACATACATATGCACAACGGTTACACTGTACACAATTTTCTGATTTCCATACCGGAATATCTACTGCAATACCACGTTTCTCATACTCAGCAGATCCTGAAGGTGTAGAACCATCAGCATAATCAACAAATGCGGATACTGGCAGGTTATTACCTTCCTGTGAGTTAACTTTTGACTGAATATTTTTAACAAATGCAACTACATCTGCGCGACCGTCTTTTACTTCCGGAGTAAAGAGTCCCTCATCCGGACAGGATTTCCATGAATCCGGAACCTGAATCTCTACAACCTGTTTTGCACCGGCATCAATAGCATCATAGTTCATCTGTACAATCTTGTCACCTTTTCTTCCGTAAGTAGCTTTTGCTGCTTTCTTCATAAGGTCGATTGCCTCTTCCTCAGGAATAATTGCTGCAAGCTTGAAGAATGCTGACTGAAGAACTGTATTGATACGTCCGCCAAGTCCGATTTCTTTACCAATCTTGATACCATCGATTGTGTAGAATTTAATATTGTGGTCTGCAATGTAAGCTTTTACCTGTCCCGGTAAATGTTTTTCAAGACCTTCCATATCCCATGAGCAGTTCAGAAGGAATGTTCCTCCGTCTACTAACTCCTGAACCATGTTATATTTATTTACATAAGATGGATTATGACATGCTACAAAGTTTGCTTTGTGAATCAGGTAAGTAGATTTGATTGGCTTCTTACCGAAACGCAGGTGTGACATTGTAACACCACCGGACTTCTTAGAATCATAATCAAAGTAAGCCTGTGCATACATATCTGTGTTGTCACCAATGATCTTGATAGAGTTCTTGTTAGCTCCAACAGTACCATCTGCTCCGAGTCCCCAGAACTTACAGTTGATTGTTCCCTCTGGTGTTGTAACCAGCGGAGCTCCAACTTCCAGTGACAGATGTGTAACATCATCCTCAATACCAATTGTAAATCTCTTTCTGTCAACATTGTTAAATACAGCAACGATCTGAGCCGGTGTTGTATCTTTAGAACCTAATCCATAACGTCCACAGTTAACTGGAATACTATCAAACTTAGATCCTTTCAGTGCAGATACGACATCCAGATATAATGGCTCTCCTTCTGCTCCTGGCTCTTTTGTTCTGTCAAGAACATTGATATATTTTACAGTGTCCGGAATAGCGTCGATAAGTGCCTGTGCACAGAATGGTCTGTAAAGACGAACCTTTACAACTCCGACTTTCTCTCCGGCTGCTCTTAAGTAATCGATTGTCTCCTCAATAGTATCGCAGACAGATCCCATAGCGATGATGACTTTCTCAGCATCCTCTGCTCCATAATAGTTAAACAGTTTATAATCTGTTCCAATCTTAGCATTAACTTTGTCCATGTACTCCTGAACGATTGCCGGCATAGCATCGTAGTATGGATTACATGCTTCTCTTGCCTGGAAGAAGATATCCGGGTTCTGAGCGGAACCTCTCTGGCATGGGTGATTAGGATTCAGAGCATGTTTTCTGAATTCATCGATTGCATCCATATCTACCAGATCTTTCAGATCTTCATAATCCCAAGTCTCAATCTTCTGAATCTCGTGTGATGTACGGAATCCATCAAAGAAGTTGATAAATGGAAGTTTTCCCTTTAATGCTGCACAATGTGCAACTGGTGTCAGATCCATAACTTCCTGTACACTGGACTCACACAGCATAGCTGCACCAGTCTGACGACAGGCGTAAACATCAGAGTGATCTCCAAAAATTGAAAGTGCATGACTTGCAAGTGCACGAGCTGATACATGGAATACTCCAGGAAGCTGCTCACCTGCAACTTTATATAAGTTAGGAATCATCAACAGCAATCCCTGAGATGCTGTAAATGTTGTTGTAAGTGCTCCTGCTGCCAGGGATCCATGAACGGCTCCTGCTGCACCAGCCTCTGACTGCATCTCTGTTACCTGAACAGTCTCTCCAAATATATTCTTTCTGCCTTCTGTAGCCCACTCATCTACATGCTCTGGCATAACAGATGATGGTGTAATTGGGTAAATAGCTGCTACTTCAGTATATGCATATGAAGCATGTGCTGCGGCCTGATTACCATCCATGGTTTTCATTTTTCTTGCCATTTTGTTGTTCCTCCTTAGACATTATTCAAGAAAACTAATTCTTTACATATATCTTATATTATAGTCCGGCACTTCTTAAAAGTCTAGATATTCTCCGTTTCTTTTTGTTCCTTTTTTGATACAAAATTAACGACGCTTCTAATTCTAATGCGATAACACTAAAAAAGCTGCCTAACAAGCAGCTTTTTTCTTAACCTTTATTCGATTATATACAATCAAAACAAATGATACAACTACAATGGTTCCGGCAAGAACCTGTGATACCGGAATTTCTGTACCCGGAATCCAGAGTTGATCTGTTCTTAATCCCTCGATCCATGCTCTTCCTGCGCCATATCCAAACAGATACATCAAGAATACTTCTCCTTGGAACTTTTTATGTCTTCGATACAACAACAGTAATATCAACAAGGCGAGGCACCACATAGACTCATAAAGATATGTCGGGCTCACTTGAATATAAGATACCCCATCCACTGTTTCCATGTGTTTTCTCATTAAATCCGTGATATCCGAAGATCTGACTGCATCTACCGGAAGTTTCATAGCAAATAATCCATCTGTATACTCACCAAATGCTTCCCTGTTAAAGAAATTTCCCCAGCGTCCAATTGCCTGTCCAAGTACAAGTCCAAGACCTGCTGTATCAAAGATCTGTGCTGCTGATAATTTCTTCACTTTTGCAAATACAATTACTGTAAGAACCGCTGCGATCACACCGCCGTAAATTGCAAGCCCTCCCTGTCTGAGGTTAAAAATACTAAGCAGGTCATCTTTGTACATATCCCATGAAAAAATCACGTAATATGCCCTGGCACCGATGATTGAAATGATTACTGCACAAATAGACAGATCATAATAATCTTCTTCTTTCTGTCCAGTTCTTTTTGCTTCATATACTGCCATAAAAATTCCGGCAAGAATCCCAGCACCTATAATCATTCCGTAATAAGCAATATCAAATCCAAATACCGTAATATGATTCCCTACTGAAGAAAGATGTATTCCCAGATGTGGAAAATCAATCGTTCTAGTCATTTTTCATACTTCCTTCCACACTGTGATTATACATTAAATCGGAATAACATAATATCGCCGTCTTTTACTACATATTCTTTTCCTTCCAGACGAATCAGACCTTTTTCTTTTGCAGCTGCATGACTTCCACATGCAATCAAGTCATCATAAGAAACAACCTCTGCTCGGATAAATCCACGTTCAAAATCAGAGTGGATCTTTCCTGCTGCCTGCGGTGCCTTTGTCCCCTCTGTAATTGTCCATGCACGGACCTCCGGTTCACCTGCAGTCAGATAACTGATCAGTCCGAGGAGCTTGTAGCTTGCCTTGATCAGTTTCTCAAGTCCTGACTCAGTAAGACCAAGATCTTCCAGGAACATTTTTTTCTCATCATCATCTAATTCAGAAATCTCAGCTTCAATTTCTGCACATACTACAAATACTTCACTTTCTTCTTTTACAGCATACTCTCTGACTGCCTGAACTCCTGCATTGGAAGCTCCGTCATCTGCAAGATCATCTTCCGATACATTTGCAGCGTAGATGACCGGTTTATATGTCAGAAGATTATAACTCTTAAGCCACTCCTCTTCTTCCTCATCTTCTACTGCGTCAAATGTCTTGGCAAGTCTTCCATCTTCCAGATGTGCTTTGATTTTCTCAAGAAGAGCCAGCTCTTTTGCCGCTGCCTTGTCATTTCTTGCAACCTTAGTTGTCTTTGCAATTCTTCTCTCCAGGATCTCAAGGTCTGAGAAGATAAGCTCCAGATTAATTGTCTCAATATCTCTGAGCGGATCAATACTTCCATCTACATGTACAATATTACTGTTCTCAAAACAACGTACTACATGCACGATAGCATCTACTTCACGGATATTTGCAAGGAACTGATTTCCAAGCCCTTCTCCTTTTGATGCTCCCTTTACAAGTCCTGCAATATCTACGAACTCAATTGCAGCCGGGATGATCTTCTTCGTGTGATACATCTCGCCAAGGACATTCAGTCTCTCGTCCGGCACAGTTACAACTCCGACATTCGGGTCAATGGTACAGAACGGATAGTTTGCAGACTCCGCTCCTGCTTTTGTCAGTGAATTAAAAAGGGTACTCTTACCTACATTCGGTAATCCCACGATTCCTAGTTTCATCTTTCTATAATTCCTCCTATAAATCCTTTGGTTTCAGCACACTTAATTTTGCAAGTGTGCCATTTAGTGGGCCATTGTTTTTTCTTTCCAAATCAATCTGCAAATCTGGCCGAGTATAATCCCGTACTTTCCTAGGATATTCCCTTGCCAAGTTCTTTGCCTTTTAAATCTTTTCCTATATTTCAGCTTCTCTCATAGAAACCCTAATACAGTATCTTGTATTATACCATAGCATCTTATCTTTGTGAATATTCATTTTAGGCATTATAAGGATATAAAATTGGGGAAATTGTCAAAATGACAATACTGTAATATTTCTTCTAAATCAGATAACTGCTCTAATATAAGTCGTTAAGGAAAGAATCGAAGGTGGTGCAAACGAAAAAGCAGTATTGAGACTTTTCATTAACTGCCCTTTCGTTTGCATCAATTTCGATTTTTTCTGGTTGAACAAAGCGCGTCAACTCTATATGGACTTTTAATTCTGACACTCTATTTATAATAGGATAGCGTGTACACATAGAAACACATAGAATTTATCATTCAGTCCTGTATTATGACACCAGAAATAAGCCTCCCTAAGGAAGCTAAAAAAATATACAGTTATGATACGTTAACAGAGCATATGTGGTTTTGGTTTTATAAAATGTTGTTCTGTAGGCAGAGGAATAATCTTACCACCACAGGAAGAACACTTGCATATATCTTTGTGATAAAGAAGACGGATAATGGCAGGTGCATCCATATCTTTCAGCTTGGAAATATATTTTTTGCAACCAAGGATGTTTCTGCATAGGGTAATCTTTTTCTTCTTATTTCTGGATGAAAGAAGACCATAGTGCCTGATACGTACAAAACGTTTTGGAGGAACATGCATTAAAAATCGACGGATAAATTCCTCGCCGGATATGGTGATCTCTTTCCAAAGCCCTTGGTTTTTGTAATCTTTAGCAGAAAAAGTAACTGTAGATTCTGTCATGTCTTTGATACGGTAGTTGCTGATAGCAATCCGGTGGGTGTATTTTCCAAGGTATCTGATGACAGATTCGGCACCGTCAAATGGTTTCTTGCAATAAGGAATCCATTCCTTTGTATAGCAGGTATTTAACAATTCCTTGAAAGTATAGTAGTTTTTGTAAGGTGCAGCCGATCCATGAAATTCAAGCCTGTCATTTTCCCAGAGCTGCTTAAGTTCAGCCATGTATTTTCCACGAAACGTTTTTGAGATTACCTTAATCGGAAGGAAAAAATCTTTCCCATTGTCTTTCCAATGATTTTTCACATCCAGCCCTCCACCAAGAACAATCGCATGGATATGAGGATGAAAATTCATGGTACTTCCCCATGTATGGAGGATACAAATATAGCCGATATCAGTCCCAAGATATTTACTATCAGCAGCAAGTTCACTGAGAGTATCTGAAGCCGCATGATAAAGAGCAGTATATAAGAATTTCTGGTTGCTGTAGATAATGGGATTGAGTTCTTCTGGAACTGTAAAAACCACATGGAAATAAGGAGCATCTAAGATATCCTCACGCCGTGCATCTACCCACTTTTCCTTTGGAAACTCCTGACACATAGGACAGCATCTGTCACGGCAGGAGTTATAGTGGACTGACATGCAGCCGCAGTCCTCGCATACGCTTACATTCACACCAAAGGCACCGGTTTTGCAATTCATGATGTGATAAGCGGCCTTTCGCTGAGCGGGAGAAATACTATGTGTGGATTCAAAAGATGGATAAAAACGATGAAAAACATCCTGAATCGTACAATCCTTACTCATGATTCACCACCTTCCGGGTTGTCGAACGGGCTGCGGATCCCAAGAAGTGTCTTGTTGCTCACATGAAGGTAAACATCTGTAGAGCGAGGATCAACATGTCCCAGAAGTGACTGGATATATTTTATATCTGTGCCACTTTCGAATAAGTGGCTGGCAAAACTATGACGACATGCATGAGAGGAAACATGACGGGTAATGCCGGCGAGTTTAGCACTTTTCTTAAAGAACTGGTTAACACCGGTTATATCAAGATATCCACCGGTCCAGGAACTTGGGAAAAGGATATCTTTGGGGCGACCACATTTGTACCAATACTCAGTGAGAAGGTCTAAATTTTTTTGAGACAGAATCGTATACCTGTCAATTCTGCCTTTGGTTTCACGAACATGAATTGTCATGTTGGTACGGGAAATGTCATCATAATGGAGATGAACGACCTCCGATACACGTAATCCGGAAGAATACATAGTTGCAATAATCGCTTTATGCTTCAGATTCGGAGTGGCGTCAATGATTGCATTTATTTCATCGCGGGATAGAACGGCAGGAAGATTTCGCTCTCTTTTCATAGCTGGAACAGTGTCATCATCCCAGAGAATCTTCAGCACCTTTTTATATAAGAACTTGATTGCAGACCGATAGTGATTGTGAGTTTCAGGAGACCTGCCTTCCAGACGTTTTGCAGTAAGAAAACTTTCCGCATCTTCAAGTGTAAGATCAGAAACATTTTTTCCGATCCAACGAAGGAAGTAACTGACATCCGAGCAATACAGTTGAATCGTTCTTTCACGCAGGTTACGTTTTTCCGCTTCATTGCGGATGGATTCAAAAATATCTTTATACATAATAAAACCTCCAGAATAAGTAGTGTTAATAATTACATCTACCTATTCGGAGGTGCATTAGCGTCATAATTCCGATTGCGGAAGAGACTGGAAAATGTTATTCTTATCATAGGCAGTGGAGCTTTCTTAGTTCAGTTGTTTCGTGTGGTAACTTAACAATAACGGATTATGGAAAGTAATTCCACTGCTTTTTTAATAAAAATAAAACTGCGCCACAGCCTTGGCAGGCCATCGCGCAGCGATTTTGTTCAATTGTAAATATTCTTTGCTAGAAGCCATGTTTTTATCATTTCAAATACCTGCATTTTCCCATTATACTGTAATCTCAATTTGATTATCCTCAACCGCAACGATGCAGCTTTCGTAATATCCATCACCCGTAGTCCTTGGTCCACTGATAACCTCATAACCATCCGCTTTTAATTCTGCTGTCAATGCATCCACTTTTTCCTTACTTCCCACGCTAAAAGCTATATGTGAATATCCAGTACGAACTATTTTCTTCGGTAAATCAGCCATTTCCGGTAAATTCATGATTTCAATACGTGCACCATCATCAAATGTGAGAAAATAAGAACAAAAGCCTGTTATCTGATTGTGGTATCCATCATTTGATTTTGCTCTGAAATATTTCATAAAGAATTTTTTTGTATTTTCCAAATCATTTACATAAAGTGCAACATGTTCAATTCTCATGATTGTCCCCCTAAAACATCTGTATAATTCTTGCAATCTCCATAACTACAATCTTTAGCATCACTCCACCGGACATCACATAAAACCATATCTCACGCATATGCTGTGACTTTGCAATTGGCGTTGCTATTGCTGCAATCATTATAATTGCAGCTCCGATACACCCAACGATGTTTGGAACACTCACAAGTGAAAATATTCCCGGATTACAGCTTCCATCTATCGTATACTGAATTGTTTTATCCAACCCGTCCCTTGCAGCTGCAAAGCAGCATATAACAAGACCATATGCCAAAACAAACAGGCTCCTTCTGCCCCAAAAATTAATACTGCTTCTGTTACTGATTGAATATCCGACAAACCCAGCCAGCGATAAAATCATAAGTGTAGTAACTGTTGTTACCACATTTCCAAAATAAAGCTTCATCTGTTTTACCTCCTGTTAATACACACTTTTATACCACTCAGTAACTGCATTCAAATTCTGTAGAGATACTCGTTTTCCGCCATTTACCATCATATCTAACATATCATCCTCTTCGGGCGTACGATCGGTTTTATTTGCCAGTCCCTTTCCGGCGGTTTTAACCATGACATTCATCATGAAACGATATGCTCCATGAAGCTTCTTCACATCAAAGTTCCCCTGTAACGTAAATAAAGGAATCCTCTGTGGAATAGCATTTTTATCCCTGACCTCTTTTAGCTGTGTGCCTGTCTGTCCCATGCCGATGCCACAGACTGCACGCACTTTATACAATTTTGCTGCCTCTTTATATCCTTTGATTCCTCCTGCCATAATCCAGCCGAGATAAATGATTTCACTAGCGGCAGGCACCTTGTTTTTTGCCTGCTGTAAATTATGTACCGGAAGATTCAATTCATTTCCCAGTAATTGTGCATACTCTGCTGTACTTCCGGTATTTGATGTATATATGATTGCTTTCATTCTTATTTGACCTCCATAATATAAATGACGCAGTGCAAAAAACATTTCGTTTCTGCTCTGCGTCTTAGCGTCTGGCAATGGATTTGTAATCCACTATATGATCCTTTACATTGATAATAAAACTTTCTTTACATTTTGGACAAAACAGCGGAAAATGCTTTAATTCCGTATCATCTAGTATCTGTGTCCGTGTCTTTGCACCGCATACCGGACATAGTATCCATTTATCCGTTACTACTGCTTTCATCTGACCTGTTACCTCCTGATAAATCCCATAAAGTGCTGTCCTTCACACCTAAGCCTTTTAAATATGTCATACCGGTATTATGAAGCATACGATACATATTTTCTTTTGTATCTTTGACGATTCCTGATGCAATAAGGGTTCCTATCCCCTGTGTATACACCATCATTGTCATAGCAAAATCCATTACCTCTTTTAGTGTAATTCCAAGCAGTTCTGCCATTTCCTGATACACATTAGCGGCATCCTGATGATTCGTCTGTAACTCGAAGCCTGTACTTAGAAGCTGGCTTCGCTCTCCCATGTAAAGGAAACGAAACAAATTAGGATTTTCTAATGCTAAGTCAACGGTTCCTTTTCCTCTTTGTTCGAATGTTGCAAGTTCGTTTTCATTCCGACTATAATACTTATCCTCCACATACTGCTCCGCAAAAGGAATCAATTCCTCACGCAATCCATCCATTCCACCAAACTGCCATGAAATCGGTGCTGTGGAGCATCCCAGTTCCCCGGCTACAGCTTTTATGTTAAGAGCAGCATATCCATTTTTTGAAACAAGCTCCAGTGCAGTCTGCAACATATCTTCTTTTTTTATCTTTGGACTACTTGGCATACAAAATCCCCATTACTATAAATTAGTTTATTGTAAACTTATTTATAGTATATCACATTATACATACATGTCAATTACAAGTATATGTTTTTTATTTTCTAAAACTTCATCCGATACAGTTCTATTCCAAGCACTGCATTATACCCTGTCGCAACAAACACACTGAATCTTTCAACAATCCCGAAATAATCTTTCGGTACAATATTTCTTTATCATACTGCATTCTCCTCACAAAACCACTTCAGATAGTCGTCCAAAAGATTCTTATCTGTTTCATAGCTACAGTTACCATTGCTCTGATCCAGTTCGTAATCCATCAGCCCATGTATTGTCATAGCAAAGCTTACTGCACTCATATCCGGATTTGTAAAATGAAGTAATTTATGTACTTCCATCGCATAGAACAGTTGCTTCGTTGCTATAATCATCTTATCCGTCTCTTCTGCGACAATTTTGGCTGCCATAGGATTGTATAATGACGGTTTTTTTATCCCACTCTGTCTGCAATCATATTCATGGATACGTTACCAAGTCCTTTATTCGCCGCCAGCTCCAATGTAGCCATGATAATCTCTTTTTTTCTTGTATCACTCATTGTTTGTTTTAACCATCTCCCAACTGATATATCACACTGTTTTGCATAATTCAAGTACAGGTTAGAATAACTGGTCCGGTAATTTTTTCTTTTCTTTATAAGGAAACTGCTTATCAAACCCTTCTGCTTCCTGCTCATCTACAAGATAGCCTTCCGGTGTGGCATACTCTCCGGTAATCCCATCAAGATAACCAGGTACAAGTTCTTTACACAAAAAGAATGATGCATCTTCTCCCTCCGGCAATCCATGATAACGGATACCATACTCGCTTGCCTGTCTGAATCCACTCTTACCGTAAAAATCAATATTTCCTTCAAAGCATATTGCTCCACAGCCAAGCTCTGTTGCTTTCTCCAATGAATAATCAAGCAGGATTTTACCATATCCTTTCCGCTTATATTCATTCTTGATACAGATTGGTCCCATCGTCATAATTGGAATATAACTTCCATCATCCGATTTAATACTCGTTCTCACAAACATATTCTGACCAATCAGCTTACCCTCTTCATCATTTTCATTAAGAAACATCACAAAATCCAGTTCCGGAACAAATGCCGGATCATTTCGGAGCTGATGCAATACATAATGCTCAAAGCATCCTGGACGATACACATTCCAAAAACTTTCTCTTACCAGATTTTCTACTTTCTGATACTCTTCCTTTTTCTCTAAACGAATCATAATATTACTTTTTTCCATTTCTTTTATGTCCTTTCTTAAAAATAAAAACCGATAATCCTAATTTTTCAGTATCAGAATTAACGGCTCTGCGTCTTAAGCGTCTGGCTCTTATTTTACTGTTTCATTTCTTCTACAATTTTGTCCAGCATCTGTTCAAACTGGCATTTTACTTTCGCCTTATCTGCTGCTCCATCATACATGCTATAATAAAAAAACATATTTGCATAAAATTGAACTGCAGTTTCTTCGGGATTTTTTATTTCCATATTTTTGAACAAATCCTTCACGTATTCTGCCGGTCCGGATACCAGATATTGCTGATACAACTTCTGCATCTCTTCACTGCGAAACTGCTCTATTGTGAGCATCTTCCGAAACGATGATGCAAAATCATCCTCTGTCCAGTATTCAAACATAGACTTGCTGTATTTCACAAAATCATCCAATGATACTGTCTCATACTTTTCAGGCATTTTTTCTTTTTCCTCTTCTGGCATATCATATTCTGCTGCCTGTTCACCATCCTGCTGCTCCATACGCCCCACAATACAATCAAAAATATCTCTTTTGCTTTTGTAATGTCGGTACAATGCTCCTTTTGTCATATCAAGTTCTCCTGCTATCTTGCTAACGGAGACAGCCTCATAACCATCTCTGGCGAACAGATGCAGTGCCACAATTAATATTTCCTCTTTCCTATTACCCATGCACATTTCCTCCAAAACAAATAAACGACCGTTTACATTTATATAATAGTAAACGGTCGTTTATTTGTCAAGACTTTTCTTTTTGCCTATATTATCTCTTTTTATAAATCAACAGCTCTGGATTTTTACCAGCTTTCTCATATGTACATACCAGAATAAAATCCATGCCTGCCAGAATACCGAAGCACCTGTCTCCTCCAAATTCAGACTCCAGTTGATTCCCCAGATAGGTTTTCTGATCATCAAGGAATTTCACTTTTTGTCCATTAGGCAGAGTATATTCCAGATTCACATATTTCCCCACAAGTGCATTTAGTTTGTCTACCCTTGGAAGTCCGTCTATATGCAGATCATTAATTTCATTTATCAATTGCTTTTTAAACTCTTCAAACTGCCCATTGTCACTAAGTTCATCATACCTTTTCCAGTAATCTAACTTTGGAAGCATTTCTTTCAGATAAAAGCGTGCCTGTTCTTCAGTAAAATTTTCATTTACCATATTCTTTACACATACATCAATCAATTCATCCATATCATTATATGTGTATGTTCCATCTGCATAGCACCATTTACAATACTCCTCATTTAATGTGCCATCCTTATCACGTCCCAATATGGAATCATCATCAATTGGCATCCCGCAGCACTGACAAATCAGCTTTCTGGGTTCTCCCAAAAGCGTATTGATGGAAACATCAAATTCTTTAGATAAGAGCTTAAGTGTATCAGTATTTGGAACTGTAGCTCCATTTTCCCAACGTGATACTGCCTGCCTTGTAACCATGATTTTATCTGCCAGCTCGTCTTGTGACATTCCTCTTTCTGTACGAAGTTTCAAAATAATATTTTTTGTTTCCATAATCATCACCTCCGTTATCTTTATCATATCGATAAATCTGCAGTCTGAAAAGCAACCTGCTGTTGCCATAAATATTAACAGCTACAAATGATAACATTACAATTCAAATTCTTTTCTCATTATAACATGCACAGAATCTTAGTCGCTGCCACCCGTAAAAGCCCATACTGCAAAAAATAGGATGCCATCAAATCAAAACTGATTACATGACATCCTCTTCTTTTTGTTATTGTTATTTTATGACCCCAACATCATTTTGTCTGTTTACTTTTTATCCCGGGTTTCCATCAGAATTACAATCCCGGAACCAAATGTAATCTTTACTTCCTCTTCTTCGAACTGGTTGCTGACACACAGACTGTCATAAGGTGTGAGCTGATGACCATGAAGCGGATATTTCGCACCTTCAATGCTCAAGCTGTAAATCTCCTGTCCTAATGGGAATATTGAAAAATACGGTCCATATGCGTCCTCGCGACGGATCACTGTGTCGCCGCCAATCAGGCGAATCTTATTCTGGGAATCCAGAATGACCGCATCAACCCCCGCTTTAAATGGAATTGTGAGTGTCTGTACATTTGCCCACAGATGGTCGATTCTTCCACCGGTCGCTCCGAGGATATAGATTTCACTGGCTCCAAGTGTCATTGCCAGGCGAATTGCGATTTCTGTATCTGATGCATCTTTTACCGGATTAAATTCGCGGATCGGAACTTTCGTCTCATTGCGGTAATAGTCTTCGATTTTCTGGTCTACACTGTCGAAATCTCCAACAATATAACTTGGAAGTATCTTATGATGATAAAGAAATTCCATTCCCTTATCAACACCAATAATAAACTGACTGTCCAGTGTTTCAAGTTCTGATAATACAAATGATTCCTCTAACTCTCCACCACTTACAATCACAATTTTCTTACTCATAAGTCTTCAAAATCTCCATCATCGCTTTTGTATTTTCTGCCGGGTCTCCCTTAAATACTGCTGAACCGGCTACAATAATATTCGCTCCTGCATCCAGTACTTCTTTGACATTTGTCTGATAGATTCCTCCATCGACCTGGATATCTACGAAAAGTCCCTGATCTATGATCATTTTTCTCGCCTCACGAATCTTATCCAGAGATTCCGGAATAAACTTCTGTCCTCCAAATCCCGGATGTACACTCATGATCAGTAACATATCAATGTCTTTTAACAGATCCTCTACTTTTGAAACCGGTGTTTCCGGGCAGATAGAAAGTCCTACTTTCATTCCACACTCACGAATCTTCGCAATTGTAGCGTTCACATCTTCACAAGCTTCAAGATGAATCGTCACGATATCGGCTCCTGCTTCTTTAAAAGCCTCCACATAACGAATTGGTTCCTGCACCATAAGATGTGCATCCATAACCTGGTCTGTTGCATTGTGGATAGATTTTAATACCGGCATTCCAAAAGAAATGCTTGGCACGAACATTCCGTCCATAACATCAAAATGCAGATATTTTGCACCATTATCCTCTGTAAGTTTCATCTGCTCTCCAAGAACTTTAAAATCTGCCGACAATATTGACGGCGCTAAAATGTAATCCATAACTAGTACCTCCTCTTATTTTTCAATTCCTCATATAACTCTTTATAATCTTCATACCTGACAGCATGGATCTTTCCTTTTTCGACGGCTTCTTTCACAGCACAACCTGGTTCATGAATATGATCACACCCATTAAATCTGCACTGACCTTCATATAGCTCAAACTCCGGAAAATAATATTTCAACTCTTCTTTTTCAAAATCGTTCACATATAATGAACTGAATCCAGGCGTATCCATAATATAAGAATCTTCATCAATCATAAATAATTCTGAATGTCTTGTCGTATGCTTTCCTCGCTCAATCTTTCTACTGATACTGCCGGTTTCCATATTGGCCTTTGGATTTAAAAGATTGATAATTGACGACTTTCCGACCCCGGAAGGACCAGCAATTGCTGTAGTCTTACCTTCCAGCATCCTGCGCAAAGTCTCCATATTCTTTTCTTCTTTTGCACTGACAAATATAAGCTGGCACCCACATTTTTCATAGATTTCCGCCAGTTCCGATAATTTTTCTTCAGAAGCAATATCCTCTTTATTAAAGCACAAAATCACCGGTATCTCTTTCGTCTGCATCATAACAAGAAATCTGTCAAGCAGGTTAAAATGCGGACTTGGCTTTGCCGCTGCAAATACGACCAGTGCCTGGTCAATATTAGCAACTGCTGGTCGGATCAATTCATTCTTTCTCTCAAAAATGTTTATAATACTTCCAGTCTTTTCCACTTCACTTAAAACTTCGATATCTACGTCATCGCCTACCAGTGGTTTTTTCTTATCCTTGCGAAAGATTCCTTTCGCTTTACATTCATAAACACCGGATTCTACTACATGAACGTAGTAGAATCCGGCAATTCCTTTTACTATCTTTCCCTGCATCTTTTTCTATATCCTATTGCTGACCGCTGTCACTTCCACTGCCGCTGTTGCCATTGTCCGTATTTCCACCAGTATTCGTGTTATCAGACGGTTTCGGTCCACGGCTTAACACATAAGTAATCGTGCTGCCTTTCGATACACTTCCTGAAGCCGGGCTCATAGAAATGATTGTTCCCTCTTCATAGTTACTGCTGTATTCATCTTTCTGCTTACTTGCATTCAAACCGTTCTGAGATGCCCATGACAGAAGTTCTTCCTCATCTTTTCCTGCAAAGTTCTGGATACTTACCTTATCGCTGCCACTGCTAAGTACCAGATTGACGGCTGTTCCGGCTGATACTTTTTTACCAGGTGTCACGCTCTGAGAAATAACATTTCCCTTTGCTACACTGTCATCATGCTGGGTGCTGGTAGATCCTACAGTAAGTCCTGCTGCCTGAATCTCACTTCTGGCATCTGCTTCAGATTTTCCACGCACATCCGGTACTGTCTTCTTCTGAGCTCCCTTACTTACAATCATCTTAATCTGCGTGTCTTTTGCTGCCTTGGAATTTGCTGCAGGTGTTGTACTGATTACATTACCTTCAGCTACATTATCATCATACTGAAATTCTGAAGTAGGTTTAAATCCTGCATCTGTCAATTTTTCCTGAGCTTCATCCTCACTCATACCAGATACATCCGGCACAATAATCTCTTTTCCAATTAATGCGGAACTTACAACTACATGAACGGTTGAATGTTTCTTTACCTTTGTTCCGGCTTTTGTCTTCTGCTCACTGACTGTTCCTTCCTCATACTTCTCAGAATCTTCTCTAGAGTCAACTTTAATTCCAAGGTTCTTATCTTTCAGTGCTTTTGTTGCTTCTTCTTCTGTCATTCCGACAATATCAGGTACTTTTACTGTATCTTTGTCTGATGAATCTTCTGTTGTTGTTCCGGATCCAATAGATTTAAAAATTCCTGCTGCTTTTCCGACTGCAAAAATCAAAATAAATGCAATGATCAGTGCCACTACGATCATTAGAATCTTCATGACCTTGTTCATATGTGGATTAACTTCTTCTGCGCCTTTTCTGCCATCATAATCGTCATCATCGTACTCTTCGTCGTCATCATCATAACGGTCATCACCATAATCATCGTCATAATCATCGGCGCCATAATCATCGTCATCTCCGTAATCATCATAGTCGTCATAAGAACTTCTGATATCATCCAGTTCATCATCTGTGATAATCACTGTATCTGCATTACGAAGTGGCGTAATTTCAACAAAATCCCCGTCCGGATCCATCATAGATCTCTTCAGATCTCTTGTCAGATCTGCTGTACTTGCATAACGTCTCTCACTGTTCTTCTGGGTACATTTTAAAATAATCTGCTCCAGACTGTACGGAATATCCGGTGCATACTCTGACGGAGGTGTGATTTCCTGCTGCAAATGCTTCATAGCAACTTCCACTGTTGACTCTCCGTCAAATGGTACTCTTCCGGTTACCATCTCATATAGTGTGATACCAATTGAATAAATGTCACTCTTCGCATCACTATAGCCGCCTCTTGCCTGTTCCGGAGATGTATAATGAACAGATCCCATTGCATTGGAACTGATCGTATTAGAAGTAACAGCCTTGGCAATCCCAAAATCAGTCACTTTGACCTTACCATCTCTGGATATCATAACATTCTGAGGTTTAATATCACGATGTACGATACCTGCCGCATGTGCTGCCCCGATACCATTGCACATCTGAATTGCAATGCTAATGACTTCTTTATGGGAAAGCTTTCCCTTCTTTTCAATATATTCTTTTAAAGTGATGCCCTCTACCAGTTCCATCACCATATAATAAAGTCCCCGGTCCTCTCCGACATCATACACATTTACGATATTCGGATTCAGAAGTCCTGCGGCTGCCTGCGCTTCTGAATGGAATTTACGGACAAAATTCTCGTCTTCGCGATATTCTTTTTTCAATACTTTGATCGCGACATAACGGTTCAGCATTGTGTCTTTTCCCTTATAGACATCTGCCATACCACCGGCACCAATTTTGCTCAGTACCTCGTATCTCTTTCCTAATACAATACCATCTTTTACCATGCACTCACCTCATCTGCAAGCGGCTCAGCTAAAACAACCCCTATGTTATCTCTCCCGCCATTGCTGTTTGCTTTTTCGATCAACATCTGTACTGCCTCGACGATGTCTCTCGCTCCCTTTACAATATCAAACATATCCTCATCTTCAACCATATTACTGAGACCATCGGTACACATCAGGATCATATCCCCCTTTTTCAGCCGATATTCGTAAATATCAGCCTCTACTTCTTCCTTGACCCCCATGGCTCTTGTAATAATATTCTTATCCGGATGATTCTTAGCTTCTTCTGCTTTTATACCTCCCAGACGAACCATCTCTTCAACAAGAGAATGATCCTTGGACAACTGTTTTATCTTATCACCAATCAGATAAAGACGACTATCTCCGACATTCGAAAAATATAAAGTATTCCCTATTACAGTAGCTATTACGAGTGTCGTTCCCATACCTTCTAACTTCACATCAGACTGTGCTGCCTGTATCAGCTTATGATTTGCTACAGACACAATACTCTTCAAGATTTCTTCCGGTTTATCAAGTTCTGTCTTTTCCAGTTCTTCATGGACAACCTTCACGGTATATTTTGACGCAAAATCACCCGCTTTATGTCCTCCCATTCCGTCTGCTACTACAAGCAGATTCGGAAAAGGTCCTACCGGCTTATCTGTCACATAGACATAATCCTGATTCATCTCACGTTTTCGACCCACATCAGTCTTCGCATATATCTTCATCTGGTCTCTCCTCTTTTACAGCACCATATCGTCTTCTGAGCTGTCCACAGGCTCCGTCAATATCAGAGCCTCTTTCCCTTCTAATAGTAACATTTATTCCGTTTTTTTCAAGTTTATTTTGAAATTCCATAGCTTTTTTGCTATCTGGCTTTTTGAAATCCCTCTCCTTAATTGGATTTACCGGAATCAAATTCAGATGACAGTTACGGTGTTTCAATATCCCGGTCAGTTCTTTTACATCGTCCGGTCCATCATTCACGCCTGCCACCAGACTATATTCAAAGGTCACTCTGCGCCCGGTCTGCTTGTAATAATCATCACAGGCTTCCAGTACTTCTGAAAGTTCGTATTTATTCGCGATCGGCATCAGTTTTTTACGCTTTTCCTGACTGGAACCATGCAGCGACAATGCAAGAGTAATCTGAAGTCCTTCCCCTGCCAGTCTGTGAATATTGGGTACAATTCCACAGGTGGAGGCGGTAATACTTCTCTGGCTGATATTCAACCCATGTTCATCACTAAGCATATGTATAAATTTTACAAAGTTATCGTAATTATCCAAAGGCTCTCCTGTTCCCATAACAACAACATTGGATACTCTTTCGCCTGTCATCTTCTGGATCTGATAAATCTGTCTTAACATCTCAGAAGTTGTCAGATTTCTCTCAAGCCCATCCAGTGTAGACGCACAGAATCTGCACCCCATCCTGCATCCGACCTGTGAGGAAATGCATACCGAATTGCCATAGTTATATTTCATAAGAACGCTTTCGATACGGTTCCCGTCCTCCAGCTCAAACAAAAATTTTTCTGTCGGATCCACCTTGGAGATCTGATGGGCGACCACTTTCACTTTACGGATTTCATACGCCTGATCAAGTTTTTCCCGAAGTGCTTTCGACAAATTTGTCATCTCATCGAATTCTTCTGCCAGTTTTTCATGAAGCCATGCATAAATTTGTTTTGCACGGAACGGTTTTTCTCCGATGCTCTTTATCTCATCTTGTAATTCATCATAGTTATAAGATACGATGTCTTTTTTCTCCATGACCTTGCTCCAATCTATTGTTTTCTAAATTCAGCAATATAGAATCCATCCCCCATATCGCTTCCCGGCAACATCTGTTTTTCCCGGATTTTTTCAAATTCCGGAAAGTTTTCCACAAACCATGCCGTGTTATCCTCATTTTCTTCCCGATTAATTGTACAAGTGCTGTACAGAAGTTTTCCTCCTGGTTTTACATAATTATGGACAACTGTCAAAATCTGTCTCTGTAAGTCTGCAAGTCCTTTCGCCATCTCTACTGTCATCTTACTCTTCAAGTCTGGTTTTTTACCAAGAATTCCAAGTCCTGAACACGGAAGATCTGCAATTAGAATATCTGCTTTTTCATAAGACGCCTCATCATTGATCGTCGCATCCTGGCATACAGCCTCTATGTTATCAAGTCCGCTTCTTTCAATATTCTCTTCAATCAACGCGACCTTGTATTCTGTCAGATCTCTTGCTTCCACATACCCGGTTCCAGACAACTTTTCCGCAAGGTGAATTGCTTTTCCTCCCGGTGCTGCACAGACATCGATCACATAATCTCCTTCTTTCGGTTCTGCCCATTCGGCCACCTGCATGGAACTGATATCCTGGATATAGAAATATCCTTTCTGAAATGCCAGAAGTCCTGCCAGATAATCATAATTGGTCAGTTCATATGCATAAGGAAGTACCGGGTGTCTGCGATAGACCACACCATCTTTTTCCAGTTCTTTTTCAAATTCTTCCTTTGAAACAACAGCTGTGTTACGTCTGACTGTCACTGGGCGCTCTTCAAGAAATGCTTTTCCCATCTTCTCTACTGTCTCTTTCCCATATACCGAGATCCACTTTTCTACCATCCACATTGGCAGAGAATATCTCACGGAAAGACAGGCAATCTCATTGGAAGGATCCGGATATGAAACCATGTCCGGATTTCTGCTGATATTACGAAGGACTCCATTTACAAACCCTTTTAGATTCACAAATCCTTTTTTCCCTGCAAGTTTTACCGCTTCATTACACACCGCACTGTCCGGTACGTGATCCATATATTTTAACTGGTAGACCGAACTTCTTAAAATCGTGCGGATCACTGGTTTCTGTTTGTTCACTTTTACTTTTGAAAATTGATTGATGATATAATCAATCTCTATCTGACGCTCAAGCGTGCCCTCCACCACTCTCGTGATGAATGCACGCTCTCGTTTTTCCAAATACTGATATTTATCAAGAACATTTTTCAGGGCTATATGACTGTACTCCCCGTCTCTTGTAATTAAGAGCAGCGTCTCCAGTATGATTTCCCTTACATTTACCTGCGTTGCCATGTGTCTATCCTCATTTCCTTTTTATCAAACTATATCTTCACTCAATCACACCATCTTCACGACTACTCTTCTTCATTTTAACTAATCTCTTCAATGTCTAGTCGTCTCTTCTGCCACCTGTCAGAATCAGGATTCGCAAAAGCTGAAGGATTGCAGAAGCTGCACCTGCAACATAAGTAAGTGCTGCTGCCGTCAGTACCTTTTTGGTTCCGGAAAGTTCATCCGGATATAATAGATTGCTCTCACCCAGAATCTTTATCGCTCTTCTGGAAGCATTGAATTCTACCGGAAGTGTTATGATCTGAAATAACACTGCCAGTGAAAATGCCAGAATACCAAGATTCAGTAACACTTGGGACATCTGGGAATTAAAGAACAATCCCAGAAGAATCAGCGGCCACGCAATGGTACTTCCAAAATTGGCAACCGGAACAAGTGCACCACGAATCTGTAGCGGTGCATATCCCACCTGATGCTGGATTGCGTGTCCGCACTCATGTGCTGCTACTCCGACAGCTGCCACCGATGTCTGTCCATAAGTCGCATCAGAAAGCCGGAGTACTTTTCCTCTCGGGTCATAATGGTCTGTCAGATTACCGGATATCCTCTCAACCCGGACATCATAGATACCAGCCCTCCTCAGGATTGTCTCCGCAGCCTCTCTTCCTGTCATACCAGAATGACTTCTCACTCTGGAATATTTATTAAATGTTGAATTCATCTTCGCAGATGCAATCATGCAGATGACTACACCGATCAGAACAAGTACATAGGTCGGATCAAAATACATTGGATAATACATAACTTTCTACCTCCTTTATCCTTTAGGGGTATTATATATGAAAAAGACGCAAAAACACGTCTTTTCATACTTTCTTAACATTTTTTTAGAATTTCTCCATATTCCAGGTGATTTCCTCTAAGAAATGCGCCTGCATCCATACGTTTTTTGCCTTGAAGCTGAAGTTCCTCAATCTTCAGAAGTCCTTCACCAGTCTGGACATAAAAACTGTCTTTTTCCACTTTTACAATCGTTCCGGCTTCCTGGTCTGTATTGTCTTCCACGACATCTGCCTGCCACAGCTTGATCACTTTATCATTCCAGTGTGTGTAAGCACTTGGCCATGGGTTTAAACCTCGGATCAGGCGCTCAATCTGAACAGCCGGATCATTCCAGTTAATATTACCAAGATTCTTATCCAGCATCTTTGCATATGCAGTCGTGCTCTCTCCCTGCGGCTCCCATGTAGCTGTCTTATCTTCCAGGCATTTCAAAGTCTCTACACAAAGCTTTGCTCCTGCCTCTGCCAGTTTATCGTGCAGGCTTCCACCAGTCTCCTTTGGATCAAGCGGGATTTCTGTCTTTAAGATCATATCTCCTGTATCCAGGCCTTCGTTCATCTGCATCGTTGTCACACCGGAAACCTTCTCACCATCAATGACTGCCCACTGAATCGGTGCAGCTCCTCGATACTTTGGAAGTAAAGATGCATGGACATTAATACAACCATAAGGTGTCATCTGTAGAATTTCCTTTGGAAGAATCTGCCCAAACGCAATAACAACCATAATATCTGCGTTATATTTTTTCAATTCTTCAATACATTCCGGCTCCCGGATCTTTTTTGGCTGATAAACCGGAATGTCCCGGGCAAGAGCTGCTTCCTTGACCGGCGTATACTGCATCTTGCCGCCACGCCCTTTCGGTTTATCCGGCTGTGTCACTGCAAGAACAACCTCATGCCCGGCTTCTGCAAGCGCCTCTAATGTGCCAACAGAGAAATCCGGTGTCCCCATAAATATGACTTTCATCTATTCCTCTCCCTCTTCTACATTGTGAATACCGCCTTCAACAAGATCTACATACATTTTTCCATCCAGATGATCGATCTCATGGCAGAACGCCCTCGCCAGAAGTCCTTCGCCTTCCATCTCAAACTCATTCATATCTTCATCCAAAGCTCTGACTTTTACATAGTTCGGTCTTGTCACCTGTCCACATTTTCCAGGTACACTTAAGCATCCTTCTTCTCCTGTCTGCTCTCCGGAAGTTTCCAAAATCTCCGGATTGATCAGTATGATCGGACCTTCCCCTACATCAATCACTACAATTCTTTTTAACACTCCGACCTGCGGTGCTGCAAGTCCGACTCCCATAGCCTCATACATGGTATCTAACATATCCTCGATCAAAATCTTTGTACGGATACTCATCTTTGTTACTTCTTTACAGTGTTTGGTCAAAACATCGTCCCCAAGCACTCTGATTTCTCTGATTGCCATAATCTTTTTTCTCCTTTACCTGCTACATTCTATCTTATGACGCCTGTGGATTGTAACCTGCTTTGCATCGGCATCATGTCTTCACTCTGATAATCTTATTATTACGGATTCATATCAAACTGTATCTTTAATGACTGAAAGCCCCGATTGATCTCAATGTATTTTTCCATCCGATCCTTCACCGCCATCAGGATTCTTTCATCTTCACTTTTCAAATAGATGACCTTACGGTAAATATCATTGATTTTTCCTATGCCTGGACTTGCTGGTCCAATGACTGCCATCGGTGCCTCTCCTGCTGCCCGCACTGCAAAATCTTTCAGGTATCCTGAAGCTTTCGTAAGAAGTGCCTCGTCTGCCCCTGAGGCATAAATTGCCATCAGCCCGGCGGCCGGTGGATATCCCATAAGTCTCCGGTAACTGATTTCTTCTTCATAAAAACTTTCATAATCCTGCTTTGCGGCATTTACAATACTATAATGCTCTGGACTGTATGTCTGAATCACAACCTCTCCCGGAAGATTCCCTCTCCCGGCACGGCCTGCAGCCTGCACAAGAAGTTGAAATGTACGTTCTCCGGAACGGTAATCGTCCCCATACAGTGACATATCTGCCGCCAGAATTCCAACCAGTGTTACCCCAGGAAAATCATGACCTTTCACAATCATCTGCGTCCCGATCAGAATATCTGCTTCTTCGTTTGCAAACGCTGACAGAATCTTCTCATGCCCGTCTTTATTCTTTGTCGTATCCAGATCCATACGCAGGACTCTTGCCTGTGGAAAGCGCTTCTTTACCAGATCCTCTACCTGCTGCGTTCCCATGCGGAATCCACCAATATAAGGTGAGCCACAGGACGGACAAGTTTTGATCATCCTCTCCTCATGCCCACAGTAATGACAGATGAGCCTGCCTCCTCTGTGCTCTGAGAGCGAAACATCACAATGAGGACATTTTACTACATATCCACAGGACCTGCAAGAGACGAACCCCGCATATCCACGCCGATTGAGGAAAAGCATCATCTGGTGGTGCTCACTTAAACACTTTTCCATAAGTTCTGTCAGTCTGTCACTTAAAATACTGCGGTTTCCATTCTTTAATTCTTCCCGCATATCGACCGTGTATACCTTTGGCATCACTTGCCTGGTAGCACGGTTCTTTAATTCCAGCATCGTGCAGCTTCCGCCCTGGCACCAGGAAAATGCTTCCACAGAAGGTGTTGCTGAACCAAGTACGACACTTGCCTGTTCAATCTGTGCACGGCGTATTGCAGTCTCCCTTGCATGATATCTTGGCACCTGCTCACTTTTATAAGTAGGTTCATGCTCTTCATCAATCACGATTAGTCCCAGATTGGAAAATGGTGTAAAAAGCGCAGATCTAGGTCCAATCATCACATCCACTTCTCCACGTCTGACACGCTCCATCTGATCAGAACGCTCTCCCTGGGAAAGTCTGGAATTCAAAATCGACACCCGGTTTCCAAATCTGGCATAGAAGCGCATCACCGTCTGATAAGTCAGCGCAATCTCCGGAATCAGCATAATTGCCTGTTTTCCCTGACTGACCACCCGACTGATCATCTCAATATAAACTTCCGTCTTCCCACTTCCGGTTACGCCATAAAGCAGATATGTTCCGTAATGTCTCTGACTGTAATCTTTCCAGAATGTGTCGATTGCCTGCTGTTGTTCTGGTGTATGTGTAAGTGGACCGAAATCTTTTTTCTGGTAGTGTATCGGATTACGGAAATTCTCTTCTTCCTGAATCTCCAATACTCCCTGCTCTTCCAGAGAACGAATGACCGAAAGTGTGACATTTAACTTCTTTGTAATGAGCTCATAGTCCTGCTGCGGCTGATCTAACAGCCCTGCCAAAAGCCTTGCTCTTGCCTTTTGGTTCTTGTGCAGATAAATATCTAACTGCTTCTTTCCTTCCTCTTCATTTAAAAGAAGCTTCACCTTGCGTTTGTGCTGGATCCGCTCTTTTTTCTTAATAGGAAGTACCGTCTTCAATGCCTGGATCATAGTTCCACCATAGTATTCTCGGATCCATGCAGCTAGAGCAATAAGTTTTGACTCGATTTCCTGATGGTTTTCTTCAATACAAAGAACTTCTTTAATTTTTGCGAGGTCGTAATCTGTTTTTTCAGAAAATCCTATCACATATCCATGAGTTTCTTTATTCCCTTTGCCAAATGGAACTATAACTTCCATTCCAACTTGAAGCACCCCCTCAAGTTCTGGGGGGATGCGATACTGAAACACTTTATCTAATTTTTCATGCGTAATATCAATAATAATATCAGCGAACATTACTCTCCTTTAAGTTCTTCCAATACTTCTTTAATCAGGACTCTCTCATCCATGTCATATTTCACGCCTTTGATTTCCTGATATGTCTCATGTCCCTTTCCAGCCAGCACAATGACATCACCCGGACGTCCATGCTCGATGGCATAACGGATTGCCTCTTTACGGTCACAGATGTCGATATATTTTCCATCTGTCTTTTTCATACCCACGATGATATCATCAATAATTGCCTGTGGCTCTTCGAATCTCGGGTTATCTGAAGTAATGATTGTAAAATCAGACAGTTTTCCGGATACCTCTCCCATCTCATAACGTCTTGTTTTAGAACGGTTTCCGCCACAGCCAAATACCGTCACAATACGTCCCGGATTGTAATCACGAAGTGTGTGTAACAAGCTTTCCAGTGCCATAGCATTATGTGCATAGTCAATCATAAGTGTAAAATCATCGGATACCTTGACCATCTCAATACGGCCTTTGACCTTTGCGACTTTCAGTGCATCTTTGATTTTCTCGACCGGTACATTAAAATGTCTGCATACTGCAATAGCTGTCAGTGAATTGTACACACTGAATTCTCCAGGAATGTCGATTTCCACATCAAAGTCCATCAGTCCTGTCACATGGTACTGAACTCCAAGATATCCCGGTCTTGAGATGTGCTTCACATCGATTGCACGAAGATCTGCCTTCTCCCCAAATCCAAATGTCTCAATTTCGCAGGTTGCACCTTTAAATACATCTTCAAACCACTTGTCATCTACATTTCCAATTCCAACTTTGCACTGTTTGAACAGAAGTCCTTTACAGCGCTTATAGTCCTCAAAATCTTTATGCTCATTCGGTCCAATATGGTCTTCTCCAAGATTTGTGAAGATTCCGATATCAAACATAATCCCTGCGGTTCTGTGAAGCATCAGTCCCTGTGAAGAAACCTCCATAACCACACAGTCACATCCAGCTTCCACCATCTGTGCAAAATACTTCTGAATCGTGTAAGACTCCGGTGTTGTATTATTAGATGGAATGGTCTTATCTCCGATGATTGCCTCAATCGTACCAATCAATCCGACTTTGTGTCCTACTTCCTCCAGAATAGCTTTTACCATATAAGTTGTTGTCGTCTTACCCTTGGTACCGGTAATTCCAATGGTCTTAAGCTTTTCAGCCGGATATCCAAAGTAGGCTGCTGACATAAGTGCCAGTGCGTATCTTGTATTTTCTACTTTGATAACTGTCAATCCCTCTGGCACTTCCACATCTTTTTCCACAATAACCGCTGCAGCACCTCTTTCTGCTACATCTTTTACATACTGATGACCATCCGAGACAGCACCACTGATACACACAAACACACTGCCCGGTACGACCTTTCTGGAATCATTGACAAGTTCTGTAATCTCTATATTATCACTGCCTGTGACCACCTTGTAATCCAGACGCTCCAATAACTTTGTTAATTTCATTCTCTATGCCTCCTGATCATATTTTCAATATTTTACATCTTCACATTTTTTTGAAAATAAACATTCTCTCCTGTTTCAGTCAAATAGAAAAATATTTATATTTTATTATATAACATTCTTTTGGCGAAAAGCAACGAATTGCAATAAATTCTTCTATTTACATTGCGTGCTATATATTTTCACCAATTCTGTTATCATGTCAACGGCTTTTTCCATACCTTCAACTGTGATATGCTCATAAGGTCCATGATATGCATGACCACCTGTTCCAAGATTCGGACAAGGAAGTCCACGGAAACTAAGCTGGCATCCATCTGTACCGCCTCGTATTGGCAGACACTGCGGTGTAAGTCCGACTTTCTCACATGCTTTCTTTGCATTATCAATCAGATGCATATGCTGTGCAATGATCTCACTCATATTACGGTATTGATCTTTTAATGTTAGAATAACAGTTCCGTCTCCCCATTTTTGATTCAGGTCATCTGCAATCTGCTTCATTATTTTCTTGCGTTGCTCAAACTTTTCTGCATCATGGTCTCGGATGATGTAATGAAGCTTTGCAAGTGCACATTCGCCTTCCATACTCAGCAAATGATAAAATCCCTCATAGCCTTCTGTATCACGAGGAATCTCGCCCTTTGGAAGCATAGAATCGAATTCCATGGCAACAAGACTGGCGTTAACCATCGTATCTTTGGATGATCCCGGGTGTACACTGACACCATGAAATTCTATAGAAGCACTGCATGCATTAAAATTCTCATACTGAATCTCATTTTCAGTGTCACCGTCAAGTGTGTATGCAAAATCCGCACCGAACTTATCAATATCAAAATGTGCAGCACCGGTTCCGGTCTCTTCATCCGGTGTAAATGCAACACAAAGTGGACCGTGTGGAATATTTTCTTCATTTAATCTTTCAATCAATGTAAGAATCTCTGCAATCCCGGCTTTATCATCGGCACCAAGAATTGTCGTTCCATCACTGGTAATCAATGTTCGTCCTTTTAAGTTCTTAAGATGCGGAAACATTTCAGGACTTAAGGTAACTCCACTTTCTCCAAGAGCCAGTGCTTCTCCGTCATACTTTTCTGTAATCATTGGTTTTATATCATGATCACAATAATCAGAAACCGTGTCCATATGTGCAATGAAACCAATTGCAGGTGCGTTTTCATATCCTGGCGTTGCCGGAATTTTCCCATAAAGGAAGCATGAATCTGTCAATATTACATTGCAGATCCCCAAATCTTCCATTTCCTTTTTTAAAACATTTGCCAGGTCAAATTGACACTGGGAGGAAGGTGTTGTATCACTTTCCTCATTGCTTGGTGTACGGATCACCACATATTTCAATAATCGTTCATATACGTTCATAATATAAATACTCCTTAAAAACATTCAAGAATGCCTCGGCATTCTTGCTGTGAGGTGCGCGTCATGCAATTGCATGACATACTTCTACTGCGCACCTCTGCAATCCTGCCGGAGGCTATATCAGCATTATTCTTTACAGACATCAACCCATTTTTCTGCGCCTGCGACCGCTTCAAGTTCTGCGATTGTAAGTCTGACTGCACTGTGATCATTACCTGCCGCCGGATAGACAGTATCGAATTTTTTCAGAGATTCATCCAGATAAACAGGGATTCCTTCTTTGATGCCAAATGGGCATACACCGCCCGGAGCATGTCCGATAAAATCTTCCACATCATCAAACGGAATCATCTTTGCCTTTGTGTGAAAAGTATCTTTATACTTATGATTGTCTACCCTTGCAGTACCCTCTGCTAGAATCAGAATCGGTGTATCACTGACCAGAAAAGATAATGTCTTCGCAATCATGCCAGGTTCTACTCCAAGTGCCTCTGCCGCAAGCTGTACTGTTGCACTGGAATCTTCCAGTTCAATGATGTGGTCTTCGTAACCTTTTTCTTGTAAATATTTTTTTGCTTTTTCAAATGACATAGTAAAAGCCTCATTTCGTAATTATTCGATAGCTGATTTTTCTGAGAAACTGGTAAATAATATTAGCTCTCTGTTGACATCAGCATATTTATTGTATCATAAAAATGCTTAGAAGAAAGTACTAATTATTGCATGACGCGCACCTCGCAGCAAGAATGCCGAGGCATTCTTGAATTTCATTCTTTTATAGCCCATTATAAAAAGCTCTGGACATCTGCCAGAGCTTTTATTGTCACCGTTTCTTATTCCATTCTGTTCTCGTTCTCTCTCCATACCGTTTTAGTAAAAATTTCTTTGCTATTCCTGCTTAAATCCTTCTCCGACAACTTCATTGGATTCCATAATGATCGTAAATGCTTTCGGATCTATCTCTTTTACCATTCTTTTTATCGTATACATCTGCTTGTTATTGCATGCACACATGACCACGTCTTTTTTTTCACCACTATAGCTTCCTACACCTTCCAGAATCGTTGAACCACGGCCTGCATATTCATCAATCTGTTCTGCCACCTCTTTTCCTTGCTTTGTTACAATCAATGTCATCTTACCTTCATCTATTCCATACATAATACGATCCATAACCGTCGCCATAAGATATGTCACAAGAATTCCATAAATCAGTCCGTCAACTTCTTTGAATACCAGTGCACTTCCAAGGATAATCGTACAGATATCCAAACCGAATGTGATCATACCGAGTGTCATGTGTGGTTTTGCTTTCTTGATGGACATACTGATAAAATCCTGTCCTCCGGTAGAGGAACCTCGCATAAAAATCAGCGCAAATCCGATTCCGCATAATACACCCATGCAAAGTGCAGCAAGAAGCCTGTTTCCATTATACACTGGAAGCATCGGTGCCACATAGTCTGTCAGTACAGACCAGATCAGAGTTGTCTTTACTGACTTTAGGAAAAATGTTTTTCCAAGATATTTGTAACAGAAAATGGTGACCGGGATGTTCAGAAGTATCATTCCTGCACCAACTGGAATCTTAAACAGATGATACAGTATGATTGCAATTCCGGAAAATCCTGCTACCGGAAAATTCGCATTCAGCGCAAAATTATAAATTCCAACCGCACCAAGCATTCCTGCTGCCAGATCCACCAGAAGATCAATCCCTAATTCCTTCCAGTCAAATTTTTTCTTTAACATATACATTTCCTCCTCTTATCTTTCATCTGATATCATAGCTTCTCTCAAAAAAAGAACAGACACAAACTATATATTCTATAATTCGCATCTGCTCTTGTATTATAATTTCATTTCACGAAGATTTAAAATTCTCTGATTACTGCTTCCCCGAAACTGTAATGTAATATCCTTCAAATCTTCTACAAACGGACCATCTACCAGTACATCTATATAAGACAACATCTCATCCGTGACTTCTGTATAGGCTCTTCCACCTGGTATCAGATCTTTGTCATATACATACCCGGAATAACTCCAGATATTCTTTTTTGGATACATTTCCCGGACTTTTTTTAAGAGCTTTACAAGTTCTCTTTGATTCTCCGGTTCAAATGGTTCTCCGCCAAGAAGTGTAAGTCCTGCAATGTATGGATGATTCAATGCATCCAAAATTTCTTTTTCAGTCTTCTCAGTGTACGGATTCCCATAATGAAAATCCCATGTTTCTGCATTAAAACAACCTTTACAGTGATGACGACATCCTGAGACAAACAATGTCACTCGAACTCCCGGACCATCTGCTATATCATATTTTTTTATTTCTCCATAATTCATATAAAATTCCCAGCCTTTATTTTTTCAAAACCAATCTGCAAATTTTAATGCAAAATCCGGGAACCGTATAATTTTATACTTTAACTCCGCAATTTGCTTTTACAGATGTAAGACTCTATCCTTAATCTCCTGTGTTCTTCCCTGATTCCAGAACTGTGTTCCGATATATCCACATGTTCTTCTGGCTACTGACATCTTATCCTGATCATGGTTTCCACAGTTCGGGCACTCCCAGATAAGCTTTCCACTTTCGTCTTCTTTAATCTGAATCTCTCCATCATAACCACAGATTTCACAGTAGTCACTCTTTGTATTCAATTCTGCATACATAATATGCTCGTAGATGAACTGCATCACAGAAAGGACTGCCGGAATGTTCTGCTGCATATCCGGGACTTCAATATAGCTGATTGCTCCTCCTGGTGACAGTTTCTGGAACTCTGCCTCGAACTCCAGCTTGTCAAATGCATTGATCGGCTCAGATACATGTACATGATAACTGTTCGTAATATAATTCTTATCTGTAACTCCTTTGATGATTCCGAATCTCTTCTGAAGACATTTTGCAAACTTGTATGTGGTAGACTCCATCGGTGTACCATATACAGAATAGCTGATATTCTCAGCAGCTTTCCACTGGGCACATTTGTCATTCAACCTCTGCATAACTGCCATTGCAAATGGTCTGGCTTCCGGATCTGTATGCGTCTTTCCAAGCATGCGCATGCACATCTCATAAAGGCCTGCATATCCAAGAGAAATGGTTGAATATCCGCCATATAGAAGCTTATCAATGGTCTCACCTTTTTTCAGTCTTGCCAATGCGCCGTACTGCCAGAGAATCGGTGCCACATCTGAAATAGTTCCAAGAAGTCTCTCATGACGGCAACGGAGTGCTCTGTGGCATAACTCCAGTCTCTCATCAAGAATCTGCCAGAATCTGTCCATATCTCCTTCTGCGGAACATGCTACATCTACCAGGTTAATTGTAACAACACCCTGATTGAAACGCCCGTAGAATTTATGCTTTCCGTTTGGAAGCATCTGAGAATCCTCTACTGTCAGGAAAGATCTGCATCCCATACATGGATAAACTTCACCTTTTTTCAGTTCCTTCATGATCTTTGCAGAAATGTAATCCGGAACCATACGCTTTGCAGTACATTTTGCTGCAAGCTCTGTCAGATACCAGTACTTAGAATCTTCTGTAATATTATCTTCATCCAGGACATAAATCAGTTTCGGGAATGCCGGTGTGATCCAAACACCCTTCTCATTCTTAACGCCTTGCATTCTCTGTTTTAATACTTCTTCAATGATGAGTGCCAGATCCTGTCTTGTCTGACCGTCTTCCACCTCATCCAGATACATGAATACGGTAACAAACGGTGCCTGTCCGTTACATGTCATGAGTGTGATAAGCTGGTACTGGATTGTCTGAATTCCGCTTTTTACCTCTTCTCTCAGACGGCAGTCTGTCAGTTTGTCAATGATTGCCTCATCCAGACTCTCCCCACATGCTTTACGTTCAGAGATAACAATATTACGGATTTTCTTACGGCTGATATCCACAAATGGTGCAAGATGTGCCAGTGTAAAAGACTGTCCTCCATATTGATTACTTGCGACCTGTGCTACAATCTGAGTCGTCACATTACACGCTGTAAAGAAACTGTGTGGTTTTTCGATCATTGTCTCACTGATGACGGTTCCGTTCTGAAGCATATCTTCCAGATTGATCAGATCACAGTTGTGCTCTTTCTGTGCAAAATAATCTGAATCATGGAAATGAATGATTCCCTGTTCATGTGCTTCTACAACCTCTTCCGGAAGAAGTACACGCTTGGAAAGGTCTTTACTTACTTCTCCTGCCATATAATCTCTCTGCGTGGAGTTGATCACCGGGTTCTTATTGGAATTTTCCTGATTGACTTCTTCATTAATGTTATCAATCAGTGCAAGGATCCCGTTATCTGTTGTATTGGACTTTCTTGCCAATTCACGTTTATAACGGTAGCGCACATACTTCTGTGCCACTTCATAGCCACGCATTCCCATAATTCCAGTCTCTACCATATCCTGAATGTCTTCTACATGTATAGCGTGAGTTGATTTTTTTACCTGTCCTGCAATATCATCTGCAATTGCCCGGATCTGGAATTCATTCAGTTTGTAAATATTATCAACTTCTTCATTAGCTGCGCGGATTGCATTCTCGATCTTTTCCAGATCAAAGCCGACTTCCTCTCCATTTCTTTTGATTACTTTCGTCTTCACTAACATCTTCATGTCTCACGCCTTTCTTATATATCTTTGTTCTTCTGCTTTTCGGATCCATCACAACATCTTGTGTTCCACAATTCACACTCACTCCGGTAAGAAACTATTTAGTTTCTTCAAAATCACAAGATATTGTGTCCCTCCCCATTATATTACTACAAAATATGGCGTTTGAAAAGCATTATTTTAATTTTAACATACTTTTATAAGTATACCTTTTTCTGTCCATTTTTTACCCATTTTGTCTGTTAAAGATCAAATAATGACAACTGATTGGACTCCGGAAGGTCTCCTAAAAGTCCTAAATCTGCCATGTAATCTACAACCGTCTTACTTGCTTTCGTACGGTTTCTAAAATCATCTTTGGACAGATATGGACCATCTTTTGCAGCTTCCTCCACCGCTTCTGCAGCCTTCTCTCCCATTCCGTCAATGCTGGAAAACGGTGGCATCAGCTTTCCGTCTATGATGCTGAATTTTGTTGCTTTTGCACGATAAATGTCGATTGGCAGAAACTCATATCCCCTCGCATACATTTCCTGAACAATATGCATGTCCTTCATTGTATCCTGTTCTTTTTTACTGAGAGAATCAGACCGTCTTGTATAATCATCAATATAGTATTGCAGTTTTTCCTTGCCCTGACACATAATTTCATAAGAAAATGCATCTGCACGGATTCCAAAATATGCTCCATAGTATGCCAGCGGATAATTTACCTTACAATAGGCGATACGATATGCCATCATGACATAGGCTGCCGCATGGGCTTTCGGAAACATATATTTAATTTTCTCACAGGAACCAATGTACCACTCTGGCACATCATGTTCCAACATATCTTTTTTATACTCCGGCCAATCTTTACATTTTCCTTTTGCAACGGTACCTTTACGCACTCGTTCCATGATCGTGAAGGATTCCTCACTATCCAGTCCTTTGTTGATCAGATATGTCATAATATCATCTCGGGTACAGATTGCTGTAGAAATGGTTGCCTTACCGCTCTTAATCAGATCCTGCGCATTGTTCAGCCATACGTCCGTTCCATGGGACAATCCGGAAATACGGATCAGATCTGAAAGTGTCTGTGGTTTTGTATCTACTACCATCTGGATTACGAAATCCGTTCCGAACTCCGGAATTCCAAGACATCCTACCGGACATCCCCCGATATCATCTGGTGTGATTCCAAGTGCCGATGTATCATGGAATAAAGACATTACCCCCTGATCATCCAGAGGGATATCTGTTGCTACAAATGGATGATCCGTCTCATTGTACTCATTTTCCATAGCAGGCGAACTGATATATGCCTCAAGTGCCTTGATCATGGTTGGATCATCATGACCCAGAATATCCAATTTTAACAAGTTGTGGTCGATGGAATGATAGTCAAAATGTGTCGTAATAATATCAGTCGTCATATCATTTGCCGGATGCTGCACCGGAGTGAATGAGTTGATATCTTCCCCGTGAGGAAGTACAATAATTCCTCCCGGATGCTGTCCGGTACTTCTGCGGATACCGGTACATCCCTGAACAATCCTGTCAATTTCGCAAGTTCTCTTTCTTGTTCCCCGCTCTTCAAAATAGTTCTTTACATACCCAAATGCTGTCTTATCCGCCAACGTACCAATCGTTCCGGCACGGAACGTCTGTCCGGCTCCGAAAATAATTTCCGTATATTTATGGGCATTACTCTGATAATCTCCTGAGAAGTTCAGATCGATATCTGGCTCTTTATTTCCTTTAAATCCAAGGAATGTTTCGAACGGAATATCAAATCCATCTTTTACAAGCCTGGTTTTGCACACCGGACACTCCTTATCCGGCATATCCCATCCACAGCCCCCTGCGTAAGCCCGTACTTCTTCGGATTCAAAATCACTGTAGTGGCACTTCGGGCAATAGTAATGTGGGCTTAATGGATTTACCTCTGTAATTCCAGCCATGGTCGCAACAAAAGAAGATCCTACCGAACCACGGGATCCTACAAGATATCCGTCCTCGTTAGATTTCCACACCAATTTCTGTGCGATAATATACATAACGGCGAATCCGTTGGAAATAATGGAATTAAGCTCACGTTCCAGACGCTCTGTAACAATCTCCGGAAGCGGATCTCCATACATAGAATGTGCCTTGTTATAACATATTTCACGAAGCGTTTTATCTGAATCTGGAATGACCGGTGGACACTTATCCGGGCGGACTGGTGATATTTTTTCCACCATATCCGCAATCATATTGGGATTGTCAATGACAATTTCTTTTGCTTTTGCTGAACCAAGGTATTCAAACTCCTCCAGCATTTCATCTGTCGTATGCAAATACAACGGTGCCTGCTGATCTGCATCTTTGAATCCTTTTCCTGCCATAATGATACGGCGGTACACTTCATCTTCCGGATCCATAAAGTGCACATCACAGGTCGCCACGACCGGCTTATCAAACCGTTCTCCAAGACGGATGATCTCACGGTTGATCTCACGTAAATCTTCCTCACTTTGAACCTTCTCCACACGATCACTATCAATCATGAACCGGTTATTTCCAAGTGGCTGTATTTCCAGATAATCATAAAAATTAACAATTCTGGCAATCCGCTCTGCAGATTTTTCTCCCAGTATTGCCTGATACAATTCTCCTGCTTCACAAGCACTTCCAATAATCAGACCCTCCCTGTATTTTAACACTTCGCTCTTTGGCATTCTCGGCTGACGTCCAAAATACTCCAGATGTGACTTGGAAATCAATGTATAAAGGTTCACGCGTCCAATATCATTCTTTGCCAGAACAATGACATGGTAAGACGGCATCTTACGGATTGCTTCCGCGTTGTGCGCGCCAAAATGATTCATCTGATCCAGTGTCTCGATTCCACGTTCTTCCAGCATCTGAATAAATTTCACATAAATCTCTGCGGTAACTCTGGCATCATCCACTGCTCTATGGTGATGTTCCTGAGAAATATTCAGTGCTTTTGCCACAACGTTTAGCTTGAATTTTGAAAGTGTCGGTAATAATACACGGGCAAGTCCCACCGTATCTACAGAAGTAAAATCCGGTTCTATGCCCTGCTGCCTGCAATTTTCTTCGATAAAGCTCACATCAAAACTGGCATTGTGCGCTACCAGCACTGCATCTCCTACGAACTTTAGAAACTGTGGGAGAATTGTCTCAATCTCCGGTGATTCCATAACCATCTCATCAGTAATGCTTGTAAGCTGTGTGATTCGAAATGGAATCGGAATCTTCGGATTCACAAATGTACTATACTTATCCGTAATTTCTCCGTTCTCAACTTTAACTGCACCAATTTCGATAATCTTATCTTTTACCGAACTAAATCCCGTCGTCTCCAGATCGAATACAACATAGGTTCCTTTTAAAGACTGACCTTTCTCATTGACTGCCACATCCTGCAAATCATCGACCAGATATCCTTCCACACCATAAATAACTTTAAATGGATCGTCTTTATCCAGTGTCTCAATATAATGATTCGCGTCCGGGAACGCCTGTACCACACCATGATCTGTAATCGCAATTGCCTTATGCCCCCAGTCATGTGCTCTCTTCACAAGATCTTTGACCTCGGAAACTCCGTCCATGTCACTCATTTTCGTATGACAGTGGAGCTCCACTCTCTTTTCTACCGCATTGTCTTTTCTGGATTCTGTAAAATCAGAAATTTTCTTAATTCCAAACACAGAAGAAATGACAAGTTCGCCGTCAAATTTATCAATATTGGTCACGCCTTTAATTTTCAGGAATGCACCCATTTTAATTTCAGCCAGTACATCTGCAAGTTGATCATTACGCACGAACATCTTGACCATGATCGTATCAGTAAAGTCTGTCACTGCATACATGACAATGGTCTTTTCATTGCGGATTTCTCTTGTATCAAAGCTAATGACTTTTCCACGAAATGTAATTTCTCCCATCTCACCAATCACGGTTGACAGTTCAATCGGCTCATCGTCAAATGGACGTCCGTAAATCAAACCTGACTCATCAAGATCCATCTTCGCAGATTTCACAAACACCTTCTTATCACGAAATCCACCCTTCTGGAATCCACTGCCTTTTGAAAATCCACCTTTTGCAGGACTGCCAGAATTTTTTCCGTCTCCGGAATTTTTTCCACCTTGTCCGCTTCCAGATGTTTCTTTTTCCCCAGACTTTGCTTCTTTTTCCTGCTTTTTTTCCTCTTTTTGCTTCTGTACAGCCTCAACCTGATCCAGTATACTGTCTACTTCCTGCTGCAGACGCATATCATTGTATTTCAAAGTACTTTCTTTTGGTTCTTTATACATGACACGAATCTCAATGGGCAATCCGAAACGGTCTGCATACACACCTTTTAAATAATCTGTCAGAGAATCTTTTTTTCCTTGCGCAATAACAGTGTCGATTAACTGCATGCAAAGAATATTTCCTTCTTCAAAGGTACATTTCGCATTCTGCAGCATATTGCGTTCTACAACACTTCTTGTATCCAGCTCCGCAAGAAAGCTGTCCAGATACTCCGCCATCACATTCTCTGGCGTGTACTGTCCGGACAGCTCATACTTTTCTCGAATCTCTACCTGCACGGCACTTCTTCCGAAAAGCTGGTTCTTGATCAGGTGCTCCATCTCGTATACCAATGTTTTCTGAATCAGATGACGGCTTACTATATGTACTCTTAAAAATGTCCGGTCAGAGTTGGTCGTCACTTTTAATACCTGCGCTCCTTCGAACATATTACGTATATCTTCCCCTGCCTTTAACGTAGGGAATACTTCAAAGAACGGTTTACTCATTCCAATGCAACAGCTCCTGTCTCAATGTCTCTAATAGTTCCTCTTCTTTTACTTTTTTTACAATCTCGCCTTTTTTGATCAGGAGTCCTTCTCCCTTTCCTCCGGCAATTCCAATATCTGCTTCTTTTGCTTCTCCCGGTCCATTGACCACACAGCCCATAACTGCGACCTTAATGTCCAGTGGGATATCTGCAACCATCTCTTCAACCTGATTTGCAAGTCCGATCAGATCAATCTGGGTTCTTCCGCATGTCGGACAGGATACAACCTCAATTCCGCCTGTGCGAAGTCCCAGTGTCTTTAAAATAATCTTCGCTGTCTTGATCTCTTCTAGTGGTGATCCAGTCAGTGACACACGGATTGTATCTCCGATTCCCTGTCCCAGAATCAGTCCAAGACCTACTGAGGATTTTATATTACCTGCCAATAATGTTCCTGCCTCCGTAATTCCTACGTGTAATGGGTATGGGCATTTCTTGGCGATCAGTTCATGTGCCTTTACACACATCATAACATCAGAAGATTTGATACTGACTACAAGATTATTATATCCCATCTCCTCGATAAGCTGTATTTTGTCCAGGGCACTCTCTACAAGTCCCTCTGCAGTCACCCCATGATACTTCTCTACCAGATGCTTTTCCAGTGATCCACTATTCACACCAACACGAATTGGAACACCGTACTCTTTTGCTTTTTCAACAACAGCACGGACTCTCTGCTCATCTCCAATATTACCCGGATTAATACGAATCTTATCTGCCCCGTTCTCAATCGCTGCAATCGCCAGCTTATAATCAAAATGAATATCTGCCACAAGTGGAATATGAATCTGCTTCTTGATCTCACCAATTGCTTTCGCTGCATCCATATTCGGCACAGCGCAGCGGATGATCTCACAGCCGGCTTTCTCGAGAGCAAGAATCTGGGCAACAGTCGCCTCCACATCTTCCGTCTTCGTATTTGTCATTGACTGTATTCTGATCGGATTACCTCCTCCGATCGTAACATTTCCAATCTGAACTTCTTTCGTGTGATCTCTGTACATGATTTTTGCTCCTTCACATGCAGAAAACCTGCCACACGGCAGATTTTCTGATATTTTCGTTTTAGGTTTCTTTTGTCTGATACCTACTTTCTGATGAACGTGAACTGTTCCCCATATTCTCGTTCTGTAAGCGTCATCTGATTGCCATCTATGCTGTATGAAAAAGATGAATCCAGATCATCCAGTACATTCTCCAGATCTTCTTTTGTATATGCACCGTCCGCTTTCTCAACTGCCTTGTCAATCTGCTCCTCATCTTTTGTGATGGTAATAATCTTTGACTTCATATCTACGCTGTAATTCATCTCTACGGCTGCATCTGTATTCTCCGCAATATCCGTGATATCTACCTGAATCGTATCGTTCTTCTCAATCTTTAGCGCAATCGTTGCATCCTCACTTTCCCAGTTTCCTACTACTGGATTAGTCGTGAACATTCTCGTCAGCAGATATACTGCGATTAAAATGATCAGCGCTGAGGATACAAGGGTAACCGCTCGCCATATCTTACTTCTTTTTGCCTCATCATTGCCTGCTATAATCATACTCTTATAATCCTCTCACTTCTCTTCTTTCTATAATGACGTTGAGGTCAAAAGCCCACAACTATGATACTTACGGATTGTTTCGTACGATGCACTCCCGGTGGTTTCAGACCTTTTGACCTTGGTATCTTTTATATAACTAAATTATAGATTCTTTTCCAGACAGTGTCAACGGGTATTCTCATGTTCCAGAACGGAACTTTTTCGCTACTTTTTGTTTACATCCGCCACACTTATCTTTTTTTCACATAACACTTGGTAAAATATACTAAAAATACAAAAGAAAGGAGACCTGGCAAGTGTCATTCGGTCAGAAGCTACGCAAATTACGCAAAAAATTTAATATGACTCAGAAAAATGTTGCTGACTGTATCCATGTCTCCCGCTCTGCTATTGCAGGTTACGAAAAAAAGGGCCGCCAGCCTTCTCATGAAAAGCTGACGGCAATCGCAGATTTATTCGAGGTCCCTGTTGATTATCTTCTGAATGACGAAGAGGATACTATCACCCTCTCTCCTTCCCGGCTTACAACCAATTCTGATGATGAGCTGAATCTTTTGCTTGCATACCGAAGCCTCTCCCGAAGCAGCAAACGTGATCTCAAAAAGTATATGAAACTTTTGAAAGAAAAAGATGCTTCAGAAAGCTCTTAATCTGCACTTATTATTTTTCTTTTTTTATTTTCTAACACTCTTCTGCAATTTTATAAATTAGATGCTCCGTATCTTCCCAGCCAATACAAGGATCCGTAATGGACTTTCCATATACCATATCAGGTCCGATATTCTGTCTTCCTTCTTCCAGATAACTTTCCACCATAACACCCTTGATCATATTTTTCAGATCCGGATTATATCTTCGTGTATGAAGCACTTCACTGACAATACGAAGCTGTTCTTTGTATTTTTTATTTGAATTAGAATGGTTCGCATCAACAATTGCTGCTGGATTTTTCAGCTCTTTCTTCTGATAAAGTTCAAATAATCGCAGGCAATCTTCATAATGATAATTTGGCTGGCATGTTCCATATTTGTCTACGCCTCCACGCAAAATCACATGTGCCAGATCATTTCCTGACGTCTGTACATCCATACCTCTGTAAATGAAACGATGTCCCATCTGGGCTGCCACTACAGAATTCAGCATCACCGACAGATCTCCACTGGTCGGATTCTTCATTCCGACAGGAATATCCATTCCACTTGCTGTCAGACGATGCTGCTGATTTTCCACAGAACGTGCACCGATTGCCTCATAAGATAAAATATCATCCAGATAGCTTCTGTTCTCCGGATATAACATCTCATCTGCTCCGGTCAGTCCGCTTTCTTCCATAGCACGGATATGCATATGACGGATTGCAATAATTCCCGCATAAAGATCCGGTGCCTTATCCGGATCCGGCTGATGGAGCATTCCTTTATATCCCTCGCCGGTCGTTCTTGGTTTATTTGTATAAATTCTTGGAATAATCATCAGTTTATCTTTTACTTTTTCATTGACTTTTGCCAGACGATTCACATACTCACACACTGAATCTTCATTATCTGCAGAACACGGTCCGATAATGACTGCAAATTTGTCCGATTTTCCCGTAAAAATATCTCGAATCTCCTGATCTCTTTTTTTCTTTAACTCTGCAAGCTTTTCTGACAGAGGATATTCTTCCTTCAGTTCTGTCGGAGAAGGCAGTGTCGTATTGAATTTCATAGACATATTTTTTCTCCTTCTATGTTTCTTCTCTCTTATTCATTCAAGACTGCACTATCCTAAAATCTGTACTCCACCAAGAAGCACATAAGATATGAACCACATAATTACAGTTGCCATGCAGATTCCAATGATGACTGCCGGAAATGCTTTCTTAAATTTCACACCGAGAAGTGCGGCAATGAGTGAACCTGTCCAGGCTCCGGTTCCCGGAAGCGGAATACCAACAAATAATACAAGTCCCCAGAATTCATATTTTTCAATCTGGTCTTTTTTCTTCATTGCTTTTGCTTCCAGCTTATCTACCAGCGGTTTTAAATGTTTTGTTCCTTTCATCCAGTTAAAAATCGGTGTGATCAGAAGCAGGATAAACGGAACCGGTATAATATTCCCAAGAATACATAATGGAATCGCTTTCGCGACCGGCACTCCAAGAAGCGGTCCTGCTACAAGAAGCGCTCCACGAAGTTCCAGAATCGGAATCATGGAAATAATAAATACAATTGCCTCTTTCCCAACACTTCCACTGAGTGCATCAATAATTCCTTGTACTAATGACTGTGTCATACATCTCTCCTTATTTTTTCATTTATTTTTGTAACTGTTCAGAACCCCGCCACATATATTCTTTCAAAAATGCAAATAACTGCTCCATCTCTTCTCTTGTCCCGATGCTAATACGCATATATTGCTCGATTCTCTCGCTGCCCCAAAATCGCACATAGATATCATGTGCCTTTAATGCCTCAAACAGCTCTTTCGCATCGTATTCCGGGTGCTTTGCAAATATAAAGTTGGACCCGGAATCCAGATATGTAAATCCAAGTTTTGTAAGTTCTTCTTTTGCCCACTCCCTTGTCTCAACAATTTTTCTGACGCCATTCTCGAAATATTCCCTGTCTTTCACAGCTTCCACACCACACACAATTGAAGTCTGGTTCATAGTGTAAGAGTTAAATGAATATTTCGCATCATTTAAGTATTTGATCAATGTCGGATTGCTGATAGCATAGCCGATTCGCATACCCGCCATAGATCTTGCCTTGGAAAATGTCTGGACAACAATCAGGTTATCGTATTTGTCAATCAGTTCCAGTGCGGAACGTCCTGCAAAATCAATATACGCTTCATCCACGATCACAATGACATCCTGATTATGTGCAATGATATCTTCTACTACTGACAGATCCTCATAGATTCCTGTCGGTGCATTTGGGTTTGGGAAAATCACTCCCCCATTCTCCTTATAGTAGTCTTCTTTTACAAGTTTGAAATCCTCATCCAGTTTCTGACATTCATATGGAATCCGATACAGATCTGCCCATACACTATAAAAAGAATAAGTAATATCCGGGAAAAATATCGGTTTTTCGGAATTAAAAAATGTCAGGAAACACATAGACAATACATCATCGGATCCTACACCTACAAATACCTGGTCCGGATTCACATGATAAAAGTCTGCAAGCACATTTACAAGTGGTGCTGCAGTCGGATCCGGATAAAGGCGGAAACGGTCTGTATCCATCTCTTCTAACGCTTTTGTGACTCCCGGTGCCGGTGGATATGGATTCTCATTCGTATTTAATTTGATGACTTTGCGCTGTGGCTGTTCACCTGGTACATATGGCTCTACTTTTCTTATGTTCTTCTCAAATGCTTTCATACTATGCTCCTGTATCTTTGCTAAATTTGTTCATCGCCGCGACCTCTGAACATTACATGTATTCCTTTGCCAGTTCTTTGAATTTTGGAAGCGAATTCACGATTGTCTCATGAGATACACAATATGCCAGTCTTACATATCCCGGGCACGCAAAGGAACTACCCGGTACCATCAGGATATTATATTTCTTTCCTGCATTACAGAATTCCTTTTCATCTGCAACTGGTGATTTTACAAAAAGATAGAATGCTCCCTGTGGTTTGATGCATTCAAATCCACATTCTTTCAATCCGTTATATAGATCTTCTCTGTTTCTGTTGTAGAAAGAAAGGTCTGTCTTTGCATCCAGGCATTTTTCTACTACTTTCTGCTGCAGAGTTGGTGCATTTACAAAACCTAAGATTCTTGTTGCCACATTGGCAGCGGAAAGAAGATCTGCACTGTCTGCAACCTCATCCGGAATAACAAGATATCCTATACGTTCTCCTGGAAGTGACAGAGATTTACTAAAAGAATATCCTACAATCGTATTATCATAATATTTCGTCAGGTATGGAACTTCCACTCCATCATAAGCAAGTTCACGATATGGTTCGTCAGAAATCAGGAAAATCTCTGTTCCATATTCTTTCTGTTTGGCCTCCATGATTGCCGCTAACTTCTTGATTGTCTCCTCTGAATATACAACACCTGTCGGGTTATTTGGCGTATTTACAATGACAGCTTTTGTCTTTGGTGTAATCTTCTGCTCAAATTCATCAAGCTTTGGCTGAAAATCAACTGTATTCGGGGAAATCTCGACCAGAACTCCATCATAGTTGTTTGTATAAGAACGATATTCTCCAAAATATGGTGCAAATGCAATCACTTCATCTCCGGGATTGATCAGAGATTTTAAAATGACATTCAATCCACCTGCCGCTCCGACAGTCATGACAATGTTCTTGCCGGAAAATTTTGTATCAAATCTTTCATTCAGAGACTTTGCAATTGCCTCTCTTACTTCCGGATATCCACTGTTACTGTTCGTATAGCCATGAAGCACAACCGGATCTGTGTCATTGACCAGTTCGACAATTGCATCTTTTACAATCTGCGGTGCCGGAACATTCGGATTCCCAAGGCTGAAATCAAATACATTCTCACGTCCGTAAATTCCTGCCAGACGTGTTCCTTCCTCAAACATTGCACGAATAGCGGAACTGTTTGCTACCATATTTTTCATTTTATCTGCTATCATTTTTCTATCTCCTTTTCATGTACATGTCCTTTTTCTACCATAAATACTGGTTTATAGGAAAGCTTTGCTTTTCTGAGTCCCTCAGAACCGGCATCATCTTCCCGATTCACATATTTGTAATCCATACACTCATGTTCTACAAATTGCTGATTGATCATAGTATATGCTCCGGGCACATCTGCATAAGCTTTCTCTATGTGAACAACAAATGTATCCGGGCAGATTGGTTCTCCGATGGTAAATGCTACGATTTTACCATCAATTCGAAGGATACCGCCCTTCAGGTCAAGTTCTTCAAAAAGTCTGAGTGCATTCATTGTCACACACATCTCTGCATTCTTATCTGTATCATCATTACAGCCATTCTCTTTTCTCCACTTCAAAGCCATCTGGAAACATTCCTCCAGATTCTCTTTTTTCATGGATTCGTAGCTCCAGCGTCCTTCAAATTCTTTTCGGAATCGATTCACATGGTTCTTCTTTCCATGCATCTTCTTACCAGACAAAGTCGCTAACTTCTCGCTTTCATAGACATAATCCGCTTCGTCCCGGTCATACTCAATCTCGAATCTTCCCGGATACCAGCTTTCCAGTCGTGCAAAATCATCCGGTGTCACATTATACATACGGAACGGATAACCTCGCTCCTCACTATATGTTTTCATCTTATCCAATGCACGCTTCACATGTTCATCTGTCCCTGCCGGAAATGCATAGGCAACATGTCCCTCATCTTCACTTTTGAACACCATGGCTCCTTCAACAATCGCCCATTTTACCGGGTACTGCCTGGACCATAAAAACACATTGACAAATGTACGTTCACAACTTCTGCTCGGATGCTCATCGAAATACTTTGTCATGATTTCCTTGTCTTCCAGCTCTGTTCTCTTAAAAATAATATCTTTCATTCTATTCTCCAATTCAAAACTAGTAAAGAGCACATCCGACGAAGGAATTCCCCGCCATTGTACTCATCGCAGTTCTCGTCCATCTGATAACTGTAATTTTTACTCTTCTGAGTATAGCACATTTTCTATACTCATTACAAGGCATGCCCCTAATATCATCTATGTGCTTTTTACTGCTCTGCCAAAAAACAAAGCTTCATAGCTGCAATATCTATGAAGCTTTAAGCGCCTTCTTCACAATCTCACTCATCAGTTTGGAAGCTCCCAAAAGTGCTGCCGGATCTACTGTGAATTTAGAATTATGCGCCGGATATTTTCCCCCGGTCCCCACATGAAAAAATGCTCCCGGAACCAACTCCTGATAACAGGAAAAATCTTCTCCCCCCATCTCCGGATGCTGCAAGGTTACATGGAATCCTTCTTCCATTGCTTCTTTTCGCACAAGTTCTGCCAGTTCTGCATCATTGTTCGTTGCCGGGCAGCCCGGTATCCATGTAAATTCCACCTGATATCCTTCCCGCTCCAGACCTTCAGCCTGTGCCTGCATCAATTCCACAATCTGCTCTCGCACTTTGGGATTAAATGTGCGAACGGTTCCTTCTAGCCTGGCGGTCTCTGGGATAATGTTCCAGCTTGTGCCTGATGTAAAACGAGTCACACTGATAACTGCCGTCTCCGTCGGACTGATTCTTCGGCTTACAATTTCCTGAAGACTTCCTACCAGTCTTGCTGCTGCCGGGATCGGATCCAGACCCGTCTGCGGGGCGCTTCCGTGGCATCCCATTCCTTTTACCGTATATAAGAACCGGTCTACCGCCGCTGAAAATGGACCTGGTGCAATTGCAATCGTTCCGACTGGCATGTTTTGTTTTGCGTGAAGTCCAAAGATTTTTTCAATCTTATATTTTTCAAACATTCCGGTATTTACAACTTTTTCACCACCATGTTCTGCTTCTTCGGCAGGTTGGAACAATAAAATGACGGTACCCTTTATATGCTCTCTCTCTCCTCCAAGAAGTTTTGCCACTCCAAGAAGTGCTGTCGTGTGGAAATCATGTCCACAAGCATGCATACAGCCATCATTTTCTGAACTGTAAGAAAGTCCACTCTCTTCCAGGATCGGCAGCGCATCAATATCCGCTCTGATTGCAACAACACCCCCTGGCTCTTTTCCCTCGATCTTTGCAAGCGCTCCTGTATCAAGTCCCAGATTCAAAAGCTCCACACCTTCTGTCTGTTTTAATACATTTTTTACATAGTTGGTTGTCTCATACTCCTTTAATGCAAGTTCCGGATGTCTGTGCAGCCATTGAAAATGTTCCAATAAGTATGTCTGTAATTCTTCTGCCATCACGATTTTCCTCCTGTCTTATCTACCATTCTTTACAAATCCCTAGTTCAAGAATGTCTCTGCATTCAAAGCATCTCTAAGCTGATCCATTGCCTGCTTTAACGTCTGACGCGGACATGCGATATTGATTCGTTCAAATCCTTCTCCCACTGCCCCAAAAATAAATCCCGGATCCAGCCAGAGATTTGCCTTATCAACGACCAGATGCTCCAGTTCTTCTACTGATAACCCCAGTTCTCTGCAATCCAGCCAAAGCAGATAAGTTCCTTCCGGCTCAATAAGCCTGATTTTCGGAATCTCCTGTTTCAGATAATCCCGGACAAAGTCCACATTTCCCTGAAGATATACAAGTAACTCTTCCAACCATTCTTCGCCGTTTTCATAAGCAGCCTGACACACTTCCATTCCCATCAGATTCGGCTGGCTGTAGCCCGCTTGCATCACTTCGTGTTTAAACTTCTCACGCAGCTTTGGATTGGAAATGATAATGTTGGAAAGTTGAAGCCCTGCCACATTAAATGTTTTTGATGGCGCGGTACATGTGACAGTAATATCTGCAATCTCTTCTGAAATAGATGCCATCATATGATGTTTATGTCCTTTGTATACAATATCACTGTGGATCTCATCGCTGACAAGTGTCATGTGATATTTCAAGCAGAGCGCTGCAACTTTTTCCAACTCTTCTCTTTTCCACACACGTCCTACCGGGTTGTGCGGACTGCAGAAAAGTAATAATTTTACATCATTTTCCCGGATTTTCTTCTCCATATCCTCAAAGTCAATGGTGTAGTGCCCATCTTCTAATTTTAATGGACTTCCAATCAGCTTTCTTCCATTGTCTTCAATGACCTCTCTGAACGGGTAGTAAACCGGCTGCAGCATCAGAACACTTTCTCCTGGCTCTGTGTAGGCTTTTACTGCCATTGCAAGTGCAAATACAATTCCTGGTGTCTTGATGATCCAGTCACTCTCGATTTTCCAGTCAAATCTTCTCTTATACCAGGATTTCACTGCTCTGAAATAATCCTCCAGGGTATCACTATACCCAAATATACCATGCTCTACAATCTCAAATAAGCGCTCTCTGACTGCTTTTGGTGCCTGAAAATCCATATCTGCCACCCAAAGTGGAAGTATATCCGCTTTCTTTCCTCTTACTGTCGCAAAATCATATTTTAAAGAATGTGTTCCTTTTCGATTGATTACTTTATCAAAATCTGTTGCCATATTTATTTTCTCCTTCATTTTCGCAATTGCCTGTTGTCTTCAAATATTTTAGGACAGGGACTTCTTTTAAAAGTACCTGTCCCAGATTTAATTTTCTTATTTCAGCTTTCTCATCTGTCTTCATTTTATAATAAAACTTTTTATTGTTTCTTACAATTCTGCCATCTCCAAAAATGCTCTTGTACGTTCATTCTCCGGATTATTAAACAATTTCTCCGGTGTATTGTCTTCTACAATCTGTCCACCTTCCAGGAATAAGATTCTGGAGGCAACATTTTTTACAAAGCGCATCTCATGGGATACTACGATCATCGTCATTCCATCTGCTGCAATTTCTTTCATAACATCAAGAACTCCCCCGATCCACTCCGGATCAAGAGCACTTGTTGGCTCATCAAACAGCATAACCTGCGGTTCTGCTGCAAGTGCTCTCGCTATTCCTACTCTCTGCTGCTGCCCTCCGGAAAGACGTACCGGGTATTCATCTCTCTTCTCGATCAGTCCGACACGTTCCAACAAATGTTCTGCTTTCTCCACTGCCTGGACTTTCGGCATCTTCTGAACCCGAATCAGTCCTTCCGTAATATTCTCCAGAGCAGTCTTGTTCTTCCAGAGATTATAATGCTGAAATACCATGCTCGTCTTTTCTCTGAGTGCCCGGATTTGTTGTTTATTCTCTTTTCCGGCTTCAATTGTAACTCCATCAATGGTAACTCTCCCTGCATCTGGTACATTTAACCAGTTGAGAGCGCGAAGAAGCGTTGTCTTACCGCCTCCGCTTGGTCCGATCAGTGTTACAACTTCACCTTTTTCTATCTGAAAATCCAGATTTTTCAAAACCTGATTATCACCAAAAGCTTTACAAAGTCCTCTTACTTCTACTATCGACATCTTAACTTCTCCTCTCTTTTCTACGCACATAGGTCTCTATCTTTGCAAGCAAACGTTCCAAAAGCATACAGCATACCCAGTAAATCAAAGATACTGCAATATATACCTCAAAGTAACGATAAGATCTCGCTCCAACGATTCTTGCCTGTGCCATAATATCTACAACTGCAATGTTAAATACAAGAGAAGTCTCTTTTAATAATGATATAAAGTTATTGCCCAGACTTGGAAGTGCTACGACAAATGCCTGCGGGATTACAACACTTATAAGCGCCTGCCACTTCGTCATATTCAAGCTATAACAAGCTTCTACCTGTCCTTCATCTACGGACATCAATGCACTGCGGATAATCTCTGACATATATGCCGCTGCATTAAGTCCCAGTGTAATAATTGCGAATACGACCGGGTGGATTCCGTTAATATCAAAACTTGTTCCCCATGCTTCGTTCATCACACGAAGCAGTATCGGGATTCCGTAATACACAAGCACCAACTGTACCATAGTCGGCGTACCACGGATAAATGATATGTATACTTTCGCAACTGTCTTAAGTACCCGTACTTCAAAATAACGGGCCAACGCAATAAAGAACCCTACGATCAGTCCTGCTACACAACTGGCAATTGTAATCAGAAGTGTGATCGGCAGATATACTGCTATCTGCGGAATGGACTGTATCAGAAATTCAACACTAAATATTTTCCCCATCTCTTTTACACCAATCTTTCTCTTTTATTCGGAACTCTTGTGGTTTCCGGTACAACTTATGAATCGCCCTATAGAAATTCGTGCAAGAACGATTTCTGTAAAACAATGTATTGCCCAAAATGCACGTCGCATCTCATACGGCGTGCATCTTACATTTTTCCTTATTTCTTTAAAGATATAAGACACTTTCTCGATTATAATTGTGGTGCATAATCTCCATCAAGATACTTCTCAGATAATTCTTTTAATGTACCATTTTCAATCAACGTCTTCAGACTGTCATCAATAATCTTTTTCAGCTTCTCTCCTGACTCGTCCTGTCTCAGAAGCATGTATGTAGTTGTCTCATCACCAGTCTCAAATGGAAGACACTCTAGTTCACTGTCAAGTCCCTGCTCTTTGAGAACATAATCAGCAGTTACTTTAATAGAAGCAATATGTGCATCTGCTCTTCCGTTAATAACTTCCTGAAGCATCTTGCTCATATCTCCATCTGCATACATAATATTGGCTGCTTTGTCCGGATGCTCTTTGTTATAATTCTCAAGCCAGTTTGTCTGTGCTCCTGAGGTTGCAGATACAATCGTTTTTCCTGCAATACTGTTTACATCACTGGAAATATCTGTACGGTCTTTTTTAAATACAATTGCTGCCTGAGTCTCTGTATATGGAATATCCGGGAAAAGATATTTCTGCTCACGCTCTTCATTCTTACCACACTGGCTGGCAATCACATCAATCTTGCCAGACTCGAGAGCTGTAAAGATTCCATCCCAGCCTGTTGCTTCATATTTAAATTCAACATCTGGATTCAGATCATCAATTGCCTTCATAACTGCAATATCATATCCGTCCGGTTCGCCTTTTTCATTTACAAGGTTGAACGGAGGATATGCTCCTTCTGTTCCAACTGTATAAGTGGTAACTCCGGAATTGTCAGATTCTTTTTTATCATCTGCTGATTTTCCACAACCAACCATCATACTTGCTACCATTCCTGCTATCAATAATGTACTTAATACTTTTTTCTTCTTCATAACTGATCACTCCTTACAAGTTTTTTTCATTAGTTTTTATGTTCTTGACTTTTCCTATTATAATTGTAAGGTTTTAGTTTGTCTATGTTTAGATTTTTATAGTTTGCTATAGGATATAATTATAGCAATATCTGAATTGATTGAATTGATTGAATTGATTTTTGTTTTTCTTGACGTTTTCCTCTATATGCAATATCAATAATTATATTATGTGTAATCATTTTTATTATATGATACCAAAAACTCAACAACATTATCTTATAGAGAGAAGACGATAATTATAAAATCAGGAAAAAAAACAGGGTTTCACATTAATAGAACTCATTGTGGTTCTGACAATCCTTGCAATTCTTGCCGCACTTTTGATTCCGGCTTTAACCGGATACATACGAAAGGCAAAAGAATAAATAATCTGGGCAGAATTACGAACGCTGCTCTGAATGCTGTACAGAGAAATCCCAATGACAAAACAGAAATCAATACATCCAGCAGAAGAATTGCCCGACAGGTATTATCTTATCTGGATAGTGCTGATAAATCTAATGCACAGTACCTTTTCACTGCGCCTTCTGGAAAAAATACATGGGACACTACATTTAATGATTATTTTGGAGAAAAATATGATTCTAATGCTGTACTGCTTCAGATTTTTCATACAACAGATGGAAAAGTTGTTGCAATTAACTTTGGCAAAGACGGTTATATGGTGACAATAGTTCCCGGCAAGGAAACTACATGTGTGTATAACGGGAAATCTTTAAAATCAATCGGAGGCTAAAAAGAGGAGTCAGTTTGCTGCAAGCAGCATCTGGCTCCTCTTTTCTTTTTAATATCACGAACGCCCACTTCGATTCCGCTTTGCTTCTTCTCGGTGCGCGTTTGCATTCTCACACATTCAAGAATGCCTCGGCATTCTTGCTGCGAGGTGCGCGTCATGCAATTGCATGACATACTTCTACTGCGCACCTCTGCAATCCTGCCGGAGGCTATATCAGCTGGGGGATTGACTCCCAGCTAATATAACAAAAGGACGATTCTCCCTGCAAGCAGCCTCCCACCACTTTCGAATAGCACGAACGCCCACTTCGATTCCGCTCTGCTCCATCTCAGTGCTCGTTTGACTCACATAGATTAAAATAAGAGTACTCTGTCCAATAAATTGTCCATAGTACTCTTATATTTAATCTGCGTTCGTGCTATTCGTCCATGTTTGCGAGTTTTTTGGCTTGATCGGCAGCGATGCAGGCATCGATGATTTCCTGTATATCGCCGTTCATGATCTTGTCTAGTTTGTATAATGTCAGACCTATACGGTGATCTGTGACACGTCCCTGTGGGAAGTTATAAGTACGGATTTTCTCAGAACGGTCTCCTGTTCCGATCTGGCTCTTTCTTGCTTCTGCCTCTGCATCATGCTGCTTCTGACATTCCAAATCGTAGAGTTTTGCACGCAGAAGTGCAAATGCTTTTTCTTTATTCTGCAGCTGTGATTTTTCTGTCTGGCTGTAGATTACAATTCCAGTTGGATAGTGAGTCAGACGTACAGCGGAGTCTGTTGTATTGACACACTGTCCACCGTTTCCTGATGCTCTCATAACATCGATACGAATATCTTTCTCATCGATATGAACATCCACATCTTCTGCCTCCGGCATAACTGCTACTGTGATTGTTGATGTGTGGATACGTCCGCCACTTTCTGTCTCCGGCACACGCTGCACGCGGTGTACTCCGGATTCGTATTTCATCATAGAATATGCGCCCTGTCCATCAATCATAAATGTAACATTCTTCATACCACCGATTCCAATTTCTTCGCACTCTACCAGTTCCACTTTCCAGCGTTTACTCTCTGCATAATGCAGATACATACGATAAATTTCTGCAGCAAAAAGTGCTGCTTCATCCCCACCGGCACCAGCACGGATCTCAACTACTACGTTCTTGTCATCATTAGGGTCTTTTGGAAGCAACAGAATCTTAAGCTCATGCTCAAGCTCTTCTACTCTTGCTTTCGACTCATTCAACTCCTCTTTTGCAAGTTCTCGCATATCTTCGTCAGACTCTTCATTCAGAAGTTCCAGACTTTCTTCAATGTTCTGCTTGCATGCTTTATATTCTTTGTATGCTTCTACGATTGGCGTAAGCTCACTTTGTTCTTTCATGAGCTTACGGAAACGGTTTGGGTCACTTGCCACATCCGGTTCCTGAAGTTCGCTCAAGATTTCTTCTAATCGAATTAGCAGATCTTCTAATTTATCAAACATCTCTATCTCCTCCTGTTTACCTGCAATATTACTATAACTGCCATATACCGGCGCAAACATTAAACATAATCCTCACTTCGGTATTCTCTATCCTGACCAATGTCTCACATTTTTGTTCGACTTGAATTTTCTACAACTCTTTTATTGTACATGCCACACACTACACGGTCAAGTCCTGCCAGATCCTTTTTCACATATATATTGCAAAATCCTGCATTTTTCATAAGCTTTGATACATCTTCTGCCTGGTCATGACCGATCTCGAACATGAGCCATGCACCATCATTCAGATGTGAAATGCTTTCGCTTACAATTCTTCTGTAAAAGTAAAGTCCGTCTTCATGTCCGTCAAGCGCGATCCACGGATCATGAAGCTTTACTTCGTCCTCCAGTCCCTGGATCACTTCCGTTCTAATATATGGTGGGTTTGACACAATCAGGTCAAAACTTTCAGATACATTTTCAAAAATGTCACTCTGTACCCATATAACAGGAACCTTAAGTCTCTGAGCGTTCTTTTTTGCTACTTCAAGCGCATCTGCTGATATATCTGCGCCAACCGCTTTCACCCCTGTAATGTGCTTTCTTTCTGCCGCATACTTTAAAAGACTGATCGGTATACAGCCTGAACCAGTACACATATCCAGCACATACATATCCGGTCTTATCACTTTCAATGCTTCTTCCACCAGATTCTCTGTATCCTGTCTTGGTATAAGCACATGCTCATTAACAAGAAATTCATATCCCATAAACTCCTGACTTCCCGTAATATGCTGAAGTGGAATTCTTCGTGCACGCTTTTCCAGATATTCCCAATACCGTTTTGCTTCCTCTTCCGAAATATTTTTTTCCGGATTTCCATAGTAGGAAGCACGACTGATTCCAGTCACATATTCCAGTAAATACCATGCATCGATTTGAGCATCTGGTATCTGTCTGCTTTCCAGATACGCAGATCCTTCTTTATAAATCCTCTGCAGTTTTAAAGTTCTCTGCTTCATATGCTCTCCAATCAAATACTGCTTCTACTGCCTGTATTGCCACTTCAATCATTGAGTCGTCCGGTTCTTTCGTTGTCAGCTTCTGGATTGCAAGTCCTGGTCTGCTTAAAAGATTGATAATCGGATTCTCACTTCTTCCTGCAAGTTTCAGTACTTCATAAGAAATTCCTGCAATGACCGGAATCAGGGCAATTCTCACGATCACACGCATCAGCGGTGATTCCACCTGGATCAACATCAACAAAATAATACTGATTGCCAGTACGAAGAATAAGAAGCTTGTTCCACAGCGCTTATGCTGTCTGGAACTGATTCTGACATTATCAACGGTAAGCGGAAGTCCATGTTCAATGCAATTGATGCATTTGTGCTCCGCGCCATGGTACATAAATGTTCTCTGGATATCATCCATTCTTGAAATCAATGCAATATAGAGAATAAATATACCAATCCTCACAAATCCTTCCACTAATGTTCTCAAATGATACGATGGCATCAGTGGTTTTAATAATGAAGACAAAAAATACGGCAGAACCATAAATACTGCTACTGCAATTACTACAGATATTGCAACTGTCGCATTCATCATCCATTTTTCCTGTTTTTCCTTCTTTGCGATTTCTTCCTCTGTCAGTTCTTTTTCGCTTTTTACTTCCTCTTCGTCCTCATAAAATTCAGCTGAAAACATCAACGTCTTAATTCCCAGAACCATAGAATCTATAAAATTGAACACCCCTCTGATAAACGGAATCTTCGTTAAAGCTTTCCATTTGATCACACTGTGATATTCTTCCTTCTGTACAAAAATCTCTCCATCCGGTTTTCTCACTGCAACCGCATAGTCGTCTCCATGTCTCATCATAATTCCTTCAAGGACTGCCTGTCCCCCAATATTGGATGACTTCATATAATTGCTCTCCTCATATCTGATATAAATAGAAGAAAGGGTTGAGATTTAAAAAACCTCAACCCCGATAACCTTCGAACTTATTTCATTCCGTACTTCTTGTTGAACTTATCAACACGGCCACGAGCCTGTGTTGCTTTCTGCTGTCCTGTGTAGAACGGATGACACTTAGAGCAGATTTCTACGTGGATATCTTCTTTTGTAGATCCTGTTACGAATGTGTTACCACAGTTGCAAGTTACAGTTGCCTGATAGTATGCTGGATGTATTCCTTCTTTCATGATTTTCACCTCTTCTTTATTATTGTTGCGTTTATTTTAGTTGCGTCAAACGCGAATATTTTCTAAACAGCTTTCTTATTGTACCACACGATTGCCAGCTTGTCTATAATATTTTTTTCTTTTTTACCATTTCAATCAACTCATTGTTGTTCTTTGTATTGGAAAACATATTTAGGATACTCTCCACCGCCTCTTCCGCACGCATTCCATTGAGTGCACGGCGCATGATCTCCACAGCTTCCTGCTCATCTTTGTTAAGAAGCAGATCTTCTCTCCGAGTGCTTGACTTCGGTATATCAATAGCAGGAAACATTCTTTTTTCAGAAAGCTTACGGTCAAGTACCAGTTCCATGTTACCTGTTCCTTTAAACTCCTCATATACAACATCATCCATCTTGCTTCCTGTATCTACCAGTGCTGTAGCGAGAATTGTAAGGCTTCCACCCTCACGCATATTTCTTGCAGCACCAAAGAAACGCTTTGGCATATGAAGCGCTGCAGGATCAAGACCACCGGAAAGTGTTCTTCCGGATGGTGAAACAGTCAGGTTATACGCTCTTGCAAGACGTGTGATGCTGTCAAGCAAGATCATAACATCTTTCTTATGTTCTACAAGACGCTTTGCACGTTCGATGACCATTTCAGATACTCTCTTATGATGCTCTGGAAGCTCATCAAATGTAGAGTAAATAATCTCTACATTGTCTCCTTGAATGGTCTCTTTAATATCCGTAACTTCCTCCGGACGTTCATCAATCAGAAGAATCAGAAGATGCACTTCCGGATTATTCTTAAGAACAGACAATGCAACTTCTTTTAAAAGTGTTGTTTTACCGGCTTTCGGAGGTGATACGATCATTCCTCTCTGACCTTTACCAATTGGAGAAAGCAAGTCCATAATTCTCATGGACGTGCTTGTCTTGCCACACTCCAGACGCATTCTCTCATTTGGAAAAATCGGTGTCATCTTCTCGAAACTGCTACGTGTGAGAAGTTCCATTGGATCTATATCATTCACTTTAGTCAAATATAACAGTGCGCTGAACTTCTCCTGCTGTGTCTTAATACGAGTATGTCCCTCCAAAATATCTCCAGTCTTCAGATTGAATCTACGGATCTGAGACGGCGAAATATAGATATCATTATCTCCTGGAAGATAATTATCACTTCGGATAAATCCGAACCCATCTGGCATAACCTCCAGAATTCCGCGTGCAACAATTCCACTGTCCAGGCGGTCAATATCATGGATTTCTTTATCTCCGGTATTCGCAGACATCTCTTTTACTGTCTCACGCTTTTCCTGTTTTTCTTTTTCCTGTTCTTTTTCATCTTCCTGTAACATCAATTCGATTACCTGGGCCTTTTTCATTGTAGAAATACCTTTCAGGCCTCTTGCTTTTGCAAGTTCTTTTAACGTCGTCAACGGTAATGTTTCATATTTTTCTTTCATCATCGCTTTATATTCCTTTCAATTATAGGCTTATGTGTCATCACGGGATTCTTTGTCAGAATAGACTTCATCTGAAACTAAAGTTTATTATACTACAAATGTTTCGCTTTTAAAAGCCTTTTTTCAAAGACATTTCTTGATTTGGTAATCTTAAAATGATATGATGGTATACAAGGGGTGACCTTGTTCAAATCCCCATATACAAAATATAGTAGAAAAAGGTGGTATTTAACGTGACAAATCAAGAAAAAGCTCTGAAAATGCACGAAGAATGGAACGGCAAACTTGAAACCATCGCAAAGTCTCATGTAAAGACTCGCGAAGATCTGGCAATTGCTTACACACCGGGTGTTGCTGAGCCATGCAAAGTTATCGCTGAAGATAAAGAAGCCGCATACAAATATACAATCAAATCCAACACAATTGCTGTTGTATCTGACGGAAGTGCCGTGCTTGGACTTGGCAATATAGGACCGCTGGCTGCCATGCCTGTTATGGAAGGAAAAGCTGTCCTTTTCAAAGAATTCGGTGGTGTCAATGCTGTGCCGATCTGCCTGGACACTCAGGATACTGAAGAGATCATCAAAACTGTTGTAAATATTGCTCCTGCTTTCGGAGGCATTAACTTAGAAGACATCAGTGCTCCAAGATGCTTTGAAATTGAGGAACGTCTGAAAGAGCTTCTCGACATTCCTGTTTTCCACGACGATCAGCACGGAACTGCCATTGTGGTTCTTGCCGGAATCATTAATGCATTAAAAGTAACAGGAAAAGACAAAGAGACCTGTAAAGTCGTTGTAAATGGTGCCGGAAGTGCCGGTGTTGCAATCACAAAACTGCTTCTCACATACGGATTTTCTCATATTACAATGTGCGATATCAGTGGAATCCTCGGAAAAGATTCTCAGAATCTGAATTGGATGCAGAAAAAGATGGTCGAAGTAACAAATCTGGAAGGCAAAAAAGGAACCCTTGCTGATGCATTGAATGGTGCAGACATCTTTGTCGGTGTATCTGCTCCGAATATTGTCACAAAAGAAATGGTCGCTTCCATGAACAAAGATGCTATCCTCTTTGCAATGGCTAACCCTGTACCAGAGATCATGCCAGACCTCGCAAAAGAAGCCGGAGCAAAAGTTGTTGGAACCGGACGTTCAGACTTCCCGAACCAGGTCAACAATGTCGTTGCTTTCCCTGGAATCTTCAAAGGCGCTCTGGAAGGACGCGCAACTAAGATTACAGAAGAGATGAAACTTGCAACTGCAAAAGCAATCGCAAGCCTTGTTCCGGATGAAGAACTGAACGAAAACAATATTCTTCCGGAAGCTTTCGACCCTCGCGTTGCAGACGTTGTAAGCGAAGCTGTGAAGGAATTGATTTAATGGCTGTTTACTGGGGCGAAAAGAGATACCATTCTCTGGACTATTATCTCAAAAACACCTATGGCAGCAAATTATATAAACTATCACTGAACGGAGGCATGACTTGTCCGAACCGGGATGGAACATGCGGAACCCGTGGCTGCATTTTCTGCAGCCAGGGTGGTTCTGGTGATTTTGCCGAATCACCTTCCGAGACGATTCGTGAACAGATTGAACATGGAAAATCTAAAGTCGCCGCCAAATATGGAGGCGGTTCTTATATTGCATACTTTCAAGCATATACGAACACTTATGCACCTGTAGACTACCTTCGTAAAATATTTACTGAGGCAATCATGCACCCGGATATCAGAATTCTTTCTGTTGCAACAAGACCGGACTGTCTCGGCGAAGATATTTTAAATCTTCTTCATGAATTAAATCAGATCAAACCTGTCTGGATTGAGCTTGGACTTCAGACAATTCATGAAGATACGGCATCTTATATCCGGCGCGGCTATGATCTTCCGGTATTTGAACATGCATTAAAGAGACTTCGTCAACTGGGTATTCCGGTAATCGTACACACGATTCTCGGACTTCCAGGAGAAGATATCAAGCAGAATCTTGAGACTATGCATTATCTGAATGAACACCACATTCAGGGAATCAAGCTACAGCTTTTACATGTTCTGAAATACACAGATCTCGCGGACGATTACCTGACAGGCAGATTTTCTGTTTATTCCATGGAAGAATATTTTGAAGTCTTAAGTTCCTGTATCTGCAATCTGAGTCCGGATATCGTCATTCATCGGCTCACCGGGGACGGTCCAAAAGATCTTCTGATTGCTCCTACCTGGAGCACAAACAAACGACATGTCTTAAACCAGATGCAGTCCTGGTTCAAGATTCACGACATCTGGCAGGGAAAGGAGTTGTAAATTATGGCAGAAGCATTTAAACTTTATAAACTGATCATTCTGTATATGCTGGATAAGGTGGATTTCCCACTGACTAATTCCCAGATTTCAGAATTCATTTTAAACGAAGGCTACACGACATATTTTAAATTGCAACAGGCTCTTTCAGAGCTTTTGGATTCTGGATTTATTCGTGAAGAGTCCACGCACACAAGAACATTTTATCACCTGACAGAAGAAGGCGAGGAAACAATTCATTACTTTAAAAATGATATTTCACCTGCAATCCAGGAAGATATTAACAGTTTTCTCAGTAATAAACAATATGAACTGAAAAATGAAGTTGCCATAAAAGCTGACTATTATCGAAATCCCAACATGGAATATTGTGTCCGCTGTCAGATACTGGAACGTGATGCTCCTTTAATCGACCTGACGCTCACTGTTCCAACGGAATCTGAAGCAATGGCAATTGCAGCAAACTGGACACAAAAGAATGAAAAGATATACGCCAATCTAATGGCCGAATTATTATAGGTATATCCCCAAAAAAAGAATGAACTGTATTTTAATTTTCATTGCAAATACAGTTCATTCTCTTTTTATTTAGCCCGGATTTGTATTATCATTATCTTCCAAGGAATGTTCCTATAAAGATTCCATAGTAGTTACCAATGACATATCCAAGAGTACCGACCAGAAGTGCCGGAACTACCATTGCCTGCCATCCTTTTGCAATTGCAAGCGCTGCGGCTGTTGTAGGTCCACCTATATTTGCATTCGATGCAATACAGATCTCTTCCAGGTTGAATTTGAAAATCTTACCAAATACAAAGGAGACGATCATGTTCATACCAACGATGATTGCACAGAATACAAGGAGTAATGGTGCCTGTGTCACGATCAGGTAGATAGATGCCGGAACACCGATTACTGCAAAGAAGATATGAATCAGGAATGTACCAATTTCCTGTGCGCCACCAATATTTCCCATAAATTCTGGTTTAATTGTTGCCAATAACATGGTCAATGTAGGCATGATCAAATATTTGTTTCCAAGAAGACCGTTTAATAATGACAGTCCAAAATTACTTGTTGGAATCAATCCTGCAAAGAAATCTGCAATTGCTGTAGAAATTGCTACGATTGCAAATGCAATCGCAAGTGCCTCTGCGATATCGATCAGTGCGACCGGTTTTGCTTTCCAGTAACTTGCTGCCTGGTTTTCACTTTCACCACTTGCTTTTCTTGCTTCTACTTCATCAATATATGGATGTTTAAATTTCTTCAAGAAGAATTTAATTGTTGGAATTGCAATCAGTACGAAGAAATAAAGTGCCATCAAAAGGTTATCTGCTACCACTGAAGAAGATACCATGTCTCCGCTTGCTCCAAATGCGTCAGACATTGCTACCATGTTCACACTTCCTCCTGTGTATGAACCAACCATCATAGCTGCTATCTTGTGCAGATCTGCAATCTGATTATGTAACAGAGAAAATGCTACAATACCACCGACCAGTGTACCAATACCGCTGATCAGATAAATTACAAGCACACGTCCACTTTCTTTCCAGATTTTCTTCACATTTGCATTAAACAAAAGAAGTGGTACTGCAAGTGGTACAACATATGACCATACAAAATCATATGCCGGTGCATCTGTCGGGATTACCCGGATGTTAGAAAGAATCATAGCTCCAATCAAAGCAATAACACAACCTGTTACTTTTCCTGCCCATTTGTACTTCTGCTCCATCCAGATAGCTAATGCTGCGACGACTACTAATATTGCAAACAACGCCCACGTATTATCCGCACTAATTAATGTTTTCATATGAATTCCTGCCTTTCTCAATCCTATAAACAAGTTACTTTTTCGTATTCTTTATTTCCATACTTCTTTGAATACTCGATAAAAATTCTTATAGCCAATCTTGTCAAGATCTTCCTGACTGTATCCCCTCTTCTTTAATACTGCCAGGATATTCTTTGCTTCTGCCTCATTAGAAATACCGTCGCCACTCGGTGAATCGACATGATCACTGAATGTCTTAAGCGCCTCTCCTCCAAGGTAGTCATCAAAGTCAAATCCAAGACCAATATGATCTATTCCGATCAGATCAGCAATATACTCGACATGGTCTGCCAAATGCTCGACATTTTGTTCATCGTGTTTTTCAGAAATAAACTCTCTCATACTGTTCATTCCCACCAGACCACCAGTCTTAGCAATCGCCTTCAACATGTCATCTGTCAGGTTGCGCATTGCCGGACATACACTACGTGCATTGGAATGTGATGCAATAATCGGTCCCTGCGCCAGATCAATGACGCCCCAGAAACATTTGTCATTTAGATGTGATACATCCATCACCATTCCAAGATCCTGAATCCGCTTTACGGCTTTCTTTCCTGCTTCTGTAAGTCCCCTTGTTACATCCACCGGCCATCCGGTTGCCAATGCGTTTAATTCATTCCAGGTAAGCATTGCATGTCTGACACCTACTTCATCATAAAAATAGTTGATCATATCAATGTCTTCCCCGATCTGGCTTAACCCTTCCATTCCGGTTACGATATTTAATTTTCCTTCTTTTGTGCCTTTTTCAAAATCATCATACTTCTTCACAAAATTCAGAATATCTGCAGAATCTTCCATTTCCTGCTTAATACTCTTTACAATCTGTTTGGATCGTTTCACTGGATCACTATCATATGGTGGATCGATCCAGATTACGAAAATTCCTCCTGTAACACCACCTTCCTGGAACTTATGCAGATGATGCTTACGAAAAATATCTCTTTCTCCGTGATCTACTGCACGGCAAGTTACATCTGTCCACACATCTCCATGTCCATCAAAAATCATTCTATCTTCTCCCTTCTGACATTTTCAAGACATCTCACATACCGATTATTTTTTCACCACCCTCCTGTTTCATCGGATTAAGAGTCTTTTTTCATTTTTATATATGCACGCCATGTTGTTGCAAATTTTTTCCACTCGGTAAGACCATCTTCCTGGATTCTGGATCCGAGTGCCGCATGATGCGGTGCTTCTTTTACAACTTGTGGCGTAGTATATGCTTCTTCTGCAATCTGACGATATGCATCTACAAATTCATCAATGTCATCCTTTGAGTAAGATTCTACAGGCTCTGGTGTAAAAGGTTCTGGAATGATTCTTGGATGATGACTTGTAAAATAATCTTGAAAACCATAATCCACGATTCGTCTGCAGATATCATCTGTCGTTACGCCTGTCTCGTCCGTCAATTCTTTCCAGCTCAGTCTTGCCTGTTCTAATCTGTATTTTCCTTTCGCATATGGCAAGGAAATTCCTTTTATCTCCAAAAGTTTTTTCAACATATAATTATTATTTAAAATCGACATTTCTGCAATCTGTTTCATTCCATCCGGGCCGAGAGTTCGAATATATGCATAGGTTCTCACAAGAACCGCAGGCACTCCATAAAATTTTCTTAACTTTCCAATGCTATCCGGACGATTGTAATCCAGATAATATTTTTCTCCGTCAAATTCTACTGTCGGTGCTGCAACAAACTTTGCAAGCTTCTCACATACGCACTGTGCTCCGGCTGCCGGTCCCTGACATCCGTGCGGTGAAGAAAAGGATTTGTGCAGATTATAATGACACATATCAAATCCTGCATCTCGCGCTCTTGTAATTCCGAACAGTCCATTTAAGTTTGCCTGGTCATATACGCATAAGCCTCCAGCTGCATGAACAATATCTACAAATTCTTTAATTTTCTCATTGTAGATTCCAGTATCTTCCGGATTGGTAATCATAAGTGCGGCTGTATGTTCAGAAACGGCTGCTTTTAGAGCCTCTATATCTGGCACACCGTTTTCATCTGGATATAAAGTGATTACCTTATATCCAAGCGTTGCAGCGGCACCTGGATTGCCCGGATGCGATAAAATGGTCGTAATAATCTCATTTCGCTGTTCACCCTCACCTCTGGATTCATGATAAGCACGAATTGTCTCTACATTTGCAAAGATTGCCTGAGTACCGCCTCCTGGCTGTAAGCTTACTTTATCCATACCTGAAATTGCCTTGATGTACTGTTCATCCCGATACATAATTTCCAGGATTCCCTGAATGGTCGACTCGTCCTGATACGGATGAACTTCGCTTAATTTTTCAGATCTCACCAATTGTTCGTGTATCTTCGGACTGTACTTCATAGTACAGGTTCCAAGGCCGATATCAATATTAAAATCTGTTCCAATCGTCTCCTGAGATAATCTCATATAATGTCTGAGTACCTGCATCTGAGACATTTCCGGAAGTTTCGGTGCTTTTTTTCGAATCAGATTCTCTGGAAGCAGCGTTTCTACGGTTCCTGTTGCTTTTGTAACTTTTTCATCTGCCTTTGGAACCAGGACGCCCCGTTCACCTGGATTGCCAAGTTTCATAATAATAGGTTCATCCCATCTCGCTTCGTGGAAATCTCGATTGAACAAAATCGCTGCGCGATGGCCTGCCAAGGCTGTGGCGCAGTTTTATTTTTATTAAAAAAGCAGTGGAATTACTTTCCATAATCCGTTATTGTTAAGTTACCACACGAAACAACTGAACTAAGAAAGCTCCACTGCCTATGATAAGAATAACATTTTCCAGTCTCTTCCGCAATCGGAATTATGACGCTAATGCACCTCCGAATAGGTAGATGTAATTATTAACACTACTTATTCTGGAGGTTTTATTATGTATAAAGATATTTTTGAATCCATCCGCAATGAAGCGGAAAAACGTAACCTGCGTGAAAGAACGATTCAACTGTATTGCTCGGATGTCAGTTACTTCCTTCGTTGGATCGGAAAAAATGTTTCTGATCTTACACTTGAAGATGCGGAAAGTTTTCTTACTGCAAAACGTCTGGAAGGCAGGTCTCCTGAAACTCACAATCACTATCGGTCTGCAATCAAGTTCTTATATAAAAAGGTGCTGAAGATTCTCTGGGATGATGACACTGTTCCAGCTATGAAAAGAGAGCGAAATCTTCCTGCCGTTCTATCCCGCGATGAAATAAATGCAATCATTGACGCCACTCCGAATCTGAAGCATAAAGCGATTATTGCAACTATGTATTCTTCCGGATTACGTGTATCGGAGGTCGTTCATCTCCATTATGATGACATTTCCCGTACCAACATGACAATTCATGTTCGTGAAACCAAAGGCAGAATTGACAGGTATACGATTCTGTCTCAAAAAAATTTAGACCTTCTCACTGAGTATTGGTACAAATGTGGTCGCCCCAAAGATATCCTTTTCCCAAGTTCCTGGACCGGTGGATATCTTGATATAACCGGTGTTAACCAGTTCTTTAAGAAAAGTGCTAAACTCGCCGGCATTACCCGTCATGTTTCCTCTCATGCATGTCGTCATAGTTTTGCCAGCCACTTATTCGAAAGTGGCACAGATATAAAATATATCCAGTCACTTCTGGGACATGTTGATCCTCGCTCTACAGATGTTTACCTTCATGTGAGCAACAAGACACTTCTTGGGATCCGCAGCCCGTTCGACAACCCGGAAGGTGGTGAATCATGAGTAAGGATTGTACGATTCAGGATGTTTTTCATCGTTTTTATCCATCTTTTGAATCCACACATAGTATTTCTCCCGCTCAGCGAAAGGCCGCTTATCACATCATGAATTGCAAAACCGGTGCCTTTGGTGTGAATGTAAGCGTATGCGAGGACTGCGGCTGCATGTCAGTCCACTATAACTCCTGCCGTGACAGATGCTGTCCTATGTGTCAGGAGTTTCCAAAGGAAAAGTGGGTAGATGCACGGCGTGAGGATATCTTAGATGCTCCTTATTTCCATGTGGTTTTTACAGTTCCAGAAGAACTCAATCCCATTATCTACAGCAACCAGAAATTCTTATATACTGCTCTTTATCATGCGGCTTCAGATACTCTCAGTGAACTTGCTGCTGATAGTAAATATCTTGGGACTGATATCGGCTATATTTGTATCCTCCATACATGGGGAAGTACCATGAATTTTCATCCTCATATCCATGCGATTGTTCTTGGTGGAGGGCTGGATGTGAAAAATCATTGGAAAGACAATGGGAAAGATTTTTTCCTTCCGATTAAGGTAATCTCAAAAACGTTTCGTGGAAAATACATGGCTGAACTTAAGCAGCTCTGGGAAAATGACAGGCTTGAATTTCATGGATCGGCTGCACCTTACAAAAACTACTATACTTTCAAGGAATTGTTAAATACCTGCTATACAAAGGAATGGATTCCTTATTGCAAGAAACCATTTGACGGTGCCGAATCTGTCATCAGATACCTTGGAAAATACACCCACCGGATTGCTATCAGCAACTACCGTATCAAAGACATGACAGAATCTACAGTTACTTTTTCTGCTAAAGATTACAAAAACCAAGGGCTTTGGAAAGAGATCACCATATCCGGCGAGGAATTTATCCGTCGATTTTTAATGCATGTTCCTCCAAAACGTTTTGTACGTATCAGGCACTATGGTCTTCTTTCATCCAGAAATAAGAAGAAAAAGATTACCCTATGCAGAAACATCCTTGGTTGCAAAAAATATATTTCCAAGCTGAAAGATATGGATGCACCTGCCATTATCCGTCTTCTTTATCACAAAGATATATGCAAGTGTTCTTCCTGTGGTGGTAAGATTATTCCTCTGCCTACAGAACAACATTTTATAAAACCAAAACCACATATGCTCTGTTAACGTATCATAACTGTATATTTTTTTAGCTTCCTTAGGGAGGCTTATTTCTGGTGTCATAATACAGGACTGAATGATAAATTCTATGTGTTTCTATGTGTACACGCTATCCTATTATAAATAGAGTGTCAGAATTAAAAGTCCATATAGAGTTGACGCGCTTTGTTCAACCAGAAAAAATCGAAATTGATGCAAACGAAAGGGCAGTTAATGAAAAGTCTCAATACTGCTTTTTCGTTTGCACCACCTTCGATTCTTTCCTTAACGATTTGTCTTATAATATCCCATCACTATTCCCCCTTTACAATCCGCTTGAGGGCATCACGAAGATGCTCCATCTCTTCTAATGTCGTAATCTCTGATACACAATAAAGTGCACATTGCCCAAGCTCTGGGAAATCATGACTTAAGTCCTTTCCGCCAAATATGTTCTCTTTTAACAATTCTTTATTAATTTCTTCAACCGTCTTTCCAGTCTGGTTAAAATCTATTACAAACTCCTGAAACTTCGCATTCTCAAATCTCTTTGCCCGAACTTTCGGAATCTCATCTAAAATATCCTCCAGATATGCTGCATTCTGAATAATCGTCTCACCGAGTTCGTACATGCCCTGCGGCCCCATACTTGCCAGGTACACACCTGCCGTAATTGCCCAGAGACCTGTTTCTGTTCCAAAATACTCTTTTGCATTCTCACGGCTTCCATGAGAGCTTCGATAATTCATCGCTCTTCCCCATCCATATGTATCTTCTTTCTCTGTCTCTGTAATTCCGTACATATAAGTTGGAAATTGTTCTACCAGATCCATATTCTGATTACATGCAATAAATCCTGCCTGACCACCGCCGAACTGAATGTGCATTCCAAGAGGCTGTATATCTCCACATACAATATCAGCACCCTGATTTACCGGGCTCTCCATAATTCCAAGCGCTGCCACCTCTGTCTGTACAACACAATAAGCTCCTGCATCATGTGCCAGTTTTGCAATTTCTTCTCCTCTTGTCTCAAAGTTACCAAGATAAGTTGGATTTTCAAAAAATACAGCCGCAACATTTTTCTTTGCCAACTGTTCTTTCAACTCTTCCAGATCCATAAGTCCTGTCTCTGGTTCATAAGCTATTTTTCTTACTTCTGCCACATTTCTACAATACTGTACGACCTGTGAATATATTTCCGGATTCATAGTCTTCGGAACAAGAATCACTTTTCCAGCCATTCCTTTTTCTCTGACTGCTCTGACTGCCATACGAAGCGAAGATGCCACTGCCTGACCGCCGTCATAAGTTGTATAACTTACAACATCTGTGTCCAGAAGTTCTCCCATCATGCTTGTATATTCAAAGATTGCCTGCATCTTACCATGATCAGAATATGTATCTCCGCAGTAAGCAGTCAGAAACTCACCTCTGGAATTTATCTCATCGCAAATTGCCGGCACCTGATGTTTGTAACACCCGGCTCCAAGAAAGCTCGTATATTCTTCCGTTGTAATATCACGATTCAAAATTCCCATCACATGTCTTTTCAGTTCATATTCACTTCTGATCGGTTCCGGAATATCTAATCGTTCTTTATACAGCAATTCATCTGGAATTATACTTTTGTAAATGTCTTCTACGCTGTTGATCCCCAATTCATCCAACATTGCCTTCTTATTCTCTGGTACACTATTAGGCATATATGGATGTACAAAACTGTTTTCCACAAGAATCACTCCTTTCATGGCAGTTCACTTATTGATTATCTAAACATTTTTATTTATTTCACTTACAACACATACATTAGTCTTCAATCAGCGATTTCGTCAAGTTATTTTGTTAATTTTTTATATTTTTGCAATATTTTACAAAAAACAAAATAAGAAGCCGACCATTTGTCGACTTCTTTAAATATTCCATGATATTCATCTTTACCAAAGGCTATTTGCAGATTCTTTCTTTATCCAACCTTGTAAATAGCAGAATCAGAATTTTTGAATATAATTTTATAATACCCCTTTAAATACTCATCTGCATCTGCATCGCCTGTATCTACATGCATCGGCTGCCCGCCAAGTCCTGCCAGTTTTTCTTTTGTTGCTACAATTTCAATCTGTTCTTTTCCTACTTTTCTGATTACCCGTGGACTAATCTGCTGATTTCCTCTTCCTAACAAAAAACCATTTCCACCAATACAGGTCACCAGAATTTTTATATGACTGTATGAATTGACACAGTCCCACAATTCTCTTTCATTCGCATCTCGAAGTATGATTTTACCATTTCTGATCACATCCACTCCACGGACAGTTCCATGTACGTTCTTTTTCCCAGTATCCTCCTGCTCGTCATTTTCACACAATAACTCTTTTATCTTCCAGGTCGTTCCTCCCGGGCCGATAATATAAACCCAGTCCTTTTCCATTCGCAAGATTGCTGCCCTCGCTATTATAGTTGCGGACTCGCCTGACCCCAGATCCAATTCTTTTGCCTTTTGTAAATGTTTTCCATCACTTAATACTTCCAAAAATCCGTACAATTGGGGGCTTACGTTTCTGGAATCTAAATCCTTCTCTTCAATATCAAGAACTTCCCTCATTTCATAAGACATCTCTTTTCCTTCAAGCCACCCTGCCAACATCTCACCTGCCTGATATGGATTACAGGCATAACACGCAGAATACATCTTCACTCCTGCCGGGATTCCAAGAACCGTCACATCCGTACCAACAGCTTCACAAATGTCCCTTGCAGTCCCATCTCCTCCGCAAAACACGAGAAGATCCACTCCCTGTTCTTTCATAATTTGTGCACAAAGCTTCGTATCTTCTGCGCTGCTTGTATGGGCTTTGGGACATAACACCACATCACATGGAATTTTAAGTTTCTCAAGCAAAGCTTCTCCCATATCCCCTGGTGCACTTAGGATTGAAAAATTTTTTTCTCCCACCAATCCTTTATCTCCTGCAACTAAACTTGCGGTAAGATCTGCAATTTTGCTCATACAGCTTTCTGCTCTCTTGGGGGCTGTTCTTTCACAGCCTTCCAGCAAAAGCTTTTCTATTTTTTTGTAATTGTCACTTCCTTTTAGACCGGCTTTTCCACCAATTCCAGCATATGGATTTAGAATAAAACCTATTTTCTTTTTCTTAGTCTCCATCTTTTCCCCTGTGTTGTTGCTGTTTTATGTAAACTTTTTTATTGCTATATAATCTTAAAACTTTCTTTTATCGTTTTTATGTTATCAAATCAACAAATCAAGAATAATCTTTACAACAAAAACTCACTCATAACATAGTTGCTGACATCGATTCCACGATCTGTAAGTTTCACAAAGTCTTCTCCATCTTCCAGAAGTCCTTTCTGTTCCATGTCTCTTATCACATTTCCATAAACGTTCTCCATGCTCTCACCATACATCTTAAGAAATTTTATTTTTGATACACCTTTCATCATACGCAGGCCAAGGAACATCGTCTCTTCCATCTGTGCAGATACAGTTAACTTTTCCGGCTCTTCTCCATAATTAAATCTACTGTTATTGATCAGTGATGCAGCTCCGGTTCCAATTCCCAGATATTCTGTTCGCTCCCAGTATCCGATATTATGTCTGCAAGCATATCCAGGCTTTGCATAATTAGAAATCTCATATCTTTCATATCCGTATTTTGAAAGTATTTCTTTCGTTCTCCAATACATCTTACGCTCTGTCTCTTCATCAGGTAATTCGTCTGCATGACGCCCTTCCCCATACTCCTCATAAAATGGAGTACCTTCCTCCACGATCAGACTATATGCAGAAATGTGTTCCGGGGCAAGCTCTGCCACTGTTTTTAAGTTTTCCTCCCAGTCAGTAAGACTTTGTCCCGGAATTGCTGACATCAGATCAACATTAATATTCTCAAATCCTTCTGCTCTTGCCATATGATATGTTTCAAGAAATTCTTCATATGTATGAATACGCCCCAGTATCTGAAGTTCTCTATTTTTTGTAGATTGCAGGCCAATGCTTAATCGGTTAATTCCACATTTTTTATAACCGGAAAGCTTTTCCCTGTCTACAGTTCCTGGATTCATCTCAACTGTGATCTCTGCATTTTCTTCTACAACAAATGTATCACGGACTGCTGAAAATATCTGCTGCATCTGAAAAGCTGTCAAAGTAGAAGGCGTTCCCCCACCGACAAAGATACTGATAACACGGCAAGCCTTCGCCAGGTGCGCGTATGAGCGAATATCCTGACAAAGGCTTTTCACATAAGATTCCCTCTCATCCGCCGTTGACGGACCTGAGAGGAAATCGCAATATTTACATTTTTTTTTACAAAATGGTATATGAATATATAATTCTAATAATCTCATTATTTGTCATCCAACTTCAGTACACTCATAAATGCTTTCTGAGGAATCTCTACGTTACCAACCTGACGCATACGCTTCTTTCCTTCTTTCTGTTTTTCAAGAAGCTTTCTCTTACGGCTGATATCACCACCGTAACATTTTGCAAGCACATCTTTTCGCATTGCTCTTACAGTCTCACGGGCAATAATCTTTCCACCAATAGCCGCCTGAATCGGGATTTCAAAGAGCTGTCTTGGAATCTCTTCTTTAAGCTTCTCGCACATCTTTCTTCCACGTTCATATGCAGTATCTGCATGGACGATAAAGGAAAGAGCGTCTACTTCTTCTTTATTGACCAGAATATCCAGTTTCACAAGTTCAGATCTCTGGTATCCGTCCATCTCATAATCAAAAGAAGCATATCCTCTGGATCTGGACTTCAATGCATCAAAGAAATCGTAGATAATCTCGTTGAGCGGCAGTCTGTAATGCAGAACTGCACGGGTCTCTTCAATATATTCCATGCCAAGATACTCTCCTCGTCTCTCCTGACATAGATCCATAATCGTACCGATAAATTCGGATGTTACCATAATCTCAGCCTTTACCATCGGCTCTTCCATATATTCAATCTCAGAAGGATCCGGAAGATTAGACGGGTTTGTCAGTTCTATGACATCTCCGTTCGTCTTGTATACTTTATAAATAACTCCCGGTGCTGTTGTAACAAGGTCAAGATTATACTCTCTCTCCAGACGCTCCTGAATAATCTCCAGATGGAGAAGTCCCAAAAAGCCACAGCGAAATCCAAATCCAAGAGCAATGGAAGTCTCCGGCTCAAACTGCAGGGACGCATCATTTAATTGAAGCTTCTCAAGAGCATCCCGAAGATCCGGATACTTTGCCCCATCCGCAGGATACAGTCCACAGTAAACCATCGGATTCACTTTCTTATATCCCGGCAACGGCTCCTCGCAAGGATTCGCTGCATCTGTGATCGTATCTCCTACACGGGTATCTCCGACATTCTTCAAGCTGGCAGTAATATAGCCTACCATACCTGCTTCCAGCTCATCACATGGAATGAATTGTCCGGCTCCAAAATATCCGACTTCAACGACATCTGCCTCTGCTCCTGTCGCCATCATACGGATCTTCGTACCTTTTCTCACGGTACCTTCACGGAGTCTGCAAAATACGATAACCCCTTTATAAGAATCATATAGTGAATCAAAAATCAATGCCTTCAATGGTGCTTTCGGATCTCCGCCCGGTGCCGGGATCTTTTCCACGATCTGCTCCAGAACCTGATCTACATTCAGCCCTGTCTTTGCAGAAATAAGTGGCGCATCATGTGCCTCGATTCCAATTATATCTTCAATCTCTTCAATGACACGGTCCGGCTCTGCACTTGGAAGATCAATCTTATTAATAACCGGCATTACATCCAGATCATGATCCAACGCCAGATATACATTGGCCAGTGTCTGAGCCTCTACTCCCTGAGCTGCGTCTACGACCAGAATCGCGCCGTCACACGCTGCCAGACTTCTTGATACTTCATAGTTAAAATCTACATGTCCCGGTGTGTCGATCAGGTTAAAGATATACTCTTCTCCGTCTTTTGCCTTATATACTGTACGGACTGCCTGAGCCTTGATCGTGATTCCGCGCTCGCGCTCCAGATCCATATTGTCAAGCACCTGTGCCTGCATCTCGCGGCTCGTCAGAAGCCCTGTCTGTTCAATGATACGGTCTGCCAATGTTGATTTACCATGGTCAATATGAGCCACAATACAAAAATTGCGAATTTTACTTTGATCTATTCCTGCCACTTATCTTCTACCTCTTTATCTCTTTATCTTAAACTTTTTTCTATTATAATGATGTTGGAGTCAAAAGCCCCAACTATGATACCTGCAGATTGTTCGTGCGATGCACTCCCACAATGCTAATGCGCTACTTCTTTGGTGCACTATACTTCACAATGAACAACTCTACACTCATTGTATCACTGAGCCGTCCGGTCTTTACAGCTTCTTCTGTATCTGCCGCTTCTTCCATGATACCTTTTAGTTCTCTCATTGTAAAGCTTCTGCTCTGTTGCATGTATTTTCCTGCCACAAATGGATGAAGTCCCGCTTTTTTTGCGATGGTGCTTTTGTCTGCTCCCTGGTTCATCAGATCTTTCACCTGCAAAAGCAGACGGAATTGTCTCGCCAGCAAATATAAAATCCTCATCGGAGGTTCTTTTAACGCCAACAGATCATAATAATAATCCAAAGCTTTCCTTTGCTGCCTTGTTGCAACTGCTTCAATCATATCAAAAATCTTATTCGTGATCTGCGTCGTACAGATTGCATCAATATCCGCCACCGTAATCTCATTTCTTCCAAGCGTATAAGAAAACAGCTTTTCCATCTCCCGCTCCAGATTCTCCATGTCGGTTCCAGTTCGGGACAACATGTATTCTGCAGTGGACTGCTTAATCTGCCTGCCTTCACGCTTTATATTACCAGCAAGCCACAAAAGCAATGTCTTCTCATCCTGTCTTCCAAGCTCGACCACTCTTCCAGTATCCTTTACAGCCTTATACATCTTACTCCGCTTGTCAACTTCACTCTCCACAAATACAAAGCAGACCGTTTCCGGCATGCTCTTAATATAATCTGCAAACTTTGCATCTGCATTCTTAAATAAGCCAGAATCTTCAATCACAATGAGACGCTTTTCTGCAAAAAATGGCATTGTCTCTGCCAGATCTATAATCTCCGGTACATTGATCCCCTTGCCTTCATAATGCGCATAGTTCACTGTATCACCTTCCGGAAGCACAGCTTTTGTCAATCTGTCACGGTACTGCTTTTTCAGATAGGCCTCTTCTCCATACAAAAGATATGCCTGCTTGATATTCCCTGTTTTCAAATCTTCATTCAGATTCTTCATAAGCTGTCGTTTCGCTCCCTTCCTTAAGAGTATACTGAATTTTCCCACCGAATTCAACCGTGATTTCAATTCCTCCACAATTTGCCGTAGCTAAGATCCGGCTGCCGGTTTTTTCTAATCTTTCGATAGTTTCTCTGTGCGGATGCCCATATGAATTCTCTATCCCAGCCGATATGATGGTGTACTTTGGTCTGACTTTCTGAAGAAATGTTTCAGAAGAGGAATTTCTGGAACCATGATGTGCCGCCTTCAATACCTCAAATGCTTTTTCAGGACAATATTTTTCTATAGATTCACAAAGTTTTTCTTCCCCTATACCTTCCACATCCCCGGTAAATAAAAAATCAAATTCCCGGTAACTGACAGATAAAACCATGGAAGCTCCATTACCAGTTTCTCCGGAATAATCACTCCCCGGACAAAGACAGAGGATTTTCATTCCCTGTTTTTCAATCTCCTGTCCTTGCTCCATAACCGCTACCTGCACTCCATTTTCTATTGCATATATTGCTAATTTTTTCAGGCTTTCGTCCCAAACACTTTCTTTTGGAAATACAAGCGTTTTAATCTTCACACCGATTTTCTGCCTCGATATCATTTCTTCAATTCCGTTCGTATGGTCACTGTCACCATGGGAAATGAACACATAATCCAGTGTTCCGACTCCTTTCGATAACAGATATGGCTCGATCCTGTACTGCCCGACATTCTTCACATCACTGCTCCCTCCGTCAATCATACAGGTCATACCTCTGGGACTCTTTAAAAATATTCCATCACCTTGACCCACATCCAACACCGTCACTTGCATCTGCGACAAACTATCAAAACGGTGAAGCAGAACAAATAATCCCAAAGCACATAACATTCCTGTCAATATATTTCCACGTTTTCTTTGTTTTTCAAATTCCTGTTCTTCATTGCGTTCCTGCCCTTTCGCATACTCTTTTTTCTGAGTATGTTTCTTTTCATAGTAGTATATAACATATATGCCCACTACGCAGCCGTAGTAGAACAATATCTGCCAGATCTTAATTCTTCCAATAACGACTCTTGCCCCAGGAAGTTCCAAAAAAAACTCACAGCATCTTTCATAAATCGTCAGAATAAAGCCACAGATTCCCAGCATACACTTTCCTGGAATCTTGAACATACCAGAGCACAACATACATATAAAACTTCCAGTAATTCCCAGGCTCAGCAAAATTGTCATGAGCGGAATTACAAGCAGATTTAAAAATGTTGCATAGAGTGGAAATTCATAAAAAAAATACAGAACAACAGGTAAAAGAAATAATTGCATTTCTATGTTGCTTATTATCATGCTTTTTATTTGTATTATCCAAGCCTTATTTTCTCTGTTTTTCTGAATGTCTATCTCTGTTCTTGTTTTTGCTTTCTCCATCTGTCCGGCTGGCATTATAACCACCACTGCAAATACTGCCAAAAATGACAGCCAGAACGCCCCGTCGTAAATACTGAGCGGCCGCCAGATGAGTACTACTGCCGCTGCCACAGAAAGTGCCGTCACACTGTCATAATGTCTCCCCGCGATTTCTGCACCTACCCGGAACAAATACATAATACCGGCACGGATCACAGATACTGTAACCCCAATCATCAATACATAAAGAAAGAAAAAGAATATGCCTCCGATTCCTCCTATCGTATAACTTCCTGTCAGTTTTCTAAGTAACTGATAAATTCCGATCCCGATTACCGACAGGTGCAAACCGGAAATTGCCAATGTATGTCCGATTCCGTTCACCTGATATAGTTTTTTTATCTCTGGGTCCATTTGGGATTTTTCTCCAAGAAGTATGGTGCTTAAAATACTGCCGTTTTTTTCTCCCGCTTCACTCAGTAATGTATTTCTACAATGTACTCGTATATTCTCCAATACATTTTGTATCCGTTTTACTGTGTGGTCTGTTATTCTTAAAGTTTCACTCCATACTTTTCCGTGAATATTCTGCCTTTGATAATAGGCTTTCTGATCAAAATTCCCCGGATTACGCGCAGTTTCAAAAAAACTAAGCTTCCCTTCCGCCTCCACCTCATTTCCTATCTGTATCTTATTTTTCTTCTCATCATAAATGAGCATTCTGGATTCTTTTATTAACGATTGCTGACTTTGTTGATTTTGTTGACTCTGTTGATCTTTCTGAAAATAGACAGAACATTTTTTCAGATATAATATCTGATACTTTTCTTTTTCTTCTTTTTTATATACCTGGCCCCTGACAATCAGCCAATCATCTTTTTCTCCATATTGTTCAACAGGAGAAGGGCGAAGCTCTGACACGAACTTCGCACCCGCCCCGGCTGTCAGGATTCCGATTAAAATTGCGATCACCAGGCATAAACTGCATAGTGGTCTGTTTTTCAAATGATTAATCCTCCACAATATCTTCCCGCTCTGTAAGCGGCTGGCTAAGATCCACCTGATCCTGATACTTAAGATTTGAATCTCCATTAACCAGAATCTGTACTTTTGATGCACTTCCTCCTCGAATTATAGAATTTACGATAGAATAAATAGTAACTTCCGGCTGTATATCTGTCATATTCAAAAATCCATTATCAAAATTCACATAACATACATCATCTTTCACAGACACACCCAAAAGTACCGTATCCATAGGAATGACCTTTTTATAAGTTTCTGCAAAAGGTCCTTTCATCAGTTCTTCTACAATCAACTTCTCTTTCAATGTATTGCTGTTGTACCGGACATGTTCTGTCTCAGTCACAAGCTTATCTCCCTCACTGTTTGCAAAATACAATTCGAGATCTACACTTTGATATGTATGAAGTGTGGAACCTATATTCTGAACAAAATATTCGTCATTCATAGCTCCGATTTCGTTACCATTCGCATCACACAACGGATCCCCACCAATATATAATTTTACAGAATCAACCCCATCAATCTGTATCAGTGACTGAACCAGTGACGCACGAAAAAGAAGTTCCGGCACTTTTTTCACATTTTTATATTCCTGATTAAAAGATATCCCCAGTCGTCCATTTGTAAGTTCCCATTTTTCCACTTTTATCTTTTTGGGAAATGTACTCTTTACTTCTACATCTTCTGGATTTTTCTTCAGTTCTTTTAGCATAGATTCAATCTTCTCTTCCGTAGTATCCCCTTCTATTTGAACTTTTTCCTGTTCCAGTGCCTGGGTCTGTACATTTACATAATACAGTTCATAAGTTTCCTCACCCGTATCATTTTTCTTACAGGACATAAGGAGAGCCACACATATAAGAATCCCTAACAAAGCGGTAAATTTCCTTCGTTTATTCATACTGCCTCTCCTTTCTATGACACGTAAGTCAATGGAATTTTCACTGTAAATGTTGTTCCTTTTCCCGGCTGACTGTAAACCTTAATCGCACCTCTGTGCATAACAATTGCACTTCTTGCAATCGCAAGTCCAAGTCCGGTTCCTCCGATTTCTCTGGAGTGAGACTTATCTACCCGGTAGAATCTCTCAAAAATATGATCTGTCTCCTCCGGTGCGATTCCAATGCCGGAATCAGCCACTTCAATATAAAACAACTTGTGATCTGCATTTAACGCCACATGCACCCAGCCATTTTCCTGATTATATTTAATCGCATTTTCCACCAGGTTTGTGATTGCAAGCGATAATTTTACTTCATCTACCTCCGCAGTCACCGGTCGGAAACTTTCAAGCACCACCTCTATATTATTTTTTGCCGCAATTGGACGAAGCTGTTTTAATATTCTTTCCACAAGAGTATTAATGTTCACGGAAGAAATATTCATCGTATCCGCTGTTTTGTCCATTTTAACGAGAGATAGAAGATCATTAATAATCTTGTTCTCGCGCTCTATTTCTTCTGACAGATCCCCCATAAACTCCTTGTACAACTCCACCGGAACATCTTCCTGTGTCAGCAATGAATCTGATAATACCTTCATAGACGTAAGTGGTGTTTTCAATTCATGAGACACATTTGACACAAATTCTGTCCTTGAATCATCCAACACCCGGAGTCTTCCCAGCATTTTATTAAATGCTTCTGTCATCTGTCTCGTCTCTGTATATGCATTTTCATGGAGCATACTTTCATCATAGCCCGCCGTTGCATTTTCCAGTGATCTGGTAATTCTGATGAATGGCCGGACCATAAGCTTACTGAATACCAGTGCTATAAGCACCCAGATGATCAGGATTACGCCTCCTACTGTTCTGACACTTGACCGAAGTTCATGAAGTGTATCTACGATCGTATCTGTGGACACACTGACTAACATAACGCCCTTTACTTCATTGGTCTGTGAATCAGCAATCGGTGAAGTCACTTCAATATAGCGGTTCCCTGAATCATAATGGCTGGTTCCCTGCCCTTTTAAACACTGAATCACATCACCTGAAACAATGGTCTTTCCATCGTCCATTCCATATGTATCTTCCATAATCTGAAAATTATCATCGATCAACATCACCCGACCATTGTAAATATTTGTCAACTGGTCAAGTTCTGTCTTTATAAATTCTGAATTTTTTCCCTTCAGGTCACTGCTGTCACCCAATTGATTGCATAGAATTGTACATTGACTCTGAATCTCGGCAGTGCGTACATTCACTGCCCTTTTTTCATAAGTACTAAGGAGTACCCCTTCAATGATCAGCACCGGAATGATCCCTGCCAGAATGATCAGGAATCCAATCTGAAACCTGAGACTCCCTAGTCTGCTTCTTTTCAAATACTTCTTAACCCCTAAAATAATAACCAACTCCCCACTTCGTATGTACATACTTCGGATCACTCGGATTCTTTTCTATCTTCTCCCGAAGTCTCCGGATATGTACATCGACAGTTCTTGCGTCACCGGGATACTCATATCCCCATACGATATTCAGAAGATTCTCTCTACTATAGACTTTATCCTGATTCATTGCAAGAAGCTCCAGAAGATCAAATTCCTTTGCTGTCAGATTCACTTCCCGTTCTCCGATCACAACTCTTCTTCCTTCGCAGTCGATCTTCATATCGCCTTTGACGATCTGTCTTCCTTCCGGCCGTTCCTCTGTCTGTCTTTCGGTTCTTCTCATGATTGCCTTGATTCTTGCCTTCACTTCCAGAATGTTAAATGGCTTCGTGATATAATCATCTGCACCATATTCCAGTCCGAGGATCTTGTCCATATCCTCGCCTTTTGCTGTCAGCATCACAATTGGCACATCAGAAAATTCACGTACCTGCTGACACACCTGAAATCCATCCAGTTTAGGCAGCATCACATCCAAAAGAATAATGTTATACTTATTCTCACGGATCAGTTTCAATGCTTCCTCACCGTCATAGGCACAGTCCACATCCATACCATCTTGTTCCAGACTGAACCTTATTCCCTTCACAATCAGTTTTTCATCGTCTACTACTAATACTTTTCTGCTCATTGCCAGTCTCCCCTGTCAAATCTTAATCTGATCTTTTAATTTCTGAAAGGTCCCCTTTTTGATTCCTTCTACTTCCATAAGCTCTTCTATCGAGCGGAATTCGCCATGTTCTTCCCGGTATTTTAAAATTGCCTGTGCACGCACATCACCAATTCCATTTAATGTCAGCAATTCTTCTTTTGAAGCTGTATTCAAATTAACTTTTCCGTCATCCTGCCCGGATACATTTTCCGCAGCCTGCACACTGAATGTCTCATCACTCTCAGATGCATTTCTGGTTGACGTAACTTTTCCGGAATCTACCTCTTCCTGTGACGGAACATAAATCTGCTGCCCGTCCTTTAGAAGCTCAGCCTGATTCAGATAAGAAAAAGCGGCAGTTGTAGTCATACCTCCTGCTGCCTCTATCGCTTCAAAAACTCTGCTATCCTGTTGTAATTCATAGACTCCTGGCTGATTTACATTGCCGCACACATGTACATACAGCTTCTCTGGTCTATCTTCTGTGTCAGGCACCGCATCATCTTTCTTCTTAGCAGTGTCTTCTTCCTTCACTTTTCCGACATCTTCTGTGGTATCTTCTCTTGAGTCTTCCGGTGTACTTTCCGGTTCTTCTTCCCTGACAGACACTGTCTTAAGATCTGTCTCCTGTGGCTTTTTCTGGCAGCCCACACAAAATACCACGCACATAATTACAACTACGCTTCTGATAAAATACCTGTAATTCCACCTTGTCCTACTCATATGTCCTCCTTTGTAATTCTCATACAAAGTGGCTTGTACCCTCAAAATGTAAGACAGTTTTATTGTACTATCTCCATTCCAAAATTGCAACTGCGATCCGCCAAAGAGACGTAAAATCACTTCTATTATTTCCACTGAAAAATTGCAATTCCAATCAGTGCTATCCCCATGCCGATTACTTTTCTCCATTCCAGAGGTTCTTTATCAACCCCAAACAATCCGAGAAGTTCAATCCCATAAGCTACGATCAACTGTGCGATAACAATCAGTAATGCTGCTTTTGCCGGGCCAAGCTGGTTCATTGCCCGAATTACTGTAAGTGTAATTCCAGCTCCGATCACTCCTCCCAAAAGCAGATATCTGGGCTCTACTTTCATAAGTACCATCGGATTATCTCTACCTGCAATCAGCCAGGCAATCAGACAGACGGCAAATGCAGTAAGCTGCACCCATGCATTGCCAACCCACATACCTGTCGTCTTGGTAACTTCTGTATTAAAAACACCTTGTATACTCATCAATGCCCCTGATAAAAGAGCAATAAAAAAACCGACCATTGTGATACCTCCTTACCTGTCGTAATTAGTATATCCGTGCGTCGGTTTTTATATTCCTTTTTATAAATGCCAGATACATTTCATGATGCCTGCGGATTGCTCCACATTTTTTCACTCTGCTATTATTACAGAACCTTTTTCAAAATCTCCAGCATCTCATCTACATGCTCTTTTTCAATCACAAGTGGCGGAACCAGGCGAAGTACATTCCCCTTTGCACTGATAATAAGAAGTCCTTCTTTCAGTGCCTCCGAGCTAATCTTTCCTACCGGCTTCTTAACCTTAATCCCCTGGATAAGTCCAATTCCTCGTCTCTCCAGAACTGCGTCATTTGCTGCAACAAGTTCATCCAGCTTTTCTGTCAGATACGCGCCAATCTCACGCACATGAGCTGTGAGATCATATTTTTCAAATAACTCCAGCGTCTTGGCAACTGCTGCACACGCCAGCGGATTTCCACCGTAAGTTGTTCCGTGATCTCCTGGCTCAAGAGAATATTCTGCCACTTCTTTTGTCATGGCAAATGCTCCTACCGGAACTCCATTTCCAATTGCTTTTGCCATCGTCATGATGTCCGGTTTTACACCATATCCCTGCCATGCAAACATAGAACCTGTACGTCCCATACCACACTGAATCTCGTCACAAATCAGAAGAATTCCTTCTTCATCACAAATCTGGCGGAGTCCTTTCATAAATTCATCAGTAGCCGGAGTGATTCCGCCTTCCCCCTGAAGAGCTTCCAGAATAATTGCGCATGTCTTATCACTTACCAGTGCTTTTACACTGTCAAGGTCATTGTATTTTGCAAATTTCACGCCCGGTATCAGTGGCTCAAATGGCGTTCTGTAATGCTCTGTTCCGGTAACAGACAATGCTCCCATACTTCTTCCATGGAAAGAATCTTCCATAGCAATGAACTCATAACGTCTGGTACCTTTTTTGTAAGCATATTTTCTGGCAGCTTTTAATGCACCTTCAATTGCCTCTGTACCACTGTTAGTAAAAAATACTTTATCCATCTCACATGCTTTCAAAAGTGCTTTTGCTGCTTTTCCGCAAGTTGTGTTATAGTACAAATTCGAAGTATGTGTCAGAAGATCTATCTGATTTTTTAATGCAGTCTTATACTCTTCATTACTGTATCCAAGTCCACATACCGCAATTCCTGCCGCAAAATCCAGATACTTCTTTCCTTCTGTATCATAAAGATAAACACCCTCACCATGATCTAAGACAACCGGAAAACGGTTATATGTATGGACCAGTTCTGAGTTTGTCTCTTCCATATATGTATTTGTCTGATTATTCTCCATCATAATACCTTCTCTCACTGTCATTTAAAATAGCTGTACCAATTCCTTTGTTTGTAAAGATTTCAAGCAGCAGGCAGTGTGGAATTCTTCCATCCAGAATATGAACCCTGGATACCCCACTCTCAATAGCCTCGATACAGTTGTTGATCTTCGGAAGCATTCCGCCACCGATATATCCATCTCCCACCAGCTTATGAGCCTCTGATACTGTCAGTTCAGAAATCAATGTGGATGGATCCTGTGGATCCTTATAGACTCCTTCAATATCTGTCAGAAATGCAAGTTTCTCTGCTTTCATAGCTTTTGCAATCGCACATGCTGCATCATCTGCATTAATATTGTATGTATTGTTGTCATCGTCCAGTCCTACCGGGCAAATAATCGGAAGGAAATCTTTTTCCAGAAGATCGTAAAGAATATCTGCATTTACATTTGTCACATCACCGACAAATCCGATATCTTCACCATTTGCATATTTTTTCTTTACAGAGAGAAGTCTTCCGTCTTTTCCACTGATGCCGATCGCGCGGACTCCCAGGCTCTCTACAAGCTGAACAAGACTTTTATTTACCTTGCCCAGAACCATCTCAGCCAGCTCCATAGTTGCCTCATCGGTCACACGAAGTCCATTCTTAAATTCCGGTTTCATACCAACTTTTCCAACCCAGCGGCTGATTTCCTTACCGCCGCCATGAACAATGATCGGTTTGAAGCCTACCAGTTTCAAAAGTGTGACGTCCTGAATGACTCTTGCTTTGAGTTCCTCGTCAACCATGGCACTTCCACCATATTTTACTACGATAATCTTACGGTTAAAACGCTGGATATATGGAAGCGCCTCAATCAGTACTTCTGCTTTATCCAAATATTGCTGCATATCTTTATTCATGTCCAAAAACTTCCCTTCTGTCGTCCAACTACTAGTTTCTAACAATTATCTGTACTTTAACTTCTGTAATCTGCGTTAATATTGATATATTCATGTGTCAGATCACAGCCCCATGCGGTCGCACTGTAATCGCCCATTTTGATATCTGCCGTTGCTGTGATCTCAGGCTCAGATAAAATCTTTGTGGCTACTTCTTCACTATAATCTGTTGCTACACCATTTTCAATAATCTGAAGCTTTCCAGCCTTACTTTCAAAGAACAGATCCACCTTTTCCGGATCAAACTGTACACCGGAATATCCCATTGCACAGAGAATTCTTCCCCAGTTTGCATCATGTCCGGCAATTGCAGCCTTTGTAAGATTGGAGCATACAACTGATTTTGCAAGTGTCTTTGCCTGCTTTATACTCTCTGCTCCTACGACTTTCACCTCAAATAAAGCAGTCGCTCCTTCTCCATCTCCTGCCATTTTCTTGGCAAGTGTCTCGTTGACCATGTGAAGTGCCTCTTTAAATGTCTCATACTCCGGACTTGCGTAAGTGATTTCCTGATTGCCTGCCAGACCATTTGCAAGAAGAATTGCTGTATCATTAGTAGATGTATCTCCATCTACAGAAATCATGTTATAAGTATCTTCTACGTCTTCACTCAGCGCCTTCTGCAGTGCCTCTTTTGTAATTGCGGCATCTGTTGTGATAAATGCAAGCATCGTGCACATATTCGGGTGGATCATACCGGAACCTTTGGACATCCCTCCGATTGTGACTGTCTTGCCGCCAATCTCTATCTCAACTGCCATCTCTTTTTCTACTGTATCAGTAGTCATGATTGCAAGAGCTGCATCGTGTCCGCTCTGTAGACCTTCTGCTTTCTTTCCTGCCAGCACCTGGATTCCGTCCACCAGCTTCTGCATCGGAAGCTGCATTCCGATGACTCCTGTGGAACCAACCAGGACACCTGCTGCGTCAATATTAAGCGCTTTCGCTGCTGCCTCGGCTGTCTCTTTGCAATATCCCATGCCTTCTTCACCGGTACATGCATTGGCAATTCCTGAGTTTACAACAACTGCCTGCACGCCTGCGCCACTGTCTACTATCTGGCGATCCCATTTAACCGGGGCTGCCTTTACAACATTTGTTGTAAAGGTTCCTGCAGATACACAAGGCACCTGGCTATAGATCAATGCCATGTCGGTACGTCCCTGATATTTAATCCCTGCGGCTGTACTTGCAGCCTCATATCCCTTCGCAGCTGTTACGCCGCCTTTTATCTGTTTCATATATTCCTCCTGAAGTTTCCTTCTATTTATTCACTTATTTTACAAAGCTTTTTCTTCATATTCAAGAATGCCTCGGCATTCTTATGATGCCTGCAGATTGCTCTGCACTTCGCACTTGCCTCATTCTCAGTTACTGAATAAATGCAGTGATATTCGCCTCATTTAATATAAAGTCGTAATAATTCAAATCTTCCCGCTTCTTCCAGCCAATCTCTTTCCAGAATGCATTTCCTATATCATTCTTTGTAAATGCAATTAAAGAAACGTTGTTGATTCCTTCTGTTTTTAGTGCTTCCATTACAAATACAACCATTGCTTTTCCGATTCCGCGCATGCGGTATGCTTCATCCACACAGACATGATAGAGACACCCTCTTCTTCCATCATGTCCACATAAAATAGCACCAACAATCTTATCATCTTCAACTGCCACCACACTCGTTGTTGGATTTCTCTTTAAGAAACGCTCCACACCTTCTTTTGAATCATCCACACTTCGAATTCCAAAACCATGTATTTTCATCCAAAGATCATGCACCTGTTCATAATCTTCAATTGTCATTGTTCGTATCATTTTATTTCTCCCCTCAGATTTGTTCTATGGGAACATCGGAACAAGTTCCAGTCCTTCGCTTTCCGGAAGTCCGAAAAGAAGGTTCATATTCTGAACCGCCTGTCCAGCTGCACCTTTTACAAGGTTATCGATGGCTCCCATCATAACAATACGGTTCGTTCTTGGATCCAATTTGAATCCGATATCTACATAATTGCTGCCTTCTACCCATTTTGTCTCCGGACATACGCCTTCACCAAGCACACGCACAAACTTCTCGTCTGCATAATATTTATCATAAATTGCTTTTACTCCTTCACCTGTTACATCTTTTTTCAATGTAGCATACTCTGTTGCCAGTATTCCACGATTCATCGGAACAAGATGTGGTGTGAAACTGATGGTCACATTTTCACCTGACGCATATCCAAGCTGTTCTTCAATCTCCGGTGTATGTCTGTGAGATGCTACACCGTAAGCTTTCATATTCTCATTGACTTCACAGAAAAGATTCGGAACCTTTGCTCCTCTTCCTGCTCCGGAAGTACCGGATTTCGCATCTACAATGAGTGTCCTCATATCAATGATCCCTTCTTTTGCCAGCGGATATGCTGTCAGAATAGAGCAAGTTGTATAGCAGCCCGGATTAGCGATCAGTCTTGCGCCTTTTACTTTATCACGGTTCACTTCGCAAAGTCCATAAACAGCTTCTTCAATAAATTGCGGACTCTTGTGCTCGATACCATACCATTTTTCATATACCTTAACATCTTTGATACGGAAATCTGCACTTAAATCTACAATTTTTGTCTTGCCTAAAATATTCTCGTTAATGACAGAAGCCAGAAATCCCTGAGGAGTCGCTGTAAAAATCACATCTACCTGATCTGCCAATGCTTCGATATTGTCATCCATGCATTTTGCATCTACAATCTGAAACATATTGCGATATACATCTGCATACTTCTGATCAATATAGCTTCTTGAGCCATACCACACAATTTCTGCCTCCTTATGTCCCATTAAAATACGAACGAGTTCTCCACCTGCATAGCCTGTGGCTCCGATGATTCCTACTTTTATCATTTTTGTACCTTCCTTATATTGTAAAATCTAAAATTATCATTGTATACACTTCAATCCATGTGCATGATTATACAACTTATATGTATAATATTCAAGTGTTTATGCATAACTTTTTAATATTATGCATATTATCCAATCTCATGAATACTTTTGCACAATTTCACAGCATATTTTAATCTTTACTCTTTATCCTTCTGCCTGTAAAAGTGCAACATATGATAAACTTTCATCCCCAAGTCTACCTCTTAATTTCCTCTAAGAAACTTGCAAAATTCGTAGAACTCCATATTTGCTATCGAAAGTATTATGACCGTCCGACTTTGCATTATGGGGACAAGACTGTAAAAATCATGGTAGCCTTTGCTGACATGATTTTTGTTCTGTCAGGCTTGTCGGAATGCTTTGTGCAACGGAGTGACGGCTCAAATACTTTCGTAAGCAAATTCATAGTTTTTTCTGTTTCTTACGGGCGAATCTGCCCATCTCCAAAAATCACATACTTTGTTGTGGTAAGTGCCTCTAATCCCATCGGTCCTCTTGCATGCAATTTCTGTGTGCTGATTCCTATCTCTGCTCCGAATCCGAATTCAAATCCGTCAGTAAATCTGGTCGATGCATTGACATAAACTGCTGCCGCGTCAATCTCGTCCTGGAATTTTAGTGCATTTGTATAATCTTTTGTAATAATGGACTCGGAATGTCCGGTATTGTATTTGTTAATATGTGCAATTGCCTCTTCTATGGAAGAAACAATCTTCACAGAAATGATCGCATCCAGGTACTCTGTGCCCCAGTCTTCTTCTGTTGCCGTCACAATCTCCGGTACAATCTCGCGAGCACACTCATCCCCCCGGACTTCTACGCCTTTTTCACAAAGCGCTTTATAAATAACCGGAATGGCCTGTTCTGCGATTTTTTCATGAACCACAAGTGATTCACATGCATTGCATACGCCGAGACGCTGTGTCTTTGCATTGACAACAATCGGGACTGCCATGTCAAGGTCTGCAGTCTCGTCCACAAAAATGTGACAGTTTCCGGTTCCTGTCTCAATAACCGGGACCGTACTGTTCTGCACTACATTTGCAATGAGTCCTGCTCCGCCTCTTGGTATCAGAACATCAATATATTTATTTAGCTTCATCATTTGATTGACAACTGCACGATCTGTATTTTCAACAAGAAGAAGCGCATCCTCTGGAAGATTACATTTTTTCAAACCTTCCCGAATCACCTTTGTCACGGCAAGATTGGAATGAATTGCATCAGAACCTCCACGTAGGATTACAACATTTCCTGTCTTAAAGCAAAGTCCAAAAGCATCTGCCGTTACGTTCGGGCGCGATTCATAAATGATTCCGACCACCCCAAGTGGAACCACTCTTTTTCCAATACGAAGGCCATTCGGTCTGACCTTTTCCCACAATGTTGCACCAATTGGATCTTCCAGATCAGCAATCTGTCTGAGACCTTCAGCCATTCCGGCAATTCTTTCTTCCGTCAGGCGAAGACGGTCAATCAGAGATGCTTTCATACCGTCTTTCTCAGCTTTTTCAATATCCTTTTCATTTTCTGCCATAAGATAGCTTTTCTGATTTTCCAGTTCTTCCGCTACTCTTCGAAGTCCTTCATTTTTCTGATTTTGGGAAAGATGCTGAACCTGTGCAGAAACTGATTTTGCACGCTTCCCAATCTCGTGTATGTAATCCATATGACGCCCTCCTGCTTCTATTGTACTTGTTCTTTTTAACAAAATGCCTTTTCCTATACGAAAATAGACAAGACTTACATCTTGTCTATTTTATCTTATCCTTTTGAAATGATTTGTCAAGTTTTTACTTCCAGTCAAACTTCCGATAATAGTAAGCTAAGCTTCATCAATAGCTTTTCCAATATCATGTCTCATATACTTATTGTTAAATTTTACCCATTCTGTTGCTGCATAAGCATTAGCTCTCGCTTCTTTCAAATCCTTTCCTTTTGCTGTCACACCAAGGACACGTCCTCCGTTTGTAACGATCTGGTCTCCGTCAAATTTTGTTCCGGCATGGAAGCAATAGTAACCATCGTGTTTATCAAATTCCTCCAATCCTGTGATTGGCAGACCTTTGTCATATTTTACCGGATATCCATCACTTGCAAGCACGACACACACTGCTGCATTGTCTTCGAACTGAAGGTCGATCTGATCCAATGTTCCATCAATGCAGGCTTCCATGACTTCAATAATATCATTCTTCATTCTTGGAAGTACGACCTGAGCCTCCGGATCTCCAAATCTGGCATTATACTCCAGTACTTTCGGTCCGTCTGGTGTCAGCATGAGTCCGAAGAAAATAATTCCTTTGAATGGGCGGCCTTCTGCTTTCATGGCGTCGACTGTTGCCTGATATACATATTTGTTGCAGAAATCTTCAACTTCCTTTGTATAAAATGGACTTGGTGAAAATGTTCCCATTCCTCCAGTGTTAAGTCCAGTATCTCCATCTCCGGCACGCTTGTGATCCTGAGCACTTGTCATGGTCTTAATTGTGTTGCCATCTACAAAAGAAAGTACGGAAACTTCACGACCTGTCATAAATTCTTCAATGACCATCTCATTTCCTGCAGAACCGAATTTCTTATCCAGCATAATCTCTTTGACACCATCTTTTGCTTCCTCCAGTGTATTGCAGATCAAAACTCCTTTTCCAAGAGCCAGTCCATCTGCTTTTAATACAATTGGAAATTTTGCCTCTGTCTCCAGATACTTAATTGCCGCATCCGAATCTGTAAAATTCTCATATGCTGCAGTTGGGATATTGTATTTTTTCATTAAATCTTTTGAAAATGCTTTGGAGCCTTCCAGAATTGCTGCATTTTTCTTTGGACCGAATGCACGAATCCCTGCTGCTTCCAGTTCATCTACAAGGCCACCTACAAGCGGATCGTCCATTCCTACAATTACAAGATCTACTTCTTTTTCCTTAGCAAAGGCTACAATCTTATCGAACTCCATCGCTCCGATAGGTGCACATTCTGCCAGTGCTGCAATTCCGGCATTTCCCGGTGTACAGTAAATCTTATCGACCTTCTCACTCTTTGCAACACTTTGTGCAATTGCATGCTCTCTTCCGCCGCCACCTACGATTAATACTTTCATTTTATTCCCTCCTGCTGCTTTTATGATATAGGTTTTCATGTATCAAAACGAACTGCAAGTTTCCCTACAGTTCGTATTCTTACTATATAATATGAGTTCTTCCATCCTCTACTTTTACTTTTCCATTTGCAATCAAGTCAATTGCTTTCGGAAGTATCTTCCACTCTGCCTGCTCCATGACACGTCTCTGCAATACTTCCGGTGTATCTCCTTCTTCAACTTCCACTGCCTTCTGTAAAATAATCGGACCGGTGTCTGTTCCTTCATCTACAAAATGAACCGTCGCGCCCACAACTTTGACTCCTCTTGCGAGTGCTGCCTCATGAACTTTCAATCCATAATAGCCTGTTCCGCAAAATGACGGAATGAGAGACGGATGGATATTAATGATGCGATTGCGGTATTTTGCAATCATTTCTGGCGGAATCACTACAAGGAATCCTGCCAGCACAATCAGATCTGGATTCAGTTCATCCATCTTCTCCAGAAATTTCTGATTGAATGTTGCTCTGTTGGCATAATCTTTTGGGGAAATGCAGCAATTTGCAATTCCATGTTTTTTAGCCCGCTCAAGTGCATATGCATTTTTATTATTGCTGATCACGCTTGCAATCTTCGTATTCGTAATTGTCCCATTTTCCACCGCATCAATAATAGCCTGAAGATTCGTTCCGCCACCAGATACAAGAACTACTACATTTAACATAATGTAACTCCCTTTTCTCCAGCCTCAATATGACCAATCACATACGGTTTGTCTCCTGTTGCTTTAATTGCTTCCATAGTCTTATCTACATCAGCCGGATCAACTGCAACAATCATTCCGATACCCATGTTGTATGTATTATACATCGCATGCTCATCAACATTTCCTTCTTTTGCAAGTTTTGTGAAAATTGGCGGGATTGGATAGCTGTCTTTTTTAACAACCGCTTTCACTCCATCAATCAGCATTCTTGGCACATTTTCATAGAAACCGCCACCTGTAATATGGCTGCATGCTTTTACAGTCACACCTGCATTTTTAATGCTCTTTAATGCTTTCACATAAATTCTGGTCGGAGCAAGAAGTGCCTCGCCAAGTGTTGTTCCAAGATCATCATAATATGTGTCCAGAGACTCTTTTGTCATGTCAAATACTTTTCTTACAAGAGAAAATCCATTGCTGTGCACGCCTGTAGATGCCATACCGATCAGAACATCTCCGTCTTTTAAATTCTCACCTGTGATCATATCCTTCTTATCACATACACCAACTGCAAATCCTGCAAGATCATACTCATCCTCCGGCATCAGTCCCGGATGTTCCGCAGTCTCGCCACCGATCAGTGCTGCTTCTGACTGGATACAGCCTTCTGCCACACCACTTACAATAGAAGCAATTTTCTCTGGGTAATTCTTTCCACATGCAATATAATCCAGGAAGAATAATGGTTCTCCACCTGCACAAGCGATATCATTTACACACATTGCAACTGCATCAATTCCGATAGTATCATGCTTGTCCATGATCATAGCCAGTTTTACTTTTGTTCCACATCCGTCTGTTCCTGAAAGAAGAACCGGCTCTTCCATTTCTTTAATCTTTGCAAGAGAAAATGCACCGGAAAATCCACCAAGACCGCCAAGTACTTCTTCGCGCATAGTTTTCTTTACATGCTCTTTCATAAGTTCTACTGATTTGTAACCAGCCTCGATATCCACACCTGCATTCTTATAATCCATAACTCGTCTCCTTATGTACGTTTATTGTATTTTTATTTACTGATTTTTTTACTTAGATGCCAGATATGCCTCATATCCAACTTCATCTAATTTTGCTGCTTTTGCTTTCACTGCCTCTTTCTGTCCGGTTGTATAATCTTTTAACTTCTGAAGTAATGCGTCATCGGAAGCTGCAAGGATCTTTGCCGCAAGAATCGCTGCATTCTTTGCTCCGTCAATTGCTACTGTTGCTACCGGAACTCCCGGTGGCATCTGCATAATAGAAAAGACTGCGTCCATTCCGTCCAGATTCTTTCCCGAAAGCGGAACCCCGATAACCGGAAGGGCAAACAATGCTGCACACATTCCCGGAAGGGCTGCTGCCATTCCAGCTCCCGCGATCATAACTTTCATTCCGCGTCCTTCTGCACTGCGTGTCCACTCGATCAGTTCATCCGGCTCACGGTGTGCGGAGATGATTGTCATCTCATAATCAATTCCTAATTCTTCCAGCATGACTGCTGCTTTGCTCATGACCTTAAGGTCTGAGTCACTTCCCATTATAATTCCTACTCTTGGCATAGCATTCACCCTTTCTTATAAGTTCAACAAATAAATCATACCCTATTTATTAGAATTTTTCAATGGTTCATTTAAAATCTCTGTACCTGGAAGCACAAATATTCCGTCACGGATAATTTCTATCTCTTTTCCATCCGCGCATTCTACAGTAATACTCTTCAATTCTTCATAAGGAATCGTAATATCTGTATGACAATGGAAATATGCTGCTGAGACGTCTTCTTTTCTCTGAATGGATACCGAATTATCTCTTGCCACAATTTCTTTGCCATTTGGATTGTAAACTTTTATGTCCTCTGCCCAGCTATAGCATGTGTCACCAACTGCAAAATGCGGTCCCATTTTCTCGGCGATCAGAATTGGCATCTTATCGGCAATATTGTATTTCTTCGCTGCTACATACGCAGTCGTGTTCGTACCGATTGCAAATTCGCCAAGCGGCAATGTCGGGTGACGATAAAGAACATTATCTAAAAAGTATTCTTTATTCTCCAGTTCATGTTCAAAGTTCTTGCAGCTGTAATCTGCCACCATTCCATTTGAAAACGTTACTTCCAGATCTTTGTATAATAGTTCATTCAGGTAAACCTGACTTACATGAAGAACCCCGTTCGTTCCTTCCAGAACCGGTGATGTAAAAACTTCTCCCACTGGGATGTTAACATCTGCCACGCAGTTTTCAAAAATCGTCTCCTTCTTTGGATCTTTCAATTTATAAAGCTGCACCCGAAGATCTGTATGGTTACCGTTGTTTCCAAGAATGTGCACACTTGTTCCCTGATCTAATGCATCAATAATGGTCTGTTGAACCTTCTCATAAACTTTTGCATCTAATGTATTGATCTTGATAATCTCATCAAAAATCTCTTCGTACTGATCTCCAATCTCCGGAACAGGATACGCTACGATTGTGAAACTTCTCTCGTCTCCCGGAATATAGCTATTTACAATCTGACTGGATTTACTGTCATATTCAAGCGAGATTTCCTTCTGCTTATCATTAAGTTTTACCGCCTCTGATTTTGACACTGGTGTAAATGGCTCCTCGCCAAATGTCTCCATGCATGCCGGACCTGCATGACGTCTTGCCAGGTCTTTATACTGTTCGTAAGTTGTGCGCATGACTTCCAGCTTCCGTTCCATGAACTGACGATCTAAGATCAGTGCCTGATCGTCCTTGTGGTCATACTCGTACTGCTTATTTGCAATACCTCCGTAATATCCGATTTTCAAATGTTGCCTCTTTGTAAGGGCACTGACACCGGCGCGGTAAATCGTCGGCTTTAGTCCCATTTTCCGAAAATTCTCAATAGCAATCCGAATCACCCGCTCGAACCCAAGCGTATAGCGAATATTGACTGTTGCTTTCTTTGACAGATTCTTGCCTGTATTTACAAATCCAATCCGGTAACCTTCTGTATACACATCTGCCATTTTCTGTATTGTCTCAAGTGGCAGCTCATTCAGGTGCATGGCAGTGCGCTTCTCGTTTTCACTGACATACTCTCCGTAATAATAGAGATAACGCACATCATTAAAATCACTGTTCATAATCAGATCCGCAGCAAAATTATCTTCCGGGTCAATCTGTTCTTTGATGCGGTCTGCCAAAAATACGTCACAATAATCGCTGGCATACCAATAAATCGTCTGTCTCACATGCTCATATTCCGGCTCGTTTTCTTCCTCAAACTGATTATAAACTTCAATGAATAATTCAAACAAAATATCTAGATATTCTGTTTTCTTTTCAAATGCATATGGAATCACACCACGAAGTTCTGTATATAGAAAACTCAAAAGCCGGCCGTATTCTATGCCGAATTTTTCTGTTGCAAATGCCGGATTGGCATAACTTGTCTTATAATGCTCTCCAAGCACGTCATCATACAAATGTGTATTCCAACACTCTAATTCTTCAATTGAAAACTTATAATACTCACCATTTTCAATTTTTTCTTTTAATTTATCAACTAAAAGTGCAAAATCAGCCAGTGTCCGGAAATAATCCCGGTATTTTTCACTGACTGTATTTTCACCCTTTATATTCTCAATTCTCTCGATTGCTAATTCATATCTCATCTCTGTCATCTACACAAGCCCCCTGATAAATATTGCTGCAACTCCTGCAAGAACCAATCCATTTACCCCGATTCCGACTTTGCAGGTTATGTATTTCTTATCTCGTTCATTCAGACCCCGAAGTCCGAGCCTGAATCCATAAACTGCCAGTGCAAGCAGTGCAAAACAAAGAAATCCTACGATTATATTTACATTTCCCTTCATCAGAAATGACACAAGAATCATCACAATTAAAATCACTGCACAAAGCACAGCCATCATGCAGGATTGGATTCCCTTTTTCGCATGTTTCAAAGTCTTCTGGCCATATTTTGTATTTACACGTCTGCTTCGTTTTTTCTTATCTTTTCCGAACATGTCTCCTCCTTATTGCTACACAGATCACAAATATAATATGACCTGCAACTCCTCCAATCGTGTTAAGTAGAATATCATCTACGTCGAAACTTCCGACTTTCGTAAGAAGCTGAAATGTTTCTACACACAAGCTTAATCCAAAGCTCCAGAACAGTGTAGCAAAACAGCTACGATATTTGCTTGCCATAGGTAAAAAGAACCCGAATGGTATAAATATAATTACATTTCCAAACAGGTTCGTGAACATGGCAAAAAATCCCAACTGATGCCGGTACTGCCAAAATCTCTTGATTTCTTTGAACAGGACGAGATTATAATGGTATTCCTGCATCTCGCCCGTTCTGCCATACCAGTCGGAAAATATAAGAAAATATATCAGGAACCCGATGTAAAGAACAAATAATACTTTTCCAAGTCCTCTGAGTGCCTTTCTTTTTCTGGAATTCAAAAATATTGCTTCCTTTCCGTCCAGTCAAATGTCTTATTCTCTGATCTTATCAGATTTTAAAACGTAAGTCCTTTTTTGTCTTTTAATAACTTTGCTCCACTGACAATGGAGATAATTCCTGCAGCCACGCCTGTGACCATCACAATAATCCCGACTGTGATTCCGGCCGCACCTGCAAGGCTCATTGTCTTATATGCCTTCTCGTTCATATTATCCTCTTTCCATTTCTTATCATTCAAACCCTGTCAGGGCTTTGTGATGCCTACGGATTGCTACGTGCTTCATTTATTTTGCACCGTACTGCTCATAGTATGCGTCGATTGCTGCCTTCAATGTATCGTCGATGACAACTTTTCCCTGACACTCTTTGTTATACAGATGCTCTACTACATCTGCCATACTTACAATTGCTGCTGTTTCAAATCCATACAGGTCTTTGATCTCATCAAGGGCACATTTTTCTCCGCCTTTTCCAACTTCCATACGGTTCAAAGATACCATAAGTCCTACAATTGTAACATCAGCAGCTCCCTTTACCTTCGGAACAGTCTCTTCCATAGATTTTCCGGAAGTTGTTACGTCCTCGATCATAATCACACGGTCACCATCTTTTAACTTGCTTCCAAGAAAGCTTCCCTTATCTGCACCGTGATCTTTCTCTTCCTTACGATCAGAACAATAACGAACCTCTTTTCCATATAATTCACTGTAAGCGATTGCTGTTACAACTCCAAGCGGTATTCCCTTGTATGCAGGTCCGAACAGTACATCAAAGTCATCTCCATATGTCTCATGAATTGCTTTTGCATAATACTCTCCAAGCTTCTTAAGCTGTGAACCAGTCACATATGCTCCCGCATTCATGAAGAATGGGGACTTTCTTCCACTCTTTAATGTGAATTCTCCAAATTTGAGCACATCGCTCTCTACCATAAAGTCAATAAATTCCTGTTTGTAAGCTTCCATTGTTATTCTTCCTCCATATTCTACAGGTGCATATACCTGATACGTTCTTTTTCAGGAAACTGCCTTATATTATTACAAATATACTGCAACCGGCAGTTGTCCTTTACTTCTCTTTATCTTACCATAACACCAAAACATTTTCAATTTGTAACTGAAACTCACATTGATGAACTCACATAACAACATATTCGCATTACCAACCTCTCTCCGTTTCCTACTAGAAACATCTTCGCAGATTCTACTGGCATTCAATAACACTCCTTTGTTTTTCAAAAAGCAGCAAAAAATTATAGAATATATGTTTGTTTTATGTTATGATGATTATATTAATTTTAAATATTATATTTTTTTAACATAAATAGCAACTGAATGCCAGAATTAAACAAAGTAAGAATATTACACACAGAAACGCATAAACTATTAATACCACTAGAAAAAAATACTGTTTGACATCACAGGATATCAATGGTATAGTATCTATAGTGGTTGTGCTACGTAGCTTGCGAGGCGCGTGGCCGGTGGAGTTCCATGCGTGGGCTCCACTTTTTATTTTCCCAACAATACCTACCGCTCGTGTCAATAATTTGCATCATATCATGTACACTAATACTTTTTCAATCTCACTATAAACTTAAAAATTCATTTTAGATTTATTTGAGTTTTCAATTTGTAACTGAAACTCACATTGACAACTTACTTTTCTAAATGCTATACTCTCAGACAGGGAATGAGGTTCTCCCTCAATTACGATTGAAACCGCCAAATGGCTGATGACTTCTGTGAATCGCACAGGGGTTACCAGCTTTTTTTATATAATCAGGAAATTTCATTTCCTGATTATATAAAAGCCTCCGGCAAGATGCGCACTGCGGCGTACAATGATGATGTTGCAAGCAACCACCGCAGGCGCTAGAATGTGCCAAGGCACATTCTTTATTCTTATTAAAAAAGGAGTTTACAATGACAAAGGAAAAACAAGAACATTTGATTTTACAGATTAAATATGCATTCCTCGCATTAATTGTAGGTATATGTGTAGGAATTGTTGACACTATATTCGGTCGTGGACTACTGGCAATTTCTGCCTTTCGCACTGCCCATTATCAATATCTGCTTCCATTCCTTCCACTGGCAGGACTTCTGATCATCTGGTTATATCAGCATTTCAGTAGTTTGAGCCTGAAAGGCATGTCACTGATTTTTGAAACAGGACAGAAAAAAAGAGAAGAAATTCCACTGGCGCTTGTTCCATTAGTTATGATCTGCACATGGATCACGCATCTTTTCGGCGGCAGTGCCGGCCGCGAAGGTGTTGCCGTACAGATTGGTGCTACAATTTCACACGAAGCCGGACGCAGACTTCATATAAAAGAAAAAACACCGGTCATGCTCATCACCGGTATGGCAGCAGGATTCGGCGGCTTATTCCAAACCCCGCTGGCGGCTGTATTTTTTGCTATGGAAGTGATTGTTGCCGGATATATGGAGTATGACGCACTTCTCCCGGCTCTGATTGCAGCATATACTGCCTCTACGACCTCACATATGCTTGGGCTTGAAAAATTTGCAGTAAATATTACGGAAAACTGGAACATTTCCGGCAGCAGAGATGTTTTAATCTTGATTATTCTTGGAGTAGTTTTCGGTCTTACAGGAAGATTCTTTTCTGTTCTTTTACAGAAAGCCAAGAAATTGTTCGGCGAAAAGATTTCCAATCCCTTTATCCGGATCGCTACCCTGGCAGTTCCGCTTGCAATCCTCCTTTTTGCAATCCACAGCGGACGCTATACCGGACTGGGAACCAATCTGATCTCCGCTTCATTTGCCGGAGAAACGATCTACGGATATGACTGGATTTTAAAATTACTTTTTACGATTTTCACACTGGCAATTGGTTTCCAGGGCGGTGAAGTCACACCTTTGTTTTCCATCGGTGCTTCTCTCGGAATTATCCTCGGATCACTTCTTGGTATTCCACCTGTAATCTGTGCCGCCCTGGGGTATGCCGCAGTTTTCGGAAGTGCAACCAATACCCTGTTTGCTCCGATTCTGATCGGGCTTGAAGTTTTCGGCAGTCAGAACATCATTCCTCTTGTACTGGTATGCATTATTGCTTATCTGGTCAATGGAAACGGTTCTATTTATGGAGCACAGCAGAAAGCGTTGTGCCGGTTTGAGGAATAAACTTTCCTCTGTCCGATACTTGCAGGCAAATATTTCTTAGTTAAAATTGTACACTTTTCTAAATTGCTCAATTATAATTTTGTTCAATATATATCATTCTTTATTATGAAATGATATAATAAAAACAGCTACTTACACGTAATTTAGAATAAAAGAGATTATCTACTCAACTGAAAGGATGACAACTTATGTCCAGTAATTTAATTACGAAAGAAACGCTTGCATCAGCTTTACGTGAACTGTTAAAAACTCAGCCATTATCAAAAATATCAGTAAAAGATATCACTGATTATTGCGATATGAGCAGAAATTCATTTTATTATCATTTCAAGGATAAATATGAACTGATCAGTTGGATTTTTTACAATGACATGCTGAAAAACGTAAATGCATTTGACGATCCTTCACAATTAACCCAGAGTTTTGTAAACGTCTGCCAGTGGATTTATTCGAATCGTCAATTCTACCAGGCTTGTTTTCAGTATGTTGGTCAGAATTCACTATTTGAATATTTATTTGAATTCTACTATGAATTATGGAAAGTCAATATTGATATGATGTATTCCGATCACGGAATCAAACTTTCTGAAGAAGAATTAAGTTTAATGGCTAAATTAAAATCTCATGCCATGGTTGGATTATTAACCGAATGGGTGAATGACGGCATCAAAAGTAATTATATGACTTATTTCGAACAATTACATGATCTGCTGGAACCCAATAGTTACTCCTTAATTTCCAACCAGCACCTTTTAAATAAATGTACCTCAGGCGATGATTCCTCTGCTTACAGAAAGAAGGATAAGAAGATATGCTAAAGCCAAAAGACTATATTTATACGAATTTAGAAGATGATAATCCATATCAGGATAATTTAATTCCTTTTATCAATTATAACAAACCGGCACCAGAACGTTCTTTGGATATGCTTTTAGCAAAATACTACGGCAAATCTTATCAGACCGAAGTTATAATGAAAGCACCGGAACAGGTCAAAATTCCGACATTAAAAAAGCCATTATGTGAATCAACAATTCTCTTACTTACAGATGGTGGTCTGGTTCCAAAGGGTAATCCTGACAACCTGCCTTCTACCAACGCCGGTGTAATCAAACAATATTCAATCAAAGAAATGGATGCACTTTCACCTGACAACTATGAAGTCAGCCATCAGGGATATAACTTTTCGCATATTATAAAGAATCCAAATCGTCTTGTTCCCGTCGATTTATTTAAACAACTGGAACGAGAGCATACAATTAAAAAGTTATATGATTATTATTTCTGTACTGCCGGAGTTATGACTCCTACAGAAAGAAGCAAAAAGCTGGCTCAAAAAACCGCTTCTTATATCGCAACACTTCCTGTTGATGCTGTAATCATAACTTCAACCTGTGGAACAAGTACCCGGTGTGGTTCTTTTATCGGTCTGGCACTTGAAGAAAAAGGAATTCCTGTTGTCCAAGTCGCAAACTTAGACCAGATTGCTTTGAACAACGGTGTTTCCCGCGTAGTCAAAGGCCCAAATGTATGCTATCCGTTTGGTAATCCATTATTATCAGAATCCTGTGAAGCAGAATTCCGAAAGGATTTATTAAATCAAGTATTACAAAGCCTTACATCTTATCCTGATTAATGCTTTATTTTCCACCTGCAGAACTTGCCACTGGCAGCTTCTGCAGGATATTTTTGCACTTTTAAAATCCCGATGTTGATTTTACTCAACACCGGGATTTCTTAATTCTTCATTTTATTCTTAATCTTCAATAATTGCCCGTTTTCCTTCTTCCGGAACTTCTTCTAACATATGTAATGCTTTTTCTACTCGTTTTTCTCTGTAATCTAATTCACTTGCAAGTGGTAAAGTCGGATTACCAAATACATGGAGTACACTGTTTCCTTTCATAATTCGGTTTGCTCCGATACCTTCTGCAATTTTTGTTAAGTTCGTTACCTGTACAATTGGGAAACCTGCACGCTGGATTTCTTTTGTTATCATGGAACCTCCACGAGAGCTGGTTCCTCAGGTAGACGTTTCAATAACTGCATCTACTCCATCTCTCTTTAACTCCGCTGCAATTCCTTCTCCAAATTCTTTACATTTTTCCATAGGTGTCATAACACCTGCGGTTGAATAAATTGCATCGTTAACAGAACGAATAATTCCTTTTTCAACCATTTTATTCAAAGCATCTACTGGTACAAGTCTGTTCGGATCTTCTGCAACAAATGCACTGTTATATCCCTGATGACTCACTTCCCAGTCCTCCGGTTTCAATGTATCCATTCCGGCAACAGAATATCTTCTGTAGAATTTTGAGTTTGTAGGAACCTGGTTATCCGGATTTCCTTTTGGTACAAGTCCGCCATCCGTAACAATTGCAATTTTACATTCTGACAATGGTTTTTCCAATACAGGCACCGGAATTTCTTCATGGTTCGGCATCATAACTTCTGTATGGAATGGCTGTTTTGTATATTTAGCCAAAAGCATTGTAAGTGCTCTTTCTGGAGCCGGTATTGTATAATCAATCTTAATAGCCGGACCGCTTCCATGATATCCTTCTGCCTTTCCATCAGCAATATTATCACCGTCTACAAGACGTTTTGCAAATTTAGCAACCTGAGCAACTACTTCTTTCATATGATGTGCATTATTGTCACTCTGTAAAATGTAACATCTGTTTTTATATAAATCTGTTCCCGGATTTTCTGCATATAATGCAGTCACTGCCGGAATCTCTAACTGCTCTGTTACTGCTGCTGTCGCATTACCACAACCCAGTCCATATCTTCCTGCATTAAATCCAGGTCCTGCTACGAATAAATCTGCAGCCTCATTTTTTACAATATCTACAATCTGCGGAATAATTTCTTCTGGATGTTCTGCAATCGTATTATCTCCACAAACAATCGTCTTAACAACCTCATAATCATCCCCGAGACATTGTCCGAGAAATACACCAGGCCCTTTTGGTCCTTCATGTACTGACAAGCCTACGCTTGCATCTGTTTCTCCGCCAACACCTGCATAAAACTGATTTATATAATGAACAACCTTCTTTTTAGCCATAATCTACATCTCCTTTCTCGGAATGTCATCATCTGTGGTTACATAGCAGTCACCGAACTGAGACCAGATTCCCTGATAAGCAAAGTTAGTTGTATGTTTAAACGGACCCCAAGGATCATATCCCAACAGACATGGTACATTTGCATGCTCTCCGATCAGACGGGATACTCTAGGATGTTCAAGGTCATAGTTTCGACCGCTGTTGATAACAGCATCAACATTTGGATCTGCGATAACAAGCATATCTCCCGGTTCATCATTGGATACCGCTGCCAGGTTTAATACTGACGGCATTCCAAGTTTTTCACACCAGTTAAATGCGAGCGCTGAATCAAGCTGGCAGTGACCCATACCAGATTTATTCAGTACAACACAATCGGCATGCAGTGTTTCCTTACACAATGTTGCTCCGATCATGCCCATTGCATCCTTAGAATCAATCTTCATAACATTGTTCATATATACACAGCCTACGAACTCTATGTCCTTTCCATGACGCTTCATTAATTCTTTAATATAAACTTCATTCTGTAAGAAATAGTTTGGTTCCCAATAGCGCCAGATTACAGCACCGTCTAAAATTTCTGTTGGCTGTACTACAATCGGCAGATAATTCAATGCACTCTGTCCATAATACAACCAGTTCCATGTATCATGAGATGCCATATTATGTGCAAGATAAGCAACTTTCGGTAATGGTTTGCCATCTGGTCCAGGACCTACCGGGCCAAGTTCGTATACTTCTGTTTCATCTGGTTCTATATCAATCGCCAGTTTTGCAAGAAATACATTTAATGACAGAGACGCATGTTTCAAAGCTTCTGCATAACTTGCATCCGAAACTCCTTCTCCCGGAGTTGCATCAATACAAAAATGAAAATGTCTTGAAAAATTGGAATATTTTGCACACGGGCCACCCATATCCATATAATATTTAATATTACATTTTGCGTAATAGATATCTGAAACAACTACACCCTTCAAGGCAACCGTTCTTCCTTCTCCTGCCGGAGCTAATTTCCCCCAGATTCCCGGATAGGATTCTTCCGGATGATCCGCTTTACATCTTGGCTGCATAACATCATGGATGGCCAGAATTCTGCAATCCTCTCCAGGACAAGCAAGCTGTACATCACAACTTCCGAACAGATTGCTGGATACAATCTCCATAATTTCTTCTTTATTTACTGTCAGACAACCATTTTCCAAACTTGTTTTTTCACCAAATTTAACATCTTTTACGTTCACATAATCAATTTGCAATCTTTTACTCATAACACTCGTGCCCCTTTCATGTTTAAGCCTGTTCTTTTCCTTTTCCCGGAAGTGTAAATACCAGAACAATACCAAGAAGTGCAACTACACCAGCGCAAATAAATGCTGTTGTCGGACCTACAACCTTTGCAAGTAATGATGCTCCAACTGAACCTACACCAAATCCGATCATTGTGAAGGAAAGAATTGTTCCAACATTCTTTGTTCCGAAACGATCTGCTGCGATTGGTGCGAAACATGCCTGGCAACCACCATATGACAAGCTCAGCATCCAGAAACATGCCATATACATTGCTCCTGTTGCAACCATAAGAAGTGCAACACCTGCTGCTGTAATAAAGAAGGAAATCGCAAATGCTGCTTTTCTTCCGACTTTATCACTGATTGTAGGAATAATAAATCTACCACCTACCTGACAAAGAGATGCAACACTTACTCCTAACGTTGCCATTGCTGCTGTAAGTCCTTTATCAGCTCCATATGTAACAAAAATAGCACTGAGCAGCAAGTATGCTGGAACTGCGCAGAAATATAATCCTGTAATTGTGTAAAGTTCTTTTACATGTAATGCTTCTGATAATGTGTACTGTTTCTTAGTACTTGTATTAGCACCTGTTGCCACATAATCTGACATATATCCCGGTGCAGGTGCTCTCATTGTAATCGTTCCGAAAACTCCGATTGCAACATATACTATAGATACAATAATAAATGATGTTTTATATCCATATGCATTCAGCCATCTGCTGACAAATGGTGAAAATACAGTTGCACTGACACCTAGAAAAGCTAATGTAAGACCAGAAGCCAATCCTTTTTTATCTGGGAACCATTTTGGCATTAAAGATACAATAACATTATATACGATACCGTCACCAATTCCAAATAATCCACCAAATGTAATAAACATTGCCCAAAACATCTCAGATGGCAACATTGCTGATAAGAACCATCCTGCAAACATCAGGACATAACCAATTACCAGAACCTTCTTCAAATTCATCTTGCCCTGTAATACACCACCGAAAAAGTTACCTACGCAGAAAACTGCAATAAAGATGGTGTATGGAAGACTGGCACTTGCTGAATCTACTCCAAAATGATCCATGATATACGGTTGGAATAAACTGAATGTGTAGCAGATACCCATAACCAACATACAGATACAACCAAACACAAGTACCGCCCACCTGTTACTTTCTTTTGCATTACTCATAAAACTCTCTCCTTTCATTTCTTGTTAACTTTTCGATTACAGATGTGAGCTCAAACTCTATAATCGTATTCCGTACGAGAACTCCTCTTATAAATAATATAAATAAGTCAATACTATTTATCAATTTTCACTTTTTGAATTTGCACAATTTTTATACACTTTTTTAGTTATGTTCAAAAATTCTGTTTTTTTATGCGTAATTGCATTTTTGTTCAAACAAGTATGGTATACTATCTGTAATTCAATCTAATATCTTCTTTGAATATTAATAACATATGATATTCACGAAAGGAATGACTAACTATGCAAATACGAATCAAATTCTTCATGGATTATGTCTGTGAATGGTGCTATCTTGGATATGGAATTTTAAAAGATCTGCGAAAAGCTTATGACTTCGATTTAGAATTATACCCTATTGAAATTCATCCGGATATTCCCGAGAATGGAATGCCTATGATCTGGCATGTACATAATAAAAAGAAATGGACGGACCAGTTAAATCAACTTGGTGAACCCTATGGCATTCATTTTATAAATAAAGAAACTTTTTCTAACACAAAAAATGCACTCATTTTAGGACAATATGCGAAAACAACAGGGAAAATGTCTGATTATACAGATTGCTTATGGGATTCCTATATGGTAAAAGGCATGAATATCAGTGACAAAACTGCCATTTACTCAATTGGTCACAATGCAGGTTTCAGTGACGAACAAATGAATACAGCTTTTGAGGATCCTATCTATTATGCTGCTCTCGAACGCAATCAGCAATATCAGCACTCTTTTGGTACCGACCAGGTTCCTGCTTTTGTAATTAATGAAAAGTATATTATGATTGGCGCTCAGTCAAAAGATACGTGGGAACAGTTATTTCAGAAAATCAAAGAAGAACAATCCTGACATACACGCAAAAATACCACTAGAACTTCTCTCTGAAGTATCCAGTGGTATTTTTATTTACTATTTAACCAAGTCGGAATTCTTCCAGCAATTGCTTTCTATACTGCTCATCTGCAGCCATTTTCAAAATATCCTCCTGACGCCCAGATTGATTAAGTTTTAATTTTACTCCACAATACCAACCATATCTGCCACGCTCTCGAAGCCATTTTTCTTCATGTAAGCTTCGATTCCGTCAATGACTTCCATAGTCACTGCAGGATTATGGAAGTTTGCTGTTCCGACAGATACTGCGCTCGCTCCTGCTAAAATAAACTCAATTGCATCTTCTGCACTTGCGATTCCGCCCATTCCGATGATTGGAATATTGACTGCATGTGCTGCCTGATATACCATGCGCACAGCTACCGGTTTCACGATTGGGCCTGACACTCCGCCTGTCTTATTTGCCAGCGCAAATGTCTTGCGGTTGATGTCAATCTTCATACCTGTCAATGTATTAATTAAAGAAATTGCATCTGCTCCACCCGCTTCTGCCGCTTTTGCTATCTCAGTAATATCTGTTACGTTCGGTGTCAGCTTCATAATGATCGGCTGCTTTGCGATTTTCTTAATATCTGCGGTAAGCTTCTCTACATTCTTTGCATCCTGCCCAAACGCCAGAAATCCGGCATTGACATTCGGACATGAAATATTGATTTCCATCATGTCGATCGGCTCATCTGCCAGACGCTCTACAACTCTGAAATATTCTTCCGGTGCATGACCACATACATTTACAATAATCTTTGTGTCGTACTTCTGAAGATACGGAATGTCTCTTTCGCAGAACAGATCAATTCCAGGATTCTGAAGTCCGATTGCATTCATCATGCCACCGTAAACTTCTGCCACACGCGGGGTCGGATTACCAGCCCACGGCACATCAGCTACACCTTTTGTCGTGATAGCTCCTAGTTTATTCAGATCCACAAATTCAGAAAATTCTTCTCCGGAACCAAATGTTCCAGATGCTACTGTAACCGGGTTCTTCCATTCTACTCCGGCGATGTTTACATTCATATTCATTAGATTTCCACCTCCGTAGCAAGGAATACCGGACCATCTTTACAGATTCGCTTGTTGCACACATTGCTGTGGGCATCTTTCTCTTTTGTCTTGCACACACAGCCAAGACAGGCACCAATTCCACATGCCATACGCTCTTCCAGAGATATATAGCATACAATCTTATGTTCCTCGGCATACTGCTTGATCGCACGAAGCATAGGAGTCGGTCCACAGGCATAGATCATATCCGCTTCCAGTCCCTTTTCACGGATTGCGTCCATAACATTTCCCGTTGTTCCGACACTTCCATTCTCTGTGGAAATGTATAACTCACCGTTCTGCTCGAACTCTTCCTTTAAAAATGTCTGTGCATCACGATAGCCTACGACAATCTGTTTTTTGTCGCATTTCATCTGTTTTGCAAGTTCCAGAATCGGTGGTACACCAATTCCTCCACCCATAAGAAATACTTTCTTTCCTTCAGCCGCTTCAAACGGAAATCCATTTCCAAGAGGTCCGATGATCGGGATTGCATCTCCTGTTTTTAACTTTGAAAATTCTTCTGTTCCTGTATTCTCTCCAGTCACTCTGTATACAACACGAAGGCGACTGTCTTCTTTGTTAATCTCACAGATACTGATTGGACGAGGCAATAACTTTGTTGCATCCTTTGTATACATAGAAATAAACTGTCCAGGTCTGGCGCTCTGCGCTGCCTCTGTATGAATCCACATACTGAAAATCCCATCAGCAATCTGCTCCTGAGAAACAACCATTGCCTGTTCTTTTTTCTTATCCGCCATCTTATCTTGCCTCCAATGCGCCTCTAATATCAGCAACCATGTCTTCTACTGCTGCTCTGGATGCATCTGCAAATGCTTCTTCACCATAGTTTGCGTATTTTTCCTGCTTGTATGCCGCAATGATTCCACGAGAAGAGTTTACGATTGCTCCAAGTCCATCTTCATTAAAGAAATGTACCAGGTCTTTTCCTTTTCCTCCCTGCGCACCATATCCCGGCACAAGGATGTAAGATTTCGGCATCACTTTACGAAGTACTTTTCCCATCTCCGGATAAGTAGCTCCGACAACTGCTCCAATGTAGCTGTACTCGTCACCCATGCAGTCTTCTCCCCACTGTGCAACTTTTTCACCGACCAGCTCATAGAGTGGACGTCCGTCGATCATCTGATCCTGGAACTCTCCACTTGACGGGTTAGAAGTCTTAACAAGGATAAAAAGACCTTTCTTTTCCTCTTTGCATACATCTATAAACGGATTCACACCGTCAGATCCAAGATATGGATTGACTGTCACAAAGTCCTCATCAAATGGTGCGTAAGTCTTGCTTCCTACCTGCACTTTACCAATATGTCCAACCGCATAAGCAGAAGAGGTTGATCCGATATCTCCACGTTTGATATCTCCGATTACAACCAATCCTTTTGATTTACAGTAATCTACTGTTTTCTTAAATGCAACAAGTCCCGGAATACCGAACTGCTCATACATAGCGATCTGAGGTTTCACAGCTGGAATCAGATCATAAGTCTTGTCCACAATTTCCTTATTGAACTGCCATATAGCCTCTGCAGCTCCCTCAAGTGTCTCACCAAACTCAGCAAACGCCTTCTTCTGGATATGCTCCGGAATATATTTTAACATTGGATCCAGACCAACCACGATCGGTGCGCCCGTCTTCTTAATATTCGCAATTAACTGATTAATCACAATCTCATCCTCCTGCTTCTATCTTTATTACTTTTGTTAGAAATTACATATTTAATTTATTTTACCACACTAGTAGCTCACTTGACAAGAAATCAATCCCTCTTTGCATTTTAAACAGTTAAACAGTTAATCTAATATTTTATCAAATAATCTTTATAAAACAAAATATCAGATTCAACTAGTCAAAATGTACATCATTTCACCAATTTTTTAGTCACTGCTTACATTGTACCTCCCTCCCGTTTGTTCTATACTGATATCAGATTACAAGAGAACTATTTATTTTCTTTAAGGAGGATTACACAAAATGGCAAGTTTATCATTAGAGGGAATCCAGAAAGTATATTCTAATGGATTCCAGGCAGTTAAAGACTTCAATCTTGAAATCGCTGACAAAGAGTTCATCATCTTCGTTGGACCTTCCGGATGTGGAAAATCAACAACACTTCGTATGATCGCAGGTCTTGAGGATATTTCCGGCGGTACACTGAAGATTGACGGAAAAGTAATGAATAATGTAGAGCCAAAAGACAGAGATATCGCTATGGTATTCCAGAACTACGCTCTTTATCCACATATGACAGTATATGACAACATGGCATTCGGACTGAAACTTCGTAAAGTACCAAAAGACGAAATCGACAAAAAAGTTCGCGAGGCAGCAAGAATCCTCGACCTTGAGAAACTTCTTGACCGTAAGCCAAAAGCTCTTTCCGGTGGACAGAGACAGCGTGTTGCTATGGGACGTGCAATCGTTCGTAAACCAAAGGTATTCCTTATGGACGAGCCTCTTTCAAACCTGGATGCAAAACTTCGTGTTCAGATGCGTATTGAGATTGCAAAACTGCATGAGAATTTAGGTGCTACAATTATCTATGTAACACATGACCAGACAGAGGCTATGACTCTTGGTACAAGAATTGTTGTTATGAAAGATGGAGTTGTTCAGCAGGTAGATACACCTCAGAACCTCTATACAAAACCATGCAACCTGTTCGTAGCTGGATTCATCGGATCACCTCAGATGAACTTCTTAGATGCTGAAGTTAAGGTTAATGGATCTGATGTTACACTTTCTGTTGGTGGACATGAGCTTCCAGTGCCAGCTGATAAAAAACAGGCTCTCATCGATAAAGGATATGCCGGAAAGACAGTTATCCTCGGAATCCGTCCAGAGGATGTACATGTTGCAACTACATTTACAGGTGAGAATGCAGGTACTGTTCACTCTACAATTAACGTATATGAGCTTCTTGGAGCTGAAGTATTCTTATACTTCGATGTTGCAGGAACTCAGGTAACTGCAAGAGTTGGTTCCGGAACAGAGCTCAGAAGCGGAGATAAAGCTTCCTTCACATTTGACATGAGCAAGATCCATATCTTCGACAAAGAGACAGAGTTGACGATTTCAAACTAATCGTATAAAATAACAATAACGGTTCTACTGTTATGGAAGATACAATGAAAGAGCTGTACGAAGGTGCAGCTCTTTCTAATTTACGCAAAAGAGGGTTATTTTTATGGAGCAATCTCAGGAACTTTCCAAAGCATTAGAAGAACTTACACGGGCAACCGGCATCGCTTTGGATATTCACATACAACCGGAAGCTTCCAAAGAGAAGATAGACGAGTCAATCCGGCAGATCCGTTCTCTTTGTGCTGCTTATAAAGAGAAGTATAACAAGAATTATTTTTTGTTAAATCTCATGACAGGTACTGTGCAGGATTGCGAGATTAGTGAACGTGCCGCCAGATTACATATTCGTACTGTAAAACCTCGTTATCTTTTTTTACTCGAATCCCCAAAAAAAATGGACGAAACAGTCACAGAGGTATTGAAACAATTGTTTCCATTTCAAGAAAAAATATATCTCGTTCCTGTAAATGAATTTCAACTTGCAATGCTTTATCCGGTAAAAGATGGCTGCACATCAGAAGATATTCACAATCTGGCGCATACCATGATCGATACTCTGAGTATGGAAGCGCTGACTCATGTACAGATTGCCTACAGCGATCTGATTCCCGATCTGCACGCCCTTCCTTCTGCTTATAAACAGACTGCACTTGCATTGAGAGTTGGTAAGCTTTTTTATTCAGAACAATCTGTATTTCCTTTTAATAAATTAGGGATTGGACGATTGATTCACGAGTTGCCCGAAAAACTTTGCGAAGATTTTCTTTTTGAGATATTCGGTGATATAACTTCCGAACATTTAGATAAGGACACTTTAGCCGCCATCGACAAATTCTTCCAGAACAACCTGAACATTGCAGAAACTGCACGACAGCTTCATATGCATCGCAATACACTTATTTACCGACTGGAACAGGTCGAAAAAAGAACAGGTCTTGACCTTCGTCAGTTCGAGGACGCTATGACCTTTAAAATTGCGATCATGATACTGAATTACTTACAATCAGAAAGGAATGTTTCACATGAATGATAATTTTCATGAACAACTTATAACAAAAAAACAAAAAGGAAATCCGTTAGTTATTCGCATCATCGTTGTAGTTTTCATAATTTTATTTTTAACGATCGGTGCTCTGTTTCTAGGATTTCTGTCTATTATCATCGCTGTAGTACTTGGTGTCACTGCTTATTTTTACATTTTTCCAAATCTTAGTGTTGAGTATGAGTATTCACTGGTCAACCATGAACTAGACATCACCGCAATTTACAGCAAGTCAAAAAGAAAAGAACTCTGCTCTTTTGATATCAAAGAAGCTGAGATGATCGCCCCAAAAGGATCCAGTAAGCTTGCTTCTTTTAAGCCAGTAAAAACCTGTGATTATACTTCCGGAGAGGGAAATGCGGCAATTTATTCCATCATTATTTTTCTAAATCAGCAGATGTATAATATTCTGATTGAGCCTGACGAAAAAATGATTGCCGGAATCCGGCCGTGGATGGGATCAAAATTTTCACAGTTTTAACTTAATTGGGGACGTAGCATTTTAAAAGTTTGCTACGTCCCCATCTTCGATTAACGGTGTCCCCAATTGAGCTGCTTACTGCATCTCTCCCTGTAGGGTTTCAATTGCTTTATTCAACTGATTATCTGCTTCCGGATTGTTTTCATCTGCCTGATAATCAATTGCTACATCCGGTGTAATTCCTTTTCCATCAATATCCTGACCTTTTGCCGTAAAGTATTTGGCAATTGTAAGTTTCACACAAGTTCCGTCTTTCAAATCAAAGATCTGCTGTACAACACCTTTTCCATAAGTTTGCGTTCCCACAATTGCACCCAGATCATAATCCTGGATCGCACCTGCAAAAATCTCAGAAGCACTGGCGCTATATTGATTTACAAGAACAGTCATTGGAATGTCGATTTGATGCTCTTCATCTGATGTGAAGTCTTCTTCTTTTCCGTTTTTGTCTTGAGTATATACAATCTTTCCTTCTGGAAGAATCTCATCTAATATTTTACACACAATACTCAGACTTCCGCCTGGATTACTTCTCAAATCTACGACCATTCCTTTCATTCCCTGGTTTTTCAGGTCATTATAGGCATTCTTATATTGGTCATATGTCACGGAATCAAATTCTGTAATTCTAAGATACCCAATTCCATTATCCAGCATCTTAGAGCTTACTGTAGGATACTCAATCGTATCGCGGGTTGCTGTTACTGCAACCTCTTCTCTGTCGTCACCTCTAAGAACTGTCAAATTAACATCCGTTCCCTTTTCTCCTTTTATCTTACTGACGACTTCTGTCAGATCTTTTCCTGTCACTTCCTCATCTTCTACTTTATAGAGAATATCATTATCCTTCATTCCAGCCTGTTCTGCAGGTGAACCTTCATATACCTGACTGATGGTAATGATTCCAGTCTCCTTATTCTGCGACATCACCGCACCAATACCGTCATATTCTCCATCTGTAGATTCCTGAAAACTCTTCGTAGCTTCTTCATCATAATATACAGAATACGGATCATTCAATCCGGCAATGTATCCTTCGTAAATTCCCTGCTGAAGTTCATCTTGATCTACATCTTTCAGATAATACTGGTTAATCAAAGATTCCAGTTTTTCCAGCTTTTTATCGGTCTCTGAACTGATTGCTTCTGTTGTATCTTTCTCTCCACTGTTGCTGTTTTTTACTTTTAATCCACATGATACCAGTCCTGCTGCCAATAACATGGCAAGGGCGCCACAAAGCGCCCCCTGTAAAAATCCTTTTTTATTTTTCATATTTTTAGTCCCGTCTGTCTTAAATTCAATTTGATTCAAGAACGCCTCTGCAATCCTGCCAGAGGCTTATTTTTCTACAAGTAATTCATCGGATTTACCGGTGTTCCATTGTTCATCACCTGAAAATGCAGATGCGGTCCCGTAGAGTTTCCTGTTGTTCCTACTTGCCCGATATTCTGTCCTTTACTGACCTTCTGTCCTGCTGACACAAAAATTGTATTGCAGTGCATATAATAAGTCAGAAGTCCATTTCCATGGTTAATAATAATCAAATTTCCAGCCTTACCACTGTAACCTGCTGAAGTTACAGTTCCGGCTGCTGCCGCATAAATCGGTGTTCCAGTTGATGCTGCAAAATCAACTCCTTTGTGATTTGTACTGGCTCCGGCAAGTGGCGCATTACGATATCCAAATGTGCTGGAAATACGACTATATCCCGGACAAGGATGCGTAAACATTCCATTTCCGCTGACTACAGCTCCTCCCGCACTTCCACTATTATTGTTCTTCTTTGCTGCTGCAGCTGCGGCTTCTTTTTCTTTCTGTTTTCTTGCCGCCTCTTCTGCGGCCGCCTGAAGTTCTGCAAGCTTTTGATTCGTCTGCTCCAGCTCTCCGCTGATACTTGAAATCTCGCTTTCCTTGCTTGCTTTCAAGCTCTCGACATTCGTTTGTTTTGCAATCAGATCATTCTGCAGGTCTTCAAGTTTTGCATACTCCTCTTCCAGTGCAGTCTGCTGTTCCTGAACTTTCTTGCGAATCTGCTGATATTCCACCAATTGTTCTCTGTCATATGATGATATAGTGGAAATATATTCTGCATTATTTAAAAATTCGCTAATATCTTTTGACTGACATAAAATATCAACAAATTTAGTATTTCCATTCTCATACATATATTTGATACGCTTTTTCATACTCTCATATTGATCATTTTCCTGAGCCTGAGCCTCAAAAAGCTCCTCTTCTTTCTGCCCCAGCTCTTCTTCCTTCTGAGAAATCTGATTTTTCGTATCTTCCATCTCCGAAACAATTGCCATAAGCTGCGTTTCCAGTGACTTCTGTTCCGATTCCGCCGCTTCCTTCTGTTTTTGAAGTTCTTCAGCCTTTTGCTTCGTGTCATCAATCTCGGTAGCTCTTACTTGTGTCGACATTCCCAGGCATAATGTACCGATCAGTAAAGCACTGATAATTTTCTTCCCCTTTATCATATGTACCCCCTTGTCAATTCAGTACGTATGTTATTATACTTTCAGATGTTTTCTGATTGTAAAGAAACTTCCTACAAAACCGATTCCCACTCCCAAAAGAATTCCTACTGGCAAAAGTGTTCTATATACTTGTGTGACCGGAAGGAAATTAATGATATTCTGAAGAAGATGGAACCTCTCAAGAATATAGTGAATTGCCTTCTCATATACCAAGTACAGAATTCCAAGTGGAATCACAGCTCCGATTGCTCCGATGAGCAATCCTTCAAACACGAACGGTGCTCGGACAAATCCATCCTTCGCTCCGATATATTTCATAATAGCTATCTCTTCTCTTCTGACAGTAATACCCATGGTAACTGTATTACTGATCAGGAAAATAGATACCGCTAACAGAATTCCAATAATGGCAACTGATACATAACCTACCAGTTTATTTACACTGGTCAGCGTCTTCGCAACGACATCTGATTTATTGACTTTACGGACTCCATCCAGGCTTTCTGCAAAACTTACTACATCTTTCTGTTTGGAAACATCAGACATATATACTTCATAGTTATCAGAATTTGCAAGCGGATTATCATCTTTAAATCCTTCTGCTGCTTCTTCTGATCCCTGGAAATATTCCTCCTGGAACTTTGCCCATGCCTCATCAGCACTCACATAAGTGACGCTTAATACTCCGTCTTCATTCTTAAGCTGAGCTCCAATGTTATCTTTTTGTTCCTGTGTTGCTTCTTCATCAAAAAATACCGTAATGGCAACTCCCTCTTCTGCCTTCTGTACGATATAATTAAAATTCATAACAATAGAATAAAACAGGCCAAACAGGAAAATACAAGCTGCCATAGTCGCAATAGATGCAATGGAAAACATCTTATTTCTCCCTATGTTCTTGACACCCTGCTTCATAGAATATCCAAAAGTACTAATTTTCATTATTATACCCACCTTTTTTCTCGTCGCTTACAATGACTCCCTTTTTCATCGTAACAACTCGCTTCTTCATCTCGTTTACAATTTCCTGATTATGAGTTACGACCAAAACGGTAGTCCCTCTGTCATTCGCCTCCTCCAAAAGCTTCATGATCTCCCATGAATTTGTCGGGTCCAGATTTCCTGTAGGCTCGTCAGCGAGAAGAATCGCCGGTTCATTCACGATTGCTCTTGCAATCGCTACTCTTTGCTGCTCTCCACCGGATAACTCCTTTGGAAATGCTTTGTACTTCTGTGCAAGTCCCACCAGTGACAATGCTGCCGGTACTTTTTTCTTGATCACTCTTGCAGAGGTCTCTGTAACTCTCTGTGCAAAAGCAATATTCTCATAGATATTACGATCCTTTAAAAGTCTGAAATCCTGGAACACTACTCCAATATTTCTTCGGTACATCGGGACTTTTCTATGGCGCATGCGGCCCAGATTATGTCCTTTCACAATAATAGTACCTGATGTAGGCTCCAGCTCCTTCATGATCAATTTGATAAGTGTTGACTTACCTGATCCACTGTCACCTACGATAAATACGAATTCGCCCTGCTCGATCTTAAGGTTGATACCATTTAGCGCAGAGATTCCCTTCGAGTACTCTTTGGTTACGTCCTTTAATTCGATCATAGTTTCCTCCTAATTATTTAATACTCCATCGATTCCATATACTTCATATATTTCACTACCATAAGAGCGATTTTAAAAGTAATGGCATCCTCAAACACACGAAGATCAAGTCCTGTGCTCTTCTGAAGTTTATCCAGTCTGTATACAAGCGTATTACGATGAATATACAGTTGTCTGGATGTTTCTGATACATTCAGGTTGTTCTCAAAGAACTTATTAATAGTTGCTAATGTCTCTTCGTCGAAGTCATCTGGCGATTTCCCCTCAAAAATCTCACGGATGAACATCTTACAGAGTGGAATCGGCAACTGATAAATCAATCTTCCGATTCCAAGCGCACTGTAAGCAATAACATTTCTCTCACTGAAGAATATCTTACCTACATCAAGCGCCAGTTTCGCCTCTTTATAAGACTTAGATACCTCTTTGATATCATGTACGACGGTACCATATGCGATCAGGGCGTCTTCTTCCCCATTATCTTTCAACAGTGTCAGATAACCGTTCGCCATCTTTTCAAGTTCCTTGTGCCCGTCTTCAAGCTCAAGTTCCTTCACAATGATAATATTCTTCTCATCTACTGCTGTCACAAAATCTTTTGATTTGTTTCCCAGAAGATTACGTACATTATCAAGAGCATTGCTGTCCTTCTCATGATCCGTCTCAATTATAAATACAACACGACGCACTTCTGTGTCAATATGTAATTTTTTGGCACGATTGTAAATATCTACAAGAAGCAGGTTATCCAAAAGCAGATTCTTAATGAAATTATCCTTGTCAAAACGCTCCTTATATGCAACTAACAGATTCTGGATCTGAAATGCTGCAATCTTTCCAACCATGTACACATCATCACTGCCACCATTCGCCAACAGCACATATTCCAACTGATGTTCTTCAAAGATCTTAAAAAACTGATATCCACGCACAACCTGGCTATCTGCCGGAGAATCCACAAAGGCCAGCACTTCTTCTTCATAATTCTCCTGTTCTGTCATCGTACTTGCAAGCGGTTTTCCATCTGTGTCCATCACACAGAAGTCAATTCTTGTAATTCCTTTCAATCCTTCAATTGTGTTTTGAAGTATCTGATTAGATATCATATCCATCTCCTCCACTCATATCAATATGCATTTTTCACAACAAAGTGCCCTGTTTTTTAGTAAAAGAGCATATTCTCAAATTCTATATTAATATATTTTGACAAAAAAATAAAGAGAAAACTACAGTTTTTTTGTTAGTTTCCTCTTTTTTTACTCTTTTCAATTTCCTTCTTAAAAATCTGTTTCATAAAAAACTGACCGATTCTGCCCCCACCAATGCCTTTCGCTGCCACTGGAATTCCATCTTTTCCAAGTCCAAGCCATACTCTTGCATTCATCACATTACGATTCTTGGAAATCAGTTCTTCCTGCAGCGGTGAAGAAAGTGCCGACAAGACACAATCTACTTCCTCGCCATTAATCGCATTAATCAGCATATCATCTGCCCGATTCTTTGCAGATACCTTCGCCATACCTACAATCTGGGTTCCTCTGTAATACTCTTCAAAATGTCCGAACATCTTCTGTCCTTCTTCTTCCGATTCCACCAAAAGATATACCCGCTTATGCTTTCTTGCCAGATATCTTAAAAACATCTTTAAAAATGTCTTATCTTCCGTCTCTCGCAGACACTTGTGATCTGTAATCTCTGCTGCTTCCAGAATTGTCTTGTTACCAGCCAGTATAAGGTCGAAATTCTCGATCTCTTCTTTTAACTCAGCCTCTGTTCCCAGTTCCATAAGACTTTCTATCGTCACAAGTTCGATCACACTCACCAGATCCGATTCCATATAAACAAGCGCTTCCCGCATAGCTTCTTTTGCTGTAAAATTATCAATGGATATATCTAAAACACTTATCTTTTTGCTCATAATCTCACTCATATTTGTCAACATCTTGTAGCTGTTCGATTATAGCAAACGATTCTATGTTTTTCAAGGTTTCTTGTAAAATGTTCACATTTGTTAATATTCGTAATATTTTTTGTAATATTTTTGTTACTTCTTACTTCGATTTTTCCTTTTTCTGGCAAGTATTCCACCAATTCTCCCGGTTTCTTTTGATGACAACGATTTCCAACCATCTTTCATAACCCTATCTAAAAGTCCTAACTCATCGGCTATCTCATATTTCATCTTCTCTTCTTCTGTAAGCTGATCCAGACGAACTGGTGTATCCTTCTTTTTTGCCATAGCAAACTCCTTTCCTTCATATGGCCGAAACATATTTTTCTACACCAGTATTGTTAACACATCTGTATTTCTTATTCGCCAAAACATTTACCTTCGGCTTATTTTTTCACATTTCCTATTATTGTTCTGCCTGAAATTGAACATTTACCTCCCCAACTCCACATTCAATTGACATTGTCTTATCGGACTGATTTTCAATCTGATATTCACTTCCAATCTCCGTAAATTCTCTTTCGCCACACACAATACTTCCTATGTCGCAATTCAGATCATAATTATAATCTGTCTCATTACCGATGGCAGTAAAGATAATCTCTCCGACGCCACTTTCAAGATCTGCATCTCCCAGCGTCTTTCCGAGCGCTTCGATCAGCCCCATATCACAATTCATTGTCAGATCATTTGTCAGGAAAGAATCCACTTGAACCTCACCGGCATCTACATCTATATCTAAATCTTCTGTATGGATATCTTCTATATAAATGCTGCCTGCACTCAGATTCATCTCTACTTCCTCCAGCTTATAGCCTTCTGGAATATAAATATATATTTTTGCATCTTGTGCATGATTTCGCGCGTAAATCCAGTTCCAGACTTTTTTATTTGTTGTAATATTTAATACTCCCTCTTCTTCATAACACTTAAACTTAAGACTTTTGGATATTTTTTGTGTTTCTACAGTAATCTCCTGCTGTTCTTTTGGTGCTTTTAATATTTTTATCTCGCCTGTTGCTATGTCAAGATCCAATTCTCGGATGCCCTGATAGCTTTCCTGAATATTCGGACTATAAGTCTCTTTTATTGGAGCACGTTCTTTCACTATTTCCATCGTTGCGCCCATTCCCAGTCCAATGCCTAAAAGTGCAATACCGACTACCAATGTAATACCACAGGTCAGCCAGAATATTTTCCATCCTTTTTTCATCTTCACGCTACCACCTTTCTATGAGAAATCTTTTCCCAGAGGTACTTCATTCCCTTTGCCAGTCCACGGAGTACTACTTCACAGAGTTTTCCAAATCCTACTGTTGCAAGCACACCAAGAACCATTATGATCAGACCGCTGCCAATCAATGCCAATCCTGCGGCTGTCTGTGGCAGAAGTATAACGGAACCGGATATTATCAGCGAAATTCCTACAATTGCAATGGCAGCCCCGGCAATAACCAATGCAAATACTCCAACAATGATAGTTAACACCATTGCCAGTCCTGCAGCCAGAATACCTCCGATAATTGGAATCAAGACCGGTCCTATAATTATCGCAAGAGCCACAATTAAAACAATTTTTCCAATACGGGCATTTTTCTTTTTCTGATCATCTGATGTCCCATACTGATATTCCGATGACTGCTTATTCTCCTGATGATTCATCTGATATTGCTGTCCTGCTGACTGATATTCTTCCTGCTGACCATGCGTTGTATTTTCCGTCTTGCCTTTTAAATCTGCTTTTATATTCTCTGCCACTTCCTCCGGAGCGCCAAATTCCCGGATAACCTGTTCTTCATTCTCTTCGCCGGCCTCATCAAAATAATCGTTATAATACTTCATAGCATCTCTTCGTTCTACTTCAGGGATGTCCTGTAAAAGCGATGCTAGTTTTGTCATATATTCAATTCGGTTCATTACTTCTCACCCCCTGCAAATAACTGATTGATCTTGTTCATATATTGTGTCCATTCTGTCCGATACATATCAAGCTTTTCCCTTCCTGCCAAAGTCACCTTATAATATCTTCGATTGCGCCCATCATATTGTCTGTCGTACACTTCAAGACACCCATCTTTTTGGAGTCTTCGAAGAACTGGATAGAGGGTTGATTCAGACACTTCTATCGTCTCACGCACATCCTGTGTAATCTTATAACCATAAGTGCCTTCCTCTGTCCGTGACACAACTGCCAGAACAATCGCATCCAAAAGAGCTGCACCTGTATTAAAGACCATTTCACCACACCCTTTCTGCAAAATCTGGATTTAACCAAAAATTGTCATGCAATTATCTTTACAGATTCGCTATATTATTTTGTTTCATATATTATATGCTGTATAATATATGCTTTTGTATATTATATGGCATATAATATTATAAGTCAAGAGAAAACAGTTGCAAAAATTGAACAACCTGCAGTTTGTCTTAACAGGTATTTTCAATAAAAACAGCATCAAGTGCATATTCTACGCGACTTCCACACAATGGAGATGAAACTCTTAACATTATAGAGGCCTCTGCCGAATATGATGTTTGTTTTTAGAGGTTCATCGTAATTCCCTGTGTGGGGAGCTTAGAATATGCACTTGATGCATCCTTTTTAGTAATTAATATTTGTTAAGACAAACTGCAGGCTTCGCCCAAAGTAAAAGAGTACAGCACCTTTTCTTTCACTTTCTTCCCGGTAATCTGTTCCAGTGCCCTGCCATAGTAATCTAGCTGGGCATGGTATTTTCCCACCAGTTCTTCTATCTTATATACTTTGTCTGTCTTGTAATCCAGTACGACCAGTCCGTCTTCTTCCTCAAAGTACACATCTATGATTCCCTGTACAAGAGCAAAGTCACCTTCTGGCTCGTCTTTATATAATTCCTGCTCTGGTATTCCAAGTACAAACGGCTGTTCTTTCCACAGTTTTCCACAATCTGCACTTGTTCTCATTCGTTTTCCCACAGAGCTATCAAGAAATCCCAACACATCGGCTGTCCGGACGGAATCTGCCATTTCTCGCGTCATTCGCCCTTGTTCTACAAATGTGTTTATCTCTGTCTCCAGCGTCTGCCTATCATACATTTTTTCAAAATCGAGAAGTTCCATGACGCGGTGATAAGCAGTTCCTCGCGGAGCTCCGGTCAGTGTTTCTTCTTCTGTCATAAATTTAGGAAGAAGCGGTACAACTTCCGGTTCTTCAAAAACTACTTCTCCCAAAGCATTTTCCTCATCGTCAAGTTCTGCCTGATAAGCCATTTTTTTTAGCTCGGATACTGTAAATTTCATCTTTCTAGCATGACTTTTTGGATAAGGATACTGATATGCGAACTGTTCTTCTAATGTCTGTCTTACATTTGCATCATATTCTGCTGAAGTGTCCCATCTTCGTAATATTTCTTCCTGTATTTTTCCGGATACTTCCGTCTCCACCTCATCACGGACAATCTCTTCTAGCAACACTTCTTCGAAAGTGACCGGTATCTCTTCTGGTATATATGCAAGTGCCGGTATGATCCAGTCCAGATATTGAATAGCACTACTTCTCTGTGCAAAGGTCAGCGTCTTTGCCATTTTTGTCTCTAGATTATCACAGGTTCCTGTAATAATCAGCTTTTCCTTTGCTCTTGTCAGTGCAACATAAAGCACACGAAGCTCTTCTCCTAAATTATCAAGCTTCGCTTCTTTTTGAATCACTTTTTTTACCAGACTTGGAATTTTCGTTCTTCTATCTAAATCTACCACGTCCATACCGACTCCCAGTCTGGCATGAATAATCACCTGTCCGGCAAGATCCGTCACATTGAATTTTTTACCAGTTCCTGCTACAAACACGATTGGAAACTCCAGTCCTTTACTTTTATGGATTGTCATGACACGGACTGTGTCTGACTGCTCATCTTCCAGACTTGCCTCACCATAATCCACTTCAAATTTCTGAAGCTGCTCAATATAACGCACAAAATGAAAAAGTCCTTTATAGCTGGAAGACTGAAATGCCTGCGCTTTTGTAATCAGCATTTCTACATTTGCCGCACGCTGCGCGCCTCCCGGCATTGCTGAAATAAACTGACCATACCCGGTTTGTGTCAGAATACTCCGTAGAAGTTCATGGATTGGTGTATACGGAACAATTTCGCGGAAATCATTCATTTTTCCATAGCAATGTTTGAGTTTCTCACATATTACCGTATTTTCTCCGTTTTCCAGATAATTTTCTACCGCCTGGTAAAATGGAATTTCAAAAGCTTCAGAACTTCGGATCACTGCCATTTCTTGTTCATTCAGTCCACAAAATGCCGACATAAGAACCGCCGCCAGTGGAATATCCTGTTTCCGATTATCCAGCACTCTCAGATAATCCAGAAGCACACCGATTTCCTGCGTCGCAAAATAGCCTTCTTTTGTACCTGAAAATGCCGGAATTCCTTCCCGATTCAGTTCCTGTACGAATATGTCAGCAATCCCTTTCACACTTCTGGTAAGAATGACAATATCGGAATATCTTGCCGGACGCAGTTTTCCTGTCTTCTTATCCAGAACCTTCTGCTCTGCAATTAGCCTGCGGATCCGGCTTGCGATCATCCGAGCTTCCATCTCCTGTTTGGAGGCTTTTATGGAACGGTCATATTTTTTCAATTCTGTATTTAATACAAGTACTTCTGTTTCACACCCCGGATTTTCAGGATATTCTGCACCTACATACAATGCCGCCTTGTCATCGTAATCAATTTCTCCAAGATTTCGCATCATAATCTGCCGAAAAATGTAATTCACACTGTCCAGTACTTCTTTTCGACTCCGGAAGTTTTTATGAAGATCAATCCTTTGTTTTGGTCCTTTTTCCAAATCATACGTGTCAAATTTTTCCATAAAAAGCTCTGGTCTGGACAGCCGGAAGCTATAAATACTCTGCTTGACATCTCCCACCATAAAAATATTATATTTTCCTTTCGAAACACCGGAAATACTGGTCAGAATTGTCTCCTGGATCAGATTACTATCTTGATATTCGTCAATCATAATCTCCCGGAACTGATCCTGATATTCCTTTGCAACCTCAGAAGGTTCAAACCCTTCTTCTGTTTTTTTTGCCAGGATCTGAAGTGCAAACTGCTCCATATCTGAAAAATCAATAACATTTTCCTGGCGCTTCTTTGCGTCAAATCTTTGCGAAAAACATTTTACCAGGCCCACCAATTCTTCCATATAAGGAAGACATATCTGCATATCTGCTGCCATTTCTTCCGGTTTCTGATAAAAATAATCTTTCTTCAGACCACTGACAATTTCCTTCACCTGCTCACGAAGATCCTTAACTGCTTCTATTTTTTCTTTCGATACAGTCTTATCTCTGCATGATGCAAACCTGCTCCACTCTACATTCTGGATGCGCCCAGACAGCTCATTATAATTTTTTGCACTTAAGAGCTCTCTTATTGTCTGAGCATCCAGCTTCAAAGCCTCTTCATACACAGCCGGGCCATCTATTTCCAGACTAATTTGCGTTGCCTGTTCATTCAATAGTTTTGCTTCTTCCAGGTAGGCTTTCGCCCAGGTTACAATTTTGTTTCCATAATCACTTTTTTCCAGATCTTCTGCACAGTCGACTCTATATGCATCAACACAAGAATCAAGCCAGCCCTCTCCGTCTGGATAGCTCCGACTGTAATCGTAAGCCTTCTCAATCATTTCTTCCAGCTTTTTATCATTTCTTCTTCCACCATAGGCATTAGAAAACCGCAAGAACCGCTCTTCTTTTTGCGCGTACTTTTCTTCCAGCAGTTCATCTAATACATCATGCCGCAAAAGTTTCAGTTCTCCTTCTTCTGCAGTACGGAAACCTGGATCAATATCGATTACATGAAAATGATCACGGATTACGGAAAGACAGAAACTGTGAATTGTTGTAATCTGCGCATTGTGGATCAAAGTCGCCTGTCTTTTCAGATGTTCATTTTCCGGATTCTCTTCTAATGCCTTTTCAATGGCACCCCGGATTCGTTCTTTCATCTCACCTGCCGCTGCTTCTGTAAATGTTACAATCAGAAGTTCGTCCACATTGACCGGGTGTTCCTCATCAGTCAGCATTGTAATAATACGCTCTACCAACACTGCTGTCTTTCCCGAACCTGCTGCTGCAGACACAAGAATATTGCGGTCCCGAAGATCAATGACCTGTTGCTGCTGTTTTGTCCATTTTACTCCCATGAGCCCGTTCCTTTCTCCTGCTCCTTTTCATGATCGTCCCGATTCATGTTCTCTTTGACTGCATCTGCTTCCATGGCTGCTATCACCTCTGACTGTGTCATCTCAAAAATATCCCGATATTTGTATCCCGGTATTTTCTGGTCAAAACCACAGATATGCCGGTATGCACAATAATCACAGCCACTCTCCTGTTTTCTCCGGTATGGAAATGCTGCAACTTCTCCACTTAATATTTTTTGATGCACCTTAAAAACTTTCCCCAGGGCATGGCGCATCATCACTTCAAATTCCTGCTCCGATGCAACTTTTGAATTTTTTGACAGACTACCATTTTTATTATATTTCACAGGAATGACAGCAGATTCTCCGGCCTGACAATGATCCAGATGCTCCAGTGTCTCATCTTTCAAATTCATCACGCCATCCACTTTCAGCTCTTTTAGTACTTTCTGCCAGATTTCTTCTTCCTCTCCAACCACTTTCTTCTCCACAAGAGGATCATTTAAACGGTAATAAAAGACACCTGCCGGAATCACCTCACTGTCCGGGTAATGTTTTTGAGTCATTTTTACTGCTGCGTCCATATAGACCATAAGCTGAAGCTGGAGCCCATGATATAAAGCCACCACATCAAAGGCCTTGCTCCCGGTCTTATAATCCAGAACCTTGACATAGACCTTGTCTTTGTCTTTGCACAGATCCACACGGTCAATCTTACCATTCTCAAAACGCATTTCATAAGCCACCGGCACAAAATCTCCTGCTTCCAGCTGCTTTGTAAGCGCCCATATGGTTCTCGTCAGAAGACGCTTCATGCGCTCAATCATATACTCGTTGCGCGCCGAACTGTAAAGCACCGAATTCCCATAGTCGGAAATGGCATGTTCCACACTATCATCAATGTATTCTTGTCTTTTTTCTTCCTCAATCTCTGTCCAGGACAAATGCTCTTCTTTTAGCTTTCTGGAATAATACTCCAGGGCACTGTGGCACACATTTCCCAAATCCAGCGGTTGGAATTCGTATGTCTGACGCTCCCGAAGGCGCAGTCCATAAGTAAGAAAATGCGCAAATGCGCAGGCTGAAAACCGTTCAATTCTCGTAATACTGTCCTGAAAATGTTCTCCATAAAGCTGCTTAGCCACCTCTTTTGTCAGTCCATCTGCCGGCCGGGTATAAAATCCTGATTTCATAAGTTCTTCTACACGATACTGCCACTGTGGCTGTCTCTTGTACCAGGAATATAATTCCTGCCATTCCTGATCCATAGCGTTCCCGTCCTGAAATCCTCTGATAACTTTTTGCATACCAAGCCTGGGGGTCCACTCCTGGGCAGAAAATGCCTGTTTTTCTTCGTCTTCTATTTCCAGACCCGAAAATAATCTCTGCATCTCCTGGATCAGATATGATGGGCGGATACTTTTTCCGTCCGCGGAAACCTTGCTGTAATAAATATCCAATGTCTCAGAAGGTTTTGTCAGATTCATGTAAAGATAAAATTTCTGCTCGTACGCTTTCTCTTTACCTCCCGGTGACAGATGAATCTTTCCTGTTGCAAACTTATCCCTGTCGCGCTCTGTAAGAAGGCCACTCCTTATTAATGCTCCCGGAAGAAATGTATCATTTGCCCCGACAAAAATAAGTGCTTTAATATCTTTTAATCTTGTACGTTGCATGTCTCCAACAACGACCTGATCAATTCCAGGTGGAATGACTCCGACTCTTGCTTCTTCAAGACCCGCGTCTAAAAGCTTCAGATATTCATCCATGGTCACCTTCTCATCACCAAGAAGTTCTACGAATTTATCAAATAGTTCAATCAAAATACGATAAACCTGACTGTATTCCTTGGCAAGCGCAAGTTCTCCTGCCTCTTGAAATGCTTCAGACTGACGCTGCAATTTTAACTGAAGTTCTTCTCTCACCATAAACTCATAAAGCGCCATCGTCACATCTTTGACTGTCTTGCTCCTTTGTCTTAATACATACACAAGCGTGTCCACCTTTTCCACAAGACGAACCCGGTTATGATTCAGAATTTCCAGATTTTCTTCTTCCAGATATTTCGGGCGGCGGATCCAGCTCTCCTGCCATTTCTTATATCCACGGATTCCAAGTGCAATTACGTAATTTTCCAGTTCATCGACTTCACCATAAGTAAAACCACTAAGATTTGTTCTTAAGAAACGAAATACACTCTCATAACTGAAATTATCTTTCACCATATTCAGAAGACTCCGGATATATTCTACAAAAGAATTCAAAAGAATACTCCGCTTATGATCCATAAACACCGGAATTTCGTAGAGGTCAAATGCCTGTCCCAGGTCATCACCATACACCTCCATATTGCTTACAATAACTCCGATATCCCGGTAACGATATCCTTTTGTCCGAACCAGGTTCCGAACTCTTCCTGCAGCTTTCATCGCTTCTTCTCTTGGATTTCTGGCCACATGTATCCGGACTGCTCCCTGTTTTTCCTTATAACATTCTTTGCTATAGCGGAATATATTTCTCTCCAGAAACTCCATAGCCGAATTGTCACAGAATCGATAGAGTGGACGTTCGTACAGACACAATGGGTCTTCCACACTCACTTTTCTCTCTGCCGCAATCTGTATTAACGATGTCACGGTATGCTTGCCGAGTGCAAATAACTGATATGGGTGCTTATAAACGTACGGGTTTTCCCGATCATCCATCGTTACAGTTACGATCACTTCCCGGCATACTTCAAGAAGTTCTCCAAGCAGCCGGTTCTGTACTGGTGTAAATCCTGTGAATCCGTCCAGAACAATCGTACTTTCTTTTAAAATATCCGAACCTTTCACTACACGGCAAAGTGCGTCCAGGAGTTCTTCTTTCGTAATAAATCTATCTTCCAGATATTTCTTAAAACCAATATACAGAACTTCCAGATCCTGAAGTTTATAATAAAGCCTTGAATTCTCCCCTGCTGCTGCTTTCATCTGCCTCAGTTCCTCTTCCCCAATATCGTACTGATCAAATTCTGAAAGCACTGATTTGACTTCGCTGATATAGCCAAGCTTTTTCATATTTCCCTTTAAAACTTTTAAATCCTTTTCATAATCACCGGCAATCTTTCGCAGAATCAGATTCTTTCCCTCATCATCCAACACCGGAAGGGCCTGCCCACCGGTCTCCTCAAAGATGCGGTAAGCAAGCCTCACAAAACTAAGTACGTCGATATTCATAATTCCATGATTCGGATGTTGCATGACAAGATCCTTCTGCGTCTGCATCGTAAACTGCTCCGGTACAAGGACAATATACTGACGATCCGGGAACTTTACAGATTCCCGGATCACATAATCATATAATTGATAAGATTTTCCTGAGCCAGACGGCCCAAATACGAATTTTAAAGACATATCTCTCCTTCTTACAGGCTTCTTAAATTCTCCGTAAATTCACTGCTGAGCGTAATCTTTGCCACGTAGAATACATCTCCTGTCATAAAGACCGTTCCGTCATCTTCTACTTCCACCTGAAGATCTCCTCCCGGCATATGTACGATTACTTTGTTATTCGTCATACCAAGCTTATGTGCCACGGCTGCGGCTGCACATGCACCTGTTCCAGATGCCAGAGTATAGCCTGCACCACGTTCATAAATCTCAATAGCGATATTCTCTTTGTCGATGACTTTCATAATCTGTGTATTGATTCTGTGCGGGAAATACTTCGCACACTCGGAGTAATCACCAATCTTACATACAATATTCTTAGAGATTTCTCTCATCGGAATCACGCAGTGCGGATTACCGACACTTACACAAGTAACCGGATACAATGTCCTTCCGAATACCATATCTTCATTGATAACTTCTCTCTTCTCTCCTGTCACCGGAATTTCATCACTCCAGAAAGAAATCTTTCCCATAGAAACGCGGAGTCTGCTTCCGTCTTCATTTAAAAATGTAACTGCTGCCTCCCCATATCTGGTATATAATTTGAAATTCTTCTTTTGGATATAGCCTGCATCTTTTAAATATTTTGCAAAAATACGGACACCATTTCCACTTGTTTCAGATTCACTTCCATCCGGATTCCATACTTTGACATGCATGCCGTCTTCTTTTATAACCGGACCTTCCAGGACTCCATCTGCTCCAAGCCCTGCATTACGGTCACAAATCATCTTAACATTTCCCGGTGTCAGTTCCAGTTCATTTTTATTTGGATCAAATACTACATAATCGTTGCTTAATCCATGATAACGCTCTAATACCACTTTCATAACATACCTCCGTTTTAAATCTTCAGACAATTTTCACTATTCTTATCATAACAGGCATCAATTTCTTTTTCAATGTATATAATGATTTTTCTGTCGTTTAAATGTATGAAAAAATGATACACTATAAAACATAATAAGAATTACCTGTTGACAACAATTTGCGGATAAATATCAGCAGGTACATATGCCGTAACCTGGATACCTTCTTCTGTATAATTCTCTTCCAGTAATTCTCCATATTTTCGAATAAGCTGGATCTTCCCGGCTTCACTGTACGGATATACTTCCTCTATATAAACCTTCTGCTGGCGAAGAAGCGCTTCAATCGTCTCCAGCATATCCCCGAGTCCTGCTTTAGTCTTTGCAGATATTGAAACCGTATAGTCTGCCTTAAAATCTCGAATAACTGGTATTCCTTCCAGTCGGTCCTGTTTATTAAATACGGTAATAATCGGTTTATCCTGGACTTTTAATCCCTGAAGTGTCTCATAAACAGTAAACATCTGCTCATCCGCCTGAGGATTCGAGACATCAACCACATGCAGAATCATATCTGCATACTTTGCTTCCTCCAGTGTACTTTTGAATGCATCGATCAGATGATGTGGCAGCTTCCGGATAAAACCTACGGTATCTGTCAGAAGTATCTCCTGACCGCTTGGAAGCTTCAGACTTCTTGTCGTCGGGTCCAGTGTTGCAAACAACTTATCTTCCGCCAGAATATCTGCACCAGTCAAAGCGTTGAGAAGTGTTGACTTTCCGGCATTCGTATATCCCACGATTGCTGCGACCGGAATCCGGCTCTTTGCTCTTTTTTCTCTTGTCACTTCACGGTGTTGCTTTACACTCTTTAGCTCCCGATTCAGAAGTGCGATCCGATTTTTAATAAGACGTCTGTCCATCTCCAGCTTCTTTTCTCCCGGACCTCTCGTACCGATACCACCGCCAAGCCTTGACATGGCAGTTCCAAATCCGGCAAGTCTCGTCTGTCGGTACTTAAGCTGCGCCAGCTCAACCTGAATCTTTCCTTCACTGGTAGATGCTCTTGCAGCAAATATATCCAAAATAACCAGCGTCCGATCCATAACCTTTGCATCTAGTTCATCCTGGAGATTCTTCATCTGTGCCGGCGACAATTCATCATCACAGATAATTCCTGTTGCATCCAACTCCCACAAAAGGCTTTTGATCTCATCAATCTTTCCCTTTCCGACATAAGTTCCCGGGTGTACCTGATCCCGGCTCTGCACAACTTTTCCTACTGTAACAGCACCGGCTGTCTTCGCAAGCTCACTTAGTTCTTCCAGTGAAGCATCGATATCCTTCTGCCCCGGAAGACATACCCCTACCAATATAACACGTTCTGTCTCTTTCTTTAATTCTATCATTTAAACTTCCCTTATCTGGTTTTTAAAAATTCTGCTTCTTTAGCAGCTTTCTCGTCATCTGGATATGCAGTCACATAATCTTCCAGTTTTGCTTCTGCATTGTCCCAGTCTTCCAGTTTTTCATAGCAGACTATTACATTAAACTGAATTTCCTGCTTCATATCGTCAGAACAATCTGAATGATCCAATGCTTTTTCATAATAAGAAATAGCATCTTCATAGTTTTCTGTCTGCATCTTACACACTGCCATCATATTACAGATTGTTCCTGTCTCCTTCGTTCCGGCTGAAACTGCATTTTCAAATGCAGCAAGCGCATCTTTGTATTTTTCCTGTTCATAATATGCAATTCCCAGTCCACGATAGGAATCGGCCACATTTTTCTTATCCTCTACTGCTTTCTGGAAATTCTCCTGTGCTGCTGCATAATCTTTATTTTCCAGACTTTCCACACCCTTTTTATACACATTCTGACCACATCCGGCAAGCATCATGCACGCCAGTATCAGTGGTATAATTCTTTTATAGCATTTCATAATTGTTGTCTTTTTTCCTCCTGTCTAAGCAGTATATCCTGCAACTCCTGCTGAATTAATCACTGCCAGTATCACCACGACCATCTCTACTAAAATTGCTTCCCACATACCAAAGTATCCAATAACTGCCATAAACAACACAAGTATCTTTATAAATACTGCAAATGTAATATTCTGTGAAACACTGCGCAGGGTCTCTTTTGCAATTTTCATCAAAGCTACTATTCCATGAAGGTCATCTTTTACAAGAATCACATCTGCTGCCTCAATTGCCGCTTCTGACCCGAGATTTCCCATGGCAATTCCTATATCTGCTCTCGCCAGCATCGGAGCATCGTTAATTCCATCACCGACACAGACCAGCTTCTCTGCCTCTCCCTGAATAGACATGAAATCTTCTAACTGTTCCAGTTTATCCTGCGGAAGTAAGTCCGTATAAACATAGTCCATATGAAGTTCGCGTCCAACCGCCCGTCCCGTCTTTTCTGTGTCTCCCGTCAGCATCACCAAAATTGCCCGATACTTTTCCTTCAGCCATGTAAGCGTCGCTTTCGCCTCTTCTTTCACCTGATCCTGAACGAGTACATATCCTGCATACTCTCTGCCCACACATACGTAGACGACTGTTCCCGGTTCATTAATTTCATCTACCAGCAGCTTTTTTGCATCCATCATACGACGGCTTCCAACATGCACTCTCTGACCTTCATAGGTCGCACTGATTCCAAATCCAGGCTTTTCTTTTACGCTTCTGACACTGTCAGTATCCAGCTCTTTTCCATATGCATCTGCCAGTGATTTTGCCAGCGGGTGATTGGAATAACTCTCCACATGAGCGACCAGCTTTAAAAGTTCTTCTTCTGTCATACCCACTGCTTTTATTCTTGCCACCCGGAACTCTCCTTGTGTCAAAGTTCCTGTTTTATCAAAGATAAATGTATCTGCTTTCACCAGACTTTCCAGAAAATTACCACCTTTGACCACGATTCCCTGTCTGGCTGCTGAAGCAATTCCACCTAAAAATGCAAGTGGTGCTGCCACTGCAAGCGCACATGGACATGCCACGATTATAAAAATAAGTCCTTTATATATCCATGTCTCCCAGTTTCCATAAGAAAATGTAGACGGCGGAATAACCATGATCAACACAGACAGCAATACCATGATCGGTGCATATACTTTGGAAAATTTCGTCACAAATGCTTCTTTTTGGGATTTACGGTTCTGCGCCTCCTCCACAGTTTCCATAATTCTTGAGACGATTGAATCCTTGTAAATTCTTGTCACTCGCGCTTCCAGCACACCGCTCAGATTAATGCAGCCACTGTAAATCTTATCTCCTTTATACACTTCCACCGGCATTGCCTCTCCTGTAATTGCCTTTGTATCTATAGTTGAGCTTCCAGCCAGAACAACCGCATCGACTGGAATTCGTTCTCCTGGTTTGATCACAATAATATGACTCATCTTTAATTCCGAAGGATCTACCTGTACTTCCTGCCCTTTTACTTTACGAATAGCATATGTCGGTCTCAGATCGATCATCTTTGCAATAGATCTCTTTGTCCGGTCTGTCGCAATCTGTTCCGCAAGCATTCCAAGTTCAAACATAAGCATAACAATCACAGCTTCCATATATTTCCCTATGCCAAATGCTCCGATTGTTGCAAAGATAACTAATATATATTCTACCGGGAATCTCTTTTCCATAATCTCTTCACTCAGTTTCTGAAATGCCCCATATCCTGTCAGTAAATAGGTTCCCAGAAATATTGCGAATTTTTCTTGATCGGACAGCATAAATCGGGCTGCCCCCCAGACAGCACCTGCATATACTATTATCCCCAATCCATAGACTATACATTTTCTCTTTAACTGCTTTTTCATAACTCTATTCCCACATTCTCTTTCTTATTTTGAGACTTGCATCTTTGCTTCGCCCAGATGCAGGAAAACGCTTTGGTCAGTCATCTTAACATATCTTTTTATTCTGTAATATGCTCCATACCCTGACTGATAATAGACTGGATATGTTCATCTGCAAGCGAATAATAAACCGTCTTCCCGTCTCTTCGGTTCTTCACAAGTTTCATCTGCTTTAACATACGAAGCTGATGGGAGACTGCTGACTGTGTAACTCCCAGTATCTCCGCCAGATCACACACACACATCTCTGATTTTTGCAATACATACAGAATTTTCACTCTTGTTCCATCTGCAAATGCTTTATAAAAATCAGCCAGACTATTAAGCAGTTCTTCATCCGGCATCTGCTCCAAAGCCAGTTTTACGTTCTCATTATGAATACATGTCACATCGCAGCATTCAACTTCTGTCTTTCCCATATATTTCATCCTTTCAAACTACAGACTATCATGACCCGACTGTCATGTTTTTTGTAAGGCTTAAATCTTAAAAATTACAATTTTCATAGCAAGACTATGCCTGTACAAATGCCTGTTTATATTAATTATGCCAAATGGAGAAAACTATTTCAACCATTTGGCATAATTTAACACTTTTGTAATGTAATGTTATCGTTATTTTGTTTTCACATGCATTGCGCGGATGGAATTCAATACACATAGCATTGCTACACCTGTATCAGCAAATACTGCAAGCCACATATTCGCAAATCCAAGAAAACCAAGAATCATAACAATTGCTTTGATCACCAGCGCAAATACTACATTCTGAATTGCAATACTTCCTGTCTTCTTCGCAATCGCGATAGACTGTGGGATTGCTTCTACTGAAGAATTCATAAATACCACATCAGCCGCCTCTATTGCGGCATCTGCTCCGCTTCCCATTGCTGCTCCCACATCTGCACCAGCCAGTACCGGTGCATCATTAATTCCGTCTCCAACGAACATGACAGCACCGTGATTCTTACGAACGTTCTTTAGATGCTCCAGTTTTTCCTGTGGAAGAAGCTGTGCATAAACTTCATCAATTCCTGTCTCTTTTGCAACTGCCTGCGCGCTGTTCTTCTCATCACCAGTTAACATAACTGTTGCAATTCCAAGAGCTTTCATCTTACTTACAGAAGCAGCCGCATCAGTCTTAATTTCATCTGCTACAATTACAAATCCTTCTAACACACCATCAACTGCCAGTAAGACTTCTGAGCCATAACCGCCTTTTTCGTATCCTGTCGTATCTACCTGATACATTTCCATCAGTGTATAATTTCCAAGGAGAACGGTTCCTTCCGGGAATGTTGCACGGATACCTTTACCGGAAATCTCTTCCACTTCTTTCGGTCTTGTAAGCGTCAGATTCTGTCTTCTTGCTTCCTGAACAATGCTGATCGCAATTGGGTGTGTTGAACCAAGCTCACAGTCCGCCGCCATAGTCAGCACCTGTTTTTCTGTCAGTTTTCTTGTTGCCGTGACTTTCTGTACAGCAAAATTCCCCTTTGTGATGGTTCCTGTCTTATCCATAATGACTGCTTTAACATCTTTCAATGCCTCAATAGCCAAACCGCCTTTAAAGAGGATTCCTCTCTTAGATCCTGCTCCAATTCCCGAGAAGAAAGCCAATGGTACACTCAATACAAGTGCACACGGACAACTGATTACAAGAAATGTAATCGCTGTGTAAATCCAGTGGTTCCAGTCTCCCGTTACAATGGAAGGGATAATTGCAGTAAGAACTGCTGCCACAACAACAACTGGCGTATAAACTCTCGCAAATCTTGTGATAAAACGATCGATCTTCGGCTTACTTGCCGCTGCATTTTCCACCGAATCAAGAATCTTTGTGACCATGGATTCGCTCAGTGGTTTTGTAACCTCAGCCTTTAATACACCTTGTTCATTGATACAACCGGAAATCAGTTCGTCTCCCGGAACAACTCTTACCGGTACCGGCTCTCCTGTGACCGGTGAAGTATCTACCCGGCTCTCACCCTCGATAACCTTTGCATCCAGCGGAATTCTGTCACCAGGACGGATCATAATAATATCTTTTACCCTTGCATCCTGTGATGGAATTTCTTTTACTTCGGAGCCAACGACAAGATTAACAACTTCCGGGCGCATATCTACGGCATCCATGATCTGTCCACGGCTTTTTTCCACGGCAATATCTTCGAACAACTCTCCGATACGGTAGAACAGCATAACTCCGACTGCCTCTGCAAAATCACCAATCACAAACGCTGCAATTGTCGCAACTGCCATCAGAAAGTTTTCATCAAACAAATGTCCTCCCGCCATATTCTTCAGCGCTTTCATTACAATTTCAAGTCCAAGAAGTAAGTACGCAATAATGAAAATACATGCACTGATCATCGAATTCGGAAGTGTTTTTTCTGCAATAATACCTACGGCAAAAAGAATCGCTCCAGCTCCGACAAGTACTATATCCTTTTTATTCTCTTCAAACGGGTTCTTCTTCTCTCTTTTGATTGGCTGATCATCCGGCATTGCAACAACCTGTACTTCTGACTCGATAGAGGAACAGATTTCCTGAATCTTGGAAAGGAGATGCTCCTGATGATCTGATGCTACAACTAGTTTTTTTGTTGCATAAGTCAATGTTGCACCTTCAACTTCCGGTAACGCCTGAATCTTTCTCTCCATCTTAGCTGCACAGTTCGCACATCCAAGATTCTCCAAAATGTATGTCTTCTGCGCTACACCTGCCGGCATAACACAAGGCTCATGCTCCACTGCTTCATGATGATGTTCATGCTCTTCGTCTTGGTGGTGATGATGTCCACAGCCACAGCCGCATTCACACTCCTCATCATGGTGATGGTGCTCGTGCTCCTGCTTATGGTCATGATGGTGTTCATGCTCTTCGTCTTGGTGGTGATGATGTCCACAACCACAGCCACATTCTTCCTCAGGGTGATGATGATGCTCATGAGCTTCATGTTCATGATGGTGATGTTCACAGCCGCAACCACAGCTGCATTCTTCATCATGGTGGTGTTCATGCTCTTCGTCATGGTGATGATGTCCACAGCCGCAACCACATTCACACTCTTCCTCATGGTGATAGTGCTCGTGTAATTCTTTCTCCATATCTTTCATATATTTTATCCTCCTGCACGTCGCATTAACAATTGAGCATTTGTTCATATGTTTGTTTTAAATATATTCCTGATATGTCTGTTTGTCAATAGTCTTCCTTTATTTTCTCTTAATTATTACTAATCAATCTGCCAGTCGATTGGTTCCACACCGCCTGCTTCCAGGAATTTATTCGTCTTGCTAAATGGTTTACTTCCAAAGAAACCACGGTAAGCGGAAAGCGGACTTGGATGTGGTGCTTTCAGAATCAGATGGTTCGGATTATTCAACATGCTGGCTTTTCTCTGTGCCGGAGCTCCCCAAAGAATAAATACAATCGGACGATTCTGGCTATTAAGTGCCATAATTGCTGCATCCGTGAACTCCTCCCAGCCAATGCCTCTGTGTGAATTCGCCTGATGTGCCCGTACAGTCAATACTGTGTTGAGCATCAGAACACCTTGCTCTGCCCATTTTGTCAGACAGCCATGATTCGGGATGGTACACCCCAGATCATCGTGAAGTTCTTTATAGATATTTACCAGTGATGGTGGAATATCCACACCTTTCTTTACAGAAAAACAGAGTCCATGAGCCTGTCCTACATTATGATATGGATCCTGTCCAAGAATCACAACCTTTACTTTATGTAATGGTGTCAAATGAAAGGCATTGAAAATGTCATCCGCCGGTGGAAATATCTGTCTTGTTCGATATTCTTCATTTACTGTCTCAAATAGTTTTTTATAATACGGCTTTTTAAATTCCCCCTGCAAAGCCTCAAGCCAGTCATTATTAATTGCTGCCATTTTCTTTTCTCCTTTTTACTTTCTAGATAGAGATATAGGTAATTGCAACTTTAAGTTACAATTACCCATACCTTTTATCAGTTATAATCGCACAGAAACACCTCTGCCACGAAGATATTCTTTTACTTCCTTAATCTCTAATTCTTTATAATGGAACAGAGATGCTGCCAATGCTGCATCTGCCTTTCCGTCTGTCAGCGCATCGTAAAAATGTTCCAGATTGCCTGCACCGCCGGAGGCTATGACCGGAATATTAACTGCTTCTGCAACTGCACGAGTCAGTTCCAGATCATACCCTGCCTTTGTTCCGTCACAATCCATACTGGTCAAGAGTATCTCTCCTGCTCCCAGTTTTTCCACCTTATGAGCCCACTCCAGTGCATCAATTCCTACATCAATTCTTCCACCATGTTTGTAAATGTTCCAACCACTGCCATCTGCACGTTTCTTTGCATCGATTGCTACAACCACACATTGGCTTCCAAACTTGTCTGCCGCATCCGAAATCAGATTCGGAGTATCAATGGCTGATGAATTAATCGAGATCTTGTCTGCTCCTTCTCGCAACAGTGCCCGAAAATCGTCTACCGTACGGATTCCTCCACCAACAGTAAATGGAATAAATACTGTCTCAGCTACTTTTCTGACCATATCTACAACTGTGTTTCTTCGATCGGATGAAGCTGTAATATCCAAAAAAACAAGTTCATCCGCTCCTGCTTTATCATAAGCCTTAGCAATTTCTACCGGATCTCCAGCATCCTTCAAATCTACAAAGTTCACACCTTTTACAACTCGTCCGTTATTTACATCCAGGCATGGGATGATTCTCTTTGTATGCATATACCGTTCCTCCTATCTATAACTCAACAAAATTCTTCAAAATCTGTATTCCAACATCACTGCTCTTTTCCGGATGGAACTGGCATGCAAATACATTTCCACTTTCTACAGATGCATGGATCAATGTGCTGTATTCTGTTGTGGCTGTTACAATACTCTCATCTTCTGCCTTCAGATAATAAGAATGTACAAAATATACATAAGAATCTTCCGGTATTCCACGGAATAATCTGCCTTCATTCGGATACTTCAGAGAATTCCAGCCCATATGAGGAATCTTAAGTCCCGGCTGATCCGGAATCCGAAGAATCTCTCCTTTTAAAATACCAAGTCCTTCTACTCCCGGTGTCTCGTCACTTCGTTCAAATAAAAGCTGAAGTCCCAGACAAATTCCAAGAAATGGAGTCCCTTTTTCCACGACTTCATGAATCACTTCTTCCAGATTATATTGTCTGATCTTGCTCATAGCATCTCCAAATGCTCCGACTCCCGGAAGAATTACTTTGTCTGCCTTTAAAATCGACTCTCTATCTCTTGTTACAACAACTTCCTGTCCTAAAAGGTGCATAGCCTTTTCCACGCTCTTTATATTCCCTGCATCGTAATCAATAATTGCTATCATGTGCTCGTGTCCCTTTCTTCTCATTCCTTTATGCCTGTTAACGCACATCTTTCTCTTTTGTTGTGGTTTCTTCTATCGTACATCAAGTGTGAACCAGAATTCAACACCATTATCGTAATTTTTCACACCATATTGCTGATGCATGGATTCCATAATGGCTTTTACGATAGAAAGTCCGATTCCATTGCCTCCATACTCGCGTGTATGAGCCTTGTCCACTTTGAAAAATTTATCCCAGATACGCGGAACATCTTCCTCCGGTATTGGCTTTCCGGTATTAAATACAGTCACTTTTGCAAGTCCGTCTTCCCGCAAAATCTTCACTTCAATAATCTTTTCTTCATTGACATGATTATAGGCATTACTTACATAATTACGCACGACCTGTTCACTCTTAAACTCATCCCCCCAGACGTAAACTGGATTTTCTTCCCTGAAAATAAGTTTAACATCCTTTTGTTGTGACAGAATGTCCATACTCTGAAGTACTCCGCCAATCAGCTCTGTCAGATTAAAACGCTCAAATTCTACTTTATCATTCCCGAACTCCAACTGATTCAGTGTCATCAGATTCTTGACCATCCGATTCATCTTACCTGCTTCGTCCATAATAACATCACAATAGAAGTCGCGGCTCTCCGGGTCATCATTAACTCCTTCTTTCAGTCCTTCTGCATATCCCTGGATCAGAGCAATCGGAGTTTTCAACTCGTGAGATACATTTCCCATAAACTCCGTACGCATCTGCTCCATCTTCTCTTTCTGCTCAATATCCTGCTGCAGACTGTTATTTGCCTGCTTCAATTCAGAAATTGCCTTTTCCAGCTTCTGCGACATACGATTAAAGTTATCACCCAGTTCACCAATCTCATTTTTACCACCGCTTGTATACTTCGCCTCAAAATCCAGATTTGCCATACGGTCAGACAGCTCTGCCAGTTCCTGGATCGGCTTTGTAATCCTTCTGGAGAAATACCATACAAGTCCCATGCAGATGATCAGTGTTCCCATACCTACATATATTAGGAAACGATTGGATAATGCAACACTTTCACGGATACTTTCTACAGGACTTCGAATGAGGAAATTCACATTATCGTCAAGTTGTCCCCACATCTCAATATATTCGCTCTGATTCCATGGATCCTGACTTCTCATCAACTGGTAATTGTCTGTGCTATCCAGCACCTTCCCACCTTTTTGTGCCTGGTTCAGAAGATATCCCGCTAGCTGCTGCTTGAGCATATTCGTATCGTGCACATTTGTAATCAGTTTTTCATTATCCATATCCAATACAATATAGGAAATGTTGCTCTTCTCACACAGGACATGTAATTCATCTTGTACTTCATCATTACTGATCGTCCCCTTTTTCACAGCATTCTGTAGTTCTTCATATACATGAATGAACTGCATTTCCTTGTCTCTGATATAATACGGCTCTAAGAACTTTACATTAACAACAAGCAAAATAGCAATCAGACAGATGACCATGCCTGCAAAAACTGCGATCATCTGCCTCTTAATAGAATGCTTTCTTTTTTCTTTTTGTTTAAAATGCTTCATCTTAATTTACCTCGAATTTGTAGCCCATTCCCCAGATTGTCTTAATGTATTCACCCTTTTCTCCAAGCTTGCTGCGAAGCTTCTTAACATGAGTGTCGATAGTTCTTGCATCTCCAAAATAATCATAATTCCATACATTATTCAATATCTTCTCCCTGGAAAGTGCAATTCCCTGATTCTCAAGGAAATAAGACAATAATTCAAATTCTTTATAACTAAGTTCCACATCTTTTCCGTCTACCTGCACCTGGTGAGCTGCCTTATCTACAACGATACCACCTGCTTCCACATGCTCATCTGCATCCAACACATTCGAACGTCTCAGAAGTGCATTCACTCTCGCAACAAGAATCTTCGGACTAAATGGCTTAGAAATGTATTCGTCCACGCCAAGATTAAATCCCTGAAGTTCATCCCGCTCATCGCCGCGTGCCGTCAGCATAATAATCGGTACTTTAGAAGACTGACGGATCTCACGGCAAGTCTGCCAGCCGTCCATCTTCGGCATCATGACATCTAATATGATCAGCGCAATATCTTTCTCTGCGTAAAACGCCTCCATAGCCTCAAGACCGTCTCCTGCCTCCAGCACCTGATATCCTTCTCTTCCAAGGAAATCCTTCACAAGCTTACGCATTCTGCTCTCATCATCTACAACTAATATCTTGATTTTCTCCATATCATAAACCTCCCTGTACGAACTGTACATTCTGATTTCTTATTTCTTACGCTTAGACGCGAATAGCACATATTTCCCGTCATATTTTATAGTATAACAGGAAAATATGTGCTATGTGTGAAAATTTTTATTACAAAAAATGCTAGGCAGATTATTCATTTTTCTGCCCAGCATTTTTTTCTACATATCTGTCCTTTTCCAAACTGTATCCAGAAATCCCGGCTGATCTCTATCCCACGCCGCCATCTCAGAATCCAGATGCTTAATAATCTCCTCTCTGTCCTGTGGCAGGACTCCGCTGATCGTAATCAGATTATATGGGTGACTTCCGAAGAAAATGCAGTCATTTATCTTTAATGCACGAAGCAGCATTTTTTCTTCCTCTATCAGTTCACGCTCTGTAAGCTGTACATACTCTCCTTTATCGCAAAGCTCTTCCAGCTCACTTCCGCGTAAAACCGCTGTTGAAAGAGGAGATACACGATATGGCGGATACTTATTCAGAAGAGCCGCCGTGGCTTCTACACTTTCTTTGCTATGCCCTTTTCCACCAATTCCAAGCATTAAAAGCGCTGAATACTTCATTCCTGCCTCTTTCAGCTTTCCGATATTTTCATAAGCTTCTTCGACCGTAAAGCCCTTATTGATCAGTTTTACCGCCGGGGCATATGCCGTCTCAAGTCCTACATACAGCTCATCATATCCGACACTTTTCAGAATCTTCAAATCTTCCAGTGATTTTGCTTTCAGATTCTGAATAGAAGCATAGCAGGTAAGTACCTCTACTTCCGGCAGATACTGATGAACCAACTCTGCAATTTTTACAAGTCTGTCGGTCCCAAGTACAAAGGGATCTCCATTCGTCAGATAGATTCTCGTAATCTTCTCGCCTCTGTCATGAAGTTCTTTTAAATCCATCTCCACATCTTCAAGCGGCGCAACACGAAACGGTGTCTTCCGGTACATGGTACAAAAAGAACATTTATTATGAGAACAGCCTATTGTAACCTCCAGTCTCTGTACACTGGCTTCTGATGGCGGTCTGTATATCTGTCCTGTCTGGTGCATAGTTTTCACACTCCTTATTTTCATTTATGGCACTGAGACATTTCCTACAATAACGTCCGCAAAACGTCATATACTTTTTTCCTTTAAATTCAGTTCTATTATAATTTTCTTCATTACCAAAAACAAGCCGGACTTCTTATATGATTCCTTCATACAAAAAGTTCGACTTGTTTTTTAGTGGACCTGGCGGGAGTTGAACCCGCGTCCGAAAGCCCATCCACCAGAGCTTCTCCCATCACAGTCATTACTTTGACATTCCCTCCATCAGTCACCTAATGACGGGTTACTGATCTTAGTAGCTTCATAAAATCTTCCATTCCCTCAAAGCTTTGAGAACGAAGTGCTCCGTCTGTTTGAAGCCGGTTACTTAAGCAACGGATGACCTAAGGCCGACTGCTGCCACAATTAGGCAGCGTACGCTAAATTTTCGTCTGCGTTTAATTTTAAAGTGGAACTTTTATCGTAGTGTCCCGCTACGGATGGCTTCTCCAACTTCCAGACCCCCGTCGAAACCAGTACAAGCCCTGAATTACTTCTAAAAATGACGATTGTCATCCATCCAGTTTGCTGGTCGGCAGACGTTTGTATACATATACTAACACTAATACTTCAAAATATCAAGTCCTATCTATTATACTTTTCCATTAGCTAGTAACGCAAAATTCCCGCAGTCATTCATTTATTTTACGATACTGCATATGACAAATGCTTTGCACATCGAAATGTTTCTGCGGGAATTTTGTACTTATATGAAACTAAAAATTGGCAACTATGTTAATTTATTCCTCTACTCTACATCTTTTAATGCTTCCAGATCTTCTTCTCCTGTACGAACCTTTACAACTTTCTGTACGTTGTATACAAAGATCTTTCCGTCTCCTACATGACCTGTGTAAAGTGTCTTCTTAGCTGTCTCAATCACTTTCTCTACCGGAATATTTCCAACAATTACTTCCACTTTTACCTTCGGAAGTACGGTTACATCCATCTCAACTCCACGATATTTCTCACCGGCACCTTTCTGGATTCCACAGCCCATGACCTGTGTCACTGTCATTCCAGTAACTCCAAGACTGTTGAGTGCATTTTTCAACTTCTCATATCTGGACAGTTTTGCAATAATAACAACTTTATGCATACCTGCATCTGGATCAACAGGACCTGCAACTTTTACAGATGCTTCCTTCTGAGCTTCTGTTGCACGATCATAATCATCTACACCAAGCTCTGTATTTTCATTGACACTCATACTTCCTTCTGTAATATCCATAAGGCTGAATCCTGCGTATGCAGATGCAAGGCCATGTTCTTTAATATCCAGACCAACAATCTCTTCTTCCTCAGAAACTCGAAGTCCAACCGTCTTATCAATCACTTTGAACACGATTGTCATGGTAACTGCTGTCCATGCAAGAACTGTAATCACACCTAAAAGCTGTAAACCTAACTGATGGAAGCCGCCACCATAGAATAATCCGTTAATTGTACACTCCGGTGCATTTGTTGTGGCAAATAAACCAACTGCGATTGTTCCCCAGATACCATTGCAACAGTGAACTGCGACTGCTCCGACCGGGTCATCTACATGTACTACATTGTCACAGAACCATACACCAAATACGACCAAAAGTCCTGCAACGACTCCGATAATAATAGAACCTGTTGCATCTACTACATCACAAGGAGCTGTGATTGCTACCAAACCTGCAAGTGAAGCATTCAGACACATGGATACATCTGGTTTTCCATATTTGACCCATGTAAAAATCATACATACAACAGTTGCGACTGCCGGTGCGATTGTTGTTGCCATGAAAATGGAAGCTAACTGAGCACCTGTGCTTGCTGCTGCACCATTAAATCCATACCAGCCAAACCAAAGGATAAAGCAGCCAAGTGCACCGATTACAATGTTGTGTCCAGGAAATGCATGGACTTTTGTTACTTTTCCCTTTTCATCTCTTGTAAATTTACCAATACGTGCACCTTCTATTGCTGCTCCGATAAATGCACTTAAACCACCGACCATATGGATTGCACAGGAACCTGCAAAATCATGGAAGCCAAGTGCTGCAAGCCAGCCTCCGCCCCAGATCCAGTGTGCTTCAATTGGATAAACCACTGCAGAAATAACTGCGGAGTAAATACAGTAAGATAAGAACTTTGTTCTCTCTGCCATAGCTCCTGATACAATCGTTGCTGTTGTTGCACAGAATACTAAGTTAAATACGAAATTCGACCAGTCAAAATTTGCATAGTTCGTGAAAATTCCAAGTGTCGGAATTCCGATGAATCCTCCAAGTGCATCTTCACCAAGTAATAAGCCAAATCCGATTAGAATAAATACACAAGTTCCGATACAGAAGTCCATCAGGTTCTTCATGATAATGTTACCTGCATTTTTTGCTCTTGTAAATCCAGCCTCGACCATTGCAAATCCGGCCTGCATAAAGAATACCAATGCAGCTCCGATCAAAAACCAAATACCAAACACTTCAGTTCCAACTGCATCTGAAATTGCTGTTAAAATATCCTGACTCATAAATATCTCCTCCTTTTCTCTCACCCTTCTAAATCTACAATATATAATGAAAGGGTGCATATCTCTGTCGTCGACTCACAGAAATACACACCCTTGTGTCACTATATATTGTCAGGGGTATAAGATATGCCTGTTCGGCATTTCTTATAATAAAAGAAAGGCACTTCAAGATTTCTCTCAAAGCGCCTTTGCTTTTATGCAACTTAGTTTAGCTCAGTTTTTTTACATTGTCAATTGTTGTTTCATATTTTTTATCATTTCAGTATTATCTAACAACGAACCTGTTTTTCGAATCAATATTTTCTCTTTTTCTGACAAATCACATTTTTACCTGGCCGGGATAATTTTACTCTTCATCCTCGTCTTCAAGTCCCAGAATCTCTGACAGAACCTGAATGATGATCTCATTTGTACAGGATTTTACATATCCCATCATATGAAGAGAAATCTCATCCTGCTTCTGCCCCTCTGTCAGTTCTGTATTCTTCTTCGTATCCTGAATCAGCTTCACCAGTTGAGGTGTCAGCTCCTCATAAATCTCAACCGTTGTATCTGTCACTAATTTTCTCAAGTCTTCTTTTTTTACAGGTACCATATATTATCCACCTTTTCTACATCTTTTACAATTCTTATCCACATTTACTGCACATTTTCTTTCATCTTAGCCCAGATTGCGGATTTTAAAGTCACGGCTTGCTTCTCTCTGCTGGTCTTTTTTGGCAATATCCTGTCTCTTGTCATACAGTTTTTTACCTTTTGCCAGACCGATCTCCACTTTTACAAGGCTTCCCTTAAAATATACCTTTAATGGTACGATTGCCATTCCTTTTTCTTTTGTCTTGCCAATCAATTTATTGATCTCTGCTTTGTGCAACATTAGCTTCTTCACACGAAGAGGATCTTTATTAAAGATATTTCCTTTTTCATATGGACTGATATGCATACCATAGATAAATACTTCCCCATTTTCAATGCGGATAAAAGACTCCTTGATGCTGCATTTTCCCATACGAAGTGACTTCACTTCGGTTCCATGAAGCACAATCCCGGCCTCGTAAGTATCCAGTATAAAATAATCATGATATGCCTTTTTGTTATTAGCAATCATCTTACCATTCGTCTTCGCCATTTTCTTCGTCCCTCTCCTTCGCAATTACAAAATCAATGGTACGCATCAACCGGTCTGTATCAGCAACTCTCACACGAACTTCCTGTCCAAGCTTGTAGACTTTTCCGGTGCGTTCGCCCACCATCTCATAACGGCTTTCATCGTAATTATAATGGTCATCACGCATATTGGCAACATGAATCAGACCCTCGATCGTATTCGGAAGTTCCACATACATGCCCCATTTCGTCACACCGGAGATTACGCCTGTGTAAACATTTCCAATACGGTCTGACATATATTCTACTTTCTTAAGCTTCACAGTCTCGCGTTCCGCCTCGTCAGCGCGCCGCTCCGTCTCACTGGCATGCTTCGTCACTTCTTCCAATATCTTGCGATAATGTTCCATGCGTTCACCATTCATACGTCCCCGCAGGTTATCTTTGATGATCCGATGAATCTGAAGATCCGGGTAACGACGAATCGGTGATGTAAAATGTGTATAATAATTCGCTGCCAATCCAAAATGTCCGGAGTTCTCCGGCGTATATCTGGCTTGTTTCATAGAGCGCAGCGCAAGTCGGCTGATTAATGCTTCCTGCGGTGTTCCTTCTACTTTTCCAAGTAATTTCTGAATCTCTTTCGGACGCACTTCATTGGCCCCGATATGCATAGAGAATCCAAAATTATTAATAAATGTTGCCAACGCCCGGATTTTTTCATCATCTGGAGCCTCATGTACTCTGTATACAAAAGGCATCTCCTGCCAATAATAATCTTCTGCAACAGTCTCATTTGCCAGAAGCATAAAGTCCTCAATAATCTTTGTCGCAACATTTCGGTCATAAGGTTTGATATCGATTGGATGGCCATTCTCATCAAGAATCATTTTCGTTTCCGGAAAATCGAAATCAATGGAACCTCTCTGTTTTCTTCGGGATCTCAGAATCTTTGACAGTTCCAGCATACGCTGGAACATCGGCACCAGTTCCTCGTATTCCTGCATTTCTGCCAGATCCTCGTCTTCCAGAATCTTTGCCACACTTGTATAACTCATACGGCGGTCCACATGGATAACCGTCTCTGCAATCTCATGGTCAATGACCATTCCTTTCGGGTCTACTGTCATAATACAGCTAAGCGCCAGACGGTCTTCTCCGGCATTTAACGAACAGATTCCGTTAGACAATGTATGTGGCAGCATCGGAATAACACGGTCTGCCAGATATACACTTGTTCCACGCTTCAGCGCTTCCCGATCCAGCGCACTATTCTCTTGTACATAGTTCGTAACATCCGCAATATGCACACCAAGAATATAATTTTCACCATCTTTCACAACAGACACGGCATCATCAAGATCCTTCGCATCCTCGCCATCAATGGTGACCATCTGCCAGTCACGGATGTCTTTTCTTCCCTGCATGTCTGCCTCACTGACCGGCTTTGATACACGCTCTGCCTGATTCAGCACCTTCTCTGGGAATTCTACCGGAAGATCATATCCTTTTACAATAGACATAATATCTGTTCCCGGATCATTGACATGACCGATAATCTCTACAATCCTTCCTTCCGGACTTCTGCCTTTCTCACCGTAAGAAGTCAGTTCAACTACAACTTTATGCCCGTCTACAGCTTCTTTTGACTTACCCTCTGGAATAAAAATGTCCTGAAGAATTCTCTGGTTATCCGGAATGACAAAGCCATAACTCTTGTTGCCCTTCTTCTGATAAAGACCGACAACTGTTGTAAGACCACGCTCCACAATCTTTACAATCTTACCTTCCCGGCGCTTTCCATCACGATCAGAAGCCTTCGTAATAATCACTTCTACCGTATCACCGTCCAGCGCTCCGCCGGCATCGTCCTCCCCGATAAAAATATCCTGATCCTCCTCAGGAATGATAACAAAACCAAATCCTCTCTGATTCGCACGGTAAGTTCCCTGAAGACGCTTCGCCTCACCTTTACAGTACTTTCCACGCTTACTGAGACAGATCTTACCTTCCTCTTCCAATGATTCCAGCACCTGACGAAGCTCATCCCGCTGCTCCTTATTCACCTGCAGGACCATAGCCATCTCTTTGAACTTCATTGGCACATACATATCATCACAGATAAAATCATATATAATTTTCTTTCTTTTCTCAAATGTCTTATTGCTCATCGCTCCTCCACTGTCAAAAAAAGCACTCCTATACAGGAGTGCTTTTCCTCTTCTCTTAAGCAAATACTTTCAAATTCAACACTGCTGCCAGTACAACAAACAGAATCGCAAGGAACTTTGTAGACTTTACAAGTGCTCCTTCCATTGAACGACCTTTGTTCTGACCCCAATAAGTATCAGCAATTCCGCTGATAGCTCCAAGTCCTGCAGACTTACCTTCCTGCATCAGTACAATGGCTGTCAATGCGATACAATCTATTGCAAATAAAATCATAAGAACAATTTTTAAAATATCCATTACACACACCTCCTGTAGATAAACCATATTTAGTTTAGCACAGTAAGGTTGATTTCGCAAGCACTTTATTCTGATTAGGACAGTGATTGGGACGGTGTCCCTTTGGGGCAATTATAACATTTTTTCTATCATTTAAATGGATTCTGATATTCTGCCACATCTCCGAGCCGTTCTTCTATCCGTAGAAGCTGGTTGTATTTCTCTACCCGTTCGCTTCTACATGGCGCTCCGGTCTTGATCTGACCTGCCCCTACTGCTACTGCAAGATCTGCTATCAAGGTATCTGCTGTTTCCCCGGAACGGTGTGATACAATCGTTCTGTAACCGGCTTTCTGCGCCATCTCTACCGTATCCAGTGCCTCTGTCAGTGTTCCAATCTGATTCACTTTTATGAGAATTGCATTGGCAACTTCTTTTTCGATTCCTTTTTTTAATCTCTTTGTGTTTGTCACAAACAGATCATCTCCAACAAGCTGTGTGTGCAATCCCAATCTTGTTGTCAGAAGCTCCCATCCATCCCAGTCTTCTTCGTCCAGTGGATCTTCAATCGATACAATTGGAAACTGTTCAATTAACCCTTCATAATAATCGATCAGCTCTTCTGATGACCGAATGACTTTGTAATCTTTTGTCTTACTTTCCCCTTCGAACACATATTTCTTAAAGCTTCTATCATAAAGTTCTGTTGCTGCCACATCAAGTGCCAGTGATACTTCCTCACCTGCCTTATATCCGGCTTCTTCCGTTGCACGCACGATATAGGCAAGTGCTGCCTGGGCATCCGGAAGGTTCGGGGCAAATCCACCCTCATCCCCAACAGCGGTGGATAATTCTTCTTTTTTCAACAATTTTTTCAGAGAATGATAGATTTCTGCACACATACGAAGTCCTTCTTTAAAGTTTTTCGCTCCTACCGGCATAATCATAAATTCCTGAATATCAATAGTGTTGTCGGCATGTCTGCCACCGTTCATAATATTCATCATCGGAACCGGCATACGCTTTGCATTTGCCCCGCCAAGATAGGAATAGAGCGGAAGTCCTATCGCAGTCGCCGCCGCCCTTGCTGTTGCCATAGATACGCCTAACATAGCATTGGCTCCCAAGTTTGATTTATCCCCTGTACCATCTAAACCTATAAGAAATGTATCTAAAGCTGCCTGGTCAAATACGTTCATTCCGATAATACCAGGTGCAATCTTTGCATTCACATGATCTACCGCCCGTTCCACACCAAGCCCTGCGTATCTTTTTTCCCCGTCACGTAATTCCAGTGCTTCAAACTGACCTGTGGAAGCGCCCGACGGTACACCTGCCCGTCCGCAGAATTCATCTCCTGCCAGCACTTCCACTTCTATCGTCGGATTCCCGCGGGAATCTAATATTTCTCTTGCGTATACATCTGTAATTGGCAGATATTTATACATACTGATGCCCTCCTTTTCGTAGAGATAGTATGCGCCAAATCTGCCAAATCATGCTCTTATTTACATTTGTTCAAAAAACTGGTCAATAACTTCTTTCCAGTCACCTTTGCATATAATGTGATGATTACTAATTGGGTATACGGTTCTTCTACTTGTTTGTATACTTCTTTAAATCCCGGTTCCGCACCACCAGAGGCTATAAAGTAAACTGAAAGAGCCTGATTCTTTACCTCTTCGATTTCCCGACAAACTACCGGCATTCCCAATACTTTTCCAAGCTCTTTCAAATAAAATTCCCCTTACCTCCTAAGAATGCTATTATGAACTCCTATGCGGCAGCTACAACTTTTTTCTGTTTGTTGTGATATTTATAAAGATTGTGTCCGATAGAAACGAGAAATACTTCATGCAATAAATCTGTCAAAAGTCAGCACGGGATCACAGATGTCCAAATAATCTTGAATTAGCATTGGCAAAACTGCCTGTTTTGGGTTAGAATAGATTATGTTATTAATTTTTTCACAAGTTAATTATAACAGTAAGAAAGACCTTGAGTTCATTATAAACTCTTGGTCTTTCTTTTTTGGGGGACTATTCTTTTTTCACAGCCCCTTAAAATTTCTTTATTTCTTTTTCTTACTCTACTGCCAATCCTTCTGCTTTCATAACATCGACTACCTGTGCCACATATTTTGCACACAGTTCATCTGTCGCAGCTTCTACCATGACACGGATTACAGGTTCTGTTCCACTCTCGCGGACAAGGATACGTCCCTCATCACCAAGTTCTGCTGCTACATTGTCAACTGCCTTTATAACCTCCGGATTCTCGCGTGCTGTCTTCTTATCTGCCACACGGACATTCTGAAGAAGCTGTGGATAGATCTTTACAGGCTCTGCCAATCTGGAAAGGCTCATTTTCTTCTCCAAAATTACTTCCATGATCATAAGTGAAGTCAGGATTCCATCACCTGTTGTTGCATGTTTGCTGAAAATAATATGTCCGGACTGCTCTCCTCCAAGAGAAAAGTTATTCTTGCACATATTTTCATAGACATATTTATCTCCGACTGCTGTCTTTTCATACTTCATGCCAATCTTGTCACATGCTTTATAAAGTCCCAGGTTTGACATTACAGTTGTAACGATGGTGTCACCATTCAGGCGTCCATTCTCCATGAGATATTTTCCGCAAACATAAAGGATCAAATCTCCGTCGATCACATTTCCTTTCTCATCGACAGCAATGCATCTGTCAGCATCTCCGTCATAAGCGAATCCTACATCCAGATGATTCTCTTTTACATACTGCTGCAGGACTTCAATGTGAGTAGATCCACAATTGGTATTGATGTTCGTTCCGTCCGGCTCACAGTTGATTACATAAGTCTTTGCTCCAAGTGCATCATAGACACTCTTGGCAATCATAAACGCACTACCATTAGAACAGTCAAGTCCGATTTTCATATCCTCAAATGATCTTGTTGCAAGTGAAATCAGATATCCGATGTAACGGTTTCTTCCTGCCGCGTAATCAACGGTACGACCAATATCTTCTTTTTTTGCCAATGGCAGTTCGTCAATCTCTCCATCGATATATGCTTCAATCTTAGCTTCTACCTCTGCCTCCAGCTTGTGTCCTTTTCCATTGATCACTTTAATTCCGTTATCATAGAATGGATTATGGCTTGCAGAAATCATAATTCCACAGTCAAAGTTTTCTGTTCTTGTCACATAAGAAACACTCGGTGTTGTTGTTACGTGAAGAAGATATGCATTCGCTCCTGATGCAGTCAGTCCGGCAACGAGCGCGTACTCAAACATATAGCTGCTACGTCTTGTATCTTTTCCGATCACAACCTTTGCTTTGTGATCCTGTCCGTAATACCAGCCAAGAAAACGTCCCACTTTAAATGCGTGCTCTACTGTTAAAACTACATTTGCCTCTCCACGAAAACCGTCTGTTCCAAAATATTTACCCATTTTTCTTATCTCCCAATTACTTTTTAATCTTATCTGTCTAAATTGAAAATTCATAATCTGTATACATTTTCTCATAAATGAACAGATTTTTTGAACTTCTTTGGTTCAGACAAATACAGTATCTTTTCTTATTATACTGTTTTATTCTTTATTCGACAACCTTTTGGTATATTTTCCTGCTTTACCTTATACGTTCATCTTTTTGCAGATTTCCCTTGCCACGCAGATACCATTTGCAGATGCCTGCTGAAGTCCTCTTGTGATAGATGCTCCATCTCCCATAACGCGCAGATTCTTGATATTTGTCTCAAATTTATCGTTCACTACGACTTTATTCGAATAAAATTTTACTTCCACGCCGTAAAGCAAAGTCTCATCCGATGCAATTCCAGGTGTTACTTTATCGAGTGCCTTAATCATCTCATCTATCGCGACCATGATACGATGCGGGAATACCAGTGATAAATCTCCAGGCACAGCATCTTTCAATGTCGGTGTAATATTGTTCCTCTGTAATCTTTCTGCAGTTGTCCTTCGTCCTCTTCTGAAATCACCATAACGCTGAAGCAGGATTTTGCCGTCGCTTAACATATTTCCAAGCTGGGCTATATGCTTACCATATTCGATTGGTGACTTAAAAGGCTCCGTAAAATTCTTAGATACAAGGAGTGCAAAATTCGTATTCTTTGTCTTCATGTCTTTTGACTTATAAGCATGACCATTGACAACTGCAAGTCCGTTATCGTAGTACTCTGTTGCCACTTCTCCGGAAGGGTTCGTGCAGAATACGCGTACCTTATCGTCAAATGTTGGTGTATAGTATACAAGTTTTGCCTCGTAAAGCTTCTCATTGAGTTCCTTCATGATCTCATCGCGGACTTCTACCCGGACACCTACATCAACAGTACCATTCTGTGTTTTAATACCATGATTTTTACAGATTCCTTCAAACCAGCTTGAGCCTTCTCGTCCGATACCTGATACGATTTCATCCGCATAGTAAGTTTCCTCTTTGTCTGTGACGACCCCCTTTGCCACACCATCCTCGATTATGATATCCTGTACCATAGTCATGAATTTGATCTCTACACCTGAAGCCAGCAAATGTTCCTGCAGTCTTGTGTAAATCTTATATCCTTCCTCAGTTCCAAGATGGCGGATCGGACATTCGATCAGTTTGAGATTGGCACGAATTGCTTTCGCCCGGATCCTCTCGATAGCTTCGTAATCGTCAATTCCATAGACCTTCTCATCTGCCCCGAATTTCAGATATATATTGTCTGCTTCTTTGATCAGTTCTTCCGCCTTCTCATAGCCAAGGATCTCCGGCAAAGTTCCCCCTACATCTGGTGACAGAGATAGCTTTCCATCGGAAAATGCGCCTGCTCCCGCAAATCCTGTTGTGATAGAGCATGGCTTACAACCTACACAGACCTTTGTCGTGCGTTTCGGGCACTGACGCTTCTCGATAGAGCGTCCCTTCTCAATCATTAACACTTTCATATCCGGTTTCTGTCTCATTAATTCATAAGCACAGAAAATACCGGAAGGCCCTGCACCTATAATAATTACGTCATATTTATTCATATATCTGCTCCACCTTTCTGTGAATAAAAAGTATAACATTTCCATATAAAAAAGACAAGGTAAGTCCCGAAGCCATACAAGCCTTCCGGCTCATTTTTTCTCCGTTAATTAATTACCTTGTCTATAGTGTCCTGTCCAATAATATCGATCAGTGAATGACTGACTAAAAATTCATAAAACTTTACCGCTTCTTCTGCCGATATCTCATTCCTGTGCTTTGAGATCCAATACTTGATCCCATTGACCAGGGTCATAGCCTCATACTGCAAAAATGTCTCTTTGCTTATGATTTCTCCTTCTTTAATATGTATCGGATTACGCTCCACGACTACATGCACCAGATTACAGATGTTGTGATATAGCATATCTTCAAAGGAATTCTGCCCCTTCACTTCAAATACCCGTGCATAATATTCTTTATCCGCAGCAATCTTTTTAAATATCATCTCCAATGCAGACCTTGCCATATTCATTTTCACAAGTTCCGTCGCACTGCTAAATACATCTTCCCACAAAAGCCATTCCATTACTTCATATTTATCCCGGAAGTAATTATAGAATGTCGGGCGTATTACCCCTGCTTCGTCCGTGATCATCTTAATCGTAATCTTATCAAAAGATTTCTTCACGACCAGTTCTTTGAATTTCTGCCCTAGAAGCGCTTTTGTCATCTCGCCCTTGCGTTCCATGATTATCTCTTCCTTCACAACATAATCTGTGAATTATTATAACACAGATTCCGTGTTCTAAACAAGACGGAACCTGTGCCTAAAATATCAGATTCAGTATTTCACCCCTCCATGAAATACCAAGTCCATTGTTTATTTCTGTTTATAATTCTGATAGCCTTTCGCCTCACGCGGATGCTCGCTCCAGAGTTTATCCGCACACTCTGACCAACACTTCGCGTAAGTATGACATTTGCCACACAGATGCTCCACTGTTTCCGGTGACTGAAGATCTGTGGATTTGGCACCTGTCTCATGTACCATCTGTTGCAGCAATTCCGGATTTTCCAGCATCGGACATGGTTTTAAATGATTACAGTTAAATGGCTGATGATCCCGATATGCCATAAAAAGCGGCTGTCTGAGCGCATCTAATAAAGATACTTCTTTTATATTGGCTCCAGAATAATGGATAAATACACACGGTTCCACATCTCCGTTCGGATTAATGTGGCAATAATTTCTTCCCCCTGCAATACAACCGCCTACAAATTCACCATCATTCTGGAAGTCCATAGCAAAAATAGGTTTTCCACCGTTCGTGGAACGAATCTTACGAACTCTGTGATACATATATTCTCTCTGCTCTTTTGTCGGTAAAAGTTCCACTGCCGCATCATTTCCTACCGGCATATAATGGAAATACCATGTAAATCTACATCCTTTTTCAATGATCATATCCAGGAACTCATCGGACGTAACTGTCTCAATGTTCTTACTTGTATAACAGATAGATGTTCCAAAAATCTGACCGGAAGCCTTCAGCAGATCCATAGCATGCAATACTTTTTCATACACACCTGCGCCTCTTCTGAGATCATTAACTTCCTCAAATCCTTCCAGACTGATAGAAAGAGACAGATTGCCTACTTCTTTCATCTGCTCACAAAATGCTTCATCAACCAGTGTTCCATTCGTAAATGCATGGAATGCGCAATCATTATGTTTCTTACACAACTTTATAATGTCATCTTTTCTGACAAGCGGTTCTCCGCCAGTATACATATAGAAGTAAATTCCAAGCTCTTTTCCCTGTGTAATAACACTGTCCAGGTCATTGTATGTAAGATTCAGCCGATTTCCATATTCTGCCGCCCAGCAGCCGGTACAGTGCAGATTACAGGCACTGGTCGGATCCATAAGAATCAGCCACGGGATATTACAGTCATATTTCTTACGCATTTCACGGATTGTCTTTGTTCCGTAAAATGCTGCCTCATATCCCAGATTCAATGCAGTCTGACGAATGACATATGGATCCAATTCATCAATCATGTGGTTGACATATTTTACCCATTTATTATCTGGATCTTGAATCATCTTACGTGTAGCCTCATAATTTTCTTTTTGGAAATTGTCTCCCATATATTTTTCTGTCAGATCTACCAGTTCCAAAAGACCTTTTTCACGATCTTTCTTCACATGTTTTAACACTGCATCAATCGCGGTTCCATACGCTGCTCTGGCAGCCTTATGTGTCAATGTACCCATATCACATTTCCTCCTCGTATATCTTATTTTTTCAATATTTGAGCTGATTATCAACATTGCACATCAATACATGCAATATTGAATCACTACATCTACTCCTGCAATCAGGAACAATGCGCCACCTGCAAGATATGCTTGACTATTATGCACTGTACCAAGCCTATATCCTACATATACACCACCAATTACACTCAGTACTGTAATTGGGAAAATCGTCAGTGACTGGTGGATCATTTGCGCTTCCAAAAACCCCATTCCAATTCCCGCAAGAAATGCATCTACACTTGTAATAAGTGCCAAAAATGTCGTTTTCTTCCAGTCAATTTCATCATTGCGCTGTTCAAGAATGTTTCGCTTCTTAAGTCCCTTCCAGATCATATATATGCCCAATCCTATAAATATCAGAACTGTCACTGCCTCCCAGTGATCTGCAATTCGTGAACTTGAATTTGAAGAATCCCGGAATATCGGCAACAGAATAAGCAGATTTCCTACAATCAGACACCCCCATTGAACACCTCCGAAAAGCAGGCATAAACCAAATAGATTTTTCTTATTAATCTTTGAAAATCCAGCCCCCATATAAGCCATCGCTACAAATACATCTAAAGACAATCCTGCTGAGATTATTACAATCTCAAGAACAGACATAACCATCACCTGCCTTGTACTCTTAATTATGTTGTGATGAACAAAACCTTTCACTTCTCATGCATTTGCTCACAAATAAGTAAAAAAGGTTTGTTCCGTCCCTTGACATCATTGTATTAAAACATGAAAAAGAAAGGAATGTACAAAAGGTGGGAAACGTTATCCAAATGCTACATTTATAAAAATATGTCGCATACATTCTCACTCTCTGATAGAAAATGTTCTTCATCTGCCATAGGATTCACAATATAGAAAAGAACACCTTCCAAAAAATCTGCATTTTTCAGAAAGTGTTCTTCTTAATTATTCTATATTCTTTTTTCTTAGTGATGGAACAGACGAATACCTGTGAATGACATCACCATGTTATATTTGTTACATGTATCGATAACATTGTCATCTCTTACAGAACCACCAGGCTGTGCAATATATGTAACACCACTCTTGTGTGCTCTTTCAATGTTGTCTCCAAATGGGAAGAAGGCGTCAGATCCAAGAGCAACACCTGTCAGTTTGTCCAGCCATTCTCTCTTGGCCTCTCTTGTAAATACTTCCGGCTTTTCTTTGAAAATATTTGGCCATGCGTCATCTGAAAGCACATCCATATAATCCTCACCGATATAAAGATCAATTGCATTGTCTCTGTCAGCACGACGGATATGATCTACAAATGGAAGATTCATAACCTGTGGAGATTGTCTTAACCACCAGTTATCTGCTTTCTGTCCGGCAAGTCTTGTACAATGAATCCTGGACTGCTGTCCGGCACCAATTCCGATTGCCTGTCCATCTTTTACGAAGCATACAGAATTGGACTGTGTATATTTCAAAGTAATCATGGAAATTGCAAGATCAATTTTAGCCTGATCTGTCAGTTCTTTATTCTCTGTAACAATGTTGGAGAAGAAGTCATTGTCGATCTTTAATTCATTTCTTCCCTGCTCAAATGTAATTCCAAATACTTCTTTATGTTCAATCGGATCTGGTACATAATTCGGATCGATCTGAATAACATTGTAATTACCTTTTTTCTTCTCCTTCAGAATCTCAAGCGCTTCCGGCTCATATCCAGGAGCGATCACGCCGTCAGATACTTCTCTCTTGATAAGTTTTGCTGTATCGACGTCACAGACATCAGAAAGTGAAATAAAATCACCAAAAGATGACATACGGTCTGCACCTCTTGCTCTTGCGTAAGCGCTTGCAAGCGGTGAAAGTTCACCAAGATCATCTACCCAGTAAATCTTAGCCAATGTCTCATCAAGCGGAAGTCCCACTGCAGCTCCTGCAGGTGATACATGCTTAAATGATGTTGCAGCCGGAAGTCCTGTAGCTTTCTTAAGCTCACTGACTAACTGCCATCCGTTAAATGCATCCAGGAAATTGATATATCCCGGTCTGCCGTTCAATACCTGAATCGGAAGATCCTTTCCATTCTTCATATAAATCTTGGATGGTTTCTGATTCGGGTTACATCCATATTTTAATTCCAGTTCTTTCATGATATTCCTCCTACTGATTCTTATTTATGATCTTTGTCTCATAAGTTCCGGTTGCAATATCAATATAACGCACAAAAAGTGAAACTTTATTATCTGCATTCAGACTGTTCCATACAAGATCTGTAAATGCTTCCATATCATCCGGAATGCTGACAAGCTTTGGCTCCCCTTCAAAACTTGGAAGTGGATTACCATCACACTTGTATGTATGGATAAAATGTCCCTCTCCTGCTGCTGGATTCTCATATGCAAAGGTATAGCGGTGTGAACTCTCCGGATTACCATTGTTGCTCTTTAAAATAGACATTGCATAGTTGTATGTTCCATTCTCAATATGCATGATTCCGGAAATACGAGGAGTATAATTCGGTCCGTCCGGCTCAAATGTACGACTTCTCAGTGACTGTTCAAAAGTGAGCTGCTTGTCCATGCCTTCATAAACCGTGTCTGTCTGGTCGCCATTCGTCACAATGGTCTTATTACCAAGCACACGCACCGGTGCATAAATGATCAGACTTGGATCTGTAAGCTTTGACGGATCAAATGCCTGTGTACGGATTCCTTCTCCGTCTTCTACGAACACGCGGTTTCTGCTGTTCTCACTTCTTCCCATAATAAAATATGCGGTCACAGCCTTCGTACCGTCCGCACTTCTACCAATAATAATTCCACGTCCCGGGTAGGAATTACTCTGTAATTCTTTTTCAAGATTCAACATTTCCATGAATATTCTCCTCCACAAGTATTCTAGTAACTGATCCAATCACATAATTGATTATATCATCATATGATTACCGATTACTACGCGCTATGCGCTTTCACAACTATTATATAAAAAATAATGATGTTTTTCCAGTCTTATTTGTGGTATATTATAAATAACTATTTAACCATTTTCATACATGGTTTTATATTTATCTGAATACGGAGGAAGAAACAATGAAAAAAAAGCATTTATGCCTTGTGTTAACGCTTATCTTTGCGTTGTTACTTGGCGGATGTGCCAGCGGTGAGACCGCAGACAAGTATGTAGGAGATTTGATCACTTCTATAAAAAAAGAGGATCCGTCTTCTCTATCTTCTTTTCTGGAACAGGGAATTTCAGATGAGAACGAAACATATGTACTTCAGTTTCCGGACGAGCTAAAAGATTCTTATCTTAAGTTCCTTCAGGCATCATTTAATGCCGTAGAATTTGAGATAAATGGTGCTAAAAAAATTGACGATGAACGTTATTCCGTGCAGCTTACTTTTACTCCACTGGATATTGAAGCAACGACGAAAAACATTTGCGAAAAATATAGTCCGGCCATCTCTTCTACAGACTTGAATGCCGAGATGACAAAGCTTCTCGAAAAAACAACGGAAGCTGTAAAAAGCTCTCCTTCTTACGAGGACTCCACTCAACTTACACTGGAGGTTAAGAAGTCAAAAGACGGTTACATCCTAGATGACGAGCAGTTACAGAAATTATTCTCTGCTACTATGGATAACATTATGGCACCATATGACAGTGTATGCGAGATACTGGACGCTCAGGATTACCTCACATCCTGTCTGAATGCACTGTTTAAAAATGATGTGACTGAATATGCAAAACATACTGGCGAAGACGAGTCTTCTGTCCAGTCTCAATTAGAAAGTTCTATGTACGCACCACCGGAAGAGCTCAGCGCCTCATACACAGAGCGTTACAGCGCCGCGCTGAAAGCAATCTGTAATAACTGTCAGTATTCTGTTGGAACACCAAAGAAACAGGACGGATTATTCAATTACATTATTGATGTAACCGTAACTCCGAATACAAGCTTCCAAAGTGCTATGAATGAACTCGAAAACGGAACTTACTATTCTGAGGAAGAAGTAGATCGTGCTCTTGTAGAATTGATGGAAAAATACGCTGCTGCACCAACTTATGGTGCACAGACAACGGTTACCGTTTCTCTGAACTTCAAAACACTGTCAGCGGCCGGTGCCGAAGATTCTGAGATCACTTCATTAATTGATACCATACTTCCAGTAGCATAGAGCATTCAGAATAAAACTGTATAAAAGAACCTGCCCCAAAATTGTGAGGCAGGTTCTTTTATACTTATATCACTATGGATCCAATATTGAATCTATTTTGTCAGAAGCATCATAATATCATTGCTTCTCTGAACAAATGCTGTCATCTCTTCTGGATTTAATGGCTTATGTGCCAGCATAGCCAGATCATACAACTGCTTGCAGATCAAAGATGTATTTTCTCCATCTTCATGTTTCTGTACATACTGTACCAGTGGATGATTTGCGTTCAGGATCAGGGTATTCTCTCCACCCATATCCATTCCCATGGAATCCATTCCATACATCTTCATCATCTCCTGCATACGGCGGCTCTGCTCTGATAATGTCATAATAGAAGCTACATTGCTGTCTTTCAGTTTCTCAACTTTCACATCCAGCTTGTCATTACCAAGCTCTTTGCGGAATGTTGCAGTCAGACTGTCTACAGTCTTCTGGAATGCTTCCTTTTCGTCTTCAGCAACTTCCTCTTTTGCATTATCTGTAACATCTGCATCAATTCTCTGGAACTGAACATTCTGATAGCGCTGCTCAAGCTGTGTAATGAACGGAGAATCAATGTTGTGTTTCAGTACAACTGCATCCTGTCCCTGTGCACGGAACATATTGATATACTGACTCTGCTGAATCTCATCTGTTACATAATAGATAGTTGTCTTCTTCTCTTCTGCATTTTCCTCGGCATTGTCTGGTGCCGCATTTTTATCGAGTTCTTTCAGCTCTCCACCATTTGCTTCTACGCAGTCTTTCAGTGTCAGATATTTTCCGTCGATATCCTTAAAGAGAACTGCATCTTTCATCTTGTCACAGAACTTCTCATCTTTCAGACAGCCAAATTTTATAAATGGACTGATGCTGTCCCAGTATTTCTCATAATCTTCACGTTTTGTCTTGCACATACCTGCAAGCTTGTCTGCAACTTTCTTGGAAATGTACTCAGCAATCTTGCCTACAAATCCATCATTCTGAAGAGCGCTACGTGATACATTCAATGGAAGATCCGGACAATCAATAACTCCCTTTAATACCATCAGGAATTCCGGAATGACTTCCTTAATATTATCTGCAATAAATACCTGGTTATTATACAGCTTGATCGTTCCTTCAATAGAATCATATTCTGTATTAATTCTCGGGAAGTACAGGATACCTTTTAAGTTGAACGGATAATCCATGTTCAGATGGATCCAGAACAACGGCTCTTTATAATCCAGAAATACTTTGCGGTAAAACTCTTTGTAGTCCTCATCACTGCACTCATTCGGATGTTTTGTCCAGAGCGGATGAATATCACTTAAGGATTCCGGACGCTTTTTAATCTTTACTTTATCTTTTGCCGGTGATACTTCTACAACTTCTTTTTCACCATTTTCATTCTCTTTTTCTTCGGTCTTGGCATCTTCATGAATGTGCTCAACAACCTCATCGTCCTCTTTCAGGTCTGCCTCATCAATTGTCTCATACTCTGGCTCTGCATTTGCCTTTGATAAGAAAATCTCTACCGGCATAAAGGAACAATACTTCTGGATAACTTCTCTTACACGATACTCGTTCGCAAACTCCAGACAATCATCGTTCAGATACAATGTAATCTCAGATCCTACAGTCTGCTTGTCTCCTTCTGTCATCTCGTATTCCGTTCCACCATTACTTACCCAGCGTACCGGTGTTGCTCCGTCTTTGTAAGATAATGTGTCAATATGAACTTCATCTGCAACCATGAATGCAGAATAGAAGCCCAGTCCGAAATGACCGATCATATCGTCTTCTGTTGTCTTGTCTTTATATTTTTCAAGGAACTCTGTAGCTCCTGAAAATGCAATCTGAGTAATATATTCTTCAACTTCCTCTGCTGTCATACCAAGACCATTATCAATGAACTTCAAAGTCTTCTCTTCCGGATTCACTTCTACATGAATTGATGCCTTATAATCATCCGGTAACTGGTATTCACCCATTACATCCAGTTTTTTCAATTTTGTAATGGCATCACAGCCATTGGAAATCATCTCTCTGACAAAAATGTCATGGTCAGAATATACCCATTTTTTAATAATTGGGAAAATGTTTTCACTGCTGATTGAAAGACTACCTTTTTTTGCTTCCATTCTAATCACTCCTGTTTCTGATATTTTAAGCTGATTTAATCATTTGTGTTTTTGATGCCAGGGATAAAATCGAAACCTACATGAACTTACTCATAAGTAAGCAAATACAAAATCTTGAAATCTCCCCGATTAAATCTATGATAATCCCTTGCTTTTTAAAAGTCAATAGAAAATCAGCACTCTTTTTCATCGAGTGCTAACAATTCTGTGAATTTTATTAAGAAATAATAAACTTCCTTACGTTCATAGTTTGTTCATGTTTATTTTAAAATTCTTTCATCTCTTTAACATTGTTTCTCCACAACTCTTACATATAATAAAATCATCAACAACAGAAGTTCAGTAATACATTTTGAATAAACTTTTTCATAATACGTGCCGGGTGCCGCTTAGCGGTTACCCGGCATCCTCCCTTTTATGAACCTTTATATATTATTCTTCGTCTGCCTGTTCCTCTTTCGCACTGTCTTTTTTGCGTCTACACAATACCACACCGACCATTATTAATAGTATTGTTATTATACTTCCAATCACAATCCATTTCAACATGGCAAAATGACGGTTTTCTTTTTCTCCTTGCCGATTTTTCTGCTCCTTTTCTGTCTTTCCAGATAATATTTTTTGAATTGGCGCTGCCGCCTTTTCCAATATCGTCTTCTCTGGAACGATTTCAAATGATATATTTTCTTCTGCTTCATTCCCTGCCAGATCCGCTGCTGTCACGCTTACTGCATATTCGCCTGGATTTGTAATCTGAAATGTATACTTCCCGTCTTCTTTTTTTAATGTCTGCCTTTTTCCATTAATCAACACTTCTTCTATCCAGTCTTCTTTTTTTCTGGAATCTACTTGAAAGTTCAGGATTCCTTCATACTGTGCCCCTTCCTCTACCTGATAAAACTGAATCTTCGGAGGTGTGTGATCTATTACGAATTCCGCTCTTGCCACCGCTTCATTTCCTGCGGCATCTATGGCATTTACCTGTAATGTATGACGCCCCTCCGTATCAATCTCTGCCCCAATCGGATATAACCTTCCGTCCATCTGGATCTGATGGACAAATGTCGTAAAGTCCTTGATAAATACATCCACCGGATAATCCCATGAAAACTTTTTCAGATACTTCCCCTGCAGTTCGTCCACCATCTTTATCACTGGATTCTTAGTATCAATCATAAATTGCAGGAAATGTTCTGACTTCTGTTTTGCCTTATCCACAGCCTGTACACTGGTTTTATAGATTCCATCTTCCTGAAATGTCTTTACAAGACTTGCGGATCCGTTCTTTAAACTCCACTTTTCTTCCGAATCTATGACCTCCGTTTTTTTCTCTCCTTCCGGTTTTTCATAATCAATCACTGCCCGACAGCTTTCTAATTTATTTTCATCAGTTGCCTGGTATTCCAAAGTCACGGGCTGACTGGTAATCAAATAATCGGCTGCCCCTGTTAAACTTACTGTCGGTGCCAGACTGTCAATGAATAACTTCTGCGTTTTCTCCGTTTTATTACCTGCCTGATCTGTGACAGTCACTGTTACCGGCACACCTTCTCCACTTTTTGAAGTCTGTGTGATCAAAAACTCTGACTGATTCTCCTTTGATTTTCCAATAATTTTATTTCCAACATAACATGTAACCGTATCAACCTGACTTCCCCATGCACCATCTTCTGATACCACACGAATCCACGCTTCCTTCTGATACCAGGTAGAGAATCCTTCCGGCGCCTCCAAGGTCACTGTCGGACTTTGTGTATCTATCCGTATTTCTATTGTCTCATCATATTCCGAAATCACATTGCCTTCTTCATCTTCCATAAAGACATGTAAAATATTTTTTCCTTCCTCAAATACTTCACCCTCAAGAGAAATCTTGGTTTTCTGCTCTTCTGCTTCTTGTGATACTATGTATTTTATTCTCCCCTGTAACAAAGTATCTTCCCCATGTTTTAATTCGTACACAGTTGTTCCATAGGCGCCATTATGTGTGATCATAACGGACGGCTTTGATAGATAATATCCATTCTTTCCATCAGCCTTGGGGATTTCCAGCTCATATCTCTTAATCTCGGGCTGCTCCGGTTCCTTGTCTTTGTCTTCATCTTCCCCTCCTGGCTTCTCTGGTTCCTTATCCCCTTCTTCCCCTCCTGGCTTCTCTGGTTCTTTATCCCCTTCTTCCCCTCCTGGCTTCTCTGGTTCCTTGTCTTCTCCATTAGTTCCATCTGAATTTTCCGATTCTGTTGCCTTTTTCATGTTTTTTTCTGCCTCATTCTGCGCATAAATAACTGCCTGCTGTGTATAAATCATTGCCAGGACTAATATCAATAACGCTCCGGTTCTTATCTTCCTACCCATACATTTTCTCCTTCCATTACTATTCCGTATTCCTGTGCCAATTTTTGAAATTCTGTTTCTTCCTTAATTTCCGGAATCTGATTCAAATACTCTTTTACTGTCTGTGCACAGATTTCTCTGGAAATATCTGAATCTGAACACTGCATACGCATATAAAGAATTCTAAGCTGTTTTGAATCTTTTAATTCTTCCGCTCCTTTCCTGCATATTTCAAGTGCCTGATCTTTTAAGCCTTTTTCTCCCTGTATTTTCACAAGCTTCTGATAAATATCTTCTTTCTTCGACTCCTCTTCCCACTCAAGCATATCTGTATACATTTCCAAAGCCATATCCCAGTCTCTTGCCGTTTCAGCCGCAGAAGCCATATAAGAAGTACATTCTTTTACCAGTCTCTCCTCTGGCTTCTCATCCAGAATTTTCTTACCAATTCTTAAGATTGCTTTTGCATGTTCTTCCGATTCCTCCACTGCATAGCCCCGAATCAGACAGCGCTCATAATCCAGCCTTGAATCGTCCGGCATCCACTCCTCGATTTTCCTGAATATGTTCTCTATTTTCTTTTCATTTGCATATTCCTTTTTCTCATTGCTGCTTTCTTTATCTTCTATCCCAGCCACATACCGCACTAATGCAGCCAGATTTTCCGCCATCTGATCTTCCCCGGCATCTTCAAATGCCTGAATACTTTTTTCGTAATCTTCCAGCTCCAGAAAATACAACAATCCCATGGATCTCTGCGCTTCTACGAATGCTTCGCGCTCTGAAACTTCTGACATATTTAAACTGTCTGAACTTTCCATCTTAAGTTCTGTGTTCTTCTCATCTCCTTTTTTCTGAATGACCCGGACACTTACTGCGGCTACGAATACACAAATACTTATCATTGCCATAACCGTTCTTTTTTTCGTCCATATTCGTCTATCTTTACTTTTCTTCTCTGTTACATTTGGAATTTCTTTTTGAATTTCGGACATTTGCTTAAATGCCCGTTTTGAATGCCCATCCAGGCATCTGGATATTATTTTTTGAAACTTTACCGTCTCCCGTCTGGTTAGTTCCGGGATCGGGTCTGTTACTGACAACAGGTACTGAATTGTCCTGCCTAGTCCGTATATATCTAATTCAATGCTGGCAGCCTGATAATAATTGACTTCAGGTGGAAGAAAGTTCTCCCTCACACTTCTTCGATTCATCTGAACCAGCATTTTTTCATTGGATTCCACACTCATATCAAGAAAATGTAGTGTCATATCCTCCGTGACGATCACGCTGTACGGATTCACATACTGGTAACAAGGGTTTCCCCGGCACTTATGTATGCACTCCAGTTGATCTGCAAGATCACGGATCCATAAAAATAATTGTTTTTTTGTAAGGTTCGGGTGATATTTCAACCACTGAATAAGTGACTTTCCTTCTACATAATCAGAGCTGATATAACATTTTTGATTATGTTCGATCAGGCGAAGCACCTCGTAACCTTCCCTTTCGCCCATCCGCATTCCTCCCATCTGTATTACTTTTTTGGAATTATCGATGTGATTTCATATTGTGACAAATTCTGATTCTCTTCGACCTGGCAGAAGTTTTCTCAGATAAATTAGAGTGATTATTATCATACGCGAAAAAAGAGAAAAATGCAAGAAACATTTTGTTGCATTTTCCTCTTTTTATTCATAATTTTTCTTTTTTAAGCAGCCTGCTTAGTCTGTTGCGCCTCCTCAGCTTGAACCGGCTCCTGCTGTACAGGCATAACAGTGTTTATCCATCCGGATTTTCCGGGCTGTGTAAGCTTTTCCTATCCAATCAGCTATGGTCTCCTTCGAAAAGATTGGAAGCCCTGCTGCCAGGTTAAAATCACAGTCATACAGCTTTCCGTCATAATCTACCGAAATCTGAAAACGACACATCAAAGCTTCCACCGTTGCCGGGTTGAAAGCATCATACAACTTCTTCATATACCCTGAAAGATTCCCGGATCTTCGGAGAAATGCTCCAAATCGTCCCATTGGATTGTTGTAAAGTGTATACAGGGCATTGAACACAATTCCAAAATCTGCTTCCAAATGCTCTTTATACTCTAGTTCCATAGCGGTCTGATCTGGTGGGAAAAAGGCTCCCGCCGGATTGTACACCATGTTCAGCACCAACTCAGGATTCTTTCCATAACCAAGTGTATTTAATTTCTGTAATACCTGTATTGCCCCGTCAAATGTACCGGTTCCCCGTACTCGATCCATCTGATCTGCCCTATAATAAGGCAGGGAACATACAATTTCTACTTTCTGTCTGGCATAAAATTCAATCAAATGTTCATATTCCGGATTCAACAGAACTGTCAGATTGGTTCGCACGATCACATGACTACAGACTTTACATGCCTCTGTAACAAGCCATTCAAAATCCGGATTCATCTCCGGCGCTCCCCCTGTAATATCAATGGTCTGCACTTGTTGTTCTCTTGCAAATTGAATACAATCTGCCATCACTTCCCGGGACATCACTTCCGTCCGGTTCGGTCCTGCACACACATGACAATGCTTGCACGCCAGATTACAGACACGGCCAATATTCATCTGAAGCACATCCAACCTGTCTGCTGTATTCATCATCTCTGGATCAATCTGTGTCTGAAACACAGGGATCTGATCCAGATCATGAAAATCATTAATTATCTCATCCATAAAAACCTCTTCATATATCTGCTAGAATATCTCTTTTAGTATAGTGATACTATCTTTTACGACTTCCGGACAGAAATCAAATAACAATCCTTCATCCAGAATCTTCTGCATCTCTTCCGGCTTGGAAATATCATGCTTTAACAGCCCTTTACAATTACAGACAGCATATTTTTCCTGGAATTTCTGTAAAAATTCTGCACGTTTTGCATTCATAATATCCTTCTGCCCCATATGCTCCACTTCGCAATGTCCATATTTTAATCCAAGAACGATCATTGCTCCGACAACAGCACCACAAGTCTCACCAAGACCCATACCGCCGCCAAATGCTGCAGACATCTTGTAAGCTTCCTCTGTTGTAATTCCAAGCTCCTCTACAAATGCTCCAACTACAACTTGTGAGCAATCAATTCCTTTCATAAATAACTCTGCAATTTCTTTTTTCTCCATAATATTTCTCCTTTCGTGTCATTTTCAAGAATATTTATGGCTCCAGATAGCCCCGTATATTTTTTAAGAAGTCCATATCCAGATATGCATTCAACTTTTTGAATGTGGATTCATTGAAAATCAACTTATCCGGCTGCTGGTATTGAACCCATGCCATAGCACACCATGTAATCCCGCGCAGACATGTGATTGGAATAAATGCATGAGTATGCTCCCGGATCATATCTGTCTTAAACCGATTTCCCACCGCTTTGATGTATGCATCAATAAACTTCTCCATCTCTTCTGAAGTAAGAATGACATCTGTCTTCCAGAATGTAGTCGTAGGTGCCAGGAAATGTCCCAGATCCTGGGCAGGATTACCAAATAGCGGCTTCTCCCAGTCAATCAGGTAATTGGACTTTCCTTCCCCGTTGATCAGGAGATTCGTAGAATTCAGTTCTGTATTAATGCAGCATTGATAACCACTTTCAAGCTGGATTTCTGCTTCCCGTTTCCAGCCAAGATTCAAAAGTTCACGGATATATGTTTTTTTCTCTCCATCTCCTAATGGTGATTCCAGATAGACCTTGAACATCTCCTCGCACTCCTCCAGAATCGCTTTCAATGGATTCTGTGGGTGTATAAGGATTTCTTCACTCTCTGGAATCGGGACACTGTGAATGTCTGCCAGACATGGGGCTGCCAGCATCAATTCCGTATGATAATCCATTGCATGACCCGGAAGGTATTCCATGACCAGAACGCCATGCTCCAATATTTTTTTGCTGCCATCTACATAAAACACTTTTGGCGTCCTGCCAGAGCCTTCCATTAATCTTAACGCATGTGCTTCATATTCAATCTGATGCTCCAGATGCATCTGGCTTCCACAATTCACACGAAGTAGTAATTTCTTTCCTGTCACAGGGTGTGTAAATGCATAATTAATATTATACTCTCCCTGTGCCAGCAATTCGTAATTTTCCATCTTCTCTTTTGGCAATCCTAGTGCTTCTCTGTACTCTTTATTTTTCACATATTCTTCCAGACCTCTGATCCGCTCCATAGATTATTTCCTCTACCTTGATATTTTTATTTCTTGAAATCCACTGCTATATTTTACCTTACGTCTCGGTACATCTTTGATATTCGGTCAATTGGTACCCCGTCCCGATACATCTTGCGAAGCCGATTCATTTTCCACATAACCTTAAGTTTCGGGATCGTCTTTTGGGGAAATCTGCGATCAGATGTATAAATTCTGTGCTTTGCGATTCCAAGTTTTACGCCCATTTCCTTAAGAGTCAGTGAAAACTGATAATCCTCCATGATTGGAAGGTTCGGGAACATTCCCGCCTCAAAGAACAACTCCCTGTCTATGAAGATTCCCTGATCTCCAAACATGACCTTGCGGTCTTTGATCCGGTGATTGGAAATGACACGGCACGTCCACATAAAGAAATGTTTTGAATGAAATGCAATTCCAAAACACCCTGCCAGATGGTCTTTCATCACATAACGAATCTCCGCCAGCGGATGCTTCGGAAGCTCGCTGTCACTGTGCAGGAAAAACAAAATATCCCCGGAACTTTCTTTCGCTCCCAGATTCATTTGATTTGCCCGGCCTTTTTCTGAATGAAGTACACGGAACCTGGAATCAATCATTGACAATGTCCGGTCTTTGCTTCCGCCATCTACAAAGAAAATTTCACATTTGTCCAGAAGAGGAATCAACTGTTTTTGCAGTGATTCTATCGTGGATTCTTCATTATAAATCGGAACAATAATAGAAATCTTCTGTTTTTTCAGAAGATAACGTCCAGTCTCACTTTTCTGCAATGCCAGAGTTTTACGCATCCGGTTTCGAAATTTGCTAATATCTTCTTTCTCATCTATATCATGAAGCGTTCTTGCAAAACCAACTGTATAACCAGCCTCAAAAGCTGCTTTTGCTGTATTTTCCAAAACACTTGCATGGCTGTAAGTCTGTTTTTCAAACACCTCTCTCACTGGCTTCTTCATACCTACAAGATAATATCCACCGTCCTGCGTTGGTCCCAGAACAATGTCATGCACATCTAACAGACGAAATGCATAATCTAAATCTGCCTGCTTAATTTCCGGCACATCCGTTCCAATCAACACACAGGATCCATAATCTTTGGCAAGAACCCTCTGGATTGCCATGTACATTCTCTCTCCCAAAGATTCCCCCATCTGTGGAAAATAAATCTTGTCATCACCAAATATATTCTTTAATGCAGCTCCTTTATCGTCCGGAGTGTAACAGATATAAAGATCCGCCTGTGTTTTTTGACATTGCCCGGCAATATCTTTCAAAAAGCAAGTGTGCAGCCCGGCACATTCCTGCGGCGAAAAATATGGCATCAGCCTTGTCTTTGTCTGCCCCGCCACCGGAACTCTTGTAAATACAATGATTGCTCTTCTCATCTTTTATCCCCATTCTTTTGTTGAATTGTCACCTAGTACGGAGTCATTTTTTAAACAAATGGAACTGTTCAGAGCCAACTTCCAAAATGCTACGCATTTTATACCTGTTTTTTGAAATTTTGCTTGGCTCTGAACAGTTACAAATTATGTAAATTTCGTCTTCGCACGGTTGATCATGGATTTTTTCACATCCGGCTTTTCATAAGTCTTTAAAATCTCTGTCAGGAGATGTCTCACGTTCTGACAGCCTCCACGAGTCAGATTGCCAGAGCAGGAAGCACAATAACTATATACTTTTTTCTCTCCTGCAAGTGCAGATGCCATGTGCTTTGCAATTTCCGGTTCTTTCACCGGTGCACAGCCTCCAAGACCACAGCACTGTACTCCTTTTACCGATTCCAGACTTCCCTTCACGAATCGCTCTGCTGATGCAAGAATCTCTCTTTTCTCACGATCCGGACAAGGCAAAAATACTTTGCCGGACTCCAGATTCTTCTCACCGATCCCTAGTTCTTCAAGTTTTGCATAAATGTCTGTCACTTTAACCTTCAAATAGGGTTTCAAAAATGTATAACAGTTCGGGCAAAGCATGATAACCTCTTCCACGCCTCTTTTTTCAAACTCATCATTAATACGCTGTATAATTCTCTTTTCATCAACTTCCAGTCCAAGCTCCGCAATCGGCTTTCCACAACAGTCATAGGCAACTCCGATTCCATGTTCTTTCAGAAGCTTCACAAGCTTCTTCATTGTCTTTGGATAAAAAGAAGGAAAATTACACCCTGGGAAAAGGATGCATTTTCCAGTTGCATTACGATAATTTTTATAGATATAATCTTTCTTTTCTTTTAAGAGCATTCCATACCCTTTTTCACGAAATGTCCCTTCTGCCTCCCAGACATTTTCCCGGCGAAGCTTTAGAATATAATCCCTCCCGTCAATCCCAATCGGGCAGACTTCTGTACATTTTCCACACAAAAAGCAATGATAAGATAATTCCTTCAGCTTTTCAGTGTCCCCAATATCAATGCCATATTTTTTCAGAAACTCACAATGCTTCTGACAGACATGGCAGTGTATACACTCTGACACATCATTTTTACTCTTCAATTTGTTCCTCCTGCACATAATGCTTCTTCAAAAATGCACCAAGCCCCATAACAACTACCGCCAGTACAAGTGCAATCCCTATATAAAGGATCCGGTTCTCTTTGTCTGCAAGTCCGGCTGTTCCAACCGTATACATAGCCGTTCCTGGCAACATAAAAATCAGAGAACATATAGAATATGTGGAGAATTTAATATCTGTTACCCCGTAGGCAAAATTCTGAAGATTATATGGGAACAGCGGAACCAGTCTTGTAATCATAAGAATAAAAATCTCGTTACTTCCCGTCTCATCAAACAGCCATTTTTTCAGATACTTATTTTTCATTGCCATCGGTTTGATACTGTCCTGAAGGAAAAATCGTCCCACAACAAATGCGACCATTGCTCCAAGCGTTGTCGCAACTGAGCAACAGATCGTTCCAAGTACCGGTCCAAATACCAGCCCCGCAATAATTGCAAATGTCACTCCCGGAAGTGCCAGAACGACACAACTTACAATCGTAAGCACTGTGTAGATCAACACCGCCAGAAGAAGATTATCCTGTACCATATTTTCCAAAAATTTCAAATTCTCTGTATTTCCCAGGTAGGCAGACCACCCGAAAATGTGATTGAGTACCAGAATCACAACAATAATTCCGATAAATATCCACATTTTTTTATTTTTCATTCTTCGTTATCCCCACTGCAATACCATTTCTCACAATCACCGTAATATACTTTACTATACCATAAACCGCATTTTTCTGAAACTGCATATTGTGATATTTGTTTTGCAGCTTTTCCCGTAGGAAGCTCTCCTACTGTTGTATGCTGACAGAACCTTGAAATTATAAGAGCCGGGAGTTCCCCCTCCCGGCTCTTATGAACTGATTTTCTACAAATTTACTCTGTCACGAATGCAGCAGATACGTCCCCGTCTTTTGCACCATTCTCAATGATGTAAAGGTTATCTAAATCAAAGCCAGCGTCTTTCAGGATAGAGATTCCTGTCTTAGCACACTTGTTTCCGCTGTAGCAAAGAAGATATACTTTCTTAGAAGAATCCATCTTCTCTGTTGCCAGTTTGTACATAGCTGTCTGAGCATCTGCACTTTCAACCTCTTTTAATCCGCACTGGAAAGATCCTTTTAAGTGTCCTGCTTTGTATGTATCATCATCACGAACATCCAGAATCTGAACATCTTTGTCATCTACTGCTGCAACTGCATCTTTTCCAGATACATACTGCCAGTCGATGTTCTCTTCTGTACGGTCTGTTGTAAGAGCTCCGCTTACGTCAGCAAGTGCTTTTGCTCCACCCTCTACTGTGTAGATAGATGTTGACTCGATTCCTGCATCTCTTAATACACCTGTTGCTTTTTCAGCTCCACGCTTACCACTGTTACAGATGATGTAGATATCTTTTCCATCGTTCAGGTTCTCTTTTGCGTAATCTGTCATAGCGTCAACTAAGGAATCATCCTCTAATGGGAAGATTGGGCACCACTCAGAATTCTTAACTCTTCCAGTCACATAGTTATCCCACTCTCTTACATCGAGTACGTGAACTCCGTCAGCTTTCGCTGTATCCTCAGCAGATACATACTGATACTCATCGTCTGCCAACTCTTTTTTCTCCTCTGTTTTTGTATCTGTAGACTCTGTCTTTGTCTCAGATTTTGTGTCAGAGCTGGAGTTTGATCCGCATCCTACAACCATAGATCCTGTCATTGCTGCTACTAATAATAATGTTACGACTCTCTTTTTCATGTTTTTAATCTCCTCAAATGTTTTATTTTAATTTTTAGAACTCTAATTTCTTTACGATGTTTTTCATCTGTACACCGTGAACCAGACTTGCACCGCCACGGATTGCTGCTGCCACATGGACAGCCTCTGTCATCTGCTCTTCTGTTACTCCCTTATTCAGACAGTCATTGGTATAAGCATCAATACAGTATGGGCACTGTACCGTGTGTGCCACAGCAAGTGCAATGAGAGATTTCTCTCTTGCTGTCAGTGCACCTTCTTCAAACACTGCATTATAGTAGCTGAAGAACTTCTCTGCTAACTCCGGTGCTTTTTCCCCAATGGTTCCAAACTTCGCCAGATCTTCCGGATTGTAGTAAGTATCCATTTCATATCCTCCCTTTTTCTTTTTTGGACTGCCGGTCCATATATATTTTTCTCAGCATAAAGATCAGTGCTGAGAGGGCAAACAAAATCATAAGCGCGGTCACGAATAACTTTGCACCGCCGGTCAACATGCCGCCAACGTAAGAGTACACAATTGTTGCCGGAAGCTGTCCGATTCCTGTTGCAATAAAGAATGACATAAATGACATAGATGTCAGTCCTGCTGCATAACTTACAATATCGAACGAAATAAATGGAAGCAGACGGCAGATCAGGATTGTATTCTTTCCATATCGTTCAAAAAATGTATCAATCTGAGCCAGTCCGCTCTTGCTTGTAAGTTTCTCTGCCACATCACGTCCCAGAATTCTTGCAATGTAGAAACATGCAGCTGCTCCTGCCATAGCACTTGTCCAGGAAAGGATTGCTCCCTGCCACCATCCAAACAGATTCGCATTTGCGAATGTGAGCAAAAATGCCGGAAGCGGTGCTGCAATGGACTGAAAGATCATCAGTAAAAATGAGATTACAGCCGCATATGCTCCATAAGATGCCACAAAATCACGTACAACCGTAAAGTCTCCGCTTGCAAACATGGCAAATACCTTGTTCATCATTTTATTGACACCTGGGACTAAAAAATACACAGCGACTGCTGCAATCACTGCGATTAATAATACAACTTTCCCCAGCCAGTTCTTTTCCTCTTTCATATCTTTAAAATTTCCCTCTGAAATATGTAATGTCTATTCATTTTATCAACAGCTTTCTAACACGTCAAATTTATAATCTTTAACAACTCTATGTTATAAATCAGTTACGTTAATAGTACCTTTTTGTACTATTCTCGTCCAATTGTTTTTATTAATATTTTCTATTAATCATTTGTTCTATCTATATATTCCTATAATAGAAAAAGTATGTTTTATTATTTTTTATTGTAAAGTTTTGATAAAAATACAGAAACCTCTATCACGCTTTCTTTTTATTGCATTGATAGAGGTTTCCAATTACATACTATTCATTTCACATTTTGTTACAAAATAAAGATTATTACTGTACCAATTCCGGATTGGACACACTGACTTTATGGTCATACCATTTACCCTTTGTTCCAACCAATGCCAGATCAAATTCATCGTCCAGTGTCGGTACCGGTACGTCAAAGGAATATACTTCCTTTGGCGCGGAACCATCAGAATAAGTAATCTCTGTTGTCTCTGACGGATCAATCAGATCTGCCCCGTCTTTCTGTGCATCTTCTGCTGAGCCTAAGAATAACTCTACGATATTTTTAGAATTCAATGTAATATGTACTGTCATCTTACCATCTTTAACAGTCAGCGTTGCTTTTCCGTCATTATAGTCCGGATTCTCGTGGAACATACCGCTGTCTGTATTAAAATCTACCTTATAAGTTCCATCTTCCAGCTCAGGCTCCTTCGCATCTTTGCTGTCAGTCTTTGCTTCTGACGCATCATCTTTGGAAGCTTCTGTTTTTGTGTCATCTTTCTTATCCGTATTACTTCCGCATCCGGCAAGCATTGTCATTGCCATACTGGCGGAAAGTAATAAAACTAATAATTTCTTTTTTAACATGTCCATTCTCTCTTTTCTAATTATTTTTCTTTATAATTGTACTCTGAAAATCTGACCTGTCAACTATTTAGCTTCAATTGCAGCTTTTGTATGTGCTACATAAATCTGCTGAATTGCATCAATCTCTCCAAGACCTGCAATCTGTGATTCTACACTGTCAAATGCTTTTGACGCTTCAAACTGGCTCTTCCATGAATCATCATCGTCTCCTGCCATATCATTGTTCGCATGATCTCCTGCAACAACCATCAGTGGACGAAGGATTACTTTCTTATATCCGGCCTCTTTGATTTTCTCAATGACTGCCTGACACTCTGTATCTTCCGGCTCACCTTCTACAGTTCCGATAAATACATTCTTATATCCAAGCTGCTCCATCTGTGCCTGCATCTGATCATAACTTACATTTGCAACGTGTGAAGTTCCATGTCCCATGAATACAAATGCGGTTCCATCTTCGGCTGCTGCATCAATGCTGTCATAGTTTGCTGTCTTAACTGCTTCGTCTGTGATTGCTTTTGCAACTGCTTCTTTGTCTGCATTGATAACTGTTGCATCTGCTCCAACTTCGCCGAGAAGAGGCTCAGCAATCTTTACAGATTCAAATTTATCTTTATATTTTTCCACTGTCTCTGATAACTCATCATACTCTGCACCATGCATCAGATGTGTCGGCTGAACAACAAGGTTTTTAACTCCATTGTCTACTGCACGCTCCAGTGCCTGCTCCATGTTGTCAATCTTCTCATCATCACGGGCCTGTACGTGATTGATGATGATCTGAGCTGTAAATGCTCTTCTTACTGACCAGTCTGGATTAGCAGCCTGAAGTGCTTTCTCAATTCCACCGATGTCTTTTGCGCGGCTGTCATTGAATGATGTACCGAAACTTACAACAAGAAGTTCATTCTCACCAATCTCGTCCTGATTTAACGGATCATCTTTCGAAGCGTCACCTGTATCTCTTCCGAAGTAATCAGGATCTGCGTTTTCACCTTCTACTAATTCTTTTTGGGCATCTGTTAATGCGTCCCAGGCTTCCTTAGCTTCTTTGCACTGTTCATCTGTCTTGTCAGTTCTCTCCTGAACATAGATATCATCAATCAGTTTTGCCACCTTGTCTGCTGCCACCTGATCGCTGTCCTCCTTCGTATCCTCTGTCTTTGCATCACTCTTTGCGTCAGAACTTCCTGAATTTCCTCCACATCCTGCAAGCAGAGACATACTCATAGCTGCAGTAAGTAATACGACTACCAATTTTTTCTTCATCTTTCCATCCTCCATTTTTTCTAAGATACAAAATAATTTTCCCGGAGGTTTCTTATTACATTCATATAATAAAAAATCCCTGCCATTAAAAAATGAACAGAGAGTACGCAAAACAAACTATTGACGAAATTATCTTCCTTCCGTCAAATAGCCTTTCTATGTATTTCGTACTGCCAGTTCCTCGTGGCCTGAACAAATATGTTCCTGTACTGTGAAAGGCAGGTATCCCGGCTTATTGCTCAGGCGCTCTAAAATCAGCCTTCCCGGTCTCCCAGTGGCATGTAGGATTCAAAGCTCGCAAAATACGGTGACGAGTTCGTACAGGATTCACACCTGTTTCCCTTTTCATCAGCCAGATAAATAACTTTTTATAATATCTTTCTCTGACTGACACCTCACACATTTTTTATTCTTTTGTATCTTTAACTATTACTTTTACAATCTAACACATCTGATAATTACTGTCAATACATCAGCCTGTCAGACTGTATTCCATATTGGTTTCTCACTTCCATTACGGCCGGGATAAAATCCGGTCGATTTCTCTGGAAGCCTCACTCTTTGTCAGTGTATGTATGTCCATTTCTATAGAAATATTCTTCTGTTGCATAAGCCTTGTGAGAAATGCGATCTGTTTTGCGGTTATCGGTTCTTTTTTCTTCACCTTATATGCCAAGGGCTGTGGTTTAAAAACCTTCGGTTCCTTTTCCTCATAAAAATGCGCCATAGACTGATACAGTTTTGCGGTTGCCAGAGCATCATGATATGCCCGGTGCGCCGCCACATTTTCGATATGATAGTATTCGCAGAGTGCGCCAAGCTTTCTGGATGGAAGGTCTGCGTGAACAACTTTGGCAATCTTAAGTGTATCAATTCCCATATGATCATAAGTGTAACCAAGTTCTTTTGCTTTTGTCTTCACAAAGCTGAAGTCGAACTGCACATTATGTCCGATCAGCGTATCCTGTTCGCAGAATTCAAGGAACTCCGGCAATACTTCGCCGCAGTTCCCTGCTCCTTCTACCATATCATTTGTAATTCCGGTCAGTTGCGTAATCATCGGAGGTATCCCGGCCTCCGGTTCAATAAAACGAATAAAACGGTCAACAACTTTTCCTTCCCGTACTTTCAATGCACCAATCTCAATAATCTCATTGTGCTCCGGGCTAAGTCCAGTCGTCTCTATGTCAAATGCAACATATGATTTTAACATCTTACTTGTCCGTCTCTTTCTCATCCATTGCTCTTACTTTGTCATTTGCATACAATACGCCGCGCATACAGCCATTGCCTTTCACATCTGGATAACCTTCCTCATTATAACAGACTGTAATCACACAGCCATTGCGACAACCAGTACAAGTAAATTTCAAATCTGACATTTTCTCTTCCTCCCCCGCGCCTTTGCGGACTGATGCATGATTCATTTTTTCGCTACCCACGGATTTTTTTGTGCTATGCACTTCTTCAATCCTTAATATTACTAGTATAACATTTTGTTCATTTCTTAACAATGTACATATCTACCCATTTTGTCTATATTTACAAATTATTTTTCGTATTTTTATCTAAAATAGACAATGATTTTTCTTGTTTTTAATATTATACTGTACTTTAGATAAAAAGGTTAATTATTTTAAAAGGAGAGGTAATCATGAACGAAGTATTGAATAACATTTATACTCGAAGATCTATTCGTAAATTCAAAGAGCAGGACGTTCCAAAGGATCTCGTAGATGAGATTGTCAAAGCAGGAACTTACGCTCCAAGCGGCAAGAACTTACAGACATACCGATTCTATGTAATGCAGAATGCAGATTCTATCAAGAGTCTTCAGGATGTTGTAGCAAAGGGAATGGAGAACCCTGCTTACACATTGTACGGAGCAAAGACAATTGTACTTGTTGCATGTGAGAAAGAAGCTGTCAACGGAGTCAGCGACTGCTCATGCGCGATTGAAAATATGCTTCTTGCAGCACACTCACTTGGACTTGGTGCATGCTGGATCAACCAGTTAAAATACTGTGGAGACAAAGCAGAAGTTGCTGATTACCTGGAAGGTCTTGGAATTGACAAAGACATGCAGGTTGTCGGAATGGTAGGAATGGGATATCCTGATGAAGAGCGCGAGGCTGCTAAGAGACAGGATGATCTTGTTACATATTTAAATTAGTTTTTAGTTTCTTTGCATATAGAAATGGAGAGTGGTTTTGTTCCACTCTCCATTTTCTTATTCTCATACCATTGATATGTTTTCATTTTCTAAAATTCAAGAATGCCTCAACAATCTATAATTCCACAGATATGTTCTGCTTTTCTATTCCATGTTTTTCGGCATAACCGGTCAGGAATAATGTCAACGCTCCGTCTCCTGTTACATTGCAGGCTGTTCCGAAGCTATCCTGAAGTGCGAAGATTGCAAGCATCAATGCTGTACCGTCATCGCCAAATCCAAGAACTCCTGTAATGAGTCCCAATGATGCCATTACCGTTCCTCCTGGAACTCCAGGGGCTCCAATGGCGAAAATCGCAAGCAGGACGCAGAACAGTACCAATGTCTGAATATCTGGTAATGTACCATATAATACCTTGGACACGATCATACAGAAAAACACTTCCGTCAATACGGATCCGCACAGATGGATATTTGCAAACAACGGTACACCAAAATCCACCATATCTTCTCTTAAAACTTTAGATTTTCTCGCACACCGAAGCGCAACTGCAAGTGTTGCGGCAGAAGACATCGTTCCAACTGCTGTAATATAAGCCGGTCCATAATGCTTTACGACTTCAATTGGATTCTTTCCAGAATAGACTCCTGCTACAACATACAGCACTGTCAGCCAGATATAATGTCCGATCATAACGATTACGACCGCACTGACAAATACCGGAAGCTGCTTTGTAATAGTTCCATCATATGATAAACAAGTGAATGTAAATGCAATAAACACTGGAAGAATTGGAATAATAATCTTTGACACAATTGCAAGTACAATATTTTGGAACTCATCTAAAATAGTAATGATCGTCTTTGCTTTTGTCCAGATTGCCGCAAGTCCGATTAAAATGGAAAATGCAAGAGCACTCATGACATTCATAATCTGCGGAATAGTCAGACCAAAAACATCTTCCGGCAATTCTTTTAAGCCTTCAATCTCTGACACAACCGGAAGATTCGGAATAATTGCATATCCAGCTCCCATAGAAAGAAGTGCTGCCAGTACGGACGACGTATATGCAACCATAAGTGCAACTCCAAGCATACGTGACGCATTATTTCCAAGCTTTGTAATAGACGGTGCAATAAATCCGATGACAATTAACGGTACTACAAAGTTAATGACCTGTCCCAGAATATTCTTTAATGGGACAACAACGCTCATTACATTTTCCGGGAAAATCTGTCCAAAGATAATTCCAATAACAATACCAATCAATAATTTCACCGGAAGACTGCTAAATATTTTTTTCATACCCTACCTCACTCATTCTTCATGCTTAATAAATTTCTTCTATGTATAAATCATTCTCCTTTTTATCCCAATAAAGAAATTTATTAGTTGAAAATATTATGTTTATTATACAGTTATCAAATATGTTTTGTCTACTTTTATCTTAGAAAAAGGCAATTTCTTATTATAGAAAAAAGGCACATCCTTTCGGATATGCCTTAAATTCAACGTGCGCGAGAAGATTCGAACTCCCGACCTTCTGGTCCGTAGCCAGACGCTCTATCCAGCTGAGCTACGCGCACATTACTGTGTTCCGTTTCTCTTGTGTCCCTCACAGCAAAATCTATTATAGCGTAGGTCCCCCTGGTTGTCAACAAGTTTTTTCAACTTTTTCAAACTTTTTTCACTGGAATTTTTCCACTCTTTTTTCTCTCCAGCACATTTGCCGCCATCGTGATTGCAAATGCACATCCCATTGCAGCAATCATAGCCACTGCAAATGCCGGGCCTTTTCCTTCATTTGCCATAAACGGAGCAAGCACTGCCGGCACATAAGCGGTTCCTTTTACATTGAACAGTCCTACGATTGCTCCACCTACAGTTGCACTTGCCAGCGCTCCGGCAAAGACAATCTTGTTTGAGAACATGAATGGATAAGATGCCTCCACAAATGTTCCAAAACAGATATTGATAATGCAGCCTGGAAGTGCTACAGCCGCCTCACCTTTCTGTTTCGGCAGAATAATATTGGCAAGTGTGATTCCTGCTGATACCATGACAAGTCCTGTCATATCAATAGCTCCAAGGAAACTAAATCCCATTTCTTCCATTTCCAATAGTACAATCGGAAGAATTGCCGCATGGTAAACACCTCCAATAATTGCCGGCCAGATCAGAAGTCCTGCTACCGCCCCTGCAAGGAGGGCATTGTAATCAATACACATGTTGATCAGAGAACAGATACCATTTCCAATCCATAATGCTACAGGTGCAATAAGGAATTTTCCCACCAATCCAGCTGCCAGTCCACCAAGACCTCCCGAAGCAATATTAACTGTCGTACCCGGCACATTGTGACGGAAACAGAACACACTGATATAGTAAGCAAGCACACCTGCCAGGATTCCGATGATCAGTCCTCCCAGGATTCCTCCATCCACTGCCAGAATGCCGGCTACAATACCTGCAACAACTCCCACCTCATCAAGACCGGAAACCTGCTTAGCTGCAATTGCACAAATAACGATTGGAATTGAATTTACAAGTGTATCAAATACATCTGACAGACTTCCACATCCTGGAATCTTGCTGCACGCCAGGCAAAGTGCCATGGCAATAAATGCCGGAAGGCTTGTCATCATAATTCCGCGGAAATTAATGCGCTTCCATATATTTCCTTCTGCTTTTGATGCTGCATTTTCCCCTGTATTACCAATAACTGGCATATATTTAATTTTCCAGTATTTTGCAAGTGCTGTCGTAAATGCAACGGCTCTTGTACGATTCGTTGTTCCTGTTGTTCCAGATGCTGACAGAACATTACATCCCATGTTCTGCGTGAGCGCGACACCACTTCCGCCCGTTCCGGCCATCGGAATCTTCGTTCTTACGCAGGCTTCCATTGCCTGTCTGTTAGCCCCGTCCGGACTGGCACTGACGAACATGACACCGTCAATTTCACCGTCATCAATCTTCTTCGCAAGTTTTGCGTCCACCTTTTCCGCTTCTACATTAACCTCTGTTAAAGTCCCCTGAAATACTGCCTGTACTTCTGTTCCATTCCATGTATATAAAGTTGCCGGACTGTCCGGTCCCACATTATCCAGACTGCCAGATGCCAGTATATACTGTACAAATGTGATCTCCATGTCTGCTGCCTTTGTCTGTCCGCAAATTTCTTTCATCATTGCCGGCAGATTATTCCCACCTTGTTTATAAAGATTTCCACCACTGCTTCCTATAAATGCAATCTTTTTTCCCATTCCTTTATGTCCTTTCAGATCAAGTCGTATTATCATGCTACCTTGCTAACATGGTAGTGTACTAAAGTGATGAAATCAGCTTACCATTTTCGAATGCATTTGTAAAGAGGAAAATATTATGCTACTATAAATATCTGGATTATTAAAACTATTATTTTAACGCAACATGAAAAAGGAAGAAACACTATGACTAAAAAAATTGCTGTAATAAATGATTTATCCGGATTTGGCCGTTGCTCACTGACAGCCGCAATTTCTGTCATCTCAGCCATGGGAATTCAAGCCTGTCCACTTCCAACCGCAATTTTAACCGCGCAGACCGGATATCCGCACTATTACCTCGATGACTATACAGATAAAATGGATATTTACCGCCAGGAATGGCAGAAAATGGGACAACATTTCGACGGTATCTACACCGGATTCGTCGCAAGCGAAGCACAAATTGATCAGATATTCCATTTCATAGATACATTTTATACATCAGATACATTTCTTCTCGTGGACCCGGTCATGGGAGATGATGGTATAAAGTACGATATGTTTACACCGAAGTTACTGGAAAAAATGAATGCGCTGGTCGGGGAAGCGGATATTATCACTCCTAATCTGACAGAGCTCTGCCTTCTGACTGATGCAGATTACGATGCAATCATAGATATTGCAGATACTCGTATTCTCATCGATGTGATTGGTGAATTAGCCTCCACACTTCTGCCACCGGATTCTGATAATTCAAATACATTGGATAGCAGGCAGACTTCCAAAAAAGAAAAAGAGATTATTGTAACCGGCATTCATTGTAAGAATGAACATGGGCAGAAAATGATGGGAAATCTGTACGTTTCCAAAGACACTCGAAAATTATTCGCATTTCCACATGTCGGAGGCAGTTATTCCGGAACCGGTGATCTCTTCGCTTCCTGCATTGCAGCCGGAAAGTGTCGTGGCGATGGAATTCCAGAACTGATCCAGTTATCCGGAACATTTTTAGAACAGGCGATTAAAGATTCCGCCGAAGAAAATGTACCTTATCCAGACGGAACAAACTATGAAAAATATTTGTATATGTTGATAAAAAAATAGAGTCCTGACACTCTGAAAAAATTAGGCAAGTGTTGCCGTTAATCAAAGATGGGGACGTAACATATGTATACTTTTATTTTCTCAAATGTATAAAAAATTTTGCAAATTGTTTTTCTCTATGTTATAATGGCGTCATGCAGCGATGGTCGAGTTGGCTGATGGCATCTGCCTCGAAAGCAGAAGAACCGCAAGGTTCCGGGGGTTCAAATCCCTCTCGCTGCGTTTTTAGCAGAAAGTATTATATTAGCTTTCTGTTTTTTATTCATAAAAATCCTTCCGGCAAAACAACCGGAAGGCTCCTCTTTTTTGAATACGTTTTAAATCTTTCTGGAACTTACTGGTCGGCTTTAGTGTATATTTCATGAAAGTAAATCCTCCATCATTTTATCCACATCTGTATAAGACTTCCCAAGAGATGGATTCTTCTTCATTTCTTCTACTTCTCTTAATGCTGAAAGCGTTTCACTGTTCGGCGTTTCTTTTGTAATTTCAAATGGTATTCCTTGTTCTCTGATTGCCTGTTTTACAAATATTGTAAATGCTGTTGTTAAATTCATTCCTAAATCATTAAATAACTCTTCTGCCTGCTTTTTTAAAGCATCGTCCATTCTGATTGATACATTTGCCATAAGTTTCACCCAACTTTCTATAATGGTATAATTTTTATTTTCAATATTATTATATGTTATATTGCAACGCATTGTCAATACACCGTATTATATCTCCTTATTTTGAAAGATATGCAAAAGAATTAAGCTATTTCTATATTTTCATCAGATTTTCTTAAGAAATTTTAGAAACATTTCCATTTTCTGACACAAGGCATTCACAATTCTCCATTATAATGAACTTATCAATTGAAGAAGACGGTAGTCGTACTTGCAGAAAAGCCAGACATGGCAAATGTACACTATGCCCTCCAAAATGTCGGCTTACTGCTCACAATCAGGTATGATTACCGGACTTCGCCTAACAACAATTAAAATTTACATAGATAAAATGTTCAAACCCTTTCAAAAAAGAACCAGCACTTTCAAAAGTGTTGGTTCTTTTTTATTCCTGTTTCTTATTGCTCTCTGAATGTAATCTCTCCTGTGGAGGCATCCATGCCATCCACAATTGCCAGTGACTCCAGACGGTATCCAAGATTACGAACCACTGTTCCCCCACTCTGGAAACCTTTCTCGATTGCGATTCCGATTCCTTCTACTGTTCCACCTGCAGCTTTCACGATCTGGATCAATCCCTGAAGTGCACAGCCATTTGCCAGAAAATCATCGATAATCAGTACATGATCGTCCTCACTTAAGAATTTCTTTGCAACGATTACCTGATTCTTGCATTTGTGGGTAAATGACTCGACTTCTGCCGTATACATCTCGCCTTCGATATTAATACTTTTTGTTTTTTTAGCAAATACAACCGGAACCCCGAAATGCTGTGCTACAACACAGGCGATTCCGATTCCAGAGGCCTCAATAGTAAGAATCTTATTGATTGGTCTGTCCGCAAATCTTTTTTTGAATTCAGCACCCATCTGATCAAATAATTCTATATCCATCTGATGATTCAGGAAACTGTCCACCTTTAAAACATTTCCCTCTTTTACGATTCCATCTTTTACAATTCTTTCCTCTAAAAAGTTCATCACAGATTACTCCTTTGTTCCATTTCAGTTCATTTGGGAATTATTATACTCCTTTTCTTCATGAAATGCATCAAAAATTTGTTTCTGTCGCTTATTTTATAAATTTCAAAAATATTTTAGAATTTTATTCTACTTTCAATGCATTCGGATATATCAAACTTTTGATCCATAGCTTTCTGCCAGCTATGTGTTGCTGCTGATACAGTCTCCAATAGCCAGCCCAAAAAACTGGTACAAAAAAGAGCCAGATTAATTCATATCCTGAGTACATATACTTCTCCTTTTCTTTCGTTTTCGTATTTGTCTGAAAATCCCCACTTCTACAAGTAGTAACTTCACATACGTCAAATCTGAACTTAAAAGAAATATTAGCATATTTCACTTTGGAAATCTATGTTCTGGCTCTCTCTTATTGTATATTCAGGGGTTTACATATATTTTTTCACGATTTCATGCATTTGGCCCCACTTTTTCTCCATATCGCTGACCAGCTTGAACTGTGTTCTGCACCGATCCAGATTATGTTCCTCGCGATGGATCTTGAAGTATGTATCTCCCTGCAGATAATCTGTCAGGAAACGCATACCACATTCAAATGTCATGACCTTTGCTCCCATCGGCAAAAGTTCCATCTCCCGTTTTGTCAGCTTGCCATTACAGCCTTCAATGAATCCTTTTGTAAACAGATCAAAAAGCTCCATGCTGCATTCAACCTTAGACAGATCTTTTTCATCTTCCGCACCTGTACTTGCCCCGAAACGAATGGCGTCACCGAAATCATTCACAGCAAGTCCCGGCATAACAGTATCCAGATCGATCACGCAGATTGCCTTGCCTGTCTTATTGTCAATCATAATATTGTTAAGCTTTGTATCATTGTGTGTAACACGAAGCGGAATCTCTCCCTTTGCCTGAAGATTTGAAAAACAGCATGCTACATCTTCATGGTCCAACACAAACTGAATTTCTTTCTTAACACCAGCCGCACGGCTCTTAATATCTGTTTCTACCGCTCTTTTAAAAACCTCAAATCTTGCCTTTGTGTCGTGAAATCCTTCAATTGTCTCAAACAATGTATCGGCTGGATAGTCGGCCAAAAGATTCTGGAAATTTCCAAATGCCATTGCTGCCTGATAGAACTGATCCGGATTCTCTACCTGATCATAACTGCTCGCATCTGTAATAAAAATATAGGATCTCCAGTAATCTCCAAACGAATCCTGATAATATGGTTTTCCATCCAGTGCCGGAATTACATTCAACGTTTCTCTGTCTGGATCTCCTCCTTTTTTTATAATTTTTTCGCGAAGATAGGAAGTCACTCCAAGAATATTCTCCATAAGCTCTACAGGGTTCTTGAATACATTTTTATTCATTTTTTGAAGAATGACCTTCAAAATCCCCATACGTTTTACTTCAAATGTCAGCAAATATGTATCATTAATGTGTCCATTTCCAAATGGTACATCCTGGATCAGTCTTCCTTCATATTGAAAATGTGCAATTGCTTCTGCCTTCTGCGTTCTGACTACCTGTATCATAATACTTCCTCCCGTTTTTATTCAAAAATCCTTCTACTTATTATTGACGTCTTTTATCACTTGATTATTGTAGTATAAATTTGTACAAAAATCTTTATCATATTTCACTCATAATTTATATTATCTGCTTCTATTTCTTGCAATTTTTAATATATACGTTATAATTATTTATAACATTTGTACAAAAAATACAATTGCGCAAAGGAGACTTTAACATGGCATACAATGGATTTTTACCGGAGAATGTAATCAACATCGGTAAAATATACAGTATTCATTATTTTGAATACATGAGCGATTTTTCATTCGAAGGTGAAAGCCACGATTTTTGGGAATTTATCTGTGTAGATAAAGGAGAAGTTGAAGTGACCGGCGGTGATAAGAAGTTTATTCTTCACAAAGGTGAAATTGCTTTTCATGAACCTAATGAATTTCATAATGTTACAGCTACTGGAACGATCGCACCAAATCTGATTGTTATCTCCTTTCAATGTGATGATAATGCTATATATTATTTTCGCAAAAAAATTTTGAAGATGGATGACGTAGAACGCAATCTTCTGGCAAGCATTATTTTTGAAGCCAGACATACCTTCCAATGCCGGCTGGATGATCCATATCTTCAAAATATGCCACTTAAACAGCCACCTGACATCTTCGGCTCACAGCAAATGATCCGTCTGCTAATAGAACAGTTTTTAATCCACCTTGCAAGACGTTACTCAGCCTCTTACACCAGCGTTGTCCGTCCAAAAGACACTATGCCTGCAGCCAAATCAACAAAATCCAAAAATGACATTGAAGTCTACAGTCTGGTCACCGAATACATGAAAGAACATATTCGTTCTCATGTCACTATTGAACAGATCTGCAAAGACAACCTAGTCGGCAGATCACGACTGCAGAAGATATTCAAAAATCAATGTGGACTTGGCATCATCGACTATTTTTCGAAGCTGAAGATCAACACTGCAAAAGAACTGATCCGATCCAGACATATGAATTTTACACAGATTTCCGATTATCTTGGATATACCTCCATTCATTACTTCTCAAGACAATTCAAAAAAGAAACTGGAATGACACCGTCTGAATATGCATCTTCAATCAAGGCAATGTCAGAAGGGAAGTTTGAGGAAAATTAGTGGAAAATAAAACAGAACATTACTAAAAAGCAAAGGAATCTGTGTGCGAATCATCAGTTAATTTTTAATAGCTGGATTCGAAAACAGATTCCTTACTTTATATAATATTCTTTTTATGTCTCTAACCTTTAATTCCTCCGGTAATTCCTCCGATCAATTTCTCTGACAGGAACAGATACAGGACAAATGTCGGTGCAAATACAATAATTACTGCCGCGAACATTCCAGCCCAGTTTCCGGTGTACTGCATGGACTGCAACATTCCATAAAGTCCTACGGCTACCGGACGTAATGCATCGTTGTTTGCAAAAATCAGTGACAGGAAATACTCATTCCAGATATTAATGAAATTGAATATTGTCACTGTTACCAGTCCGGACTGAGCCATCGGGAACATAATCTTCCAGAAAGCTTTTGCCGGAGGACATCCATCAAGAGCTGCTGCCTCTTCATATGTACTGGAAATATTTGCAAAGAAAGTAAGTAAGAAAATCGTTGTATATGGAATATTAATTCCTACATACAAGAAGATCAAAGTTACCTTACTTGCTGCAACATTATTCAGAATTCCAAGATTTGCTACAACTCCAAACAATGGAAGAACGATCATCGTGATTGGAATACCCATCGCAGACACTAAACTTGTCTGGATAATTTTATTCCCGATAAATGTATATCTCGCAAGGACATATGCTGCCGGCGCACAGATCAGGATCAACAATACACAAGATACTACTGCATAAAGGAGGGAGTTTGTAAAGAATGTTGCAACTCCGCCACTTCCCCATGCCTGCACATAATTTTCAAAGTGTAGTCCCGACGGGAATTTCAATGCTTTTCCTGCAAAGATATCTGTTGTAGTAGAAAGACTGGCTGCTATGATCCATCCAAGTAACATGAATGTAAATACCACCCATAAAATTACTATAATATATCCAGGAGCGAGCGCCATTTCATGTTTCCAGTCAATTTTCTTTTTCACTTTTATTTTTTTCTCTTTTGCCATCTTGCGTCTCCTCCTTTCTAAAATTCTAAGTCATCCTCTTTAATCAGTTTATTACAGATTGTAAAAATAACTACAATACAGATGCACAAGATAATACCGATCGCTGCTCCATATCCTGCATTTCTTTCTGTAACTGCATTTCCGGCTCCAAATGTCTGCATGTACATGTACTGTACCGGGACAATAGTTGCCTCATCTGCTGTTACAGTTGAGAACATCTGAGACCACACAAAGAATGCCGCTGTACTTACTGACCACATCGTAATGTTCGTCTTAAATACTCCTTTTAATAAAGGAAGTGTCATATGCTGGAATTGCTGTGGCCTGTTGGCACCATCAATGGTTGCCGCTTCATATAGCTCTGGACTGATTCTCTCAATTCCACTCATCCAGATCAGCATGTGATATCCAATCATTCCAAAGCAATATGCAAATAACAATGCTCCGAATTTGTGATCTGTATCCAGCCATGCTGTCTCTGCCAGTTTATGCATACCGACCGCATCAAGAATAGATTTTAGTAATCCGAACTTAGAACTATATACATACTGTAACCACATAGTTGCAAGAGCTACCGCACTTACAAGGTTCGGAAGATAGATTACCGCACGAAAGAATTTCTTACCACGGATTCCACTTGTCAGGATAACTCCAAACAGCAGAGAAACAGAAAGTACAATTGCTCCACCGATTGCCCAGATTTTAAACAGGTTCAGCATAGACTTTCTAAAAATTGCAGTTCCAAATAATTTCTCATAGTTCTGTATACCTACAAATGTCCACAAATCTGTTGTATCTGTAACGGAATCAATTTTGAAGAAACTCATCATAATCGTCCGGACGATCGGGTATAAAAAAACAATGAGGAAGATGATAACTGCCGGCGCTAGGAAGCCTACGATCATTTTCTTATTATTTTTCATCTCATTTCCTCCTTCTCGCATAATCTCAGCCATCTGCCTCATTCTTTTTTCAGATGTCCTGCGACCGTTTTCTTAAAAGAAATATGGCGGCGATGCCATAACCGCCCCGCCACCATATTATAATATGCATCTTATTTGATTATCTCAAATGACTTATTTTCCTGCTGCTTTTTTCATTGTAGAAATGAATCCTGCTGCATCTAATTTACCAGCTGCGAGCTCAAGTGCGCTTGTCTTTAATGTACCAGTCAGGTCATTGTTGCTCTCTGCGCCTGCTGCCCAGTCATAGTATGTTGTTGTTGCATCAAATCCAGCTTTTACTTCTGCAAGCTCTGTTGGCCATGCATCAGAATTTGCTTTGTCAGTTGGGATACAAAGAGCTTCTGTTGTCATCTCTTTGTCATAATCACCTGTTGTGATATAAGTAATCAGCTCAAATGCTTCGTCAGCCATCTTGGAATCTTTATTGATTGCAAATACCTGATTAGCAATGTTGTTAGCTGTATTGTCATCTGTTCCGTTTGGAACTGATGGATAGTTGAAATATCCCCACTCAAGATCCTCAGCTACAGAAGCTTTTGCTTCATTTGGAAGCCATGATCCGCAGATAACGATTGCTGCATCTCCAGGAGCAAATTCCTGATTCTGTCCTGCCGGATATACATTTGTCGCAATGTTCTTTGAGAAATAACCTTTTTTAGCGAAATCTGCAAAGCTCTGAGCTGCTGCAAGAACTCTCTCATCATCCCATGTTACGTTCTGACCATTTACTTCTTCTCCGGTTACAAGAGATTTTACTCCATCCTGTCCAATATATCTTGCAAGATGATATCCGATAAATGATGTCATATAAGCATCGTCTGCTGTGATTGGTGTAATACCAGCGTCTTTTAATTTAGCGCATACTGCATCTAACTCATCCCATGTTGTAGGAACTTCTTTGATACCAGCTTTATCAAATAATGTCTTATTGTAAAAGAATCCGAAGATTGATGGCTGATATGGGATTGAATGGAGTGTTCCATCCTCATATGCTGCACGTGCAATTTTGAATAATGTCTCATTTCCGTGCTCTGACTCGTAATCTTTTGCCACATCCTCGAGATCTAACAGATATTTTCCCCAAGATCCGTTTACACGGTTTACATCTTCATCGAACAGGTCGATAGTCTGCTTTGCATCGAGTGCAGGCTGAAGACCTTCACGCTGTCCGGAACGTCCCTTGAACTGGACGTCTACTTCTACACCTGTATCTTCTGTATACTTTGCAATCGCATCCTGGATTACTTTCGCCTGTGGCTCATCTTTACTCCACATAGCCCAGTATACAAGTTTCTTGCCATCTCCTCCAGATGACTTGGAATCGTTGGAACTTCCGCCACATCCAACTAACATGGTCGCAACCATTGCCGCACATAAAAGTGCACTGATTACTTTCTTTTTCATTCTTTTTCCTCCTATACCATTTTGGTAAATCGTTTTTAGTAATTTTGCAATTACTCTTTTCCCGTTGGATTCATTATGTCACAATTTTACACAATAATCTTTATCCTAAAGTTTCATTAATTTGCACAATCTGCTCTAAAATGCTATTTTCAGCAAAATAACGGGCTATTTTTTGTACACATTGTATAAATTAATATTTTCACAATCTTGTTATTTATTCTACATTACACATATCATTAAGACCTATTACAGTTTTTCATCTGATTATTTTATCCCTGATTCTTTATATCAGAGATAATGCTGCTTCATCTCCCACCAAAATAACATCATTATGCATCTGAAGAATCGATGCCGGTACACCTGGAATTACTGGTCCGAAAAATGCTTTCTTTACAATCTCTGCTTTGTCTTCCCCACTTACTACAACAAGAATCTTCTTTGCCTGCATAATTGTCTTTATCCCCATGGTATATGCCTGTCTTGGAACATCCGTCGCCGAAGCAAAAAATCTTTTATTTGCCTCAATAGTACTCTCCTGAAGGTCCACACAATGTGTCCCCGTCTCAAATGCCTGTCCTGGCTCATTAAATCCAATATGTCCATTATGTCCCATTCCAAGAAGCTGAAGATCTACGCCTCCAAGGCTTCTGATTAGTTCCTCATAACGTTCACATTCTTTTTTACTGTCTGGTTCCATTCCATTGGGCAAATGTGTGTGTCTCTCCTGAATATTCACCTGATCGAACAGATGCTGATGCATAAAGTAATAATAGCTCTGTTCATTGGTTCCCGGCAGTCCTTTATATTCGTCCAGATTGACACTTGTCACCTCTGAAAAATCCAAGTCTCCTTTTTTGTACCAGTCTACCAGCTGACTGTAAGTTCCTATTGGCGTAGAGCCAGTTGCCAGTCCAAGCACACTGTTTGGTTTCAAAATGATCTGCGCAGAAATTATATTGGCTGCTTTTCTGCTCATATCCTTGTAATCTTTTGCTCTGTACACTCTCATAACATTTCCTCCATTTTTATAGACACTTTTTCTAATTCACTTTAAAATTGTAGTAGTGTGGCAAATGCCCTTTTTCCCCGTACACTTTTTCGTGAAGGCTCTCCCAGATTGACTGGATATCGCTGTCACCTTCCCGGATATCTGACACATCAATTCCATCGCCTTCATTCAGCAAATGATACGCCTCTTCATTTCTTTCTAATTTTTCAAGTGCTGCCACATAATAATATTGAATTCGTCCGTTCTTCTGATTTTCTGCGGTCTGTTTTTTATATTCTTCATCAATTTCCTTGTAAGCCCCACATTTTTCCAGAATCTTAAACCCTTCCTTCTGATAAGAGAGTCTCTCTCTTTGAAGCGCCATTCCTTCCATAATAAACTGTTTTGCCTTCTCAGGATCCGATTTCAGATACAGACACGCCAGTCCATGATATGCCCATGCATTGGATGTAAGATCAACAGATCTTGCAAATTCGTCTCTTGCATCTTCATTTCTTCCTGCAATCAGATAGCTGATACCAAGCTGATAATGTGCATACCAGTTCGCAGCATTGGGTGCATCTTTTCTGGCTGTTTTCTCTTCCAGATATGCCAGGAATTTCTCTCCATTCCAGAACTCGTCCGGCTCATCTTCTGGATTTGGCATATGTAGAATGCCTGTCTCAAAGAAATGTTTCCACTTCTTTAATGTTTCTGACTGATTCACAAATTCCAGATGGCCAGTTCTTTTTGTTTTTGGTGCAAATGTTCCATATCCGCTTCCTGCCTGGACTAGCTTTGCCTGCTTCTTTGCAAGTCCTTTTGTCTCTTCCAGACGTTTCATAAGTTTCTCAATCTCCTGATTTGCCTTCAGTTCCTCTGTCACCTTCTCATAACGCCATTCATGGGACTGTTCACATGCACCTGCACCAAGATCCACTGCTCCGTAGCGTTCCATCCATTCCCATGCAGTGTGTGGTGCCATCGGAATACAGCCATACTGTGTCTTTCCAAGTCCTGCCTGGATCTCTACATAACGTCCTGCATCTTCCGTCAAAAATTCCTGCCAGCGGTCGGAAGCATCAATATTTCCCCATGAAAATAACTTTCTTCCCTGTAGTCTTGGTGTTGAAAATTGTAAAAGTCCATATCCCTCTGGCGCAATATTGGCAATATATTTGGGTTCTTCTTTCGGAATATGGAAGAAATAATCTATACTGGTCGGAATCTTCTTATAATCTGTTACATCAATTCCATTAACAAACGGAATCTCTACTTTAAAACCATTCGTCCCTACCGCTGTAAATGCTTCCTTTGCCGGTACGACAAGGCGTCCCCCTTCATACTCCGGTACTGCCATGTTACTCCACCAGTACATCGGAATAACCTGATTGCTGTCATTAACAATTCTCATTCTGCAGTTCAGATACGGACAAGCCTCCTCCAGCCAGAAATCCATCTGCCAGATAACTCCCCGGATTCGTTCATATTCATACATACGAAGTACCGGATCACCTTCATCTGTCTGCGTCTTTGCTACATAAAGCGGCTCCGTCGTCAATGGATTATGGCCGATAATTCCAAGATTCCACTCGACACCTCCGGAAAACCATGCATTTCTAATAGCAAGGTTGCTAAATCTGAGCACATCATTCGTGTAAAGAAGATTCTTTCCTGTCTTCTTATCCCACAGCTCCCACAATCTTCCACCATATTCCGTAAGAAATACTGCCTTCAAATACTCGTTTTCCAGAACCGCCGTCTTTACATCTTTCTCATGCAGCTCTCTTGTATATCCATTAAGCTGACGATATGGAAACGCACTATTTACTTTGCCATATCCTTCATAAATCTCATCATCCTCGTCCAGATCAAACACAAGCGAATTCTGAGTTGTCAGTTCCCCAAAAAGATCCGGTACCGAAGACTCCTCCCCCAGTTCTGCAACTTTCATACGCTTCGTCTCAAATACTAGCCTTGTCATAATATACCTCCCGCTTCTTATAATTTTATCCCTCAACAGGCCTTCTAACATGCACTTTCAAGATGTCTTTAGCATCTCTTTCACTTTTTTCTATTGATATAAAAAAATTTTCTCTATCATATCTTCCATCATGGCATAGAACGATTGTATAATCTTTACACAATCTACACCTTTTTTTGCCATATCTGCGTCAACATACACAAATATAATTCACTATATTATAACAACAAATTTTATTACACAGCCTGGAACTGACTGTTATACAACTTATTATAAAATCCTCCTTGTGCCAGCAGTTCTTCGTGTGTTCCCTGCTCGATGATTTTTCCGTCTTTCATAACGAGAATAAGGGATGCATTCCGGATTGTAGAAAGCCGGTGTGCTACGATAAAGCTTGTACGTCCCTTCATTAATTTGTCAAATGCTTCCTGAATCTGCTGCTCTGTTCTTGTATCAATACTTGATGTGGCCTCATCAAGTATCAGCATTGGCGGCAGGCAAAGCATAACTCTTGTAATACATAGAAGTTGCTTCTGTCCCTGGCTGATACTGTCTTCATGAAGCACTGTATCCAATCCTTTTGGAAGACGCTCGATAAATTCCCAGCTATGTGCTTCTTTTGCTGCACGGATAATGTCTTCATCTGTGGCATCTGGTTTTCCAAATGCGATATTTTCCCGGACTGTTCCATCTTTGATCCAAGTCTCCTGTAGCACCATTCCATAGGAACTGCGAAGTGCATGGCGGCTGAGTCCGTCAATTGGCTTGCCGTCAATTTTAATGTTTCCTTGATCCACATCATAAAAGCGCATCAGCAGATTGATAAATGTCGTTTTTCCACAGCCGGTCGGTCCTACAATGGCAATCCGCATGCCGGGATCTACTTCCAGATTAAAATCTTCAATCAGGCGGTGATTCTTATCATAACTGAAGTCTACATGGCTGATGGACACATTTCCTTTCACTTCGTTGATTGTTCCTTCCACGTCTGGGGATTCTTCTTCTTCCTCCAGAAGATCAAAAATACGGTTCGCACACGCCAGCGCATTTTGCATCTCTGTAATGACAGAACTAATGTCATTGAACGGTTTCATATACTGGTTCGCATAAGATAACAACACGGACAGACCTCCAACTGTCAAAGCTCCGCCTGGTATCATAAATGCTCCTACAAGAGCAACACCTGCATAGATAACATTATTTACGAAACGCGTAGACGGGTTTGTCAAACTGCTGTAGAAAACTGCTTTCTGACTGTATTTTTGTAAATCTGCATTGATCTGTGCAAATCGCTCTGACGCTTTTTCTTCATATCCGAATGCTTTAACTACTTTTTGGTTTCCAATCATTTCATCAATGAGTGCTGTCTGATTTCCTCGAGTCTCACTTTGCTTATGAAACATTTCAAATGATCTGGAAGAAATAAATCTGGCAATTAAGAAACTCATTGGTGTCAGCACAATGACCAGAAGTGTGATCCAGAAATTCTTGGAAAACATAAAAATCAAAGTTACAACAATCGTTACAATTCCGGAAAACAACTGCGTAAATCCAAGTAAGATTCCATCAGACAAAATATCTGTATCTGCGATGATCCGGCTTACAATATCTCCGGAACTGTGACGGTCCAGATAAGACAGGGGCAACCGCTGAATATGACGGATTGCCTGGGAACGGATATCCTGTACAATATGATAAGTCATATGATTATTGATCATGTTCATGATCCATGTTGCCAGCGCTGATATTGCCACTAATACAAGAATTTCTCTTAATAATATCCACATGGCATCAAATTGAACCTGATGCTCTGCAACAATCTGATCAATGGCATCTCCGAACAGGATCGGCACATATAATTGAAATATTACTGAAACGGTTGCAAGCAACACGCTCAGCACAAGAAATATTTTATATTTTCCAATGAATTTTAAAATCTTCTTCATCTTCTATGCCTCTCCTTTCTCGTCATAATTTATTTTTTCTCTTAATTTTTCTTCCGGGAATTGTGAATAATAAATTTCCTGGTAAACTTCACAATTTTTCATCAGTTCTTCATGCGTTCCCTGTCCAGCCAATTCTCCATTTCCAAGAACAAGTATTTTATCTGCCTGCTTAATTCCAGCTACACGCTGAGATACAAGAAATGTTGTCATCTTGCCTTCCAGACCATGGATTGCTTTTCGAAGCGCTGCATCTGTTGCAAAATCAAGAGCGCTCGCACTATCATCTAAAATTAATATCTCCGGTTTCTTAACTAAGGCTCTTGCAATGGTAAGCCTCTGTTTCTGTCCACCAGACAGATTACGTCCATTCTGCTCCAACTGGAAATCCAGCTTTCCCATCTTTCCTTCAACCACTTCTTTTGCCTGGGCAATTTCAATTGCTTTCCAGATGTCCTCATCTGTGGCATTCTCGTCACCCCATTTCAAATTGTCACGGATTGTTCCCTGGAACAGTACACTTCTCTGCTGAACAATTCCGACTTTCTCACCGATAGATTTTCTTGTGTATTCTGTAACATTTTCTCCGTCCATATAGACCTGTCCGTCCTGCGGATCATAGAATCTTGGGATCAAAGATACCAGTGTTGATTTACCACTTCCGGTTCCTCCGATAATACCAATCGTTTCTCCCGGCATCGCCTGGAAACTGATATCCTTAAGACTCGGTGCTCCCGCGCCCGCATAAGTAAATGTGACATGATCAAATTTAACTGCAGGTGTATGATTCTGCTTTTTCTCTTTCTGACGCATCTCATCGTTTACATATGTCATACTGGACTTCACTGCCAAAATTCCTGCCACACGGTCTGCGCACGCCATTGATTTGTTCAATGTAATGATCAGTGATGCTAATTTGATCAATTCAACAATTATCTGAAGCATATAGTTGTAAAGAGCAACCACTTCGCCTTGCTGCATATTTCCCATATTAACCTGAATACCAGCGCGGTCAATCAAAATGACTGTTGCAATATTAATCAGCACATAAGTCACTGGATTTAAAAGTGCTGAAATCCTTCCGACAAAAAGGTTCAATCTCGTCAGTTCCCGGCTACTGTCTTCAAATTCTTCTACAGATTGCTCTTCCCTGCAAAATGCACGGATTACACGGACACCTGTTAAATTTTCTCTTGTCAGTCCTGTCACCTGGTCCAGTCCATTTTGCACTTTCTTAAATAATGGAATGCTGACCAGCATAATGGAAAATACAACTACGAACAATACCGGAATCGCAATCACAAATATCCATGCACATTTTACATTGATTGTAAATGCCATGACCATGGAGCCAAGTACGACAAATGGACTTCGAAGCAGAAGTCTCAGACCCAGATTCAATCCATTCTGAACCTGATTCACATCATCTGTCAAACGTGTGATCAAGGTATCAGTTCCCATGGTATCTAATTCTGTAAATGACAATGACTGAATATGATCAAACATTGCCTGTCTTAATTTTGCCGCAAATCCACAGCTTGCCTTCGCAGCAAAAAACTGTGCGGTGAAACTGCAGGCAAGTCCGACTCCCGCCATTAAGATCAATACAAAAAACATCTGAACCACATAACTTCGGTTATCCTGTGCGACACCAACATCAATAATCTGTGCCACAACTACCGGAACTAAAAGGTCAAAAACAACCTCCAGAAGCTTAAAAAGCGGTGCCAGAATACTTTCCTTTTTGTACTCTTTGAGATAAACTGCCAAACTTTTCATGTCTCTATTTTCCTCTCTCTTCCTGTTTCACGAATCTATGCCTATTATAACGCACATTCAGTAATATGCATAATATTCCTTTTATTGCTTTGTAATATATTTTCTATATTGCATTTGTAATACCTTCATTATAATATAGTGTTACATACGTTTTGGAAGTTTTCAAGAAATGGAGATGGATTATGGAACTTAGACAATTAGAATACTTTAGACAAATTGCAGATACACATAGCTTTAATGAAGCAGCCAGACATTTAAATATGTCACAGCCTCCTCTCAGCTATCAGATTCACCAATTAGAAGAAGAACTGGGCGTACAACTTTTTGAGCGGACAAGCAAAGGAGTTATTCTGACAAATGCCGGCGAAGTCTTATACGAGCGCGCCGGAAATTTGCTTGATTATGCAGATTCTGCAAAGCTTGAAGTTACAAAAGCCGGAAAAAAGCGAGTTCTTCGTATCGGAATGACCTCAACAACAACTGCTGTAATGATGCCATTTATCTCTACATTTGCCAAAAAATATCCTGACGTAAACTTCGAAGTAAGGGACGGAAGTACTTATACATTATATAGTTATCTTATGGATGGAATTATCGATATCTCCGTTGCACGTACCCCGCTTCAGTTAAACAAAGTAAACTCTTTTACTTTATGTTCTGAGCCAATGATTGCTGTGTCAAACTTTTCAGCAAATCACCAATCTTCTAATGCTGTCCCTGTCACAAATAATACTGCTACAAATTCAAATAGCAAAATGCTTTCTTCAAAAATAATACAGCTAAACGACCTGTCAAAACATCCATTGATTCTTTATCGCAGATATGAACGATTAATTCTTGATACATTTCATGCAAAAAATCTTGATCCTGAAATATTCTGTCTCTGTGATGACGCAAAAAGCGCTTTGCTCTGGGCTAAAGATGGACTCGCAACTGCCATTTTCCCCAAATCAATGCAGTCATTGTGTACAGGACTTCGAATTTATGAAATTGATGAACCTACTCTTATAACACAAATTGTATTAATCTGGAAAAAAGAAAAGAAACTTTCTCCTATCGTACAAGAATTTTTAGATGTATGCCAAAAAAAATAATTCAAGAATGTCTCGGCATTCTTGCTGCGAGGTGCGCGTCATGCAATTGCATGACATACTTCTACTGCGTACCTCTGCAATCCTGCCAGAGGATTTTGTGTAATAAGAAATGCAATTTTCTATATACACAAAAAAAGTGACTGGTTCATACCAATCACTTCTTATATAAATATATACCTTCAAAACTGCATATAAGAAACTTTTTAACATCTTACCTATCCACCTTACTTGGTTATGCCCTCGACCTATTAGTAACAGTCAGCTCCATGTGTTACCACACTTCCACCTCTGTCCTATCTACCTCGTCGTCTTCAAGGGGTCTTACAACTTTCGTTGGGATATCTCATCTTGAGGGGGGCTTCACGCTTAGATGCCTTCAGCGTTTATCCCGTCCCGGCTTGGCTACTCTGCTATGCTCCTGGCGGAACAACAGATCAACCAGCGGCCAGTCCATCCCGGTCCTCTCGTACTAAGGACAGCTCCTCTCAAATATCCTACGCCCACGCCGGATAGGGACCGAACTGTCTCACGACGTTCTGAACCCAGCTCGCGTACCGCTTTAATGGGCGAACAGCCCAACCCTTGGGACCTACTTCAGCCCCAGGATGCGATGAGCCGACATCGAGGTGCCAAACCACTCCGTCGATGTGAACTCTTGGGAGTGATAAGCCTGTTATCCCCAGGGTAGCTTTTATCCGTTGAGCGATGGCAATCCCACTTTATACCACCGGATCACTAAGTCCTACTTTCGTACCTGCTCCACCCGTCGGTGTCGCAGTCAAGCTCCCTTCTGCCTTTGCACTCTTCGAATGGTTTCCGACCATTCTGAGGGAACCTTTGAGCGCCTCCGATACCCTTTCGGAGGCGACCGCCCCAGTCAAACTCCCCACCTGACATTGTCCCCCGACCTGTTTAAGGCCGCTGGTTAGAAACCCAGTACTGCAAGGGTGGTATCCCAACAGCAGCTCCACGGCAACTGGCGTTACCGCTTCTTAGCCTCCCACCTATCCTGTACATGCAATACCGAATCCCAGTATCAAGCTGGAGTAAAGCTCCATGGGGTCTTTCCGTCCTGGCGCAGGTAACCAGCATCTTCACTGGTATTTCAATTTCACCGGGTGCATTGTTGAGACAGTGCCCAAATCATTACGCCTTTCGTGCGGGTCGGAACTTACCCGACAAGGAATTTCGCTACCTTAGGACCGTTATAGTTACGGCCGCCGTTTACTGGGGCTTAAGTTCAAAGCTTCGCTTGCGCTAACCTCTCCCCTTAACCTTCCAGCACCGGGCAGGCGTCAGCCCATATACTTCACCTTTCGGTTTTGCATAGACCTGTGTTTTTGCTAAACAGTTGCTTGGGCCAATTCTCTGCGGCCACCTCTCAGTGGCACTCCTTCTCCCGAAGTTACGGAGTCATTTTGCCGAGTTCCTTAACAATGCTTCTCCCGTCGGCCTTAGGATTCTCTCCTCATCCACCTGTGTCGGTTTACGGTACGGGCGCGATACAAACAATAGCGGCTTTTCTTGACGCATGGCTCACACTCTTCCCTACTCTTAATTCGGTACGCATCACGTCTTCGGATTGCCGTACGGATTTGCCAGTACGACTCCTACCTCGCTTGCGCCGGGCTCTCCATTCCCGGCTTGTGCTCTCCACACGTGTCCCCACAGTTCTGTTATATCGCGGTACAGGAATTTCAACCTGTTGTCCATCGGTTACGTCTTTCGACCTGGCCTTAGGCCCCGACTTACCCAGAGCAGATCAGCTTTACTCTGGAAACCTTAGATATTCGGCCGGAAGGATTCTCACCTTCCTCTCGCTACTCATTCCGGCATTCTCTCTTCTATACAGTCCACAGCTCCTTATCGGTACTGCTTCTTCCCGTATACAATGCTCCTCTACCAATGTACAAGTACATTCCTGAGCTTCGGTAGTGTGTTTCAGCCCCGGACATTTTCGGCGCAGGACCTCTCGACTAGTGAGCTATTACGCACTCTTTGAATGTATGGCTGCTTCTGAGCCAACATCCTAGTTGTCTTCGAAATCCCACATCCTTTTCCACTTAACACACATTTTGGGACCTTAGCTGCAGGTCTGGGCTCTTTCCCTTTTGACTACCCAACTTATCTCGTGCAGTCTGACTCCCATACACCATCTACGCGGCATTCGGAGTTTGATATTCTTCGGTAAGCTTTGACGCCCCCTAGGAAATTCAGTGCTCTACCTCCGCAAGACTTGTATGAGGCTAGCCCTAAAGCTATTTCGAGGAGAACCAGCTATCTCCGGGTTCGATTGGAATTTCTCCCCTATCCACACCTCATCCCCACCCTTTTCAACGGATGTGGGTTCGGACCTCCATTGCCTTTTACGGCAACTTCATCCTGGACATGGATAGGTCACCCGGTTTCGGGTCTACTCCGACTGACTCTTCGCCCTATTCAGACTTGGTTTCCCTTCGGCTCCATCCCTTAAGGACTTAACCTCGCCAGCCAGCGTAACTCGCCGGACCGTTCTACAAAAAGTACGCGGTTCCACATTTAAAGTGGTTCCACAGCTTGTAAACATATGGTTTCAGGTTCTTTTTCACTCCCCTCCCGGGGTCCTTTTCACCTTTCCTTCACAGTACTATGCGCTATCGGTCACTAAGGAGTATTTAGCCTTACGGGGTGGTCCCCGCGTATTCAGTCAAGGTTCCACGTGTCTCGACCTACTCTGGATACCGCCATGCCAATCGACCTTTCACTTACGGGGCTTTCACCCTCTCTGGCCGGCCTTCCCAGGCCGTTCTGTTAAGTCTTTTGGATCAATTCCGCGGTCCGAACCCCGGAGTGCACGCACTCCGGTTTGGGCTCTTCCGGTTTCGCTCGCCGCTACTTCCAGAATCACATGTTGTTTTCTCTTCCTCCGGCTACTTAGATGTTTCAGTTCACCGGGTTCCCCTCCTAACGTTATGTATTGGCGTTAGGATACCTGAGGTTTGCTCAGGTGGGTTTCCCCATTCAGATATCTCCGGATCATAGGATATTTGCTCCTCCCCGAAGCTTTTCGCAGCTTATCACGTCTTTCATCGGCTCTTAGTGCCAAGGCATCCACCATACGCTCTTATTAGCATAACCAACTAGCTTTGAAAGCGGGTGACAGGTTCAGAAGACATTTGAGAACTTGTTCTCATAATGGCTTATGATAACTGGAACACATTTGCGTAGCAAATGATAGCGAAACAAGCGAAGCTTGTGAGCTAACCCGCGCAAAGCGTCCTCCCTGCTGTTTCCTTCAAAACTTACACATGCATAGCGTTGCATGCGTTGGCTTCTAGGTCAATTTTTTGGATTCGTTTTTTTCGAATTGTGTAGTAATTATTACTCTGTTTATAACAATTACCTCGGATGTCTTGATTAGATATTTAATATCTTATCTATATTTCTTATATGCGGTTTTCAAGGTACATTGCGAAACGAATATTTTCTGCGTTGAATGCTTGCATTCATAAGCTGTGAAATATTCTATTTCATAGTGTGCCTGCACGCGACCGAAAGAACAAAGTTCTTGAGGTGCAATGTAAGCATTTGACTGTTTTATCAGCCATCAGGAAGTTGAATCTCTTCAGCTCTCTGATCACTGGTAAAACCAGTTATTTTAACAGCACTGCCCTGCTGATTGGGTTGGCGTTGATAAGTTGTTGCTCATCTTTGCCTGTATCTATAATCAATCTCCCGAACATAATGTGGCGAATCCACAAGGTGTTCTAACATTGATGTTTATTTCTTTTCCAGAAATAAACTTTTTTATAGCCCGGCAGCCGCCTACTCTCCCGTACCGTCTCCAGTAAAGTACCATCGGCCGCTTAGGTCTTAACCATCGTGTTCGGGATGGGAACGGGTGTTACCCCTAAGCGCATCGCCACCGGAAATACTATTTGGCCTTTTTACAGAACCAATAATCTTCATCTCGTCCTTCGCGCGTCTTGCCCTACCTCAAATCCGCTCCGCTTCTTTTCGGTAGATTCAAGCCTTCACATGTCTCATTCCTGTTTCAAATGATTCAGCAAACAAGTTTGCTTCCTCATTTTTACAGTCCTGAGCCGCGCTCAGTCCTTGATGACTAAATAACAGACAACAACCCCTACTTTTTCCGTTTTAGTTGGATTGATTCGGCTGCTTTGCAACCTACTTTATCCATCTTCCTTAGAAAGGAGGTGATCCAGCCGCACCTTCCGATACGGCTACCTTGTTACGACTTCACCCCAGTTATCGGTCCCACCTTCGGCAGCTCCCTCCTTTCGGTTGGGTCACTGACTTCGGGCGTTACTGACTCCCATGGTGTGACGGGCGGTGTGTACAAGACCCGGGAACGTATTCACCGCAGCATTCTGATCTGCGATTACTAGCGATTCCAGCTTCATGTAGTCGAGTTGCAGACTACAATCCGAACTGAGACGTTATTTTTGAGATTTGCTCGGCCTCGCGGCTTCGCTTCCCTTTGTTTACGCCATTGTAGCACGTGTGTAGCCCTGGTCATAAGGGGCATGATGATTTGACGTCATCCCCACCTTCCTCCAGGTTATCCCTGGCAGTCTCTCCAGAGTGCCCATCCTATATGCTGGCTACTGAAGATAAGGGTTGCGCTCGTTGCGGGACTTAACCCAACATCTCACGACACGAGCTGACGACAACCATGCACCACCTGTCACCGATGTTCCGAAGAAAAGCTTCCATTACGAAGCGGTCATCGGGATGTCAAGATCAGGTAAGGTTCTTCGCGTTGCTTCGAATTAAACCACATGCTCCACCGCTTGTGCGGGTCCCCGTCAATTCCTTTGAGTTTCATTCTTGCGAACGTACTCCCCAGGTGGACTGCTTATTGCGTTAGCTGCGGCACCGAATAGCTTTGCTACCCGACACCTAGCAGTCATCGTTTACGGCGTGGACTACCAGGGTATCTAATCCTGTTTGCTCCCCACGCTTTCGAGCCTCAACGTCAGTCATCGTCCAGTAAGCCGCCTTCGCCACTGGTGTTCCTCCTAATATCTACGCATTTCACCGCTACACTAGGAATTCCACTTACCTCTCCGACACTCTAGCTGCACAGTTTCCAAAGCAGTCCACAGGTTGAGCCCATGCCTTTCACTTCAGACTTGCACAGCCGTCTACGCTCCCTTTACACCCAGTAAATCCGGATAACGCTTGCCCCCTACGTATTACCGCGGCTGCTGGCACGTAGTTAGCCGGGGCTTCTTAGTCAGGTACCGTCATTTTCTTCCCTGCTGATAGAAGTTTACATACCGAAATACTTCATCCTTCACGCGGCGTCGCTGCATCAGGCTTTCGCCCATTGTGCAATATTCCCCACTGCTGCCTCCCGTAGGAGTCTGGGCCGTGTCTCAGTCCCAATGTGGCCGGTCACCCTCTCAGGTCGGCTACTGATCGTCGGCTTGGTGGGCCGTTACCTCACCAACTACCTAATCAGACGCGGGTCCATCTCATACCACCGGAGTTTTTACCACTGTACCATGCAGTACTGTGGTCTTATGCGGTATTAGCAGCCATTTCTAACTGTTATCCCCCTGTATGAGGCAGGTTACCCACGCGTTACTCACCCGTCCGCCGCTCAGTCACAAAAGTCTTCATCCGAAGAATCAAACTTAAGTGCTTCGCTCGACTTGCATGTGTTAAGCACGCCGCCAGCGTTCATCCTGAGCCAGGATCAAACTCTCGTTTAAAAATCTTAATTCCGATTTGACTCGGATTTAAAATCAAAGTTCGCTCCAGGTCAAGAAAACTACTAGCTTTCTTATCCCTTTTACTGTTTTAAGGTTGACATTGTCATTCAATGTCCGTTCTGAATTTTCTTTTAAAGAATCTTCAGGGTTGTTGTCTATTATTTAATTATCAAGGTTCTTTTTCTTTGTTGTCGTCTCAGCGACAGCTTATTTATATTATCACATTCACAATCGCTTGTCAACAACTTTTTTATTTTTCTTTTTCGCTGTCCGCTTCGATCATCTCTGTCGTTCGAAACAGCTTAATTAATATACCATGTCCTTTTCTAATTGTCAATATTATTTTTATTTTTTATTTTATTCGCGCAATTCACACAATTCAGTTTTTTACTTTCTATCATAACTACAGTTTCAAGAATGCACTTCGAGCCACAATTTCCGATCTTACATTTTAACAAAACACTACGTCTCCAATATTGTTCTTTTGTCTACTTACTGTTATAATTGCTAGACGGAGGTTCTTTTACTTATGAAAATACAGCTTTTATCAACATTAAAAAAATATAAAAAGGATTATTTAAAACAGGACATTTTCTCTGGTATCATTATAGCCGCTGTATCTATTCCCATTTCCATGGGATATGCACAGATTGCCGGGCTTCCTCCGGCTTATGGCTTGTATGGTTCTATTCTTCCTATATTATTATTCGCAATTTTTTCAACATCAAAACAATTTATTTTTGGTGTAGATGCTGCTCCCGCTGCTCTTGCAGGCAGTGCGCTGCTTTCTCTTGGTATTGTTCCCGGATCTGAAGCTGCGTTGAATTATATACCGATTTTGGCACTTTTTACTGGTCTGTGGCTTCTTTTCTTTTACATTATAAAAGCCGATCGGATTGTAAACTTTATATCAACCCCTGTTATGGGCGGATTCATCAGTGGAATCTCTTTAACTATTATCTTCATGCAGATTCCGAAACTTATGGGAAGCTCTGCAGGATCTGGTGAAATAATCGAACTTGCAGAACACATTTATGCCGCCGGTCAGGATTTTCACGGGCTTTCTCTCGGATTAGGACTTGGTACATTACTTATTATAAGAATATGCAAAAAATGGATTCCAAAATTTCCAATTGCAATTCTTATCATGGCTGCAGGCGTAGTATCTACTGTGTATTTCCATGTTGACGCAAAGGGTGTGGCACCGCTTGATTCTGTTGGAACCGGACTTCCGCCATTTTTCATTCCTGACTTTAGTCAGGTAGATCTGACTCAGGCTGTTGGGCGTGGACTGATGATTTCACTGGTCGTAATGGCTGAAACTTTGCTTGCAGAAAACAATTTTGCTTTCCGCAATGGTTACAATCTGAATGACCGCCAGGAAATCTTAGCCTGTGCTGCCGGTAATGTTGCCTCTGCATTTGTAGGTTCCTGCCCGGTGAATGGAAGCATTTCCCGGACATCTATGAACGAACAATATGGCGGGCACTCTCAAATTGTTTCCATTACTGCAGGCATTACTATGGCAATTCTACTGTTATTTTTCACAGGCTTCATTGGATACCTGCCGATTCCGGTTCTGACCGCAATTGTGATATCCGCACTTATGGACGTTGTAGAGGTTCATTTATGTATCCGCCTCTTCCGACTAAGCAAACAGGATTTTTCCATTTTCATGGCAGCCTGTATCAGTGTATTATTTTTAGGAACAATTTACGGTGTGCTCATCGGTGTATTGCTTTCATTCTTTGCTGTTATCACAAAATCCGCGAATCCAACTCGTTCTTTTCTTGGTGTGATTCCCGGAAAAGATGGATATTATGACCTTATAAGAAATGTACATGCGTATCCTATCAAAGGTGTTGTCATGTACCAGTTTAATGAAAACCTGTTTTTCGCAAATGTAAAGATTCTTCAGGAAGATCTTGAAGATGCAGTCAGTCCAGATACGCAAGTCGTAATCATTGACGCAAGAGCAATCAACAACATCGACATTACTGCTGCAGACCGCCTTGCGGAATTATCTTCGCGTCTGACAGACCTTGGAATACATTTTTATATCACTGAACATACTGAAAAATTGAACCAGCAAATGCGTCAGTTAGGTGTTGAACATCTGATCCGCGAGGGACATGTCCGCCGAACAATACTGGCTGCTCTTCACGACGCAGATATTTACGCTCCATATGAACTGGATATCCCGGATTCTGAAAAAGAAAGCGTAAAACTAAACCTGACATTTCTTCCTGCAGAAGATGAAGATACACTGGAGGAATTTGCATGGGCTTATGGTGATCAGGTAGTCGAGGAAATGGAACATGAAGTTCACCACATCTTAAATCATATTCACGGATTAAAGGATATTGAAGAGATTCTTGAAAACGGTCTTGTAGACCACCTTGAAAATTGGCATTCTCTTGGTGCCTTTGATGAGGACGAATTACTTCGCCGTATTGAGCTTCATCTCAATGAGTTGTCACAGGCACTGGCAGAAAACCAACCATTAGTTCTTCAGTTAATTGAAAAACGAAGACGTCTTTTAAGAGACCGTGTTCTACGTGAACATCCGGAAGTCTTCGATAAGTTACAGAAACATCGTCGAAAGCTTGAAGAACGATTAGAACTTCAGCGCGCAAGCGTAGAACCTCAAGAACAAACACCTCAGCCAAATCAAACTTTTGAAAAAGAAGACGTTCCAGCTCAAGAATCTGATGTGGCACAAGATTCCGATGCGGCACAAGATTCTGATGCGGCACAAGATTCCGATGCGGCACAAGATTCCGATGTGGCACAAGATTCCGATGTGGCACAAGATTCCGATGCAGCACAAGATTCCGATGCGGCACAAGATTCTGATAATATACAAAAAGAATATGAACTTGACGAGAATACTGCCGAACAGGAATCCAATCTTGAGCGACAATTTCTAGAATATATTCGCCGACATTAATTCAAAGATTTCCACTAAACGCATACAAAAAAAGGCAACACATACACGACGCATGTGTTGTCTTTTTTTCGTTCAATATTTCTATTTTTTCTCTTTGTTACTTTCATATTCTTTCAATGCTTTTAATGCCTGACCACCCATGAGATATAGAATTCCAGTGTTAAATATGGTCATAAGACCAATTCCTACATCCCCCAGATCCCAAACAAATGTATAAGCTGCAATTCCACCAATGAACAGCATTACAAGTGCAAGTACTTTATAAGCAGTCTGCCAGAACCATTTATCACCAAAGAGATAGGATACATTACTTCTTGCGTAAAAGAGTATTCCTAAAAATGTCGAGAAACTGAATAAAAATAATGTAAGTGCTATAAAGATTACACCAAATTCTCCAAGATGATATTTCATTGCTGACTGTAGTAAATCCATTCCAGACTTTCCGGCAACTACATTTTCCGGTGCCAACAGCATGATCATTGCAGTACAGCTACAGATCACAATGGTGTCAATAAATACTCCCAGCGCCTGTGTAAGTCCTGCTTTTACCGGAAAATCACATTCTGCTGCCGCAGCTGCACATGGTGCTGACCCTGATCCTGCTTCGTTAGAAAACAATCCCCTCTTCACGCCATTCATTAGAACTGCTCCGAAACCTCCAGATACAACCTGTCTGATTCCAAATGCCTCCTCAAAGATCCGACCAAATACGCTTGGAATACTTTTCATATTTATGAGAATAATAAAAATCGTAATGAAGAAATAACATACAGCCATAATCGGCACAATCATGTCCAGAACTTTTACCGTCGCGTTTTTACGAAGGACGATCACTGCCGCAACTGCAACAAGGACAATCGTTGTATAAAGCGGTGGAATATGAAATGCATTTTCAAAAGAAGATGCAACTGAATTACTGATCACCTGGCTGATTCCACACCAGCAGATCAGACCGGAAATTGCAAACAAGACAGCAATCACTGTGTGCTTTTTCTTCTTTCCTGTTTTTTCTTCCATATAATGATGGATATAGTAAGCCGGACCTCCACGGTATCCTCCGTAAAGTGGATCTTTTTCTTTGTGAATCTGTGCCAGCGTTGCCTCTACAAATGCTGTTGAAGAGCCAATCAGGGCTGTTACCCACATCCAAAAGACTGCTCCTGCACCTCCTGCGGAAATTGCAGCTACAACCCCGACAAGATTTCCCATGCCGACTCTCGTCGCTGTTGATACGATCAACGTCTGAAACGTGGACAGACTGTCTTTATTCTCCTTCTTTGACATCAGTGCCCGAATCATATCCGGGAACAAACGCAAAGGTAATACTTTTGTCCGCACTGTAAAATAAATCCCTGTCGGAATCAATAATATAATCAGCAATGAGATTCCCACACTATCTCCACCCGGCAATGGAACATGTATCAAATCTCCCCACAATAATGCATAAATTCTTTCAATTAACGATACAACCATTTCAGAAATATCCTTTCTGAGCCCTTTGTCACTTTAACGCTCTGCACTATCATACTATATCTCAATATATTGTGCAAATACTTTTCATGAAAAAACAATTTCCTGCAATACTCTTCCGACCGCCTGTGAAAAATCACTGATATTTCGAATCTTTATCAGATTTTGCCCAAAAATCTTTCCTGCTACTTCTCCAGAGCGCGCAATACACTATCTCCACCCGGCAATGGAACATGTATCAAATCTCCCCACAAT